>Ga0207897_100004_pt1 | contig 833812 bp, 792 predicted proteins | sample LinPmetageLP42_FD_184054 | JGI IMG/M metagenome (GOLD analysis project Ga0207897, IMG submission 184054) | Marine viral communities from the Pacific Ocean - LP-42 (SPAdes) | ecosystem: Environmental > Aquatic > Marine > Oceanic | place: Pacific Ocean | collected 2010-08-27
TGAATGGTTTCCTTTGGTAAGTTCTGCCAAGACTTTGAGCTTGAAGCTCTCACTATAGCGTTTTACATATCCATCATTTTTATACATATACTTGAAGTGTTTTGTATACATATTTCAGGACGAGTCAGTATAGGTGCTGACGGTAGTGCTAAAATTGATGGGCATTATTTTATGCAGCCAATTACGCCTAATGTAAGACAGGTAGATGTTTTTGGAGGTTTCACAGCAGCTGCCGGGCATCATTTTTATACCGCAAGAGCCTACCCGGAAAGGTATTGGAATAAAGTAGCCTTTGTGTGTGAACCTACTGGTGGTTTGGTACACCAAGCGAGAATAGTGAAAGAGGGTTCAGGATATGCCGAGGAAGATGCAGGCAATCTATTTGCATCATCAGATGAATGGAGTTCACCCGTAGACGCAAAAACGGGACCTGATGGGGCTGTTTGGGTGGCTGATTGGTATAATTTTATAGTTCAGCACAACCCAACACCAAATGAAGATCGCGGTGGTTATGATGCTGAAAATGGAGAAGGTAATGCTTATGTAAATCCACTTAGGGATAAAGGTCATGGTAGAATTTGGCGTGTAGTACCAAAAGATGATTACGAGTATGAACCTGTACAATTATCAAAAGACGAACCAGAGGGGTTACTAGAAGCTTTAAGTAGTAATAATCAATTTTGGAGGTTAACCGCACAACGACTTTTAGTAGAAAGAGGAGAAGACGATGTTTTAGACGACCTCTATAAGTTGGTAAATGCAAAACAGACCGATGAGAGTGGTTTGAACAATGCTGCCTTGCATGCCATTTGGGCAATCCATGGTCTAGATAAGTTAGATTTTGATAGTAATACCCATAATGTAATTAAGGGAGCATTATATCATAAGGCAGCAGCAGTAAGAAAAGCGGCTATTCAAATGTTGCCCAGAAATGATGATACAGATGCAGCTTTGTTCAAGGCAAATATGCTAAACGATAGAGACCCAAGCGTGCAACTGACAGCGCTACTATATTTTACAGAAAGACCATCTTCTAAGAAGGTAGGAAATCTATTGTATGAACTTGCCCAAGATGATACCGTGTTAAATGATTCATGGTTATACAGAGCTTTATATGCTAACGCTACTAGACATATGAATGGATTTTTGGAAGCCTTTCATAAGGCGAATCCTGATTATGAATTACCGGTAGAAACAAACATGAATATGAGTACTGCGAATTACGATGATAGCGATTGGCAAACTATGGAGATTCCGCAATTCATTGAAGATGCCGGGTTAGACATGGACGGTATTATTTGGTTTAGAAGAGAGGTTACAATACCAGCAAATATGGTAAAAGGTAGCACGATATCGTTAGGTCCGATCGATGATTCTGATATTACCTATATAAACGGCATTGAGGTTGGTAGTATGACATCTAGCTTTAGTTCTAATAGAAATTACGAAATACCCGATGGTGTACTAAAACCAGGTAAGAACACAATTGCTATTAGGGTCGAAGATAATGGTGGCGAAGGTGGTATTTACGGTAATTTTTGGCAGATGTATGTACAAGCTGGCGAATCGATGGAAAGGATTCATGGTACTTGGAAATATAAGGTAGAAAAGAGCTTTACCGAACAAGAGGAAAAATCTGCGACCATTTTCGATATTGTAGCACTTTTGACCAAATATTATGGCGATAAATCAGAAAATTTAGGAGCTGTAGTTACAGATAAAGTAAGCGATGTCAAAGTAATTAAGATCAATACGATAACAAATGAGATGAAGTTCGATATTACCCGGTTTACGGTCAAAGCTGGTGAGCAAGTAGAGCTGGTATTGCAGAATCCTGATTTTATGCAGCATAATTTGGTGATTACAAAACCGAACAAAAAAGAGGCGGTAGGTAAAGCGGCCGATAAAATGGCGGCAGACCCAAATGCGGCAGATCTTAATTATGTGCCACAAACGAGCGATGTGCTTTTTGCAACCCCGATTTTAAATCCAGACCAAACATATTCGCTTAAGTTCAAGGTGCCGAGCACACCTGGCGAATACCCATTCATATGTACGTTCCCTGGACATTGGAGAATTATGCAAGGTGTAATGATTGTTAAATAATAAAGAGCATTTACATGAAGAATAAGATAGATTTTGGTGTAAGTACTTGGTTATGGCAGTCACCTTTTACCTCAAAAAGTATAGCATTGTTTCCAAAGATAAAGGCATTGGGTTATGACTTGATTGAAATTCCTGTAGAAGACCCCTTGTTAATCGATGGAAATAAGATTAAAAAAGCGCTTGATGATAACGGTTTAAAGGTATCTGTTTGTGGTGCATTTGGTCCAACTAAAGACCTTACGCATGAAGATGAAAAAGTCCACTTACAGTGTTTTAAGTATCTAGAACAATGTTTTGACTTATGCAATGAATTAGATGTAAAGTTCTTTGCAGGTCCAATGTATTCTGCGGTCGGAAAAGCCCGTTTGGTTTCTTCGGAACAACGCAAGAAGGAATGGGATTTAGCAGTGTCCAATCTTAAAAAAGCATGCAATATGGCTTATGCCCATGACTTGTGCATAGGGTTGGAGCCTTTGAATAGGTTCGAATCTGATATGATCAATACAGCTGAAGATGTTATGCGTTTGGTTACAGATATCAATCATGATGCGGCAAGAGTGGCTTTAGACGGATTTCATATGACTATTGAAGAGAGAAATATCCGTGATGCAATAAATAGGGTTGGTGATAAATTGATACATCTTCAAGTTTCTGAAAACCACAGGGGAGTACCAGGTACGGGACTCACCCCTTGGAACGATTTTAAACTAGGACTTCAAGATATAAACTATAATGGCGCATTGGTCATAGAAAGCTTTACACCAGAGATTAAAGAGTTAGCGGCTGCAGTGTGTATTTGGAAAACTATGGCCATTAGCCAAGATGAATTTGCATCGCAAGGGCTACAATTTCTGAAACAAACGTTTAACGATTGAAAATATAAAGATGAGCGAGAAGAAAATAAAAATAGCTATTGTAGGTTTGGGTTTTGGGGCAGAATTCATCCCTATTTATAAAAAACATCCGAATGCTGAGTTGGTTGCAGTTTGTCAGCGTAATGAAGATAAATTAAATGAAATTGCAGATGCTTTTGATATTTCTAAGAGATATACATCCTATGAAGAATTATTAAAAGATGATGAGATAGATGCTGTTCATATAAATACTCCGATTCCGAATCATGGGGAACAATCTATTAAGGCATTAAAAGCAGGTAAACATGTAGCGTGTACCGTGCCTATGGCTACAACGGTAGAGGAGTGCAGAGAAATTGTTGAGCTAATCCAGAAAACGGGACTTACCTATATGATGATGGAAACCGTGGTGTATGCTAGGGAGTTTCTTTATATGAAAGAGCTTTATGAAAATGGAGAGTTAGGTAAAGTTCAATTTTTAAAGGCAAGCCATCAACAAGATATGGACGGTTGGCCTAATTATTGGCCAGGGTTGCCGCCAATGCACTACGCGACACATTGTGTTGGTCCGGTTTTAGGTTTGACCCAAAACGAGGCGGAATATGTTTCTTGCTTTGGATCGGGTACCATTCGCGAAGAGTTGATTAAAGAATACAATTCACCATACGCAGTAGAGACCACTCATATAAAATTTAGGAACTCAGATTTAAGCGCTCAAGTTTATCGTTCGTTGTTTGATGTGGCCCGTCAATACAGAGAAAGTTTTGAAGTTTACGGTTCAAAGAAATCTGTTGAATGGCCCCTAATAGAGGGGAAACCTTTGGTAGTACATACAGCTAAGAAACCAGAACCAGAAATACCTGAAAAGGTTGAATGTCCCGATTTTGCAAAATTGCTGCCTAAAGAAATTCAAAGGTTTACAACACATGGTGTATATGACGAAGGCGATAATCAACATTTGTCATTTACCCAAGGTGCAGGGCACGGCGGTTCGCACCCACATTTAGTACATGCCTTTGTTGACGGTTTAATAAATGGCTCTTCGCCTTACCCAAGTGCAAAGCAATCGGCTAATATTACTTGTGTGGGTATACTATCTCACGAGTCTGCGATGAAAGGAGGGGAAATTATAAAGCTTCCCGATTTCACATTTACTAATTAGAACTATATCAACTTTACATGCACAATTACAGTTCGGAAGTCTTAATCGACAATTCGGACTGTTTTTTTTTAAATTCGGTAATTATAGCTTCAGGTTTGTTCTTTAATAGGGTAGCTGTAATAAGCTAATGACTTCTAAAAGTAAATCCCTAATTTTAAAAATTAGAAACCGATCAATTTAAGCTTACAAACATGAGTAGTTTTTTAAAGGTAGTTAGAATAGCAATAATCATAGCCTTGGTTATGGAACTGGTTCGGTTGCTTCTATCTGATTGGGAAAGCATAACATTATATGGCGAAATGCAATTTACAGGTATAGCCTTTCTCTACTCTTTTATGCTATCTATGGTTAATATGTATTTCAGCGACTATATCTCTAAAAAATATAGTTGGGAGAATGAAACCAAAAAACGGTTATGGTACGGTGCTTCTGGCTCAATTATACTAACGGTTTTGGCGTTTGGTGCGGTACGTGCGTTTACAGAAATTTATATTTTTGGGCACAGCTTTTATGAGTTTATAGCAGGAGAAAAAGTAGAATATTATTTTTACGCGTTACTGGTAACCTTGGTAGTTTCACTGTTTTTACACGCCTTCTATTTTTATAAAGCATTACAAGATACCAAGGTAAAAGAGCAGAAAATTATTGCTGGTTCGGCATCTGCAAAGTTCGATGCTTTAAAGAATCAATTAGATCCACATTTTCTATTTAATAGTCTCAACGTGCTTACCAGTCTAATCGAAGAAGATCCTATGCAGGCGCAAAAATTTACTACATCTTTATCTAAAGTGTATAGGTATGTATTGGAGCAGAAGAGTAAAAATCTAATTTCGGTCGATGAGGAACTTAAGTTTGCACGAACCTATGTGCGACTTTTAAAAATGCGTTTTGAAGATAGTATCGTATTTGAAATTCCTGATGAGGCAACAGATCCCGAGGCTAAAATTGTACCGCTATCGTTACAGTTATTATTAGAGAATGCGGTGAAGCACAATGTGGTAACATCTTCAAAACCATTGCATATTAAAATCTATGAAGAAGACGGCTATTTGTATGTAGTCAACAATTTGCAAGAAAAGCAGGTTGTTAAAAAGAGTAGTGGTGTAGGGCTACAAAATATTCGTCAGCGGTATGCCATTCTTACCAAAAAGGAAATGCAAATTTTTAAGACCGCTAAAGAATTTAAAGTACGTTTGCCCATGTTGACAAATGCCATATCGTTTCGAGAAACCCAGGCATCGCACATTAGTGCCAAGCGTTATGAGAAAGCAAAAGAACGTGTAGAACTCATAAAGGGTTTCTATGGCAACCTTACTTCCTATTGCATTGTTATACCCGTACTCGCCTATATCAATTTTACGACGACAAGTTTTGTTTGGGTTATTTTTCCTGCCATTGGTTGGGGTATTGGCTTAATTGCCCACGGTTTAAAGGCATATGGTTATAATCCTTTATTTGGCAAAGGCTGGGAAGAGAGAAAAATAAAGGAATTCATGGAGAGAGAAAACTTTTAAATGAATTTTAAATAGAAACACTATGAAGCTAACAGAAGACATAAAAGCTGCTATTAGTGATAGTGTTCTGTGCTGGTTGGCAACATCTTCTACAGATAACATGCCCAATGTATCACCCAAAGAAATATTCAGTTGTTTTGAAGATGATACCATTATAGTAGCAAACATTGCATCACCACAAACGGTTAAGAATATAAGAGCGAACAAAAATGTTTGTATCAGTTTTATAGACGTTTTAAAGCAAAAAGGATTTCAATTGAAAGGTGAGGCTAAAATTGTAGTGAAATCGTCTTCATACTTCTCTAAAATGGAAAAAGTACTTCTTTTACTTACAAAAGGAAATTTTCCGTTTGCTACCATTACCAAAATTACCGTTACTAATGCAAAAACTATTATAGCGCCTAAATATCTACTATATCCTAATACCACAGAGCAAGAGCAAATTGAAAGTGCGAAGAAATCATATGGTTTTTGAAGTGATTTATTTCTAGTAAAGACAACTTTATACAATTCAGTCGTAAAAAATTACAACTGGGTATTTCAATTTTTTAAAACCTGTATGATCTGCCGAAATTTGAAGTAAGGAAATAAATTAACGATCACCTAAAACTTTAGAAAGATGGAATCAAACTTCACAACCGACAGAAATTATAAGTACGAAAAGGCAAAAGAAAAAGTACAAGCTATTAAAGGATTCTATGGCAATTTATTGGCATACTGTATCGTAATCCCATTTTTGGCATATATCAATTATAATACAACAAGTTTTCTTTGGTTTATTTTTCCGGCACTAGGCTGGGGATTCGGTCTATTGATGAACGGACTTTATGCTTACGGGTATAGCCCATTTTTCAGTAAGAAATGGGAAGAGCGTAAGATCAAAGAATTTATGCAAGAATCATAACCTAAAAAACTAAAGATCATGGAAAACACAAAATATAGAAGAGCAAAAGAAAGAGTTGAAGAAATTAGAAAATTTTATGGTAAAGTAGCCTCGGCTATGGTAACCATTTTAATAGTGGCATCGATCAATTATTATTTTAATGAATGGAGAAATGCCTGGTTTCTTTGGGTAGTATTCGGTTTAAGCATTAGCTTATTTTTTAAAGCGAATAAAATCTTTAACTTGAATCCGTTTATGGGCAGAGACTGGGAAGAGAGAAAAATACAAGAGTTTTTACAACAAGAAGAAAATACAAGAAGATGGAACTAAACGAATTTGAACAATCGGATAAATTAATAAGAGCCCAGAAGAAGGTCAAAGAATTAAAAGGGTTTTATATTCACTTACTTGTGTATGTACTGGTAAATTTATTTCTTATGACGATTACCATTACGGCAATTATGTCTGCAGGAGAATCATTTACAGAGGCTTTGTTTAATATAGGTACTTTTTCTACTCCGTTTTTCTGGGGAATAGGTTTGGCTTTTCATGCAGCAAAAGTATTTGGCTTTAATCCTTTCTTTAGTAAAGATTGGGAACAGCGCCAAATCAGTAAATATGTAGAGCAGGAGGAAAGAGATGCCGAAAAATTTAGATAATATGAAAGCTTCAATGGTAGTTAAGACAGATGCACAAACAAATGCTGAAAAGAAAGTTAAAGACCTAAAGGGTTTCTATATACATTTAACCATATACATTTTGGCAAATATTTTTATAGTTACGATGAATGTAATGATAAGAATTCGGGAAGGAGAATCTTTATATGAAGCAGTGGTGAATTTTGGCACTTTTATAATCCCATTTTTTTGGGGAGTAGGATTGATTTTTCACGCAGTCAAAGTCTTTGATTACCATCCATTTTTAGGCAAAGACTGGGAAGCTCGTCAAATCAATAAATATATGGAGGAAGATAAACGTGAATTTGAAAAATTTAGATAATATGGAAACTAATCTACCAGACGATAATCTTGTAAATGAAGAATTTAGTAGGTTGTCTAAATATGAAAGAGCGAGATCAAAAGTGGCAAGTATAAAGCGCTTCTATAATCACGTATTGGTTTTTCTGATCATAAATATCATTCTGTACTTCTTAAGAAATAAGTTCGTTTTCATTTTGGTGAGTAAAGAAGCATTCGGTAATCCTGAGTTTTTAAACTGGATTGATTGGAATGTCTACGGCACTACCATTGTTTGGGGAATTATACTGGCCATACATGGAATTACTGTTTTTGGAAACATTTCATGGCACATGAAGAAATGGGAAGAACGAAAAATTCAGAAATACCTAAACTCCTACAACGACTAAAGCAAACCACTAAACCATAAATACAGACCATGAAAACCATTATCATTGAAGATGAAAAACCAGCAGCTAGACGTTTGGGCAGAATGTTAGAAAGTTTGGATCTAAACGTTTCTACCATGTTGCATTCTGTAGAAGAGGCTATTAATTGGTTTCAAGAGAATGAACACCCCGATTTAATTTTCTTGGATATTCAATTATCTGACGGACTCTCATTTGAGATTTTTGATGTCATAGAAGTACATAGTGCCATAATATTCACTACCGCCTTTGATGAGTATGCATTAAAAGCTTTTAAATTGAATAGTATAGATTATTTGTTAAAACCAATAGATGACGAAGATCTAGAACAGGCGGTCAAAAAATACAGAAAACGGTTTGCATCTGCAGGTGAACCTAACAAGATTGCTTTAGATTTTGATGATATTAAAAAGTTATTGGTAAATCCGTTAGAGCGTGAATATAAGAAACGTTTTACTGCAAAGGTTGGGCAGCATTTAAAAATCATCAATTCAGAAGATGTGGAGTGTTTCTATAGTGAAAACAAAGGCACTTATGCCGCTACAAAAGATGGTCGTAATTATCTTTTGGATACTACCTTGGAACAGTTGGAAGATGAACTGAAACCACAGGTATTCTTTAGGGTCAGCAGAAAATTCTACGTGAATATTGATCATATAAAAGATATTGTTTCCTATACAAATTCTAGATTACAGATCAAGTTGAAAAACAATCAAGATCACGAAATAATCGTAAGTAGAGAGAAAGTGAAAGATTTTAAGCTTTGGTTAGAGTAGAGGGGTTAATGTATTGATAATACATTATTTACGATAAAGGTCCTCCTCCTCGTCAATTCTATTTTCATCAAAAGCAGACGGTAATAATTTCGGTATCAACTTAATGAATATGGGTAGAAGAATGGCTCCGCCCGGTAGAATAAAAATGGCTAAAGACGGTATGCTTTTAAAAATATCTAAAAGCTGATTTTGAACCTTCTTTTTTTCTTCATCACTAAGATCTCGCACTGTTGATTTAGATAGCAGTGCTACCAACTCGGCACTTTGAGATAGTTCTTTATGTAACCTTTTGCTATTTCGTAGTATAAGTTTCTTCACCAACTTACCCATGCTGTCATAAAATTGCATGGCTAAATTCTTTTCCTTTAAATAGGGTATGGTATCGAAATTAAGTTTAAAGAATTCGGTAACGTCGGTAATGGAAGTTGAGATAATTGTTCTGTCGAAACCCAAATCCTTTCCTATTCCGAAAATAAACTCAGATTCTGTGTAATCTAATGAATGATCTTCCCAAACGGTAAGGCAGGCCATATCAAGCAAATATCTATTTTCCCAATTGTCCTTATTGTTAAGTAATCTTTCGCGGTAAGATCCATCAAAGCTATTCTCGGCACAATTGATATAGGTTAAGGAAGAAGCCAACAATTGAGATAGCTTATTGTCTTTTCTGTCCAGCTCTTTAGAACTTAATGCATGATAGGTAATATTGATGGCTAAGTATTCAATTTCTTCGGCTTTTTCCTTTAAGGCAGGGTAGTCCTTTAAAAAGTGTTTAAAAAGCAGCACATCAATGAACAATAGCGAATTGGTAATAAGGCTATTAAAGGTTTTACTGATGATGTTGTCCTCTATATAAATTCTAGAGGTCATTAACTTTTCTAGCTTGGCAGAGGTTTTCTTACCGGTAAACCACTTATCAAAAAAGCTTTCGTTGTTGATTTTTAAAAGTTCATAGAACTTGAATACCTGTTCTATAAAAATGGAATAGTCTTCACCACCTTCAATACGGTAAGTAAAGTATAAAGCGTGCAATAAGTTGATTTTTGCCTTTTCGTCTTCAGAAAGGGCATGTTCAAGCTCAATAAACTCTGGTACGCCAGAATTTAACCCATATACGAATCCGCTTTTTTTAAGCGTACCATATAAAGCTTCAAAAGTTGGGAAAGCGTTTTGGTGTCTTTGAACCACCGAACCATATTTCTCGATCCAACCAGAGGAAGACGGGTTCATATCTTAATAATTTAACACTGCAAAGTTAGCTAATTATTACTTCACACATATTTATAAATAGTTACTTCTACGATACTGAAGGGTTTACGCTTGTACCGGAATATGGAATTAAAAATAAAATTTAATTTTTTTTAAGAAAAAATGAACCTTCTATTTTTTGCTGCGTAAGTAAGGGTGATTCTAATCTAAAAAAAGAGATAATGAAAAAATCAAAATTATTTATGGGACTTGGGGCTTTGGCCCTAGTAGGAGGTCTTTTAGTGGCGGCAGATCACATTGATGCGCCAAGTGCTATGGGAACCACGGCAGATATTGCCGATTTTTATGCTTTTGAACCAACAGAAGGTTCAGACAATACCGTTTTTGCGGTAGACTTACAATCTAATGTACTGCCAGACTTGGCGTACGGTACATTTGATGAAAACGTATTATTGGAAATTAATATCGATACCGATAACGATTTGGTAGAAGATTTAGTAATTCAGGCAATACCAAGAGATGGTAAAATGTATTTCTTTGGTCCGGTTGCACCTAGTGAAACAGGTTTAAACGGAGCAGTTATGGTAGATGCACCATTAGGATCGGTAGACATTTCTGCAGAAACAGCCATTGTTGAAACTACCGATAGCGGAGTTTCTTTATTTGCAGGGCCACGACAAGATGCTTTTTTCTTTGACTTCTTTCAGTTCAATGAGGTAATTGGTGGTACGGCTCCATTAGGTTTTAAACCAGCTGGTGATCCAGATTCTACTGATGACGACGATGAAACTGCTGTAGATACTTTCGACGGTGCCAATACAATGGCCGTAGTGGTTGAAATACCTAATAGTCTTTTAGGTGCTACAACAGGTCAAAATGCACTTGGTGTAGAAGTGTACAAGACTTGGGTAACTACAAATGTTAAGCAATAATAACTTTATAAAATATAGTAAGATGAAATTTAAAAATATAAAATATACGTTTTTGTCTCTTTTGGCAGTTGCCGCATTAGCTTCTTGTAGCGATGATGATGACAATACACCAGTAGTAATTACACCAACATGTGATGACGGAATAATGAATGGTGATGAAACCGGAGTAGATTGTGGTGGTACATGTACGCCTTGTGAAGATGCAATGGAGCCAGAAACACCAGATTTTACAGGAACTTATGCCCAAGTAGATTTTATGGGTAGACCAGGTATCAATACCGTATTGAGTGCAGATGGAGATATTAAAGATTCTCATAATATGTCTATTCCTTCAGAAATGGCAGCGACTTTTCAAGCTGATTTTGAGGCAAGGTTAGAAGCATATCACGATGTGTATGCGAACATATTAGGTGCAGATCCAAATGACGTTAACTATGAGGTTAATATTTTAGGATTGGATGCCCCAACATTAACAGGATATTTAGCTGCCGATGTTTTAGAAGTTGCTCCTAATGCTCCAACTACATACTTTTTACCAGGAGAAGATGCTGATATGGACGGTAATGTTTTAAATGACCCTGCAGTAATAGGTCTTACAGGAAGAACTCCTCAAGATGATGTTATCGATGTTTCATTGATATTATTATTTGGTGGTTCTGATGGTATTAGATTTAGTGGTCAAGATACCGATGATGATGGTATGGCAGACTTGCCAAGATTAACCTCAGATGGCGTTGGGCTAACCGCTACTGTAGGTACTACGTTCCCATATTTAGGAGCGCCAGAATAAGAAGTTGCCTTCACCTTACTTATTGTTAGTGGTAGGTAAGACTGGCACGTCCCTAAATTGTTTATGAAAGAGAAGGGAAGGGAGAGTTGAAAGGCTCTCCCTATTTTAAACAATCCACAAAAAACAACATTATGAAATTGATAAAGCTTTTAATTATAGTAGTACTGGTATCATCATGTAATACTAAAAATCATGAAACAGTTGCAAATAAAAAAGATTACGACAAGTATTTAGTCGCAAATGAGATTAAGACCACATCAAAATATTTTGATCTTTGGAATTCTAAAATAAGGCCAGATAGCATGCAGTTAACCAGCTTTGGTATCGTTGGTGGTGAATACAACAGGTATTTTCAACAAACAGGAGATATCGACTTTTTGATGAAGGCCGAAAAAAGTTTAAAAAGGGCAGTTGATATCGCAAATATTGGTAAGCCTGGTTTTTACAGGGCTTTAGCAAGAAATTATATTTCCCAGCACCGTTTTAAAGAAGCATTACATTTAACTGATTCTGCAGCGGCAATAGGTGGCGATAAAAGCGAAAACCAAAGTTTGTACTTTGATCTTCATATGGAACTTGGTAATTACGATTTGGCAGAAAGCTATTTAGATAGTTTAAAGAACATGTCAGATTTTGGATATATGATTCGAGTAGCAAAATGGAACGATTATAAAGGTGATTTGGATACGACCATAAACTTTATGGAAAAGGCTAGAGCAAAGGCAGAATTGTCTAAGAATAAAGATTTAATGCTATGGAGTTATACCAATCTTGGTGATTACTATGGGCATGCCGGTAGAATTAAAGATTCGTACGATCATTATTTAAAGGCTTTGGAAATAGATAATAACAATGCATATGCTAAAAAGGGTATTGCATGGATCGTTTTTTCGAACGATAAGAACTCAAAAGAAGCTATTCGCATTTTAGATTCGGTGACCAAAACTTATAATGCACCCGATTACTTTTTGCTAAAGGCAGAAATAGCTGACTATGCAGGTGATGATTTAATACGCACAAAAAACTTGGATGAATACTTTACAAGAGTAAAAGACAAAGCATATGGCGATATGTATAATGCATATAACCTAGGCTTGTACATAGGAGAAACCAAACAATATGATAGCGCTTTGGCTTTGGCACAAAGAGAGGTTGATAATAGACCGACCCCAGAATCTTATAGTTGGTTGGGCTACAGTCACCTAAAAAATGGGGACAAAGAACAGGCTATGAAAATTATGGATACATACGTCTATGGTAAAACATTTGAACCTGCGTTGCTTTACCAAGCAGCCGAAGTTTACAAAGCAAACGGAAAAGACGTAAGGGTTAAGGAGATAAAAGGAGAATTAATAGGGGCTATATATGAACTAGGTCCCGGTATGGAAAAGCAAGTCCATGATTTGTAATTGATTGCCCAATTATATTCATTTCATGTTTGTTTTAGGTTGGATTGTTTTTTTTTTCAACGCCACGACGTAAAGTCGTGGCGTTGTTATTATTATGCATTTCGTCGAATATTTGGTTTTTTTTAACAGGCGCATAGATGAAATACATATATTTATCGACCAAATGCATTCTAAAGTTCGCCCCACGACTTTATTATGCAGACTAAAAGTAACCAAGTAAAACATATAGTGTTATGGAATACCTACTCTTTACATTATGGATAAGTTTAATGATTTTCATGGTCGGCAGAGCAATATTCGCTTATAAATCGTTGCAGAAGACCCTTCACAAAAAGAATAGTTCTATTTAAATCAATTTTCTTAGAAGAACCGGTAACAGTAATAAGTCTAGTATCAACGCGGTTACTAGGGTTATGCTAATGATCAACCCTATGGTTACACTGGGTTGATGAATTGAAAATAGCATCACCATAAAGCCGAAGAACAAAATGATGGTGGTGATGACCAATGCCCTTCCTGTTTGGGCAAATGTTTTCTCAATTGCCGCTTCTTTATCCAAACCTTGGGTAATACCTAATTTATACTTCCCTAAAAAGTGGATAGTGTCATCTACGGCAATTCCGAAAACGATCGCAAATACTACGGATAGAGATGCTTCTAACGGAATACCTAGAAAACCAAGCATGCCACCCGCAAACAAAATAGGTAGTACATTGGGCACCAATGATATCAAGAATATTTTAATGTCCTTAAAGACAAAGGCCATTATAACACCGATCAATAATAGTCCGTAAAGCAAACCTTCAAGAAGGCTACTTCTTATGTATTCAGAATTTTTATCCAGCAAAATACTTTTACCCGTTACCTTAATTGTAATGAGCGAAGAATCTAGTTTGGTTTTAGCAAAATCATCAATATTGTCGTATACAACTTTAAGGTTATCGGTGCCAATATCTTGTAATCGACCATTAATACGGGCAATAGATTCATCTGCATTTACAAATTTGGCTAACTGTTTACGCGCTAGTTTACGAGTATCTTTCTGGTATTTTAAAAATGTTTTCTCGTCCTTTGGTAGCGTAAAATAAGCAGAGTTGTTAAGGTTATTTGCTTTGTTCAGAATTTTATAGGGCAGGTTAGACGACTGTAAACTGCCAATACTTTCAATAGATTTTAGGTATGAAAGCAGTTTCTCTATTTCTAAGGCAACATTATAATCGGTTACTTTATGTCCGTCAGTACTCATTACGGCAATTTCCAAAGGTCTAAAACCTGCGTAATTGTTCTGAAAATATTCAAAATCTTGAGCAATTTTACTTTCAGAGGGTAAGGTTTGCTTTAGTTCTTGGTTGGTCTGTACCAAATAGATGCCCAAAACACAAAGCGAGGTAAATATTACGGTACCGACGATAATGGTTTTAGGAAAGTTTTTAGTGAACGTATTGATCTTTAAAAGGTAGTTCACCCAATTTTCAGAAATGCTTCTGCGCCCTATCAATGATTTTTCAGGAAGACTGATGAGCAGAGATCCCGTTAAGAAAATTACCGTTATATATGCTACCAATACGCCAATAGCGGCATTTATTCCAAATTCTTGAATACTCACCAATCGTGATGAAAGTAAGGTAACAAAACCCACTGCTGTGGTAACAGATGTTAGTAAGGTGGTCATTCCTACTTCCTTCAATGATGAGGTTATAGCGGCGTATCGTGGTATGTTGCTCTGTAGTTTTCGTATATAACTATCGGTTAAATGTATCACATCAGAAGTACCCACAATAAGCATTAACACCGGGTAAAATGCCGCCATGGCATTCAGTTCCTTTTCAAGCCAACCCAAAAGACCCATAAACAGTAAAAGGGACATAGCTATGGAAAAAACAGAGATTAGTACTACCGGCATACTTCTATAGACTAAAAGAAGAATAATGAAAACCAAAATAGAGGCTACTATTGTGGTGGTAAGTACTTCGCTCTTCTGCATTTCAACAATGGCTTCATAGAAAAATGCTCTGCCCAGAATATGGTAGTCTGTTAGTTCATGCGCTTTAAGTGAATCCCTTATTTGATTTAAAAGAAGTTTAGACTGCTGATAGTTAAGGTTGTCTTCGGTTTGTAATGCCAACACCAGAGATTTTCGATTCTTATCTATAAGAGTATTTATGAATAAGGAGTCAGCTTTTAATTTGTCCCAATCTTTTTCATATAATGAAGGATCATTAATATGAACAATAGGTAGCGTGGTGTACCCGAAAGACGTTTTTAGAGGATAGGATAGCGTAGTAATAGAACTACTTTCCAATACGAATTCAAAATCTTTACTGTCTTCGGAAAATGCCTTAAATTTTTGGAGAAAATCTTGTTGAAATACATCAGGCTGGTTCTTTACGGCAATCAGTAAAAAGTTGTCATCTGTACCGAATTCTTCAACATAACTGTCATAAAAGGCGAGGTCAGGGTCTTCCTCGGGGAAAAACTGACTAAAATCGAATGAGAATTGAAGCTCATCCAACTTAGAAGCTGCCAAAACCCCCAGAAGGATAAACAGTACAACAAAAAACTTTTTAAGGAAACCAAAGCCAACCTTCATAAAAAAGTATAAAATCTATTCGGGTGCAAATTTAACACACTATAGGGTAATCGTCATGATAAGAAGCAAATAAGAATACTTTTAATTAATGAGAATTCATCTTTATACTAAAACTACCAGTATGTTTTATAGCTCAATAAAATTGTCTAGGTACAAGGTCCAGTCGTAGTTCGTGTATTCTATGTCTATATCTTTGGTAGTAGGTACAATCTCGTTTTCTTTCAAAATTTTCTTTATACCGCTTTTTCCTCCAAAATCTCCCCTGAACCAACTGAATAACGAAGTAACCTTAACAACATTGGTCTCTGAGTTGAACTCACTGGTTTTCTCTAAATGTCTTTTGGTGCCAATTTGTAATTGCTCTTGTACACGTTCCCACTCATAAACCGCTACTGGCGGACAGTCTTTGGCTCCGCAGTTCAAGGCAAAATGTATATTATATATGGGTTTGTCAACTCTTAATTTACGCTCAAATTTATTGGGGAACCATTTACGAATATAGCCTAAACCGTATTCCCATTGAGATTTTCTAATGAGTCCGTGTTCAATTTTTGCGAAAGAGACCATTTCACCGGCGATCAAAATTTGCTCCATTTTGAAAAAGCTGCCGCGGTCATCATATAATTCGGGATTTTCTTGTAGAATTACCTGTATATAGGCATTGTAAATATTTATCCAAAAAGCCAATCTTTTATCATTGGTGTCAAGTGCGGCCGCTAGTTCTTCTATGGTAGTATTCGCTAAAACGTTCTGTATTTCTTGTGTGTCTTTTTCAGCAATAATATTCTGTAGAAAAGATTCTGATAACTCATTAAAATCAACCAATTTTTCGGTCGTTTCGGTTTGGGCTTGTACATTGGTTTTTGCCGTACATGATAAAGCAAATAAAACTGCTAAAAAGTATAGTCTTAATTTCATAAAATAGTTTTAGGTTACTTTATCTACGTAAATGTATCGTAAAGGTTCGTTTCACCTTGGTCGAATACATTATATTTCGATTACATTAAGCTTTAAAAAATATAAGGTTTTAAAACTATTTCTAACAACTTACGTAGGTAAAAGGTAATTGGCATTAATTAAGGCTATATTTAAGAACCAAAATTCTACGATTCACCATTTTATGATCAGTATAATTATACCTGCACATAATGAATATCAAAACTTGCAGCGCCTTTTTAGTATTGCAAGTTTTTTGGAGCATGACCAATTAATTGAGGTATTAGTGGCTTTGTCTCCTTGTAATACAGATGAAATTGAATTATTGGACTGTATTGCTAAAGTTAAAATAGTACAGTGCAAGAATAAGGGTAGGGCAGCTCAAATGAACGAAGCAGCTGGTGTTGCAATGGGTAAAACACTTGTTTTTTTACATGCCGATGTAGTGCCGCCAGCTGAATTTATCGATAATATAGCACAAAGCCTTGATAATGGATACGATGCAGGCTTTTTTTCATATCGATTTGATAAAGACAAATGGTACCTGCGTATAAATGCAGCTTTTACGGCAAAGGACGGATTGTTTACGGGTGGTGGCGATCAATGCCTGTTCATTAGAAAAGAGGCCTTTGAACAGTTAGGAAGGTTTAATGAGAAACAGGTGCTCATGGAAGATTTTGAGTTTTTTGATAGAATGAAGAAAAAGAATCTACCTTATACTATTGTTAAAAATGATTTGGTAGTATCTGCACGTAAGTATGAATCCAACTCATATTTAAGGGTCAACTTATCAAATTTCATATTGGTTGTACTTTTTAAACTAGGATACCCTGGCAATAAGCTAAAATCTCTTCACAATAAATTGATACGCACCCCATATAATGGTTGAAAAAATTAATGGTATTCAACAGATAGGCATTGGAGTCTTAGATGTTAAAAAAGTATTTAATTGGTATAGAAAGCATTTAGGTTTTGATATTTTATTGTTTGAAGATGAGGCGGTTGCATCATTAATGACTCGTTACACAAACAATAAGGTAGAAAGAAGAGAGGCTTATCTATCCTTAAATATGACAGGTGGTGGCGGATTGGAAATTTGGCAGTTTAAAGACCGAGTTCCCGTTGCGCCAGAAGTTCCTGTAAATTTTGGAGATTTAGGTATTTATGCCATGAAGATCAGGTGTAAAAACCTACCAGAAATGCATGGGTATCTTAAAGAATTGGGAGTGTGTAATCTATCCGAAATTTCCATAACCAATAAACCTAACTTTTACTTTGATGATCCTTTTGGTAATCGTGTTCAGATGGTAGAAGATACATATTCGTTTTCTAGCCAATCGTCATTAAATGGGTGAGTGCAGGGTGCTGTTATAGGGGTTAGTGATATGGAAAAATCCAAACAATTCTATGCTACCATGCTGGGTTATACTATAGTGTGTTATGATAATATTGACCCTGTTCTAGATAAGGTCAAAGGGAAATGTAGACGAGTTATTTTGCAACAAGAACGAATTGGTATTAGTGGTTTTGGAGACCTTTTAGGTCCAACACAATTAGAACTTGTTCAAATTTTGGATGCTGCTCCGAATAAAATTTTCAAAAACAGGCTTTGGGGAGATTTGGGTTATATACACTTATGTTTTGATGTTTCTGGTATGTCGGCAATAAGAGAAAAAGCGCTGATCAATAATTGTTCTTTTACGGTAGATAGCGCCAATAGTTTTGATATGGGCGATGCCGCTGGGCATTTCAGTTATATGGAAGATCCAGATGGCACATTGATCGAATTGGTAGAAACCCATAAAGTACCTATTTTAAAATCCTTCGGATTATATCTAAATCTTAAGAAAAGAAACCCGAATAAAACGCTGCCAAAATGGTTGGTAAAGAGTTTAGCTCTTCATAGGGTAAAAACGGATCGATAACTATCGGTTGCTGTTTTCTTCACATATTTCGCATGAGTGTTATATATTAAAACAGACGGAGTATTTAAAAACTATAGCGGATATATGACAAAAAAAATGGGCAGTTTCATTTAACTGCCCATTTATAAATTACTTTTTAAAGCTTAAGAAGCGTTGACTACCCCAAGAGTATACAATTGTTCCAATGTGGGTGATTCACTACCACCAGCAGGTTCTAAAGTAATACCGAATGCTTCAGATTCGTTCGGGTTGTTCAATGCAAATACCTTATTTTCATCCGTTGCAAAATCTTCTAGCAGCCCCATACTGGTAGGGGTAAGCGGTGAAAGCTTAAGAGACCATACTTGATATACAAAACCATCTGGTGGTTCTGGTAGACCTTTTGCATCTATAAAGACCTTTTCTTCCTTTTTGTTCCAATAAGCTTTGGCATATGATGTTGGTGAAACCTCTTGTCCGCCTAACGAAATAACACTTATATCCTTATCACGTAAGGTGTTCAATAATTCTTGTGTTTGTTCTAAAGAAGAGTCGGTATCAGCAATTTGTTGTTCTAAATCTATGTTTTGCTTTTCTACAACTTCAATATCAGATTTAAGTTCTTGATTTTGCTGGTACATATAAAATAGACCCACGGCCAGTAAAACAGATGCGGCCCAACCAATGTAAGATAAGAATGGCGAACTACGTTTTTCATTCATATCCACCACCTTAACATCACCATTTATGCTATTCATCAATGCTTTAAATGAATAATTATACCCTGGTGAAGCTTTTTTGGACAATTCTAATATAGAAGCCTCTATCTCTTCGATCTCCTTCTTAATTTCTGGATATTCTTTGGCATATTCGGCAATCTCCAGATTTTCTTTTTCTGAAAGAGTACCGGCTATATAAAGCTCCAAAATTCCCGATGCTATGTATTTTTCTACATCCATACTATCTTACCTCCATATTCTCCCTTAATTGGGAAATGCAACTTCTATTTCTTGTTTTTACAGTGCCTAGGGGAATTTCTAATTCTTCTGCAGCATCTTTTTGTGTATATCCCCTAAAGTATAACAGTTCAATGATCTGAACACATTTTTCCTTTAAATTTTTAACGAGTTTTCTTAACCCCTTAGTATCTACAGTAGAATTTTCTTCTTCTTCCCTGTGCTGTAAAATATTTACGAAGTAATCAGCAGAAAGGTTCTTTTTATTATTTTTATACGACCTACTGCGTAATTCATCGATAGCTGCATTTCTTGCAATGTTCAATATCCATGTAAAGAATCTTCCCTTTGAAGCGTTGTAACTTTCACAGTTATTCCAAATTTTTATAAAAACATCTTGACAAATTTCTTGGGCTAGTGCGTCATCTTTAACTATGGTGTTGATAACCCCACAGATATTTTCGCTATACATATCGTATAGTTTTTCGAAAGCCATAGTGTCTTTCTTTTTAAACTGATCAACCAATAGGTCTAATTGCATATCAAATATTTTGTAACGGTTAAAAATAAAAAAAGCTGTTCGAAGAACAGCTTTTATCGAAATTAATATTAACCCTATTGAATAATACCTGCACAACTAACGCGTGCACCGGCAGCACCACTAGGTTGAGAAGTATAATCATCAACACCTTGGTGTACAATTACCCCTTTGCCCAATATATTTTTATTTTCATCATCACAGCCTATACACCATTCATCTGTTTCAAATTCCACTTTTGCATTACCGTCCGCATCAGCGTTGAAATTACCTATATCACCTTTGTGATACCCTTCACTTGCGCCCCATTTACCATGAGGTTCATTGGTTGGGTTCCAGTGTCCGCCGGCAGAAGAACCATCAGCAGCTGAACAATCTGCGGTTTGGTGAATATGTATGGCATGCTCGCCTTCGCTTAAACCAGATAGCATGGCTACCATTTCTACCTCGTCATCATCTTGGGTAAAGATTACTTCGCCTTTTACATTACTATCACTCTTAGGCTCTAGTGTAAATCTAACAACGGTTTCATCATCATCCATTTCATTTTCTGCCTCGTCCATTAATTCTTCAACTTCTTCTTTCGCTTCAGAACCTTCTTTTTTTACCTCTTTGCAACTAAAGACAGCTAACAATGCCAATAGTGCTAATTCAACTCTTAATATTTTCATGTTTTTCCTTTTTTAGTGTGAAAGAACAAATTAACCAATAAAATAGCTAATATCAAGTAGTTAGGTGCATAGAGCACTATTTTTAATCTATTGTGATAAAAAAAGAGGTGCGATACCGCACCTCTTGTATTCTAACATTTAAATTGAAATTATTTTTTGGCCAATAGCACTTCTGCTTTTACGGCAACTTCACTCCAAGTTTTGCTAACACCATCTTTACCTGTGTGTAGAATTTCACAAGCTTTATTGATAGAGGCAACAGCATCTAAAGCATTCCAATTTTCTAATTCCATAACACCATTAAAGGTAATTTTGCTATCACCATCCATTTCATAGGTAAGAGGAATATTCTGAATTTCTCCGTTTAAGGTAACATCCATAGAGCTTTTATCGCCTTCAACTTTAACCACACCCGAAATTAACTCGGTATCTTTTAATACACCAAAGAAAAATTCTAGGAGTTTAGGATCTCTGGTTCCTGTAGGGTCGTTGGTAAATAAACTACTAACAGGTATACTGAATTCCGTACCGTTTAAAGCCTCTAATGGAGTGGCACCGCTATTGGTGTTAGAAAAGTTTATTTCTTGAAACTTGCCTCCAACAGGTAACTTTTCGGTAGTCTTGTAAGCGGTAAAACTTACCTTGGTAGAATCTTGAACAAGGCTATACATTTCAGTTGCTTCGGCTGTAGCTTCAACACTTTTAGAATCCTCACCCTTTTTAGCGTCTTTACAACTTGCGAAAACGATCATTAACACACTAGCGAAAGTCAATGCTATTTTTTTCATAATAATGTAGTTTGTTTATGGTATAAATTTAGTTTTTCTTTTTAAAAATTCCTCGTAGATCGGTGTTATAAAATACCCCAATTTGCAGGCGGTCGAAGTTAGCCCCTGTAAAGTGATTTTTAAGGTACCCGAACTGCATGCTCAAATCTTCGGTAACATTAACCCCAAGTGCAGCATATGCACGGTTTTGACCAAAAGCATTGTCTTGTAGGTTTATGAATATTTCGTCATAAAAGTTCAAGAAAAATATATCGGTTAGGGGCAAGGTCATTTGTATTCTATACCGTGCTCTGTGCAATGTGCTGCTTTCACCCGTGTAATTATTTTGAACAAAGCGCTGTTCTAAACGATAGCGATGCTCAAACTTAAATTCCCACACTTTGTTTTTAAGAATGAATTGCTCAAAAATTCGATGTTCGGATATGGAATTGTTTCGCACTAAGTTATTACTGCTAATTTCATCGAACTCGGTAAAAGTGGGGTCGGTATCAATGAAGCCGTAGCCCAGAGTAGCGATCGCATCAGGATTTATATGATAGTTTAAACCCGTACGCAGTAAAGTTTGATTAAAATTAGATGCCATTTCATAGTATCGAAACTGCGCCTCGGTATGTATACTCCATCTATCGGCTATTTTGTTGGTGCCAAAATACATGAACCAACTGCCAAAATCATCTTCTCCCGTTAATTCACTTTGAGCATTTGTACTTAAAATTGATGTTAGTAATACCAGTGCAGTAATAACTTTCTTCATTCCTTGTTTTCTTGATTTTTAATTTAATTTAAATACTTCTGTTTCTTTAAAGGGAGATAAATCTAAGCTTTTCATATTGTTTTGATAATCTACCCATTCTTTTGCGAAGAAAGCGTTTGTTTTTTGTAGTGCAGCGTCTAGGTCGTCTTTGGCAAATTGCATCAGTTGTTTTTCTGTAGCTGTCATGCCCGTTTTTCTTGATCCTACGTAGCGTCTTGCAACTTGTATACGCTGCATTACCGTCATTTCTTTACTACGTGTAATACCTTGTCGCTTATCTACCTTTCCTAAATAAATAGCGGTTACTGAATCTATTTGTTTAATGATATCTTTAGAAGCTTTTATTTGCTCCTTGTACTTTTTATCATCTTCTTTTTTAAGGTCCTTCTGAAATTTTTCAGCAGTTTCTTTACTCTTGGCCAATTGCTGTACGGCATCTGCTGCAGTTTGCATGTAAGATTCCAATACTTTACCATTGGCATAGGCTTCATTGATCGCTACCTGAGAAACTTCTAAGCGTGGGTCTGATTTCACCGTAATTGTAGTTTCTTCTTCCAAATCACCATAAAGCATCTTTATCGTGTATGTACCAGGTTTTACATCTAACCCGCCAGACTCTCTCTTTTTGGTCTGTACTTTTCTAGAAGGTCTATCGGCACCTTTTTCGTCCATTCCCCAATAAATTCTATGGAATCCTGCTTTTTCTGGAGTCTTATATTTTAAAGTACGTATCAATCGTTCTCCATCATAAAAATCGAACTGGACGGAGTCTTTCTTTTGAACTCCCGTTAGTTCTACACTATCCTTCTTTTCTTCTGTTTTTTCTTCGGATGCGTCTTCCTTTTTACCTTTTGCAGGCTTACCCTTTTTTGTAGCTTTTTTACCTTCTTTCAAATAGTAGGTAATCATAGCTCCGGAGTTTCTATTCTCACCTTGGTACAGGGCATCTGCCCCAAAACGACTACCTGTAGGCTGTTGGTATGAAGCCTGATATGCTGTTGGCGGAGTAAATAATTCTATTTCCTTATTTAGAATAGAAGCATCTGCTGCCAAAGCCCGTAACGGACGAATATCATCTAACACCCATGCAGCCCTACCAAAAGTACCGATTACCAAATCGTGCTCCCTTGGGTGAATGGCTAAATCTTTTGTGGATACAGTTGGGAAACCTTCGGTCCATTTTTGCCACTGCTCACCGGCATTGAAAGAAACATACAATCCATCATCGGTACCTAAAAACATTAAATTAGGATTTTCAGGATCCTCTATGATCGAAAGTGCATAGCTTTCTACATCGGTAGCATCAACAATTCTTGTCCAGCTTTTACCGTAATCTTTAGTGCGGTATGCATACGGAGTGTAATTAAATCTTCTATAATCGTTAGCGATTAAAAGTGCTTCACCTTTATTTCGGGTAGATGCTTTTATTTGTGGAATCCAACTTCCTTTTGGTAAGCCTTTAATATTTGCGGTTACTTCTGTCCATGTTCCGCCACCGTTTTGAGTGTAATGAACTCTGCCATCATCGGTACCTACCCAAAGCATATCTTTTTCAACTTTAGAAGGTTCTATTACCAATATAGTTGTATGATTTTCTGCGCCCGTAGCATCCATAGATAATCCGCCACTTTCGCTTTGCTTTTGCTTTTCAGGATCATTGGTTGTTAAATCTGGAGAGATTACCTTCCAAGTTAAAGCCTTATCTGTACTCTTGTGTACAAACTGGCTCCCAAAGTACACGGTACTGGTATCAAAAGGATCTTGGCTAATTGCCGAGTTCCAGTTAAAACGTAGTTCTGTCGTAGCATCCGGTGGGGTAGGGCGTACAATATAATTGTCACCTGTTACATGATCAAAGCGTTGCACATTACCTTGTTGGCTCATGGTATACCCATATCTAGAATCTACAGGATCAGGAACGACGTCAAACCCGTCTCCAAAACTAATTTCTTGCCAGTAGCTATTTCGTATTCCCTGAGCTTTCCAAACATAGGCAGGACCTCTCCAGCTTCCATTATCTTGCATACCGCCATACACATTATAAGGGTATTCGTTATCTACGGCAATATGATAAAACTGTGCAACGGGTAAATTACCCACAAAACGCCATGTTTTTCCCCCGTCTTTAGAAATGTTTAATCCGCCATCATTACCATCCATCATAAACTGTCCGTTTTCTGGGTGAATCCAAAATGCGTGGTGATCAGGGTGTACACCATTATCGGCACGGTAAGCAGGCATCAATTGCGTAAAGTTTTTACCACCATCTTGCGAAACGTTCACGTATGTAAATACAGAGAAAACCCTATTCTCATTTTCTGGATCTACGTAGATTTCAGAGTAGTAAAAAGGTCTATTTCCAATATCGCTTTTATCATTTACTTTTTTCCATTTGAATCCGCCATCTTCAGATTTGTACAGCGCGTTCTTTTTTGCTTCAACTAAAGCATAAATAACATCGGGCTTTCCAGGGGCAATGGCCACACCAATTCTTCCTAAATCACCTGCAGGCAGACCATCTTCTTCGGTCAGTTTTTTCCAATTCTTACCACCATCATGGGTCATATATAAACCACTGCCAGAACCACCGGAATTAAAGAACCAAGGTTCACGCTTGTGTTCCCACATGGCAGCGATCAATTTATTTGGGTTGGTAGGATCTATAATAAGATCTGCCACTCCCGTTTTATTATTTACGAAAAGCACTTTTTCCCAAGTCTCGCCACCATCGGTAGTTTTAAACACTCCGCGTTCTGGGTGTTCTCCCCAAGGGGATCCAATAGCGCCCACATACACGGTATTCGGATTCATTGGGTCGATTTTTATTCTATGGATATGTCTCGTTTTTTCAAGACCCATAGATTTCCAAGTCTTACCGCCATCAAGAGATTTGTAAACTCCGTAGCCACCATTAAGACTATTACGAGGGTTTCCTTCACCAGTACCGGCCCAAATTACGGACGGGTTACTTTGCTGAATAGCAACCGCACCAATGGAAGCAGTGACTTCTTTATCAAAAATAGGTTCCCATTTTACCCCACCGGATGTAGATTTCCACAATCCGCCAGAAGCGGTACCCACATACATGATATCGGGATTGTCATTAACGACATCAATGGCAGTTACACGACCGCTCATACCACCAGGACCGATGTTACGGGGTTTAAGGTCTTGAGCTAAGTCCATTTTAAATTCTTGTGCAGTAACGAAAACAGATGCGAAAAGCATCAACAGGGAGAGTAATCTTCTTGTCATTTGAGTGGTTTGTTAGTTATGTGCTTAAAAATAGCTGAAAAGAAAAGGAAGTATTCTTAAAAGGATGTTAACAGTGTTTGGTTTTGAAGAATCCGTAATCCTTTAACAGTTTTTCGTTGCTCGTTCTTCGTTGCTCGTTCTTCGTTGATGTCTGTTTCAATATTCAGTATACTGAAACAACTTTCAGTTCGTCTTTGCGAGGAGCTTTGCGCGAAGTGGCAATCTGTTGAATTCGTGTACCAGTCCCTTCGATTGCGCTCAGGATTTCAATTCGTTTACAAGAATGTCAGTTCGAGTGGCTTTTTAGTTGTAGCATAGCGGAAACTACAAAGTTGTATCGAGAACCATTAGAACACATAAAGGTTCTCGATACTAATTTCTCGTACCTCGAAATTCACTCGAACTGACAAAAGTTGTTTGGGTCACAGAGCTTATTTCAGCAGACAGTATCAGTTGGCAGTATCAGTAGGCAGTAACAGTAATCAGTAAACTGAAACAGTTTTCTGTTCTTCATTGCGAGAAGCTTTTTGCGACGTGGCAATCTGTTGAATTCGTGTAACAGTCCTTTCGACTGCACTCAGGATGACAATTCGTTTATAAGAATGTCAGTTCGAGTGGCTTTTTAGTTGTAGCATAGCGGAAACTACAAAGTTTTATCGAGAACCATTGGAGCACATAAAGGTTCTCGATACTAATTTCTCGTACCTCGAAATTCACTCGAACTGACAAAAGTGTTATTGGTCACAGAGCGTATTTCAGTAGACAGTATCAGTTGGCAATATCAGTTCTCAGTGTTCAGTTTTTTATTCGTCTTTGCGAGGAGTTTTTTGCGACGTGGCAATCTGTCAATATGGAACACCAATAGTTCTCGACTGCGCTCGAACGGACAAAAGTTTTTTAGGTCACAGAGCTTATTTCAGTAGACAGTATCAGTTCTCATTGTTCAGTTTTCAATATGTCATAGCGAGGTACGAAGCAATCTGTCAATATGGAACACCAATAGTTCTTGACTGCGCTCGAACGAACAACGGACAACGAACAACCAACAACCATCAACGAACAACCAATCAACGAACCTCAAAAATCCCAAACAACTCCTTCCCCTGTCTTGGTGCTATCGAATTATAACAGAGATCAAAAGTGATCGTTTTAAAATATGGTGATAAGTATTTGATATACAGTTCTTTGTTTCCTCCAAAAGGGCGCTTTTCCATGTCGTCGGTAAGTGGAAAATTGAACCAGAGTCCGGCTAATTTTCCTTTTGGTTTTAGTAGACTTGCCATTTGTTTGGCATAGGCATTTCTATTTTCATCTATGGGTACAAAAGAGCAGAAAAAGGTTTGTTCTATAATTAAATCGAACTGTCCGTTGAATTCAAAAAAATCAGATTGATGCATGTTCTCCTCTGGAAAATCGGGGTTTCTTTTTTTAAATTCTTGTAGCGGAATTTCCGAAATATCTAGAATATGGACATTGGTAAATCCTTGTTTCCAAAGGTATTCGGCTTCGTAAGCATTTCCGGCGCCCGGTATTAAAATCTGAATTGATTTATCCGTTAATTGATCGGCATATGCTTTAATTGGGGTAGACGGGTAACCAATATCCCAACCTGTAATATTATTCTTATACCGTTCTGTCCAATAAAGCTCTTCTTCTTTCAAGGTAAAATAGTATTTGCTGGTACAGTAAATTTAATCCAATTTTAGCCAATTTCTACCATCTATGTAGAATTGAATACCATTGATCATAGATTCATTGCCGTAGATAAATCAAATACTTATCTTTCGTATCTACTAAATACCAACTACTTAAACACATGAAATACTCTTTTTTATCGGTAATGGCAGTATGCCTTACGTATGTATGTTCTGCACAGACACAACCAAAGTGGGCACGTTACCCGGCTATTTCTCCCAACGGCGAAACCATTGCATTCACTTATAAGGGAAACTTATTTACGGTACCTGCAAACGGTGGCGTAGCAAAGCAGTTAACCTATCACTCCGCACATGATTACTCTCCGGTTTGGAGCAAGAATGGTGAGAAAATAGCATTCTCTTCCAACAGGTATGGCAATTTTGATGTGTATATTATGGATGCCAAGGGCGGACCATCAACAAGGTTGACCTATCATAGTAATGATGAAAAGCCATTTAGCTTTTCGGCAGATGATCAAGAAGTATTGTTTGGTGCCATGAGGTTAGACGCTGCCGAGCATCGACAATACCCTACGGGATCACAGCCAGAGCTGTACAATGTTCCGGTTACAGGAGGCAGAGTTGGTCAGGTGCTTACCGTTCCGGCAGAAGATGTGCAAGTAAATGCTGACGGTACAAAAATGGTATATCATGATAGAAAAGGCTACGAAGACGTTTTTAGAAAGCATCATACATCTGCCATAACCAGAGATATTTGGCTGTATGATCCATCCACAGGAAAGCACAAGCAGCTAACTACATTCGGTGGAGAAGACCGTAATCCGGTATTTTCTAAAGATGGCAGTGCCATTTACTATTTAAGCGAACAAGAAGGTTCTTTTAATGTTTTTTATATGGATGTGGACAATACGTCTAATATTAAGACTCTTACTAATTTTACAACACACCCTGTGCGTTCTTTGAGTATGGGTAATGGTATTTTGGCATTTGGTTATGATGGAGAAATTTATACGCTAAAAGCAGGTGAAGGTGCTAAGAAGGTAGAAATAATAGTTAGAACGCAAGAAGATAGTAATCCTATATCATATAAATCGGTTAATGGTGGTGTTCAAGAAATGGATGTAGCACCTAACGGTAAGGAAATTGCATTTATTAGTAGGGGAGAAGTATTCGTGACCTCGGTAGACGGATCTTTGACCAAACGTATTACCAACACCCCAGAACAAGAACGTTTTGTAAAATTTATGCCCGATGGTAAATCGGTTGCCTATTCAAGCGAACGCAATGGCAAGTGGAGTATTTTTAAATCATCAAAAGTACGTTCAGAAGAACCTTATTTCTTTGCATCTACCTTAATAAAAGAAGATACATTGGTGACCTCGAAAAATGATATCTATCTGCCAGAATTTTCTCCTGATAGCACTTATGTGGCATACATTGAAGATCGACGAACGTTGAAGGTCAAGAACCTAAAGACCAAAGAGGTGACTACGTTATTGACACCAGATGAAGTTATACATATGCGAGACGGAGACCAGTATTATCAATGGAGTCCAGATAGTAAGTGGTTATTGATAGATTGGAGTGTTTCGTTGAATAATACCGAGTTGCTTTTGATTTCTAAAGATGGTAAGCAACGTAAAAATTTGACCCAAAGCGGTTATTATGAATTTTATCCTAAATGGATAAATGACGGTAGCCAGATTATGTATTTTACGAATCGTGACGGACTTAAAAGTTATGCAACCAGTGGCTCTTTTGAAACCGATGTGTATACCATGTTCTTGACCCAAGAATCGTGGGACAAGTTCAATAAAACAAAAGAAGAATTTGACCTGTTGAAAATGATAGAAGAGTCTTCAAAAGAGGACAAGGAAGAAGATGATACCGACGATAAAAAGAAGAAGAATAAAAAGAAGGAAGAACCAGAAGTAACATCTGTCACCTTCGATTTAGAAGATGTAGATCGCAGAAAAGCCCGCTTAACCATACACTCTTCTAAGCTATCTGATGCCGTACTTTCAAAGGATGGAGAAAAATTATATTACTTGGCAAAGTTTGAAAAAAACTATAATCTTTGGGAAACGGAAATACGTACCAAGAGCACAAAAATGCTTATTCCTTTAGGTGCAAAATCTGCAAGTCTGCAGTGGGATGCCCAACAAGAAAACCTATTTCTATTGGCAGACGGTAAAATTTCTAAAATAGATATTGCCGGCAGTAAAACGAAACCTGTTAAGCTAAATGCTGAAATGGTATTAGATGCCGATGCCGAACGCAAATATATGTTCGATCACATATGGCTAAAGACCAATGGTATTTTTTATACGGCTACCTTTCATGGTATAGATTGGGATGCTATGCGTACCGAATATGAAAAATACTTACCACATATTGGCAATGACTATGAATTCTCAGAAATGATTTCAGAAATGTTGGGCGAGCTGAATGTGAGTCACGCCGGAGGTCGATACTCCGATAATATCGAGAATGGCGACCAGACAGCGTCCTTGGGCATTTTCATAGATTATGATTATAGAGGCGACGGCATAAGAATTACCGAAGTCATTAAAGGCGGACCCTTAGATAAAGCAGGTTTTGATGTTGAGCCGGGCATGATCATTCAAAAAATCAACGGTGTAACTATTGAAAATACAGTAGATGCAGCCTTTTATTTAAATCGTTTAGTGGGTGATTTTACATTGCTTGATATTGTTGATGAAAAAGGAAAGAAAAAACAACTAACCGTAAAGCCAATTTCACTTAGGGAAGAAGGTCGCCTTTTGTATGATCGTTGGGTAAAGAACAACGAAAAAGAAGTATTGGCAAAAAGTAACGGTACCTTGGGTTATGTGCACATACCAGGCATGAGCGACGGACCATACCGTACCATTTATGAAGAAATGTTAGGGAAATTCAATGATAAAAAAGGAGTTATTGTAGATACCCGATTTAATGGCGGTGGAGACTTGGTGGCCGATTTGGCAATGTTCTTTACCGGAATTCCATTTCTATCTTATGAAACCGAAGAAAGGGTAGTAGGTGGCGAACCAACCTCTCGTTGGACAAAGCCGACCTTGGCGATGTTCAACGAATCTATGTATAGCGATGGTTCTTGTTTTGCAAGTGGCTATGTAGATTTAAAAATCGGTAAGACCGTGGGAATGCCCGTACCGGGTACCTGTAGCTTTGCTGGTTGGGAGCGTTTGCCCAATGGTGGCGTATGGGGTGTTGTACCTGTAAGTGCTAAAAATAAGGCGGGCGAGTGGATGGAAAATAACGAAACCGACCCGGAAATCATTGTGAAAAACCAACCTGATGTCATCGCAAACGGTATTGATCAGCAGTTGGAGAAATCTATTGAGGTGTTGATGAAGGAGGTGGAGTAGCCTTAGAATTTAGTAAATAAGAGACGATTACTATTGTACATGTATATTTATATTTAGGGATATGTACAATTGTGTGCACATACAATTGTTGTGCCCAATTTGACTAAATTTAGAACTTTAAACAAAAATTTAGAAAAAATAGAACATTCCATATTTTTGGACTAAATTTGTCCTAAATTATTTGTCGAAAAATATGGTTACAACATTTGGAGAATATATTAAGCAACGTAGAACCGAACTTGGATTCCCTTTAAGAAAGGTTGCTTCTCATTTAGATATAGACACTTCTACTCTTGGAAAGATTGAACGCGAAGAACGGATTTTGTCAAACGATTTAGTTCCTTCTTTAGCTGAAATACTAAAGACTGAACAAACTGAACTTTTAAATCATTACTATTCTTATAAAGTTATTCAAGAATTAAAAGATTATTCAGAATATAAAGATGTTTTAAACATTGTCAACGAGCATTTGGAACTTTATGTTTCAAATCAAATTAGGCTTTCTTTCAAAAAAAAGTGGACTGAAAAAGAATTTGAATTTCCTAAAAAAAAGACAAGAATAGCAACCTTGTTTTCTGGAATTGGTGCAATTGAGTATGCATTCAAAAGGCTAAATTTAGATACTGAAATCATATTTGCTAGTGACATTGATAAGTTTGCAAAGCAAAGTTATTTTGAGAACTATGATATTGATGAAAGCAGATGGTATAATGATGTTAAAGACGTTAATGGAAAAAAATATAAAGGAAAAATTGACCTTTTAGTTGGTGGAAGTCCTTGTCAGTCATTCTCAATGGTTGGTAAAAGAAAAGGATTAAAAGACACTAGAGGAACATTATTTTATGAGTTTGCAAGAATTGTAAAAGAAAGCCAACCAAAGGTTTTTATTTTTGAGAATGTGAAAGGTTTAATTAATCACGACAAAGGAAATACTTTTGAAACAATTAAAGCAACCTTTGATGAACTTGGATACAAATATTTTTATCAAGTAATGAATGCCAAAAACTATGGAATGGCACAACATAGGGAACGCATTTTTGTAATTGGCTTCAAAGATAAATCAATAGATTTTGAATTTCCAGAGCCAATTGAGTTAGAGCATAAGATGCAAGATTTCCTAGAGGATTACACAGATAGCAAATATTATTTAAAAGAAAAAGGTGTAAAATTTGTTACAAGTTCAAAAAATCGCAAAAAAAGATATACTCAAATAAATGGAGAAATTGCAATTTGTCAAAAAGCAAATCAGCAATTTAATTGGCACGGAGATTTCATCTTTGAAAGTCAAGATAAAAAGGAATTTGACGAGTTTATATTTGATGTAAATGAAGTTGAAGAAAAATATTATCTCTCGGAAAAAACAACTAAATATGTTTTATCTGAAGGGACTAAAAACTTTAAGACTAGAATTAAAACTGATTTAGAAGTTGCTCGACCTCTTTTACAATCTATGCATAAAATGCACAGAGCTGGGGTTGACAACTATGTTACACATAATAAGGGAAGAATAAGAAAACTAACGCCAAAAGAATGTTTAAGACTAATGGGCTTTAGAGACGATTTCAAACAAGTTGTTAGTGACACTCAAATGTATAGACAAGCAGGAAACAGCATAGTTGTTGATGTTTTAATAGCAATTTTAAAACAAATGGATATAACAAAATTTGCCGAATGATATATTTAAAAAGGATTTTTTCTATCAATCAAACTATTAATAACGAAATAGTTAAAAGAAACAAAGCAGACAATAGACGTAAAATTACAACGCCAGAAAATGGAGGGAATAATATTATCTATTTAGGAACAGACGAAGACAGTTTTTTCAAAGATAATTTTATTGATGTTTATAATTTGTGTGAGCAAAAACACCTTGCACAAGAAGAATATAATACAACTATAAAAAAAGGAGAAGGAACGGCAGTAATTAACAGAGTAAAAACATCCTTACTAAAGGAAATAGTTGGAAGTGTTGATGAGTATCTTCGAGTTAATCGTTCAATGTATCATAATCCAAATTTTGATTATGGTTCTGTGTTAAATCATTTGTTACAACTTGGAGAATATTTAGAATTCCATTCAGAATTAGTTTTTATTAGAGATAATCACAACATAAAACCATATCTAAAGTGGTTTGAAAAAGACGGATTTGAACTTTTTAAAGAATTTTTTATTGCTGACGTTACATTGTTTAACATTGACATATTCAAAGAAGATGAAACTTATATTTTTGAATGGTCAGTATCTTTTGACTCTTTAGTTCTTATGCAACTTTTGGAAAATAAAGAATCCGAAGGGAAATTATTAGAAAACACTTTAAAAAACACTACAATTACAAGTGAACAGTATGGTCGAGTTGTTGAAAGGTTAGTCAAAACTAGAGTTGGTCAAAGTGGTTTCAGAAAAAACTTATTAGCAGACCCAACAACTGCAAAATGCCCTTTTACTGAAATTACAAACCCTGAACTATTAATTGCAAGTCATATAAAACCTTGGTCAGTTTCTACACCTGAAGAAAAGGCTGATATCTCAAATGGATTTATGTTTACACCATCATTTGATTTACTTTTTGATAAAGGTTTTATAAGTTTTACAAATGACAAAAAAGTCATTCTTTCGCCACAATTGGATAAAGAAACATATAATAAAGTTGGTCTAACGAATGAAAAAGAAACCTTACCATTGTTGGCAATTGAAGGTCGAGAACATTATTTAGATTACCATAGAAATGAAATATTAAGAACCTAAAAAACTGGGCACAACAAAGGTAACCGTTGCACAACTTCTTTTATAAAATAAATAGATAATATCCAGATGGTTTAACAAAATTAAACATCTAACAACCAACTTTTTATGATTTTGATAAACTTAAAAAAATAGCTTTTTAAGCTTATTTTATAGTTGTGCAACAGGCACACAATCTATAAACAATACGGACTTTGGTATTAATCGCTGGGTTTGTGTATTTTTATGAAGTCCGCTAAATCTTTGGGATTTAGTTTTAGATAAGAAAAAATAAAGCAAAACAATAAGATTTAGCGTCAAGCGTAGACGGAAACGAAAAGTTTCCTTTCTTCCCCACTACGTTTAGCACAAGCCTCGTGCTTCATACTGAAAAACGTAAGAGATAATAAAAAGGGGAAAGCCGAAAACCGACCAATGTAGGCACTAAACTATCAGAATTATGAAAAAACCAAGTGACCGATTGACATTACTCGCAATACTTTTTGCATTCGCTTTTGTATTTCAAAGTTGTGAACAAAAACAAAAGGAAGAAACTAAAGAAGTGGAAAAAGAAGTAGTTGTTGCACCCGAAAAACCTGAATATTTTCTATTGCGACCAGAAGTAGAAAAAGCTTATGGATATTCTCACGCCGTAAAAATTGGAAATAGCATTAAAATTTCTGGAGCAGTAAGTATGGATGATGAAGGAAATCCAACGGCTATCGGTGATATTGAACAACAGCTGAAAAACTGTTATGCTGATTTAGAAAAAATATTAAAACACTTTGACTGCACATTTAATGATGTTGTAAAAGAAGACATTTTCACAACTGATATGGCACAAATGTTGGAAAAATCAGCATATCGAGCGGAAATTTATAAAAACCGATTTCCAACCGGCTCTTGGCTAGAGGTAAAAGGATTAGCATTGCCTGAATTTATGGTTGAAATCGAACTTGAAGTACATAAATCGAAATAAAAAGAATGAACGCACATCATTGAATCACCGCAATAACAGCAGATTCCACTGCGTCCAAATTTACTCGGTATTGCTAGCGTTTCTGCTAAAAAGAAAATTAACGCATATTAACCCGTAACTGACGGTTATACCAAGCCGTTAGTTATCATAGCATGAATGTATGAAACACGTAATCACTTTAGTATTTTTTATTCTGTTATTTTCATGTAATCAAAAACCCTCGGATTGGATCGATAGGTCCAAGCATGAAGGGCTTTATAAGCACGACATTACGAATAAATTTGAAGTTTACTCATCTGTTGAACATCCGGGAGATATTAAAAATACAGTAGAAGTTCTTGAGTTAACAAAGAAATATTACGACAGAATTTTTGATGAAAATCTTAATTTCGCAGTACTTTTTATTGATAACAAAAACTGGAATAAATATGCCTTTTCACCACCTCCCGGTATGCCTCAAGCATACTATGAAGGTAATATCGTTTTAGGTTTAGGAAAGTCAGTAATTGCAAGGAATGCTGAAAATGGAATTAAACAAGCTCCTCCGCCAGTTAAAGAGGTCTTAAAACAACATTTTGGTGAAAATATAGACCTTGACTACTTTTACAGAGATGCGCTGTCGCTCCACGAATTGGGTCACCTATATCAATTCTACAGAACAGATAAAAGCTCACAACGCAGGTGGCTAAATGAGCTTTTCGGAAATCTATGTCAAGTTGGTGCAGCCCGTAGTTTCGACACCCAAACTGTACTTGATCAAATGGACGTTTTACAAACTACCATGATTCGAGGAAATCAATGGGGTGAGCTTAAGTTCAAAACTTTGGATCAATTTGAAACGGAGTATTTACAAATAATGCAACAAGGACAGAACTATGGCTGGTATCAAACTCAGTTCTACTTTAAAGCAAGGGAATTACACTCAAACTTCGGTGATGATTTCCTCAGGTTGTTTAGAGATTTTTTGATTGACACAAATCCAGACATAATTGGCGAATTGGACAATGCGGAATTGAATCAGCACATACTAGACACTTTTGGAAAGGAAGCAGCTGAAATTATGAAATGGAAATATGATAGCTGACAATATAAATAACTTCCATTCAGTCGCTGCGTTTTAAATACGGTGACCGTTATAATACCTAACAAAATACCATTAAATATCGATGAAAGTTTACGGAAAATGTCTTCAGTGTAGTAATGAAATAGCATATGCAACGAGTGCAAATACTCGAGTAGAATTTGCAATGCAAGATGGGGAGATTATAAAATTGACTTGTAAAAATTGCGGGAAAATAAATGAATTTCATGTTGACAAATTACACGCAAAACAATCAAACTTAGCAAAAATTGGTGCGGGTATTATTTTCTTAATTGGTACGCCACTTATGTTTTTATTTGTTAGTCCAATTTTTTCAGAAAGTCGTAATCATTATGTGATTTTAATTATTGGCGGATTTTTAATTATACCAGTAATAGCCTATGGAATTATAAAGAAACAAGATCAAGTTAGGGTTAGTTCTTTCAATCGTAAAAAACTAAAAGGACGGATTCATAACATCTAGGTAAATACACTAAAACCAAAACAACCACAAAATGAAAAACTTATTCACCCTTCAAAATTTAAAATTCGTATTAGGTTTCGCTACCGGTTTTATTATTTATGATGCCTTTGCAAAAGATGAAATCGACTGGGTTAAAGCAATTGTTGTGGCAATTTTATCAGTGATACTAATGTTTGTAATTGATAGGCTTAAAAAATAGAATTAAATTTGCTTCGACCTTAGGCTTGAAAATTCTTCTAACTCCTATACCGGTCACTAGTTAACGCAAACATTCAATTCATTTTATACCAAGTCTAAAACAACCACATGATTACATTTATTACGGCAATGATTTTGCTGGTATTAGGATATTTAATTTACGGTAGGTTCGTTGATAAAACATTTCAACCTATTGCAACAAAGGAAACCCCGGCACATACAAAGGAAGACGGCGTTGACTTTGTACCCATGAACAGTAATAGAAATGCATTTATTCAAATTCTGAATATAGCTGGTGTAGGTCCTATTTTTGGTCCCATATTGGGCGCTTTATACGGTCCCATCGCATTTATTTGGATCGTGCTTGGATCTATTTTTGCCGGTGCCGTGCATGATTACCTAACCGGTATGATCTCGTTACGTTTTGGTGGTGCGCATTTACCGGCATTGGCATCGCGTTTTTTAGGAAAATCGTTTAGCCACGTTGTAAACTTCTTTGCGTTACTACTTTTAATTTTGGTAGGTACTGTTTTTGTCACCGCACCTGCGAATATGATTAACGACCTTATTGGTTCAGATACCAGTTATTTGACCATTGTACTTTTTTCAATTTTTGTTTATTACATTATTGCCACCTTATTACCAATAGATAAAATTATCGGTAAAATTTATCCCGTACTTGGTTTGTTGCTTATACTAAGTGCCATTGGTATTTGTATAGGTATGTTTGTTATAGGAAACCCGATTCCTGAGCTTACATTTCAAAATATGCATCCGCAGAACATACCCTATTTTCCAGTAATTTTCTTGACTATTTCATGTGGTGCCTTGTCAGGTTTTCACGCAACACAATCTCCCATAATTTCACGTACCATTAACAATGAAAAAGATGGTAGAAAAGTGTTTTATGGTATGATGATACTTGAAGCCGCTATTGCCATGGTATGGGCGGCTGCATCAATGAGTATTTTGGACGGAGATTCTTTAAATGAGCTTTTACAAAATGGCGGACCAACTGCTGTGGTGAATAAAATAGCCACAATTTCTTTGGGAGCCATTGGTGGTACCATTGCTGTTTTGGGAGTAATCGTATTGCCCATTACATCGGGAGATACTTCTTTTAGAGCTGCACGTATGATCATTGCAGATTATTTGAAAATTGATCAGAAAGTGTTGAAAAATAGGTTTATAGTGGCTATTCCGCTGTTTATTATTTCGTTCATTTTAACCAATATGGACTTTCAGTTATTGTGGAGGTACTTTTCATGGGCAAACCAAGTAACGGCAGCCATTGCATTATGGATTGGCGCCGTGTACCTGTATCAAAAGAAAACACATTACTTGATTGCCTTGGTTCCTGCATTTTTTATCACAACGGTTGTGGGTTCCTATATTTTTTATGATCCCAACGTAGGTTTAGGCTTGGATATAGAATTTTCCAATTGGATAGGTGTTGGAATTTCTGCTGTACTAACAGTGTTATTTTTTAGAAAGTTGAAAGATGGAACAAGTACGTTGTAATTACATGATATTTTAATACCAACTAAACTTATAATATGAATAAAACTATTATAGAATTTTTCAAAGAGATACTTACAATTATTGTCGGTATTTTGATAGCACTTTTTATCAATAATTGGAATGAAGATCGAAAAGATGCAAAATATATGAATAAAATCTTTGTATCAATGGATAAGGAGTTGAGAGAAACCAATAAAGATATCAAGAAAAAAATGCCTCAACAGCAAACACTTATCGACACCTTAGAATTTTACAAAAAAAATGATACAATTTCTATTTTCGATGTAATGATGAAAGTGAATGGAGTTCAAATACCTCAAATTAGAATTAGTTCTTGGAAAGCTATTTCTAGTTCAAAAATTGAATTGTTAGAATACGATAGAGTTTCCGCTTTGGCAAATATTGAAGAGAAAAAGGAGTTGTTGACATCAAAAACTGAATATTTAATGAATTTCCTATACCCAAATATAAAAGACACCAGTACTGACAAAAAAGAACTTGTTATATTAATGATGCAAGATATTATGGTTTCAGAAAAAGATTTACGAAAGGAAATTGAGATGGTCGTTCAAGAGTAGTTATCGAATAAACATATTGTCCGTATCCTATGAACCTAAGATTTAAAGAATAAATATTGATCAAAATACTTAAAAGGCTATCCTGGTTCATACTTTATCTCCTGTTCAATGCGGTACTATTTATTATTGAAATCAGTGTGTTGTTCACTACGAATGATAGTTTTACGGGCGGTAGCGGCTTTGAGTCCGTTGACGATATTTTAGAAGCGTTCAATGTAGTATTTAACATCCTTGAAGGCATGGTTATGGTGTTCTATTTATATACAGCGATAGGCTTGGCTATTGTTGCTTTGTTACTGTTTATTCCTGTTCAAGTGTACTATATAAACCGTAAATTTAAAAATCATAAGAAGAAGTTTTTATATAGTTTACTAGCTTCTTTCGCTGTTGTAATGACCTTGAAGTTGCTATTATATGCTTGGATGTTTATAGATCTGAATTATCTGTAATATTGTTCTAGAATTTTATAGTTTGGCATAGGTCAAATAAAATATAATCAAAACCCACCAAACAAATAACCATGGGAAAGAAATTAGAATCCATCACTCCCGATTTACAAAAATTCATAGAAAAGCAAAAGATATTTTTTGTGGGTACGGCTGCTGCTGAGGGGAGTGTAAATGTATCCCCAAAGGGAACGGACTCATTTCGGGTAATCGATAAGAATAAAATTGTTTGGTTGAATCTCACCGGTAGCGGTAACGAAACTGCGGCACATTTGATCAAGAACAACCGAATGACCATTATGTTCTGCGCCTTTGAGGGAAAACCTATAATTTTACGATTGTATGGTACTGCAGGTATATATCACAAAAGAGATCAAGAGTTCGCAAAGTATATAGACCTATTTCCTGCGAATACAGGCGCTAGACAGATTATTGAAATGCAGGTAGACTTGGTACAGACATCTTGCGGTTTTGCCGTTCCGTTCATGGATTTTAAGGAAGAACGCACCACCTTAAACGATTGGTCTAGTAAGCAGGGAGAAGAAAAAATTAAAGCATACTGGAAAAATAAGAATACCAAAAGTATTGACGGATTTGAAACGAATATTCTTGGTAATTAATCAGTGAAAAGAAATACAGAGTGAAGCAATTTATAGCACGTATAGCATTAGTCGTAAATGATTACGATGAAGCCATTGAATTTTATACCAAAAAACTGAACTTTTTACTTGTTGAAGATACCAATTTAGGTGAGGGTAAAAGGTGGGTGGTTATTGCTCCCAGAGGAGAAGGTAACTGCTCTTTGGTGTTGGCAAAAGCAGATAGTGCTGAGCAGAAATCTAGAGTAGGTAACCAAACAGGTGGTCGCGTTTTTCTTTTTTTATATACCGATGATATCGCAAGAGATTATCAAAAAATGACTGCTAAAGGAATCAATTTTAAGAGACTTCCAGAAAAAATGCCTTATGGTACTGTTGCCGTCTTTGAAGACCTGTATGGTAATTTGTGGGATTTAATTCAGCCCATAGACGAACAACAGCAGCAACAGCAGCAACAATAGTATTGGCGTTTCGTTACTATGTGGAAATTTCTAAAAGACATATTCAATTTTAAGAGAAAAGAATCTTCCTTGAATTCTAATAGGTCTTTAGAGTTTTTCAATGCAAAAAAACTACTATGTGGTATTGGGGAATCTGAAATACGAGAAAGTGAAATTCTTATTACCGAGTATCCATTTGAACCATCCATAGCCTACCCAACAGCAATAATTTCTGCTAAGGATATAGATTGTATGTCCTTGGAAATAGGAGTGTGTAAAGTGCATACAAAAAATGATATCATTTTTGTTTCGGCAGAGCTCAAAGAAAAACTGAAACAGTTATCTAAAAGTAACAACATTAGACTTATGCCGCAAAGTTGGAATTGGGATTGGATTCTAGAGCCTTATCTAGATACGGAGTTTACCAAAGAAAATGAGCAACGCGCTTTAGAACGACTTCTAGAAAACGGATTCACAGCGAAAGAAGTAGATTCGATAAGAGCCGAGGTGAAAAATCAAATGTATGCCTATAATTTTGACACCATGCTGTGGGATTGGTGCAGCCTTGGTCTATCTGATGTACTATCTGCTATGCGGGCAAAATATGGTAAAGAGCAATTCCGTGAGTTTTACAAAAGAGCTTTGGAAATAGAAAAGCGAACAGGTAACAGTACTACTTCTAATGGATTTTAATACCATAAAAAAAGGGCAAAAATCTTAATATACTTTTACCCTTTTGTATAACTGAAAATGTATTTATTTTAATGTAGACTTAAGCATCCAGATTAATTTTTCTTGTCCGGATATTAAATCACTGATTAAGGTAACGGTACCTTCATCATCATTGTTCGATGAGAATTCTAATATTTCTCGCTCTTGGATCAATAACTCGTTCAAGTTGTCTATGAGTAAAGAAATACCGGTAGCGCCATTAGACACTTCTTTGATAATTCTAATGGTCTTATTGTCCAAATAATCTTCAAACGTATGTAAAGGCTGTTGGTCTAAAGTTAAAATACGCTCAGCAATTTCATCAACTGTTTCCGTAGCTTCAGTATATAACTCTTCGAATTTCTCATGTAATAGAAAGAAATTGCTTCCTTTTATGTTCCAGTGCATACCTCTCAAGTTCATATAATGAATTTGATAATTAGCTAATAGGACGTTTAATTTATCACTGATTTCTATTTTATAATCTTGGTTTAATCCCACGTTTTTATTTAAAGTTTCCATGATTTTGTTGTTTTAATTTCTTACTGTAAAATTACGCATAAAGCCCCTGTTTTAAGGTAACTAAAGTTACATAACCAATACGTTTTGTTTATACTGCTATTAAATTTTATGAATAAATATTCTTGTCATTTTAAGCAATTGTAGTTCAGAAAATAGATTCGTAAATTAGAAAGGTTAAAATGACACTGAACTACCATGCAAATTCCAGAAATTCCTAATTTAATTCACTACGCTATTCCTTTTTTTACGGTTACGGTAATTTTAGAAGTGATACTATCCGTAAAGATAAAACTACATGACTATGAGTTTAAAGACGCCGGTACCTCTATTGTTATGGGGCTGGGTAATGTTGCCATAGGTTTAATTACTAAAGGCATAGCATTGGGTTTTTTCTACCTGTTGTATAATTTTTGGCACCTTTTTGAAATTCCTTTTGCGTGGTGGTCATGGATTATTTTACTTTTTGCCGAAGACTTATGCTATTATTGGTTTCATAGAACCAGTCACGAGAGTCGGTTTTTTTGGGCGAGTCATGTGGTGCATCATTCTTCTAAAAATTACAATCTAAGTACAGCATTACGACAGTCGTGGTCTGGCGGATTTTACACCTTTATTTTTTGGATTCCATTAATTCTCATCGGTTTTCATCCGGTGATGGTTTTGGTGCAGATGTCCGTCAGTCTCATCTATCAATATTGGATCCATACCGAGTTCATCACTAAAATGCCCAAGTGGTTCGAAGCTGTTTTCAATACACCAAGTCATCACAGGGTGCACCATGCTACGAATCCGCAGTATTTAGACAGAAACCATGCTGGAATTTTTATTATTTGGGATAGAATATTTGGCACTTTTGAGCCAGAGGTGGAAAAACCGGTTTACGGTTTGGTGAAGAATATTGACACCTATAACCCTATAAAAATTGCTTTTGGGGAATGGTACAAGATGCTCGGCGATTTTTTTACCTCTAAAACCAATTGGCGTAATAAATTCAAATATCTAATGAAGCCACCCGGTTGGAAACATGATGGTACCAGCATTCTATCAGCTGATCTGCGTAGGGAGTGGGAAGAGCGTAATAAGGTATAATTATAGTTTTTATGTAACATACAGTTCTTTTTAGCGTCATATAAAAACCAACCACCAGTAGAATGACCAATAAACTAGTAGCATACATAGGAATTTTAGGAGTAAGTTTATTTGCGATAGCCGCCATCGTGGGACCGTTGTTAATTGATGATTACAGTGTAGTAAGTCAATATATTAGTGAATCTTTTGCGATAGATACCCAATACGGTAAATACTTGCAGTACTTCGGATATATACCTAGCGGAATTCTCATTACCATTTTCTGTTTTAGTGCTCCCAGAAAACTACCTAGTTCAAAGCTGATCGTAGCCGGTTTTTTCGGTTTGGCGCTTTTTTATGGATTGGGAACCATCTTGGTAGGAATATTTCCGTGTGATGCCGGGTGCCCAACAGATGTAATGGATTCCAGCCTTGCTCAACTTATACATAATGCAGTGGCATCTTTAACGTATATATTTTTTCCCATTTGTTTATTAGGTATCGGGTTAGGATTAAAAAAGTTTGAGCACTACGGTCGCTTATCTCAAATAGCTATCGCTATGGGAATCATTAGTGGAATTTTTATCTTCTCACTATTCTCTGATCCCAATTCAGGTTACCGGGGAATCTTACAGCGAATTATAGAAACGTCCTTTATTGTTTTTATGGTTTCTAGTGCGTTGCGAATTTCCAAGGATGCGGGAAAATAGTATTACGTATGGAGTATTAAGTGAAAAGTATCAAGTACAAAGTATTAAGTAAAAAGTAAAAAGTACGAGGTACAAAGTACAATGTATTTAGTATTAAGTACAACGATTAACGGTCTTTAAATAGCTGCGCTTGCTCGCTATGACGAACAACCAACAACGAAAAACGAAAAACGATTTTTGGTCACTGAGCGTAGCCGAAGTGAACGTGTCCAATAGAACAGATAGCCGCGCTCTGCTCGCTATGACGAGTAGCTTAAAGAATCGTCTTTGCGAGGAGTTTTTTACGACGAAGCAATCTGAATAAATTGTGTTTGTATGATTATCTCTGGCTATTAATTTAATTGTCACTAAGCGTAGTCGAAGTGAACGTGCTCCAAAAGAACAGGTAGCCGCGCTTTGCTCGCTATGACGAACAACCAACAACGAAAAACGAAAAACGATTTTTGGTCACTGAGCGTAGCCGAAGTGAACGTGTTCCAATAGAAGAGATAGCCGCGTTGCGCTCGCTATGACGAACAACCAACAACCAACAACGAGCAACCAACCAACAACTACTCCAAATAAACCACCCCATCTTTCATTACAAACGAAACATTTTTAACCACAGAAATATCCTGAACCGGATTTCCTTTTACCGCAATAATATCGGCAAGAAATCCCCTTTTTAGGTTTCCTAACTGGTTTAAGTGAAACATTTTGGCATTACCAGAGGTAGCAGATTTTAAGACCGCTAAAGGCTTCATTCCGTAGGCTACCATCAATTCCATTTCACGATAGTTTTCGCCATGTGGAAAAACACCCACATCACCACCAAAAACAATTTGTACTCCAGAGTCCAGCGCCATTTTAAAGGACTTTCTTTTTTGTTGAATGCGTTCGGGCTCTGGGTCGGTCGCTTTGTTCCAACCTCTGTACTGGGTAATGGCATCACCTGCGGCAAGGGTAGGGCATAAGCCAACACCTTTTTCTTTCATCAGCTTAAAAATTTCGGGAGTACCACCATCACCATGCTCAATAGTTTCAACACCGCCAAGTATTGCTCTTTTCATACCTTCGGGAGTGCTGGCGTGCGCAACTACATATTTACCTGCAGTAGTTGCAGTGGCTACCATGGCATTAATTTCTTCTTGTAAAAATGTAGGTTTAGAAGCGGCACCTGGAGTCCAACGGTAATCGGCATAAATTTTAATCAAATCGGCACCGTTTCCCATTTGTCTACGAACGGTTTCAATGCACTGGTCAACACCACTTGCTGCTTCAGCACCTAATGGAACTGTTACACCGTCATGAAAACCCTTTGGTCCGTAGGCACCCGTTGCCACGATTGCAGGTCCGGCAACCAATAACCGCGGTCCGTCAATAATTCCGTTATCAATCGTTTTCTTTACATAAACATCGGTATAACCGGCACCTTCGGCACCCAAATCTCTCATGGTGGTAACTCCCGCTAAAAGCGAATTTTTTACGTGTACCGTACCTCTTATGGCACGTTCAACGGGCGACTCTTTGAGCACCTGGTCGTTCCAATCGGTTTCATTGTAAGGGTGTAATAATATATGTGAATGCCCCTCAATTATGCCAGGCATCAAGGTAGTACCACTTAAATCAATTTCTTTTGTAGTACTGGGTAATGTTAGATCATTAACTTTACCGGCATAAGTAATTAGATTATCTTCTACTAGAACTACCCAATCATCATGCATTTCAGTACCATCAAAAACACGGTCTGGTTTTAAGAGTGTTTGTGAAAAACTTAAGTAAGAAGAGAAGAGGCAGAGAAAAATTATTGATTTCATTGATTTAGTTGTTTAGTTGGAAATGGCAGCAGTTAATAGGCTATCTAAATCTTGTTTAGTATGCTGATTTCCATTAGAAAGTACCATGTAAATATCTTGGGTGTTTTTGATGTTTTCTAGCGGATTGCTGTTTAGCAATACAAGGTCGGCAATTTTGCCTTCGGTAACGGAGCCATAATCAGCATCTTGTTTTAATAATTTAGCACCGTTATAAGCTGAAGATTTTAAGGCATCTAGTGGAGGAATTCCTGTAGCGACCATTGCTTCAAGTTCTTTATGTAACGAAATACCAGGATAGGTGTAACTATTGTAAGCACCACTATCGGAACCAGCTAAAAGAGATACTCCGTTTTCGTTTAATTTTAATGCAAGTTTACCAAAGAATTGGTCCAAAGCTTTTCGGTCTGCTACTTGCTTTTCAGTGGCATATTTTACGCGGTCAATTCTTCCTTGGTATGTTTTCTGAATTCCGTCGCTCATGTACTTTAAGTAGGTGTCTTCAGTATGGTCGACTTCATCTAAATAACTAAGTACACCACCAATATGCAATGTAGGCACTACAAAAACATTGTTTGCTTTAAGTTTTTGAAAAGTAGCGAGTGCCGTTGAATCTGTATAAGAAGACTGTAGTAGGGGCATGGCACCCCAAAATCCGATTTCCTTGTCCACCAACTGTTGAGTTATTTCTTCTTCATTACTTGAGCATCCTTTCATGATGTAATATAAATGCTCAACTGCATCAATACCTGCATCAATAGTAGCGTCAAGCTCCACTGTAAAAGGCATGTGTCCCGATGTAATCAAATTCCGTTTCTCTGCTTCTTCTATCACCTTTAAATAATTTTCGCCAGAAATACGACTATCATAGATTTTTACAAAGTCCGACGGTATCGCTTGCAATGAATCTAACGCCTTATGAATATCCGAATCATTGTCCACTTCCAAAGAACCTGCCCAAGTACTGCCTGGTCCATCAATTTTTGGTCCCGATGTAAAAATCGTAGGTCCGATCAACTCATTGTTCTCAATAGCTTTTCTCCATTCCAAAACCGAAGAAGTAAGGTCACCACCGGCATCACGAACCGTGGTTATTCCGTTAGCCATAAATAGGTTTAGAAATTTCTTGTTCGCTTCTATTAACGAATCGCCACCTCTAAAATGGGTATGGTTATCCCAAAACCCGGGTACAATAAATTTATCATTAGCATCGATTACTGTATTCGCTTCAATGCTACCGAACTCTTCGCTTGAAATAATTTTGGTAATTCTATTGTTGTTGATCAGTATGCTAACAGTGGAAATAGAACCATCTTCCAAATTAATTACATTTCCGTTTTTAATAAGAACGTCATATGTGGTTTGTTTTTCGTTTTTGCAGCCCGTAAACATTATAAGAGAACAACAGGTTAATGCACATATCAATTTCGATAAACTCATAGTATTTAGGCAATTTTTAAGGGTAAGATAAAAAGAAAATATGGTGAATGTTAGTTCGGCATCCTATATTAAGGTATGATTTAGCACATGAACAATAAGGCTTATTTAAATTGGTAAAATGATGTTATACCGACTATGATTTTTACTTTTTCGCAGATTGCCATCCACCACCATCGCGATACTTGATATTTTCGGCAGCATGATAAATTATACCCTCAATTCTTTTATTCCTAGTTTCTTCACGCTTTGCTTGATTTAACCAATAGAGGTAACTTTTACGTTGACTGTGTGTAAAGTTTTTGAAGTTGGTAAAAGCTTTAGGGTTTTTATCAAATGCCATTTGTAGCTCATGGGGAATAACACCGTTCTCCACATCATCTAAAGAAGACCAAGAGCCATTGGCTTTAGCAATTTTTATGGATTCTAATCCTTTAGCATGCATCAAACCGCTAGCTTTTAATTCCTTAATGTGTACTTTATTTACCTTGCTCCACACACTCTTAGGTTTTCTAGGACAAAAGTATTGTCGTCTTTTACCATCTCCAAGACTTTTTACGGTACTATCGATCCAGCCATAACATAAGGCTACCCGAACAGCTTCTTCCCAACGCATACTTTCCTGCTCATGTGCCACGGTATAAAATATAAGATGAACGCCTTTATGGGTAGAATGATTATTATGTAACCATTTTCTGAATTCATTATCGTTTTTAAAGTATATCTCCGGAATATTTAACATAATTCGATTAAATGAGCATTAATTTATCATAAAAGTACAATGTTTAATACAGAAAGTATTGGTTAATACAGCTACTCGCCCTATTTTTATGCATTCTTAAATCAACTAAACAACAATTAATAACGTATGAAAAAAATCTTCAATGCGCTGCTTTTTGGCTTTGCGCTTATTATTGTCTCTTGTGGTGGCAATAAACGAGAAGGAGCACCAAAGGTATTGGTGTTCTCTAAAACAATGGCTTTTAAACATGCATCTATTCCTGCTGGTGTAGCTGCAATTCAAAAGCTAGGTAGTGAAAACGGATTTGTCGTAGATACTACTAAAAATGCAGAACTATTTACCGATGAGAATTTAAAAAACTATTCCGCCGTAATATTTCTAAGTACTACGGGCAATATATTGGACCAATACCAAGAAGCGGCTTTTGAGCGCTACATTCAAGCGGGTGGTGGTTATGTAGGTATACACGCTGCGGCAGATACCGAATACGATTGGGGCTGGTACAATGATTTGGCCGGAGCACAATTTTTAAGTCACCCAAGGGGTATGCCTACTGCAGATTTCATTATAAAGGATAAGAACTTTAAGGCAACCGAGTTTTTTACGGATTCAGTTTGGACCAGAACAGATGAATTGTACAACTACAAGAACATCAATCCAGATGTAAATGTAGTTATGACCTTAGATGAATCTAGTTATGAAGGTGGTAAAAACGGAGATTTTCATCCAATAGCCTGGTACCATGACTATGATGGCGGGCGCGCTTTTTATACGGGCGGCGGGCATGCCGATGCCAGCTACTCAGAAGATTTATTCTTAAAGCATGTTTTGGGCGGTATTCAATATGCAATTGGTGAGAATTTAAAGCTGGACTATGGTAAAGCAAAATCTCAAATACCACCTGATGCCGATCGTTTTACCAAAGTAACCCTAAGTGAAGGTCAGTTTTTTGAACCTACAGAAATGGCGGTATTGCCAAACGGAGATGTCTTAGTGGCACAACGTAGGGGAGAAGTAATGTTATATAATAATGAAACACAAGAGCTAAGTGAAGTATTAAAGCTTGATGTTTATAGCAAAACCTTGAATACTCCGGGGGTAAATGCGGAAGAAGGATTAATGGGCTTGCAAAAAGATCCAGATTATGCAAATAACCATTGGATATATTTGTACTATGCGCCAACAGGTGATGAGTGGGTAAACCGTTTATCACGTTTTAAATTTGAAAATGGCAAGTTCGATACGGCATCTGAACAAGTAATTTTAGATGTTGATAGTCAGCGTGAAATATGCTGCCATACCGGTGGTTCTATCGCATTCGGACCAGATGGATTATTATACCTATCTACGGGTGATAATACTACGCCGTTTAATGAAAAAGGAGTAAAATATGTTCATAATGGTTTTGGACCAATGAACGATATACCGGGTCACGAACAGTACGATGCACGTCGTTCTTCAGGTAATACCAATGACTTAAGAGGTAAGATATTACGAATTATAGTAAAAGAAGACGGTTCTTATGATATCCCGGAAGGAAACTTATTTCCGGTAGGTACAGATAAGACCAGACCCGAAATTTATACAATGGGTCATAGAAATCCGTACAGAATATCCGTAGATATGAAAAAAGGATATGTGTATTGGGGAGATGTAGGTCCGGATGCAAGAGCCGATAGTTTAGGAGTTAGAGGACCAAGAGGTTATGATGAAATGAACCAAGCCAAAAAAGCAGGAAACTTTGGATGGCCAATGTTCATTGGTGATAATTATGCCTATAACGAGTACAATTACGAAACTGGTGAAAGCGGACCGGAATATGATCCCGAAAAACCAATGAATACCTCACGCAACAATACCGGATTAACGGAATTGCCACCTGCTATGCCAGCATATGTGTATTATCCATATGCAGAAACGCAGGCTTTTCCACAGACGGCTACAGGCGGTAGAAATGCTATGGCAGGACCTACATATTATTCAGATATGTTTGAGGGTGAAGAGAAATTACCGAGTTACTACGATGGCAAGGTAATTATCTATGACTGGATGCGTGGATGGATGTTCGCGGTACATTTAGATGAAAACGGAGATTTCAGTAAAATGGAACCTTTCGCACCAAATGTTAAGGTCAATAACTTAATTGATATGGAACTAGGACCTAATGGTAAAATCTACCTATTGGAATACGGTAGTGGTTGGTTCTCTCAGAATGCAAATTCCGCTCTAGGCTATATTGAATTCAATGGAGGAAACAGACCACCATTAATTAATGAAGTTACCGTAAGTGAAACATCTGGGAAAACTCCATTGACGGTAAACGCTTCGGTAGAAGCAAGTGATCGCGAAGATGATGCCATTAAATATATATGGAATTTTGGAAATGGTGATACCAAAGAAACAACCGAACCGAATGTAAGCTACAGCTATGCAGATGCGGGCGTATACAAATTAAATGTAACCGTAGCGGATGATAAGGGAGAAGAAGCTGTAAGCGAAAGCACAAGTATAATTGCAGGTAACTCCAGACCCGAAGTTTCGATTTCGTTAGGTGAAAGTACTCCGGCATTTTACTTACCAGGACAAAAAATTGCATATGATGTATCGGTAACCGATCCAGATGGCACAGAAATAGACGAGAATAATATTTTTGTGAGTGTTGATTATTTAGAAGGAATGGATAAGGTGGCCATGAGTATGGGGCACCAACAAGTATCTGCAACCGTAACCGGTAAAGCGTTAACGCAGGCGATGGATTGTAAGACATGTCATAAAGAGGCGGAAGCATCCATAGGGCCTAATTACAAAGATGTAGCTGCGAAATATAAAGAGCGTCGTGATGCTTTAAAGTATCTACAAGGTAAAATCGTAACTGGAGGTAACGGTGTATGGGGAGAAGTGACCATGCCTGCGCACCCTAATGTTACGTCAGATGAATCTAGACAGATTGCACTTTATATCCTTTCCTTAAATGGTGATGATAAAAAAGAAAAATCGTTGCCAGCGAAAGGCACTATAAAAGCCGAATCATCTGCGCCAGGTAATATGTTGGTCATAACGGCTAGTTATACCGATGCGGGTGCAGAAGGGACTATTCCTCTTACCGGTTCTAAATCTATCGCGATACCGAGTAGTACGGTAAAGTTCAATGATCAGATGAAGTTGGACGGAATGCAAGCTGTACAGTTCGGCGGTATGGATCTATTGTTGATCAACAAATCGGCAGGATGGTTTATGTTGGAGAATATGTCATTAAAAGGAGTAAAATCGGTTGCCTTAACTGCAGGATGGCAAGAAGCACCGAACATGTACTTTGATTTTGAAATACATGAAAATGCCCCAGACGGACCATTATTAGGAAAGGGTCAAATGCCAGCACAAGCAAAAGGGTCGGAAGGCACTATGATTACAATACCTATTACGGGTACGGTATCGGGTGAAGGTCCATATTATATAACCTTTAAAGGTGAAGAAGGTAAAGAGCTAGCACAAGTAGCACTTACCGGAGCTGTTTTTAAATAAGTAAATACTGATACAAATGAAAAGCCCGCTATTAGCGGGCTTTTTTATGTCTTACTTTGGGGTGGGTTAGCTTAATTTCTTGCTAATTAATGTTCCAATTTCCATGAGTAAATTGGTTTCAGCTTCCGTAAAATCATAAGGCACGGGCTTAGCGATGCCAATAGTGCCGTAAAGCTTATCATTAAGCATTAATGGGGCCGCAAGCGATCCTTCTACTTTGGTATCTTTTGCGGACGGTCTGGCAACACCAGAATCATCTGTTTGAAGGTTACACATTTCAACAGGTTTTTTTCTCTCTGCAGCAATGCCGGCCATACCTTTACCTATTGGTATAGTAGCTAGTTTAGGAATAAGAAATTCAGGAATACCTACTTGGGTTTTTAATTGTAAAAGTGAATTGGTATCTAAAAAGTGTAGGGTGCCCGTAGAACAATCAAAATGCGCTAAGGTCATTTTTAATAGATTGTCCCAGTTTGGGATTTCCTTATTTAGTTCCGTTTCTATATTTGATTTAATTTCTTTTACGCTGTCCATTAAATATATCTTTACTAATATCTCTAAATTATATAGCGATACTGGTGTTGTTCAATGTAAAGGTACATTTAATCTAATTTTTAATGAAGGAACATTTATGCTACTTTCTTTAACCTTGGCGGTCTTCGGTAGGCATAGTAGCCTAGAACCACTTCTAGTGCTTTTGCAATAGCTATTCTAATAGGAAACAGTTCGGCACCCAAAGATTCATCAATTGAACGTAACTGCATATAATAATTACTGATTAGCGGATAATTGTTCTTTGATGCAATATGAATTTCTGCTGCGGCTACAGCTTGTGGTTTTTGTTCCTTTATAGGTTTACAGGTTACTAGTGTCGGCGTATTGTTTTTATGCAACATAGCAGAGAAACCGAACAATCTACAAATGAGTCCGCGGTGTGCATACTCCGAGCAAAAACCTTTTGCTCCGGGTGCAATTACCGTATTAAGTACGGGACATAATGTAGTTGAAGTATTGTTTTGTAAGAGTTGCAACCATTCTTCGGCTTTTCCATCTTTTAATAGATGGTAGGCGAGGGGTAAAAATTCTAACGCAGTAGCGTTAATGTCAGGTTTTAAACAGCAGTTTCCACAATTGGCAACACAACCAAGACCAGTGGATTTTTGAAAGGAGCCCAACTCCTTTTCCAGTTGATAGAACACACGGTCTACCGCTCGGACTTTTAGGTATATCGACACTATTTTGTATAAGGTTGCACGAAGATAGTCTTAGTTTATATACAAAAAGCAGAAAAATAATTTATTATAGAAAGGTTATGATTTGAGTTTATCTTATTGATAAACAAATAATTAAAATTTTGAAGTCTTAAGCTTTAATGGTTTTTGATCTGTATTTAAAACAATATCGAAACCAATTACTCCTAATACCTGTTCTTCTTCGGTCAGCACTTGTACCTCCCATTCACCTGGCATTACATTATCTTTATAGGTATAGCCTCTAAAACCACCATCTCTACCGCCGGTAATGTCATAGCCTATATCATCTACCGTTTCCCAAGTTTTGGTTTGTTCATTATATTTTCTCCATCTATGAAAAATGGATTTTTTTAAATCTGTAGGGGCAAAAATCGAAGAGAAAATATAGACTCTTTGCTCGAGAGTGTAACTAAAATCTAACTTGTGTTTTCTCCAAAAAATATGCGATTCTTCCGATTCATAGGTAACTTCATATTTGCCGTTTTTCTGAACAATATTATGGGCAACAATGCCTTTATCCAAAGCTAAGGGAACAGGAGGAATCAACCTTAAAAAATAGAAGAGGTTGATCACACCGTAAATAGATATGATAATGGTAATCATTTTCCAAAGCTTGATTTCTTTTCGCGTGCTGGGACTTTTACCATAAATAAAAGTAAGTAATACCAAAGTGCTCACTAAACTTGCGGCACCCGAAATCAAAAAAATAGTGGTGTTCAACTCTTTGATAAACACCGGTATCATGAACGTAAAAAAGGTAAAGCTTATAAAGTAATATACCCCAAACTGCAGGTATTTATTGGAAATTCGCTTTTTTAGAAATTCATTGGCTATAAGCAGTAGTACAAGTATTATGAAGAAAGATGCTGTTTTGGACAATGAAACACTTCTTGAAAAATATATGACATACGCACTGGATAATCCTCCGAAAAAAAACTGAATCGCTAATGGTAAATATTCTTCGTAGCGTTCTAAAAAAGTTCCTTTCCATTTGCCATCATCCGCTAGGTTGTAAAGGAATAATGTAATGGATAATGACGTCATGTGTAAGCAGAGCACCGTGAGGTCATAAAGGCGATCAATTCGCCCTAGTGTAAAGGTGTCGAATATGAATCCGCCTATAAAGAATAAAATAGGGGCATATTTAGAATGCCTTCTAATAAAGCTTCTAAAAGCGCTGTTTTTGTATCTAGCTAGGGTGTTCTTCATGTAGGGTTATAGGTGCTGAGCAAAATTAGGTGTTATTGGGTACCTATGTTGACCCTAAATACATTTAGGTGAACGTTAAAATTTATTTCGTTAGTAATGTTGAATCAGCTTTTCGTGTCAACATAGAAATTTGGATCAACATGCAAAGATTCTAAGTTGCCTTTTATCTTTTGACTTTGCCATGTTGTGGATGGATTTAACCAAACTGGTTCATCATCTATAAAAACCCTTAATGGAATTGTGAAATCTTTAACCGTATTGTTGAAACGATAGGATAATTTTTTACCATCAATTGAATACTCAAATACCGGAATTTTAATGGTGCGCAAATATTGATCAAAAAATGGGCTGAGATCAAGTTTCATTTTTGATGAAATATAATTTTCAATCTGTGCCGTGGTCACTGTTTTATGGTAGAACTCTGAATTGAGTCCGCGTAAAATGGCTCTCCACTTTTCATCATCATTGACTATTTGACGTAGTGTGTGTAGAATATTTGATCCCTTATAGTACATATCACCACTACCTTCATGATTTACATCGTAAATACCGATGATAGGTTTATCATTGCGTATATTTTTACGAATACCCTGTACATAAGCATTTGCTGCTTCTGTGCCATAATGGTAGTCTAAAAACAAACTTTCTGAGTAACAGGTAAACCCTTCATGCACCCACATATCTGCAGCATCTTTATAGGTAATATTGTTGGCAAACCATTCATGTCCCGCTTCATGGATGATGATGAAATCAAACTTCAATCCCCAACCAGATTGGGATAAATCCCTGCCTAAATATCCTTTTAAATACTGATTTCCGTAAGTAACCGAGCTCTGATGTTCCATACCTAAATAAGGAACTTCAACTAGCTTAAAGGAATCTTCATAGAAAGGGTAGGGACCAAACCAATGTTCAAAAGCTTGCATCATTTTGGGTGCATCTTTAAAATGGACTTTGGCTTTCTCCAAATTGTCTTTTAAGACGTAATAATCCATGTCAAGTGCTCCTTTTTCACCTTGGTATACTTCATCAAAATGAACATAATCTCCAATATTGACATTGACTCCGTAATTGTTGATTGGGTTAGAAACGAACCAATTATATGTATTACTGACTTTATCTACACTCCTCAATCTACCGTTAGATATGTTCATAAGTCCCTTTGGGGCCTTTACACTGATCAGCATACTGTCAACTTCATCATACATATGATCTTTATTGGGCCACCAAACACTGGCACCTAAGCCTTGGCAAGAGGTAGCTACGAAATCCTTACCGTTGTTATCTTTCTTCCACGAGAATCCGCCATCCCATGGGGCATTTACCGCCTCTTTTGGGTGCCCGGAATACGTAACGATGATTTCATTGAACTCACCTTTGATCTGGGGTTTGCTCAACTGAACAAAATGTGCGTTAATATCGTGTTTTACTTCAAGTTCTTTTCCGTCTTGAGTGACCTTTTCAATGGTTAAAGGTGGCTGTAGATCCACCTGTAAAACTTGATGAGGTTCCAAAACTTTATAGCGAATGGTATTGCTGCCGCTTATAAATTTATCATTTGGGTCAACGGCAATATCCAAATGGTAGTAATTTAAATCCCACCATTCACGTTCTGGGGTAATACTGCCCCTTAGGGTATCTTGTCTTGTAAATGTTTGGGCATAATTCCAATTAATGAAACTCAGTAATAAAATAAAAATAACTTTTTTCATATAATTTTTTAAAATGGCAATGAATCGTCAACTTCACCAACTTCATCATCATTATTAATCTCGAGTATCATTTTGGCAATTGTTTCATCTGTTTTTAAATATGAATTTTGGACAATTTTATGGAAATTATAAAGTAATTCATAATCACCTGAAACATCATTTTGTTCTACGGTATTTCTAATTACCTCACTTCCTTCTTTGTTAAAAACAACTAAACTTACATACCATTGACTATCAAACTCATTGAAATATGAATCAATTACTATTTTACCAGAATCAAGCTTTATTTGAAACTCATCTGCACCTGAAGAGGTTTGCCAATTAGCATTACCTTTTTTAGTTTTTTCCTCTAGTTTGAGGATTAGTTTTTTTATGTTTTCAGGAATCATTGTCTTTAATTTTTAGTTCAAAATCAGATATAAAAGTAGATACTTCTTCTAAGTTACTTATTATCTTAGACACATTAATGGTACTTTTTTTACCTATTATTTTATCATTTATATTAAGTAAATCTATGCTGATGTTAGATACGTGGTCAGCATATTCATCTAAATTGATAAGGTTTTCCTTAGTATTATAATGTTTAATATATATTAGAATTTCTTTTAAATCTTTTAGCCTCAATAGAGCTGATTCAAATTTACTCAACCTTAAAAAAGTCTGTGCTTGCTCTACTATCTTTGTTCCTTTTGAGATATCAGAGATTGAAAATAATTTTATGAGTAAATCCTTGGTTTCTTTAATTGCATTATTACTTTCCTCAGTTAAAACTTTTTGCGATTTTATTTGAAAAAATAAGAACACAAAGGCACTTAAAGAGGCAAAAGAACCCCAAATAGAAATAAAGTCTAAATAGGTGTTATTTTCATTTTTAAAAAAAATAAAAATAAAAATAGAAACTAAACTTAATACTAAAAAAATATAAACAGTTAGCTTTTGTTCTTTACTCATAAAGTTAATTATCTAAAAATCCCATTTGGGAAAACCACTGGACTTTCAAATCCATCCTTGCTTACCGAAGATACTCCAAAAAAATAATTATCAATAACAATGCCGTCCAGAACAAACTCGGTCACATCGCCTACGTATCTACTATGGTCCCAAGTAGGGGAGGTAGTATCTCTCCAATATATTTTATAACCTTTTGCACCATCTACCTTGCTCCATTGAAATTTGGCGGCAGGTTCAACGATACCGCCAATTTTAACCGTTTCAGGAGCTGGTGGCGCCCAGGCTATGGAGGCAAGATTAATAGCGTTCGCTGCCGTCAATTTAGCGGCATATTCGAAATTTACATGCTCTAACACATCGCCATAGGCAATACCATCTTCCACACGAATATCTTGATGTTGTTGTGTGTAGTTTTCATGAGCTTCCATGATACGAATTCCTGGAAAACCTGCATCATTAAAAGGTCTATGATGACCACCACGACCAAAGCGATCTAAGCGATAAATCATCATGGGATTCATTTCTGGCATATATTGCTTTACGTTTTTATGAACGTAGCGTGCCAATTGTCTAGAAACACCATCGACCTCACCACCGTAAAATCTTCGGGCTCTACGTTGCTCTTCGGTTTCGGTTGGGGGTACAGGTTCAGAAAAAATCCTAAAATCTACATTGCTGATTGTGCCATCTACACCTTTTATATTACCAATCATGTCATTATTGAAAATACCAATGATTTCCCAACCTTGATCTTTAGCATATTGTGCAATACCGCCACCGCCAAAAAGACCCTGTTCCTCACCAGAAAGTCCCATATAAATAATACTATTCTCAAATTGATACTTAGAAAGTACACGAGCGGCTTCTAAGGTACCTGCCATACCACTGGCATTGTCATTTGCACCAGGGGAATCATCTGTAAAATTAGTTGGGTCACTAACACGAGAATCTATATCACCGCTCATAATAATATAGCGATTAGGGTATTTTGTTCCTTTTTGAATAGCAAGTACATTTACTACTTCTACATCTTTTACGATACGTTTATTTGCACCTTTTTTTACTAAATCTTTTTGAAAGAACACATTTAAACAATCGTTGCATTCGGATGATGTTTTTTCGAACTCACTTTTGATCCATCTACGTGCAGCTCCAATACCTCTTGTGGTAGAAACGGTATCGCTTAATGTATGCCTAGTTCCAAAATTGGCAAGCTTGGTAACATCCTTTTCAATACGTTCGGCTGAAACGGCATCTATAATATCATAAATACGTAGATCGGTCTGTGCAGATATCGTAATGAATGAAGTTAGAAAGGAGAAGAGTAAAAGTTTTTTCATTTCAATTTTTTTGATGAGTAAAGTTTGTTTGGGTAATCGGATTCTAAAATTAAGTAAAATATAGGGCTGATAATAATTTCATTTTGAAAAGTATATATGTATGCTGTAGCAAAATATATTTTGAATAGGTATTTTAATAGGGCTATACGATTATCAGACTTTCTTCTGAATTAAATAATATACTCCAATTAACGGACCTATACCTAAAGCAATGAACAGTTGATCAATAGGAATGATCGCTTGAAGTGATCCTAGAAGCTGTATACTTAAAATGGTTATTGCATACCCAATACAATTTACCAGGGTCAAAGCAGTTCCTTTTAACTCAGGTGATACTGCCGATGCTATCAAATTGGAGAACTGAGGTGAATCTGCAGTAACTGCTATTCCCCATAAGCACCATCCCGCCAAAAAAAAGTATACGGGTAAGGAAAACAGTAATGGAGAAATAAAACAAAAGAATCCCGATGCTATCAAAGCCACCAAAGCTACTTTTTTACTTCCTGCACGTTGGGAAAGAATCCCGCCGTAGGCACAGGATAATCCGCCTAAGGCAATAACGATTCCCGTCCATAAAAATACCGAAATATCGTTGCCGGATTTCATGGCAAACCACTGTATGGCAATTGGGGTAAACGCCCAAAAGGCATATAGTTCCCACATGTGTCCAAAATACCCAAATGCAGCTTTTTTAAAATTATAATTTTTGAAGAGTCTCGGTCCGGCATTTAATTGTAACGATGTACTTGCCACTCTGTAAGGACCGTTTGGGATGAGAAAAAATAAAAGAAAGCCTCCCAACACCGTAATACCGGAGGTAAGTTTTATAACACTATCTGGATGACTGGCCCAAGTAGTACCCTTAATAAGAAACGGAAAAGCGGTACCCAAAACCAAGGCGCCAACTAAAAATCCCAATGCTTTGCCCAGTCCTTTTTCATAATAATCTGCGGCTATTTTCATACCCACCGGATATATTCCCGCAAGAAAAAAACCCGTGCCGAATCTAGCCATTAATAAACCCGTGACATTTAATTGTGGAAAAATGAGCGATACATTTGACATAGCCGCTAAGCAAGCACACACCATAAATACTTTTGAGGGGGAAAACCTATCGGCAATCATAAGAATGCCAAAAATCAATGTGCCCATTATGAAACCGAACTGTACAGATGAAATGACATAACTAACGATTTCGCCCCCAAAATCGAGCTTTTTGGTCAATGATTCTATAATGGCATTACCTGCAAACCAAGTAGAGGTACAGGCAAACTGAGAAAGAATGATGATAGGGAGAATATGCAGTTTTTGCTTCAATAGATGATGAGATTTAACCAGATTCTAAACCAAATATTTAGAATCTGGCTGGTTGATCTATCTTTTGTCGGCAAAACGTTTCAAAATATCACGAACATTCTTTGTATTGTCCACAAAATATCTTGCTTGTGTTTTTTGGCGCCCCACTTTAACGGTAATGGATTCTTCCGGTAACTCTTGAAACATAAATTCATCGGTCCAATCATCACCGATAGCGAAAACAAAATCGTATTCATGCTCTGTATACACACGCATAGAGGCTCTACCCTTGTTTACATTGCTGCTCTTAATTTCCATCACCTTATTTCCGTTTAATACACTAAGGTCATCGTTAGCGATCAAACTGGTCAAAACCGTATTTAATTCAACAGAACGTTTTTGGCCAAAATCTGGATCGGTATTTCTATAATGCCATGCTAAAGAGTAATTCTTTTCCTCAATAAAACTACCGGGCGTTCGATCTACAAAAGACTCAAGAACCGGTAATATTTTTTCCATCCAATCTTTTTTAACCGTTTCAAGCATTCTAAACTCCTCACCGCCCTGTGAGATCCAAACCCCATGCTCAACGATCATATTGTATTTTTTAGGTAAGAACCATTTTGTAAATGTCTCCTTGTCTCTTCCACTTATTAAATACATATCGGTATTGGGCTGAGATGAGATCTCGTCCAATAAACTATATAGTTCTTCATCTGGTGATGCTTTTTGTGGGTCGTTATGAAAGCCTGCCAAAGTACCGTCATAATCTAAAAATACCAATCGTCGTTTCGCGTTGGTATAACTATTCATCACCGTATTCATAATATCTACCGATAATCTTCTAGATCTATACGTTTGATCTTTCTCTTTTTGGTTGACAAGCGAGTTCATAAAGTCGTTGGCCCATTTTTCTACATTGTAGCGTTCCAATCTCTTCTGTAATAAGGTATTTCTAGAGATTTGTTCCTCTTCTGGCATATTGATGGCTTCAAAAAGAGAATCGGCTATTTGCTCAAAATTATTGGGGTTGATCAGCAATGATTCATTCATTTCATTTGCAGAACCTGCCATTTCACTAAGTATTAGTACCCCGGTTTTATCTGTTCTTGTGGCTATATATTCCTTGGCTACCAAATTCATACCATCTCTAATAGGTGTCAACCAAGCAATATCAGAAGAGGTATAAAGGTCGATAAGGTTTTCAAAAGGCATTGACCTGTAGAAATACCATATCGGGGTCCAGCTTACTGTAGACAGTTCTCCGTTAATACGTCCTACCAATTCGTCTACTTCACGTTTCAACAATTGATATTGCGGTACGTTAGATCTAGACGGAACTGCAAGAATTATAAGTCTAACCTTTTCTTTGTACTGTGGATATTTCTTCAAGAAATATTCAAACGCATTCAAACGTTTGGCAATACCCTTGGTGTAATCTAAACGGTCTATCGAAAGGAAAAACTTGGCATCTGGTGCAGATTTTTTATGCGTGTCCAGTCTTTTCTGTAATTCGGATTTTTCATCCTCGGTACGTTGAGAGTGTTCTTTTGCCGCGTCGCTAAATTTTTTATAGTCAATTCCCATAGGAAAGGAATCTACTTTTATCACTCTATCGTCTAAATAGATATCGTTAAAGCTAACCTCTAAGCCCAATAGCCTTCTTACAGAGCTTAAAAAGTGACGTTCGTAGTCGTACGTATGAAAACCGATTAAATCTGAGCCCAGCAGTCCTTGTAATACTTCACGCCTCCAAGGTAAGGTTCTAAAAATCTCGTACGATGGGAAAGGAATATGCAAAAAGAACCCAATGGAAATATCAGGTCTTTCAGCTCTTACCATTTGGGGGACCAACATTAATTGATAGTCGTGGATCCAAATAGTATCTTCATTATCTGCCTTAGCAAGAATGGCATCGGCAAATTTTTGATTTACAGCTTTGTAAATTTCCCAGCTATCCAATTCAAATTCAGAATACTCTAAAAAGTAATGAAACAATGGCCATACGGTTCTATTACTAAATCCGTAATAAAAACCATCTACTTCTTTCTCTGTTAAATTAACCTTAGATGAACCGTGTTCTGCTAAGGCACTATCTATTTTTGGAATTAGTTCTTCGGGTATTTCCTCATCTGTCAATCCGCTCCAACCAATCCATAAGCTATCACCGCCAGAGTGAACAGATTTCATTCCGGTAGCCAGTCCACCTACACTTGGTACCGCAGAAATGTCGCCATTGCTAATTTGTAATTGTACAGGTAGTCTATTTGAGATAATGATAGTTTTCGCCATAAAAGAGGATTTTTTGCTTCTTCTTGATAATTATTTCTCTAAATTTCGGGAAAAAGGAGGGCAATACCAATTGAAACCTCAAATGAATCAAGAATTTTATTGAATGGATAATTTAGACTACGGAATAATAGGAAATTGCAGAAGTGCAGCATTAATTTCAAAGACAGGAAGTATAGATTGGTGCTGTTTGCCAGAATTTGATAGTCCGTCTGTATTTGCCAAGTTATTGGATGAAAATATAGGTGGCAGTTTTGAAATAAAGGTGAATGACAGCTATGAGATTACCCAAAGTTATGAGCGGTACACCAATATTTTAATTACCTCATTTAAATCTGGTGACGACCATTTTGAAATTCATGATTTCATGCCTAGATATCGAAAACTGGATGGTAGTCATCATGCACCGCCAGAATTGATCAGATTTTTTAAACATATATCCGGTAAGCCAAGTTTTTCGGTTTTGTATGATCCAAGACTTGAGTATGCAATGGGTAAGACCGAAACCTACATCAAAAAAGATTTCATAGCCAGTTTAACCTACGATGTTAAGTTCGATACGGTATTCTTATATACTTCTTTTGATAAAGAAGCTATTGTCAATAGTGTTGAATTGGAGCTGGTACAAGATGAATTCATGCTTATGGGCTACAATGAAAAGTTGTTGCTGCCAACCACTCAGAGAGCTTATGTAGATCTTCAGAATACTAAGGTATATTGGTTGAACTGGACTGACTTAACCCCAACCTATAAGAAGTTTAATGATGAAATATCTAGAAGTGCTTTGACCTTAAAGCTATTGAGCTATGATAAGACCGGTGCCGTTTTAGCTGCAGCTACAACTTCTTTACCAGAAACCATTGGAGAAGTTCGTAATTGGGATTATCGTTTCTGTTGGATCAGAGATGCTTCTATGGTTATAAAGGTGGTATCAGAATTGGGGCATAAGAATGTTGCAAGAAGATATTTACAATTCATTATAGACCTGATACCCGATAAGGCAGAGAAACTACAGATCATGTACGGTATCAATAAGGAGAAAAAACTGACCGAGGAAACGCTAGAGCATTTGGCTGGTTATAAAGGTTCAAAACCGGTTCGTATAGGTAATGCGGCTTATCACCAAAAGCAAAATGACATTTATGGTATTCTGATGGATGTGATTTATGAACAAATGGTAAAGTTCAGCGTTGATATTGAAAATGGGGAAGATTTATGGGCCATTACAAAAGGTATCGTTTGGATTGTAAGTAATAATTGGAAGGATGCCGATAAGGGTATTTGGGAATTCCGTACAGAAGACAGGCACTTTACATTTTCAAAAGTACTTTGTTGGACGGCATTGGACCGTGCGATCAAAGTAGCCGAAATGTTAGGAAAGCAACACAAAATAGATAAATGGGAACCAATAAGAGCAGAGATTTGGCAAGATATCTATGATAACGCTTGGAACGAAGAAGTTGGTGCATATACCCAATCGTACGGTTCTAAAGACTTGGATGCTTCCGTTTTATTGATGGAGTCTTATGGTTGTGTTGAAGCCAAAGATGAAAGATATATAAAGACCGTTAATGCCATTGGAAAGGAATTAAGTAATGACGGATTGCTTTATAGATATAAAAATGAGGATGACTTTGGTTTGCCTTCTTCCTCGTTTACCGTATGTACTTTCTGGTACATCAATAGCCTGTTTAAAATAGGAGAAGAGAAAAAGGCACTGGAATATTTCGAGAGATTATTAGGTTACAGTAACCATTTAGGTCTGTTCAGTGAAGATATTGATTTTAAGACAAAAAGGTTATTGGGTAACTTCCCTCAAGCTTATTCCCATTTAGCTTTAATAGAGTGTGCTATTAATTTCTCAAAGAAAGAAAGCGAAGACAAAATGTTAGAATCGTTGAGAGAATAATCAATGTAAAGCTAAAGCCTTTATTTTACTGATTAAGGCTTTAAAATGTTCTTCTGTTGTAAACGGATTCATGACGGTTATGCGCAAGAAATGAACATTTTTTAATTTCGTATGTACAATATAAAATTCGCCATCTTCTAAAAGTTGCTGGCGAATTTTTATGTTTACTCCATTCTGCTCATCAATATTTAAGTTAGGTAGAACATACCTAAAGCATACAATATTGGACATAGGGCGTAACGCCAATTCAAAATTAGGTTCAACTTCAATAATATCTGCGAACAAAGACCCTAAATCGTAAAGTAGTGTAACATTGGCATCAAAAACTTCTTCACCATATAATTTTAGTAGTGTAAACCAATGTATTGCCATCATGTTTTTGGTGCATTCAAAAGTCCGTTTGCCAGAATTGTACCAATCTTCATGTTCCGAATCGCTCAACAAGTAATCTGCTTTTTGACTGAACGTAGCCTTGGCATTGTTTTCATCCTTAAAGAGTAGGGCAGTGGTCAATGCAGGCATCATCATCATTTTGTGACCGTCAATAACTACTGAATCGGCATGTTGAATGCCGTTTAATGTATGTCTGTATTTTTTAGAGAAAATACCGGCACCGCCATGGGCACCATCAACGTGGAACCAAATATTATGTTCTTTGGCGAATTTAGCAATGTATTCAAGATCATCAAAAATACCGGTGGCTGTTGACGGTGCGCTACCAATTATGGCAAAAACCTCAATTCCCTTTTGTTGAGCTTCTTTTAACTTCAAGTCCAATAAATCGGTATTTATATTGTATTCATTGGTGACAGGAACTTTTATAATACCTTGATCGCCCAATCCCATTATTCTGGCAGCACGATCTACACAGTAATGGGCTTCTTCGCTAACCATAATTCCTAACTGGTTTTGACTTCCATCTCTCCACACGTTCTTTTTTGAGACAGCTTTTCTTGCGCTTAATAATGCGGTAAGATTTGCCAGGGTACCACCTGAGGTTAGAAACCCACCGGCATTATCATTAAATCCCATTTTATCACATATAAATTCTATAATTATGCGTTCAATGGCATTAGATGACATACCCATTTCATAGACTGCGGTTCCATTGTTTAAAAGGGAGCTCAATAAACTTGTTAGTGCAGTAATAGGCGCTGTCGGACTCACTTGATGACCAAGGTAATTGGGGTGATGTATATGAGTGGTGCGCTGGTTTATTTCTTGAAACAAATTTTTGCTATCACCATTTTTAAGAAAATCATTCCAAAATTGTAGTTCATTCGCAGGATTGTTCCATTGAATGGCATTTCGTGAATTTCCATTCAACTTATCTTCTAAATGACTGGTCAACTGGTCAATAAGTTCGTGACCATTGGAATTAAAATTCGAGGTATTGTAAACTTGTTCAAGTAATTTTTTATGCATGGTCTAAAAGTAGTCGCAATAAGAATGTTTACCAAACAAAAAAACCGCCCCAATGGGGCGGTTTAACATTCAAGTTACCAAACAACAAAAGTAATCTGAATTAGTCAAAGGTGTACCCGTTATCTGCAGCTACTTTATCCGCAATTTGCGTACGTAGTGCAACTACATTTGGGTAATTTGTATATTTTGTAAAACGTTTAAGTCCCATTAACATCATTCTTTGCTCATCACCTTCGGCAAAAGATACGATAGCTTCTTTACCTTTCTTAATGATCGTTTCGGTAGCATTGTACAAATATAACTTAGACATGGCAATTTGAGTAGCCTGAGCTTCTTCGCCATAACGTTTTGCATTTTTTTCTGTACGTAACAAAGCAGATTCCGCCATGTATACTTCAATAAGAATATCGGAAGCAGCAAGCATTAACTGTTGGTGCTTTTCCAATTCTGGACCAAATTTTTGTACTGCAGATCCAGCGACCATTAAAAATACCTTTTTAAGTCTCTTCAAGATATCTTTTTCCTCAGCAAATAGTTCAGAGAAATCAGGAGTGTCGAAAGAAGGAATACCCATTAGCTCTTCGCCAACTGCAGTTGCCGGTCCTAAAAGATCTACATGACCTTTCATTGCTTTCTTAACAAGCATACCCACCGCCAACATTCTGTTGATTTCGTTAGTACCTTCATAAATACGAGCAATTCGAGCATCTCTCCAAGCAGATTCCATAGGTGTATCTGCACTAAAGCCCATACCTCCAAAAATTTGGACACCTTCATCTGCCGTATGTTGTACATCTTCCGAAACCGCTACCTTTAGAATAGAACATTCTATTGCGTATTCTTCAACACCTTTTAGTTCAGCTTCTTGGTGAGTATTACCTTCGCTTTCACGTATTGCAATTCTATCTTCAATATTTTTTGCGGCACGGTAGCAAGCAGATTCACCTACGTAAGCGTTGGTTGTCATATCAGCCAATTTAGCTTTTATAGCTCCAAAATTAACGATCGGAGTTTTGAACTGAATTCTTTCATTTGCGTAATTTACCGCCTCATTGATTACTCTTCTTTGAGCTTCTAAACAAGCTGCAGCTAATTTTATACGACCAACGTTCAACGCATTCATCGCAATTTTAAAGCCATTTCCTCTTGTAGAAAGCATATTTTCAACAGAAACCTTGGTTTCATTAAAAAATACTTGGCGGGTAGAAGAGGAGTGAATACCTAATTTCTTTTCCTCATCACCTAAGGTAATACCATTGCTAGGGTCATTTTCTACGATAAACCCAGTAATGTTCTTGTCATCTTCAATACGTGCGAATACGATAAACAAGTTACAGAAACCAGCGTTTGATATCCACATTTTCTGACCGGTAATGCTGTAAGTTTTTCCATCTTCGGAAAGAACAGCTTTTGTTTTACCTGAATTTGCATCAGACCCTGCACCTGGTTCTGTAAGGCAATAAGCACCAAACCATTCGCCTGAGGCTAATTTTGGAACATATTTTTGCTTTTGTTCTTCTGTGCCATATAAAGTTATTGGCATAGTACCAATACCTGTATGAGCACCAAATGCCGTACTAAAAGAACCAGTTGCACCGGAAATGTAATCACATACCAACATGGTAGAAACAAATCCCATGCCCATACCACCGTAAGATTCTGGAACAGCTACGCTCAATAAACCTAATTCACCGGCTTTGCGCATGGTTTCTTCGGTATATGCGTAATCTTTTTTCTCAAAACGTTCCCAGTGTGCCCATAATTCTCGATCAACGAATTCTTTGGTGCTTTCACGCATCATTCGTTGTTCTTCGTTCAAATCTTCCAAAGTGAAAATATCATCACAGTTGGTCTCCTTAACAAGGAATTGTCCTCCTCTAAGAATGTCTTTATCCGATGTTTCTGTACTCATGTTGTTAATTGTATTTAGTATAAAGTATTTGGTAATAAGTATTAAGTAAATACCTGATGCCAAATAATAAGTTTGTTATTTTAAAAATTCGAATATGCCGGCAGCACCTTGTCCCGTTCCTACGCACATGGTAACCATACCATACTGACCTTGCATATTTCTTTTACGCATTTCATCAAAAAGTTGAACCGATAATTTAGCACCTGTACAACCTAATGGGTGACCTAATGCTATAGCTCCTCCGTTTACATTAACTATATCTTGATTCAAGCCCAATTCTCTGATGACCGCTAAGGATTGAGAAGCAAAAGCTTCGTTCAATTCGATCAACTTTATATCATCTTGTTTTAAACCAGCTTGTTTTAGTGCTTTTGGCACAGCAGCTACAGGTCCTATACCCATTATTCTTGGCGGTACACCTGCTGCGGCATAATTTACAAGACGCGCAATAGGTTCAAGATTCAATTCTTTTACCATTTCTTCGCTCATTACCATTACAAAAGCGGCACCATCACTCATTTGTGAAGAGTTACCTGCTGTAACACTACCACCTGCGGCAAAAACCGGTCTAAGTTTGTTCAATATAGCGGTTGAAGTACCGGCTCTAGGTCCTTCATCTTTGGTTACCGTATATTTTTTAGTAGCCTTTTTACCATCAGCTCCAACATAGGTTTCTTCAACCTCTATTGGTACTATTTGATCTTGAAATCTATCTTCTGCCTGGGCACGAAGAGCTTTCATATGAGAGTTATAGGCAAATTCATCTTGGTCTTCTCGAGAAACTTTATATTCATTTGCAACGGCCTCTGCGGTATTTCCCATACCCCAGTAATAGTCTTCATGGCCCGCCTTGACTACATCATAATTCAATTCTGTCTTATAACCTGTCATAGGTACTGAACTCATGCTCTCGGCACCACCAGCAATAATACAATCTGCCATACCTGACTGAATTTTGGCAGTTGCAATACCGATGGTTTCGATACCCGACGAACAAAATCTATTTACGGTAACTCCGGGAACATCAACGATATCCAATCCCATTAGCGAAATTAAACGTGCCATGTTCAAACCTTGAGAACCCTCGGGCATCGCGTTACCAACAATAACATCGTCAATTCGTTTTTTATCTAAGTTTGGCAATTCTTTCATCATATACTCGATGGTTTCGGCTGCCAATTCATCGGTACGTTTAAAGCGAAAGACCCCTTTAGGTGCTTTACCTACCGCTGTTCTATAACCTTTAACTATATATGCTGTTTTCATTTTTTAATCTTGCTTTTAGCTGTCAGCTTTTTGCTGCTAGCATTATTTGTTGTTAAAATAAGACTGCCACTAATTATAAGCTTATGGCATATAGCTGCGTAAATTAATTACGTAACGGTTTTCCAGTTTTCAACATATGCTGAATTCGTTCTAAAGTTTTTCTTTCTGTACAAAGCGAAAGGAAAGCTTCTCTTTCTAGGTCTAACAAGTATTGCTCGTTTACCAAGGTCGGTTCGGATAAATCGCCCCCCGCCATTACATAGGCCAGTTTATTTGCAATTTTCTTGTCATGCTCACTAATGTAGTGGCTGGCCTCCATAGAATCTGTTCCTACTAAGAACATACCCAATGCCTGTTTTCCTAAAACTTTAATATCTGAACGTTTCGGTGGTTGCGTATAACCTTGTTCGGCCATCAATTTCGCATAGGCTTTGGCCGTTGCAATTTGTCTGTCTTTATTAACTACAACAATATCTTTACCATGTTGCAATATGCCTAAATCATATGCTTCATAGGCAGAAGTAGAAACCTTGGCCATACCTATGGTCAAGAAATACTCTTGAAGAACATTCAGCTCAACATCGTTCTTTTTGAAGGTATCTTGTGCGCGAACGGCAAATTCTTTAGATCCGCCACCGCCAGGAATTACCCCAACACCAAATTCTACAAGTCCGATATATGTTTCAGCGGCTGCAACTACCATATCTGCATGTAAAGAAAGCTCACAACCACCACCCAATGTCATGCCATGAGGGGCAGAAATTGTTGGTATCGCAGAGTAGCGCATACGCATCATAGTATCTTGAAACATTTTAATGGCCATATTAAGCTCATCATATTCCTGCTCAACGGCCATCATGAAGATCATACCAATGTTTGCTCCTACAGAGAAGTTCGCAGCTTGGTTACCCACAACCAATCCTTGGAAATCTTTCTCTGCCAAATCAATTGCTTTGTTCAAGCCAGATAAAACATCGCCACCAATGGTATTCATTTTGGATTGGAACTCAACATTTAATATTCCGTCACCTAAATCTTCAACAACAACACCGCTGTTTTTAAATACCTCTTTAGATTTTCTGATATTGTCAAGTATGATAAAAGAATCTTGACCAGGTATTTTTTCTACTGATTTTTTAGGGATATCATAATAATAGGTAGCCCCTTCTTTAACTGCATAGAAAGAATTTATACCAGCGGCTTTCATATCATGAACCCAAGCAGCAGCTTCAAGACCTTCTGTTTTAATAAACTCCAATCCTTTATCAATGCCTACGGCATCCCAAATTTGAAATGGTCCATGTTCCCAACCAAAACCGGCTTTCATAGCATCATCGATTTTATAAAGCTCATCGGTAATTTCAGGGATTCTGTGAGATACATAGGCAAATAACTGTCCGAAACTTTTTCTGTAAAATTCTCCAGCTTTATCCTTTCCGCCAACAAGTACGGCAAAGCGATCAACTACTTTATCTATTGTCTTGGTCAATTCTAAAGTAGCAAATTTTGCACTCTTTTTAGAACGATAATCCATCGTATCCAAATCAAGGGTCAAAATTTCGGTTTTACCTTTATCATCTTTAGATTTTTTATAAAAACCTTGTCCCGTTTTGCTTCCTAACCACTTATTGTCCATCATTGTACTGATGAATTCAGGCAGTTTAAACAGTTCATGACGCTCATCATCGACACAATTATCATAAATACCGTTAGCAACATGTACAAGAGTATCTAAACCTACAACATCAACAGTTCTAAAAGTGGCCGACTTTGGTCTACCTATTACTGGACCGGTCAATTTATCTACTTCCTCCACGGTCATACCCATTTCCTTTACCATATGGAAAAGACTCTGAATACTGAATATGCCAATTCTATTTCCTATAAAAGCAGGGGTGTCTTTAGCAACAACAGATGTTTTGCCCAAGAATTTTTCACCATACCCATTCAAGAAATCTAATACTTCAGGCGAAGTTTTAGGACCAGGAATAATTTCAAAAAGTTTTAAATAACGTGCAGGGTTGAAAAAGTGAGTACCACAAAAGTGCTTTTGAAAGTCGTCACTTCTACCTTCTGACATAAATTTAATAGGAATACCGGAAGTGTTGGAGGTAATTAAAGTACCTGGAGTGCGGTATTTCTCTAAATTTTCAAAGACCTGTTTTTTTATGTCCAATCGCTCAACAACTACTTCGATAATCCAATCTACCTTAGATACTTTAGCGATATCGTCTTCTAAATTTCCAGTCGATATGCGACTAGCAAATTTTTGATGGTAAATAGGAGATGGTTTTGATTTTAGCGCTGCCGCTAATGAATCGTTCACCATTCTATTACGTACTACTTTGTCTTCTAATGTTAAGCCTTTCGCTTTTTCTTTATCATTTAGTTCACGAGGAACAATATCTAGCAATAAAACCTCTACGCCAATATTTGCAAAATGGCAGGCAATACCGCTACCCATTATTCCTGAGCCAATTACTGCTACTTTTTTAATGTGCTTGTTCATGTACTTTATGCTGTATTAATTGATAAGTTGAATTAAAATAATTTTTTGTCTGCAATAAGCTTGTTAATGGCTTCGGTAACTTCAAAAAAATTAGCAAGCTTTTCATCTGTCACTTCACTTTTAACCACTTCATTGAACCTAAGAACCGTGTTTTTAGAATCGTTTCTTTTTTCCAACCCAAATTCAGTCAAATAAATAAGAACGCCTCTACCATCGTTAGGGTTCGGCTTTCGTAAAATGAGACCTTTTTGCTCCATACTTTTTAAAATTCTGGAGAGGCTCGTCGCTTCCATCCCCATCTTCGGACCAAGGGAAGTAGAAGGAGTACCCGTTTTTGGGTCTATGCTCAATAAAGTAAAGCCAACTGCCATAGTAGAATCAAACTTCTTTGCTTCTTCATTATACATTCTTGCTACCGCTTGCCAAGTAGCTCTCAACGCATAATCTATCGTTGCTTCTTTCATACTCATTTAGTTGGTTCCCAAATATAATAAAATTTATTATGCATGCATAATAAATTTTATTATATTTTATTTAAATGAATCTTACTAAAGTAATTTAAGCCAGCATCTTTTATATGTTGCTGTTGAGTTGGTTATAGCTTAAACCGCTGCTCAATTATTTATACTGCTAATTGGTAAAAAGCAAAACACCCAACTAAAATATTATCAATATTTAGTTGGGTGTCATAGTTATAAGTTGAACTGTTATCTTAATTTATTATCGCTCGTAGATATCATTGTAAAGGGAAATATATTTTTCCTTGATAACTTTTCTTTTCAGTTTCATGGTTGGGGTCAAATGACCACCATCAATACTCCAAACATCTGGGGTAAGTCTAAACTGTTTTACTTTTTCCCATTTAGCAAATTTCTCATTGGCTTCATCAATTTCTTGCTGATAGCGTGCCAATACTTTTTCGTTTTTTATGATATCGGAATTTACGGGTATATCAATTTTATGTATCGCCGCCCATTCCTGCAAAAATTCAAAATCTGGTTGTATAAGGGCAGCAGGCATTTTTTCACCTTCACCAACTACCATTATCTGCTCTATAAATCTAGATTGTTTAAAACGATTCTCTAACAATTGAGGAGCTACATACTTACCACCCGAAGTTTTGAACATTTCTTTTTTACGATCAGTAATTTTAAGGAAGCCTTCACTATCAAGTTCGCCAATATCTCCTGTTAAAAAATAACCGTCAACAATTACTTCTTTGGTTTTTTCCTCATCTTTATAATAGCCCAGCATTACTTGTGGACCTTTAATACAGATTTCTCCGTCTTGCGCAATTTTAACTTCGGTACGGTCTATAGGTTTACCGACTGTGCCAATTTTAAATCCGCCATCGCGCATATCATTTACCGAAACTACAGGTGATGTTTCAGATAAACCGTAACCTTCCATTAAACCAAATTCCGCCGCATTGAAAATTCTTGATAATCTTGGTTGTAAAGCGGCACTACCCGAAGCTATTAAACTAAGGTTGCCACCCAAGCCTTCTTTCCATTTACTAAAAATAAGTTTTCGGGCTATGGAAAGCTGAGTTTCATACCACCAACCATTTTTACCGTATGGTTCATATTTTAAACCAAGTTCCACTGCCCAGAAAAATAATTTCTTTTTTAAACCGGTAAGCTCTGTTCCTTTGGCATAAATTTTATCGTAAACTTTTTCTAAAAGTCTTGGTACCGCTGTCATCACATGCGGACTCGTTTCTTTTAAGTTGTCGCTAATTTTATCCAGTGATTCTGCATAGTATATGGTAACTCCTCTAAATTGATACAGGTAAATTAGCATTCGCTCATATACATGGCAAAGAGGTAAAAAGCTTAACGCCTTGGTTTCACCGTCAACTATTGGAAAACGCTTAGAGCTTTCAATGGCATTACTAACCAGGTTGTTGTGAGATAGCATAACACCTTTAGGTCTTCCGGTAGTACCAGAAGTATAGATTAGTGTCGCCAAATCATCTGGAGTAACTTTATTCTTTAATTTTTCAACCTCTTCTTGGTTAGCGGTATCAGCACCAAGCTCCAATACTTTTTCCCAATTGTCGCAATTGGAAAGATCGTCAAAAGAAAAAATGTTCTGTAGGCTCGGCACCTGGTCCTTTATTGAAACTACTTTATCATGTACTTCTCCACAAGAGACAAAACAGTATTTAGCTTCGGAGTGATTTAAAACATAGGCATAATCCTCCTCCGATATGGTAGGGTAAACCGGTACATTCTGGGCACCTAATTGTAAAATACCGATATCCATGATATTCCACTCAGTTCTGTTCGTGAGAGAAATAACCGCAATTTTATCATTGGGCTGCACGCCTAGTCGTAATAAGCCACGGCTAATAGCATTTGCTTTGTTGATATATTCTTGTGTAGATGTACTAATCCACGTTCCATTTTTTTTCGACACCAAAGCCTTTTCCAAGGCATGCTTTTCTAGCTGATAATATGGAAAGTCAAAAAGACGGGTAACTTTTTGCATACTTAATTTATAATAAGAATTGCAAAATAGTGAAAGAACTCGATATTTTAAAATTGTATTATTAAATAAATCAGCTTCTTATTACAATATTCTTAATTCGAGTAGTTTAGGTGGTATTGTATCGATTTTTGCCATTCGACCACAATAAATTGTTATTGAGCGTGTTATGTATACATCTCAACCTTTTGTAGGAATTTTCTTTATTAAATAAGGTTAGGTTTGTATGGAAGATTATTATCCCAAATCGTAGAAAACATGAAAAAAAACTACTTAACGAAAACATTTTTTAAGTCAATTGCAATATTTATCGTCTCTTTTTCAGGATTGACGTTGATGGCGCAATCAGAACCTTTTAATTGCGATTACAACGCATATTTATTTCAATATAATGATATCTATGCCTTAGATCTTGCCTCGGGCAGTTCTTATTTGGTAGCTGAAAATATAACATCGGGTAATGTAAACGGTGTGGGCTATAATCCAACAGACGGTTATTTGTGGGGTTATCTTTCTACACCATCTAGTACCATAGTAAGAATAGGTAAGGATTATTCAGTTGATCAATATACAATACCAGAATTGCCAACGGGTAATAAATATGTTGGTGATGTATCTCCAGATGGAATTTATTATTTTAAAGCTGGCGGCTCATCATATTTTAAGGTAGACATCAACCCTGAATCGGATACGTATTTAGAATACTTGGGTCAATTCCAATTAAGTCAGAGTATGGGAATAGCCGACTGGGCTTTTAATGCAGCCGATGGTATGCTATATACAGTAGAGGGTAGTACTAGATTATTATATAAAATAGACCCAGAAACGGGTACGGTTTATAATTTGGGTGCTGTTCCTATTCTTGATGGTTTAAAATATACGTTTGGTGCCGTTTACTTTGATGTTGATGGTAACTTTTATATTTCTGCCAACCAAACTGGTTCTGTTTATAAAATTGATAATGTTCAAGACATCACCTTAGGTGTCATACAATCTAACATATTTGCATTTGGTCCAGCAGCATCTAGTAATGATGGTGCGCGTTGCCCTACGGCACCTGTACCTCAAGAAGACTGTTTAAATGGAATAGATGATGATGGTGATGGGCTTGTGGATTGTGATGATCCTTCATGTTCTGGTGTAGCTGCTTGCCCCGTTATAGTTACCACTTCTAGTGCCAATAAGGGAGGACTGGAAAGTAACGACAGACTGGCGAATTTGATAAGCAAAAGAAATTTTAACCGTGCCAAAACCAACTATGTATTCGATAAAACAAAGGCTAAAAAGCTTGTTAAAAATGCATTTTACGGTCTAAGCTCAAAAAATGATTTAAATAATATTCCATTGAACTCTTTGGTACCATTAGGGGTAGTAGGTGAGACCAGTACTATTGAATCTTCACCTAGCGACCTGTTGGACTTGACCAATGCTTCAGATATTTACTCGGTTGATTATTTAAATGGCACTGAAAATCTGGGGTCGCTTATGGTCATCAAAACCGATAGTAAGGTTTATGAACACAGTAAATTTATTTGTGACCGTTTTTTAGGCGCTCAATTGTTATCTGTAAGTAATATTCAATTAAGGGAAAAGGACTTTATTAAATCTATCATCAAGCAACCAGATGGTAGTCTGGAATTTGCCTTAACTTTTTCGGCTAGGGTAAATACAGCAGGGAACTTTACTGTAGAATCTCACTGGAATATTGATGCCTACACAAATGATACCTCATTTTACAATTTTCAAATTTGGTCAAATTCAGTAGATGACTTATTATTATTGGCTGATGAAATACTAGATCTTTTAGAAGCCAATTCAGAAATATCTGAATACACGGGATCTACACCACCACCTGTTTTTGTAAAATCTGCTAGTTATAAAAACGGCGAGGTTTTATTAAATATCGTTAACAACAATAACTCAGAAAGTATCAACTTGGAGGGAGGGCTAAAGCTTACCGAAACAAGTGATACCGAAGTATTAGGAGTTTCTGCTGATATAGATGGATATTTAGATTCTGTAGCGTTGAAAACAGGTACACTGTTTGATCTTGGCTTTAGAATTAGCTCTGGGGCAGGTGCTACACCAGATGATTTATTTGTTGCCGATGCTCCATGGGGCTTAGATGATTCTGCCGATGGAACTACGGTATCCACTTACGAAGTACTACCTGCTGAAGGACCTTACGTAGGTGATGGTTATCCTATAGAAAGAAATATTAAGCTTGGTGGCACAACCAGTAATTATATTGGGGTGTACAGAGCCTTGAATCCTAGGTTTACTGCAGTTGATTTAAGTGATTATTCTAAGATTAGTTTTGAGGCAGAAGGTACATCGAACTTAGATGTGCAGCTGATCAAAGGTGATGGTTCAATTTATAAGACTACTATTACATTAGATAGTGAACTTAAAGTATACACGCTTTCTACAGATGATTTTACAAATGAATCTGGTGAAGCAACCGATTTTTCTGATATTAAAGTATTGTCTTTCAATTTGATTGCAGAGAATGGTTATGCTGAAGAAAAATCTATGGAGCTGCAAAATGTTGATTTTCATAACAGAGAGCCAGGTCAGGAATTTGTAGATACAGATTTAAACAAATCTGTTGTATATCCTAATCCTATGGTAGAAAGTACAAGCCTATACTTTTATGAGGAAGATGCAGATACTTATGAGTTGGATCTATATTCTCTTAGCGGAAGGCTGATCGGTAGTCACCATTTGGAAGGAGAAAGTATTGCCGGGCAAAATGAGATAATTGTTCAAAGAAAAGATTTGGCCCCAGGGCTGTACCTCTATAAACTTCAAAACTCCAAAGAAAAAACATGGAGTGGAAGGCTATTGGTGCGATAATATGTTTTGGTTGAAGTAAAAAGCTGTGTATCCAATTTATTGGAAGTACACAGCTTTTGTGGTTATAATAGGTTGTAATTATTTCTGATTAAGTAACCATTCTTTGGCATTAATAAAAGCAGTGATCCATGGTGAAACTTCATCATTTCTATCTGCTGGATAATGCGCCCAGTTCCACGGAAAAATAGAACGCTCTATATGTGGCATGGTTACAAGATGACGCCCTGTTTTGTCACAAAGCATAGCGGTGTTAAAGTCACTGCCATTAGGGTTTGCCGGATAGCCTTCGTAACCATATTTAGCAACGATATCATAGTTCTCTTCAGATTGTGGTAGTGAAAATTTACCTTCACCATGAGAGATCCAAACGCCCAGTTTGCTTCCTTCTAATGAGGATAGCATAACCGAGTTGTTCTTTTGTATTTCCACCGAAGTAAAGTTGCTCTCATGTTTATGAGAATCGTTGTACGTCATTTTACCGTGCGTTTCATGCTCTGGATTAATTAAATCCAACTCCATGAACAATTGGCATCCGTTGCAAATGCCAACCGATAATGTATCTGGTCTAGCAAAGAAGTTTTTAATAACCGTATTTGCCTTATCGTTGTACTTAATGGCTCCTGCCCATCCTTTTGCACTACCTAGCACATCGGAATTGGAGAAACCACCAACGGCACCTAGAAACTGAATATCCTCTAAATTCTCACGACCCGTGATAAGGTCCGTCATGTGAACATCCTTAACATCAAATCCTGCCAAGTACATCGCATTTGCCATTTCGCGCTCAGAGTTACTCCCTTTCTCACGAAGAATAGCAGCTTTGGGTCTAGTTGCTGATTCATTAAGAGCTCTGCTTGGAAGCTTCAATGTAGTGACAGTTGGAAAATTATAAACTAATGGTTGAACTTTATAATTGTCAAATCTATCTTTTGCCAAACCATTTGCGGTTTGTTGATTATCCAATAGGTAAGATGTCTTAAACCAAGTATCGCGAAGGGTCTCAATGTTCAAGCCCATTTCCATACCATTATTTTTTATGGTAAGAACAGCTTCGTTTGTAGCGGTTCCTAATTTAATGGCATCTATCTTATTCGATTCAAAAACGGATTCAATACTATCATCTTTTGCCTGTAAAACAATACCGGCATTTTCAGAGAACAGTACTTTAATGGTGTCGGATTCACCTAGCGCTGTAAGATCAAGATTTGCACCTAAATCTATATCGGCAAAACAAAGCTCAAGTAACGTAGTGATCAGTCCGCCAGATGCAACATCATGTCCTGCAACAATTTTATCATCTTTAATTAAAGATTGAATTGTGTTAAAAACAGTTTTAAAGTAAGCGGAATCGGTAATCGTTGGTGTTTCGCTACCAATGCTGTTTCTGGTTTGTGAGAACGAAGAACCACCTAATTTAAAAGCATCTTTAGAAAGGTTGATGTAGTAAATAGATCCGGCATCTTTTTGTAATACAGGTTCAATTACCTTATTGATATCGCTACAATTTCCGGCAGCGGAAATGACCACTGTACCTGGAGAGATAACATCGCCATCCTTATATTTTTGTTTCATGGAAAGTGAGTCCTTTCCTGTAGGTACATTGATACCTAATTCAATGGCAAAGTCAGAAACCGCTTGAACCGCTTTGTATAAACGGGCATCTTCACCTTCATTTTTACAAGGCCACATCCAGTTTGCAGATAATGAAACAGAAGCCAACCCGTCTTTTAACGGTGCCCAAATAAGATTGGTCAAAGATTCTGCAATACTATTTTTACTTCCGGCAGAAGGGTCTATAAGGGCAGAAATAGGGGAGTGCCCAATGCTTGTGGCAATACCTTCCTTACCTTTAAAATCCAACGCCATTACACCACAATTGTTAAGTGGTAATTGTAATGGGCCAGCACATTGTTGTTTAGCAACGCGACCACCAACACAACGGTCAACCTTGTTCGTTAACCAGTCTTTACTAGCGACAGCTTCAAGCTGGAGTACGGCGTCTAAATAATCATGAAAAAATTCAAGCGAATAGTTAGCGTTTGCATAGTTTCTTTCGACCGTGTTATCTGTCAATATGGTCTTGGGCGAGCTACCGAACATGTCCGATAATTCCAGATCCATAGGTTTTGCACCATTAGTCTTTGATTCGAAAGTAAAACGGTCATCACCGGTTACATCACCAACTTCGTACATTGGCGATCGCTCTCTATCTGCAATACGTTGAAGTAATTCAATATTCTTTTTTCCAATAACCAATCCCATTCGTTCTTGAGACTCATTACCTATAATTTCTTTTGCGGATAAGGTAGGGTCACCTACAGGTAACTTATCTAAATCAATATTACCGCCAGTTTCCTCAACAAGTTCTGACAAGCAATTGAGGTGTCCGCCAGCTCCGTGGTCATGAATGGAAACAATGGTGTTTTCCTCACTTTCTACCATACCGCGAATAGCGTTGGCAGCTCTTTTTTGCATTTCAGGATTTGAACGTTGTACAGCGTTCAATTCTATAGCAGAACTGAATTCTCCGGTATCGGCACTAGAAACCGCAGCACCACCCATACCAATTCTATAATTGTCACCACCTAGAATTACAATTTTATTACCCGTTTCTGGTTCAGCTTTTATAGCTTGTTCTATTTTGCCGTAACCTATACCGCCCGCTTGCATAATAACTTTATCATAGCCTAGCTTACGGTGATTAGAGGTAGCAGTATTTTTGTTTTCTTCGGATGAATCAAATGGAGATGAATTTTCATCGTACTCGAACGTCAATACAGATCCAGAAATTAATGGCTGACCAAATTTATTTCCAAAATCGGAAGCGCCATTGGAAGCTTTTATAAGGATATCCATAGGTGTTTGGTACAACCAATCTCTTTCGGTCATTCCTTTCTCCCAAGGTCTATCTTTTTCTAATCGGCTATATGCTGTCATATAAACCGCTGTACCTGCTAATGGTAAAGAACCTTTACCACCAGCCAATCTATCTCTGATTTCTCCACCAGCACCCGTTGCCGCACCATTAAAAGGCTCTACGGTAGTAGGGAAATTGTGGGTTTCCGCTTTTAACGAGATAACGGAATCAAATTCTTTTTCTTGATAAAAATCTGGCTTATCAGCACTTTTAGGGGCAAACTGTACCACTTTTGGTCCTTTAACAAAAGCTACATTGTCCTTATAGGCAGATACAATATCATTTGGGAATTCTTGTGATGTCTTTTTAATTAGCTTGAAAAGGGATGTGGGCATCTCTTTGCCGTCAATAACAAAAGTACCATTGAATATTTTATGCCTACAATGCTCTGAGTTTACTTGGCTAAAACCAAAAACTTCAGAATCGGTTAACTTTCTACTCAGTTTTTTACTAAGGTTTTCTAGATATTCTACCTCTTCACCGTTAAGCGCTAAACCTTCTTGTTTGTTGAAAGCGCTAATGTCCTCAATATTCAAAATGGGTTTTGGCGCTACGTGAATAGTAAAGATATCTTGATCTAGGACCTTATATTTTTGGGAAATCATTGGATCAAAGCCCATGAAATTCTCTTCCACGGTATTGAATTCCTCAATACGAATAATACCGGAAATACCCATATTTTGGGTGATTTCGGTAGCATTGGTACTCCAAGGAGTAATCATTGCAGCCCTTGGACCAACAAAAAAGGCGTCAAGAGACGCCGCATTTATTTTTGGTTGGTTGCCAAACAACCATATCAATTTATTTGTATCTTCAGATGAAAGCTCCTTAGCGGTCTGTACCGCAAAAACCTTAATTGTAGGTTCCCCAAAAAAGTGAATCATTTTCGTGTGTCTGGTATTGATTTTTAAAGTACAAAATTAAGGTTTTACAAGCTAAGATTTACGGGAATTTAAAACACTTTTAAACACTGATTGTTAATGAAATTAATGAGATATTGTTTTATCTTTATCCGTCAAAATCTAAAATCCTGCTCAAGTTTTACTTTATAGGTCTAAAATGTAGACAATTACAGTTAGCTTTGTTGAAGTCTGAATTTTAGAGTTTATTGATTATATAGTGAGTTGGCTACAATTGTAAGTGGAAAATATAAAAAATAGAATGGCAAAAGAAAATTTAGAACCCAAGGCTCTCGAATATTGTATGGAAATGATAGGTGGTAAGTGGAAACCTGTTATTCTATATCATGTTGCTAAAGGAACCAACCGTTTTAATAAACTTTTCAATGAGATTGAGGGTATTAATAGGCAAATGCTAAGCAAGCAATTAAAGTCGTTGGAAAAGACCGGTATTCTTGATCGTACCCTTTATGGGGAAATGCCACCTCGTGTAGAATATACGTTAACGCCTTTGGGGAAATCTCTTTTGCCAGTTGTACAGGCAATGACCAAGTGGGGGCAAAAACAAACCAAAGAAAAAGTTGAGGTTGTTGACCTACCACAAAATCAGCAATTACCTCTTTTTTAAAATTGTTTTAATGCGCTTTCTTAAAACGACATTTCAATAGCGCTAAAATTTCTATAATTACAATAATAGCTTAGTAAGTTTTGAATTAGATAAAAATTCAGGGGTACCGCTCATGTACCAATGAATTTATGTACCTTTTAGTAACTAATTCAAACTAAAATGAAACAAAAAACAACCTTATTTACAGTGGTGTGTTGTATGTTGACCCTATTAGGTACATATGCACAAAAGAAACGATCAAATAAACAGATCGAAAAATTAAAATCTGAAGTCTCGGTCCTTGTTGAAGAGAATAAAAAATTATCGCAAGTTATGGTCGATAAGATATTCAGCTTTTCTGAACTTGGATTTCAGGAAATTGAATCCTCTAAATATTTAACGGGTATTCTTTCTGAGAACGGGTTTGAAATAGAACATTCTATTTCAGGAATACCAACGGCATGGTTTGCTACCTGGAGTAATGGTGACGGACCAATAATTGCTTTAGGTAGTGATGTTGATTGTATACCTAAAGCATCACAATATCCAGGTGTAGCATATCATAAACCTATAGTGGAAGGCGCTCCCGGTCATGGAGAGGGTCATAATTCGGGTATTCCGATGAATATTTCATCTGCTTTAGCGGTCAAAAAAATTATGGAGCGTGAAAATATTGGCGGTACACTATTAGTGTGGCCTGGTATAGCTGAAGAATTGGTGGCAGCAAAAGCTTGGTATGTTAGAGATGGACTTTTTGATGATATTGACATGTGTATTTTTACTCATGTGGGTAATAACCTAGGGGTGTCTTACGGTCCTACAAGAGGTACGGGTCTCATATCGGTAGAATATAGTTTTGATGGTGAAGCTGCTCATTCTGCAGGCTCACCTTGGAGAGGAAAAAGTGCTTTGGATGCAGCGGAACTTATGAATGTTGCCTGGAATTATAAGAGAGAGCATTTACATCCATTAAAACGGTCTCATTCCATATTCACCGATTCAGGTGATCAACCTAACGTTGTACCTTCAAAAGCTTCCATTTGGTTTTATTTTAGAGATATCAAATATGAGGGAATTATGGAAATGTATGCAATGGCTAACGATATGGCCAAAGGAGCTGCTCTAATGACTGGGACAACCATGACATCAAAGGTTTTGGGAACGGCATGGCCTAGACATTATAATAAGGTTATAGCGGAAACCATGTACGAAAATATTAAAGAAGTTGGTTTGCCAGAGTGGTCTGATGCAGACCAAAAACTGGCAAAAGCGGTACAGACTGAAGTCAATTCGGAAAAAATAGAAGGTTTGCCAACTAAGTTGTCCGATTTGGGACTTCCTGTATTGGAGCCCATAAGTGGTGGTTCTGATGATATTGGAGATATATCATGGAAAGTACCAACGGTTACGTTGAGGTTTCCGTCAAATATACCAGGATTACAAGGTCATCATTGGAGTAATGCTATTGCTATGGCTACACCAATAGCGCATAAAGGTGTGGTGGCAGGAGCTAAGGTAGAGGCTATGACCATTATCGACTTTTTATTAAAGCCAGATTTGTTGGAAGGGGCTTGGGATTATTTCAATAACGAGCAGCAGAAAGAAACGAAATACCAACCTATGATATCGGAAAGTGATATACCACCTATCTACTTAAATAAAGACAAGCAAGACCAATTTAGACCGGACTTGGAAAAATACTATTATGATGAAACTAAATATGATACATATTTAGAGCAATTAGGAGTAGAATATCCAACGCTAAAGAAATAGGTGAGTAGATACTATCCATTAAAAAAGCCTTTTCGTTACTTAAAACGGAAAGGCTTTTTTAATAGTTACTATGACGATTAAATACTTTTCTCCAACAATGCCATGTAAAAGCCATCATATCCGCTTTTAGAAGCATATATTTTTTTGTCCTTTACCAAACTAAAATCCTTTCCTTCCTCTGATTTTAAGAACGATTGTACTTGATGACTGTTCTCTTGTGGTAAAATAGAACAGGTAGCGTATACCATTTTGCCGCCTGGTTTTACAATTTTACTATAGTTTCTAATGATTTCATGCTGTGTCTTTACAATTTTGTCTAGAAACTCCGGTTGCATTTTCCATTTAGAATCTGGGTTTCTTCTTAGCACACCCAATCCTGTACAAGGGGCATCGATAAGAACTCTATCTGCACTACCGTAAAGTTTCTTATACACTTTTGTAGAATCTATTTCGCGAACTTCAATGTTATGGGCGCCATTACGTCTAGCCCTTCTTTTAAGTTCTTTCAATTTACTTCCATAGATATCCATAGAAATTAATTGTCCCTTGTTTTCCATTAAAGCCGCTAAATGCAAAGATTTTCCACCGGCACCTGCACATGTGTCTACAACGCGTTGCCCTGGTTCAATATCCAAAAAGTCTGACACCAACTGTGAAGAGGCATCTTGAACTTCAAACATACCGTTCTTAAAAGCTTGGGTTACAAAAACATTGGCTCTCTCAACTAGCTTTAAAGCAGAAGGATAGCCTTTAATGGGCTCGGCAACTATATTTTCGTCCAACAGTGCTTTGCGTAAGGTTTCCTTGTTTGTTTTTAAGGTATTGGTACGTAAAATTACTTCTGCTGGCTCATTTAATTTGGCAAGTTCCTCTGTCCATAATTTATCTCCTAAAGCTTTTTCTCCAAGCTCGTCTATCCAATCCGGAACGGCTTCCCTAAATTTTCTAATTTGCGAAAGTTCGTCGAATTTTCCTTTAATCCTTCTTTCGGGTGTTGGTTCTATTTGTTTCCAATCAGGTAGTTTAATTCCTTTTAAAACGGCCCAAACCGCCCACATGCGAAATAGATCCGGTCTGCTAAAAGGAGCTTTAACTTCTGCTATCTCAGCATAAAGGCGTTTATAGCGCACCATTTCATACGTAGTTTCCGCAATAAAACCACGATCTCGCGAACCCCAGCGTTTATCGAATTTTAATACTTTTTGAACTACCTTGTCGGCATACTGGTTTTCGTTAAATATAAGGTTAAGCGCATCTATTACGGCAAACACCAAATTTCTGTGTAATTTCATTAGAAGTGTTATTGTTACAATGTCAGAAGATTTGAAGCCGTTATTAATTTCAATTTAATTGATATAGGCTTTTATCCTCCAAAAAATTATGGCTGCAAAGGTATTGTTTTAGAAGCGATTCCATTTATTTTTGATAAACTTTATACCTTATTTACATGCGTTACATCATTCTTCTGGTAATTTTAATGGTCTCTTGTTCAGAAAATGTACAGCGCATGCCCTTTAGTTCGGTCAAGATAGAGCCGGTTTATTCAGAATCTATAAGTATTAGGGCCATTGAAATAATGGGGAATAGTTTGGCATTTGCAGCTAACAAGGGTGCGTTTGGTACTGTTGATTTCTCAACGGGTAAAATAAGAACGAACATTCAAAAATATCATACCGGTATTCCCGCTTATAGGGCAATAGCCCATACTTCATCAGATTTTTATATGCTGTCGATAGAATCGCCTGCATTGTTGTATAAAACGGGTGATAACGGACAAATGGAATTGGTATACAAAGAGGAGGGAGAAGGTGTTTTTTATGATTCCATGACTTTTTTGAACGATATGGACGGAATTGCCTTGGGCGATACGGTTGATGGATGTTTGAGTGTTATTATAACTTCGGATGGCGGAAAATCATGGTCAAAATTACCTTGTTCTCAATTACCGGAAGGTATTGAGGGCGAAGGAGCTTTTGCAGCAAGCAATACCAATATTAAGACTATTGGCAACAACATTTGGATGGCAACCACGGCTGGGCGAATTTTATTTTCTTCGGATAAAGGAAAGACATGGAAAACTTACCGGACGCCCATTATAAATAATGAACCGACCGAAGGAATCTATTCAATTGATTTTTACGATGAAAATTTAGGGGTTGCTTTTGGTGGTGACTATACGAAACCAGAAAATGCAATGGCAAATAAGGCAATAACAACCGATGGAGGAAAAACCTGGAAATTATTGGCAAATGGTAAGCAGCCAGGGTATAAAAGTTGTGTGCAATTTGTACCAAATTCAAATGGTAAAGAATTGATTGCAGTAGGGTTTACGGGTATATCATATTCCTATGATATGGGTGAAAGTTGGAAAGAACTATCTGATGAATCTTTTTATACGATTCGGTTTCAAAACGATTCCGTTGCATATGCGGCAGGAAAGAACCGAATTGCAAAACTCGTGTTCAAATAGTTATCTACCGCCTTTGTTTTGACGATATTGCTTCATTAATTGACGCTTAAACTCTTCTTCAGATCGCAATAATAACAACGTCTTTTTTGCTGTAATCACTTTGCTTACATCTTTTAGGAATTTAGTATCCAGTGCTTCCTCTTCCTCTTCAATTTTAATATGTAAGGCTAAGAGGTTTTCTGCCTCTTTTTCGGTAAGCCCATCGGCATCTTTTATTTTACCTCTAATTTGGTCGTGATTCTTTTTTCGTAATTTATTTCTATCCTCTTGATATTTGTTGTAAACAGGCCAAAAATCTTGTGCTTCTTTACTGCTTAAAGAGAGTTTTTCGGTTATGAAAGCTACTTTAAGGGTATTTATCTTTTCCCAATCTTGATTTCTTTGTGCAAAAGAAATAGTGGAGACAAACAGAAATATAATAAGTACAAGTCTATTCATTATCGTAAAAATTTAATTCGTCAAAATCACTTACATTTTCATTTAAGTAATCGAGAAGGTTATCGCTCTCAATAGGAGCGTTTAAAAAATCTGAAAACTCGGTATTCGTTACCGGTAGAACTTCGGCTATCTCGTAAGGAGACAATTCAAAATCATTATTTTCAAAATAGGCTTCAATATCGGTATTCGCCAAGTCGCTAAAACTTAGTTCTTGTTCACTGTTCCAATCGTACCCTAAGGCAATTAGGGCAATTGCAGCAATCGATGCGGCTACAGCAATAATTTTCTTAATTGGAAAAAGCGGAATTACTTTTGATTCATTCTCAAGCTTGTTATTTAACCTTTCATTGAACGACTCAAAATAATTGTCAGGAACCTTAAACGCACTTTCTTCTGGAAAAGAACTTTCAGGTTGAGACAATTTATCCATCAACCTTTCCTCGAAGCTATTGAAATAGCCTTCTGGAGTTTTAAACGGAATGTTATTTTTTTTGTTCATGATACAAGTTTGACACTCAATTATATAAAAGGTTTAATCTTCTTTTAAATACTGTTCAAGTTTTTTTACCGCTAGGTGGTAAGATGCTTTTAAGCCACCAACAGAAGTGTTCAATATTTCAGAAATTTCTTCATACTTAAGCTCCTGAAAATACTTCATGTTAAAAACCAATTTTTGTTTTTCAGGTAACGTAGCAATTGCCTTTTGAAGTTGAAGTTGAATTTCGTCTCCTTCAAAATAAACGTCTGCTTCTAAATTTTCAACTAATCTATCTTGGTAGTCCGTATCCGATACGCCTTGTATTTTTGCTCTTTGCTTTATAAAATTTAAAGCCTCGTTGGTGGCAATACGGTACATCCAAGAAAATAATTTACTGTCACCTTTAAATCCGTCAATATTTTTATAAACTTTTATAAAGGTATTTTGTAGTACATCATCGGCATCATCATGGTTTAAAACAATACTACGTATTTGCCAATACAGACGCTCTTTATAGGTATTTACCAATACCTCAAAAGCTTGCGCTTGCTTGCTTTTAATTTTTAAATCCAATACTAATGTTTCCTCTTCGATCACTTAGAAATGAGGTTTGTTTATCTTTAGACCATGAAGTTGGCTAAAGGTTTAATCTTGTGGTAATTTAATCTAATTTTAATCGTCGTTATCTGCTATTTAAGCCAATGATTGCATTTGCACCAGCTTATGATATGTACCGTTAAGCTCTAAAAGTTCATTGTGTGTGCCTTGCTCTACAATTTCTCCTTTTTGGAGCACTACAATAGTATCTGCGTTTTGAATAGTAGAAAGCCTATGTGCAATAACGATGGAAGTTCTATTTATCATCATCTTTTCTAGGGCGTCTTGTACCAATCGTTCACTCTCGGTATCTAAAGCGGATGTAGCTTCGTCTAAAATCATTATTGGCGGATTCTTTAGAACAGCCCTCGAAATGGATAGACGCTGTTTTTGACCACCACTTAATTTATTACCGCTATCACCAATATTAGTGTCGTATCCGTTTGGTAATTCCATGATGAAATCATGTGCATTGGCAATTTTCGCGGCCGCTATTATTTCTTCTTCCGTAGCATTTTCTTTACCTAACCCTATATTATTTTTAACCGTATCATTGAAGAGTATTGAATCTTGAGTAACCAACCCTAACAAACCACGAAGCGATTTTTTACTTAGGTTTTTGATGTTGTTTCCATCAATGCTAATATCTCCTTCGTTAACATCATAAAAACGCGTTACAAGATTGGCAATGGTGCTTTTTCCACTACCAGATTGCCCTACAAGGGCTACCGTCTTACCTTTTTCAACCCTTAGGTTAAAGTTTTTTAAGACGTACTCATCTTCATATTTAAATGAAATATTATTGATGTTTACAGCCGTATCAAATGTATTTTGTTGAATGGGATTCTCAATCTCGGAAATTGGATTTTCGGTTTCCAAAATCTCTAAAACACGTTCTGCAGCTGCATTTCCTTTTTTAACTCCGTAAGATGCTTTACTAATTGCTTTTGCCGGAGTCAGTATTTGGTATGACAATGCCATGTAAGTAATGAATAGTTCCGCTTCAAGCGTTTTTTCTACAAGTACCATTTGTCCGCCATACCAAAGGATTACACCTATAGCGGCAATACCGAAAAATTCACTTGTTGGTGACGCTAAATTTTGTCTGTTCAACAAGCTATTTGAAAAATTAAAAAATCGTTTAGTGGAAGCTTGAAATTTCTTCGCAAAAACAGATTCTGAATTAAAAGCTTTTATAACCCGTAAGCCACCTAATGTTTCCTCTAAAATAGATAAGAAATAACCTTGTTCATTTTGAACCTTGTCTGATTTTCGCTTTAATGATTTTCCGATCAATGAAATTAAAAAGCCGGAGAGAGGAAGAAATAGAAAAACAAATAATGTCAATTTTGGACTTATTGCGAGCATGGCTATAATGGTGAAAATGATGGTAAGCGGCTCTCTAACAATTAATTCCAATATAGATAAGAAAGAATGTTGAATTTCTAAAACATCTGAAGTAATACGGGCAATAGTGTCACCTTTCCTTTTTTCCGAATAATAGGAGATGGGCAATTCTACTGTTTTATCATAAAGCTCGTTACGTAAGTCCTTAAGTACACCATTACGTAAAAAAGTAATGAAATACATAGCTAGGTAATTGAAAAGATTCTTTAGCAAGAACATGGTAATGATCAACCCCACCATAAGCATAAGAACTTCACCAGGGTCACTATGCTGGCTTTGTTCCGTTATATAAAAATTTAGCGAATCTGTTACATAATCTTTTAATCCGGTAATACCATCCCACTGTGGTTTGGTATATATTTTTTCCGTTTGTTTAAAAAGCACGTTCAACATTGGAAATAATGATATCATTGCCAATGTTGAAAATAGTGCATAAAAGATGTTAGATATAATGTTTAGAATAGCATATACCTTGTAAGGCTTCGCAAAGCGAAGAATCTTTTTGAAATAGTTCATTAAGCTAAATTAAGCTCAGCAAGTATGTTTTTGATCTTTTGATCAAGTTCTGCTGCTACTTTTTTATAATCTTCAGTTTTTTCCAATTTCATATTGGTGCTGATGTAGAATTTAACCTTAGGTTCTGTGCCGCTAGGTCTTGCTGCTATTCTAGTACCATCTTCCGTCTCGTATATTAATACGTTAGATTTTGGAATATCAATAACTTTTTCTTCACCAGTTAATACATTTTTAGCAATTGAAGTGTTGTAATCTTCAATCCACTTTACTTTAGAACCAGCAACAGATTCCACAGGGTTTTCTTTAAAGTCCTTCAACATCTGCTTAATTTCTTCGGCACCACTAATGCCTTTTTTAGTGATGGAAACTAAATGCTCTTTATAAAAGCCATAGTCAACATAACATTGAATTAAGTCTTTGTAAAAAGAACTACCATTAGCTTTTGCTTGGCTAGCAATTTCACAAGCCAATAGGGTAGAGGTAACCGCATCTTTATCGCGAACAAAATCACCTACCATATAACCAAAACTCTCTTCGCCACCACCGATAAAATCGGACTCGGGGAAATCTTTGATCATTTTGCCGATCCATTTAAATCCGGTCAAAGAAGTTTTAAATTCTACTCCGTATGCTTTCGCCATGGCTTCCATCATAGGAGTGGATACTATAGTTGTGGCAATAAACTCATTGCCTTTGAAGCCTTTTTCTTTTCTCTTTTCTAGAAGAAACTTTGTCATTAGTACCATAGCCTGGTTTCCGTTGACAATTTCCATTTCACCGTCAAGGTTTCGTACCGCAATGCCTAAACGGTCACTATCGGGATCAGTACCTACAACCATGTCTGCACCAATTTCTTCAGCCTTTTTTACAGCCATTGAAAGTGCTTCTGATTCTTCTGGATTAGGAGATTTAACCGTTGGAAAGTTTCCGTCTGGTTTGGCTTGTTCTTCAATTATAGTTACGTTTTCATACCCGCCAAGTTTCAATACCTCTGGTATAGCAGTGATCGATGTGCCGTGTAGCGCTGTGAAAACTATTTTAAAATCATCTTTTCCTGCAGCATTAAAATTACCGGCAGCAACTGATTGTGAAATAAAAGCTTCATCAACTTCCTTATCGATTACTTGAATTAAACTATCATTGGCAGTGAATTTGATATCTTCAAAACCGAGGGCGTTAATTTCGGCAATAATCTCTCCATCCTGTGGAGGTACTATTTGTCCGCCATCTGTCCAATATACCTTATAACCATTATATTCTGGTGGATTGTGAGATGCGGTCAAAACAATACCTGCATGGCAGTTTAAATGTCTTACTGCGAACGAAAGTTCTGGTGTGGTACGTAATTCTGAGAAAAGAAATACTTTGATTCCATTTGCAGAAAATACTTCGGCAACCGTTCTAGCCAGGGTGTCGCTATTATTACGACAATCAAATGCGATGACTACTTTAATATCTTCGCCTTGGTATACTTTATTTAAATAGTTGCTAAGACCTTGTGTGCTCTTACCAAGCGTGTATTTGTTGATACGGTTGGTGCCTACACCCATAACGCCTCTCATTCCGCCGGTTCCGAATTCCATATTTTTATAAAAACGGTCGTTCAGTTCTTCTTTATCGTTAGCGATAAGGTGTTCAATTTCTTTTTTTACGGCTGGATCAAAAAAATCGGTTAGCCAGGTTTTTGCGGTATCTAGGATGTTATCCATAGGTTTATAGTTTTATGTGCATTTAAGTTAATGAGAATTTTATTATTCTAAAAGAGTCGTGTTCAATTCTTTAGATATTATATATCTCTTTTCTTCTTTCTTTGAACGTATTAGTATTTCACCGATAAAACCGGCTAAGAACAATTGAGTTCCTATAACCATGGCAACCAGTGAAATATAGAACTGTGGTCGGTCTGTGAGTAATCTTCCAAATTTATTTATGAATAGTTTGTCTATCCCTAAATATAAAGCAAATCCGAATCCGATTAAAAACATTAAAACGCCCAAGGCACCGAATAAGTGCATAGGTCGTTTACCGAATCTGGAAACGAACCAAATGGTCAATAAATCTAGAAAACCATTTATGAAACGTTCCATTCCAAATTTTGTTTTACCATATTTACGCGCTTGGTGTTGAACGACCTTTTCCCCAATTTTGGAAAAGCCCGCATTTTTTGCCAATACCGGAATATACCTGTGCATTTCGCCAGAAACTTCAATATTCTTGACCACATTTTTTGCATAGGCTTTTAGACCACAGTTAAAATCATGTAAGCGAACACCGGAAGTTCTTCTAGCGGCCCAGTTGAACAGTTTAGAAGGTGTATTTTTAAATATTACTGAATCGTAGCGTTTCTTTTTCCATCCAGAAACCAATTCATAACCTTCATTGGTAATCATATTGTATAACTCGGGGATTTCTTCTGGATTATCCTGTAAATCGGCATCCATGGTGATGATAACATCTCCTTCAACGGCTTTAAAACCGGCATGTAATGCTTGCGATTTGCCAAAGTTTCGTAAAAAATGGATTCCCTTGACCGAGGGATTTTGGTTGGATAATTCTGTAATTATGTTCCAAGAATTATCTGTACTACCGTCATCGACAAAAAGTATTTCATAAGAAAAATGATTGGATTGCATTACAGATACAATCCAATCATGAAGTTCTTTAAGTGATTCTTCTTCGTTAAGTAAAGGAATTACTATTGATAATTGCATGCGCGACTTCTGGTATTATCTCCAAAAATACTACAATTACTTAGTATTAATAAGCTGCTTCTTCTTTTTTCAAGATTAATCCGGTGATTAAAGAAAAGAATAATCCGATTAGCACATTAATAACTAAACCCACAGGGTACATAATCCAAGCAAATCCTTTTTGCATTTCTATGCCTTGGTCAACTTGCTCTTCGGTAAGACTAGGGTTGTCAGCCATGGTTTTAATTTTACCAATTTCATATACCTTATCTAAGTAACCAGGTTCAATTACATTAGATAAAATGTAGAAATATAATAATCCAACAATTGCAGCGATAAGAGCGACACCGGCTCCAACTTTTAAAGATTCTGAAATAGTTAAAAATCCGCCACTAGCTTTTTTAAATTGTACGATTGCAAAAATAATACCCGCAGCTAAAATTAAGGTCTGGGTAATTTGAGTAGCAGCACCTTGTTCATAGTGCATGTCCATTGCAAAAAGCATAATACCGAATATTACACCGATAACACCAGTGAGTAAGCCATACTTTAGTGCAAATTTTCCTGTTTTAGGTTGATTTTCTTCCATTTGATATTGTGATTATAGGTTGATTTATTTATTAGTATCGCATTGGTTTATTTTGTTACAAATGTGATGAAATATTATTTTTGTTTTTTTTTGCGATTTGTAATTGTTCATTTATAGAATTTCACTATTTTTGCAGCCTTAAAATGAGTGCCCGTCGGAATGGGTGCGTTAAAGTTTTTAAAATGAAAAAAGATATACACCCAGAAAATTATAGAATCGTGGCCTTTAAGGACATGTCTAACGAAGAGGTATTTTTAACAAAATCTACAGCGGATACAAAGGAAACTTTAGAGGTTGATGGTGTTGAGTATCCATTGGTAAAATTGGAAATCTCAAGAACTTCTCACCCTTTTTACACTGGTAAAGCCAAATTATTGGATACCGCCGGTCGTATCGATAAGTTCAAAAACAAGTACAAGAAATTCTCGAAAGAAGAGAAATAATCATTTTATTTCTTTAGATAAATATAACGCCTTCGAATTTTTCGAAGGCGTTTCTTTTTATTTTAACTTTTAAATAATGGAAGTTGTCCATTATATATAAACGCTCAAAGGATAATTGTTAATTTTGAAAAAAAATCATCTTGTATGAACTTTATTCTTTTTGATGGTCCACGTAGGAATCATTTATTGCCTTTTACTTTTACCCGTCCGGTTTCAGAAATTCGTGTTGGTATTTTAACGCTTCGTGAAAGGTGGGAAGCATATTTAAAAGATTCCGTTTCGTCTCTAACAGAAGACTATTTAAGTATTAAATATCCTGTCAATATAAAACATGAAAATATATTTATAGATGCATCGGTTTTGCCTAATGATGATTTGCTTAAAGCGGTAAAATCTTTAAATAGCGGGGAGGTCTTAAAATCAGGGGGGTTAACCATAGCTTATTCAAGTGATTCGGCAAAATCTGATGATGAATTGACTTCTTTTAAAATTACTGAGTTTGCAGGAGAATTGGTTCAGATTAATAATACGTGGGATATTTTTGATAAGAATGCCGATATTTTACAATCTGACTTTGATTTTATTACCAAAGGAAGAAAAAGTCAACCTATTTCAGAAACAAATCAATTGATTCACCCAGAGCGTATATTCCTTGAAGAAGGTGCCAAGGTTGAATTTAGTATGCTCAATGCAACTGACGGACCTATTTATTTAGGGAAGAATTCCGAAATATGGGAAGGAAGTCTTGTGCGAGGAGCCCTGGCACTTTGCAACAATGCAATTATAAAAATGGGCGGTAAGCTTTATGGAGCAACAACTATAGGTCCGTATAGTAAGGTGTGTGGTGAAGTAAGTAACTCCGTTATTTTTGGCTACTCTAGTAAAGGTCATGAAGGGTATTTAGGTAATGCCGTATTAGGGGAGTGGTGCAACATTGGTGCGGATTCCAATAACTCTAATCTTAAAAATAATTATGCAAAAGTTCGTTTATGGGACTATGCAACAGAACGTTTTGAACAAACGGGATTACAGTTTTGTGGGTTAATGATGGGTGATCATAGTAAAACGGCCATAAATACCATGTTCAATACGGGGACTGTAATTGGTGTAAACTCAAATATATATGTTCCGGGTTTTCCAAGAAATTTTGTTCCTAGTTTTAGTTGGGGCGGTGCTTCTGGTTTTACAGCCTATCAACCGGCAAAAGCATTTGATGCAGCAAAGGTAATGATGGCTAGAAGAGGAGTGGAGTTTAATGAGGTTGAAGCCGATATATTGACACATGTATTTGAAATAACAAAGAAATGGAGAAAGTACTAATTGCTTAATTCTGACTACCAATTAGTTGTAATTTTTTAAGCTAGTATAAGATTAAGTATTTTTGCATTCTCAAAGAGATGATTAGATGAAGAAAAAAGTGGCATTTTACACTTTAGGATGTAAGTTGAATTTTTCAGAGACCTCTACCATTGCCAGAAACTTTACAGATGAAGGTTTCGAAAGGGTAGACTTTTCCGAAGAAGCGGATATGTACGTTATTAATACATGTTCTGTGACAGATAATGCCGATAAGAAATTTAAGACTATTGTAAAAAAGGCTCAAAAAATCAATCCTGATGCATTTGTAGCTGCTGTTGGTTGTTATGCACAGTTAAAACCTGAAGAACTGGCAGATGTTGATGGTGTCGATTTGGTTTTGGGTGCTACTGAAAAATTTAAGATTACCGACTATATAAACGATTTAACTAAAAATGACCATGGTCAAGTGCATTCTTGTGAAATTGCCGACGCCGACTTTTATGTAGGTAGCTATGCAATTGGTGACAGAACCAGAGCTTTTTTAAAGGTTCAAGATGGTTGTGATTATAAATGCACCTATTGTACAATTCCGCTTGCTCGTGGTATTTCTAGAAGTGATACCTTGGAGAATGTGCTGAAAAATGCTGCGGATATATCTGAACAAGGTATTAAGGAAATTGTATTGACAGGAGTAAATATTGGCGATTACGGTAAAGGTGAATTTGGTAATAAAAAGCACGAACATACTTTTTTAGATTTGGTAAAGGCGTTAGATGATGTAAATGGTATTCATCGGCTACGAATCTCTTCAATTGAGCCCAATCTTTTGAAAAACGAAACCATTGAGTTTGTTGCTCAAAGTAAAACTTTTGTACCTCATTTTCATATACCATTACAAAGCGGTAGTGATGATCTTTTGAAATTGATGAAGCGTAGGTATATGACCAATCTTTATAAGGAGCGCGTTGCAAAAATTAGGGAGGTAATTCCAAATTGCTGTATTGGTGTTGATGTTATTGTAGGTTTTCCGGGAGAGACCGAAGAGCATTTTTTAGAGACTTATCATTTTTTAAATGATTTGGATATTTCTTACCTACATGTATTTACCTATTCTGAAAGAGATAATACTCTGGCCGCTTCTATGGATGGTGTGGTGCCGAATAAGGTACGTAACAAGAGAAGTAAAATGTTACGAGGCTTGTCCGTAAAGAAAAGAAGGGCGTTTTACGAAAGTCAACTCGGTAATGATCTTACCGTATTGTTTGAAGGGGAAAATAAAGAAGGTTATATACATGGTTTTACCGAAAACTATGTAAAGGTAAAAGCACCATGGAATCCTGCATTGGTCAATACTTTACATAAAGTGCAGCTTACGGAAATTGATGCTGATGGTTTGGTTCGGTTTAATTTTGTAAAAGAAGAAGTAGAAGTATAAAAAAAGCCTTTCGTAAAAGAAAGGCTTTTAAATTTTGTTAGATTCGAATACCTATTGGCAACATCTCTTTGTACTGTCTTCGGTTTTTACGAAGAAATCCGGCAATATGCGGACTAGTTGGAACAACTCTAAGGTTTCTTTCTTGAATAATACTTAGAACGGCTTTGATGAAGTTTTCTCTAAAACTCTCGTCTGTAATTTCTTCTGGAACTACCAATTTGGTAAGAAAGACTTTTCGTTCTTGAGAAGAGTATTCAATTCTCGCAAGATGACCGTTAACTGTAGTTTCAAATTGGCGCAGAAAAGAATTGTCATTAATGATAACATCGTTCATATAGATAATTTTAGTGTTGTTATTAGACAAAAAAATTACGATGTTCTCATATCGTAATTTTGTCATTTAGAAATGCTATAAAAATTAAACACAATGAAAAGAAAGTGTTTTTCACATTCTCTTACAAAACTAGTTAAAAATTACTTAATTTCCTAGTTTTTACTACGTTTCATGGCTATGAAAGATAATAGAATTCATTTGTATTGTATGCCGGGTATGGCTGCAAGTCCTACTATATTTGAGTATTTAAATCTACCACAAGATAAATTTGTGCTGCATTTTTTAGAATGGATTATTCCTACAAAGGGTATTTCCTTTACTGACTATGCAAAGAAAATGAGCGGAGAAATCAATGAAGATAATGTGGTGTTGTTAGGTGTGTCTTTAGGTGGGCTTCTGGTACAAGAAATGACCAAATATATACAGGTAAAAAAGGTAATTATCGTTTCAAGTGTAAAAACGCGACATGAGCTACCAAAAAGAATGTTGTTTGCAAGATACACCAGTATACATAAATTGCTTCCCACAGGGTTGATTAATAATGTAGAATTAGTTGCCAAATATGCCTTTGGTGAAAGCGTAACCAAGAGGTTGTCGTTATATGAAAAGTATCTGTCAATTAGAGATAAAAATTATATAGATTGGTGTATTCATGAATTGGTAAATTGGAATCAAGAAGTACCGTGTGATAAATTGGTACATATTCATGGGGAGAAAGACACTGTTTTTCCAATAAATCATATATCCAGTTGTATTCGGGTTAAGAATGGAACCCATACCATGATAATTCATAGGGCAAAATGGTTTAACGAGAACTTGCCAACAATTATTTTGGAATAAGATAGTTCTATATATACCTTTGGTAGACTATAAAAGTGGGTAGAAACAAATTAAAAAATAAAATTCATGAAAACTATTAAGAATGTATTGATGTTGTTAGGAGTGGTATTTGTTGCGGGTACATTGATATTTGCCGTGGGTAATACCAATGCAGCCGTTGTTAAAGACAATTTAGTGGTAAATGATAGTGTTCAGAAAAATGTGGCAAAATCATATAAAATTTCGTCTATTGAGATACCTGAGAATTTAAATTTCGCGGGGGAAGTGGTTCCACAAGATGATCCAGAGATTTTAGAAAGAATTGATCGTGAGTTTTTGGTGAATACATACTGGCAGTCAAATGCCGTTTTACTTATTAAAAGAGCTCATAAATATTTTCCGGTTATAGAGCCGATTTTAGCAAAAAATGGTATTCCAGATGATTTTAAATATTTGGCTGTTGCAGAAAGCGGTTTAACAAATGTGGTTTCTCCTGCTGGAGCTACAGGATTTTGGCAAATTATGAAAGGTACGGGTAGGGAGTATGGTCTTGAAGTGAATTCTAATGTAGATGAACGTTATCACCTAGAGAAATCTACAGAAGTAGCTTGTAAGTATTTAAATAGATGGAAGAATAAATATGGTAGCTGGGCTTTAACGGCAGCTGCTTATAATGCAGGTCCTGGTGCAATCAATAAATACATGGGTATACAGCAAGTTGATAATTATTGGGATTTATTGCTGGGTAGTGAAACCGGTAGATATGTGTTCAGAATTATGGCAATAAAGGAGATTCTTTCTAATCCTGAAAAGTATGGTTTTCATATAGAAAAAGAAGATATGTACGAGGCTGTACCGACTTTTACGGTAGAAATAGATGAGCCAGTTGCTGATTTTGCCGACTTTGCTCAAGAGTACGAAATCAATTATAAAATATTAAAGCGCCATAACCCATGGTTGAGAGAGGCGCATTTAAATAATAGTTCTCGAAAAAAGTATACTATAGAAATTCCAAATAAAGGATATTATAGGGGAACCAAATAAATTTAGATTTTTTTCATTTGTTGCTGCATCATTTTAATTTGATCCGTCAACATATTGTTTTTGTCTAGCTTTTTTGCTTCGTTCAATAATGTAGTAGCTTCTCTTTTGCGTCGTTTCTGCATAGATATACCTGCCAAGCTAAGTTTTGCCATAGCAACATCATAGTCCATCGTAAGACCTAGCTTTAATGCTTTTTTAAAGTATTTTTCCGCCTGGGTTAAATTGGTCTGTGAAAAAATGATACCGTGTAGGTAGTTATAATAACCTTGTTGTTTAACGGTTAATGCAGCTTCGGGGTTTTTAATTTTATCTAACCAGTTTTTTGTTCCGGTCAAATCTTGCTTACGCATTCTTAAAAACGCCAAGAGAATGATTTCATTTCTAAAATAAAGGAATATAAATATTAAAGAGAATAGGATAAGAAATATACCATTTCCAATATTACCTTCTATAAATTGGTATACGGCGTAGGCAATTATTAGTCCTGCAATAACTAATTTTAAATTTTTATTGAACATATTTTGAGTTTTTTAATCTAGTTGATCGTTAAATTGAAATTTTAATTTTTATCGAAACCCTATTAAAATAAAGCGGTTTCAAGGCAAAAAATGAATTCGGGCAAAATTAATCAAAAGCTTCGTTTTCAGACGTACGGATTTATAAAAATATTTTTTTTCATAACCCTTGCTAAAGCAAAAACTCTTTGTATATTTGCGCCCAGTTTTACCTGTCCTTTGAAAAGGACGAATTTCAAAATTAATACAAAGCATTTAATTATATAGGCGATGAGCAAGAGAACGTTTCAACCATCAAAGAGAAAAAGAAAGAACAAACACGGTTTTCGTGAGCGTATGGCTTCCGTTAATGGAAGAAAAGTTCTTGCAAGAAGAAGAGCAAAAGGAAGAAAGAAGTTAACTGTTTCCTCTGAACCAAGTCATAAAAAATAATGATTTCATTGTTTTAAAAATATTTAGGTGTTACTTTTCTGAAAGTAACACCTTTTTTTTGTCCAATTCCCAAAATACAAAGTTTTAAAAATGCCAAAAAGAAAAGATTTAAACTCCATTTTATTAATAGGGTCAGGTCCTATAGTTATCGGTCAAGCATGTGAATTTGATTATGCAGGTAGTCAGTCTTTACGTTCGTTACGTGAAGATGGTATCGAAACTATTTTGATAAATAGTAACCCGGCGACCATTATGACCGATCCATCGATGGCCGATCATGTTTATCTAAAACCTTTGACAACTAAGTCGATTGTGGAGATTTTAAAAGCACACCCACAAATTGATGCCGTTTTACCAACTATGGGAGGTCAAACAGCATTGAACTTGTGTATAGAGGCCGATAAAAAAGGAATTTGGGAAGATTTCGGTGTCGAATTGATCGGTGTAGATATTGATGCAATTAACATTACCGAAGATAGAGAGCAATTTAGAGAGTTAATGTTGAAAATTGGTGTTGGCATGGCACCACAAGCAACGGCAACTTCTTTCTTAAAAGGAAAAGAAATAGCTCAGGAATTTGGTTTTCCTTTGGTAATACGTGCTTCATATACCCTTGGTGGTGCAGGCGCATCTATTGTGTACAAGCCAGAAGATTTTGACGAGCAATTAAGTTATGGTTTGGAGATTTCGCCTATACATGAGGTAATGATCGATAAAGCCCTAATGGGGTGGAAAGAATATGAGCTAGAGCTTCTTCGCGATAAAAACGATAACGTAGTTATTATCTGTACCATTGAGAATATGGATCCAATGGGTATACATACAGGTGATTCCATAACGGTAGCACCGGCAATGACATTATCCGATAGAACTTTTCAGAAGATGCGAGATATGGCTATCAAAATGATGCGTAGTATCGGTGATTTTGAAGGAGGATGTAACGTACAGTTTGCCGTTAGTCCAGATGAAAATGAAGATATTATTGCAATTGAGATTAATCCGCGTGTATCAAGATCTTCAGCTTTGGCATCAAAAGCTACGGGTTACCCCATTGCAAAAGTTGCTACAAAATTAGCTATAGGTTATTCTTTAGATGAGTTGGATAATCAAATTACAAAATCTACATCGGCATTATTCGAGCCAACGTTGGATTATGTAATCGTAAAAATTCCACGTTGGAACTTTGATAAGTTCGAAGGTTCTGACCGCACCTTAGGTCTGCAGATGAAATCTGTTGGTGAGGTAATGGGAATAGGTCGTTCTTTTCAAGAAGCCTTGCACAAAGCAACCCAATCGTTAGAAATTAAGAGAAATGGTTTAGGTGCGGATGGTAAAGGATATAAAAATTATGAACAGATCATAAGTAAGCTTACCATACCAAGTTGGGATCGTGTATTTGTAATTTATGATGCCATCCAAATGGGTATTCCACTAAGTCGTATTCATGAAATTACCAAAATCGATATGTGGTTCTTAAAGCAATATGAAGAACTGCACTTTTTGGAAAAAGAGATTTCAAAATATACCATTGCTACGCTTTCAAAAGATTTGTTGTTAGAAGCAAAGCAAAAAGGATTTGCCGATAGACAAATTGCACATATGGTAGATTGTTATGAGAGTGAAGTATACAATAAGCGAACAGAACTCAATATCAATAGAGTTTATAAGTTGGTAGATACCTGTGCAGCTGAGTTTAAAGCAATGACACCATATTACTATTCTACTTTTGAAGAAGAAATTGAAAAGCCAGATGGCACACGATATGTAGAGAACGATAGTATTGTTACCGATAAAAAGAAAATTGTAGTTCTTGGTTCCGGTCCAAATAGAATCGGTCAAGGTATCGAGTTTGATTACTGCTGTGTTCACGGTGTGTTAGCCGCTGCAGAATGTGGTTATGAAACCATTATGATCAACTGTAATCCAGAGACAGTTTCTACAGATTTTGATACGGCAGATAAACTGTATTTTGAACCTGTTTTCTGGGAACATATTTATGACATTATCCGTCATGAGAAACCAGAAGGGGTTATAGTTCAATTAGGGGGTCAGACAGCACTTAAGCTTGCTGAAAAATTGTCTAAATATGGGATTAAGATCATAGGGACTAGTTTTGAAGCTTTAGATTTAGCGGAGGATCGTGGAAGTTTTTCTGATTTGTTAAAGGAAAACAACATACCTTTTCCACAGTTTGGCGTTGCGGAAACTGCAGAAGAAGCTTTAGCACTTTCAGATGAATTAGATTTTCCATTATTGGTAAGACCGTCTTATGTTTTAGGTGGTCAGGGAATGAAGATTGTTATTAATAGAGAAGAGTTAGAAGAACATGTAGTGGATCTTCTTAGAAAAATACCAAACAATAAACTGTTGTTAGACCATTACCTAGATGGCGCTATTGAAGCGGAAGCGGATGCTATTTGTGACGGTGAAGATGTGTGCATCATTGGTATCATGGAACATATAGAACCATGTGGTATTCATTCAGGAGATTCAAATGCCACTTTGCCACCATTTAATCTAGGTGAGTTGGTTATGCAGCAAATAAAAGATCATACCAAGAAGATTGCTTTGGCATTGAATACAGTTGGGTTGATTAATATACAGTTTGCGATAAAAGATGAAGTTGTTTATATAATCGAGGCAAACCCAAGAGCATCTCGAACGGTTCCTTTTATAGCTAAGGCATATAAAGAGCCTTATGTAAATTATGCAACCAAGGTAATGTTAGGTGAGAAAAAAGTTAAAGACTTCAATTTTAATCCGCAACTAGAAGGTTTTGCTATTAAGCAACCAGTATTCTCTTTCAATAAATTCCCAAATGTGAACAAGAATTTAGGACCTGAAATGAAGAGTACAGGAGAGAGTATTTTATTTATAGATAGCCTAAAGGACGATGAATTTTACAATCTTTATGCTAGACGTAAAATGTATTTAAGTAAATAGTCCTATAATTAGACTAATATTGTAAAGCAAAGGAAAACTCTAAAATTTTAGAGTTTTCCTTCTGCATACAATCTTCTTATTTCCTTCTTGTCAAATTTACCCACACTAGTTTTGGGTACTTGATCTATAGTAACAAAATGATCAGGAATTTGATACTTCGCAAAATCTTTTGCTAAATATTCTTTTAGCACTTCACTTGAAACAGTATTATTTTTGTCTGCTAAAACTATTGTGGCCAACGGTCTTTCTGACCATTTTTCATCGGGTATGGCAATAACGGCTGCTTCACTAATTTTTGGATGTGACATTAATGCCGATTCAAGGGCGACACTAGAAATCCATTCTCCGCCACTTTTAATCAAGTCTTTAGTACGGTCAGTAATTTCCATGTATCCATCCGTATCGATTGTACTTACATCTCCAGTTCTAAACCATCCATCTTTCGTGAAGCTATCTCGGCTATTGGTCTTAAAATAGGACTTTATGACCCAAGCACCTTTCACTTGTAATTCTCCCATTGTTTTCCCATCACGAGGAGCAACTTCGCCATCATCGCCAACTATACGCATTTCTATACCGGGAAATTCAATTCCTTGTTTTGCTCTAATCTTAATTTGTTCCTTTTCGCTAAGATTCTCATGCTTTTGCTGTAATCTACTAGCGGTACCTAAGGGAGAGGTTTCCGTCATTCCCCAGGCTTGTACACCTTTAATACCAAAATCTTTTTCAAAATTTTCAATAAGACTTGCAGATAGGGCAGAACCACCAACAAGATATTCCTCTAAAGCTAATTTAGTTTTTGGCGGATTCTTTTTCATTGCTTCATAAACACCTCTCCATATAGATGGTACCCCATTAGCCTTATTGATCTTTTCGCTTTCTAGAATTTTTATGATCGCATCGGGTTGTAAATGTAGAGATGGCATTACCATATCTGATCCCGTTAAAAGGCACATATAGGGAAAACCCCAAGCCATAACATGAAACTGTGGTACAATGAGTAAAATTGTGTCCTTATTACTGTAATTGCCGGCATTTGGGGTAAGAATGGTCATGGCGTGTAAGTATGTTGATCTATGTGAGTATAGCACACCCTTTGGCATACCGGTAGTGCCGCTTGTGTAACACATACCGCTAGCATCGTTTTCATTTAAGGAAGGCCAATCTATGATTTCTAGTTGCTCACCTATTAAATCTTCATAATGCATAATATTAGGAAGAGAAGTGGTGAAACCCGAAGCCGCATTTATAATGATGTACTTTTCTACGGTTTCCAATAGAGGGGCAATTTTTTCTAAAAGAGGCACTAATGTAGCATCAACAAATATGACCTTGTCTTCAGAATGATTGATAATGAATTCCGTCTGTTGCGATGAAAGTCTAATGTTTATTGTATGGCAAACAGCGCCAATGCCTGGTATGCCGTAATACAGTTCTACATGCTGATAGTGGTTCCAGGCAAAAGTGCCTACCATATCGCCCTTGGTGATTCCAAGTTTGTTCTTTAAGGCATTTGCAAGTTGACAGCACCGTTTATATAGTTGTCCATAAGTGTATTCATGCCTGGTTCCATCAGGTAAATAGGATATTAATTTTTTATCGGGAAAAGCGCTCTTTGCATAATTTAAAATAGTGGTTGTGGTAAGCGGGTAATCCATTATTAATCCATTCATGATAATACGGTGTATTTTAAAATTAGATATTAATATGAAATTAAATACTTGATTAAATTAAGTTATAACTAAAATTTTAACTATTAATATTTAAAAATAATAATCTTCTGTTAAGAGGTATGGTGTAACCGCTTTTTAGGTTAAAAAATAATTTTATCCGGTAATTAACTGTTTGATTTTATCGGTAAACTTGATTGGAGATTAAATAAATGAACTTGAAAAAATTAGTATTGGGTATTGGGGTGTTACTATTGATTTTTGCCGCTTTGACTTATTGGTCACTGTCAAGTACCGCAGCGACCTTTAAAACCTGTGAAATTTTAGGTATGCCAGATGTTGATAAGATTAATTTTAGGCAATACGATTCAGTTTTGGTTGCGGCAAGTACTTTGTACGAAGCAAATGGGGTAAAAACCGTAATGCAAGGCGAACAATATAGAGAGGCGTGGTCTACACCAATTAAAGTTCCAATTTTATTCTTGAATGAAAAGGAAGATTCTCTTAAAATTTTAGAAGAAGGTGGCGGAAAACAGACACATTCTTTAAAACTACAGAAAGAGGATGGAACACTAATGACTTTAAGGAGTGTAACCAAAGACCCATCTCCCTTGGTGCCTAAAATAGCGGAGACTTTGGGTATAGAAAACATAATTGTGGACGGAATTTCGGCACAACATCCGTATGCTGCAATGGTAGTTGCACAGCTATCTAATAAGGTGGGTGTGCTCAATACCAGACCGCAGTTAGTATTTGTGCCAAAACAAAAGTTTCTTTCAGATTATAATCATAAATATGGCAATAGACTATTTCTATTGGAATACGAAACCGAAGGAAATGCTAAGTGGTTGCAGTTAAAGAATGTTGATTCACTCATAGATACTGACGATTTGCAAGAACTGAAAATAAAGCATCCGAGCAAGGTAGAGCTTAATACTGAATCATTGGTAAGAGCTAGACTGTTCGATCTTTTAATAGGAGATTGGGATAGACATGCAAAGCAGTGGGGTTGGGCTATTGAGAATAATGGTGATGCCGTAAAAGCAATTCCTTTACCATGTGATAGAGATAATGCCTTTTTTAATTTAGAAGGTGTTTTGCCATCACTTATCTCTAACAATGCCTTTTTGCCAGAGGTGCAGAGTTTTGAAAAGGAAATCGATTTTTTACCTGGTCTAATTTCGCCTTTTGATATTTATTTTCTGCAAGATATTCCTTTATCGACCTTTAAGAAAGAGGCAGAAAAATTACAGTCATTATTGACAGACGATGCAATAGCATCATCATTTACAGTATGGCCGCAGTCAATTTATGAATTGGATGGAGAAGAGCTTATAGCAAAAGTAAAGAACAGGCGTAAGCACTTGGTAGCATATGCGACACAATTTTACCACGAGATTAAAAAGAGTGAAAGGCTGACCACGGCATTAAAAGGTTCAGAGGATATTGAAATGACCAAAGAAGAAATGGCTTGTTTTAACTGTACCGATAAATAGATTTCATCAAAAGGTAATGCCAAATTGTTGAAATTAGAAATATAAAATTATGACTGAGATTCTAGTAAAAAAAACCGAGAAATATATAAAGAACTTGTTAGCTGAACAGATGAACAAGAATTTTCTTTTTCATACCCAAGGTTATGCCAAGAAAACTATAGGTAAGGCAGAAAAAATATTGGAAGAAAGTGAAGTGTCCAAGAACGATAGAAATGCGATCTTAATTGCTACTTGTTTTATTCATGCCGGTTATGCAGTAGATTATAACAATCATGTAGAGGAAAGTGTGCAGTTGGCGTCTAACTATTTGCAGAATAATAATGTTGATAAAGATAAAATCGACAAAGTACTCGATTTAATACGTAGCGCTTGGAACAATAAAGAACCGAAGTGTGTATCTGAGAAGATTGTAAAAGATGTTCGCACATGGTTTTACGCCTCAGAGGATTTTGAAGAGATGTTACAGTTGTTGAGGCTTGAACTTGAAAATTTTGACAAATCTGTACCCGATATGGATACATGGCGTTTAGATTATGTAGAAGAGTTAAGGGTAAAACATCGGTTTTATACCGAATATGCGAAGGAAAATTGGCAAGAAGAGAAAGAAGATAATATTCTTTCGTTGATTTCTCGGTTGCAGAAAGCGGAAAAAACAGAAAGGAAAGAAGTTTTAAAAGCTAAGTTAAAAGATGAAAGTCCGCAGAGAGCTATTCAATCCCTATATCGAATTGAATTAAGAAATCATATTAAATTAAGTGATATTGCAGATACCAAGGCAAATATTCTTTTATCTGTCAATGCTATTATAATCTCTCTATTGTTAGCTAATTTATTGCCTAAACTAGATACGCCATCAAATTCATATCTTATTTATCCTACGGTTATTTTCGTTCTATTTAGTATTGCTTCGATGATCATGTCGGTATTGGCTACCAGACCAAAGGTTGATAATGCAGATGTGGTTGAAAACGAAATCAATAAAAAGGATACAAATTATCTCTTCTTCGGAAATTTTCATACCATGAATGTAAAAGACTTTAAATCAAAGATTAGAGATATCATAAAGAGCCAAGATACCATTTATGATTCATTGAGTATGGACTTGTATTATCTAGGTAAGGTTTTACAAGAAAAGTACCGTTTGTTGAGGTGGACGTATACCATTTTCATTATAGGTATAATACTGTCCGTCGTTGCCTTCGGTTTTGCATTAAAGTACTATGGTATGGAAGATGAACTATTAGATGCTGTAACACCTATAACAGAGCAATAGGTAATTTTAATTAAACCAAACGGCATACTTTTTTCGCCTTAGCTCTAGAGCAAGCTCCTTTTCAATTTTTAATGCTTCTGCTCTTGTAGTTACTGGGTCTATGTGGTTAAAAAGACTACCGCGTAGGTAGAGCCCGTATTTGTTAACAATTTTAGAAGATATGTTGTGTCCTTTTTTGCTTAAAGTTCCCTTTTTGTGTTGATCAAATCGTTCCTTTGGGGTTTTACTGGTCATGCCCACATACAAGCATTCTAGCACGCCGTTAAATTGCGGGTTGGCTTCTCTGAATTTTCTATGTTCAGTGTATACTTTTTTAGATAGTTCTATAACATAAATGGTATACATGCAGTGTAGTGTGATAAGTAGACTTAAGTATATTTTAAAAGCTTAGAGCTATTCTTCGAAAACTTCAATGCCTTCAGTGGTGAAAGAGAATGCCTGAGCTCCCAGACCACCTACCATAACAGCTTGAAACAATGGATTTAATTTTTTCTTTGAATACCAATCTATCATAAAATTAGCACCGCTACCACCCGAGGTGTCTTGTTGTTCTATGACATAATCAATAGTTTCCATTGGGGTAAGATAAATAGGGGAGTCTATATAGCTTCGTACCAAATCTCCTTCAGTATTGTAATAGTCGATCTTACTTACGAATAGACTATCTTTTAAACTAGTATTTCTAATACTCAAAGTAGCCGTCAGTAGCGTTCGAGAATCTCTTGTTTGATTATAGATATCTGAATAAATAGGAACGTAAACTTGTCTTTTAAAAGCATTGTTTGAGGCGGTATTTGCCTTTCTATTCAATGTATGATTATCTAAAATCTCAACAGGCACCTCTTCCGCAGATTTTTGTCTGCAAGAGAATACTGTTATTGCAAGAATACAAAAAAGGCAAATACCACCAATAAAATTTCTATTTTTCAAATGTCATATTTTAATTTTCCCATTCCGTATGGAAAATACCTTCGCGATCTAAACGCTCATACGTATGAGAACCGAAATAATCACGTTGTGCTTGAATTAAATTTAAAGGCAACTTGCTAGAAGTATATGCATCAAAATATGTAAGTGAATTTGATAGTCCAGGTAAAGGAATTCCGTTCTGTGCTCCAAATGCCACTAATTCTCTAGCTGCACCAACCGTTTCTTTTACTTTGTCAACAAAATTAGGAGAAAGTAAAAGGTTAGGTAATGTTGGTTCCGCTTTAAATGCTTCTGTAATATCTGCTAAAAGTCCGGCACGTATAATACAACCCGCTCTCCATATTTTTGCAATAACCGATATATCCAAATCGTAACCATATTCTTTAGAAGCATCTGCCAATTGATGAAGACCTTGAGAATATGTGATAATGAATGAAAAGTAAAGCGCTTTTTCGGTAAGCTCTTCTAACTTCTCTTTATCCATATGTGTAACAGATGGTCTGTCATACAAAGCATCAGCTTTGATTCTTTCATCCTTTAGGGCAGATAGTTCACGCATACTAACAGCAACGTCTATAGATGGTACAGGAATGCCAAGATCCATGGCATTTTGGCTTGTCCATTTACCGGTACCTTTTTGTTTTGCCTTATCTAGAATTTGATCTACCAAACTGCCTTTGGTCAAATCATCTTCCTGCTCAAAAATTTCAGATGTAATTTTAACTAAAAACGATTGCAGTCTACCTGAGTTCCATTTGGCAAAAGTGCTATGTAACTCATCATTATCATAATCACCTCCTTTTTTAAGAACATCATAAATTTCAGAAGTTAGTTGCATTAACCCGTATTCTATTCCATTGTGAACCATTTTTACATAGTTTCCGGCAGATTTAGGTCCTAAATAGGCAACACATGGTTCACCATTGTATTTAGCCGATACGGCTTCAAAAATTGGTTGAATATGCTCGTACGCAGATTTTGAACCACCAGGCATAATGCTTGGTCCTCTTCGGGCACCTTTTGCGCCACCAGATACACCGGCACCAAAAAAGTTGATTCCTTTTTCTTGTAAACCAGCTTCTCTTCTATCGGTATCGGTAAAGAAAGAGTTTCCGCCATCAATGATGATATCACCCTTGTCTATATGCGGTAAAAGTGATTCTATTACCCCATCGACAATTTTTCCCGCCGGTACCAAAAGCATAATTTTACGAGGCTGCTTTAAATTTTTTACAAATGTTTTTATGTTGCTAGATGCACTTACTTTATCTAAATCTCCACCTAAAGTCTTTAAAGCCTCAACTTTTTCATCATCTAAATCATATCCATAGGCAGAAAATCCGTTATCTGCCACGTTCAAGATAAAATTTTGTCCCATTACCCCAAGACCTACTAAACCAAAATCATACATAAATTGAATGTTTTATAATTAAAAGACATTGAAATGTTACAACTTAATAGCTGTTTGTTGTTTGTAACATAATGCGAATCAAAAATAATTTAAAATATTGACTTTAAATCCAAATTGTATCTTAATAAAGCCCGATAATGGCGTACTTTTTAAGATATTTGACGAATAAAAGAATATCTACCTAAAAATGAAAAAGACAGAAAATCATATGCTCGTAATTTTTGGAGCATCTGGAGATTTAACGGCAAGAAAACTAATACCTGCAATATTCAATTTATATAAAGGAAACGATCTTCCTGAAAATTTTGTGGTACTAGGTGTGAGTAGGAGTGATTTGGGCGATTTAATATTTAGAAACAAAGTAGTTTTGGATAGTCCATATTTAGAAAAGGAGCGAGAGGAGTTCGATGCGGATTATATTCAGAAATTTGCCGATAAGCTTTTTTATGAAGATTTAGGTTCAGACTATGATACCTCTTATGAGCGTTTAGAAAAACGTATTTCAGATTTAGATCAAAAATATGGCACCAATGGTAACCATATGTTCTATTTGTCTACACCACCTAGTTTATATGAACCAATTGCGAAGAATTTATCTGATCAAGGGTTGAATGACGAATCTAGAGGTTGGAGAAGACTAATCGTAGAAAAGCCATTTGGCTATAGTTTAGAATCAGCTAAGGAACTTAATGATGGGCTACATACCTATTTTAAGGAAGGTCAGATTTTTAGAATTGATCACTATTTAGGTAAAGAAACGGTACAGAATTTATTGGTAACGCGTTTTGCCAACAGTATTTTTGAGCCACTTTGGAACCGTAACTATATTCACCATGTAGAAATTACCAATGCAGAAAGTGTAGGTGTTGAAAAAAGAGGTGGCTATTATGATAAATCTGGTGCATTGAGAGATATGTTTCAGAGCCATTTATTGCAAATTGTTGCATTAATAGTAATGGAACCTCCATTAAGTGCAGATGCGGAAGAAATTCGTAATGAGAAATTGAAGGCATTGAAGTCTCTTAAGATTATGAAGGATGAGCAAACGCTTTTTGAAAATACGATCAGGGCACAGTATGTAGCCTCTAAAATTGATGGTCAAGAAGTAAAGGGATACCGTGAAGAAGAAGGTGTAGATGAAAACTCAACAACAGAGACATTTGCTGCAATTAAGTTTTTTGTTGATAACTGGCGTTGGGCAGATGTACCTTTTTATGTAAGAACGGCCAAGCGAATGCCTACGAAGGTAACAGAGGTAGTTATACATTTTAAAACTCCACATCATCAGATATTTAAAGAGTCGGGCATAAGTAATAAAGACAATAAATTAGTCATTCGAATTCAGCCCGATGAGGGGATCTTGATTAAATTTGGAGTAAAGGTTCCTGGTCAAGGTTTTGAAGTAGAACGTGCAAATATGGATTTCTACTATTCTAGTTTAACCGAAACTCACGTAATGGAAGCATACGAGCGTCTGTTGTTAGATGCGATGCAAGGTGATGCTACTTTATATGCAAGAGCAGATGAGGTTGAAGCTGCCTGGGCATTTGTGGATCCAATTCTAGAGTATTGGAAAAATAGTAAAGATGTAAAAATGTACGGTTATGCGGCCGGTGTTTGGGGACCAGAAAATGCCAATGATCTTATAGAAGGATTAGGAGAGTGGCGTAACCCTAGCGAGAACTTGGCAGACGAATCTGGCTATTGTGTTATTTGCTAATTAAACGGCATTATAATTAAAGTAAAAGTTTAGAATGGAATTAAAAGTATATCAAAATAAAATAAAGGTAGCAGAAGAGTTCTCTAAGTATCTAATTGAAAAATCGGGTACTCAAGAGGCTTTTCATATTGCCTTATCTGGTGGTAGTACACCTAAAATAGTCTTCGATGTTTTAGCGGATGAATTTTCAAATGATATAGATTGGAAAAATATTCATTTGTATTGGGGAGATGAAAGATGTGTTGCACTAGATGATGATGAGAGTAATTACAAAATGACGGTTGAGCATCTTATTTCTAAAGTAGATATACCAGATGGAAATATTCATAGAATAAAAGGTGAGGCAAATCCAAAGCAAGAAGCAAAACGATATGGAGAACTGCTGGAAAAAGAATTACCAAAAGAATTGGGTTTGCCTCAATTCGATTTAGTGATTTTGGGTATGGGTGATGACGGGCATACGGCATCTATTTTTCCACATGAAATCAATTTATGGGTTTCTCCAGATAATTGCGAAGTGGCTACGCACCCAGAATCTGGTCAAAAACGAGTTTCACTTACCGGTAGAATAATCAATAATGCCAAAACCGTTACTTTTTTGGTAACAGGGGAGAGCAAGGCTGAAAAAGTGAAAGTAATTGTGGATAGGGAAGAAGGGTATATAGATTACCCAGCAAGTCACGTAGCACCTAAAACAAAAGACTTGGTCTGGTTCTTAGATGCTGCCGCGGCAAAATTGCTTACTTCATATCAATCTTAATATTCTCAGATTCCAATTCTTTAATATAATCTTCTGAGTTGAAGGATTTAGATTCAAACTTGGTGTCTCTTTCTTGAGCTTCAAGTTTACGGTATTTGCTGCGTGCAAATCTTCTTACTCCTTGATCATCTGTTATGATAAGACCTGGTACGGGAACATTTTTACCATCTGTTCCCTTAGCTACCATGGTGAAATATGATGAATTGCAATGCTTTTTAGTACCCGATGTTATATTTTCCGATTCTACACGAACACCAACTACCATAGATGTTCTACCTGTGTAGTTGATGCTTGCTTTCAAAGTGACCAGTTCACCCACTTCAATAGGGTTTAGAAAGTTTACTCGATTAACAGAAGCGGTTACACAATACTGTTGTGAGTGTTTAGAGGCACAGGCAAAGGCAATTTGGTCCATTAAGTTCAATATATGACCACCATGTACCTTTCCTCCAAAATTAGAGTGGGACGGAAGCATCAACTCTGTTATAGAAACTCTAGAATCTTTTACACTTTTAAACTTTTCCATAAACTTGTTGCTATAATATTCTGGGGTTAGTTAATTTCTAAAATGAGGTGATTTTTCAGGGTGTACTTCGGTAATGAAGTATTTGGTGTCGCCCAACCAAAAGAAGGTCGAATAGCGTTCTACGTAATTCACCTTTACATACTGACCTTGGTATTCCTGTAATTTTTCTATGACCTCTTTATCCTTGTCCAATACGGAAAATGAGAAAATTTGAGCACCAGAAATTCCCTGGCTAATCTCACCTTCCCAAGTTTTAACCAGTACGCCTTTGTGGCTTATTTTAATGAGTTCTCCAGAGCGTACACCTTCACTGAAGGTAACAAAGTATATAAAGGCATAATATAGCGCACCGATTACGACAATGCCTAATAAAAATAATGAAACGATCTTTTTCATGTGTTTAGTTTTAATGTATAATAAGTGGTTGGTTTATAATTTTAATTTAGGTTCTTCTTCAAAATCCTCATCTTCCATTGCACGGTTAATTAATGATTCTGGGATGGATTTTTTTGCTTTTGCACCCATTTTTTTAAGCTTTTCTATACTGGTTACAATATTACCTCTACCTTCAATCAATTTGTTCATTGCGCCACGATATTCACTTTTGGCATCGTCCATTTTTTTACCCACTTTCATAAGGTCACCAACAAAGCCTTCGAACTTGTCATAAAGAGCACCCGCTTGTCGGGCAATTTCAATAGCGTTTCGTTGTTGTTTTTCGTTGTTCCACATACTGTCAATAGTACGTAGGGTAGCCAAAAGAGTAGAGGGCGTAACAATAATTATATTCTGTTCAAATGCTTTATTGTACAATGAACTATCATGATTTATGGCAATAGCAAAAGCAGGTTCTATTGGTACGAACATCAGTACAAAATCGGGACTCTCCATTTCATAAAGGTCTTCGTACTTTTTAGCGGATAATTGGTCTACATGTCTTCGAAGAGAGTTAAAGTGGTCTTTTAAATACTTCTCTTTAAGCTCATCTTCGGCATTTACGTAACGCTCGTAATCTGTAAGGGAAACTTTAGAATCCACCACCATTTTCTTGCCATCGGGTAAGTTGATGATAACATCGGGTAGTACTCGGCTTCCGTCATCACGGGTAAAACTTTGCTGTACGGTGTATTCCCTGTCTTTTTCCAATCCCGATTTCTCCAAAACACGCTCTAATACCAACTCTCCCCAATTACCTTGCATTTTGCTGTCACCTTTTAAGGCTTTGGTCAAATTCTCAGCTTCTTGGGTAATTTTAATGTTTTGGGTCTGTAGGTTTAATAATTGTTCCTTTAAAGCTGAATGAATACTTATGTTTTCCTTTTGACTTTCTTCCACCTTCTTTTCAAAAAGCAGTATTTTTTCATTTAAAGGAGAGAGGATGTTTTTTATGTTCTTCTCGTTACGCTCTGTAAATTTTAAACTTTTTTCTTCTAAAATTTTATTTGCAAGATTTTCAAACTCTTTGGTGAATTTTTCTTGAAGGTTTTCAACTTCATCTTTCTGCTCACTGTTCTTATGCTGTAAATTTTCAATATCTGCTTGGTAGCGAACAATTTTATGGCTTAAAAGTTCTTTTTCAGATTGTAGTTGAAGTTTTTGTTTTTCACTTTCCTGTAGTCGGTCTTGAAAAACAGAAAGGTTATTATGCATTTGCTGCTCCCGCTCCTCTAACATACTTTGTCGGGATTTCGTTTTTAACAGCTGAATATAATTACCAAGAAAATAGCCAATGGCAAGGCAGAGGATTGTTATGGCTATGTAAATGTAAATTTCGTTCATGTGAATGCTACAGTGATCTTGTAAAGATACTTGATTGCAAAGTAAAGTTTAAAAGAGCTGGTCTGTTTTTAATTAACATACCCTGTCTAATTTCTGATAAATGTTAAAATAGCTATTTTTTAATCTTAAAAGAACCGGTAGTAGCATCAAAAGAAATGGTATCGGGAGGGAACAGAGAGTCAAAACTATTATTTTCAATAAGTTTACAAGGTTGGTTAAAAGCATTGGTGTCACCATCTAATATCAACATTTTGTCGCATAGTTGAATAGCCAATTCAATTTCGTGACTGGTATATAAAATGACTTTATTAGTTTGGTGGGCAATAGATTTTAATAGTTTTAAAATTGAAACTTTATGATATAGATCTAAATGCGTTGTGGGCTCATCCAACAATATAATATCGGTATCTTGAATTAATGCACGTGCTATTAGTACCCGTTGTAGTTGCCCATCGCTTAGTTGAAAGCATTTTTTATTTAAGAAAGGTGCTAGCTCCAATAGGGCTATGCTTTTATCGATTACGGAAATGTCATTAGTACCTAATTTCCCCAACCAATTAGTGTAGGGTTGTCTACCTAATGCTAATAGCTCGTAAACCGATAAATTTTTAGAAGCGATAGGTTCTGTAAGTACCACACTTATTTTTGATGCTATTTGTTGTTCATTGTAAGTAGCTAATTCTTTGCCATCTATCCTTATGGAACCAGCAATTTTAGGTTGAAAATTTCCTAGCGTACGTAGCAATGTAGATTTACCAATTCCGTTGACCCCCACAATAGCGGCAAGCTCTCCTTTTTGTAAACTAAAAGAAATAGCTGAAGCAACCACCTTACCCTCATAGCCAATGCTAAGGTCGTTGATCAAAAGAGTGGTATGTTGAGTGTTATGGGAGATAATGTCTGTTTTAAATTAAAATATCATTTTACGTTTGCGAACCAATAGCCAAATAACTACAGGAGCTCCAAAAATACTTGTTATGGCGTTAATAGGTAAAACACTTACCGAACCGGGAATTTGAGCGATAGTATCACATAATAACATTAAAATGGCACCGCAGCAAAGCACCGCTGGAATTTGGATTTTATGATCGGTAGTATGGAATAATTGGCGTGTAACATGTGGTACCGCCAAACCTACAAAAGCAATTGGCCCTGCAAATGCGGTTATGGACCCTGCAAGTAGCCCCGTTGCTATAATAATAGTGTAGCGAGATTTTTGTAAACCGATACCTAAGCTTTTGGCATAATTCTCACCAAGTAAAAAAGCATTTAAAGGTTTAATTGATAGTATGCTAAGAAGAATCCCCAATGATGTACATAATGCAACAACCAACAACTGCCCCCAAGATAAATCGCCTAAACTGCCAAAAGACCAAAAAATATATTGCTGTAATTTTTCGGCTTTGGTGAAATACGATAATACACTAACTATAGCCGCGGTTATACTACCGAACATGAGTCCGATAATCAATAAAGCCATAGTGTCTTTAACCTTTGCGGCAACTACTAAAACTAACGACAAAACCAAAAAACTGCCCAAGCTAGATGCCAATGCTAAGGTTATATCATTAAAGGCGTATAAAGTAATTAATGAAGCACCCATAATTAATAATGCGGCACCTAAACTTGCTCCGGAACTTATACCGAGTACATAAGGTCCTGCTAATGGGTTTCTAAATAAGGTTTGCATTAGTAATCCGCTTAATGACAATCCGCCACCAACCATTATTGCCGTTAGCGCTTTTGGTAATCGGTATTCCCAAATGATATAATAGTTAGAGGAGTTTTCCGTAACAGTTCCAAATAATATTTTAAGGCTGTCAATGAATGCAATATTCACAGAACCTAGGCAAATATTTATACAAGCACAAAGCAGCAATACCAGCAGGAGTATGGTAAAACGAATGCGATATGTAGGCAAATTTGACAATTAAAGCAGTGGTTTAAAGAAATAGGGTATATAGTTGGGTAACAGACCAGGATGTAAAATATGAATTAAATCTTTTAAAACAAGATCCGGTCTTTGTGGAGCTAATTCGTAATATAGTGTACCACCGGTTTCACCTTTAGTATTTGCGGTAGTGAACACTTTTTGTTGTTTAAAGGCATCAAACTGTGCATAATGATGACTGGCAGATTGCATTTCTTGGTAAGAACCAAATTGGGCTGGACCTATCCAGTATTCTGCATGTTGACCTTTCTCTAAAACACTTTCCCAACTTAGCGAAAGGCTTCCTTTTTCATTGGTATCTTTCCAAAGGTAATTCGCATTGGCATCACGTAGAAAATTTGCTGCCCAACTTTTGCCGCTGGGCAAATACCATACATCTTTATACATTGCGCCACTAATTACAGTTGGTTTTTTCTCCGCTTTAGAAGCTAATTTCTTGGCTTCAAGATATGCCTTCTCGATACGGTTAAAAATGAGGTCCGCTTCTTCGGATTTATTGAAAAACGGAGCAAAAAACTTTATCCATTCCGCCTTTCCTAACGGAGTTTCCTCTACCCATTCACCATTGTATACCACAGGTATGTTGGCACGTTGAATGGTTTTGTATGTATTATTGCCATTATTGATTGAAAATCCAAAAATAAGGCCTGGTCGTAATGCTAGAACAGCTTCGGTATTTAAATCTTCATTGACTCCAAGCTCTTTAATTTGTCCTGATGCTATTCGTTTTCTTGCCGCTTTTGAAGATATATATTTCGTATCTGGAAAACCGATAAGCCGATTTAAAACACCTAATTCCTCCAAAGCGGGAATGTGGGTCGTTGAGGTGACGACAACCTTTTCTACCGGTGTAGTGATAATGGCATCGTACTCATTTTTGTCTAAAGTTATGTTTGCTTGAATTTCTTTCGGGATCAAAGCGTAGCTATAAGTAGTTTCTGCATTTGCCCAGGGTGTCAGTACATTAATAACCGTAATTCCATTAGCTTTTTTTACAATACTAAAACCATTTGCATATTGTATATGCACATTGCTGGTAGTAGTTTGTTTGGGAATTGCATTTTTTTCTTTCTGCTTGCATCCGCATAAAAAGAGAATGGAGGTACTAAAAATTAATCGTTTAAGCATGGTGGTTTTACATCTAGTTTTCAAATGTAGTATTATAAAAGTTTACTTAGAAAGATTAAACTAAATGTTTACTTTCGCCGTGAATTTTGGTTTTCATTGCTTTGGTAATGAAATTAAAAGGGAATCCGGTGAAAATCCGGAACTGTTCCCGCAACTGTAAGTTTATTTCAAACGATTTTATTGGCGAATAGAATCTGTTGGTTACTTCTTTTAGAAGGTGCTATTTACTGCAAAGCCACTTTGTGATCCAAACCGGTTTGGATATCATGGGAAGGCAAAATAGTATTAAACAAGTCAGGAGACCTGCCTGGTTCAAACAAACAATGTTAAACTTTCGGGATAAAAGTTTGCGTATGGGTACAGACATACTACGCTCCCGTTTATGAATTTAAACGAATGAAAAATTATTTTTTGTGGCCAACGGTCACTGTATTATTATGTGCAAAAGTAGGAGCACAGCAAGAGCAAGATTCTACTAAAACGCTACAATTAGATGAAGTAGTCGTAAGTGATTCGCGTTTTGAATTAAAGCGTGAAAATTCAGGAAAAACAGTGATTTCAATTTCTCAAGAAGAATTGAAACAGAACCAAGGTCGTTCAGTAGCTGAAATCATCAATACCAAAAGCGGAATTGAAATTAACGGATCCAGAAGTTTTGCCGGTCAAAATCTTTCTACGTTTGTAAGAGGTGGTAACAACCGCCAAGTTTTGGTAATTATCGATGGCATTCAGGTATCTGACCCTTCAGGAACCAGTGCAGAATATGACCTTCGTTTATTGAATACAGATCAAATTGAACAAATAGAAATTTTAAAAGGTGCAGCAAGTACATTATACGGTAACGCAGCGGCAACCGCAGTAATAAATATTACGACAAAGAAAGCTAAAAAAGAAGGTCTAGCCTTGGATGTTATCTCTAGCTATGGTACAAACCAGACCGAAGCAGATCAGAATTATAATATTTCCGATATTTCGAACACGGTGAATTTGACCGCTAAATACGGGAAATTATCTATTTTGGCTTCCGGAGGACATCAAAACACAGACGGATTATCAGCTGCTATCGGAACGGAATCAGATGAAGTTTCTAGAATAGATGGTAATTTTAAAGTGGGATATCAATTTTCTGAACGCTTTGATGTTAACGTATCTGCTTTTTATAATAAATTGAATAGCGATTACGATAATGGATTTCCGATAGAAGATGCAGATTTCTACTTTACCAGTGAACAGTCAAGATTTGGTTTAAGTTCTACGTATAAGTATGAAAACGGAAGTATTAATGTAAATACGGCATTTAATCAAATTACGAGGGCTTTTGAATCTAGTTTTCCTGCTAGTTATGATTCACAATCATATGTGTTGGATGTTTTTAATAAATACACCTTTACAGAAAACATTCATACGATAATAGGTGTAAATTATATAGATTATAAAACTTTGTTTTTTGAAGATTATAATTCAAATACGTTTGACCCTTATATAAATGCGGTCTATGTAGGTAAGCAGGGCATAAATGTAAATGCAGGTCTGCGATTAAACAACCATAGTGAATATGGCTCTAATTTTATCTATAATATAAATCCGTCTTACAGAATTAACATCAATAGTGGATACCTGAAGTTTATGGGTAGTTATGCTACATCCTACATTGCACCAAACTTATCGCAATTATACGGACCATTTGGTGCCAATCTAGAATTGGATCCAGAGGAAGATAGCACGATAGAGGGTGGTTTGGAGTTTAAATTATCTGATACTTTTATAATCAATGCTATTTACTTTAATAGAAAAGAAGACGACCGTATAGAATATGTAACTATTGATCCGGTTACTTTTGAAAGCCAGTACAGAAATGCAGCCGAAACGGCACATTTTGATGGAGTAGAAGTAGGGGTGCAGTCAGAATTGGCAAAAGGACTATCTTTTGATGCCAACTATACGTATACAAATTCTAAAGAAGGTTTGGCTTTAAGGGTGCCTAAGAGTAAAATCAATGCAACTTTAGGTTATGTAATAAAGGATAAAACTTATGTTGGATTGGCATATCAATTTGTATCGGATAGAACGGATACTGATTTTGCTACCTTTTCAGAAGTGACCTTAGATAGTTTTAGCTTAGCTAATTTGCAATTGAAACATGAGTTTTGCAGTACCTTATCGGCATTTTTAGCAGTTGATAATTTATTGAACGAAGAATATACAGAATTGGTTTCTTATACCACCAAGGGCAGAAATGTACGCTTAGGGTTTACCTTGAGCTTATAATAAAAAAAGGGACAGCGAATTCGCTGTCCCTTTTTAAATTGTTTAATTCCTCAATTTTAGAATTCTAAATTGTAGACCGTATCGTCAACCATTTTATCGCTCATTAAACTATACTCTTTAGAACTGCTAATAATTTCTACGGGATAATTTACCGTAAAGTTGCGTTTACCGGTAGCACCAGTAATAACCTCTATGGCTTTTGCTAATAAAGGCTCGTTTTCTTCACCGATAATACCAAGGTTGCTATAATCTTCTTTCAGCTCATAATCTGGCTGTAAACCGCTTGTAAAGTCATAAAAACCATCTGCGTTTTCATTTCTACCGATTAAAGGTTGTATTGCCCATTGGTTATCTGGGTTAATATTATTGACTCTTGAAGGTGTATATAAATATGAATTCTCCCGATCATCTACCAAAGTAGTGGAGAATTCATTTTTACCCCTGGTAACGTCACCAATCTGAATAACATCAATATAAGGTTCAAGACTATTGATCAATAACTCACTCGCGGATGCGGAACTGGCTGAGGTAATCACGTATAATTTATCGAAGCCAAGAGAATTAATTGTTTCCCCGTCAATCTCATCGGCAAAATACACTTCTAATTGACTATCTGTAAATTGCTCTTGCAACTTATCATTATATCTCTTTCTAAGAAATAGATCGGAAGTGTTTGTGCCATAGATCATGCTGGCCAATAACCTAGTAGTATTTACAGAGCCACCAGGGTTGTAGCGTAAATCCATAATTAAATTGGTAATTCCTGCAGCTTTTAAATCTTGAACGGCAGCATAAAGGTCGGCGTCATATTCATTGGTGAATTGGTTATACATAATATAGCCAATGTTCTCACCGCTAATGGTAAAAGATTTGGATAGAAACACAGGGTTTTCAGCAAGTCCTTCCTCTTTAGTTAACGTTACCTCTTCTTCGTTAGGCACAATGTTTCCATTTTCAAAATCTGCCATATTTAAGGTGTACGTATCGTTCTCACCAAAAAGTAAATCGATATAATTATCAATAGTCAAAGTTTGTCCGTCAACACCGGTAAACAAATCTCCCCGTTGAATATCAACTGTACTTGCATTTGAATTCGGAACAATATAGCGTACAAACCCAAAAATTTCATCACTATCTTGAAATTGAACAAGACCAAATTCCAATCCGTTACTTTTAGAAATACCGGCCAATGAATTGGTAAGTTCACGGTAGTCTTCATTATAGAAGCTAAATCGATCTTCAATATACTGTAATTTATTCTCAAAAAAAGACGCAGGGTCATCTTCAGAGTCAAGAAATGCGGTATAATCGGCACTGCCTTCTTCGGTATTAGCAAAGCGATCATCTGCCAGGTCATCAACATTAGCTTGCCAGAAATACCAAAAGTTCATTGCTTTCCACATGAAATCTTGTACTTCTACATCTGCCGATCCATCTGGATCAACCGTATTTGGCAACGATAGATCATCGTCTTTGGAGCAGGATGAGATAATAAACATTGATATTAAAACAAAAAGGTATTTATTAAAAGTATGTTTCATGTTCAAAATTTAACAATTGTATAAAGAAAATTGTGTGTGTATCGACATTTAAATTATTATTTCTTAATATCATAATTGCTAACTTCTCTAAAAGGCTTAAGCCTATTTGAGCTTGAAATTGTATGAATTTTTAAATTTTCAGGTGTATCTATAAGTAAGGACTTCCCTGTGACGCCAGTAATTTTTTCAATTGCGAGGTCCAATAATGGTTCTCCTTGCTCCCCAAGTTGTCCTAAATTACCTAATGATTCAGCTAATAGGAAGTCAGGTTGAAGTCCGTTTGTAAATTCTCCAAAACCATCGGCGTTAACATTGGTTCCTACCAAAGGTTGTAATGCATATTTATGATTTGGATTCGAATCCTCAACAGTGGTAAATTGACCTCCTAAAACGATGAATGGTATTGGCGACGGACTTTCACCTTCTGCAAAGATTGCTTGTTGGGTAGTATTGTCTACTAAAGTCACAGAGAATTCATTTTTACCTCTTGTAACATCACCTATATGAACAACGTCTATATATGGTGTCAAACTATTAATTACCAATTCACTAGCAGATGCACTATCGTCTGTAGCAATTATATACACTGAATTTAAGCCAAGGCTATTTATAGGGGCACCGTCTATATCAGATACGAAAGTATTTTCAAAACCGAAAACAGATTGCCATTTTGAATTCCATTGCTCTCTAGCAAAAAGTTCTCCATCAAACTGTCCGGTAATCATACTAGATAATCTAGTGGCTGATTGTACAGAACCACCTAAATTATATCTTAAATCAAGAACAAGTTCTGTAACGCCTGCACTTTTTAAGTCAGAAAAGGCAGTATTTAATTGTTCATCAAAATTACTAGTAAAGCTATTGTACATTAAATAACCAATTTTAGTACCATTAACTTCTAAGACTTTAGAAATAAGAATAGGGTTTTCTGTTATTTCTTCTTTCACTAATTCGATATTAACATCGTTGGGAACAACACCTTCATCAGTTAGGTCGGCAAAATTTAAGGTAAAAGTATCAGGATTTAATAAGTCAAGATTACTACTTGTTATATTGCCATCAACATCTGTTTGTGCAAAAAGTTCGGTTCCATTAACCGCATAAAATATATCACCTCGATTTATATTTTTTGTTGAAGCATCAGAATTATTAATAACATACCTAACAACACCTACCACTTTATCACCTCCCTCAGGAGGTCTAGTTAAAACAAATTCTAATCCGTTAGTTTTGAATACACCCGAAAAAGAATTAAAAAGTATATCATAATCATCTACTATTGCACTAAACCTATCTTTTGGAGACTCTAAAGTTCTAAATAATGAAACTGGGGTTGCAAAACCATTTAAAAATTCGTAATAATCGTTTTGAGAAGCAAATCGGTCATCGCTTAGTTCTACAACTTCATCTTGCCATAGATACCAACTGTTCATAGCACTCCAGATAAAATCATTTATTTCATTTTCTAGTTCTATTATAACCGGAATATCTTCTTCTTCGGGAGATTCTACAACATCTTCAATTATGGGGTCGTCATCGTTTTTATTACATGAGATAACAATGAACCCAAGACAAAGGAGGGACAAGAAAAATTTTTTCATAGTAATTTTTAATTTTAATAAAGGTATACTGCTTTAACGAATTTATGAACTATCATAAACTATACCGAAAAAGACATTTTAGTAAGTACGTATATAATTAGTAATAGGATGTTAAATTTACTTACAAGTCAAAGAAATAAAAATTAATTGTAACAAAAATCGTTCAGTGTCGTCTTCTTTTTGTAAACCGATAAGAAAGGTTACAGACAGCCAAACCAAAATGAAACAAACAGAGTTTTTAAATACTGTATTACCGTTTAAGGATAAATTGTTCCGCATGGCCAAAAGGTTATTGGTATCTACGGAAGAAGCTGAAGATGCAACGCAGGAGATTTTAATTAAGTTGTGGTCCAAGAAGAATATGATGGACAGTTATAATAATGTAGAGGCATTTGCCATGACCATGACCAAGAATTTTTGTTTGGACCGTTTGAAGTCTAAACAAGCCGGAAATTTAAAATTGGTGCATAGTAATTACACAGATTCTAGTACCTCTTTACAAGGTCAATTAGAGGCAAAAGATAGTATTGATTGGGTAGAACGGATAATGGCAGAATTACCTGAGCAGCAGAAAATGGTATTACAACTACGAGATGTAGAACAATATGAATATGATGAAATAGAAAAATTACTGGATATGAAACCTACGGCCATACGGGTAGCTTTGTCCAGGGCAAGAAAAACCGTAAGGGAAAAATTAATGGAAAAGCATAATTATGGAATTGCATAACATAGAAAAATTAATAGAAAAGTATTTTGAAGCTACCACCACGGTTGCCGAAGAAGAAACACTTAGAAAGTACTTTACAGAGGGTAACGTTGCTCCACATTTAGAACAGCATGCACCTTTGTTCAATTACTTTACAAAAGCAAAAGAAGAACGCTTTACAAAGCAGGTACCATTAAAACCTAGAAAAAATTATTTGAAATGGGCATCCGTTGCTGCGATAGCAATCTTTATGGTAGGGCTTTATTTTTATCAACCTACACCACCTCCTGTTACTTTGGCAGATGAGTATACACCAGAGGAAATTGAATCTGCAAAAGAGGCTTTGGCCTTATTGGCAATGAATTTTAATAAAGGTACAGAGCAACTGAACCATTTAGAAGAATTTGAAAAAACAACGAATAAATTTTTAACGAAAAATAATTAAAATGAAAAAGATACTAGTATTAGCACTTTTAGTGTTAGCTCCGGTAATTAGCACTGCCCAAGATATTTTTGAAAAATATGAGGATAATGATAAGGTAACCTTTGTTGCCATGCAACCAAAAATGTTTCAGATGTTGGGTAAAATGAGTGTTAGCTCAGATGATCCAGAAGCAAAAGAATTTTTTGAGCTAGTGAATTCAATTACCAGCTTTAAGGTAATTACCACTGAAGATGCTGCCATCTCAAAAGATGTAGATAGTTGGGTTACCAATAGGCTAAAGAGTTCTGCTTTTGAAGAATTGATGAGAGTAAGAGACGGTAGCTCTAATGTAAAGTTCTATGTAAAGGAAGGTAAAGACAGTGATCATGTAAAAGAACTTTTAATGTTCGTTACCGGTTTAAAGGATATGGATATAGATGTCAATGGTAAAAAATTGGAAACTGTTCTATTGTCCTTAACAGGAGACATCAATTTAAGGTCGGTATCAAAGTTGACCGACAAAATGGATCTGCCAGGTGGTGATCAATTAGGAAAAGCGACCCAAAAGGGAAATTAAAGTAAACTAAGCGTGTCGGTGATTAAAACGGCACGCTTACCATAGAAAACAATAATTCATCAATCGCCAGAACCTCAATAGGGGAAGGTATTTAAAATCAACAATCATGAGAAAAGTAGCAGTAGTATTTTTAATGGCAATTTTACCCGCAATGGGTTTTTCACAATCTGTATTCGATAAATATGAAGATATGGATAATGTTGGGTCTGTAATAGTAAATAAGGGAATGATAGACCTTGTTTCTAAAATAGGTAGTATTAGCGACGATCCAGAGGCGCAAGAGTTTATGGAAATAGCTAGCGGATTAAAAAATGTAAAGGTATTTATGACGGAGGATAGTTCGGTATCTGCAGATATGTCTTCTACCGTTAAGAAATACTTGAAGTCTTCTAAGTTAGAAGAGTTGATGCGCGTAAAAGATAAAGATGTAAACGTAAAATTTTATGTTAGGGATGGTAAAAAGAAAGATCACGTATCAGAACTATTAATGTTCGTTAGCGGTTTGGAAAATGTTGAAGTGGGGCATAAAGGCAGAAAACTTGAAACTGTTCTAGTTAGCCTTACGGGTGATATAGATTTGAATAAAATAGGGACATTGACCAGTAAAATGGATTTACCCAAAGATTTGAACAAAGCATCGGGAAAATAATTGATTAAAGAAAAAGATCTTCTATGATAATGGAAGATCTTTTTGTAAAAAAGCAGAATATGAAAAACTTATATTGGATGACGGTCATGTTTATTACATTGGTCATATCATCATGTTCATCAGAACAAAGTTTACAAGAGTATTATATAGCAAACGCAGAGAATCCTAATTTTATGTCGTTTGATTTGCCTTCAAGCCTATTAAATTTAGATCAGGCAGAATTAAGTGCAGCTGAAAAAGAAGCTGCGTCGTCGGTAAAGAAACTGAATATATTGGCATTTCCTAAAAAACCTGAAAACGAAGCTGATTATTTAGTTCAAAAAAACACGATTAAATCCATTCTCAAAGGATCGGATTATAGTGAACTTATGAAAATGAATACTCCGTATGGCAAAGCGACCTTACAATTAAAGGAAGATGGTGACACCATTGATGAAGTTATTATCTATGGAGATAACGATGAAAAAGGACTCGTTTTGGTTCGTGTATTAGGGGATGATATGAACCCGGCAAGTTTTGTAAAACTAATACAGGCAATGGAAAAATCTAATTTTGATGGTAAAGGACTCGAAGAACTTGGCGATTTAATTAAAAGTTAAGAATACATTTTATTTGTCTTAAATACAGCCCGTTACAGTAATGTAACGGGTTTTTTATTTGCCCTTCGTGTGCTTTAACATTATTTTTAATGTGACCATTTAAGAATATTGGTGTCATAATAAATGAGAACAATTAAATAACAACCTAACAAACATTAAAAAAATGAAAGACGCAGAAATTTGGATGGATAAAGGAATTGATTTTATAGTACTCTATGGTCCAAAAATTATTGGAGCTATAATTATTTATATTATTGGTTCATGGATTATAAAAAAATTAATAAATGTTGCTAATAAGGGTATGACCAAGCAACAATACGATGAGTCGCTGAAAAGGTTTTTGTTGAATTTAGCAAAATGGGCTCTTACAGTATTTCTTATTTTAACGGTCGTATCTACATTAGGTGTTGAGACAACAAGTTTTGCTGCGGTGATTGCAGCAGCCGGTTTGGCAATTGGTCTGGCATTACAGGGTTCACTGTCCAATTTCGCGGGTGGTGTATTATTGATCATCTTTAAGCCTTATAAAATTGGAGACTTAATTGAAGCGCAAGGTGTACTTGGCAGTGTAAAGGAAATTGAGATTTTTACGACTAAATTGGTAACACCAGAGAACAAGTTGGCAATAGTACCTAATGGTGCAATGGCAAATGGAAACATCGTTAATTATACTGCTGAAGGTAAAATTAGGGTAGATACTACAGTTGGTGTAGATTACGGATCTGATTTACAGAAAACAAAAGAAGTATTGTTGGCAATGTTAAAGGCAAATCCACAAGTATTACAAGATCCTGCTCCATCAGTTAACGTATCTGAATTGGCAGATAGTTCGGTGAATTTAGCTGTGCGTCCTTTCTGTAAGCCAGAAGATTATTGGGATGTTTACTTCGCAACTATTGAGGGAACTAAGAAAGCTCTAGATAGTGCAGGTATTGAAATTCCTTACCCACATGAAGTTCAAATAAATAAATAATTTAGTCTAGTTAGTTAATAAAAAGCCCGTTGAACTTGCTCAACGGGTTTTTTTATAATCGAGCTATTAAAGCTCTGAGGATTATTTCGAAATTTTAGATCAAAATTTACGATGGTATCTCCACCTTACCACAAAGGGCTCTATTCTTTAACAATCTGTAAATTATTTTTTGCGAAGTCCAAAGTTCTAATTGGGAACGGAATATTGATATCGCGTTCATCAAAGTGTTTCTTGATAATTTTAATGGCTTTATGTCTTGCAGCATGTTCTTGTTTTACGTTAACACAATCTGCCCAAAAACGCACCATAAAGTTTATGGAACTATCACCGAACTCGGTAAAAAAGAATTCTACATCTTCACCATCATTTTGCTTAAAATTATCGGCAATAACTTTTACCGTTAAATCTTCTACCATTTGAAGGTCACTTTCATAGCCTACACCACAGTTAACAAATATTCTATTTCTGTTGTTCATGGAGTAATTGGTAAATGAACTATCAATAAATTTTGAATTAGGTATCACAACCACATTGTTGTCCGGCTTCTTAATTATGATATTTCTTAAACTAATCTCCGTTACAAAGCCAGAAACACCATCAGCTGTTATAAAGTCGTTTATTTTTAGCTGTGGCATAAATGAAAGTATGAGACCGCCAAAGGTATTACTCAATGTGCCTTGCAAAGCTAGACCAATGGCAAGACCTACAACCCCGGCACCTGCTAAAATGCTGGTTAATACTTTATCTAGGTCCAAAACGCCAAGGGCTATAAAAAATCCTATTAAAATAATGGATACAAATACCACCTTTGCGATTATTTCTTGAATGGATACTTGAGATATTTTTCTTAAAATAGTTCTTTTAAGCAATTTGCGTATTCCTCTTGCCAGAAAATAAAATAGAAACATCACCAATATCGCCATAGCGAAATTCGGTAATTTTAAGATGATCGATTCAAGCCAACCATCTAATTTATCCCATAGATTACTTACTGATTCTTCAACTGAGAAATTTGTTTGCATACAATTTTAGATTTGTGTTCAAATGGAATATATATGATAAGGAGCACATTCTAAAATGCATATCGCCCAAAATGGGCGATATGAAGTATATGGACTAAAGAAAATTTTTAATGCATTAAAACAGCCTTAAATTCCAGTATAATTACTAGGTGAAATTTGCTTTAATTCGTTTTTGATGTCATCTGAAACTTCTAAGGTATCTATAAAGTTGGCTATTGAATCCTTGTTAATCTTTTCATTGGTACGTGTAAGACCTTTTAGCGCTTCATAAGGGTTCGGGTAACTTTCACGTCTTAATATCGTTTGGATAGCCTCGGCTACAACTGCCCAATTATTCTCTAAATCTTGTTCAAATTTCTCTTTATTCAAAAGTAATTTGTTCAAGCCTTTTAAGGTAGATTGAAAAGCGATAAGTGTATGGGCAAAAGGTACGCCTACATTTCTAAGAACAGTACTATCGGTTAAATCTCTTTGTAATCTAGAAACCGGAAGCTTAGCTGCCAAGTGTTCAAAAAGGGCATTGGCAATACCAAGGTTTCCTTCAGAATTTTCGAAATCTATAGGGTTTACTTTATGTGGCATGGCAGATGAACCCACTTCGCCTGCTTTGATTTTTTGTTTGAAATAGTCCATGGAAACATAGGTCCAAAAATCACGATCTAAATCTAAAATAATGGTGTTTATACGTTTTAAGGTATCGAACAAGGCAGCCATATGATCATAATGCTCTATTTGCGTGGTAGGAAACGAATGTTGAAGTCCTAATTTCTCTTGTACGAATTTTTGACCAAATGCTTTCCAATCAATGGCAGGATATGCTACTAAATGTGCATTAAAATTACCAGTAGCACCTCCAAATTTGGCGGCACTAGGTATATCGTTAAGCAAATTAAACTGCTCTTTTAAACGGGTAACAAAAACCATAATTTCTTTTCCTAAGCGAGTAGGAGAGGCAGGTTGACCATGTGTTCTTGCAAGCATAGGTATATCTGACCATTCTTTGGTCAATTCTTCCAATTTTTCAAGTACTTCTAAATATTGAGGAACATACACATTGTTCATAGCTTCCTTAATGGAAAGAGGAATAGCTGTGTTGTTTATGTCTTGTGAAGTTAATCCAAAATGTATAAACTCCTTAAATTCTGAAATGTTCAAAGCATCGAATGTCTTTTTTATAAAGTATTCAACAGCTTTTACATCGTGATTGGTAGTTCTCTCAATTTCTTTAATTTCTTGGGCATCGGCAGTAGAAAAATCTATGTATATTTTTCTAAGTGTTTCAAACTTCGATGAGTCAAAAGAAGAAAGTTGTGGTAATGGAATTTCGCATAAAGCAATAAAATACTCTATTTCAACTCTTACCCTATATTTTATCAACGCTTCTTCTGAAAAGTAAGCTGATAATGAATTGGTTTTTGAACTATAACGGCCGTCAATTGGAGATATGGCACTTAATGCATTGAGAGACATAAACAATGGTTAAATTAATAAGGGGCAAATATACCTATTCGAGTTAAAGTTTAAAACGATATACAGTAATAGTTATGGAGTTAATTACATCATTTTTTTAAGTTGATAAATTAATTTTTGCTTGGTTGTCTTTTTTCAAGAATTTTAAGTGTTCGTTTTGCTCTGGCCTTATATGCTGCGCTACCAGTTTCATAATTTTGTTTTAAAATCTGCATTAATTCTGGGTGGATCCAACTTATACTATATCCTAACCACAGTAGTATGGTCATAGAATAAGCTTTTGGCGCAACTTTGTGTTCACCTATCAACCAATCAAAAGCAACTTCTGTAATGGTATTTAGTTGAGCGTTGGTCAATTTATGATTATGGGAAAGTTTGTTATTTGAAAACTCGTTCAAAACCAATAATTCACAAATTTTTGCTGCTGGTCTTATTGATGATTCTAAAGAGATAGATGAAAGTGCATCTACAAAAGTATTTATATGGAATAAAATAGGTTGTAAATCTTTATTGGCCACATATTCTAAAATCCAGCTTGCTTTACAGGATACCGGATTTATGTCGTCTTTGATAATATCTATAAGAATAGGAATCAATTTTTGGTCGGCTTCTATAATAGAAGCCATTTTACTGCGTTTTTCCCTTAAAGCTGTGACGTAATTCAGTGCCTCACAAAGCTCTAGCTTATTCATAAAATTGTATCTTTATTCCTTATTTCCCCCACAAATGAAATTACTTAAAAAAATTAGCCTAGTTGTTTTGGTCGTTTTTATTGCCATGCAATTTTTTAGTCCTACAAAAAATGTTTCTCCAGGTAATCATGCCAAAGTTTTCATCACAGAAACGAAATCCTACACCAGAACTTAAAAGTCTATTTGAAAATTCGTGTTACGATTGCCATAGTAATAATACAAAATATCCATGGTATAATAATATAGCACCAATATCGTATTGGATGGCAAACCATGTAAATGAGGGTAAAGAGCACTTAAATTTTTCTGAATGGGATACCTATTCCCTAGATAAGAAAGATCATCTGCTAGAAGAGATCGAAGAGGAGGTAGTTGAAGGTAAAATGCCATTGACCGAATATACCTATACCCATGGAGATGCAAAACTTTCAGAAAACCAGGTGAACGATTTGGTAGAATGGGTAAAGCAAACAAGAATTATCTATCAATTAGGGAAGCAACCAAAGTAGGTACCCCAATTACTGCATTTTCTGAAATAACGGTTAAATTTCTTCGTTCATCGCTAGAAATTGCTGGTTTAGGGTCAACAAAGAAAATTGGCGTATCTGCACTAACAAAATCAATTAAACTAGCTGCTGGGTAAACTTGCATTGAAGTACCGATTATTATTAAACAATCTGCTTTTTCAGTAATTTTTATTGCGTTTTCTAACAAAGGTACAGCCTCACCAAACCATACAATGTGTGGTCTAAGTTGATATCCGTTAGCGCAAGTATCGCCCAATAAAATATCTTTTCGGCAATCAAAAATTTCATTTTCAGTATTAACGCTTCGCGCTTTTAATAGTTCGCCATGTAAATGAAGCACATTTGAACTTCCGCCTCGTTCATGAAGGTCATCTACATTTTGCGTAACGATATCTACGTTAAAATAAGTCTCTAAATCTGCGAGTGCTTTATGTGCGGCATTGGGTTCAACGGTAAGTAACTGCCTTCTTCGTTGATTATAGAACTCTAAAACCAATTCAGGATTTTTTTGAAAACCTTTTGGGGTGGCAACTTCCATAACATTATGTCCTTCCCATAAACCATTAGAATCTCTAAAGGTTTTTAATCCACTTTCGGCTGAAATTCCTGCACCGGTTAAAACAACTATATTTTTCATGGCTACTAAAATAAAGCTTAAAAATATACTTTTCTTATCTTGGTTGCATGATAGATATGGAGCTTTTAAACTATTTAGAAGAGTTTATTTCAGAAAATAGAAAAGAAAGATTTACAGAAATTTTAAGTCAGCGAACCAATTATATTACAGTAGCTGTTGAAGATGTATATCAAATGCATAATACAAGTGCCGTGGTTAGAAGTTGTGAGTCTTTTGGGGTGCAAACGGCACATTTAATAGAGGGTAAGTACGGTAAGCGCTTAGATGAAGAAATTGCCATGGGTGCCCAAAAATGGGTAGATATAGAAAGATATCAAAATTCAGAAACGGCCATAGAGACCTTAAGGAATAATGGGTATAAGATAGTGGCCACGAGTCCGCACGCAGATAGCTCGCTCTTACAAGATTTTAAATTAGACGGTAAAACCGCCTTGTTTTTTGGTACCGAGAAAAAAGGCTTGAGCCAATATGTGTTAGATAACTCCGATGCTTTTTTAAAAATACCAATGGTAGGTTTTACCGAGAGTTTAAACATATCTGTATCCGCTGCTATAATTCTTCAGCAGTTGACTACGCAATTGAAAACTTCAAATATAGATTGGAAGTTAACTGAAACAGAAATGCTGGAAAGGCGATTAGACTGGACAAAAAAGTCAATAAAGAGTATTGATGATATTTTGGAACGTTATAAGTCTGATAATTAAAAAAATGTTAACTTGTTAATCAACAACTAATTAAAAAGATCATGTATACGGCATTAATTATTCTTGGGGTGGTATTGGTGTTGATAGTTTTACTGGCTTTAATTGCGCCAAAAACATATCACGTTTCTAGAAGTATCAAATTAAATCATAGCTCGGCTAAGGTTTGGCCTCATTTAAAATTTCTCAAGAAACAGCAAGAATGGTCGCCATGGTCAAGAAAAGACCCTAATATGGAACTTACTTTTACCGGAGTTGATGGTGAGGTCGGCGCTGTTAGCCATTGGAACGGAAATAAAGATGTGGGTGAAGGTGAGCAAGAAATTACAAAAATTGTGGAAGGTGAACGTATTGAACAGGATTTAAGGTTTTTTAAGCCATATAAATCTCAGTCGGACTGTTATATGAATCTAGATACAGTAGATGAAAATAAAAGTAAGGTAACTTGGGGTTTTTCAGGAAAGAATAAGTTTCCGATGAGTATAATGATGTTGTTCATGTCCATGGATAAAAAGGTTGGAAAGGATTTTGAGCAGGGATTAGAGAATTTAAAACATAACTTAAACAATGAGATATGATAGCATGGTTTGAAATCCCCGTAACGAATATGGTAAGAGCTCAAAAATTTTACGAAGCTATTTTTGATGTTAGCATTACGGTAAATCAATTTGGTGAATTTGTAATGGGCTTATTCCCAGATAAGCAAAGTGTTGGGCAGTCTAGCGGAGCATTGGTAGTACATGAAGAATATAAACCTAGTATGACCCATGGAGCTATGGTTTATTTTGGATGTGAAGATGTTGCCAACGTGTTGAATAAAGTTGAAACAGCTGGAGGACAGATTTTACAACCCAAAACCGAAATAGGCGAGGGGCACGGATTTATGGGTTTGCTAAAAGATACTGAAGGCAATAGAATTGCTTTGCATTCCAACACATAAAAAAGGCTAGTTCAACAGCTCTAATAGTGCCTCTTCATTTTCATTGTCAAGAATTACTTTATTGTTTTCTACTGTTACTTCGGTTTCCGAATAACGGTCATAAAGTTTTGTTCCATCACCAAAAATACCTTTAACCGATATGGTCTTTTTTCCTTTTGCAAGGTCTAAACCAATTACGACTTTATCTACATATTCATCTTTGGAGAAATATCTGCTAAATACGTACGGAGTTTTGGTGATCCTTTTATGTATGCCTGCACCTATAGCAGGATGGTCATTTCTAAATGTTCCAAGTTTTTGCCAATGAGATAAAATTTCTTTTGTTTTTGGTAAACTATCCAACTCTTCCCAATTCATGAATGAGCGTAAGGTGGCATCGCCTTCGGTACCTTCAATAATTAAGCTACGTGCAGTTTCATCACCATAATATATTTGAGATGCCCCTGGGGTAAGCAATAAAATATTGGCAGCTTTTTTGGGGTTTTCCCTTGCTTGGTCAAAAGGTTGACCGTCATCATGAGACGTTAAGTAGTTTAAGACACTCTTATCTTTAAATGTAGTATGTAATAGTTTGCTGTATTTACTAAAAATAGATTCATAGTCTTTTTCGGCATCGGTCTTTAGCTCGAAGTTGATAAGACTTTTGAATCCGTTGTCAAAATAGTTTACTTTTTTATCGCCTAGGTCAAATTCTTGTCCGCCCGAAATACCATAATTATACACTTCACCGACCATATAAAAAGGCTTGTTGTCCAATACTTTATTAGCATTCTTCTTTTTCCAAAGTTCAAAAGCCGCTGAAGCTTCTTTGTATAATTCTGCCCATGCATTTTCATTGGCATGTTTTACCGTATCGACCCTAAAACCATCTACGCCATATTTATGAACATAATCGGTTAGCCATTTAATAATATAAAAACGAGGAGCTCTAGGGTAACCGGTTCTATCAAAGAACAACTCTAGCTCATCTAGCTCTTCACTTAATCTACCTTCTTCTTTCCATTTTGCCATTAAAGCATCGGGTAAGTTTACCGCAGCATCAGATTCCGTTAGAATATCCGGTAAATTGTTCACCAAGGTACAAGCCGTCGTATTTTCGTAGGTAGTAAATTCGCAAGTAGGCGAGGTGCGTACCCATTCTTCTGGCCACACAGGATCTTCATCGGTAACCGGACCGGTATGGTTTAAAACTACATCCAATAAAATACGTATTCCGTTTTTATGTGCTGTGTCAATTAATGTTTCCAAGTCCTTATCCGTTCCAAAATTCGGGTCAAGTGCAGTCCAGTCTTTAGCCCAGTATCCATGATAACCGTATGTGTTTCCGGTACCTTCATCAGTAGCACCATGAATTTGTTCAACAACAGGGGTAAACCATATGGCATTTACACCTAGGTCTGTAAAATAGCCTTCTTTTATTTTTTGGGTAATTCCTTGAATATCACCTCCTAAAAAACCTCTAAGCTTCCCTGTTTCCTCATCACGTTCGTAGTTGATATCGTTGTTAGGGTCGCCATTATTAAATCGGTCGGTTAAAAGAAAATAAACCGTAGCAGCTTCCCATTGAAAATTGGGGTTCTTCTTAGTGTTTTCTACTTGTTCTTGTGTATCGGCATTAGTTTTTACTTCTTGCTTAGAATTTGATCGGCAAGAAATTAAGATAATGGTGAATAGCCCTAGAAAGAATACGTTTTTCATTTTCCTGTTATTTGCTTTAAAGCTATAACAAGGATTTCGTTTTAAAAAATATTATTTCTTTCTGTTGAGAACTTTATATTCCTCATAACAACTACTAATGGCATCAAGTATTTGAAGATCATTGGCTGTTGTGATAAACGATTTGGAATAATTGCAATTGTTAAGAATGTCTTGAATATCCACTTTTTCCAATTGTAGAAATTCGGTCAACGTTTCTCGGTCAAATTTAGAGGCAAGAAGGTTACGAATGTCGTCATCTTCTCGCATTTGCCTAAGCTTACGCATTTGTGCAGGTTTTTTTCCAAAGAGGTTTCGTAGTAAATCGGCAGGATTTAAAATCGCACCCAATACCTTTGTTACGGCACTTGGGTTTTTGTTACCACCTTCATAACTTACGCCTAAACCAGATATGCTGTACTGGTATGCATTGTTTATAGGAAGGTTCTTTACGTCAATTTCCAAATAGCCCGTTAGTTGATAAGGTCTAACTATAACTTCTTCTAAGGCATATGCAAGCTCGGTCAACGCAATTTCGGTACCTTCAAATTTGAACATATCGTTGGTGACCCTAATTTTTTGGGATTTAAAACCAAGAAAGGAAAAATATAAAGTATCGTTAACGGCAGCAGTAATGGAAAATTCACCATTTTCATTGGTTATAGTGCCAAAAACCTGATTTAGGTTTACTACGTGTACACTTTCAAGAGGTTCGTCAGTTTGAGCATTTTTTACAACAGCATTTAGGCGTTGACCTTCTTCTGTTTCTTGTGAGAAACCCAAAAATGATAGAAAAAAAAGTGCAAGCGATAAATAATATTTCATTGTACTAATGCGTAATTTAGTTGCAAACAAAATAAAAAAAATACGCCGAAGCGTATTTTTAATATACAATTAACTAAAAGAAATCTCCTTTTCTTTTGTTGCTTCGTCGTTTTCCGGAGTTTGGAGCACTAGATTCGCTTCTGTCTCTTCTGCGTCCTTTAGACTGAGAACCACCATCTCTTCTTCCTTTTCCGCCGCCTTCATCCCTGCGACCGTTTCTTTTGCCTCTGAAGCCGCCACCACCGCTTCTGCGACGACTACCACCGCCACCGCCAGGGTTTTTAGAAACTTCTACATTTACGAAACGTCCGTCAACCTTAAAGTCGGTGAACTTATCTAGAATTTGTTGTGTAACCTCTGCCTCGGTATTAAAGAAAGAAAAACTCTCTTTAACATCTACTTTGAATACGTCTTCTTGACCTAGACCTACAGTATCTCTAATGAAGTCTTTTAAAGACATCCAATCATAACCATCCCTTTCACCAACGTTTACAAAGTATCTTACCGAACCACTAGTTGGTATTTCAGCTTTTCCATTGTCACGGTCTCTACCGCTATCAGAAGAATTTAGATCTTTTGACTTGTTGTAATAGTTAAAGAATCTTGTAAACTCAACTGAGACAATTTTTTTAATCAACTCTTCTCTATCAATACCTTCAAGAACATCGTTAATAGCAGGTAAATAAGCATCTACCTCTTCGTTGACTTTCGTGTCCTTTATCTTATTGGCTAAGTGATATAGTTGAATCTCACAAATTTCCATTCCCGTAGGAATTTTTTTGGATAGGAATTTTTGATTGATCTTATTTTCAATTGCTCTGATCTTACGTTGCTCACTTCGAGTAACGATTACCATAGAAATACCAGATTTTCCAGCTCTACCCGTTCTACCGCTACGGTGGGTATACGTTTCTATTTCATCTGGTAACTGATAGTTGATTACGTGTGTAATATCATCTACATCAATACCACGCGCAGCAACATCTGTTGCTACAAGCATTTGAATTTGCTTCTTACGGAAAGAGTTCATGACCAAATCACGTTGGTTCTGACTTAAATCTCCGTGTAATGCACCGGCATTGTAACCGTCTTCAATTAATTTTTCGGCTACTTTTTGTGTATCACGTTTTGTTCTACAGAAAACAACTGAAAATATATCTGGATTGGTATCTGCTAATCTCTTAAGGGCAGGATAACGATCTCTACCACCAACAACATAATATTCATGTTGTACTGTAGATGCACCGGAATTTTTAGCACCCACTGTAATTTCTTGAGGTGAATGCATAAATTTCTTAGCGATCGTAGCGACCTCTCTTGGCATTGTAGCCGAGAACAACCAAGTTGATTTATCATTGGGCGTACCAGAAAGAATATCTTTGATATCTTCCATAAAGCCCATGTTCAACATTTCATCAGCTTCATCAAGTACACAGTAGTCAATTTTGGAAATGTCAACAAGACGTCTGCTGATCATATCTTTCATTCTACCAGGTGTAGCTACAATAATTTGAGCTCCTCGCTTTATCTGTCTTGCTTGTTCCGTAATGCTGGCACCACCGTAAATGGCAACAACATTAATATTGCGTTCGTATTTTGAATACGCTTGCATTTCTTTTGTGATCTGTAAGCAAAGCTCACGAGTAGGCGATAGTATCAAACCTTGTGTGGTTCTACTATCACTATCGATTTTTTGAATTAATGGAAAACCGAATGCGGCTGTTTTACCAGTACCAGTTTGCGCTAAGGCAACTAGGTCGGTTTCACTCTCCAATAAAATAGGAATTGCTTTTTCTTGTACTTCTGATGGGGTTTCGAAACCCATATCAGTAATAGCATCTAATAAGGACTTCTGTAGTCCCAGTGCTTCAAACTTTGTCATAAATATGTTATACTAAATCGCAAATATGAATGTTGCATAGAGCGATTATCGTATATAACCTATTTAGACTCAGCGCAACACATGCTATACCAGCGGCGTTAATTAAGCGGCAAAGGTACTGCTAATATTTGAATCGGTATAATTTAATTAAAAAGTAATATTATGGTGCCAGTGTATAGCCATATATAGATAAGAATGTACCGGTTGTACCAAAGATAATCATTAGTATAATTAGCCCTTTTTGTAGCGCCGGACTATCATAAATGATGATACATACTGCACCTAAAACAATACAGATTTGATAGAATAACAGGGCATAATCGAATTTTTTGGTAGCGTAGTCATAGGTTTGCGTTAATTTTTCCCATTCCTTTACTCCGGTAATGTTCCCTAACTCCCCTTCAATGTCCTGCACCCAATTTTCTTCGCCAACTTGCGAAGAGCCTAATAGAATTTCTGTTTTTTCAGAATCATATTTTGCTATCTTTTTTTCAACCTCGGTAATTTTCTGTTCAATTGCAGGGGTTTTGTCACCAGATACAATTCCGCTTTCAATTAAAGCGTGCAAATAGTCTAGTTCACTTTCTTTCAAACTCTCTTTAATACTTTTAGATTGGTACCAACTAGAATAACTCACTACATTGTTGTGAGCAATCATCATTTCTTCTTCTAGCTCTCCGTTTACCATTTGAGATATGGCCATTAGTGCGGCAAATAAGGCAATAAGAACACCGCCAATAGCTTCTGCCCGTTCAGATGCGACTGATACCTCTACCGTCTCCTTATTGTTTTTACCTTGTAACATGAATAGTATTTAAATATGCAATCAACTTTTTAAAAGCCTGTGCCCTGTGGCTTATTTCGTTTTTAATGGATAATGGTAATTCGGCAAATGTTTCTTTATAACCATTGGGTTGAAATATGGGGTCGTAACCAAAACCATTTTTACCTCGTTTACTTTCTGTGATTACCCCTTCAATTTTCCCTTCAAATATATGGGTTTCGCCATTTAAGTTCAATGCAATTACGGTTTTAAAGTGAGCCGAACGGTCGCTTTTATTTTTTAAATTGACCAGTAATTTGTTCATGTTTGCATTAGAATCATTATGTTCACCGGCATAACGTGCGGAGTATACACCGGGTTCGCCGTTGAGGGCGTTTACAAGAAGCCCCGTGTCATCTGCAAAACAAGATAAATTGTAATTGTTGGTTACAAAATCCGCTTTAATTTTTGCATTACCTTCTAATGTCTGTGCGGTTTCTGGTATATCAGTAGAACAACCAATAGTATCAAGGTTTATAAGTTCAATTTGGTCTGTGACCATTTGTTGAACTTCTTTTAATTTATTGGGATTGTGGGTGGCAAAAACAAGCTTCATGGGAACAATTTGGAATCTGGTTTGTCAATTTACACTTTCAAAAGTACTAATTTTATAAAATGGAATTAAAGGTACCACCGGTTTTAGTGTTTTTGTGTTTTGGATTAATGATGTATCTATTGGCAGAATTCTTGCCGATCGGATATTTCGATTTTTATGGTAGAATGTTACTGGCAAAAATTTTGGTTGGTGCGGGTATTATAATAGTGATGTTGGCTTTGATCCAATTTAAAATGGTGAAAACCACTGTAGACCCTACAAAACCAGATAAAGCTTCAAATTTAGTAGTTGGCGGCATTTATAAATTTTCAAGAAATCCGATGTATTTGGCTATGCTGTTATTGCTATTGGCTTTGGGTATTTTTTTAGGAAATGCATTCAATACATTGGTTGCTGCAGGCTTTGTGGCATATATGAATCGGTTTCAGATTATACCTGAAGAGCAAATTCTCTTGAATAAATTTGGGCGTACCTTCAAAGATTATTGTATATTAACAAGGCGTTGGTTTTAAGGGAGTTGTTAATTATTTGCATTAATGAATTACCTAATAATCACAATTATTAACTAATTAGCTTATAATTTAATATATTAGCATTTTAACTAATAACAATGATAGCTATTATAACTGGCGATATTATTAATTCTGAAAATCATCCAAGTTCTCAGTGGATTGATTTGTTGAAGAATTACTTTAACCAATTTGGCGAATCGCCAATGAATTGGGAGATTTATCGTGGAGACGAGTTTCAGTTAAAGGTTACCGAAAAAAATGCGCTATTTACCGCAATACGTATAAAGGCAATGCTTAAAACTATCAAAGGGTTAGATGTAAGAATGGGTATAGGTATTGGGTTGGAAACATATATAGGCACAGGGGTTACAGAATCTAACGGACCTGCATACCAAAGATCAGGACGCAATTTTGAAACCCTTAAGGAAAGTAAAGTAAACCTAAGTATAGCTACAGGTGAAGCAAAAAATGATAGAACATTGAATTTAATGCTACGTTTAGCTTTAGACTTTATGGATGACTGGAGTGTGGTTTCGGCAGAAATTGTCACTCTGGTACTAGATAATCCGCATTCTTCCCAAAAGGAGATAGCCCAAAAATTAGGAATTAAACAATCGGCTGTAAGCCAAAGGTTAAAAAGAGCAAGATTAGATTTGGTTTTAGAAGTCTTGGCATATTACAAAGAATTAATTACCGCAAAATAAATATGTTGATTTTCATAAAACTACTACTGGCTCATTTGGTCGGAGACTTTATTTTACAACCCACACGATGGGTACTTCACAAACAATCTAATAAAATAACATCTAAGTTTTTATACTTGCATGTGCTTTTGCATTTTGTACTCTATATGCTGTTGTTGTGGAATTTGTCACTTTGGAAAATAGCAGTAACGGTAGCGGTACTACATTATGTTATCGATTTACTGAAATTGTATACTAACGACATGTTCAAGAATAAAAGCATTCCCTTTTTTATTGACCAAGCATTACATATTCTTGTAATTTATTGCTGTGCTTTTTACACAGATTTATATTCACATACCTTAGCTCTTTTTGAAAATTTAGATTGGTATTTGATTACGGCGATTGTATTTGTAACATATCCTGCCTCAATAATAATGGGTAAGATTTTAGAGAGGATGTCAAATCAAATAGAAACCGATCATAAATCATTGCCAAATGCCGGTAAATATATTGGAATTATAGAAAGATTGTTTGTATTGATATTTATAGTTATTGGCAGGTGGGAAGTTATAGGTCTGCTCATAGCGGCAAAGTCCGTATTTAGGTTCAATGATTTAAAGGAGCGTAATAATAGAAAACTAACCGAATACATTTTAATAGGAACATTGGTGAGTTTTGGTATGGCAATTTTAGCGGGACTCTTGTATATTTCTTAAACAAAGTAGATGTTCAAAAAGCAATTTTTATGCTGTTTTCTAATGATGATTTTTTTACAGAAAGCAGCAGCACAAATAAACATTTTCAAATCTTTTGATGGGGTACAAATAGCTTACACAGATGAAGGTATTGGTGCACCGGTTTTATTATTGCATGGCTTTTTAAACTCTAGGAAATCATGGGATGAAACAGCATTAAAGAAAGATTTAATTGATGCCGGCTACCGAGTGGTAATTCCCGATTTACGGGGCAATGGAGATTCAGATCATCCTAAAAATGAAGAAGCATATAAAAATGGGGCAGAGGTTAAGGATATTATGAGTTTAATTACTCACCTAAACATTGAAAACTATAAGGCGGTAGGTTATTCTCGTGGAAGTATAGTTCTTGCTAAATTGTTGACACAAGACAATAGAATAGAGAAAGCGGTTTTAGGCGGAATGGGAATAGATTTTACGAATCCGAATTGGGATAGAAAAATAATGTTCGCTAAAGCTTTTAACGGTGAGGTAAATGAAATGACCAAAGAAGCGGTAAATTATGCAAAATCTATAAATGCAGATCTACGTTCTCTTTTTTTACAACAAAAATATCAGCCAGTTACCACTGTTAAAGAACTGAATAGTGTAGAGATAGAGGTGTTGGTAATTTGCGGTACTGAAGATTTTGACAATGGAAACGCAAAAGAGTTAAAAGATAGCTTTATTCATGGTAAATTGGTTAAAGTTCCTGGTGGACATAATGGAACTTACAAGACAACGGCTTTTTCAAATTCTGTAGTTCAATTTTTAGAATAAAAGAAGCCATTTTGTTAATTTGCATCATAACCTAACCTTTTTGTTTTATTTACAAGATATCGCATATCAGGATAAATTAAATTTTTACTTTTGCTTCTTATTTTTAGAACCAAAAATTCCTATCTAACCAAAAGAAAATGATGGTAGAAGTAAGTAGAAAATATGTTTTTGATTTTGATAGTACATTAACTAGGGTAGAAGCTTTAGATGTACTAGCAGAAATGACTCTAGAAGGAAGATCGAACAAAGAGGAGGTTATTCAAGAAATTCAAAAAATTACCAATTTAGGTATTGATGGTGATATTTCTTTTACCGAATCTTTAGAACGTCGCATTAAATTGTTACATGCCAAAAAAGAGGACTTAGATGGGTTGGTAGAGAATCTTAGAAATAAAATTTCAAAATCTATTGCCGCCAATAAGGAATTTTTTGAGAAGTATGCAGATGATATCTATGTGATATCTTGTGGTTTTAAAGAGTTTATTGACCCTATTGTAAAAGAATACAATATACCTTCGGAGCGTGTGTATGCCAACACGTTTAAATTTGATGAAGAAGGTAATATCATCGGTTTCGATGAAGAAAATGTGCTGTCTCAGCATAATGGTAAAATTGATTGCCTAAAACAGATGAATTTGGACGGTGAAGTTCAAGTTATTGGAGACGGTTACAGTGATTATGTAATGCGCGAAGCAGGTATAGCAGATAAGTTTTTTGCTTACACCGAAAACGTGCATAGAGAAAAAGCCGCTAACAATGCGGATTATGTTACACCCAGTTTAGATGAATTTTTATTTGTGAACAAGTTGCCAAGAAATATTTCGTATCCAAAGAATAGGATCAAGGTCCTTTTATTAGAAAATGTGCACACCGCTGCATTCGATAATTTATCAGAAGACGGTTTCTCCGTTGAGCTGATTAAACATAGCTTACCAGAAGAAGAGCTCATAGAAAAGATCAAGGGCGTTCACGTACTTGGTATTCGCTCTAAAACTCAGGTAACAAAAGCTGTTTTAGATGCTGCTGACAAATTATTGGTTGTAGGTGCCTTTTGTATAGGTACAACGCAAATAGATTTAGAAACGGCCAAGAAAAAGGGAATTGTAGCCTTTAACGCTCCGTATAGTAATACAAGATCTGTGGTAGAATTGGCTATAGGTGAGATTATTATGTTAATGAGAAGTGTTTTTGACCGTAGTAGGGAAATTCATGAAGGGCAATGGCAAAAAACAGCTGCCGGTTCTCGCGAGGTTCGTGGTAAAAATTTAGGTATTGTTGGATACGGTAATATTGGTAAGCAATTATCGGTTTTGGCCGAGGCTATGGGTATGCGAGTATATTATTATGATGTAGATGATAAATTAGCGTTAGGTAATGCTGTAAAATGCAATACTTTAGAAGATTTGTTAAGTGTGTCGGATGTAGTTACGTTGCATATAGATGATAATAAAGCCAATAAAAATTTCATTGGTGAGCGTGAGCTTAACCAAATGAAAAAAGGCGCAATGTTGATCAACCTTTCTCGTGGATTTGTTGTTGATATTGATGCCTTGGCAGAAAGCTTAAAATCTGGACAAGTAGGTGGTGCGGCAATTGACGTATACCCAGATGAGCCAAGAAGTAATGGTGAGTTTAAAACAAAATTGCAAGGTTTTCCAAATGTAATTCTAACTCCTCATGTTGGTGGTAGTACAGAGGAAGCTCAAAGGGATATTGCAGACTTTGTTCCAAATAAAATTATGGATTATATCAACTCTGGTAATACTGTAGATGCTGTAAACTTCCCGAATATTCGATTGCCGAAACAGAATAAATCGCATAGGTTCTTGCACATACATAAAAATGTGCCTGGTATTATGGCGAAGATCAATAAGGTGTTGGCTCAGTATGAATTGAATATTAACAGTCAGTACCTATCTACCGATAACGAGGTAGGTTATGTGATAACCGATTTGGATAGGGAATATAATAAAGAGGTGATAAAAGAATTAAAGAAAGTAGAGAATACAATTAAATTTAGAGTTCTTTACTAGTAAAGTATTTTGACTTTCGCTAATTGCGAATCAGTTGATAATTTATTATAAAGGTGTAAGCTATTTAGTTTACACCTTTTTTGTGCGCATTTTTTTAAATATCGATTACAACATTTTTAATATTATTCGGTTATGGTTATGATGCATTTTCAACTTGTAGGAAATATCTTTAATCATGATAAAAAAGCTTTTATCGAAAATTAAATTACCTAAGGGGTTTAATAACTATTACCTTTTGGTAATAACCGTAATTGTATTGACAATATTGATACAGTCAATTATACAGTACTCCCTTTCCAGGCAAAGACAAGACTCTCTCAGAATCAATGAAGCGGGGCGACAACGAATGTTATCACAAGCGATTATGAAACACGTCTACGAGTGTAAGTATGGAACTTGTGATTATGGTAAGCTTCGATTGGCAATGAATAAGCTATCTAATGCAAATATTGCATTGCAGAAAGGTAATGAAGCTACAGGTATTCCTGTTTTGGATAATGAGGAAATACAGGAGAACTTTAATAGAATGCAGCCGCACCTAGAGTATATGTTGGCCACTTTAGATGATTTTAATAATATTGGGTCTGTAGATATGGAAAAGCTATCTGCAGAAACGGATAAGTTTCTGGTTTTGATGGATACCATTGTGGGGCAATTTCAAAAAGCCTCAGAAGAAGATATAAAAACCTTAATGATCATTGAATTGGAGTTAGCGGTATTTTCTCTATTAATTTTAATTTTTGAAATTTTTTACTTCATTAACCCGTCAATTAAAAAGATGGCAATTCAGAATCAAAAGTTGAAAGAAATTAATTGGCATCAAACCCATGCATTTCAATCACACATGAAGAATATTAAAAATTATAATCATGTGCTAAAAATTGAAAAGAACACAGCTCATAAAGAAGAGCTTATCTCATTTCTAATGGAAGAACTTACAGATTTGGAAGGTGTTTCCGATAACATGGTAAAATCCCTAGAAAAACAGGCGTAAATCAAAATATACGGGTAATTACCGGTGATGGTATGGTTCATTTTTCAGAATGGTAAAGGCTCTGTAGATCTGCTCGGTAATAAATAGACGTACCATTTGATGTGAGAATGTCATTTTTGATAAGCTTATTTTCCCTGAAGATTTTAGGTAGACCTCATTACTAAAGCCATAAGGACCACCAATTAAAAATACCAATCTCTTAATACCAGAATTCATTTTTTTCTGCAAATATTGAGAAAACTCTACAGAACTAAATTGCTTGCCTTTTTCATCAAATAGAACCAATACATCTGTAGGTGTTAGTTTTTTTAGAATAAGCTCACCTTCTTTTTCCTTTTGTTGCTCTTCAGACAAGTTTTTGGTTTTCTTGAGGTCGGGTATGATTTCTATTTCAAAATTGACATAATGCTGTAATCGCTTTTCATAAACATCAATAAGCTGTTGTAATTGGCCGCTATCGGTTTTGCCTATGGCTAAAAGTTTTATAGTCATACGCCAAAAGTAAATCAATTTCGCAAATGGATTTGTAAATTAGCATAACAATAGCGTATAAATATATGATTTCAGAAGACCAGTTTAAAGAAGAAATAAAATTAATCATTGCAAATGCCATTAGGGAAGATGTAGGTGATGGTGATCATAGTTCCTTAGCTTGTATTCCAGATAGTGTAACTGGCAAGGCAAAGTTGTTGGTTAAGGACGAGGGTATTATAGCCGGAGTGGATTTTGCCGAGCTTGTTTTTTATTTTGTTGATCCCAGCTTAAAATTAGACGTATTGATTAAAGATGGGGCTCCTGTAAGTCATGGCGATATCGTTTTTTATGTAGAAGGTAGTTCGCAAAGCATATTAAAAGCAGAACGTTTGGTGCTCAATGCCATGCAAAGAATGAGCGCTATTGCCACAAAGACCAATATGTTCGTTAACCTTTTGAAAGGCACAGGAGCTAAGATTTTAGATACTAGAAAAACTACCCCGGGTATACGTGCTCTTGAAAAATGGGCGGTGAAAATTGGTGGTGGCGAAAATCATAGGTTTGCACTTTATGATATGATCATGCTAAAAGATAATCATATTGATTTTGCTGGCGGTATTACAAAAGCAATAGATAAGACCAAAAATTACTTGAAAGAAACTGGTCGTGATTTAAAGATCATTGTGGAAGCAAGAGATTTAGATGAGATTAAAGAGATATTAAAATCAGATGGCGTATATCGCATATTAATAGATAATTTCAATTATGAAGATACGCGAAAAGCGGTCGAATTAATTGGAGATACTTGTTTAACAGAGTCATCGGGCGGTATAAATGAAAAGACCATAAGAGAATATGCAGAATGTGGGGTGGATTATATTTCTTCGGGGGCATTAACACATTCGGTATATAACTTAGATTTGAGCTTAAAAGCAGTGTAGATGTCTTTAGAGGTCGAAGAAAAGCTAGAGAAAATACCAATTGTAAATTGGGTGGTCAGGTTTTTAAAACAAATCAGGTTGCCTGGTTTTGAAGGGCTTTCTATTTACGATCTTTTAGAAATGTACGTACTTGGGGTATTGAGGGGAACACTTTCTACAAGAGCTAGTGCAATCGCCTTCAGTCTATTTATGGCCTTGTTTCCTTTAATTATTTTCATGGTAACCTTGGTGCCGTTTTTAGTGTCGTATATTAGTATTGAACATGGAGATTTTGACGTTCAATTCCAGCTTTTTTTAGAATCTTTTCTGCCAAGTGCAACAGGCGATTATTTTGGAGAAGTTTTTACACAAATTAAAGACCAAAAGCGTGGCGGACTCTTATCTTCTGCATTCTTACTGTCTATTTTTTTGATAGCAAATGGCGTAAATTCAATTTTTGGCGGGTTTGAAACATCTTATCATATAGAACTTACGCGACATTTCTTTCGTCAATACCTATATGCTTTAATGGTCGGGTTGATTTTGGCAATTCTAATAATCGTTGGCTTTGTAGCATATATTTATTTTGAATTCTATGTACTTGGTTATTTATCTGAGTTTGCAGCGAAACAAGGCAACTATATTTTAGGTGAAGATGAAGTAGTGGGTATACAGATTGCGAAAGTCTTGTTCTTTATTATTCTATCCTATTTTACAACTGCTATTCTATACTATTTTGGCACACGCGAAGGCAAGCAAGCAAAATTTTTCTCTGTAGGAGCGTTAATGACGACTGTTTTATTTTTAATTACGTCGTATCTTTTTGGTATTTATGTTGAAAAATTTGCCCGATACAATGAATTATATGGAGCCTTAGGAGGATTATTGATATTAATGGTTTACATCTGGTTAAATTCTAATATATTGCTACTTGGGTTCGAGCTGAATGCATCCCTTAACACTTTACGTAAAATCACAAGAAAAGAATGATAGAAAAAACTGTACAATTAAGTATTCTCTTTACATTATTTATTTCAATGAGCATTTCGGCTCAATCTGTTTTTGGAAAATGGAAAACAATAGATGATCGTACCGGTAAACCAAAAGGACTTATAGAAATTTATGAAAAGGATGGATTAATGTATGGTAAGGTATTGGAGATTTTAGAAGAGGGAAAGGAAGGGGAATTGTGCGAGAAATGTGATGGAGAATTAAAGGATAAACCTGTAAAGGGTATGGAAATCATTACGGCAGGAGAAAAAAATAACGATGGTGAATGGAAAGGTAAGAGGTTGTTTGATCCAGAACAGGCAATGACGTTTCGTTTTAAAATATGGCTAAACCCTGAAAACTCTAATGAGTTAAAAGTACGTGGGTATTTAGCATTTATCTATAGAACCCAAACATGGTTACGGGTGGAAGGATAGCTATGGCAAACTTTGTTAATGTAATATTGCCAATACCTTTAGAGCGCAGTTTTACTTATTGTATTACTGCTGAAGAGGCAAAGGTACTTCAGCCTGGCATGCGTGTGGCTGTACCATTTGGAAAATCTAAAATATATACCGCAATTGTTTATAATGTTCATCAAAACCCTCCTGAAGCCTACGAGGCAAAGGAGATTCATGAACTGCTAGATGATTACCCCATTGTAAATCCAACTCAGCTTAAGCATTGGCAATGGATAGCTTCTTACTATATGTGTACCTTGGGCGAAGTTGTGCGCAGTGCTTTGCCAGGTGCATTTCTTTTGGAAAGTGAGACCTTAGTATTAAGAAATACTGCATATGAAATTGATGAAAACGAACTTTTAGATGACGAGTTTTTGGTCTATGAAGCACTTCAGCATCAGTCTATATTAAAAGTTCAAGAAGTCTCCTCAATCGTAGAGCGTAAAAATGTATTGCCCATATTACAACGTTTGCTCGATAAAAACATTATCGTACTTAAAGAAGAGGTTTATGAACAGTATAAGCCAAAATTGGTCAGGTATGTTAAATTAGGAAACGAACATGCATCCGACGAAAAACTAGAAGAACTTTTAAAATCATTAACAAGGGCTCCAAAACAAAGTCAGGTAGTGTTATCGCTATTTCAATTGCAGGGTAAAACTCAAAAACCAATTAAGGTTTCTGAACTTGAACAAGCTAGTAATGCTTCTAAGGCAGTAATAAAGTCATTAGTAGATAAGGGAATTTTAGAAGAGTACTTTATAAAGACCGATCGTGTGAACTATGAAGGAGAAAATGATAGTTCAGATTCCAAAGATTTAAATGAATATCAAGAAGTAGCTTTAGCTGATATAAAATCTTCTTTTGAAGCTGATAAGGTTACCTTGTTAAAAGGTGTAACATCATCTGGTAAAACTGAAGTTTATGTAAAATTGATTGAAGAGTGTTTGCAAAAGGGTCAGCAAGCTTTGTATTTATTGCCGGAAATTGCGTTAACTACCCAACTTATTAGTAGACTTCAAGAATATTTTGGTGAGAAAATAGCCATATACCATTCTAAATACAATGTACAGGAAAGAGTGGAGGTTTGGCAAAATGTGTTACAAGCCAAACCTAAAGCACAGCTTGTAATTGGAGCTAGATCTGCAATGTATCTTCCTTTTAACAAACTGGGTCTTATTATTGTTGATGAAGAGCACGAAAGTTCGTTTAAGCAATTTGATCCAGCTCCTCGATATCATGCAAGGGATGCAGCCATAGTTTTGGGTCATCTTCATAATGCAAAAATATTATTGGGCTCCGCTACTCCCAGTGTTGAAAGTTATTACAACACACAAACCGGTAAATATGGTTATGCAGAGATAACTAGGCGATATGGTAATGTACTAATGCCAGATATGGAATTGGTAGATATTAAAGAGGCGCAAAGAAAAAGAAAGATGAAGGGGCATTTTTCTGAACGACTTTTTCTTGAAATGGAAGAAACTCTCAAAGAAGGTTCGCAAATCATACTTTTTCAGAATCGAAGAGGGTTTGCTCCATTAATGGAGTGTTTAACCTGTGGTCATTCCCCTCAATGCCCAAATTGCGATGTAAGCCTAACTTATCACCAATACAGAAATCAGTTACGTTGCCATTATTGCGGGCATCATACCGCATTGCCAGAAAGTTGTTTTGCTTGTGGAAGTCCAGAGTTGGATACCAAAGGCTTTGGTACCGAACAAATAGAAAAAGAGGTTAAAGAACTTTTTTCAGAAGCTAAGGTCGGTAGAATGGATTTAGATACCACACGTGGTAAGCATGGTTATGAAAAAATTATAACTGCTTTTGAACAGCAAGAATTAGATATATTGGTGGGCACTCAAATGCTTACAAAAGGCTTGGATTTTAGAAATGTGAATTTAGTTGGGGTAATGAATGCTGACAGCCTTTTAAACTTCCCCGATTATAGGGCGCATGAAAGAACCTACCAATTGCTGACCCAGGTATCGGGTAGGGCAGGGCGTACTAAGAAAAGAGGGAAGGTTTTAATACAGACCTATAACCCATATCATCAGATTCTAAAGCAAGTGACTACTGGTGATTATGAAGGAATGTATAAAGAACAGTTGTATGAGCGTGAGCAATTTAAGTACCCACCAATAAATAGAATAATAAAGGTAACTTTTAAACATAAAAATTACAATGTACTCAATGAAGCGGCAGATTGGTTTACAGGAGCACTGCGAACCAATTTTGGAGGTACGGTATTAGGACCAGAATACCCACCCGTGGCAAGAATTCGAAATCAATACTTAAAGCATATAGTGGTTAAGGTTCAAAAAGCACAATCTTTGGCACAGACAAAGGCAAATATTAGAAGAATAGAAAAATCGTTTAAGTCCGTAGCGATGTATAGAAGTGTTAGGGTAATATATAATGTAGATCATATATAATAAAAGACCGCTGATCAGCGGTCTTTTTTTGAGAGTAAAATTATGTCATATATTATACGTTACTAAGCGCTTCGGCAAGTTCTGTTTTCTTATTTCTACTTAACGGAATGGATCTACCACTAACTTCAACATTTTTACTGTTGAATTTTTCAACCTTTTCAAGGTTAATGATGTATGATTTGTGAATTCTTAAAAATTTGTCTTCCGGTAATTGCTTTTCAAAAGACTTCATTGTTGATAAGATTACAATATTAGCTTCGTCCGTTACTAATTTAATATAGTCACCAAGAGCTTCGATCCACTTAATGTCATTTAAAATAACCTTCCTTTTTTTAAGGTTGCTCTTTACAAAAATATGCTCTTCGTCTTCATTGACTCTATGCATTTGTTCGTAATTGGCAACGGCTCTTTTTACAGAGGCGTCAAAACGTGCCATTGTAATCGGTTTATGTAAATAATCCGTTACATCGTAATCAAAAGCTTTAAGTGCATAATCAGGTTTACCGGTAATCAAAATTACCTGAGGACTGTTTTCTAGTGACTCGAGTAGGTCGAATCCTGTGATAATTGGCATTTCAACATCAAGAAATATAAGATCTATCTCATGGTTCTTGATTCCATTTTTAGCTTCGATAGCATTACTATATTCTGCTACCATAGTTAAATTTGGATGATTGTTTACCAACTTGGCAACGGCCATCCTTTGCATAGATGAGTCGTCAACGATGATACTTCTTAACTTCATAAGGGTTGATTTGTGGGGTTAAATCATCGACAAAGAACCGAAAAAACATGCTGAACTGCAACAAAAGATGTGAACAATGCGCTGTTGATCGTGTAATTGGTAATGATGATATATTTAAGATTTGGTTTAATTTTTAAATGTTTATACCATTCAATAACGAAGAATATTCGCATTTCTTATATTTATTTTAAAAAAATATCTATTTTTGCACTCCTTAAAAACAAATATAATATGAACCATTACGAAACTGTTTTCATTTTGAATCCCGTTCTATCTGATGTTCAGATAGAGGAAACAGTTAAGAAATTCGAAGATTTCTTAATTAACAATGGCGCCAAAATGGTAGCTAAAGAGAATTGGGGGCTAAAGAAATTAGCGTATCCTATCCAAAACAAAAAAAGTGGCTTTTACCACTTGTTTGAATTCACTAGCGATGGTGAGGTGGTAGCACCTTACGAGCAGGAATTTAGAAGAGATGAACGTGTTATGCGTTTCTTGACCGTTAAATTGGACAAGCACGCAATTGCATGGGCAGAAAAAAGAAGAACAAGAAACAAAACCGCTAAAGCTTAAGTATTATGGCAACATTACAACAACAGGCAAAAGGAAAAAAAGATGGAGAGATCAGGTATCTAACTCCATTGAACATTGAGACCAACACTAAGAAAAAGTATTGTCGTTTTAAAAAATCTGGTATTAAATACGTAGATTATAAAGATGCTGATTTTTTATTGAAGTTGGTAAACGAGCAAGGTAAATTGTTACCTAGAAGACTTACAGGAACTTCATTGAAGTATCAAAGAAAAGTGGCACAAGCCGTAAAGAGAGCTCGTCATTTGGCATTAATGCCATATGTTGCTGATTTATTAAAATAATAAGAAAAGAATCATGGAGCTTATATTAAAAGAAGACGTACAAAATTTAGGTTTTAAAGACGACGTAGTAAATGTTAAGAACGGTTACGGAAGAAACTTCCTTATACCTCAAGGCTTAGCTACTATGGCTACGGTTTCAGCTAAAAAAGTTTTAGCTGAGAATTTAAAGCAAAGAGCACATAAAGAAAAGAAAGTTGTTGATGCCGCTAAGAAAACTGAAGAGGCATTAAAAGCTTTAGAATTGAAAATTACCGCTAAAACAGGTGCTGCCGATAAGTTATTCGGTTCTGTTACAAATGGTGATTTGGCTAGTGCTCTTGAAAAAGAAGGTCACGCAATTGACAAGAAATATATTAGCATACAAGGTGGTGCTGTTAAAAGAACCGGTCCTTACAATGCTCAAATCAGATTACACCGTGAGGTAATCGTTGATTTCGGTTTCGAAGTTGTTGCCGAGCAGAAATAATTAACTCTCAAAGTTAATAACTTTAAAGAGCTATGCGTGCATAGCTCTTTTTTTTGGTATTTTTGTTAAATAACTCATAAATAACTCTAAACCAAAAATTCCATGAAAAACAACTTGTTTTTTCAATTGATGTTGTTGCTTTTTGTTAGCGCAACTTATGGTCAGGTTACCACCTCTAATATTAGAGGTTTGGTAATGGATGATCAAGATCAACCGTTATTTGGCGCTAATATTGTCGCTATTCACACCCCAACAGGTACTAAGTATGGATCAATTACCAATGAAGATGGTAGATTCAACCTATTAAACCTTCGCGTTGGTGGTCCTTACACGGTTGAAATTTCTTATGTAGGTTTTAAACCTTATTTACTTACAGACGTAGATTTATCATTAGGTCAAACATTTAATGTAGATGTTAAATTGGCTAGTGAAAGTCAAGCGTTAGACGAGGTTACCGTTGTTTCTGATCGATCAGGTACTTTTAGTAGTGATCGTACAGGTGCGGAAACAAGTGTAGGTAGAAGAGAATTAACTCGTTTACCAACAATTTCTCGTTCAGCACAAGATTTTACACGTTTAGAGCCAACTGCGAGCGGAAACTCTTTTGGTGGTAGAAATGACCAATTCAATAACTTCTCTTTGGATGGTGCTATTTTCAACAACCCGTTCGGATTGGATGCTGCCACACCAGGTGGTCAAACAGACTCACAACCAATTTCTTTAGATGCCATTGAGCAAATACAGGTTTCAACTGCACCATATGATGTTACTCAGTCTGGTTTTACAGGAGCTTCTGTAAATGCTGTAACTAAAAGTGGTACTAATGAATTTCATGGTACGGTTTACGGATTTTTCAGAAATGAGGATATGACAGGTGGTAAAATTAAAGGAGACGATATCGTTAAGCCTAAATTAGACCAAAGTCAATACGGAGTAAGTATTGGAGGTCCAATTGTAAAGAACAAATTATTCTTTTTTGCCAACTTTGAAAGAGATGAGCGTACAGATTTAGGTACTAACGGATGGGTGCCAAATACAGGTTCTGGTGCAATTAACGAATCTAGAGTACTGGAAAGTGACTTAATTAATGTACAAAATCAATTATTAGCGGTGGGGTATGATCCCGGTGCTTACGAAGGTTTTACACATGATGCTGAATCTACTAAAGGTCTTTTTAAATTAGATTGGAATATTAATGATAACAACCGTTTGGCTGTTATTTATAACTTTTTGAAATCTTCAAAAGAGAAACCTGCACACCCAACGGCAATACAATTTAGAGGTCCTAATGCAAACACATTACAGTTTCAGAATTCAGGATATGAAATAAATAATGACCTAAAGTCTATTCAAGTTGAATTGAACTCGACCTTATCGGAAACGGCTTCGAACAAGTTACAAGTAGGATATACACATTTTGACGATTATAGAAATCCGTTTTCTACTCCGGCACCTTCTATAAGCATTACAAAAGATGGTTCTAATTATATAATCGCTGGGCACGAGCCTTTTTCGGCACATAATAGATTAGATCAAAAAGTACTGCAGATTACCAATAACTTAAATTTTTATAAGGGAGATCATACGTATACAGTTGGTTTTTCTTTGGAGAAATTTATGTTCGATAATTCATTTAACCTAACTGCTTATGGTTTTGATTTCATTGGAGGTGTAGACATCGCGGATTTTGATGCATCATCTTATGATTTTGCTGGTCCACAAGCAACATTTAATGCAAATAACGCTGTACCAGATGGTGAAGGTTGGGCATTGGCAGAGACGAATGTGGGTCAATTGGCATTTTACGTACAAGATGAATGGAATGTAAATGAGAAATTCAAATTAACATATGGTGTTCGTTTTGATAAGCCTTTGTTCTTTGACTCTGCACAGAAAGCACAAGATGTTATTGATAGAGGTTTTGTAATTGCTGATCAACCTTATGAAAACCCTAATACAGGCGAAACGGTTTTTATTGATAATACACAAATGCCAACTAATGATTGGCTAATTTCCCCAAGAGTAGGTTTTAACTATGATGTTTATGATGATAAATCATTACAACTACGTGGTGGTTCTGGTCTGTTTACCGGTCGTTTCCCATTCGTATGGTTAGGAAATCAGATTTCTTCTCCAGATGTATTTTTCTTACAGGCTGTTGATCCAGATTATAAGTTTCCACAAGTATGGAGAACGAACTTAGGTGCTGATAAGCGATTAGATAATGGTATGGTACTTACTGCAGATCTTTCCTATACAAAAGATATCAATGGTCCTCATGTACAACACTGGGGCCTAACATCTCCGTCTGACAATTTAGTGGGTGCTGATAGTAGACCTAGATATACTTTAGATGATCAATTGAATAGTTTTGGGATAACTGCAGGGCCTTTTGTATTTACAAACTCTAATAAAGGAAGAATTTGGAATGCATCTTTGAAAGCTCAAAAGAACTTTGATAATGGTTTGTACACAATGATGGCATATAGCTATTTAGACGCTAAGGATGTGAATTCAATTGAAGCAGAGATTACATCAGATGCTTTTGCAGGTAACCCGATTGTAAATGATGTAAATGCAGATGTGCTGGCTCATTCTAAGTACGGGGATAAGCATAGATTCATTGGTGTAGCTAGTAAAAACTGGCAATACGGTAAATGGGCTACTACACTTTCTACGTTCTTTGAATATGCTCAAGGTGGTAGATTCAACTATACTTATGGTGGTGATATTAATGGTGATGGATCAGGTATCAACGACCTGATTTATGTTCCAACTTCTGCAGAAATTGGTCAAATGCAATTTTCAGGAGCGGGACAAGGAGCTGCTTTTGATGCTTACATTGCACAAGATGATTACTTAAGTGGTCGTAGAGGTCAATATGCAGAGCGTTACGGAGCTTTAGCGCCATGGAGAGGTCGTTGGGACGTTAAGTTCTTACAAGATTATAAAATCACTGTATCTGAAGGTAAAACCAATACCATTCAATTTAGTGTAGATGTACTTAATATTGGTAATTTGATCAGTTCTGATTGGGGTCTAGTACAACAGCCTAACGCAGTTCAACCTATTGGTGTGTCTGTAGATGCGGATACAAACGTGCCTACATATACGTTTAGTCCAGATTTAACAGAAACTTTTGGGTATGATGCTAGTTTATTATCTAGATGGCAAGCACAAGTAGGATTGAGATATATCTTCTAAGATTATAAAATTAAGTTGTAAAAGCCCTAGCAAATATGTTAGGGCTTTTTATTTTTGCAAAATGAAATATACGAGGCTAACAAAAGAGCAATTAGAGGAATTACATCCAGAATTTATCAATTTTCTTGCGACACAATCAATAACGGGCGATGAATGGGAAGATATTAAAAAGAACAAGCCCAAAGTAGCAGAAGAAGAATTAGATGTTTTTAGCGATTTAGTGTGGGAAGGTGTTTTGGCCAAGGTTTCCTATTTGGAGAATATTTCCAAAAATCAAATGCATCTATTTCATTTGACCGAAAAAGAAATGAAACTTATTTCTGTAAAGGTGATGAACCCTGAAATTGATTTGACTAGTACTGTTGGTTTTGACTGGTTCAAAAGAAACTGGCAGTCAGATTTTGTAGAGTATTTAACCGCTGCCAAAGCATATACAGATGATAAAAATGTAGATAAGTTTTTGTTGATACAACAAGGTGCGGTAATCACCAAAGGAGAATTATACCAATGGTTCGAGAAAGTAATCGTTACCTCTTAAAATAATATAAATCTAATATTCATACTGCGTAATTGTAACCTTATTTTTAGTAAGGTTATATTTGTGATACAATTATAAAATTAATGGCACAGAAACCATCTATACCTAAAGGCACCAGAGATTTTAATCCATCTGAAATAGCTAAGCGTAATTATATTTTTGATATTATCAAAAAGAACTTTCAAACTTATGGTTTTCAACCCATTGAAACACCTTCTTTTGAGAATTCAGATACGTTATTGGGTAAATATGGGGAAGAAGGTGACCGTTTGATATTCAAGATTTTAAATTCCGGGGATTTTATACGTAAGGTTGATGATGCGACCTATGCAGATAAAAACTCCGCTACCATAGCACCTAGAATTACCGAAAAGGCATTACGTTACGATTTAACTGTACCGTTTGCCCGTTATGTGGTTATGCATCAGAATGATATAGATTTTCCATTTAAACGATATCAAATTCAACCAGTTTGGAGAGCAGATAGACCTCAAAAAGGTCGGTTTAGAGAATTTTTTCAATGTGATGCCGATGTAGTGGGGTCAGATTCCTTATTACAAGAGGTAGAATTGATTCAGTTGTATGATGCCGTATTTTCCGAGTTAAAATTGGAAGGGGCAACCATTAAAATGAACAATAGAAAAATACTGGCAGGTATCGCAGAAGTTATAGGAGCTAAGGATTTACTTATAGATTTCACCGTTGCTTTAGACAAGCTTGATAAAATAGGAGAGGACGGAGTTAAAAAAGAAATGCTTGCAAAAGGGATTTCTGAGGAGGCAATAGAAAAAGCATCTCCTTTGTTTTTACCTCAAGGTAGCAATGAAGAGCAATTACAGCGTTTAGATGCCTTATTGAAAAATTCTGAAGAAGGTAGAAAAGGTTTGGAAGAACTTCGTTTTATTTTAGAAACGATAGCTGTTTTAGGCTTGCAATCCGCTAATTTATCTATTGATGTAACTCTTGCGCGCGGACTCAATTATTACACAGGGGCTATTTTTGAGGTTGCAGCGCCAGAAGGTGTGAAAATGGGGTCTATAGGTGGTGGCGGTCGCTATGATGACCTAACCGGTATTTTTGGTTTGAAGAACGTAAGTGGAGTAGGCATATCATTTGGTCTAGATCGTATTTATTTGGTTTTAGAAGATTTAGGGCTCTTTCCAGAGGCAATTGACCAATCTCTACAAGTATTATGCGTCAATTTTGGTGATAAGGAAGCTATGGCTGCCTTAAAACTGGTAAGTCAATTACGAAAATCGGGTGTTAAAGCCGATATTTATCCTTCTAGTGCCAAGATGCAAAAGCAAATGAAATATGCTAATAATCGCAATGTACCATATGTGGTTTTAATTGGGGAACAAGAGTTGGACAATAATTCATTCGTTGTGAAAAACATGAAAGAAGGGACACAAGAAAAGTACAGTTTAAACAAAGTTGTAGACTTTGTAAATTACTTGAGCTAACTACTTTAAAATCAGATAAAATTTTACTGAGTCATTTTTGATTATATTTGGTTAACCAATTTGGTTGTGCAATTTTACATTGTACAATTGATATAGGCTTAAATCAATATTAAATCAAGTTTTATAATTACAATATCATGACGAACAGTAACAAATTATCTGGAAAAAATATACTCATAACAGCCGGTGCTCAAGGAATTGGAGAAGCAATTACCAAGCATTTTATTGATAGCGGTGCCAATGTTGCTATTCATTATTTTTCTAGTGCGGATACTGCAAATGAATTAGTAAAGTACGCGACCGATAAGGGTTTAAAAGCAATTGCAATATCTGGGGATTTGACCAAGGAAGAAGATGCAAATGCCTTAGTTGAAAAAACGGTTGAAGCTTTAGGCGGTCTAAATATTCTTATAAATAATGCCGGGTCTTTAGTGGCTAGAAAGTTACTAAGCGAAATGGAAACAGAATTTTGGCACAAGGTGATGGATATTAACATGACTTCAATGATGTTCGTTACACGAGCAGCAGCACCATATTTGGCAAAGAATGAAAATAGTAGCATTGTCAACTTGGCATCTTTAGCTGGGCGTAAAGGAGGTCACCCTGGATCATTGGTGTATTCTACCAGTAAAGGAGCTATTTTAACCTATACAAGGGCACTTGCATCAGAATTAGGACCACAGGGAACAAGAGTTAATGCAGTTGCACCAGGACTTATCTTAGGAACCTCATTTCACAATACACATACCACTAAAGAATCTGCAGCAGAAACTACAAAAGGTATTCCTATTCAAAGAGCCGGTAATGCAGATGATGTTGCCAGAGCTGTGTTATATTTAGCCTCTGAATATGATGGCTTTATTACTGGAGCTACTCTTGATATTAATGGAGGAGTTTATAATATGTAAACATTATGTACTATTGATGTAGTCTTTTCATGATTTCTGTGCATATGGTATTGTAATAGGCTGTTTCATGAGGTACGTAATTGTATTTCAAAACCTCTGTAACCTCATTTTTGAACTGATCAATGGAAATTAATTTTAAAGATTCTACTTCACTTTCTTGTTTTTGAAGAGCGTGAATTGGAATTTTTAATTCAGCAATAAAAGTGTGATGGTATTCGCAATCTATAAGAGTATCTGAATGTTTGTGTTCAGATTTATAAATTCCTATTTTCTGTAATGCTTCCGGTTGAATAGAAAGTCCTATTTCCTCTTCGATTTCCCGTACTGCAGAAATCTTTATATTTTCACCTGCCCCAATATGCCCTGCAACGGAGACATCCCATAGTAAGGGGAATACATCTTTATTTTTTGAACGCTGCTGAAGTAGAATTTCACCATCCAAGGTGTAGAACCATACATGTACTGTCTGGTGATACCATCCATTTTTATGTGCTTCACTTTTCATGGCAGTTCTGTTGGTAAGATTGCCATCAGCATCTAAAATATCAATTAGTTCATCCATAGAATAAAAAAAAATCCCTCCATGTATTTGGAGGGATAATATCAGCTTATTCGAAATAATTAAACGTTTCGCCTTCTTTAATAGTAAGCAAGGTTTCGTAGATCAAACGAATTACATTCTCAACATCGTCTTTATGAACCGTTTCTACCGTAGTGTGCATGTAACGTAACGGTAAAGAAATCAAAGCAGATGCAACACCGCCATTACTGTACGCAAAAGCATCTGTATCTGTACCCGTAGATCTAGATGCGGCCATTCGTTGAAATGGAATATTTTTCTTTTCTGCTGTTTCAATAATACGTTCACGTAATTTATTCTGTACCGCTGGGGCATAGGAGATTACAGGTCCTGCGCCAATTTCAGTGTGCCCTTGTACCTCTTTCTTAATCATTGGGGTTGTCGTATCATGACAAACATCTGTAACTATAGCAACGTTTGGCTTTATAGTTTGTGTAATCATTTCCGCACCGCGTAATCCAATCTCTTCTTGTACAGAGTTGGTTATATAAAGTCCAAAAGGTAATTCTACTTTATTCTCATGTAGTAGACGTGCAACTTCGGCAATCATAAAACCACCAGCTCTGTTGTCAATAGCTCTACAAACGTATTTGTCTTTGTTGAGAATTTGAAATTCGTCTGGGTAGGTTATTACACAACCTACATGTACTCCAAGTTTTTCAACTTCCTCTTTGGTTGTGGCACCAACATCAACGGTAATATTCTCAATTTTTGGAGTTTCTTCTTTATCTCCTTTTCGTGTATGAATAGCTGGCCAGCCAAAAATACCTTTAACTATGCCATTTTTTGTATGGATATTTACCCATTTAGAAGGAGCAATTAAGTGGTCGCTTCCTCCATTTCTTATAACATGGATAAGTCCGTTGTCCGTAATATAATTAATGTACCAAGAGATTTCATCAGAATGTCCTTCAATTACAACTTTATATTTTGCATCAGGATTTATAACTCCGACAGCAGTACCGTAAGTATCTGTGATGAAGGTATCTACGTAAGGTTTTAGGTAGTCCATCCATATCTTTTGCCCTTCCCACTCATATCCTGTAGGAGCGGCATTGTTCAAGTATTTTTCAAAAAAGTCTTCAGACTTTTTGGTAATTATTTTTTTCTCAGCCATCAATGTTAATTTAAGATACAAACTTAAGAATATTAGCGTTGTATTAATAATAACCTTCTTTAATATTCGTTAATTTTGGCAGGACTTTTGTTAAGCCTATGGTAATGAAATATAACTTTTTACTACTTTATTTACTGGTCTTCGGTGTTTTCATTTGTTCAGCTCAGGTTGAAGAACAAAAACTTGATTCTGTTGCGGAAAAAATGATTATTGTTTCGGGTGATTCATTGCTGCAAAGCTCTATAGCGTTAGAGGAAGCCTATGTATTCGGTAAATTAAAGTTTTCGTCTTATGATGAAAAATTGAGGTATTATATTTTACGTAGAAAAACCCAAAAGGTATATCCGTATGCAAAAATGGCAGCGGAACGGTTAGTAGAGCTAAACGATAGTTTGGCAAATATGAAGAACAAGCGCAAACGTAAAAAGTATACCAAAAAAGTACAGAAATTTATTGAAGAGGAGTTTTCTGAGGAGTTGAAAAAATTGACCAGAACAGAGGGGCAAATTTTGGTTAAACTTATATACAGGCAAACCGGTACAACTGCCTTTGATTTGGTCAAGGACTTAAGAAACGGATGGCGAGCATTTTGGTATAATACAACAGCTAAATTATTTAATATAAGTATCAAGGAAGAGTTTCATCCAGATTTGGTAGAAGAAGATTACTTGATAGAAGATATTCTGCAACGTGCATTCTCTAAAGGAAAGTTAGAACGCCAAGAAACCGTTTTAGACTATGATTATGATAAGTTGTATAATAAATGGAAGAAAACTACCAAAGTGCCAAAAGACTAAGTCTACTTCGATTTTACACCAAATAATGCATTCATAATTGTCATAATACCTTTAAAACCCATATATACGGCATAGGCTGCTAGAATCAGACCTAAAATACAAACCGGCCAATACATGGGGTGATCTTCGTTCTTAAACGCTTGCCAAAGTATAATTGGAGCGGTAAACATCAGTACAACGGTTAATGCCAGTCTTTTTAATCCTTTTACAAGTAAATCTTTATCAGTTCTCCTCATTGTTCGTAATTGTAATGCTATCAGTATATTCTTCTACAATGGCAAAATAACCTAGGGCGAAATTATCTGAACGCTCAACATTGTCGACAATTTCGTCGTTATCTATACCGGTTATATTTATGATGTTTCCGCGAACAGTTGCAGCAGGTGTTTGAAATGGACCTTGGTCGCCACCCGACTGTACAATAATCTGATTCATGTAATTGTAGAACTGTTCGTCGGCACCTAGTAAACTTATGTTAACTACAGAACTTGTATTTATGGCTAAATCATTGTCGTAAAAGTACGAGAATATAAAGGTTTGTCCTTGATAAAACTCATCTTCTGTTACCAAAAACTCTCCGAAATCTAAGTCCAACACATAAAAATCATCGCTATCGGCCCGGTCGGTAAATGATACTATAACTTCTGTTTCATCGCCTGAAAAAAGCGTTTCATCGCCTTGCTCTAAAGAATCTATAGGTACAGATTTCACATAAGTGGTTGTGGCAAAATACTGTTCTTCGCTAGTCTGTATAATCAATTGAAATACGTCACCTTCATCAATACTGCTTACTCTAATTCTTTGATCTGCATCAAAGTTAGGGTCTGGAACCCATTTACCGCTGCCAGGTTCCAATTCAGCTAAATTCGATACTCCGCCACCTTCTAGTATTTCTGGGGCATCAGGGCTTGGTGTTCCATAATAAATAATGGCACTTTCTATCGTGGCAGTGGTATTCTCATCGAAAAAAGAGCTGCTTTCCGAAACCACTATTTCAATAGGTAGAAATTCTTGAGTTTCGTCAACGCGTATTACACCATTGACAATCAGTCTTGTGTCGTTTTCGGGTAGTTCTATGTCGATAACATCTTCACATGAAATGAAAAGAACTATGCTTAATGTAATTAATATATAGCGTTTCATTGCTTATAGTTTAAAATTATAAGTAACGGCGGGTACTATGCCAAAAATGGAAGTCCTTACGGCTTCATTTACTCCTGTATCATCATTTTGTCTAAAACTAATAGAAGCCGCATTTCGTCTGTTATAGACATTATAAAGGCTAAAGACCCATTCTCCCTTTAGCTTTCTGTTTCTGTTCTTCTGAGGGGTTAATGTTGCTGAGAGGTCCAAGCGGTTATATGCAGGTAACCGCTGTGTGTTTCTTAACCCATAGTAGGGTACCGTTAAGTCTTGAAATTCAAATTGACCAATTGGGTAATTTGTTGGTTGCCCTGTTTGATAGGTGAAATTTCCACTAAAACTCCATTTGTCATTTAAATCATAGCTTAAAAACATTGAAATGTCGTGGGTTTTATCATAAGGAGTGTTGTACCAATTTCCAAAATTAATTCCGGTTTCAATATTACTACGGCCATTATCGATAATTGAAGTTCTACCTGGGGTACGTTGTTCAGATTTAGATAAGGTGTATGCTAGCCACCCTTGAAGCTTACCTTCGTTTTTTCGTAATAGAATTTCCAGACCGTAGGCACGCGCTTCGCCATTTAAAATTACTTGCTCAATAGCATCATTGGCAATTAGATTGGCACCGTCTATATAATCTATTCTATTTTGAACATCTTTATAGAAAATTTCAGTTTCAAAAGAAAAATCACCGTCATTAATATTTTTAAAGTAACCAAAGGCATATTGATCCAGAAGCTGTGGTTTTGTAAATGGGCCACTTGGCGTCCATACATCTAAAGGAGTAGGGGAGCTGGTGTTTGAAAGGAGGTGTAAATACTGGGCTAACCTCGTATAGCTGGCTTTTATGGAACTTGTTTCATTTAATGTGTATGAAAACGATGCTCTAGGTTCAAAATTACTAAAATGAGCGAGTGTAGTGCCTCTGCCGGGAGTAATAACATCGATAGGGTCTGCTTCTTGGTAAATTAGTAATAATGGATCAAAATAAACTGGGTTATTATTGGCGTAAACGTTCAATTCATCTTGACCTAATCGCATAAAATGACTAAAACGTAAACCATAACCTACACTTAAGTTATCACTTAATTTATGTTCAAAATCAACATAAGCGGCAAACTCATTCGCATATTTTTCGGTTAATTGGTCTTCAATTATTCCCGATTCGCTATTACTTGGTTCTATTTTACCGGGATTAAATTGGTAGTAAACGTTGTTAATGCCGTAGTTGACCTGTAGTTTGTCGGTGGCGTAATGTTTAAGATCGTATTTAATATTAAAATTCTGAATTCCCGAATTCCAATTAAATCCAACAAAATCAAGTTTTAATCCGTAGTAATAGTCCGAATATATTAAAGATAAGTTTGAGAATAACTTATCGGAGAAAAGATGGTTCCATCTAAAATTACCGACGGCATTACCATAAGTGTTTACAAAACTATCATTAATACCAAACACATCTCTGCCAAAATACCCAGAAAGGAATATGTTGTTTTTTTCGTTTAATCTATAGTTCAACTTGGTGTTCAGGTCGTAGAAATAGGCGGTGTTGTCTACATTAAATAGAGGTAAAAAAAGATGGGCATATGAAGCTCTGCCACCAATTAAAAATGCAGCCTTGTCTTTTTTAATCGGTCCCTCTATTAATAACCTACTGGCAACGGCGCCGAAACCACCGTTCATTTTAAACTCTTTGCTATTACCTTCTTTTTGAAATATATCTAATACCGATGACACTCTACCACCATAACGCGCAGGTATACCACCTTTATAGAGTTTTACATCTTTTATGGCATCGGGATTAAAAACAGAAAAGAATCCGAATAAGTGTGATGAATTAAAGATGATAGCTTCATCTAAAAGAATTAAATTTTGATCGGCAGCACCACCCCGAACATTAAAACCCGATGCGCCTTCACCCGCATTTGTAACACCAGGAAGTAGTAGTATTGATTTAATTACGTCAGCTTCACCTAAAATTACAGGTATTTTTTTTATGGTACCCACTGATAGTGTATTTACACTCATTTGTGGTTTTCTGATATCCATCTTTTCCACATTTTCCGTAACCACTACTTCTTCTAATTGTTCCGCTTCTTCATTGAGTGAAAAATCTATTCGCTTATCTTCGGTTAGCGTAATTTCCTGTATAATATTTTCAAAACCCAAGTAACTGATGAGTACGGTATAGGTACCCTCAGGAAGTGTAATGGAATAAAAGCCGTACTCATTAGTGGTGACCCCGGTATTTAATTCTGGTATGGCAACAGTAACACCTATTAGTGTTTCATTACTGCTTGATTCCGATATAGAACCATTTAAGGTATATTTTTGTTGTCCCCATGATGAGACTGAGAAGCAAAACAATGAGATAAGAATAAACAGTAAATATCCCTTCATCAATTTTTTTTAGTAAAAATACTTAGAAATAGCAGATACTCCTACAATTAAATAAAGGCAAAAAAAATACCCTTAACATTAATTAAGGGTATTTATAAAATTAATTTCTATTAAATGGATTCTAATATACCATTTAATGTAGCGCTTGGTCTCATAGCTTTTTCAACCAATACAGGATCTGGTTTGTAATAACCGCCAATATCTTGTTTTGAGCCTTGTGCATCTATCAATTCTGATAGTATCTGTTCTTCTTTGTCATTGATATCAGAACTAACTTTAGAGAATATAGCTTTTAGTTCGGCATTGTCATCTTGTAATGCTAATGCTTCAGCCCAATATTTAGCTAAGAAAAAGTGGCTACCTCTGGTATCGATTTCCTTTACTTTTCTAGAAGGAGATTTATCGTTCAATAAAAACTTTTCGGTTGCACTATCTAAAGTATCGCCTAGAACCTTAGCAGCAGGATTTGAATTTTTCTCACCAAAAAACTCCAATGAAACGCCTAATGCTAAAAATTCACCTAAAGAATCCCATCTTAGGTGTCCTTCTTCCAAAAATTGCTCAACGTGCTTTGGAGCAGATCCACCGGCACCGGTTTCAAATAGTCCGCCTCCGTTCATCAAAGGAACTATGGATAGCATTTTCGCACTGGTACCAACTTCTAAAATAGGGAAGAGGTCAGTAAGGTAATCTCTTAAAACATTACCGGAAACAGAAATGGTATCCTTACCATCCTTCATTCTTTTTAACGTGAAAGCTGTAGCTTTAATAGGAGACATAATCTGAATGTCCAAACCTTTTGTGTCCTCTTGTGCTAAATAAGTATTTACTTTTTTAATAAGTTCGGCGTCGTGAGATCTATTTTCATCTAACCAAAAAATAGCCGGTACATCTGTTGCTCTTGCTCTTGAGACAGCTAATTTTACCCAGTCTTGAATAGGAGCGTCCTTCACTTGGCACATACGCCAAATATCACCACTATTTACAGTATGCTCAAGTAAAACTGTACCACTAGTAGAGTCAACTACCTGTACCGTGCCGCTCTGGTTAATTTCGAAAGTCTTGTCATGAGAACCGTACTCCTCCGCTTTTTGAGCCATTAGACCTACGTTAGGCACTGTACCCATAGTAGTAGGGTCAAAAGCTCCATGTTCTTTACAGAAGTCGATTGTTGCCGTATAAATGCCAGCATAACTACTATCTGGAATTACTGCTTTGGTATCTTGTGGCTTGCCTTCGGCATTCCACATTTGTCCTGAGTTTCTGATCATAGCCGGCATTGAAGCATCGATAATAATATCACTAGGTACATGTAAGTTAGTAATTCCTTTATCGGAATTTACCATTGCTAAATCTGGTCCGTTTGCCAAGGCTTCATCCAAATCGTTCTTGATGGCATCTTGTTCTTCTTTTGGCAAAGCTTCTATTTTTTGATATAAGCTTGCTAAACCATCACTAGGTCTAATTCCTAATTTTTCAAAGGTATCCTCATATTTTTCGAAGACAGACTTAAAGAAGGTGTCCACAACATGACCAAATATAATTGGATCGGATACTTTCATCATTGTAGCCTTTAAGTGTACTGAAAAAAGTACGCCTTTATCCTTGGCATCTTTTACCTCTTTGCTCAAGAAGTCAAGTAGCGCTTTTTTATTCATTACCGTTGCATCAATAATTTCAGCAGCTTGTAAGCTGATATTATCTTTTAGAATAGTTTCAGAACCGTTAGAAACTAATTTGATTTGTACGGAGGTTTCGTTCTTTAGAGTAACAGATTTTTCGTTGGCTTGAAAATCTCCTTCGCCCATCGTAGCAACATGTGTTTTGGAGTCAGAGCTCCATGCGCCCATACTATGAGGATTCTGTTTAGCGTAATTCTTTACGGCCTTTGGTGCTCTTCGGTCAGAGTTACCTTCCCTTAGTACAGGGTTTACGGCACTACCTTTTACAGTATGATATCTAGCCTTAATTTCTTTTTCCTCGTCATTTTTAGGCTCATCTGGATAATCGGGTAGTTTGTAACCTTTTGCTTGTAATTCTTTTATAGCCTCGTGTAATTGAGGTACCGATGCACTAATATTAGGTAATTTTATAATGTTTGCTTCTGGCTGTTTAGCCATTTTGCCCAATTCTTCCAAATCATTGGACACTCGTTGCTCTTCCGTTAAAAATTCGGGAAAGGTAGCAGCGATTCTTCCAGCTAAAGAGATGTCTTTAGTTTCAATTTCAATTCCTGATGATTTAGTGAAAGCTTTTACAATAGGTAAAAAAGACTCTGTTGCCAATGCGGGCGCTTCGTCTGTTTTTGTATAAAAAATTTTGGACATGTGCGGTTTGTTTTAATTTAAGCGGAACAAATATACAATTTTATACAGGTATGAAGGTGGAGATAATGCCTTAATATTTAAGGCGGGCGGGAAGTTTTGTTAAATAACAAAAGCCATATCAATGTACGCATACAATGATATGGCTTTTTAGAAAAAGTTTACGGACTGTTTGTTTTAATTTTTCATTAAAACGGCAACCCTTGATTGCATCCGCTTCACTGATTCAACGTTTAAAATATTTTTCGATTCCCAGATACGCAATCCGGCATCTACACAATATTTCTTTTTTATTGTCATCATTGAAAACTAAAAACCTAGTGTATAGTATTTTTAAAATTCAACTAATTTTAAACTTAATTGGCGACAGCCAACAAACTTAAAATTTACCCCATTTAATAATCATTAAATGATATGGTCAAACAATAATACGATAGAACGTAAACTTCGTAATGGTGTCGAAATGGATGCTTTTCTCAATCACCATTTTTTAACCATAGTTCAATTTACAAAAAATAGTAATATAAAACGTAAAATTGTAAACTTTTATTAATCAACACTTTATGAACATCGGTTATTCACTTTTGTTCATAAAAAAAGCACTGTCCTAAAATAGAACAGTGCTTATTATTATTGTGAAGAAGAATTTATCCTCTTACTTCCTTAATTCTAGCTTTCTTACCAGTTAATTCACGGAAGTAGTATATTCTAGATCTACGTACTTTACCACGCTTGTTCACTTCAATTTTTTGAAGAGCAGGTAGGTTAATAGGGAAGATACGTTCAACACCTACTGTTCCAGACATTTTACGGATTGTAAACGTCTCTGTAGAACCAGTACCTCTACGTTGTATAACAACACCTTTAAAGAACTGTGTTCTTGTTTTCTCACCTTCCTTAATTTCGTAGTAAACAGTGATTGTATCACCAGCAGAAAATTTTGGAAATTCTTTTTTAGTTACGAATTCGTCTTGTACAAATTTTATTAATGATTCCATTGTATAGTTAAAATTGGAATTAAATTAGAGCAACATTCACGATTATCGTCAGAGGTTATTCTAACAGGCTGCAAAATTAGTGCTTATATTAAAATACACAAGTATTTATTTGCTTTTTCTTTATTTTTTGGATTTTGCTTATTCCAACAAATCCGGACGTAACTTTTCTGTACGTTCATATGCTTTGCTTTCTCTCCATTCTTCAATTTTACCAAAATTTCCACTTAGTAGAACGTCTGGGACCTTTGAACCTTTGTATTCAGCTGGTCTTGTATATACAGGCGGAGCTAATAGACCATCTTGAAAAGTATCGGTAAGTGCAGATGTTTCGTCATTGAGTACGCCAGGTAATAGTCTAATTATTGCATCGCATAAAACCGCCGCACCTAATTCACCACCAGAAAGCACGTAGTCTCCAATTGATATTTCTTTCGTTATAAAAAGATCTCTTACGCGCTGATCCACTCCTTTATAATGTCCGCAAAGAATAATAATGTTTTTGGACATAGATAGGGTGTTGGCTGTTTTCTGGTTTAAAGTTTCGCCATCTGGAGTCATATATATGACTTCGTCATATTCCCTTTCAGATTTTAAACCTGTAATACATTTATCTATGGGCTCAATCATAAGAACCATACCGGCTCCTCCGCCAAATTGGTAATCATCTACGTTTCTATACTTTGTATCGGTATAATCCCTAAGATTATGAAAATGGACCTCGACCAAATCTTTTTCAATGGCTCTCTTTAATATGGAGGCTTCAAAAGGACTGGTGAGTAGCTCAGGTAACACTGTAATTATGTCAATTCTCATTTTTTAATTTTGCATCGTCATTTAACCTGCCAAAAGTAATGAAAACAGTGGTAATCTTTTTCCCAACCAAGCTTTTCGTATAATTTTTGAGCTGGGTTATCAATAGCAGTTTCCAAGGCAAGACCTTTATAGCCATTTATTCTGCAAAATTCTTGAGCTTTTAATAGCAGTTGCTCACCAACAGATTTACCTCTGTGCTCAGCAGCAACGAATAAGTCGTTTAGGATAATTGATTTCTCTAGGCTAACGGAAGAAAAGGTAAAATATAGCTGTACAAAACCAATTGCAATATTTGCTTCATAAGCAGCAAAAATTACAGATTCGTTATTTATAAGTCTATCGTTTAGAAAATCTCTTGCGGCTTCTAAGTCAGATTCCATTTTATAAAATACTCTATATCCGTCAAAAAGATGAACTATGTCGTCTATTTGTGCTGCCGTAATTTTTTGTATCATAATTCGGATAAAAAAAAGCTCCAATTTGGAGCTTTTTAAATTATTTAGTTTTCTTCTGTTTGTTAATCTCGTCTTGCAGTTGTCTACTGATCTTTTGTTCACGCTCTAAAGCTCTTCGTCTATGATCTTCGTATTCCACTTCTAATTCAGATAAATTCTGTTTTGCTTCCTGGGTAAGAATATTGCTGTTTCTAAATTTATAGATAAATAAACCAAGTGTTAGAAATAAGATTCCGATAATGGTCCATAGTACAAAGTTATATGTTCCTTTGGAAACTGGTAAGCCAAGAAAGGACATGCTGTCTTTTTCCTCTGTTACCAAGCCTAAATTGGTAGTGGTCTCTTCTAGTTTTTTATTTAAAGAGGTAATGGTAGTTTCATGCTCCGCAATGGTAGCTTTAAGCTCGCCCGTTTTCTTGTTCATGGCGGCTATGGAGTCCAAAACATTTTTTCTGATTTTAAATAAATTAGATTCTTTTACCACTTCATATCTAACACCATCTGCTCTATAGTTTCCTGATCGCTTGGCAATATAATCGAATTGATTACTGATCGGTCCTTCGTCTAAAGACAACTTATCTTCCTCTTCTTCGGTATTTTGAGCAAATTGTACATTACTAGCTAATAAAAAGGCTAATAACAATAGTATTCTATAGAAATTCATGTAATAGATTCTTAGGTTAATTTGAATAATTTAGAGTTGACTAAAGTACTTTATAAAAATTGAATTATGAAAAAAATATAAAGCTTAAACTTTCTTTATTTACCTACGTTCTTAATTAACAAATGGATCTTTTGTTCGGCGAAAATTAATAATACGTATAACGTCTTACTTTGGCAATGTATTTTGCCAGGCGAATTACTTGATGAGAATATCCGTATTCATTATCATACCATATATATAGGATAACATTTTTTCCGGTACTTGAAACTATGGTAGCCATACTATCATAAATTGATGGAGCAGAAGTACCGATAATGTCAGAGGATACTAACTCCTTGTCCAAAGAGTATTTTATCTGTTCCACCAAATCACCTTCCAAGGCATATTTTTTAATCATGGAATTGACTCCGTCCAAAGAAGTTTTTTGGTTGATTTCAAGATTTAAAATAGCCAAAGAGCCATTTGGTACGGGTACTCTAATGGCATTAGAGGTTAATTTACCTTCTAAAGATGGTAGTGCCTTGGTAACAGCTTTACCTGCTCCTGTTTCGGTAATGACCATGTTTAGGGCGGCGGCACGACCTCTTCTGTATTTACCGTGCATATTGTCCACTAAATTTTGGTCATTGGTGTAGGCGTGTATGGTTTCTAAATGCCCTTTTTTAATGCCGAAAGTTTCTTCTATCGCTTTTAAAATGGGAGTGATGGCATTGGTTGTACATGATGCGGCTGAAAAAACATCAGTATCATCCGGTGAATATTCCAAGTGGTTTACACCATGCACGATATTGGCAACTTCTTTGCCGGGAGCGGTTAACAACACCTTTGCAGCCCCATTGGCTTGTAAGTGTCTTTCTAACTGCTCTTTTGTTCTAAAAGCACCTGTATTGTCTATGACCAAAGCTTCTTTGATGCCATATTCGGTATAATCTATTTCTTCTGGCATGTTGGCATATATAACATGTACCGTAGTGCCGTTGATGATAAGTTTTAAATTGGAATAATCTACTTTGACCGTTCCGTTAAAAATACCGTGTACCGAATCTGTTCTAAGCAAGCTTGCTCGTTTTTCAAGATTTTCAATACTTGGTTTGCCTCTAACAACAATAGCTCTTAATCTTAATTGGTTGCCTTTGCCAGTTTTTGACATAAGTTCTCTCGCAACCAATCTTCCTATTCTACCAAAACCATAGAGTACCACATCTTTGGGCTCTATACTTTTAAAATCTTGTGCAGATTGTAGTTTATCTATGACAAAAGATTTTACATTGTTAAGAATATTGGTGTCAGAATGGTATTCGTACGTTAGTTTACCGATGTCTAATTTGGAAGGCGGTAAGGCAATGTCAGAAATTGATCTCAATATTTCTACGGAATCAAAAATAGAAATTGGTTTTTGTACAAATTCACCAGCGTACTCGTGCAAGTGCATAATGTCACTTACATTTTTGTCAATAACCTGATTTTTGAAAAGAACAATTTCAATGGATTTATCATACCATAAATCACTTACGATTTTGATAAATTCTGTAGTAGCTTTTCTGCGGTCTGCTTGAAATGCCAGCTCTTTTTCAAATGTGGTTTGTGGAGCCATAATTAGTTGATTATTTTAGAATTCGCACAAAACTAGAAAAATAAAGCACTTTAAATAAATATTTTTCAAAAAAAAGCCTTCGTTTTTACGAAGGCTGTATTTATTAAGGATTTTATTATTGAAAGATGAGTCGGTCTCTTTCACCGTTAGATCCTAACATGGTAATGACCGTTTTTCCATATTTAGAGATGCCGCCAAAAGCTGTATAAGCATCATCAATATTTCCTATTTCTTGATCATCTATTTTTACAATTACCTTTTCAGACAAGCCATAACCTCTATAACGTTCTGGTACACCTATAATCTTAACACCTGTTTTGGTCTTGTATACCTTTTTATCATGTTCGGTAAGGTTCTTAACTTCTAGACCCATTTCTGGAACTACTAGCGTTTGTCTTTCTTTTAGGGTTAGGGGCAATACTAGTTGCTCATCTTTTCTGTTGATGACAAATTCTAAAGTATCTCCAGGTCTTTTGGTGGATAGATATCCGGTTAAATCAGGATACTTATGAACATCGATTTCATCAACCTTTTTGATAATATCGCCTATTTCAATACCCGCTTCTTCAGCAGCGGATTCTTCTTCAATGTATTCTATATACACACCATCAATATTATTTATGCCTTTTTCAATGGCGTCTCTAGTGTTAACAGGTGCAGGTCTTATGCCCATAAAACCTTTTTGTACATTACCGTATTCCAAGATGTCCTGAATTACTTTTTTCGCAATATTGCTAGGTACCGCAAAAGAATAACCAACATATGAACCGGTTTGTGATGTTATGGCTGTATTAATACCGATTAAGTCACCATTGGTGTTTACCAATGCTCCACCAGAATTTCCCGGGTTAACCGCTGCATCGGTTTGTATAAAGGATTGGTTCTTGCCAAGATTTCTTGCTTTTGCACTAACAATACCAGCAGTAACGGTCGAAGTAAGGTTGAAAGGATTACCAACCGCAAGCACCCATTCGCCGATTTTGGTGTGGTCGGAATCACCAAACGCCAAATACGGTAATTTCTCGTCCGGGTCGATTTTTATCAAGGCGATATCAGAATTTGGATCGGTACCGATCAATTCGGCATTGTAAGTTCTGTTATTGTTCAATGTAACCTGTAATTGATTCGCTCTACTGATTACGTGATTGTTGGTAACAATATATCCGTCCGAAGAAATTATAACACCCGATCCCGTACCAACCTGGGGAACGACTTTGCCGCTGGTTCCATAGAAAATATCAAATATATTGGTTGGTGCCTTGCTTATTGTTATATTCTTCACATGGACTACCGCATTTACGGTGTTTTCTGCCGCATTGGTGAAATCAACCTCATTAATGCCTGCTCCCTTAGCTGATGTGGGTGTGTAACTGGCATTTACCACTCCGTTGGAATTTTCTTGAGCTATTATGGTAAAATTTTCCTTCTCGAAAAATAGTTTATAAGCACCCAAAGTAATCGCACCTGCAAAAATGGAAACAAATAGGAGACTTGCTATTCTTTTCATATTCATCAAAGTTTTAACTTATTCTACACAAAATTAATCGTTTTTATGCTATAATATAAGCGTTTAACTACTTTTTAACTAGCGAAGAAAATCTAATTATGTGCTATCTTTGAGCCTTTAATCAAGCATGGAAAATACATTTTATAAATATCAGGGTACAGGTAATGATTTTGTGATGATCGATAATCGCAAAGGTCAGTTTCCAAAAGAAGATACGGACTTAGTAGCAAAAATTTGTCATAGAAGATTTGGGGTTGGTGCTGACGGACTCATTTTATTGGAAAATGACGCGGAAACCGATTTTAGAATGGTTTATTTCAACGCTGATGGAAAAGAAGGGAGTATGTGCGGCAATGGTGGACGATGTATTGTTGCCTTTGCCAATTTTCTTGAGGTAATTGAAGAAGAAACCGTTTTCAACGCTGTAGACGGTTTGCACAAGGCTACAATAGTAGGTGATGTGGTTAGCCTTAAAATGCTAGATGTATCTGAAATTAAAGAGAAATCGAACGCACTTTTTATGGATACCGGGTCGCCACATCATATTCAATTGGTGAATGGTTTAAAGTCTTTTAATGTAGTAAAAGAGGGTGCACGCATACGCTATGGTATTTACGGTGAAAAAGGTAGTAATGTAAACTTTGTGGAGACAAATGTTGATGGTGGGTTCAGTATCAGAACTTATGAAAGAGGAGTAGAAGACGAGACATTATCATGTGGTACGGGAGTTACGGCAGTAGCATTAGGGATGTATCATTTAGGAAATACGAAAGAAAAAACGGTTGCGGTAAAAGCGTTGGGTGGTAATTTAGAGGTATCTTTCAAAGAAGACCATGGTGCGTATTCCGATATATATTTAAAAGGAGAGGCTAAACAGGTTTTTAAAGGTGAATTAACGTGGTAACATTAAAAGGAAAACAGATTTATCTAAGGGCTTTAGAACAGAAAGACCTTAATTTTCTGTACCTAATAGAGAATGATACCAAAGTGTGGGAGGTAAGTGGCACCGTAACCCCTTATTCAAAAGATGTGTTGCAGTTGTATTTGGACAATGCCCACAGAGATATTTTTGATGTGAAGCAATTGCGATTGGTTATTTGTACCCATGAGAATAAGACTCTCGGTTTAATTGATGTTTTTGATTTTGAACCGAATCATAAGCGAGCTGGTATTGGAATAGTTATCTTAGATGAAGACCAAAGAAACAAAGGAATTGGTGCGGAAGCCATAACCTTGCTTACCAATTATTTGTACGAAACATTGGGGTTACAACAAGTTTATGCCAATATTTTAGAGGATAATTTATCAAGCTTACATCTTTTCAAGAAATTGGGCTTTCAGGTAGTTGGGGTCAAAAAAGATTGGGTACGCTTTAAAAATACCTTTAAGAATGAAGTATTATTGCAAAAAATAAATAGTTAATGTACATCAAGCGTATTTTATTGGGTGTAGTGCTCGTAGGTTTAATCGGAGGTGGAATTTTTGCCTATATGGTTTATGGTACTTTTTTTACTTCAAATACAAGTTTTAACAATGATGAAGCTACTGTATTTATACCAACCAATGCAACTGTTGTTGATTTAGAGGAGCGTCTTTCTCCTGTCTTAGAGGATTTTGATTCATTTGAGTCTGCTGCTGATAGAAAAGGATATTTGTCCAATATTAGGGCAGGGCGTTATAAAATTATAAAGGGTATGAATAACAATGAGATAGTTAACTCATTGCGAAGTGGAAATTTACCCGTTAAAGTTTCGTTTAACAATCAAGAGAACATCAATGATTTAGCGGGAAGAATTGCTGCACAGATCGAAGCTGACAGTATCTCATTGGTGTCGGCATTTAATGATAAAGATTTTTTAAAAGCCAATGGTTTTGATGATGCTAATAAGCTGTCATTGTACATACCCAATAGTTACGAGTTTTTCTGGAATACTTCAGCCGAAGGCTTTAGAAGTAGAATGCTAAAGGAATATAATCGTTTTTGGACAGAAACCCGTAAGAACAAAGCTAGTGCACTTGGCTTGGAGCCAAACGAAGTAATTGCATTGGCATCCATAGTACATAAAGAAACGGCTAAGGTTGATGAGCGCCCAACGGTTGCAGGTGTGTATTTAAATAGGTTGAGAAAAAGAATGTTATTGCAAGCCGATCCAACGGTAATTTTTGCTATAAAGAAAGAAACGGGTAATTTCGATACCATAATAAAAAGAGTGTTGTATAGAGATTTGGAGATGGATTCTCCCTATAATACCTATAAGTATGCCGGATTGCCTCCGGGACCAATTGCTATGCCCGATATTTCTGCTATAGATGCAGTTTTAAATCCTAAAAAACACAACTATTACTATTTTGTGGCTAATGTTGAAAAGTTCGGTTATCATATGTTTGCAGAGAGTTTAACGCAACACAACCGAAATAAAGAGCAGTACATCCGATGGATTAACGCTCAGAAAATCAAGAGATAAGCATTCAACCGAATTTTAGAACTTGTTAACTAATTCTGTATTCTTTTAACAGAACCTTCTTAAACTCTTAAAATTTCAGACCTACCTTTGCCCCAGAAATTTAAGCAGGCAAATAGTAGTCGCTGTAAGTCTTAAGAAACTATATGTATGAGAAGATGGATATTAGCAAGTTGTCCTCTAATTGTTACGTTTATAATTTCTGGTTACGGTTTTAAACCTTTTAAGGTTGAAGTGCCAAATCAGTTAAAAGTAAACAAGCCAGAGTTGGTTTCTTTTCCTGAAGATGAATCTCTTTTGGCGAATTATCAAATAAATCCCCCTTTTCTTGGTCGCCAGTTTGTAGGTTTCAAAGAAGCATTAGCTTTTAAGGAGTCTCAAGGAAATTATTTTGTAACCAATACTTTTGGTTACTTAGGTAAGTATCAATTTGGACTGGGCACTTTAGAATTGGTAGGTGTGTACAATGGAAATCAGTTTCTTAACGATCCTGAATTGCAAGAAAAGGTTTTTCATGTAAATACATCTCGTAACAAGTGGATTCTTAGAAGGGACATTAAACGTTATGTAGGTATTCGTATGAACGGCATTGAGGTTACCGAATCGGGTATTCTTGCAGCTGCACATTTAGCGGGACCGGGCAACGTGAAACTTTATTTAAGGTCACATGGGCGCATGGAGATTACCGATGGTTATGGAACTAGTATTTCTAACTATATGAAAAAGTTTTCTGGGTACGATGTTTCTATGATAGAAGCAAAACGAAATCCTAGAATTTAAAAGTTTAAGTAGATATGAAAATGGGAAACCTTGGCACTAGTTTGTCAAGGTTTTTTTTATGCTTGAATAATAAAGATTGCAGGTCTTTTATGAAGATCTACATTTTCCTTTTTCCAATTAATGGCTGTTTTGGTCTTAATATATTCTGTAGGTAAGGTAATATCTGCTGCTACACAAATTCTTGTGCTTGGAGCAAGGGTTTTGATCAACTCCTCTAGCATCTTATTGTTGCGGTACGGTGTTTCAATGAACACTTGAGACTGATTTTCGTCTTTTGATCTCCGTTCTAAATTTTTAATATACTTTTTTCGATCAGAGCTGTCAATGGGTAAGTACCCGTTAAATGCGAAATTTTGACCGTTCATGCCACTTGCCATTAATGCTAACAAAATGGAAGAAGGACCAACTAACGGAATAACCTGTATGTTTTTGGTATGGGCTATTTTTACCACAGCGGCACCAGGGTCGGCAATACCAGGGCAGCCCGCTTCTGATAATATGCCTACGTCATAACCTTCTAAACAAGGGTTTAAAAATGTAGGAATTTCTTCTGGTTCGGTAAATTTGTTCAGTACAAATAACTTTAAACTTGGCTGAGATTTTCTAGGACTGATTTTCTTGATAAAGTGCCTAGCGGTTTTTTCATTTTCAACCACATAATGGTCAAGTCTTTCAATAGTTTGCTTTATTGAAATGGGTAAAACTTCTAAAGGAGGCATATCGCCTAATGTAGAAGGAATTAAATAGACTTTTCCAATTTTACCGTTTTGTGTACTCATTTATTTACTTTCTAATTTGTCGGCAATATTAGTACAAGCCTTGTCTATCATTTGAAATACAGTTTCAAATCCGTCATCGGCATCATAATATGGATCTGGAACTTCTTGGTCTGTTGCGTCTATTTCATTTAATAACAGCTTTACCTTTTCTGCATCGGCTTTATTACGAGCCATACCGATAATATTACCATAGTTGCTCTTGTCCATGGCGTATATCAAATCAAACGTATCAAAGTCCGATACTATAAATCTTCTACACACCTGTGAGCTAATATCAATATTGTGATTTTGTGCTACTTTAATGGACCTTGGGTCGGGTGCATTGCCAATGTGATAACCGGCTGTTCCTGCCGAGTCTACAAAAACCTTGGCGGTATCAACTTTGCTTTTAAGAATACCCTCTGCCAATGGAGACCTGCAAATATTACCTAGGCAAACCATTAACACTTTCATTTAAAGATAAGGTTTAAGAGAATTTCTTAGTTAAATCGTCAATGTACTTACGAAACTGCTTATCGGTTTCTGCTAAATTATCAACGGTCTTACACGCGTGAAGTACTGTTGCGTGATCACGCTTTCCTATTTGTGAACCAATACTTGCCAAAGAAGCTTTTGTAAATTTCTTCGCAAAGAACATAGCTAATTGTCTAGCTTGTACAATATGCCTCTTTCTTGTTTTAGATTGTAACGTAGCAACATCCATTTCAAAGTAATCAGAAACAACTTTTTGAATGTAATCTATAGAAACTTCGCGTTTGGTATTCTTCACGAACTTTTCTACAACTTGTTGCGCAAGCTCAATGGTAACTTCTCTTTTGTTCAAAGTAGACTGTGCAATCAAAGAAATAATAGCGCCTTCTAACTCTCTAATGTTGGTTTTAATATGTTTTGCAACATATTCTATAATGTCTTCAGGTATTTCTACACCATCTCTATACAGTTTATTCTTAAGAATAGAGATTCTTGTTTCGTAATCCGGACTCTGCAACTCAGCCGATAATCCCCATTTGAAACGAGAAAGTAATCGTTGTTCAATATCCTGCATATCTACAGGAGCCTTGTCAGATGTTAAGATTACTTGTTTTCCGTTTTGATGCAAATGGTTAAAAATATGGAAAAATACATCTTGTGTACCAGATTTACCCGATAAGAACTGAACATCATCAATGATCAAAACATCTATCAGTTGGTAAAAATGAATAAAATCGTTACGTGTATTTTTCTTTACAGATTCAATATACTGTTGCGTAAACTTTTCTGCAGAGATATAAAGTACCGTTCTTTCCGGGTATTTATCTTTTATTTCTACACCAATGGCATGAGCCAAGTGTGTTTTCCCAAGACCAACTCCACCAAAAACCAATAAAGGATTGAAAGAAGTGCCACCTGGTTTATTGGCTACCGCCATACCTGCAGAACGAGCCAATCTATTGGAATCACCTTCCAAGAAATTGTCAAAGTTGTAATTCGGGTTTAATTGTGATTCTATCTTAATATTTCTAATTCCTGGAATTACAAAAGGGTTACGTAATTCTGGATTTTTAGATTTGATAGGAACATCCATTTCTTGGGCTGCCATTGCACCTCTATTGGAACTAGGGATTTTTTCGGTAAATGGTTCTTTGTTGCCATATGTATTTTCCATACGTATGATGTAAACCAATTTAGCAGTCTCTCCTAATTCTTTTGTTAAAGCTACCTTTAGAAGTTTAACGTAATGTTCTTCTAGCCACTCATAGAAAAATTTACTAGGTACTTGAATGCTTAAAGCGTTCTCGGTAAGCTTTATGGGTTTAATAGGTTCAAACCATGTTTTGAATGCCTGCGGTTGGATATTGTCTTTAATAAACACCAAACAGTTTTTCCATACGGAATTTGCAGTAACATTCATAATAATCTATACTCTTTTAATGGTTAGCTTTTAGCTAAAAGAGATTGAAATTTTTCAATCTTAGTTCTCGTTCAACTTGGGCAAATATGTGAACAAATTATTTAAAAAAAAAATCGATTGTCATTGAATTTGACCTTTTTTTTTCTCATGTTCGTTTACCGCTTAGGGGAGCTTTTAAATATATACTTTTTACTTGAAATAAATGCGAACAAACGAAATTTCTTTTCGAATTAGATACAGTGAGACAGATCAAATGGGTGTGGTCTATCATGGAAATTATGCTCAATATTTAGAATTGGCAAGAGTTGAATGGTTAAGGCTGTTGGGTATTTCTTACAAAAGTATGGAAGAAGGCGGCATTATGCTTCCTGTGATCAGTCTTTCTATAAATTATTTAAAACCTGCGTTGTACGATGATTTAATAACGGTGAAGGTAGTTTTGAATAAAAAACCAGCAGTAAGAATAGAATTTGATTATGAAATTGTGAATGAAGCAGGTGAATTATTGGCTACGGCAAATACGGTTTTGGTTTTTATGGATATGAAACGAAAAAGACCAACTAAATGTCCGCAAATACTTTTAGATAAATTAGAGTATTAAATTTTAGCCGTGTTCTTTTACCTCTAATTTGTGATGTGCCTTTAATAATTTCAAGGTTTTTGTGTAGTCACTTTTGTTAACACTTAAAATTACTTTGCATTTTAGATGTAAATCTTGTGATATAATATTCATTTGGTGCTTTTTGACCAAACGCATTACGATATCCATTTCAGAGTACTCAAAAATAACAGTTAGTTCTTTTTGCAAAACTTTGGTTATGATAGATGCGTTTTCTATAGCTAACTTCGCAGCTTCTTTATAGGCGCTGATCAAACCACCGACTCCTAATTTTGTGCCACCGAATATGCGTACCACGGCTACCAAAATATTGGTGACATCAAAAGATTGAATTTGTCCATAAATAGGCATACCGGCAGAATTGTTTGGTTCGCCATCATCATTGGCCCGGTATGATTTTGTTTCTATACCTAATTGCCAAGCATAGCAAACATGATTCGCGTTAGGGTATTCTTTTTTTAAGGTTTCTATATGCTCTTTTATGGTTTCTTCATTGGAAACAGGGAAGCAATACCCATAAAACTTGCTTTTTCGTTCTTTGAACAAAATAGGTTCAGAAGGTGATGAAAGTGTTTTATAGGTGTCCATGTAATTTGATAGGTAAAATTAAATATAAGACATTAGTTTTGGTCCAAATGCAACCAGAATAATACTGAAAACAGCCAAACCTATACCAAGCCAGTTTTTATACGTTAATCGCTCTTTGAATAAAACTATGCCTAAGAGCGTTGAAAACATAACAATGGCTACATTGTTGATTGTAAATACAGATGCACTATTCCATGTGGGGTGTTGTAATGCCTTCAACAAAAAGTATATGGAAAAATAGTTTGGAATACCCAAGCAAACACCACCAATAACATTTTTTATATTAATTTTTATCTGTTGTTGTACAGATTTATATCCTATAAATAATAATCCGAACATTCCTGCAGAGACAAAAACCGTAGCGGAGAACAGTGCATATTCTTCTTCGGGCATATGTGCGTCTTGAAAATATTTAATACTGGTATCAATTGTACCTGAGCCAATAAAGACTAAAATTGGCAGGGCAAATGCCCATTTTTCGGCTTTAATTTTATTTTCTTTTAGAGAGCTAAAGTAAACTGCCAACAATGCCAATAGTATGCCTATAATTTCTAAAACGGTTAAAACCTCCCTATAGAAAAATACACCAAAAAGAACAGGAATGGTGAGAGACATCTTTGTAGCTACCGATGCTACCGATACGCCCAGCTTTTGAGAGGTAGCTGCCATTAAATTAAATATTAGTATGAATAACAGACCAAGTAGAATACTGCCCCAAAACCAACTTTTTTGTGGTATTTCAAAAGCATTAATGGGTTTTTGGTAATAAAGTAAACCCACCACACAAGCAATAAAGTAATTTACTATTATCGCATATATCGTTTGAACTTTATATTTGGTATATAGCTTAAAAACAACAAAAATTAAGCTAGAAAATAGAATACTTAGTGCTAAATACATTGATTAGATACGGCTTAAGGTTTCCAGTACATCTTCTTTTCCAACTTGAAGATTCCAACAATGTATGCCTAGTTTAGATGCGCTATCTGTATTTTCTTTTGTGTCGTCTAAAAAGAAAGTCTCTTCTGCAATTAGATTATTCTCTTTCAATACAAATTCATAAATGTCTGTATTAGGTTTGCGCATTTTCATTTTTTGCGATAAATAGAATACTTCAAAGCAGTTTTTGAATCTATTAAACCGCTCCATTCCCATAGATTCTTTTACTTTCTTAATATGTAAATCATTGGTATTACTCAATAGGAATAAACGGTATTGATTATCGCTCTTTAATTTTTCAATGAAATTTAATCGTTCTTCAGGGAAATCTAGAATGATGGAATTCCATGCATCTTTAATCTGTTGTTTGGTTGCATTTGTGAAAATAGCCTGTAGTTTATCAATGAAAGCATCGGTCTTTAGTAAGCCCATTTCATATTCCTTAAAAACAGTGTCTAGTTCTGGGGTCAATTCGGTAAATCCAAATTTTGCCATTTCTAGTAAAGGGGCTTGTTTATCTAGATTGATGAAGATATCACCAAAATCAAATATGATATTTTTAATCATTTCGTACTATGGTTAGTTGGTCGGTTAAAATTGAAGTGTGTACTAGAATGCGTCCAGCCACTTTTGGTGCGGTAATCCCTTTTGTGAAATTGTTTGCCCCTTTAAAAAGTCGAGCTTCATCCCATAGGTTGGCGACAATAAAACTTTGTAGTGTTTGTGAACCTCCTTCAATGATGACGCTTTGTATCTGTTCTTCGTACATCATCATACATAATTGCATTGGTAGTTCATGTTTGAAATCCAGCACTTTATAAATTACCCCTTCTATGTACCGTTCGCTGTCGTTTGTTTCGGTGCAGACAATAGTTTTTTGTGTTCCATCAAATACATGATAGTCGGAAGAAATTTTTAAGTTTCTATCCAAAATTATTCGTGTAGGTGCCTTGCCGGTCCATTCTCTTACATTTAATTTAGGGTTATCGGATAAAACGGTATTTGTGCCCACTAATATTCCCGGTTCCTCACTACGCCATTTATGTACCAATTGCCTAGATTTGGTATTGGTAATCCAAAAAGGTTTCTTTTCTTCACCACGTTTGGTAGGTTCAGGTGCTATGAATCCGTCCGTGGTTTCTGCCCATTTTAAAATAATATAGGGTCGCTTTTTGGTGAAAAAAGTTAAAAATCTTTTGTGATGCTCCTCGCATTCTTTTTGTAAAATCCCTACTAGAACTTCACAACCAGCTTCTTTCAATTTTTTGATTCCGTTGCCTGCTACTTTTTCATGTGGGTCCTTTAAACCGATAACAACTCTTGGGATGCCCATTTTTATTATAAGATCGGCACAGGGCGGAGTTTTGCCGTAGTGAGAGCAGGGTTCTAATGTTACGTATATGGTTGATGATTTTAAAAGATCAGCATCAGATACTGAGTTAATGGCATTAACCTCGGCATGAGAACCACCGTAGGCACTAGTAAAGCCCTCCCCAATAATTTTATCTTCACGAACAATTACAGCACCTACCATTGGGTTAGGAGCCGTAGTTCCCAATCCATTTTTTGCAATTTCAATACAGCGAAACATATATTTCTCATCTGTAGAAAGATTATCTAAATGTGCCAACATTGAATTTTAAGAATCAAGATTATTAATGGACATCAAACTTTACCTTTATACGCATAACACGTATCTTCACACCTCAAAAATAGTACTTTAAAACCTATTGGCTTATTCATATGGAAAATGTCATTATACGTGAAATCAGAAAGGAAGATAACCAACAAGTTGCTAGGGTTATACGACAGGTGTTGGAGGATTTAGGAGTGCCAAAAGTAGGTACGGCTTATGAAGACCCTTCGTTAGATAATATGTATGAGCATTATGATAAGCCAAAGGCTACTTACTTTGTAATTGAAGAAAATGGCTCAATTTTGGGCTGTGCCGGTGTTGCACAATTAGATAATTATAAAGGCAATGTTTGTGAGCTTCAGAAAATGTACTTTTTGCAAGAAGCTAGAGGTAAAGGAGTAGGTCATAAAATGATAAATGTTTGTTTAGATAAAGCTAAGGAATATGGTTTTGATGCCTGCTATTTAGAGACAATGCCTTATATGTATGCCGCCCAGAAACTATATAAGAAAATGGGCTTTGAATATATTGATGCCCGTATGGGAGATACCGGTCATTATTCTTGCCCGGTATTTATGCTTAAAACTTTATAATTGTGCTTTTACGGGAAATCAAGAATATTTTTCACACAGAATTAAATGCTGTTTATGGTACAGAAGAAGTGAGCAGCTTTTTCTATTTACTCATAGAGCATTATTTTGATCTAGAACGCTTTGTGCTTGCTATGCAACCAGAACTGAATATTGATAAAGACCAAGAAACCATAATCTTTAAGGCACTATCCGAATTAAAATTAGAAAAGCCAATTCAGCATATTATAGGAACAGCTTATTTTATGGATATGGATTTTAAGGTCAACGAACACGTGTTGATACCGAGACCTGAAACCGAAGAATTGGTACGGTGGATTTTAGATGACCATGATAACGATCATGCGCTTCGTGTTTTAGATATGGGTACAGGCAGTGGTTGTATTCCTATTTCTTTGGATAAAAATCTGAATAATGCAAAAGTGTTTGGTTTGGATATCTCTACGGAAGCGTTGCAAGTTGCTCGGCAAAATAATGAAAGCTTACATACCTCGGTAACCTTTTTTCAAGCAGATATATTATCCATAAACAACTCCACAAAAAATGAAGTTTCGGAATTGAATCAGAAATTTGATATTATTGTTTCCAATCCGCCCTATGTTAGGGAACTTGAAAAAGTTGAGATGCGTAAAAATGTTTTAGATCATGAACCTAATTTGGCACTGTTTGTTGCAGATGATAATCCATTGCAGTTTTACGATAAAATAGTTGAGTATGCCTCAAATCGCTTGGAACATAATGGGTGTCTGTATTTAGAAATAAATCAATATTTAGGGGCAGAAATGCAAAAATTGCTACATAAGTTTGGTTTTGAGACTGTAATCTTAAAAAAAGATATGTTTGGTAATGACCGCATGCTTAAAGGCGTTAAAAAATGAAAAGTATCGTTGTTTTTTGCGGTAGTAGCGAGGGTGGAAATACCGAATATGGTGAAGCTGCATTGGCGCTAGGTAGTACAATGGCTGAAAAAGATATTCAGTTGGTATACGGAGGAGCCAAAATTGGCATCATGGGCAAAGTAGCAGAAGGCGTATTGCAGAATGGCGGAAAAGTTATAGGGGTAATTCCTGTTTTTTTAAAGAAGAAAGAAGTAGTACATGAGGGATTGACCCAATTAATCGTCACCCAAAATATGCACGAAAGAAAATTAAAAATGCATGAACTATCCGAAGGTATTATAATGCTACCGGGCGGATTTGGGACCTTAGAAGAATTTTTTGAAATGTTGACCTGGTCACAATTGGGGCTGCATCAATATCCGATTGGAATACTAAATACCAACGGATTTTACGATTCTCTCTTAAAGATGATGCACGACATGGTCAACGAAGGATTTGTAAAACAAGAACATATAAATACTGTTTTGGTAGATAATGATATAAATACTTTGCTCAATAAAATGAATAGCTATGTACCGTTACCAACACCAAAATGGATTAATAAAGAGCAGCTTTAAGGAATATGAAGGCAAAAATAGAAGCACTAAGAAAAGAGTTACGAGAGCATAATCATAATTACTATGTGTTGGATAGTCCGACCATTTCTGATTATGATTTTGATATGAAATTGAAAGAATTACAGGATTTGGAGGCAAAACATCCTGAATTCTATGATGCCAGCTCACCATCTCTGCGTGTAGGAGGTATGATTACCAAGAACTTTGCAACCGTAGTTCATGAACACAGAATGTATTCTTTAGATAATTCATATTCAAAGGAGGATATAGAAGATTGGGAAAAACGTATTCAGCGTAATTTGGGTGATGTGCCCGTTGCGTTTACATGTGAGTTGAAATATGATGGAGCATCTATTAGTATTACCTATGAAAATGGGAAACTGGTAAAAGCGGTAACGCGTGGTGACGGAATACAAGGAGATGATGTTACGAATAATATCAAAACCATTAAATCTGTTCCACTACAATTAAAAGGTGATTATCCGGATAAATTTGATATTCGTGGAGAAATTGTTCTTCCGTTTGATGGGTTCTTAAAAATGAACGAAGAGCGTATAGCAAATGGCGAAGACCCTTATATGAATCCTAGAAATACGGCATCTGGTAGTTTAAAGCTTCAAGATAGTAGTGCCGTGGCTCAAAGACCTTTGGATTGTTTGTTGTATAGTATTGTGGGTAGAAATCTTAATATAGATTCCCAATATCATATGTTGGAGAAAGCCCGTGAATGGGGCTTTAAGGTGCCTACTGTCGCAAAGCTCTGCAAAACTACAGATGAAGTTATGGCATTTGTTGAAGAATGGGATGTAAAGCGCCATGAGTTGCCGTATGAAACAGACGGGGTAGTAATTAAGGTAAACAGTCTTCAATATCAAGAAGAATTAGGTTTTACCTCAAAAGCTCCTAGATGGGCAATGGCATATAAGTTTAAGGCAGAACAGGTATTTACGACCTTAAATGAGATTACATATCAAGTTGGTAGAACAGGTGCAATTACCCCCGTAGCCAATTTAGAACCTGTATTATTGGCTGGTACAACGGTAAAAAGAGCTTCGCTACACAATGCAGACCAAATTGAAAAATTGGATATTAGGGTAGGCGATACCGTATTTGTAGAAAAAGGGGGAGAGATTATACCAAAAATTATAGCGGTAGATTTAACCAAAAGACCTGTAGATTCAAAACCAACGGAGTATATACATCAATGTCCCGAATGTGGAACGGAACTTACCCGCACAGAAGGAGATGCCAAACATTACTGTCCTAATGAATATGGTTGTCCGCCACAGATCACCGGTCGTATTCAGCACTATATCTCCAGAAAGGCAATGGATATTGAAGGTTTAGGAGGTGAGACGATAGAATTGCTATTTAAAGAAGGATTAATAGATGATTATGCCGATTTGTATGAACTCACTAAAGAAGATGTTTTACCATTAGAGCGAATGGCAGAGAAATCCGCCGAGAATTTGGTAAAAGGGGTATCAGAATCGGTAAAAGTGCCGTTTGAGCGTGTTCTGTTCGCTTTAGGTATTCGCTTTGTTGGTGAAACCGTAGCAAAGAAGCTGGCAAAGGCGTATAAGAATATAGATGCTTTAAAAGCAGCTGACTTGGAACATTTGATTTCGGTAGATGAAATAGGGGAACGCATAGCACAAAGTGTGATTGATTTTTTTGCGAACGAAAAAAATATCGATGCTATTGAAAGATTACGTAGTTATGGCGTACAATTGTCTATATCAGAAGAAAAGTTACAAAACCAGACCGATACTTTGGCTGGGAAAACCTTTGTGGTTTCTGGGGTATTTGAGATTTTAAGTAGAGACGAGCTTAAAAAGAAAATTGAAGATAATGGCGGTAAGGTAGGATCATCTATATCTTCCAAGACTTCTTTTTTAATTGCAGGAGATAAAATGGGACCTAGCAAGCGTACAAAAGCAGAGAAGCTTGAAATTCCGATTATAAGTGAACATGATTTTATTAATATGTTAGCATAAACAACTATGGATATTTTTACAATAATTTCGGTACTAGTATTTCTTTCGGCAATTTTTGGCTATATAAATGCAAGATTTCTAAAACTACCCAACAGTATAGGTTTAATGCTTATTACCATAGTGTTTACCTTGGCGGTGTTTGCTATTGGTTACGTTGATGATACATTGATCAATGCAGAACGATATATCATAACCCAGATAGATTTTAAATCGGTTCTACTGGATATCATGTTAAGTTTTCTGTTGTTCGCAGGAGCGCTACATACTAATTTTGAACAACTAAAAGTACAACGATGGCCAATATTGGTGTTTTCAACACTTGGGGTATTGGTTTCTACTTTTTTAGTAGGTACAAGTATATATTACCTTCTGCAATTGTTGGGCATGAATATCAATTTTATTTATTGCTTGCTCTTTGGTTCTTTAATTTCACCAACAGATCCAATTGCTGTATTGGGTATATTGAAAAAGGCGGGTGCGCCAAAACAATTGGAAACCAAAATAGTGGGAGAATCTTTGTTTAATGACGGGGTAGGGGTTGTGGTGTTTTTAACCATATATCAATTGGCTTCGGCAACCGAAGTTGCGGTTTCTCCTTTAGACATCATTGAACTATTTGGTGTAGAGGTTATAGGTGGTTTAGCATTGGGTCTCGCACTAGGTTGGGGAACGTACAAGTTAATGCGGTCTATAGATGATTATGATATAGAGGTAATCATCACTTTGGCAACCGTAATGGTTGGTACTTTAATAGCTCAGAAATTTCATTTATCTGCCCCCTTGGCAATGGTGGCAGCAGGGTTGGTAGTAGGTAATGATACGGTGCGCAATTCGGCAATGTCAAAGACTACCGAGACCTATGTAGATAAATTTTGGGAGCTTTTAGATATTCTTTTAAATACATTGTTATTTGTGCTGATCGGGATGGAAATGTTGGTGCTGAGCTTTGAAACGGAATATGTTATTGCAGGACTGTTGGCAATTCCTCTAGTATTACTATGTCGCTACTTATCCTTATTGACCCCGATTAAATTTTTTGAGAAAAAGCTAGACTTTGTAAAGGGAACCAATTTGGTAATGACATGGGGCGGATTACGGGGTGGTATCTCTATTGCCCTGGCTTTAGGGCTATCTGAGGACATGCATAGAGATGCATTTTTGGTCATCACCTACATTGTTGTGGTATTCTCCATTATCGGACAAGGCTTAACTGTTGAAAAACTTATTAAACGTGTGGTAAAATGATACCAAAGACCTATTTTGAATTTGAAAAGAGTTTAGAACTATCCACTGTTCCAAAAGAATGGTCGGACGGACTAAAAGCTGCTTGGTATGATGCCAAAGGCGATTGGGAATCGTCTCACAATATTGCTCAAGACATGCATAATGCTTTAGGTAGTTGGTTACATGCGTATTTGCACCGTAAAGAAGGCGATCGTTTTAATGCAGGATATTGGTATCGTTTGGCGAATAAAGAATATCCCACAATTACCTTAGACGAAGAGCTTAAGGTAATTGTGGAATATTTAATGAAAAGTTCCTAAGTTTCTAAACTCTTCTTAATTTCCATTTTGGACTACCATTTTAGAAAATTCGCAAAGTACTTCAAGTGAATTAACTTGAACTTTGCAGTATGAAAAAAATATCAAACTTCGGAATATTTACACTGCTGTTAGTGAGCAGTTTAACGATAATGGTAGGTACGGTAATTGCACCATCGTTATCAGGAATTATACAACATAAAGATTTAGGTTTTTCACCCAGTTGGTTAATTACATTGCCTTCATTGGGTGTAGTCGTTTTTGCACCTTTAATAGGTTGGTTGTTGAATAAGATGAGCCCTCTTAAGTTGCTCGCATATGGACTAATTCCTTATGCCGTTTTGGGGTTAATAGGTGCTTTTATAGACAATCAATACCTTTTAATTTTAGATCGCTTTCTTCTAGGTGCAGCGACCGTGGCAATACAAGTTTCGGTCACCGCATACATAGCAGCACAATATGAAGGTGAAGCGCGTATGAAAATGATTGCTTGGCAAGGAATGGCAATAGAGTTAGGCGGAGTTGTTTTTTTGGCAATAGGAGGGATTTTAGGTGAGATGTTCTGGCAATATCCCTTTTATATCTACCTCATAGCGCTAGTATGTCTTTTATTGGTTTTTAAAACCTTACCAAAAATTGAAGAATCCGTTAGAGAAGAGGAAACTTCTGCTGAGGTTACTACAAGGGAAAAACTTAAAACACGAATAATAATAGCCTCCTCTTTATTAGCAATGATGTTATTTTTTATAGGCTTTGTAACCCTACCATTGTTTCTGCCAACAAATTTTGGCTTTAGTGAATCTGAAACAGGATATCTTATGGCGTTCATTTCTGTTATTGCTATTATAACAGCAAGTCAGTTGCCTAGAATGGTTAAATTGTTAGGAGATGGAAAGACGGTGACTTTAGGTTTTGTTTTTTTTATGTTAGGCTATATAGTTCTTGCTTTGGCTATAAGTGTACCCTTCTTAATTCTGACAGCTATATGTATTGGGTTAGGATTTGGGTTTACCATTCCACTTTTAAACCATATGACCATTGAGGTTAGTAATAGTCAAAACCAGGGAAAAAATTTAGGGTTGTTTTCTATGGCAGTCTTTGGGGGGCAATTCTTGTCAACCTTTATTGAATATATTTCTAAAAATTATATGGCGGTCTATGGGGTGGCTGCGGCTTTGGCATTGGTAATTGCATTGGTAATGTATTATCAATTTCAAAAAGCAGGCAAAGACTAGTATTGTTTGAATTCTTTTTACTTTTATGGCTTACCATGAAAGTAAAAGAATTTGCATACCTGGAAAACCAAAATTAAGATTGATTTAAAATTCGATTCGAAAACTGAATTGTCGCATAACTCAATGGGTATTTATTTTGAATATATTCAAGAAAGTAGCGTTGTAGTGCACTTTAAGCCCTTAAACGAGCAATTTAACATGAACTTAAATGTAGGTTCTAAGGGTGTTTTATTGAATTTTGAACGCGATTTAATAGATGAAGATGATATTGAGTATTCGTTAGATGTGATGTCGCTCTTCAATAAATACCCTAAATTTCAAATTAAGGATGTTAAAAAGGTAGAACAGGTCAAAAAGTTGATTGAGTTGCTGAAGGAGGAATATTATAGTGATACGGTATCCTATATTATGCTTAAGACATTGTTGAAAGTTCTTTTATTACATTTAATAAGATTTCAGAACAATGAACTATTACCACAAGACATTCAACAGAAAAGAGTTTTTCAGTTTTTAGAGTTAATGGAAATTAATTTTTTGAATGAAACCAACGCAGAGTTTTATGCAAATAAGTTAGGTATAAGTACTAAACGATTGAATCAAGTTTTACAAGATAAGTTGAGCCTTACCGCTAAACAGATTATTCAGCAACGTCAGATTACCGAAGCCAAGCGAAAACTTATTAAAAGTGAAATTACTACCAAAGAATTAGCTTTTGAATTGGGTTTTGAATCCATTAGTAGCTTTTCCCGTTTTTTTAAGAAAAATGTAGGTGTAAGTCCAACGGTATTCAAATCTCAGCAACACTCATAATTACTACGGATTAACTAAAAAAAATCGGAACCAATTTATGGCTCCGATTGTAAAACTTCCTAAAAAGGGAGATTAAACCATTTTAAAATCAAGTAGAATTTCACCTTCAATAGAAGCTTGTAAATGGTCACCTTTAAAAGTTTCACCTGCACCAATTGCGGGTGTTCCCGTAAATATCAGGTCACCGGGGTTTAAGGTCATAAAACTGGATACAAAACTTATGATTTCTGCAAAATTATAAATGATGTAGCCCGTATTGCCAACTTGCTTTTTTTCACCATTAATAACCAAGTCAAAATTAATATTGTCCAGTTCTGGAAATTCAGAAATTGGTTTAAAACCTGAAATTGGCGAAGCACCATCAAAACCTTTTGCCAAAGCCCATGGTCCTTTCTTGTCTCTACTGGCGGTAAGCACATCTTTTGCGGTATAATCTATACCGATACCTATTTCAGATATGTAGGAGTTGGCTTCCTCTTCAGATACATTTTTAGCCAATTTTCCAATTTTAACCACCAATTCTACTTCGTAGATCAGCTGATTGGTAATAGCAGGGAATTCAACATCTTTACTATCTGTAACCAATGAAGAATCTGGTTTTGTGAAAATGAGTTGTACATCATTTTTTAAATCATCTATTTCAGATTTATCTAAAACATAGTTTTTGCCAATGCCTATAATTTTCATTACTGTGGTGTTAGTGTGTTATTTATTAAGAAGTGAAATTAATGATTAAAATAAGTGTAGTAGCCTCTTTTTGTTGAAATCACAAGAATCCATATTTTTGTTTTAAGACTCTTAGTTATAATCAGATTATTTAATGACCTGTAACGCTTTTAGTGCAGCAAGAGTTATCTCTTTTCTTGTTTGTATAAAATCACTTAGGTCTATATTGTTATTAGTAGGTTCTAAATTAGTGGCAAAGAAATAAACATTGTCTTTAACTTCTATATAGCCAACAAACCACCCGTTATATTGTTCGTTACTTATAGATAATCCTGTTTTTCCACTGAGTGTATATTTTTCGGTATCGATCACCATTATTTGCTTTACAATTTTTTGGGTTTTAACAGATATAGGCAGTTGACCACTATAAAATCGTTTTAAAAAATCTATCTGTTGCATTTGATTTATTCTAGATTCGCCTTCTAACCAAAAATTGGAAATATTGTTACTATCAATTTTTAAATCTCCATATTCAATCTTTTTTACATACTCGTTCATTCGCTGAGGTCCAATTTTGGTTGCAACCTGTTGATAGCACGGAACACAAGAATACTGAAAGGCATCACGTAGAATTAAATCTTGTTCCCACAGGTCTAGCCATTTTTCTTGACCATCCCATTTAAAAATGGTGCTATCATTTTTTATTACTCCCGTTTCTAAACCAATTATGGTATTGGCGATTTTAAAGGTTGATGCTGGTAATTTTCCTTGTTTGGTCCAATTAAAATCATTTGAATAGAAATTATTTTTGTGCAGGTCGTATATTAAAATTGCCCCATTAACATTAGCAGAATCAATTATAGTTTGAAATTCAGACTTTATTATTTTGTTTTCTTCTGATTTTGATGATGCTAGTAAATTAGTTTTATATTGTTGTCTACAAGAAGATATAGATAAAAGTAAAAATAGGTGTAAGTATAATTTCATAAAGCTACTGCATGTATTGAATGGCGATGATTTAAATATAAGTATATAGGTATTTAATTATTTACAGTGAAAGCTTAAAAATTAAATGTAAGGCATTAAAAAAGCGACAGTGAATAACCATTGCCGCCAAATAAAATAAAACGTATTAATACCTTGTATGGTGATTAGTATAAACTACCCATTGCTTCTATTTTCTTTTCAAGATATTCTTCTTTACTATTTTTCAATTGGTTTTGCTTTGCTAAAGCCGTCAACTTAAGATTGTTTTTAATAGAGAATTTGAGCTTCATATATTTCTCTTGTAAAACACCAAGATGATCATCGAGTCCTTGAGAGTGAATGTTTAAGTGCATAATAATTGAGTTTAGATGAATTTCTAAGTTAAAAATTAATTGACTGATAATCATTTATTTATAAATAAATAGACTCTGTATAGTTGATAAATGCGAATATGATTTTTTCGTATAACTTAAATTGTGTTTCTCGTAAATTTAGTTTGCTATTTTTACGCTGTTGATTATTGTAGGACTGGAATTTATAGTTAGGTAGAGTTTGAAAATAATATAGATTTATAACACCTTCCTAAAACAAACACTATTAGCCATGTGCTCGTACGGAGGGTAATTTTTGATAATTGTGTAATTATTCTTTTTATAAAGTGCAATGGCTTCGGGCTGGCGCAATCCTGTTTCAAGAACGGTGTTAGAATAATTCAATTCTTTTGCCCAGCTTTCTAGGGCCAATAATAGTCGAGAAGCTAAACCTTTACCACGGTGCTCTGGTAAAACATACATACGTTTAATTTCAACAGCCACTTTATTAAACTGTTTAAAGGCACCACAAGCAACGGGATTGTCATCAGCGTACAGTACAACACAGTTGTTTAGTTGTTCAATACCATTGAACTGTGCGTAGAAAGCATTGTCTTCACCATCTCGCTCAGCTAAATCGGCATCTAAAAGTGCCACCAGATTTTTGAAATGTGTATTGTCGCTAGATGTACAAATGATCGTTGTCATATTCAGTCTTAAAATTAGACCTTAATTGTATATCCATTAGCTGTGGTCGTTGTATTGTCAAAATAGAAATCTATACGACCAAGATTAACGCCAAAGCATCCTACCTGATTTACAAGAACATCACGTTCGGCAGCGTTACTGATAACGGTTGGTTTATCTAAAAAGGTATGTGTGTGACCGCCAATGATTAAATCTGTGTATTTGGTTCTTTTCGCGAGCTTTAGATCATCTGGTTTTTGGCTACGGTATTCATATCCTAAGTGGGAGAGGCAAATAACCAAATCACATTTTTCTTCTTCTTTCAATTTTGTTTCCATATCGGTCGCTAACTCATATGGATCAAGAAATACGGTTTCTTTATAAAGTTGTTTAGTAACTAAACCTGCTAATTGAATACCTAATCCGTAAACACCTACTTTAATTCCGTCCTTCTCATAAATTTTATAAGGCTGTGTTAATCCGTCTAAAACGGTATTGGAAAAATCGTAATTGGCACTGATAAAATTAAACTTCGCATAGGGCATTTGGGCAAGCAAGCCATCAATACCATTGTCGAAATCATGATTACCAATGGTTGTCGCATCATAATTAAGCATGCTCATTAATTTAAATTCTAGTTCTCCACCATAAAAATTGAAATAGGGTGTTCCTTGAAAGATATCTCCGGCATCAAAAAGAAAAGTGTTAGGGTTCTCTTTTCTAATACTATCGACCAAACCTGCTCTACGAGCTAACCCGCCCAACCCAGGAAAATTTGCATGGTCATTGGGGAAGGCATCTACATGGCTGTGCACATCGTTGGTGTGTAAAATGGTAATGTGTTTTTTTGAGGCAACGTTGCAAGAATTTAAGCTAAGTCCACCTAAAGTCAACAAACCAGATGTTGCAGCTGTATTTTTTATAAATTTTCTTCTTTCCATTTTACTGTAATTGATAATATCTTAGATCTACTTTTGGGGCTAGTGTATCCACTTTAGAAAAGAAATCTATCATGGCATTTCTTATTTTGTAATGGGTTTCCGTTTTTGAAATGGCATCTTTAAAAAAGCCCATATTATCGCCGCCAGTAACCAAATAATCTGAAGTTGCTATATTATAGGATTTGTTTTTATCTAATGATTTTCCACCTACGGTAAATGTATTAACGGTGTTATCGTTATTTAAAATGATTTGTGCACCGGCTATTGGGTGGGCTCTTTTAGATTTAATTAAATAGTCTACCATTTTCATTAACGATTCACCTTTTAGCTCAACGACGACAACGGAATTTTCAAAAGGCATTACCTCATAAGCGGTTCTAGAAGTAACGTTGCCTTTGGAGATAATTGAACGTATGCCGCCATGGTTCAATAAAACCATGTCTATATTGTGACCAGTTCGTTTCTTGAATATAGGATTGGTTTCACTTAGAACAATATCTGCCATTAAATTACCGGCGGTAGTATTAAATTTTCCGTCACTTTTAGAGATTACGTATGGTGCATATGCCAGTGTGCTGTCTAAAATACTTTCTACCCTATCGTGATACGGTTGAATAAAATTTTGAATACTATCTACAGATGTAAAACTATTATCGATTGCTATTTGCTTGCCAGTCAGTTCAGTAAGGTGCTCGGGAGTGTTCTTGCAAGAAATTAAACTGATAATTGTTATAAATATAACATAATGTTTTATATTTAAAATACCAAAGTGTTTTAACTTCGCCATATGTTGCAGGGATATTATTTACATTTGTCTAAATGTAAAAATACATGTTTTTAAAAGGAATTAAGGACAAGTTTAAACGGAAATCTGGTCGTAAGATCTTAAAACAGTTGGTGACCTCGCCAATAACTGTAACACGAGAGAGTAAAGGAATACGTTCTGTAGGTTGTATTGTGGACCTAGATAAGTTCGAGAAATCTGAGGTGTTTTTTCAGTTTCAGGAAGAGTTGTCATTGCATCCAAATGCGGTTAAAATAATTGGATATAAGCGTTTTTACGATAAAAACTCGCCGTATGCCACTCCGGTTTTTTCGGATAAGGATTTAGGATGGAACGGCGATATCGAAAACAGTTATGCCCTTGAATTTTTAGGGCGTGAATACGATCTTTTAGTGAACTATTATAACGAGGACAGCTTACTGTTAAATTTAATGTCGGTAAAGACAAGGGCTCGTTTAAAGGTAGGATTTAAAGAAGTTGGTCCTACTTATAATGATTTAATGTTAGATACGCCGTTAAAGGACTTTCAGATTTTTAAAAAAGAATTGAAAAAGTACTTGGGCATTTTTAAGGAGATTTAGTTATGAAGGAATTAAGAGGAGCAGGAGTAGCGTTGATAACGCCTTTTAAGGAAGATGGTACAGTAGATGTTGAAGCTCTTAGAAAAGTTGTTGCCTTTAATATAGAGGGTAATATAGACTATTTGGTGGTGTTGGGTACAACAGCTGAATCTGTTACGCTTTCAAAGACCGAAAAACAATTGGTGATGCGTACCGTAGAAGAGGCGAATGCAGGAGCGCTCCCATTGGTAATAGGTGTAGGAGGAAATAATACGGCTGCATTGGTAGAAGAACTTCAAACCACCGATTTATCGGCATATGATGCCATCCTATCTGTATCACCATATTATAATAGACCCACCCAAGAAGGAATTTACCAACATTTTGCGGCACTTTCCAATGCCTCTCCATTACCTATAATTCTTTATAATGTGCCTGGCAGAACCGGTAGTAACATGTTGCCTGAAACTGTTGTTCGCTTGGCAAAGAAATTTGATAATATTGTTGCAGTTAAAGAGGCTTGTGGTGATATGACCCAGGTTCAAGAGTTGATTTCAAAAAGACCGGAAGGATTTTTAGTATTGTCTGGTGATGATATTACGGCATTACCAACAATTGTAGCGGGTGGCGATGGTGTAATTTCGGTAATAGGTCAAGGTTTGCCCGAAGAATTTTCTAAAATGGTAGATGAAGGTTTAAATGGAAATACCGAGGTTGCCTATAGTTACCATTATAAAATGCAAGAAGGTATGAAATTGATTTTTGAAGAAGGAAACCCTGCAGGTATAAAGGTGATCTTTGAATATTTAGGTATTGCAAAGCCTTTTGTGAGACTTCCTTTGATAGACGCATCAGATGCATTAAAGCATAGAATTGTATCATTTATGGAATCTATGATACGCATACCTGCATAAATATTCGTTAAATCTTCATTAGGTAGGGCATTCTTGTGGTTTAAAGCCTGTATTTTTATTGGATTAATTTGTTTTTTAAATCCATTGATAATCACTAATTTTGCAAAATGTTTTTTAAAATGAGGAGAGTTTTCCCAGTACTATTGATTGCCATTGCTTTACAATCTTGTAGCGAATACCAAAAGGTACTTAAGCATGATGATGTAAAAGCCAAATACGACATGGCAGAAACATTCTACGAAGAGGGCGATTTTAGAAGAGCAAATAGATTGCTTGAGCAAATTGCACCAAAATACGTAGGTAAGCCACAAGGGGAACGTGTTATGTTCTTTTTGTCCAACAGTTATTTTCAGCGTGGCGATTACAATATGGCTGGTTACCAGTTTGAACGTTTCGTGAAATCCTATCCTAAAAGTGATAAGGCGGTAGAAGCTAATTTTTTAGGAGCTAAAAGTTACTATAAATTATCTCCCGAATATTCTTTGGATCAAACCGATACCGATAAGGCGTTGTTGAAATTGCAGAATTTCATCAATACTTATTCTGAGTCCGAATATTTTGCCGAAGCTAATGCAATGGCACAAGAGTTGACCACTAAAAAAGAAAGAAAGGCCTTCGAAATATTAAAGCAATATAACAAGCTTGGCGAATTTAACTACGATATGCTTAAATCTGCTGTTGCTGCAAGCGATAACTTTGTAGCGGACAATCCTGGTTCTCCTTACAGGGAAGAGGCTATGTTCGTAAAAGTACAAGCGTTGACACATATGGCGGTCAATAGTTTTGAACAATTAAAGGAAGAGCGTTTAAAAAAGGCAAGAGCGGCGCATTCCGCTTTAATGAAGCAGTTTCCGGAGTCTAAATTTGATAAGGAGGCAACAGATTTAATTGAAAAAATTGATAAAGAATTACAACGCATGCAAGCGCAGGTGGTTGAGTCAAAATAAAAAATGTAATTATGAATATGAACGATTTAAAAAACTCTAAAGCATCAGTATCTACGGTAACCATTAATCGTAATGAGTTTGATCAGCCTACAGAAAATATATACGAGGCTATTTCAATTACTGCAAAACGTGCTATTCAGATCAATTCTGAAATCAAAAAAGAGCTTTTAGAAAAGTTAGAAGAATTTGCTACTTATAGCGATAGCTTAGAAGAGGTATTTGAGAATAAAGAGCAAATAGAGGTTTCTAAATTCTACGAAAAATTACCTAAGCCACACGCAATGGCGGTAGAAGAGTGGTTAATGGATAAAATTTACCACAGAAATACAGAAAAAGACGCTTAAGAAATATGTTGAACGGCAAAAATGTTCTTTTAGGAATAACTGGAGGCATTGCCGCTTATAAGACAACATTCTTAGTTCGTTTATTTATAAAAGCTGGCGCTAACGTTAAGGTTATACTTACCGATAGTGCCAGTTCTTTTGTTTCCCCACTTACCTTGGCCACATTGGCTAAAAATCCCGTTGTTCAAGATTTTGTTAAGTCCGAAGAAAATATGGTTGATTGGAACAACCATGTGGAAATGGGCTTATGGGCGGACTTAATGGTCATTGCACCTGCAACTGCTAATACCATGTCTAAAATGGTAAGCGGTAATTGCGACAACATTCTAATGGCTACATATTTATCGGCCAAATGTCCTGTGTACGTAGCACCGGCAATGGATCTGGATATGTATAAACATCCAAGTACAAAAAAATCTTTACACGAACTTGCGTCTTTTGGTAATTTGATTATTCCTGCCGCTAATGGAGAGTTGGCAAGTGGTTTACATGGTGAAGGCAGAATGGCCGAGCCGGAAGAAATCATTGCATTTATCAAAAACAACATAGCGCAAGGTTTGCCGTTATCTGGCAAGAAAGTTTTAATTACCGCAGGCCCAACATATGAGGCAATTGATCCGGTTCGTTTTATAGGAAATCACTCTTCTGGTCTAATGGGCTTTGAGCTTGCCAAAACAGCGGCTAACCTAGGGGCAGAGGTGTTCTTGGTTACAGGACCAACCAAATTAACGGTTGCTCACGATAGCATTCATGTTATTAATGTTGTGTCTGCAGATGAAATGTTTCAAAATGCGCAAAAGTACTTTGAAACATCGGATGTTGTAATATGTGCAGCAGCTGTGGCAGATTATAGACCTAAAACCGTTGCGGAACAAAAAATTAAAAAATCCGAAGAAAACCTTACTATTGAACTAGTAAAGAATGTCGATATTTTAAAGACATTCGGTGATCATAAAACCCATCAATTTTTAGTAGGCTTTGCCTTGGAGACCGAAAACGAGGTTGAAAATGCAAAAGGAAAACTAGCACGTAAAAATTTAGATGCTATTGTACTTAACTCTATGCGAGACAAAGGTGCGGGCTTTGGTGGCGATACCAATAAAATTTCATTTATAGATACCAATTCTAACTTTACTGCGTTTGAACTAAAGACCAAGGCAGAAGTTGCCGTGGATATCTTCAATGAAATTATTAAAAGACGGTATGCGTAAAGCAATATTTTTATTTTTATTCAACCTTATTTGTTTTGTTTCGCTTGCACAAGAATTGAACTGTGCCGTAACAGTCAATTCAGATCAGCTTTCGCAAGGCGATCTTCAGGTTTTTAAAACTTTAGAGCGTTCATTGAATGATTTTGTAAACAAAACAAAATGGACCAACCGTGTTTATAAGGAAAATGAACGTGTAAATGCACAAATGTTCATTACCATAACCTCTTATGAGTCTAATGTTTTTAGTGGCAATATTCAAATTCAATCATCTAGACCGGTTTATAACACATCTTATTCCACGCCTGTTTTTAATTATAAGGACAACGCGTTTAATTTTCAATACATAGAGTTTCAGCCGTTGATATTTAATGAAAACCAGTTTGAGTCAAACTTGGTCAGCGTTATGGCGTATTACGTGTATGTAATTTTAGGTCTTGATGCCGATACTTTTTCTTTAGAGGGTGGAACGGAGTTTTACAGAAAAGCACAGAGTATTGTTACGCAAGCGCAAGGAAGTAATTCTGCCGGATGGAGCCAGTCTTCAGATTCTAACCGAAGTAGGTTTGAATTAATAGACAATCTACTTTCTAATACCTATAGGGAGTATCGTATTGCTATGTATAACTATCATAGAAAAGGTTTGGATATTTTACCTGATAACAATAGCACTGGAAAGCAGGTCATTGCAGGTACCATGAATTTGTTTCAGACCATGATCAATAGAAGACCTAACGCTTTTTTAATATCTACATTTTTTGATGCAAAATCTGAGGAGATAAAGAATATTTTCTCGGACGGACCAAAAGTAGATATCGTTAAGCTTAAGGAAACCTTAAATAAAATAGCACCATTATACGCCACTACTTGGAACGATATTAAGTATTGAACCATTTTACAAAACCGAATTATAGATTACCTTTGTGTATCTAAAATTCTAACGCGTGCTTTCAACCCTTACCATTTCTAATTACGCATTAATTGATAGTCTAGAAGTAGACTTTAATAAAGGTTTTACTGTTATTACAGGAGAAACAGGTGCCGGTAAATCAATCTTATTGGGCGGTTTGTCCTTGGTTCTAGGTAAGCGGGCAGATTTAAGCTCATTAAGGGTTAAAGACCAGAAATGTATAATAGAAGGAACTTTTAAAATTGACACCTACGGACTCCAAAATTTCTTTGAGGAAAATGATTTGGATTACGAAGATAGTACAGTAATAAGGCGTGAAATTTTACCAAGTGGAAAATCTAGGGCATTTGTAAATGACACTCCGGTAACCTTAGGCGTTTTATCTGTTTTAGGTGAAAACTTAATAGATATTCATTCACAACATCAAACCATGCAGCTTACTGAAAATGATTTTCAGTTGAAATTGGTAGATGCGTTGGCAAACAATCAAAAGAGATTAGCTGAATATAGAAAAGGGTTAAAGATCTTTCGCAAGGCTCAAAAAGAGCTTCAAGAGCTTGTTGAAGTACAGAGTACTGCGATTAAAGAGCAAGATTATAATACTTTTATGTTAGAGGAGCTTGAAAAAGCGCCGTTAAAAGCAGGTATTGTTGAAATGCTGGAAGAGGAATATGAAAAGTTGAACAATGTAGAGTTGATCATGGAGCAATTATCCAAAGGAGATCAATTGTTCAATGACGAACAGATAGGTGTTTTGCCCTTAGTAACAGAAATGCGCCAATCGTTTTCTAAGTTGGTGGATTTTGGTGCTAATTATAAGGATTTGTACGAGCGTGTTCAGTCCGTATTAATAGAGCTAGATGATGTAAACGCTGAGCTGCAGCGCTTACAAGATGGCGTAGAGGCAAACCCTGATCAATTGGAGCAGGTTAATGGAAAGCTTCAACTATTATACGATCTTCTTAAAAAACATAACGCCAGTGATGTTTCAGAGCTGATTGAAATTAAGAACAAACTTGCCGATAAAGTATTTGAAACAGCTGGTTTAGATGAAAAGATTGCATCTAAAACCAAGGAGATTCAAGAAATGGAAGCAGTTTTGAAAAAACAGGCAATAGTAATTCGTGAAAAACGAAATGCTGTAATTCCGCAATTGAAGAAAAAATTGGAATCGGACTTAAATTTGTTGGGTATGCCAAGTGCATCGTTTCAAATTAGTCTAAACGATACCGAAAACTTCAATACTACGGGTATGGATGAACTTTCATTTCTGTTTACCGCCAACAAAGGCGGTAATTATGGGGAGTTAAAGAAAGTGGCTTCAGGAGGTGAACTATCTAGAATTATGTTGGTAATAAAAGCATTGCTTGCCAAGTATGAAAAGCTGCCGACAATTATGTTCGATGAGATAGATACTGGGGTTTCTGGAGAAATATCAAACCGAATGGCAGATATTATGAAAGAAATGAGTGCAGACCTTCAGGTATTCTCCATTACGCATTTACCACAAGTGGCATCAAAAGGAAACCATCACTTTAAAGTCTATAAAACAGAAGGAGCTGAACGTACCATGACCAACCTGAAAGAACTGACCACAGAGGAAAGGGTAGTGGAATTAGCTCATATGCTGGGAGGAAAGGATTTATCCGATTCGGCATTGGCGCATGCAAAACAACTTTTAAATTAAGGGTTTTTACATCGTACTTCAATTTTGTTTTAACATATTTTAGATATCTTTGAATATTAAATCAAACAATAGAATTAACCATCATGGGATATAACTTATTAAAAGGAAAAAGGGGAATTATTTTTGGAGCATTAGACGAAAATTCTATTGCGTGGAAAACAGCACAAACTGTGCATGATGAAGGAGGTACTTTTGTATTGACGAATGCCCCAATTGCCATGAGAATGGGTCAAATAGATGAGTTGGCAAAGAAAACCGGTTCGGAAATTATTCCTGCAGATGCAACCAGTGTAGAAGATTTGGATAATTTGGTTGCAAAATCTGTCGAGATTCTAGGAGGAAAAATCGACTTTGTATTACACTCTATTGGTATGTCGGTCAACGTTCGTAAAGGTAGAGCGTATACAGATGAAAAATACGACTTTACTCAAAAAGGATGGGATGTTTCGGCATTGTCGTTTCATAAGGTAATGCAATCACTTTACAAGGCAGATGCTATGAACGAGTGGGGTAGTATAGTGGCATTAACATACATGGCTGCACAAAGAACTTTCCCGGATTATAATGATATGGCAGATAATAAAGCATACTTAGAGTCTGTAGCGCGTAGCTTTGGTTACTTCTTTGGTAAAGAAAAGAAAGTACGTGTAAATACCATTTCTCAATCGCCTACGGCAACTACAGCTGGTCAAGGTGTAAAGGGGTTTGATGGATTTATCAGTTATGCGGAAAAAATGTCTCCGTTGGGTAATGCCTCAGCTCAAGACTGTGCTGATTATACAGTAACATTATTTTCTGATCTAACAAGAAAAGTAACCATGCAGAACTTGTTTCACGATGGTGGTTTCTCAAATACAGGGGTTAGCCAAGAGGTGATAGAGAAATTTTAATCAATATTTTAATATTCCAATTTTATTGGAGCCTATTATAAAAGGAGAGTAATAATGAACTTATCGTTTTCTTTTATCATTCCTGTATACAATAGACCCAATGAAATTAAAGAATTATTGGATAGTCTACGGATACAAACCTATGACCAACCTTTTGAAGTGGTTATCGTTGAAGACGGTTCTACTATATCTTCAGAGGAAGTCATAGGTGAGTACGTAGATGTGTTATCCATATCATATTACAAAAAGCCGAATTCCGGTCCTGGTGATTCCCGTAACTATGGAATGCAAAAGGCAAAAGGCAATTACTTTATTATTCTGGATTCCGATTGTATTGTGCCACCGCAGTATTTAATAGAAGCGGATAAAAGTTTGCAAGAAGATTTCGTACACTGCTATGGTGGCCCAGATGCTGCACATGAATCGTTCTCTAATGTGCAAAAGGCAATTAATTATGCCATGACTTCATTTTTGACTACGGGAGGTATTCGTGGTGGTAAAAAATCAGTGGATAAATTTCAGCCCAGGAGTTTTAATATGGGTATTTCTAAAGAAGCTTTTGAAAATGTTGGTGGCTACGGAAATATACACCCAGGCGAAGATCCTGATCTAACTATTCGTATTTGGAACAAAGGTTACCGAACAAAATTGATTTCAGAGGCCTTCGTTTATCATAAAAGAAGAATAGACTGGAATAAGTTTTATATTCAGGTCAATAAATTCGGAATGGTAAGGCCTATTTTAAATAAGTGGCATCCAGAAACCCAAAAAATAACCTATTGGTTTCCAACAGTATTTTGTGTTGGTTTCTTTATTTCGTTGTTATTGGCGTTAATTGGCTTTAAGATTCCTTGGTTTATGTATTCCACATACTTTTTGGTATTGTTTATTGATGCACTTATTAAAACCCGTAGTTTAAAAGTATCGATATTGGCATTATTGGCTACTGTGATACAATTTTTTGGATATGGATACGGATTTTTAAAATCAACCCTGTATATTAACTTTTCTAATAAAAAACCCGAGGAGATATTTCCTAAATTATTTTTTAGAGTGAAGTAATGGAGCGTTTGCTAGAATGGATCAAAACAGGATTAAAAAAAAGGAAGGTAAAAATCTTTCTTGTTTTCTTGTTATGTGCTTCACTTGCCTGGTTGATCAATAAACTGTCATTGACCTATACTAGTAATACAAGTTTTAAGGTTGAATATGTAAATATACCAGATGATTTTTTATTGGCTTCTAGCCCAAAAGATGAAATAGCGGTGAGATTAAAAGCTGTGGGGTTTCAATTTCTTGGTTATGAATTAAAACCTAAGCACATTCAGTTAGATGTGAGTAAGGTGATGTTTGAGAATGACAGGTACTACCTAACGTCTGATCAGATTAGAATACAATTGGAAGCGCAATTAAGTAATTCGAGCGCTTTGGTCGATTTTGAAAGTGAAGCTATTTATTTTGATTTCACCTCATTGGAAACGAAAAAAATTCCTGTTGAAGCAGCGTTGCAGTTGGGTTTTGCAACCAACCATATACTAGATGGCAAAATAACCGTTGATCCAGATTCTGTTCAGGTTTCTGGTCCAAAGAGCCAAATAGATTCCATAAAAGTGGTACGAACTTCAAATATCACAAAGAATAACCTATCCAATTCCTTTACTGAAGAAGTAGCTCTTAATTTGCCAAAAGGTTTAGAAGGCACTTCGTTTTCTGATCAAAAGGTTATGGTATCGGGAAAGGTGATTAAATTTTCTGAAAAGGTGGTTGAGGTCCCAGTAAACGTAGTTAATTTACCTAGTAATGTTCAAGTACGTACTTTTCCTGAGGTTGTGGAAGTGCGTTGTCAAGGTACTATAGAACATCTAAAAGAATTGGAAAAAGAGGATTTTGTTGTTGAGGCAGATTATGAAAAAGCCACTAAAGAAACCGGTAATAGGTTATCTGTAAAATTGGTGCAATACCCTAAAACATTACACAATGTGGTCATAAATGTTAATGAGGTTGAATTTATTTTGCGTAGAGAATGAAGTATGTAGGGTTAACTGGCGGTATTGGTAGTGGTAAATCTACGGTTGCCAAAATGTTTATGCAATTAGGTGTTCCTGTCTATAATTCAGATGAACGCGCAAAACACTTAATGAACAACTCTACAGATATTAAAAAACGATTGGTAGAACTTTTAGGTAAGGAATCTTATAAAGAAGGTCAGTTAAACAGAGCCTTTATAGCTGAACAAGTCTTTAATGATACTGAACTTTTGGCACAACTTAATGCTATTGTGCACCCGGTAGTAAGAGAAGATTTTCTCAATTGGGCAAATCAACAAGATTTTTGTTATGTAATACAAGAAACTGCCTTGTTGTTTGAGAATGAAGCACAAAATTTATATGATTATGTGATTTTGGTAACTGCACCAAAAGAAGAACGTATTTCTCGAGTAGTAAATAGGGACAGTGTTACAAGAGAGCAGGTAATTGCCCGTATGGATAATCAATTAGAAGATGACGAGAAATTGAATCTAAGTGATTATGTTGTTGAAAATATTGATATAGAAAGAACTAAGTCTTCAGTGCTTCAAGTACATGCTTCAATTGTATCTGAATGCTAGTTATTTAGCAATTTTAACATTTTTGTTAAGGTTAGGTTAAACGTACTATCGTCTAACTGTTAAATCTTTAATTTTATCCCCCAATGAACAAAAAGTTATTTGTGCTCTTAGTAGTTTTAATGAGCCTTTCACTTATTGGTCTGATTTTCGTTCAAAGTTTTTGGATCAGCAAATCCATTGATAGTAGTGAAGAACAGTTTTCTAGCAGTGTTTCAGAAGCGCTGAACAGTGTTACCAATAAGATTACAGAAAGGGAGTCAAAAAACTATTTCGATAGGTATTTACATGCGAAGGATAGTGTTGGAGGTGAGCTAAAAGGGGCGCAGCTTACGAATTTTTTCTTTATTGATCGAGATATCAATTCCAATGAAATTTTACTGTATGAACACGGTATATTAGAAGAGGATTACGGAATCTCGTCTACGTTCTTTGATAGTAGTGATGGTGCAGATACCACCATCATTAAAAATTATACCAGCAAACGAACTACATCAATTTTCAAAAAAGATTTTGATTTAGAAGGTAACACTCCGCGTTTAAACCCAATTCAACGAATTGAGAAAATTGGAGGTCTTAACAAAATGGAAAAGGCCGCCATGGAAGAAATGTTTATGGTTCATGCCAAACGCGTACCAATTCATAAACGGGTTTCCAAACAAGAAATTGAGCTGTTGTTACAGCGAGAATTAGAAAATAGAGGAGTAGACATTGCTTTTGAATATGGCGTATACAGTAATGGGTTGCCAACTAAGGTAAAGTCCTCAAAATTTAAGTATGCGGAAGCGAACATCTATAAATCTCCCATGTTCGTAGATTTTGAAGGGGTATCAAATTTTGATTTGTTAATTTCCTTTCCAAAGAAAAAACGTTTCTTGGTGCAATCCATACTTGGTTTGGCAATGCTTTCATTGCTGTTTACAATTATTATTGTGGTTGCCTATGCGGGTGCTATTTATCAGTTAATACGTCAGAAACAGATATCTGAAATAAAAACTGATTTCATTAATAATATGACCCATGAGTTTAAAACTCCAATTGCAACTATAAATCTTGCGGTTGAGGCAATTAGAAATCCAAAGATCATAGTTGATCAAGAAAAGGTTTTAAGGTATTTGCATATGATCCGCGATGAGAACAAACGTATGCATGCACAGGTAGAAAATGTTTTAAGAATATCTAAGTTGGAAAAAAATCAGCTAGATATTAGTAAGGATAGGGTAAATGTTCACGACATTATAGAAGATGCCATTACCCATGTTGAGTTGATTGTAGATGATAGAGGAGGCTATATCAATACGCATTTAGATGCAGAACGTTCAGAAGTTTTAGCTAATGAAATGCATTTTACCAATGTTATTGTGAACATGTTGGATAATGCCATAAAGTATTCTGATGATGCACCAAAAATTGATGTGTATACAGAGCGTGCTAAAAATTATATCATTATCAAAGTTCAAGATCAAGGAGCTGGTATGAGTAAAGGTGTGGTCAAGAAAGTATTTGAAAAATTCTATCGAGAACACACAGGAGACATACATAACGTTAAAGGTCACGGATTAGGACTGGCCTACGTAAAGAAAATAGTAGAAGATCACCAAGGTGAAGTTTATGCCGAAAGTGAAAAAGGAAAAGGAAGTATATTTTACATCAAATTGCCGTTAATATAAAAAAATATGGAAACAATAAACAAGAAGATACTTTTAGTTGAGGACGATCCAAATTTTGGAATTGTGTTGAAAGATTATTTGTCAATGAATGACTTTGATGTCACCTTGGCCAAGAATGGAATGGAAGGTTTTGAGAAGTTTAAAAAAGACAATTATGACATTTGTATTTTGGATGTTATGATGCCTTACAAGGATGGTTTCACCCTAGCTAAAGAAATACGTGAAAAAAATGAGAACGTGCCAATTGTTTTCTTGACGGCGAAGACAATGAAAGAAGATGTTCTTAAAGGTTATAAGGCTGGTGCTGATGATTATTTGAACAAACCTTTTGATTCTGAAGTGTTATTGATGAAGTTAAAGGCAATTCTTCAAAGAAAGGCTTCTAACGGATTGGCAGATAGTAAGAAATTTGAATTCACTATTGGTGGATTTCATTTGAATTCTAAACTGAGGTTCTTGAAATATAAAGATGAAGAATCTATAAAATTATCGCCAAAAGAGAATGAGTTGTTACGTTTATTGGCTTTACATGAGAATGATTTAATGCCAAGAGAACTAGCATTGACAAAAATTTGGAGAGATGACAACTACTTTACTTCTCGTAGTATGGATGTTTACATTGCTAAATTACGTAAGTACTTAAAAGTAGATGATACAGTAGAAATATTGAATATTCACGGTGAAGGATTCCGTTTGGTCGTAAAGACTGAGGGGGAATAAGCTCACAATTTTCATATATATATAAAAGCATCCTATAAATGGATGCTTTTATTGTTTTACAGCTTTTTGATAATATCGTCGACTATTTCATTAGGAGATTGGTCTATTGAAACAATTAATGCTTCGGTAGGGGTTTCTAATATATCAAATTGAGATTGTAAAAGACCCGCTGGCATGTAGTGGTTTTTTCGTGCGCTTAGCCTTTTATTAATAAGGTCAAAACTACCTTCTAAATAAATAAAAAGATGTTTGTTTTCTAAATCTTGACTTAGAATAGTCCTGTACTTTTTTTTAAGTGATGAGCAAACGATCACGGCACCTGTATCTAAATTATCTTTTCCAACTTGATTGAGGCGTTCTAACCATCCTTGGCGGTCATCATCATTTAGTGGGTGCCCGGCTTTCATTTTTTTGACATTGGCGTCAGGATGAAAATCATCACCATCAAAAAATGGAAATTGTAATCTATCTGCCAAAAGTTTTCCAATGGTAGATTTTCCACTACCCGAAACTCCCATTATATATAGAATCTGTTTTTTAGCCATGTATTAATTTTTGAATTTCATTGTCAATTTTATCATATAGCTTACTAGGCTCATAATCATAATTGACCCACATTGTATGTTCATTTCGAGAAAACCAAGTAAGTTGTCTTTTTGCGAATCTTCTGGTATTTTTCTTGATTTCAGAAATGGCAAACTCTAAAGTCCATTCATCATCAAAATACTGGAATAATTCTTTATAACCAACCGTTTGTAAGGCGTTTAAGTGTTTAAAAGGGTAAACTTTTTTTGCCTCGTCCAATAATCCGGCATCGATCATTAGATCAACTCGTTTATTGATACGGTCATAAATCATAGTTCTTTCTGCCTTTAATCCAATAGTTAAAACCTTAAAGTCTCTTTCCTTCTTTGGTTGGTTAATAAAAGAGGAATAAGGCGTTCCGCTACCTATAGTAACCTCTAGCGCCCTTATAACCCGCTGTGGATTGTTTATATCAACTTTACTGAAATATGCAGGGTCCAACTCCTTAAGTTTTTGTTGTAGAGCTGAAATACCAAATTCCGATAGTTCAGAATTTAATTCCTCTCGCACAGATGGTGAAACGGTAGGGAACGAGTTTAATCCGTCGGTTACAGCATTTACATAAAGACCGCTGCCACCTACCATAATAACTATATTATGTGTTTTAAACAGATCGGTTAACTTCTGGGTTGCCTCTCGTTCAAAATCACCAACAGTATATGTTTCGTTAATACTTTTATGTTGAATGAAATGATGTTTAGCTTGTGTTAGCTCTTCTTTATCGGGCACAGCTGTACCAATACTCATTTCTTTAAAAAACTGTCTAGAATCGGCAGAAATAATTTCTGTTTTGAAATGATTGGCTAATAGAATGCCCAATTTGGTTTTGCCAATGGCAGTTGGTCCTACGAGGGAAATTAGAATATTATTCATTCAACAAAGATCCACAATTATAGCAATGAGTAGCATCATCTCTATGCCCTTCCTTGGTACATGTTGGACAGCACTGGGTGTTTACGTGCACATATCTACCTGAGTTTTTTAGGTTAGAGGTGTTGTCCTTACCTTGCTTTGCAAACTCTGCGGTTACCATACCGGTAGGAACGGCAATGATGCCATAACCTAATAACATAATGATAGTGGCTATAGCCTGTCCTTGGGGTGTAATAGGGGCAATATCTCCGTAACCTACGGTTGTCAATGTTACAATTGTCCAATATATACTTGTAGGTATACTGGTGAATCCGGCTTCATCTCCTTCAACTAAATACATTAATGTGCCCATCATCACAGAAGCAATAAGTACGGCAAATAAAAATACCGTGATTTTAGCCCTACTTGCCTTTAGTGCCCTTTTAAGTTGAGAGGCTTCTCCTAGAAAACGTGCAAGTTTTAGAATTCTGAATACACGTAACAGTCTAAATGCACGAACAGCTAAAAGCACTTGCGAACCAGCAAAAATATAAGAAATATAAAGAGGAATCGTTGATAGAAAATCTATTATCCCGTAAAAACTAAAGATGTAATTACTGGGTTTTTTAATACATATAATTCTTGCTATATATTCAATGGTGAAGAAGATGGTCACCAGCCACTCAAGAATAAATAGTACCTCGTGATACTCTGCATCTATTGCCTTTACACTTTCAAGCATTATCAGTATAACACTAAAAATGATAATTATAAACAAGATAATATCGAACAACTTACCCATAGGGGTGTCTGCTTCATAAATAATTTCATGAAGTTTTTGCTGCCATGGAGATAATTTTTGGTCTTCCTTCAAACTAATCGTTTAATTCCAATATTTTCACTACCCTTTTTTTTCTCAAGTAAGATTCAATTAAATAATTGGCATCTCTGGTACCGTTCATAGGGGTAATTATACTTTCTAAGATATGAATATTATTTATTTGATGGTTTAAATCATAGAAACCGACACCGACTAAAGATCCATTTTTGAGTAAAATAGCACTTTGCTCACCAATTTCCCGGCCCTTGTCTATTACCAACACTTTTTTGCCTTTAATGTTGTTTTTAGATACTGCTGCAATAACTCTCTTATTGTATTCGGCTACATTTTCTTTATTGACACATGCGCCCAAACAAGTACCTTCGTCATAACCGGAACAATTGTTTCTAGCTTCGCTAATACCATTTAATTTTTCACAAAGTTCAAATTCTTTAGTAATCTTGTATCGGTAATTTTTAGCACTGAATACTCCATTGAAAAGAGCTAAAGGTTCTTTACATTCTCTGTAGGGTTCTATTTTTAATTTCATGTACCCATTTTCATCAATAGCGGTACAAATTGCATGGCTATACATTCTTTTCTTAGGAATGGTACTGTATTTAGGTCTGATCTTTAATAGCTCTTGATGCTCCTTTAATATGGCGACCAGCTCATTACCGGTAAGCTCATAAGTTACCTTTTTGGTCTCTTTGGCAAGTTTTTTGAATTTATCGTTAGTCTTGGTAAAGATTTGATTTACCCTTTTCTTTATATCACTGGTTTTGCTTAAATGAATGATGTCCCCATCTTTATTATGCATATAGAACACCCCTGTTTCATTAGGTAAATCCCGTATGATATCCAATTGTTTTTCAGAAAGTTCACCTTGGGTTTCTTTTCTAATCGTGTCTTTGATAATAACTTTTTCAGAATCTTTCGCCAATAAGAGCTTAAATAGTTTTACGGTTGCCAAGGCATCTCCGTTTGCTCTATGTCTATCACTTACAGGTATGCCCAATGACCTTACTAGTTTTCCTAAACTATAAGATTCTGCGTCTGGTAACAGTAGTTTAGAAAGATCTACTGTACAAAGGGTTTTACGTTCAAAATTGTAACCTAAGCGTCTAAATTCCGTTCGTAAAATTCTATAGTCGAACTGTGCGTTGTGCGCTACGATAACTGTGTCTTCGGTAATTTCAATAATACGTTTGGCAACCTCGTAAAACTTAGGAGCCGTTCTTAGCATTTTACTGTTGATACCGGTAAGTTTAACTACAAAAGGTTGTATTTCCTTCTCAGGATTAACCAAACTGATAAATTTATCAACTACTTTTTGACCGTCAAACTTGTGAATAGCAATTTCAGTAATTCCTTCCTCATTAAATTTTCCTCCAGTTGTTTCAATATCTAAAATTGCGTACATGTATTATTTTCTGTTTTGGGTCGTGGTGGTTTTAGGAGTTAATTTCTTGATCCAAAGATACTACTTCCTATACGTACCATGGTACTGCCTTCTTCAATGGCAATTTGATAATCGCCGCTCATGCCCATAGATAGGACATCGAAATCAATATATTGGTCTTTAAGTTTTGTGTAAAGCGATTTTAAACCTTTAAACTCACGCCTTACCTGATCCATGTCATCGGTAAATGTAGCCATGCCCATTAGCCCTTTGACTTTTACGTTTTTATGGGCCTTAAAACTATCGGTATGCACAAGTTCAAGTAATTCCTCTTCATTAAAACCAAATTTCGTGTCTTCTTCGGCAATATGTACTTGTAACAGACAAGAAATTGTTCTATTGTGTTTTTCGGCCTGCTTATTGATTTCAGCTAGTAATCTAGGGCTGTCCACACCATGAACAAGCGATACAAATTTAGCCATATACTTTACTTTATTTCGCTGTAGGTGACCGATCATATGCCATTCTATGTCCTTAGGCATTTTCTCCCATTTTTCGGTCATTTCCTGAACCCTGTTTTCGCCGAAAATTCGTTGTCCCTGATCATATGCTTCTTGTACGGCAGAAATAGGTTTTGTTTTTGATACGGCAACCAAGGTCACATTATCAGGTATTGTTTCATAAATAGCTAAAAGATTTTCTTTTACCGACATATATGTATTTCAATTACTATTTAGTTTGCAAATTGACTTGATACCACCTCGGCTTTTTTGCTTTCGGTGTAATCATAAAAGCCCTCTCCAGATTTTACTCCTTTCTTACCGGCCATCACCATATTGACCAATAAAGGTGATGGTGCGTATTTAGGATTCTTAAATCCATCATACATGACGTTTAAAATAGAAAGACAAACATCTAACCCTATAAAATCGGCTAGTTGAAGAGGTCCCATTGGGTGTGCCATTCCAAGTTTCATCACCGTATCTATTTCCTGTACACCTGCTACGCCATGGTGTAAAGTTTCTATGGCCTCATTAATCATGGGCATTAAAATTCTGTTGGCTACAAAACCAGGGTAATCATTGACCTCGGTAGGTGTTTTGCCTAATTTTTTAGACAATTCCATTATGCTTTCAGTGGTCTCGTTAGATGTGCTGTAACCCCTTATAATTTCAACCAATTTCATAATGGGCACCGGGTTCATAAAGTGCATGCCAATAACTTTATCGGCTCTGCTAGTAACAGCGGCGATTTGAGTTATAGAAATGGAGGAAGTATTGGATGCTAAAATGGTACTGCTATCACAAACTGCATCTAATTCCTTAAAAAGGTTCAGCTTTATGGTTACATTTTCAGTAGCGGCTTCAATGGCAAGTTGTACATCTTTTACACCATCCTTTAAATAGGTAAACGAAGTAATATTTTCCAATGTATTTGATTTCTCCTCATTGGTAATCTTTTCTTTGGCAACCATGCGATCTAAATTGTTGGCTATGGTAGCCAACCCTTTGTCTAAAGCCTCTTGTGAAACATCAATTAGGTGTACCTGAAATCCGCTTTGTGCAAAAACATGGGCAATTCCGTTTCCCATTGTACCTGCACCTATAACTGCTACTTTATTCATATTTTATTTGGATTAAATGCCGCTATAATTTGTAAGGCAACCTTTAGCGCCTGTGTTCCTTGCTTTAAACTAACTATCGGTGTCGTATTGTGCTCAATTGCAGCTGCAAAAGATTCAAGTTCATCTAAAATGGCATTATTGGTTTCAATAGATGGATTTTCAAAATAGATTTGCTTCTTTATGCCTTCAGCATTTTGTAGAATCATATCAAAATCTCCAGGTTCCTTTGGTGCATCCTTCATTTTTACGACTTCTACTTTCTTTTCTAAGAAATCTACCGATATATATGCATCTTTTTGAAAGAAACGAGACTTTCTCATGTTCTTTAATGATATTCGACTAGCTGTTAAATTGGCTACACAACCATTTTCAAACTCCAGTCTGGCATTTGCAATATCGGGCGACTGACTAATTACAGATACACCACTTGCATTAATTTGCTTTACCTCAGAATTTACAACACTTAAAATAGCATCGATATCATGAATCATTAAATCTAAAACAACAGGTACATCCGTACCTCTCGGATTAAACTCGGCCAACCTGTGCGTTTCAATGAACATAGGTTCTTTTATAGTTTGTTTTACCGCAGTAAAGGCAGGGTTAAAACGTTCTACATGACCAACTTGACCTTTAACTCCGAATTCTTTTTCCAAGTCTATCAAAGCGTTAGCTTCTTCTAAAGTGTGGGTTATAGGTTTCTCTATAAAAATATGTTTGCCTTTTTCAATAGATTTTTTTGCACACTCGTAATGTGAAAGGGTAGGAGTAACAATATCGACCACATCTACGGCATCGATCAAATCGTCAAGATTTTTGAAATAGATATACCCAAATTCAGAACTGACTTTTTCTCCATTTGAACTATCGGCATCGTGGAAACCTATTAGTTCATATTTTTCAGATTCGTTTAGAAGTCTAAGGTGGATTTTACCCAAATGCCCAGCTCCTAAAACACCAACTTTTAACATTTGTTTCGTTTTCCTCAAAAATACACATAGTTAGCTACTTTTATCCTATGCGGTATTTCAATTTTTAGAAAAACCATGATAACTTTCAATAGGTTCTTCCCTCGTTAAAAGATCTTTGTTAACTTTGAAGAACAAACCGACTACCATTGAAAGATACCTTAAAACACAGGGGAATGCGCAACCATTTAGCGCAAGTATTGATAGACAAGGGAATAGCTGATAATAAAGTATTAGATGCCGTAAGGGAAATACCAAGGCATTTATTTATGGACAGTAGTTTTGAAGGGCATGCCTATCAAAACAAAGCATTTCCTATTGCAGCGAATCAAACTATTTCCCATCCTTATACCGTTGCTTTTCAGACAGAATTATTACGATTAGAGCAGGGGCAAAAGGTATTGGAGATTGGTACAGGTAGTGGTTACCAAACCGCAATACTTCTAAAGCTAAAGGTAAAGGTCTATACTATTGAACGACAGCTAGAGCTGTTTAAGAAAACCAACATTTTTTTTAAGAAAATGGGCTATAGACCAAAACAGGTAATTTTTGGAGATGGTTATAAAGGTTTACCCAAAGAGGCCCCTTTTGATCGAATTATTGTTACCGCTGGAGCACCCGAGGTTCCAAAGGCACTTCTGTCTCAATTGAAAGTAGGTGGCAGGCTAGTAATACCAATAGGGTTTGAAGAACAAATTATGACCTTGTTCGTAAGAACAACCGAAAAAGAATTCTCGAAAACGGAATATGGGTCTTTTAGATTTGTGCCCTTACTAGAGAATAAAAACTAATTATTAAAGCTCTTTTTAATACGATCTAGATTTCTTTTATTGTCGCGATCTTTAATGGTTTCCCTTTTATCGTAAAGTTTTTTACCCTTTGCAAGTGCTATCTGCATTTTTGCTAGTCCGCGGTCATTAATAAAAACTCTAAGGGGTACAATGGTAAGACCAGAAGTTTTTACCTCTTTACCAAGTTTTTTAAGTTCCCTTTTATGAAGTAATAACTTACGTTCGGCCTTAGGCTTGTGATTAAAATGAGATGCATGCGAATACTCATCAATTTGCATATTGATCACAAATAGTTCGCCATTGTCGTTAAATTCACAAAAGCTTTCAGAGATAGATGCACGACCTTCTCTAATGGCTTTAATTTCGGTACCCGCCAAAACAATACCTGCCGTAAACTTATCTTGTAACTCGTATTCAAAACGAGCTCTTTTATTCTTTATGTTGATTGTATTCTGCATTACTTACAAAAGTAAGAACAAATCATTTAATGTTTTTGTCTTTTAAAAGTAATTACTGGTACAATTAAGTAATAGCGTATTATTCCGGACAGTTGCAGTTGAAAATAAGCTTATCTACGGTTGGTATGCCATTTATAATTTTTACAATGAACAATGTACCGTTTTCGCTATCGTCAATACTGTAGAATTTTTGTTCGTCGATCAGCATGTTTACAAACTCTGGCGTCGTATTACTGTGGCCCACTACCAATACATTCTTATTTAGGTTGTCTGCTTTAAATTGAGCGATATCAATAGTGCTTGGGTCATAGTATTGAACATCTATATTTTGCTTTACAGAAGTTGGTGCTGCGGTCATTGAAGTTCTGTTATAGTCAGTAGAATAAATAGCATCTAATTCTGTATCAGCCAATATTTCTGCCCAGTGCATGGCTCTGCCTAAGCCTTTTTGATTTAGTTCTGGGTCTGCATCATCAAGATTGGTTCTATCTTTTTCGGCATGCCTAATTAAATAAAATGTAGATATAGAAGTTTCTTCTTGAGAATTGTCTACAACTGGTTCATCTTTACAAGAAAGATTAACAGACAGTAAAATAAAAAGAATATACTTGATTGCTTTCATGAAATTATGTTTGGTGTATTAATTTAATAACTAAAATTACTTCAAAATAGTACTATAAATAGTCTATTTTTTGTTTTTTTGCATATGAAAAAAATTTGTGGGGCACTTCTTATTGGTTTTGTAGTTCTAGGTCTTAAGGCTCAGGAAGTAGTACTTCCTACCGATTTTAGGCAGCAAAACTTAACAGAATATAACGGGAGCTTACTAAATCCTGCGTATAGCTTAGATAGAAATAATCCTTCTTCGGTTGCATTCTGGGCAAGATGGCAGTGGCAAACTTATGACGGTGACCCAACTTCACTCTTTTTAAATTATACGGCTAAATTAAATGATGTTTCGGCTGCAGGTGTTGGTTTTTTTCAGCATAACACAGGTATTTTTTTAAACACCGGAGCTGCCTTAAATTACGCTTACAACATAGAGATTAGTGAGAATGTTTTTTTAGGTGTTGGTATGAATGTATTCGCCTTTCAACAAAAATTGGCTGATGATCGCTTTTTTGTACCTAACCCAATACAGACTACCGCTGAGAATGATTTTATACTTCAAATGGCGCCTGGTATAAATTTAAATATTGATAGATTTAATATTGGATTGGTATCGGAGAATCTATTTGATTACAATTTTACGACCAATGAGCGAAACACAAGTCCTAATGATAGAATGTTTCAGGCATTGGTAAGTTATGATTTTCCCGTGAGTATTTTAAGCGCCGACAATAGTTCCGTTATAAGACCTATGGTATATTATAAGACCATACCAGGATTGGATGATCAGGTAGGTTTAACCACATTGTTGACTACGAACAAATATTGGGTACAGGCTGGTTATAATAGTTTTTACGGATTGTCTGGTGGTATTGGCGGTCGTTTTTTTAAGCGCTTGTCCTTTGGAGCGTTGGTAGAAGTAGGAACAAGTTCAGATTTAAAAGGACAAGATCCTACTTTTGAATTGGTGACTTCTTATAAGTTAGGAAAACAACAAACACCTGAAGATAAACTTGAAGAAGAACTAATAGCAGGTGATGAGGAAAAGGAAAATATGCTTGATACACAGGATGAAGAGTTGGCTTCAGCGGAATTGACCAAAGCCGAAAAGTTGGCTTTAAAGCGTGAAGCGAAAAAACAAGAACGTTTAGCACTAATTGAAAGTAAGAGAATAAAAGATTCCATTCAAAATGCATCCCGAAAATCAGATTTAGCTGTAAAGCAATCTAAAAGGGATATTAAGAGAAAAAGAGATTCTATTGAGAATGCCAAAGCAGAGCAGGCATTGGCAGCAGCAAGAGCCTTAAACCAGCAAAGACAAAAAGATTCGATTGCTACTGTTATGAAGCGTGAGGCAGAAGCTGTTGCATTGGCTCAACAAAGAAGACAAGATTCAATTGCAGAAAGTAAGGCTTTAGCAATGAAGAATGAGGTTGTTGAAGTCAAGGCAGGGGAGAAGTATGAAGAAGTTACCAAAGAAGGGAATCTAGAACCAGGATATTATTTAATTGCCAATGTTTTTGGAACTAAAAAATACTTGGACGCCTTTTTAGCCGACATGAAAAAAAGAGGCATTGATGCCAAATCTTTCTTTAGGGATAAGAATAAATACAACTATGTGTATTTGGCTAAATATGATTTTATAAAAGATGCTAGACAGGCAAGAGACTCCAAATTAAACGGTAAGTACACAGATAAAATCTGGATATTTAGGGTAACAGGAGAGTAAAACACTCCTGACTTCTATTGCTAAATAAAGAATACTAATATGTTATTTTAGTTCCCTTTTAATAAGTACTTCTAGGTAGTTTACCGTATTCAATAGATATTTACGGTCTTTGGTTAGGCTTGCCATGGCAATTGAGCCTTGGATTATGGTGAACAATTGTTTTGAAAATTGTAAAGGAGTAACAGGTAATTTAAATTCACCGTTATTAATTCCGTTTTCAAAAACAAGTGCAATTTTTCCTTCGATTTCTTTGATGGTTTCTTTGGCTGCAGCGGCAAGTAATCTGTTATTGTGCTGGGCATCTATACCAACATTTAAAATAGGACAACCACCCATATTTAAGGTAAAAACATCGTATTTTTTGTAGAACTCTATTAAGTTCTTAATCTTCTCCATAGCATTTTCGTCAATAGACAAATGCTCATCTATGGCATTAAGAAGTAAGTTTCTATTAAATTCGAAGGCTGCTAAGGCTAAAGCTTCTTTGTTTTCAAAATTTCCATACAAAGCACCTTTGGTAAGGTTGGTGGCTTCTGTTAAGTCGCTCATACTGGTACCTACGTAACCATGCTTGTTAAAAACAGGTGCGACAGTCTCAATTATATAAGCGGTAGTTCTTTCGGCTTTTGTGGACATATAAGACTGTTTTATGCGAATATAAAAAATCTATACTGTATGGTATATAATGTTCGCAAAAAAAAGCGCCCATATAATTAAATATGAACGCCTTTTTATCAATTTGTTAAAATTAAACCGTAATATCTTCTTGATTTCTAAACACTAAACTATTGTCAAAAGCATCAAGTAGCACAACACTATCAGATTTTATCTCACCACTTAAAAGTGATTTGGACATATTATTAAGAACCTCTTTTTGTATGGTTCTTTTAACCGGTCTTGCTCCAAATTGAGGATCATAACCTTTATCTGCCAAATAATCTATTGCTTCTTCGGTGGCATCTAGAGTAATCTGTTGTTTATCTAGCATTTTCTTTAAGTGCTCTAACTGAAGTCTGACAATTTCCTTAATGTTGTCCTTGGTTAAAGGAGTAAACATCACTATATCGTCTATTCTATTAATAAACTCTGGTCTTACCGTTTTTTTCAAAAGACCAAGCACTTCAATTCTAGCAGTTTCAGATGCACTATAGACATCCGCGGTATTTTCAAAAGTTTCCTGAATAATATCACTACCCATATTACTGGTCATAATAATTATAGTGTTCTTGAAATCTGCCACTCGGCCTTTATTGTCCGTTAGTCTTCCCTCATCAAGAACTTGTAATAAAATATTGAAAGTATCTGGATGCGCTTTTTCGATTTCATCTAATAAAACAACGGAATATGGTCTTCTACGAACAGCTTCGGTTAATTGTCCGCCTTCATCGTAACCAACATATCCTGGAGGTGCACCAACCAATCTACTGACCGAATGTCTTTCTTGATATTCGCTCATATCGATTCTAGTCATTGCATTCTCATCATCGAACAAATAAGAAGCAAGTGTTTTGGCAAGTTCTGTTTTACCTACACCTGTGGTACCCAAGAATAGGAAAGATCCAATTGGTTTTTTTGCATCTTGTAATCCAGCTCTACTTCTTCTAATTGCATCGGACACTGCTTCAATAGCTTCTTCTTGGCCTACAACTCTTTTGTGAAGTACACTTTCTAATTTTAAAAGTTTTTCACGTTCGCTTTGCAGCATTTTAGATACAGGTATACCTGTCCATTTTGCTACTACTTCGGCAATGTCATCACTGGTAACCTCCTCTTTGATCAGTGTACCCGCGTGCTGCTGGTTGCTAAGGTCGTCTTGCAATTGTGAAAGCTTTTCTTGCGCTTCCTTTATTTTACCATATCTAATTTCTGCAACTTGACCATAGTCACCGTTACGTTCTGCACGTTCTGCTTCAGCTTTGAAATTTTCAATATCCTGTTTTGTCTGCTGTATATTGTCAACAACCGATTTTTCACTCTCCCATTGCGCAAAAATTTCATTGCGCTCTTCCTTTATGTTTGCTAACTCTAAATTTAAAACCTGTAGTTTTTCCTTGTCGTTTTCACGCTTTATAGCTTCGATTTCAATTTCGATTTGCATGATTCTGCGATCCAATACATCAAGTTCTTCTGGTTTAGAATTGATTTCCATTCGCAATTTAGAGGCTGCCTCGTCCATAAGGTCAATAGCCTTATCCGGCAAAAATCTATTGGTTATATAACGCTGGGAAAGTTCCACGGCAGAAATAACCGCCTCATCTTTAATGCGAACCTTATGGTGTGCTTCATATTTTTCTTTAATACCTCTAAGGATAGATATAGCACTTTCAGTATCAGGTTGATCAACGATGACCTTTTGAAATCTTCTTTCCAGAGCTTTGTCCTTTTCAAAGTACTTTTGATACTCATCTAATGTCGTTGCTCCAATAGAACGAAGTTCACCTCTTGCAAGAGCAGGTTTAAGTATATTGGCTGCATCCATAGCACCTTGTCCGCCACCGGCACCGATAAGTGTATGGATTTCATCTATAAATAAAATTATATTGCCGTCTGCACTTACTACTTCTTTTATAACGGCCTTTAAACGCTCCTCAAATTCCCCTTTATATTTGGCACCAGCAATTAGTGCACCCATATCTAGGGAATAAATTACTTTATCTTTTAAGTTCTCTGGAATATCCCCTTGAATAATTCTATGTGCCAGTCCTTCAACAATTGCCGTTTTACCTACTCCTGGCTCACCTACTAAAATAGGGTTGTTTTTTGTTCGTCTTGATAGTATTTGAAGAATTCTACGAATCTCTTCGTCGCGTCCTATAACAGGGTCTAGCTTGCCACTATCCGCTAATTCATTTAGGTTTTTGGCGTACTTTTGTAAAGAGTTATAGTTGTCTTCAGCACTTTGGGATGTAACTTTTTCCCCATTACGCAATTCGTTAATAGCCGAAGTTAAGTGCTTTTCTGTGGCACCTTGATCTTTTAAAATCTGGGCAATTTTACTTTTTGATTTTAGTATGGCTAAAAATAGATGCTCTATAGAAACATATTCATCGTCCATTTTTTTAGCGATGATGCTAGCTTCATTTAAAGTTTTACCAGCTTCTCTAGAAAATTGTAGCTCACCACCTTGTACTTTTGGGAAACTTGAAAGCTCTTTGTCGAGAATTTGCTGAACCAAGGAAAAATTAATGCCCAATTTTTTAATTAAAAAAGGCATCACATTTTCTTCAACCTCTAATAGGGCTTTAAAAACATGCTCATTCTCTATTTGCTGATGCCCGCTGTTTTGGGCAATCAGCTGGGCTTGTTGAATAGCCTCTTGTGATTTTATTGTGAAATTATTTATATTCATTATATCTAATTTTAGTTAATTGTAATACTTTTGAACATGGTATTTCAACAATCTTACCAATTAAGATTGCAAGACAAAATGGCGTAAGTTTCGTAAAAAAGAACGACAATTAGTCAGGTGTGCTATATAGTAAGTATAATATTAAATTAAGAATTTTATGGGATTATTTGGTGGATTATTTGGTGGTTCAAAGAACGGTGAAGAAGGCAATTCGTCTAATATACCTTGGGTTCCGCTAACTTCTATTGAACAATTAAAAGAAATTAAATTAGCATCAAAGGGTAGGCCTCAATTAGTATTTAAACATTCTACCTCATGCGGTATTAGTAGAATGGTGTTGAACATGTTTAAAAGTGGCTATGATTTGGAAGATGGTCAAATGGACATGTACTTTTTAGACCTATTAGCACATAGGGAAGTTTCAAATGCAGTTGCATCAGAATTTGGAATTACCCACCAATCTCCTCAACTTTTAATTATAAAGAATGGTGAAGTAGTGGTTCATGATTCACATGGATCGATATCGAATATAAATCTAGAACAATATGTATAAAAAAAGCCCCGTTTTTACGGGGCTTTTTTTTAGTTAAATCGTTGGTTGTTCAGTATGTTTTTGAGGTTGTTCTTTAAGTCTTCACCGGCATCATAGACCATTTGTTCATTGCTTGGAAATGGTACTCTTGCTAACTGTAATAAAGAAACCAGATCATTATCTAAAGCTCTTTTATCACCATCATAATTAGCATAAATATGCTCAAAGACAAATTGGCTAGATAGTGGGTACTGATTGATTTTTTGTTGTTTCTTTAAATCGATAAAACTTACGACACCAGTAACTTTTGCACTTTTAAATTGGGTAAACTGATAAAAATCGCATCGTACAGTTTTAAACTTGTCTACTTTAATACTATTGCCAAGACTATCTGAAACTACATTACCGTTACTATCTTCCACAAAGGTATAGCCATCTTTAATCTGTTTTTCCTTACTTATTTGTTTTTCTCTAATTTGTTCAGGAGAAATACTGATGTCTTGAAAAGACACTTCCATTTGATAATCGTACAGTTGATTTTGAATTCTGTTTGTATGATACTCCGTCCAATTGGTATTTAAACCATAAGTATTCAAGTTAAGAAGTTCATCTTCTAGTCTTTTAGGAATTATCTGATCAGTATTATTGGTCATGTTGACAATTACATAATCCAAACCTTTTAAATAAGCTTCATCAATTTTGGCTACGACATCTTTGTAATTAGGATTAATTTCATTTAAATAGTTAAGGTCGCTATAGGCATTTCTATAATCGGATTTATAATTTGCGTTTGATAATAGGGTAGTGGCCTTATTATATAGAAATTCAGATAAATTATTTTTTGATGCAATTATCTCATCATCATAATTTTTGAAATTGAATTGAGCTCTTCTCCCTTCATCTTGAATCTGTAACGGTAACAAAGGGCGAATTCTCTCTTGAATGGATTTCAACCTATTATAAGTATTGAAAATTTCTTCATAGTTAGCAGCATTACCGTCTTTTTCCAGGAATTTAATATGCTGTAATTCCCTTTCGGTATTCTTTTTAAATCCTTCCTCTAAAAGAACAATATATTGCTGATTGCTTTTTTTGGTCTTATTTTCTGCAATATTCATCACTGCCTTGTTAATTGCAGCTTCATAATTTCCAGAATTAAGAGCCTCCTGTGTTTTTTTAACTCCACTACAAGAAAGTAGTAGACCGATAAAACTAAATAGTAGAAATTTTTTCATGTCTATTGTTGTTTAGAATTTATAGTAGCTATTCAACAGCCGTGCCATAAAAGGGTTTTAATTAAACGTTATAGGATGTAGAATAGTATATTTTCGATGATATGCTTGTTTAAGTAAATTCTAAATCCCTAATAAGGTTGTAGTTATTAACTTATTTTGATAAATAAGTTATGCGTTTGTTTCGTTTTTTATATTTCTTTAAGTGCGCTATTTGTATTTTTGCCACTTATTTAAAAGATATATCACATGCAACGCGATACCACTATTTTTAATCTAATAGAAGAAGAGAAGCAACGTCAAATAAACGGCATTGAATTAATTGCTTCTGAAAATTTTACGAGTCCACAAGTTATGGAAGCCCAAGGTTCTGTACTTACTAATAAATATGCTGAGGGATACCCAGGCAAAAGGTACTATGGAGGTTGTGAGGTTGTAGATAAAGTAGAGCAATTAGCTATAGATAGAGCTAAAGAGCTTTTTGGGGCAGCATATGCCAATGTACAACCACATTCAGGTTCGCAGGCCAATGCAGCCGTATATCATGCATGTTTAAAACCAGGAGATAAAATTCTTGGGTTTGATTTGTCTCATGGAGGTCACTTAACTCACGGATCACCTGTAAATTTTTCTGGAAGATTGTATACCCCGGTGTTTTATGGTGTAGATAAGGAAACCGGAAGGTTGGACTATGATAAAATTCAAGAAATAGCAACAAAAGAACAACCAAAATTGATTATTGCTGGTGCATCTGCATATTCAAGGGATATGAATTTTGAGCGTTTTCGTAAAATAGCAGATAGTGTAAACGCTATATTACTTGCTGATATTTCTCACCCAGCGGGTTTAATTGCTAAAGGACTTTTAAGCGACCCAATTCCTCATTGCCATATTGTTACTACTACAACGCACAAAACGTTAAGAGGACCAAGAGGTGGTTTAATATTAATGGGTAAGGATTTTGAAAATCCATTTGGTATAAAACTGAAGAACGGAAACTTAAGAAAAATGTCTGCATTGTTAGATTTGGCTGTTTTTCCTGGAAACCAAGGTGGACCGTTAGAGCATGTAATTGCAGGTAAGGCTATTGCTTTCGGAGAGGCATTGACCGAATCTTATGCGACATATATAGCTCAAGTAAAGAAAAATGCCGATGCCATGGCCAAAGCATTTGTAAAACTTGATTACAATATTATTTCTGATGGTACAGATAATCATATGATGCTTATTGATTTAAGAAATAAAGGTATTTCTGGTAAAGATGCTGAGAAAGCTTTAGTATTGGCAGATATTACAGCTAACAAGAATATGGTGCCTTTTGATGATAAATCACCTTTTGTTACTTCTGGTATTCGTTTTGGAACAGCAGCAATTACGACTAGAGGTTTAGTCGAATCTGACATGGAAAAAGTAGTAGACTTTATTGATCAGGTGATAATGAATCCTGAAAATGAAACAATAATAAAAGAGGTTAGAGGTAAGGTTAATGAAATGATGAAAACTAGACCTATTTTTAATGCTTAAGTAAAAATTGGATGATTTAGAGTTTTTATTCTGATAAAAACTCTAAATCTCCACTTACATATGTATTCTTATTTACATCATAAATAGATGCTTCATCATCTTTGTCTAGATATATGCCCCAAAATTCGGAATATGATTTAGGTGCAATATTTAACTCCTCTTCATTGCCGTCCATATGTTGAATGGTATCTTCAAAAATAGGGACAAAAATTTCATAAGGTTTCTGTGTTAGACCTCTTGTCAAAAACACATAGTTAAACGCTATTTGTTTTAAGATATCGTTTAATTGGGTTGCAATACTTCGGTCGTAAATACGCTTTATGACTACGCTGGTATCATTTAGGAAAAACGTAAGTTCTTCAATATCAATATGATACTTGTTTTGTAAATCAAGTATTTCTAGAGCTTGTTCTAGCGGAGATTTTTCTTTACCGTTATATCCCCATCTATCTGTATTAAAATGAGCAAGTAATTCCAATAAGTCTAAATTACAAGAAATCTCCAATACCAAACTTATTGAATTGAAGGTGATGTGCTTGTTATTAAGCTTAACATCTGAGAAGTAATGGAAATCTAAAGACTTCAAAAAATCATCTATACCGATGATTTCCTTGGTGTACTCGGATTTTGAATTATTGATAAAATTTTCGTAATTAAATGGCATACGAGTAGAAATTTATAGCATTCTTTTACATAAAGATACTTTTCTAGCTCCATAATCTGATATAGAAAAACCTTAGAATTTCAGAGGATATTATTATAAAATGAAAATTAAAATTTTAACTTCCTGTAATTCAGGTAGTTGAAAATTTGGTGTTTTATAAGAATCCTCGTGTTTTAGCCTCGTTAATCAAAGCTAGGTCGTTTCCGTTCTTAACATCAAAAAGTGCTTTTAGCTGCCTTTTTCTCGCTTCTACGGTAGTATTTGCAGAGCCAATTAATGGAGCTATGTCTCTTGTGTGTATTCCTTGAGATAAATGATACAATATCTTTTGGTCTTGTTCATCTATAACAATGTCAGTAGACATTCTTCGTCTAATAGCAGATAATGCACTGGCTGTGTAATATGGAGAATCATTAACAATGGTTTCTACCATAGTTTTTAGAGACATTTCATCAATCTCCGATTTCACCATATATCCATCAGGATTTACAGTTTTGAATATATTATTAATTCTATAATTATCACTGTAAGAAGACATAAATACAACTTTCGACTTTGGCACTTCTTTTCTAGCGACCATACCTAAATCTATACCCGTTCTTGGGTCTTTAGATTCTGGGGAAAACAATTGAATATCAAGTAATATAACATCATAAGGCACGGCTCTCTTAGACATTTCTATTTTGCTTTTGCCTTGATCAAAGTTTGTTGCAATTTCAACTTTTACGTTAAAGTCAGCAAATTCAGAATCTTCAAGGATATACTTATAACCAAGAGCCGTCATTTCATGATCATCTACCGCTAATATTCTTACAGTATTCATAAGTTGTGATTCTAATGTAATTTACTAAACGTTTTTAACTTAACTATTATTATTGACAAATTTATTACTTTCTATTTAGATTGGAATATTTAAAGAAATAGTAGTGCCTTTACCTTCGGTAGAGTCAATATGAAAGGTGCCTTTAAGTTTGTCAATTCTAGAAGTAATGTTTCTGATTCCTATTCCCTTTCTGCCTTTATTAACGTTATAACCTATACCATTATCGCTCATAATTACATTGAACTGTTCATCATTTCTGTAAAAGGTAATTTCAAAAAATGAACATTTGGCATGTTTAATAGCATTTTGAAATGTCTCTTGTATTATTCGATATACATTAATTTTAATTTCACCGGCCAAGCTATCCCAATTTTCGTCTTCATTAAAATGAAAAATAGTTTTAATCTCGGTATTACGGTTATTTGCAAGCAATGTTTCTACAGAATCTGTAAAGTTGCTTATTTTTTGGTATGCACTATGGCTTAATTCGTGTGATATGGACCTAATTTCATTTTCAATTTCTTGTAATGATCCTAAGGCTTTTGATTTTTCTTGAATAGCTTCGTCGGTAGCACGTTTATTTAAACCTGTAAGTATCATACGAGCGCCAAGCATTTTTCCTAAAACGCCATCGTGCAATTCTTCAGAAATTCTTTTTTGTTCAAGCCTCTTTACTTCATCAACTTTCTGTTTCTGCATTAACATCAAGTTAAAAATTTCCTGGTTGTTTATTTGCTGTTGCTGGTCAAATTTTAGTTTTTGATTTTTGGCACGTTGATTAATAATGATGTAAATTGATAACCCTAGTAAAAAGAAACCGGCTGCAATACCGATCCAAATTTGCTTTTGTTTTGAAAGCACTTCTTTTTCACTTTCCAATACAATATTCTCTGCAATGAATTCATCGGTTTCAAAGCGTATTCGGGCAAATTTATTCTGTTGTTTACGTTCTTCTGTTAGTAGGCTATCGTTAAGTTTGGTAAATTTTTCGAAATAATCTGATGCATTGTTCTTGTCTAAAATGGCCAGGTATTGCCAAGTTTTTAATAGACGCTCATTTGACTCTCCTTCTATTGCAAATTTTTCTGCCACTTTTGCTTTATGGATAGCTGCGGTAGTGTCATGGGCAAAAGCTTCTAATTCTGCATAATTGTAATAACTCGCAGCAATACTACCTAAATCATTCTCCTTTTTTTTAATTTTTATGGCTTGATCAAATAAATTACGAACATTAGAAGTATCTCTTTTGTAGAGTTTTGAAGTTGCTAAATTACTTAGGGCTAGCGCATATAAACTAGGTCTTTTAGTTAAAACATTATTGGTGCTTAATACTTCTTCAAAATTCTCTATAGCCTTGTCATATTGTTTGTAATTTCTATAAGTTACGCCAATATTGTTTATTACGCTGGCCTCATCAATATAACTGTTAGGAATTTTTTCAAGGTAAAATAAGGCTTCGTTATAATAGGCTAAAGATTTTTCATAATCTTTTAAGTCGGTTAAAATTATACCCAAAAGATTATAACTTCTATATAACTGCTGGTTATTATTTTCTAATGTTTTATAATATTCAATCGCTTTTACGGTATTGGCTTCACTACCAATATAGTCTTTAATCTTCATTTGAATACCGGCCATATTTAAATACATGTAGCCAACATCATCTATATAATTAATTTGTTTGAAAAGGTTAAGAGCTTCTGAGTAATAATAAAACGCACTATCGTAGGCTATTCTATTTTCCAAAAAATAAGCTAAATCCCAATAAATCGCACCTATAGCAGCTGTATCTTTAATTTTTTGGTTCGCTAAAATTGCTTCTTTATTTATTTGTCGGTAAAGTGAACTGTCAGAAATAAATCGTTGATCGTAAGAGAGGTTAGAAAGGTGTAAACTTTTTAAAGAATCTGTTGGTGAATTTATTGCGAATTGGTAAGCTTTATATTGTAGTTCCAATTTTCTCTTAGAGTCCGCCTCATAACTTTCGGCAGACCATATAGAAATACTATCATTTGTTACAGGTGTTGATTGTATCTCTTTTTTGGATTCAGTTTTTGCACAGCTTAAACAAAGTAGAAAAAGTGCGGATATATATTTATAAAGCTTGTTCAAAAATAGATGTTATCGGTATAATAAACCAAGGTAAAAAAAAAGCCTTTAACAATCATGTTAAAGGCTTTTTTTGTATTAATAATTTTATACTTATCCTATCTTCTTTGGTGGTTTTCTATCTCCTAAAGGAGCGTCACAGTCATCACATGTTATTGTTTGAGAATTCTCAATTGCGTTGTCAAATTCGTTAGACGTGTTTTCTATTGAAATAGTAGCCATACCAACTGCCATTACTACTACTGCTAAAATACCTGTTACTTTTTTCATACTGTGTGTTTTTAGGGGTTTTGGTTTTATTATACAGCCAAAGTAGTATGATAAAAAGAGTTTTAAATGCTAAAATTAGAGTTGTAAGTGTACTACACAGTTCTGTGAGTAAATACGCTAGTTTTGAGAGGATTCTTAATTTAATGCTGAAAGTGTGTTTTTAGAAAGAATGGTTTTTAGGTTCTCCATATTCTCTCTGTATGTTTTTGAGAAAGGAATACTTTCGTTTACCTTCTTTATAGCGCATATGGATTTACCAAAGTTGATACGTGAAACGTAACTTGTATTTACGATATAGCTTTGATGAATACGCATAAAGTTATCTGGTAAGGTATTCTCAAAGGTCTTTAACGTTTTGTATGCATTAATAATTGTACCGTCATTCATAAAAAATTCGGTGGTATTATTATCTGCTTTAAGGTAAAGTATGTCATTGGTATTTAAATATTGAAAATCGTTATACGATTTTAAGCATAAGGTAGCCGGTGCTTTTTCTTTTGGCATTCTTTTTTGAAGCTTCAATAAAGATTTGCGAATATCAAATTCATTGAAGGGTTGTAGCCAATAATCAAAAAAGCCATTTTTGATGGCGTCATAAGCATATTTCTTGGTCGAAGCGATACCGATTAAAATTGGTAATTGATTCATATATTGATGAATCTCGGTAATCATCAAAAAAACAGCATTGTAGTCATTATTCAGGTTTATAAAAACAATATCTGGCGAATATTTAAGAATATCGTTTAAACCATCGGAAGGATTGTTGGTCGTATTTATGCATTCAAAATCATCATACTCATCTAAGAAAGCATGTAGCTGTAAGTTTGAAACAGCATCAGAGTCTATTATGGTATATGAATAATTCAAATGTAATAGCGTATATCACGAAATTAAACATAGGTATTAAAAAGTAGACCTAGAATGTCCTTATAAAAACAGAGGATATGTTTATAAAATCAGTATTTACGGGGTTTGTGAGCGAAAAATCTTGCATTTAAACGAGCATTCTCGTTAATTTTCCTTATTTATTGCTTGATAAGCACCTAAATCTGGTTCGGGTAATCTAGAGGTTCCTATTATATCAACAGGTGATGAATTAGCAGTATTTATATCGCCTTTATTTAATACATCACTGTCAAGCCCAATTCTAAAATCATCATCAGTAGGTGAGAAATAGTCTAATTCACCTGCTGTTATAATATTGGTATAGTATTCCGTATTATTAAAGTCATACAAAGGATTGTTTATATTCGAGCTGTTGTCTTCGTTTAATTTTATGTAGCAATTTTGAAACTGGAAGTTAAAATCATTCTGTTCGTTGGTGATCAATGATATTTCATTTTGACCGTTACCGTCAATAATAGAGTTTTTAAATTCAGCTTTCTGTAAGTTGGACCCAACGTCTAAATTATTTCTGGAATGGTTTCTAATATCTAAAGCCGAATTAAATCGAAAGCCTTTGTTCCAATAATTGGCTACAGTGGTGTGTATAAAGCTATAATTGCCACCGTTTTCAATCAAAAAGGAAGAGTTGCCTGCATTACCTAAAATCACATTTTCTCCATATATTTTCGCATTTTTAGCCCATAGGTTTATTGTGGAACTATTGAAGATTTTACTGTTGGTTAGTGTTAATGTAGTTTCTATATTATCTTCTTGCCCTTGTACAAAAATACCAAGTTGAGCATTTTTTAAAGTTAAATGGTTAATCATATTATTTTGACTTCCTTGGCTTATCCAGATTGCGCCCCATTGTCCGGGGATATCATCAAAACCGGGTTCAAGTCGGTCGCCTTCAAAAATTACTTCGCCCTCTAATTCTTCATCGTTTTCGCTAAGTTGTCCGTTTATAGTAAGGGTAGCTCCCTCTTTTATCAAAATGCCCGAATTTTCATGAAAATGTAGTCGTGATCCAGCTTCAATAATTAGCTCTTGATCTTCCTCAACTATGGCATAGCCATAAACCACATAAGGTTTTTGATTATTAAGGGTTAAATATTCATCATTTAAAACAAATCCTTCTATTTCTACAGGTTCGGTTGATTCGTCAATAAAAACATCTAAAATTTCTGTACTACTTTCAAGTTCTTCATTGGGATATAAAAAAATAGCATCTTTGGCTAAAGTCACTAGTTGAACTGATTGCCGGTAAGGTTCGCTATCAAAATCAATAGCATCAATATAAAGCAATTCATTTACCGCTGAATCGGTGATGTCTATAGTTGTTTCTATTAGTATAAACAGGCTGTCTTTGGCATAGATGGGCACATTGTTGAATTCTTTGCCTGCAACACCGTCAACATTGAGTCTATAAAAGCTTTCTAGACCATTTCTTAAGTTTAAAGTGGGAATAACAACATCATCTTTAGTGTCATTAAAAACTTTTAATAAGTAGGTGCTGCTACCAATATTTGAAAACACGGTATCTAAATAAACGGTATCTCTTGAAAAAGATAAATGACCGTTACTTGGTGCATAATCAAAATCTTTTCTACAAGATGTAATCCAAAGTATGGAACATAAAATGGAGAATGTTATTAGAATTTTAGTACGCACGCGGGTATAGTTTTACAACACCTAAGTTATAGGAAAATTTCCTTTATATCATCTGGAATTCTAATGGGTCTATAAGATTTACTTTCTAACAGGCACCATTCTGTACTTGATTTTACAAGTAACTTGTTCGTTGTTGCGTGTTTCATTTCAACAATTCGTATTGACTTAGCACCAGAGCTAGAATCTATATACGTAGAGATTTTAATAGGGTCATTAAGTACCGCAGCGCGTTTGTATTCAATATGATGACTTAAAACCACCCATATAACCTGATCTTGCATTAAGCTAGATGCGCTTGCTTGCCAATGTTCTTTTGAAATATCTTGAATCCACTGCACGTAGCGTACATTATTTACGTGGTTTAAGTCGTCTAAATCGTCAACAGAAACGGTAATTTCCTTATGAAATGAATTCATTCTTATTTTTTCTCTATTTGAACTTCGAACATTTTGTCCCAAAATTTTCCGGTAACAAAGAATGTTTTTCGTTCTGCATGGTAGGCTATACCGTTAAGAACATAGTTGGTTTTGTCCCAATTTGCTGTTTTAGTAATTTTATCGCTTAAGCCACTAAAATTGATAACCCCTTCAATAGCACCGGTTTTACTGTCTATGATCATAACGCTCGGTTTTTGGTAGACATTAGCATATATTTTGCCATCAACATATTCCAATTCATTAGCAGAATTAAAAATAGAGGAATTGGTTACCGTTTCTATATGACTTTCCTCTGTCATGGTTTCAGGATTTATTAGCCATATTTTTTCAGTTCCATCACTTTTATAAATTTTAGACCCATCATTGGTCAATCCCCAGCCTTCGCGACTTTTTCCATATTGAAAATTGTCTAATTTTTCAAATGTGTTTAGATTATAAATAAAGCCTAAACCACTTTGCCAGGTAAGCTGATAGATTTTATCATTAAGAATAGTAATGCCTTCTCCAAAATATGATTCGTCCAAATCTATTTGCTTATAAACTTCACCTATCTTAAAGTTTAGTTTTCTTAAAAATGACTGACCTTTTTTACCTGTTGATTCGTAAAGGGTATCATTGTAGAACTCTAAGCCTTGTGTATAGGCTTTAGTGTCATGTGGGTACTCGTTAATGATTTTGTAGGTGTAAATTTCAGGTGCTTTCTCTGATAATACTTTAAGGTTTTTGTTTATCTCTACGGTTTCACCATCAAAAGTAATTTTAGCGGTCAAAACTTTATGCCCTAAAGTGGGTAGACTGACTTTAATTTTTCCATTATTTACAGGTATTGTTGTGTTATCAATGCTGTATTCAACACTTTCTATTTGTTTTTCTTTCTTGTTTTTTATTGATATACCAATTTCTTGATTTTGATTTATTTGTTTTAAATTATTTTCTAAATCAATTTCAAATAAGGATGAGGCTTTCTGATTGCCACTGCCACAAGAAGTGAAAAAGCTGGTAATAAGAAGAATACAAATTATTTTGGCGATATTCATGAAGTAAACAAGTATTTTAGATTAAGTAGAAACTCATGAAATGTATGAGTGATTGTTAATAAAAGGCAATTTAATTCATAAAAATTAGAAACTAAAAGGATTGTCAAAGTTTTAAAAGATTGTATATTTGCACCCGGCAAGTCCTACACGACCAGCTCCTGTAGAATCCCCCAGGGTGGGAACGCAGCAAGGGTATACGGTCGTAGCGGTGCGATGTAGGTAGCTTGCCTTTTTTTGTGCCCTAAAGTGAAATAATTTTGTTTTAGGTAACACATTCAAAACCAATTCTATATAATCTTTAGCATCGCTTATTTTCTTTAAAATGAAAACAAAAGTAGTACTAATTACAGGTGGATCTTCAGGTATTGGCAAAGCAATAGGCTTACATTTAAAAAATTTAGGTTATAAAGTTTACGGTACAACCCGTGACAAAAGTAAATACCCATCATTTAAAGATTTTCCTCTTCTGGAAATGAATGTTAGAAATGTAGATTCAATTAAAGAATGTATTACATCATTATTAGAAATAGAGAATAGAATTGATGTATTGATCAATAACGCAGGTGTGGGAATTACCGGTCCTATGGAAGAAACACCTCATGAAGAAGTAATCAATGCATTTGCAACCAATTTTAATGGGCCGTTAAACGTAATGAATACTGTTTTGCCGGTGATGCGCGAGCAGAAAGAAGGCTTAATTATTAATATTACCTCAATTGCAGGATATATGGGGTTGCCTTATAGAGGGATTTATTCTGCTTCAAAAGGTGCGCTTGAAATAGTAACTGAAAGCTATAGAATGGAGACCAAGCAATTTGGTATTAAGCTCACCACATTAGCACCTGGTGATTTTGCAACTAATATAGCATCGGGTAGGTATCATACTCCGGTATTTGAAAATTCACCCTATAAAAGTGCTTATAAAAGTACTTTAGAAGCAATTGATGCTGATGTCGATAGTGGAGGAGACCCAGCTGTAGTTGGTAGAAAGATTGCGAAAATCATTGAAACCAAAAACCCAAAACCACATTATAAAGTGGGATCTTTTATACAGAAGTTTTCATTGACGCTTAAAAATATATTACCAGGGCGTTGGTTCGAAAAACTTCTAGAGAGCCATAGTGCTCATTAATTCTTATAAATATTAGAAAAGCCATCAACTATTACTGCATTGTCGGTAATAATAGCTTTGTTAATTGGGTATAAAACTAATTTTTCGGTAAGTTCTTTAAAGTCGTTGCTATGGTACTGTAAAGAAGGGTCTACGCCAAGAGTCGTTAGTATGTTCTTCCATTGGTCGTAATCAGTTTTTATATTAATACCGATGAGTTCATGATCTGGCTTTTTTTCCTTAAGAATGTCAATTCTCTTGAAAATATTCAAATATTGTTTTCTGTTGGTTCCAGACCAAAAATAGAATAATACCTTCTTGTCACTAGCTATTTCGGTTAAAGTCTTGGGTTCGTTTTCAAAGTTGAGTACAGAAAGATTAGGTATCATATTGGTAGGTTGAAGATTTACAATACCCTGATAGAGGTTTTCAATTTCTTCTAGATGCATGTTGTTTTTTGAAACCTTCTTAAATTCTTTAATGAAAATCTCCGTGTTTTCAGGGGCATCATTCTTCTTTAACAAATAGTCGAAGGCAACGTTTCTAAATAGGTTGTCCCTTAATTCTTTTTCCACAACAAGACTGTCAATTAAATGTAGCTTATGCTTCTTGTAATGTAATTGTTTGCTGTTATTCTCATGAAGGTCGCCACAATTATCCATACAGGTCATGTAAGATAGGTTCCCCAAATGAGCTTTCATGAAATCGTAATACGGTCTAAGGTATGTTAACGTATGGTCATCATAATTTATACTGCTTCTATATTTATAGAAGTCTTTGGGTAAATCATGAAAGTTTTCTTCTGCAGTTCTTCTCTTATGTCTAAAAGGATAAATTTCTTTGTATCTGTTATATGTATAATCAATACTGCCTGTTAAAAGTTTAATGGCTTGATTGGATATTAAATTTTCAGTATTTAGTTCATTTAACTTATTAACTTTTTCTTGTTTAAGAACGTTTATTTTTGCCAAAAATTCCTTTGGTTCCAATTTGTAATATTCAGAGTACATATCAGAATCTTCTATTTCCGTTGCTAAGAATAGATCTAAAAGAAAGTTATTTGTTTCTTCATTGCTTCCAGAGAAAACCAATGATTCATCAAAATAAATAGTGTTAAGTCTAACCATTAGACTATCACCTTTTTCTAAATATACATATTGATGTTCTGGAGCGATATTGAAATGATAAAGACCATTTTCAATAGAAGAAAGTTTAAACTTGAATCTGTTTTTGTCATCAAGTTTCGCGGAATCTATTTTTGAACCGCCTTTTAATAAGATTACTTGGTCACTTGTCGGGTTAACAATTTCACCAGCAAAAAGTACCGAATCTGAATCTTTTTTTGTGGATGAACAACCCACCAATAAAGCTACGCAAGTAGAGAGTAAAATTCTTATCATATAATATATGGGACTGGTATTATCCAAAAATAATAAACCTGATCACCGGATGTTGTTAATAGCTAGTTAAATGTTATGAACCGCTAACTTAAGAATCTTTTATAGAATTTGATGTAAAACTACACACTGTAAGCCTATAAATTCTGTATTTTTGCACGGATTTTTAAAATTTAGTTTCTATGTTATCTGTTTCTAACCTTTCTGTTCAATTTGGAAAAAGAGTATTATTCGATGAAGTAAACGTTGCTTTTACCCAAGGTAACTGTTATGGTATTATTGGTGCAAATGGTGCTGGAAAATCTACTTTTTTGAAAATTTTGGCAGGTCAAATCGACCCTACATCTGGGCATGTACATTTAGAGCCTGGTAAAAGAATGTCCATCTTAGAGCAAAATCATAATTCTGCTGATGAATATACGGTTTTGGAAGCAGTAGTAATGGGCAATAAGCCTCTCTATGAGATTAAGAAGGAAATAGATGCCCTTTATGCGGATTATGATGATAAAAATGCAGATAGAATAGGGGAGTTACAAGTGCAGTTTGAGGAAATGAACGGTTGGAATGCCGATAGCGATGCGGCTGCCCTACTTTCTAACTTAGGTATTAGTGCAGATATGCATTATAGTTTAATGTCTGAGTTAGATTCTAAATTGAAAGTACGAGTACTTTTAGCTCAGGCTTTATTTGGAAATCCTGATGTGTTGATCATGGATGAGCCTACCAATGATTTGGATTATGAAACAATTAGTTGGTTAGAGAATTTCTTGGCAGATTATGAGAATACGGTTATTGTTGTTAGTCACGACCGTCACTTTTTAGATACCGTTTGTACGGATATAGGTGATATTGATTTCGGAAAATTAAATTTATACTCCGGTAACTATACGTTTTGGTACGAAAGTAGCCAGTTGGCAGCTCGTCAACGTGCACAACAAAACAAGAAGGCAGAAGAAAAAGCAAAAGAATTACAAGAATTTATTTCTCGCTTTAGTGCAAACGTTGCAAAAAGTAAGCAGGCAACGTCACGTAAAAAAATGCTTTCCAAGTTAAAAGTAGATGATATTAAACCATCTAGTCGTAGATATCCGGCAATAATTTTTGATAGGGAACGAGAAGCGGGTGACCAAATTTTGAATGTTGAAGGTTTGTCTGCTAGCACAGAAGAAGGTGAGGTATTGTTCAATAATGTCAATATCAATCTGGCTAAAGGAGATAAGGTTGCTATAATTTCAAGAGATTCTAGAGCTTCATCTGCATTCTATGAAATTATTAACGGTAACAAAAAGGCTGATTCGGGAACGTATCAATGGGGCGTAACGACTACCCAGTCTTATTTGCCTGCTGATAATTCAGATTTCTTTACCGATAATATTAACCTTGTTGATTGGCTACGCCAGTACGCTAAAACAGAAGAGGAGAGAGAAGAAGTTTATATTAGAGGTTTTCTAGGTAAAATGCTTTTTAGTGGAGAAGAAGCGCTTAAAAAGTGTACCGTTTTATCTGGTGGAGAAAAAGTACGTTGTATGTTGAGTAGAATGATGCTAATGCGTGCCAATGTTTTAATGTTAGATGAACCAACAAACCACTTGGATTTGGAAAGTATTACGGCATTTAACAACTCTCTAAAGAATTTTAAGGGAACAGTGCTTTTTACGACTCATGACCACGAATTTGCTCAAACTGTGGCGAATAGGATCATAGAATTGACTCCTAAAGGCAACATTGATCGATATTCTACGTTTGATGAATATATGTCTGACAAGGCATTAAAAGACCAGCGTAACAAGATGTACGCTGAGTAAGCATAGAATAAAAGATTAACCCAAATCAATGTTTTATGAAAACCTACAATTTTGTGGCCTGCTTCTTGCTGGCCTTTAGTTTCGTTGCCTGCGAAAAATCTACCGATGAGCAACCAGAAGAAACAGTAATCGAAACCGATATAGCTGTTGATTATACGGTCTTTTTAAAAGCTAATGATAATATCAATGCAGTTGTTATTAGTACGGGTCAAGACAATTTTGTTGTTGGTGAAGAGGTCGCATCTTTTGGTCTTATACCGGCAAATGCCATAAAATTCAAGTCATCAAGTAGTTTAGGTTACTACTATACTGCCAATTGCGAGGCTAGTTTACAGTGGTATAATGCAGAAGAACAATTATCAAAAACAATTCAGGTTTTTACTGACGACAATGCTTGTGATATTAATGTGACTGCTGTAGCATATGATGAAGTTGATATGTTTATTGCCTATGAGAGAGATTTATTAGGCAAGGATAAACACTTTGTGGTTAGAAGAGGGGAGTTGAATAATCCAGAAAACTACGCTGAAATTACCTTGAATAATAAACCGGTAGATGTTGTTGCGTCTTCTAATAAGCTTTTTGTTTTAACCTTAAATGAATTTGTATCCAATGAATATCATTTGACCATTATTGATTTAAATAGCAATGAAGTTTTGGTTACGTCAGATTTAGGCTATGATGCATTAAGGTTGTTTAAAAATAATACTGATCAAATAATTGTTAGTTATCCTGAGCTGCACACAACCATAGACCCGATAACTTTAGATAAGACCTATACAACTTATGGTGAAGATACTGCTCCTGGATTTATTACAACGAACGACTTTTTTATGGATGGTAATGGAAAATTCTATTTTCAAAAAAACATGCAGGGGGCAAATATAACAGAAGTACCTGCCACTTATGATTTTGAAGAGAACAGTACTGTTGTTTATCTGTATGAAAATTTTCTTTCAGATGCTGAGCTTAACGTAAAATTTAATATTGCCAATACAACTGCAATAGCCTACGACGATAAAAACAATTATATACTTGTAGGATATGAAAAAAACGGAAGTGGCGACAATGGTGGAATTTTAAGAATTACGCCGTCACCAGATTTTGAATTTGTAGATAATATAGATTTGTCCGGTATACCACAAACCATTTTCGTAGACTAAATAGAAATGCCTAGCTATTATAATATTTACTGTTCCAAATAGCCGGATTAAAGTTTTTGCCTAAAGCAAAGCCATAAAAAATAACTATTGAGGCTATGCATTTGAACATAAAAAAATATAAAATCCAGAATTGAGCATTTGTACTTGATTTTGAAAATAGACCGTTAGGAATCAATAATGTTACCAGAAAACTTACCAATAATACAAGAATAGTTAGATTGATGATATTTTTAAAAGGCCACATCAAAAATCTTCTTAATGGGTGCAGATCATTGCCCCATTGATGTATTAAGTAGTGATACCCATTGCTTATAGGGGCAAATAATAAAGGGTCGTCTTTATCTTCTAATTTAAATAGTTTTGAAGGCGCTATTATTTTAAAACCTTGTATTTCAATATGATGTTCTTTTTCGAGCGTTTTTATTTTTGATAGTGCTTCAGTTGGTAGTGGACCTTTAAAGTATTTAGCATCAAGAAAGCGTAAACGGTAGTCTATGCAAATCTGTTTTATTTCATCAATGTGGTAAATTTTATCACTGTCCAATAAATCAATATTGAATTTATTATTTTGAACACTATTGCTAATAGTTACATTATTTTCTATTCGCTCTAATTCATTATCAAGATTAGATAATATGCTGTAGACTTCTTTCAGGTGTGTTTCTTCGGCTGAAATTCGTTTTTTTCTTACTGTCGACAGCTTCTGTTCAATATTTGTTTTTGGCAGTAACATGTTCTCTTTTTTAGCAATACACTCAAAGTTAAGCAATTAGTATTTTCATGTAAATTTTGTCTAACTTAATTAAAAGTTAATAAAATGTTAAAATAGCTACAATCGTTAATTTTGACTAGGTGTCGATTGCTTCAAATTGTATATTGACGAAGAAATCGTACCATTTGTCGATTTTAAGAACATTTGCCCCTTAAGAACCAACTATTATGAAAAAATGGACATCCCTCGTGTCCTTGTGCGCCTTATTTTTAGGGCTTCAAAGCTATGCACAAGAAAATAGTATTGATCTAAAGTTTGATCAATTAATCTCAACTATAAAGACGGAAAAATCTATTTTAGAACGTACGGAATCCTTTGAAAACCATTCTTCTTTATTAAATGCGCTTAGGGCGGTCGATTTAGATAAAGTATTGGATTATAAAGGAGAATTCACAGTTTTTGCACCCTCTAATCTTGCATTTCAAAAGTTATCAGAATCAACTTTAGATAAACTTTTCGATCCAGAAAACAAAAGAGTTTTAAGGGCAATGCTTTCATATCATATTATTGCTGACAAATTATCTGCCTCAAGTATTCTAAAAGCGATGTGCAGAGGAAATGGAATTGCCACATTTACAACCATTCAAGGCGAAGCGATAACGGCAACAATGAAAGGTATTAATATAGTATTGACCGACAAGTTTGGTAATCATGCTACAATTACAACGGCCGATTCAAATCAGTCAAACGGCATCATTCATGAGATTGATACCGTTTTTGTTCCTGAAAAGATGCTTTAATTAACGAAGGCTTGCTCCTAAATTACGTTCGTAGCTACTTTGTAGTTTAGACATAATTTTTTCTATCTGCTTTTCGGTCAAGGTACTTTTGTCATCTTGCAGTGTAAAGCTTACCGCATATGATTTTTTTCCGTCCGGTAAATTTTTCCCTTCGTAAACATCAAATAAAGTCATGTCCTTTAAGAACTTTTTTTCAGTTTTGAATGCAATTTCATGAAGTTCACGATAGGTAGCGTTTTGATCAAGTAAAAGGGCGAAATCTCTCTTAACTTCTGGATGCTTTGGTATTTCTTTAAAAGAAATAGGGGTATTGTCAATTTGTTTCAGCACTGTTCCCCAATCAAAATCGGCAAATAATATATCTTGTTTGATATCAAAATGCTTTAAAATTGATTTTTTGACCAATCCAAATGACACTAACTTATTTTTCTTGTATGTAAACGTTAAACCTTCAGAAAATATAGTAGAAGAAGTAGGTTCACTTTTCAAATTATTTAAACCAAGTCTTAAAAACACCGTTTGAACAATTGATTTAAGTTCAAAAAAGTTAGTGGCAACAGGCTTATTTGTCCAACTATCTTGTGTGGTATTTCCAGTTAGTAAAATACTTAAGTATTTTGGTTCGATTCTTTTACCTTCCTTTTGGTAGTACGTTTTCCCAAATTCGAATAATTTAAGATTAGGTCGTCTACGATTTATATTATAGCTAGCGGTTTCCAATGCCGAAAATAGAGAAGTTCTTCGTAAAATAGATAGATCCCCACTTAACGGGTTAATGATTTCGACCGATTTTCTCCCGTCTCCCTCAACTTCAATTAATTGAGTGTAATCTGGGTTGGTTAAACTGTTGGTTAATATTTCATTATACCCCTTAGCAGCTAATGCATTGCCTATAGTTGTTTGTATATTGTGATCTGCCGCCGTTGTTGTACTGGCTATAGAAGCATTTAGCTTTTGACTGAATGCAACATTGTTGTAACCGTACACCCTCAAAATTTCTTCTATAACGTCTACTTGTCTTTGTACATCTACGCGGTAAGAAGGTACTTCCAATCCCATACCGGCTTCGGTAACATTCTTTACTTTAATGTCTAATGAGGCCAATATAGACTTAATGGTATCCTGCGGGATTTCTTGACCAATTAATTTATTGATTTTTTCGAAAGCAAGAAATACTTCAAAGTTGGGGTGCTTTTTAGGGTAAAGGTCATAAATGTCAGAAGTTATTTCCCCGCCTGCTATCTCTTTAATTAATAATGCGGCACGTTTTAGGCTGTACTCTACATTTTCAATATCAATTCCGCGTTCAAATCTAAATGAGGCGTCTGTGTTCAGCCCATGTCTTTTAGCCGATTTTCTTATTGAAACAGGGTTAAAATAAGCACTTTCTAAGAAAATAGAGGTTGTTTCTTCCGTTACTCCAGAACCTAAGCCACCGAAAACGCCAGCCAAACATAGTGGTTTTTCGGTATCGCAAATCATTAAATCATCTTCGTGCAAAGTTCTTTCCACTCCATCAAGAGTTGTGAACTTTGTGCCTTTAGGTAAAGTTTGAACAACAATCTTATGTCCTTTTATCTTGGCGGCATCAAATGCATGTAGTGGTTGCCCGAGTTCGTGCAATACATAGTTTGTGGCGTCTACTACATTGTTTTTTGGTGTTAAACCAATAGCTTTTAATCTATTCTGAAGCCAAGTAGGAGAAGGTTGTATAATAAGATTGCTAATTGATACCCCGCAATAACGAGGAGCTAGTTCGGTCTTAATTACATCAACATCTATTTTTAAAGATCGGTCATTAATATTGAAATGACTGGTTGATGGCGTTATAAGTTCTTTTGTAATTTCCTTTTGCTTTAAGCCTGCTTTAAGGTCTCTTGCCACGCCAAAATGACTCATGGCGTCTGCACGATTTGGTGTTAGGCCAATTTCGAAAACTTCGTCTTCCTCAATATCGAAGATATCTGCACAAGGGGTACCAGGTTTAAGGTCTTTATCTAAAACCATAATGCCATCATGGCTATCACCAAGCCCCAGTTCATCTTCGGCGCATATCATTCCAAAGCTTTCTTCACCTCTGATCTTTCCTTTTTTAATTGTCCAAGCTTCACCTTCTGGGGTATATAATGTAGTACCTATGGTGGCAACCGGTACTTTTTGCCCAGCAGCTACATTTTTTGCCCCACACACAATTTGTACGGGTGCTTCAAGGCCTATATCGACCATAGTAACATTAAGCTTGTCGGCATTTGTATGCTTCTCACAGCTTAAAACGTGACCTACAACAATACCTTTTAATCCGCCTTTTACAGATTCAAATTTGTCAATTCCTTCTACTTCTAAACCTAAATCGGTTAAAAGTTCTCCGGTTTTTTGAGATTCCCAATCAATTTGTATAAACTGTTTAAGCCAGTTGTATGATATTTTCATTCAAAACATTTATAGGCCGCAAAGATAAAACAATGCCCTAATACATTCAATAAGCTATGAAGTCTTTATTTTAATTTTTAATTCTGCCTTTTTAATTGTTTATTAGAAGCTATTTAAAAAATAAAATATGAGATTAAGTATTGCAGTACTTTCTATTTTGATGTTGTTAGTAGGGTGTAAGGAAAATAAAACCTCCAAGAATTTAGCTGAAGGCAATTGGTTGGTAGCGTTGCATGTTATGGATAAGCAGGTGTTACCATTTAACTTAAAGGTCGGTAAGTCTGTCGGAGGAAAGTATTTAATGGAAATTCGCAATGCAGAGGAGGTTATAGAGGTAGATGAAGTGGAAATAAAGGACGATTCTATATTTATGTATACCCCAGTTTTTGAAGGATATTTAGCGGGTAGATTTACTGAAACTACGATTGAGGGTGAATTTATAAAGGAAAGTCTAGATAGAATTGTTCCTTTTACCGCAGTTCATGGGGTTGAAGATAGGTTTGAAGTCAATAACCGAGAAAACAATGAAAATGTTACGGGAATTTGGGAAACTTATTTTAGTCCGGACTTAGAAGCTGAATATGTTGGTAAGGGTATATTTTTACAAGAAGGGAATAAAGTAACGGGTACATTTAGAACTACCACAGGTGATTATAGGTTTTTAGACGGAGTAATGGATGGTGATTCACTTAAATTATCTGCTTTTGATGGTGCGCACGCCTTTTTGTTTACTGCAAAAGTTACTGATTCGAGTATGAACGGTATGTTCTATTCGGGTAACCATTTTAAAGAACCATTTACGGCTACCAGAAATGATGACTTTGAGCTTCCAAACCCAGATTCGCTTACCTTTTTAAATGAAGGTTATGATAAACTGGCATTTACATTCCCCGATAGTAATGGTGACCAAATTTCATTGTCTGATGAAAGGTTTCATAACAAAGTTGTAATAGTTCAGTTAATGGGTACGTGGTGCCCTAATTGCCTGGATGAAACAAAATTCTTAGTTGATTATGTTAAAGAGAATGATAATGTAGAAGTTATAGGTCTTGCTTTCGAATCTGCTAAGACCCAAGAAAAAGCTTTTAAAGGCATACAGCGTTTAAAAGATAGAATAGGGGTAGAATACCCGATATTACTGGCTCAATTTGGCACCTACGATAAATTGAAAGCTCAAGAGAAACTGCCTATGCTAAATCATGTACTTTCATACCCTACTACCATCTTCATTGATAAGAAGGGTGATGTTAGAAAAATTCATACCGGTTTCAATGGTCCGGCAACGGGAGAGAAATTTGAAGAGTTTAAAAAGGAATTTAATGCGTTGATTACGCAATTGAACAATGAGTAATAACGGTTGGTTTAAATAATGGTAGACTTACCAAGACCAATGTTTTCATCGTTGATATTGAAGCTTCCGTCCAATTCCATAATGTTATCGGCAATAAAGTCACCAACATAATTAGTTCCATATTTTGAACTTCCTAAAATATCTGGGGTAACAATTTTTTTAGAGAAGGATTTTAACACGGCAGCAACAACGGCATCAGATTCTTCGTTCATTTTAAAATGTTGAAGAAGCATGGCTACACTTAAGATAGATGCAACCGGGTTAGCGATATTTTTACCTGCAGCATCGGGGTAAGAGCCATGTATAGGTTCGAACATTGCATGTTCAAGCCCAACGGAAGCAGAAGGTAATAATCCAATAGAACCTGCAATAACACTACCTTGATCAGAAAGAATATCGCCAAACATATTATCGGTCAAAATAACATCGAACTGAGAAGGGTTCAATATCATTTGCACGGCAGCGTTATCAATGAAAAGGCAATTTAGCGCTACATCAGGATAACTTTCCGAGATATTACGAACTACACGTCTCCATAAACGCGACGTTTCAAGAACATTGGCTTTATCTACTAGGGTAACTTTCTTTTTTCTTGACCTGGCAGATTTAAAGGCTAAGTGAGCAATTCTACTAATTTCAGATTCGGTATAGGTACAGGTGTCCGTTGCCGAATTTTTGTCTTCATCATTGCTTTTGTCGCCATAATAAATACCACCCGATAATTCCCTAAATATGATTAAATCTGTATTCTGTACCTGGGTTTTAGAAAGAGGCGATTGTTTGACCAAGGACGGAAAAACCTTTACAGGTCTAATGTTGGCAAACAATTCCAATTTCTTGCGAAGCTTTAAAAGACCTTGTTCTGGCCAAACTTTTGCTTTAGGGTTATGATCGAATTCTGGAAGACCCAAGGCTCCAAAAAGTGTAGCATCGGTACTTTTGCAAAGTTTTAAAGTTTCTTTTGGTAAAGGGTTTCCGGTTTTTTTAATTGCTGTTGCACCTATAAGACCGTTTTTAAAAGTAAAACTATGACCAAAAGTTTCCTCAACAGAACGTAGGCACTTTATAGATTGTGCTACCACTTCTGGACCAATACCATCTCCCTCTAAAACAGCAATGTTTAAATGCATAATTAGCTAATACTTTGTAAATCTATTTTAGAAGTCTCAATAATCTGATGGATATCATCGTCTTTAACTTCTTTTTTAACGTCGGCATACTTTAAAAACTCCTGGTATACTTGATCTAACTGGGTCTTAGTCAACTCATAGCCTACAATTTTAGCTCTGTAGGCCAATGCAGCTCTTCCACTTCTTGCCGTCAATACGATCGAAGATTCAGTGACTCCTACATCGGCAGGGTCTATGATCTCGTAAGTTTCTCTATTCTTTATAACACCATCTTGGTGAATACCTGAACTATGTGCAAATGCGTTGGCGCCTACGATTGCTTTGTTGGGTTGCACCATCATGCCCATTTTTCTAGAAACCATTAAACTGGTATCGTAAAGTAATTTGCTGTTAATGGTCGTATCTAAATTTAACCCTGGGTGTTGGCGCATGATCATGACGACTTCTTCCAAAGAAGTGTTTCCTGCTCTTTCGCCAATTCCGTTGATCGTACATTCTATTTGTCTGGCACCATTGATCACACCAGCAATAGAATTGGCAGTGGCCAAACCTAGATCGTTATGACAATGGCAAGACAGGGTTGCTTTATCTATGCCCTTTACGTTTTCACGCAAGTACTTTATTTTAGCTCCATATTCATCAGGTAAGCAATAGCCAGTTGTATCGGGAATATTTAAAACGGTTGCACCGGCTTTTACTACAGCTTCGCAAACACGTGCTAAAAATTCATTGTCCGTTCGTCCTGCATCTTCCGCATAAAACTCAACATCTTCTACAAAGGTCTTGGCATAGCTTACTGCTGCCACTGCTCTTTCTATAATAGCGTCTCTGTTAGAATTGAATTTGTGTTTAATATGAGAATCAGATGTACCAATACCCGTATGAATTCTAGGAATTTTAGCATGTTTAAGTGCTTCTGCAGCTACCTCAATGTCATTTTTAACCGCACGGGTCAAACCGCAAACTGTGGCGTTTTTAACGAGCTTTGCAATTGCTTCTACAGATTGAAAATCCCCTGGGCTAGAAACAGGAAAACCGGCTTCAATGATATTTACGCCCAATGAATCTAATCGTTCTGCAATGACTAATTTTTGCTCACGGTCTAATTTACAGCCTGGTACTTGCTCTCCATCCCTTAATGTAGTGTCAAATATTTGTACGATATCTTTACTCATATAATTTACGTAGTTTTACTCGTCAAACGAATATATAACCTAAAACACAGAACACACAAATTTTGTGAATATGTTTACAACGTTAAGTCAGTTTTTTAGGTATATAAAACATTGAATTTCAATTATTTAAACTCTTATTTTTACGATGACAAATGCGCATAAAGATGCTTTGTTCGTTTTGGTTAAATCACTTTCAAAATCTGAGAAGCGTCAATTTAAGCTTTACGTGGGCAGATTAGGGGTGAATACCGATGCCAAATTTTTGGCACTATTCAATTTGTTGGATAAAATTAAACAATATGATGAGAAAACAATACTTGAAAGCGGTATTGTTAAAAAAGCGCAACTTTCGAATCTAAAAGCACACCTGTATAAGCAGATTTTAGTAAGTCTTAGGTTAAATCCTGTGAATCAGAATATAAGGGTTCAAATAAGGGAGCAATTGGATTTTGCCACTATTTTATATCAAAAAGGACTTTACAAACAAAGTCTGAAAATTTTGGATAAGGTAAAGGCTATTGCAATAGAAAATGAAGAAAAGAATATTGCATATGAAATTGTGGAATTGGAAAAAATAATTGAAACCCAATATATTACCCGAAGCATACCCGACCGTGCCGATGAACTTGCTATACAGGCAAAGGAATTATCTGGTCATAATGTAATGACAAGTAAACTTTCAAATCTTTCCTTGCAGTTATACGGCATGATGTTAAAGGTAGGTTATGTTCGAAGTGATGAAGATTATCAAAAAGTAAAAACCTACTTCAACGATCATTTGCCATTATATAATATTGAGGATTTAGGTTTTCGGGAAAAATTATGGTTGTACAAGGCGCATCTTTGGTACAGTTTTCTTACTCAAGATTTTTTATCCTGTTTTAAATATGCCAGTAAATGGGTAGATCTGTTTTATGCGTATAAAGACATGATCTATTTAAACCCTGTATTCTTTTTAAAAGGGAATCATTACTTGTTAGAATCTCTTTTTTATGTTCAATATAGTTCTCAGTTTAAGGAGGTTTTAGAACGATTAGAGCTTACAATAAAAGAAAAGGAATTTCCTAATAATGACAATATTAATTCATTGGTATTCATGTACTTAAACGCAAATAAATTGAATTTGCATTTTTTAGAAGGAACCTTTGAAAAAGGGCTTTATTTGGTAAAAATTATTGAATACGGTATTAATAAACATCGAGATAGAATAGACGAGCACCACGTAATGGTGCTATATTATAAAATAGCGTGTCTGTATTTTGGAATAGGGGATAACAAGACCTGTATTCAATACCTGAAAAAGATTATTGATAACAAAAATTTAAAAATGCGTGAAGACCTTATGTGTTTTGCTCGTGTATTAAGTTTGGTTGCTCACTATGAAGCGGGTATGGATTATCATTTAGAAGTTCAATTAAAAAGCACTTATAAGTTCCTTTTAAAAATGAATGATATGCACGCTGTACAAAAAGAGATGATAAAGTTCTTAAGAAGTTTGGGCGGCATTTATCCAAGTCAATTGAAGGCGGAGTTCCAAAAATTGTATAATGAATTGAAAAAGTATGAAAATCATCCTTATGAAAAGAGGGCATTTTTATATTTAGATATTCTTTCGTGGTTAGAAAGTCATTTGCAAAACAAACCTGTATCTGAAATTATTAGAGAAAAAGCATTGGCAAAATCACGTTAGGTGATACACGGGTAAATGAAAAGCAATCACATTCAACATTTATTGGAAATTAATTTGGCTATGCTCTTTATAGCCACTTCTGGTGCATTGGGCCGTTATGTACAATTGCCGGTGCCGGTTGCTATTGGTGCTAGGGCAGTTCTTGCTTTTATAGCATTGTTTCTGTATTGTAAATGGAAAGGTTTTAGCCTCAAAATCGAGAAAAAAGATGCGTTGGTTATCTTCTTGAGCGGTGTATTAATGGGTGTACATTGGGTAGCCTATTTCTATGCGTTAAAATTATCGAACGTTGCAATTGGTATGCTCTCAATTTTTACCTATCCAGTAATTACAGCTCTTTTAGAGCCTATTCTGTTAAAGACCAAGTTTCAACTAGTTCATTTGCTTCTTGCTTTTTTGGTTCTTGCAGGTATGTATTTTTTAAGTCCCTCTCTAGATTTTGAAAATTCATATACCATTGCTATTGGCTTCGGTGTTTTTTCGGCTTTAGCATATGCTTTAAGAAATATTCTAATGAAAAGAAAGGTTTCTAAGTATAATGGATCTATGTTAATGACATACCAAACTGCAATAGTGGGAGTCTTGCTTTTTCCGTTTTTATTTTCGGTAACGTCTAATACGCTATTAGGTCAATGGGAAGTACTTGTTGCATTGGCGGTATTAACTACTGCTATTGGTCATACTTTATTTTTAATGACTTTTAAGCATTTTAATATTACTACGGTGAGCATATTGAGCAGTGTACAGCCTGTTTATGGTATTTTGTTAGGAGCTATTTTTCTTTCTGAAATTCCAAAAGGAACAACAGTTTTAGGGGGTATTCTTATTTTAAGCTCCGTAGTTATAGAAAGTGTCCGTTCTAAAAAATCAACATAAACCAGTGTATTAATTTTCGGAGTTGATACCCGGTGTAGTGGCTCCAAATTGGTTAATAATGTTATCACCAAATTTAGTGAACTGCTCATTTTTTGCCAATTCCCTGACCTTCACAGGGTCAAAATCACCATTAAAATATAGAAAAGAGCCAGTTCGGTTATCATTATTGTAAACCAAAATTTCCTTAACGGAATTTTTCTTTTCGCGAATGGAAACCACATTGCGCTTTAGTTCATCGTTCTTACGGAACACTTCAATAAATGAATTACCGGTAATACCATTCATTTCTTTATTAAGAAATTGGGTTTTACTAGTGGTAGTGCTTGGAAATTGCATATACCTTAGGTCTTTGGTATTGCCGACCATAGCTTTCATTTCTGGTGAAATCTCACTGATCATCGATAACATAAATTGCGGAACGCGAACTGCCGTTACATGATTGTCATTTTTATGAGCATTGTAAAAGGCGTCGATGGAGTTGTAGCTACTGCATGAAATTATAACTAAGAATATACTTAGGGCACAAATTTTCTTTAACATGGTAATAGTGTTTGTGCTAAAAATAGTGAAATTAAAGACACGCGTTCCAAATTGGATCATTCGGAGGTGGGGCTATAATTTCGATAGGCTCTTTTTTTACAGGATGTATGAACCTTAATTTTCTTGCATGTAAGTGAATGCTTCCGTCTTCGTTACTTCTATTGAAACCGTATTTTAAGTCTCCTTTTATTGGGCTTCCTATTGAAGAGAGTTGAGATCTAATTTGATGATGACGACCGGTTTCAAGATCGACTTCTAAAAGAAAATAGCGGTCTAGTTTTTTTATGATCTTATAAGTTAGTATAGCTTTTTTGCTATCAGGAACTTCTTTTATGTTCGCGTACGATTTATTTTGTTTGGTGTTTCGCTTCATGTAATGAACCAGTCTTTTTTCTGGTTCTGTCGGAGCATTTTTCACTATTGCCCAATATGTTTTATTAGCACTTTTTTCTGCGAACAATTTATTCAACCTGGGTAAGGCCTTAGAGGTTTTCGCAAACAAAACTATGCCGGAAGTTGGTCTATCCAAGCGATGTACAACCCCTAAATAAACATTGCCCGGTTTGTTGTATTTCTTTTTTAGAAAAGCTTTTACGGTATCGCTCAATGGTTTATCGCCAGTCTTGTCGCCTTGCACAATATCACCAGGGCGTTTATTGACGACTATAATGTGATTGTCCTCAAATAGCACTTGAAGATTATCGACTGTAGAATGTATTTTTTTTGACAAAAAATATCAGATATTAATTAATATTGCTCGTCATCATTAGGAAAATCTTGACTTTTTACATCACTAACATAATTGGAAATAGCATTTCCCATTTCTTCGTACAAATTCATGTATCTACGTAAAAAACGAGGGTTGAACTCGTGTGTCATTCCTAATAAATCATGAACAACCAAAACTTGACCATCAGCATATTTGCCTCCGCCAATGCCTATTGTAGGTATTGTTAGGTTTTCAGATACTTTTTTGGTGAGCATTGCGGGTATCTTTTCTAGAACAATACCGAAACAACCTAATTTTTGAAGTAATTTGGCATCTTCCATTAATTTTTCTGCTTCTTCCTCTTCTTTTGCACGAACGGTATAAGTTCCGAACTTATAGATAGATTGTGGTGTTAGTCCCAAATGTCCCATAACCGGAATACCGGCTGCAAGTATTCTTTTTACTGATTCTTTAATTTCTGCACCACCCTCAAGTTTAACAGCATGTGCACCACTTTCTTTCATGATTCTAATTGCCGATCGCAAAGCTTCTTTAGGGTCGCTTTGGTAGCTTCCAAATGGTAAATCTACAACCACCAATGCACGGTCAATAGCTCTTATGACAGAAGAAGCGTGGTAAATCATCTGATCCAATGTAATTGGCAAAGTAGTTTCATGACCCGCCATTACGTTACTGGCCGAATCACCAACCAAAATAACATCAACCTTGGCGGCGTCAACAATTTTGGCCATAGAATAGTCATATGCCGTAAGCATGGAGATTTTCTCTCCGTTCTTCTTCATATCCACTAAAGATTTAACCGTAACTCTTTTGTATTCTTTTTTAGCTGTTGACATAATTTGTTTTTGGTTTTGCGCCATAAAAGTAAGGAGTTTTAGTGAGATTAAGCACTCTCTAAAAAGAATCCATTAGTAGGGTTCTTTTATAATTTCCCTAATTTTGACGCAAACAACTTTTTAAAAGGTACGCTATGAAATATTTCTCTTTACTGTTATCACTTTTCATGGTTAACGTAATACAATCACAAATAGATGAAGAGGTAAAGGTAAAATATGCGGTAGAGACTTTTTTTTATGCATTAAATAGTAAAAATGAATTTGCAATGAAAGGTGTTGTAGATGCAGATGTTAAAATGCAGACGGTAAATTTAAATGTACTAGGTAATATGATTGTTCGAAATACGAATTTTAATGATTTAGTAAATTTCATGATTACCACACCAGATTCTATACCTTTTCATGAAAAGATATTGGACTATAAAATACAAATTGATGGTGGTATGGCCCACGTATGGGCGCCGTATGAATTTTGGTACAATGGCGAATTCAGTCACTGTGGGGTTAATTCTTTTCAGTTATATAAAGAGGAAGATGCATGGAAAATCATTTATTTAGTTGATTCCAGAAGAAAAGAAGATTGCGACCCGGTTTCAGAGTAAATTATAACTGTTATTTCCAAGGTCTTGAATTTGACGCATCTGCTGATGGAAAATCTACAGGTACCTTTTGAGTAACTTTTCCGGTTGCTGCCCATTCCGTTCCACGTTGAAGTGTTGTGATAAAGCCAACGCATTGCATAGAATAATCAAAGTGACCTAAGGTAGAATGAAAAACCCGACCTTCACCATAATTGATTGCCATTAACTGTGGTACATGCTGACCTAAACCTGTAACATTTGGGTCCCATGGTGGTGCATTCTTCTCAACATCGGCATAAGCTGTTGCCAATATAGTAGCATTTTCAAAAGGGCCTCTCATACGCTCATACATTTCATCTGGCGTGTGTAACCATTTTTCAGGTATTCCTTTCATAATTGGGTGTTCAGGCGCTCTTGTGGTAAGTTGAAATTCATATTCTGGTCCGTGAGAGCCGCATACACCGGCTAAGGTATCTTTAATTATTTCTCCTTCATCATTGTAATACACGTAGGGTCCTGATTTTTCATTTCGACCTCCCCAGGCACCAAGGCCGATCATCTTATTGTACTCTTCCCAATCTCCCCAAGCGTTATCAGCGGCATGAATAACCACAAACCCTCCGCCATTTTTCATATAACTTTCAAATGCTTCTCTTGTTTTTACGGGCCATAAAGGAGAGTCGGAACCAAGGTTAGATATAATTACATCATAATCACTGAAATTAAGTGTAAAGTCTGAAGTTTTTATTAGACTATTCGATATTTGATATGTCTTGTCTTTCAAAGGGTAGGTCTCAATAAAAGACTCATAGGCTTCTGGCCGTGTTTTATTATATTTTATTCCTAACCAAACAGAATCCATTCTTTCAATATCTACAGTGAACAAGTCGGTTTGTTCTAGATAATCTTTCATCATCATTGTCGTTTTTGGCCACACGTAATGATTGTTCTGTCCGTCGATAATAAGGGCTTTTAATTTTACAGGGGATGACATAAGTTGAGCAACTTCTTTCTTTTTTTCTCCGCAAGAGATAAGTATTAGACATAACATGGTAATTGCCATTAATTTTTTCATGATGATGTATTTAGGTTACGCTCAAATGATGCCATTAAATGTACATGAAGTAGTTAAGATTGCAAAAATCTATATAGATTTCATCAGTAATAAAACTAGATTTCTTTTTGCTGATCATAAAAACTGATCTTAAATTAGCGGTATACAAAAGTTGAAAACGTATGAAAATATTAGGAATAGGTTCTAGAATCTCACACTCGGAATTTGGTAAAGGTGTAATTACCAATGTATCAAGTAATATGTACTGGGTAACGTTTATGGACAGCGGCATAGAAACTATTGACATTGATTCGGATTATGAAGTGATCGAGGCAATTGAAAACGAGGTAGATACGGTTAGTTTTTTTGATGTGGAAAGTTCATTGGTTTCCATTTTACAAAAATGGAGCGATGCTACCCAGCGTGTTGCAATAGCCGATAAATGGAAAGGTGGGAATTTGGTGTTAGAACCAGGTGAAGCTGGTTTAAGCAATAAAGAAATACCTATAAATACATTCTTTCATAAGATTGTAATGGTACGTGACCGTATTCGTGTTATGGAGCAAAAAATTAATGCAAGCAAGAATTTAGACGACCAAGAAAAAGTAGACCTTCAGCAGTATATAACACGTATTTATGGTAGCTTAACGACGTTCAATGTACTTTTTAAAGCCAAAAGTGATCACTTTATTGGTGAAAAGGGAGGAAAGTAAATCTTGCTTCAACTTTAAGCTTAATGTTGAACGCGAAGCGATTTTACAATTTCAAATTGCTTCTTTACAATGGCCTCGTTAAAGCCGTGGGCTGCATTTGAAACGGTCACATACTCTTTTCTAGGAGCTCTAATTTTTTCAAAGTAAGGCTTGTTTAGCTTTTGGGAGCAAAGAATATCATTTTCGCCCTGGATTATAAAAACGGGTAAGCGAAAAGTAAGTGAGGTTTTGTTGAAATCGATATGACTAACCATCGATTTCACCCCAATTTGTTCATCGCCAACAAGATTTAAAAAGGAATAGTCATCACCGTTATATCTATCTGTAGCATCATCATTATTCTCATATGCAGATGCTATTTTCCACCATGACGATGGGGCAGGGGTGGCGTTAAGTTTTTCGTATTGTTTAACAACACGTAATAACTGTCCGTAGTTTTTTGCTTGTTCATACGGTGGTGGTCCCAATTCCTTTAGTTTAATAAGAATTTGGTCGTCTTCTTTTTCTTCTGCTATTTCAAATACTTCATTATAGGCATTTTTAATATTCGCCAAGAAATTAACAAATTGAGCGTGACCAATGTAGGCATGGAAAATTTCTGGCTGTTTTTGTGCCATTTCGGTCGCTAAAATAGAACCCCATGATGTACCTATTAAAATAACTTTTTTCTTGTCGAGTCGCTTCAATAGGTAGGTTGTAACGGCAATGCCGTCATTGGTCATTTCTTTTATCGATAAGGGGTTACGGGCATAAAAATCTTCGTTGACAGTTTTAGGGCAATTTTTGCCAAATGTTCTGCCGGCACCTCTTTGATCCCAATGAACAATGGTAAAATCTTTCATCCAATCAGCGAATATATCATCTTTATAATGGCTTAATGTACTGCCGGGTCCGCCATGAACAACCAACACCACTGGGTTAGCGCTGTCATTGCCATTAATAGTTGTCCATTGTTCGATACCACCAATGTTTATATATTTTTCTTCCGATATTTTATTTTGTCCTAGTGCTACATTAAAGGCTAAAAGTAGGATGGTTAAAGTGAGTTTATTTTGCATTTTGATTGATGATTTGATGAAGTAAGATTAAGATACGAAGAAATGGCTGATTATTCAATTTGTATAATACCCTATTCTTCTATGTGTGCGTTTCATAAGTTAAAGTGCTTAGTGTTCTACTTGAAATCGTAAAACTGTTTTTAGTTTATCCTTGGCAACCTTTCTAAAGTCCGACAAATAAATCTCTCTATGAATTTTTGATTTTCGCTTTAAGTTGTTTTCTTCGGCATATGTTTCCATCACCTTAAAGGTTTCATTTTCGGTATCGTAACTTCCAATATGTAGCATTTGTACGCATGGTCCTTCTTCTATTTCTTGTAATTTTAGCTTCTCTAAGAGTTTCTGGGGTTTCTTATTTTTTGTGAGCTCAAGCATTTCAGCAAAGAACTCAAATGTTATAAATTCTGGCTGTCGAATCATTAAATTAAATACCAATTCATCTTTGTTGATTTGTTCTGTAAAATGTTGTTTTGCCTTTTCCGAGATATCCCAAACACCTTCTAGTGGGTAAACTGTCCAGTCTATATAATTTTTAGGTAAATCATCCCTTTTTTTTAAAGACATTTTTATGGCATATGCTACACTGTATAGTGCCTGAATATGTTCTGTGAAATAACTACTGTTTGGATTGCCTTCTCCATAAATGGATACATATTTAAATCTTGGAATTGTAACAAGCTCCGGTATATTTTTGGGCAAATAAATGCTTTTTTCCTTTTTTCTCCATTCATGTTTTAGTGTCTGATTCATAACAACAAAGTAAATAAATATGTGAGAGGTAAGATGTTATAATTAGGTTAATGCATATTTTAAGTTTTTTTAATCATGGGTGTATAGGTAATGTATCATTCTATACCTGTTTTGAGATATTATGAAATAAGCATAGTATTTTAAATGCACATTGGTTATTTTAGGTTTAAAATTATATTATGGGTCAAATAATAACATTCGGGGAAGTTTTAATGCGAATATCACCGCGCGGCAATAAGAAATTTGTACAATCTAATATTGTTGAATTTTATTTTGGGGGAACAGAACTGAATGTTGGGATATCCATCTCCAATTTTGGGGGTAGAGTAAAGCATATTAGTGCCGTTTCAGATGATTTTATTGGTGATACGGCAATGACTTATATACAAAAATTTGGAGTGGACACTTCTGCCATTGTAAAGTCAAAAAGACCTCTTGGGGTCTATTTTTTAGAGGTAGGTGCGGTAATAAGACCTAGTATGATTTCGTATAATCGTTCTCATTCTGCATTTTCAGAGATTGAACCTTCAAAGGTCAATTGGGAAACCGCTTTAAAAAATGGGGGATGGATGCATTGGACAGGTATAACACCAGCATTGTCACAAGGAGCTTATGATTTGCTAAAGGAAGGGTTAAAATTGGCAAGAGAAAAGGGAATGGCGGTTTCTGCTGATCCTACATACCGAAGTGGACTATGGCAATACGGTCAAGACCCTAAGGAGGCTTTAATTGAATTACTTCATTATTCCACAATCTTTATTGGAGGTGTTAATGAAATTAATGAAGTTTTAGGAACGGACTACGGCTATGAAAACGATGATTTTATTAAGGCAAGTAAACAGTTGATTCAAGAATTTCCGAGTATTGAAAAGGTTTTTGATAAAATTAGAACGTCTTTAAATTCTTCTTGGCATAAAATAAGAGCTCGAATGTGGAACGGTAAAGAGTTTAGGGAAACCGAAGATATCGACATTACCCATATTGTAGATCGTATAGGTACTGGAGATGCATTTGCAGCGGGGTTGATTTACGGACTTCAGCAGTATGATGACTATAAGGCGATGGAATTTGCAAGCGCGGCTTGTGCATTAAAACATACCTATGAGGGAGATGTTAATTTCGCTACGGTAAGTGAAGTCAACAATATCATTGCCGGAAATTTAACAGGTAGGTTAGTGCGATAAATTCGGATATATCAAGCGATATTGTCATAAAATTTTAGATTTTAAGATGAATGTTTATTTGCAGATTAACTAGTGGTAATTATTTTTATATTACCTGATATGGAACATGTTTGTTTCACGGTATTATAAATGGTACCATACTTTTCGATATTCTTTTTCAAAAGAGATACATTTAATTTATCCTCATTACTGTAAATGGTTAAGGTGTACATAATGTCATCCATTCTCGGTGGGTTTTCGAAACGTGCTGCAGTAACTTCCAATGCTGTTTTTTCGTAATTAAATTTCATCATGACAGAAAAACGTTCAACATTTTTTAGCATACAAGCGGCAAAAGAGCTCAAAAATAACTCTGCAGGGTTGGGTAGGGTATTTGCTGTTTTCGTTGTTGTGCCAAATGCTATGATTGATTCTTTTACTTGAATGGTAGCATCGTTCTGTGATAGGGAAGTGGCAAGTATTTTATAGTTCATAGTGAAATAATTTAAAGGAATGTTCTCGGTTATCATTCATTTAGATATTTCAAAACTAAACTTGACAAAAAAAATAAGAGCTGATTTTTATCATGTTCAACATATTTACTCTACGTAAATACCTATTATGATGTGGGTTGGGCGTATTTGTTTTTAAAATCAAACACCTTTTGAGATGCTCCATTCTTCTGAAGGTAATCTAAAAGTTCTACGGCATTCTGTACGGTTGGGTAATCTCCTTCGGAAATCCACCACATTGCTGTAGATACCTTTCCAAATTTGTGAAACCATTCTTTTCTTCTTCTTAGAAAATCGGTATGAAAAGTTTTGTAAACGAATGTTTCTAACGACTCTACAGTTTTCCAAACTGATATGTTTATAATCACTTGTTCGTCATTATAAGGGTTGAAGTTAGTAGCATCGTTGGTTTCATCTTTTAAACGCCAAATGAACCCTTCACTGTGCTCGGCTAATTCATTTACCTTATCTAAATTGTCTACAAATTCTTTCATGATAGGATCATTGATATTAACACCCTTCATTCGAGCAATGTTGATTTGGGCTAACTGAAACTTGTTTGGCATGATATCGACTTTGATATAAATGTAATAATAACAAGCGTAGATATTTGTAGTGGTCAGAAAGATAATTTTTTAAACAGCCTCTTTTTTTTCGGATAAATATTTCCAGTAACGTTTTGGCACATGTTGCACATGAAGCTTAGTGTTAATTCTAGACTTAATTGTAGTACTCTTAAAATAATTGTTCCATAAGTCTTGGTACTCATATTCGCTATCCGTGAAAACGGAACTCTTTTCTAGACTATTTGCATGAATATCGGTTAAATCTAGAGAGATTATTTCTACAGTATTCAAATTGTAAAAGATACCATACTTCCGTTTTACGTCATAAATAATCCACTGTTGGTCCGTATATCTATTTCTAAAATGTTTTGAGATTAAAGGCAACACGTCAAAATCTGGTTCTATGTTCGCAAAATATACGTCATCTTTAGTAAGTTGAAAACGAATAAAAGCCTCCATTCGGTGTTTTTCTCTTCCCACTTTATGTGCCATCTGATTAATTTTTAAAATGCCGTCATCACTAAAATCAGTAACTCCTTTATACTTGCTGCCCATTAACTTTTGAATGTAATGATAAAGAAGAGCTTCTATATTACTTTGTTCGCTTAAAAACGCAAAGTATATATTTTTTATCGCGGTATTACTTTTTTTTCGAACACCGTTCCACACACGTTGTGCTTTTTCAACGTTGGTGAAAATGGTTTCGGTCTCAGCGAAAAGTCCACTTTGTAATTGATTGTTTTTTTGAATATCGGCATGGGTTAACTTTTGTTCAAACCCAATAAAAACAGCAGTTAAAAATCCGTTGAAACTACCATCGTAAACCAAAATTTTTGAAGCGTTCATAGGTGAAGTTTTAAAAGTTAAAAAAGAATATTCTAGAGATAATTTTTAGTCGTTTTTTACACTTACTTTTAAGTAATACCAATTGGTACCCAAATGATAATATTTTACATTGAATACGGTTTATAACAGTATCGATTAATGAAATATTAGCAGGGTTTAAAGTGTTAGGTATATTTTCCATAGTTAAAATTAGTGTTAAGTGAAACTTTAATTAAATAATGATAATTGACTGTTAAACTGTTTTTTAAATTTACCATTTTGAGATTGTAATATCATGCCTTTGATTTTTGCGGCATCTAAATCTCTTCGTTCCCAATCATTGGAATTACAGATGATAAAATACTTAGCTCGGTTAAGCGCTATTCCCATTTTTTTAAGATGTTCCCAGTTTAAACTACGGTACTTTCTACCACTTATAATTTTATGAACAGAGCCCATTCCTATACCAGGAATTCTTGCCAACATTCGTGGTTCAGCTTTATTAATATCTACAGGAAAATAATTTAGGTTTCTAAGTGCCCACATTAGTTTGGGATCTATATCCATATCTAAATTAGGATTGTCCGCATCTAATATTTCGTTCACGCTAAAACCATAAAAACGAAGTAGCCAATCTGTCTGATATAGTCGGTTTTCACGAAGCATTGGAACTTCAGAGCCTAAAGAAGGTAATCTGCTATCTGTAGAGATGGGTACGTAACCAGAGTAATACACGCGTTTCATTTTATAATTCTTGTAAAAATGAGTTGCAGAGTACATGATGTCCTTATCACTTTCGCCTGTTGCACCTACTATCATTTGGGTGCTTTGTCCTGCAGGGGCATATTTGGCAGTGCTTTTATTGATTTTTCGCTCTTCTTTATAACGAATAATTTCATCTTTTACCTTTTGCATAGGTTTAATGAAATCTTCATGTTTTTTGTCTGGAGCCAATAGTTTAAGGCCGGAGATAGTGGGGATTTCAATGTTGACCGATAAACGATCAGCATATAAACCGGCCTCGTACATAAGTTCATCACTGGCGCCTGGTATAGACTTTAAGTGAATGTATCCGTTAAAATTTTCTTCTTCACGCAATTTTTTAGCTACAGAAATAAGTCTTTCCATCGTATGGTCTGCACTTTTAAAAATACCTGAACTCAAAAACAGACCTTCTATATAATTTCTTCTATAAAAGTTTATGGTAAGGTCAACTACCTCTTGTATTTTGAAAGCTGCTCTTTGTATATCATTGCTTTTTCGTGTAACACAATATGCACAATCAAAAATGCAATGGTTGGTCAGTAAAATTTTTAAAAGAGATACACAACGACCGTCTTCCGTATACGTATGGCAAATGCCATTGCCGGTATCGCCTAAACCGTTATTCTTATTTTTGCGATTACTACCGCTGCTTGAACAGGAGACATCATATTTGGCGGCATCTGCCAAAATGTTCAGTTTTTCCTTAATTCGGTTAAAATCCATATTACAAGTAGTATATATTCCAAAATTATGGAAATATTCCTAATTATGGAAATATTCCAAAAAATTAATTGGATATAATCCATATTTACTATATTTGAAGTATCGAGAGGGCTAATGTCTTGATAGAAAAAGGCTTACTATGGAAAATGAGTTGACATTAAAAAGATTTACGGATTTAAGAAGGGAATTGGGTTATACGCAAGCGGAGTTTGCGTCACTTATCGGCGTATCAAATACTACCGCAGATATTGAGCGTGGACGAACCAAATTGTCTGGGAAAGTAGTGTTGGAGTTATTGAAGCAATTCAAGATAAATCCGCTTTGGTTATTTGGTGAAAGTGAGGAGCAATATCTAGAAACTTCTAAAACCAGTGTAATTCCAAAAGTGGTTACGGTAGATTCTGCCAGTCGAGACAATATGGTATTGGTGAATGCCAAAGCGGCTGCAGGATACCCTCAAAACATTTCAGATACTAGTTGGTATAAACAATTACCTGCGTTTGATCTACCCATTCCAGAATTCAGAAATGCGACGTACAGAGGTTTTCAGGTCGAAGGTGATAGTATGTTGCCAAATCTGCATCCGGGTGAGTGGGTTTTAGCTAGAGCTATTGAACATATAGATTATGTAAGTGCCAATAAAATGTACGTTGTGGTATTGCAAGACTCTATTATGGTAAAGAAGATAGAAAAGCGGCCGAACTCAAACAATATTACCTTAGTATCTTTGAACGAGACTTATCCTCCTTACGATATTAAGCCTTTTCAAATTCAGGAAATTTGGGAAGTGAGTAGTAAAATCACTTTTAATGTAGACGCTACAACAGATAGTGGTTTGTTGAGGCAATTGCAAGAATCTATGAAAGAGTTAAAAGATCAATTACAGCATGTTAAGAAGGTTAATTAAAGTAACTGTTTAATATATAGTCCGCTATCTTTTAATTTAAAACCTAAACTTTTATATAGTGCTATTGCCGCGGTTCTATGATGACCGCTAAAGAGTAAAACGTTATCTAGTTTTTCGTTTTTTGCTTGCTCCAATAATTTCTCCATTAGTTTTCTACCTATGCCTTTTCCTCTGTATTTTGAAGAAACAACAACATCTTCAATCATCCCTTTGTGTCCAGATACTACCTTGTATTTTGCCATCATGGCTATTCCTATCAGTTTTTCTTGATCTAGGCATACGACAACATCGGTAGTGTTGTAATCCGATAGGGCAGTAGCGAGGTCCAATTGAGTCAGCTCGGCGTTTAGCTCCTTATAAAGTTCGGTCAATTGAGATTGTAGATCTGACGTTACTTCGTTGAAAGTGATAAGTTTTATATCCATCGATATTCTTTGACTTTTTAAATTATTAGTACAATTATTTTCCTTTTACTTCACCCATCGATATAGATAATGGACCAAGTTTATGCAGTGTAGGTAAATGTACTCCGCTATCGGTTTTGATCCATTCTTCCCATGTTGCTTCAACTCCGCCAATAGGAATAATTTTAGTCCATAGCTTAAAGCTTTTAGGCTTCCCGCTGGGTTCAATGATCCACATATAAGAATCTCCGGGGGTGTCACCACCTTGGGTGTAGGTGACTAACAGAGCTTCAGATCCATCTTCTAAATCAACTAGGTACCTTTCTGTTCCGCGGTCAAAAACTTTGAATGGCGCTACCAACCAAAAAGAATCATTGTAGAAATAACTTTGAGCTTTCTCTATTAAATTCTTAGTTTCTTCATAAGAAGCAGGTTGTTTATTGATTGTTGCCTTGCTAGAAGAAGGGGTAATTAAATCTAAATACACAACCACGTCATTCCAAGAAACGGAAACTATTTCTTTTTCCTTGTCCCATTTGTAATGATGATCACCCCGAAAAGACCATTCAAGTTCTTTGGTGTTATTGTAATTTTTATAATTAAGAGCATCTAACATTCTGTATGCAAGAGCGTCCGCTTCTGGTCCAGATTCCCCCTTAGGAATGGGTTCATTATACAGATAATACAAGACACCGTACCCAATGGCAAGTATCAAAATTATAGCAGCAATAAACTTAAATAGTTTCTTTATCATATTTTATTTAAATAGTTGATTTTAAAAATATTACATGTTTGTGTCAATACTTTGATTTTATAATTTAGACAAATCTAAAATCCTACAGCGGCATCATCTCCACGCTTATCTGCACCACCTTCCAGTTTCCCATTTTCCAATACGCGAATTGCATCGACCTTGCCTATAATCGGGGTTCTTTCTTCGTTGATAATATACCCTTTAGTTTTCAACTCATCGGTAAGTGTAGATGGGAATCCGTTAGGTTCAAAAATAACCATATCGGGCAACCATTGATGGTGAAATCTTGGAGCGTTGACAGCGTCTTGCATACTCATTTTAAATTCATAACTGTTTAAAATAGTTTGGGCAACCGCGGTAATAATGGTAGATCCTCCTGGGGTGCCGACAACCATCCATAATTTGCCGTTTTTTTCTACTATAGTTGGGGTCATACTACTTAACATTCTCTTTTCTGCGGCAATGCTATTTGCTTCAGCTCCAACTAACCCGAACATATTTGGAACACCTGCTTTAGCACTGAAATCGTCCATTTCATTGTTTAAAAAGAAACCTAGCTCATCTGAGTATAGTTTAGAGCCGTATGCTCCATTAAGGGTAGTGGTAACAGATACTGAGTTGCCTTCTTGGTCAACAATGGAATAATGTGTGGTTTCCATACTTTCTACAATTTCAATACTGCCATGTTCCACTTCTGAGGATTTGGTTGCTTTGTCAAAAGAAAAATTCGCCATTCTTTCTGCAAGGTAGTCATCACTCAATAATCGGTCATAGGGTATTTTTACAAAGTCAGGGTCTCCTAAAAAGTAATTTCTGTCCGCATAGGCCCTTCTTGATGCTTCTGTGAATAATTGTATCATTTTTGGACTATTATGTCCTAATTCGGCCACATCATATTTTTCCATCATCTTAAAAATTTGGTTGATGGTTACCCCTCCGCTACTTGGCGGACTCATTGAAATTATTTGTAGATCTTTATAGTTGAACGTAATAGGGTCCCTCCATACTGCTTGGTATTTTTCAAGGTCTTCTTCGGTAATATAACCTCCTTTTTCTTGAATAAATGCGGCTAATTTTTGTGCTACTTCACCTTTGTAGAAGCCGTCTCTACCGTTTTTGGCAATACTTTTGAAAGTGTTTGCCAAAGCTGGGTATTTAATTGTGTCATTCTCTTTGTAAACAGTTGCAAACTTGGTGCTGTCACTATTGACTTCAATGAATTTGTCTCGTTGACTAGCTAATCTTTTTTCTTGATTAGCGGTAACAACAACACCACGTTCTGCTAAAGCAATGACCGGAGCCATAATCTCTTCAAGAGGTAAGGAGCCAAATTTTTTGTGTACTTCAATAATACCGGCGACCGTACCGGGTACTCCGACAGCGGTAGCTCCCAAAGTGCTTTTATTTGGTATTACATTTCCCAAGGAATCTAAATACATGTCTTTGTGTGCTGATAACGGAGCCTTTTCTCGGTAATCTAAAGCGCCCGATTCCCCATCCGCTTTTCTGTATACCATAAAACCACCTCCGCCAAGGTTACCTGCAAAAGGGTAGGCGACGACCAAAGCCATTTCTGTAGCTACCATAGCGTCAAAAGCGTTACCTCCTTTTTGCATGATGTCACTACCTATTTTTGAAGCTTCTTTACGAGCAGAAACTACCATTGCTTTTTCTGTAACTGTACCGGTTGGTTTTGTCGGGTTTTCTTTGCAACTGCCAAAAATAACAAATGCAACAAGTAATAATGCTAATTTGAGTTGGTTCATAATTGGTTAAACTATTAGTTTATATAATTGGATTTAGAATATTGACTGTTAGTGGGTAAAATTAATCTTTGATTACTAACGAATTAAATTTATTTTTTGAGAATGTTATTAGTTCATCAAAGAACTCGGTAAATTCATCTTCAAAAGAGTCATAGTGTTCTTCAAGATCTAAAATGGCAAAATTCATTTTAGACCTATTTTTTGTTCTTCGGTTCATACCATTTAGTACATTGCCGATACCTTCCATTTTTGAGTAATTGTAAAGCCAATTATCAGAAATCATATATGGCATCATTTTTTTTACGCCTATGGGCAAAATTTCATAATTGTCTTCGAGTAGGTCATAAAAATCATCCACAAAAACATCTAATGGAACATCTGAATATTTTGTCCAGTTTTTGGCTAAAAAGTGATCATAATAAATATCTACGATAACCCTACTATAATGACTATAATTTGCATGTAATCGTTTGCTGCTAATTTTTGGGATCAGATGGGTGTCGGTATAGGTATCAATCAGTCGATGCAGTTTTATGCCTTTTTGCACCTTAGTGGGTAGATGTTGAAATTTATTAGCACGTATGCTATCTGCAATAAAATTTCCGATAGTAATCTCTTTATCGCCAAAGGATAAATATATATGGGCTAAAAAATTCATTCCTCTAAATTATGCTTCGTATGTCGAATTTACAAAGAAGGGCAATAGCGATGTTGTACGATACCTTTATATTTGCAAAAACTTATGAAGAATATATGACACTAATAAAATCTATTTCAGGAATTCGAGGAACAATTGGAGGTAAGCCAGGCGATAATCTAACACCTATAGATGCGGTTAAGTTCGCAGCTTCTTACGGAATTTGGTTAAAGGCATATTCTAAAAAAGAGAAGTTAAAAGTGGTTATTGGTCGCGATGCCCGTTTATCTGGCGAGATGATTCAGAACCTTGTAGTTTCTACCTTAGTAGGATTAGGAATAGATGTAGTGGATTTAGGTTTATCTACAACGCCAACTGTTGAAATTGCCGTACCAATGGAAAAAGCCGATGGCGGAATTATTTTAACGGCAAGCCATAATCCAAAACAATGGAATGCGCTTAAACTATTAAATGAAAGAGGTGAATTTTTAGATGCTGCCCAAGGTGCTAAAATTTTAGAAATAGCAGAAAAAGAAGATTTTGATTTTTCTGATGTAGATGATTTAGGGCAAATCAATAAAAACGATAGTTATATTGATATACATATAGACGAAGTTTTAAACCTTTCTTTGGTAGATGCCGAAGTGGTTAAAAAAGCGAAATTCAAGGTTGTTGTCGATGGAGTAAATTCAACCGGTGGTATAGCCATCCCTAAACTTTTGAAAGAATTTGGAGTAGAGGTAATTGAATTGTATTGCAAACCAACTGGCCACTTTCCGCATAATCCAGAACCATTAAAAGAGCACTTAAAAGATATTTGTGATTTGGTTGTTAAAGAAAATGCTGATTTTGGTATTGTAGTAGATCCAGATGTTGATCGTTTAGCATTTATTAGTAATGATGGAGAAATGTTTGGAGAAGAATACACTCTAGTAGCCTGTGCCGATTATGTGCTTGGTAAAACTAAAGGTAATACGGTTTCCAACCTTTCATCATCTCGTGCTTTGCGTGATATTACCCAAAAACATGGAGGTACTTATGAAGCTGCTGCCGTTGGAGAAGTAAATGTGGTTACCAAAATGAAAGCTAACAACGCTGTTATAGGAGGCGAAGGTAATGGAGGTATCATTTATCCAGAAAGTCACTATGGTAGAGATTCATTGGTGGGTACGGCTCTTTTTCTAATGTTAATGGCAGAAAAAGGCGGTACGGTTGCAGAACTAAGAGCAAGTTACCCTAGCTATTATATGAGTAAAAAGAAAATTCAGTTAACCCCAGGTTTAGACGTTGATGGAATTCTAAAGGCAATGGCTGAAAAGTATGCTAAGGAGGAGTTGTCAACAATAGATGGTGTTAAGGTCGATTTTGCAGAAAACTGGGTACACCTAAGAAAATCTAACACAGAACCAATTATTAGAATTTACACGGAAGCTAAAAGTCAAAATGAAGCAGATGAATTGGCGGATAGAATTATTGTAGAAATTAAGGATGTAGCAGGTTTGGAATAGCAAAATCTGTTTGAATAAAAAACCGGAAATAGTTCAAACTATTTCCGGTTTTTTATTTTATAAGTCTTTAGGTTACTTCTGCAAAAGCAGCAGGTTTTTTGCCTCGGTGCTTCCAGCGCTTATGTGTCCACAGATAAAATTGTGGCTGCTCTAATATTTGTTCTTCTGTTAACCTTAGAAATTTATTGGTAATCTCATGTTCTTCGGTTTCTTTACTGTTTATGGCTATAGGAATAAATTCTGCTTTGTAGTGCCCACGTTTTACCTTACTCACTTTTAAAAATACCGTAGCTAAACCTGTTTTGCGAGCCAATGTTTCGCCTCCAATGAATATTGGTACGGTAACCCCCATGAAATCCGTCCAATAATGGGCTTTGTGCGCTTGCGGAGATTGGTCGCTTACCATTCCATAAGTAGCTCTTACGTTGTCTCTATAATTTTTAATTACTGTTTTGGCAGTTTGGGCTTGTGTAATTAAAGTGGTATTCCAACGAGCCCTTACTTTTCTGACAAATTGATCGAAATATGCATTGTTTACTTTTTGGTATACGGCATAGCCCTTTGAGTTCACATAGTTGTTGATACTAACATTCCATTCCCAATTGGCAAAATGTGCGCAAAGTATAATGATACTTCGTTCTTTTTCAATATCAAGTAAAACTTCAGGGTTTACCACTTGATATTTTTTGGCAACGGATGCTTTACTGAGGTTCATGGTCTTGACCATCTCAAGAAACATATCGCAAAGATGTTTGTAAAATTCTTTCTCAATACGATGAATTTCTTCTTTAGGTTTCTCCGGAAAAACCAAGTTCAAATTTTCTTGAACTACTTTTCTTCGGTAGCCAAAAACCCGATAAATAAAGAAACAGGCAATATCGGATAAACCATAAAATAAAGGATGTGGCAAGATGGAAACTATCCATAAAAAAGGATAGATCAAAACAAAGGCCAATAGTTGCATACTAGAAAAAATTATGGGCAAATATAACTATATTTGATGCCAAATAAACAGAGTACAATGTACAACCTTGATCTAGCAACAATAGCATTAATTGCAGCGAATGTATTGGTTTCCATGAAAGGATTTAACGACCCAACCTTCTTTGAGCGATACAAATTTAGCATTGGGGCCATTAAAGCAGGGCAAAAAGACCGCATGGCTACTTCTGGCTTTTTGCATGTAGATGTTTCTCATTTATTGTTTAACATGCTAACGTTGTACTTTTTTGCAGGAGTTGTAATCAATTGGTTCGGTCAAACTCAATTTCTTATTATATATGCCGCTAGTCTTTTGGCGGGTAGTTTATTGGCGCTTAGTTTTCATAAAGATGAGCCATATTATTCAGCGGTAGGGGCGAGTGGTGCGGTAACCGGTATTTTATATGCCGCTATACTATTGCAACCAAATATGCAGTTGGGTATTATGTTTATTCCCATTCCGGTGCCTGCCTATGTTGTTGGTATCGGTTATTTATTATATTCTATTTATGGAATGAAAAAGAGATTAGGTAATATTGGCCATACTGCGCATTTTGGTGGGGCAATAGGTGGCTATGCCTGTACCTTGCTTTTTATGCCCAGTTTGCTACAGACCGATACTTTAATGGTGGGATTGCTGGCATTGCCTATTATTTTACTTTTTGTTTTAGGTAAAATGGGTAAAATTTAATTATTTCTCAAGTATTGTGATTTTTTTCTGGTTCATGGGCTAAAATATAGTGCATTTCATCGGATTTCTCTGTGTATAGACAACAATACGGCAATTCGGGTCGTTATTGCCAAAACCCGAATTTATCATGAAATCAAACCTATCTATCAGAAAATCATGGCTAGTAACTATTTCGGCAGTATTTTTTATTGCAAGTTGTAGTGATGAAACCACAGTTTTTGAAAACCCCGAAGATAATTTAGTAACAGAAACAGATCAATCGAAGCTCACAAATAGTGTAAGTTTTGATGAAGCAGGTGTTTTGGATATATATGAAGACCCAACCACCAGTGCAAAAAGATATAATGTCACAGGTAAAACGGAGGCTGCAGGTGACTATCCTTTGACCTTGGTGGCGCAAATTGCACCGCCGACATTTACGAATGGCGAAAATTTAGCGGCTACGCATGTGGCTTTGGATGGTGATTATGGCTATGTATCATATAACACCGTTGGGCAAGATTATGTGGGCGCAATTGATGTTATCGATGTTAGCGATCCAAATAACCCAAGAGTTACGTCTCGAGTATATTATACGAATGCAGATTTAAATTCTATTGCATATGATAATGGATATTTATATGTTGCAGGTGGAGTAGATGCAGAGCAATCGGTAACCGCAACAGCAAACTCTTTAGTTGCTAAAATAGCAGTAAGCGGAGGCAGAATAAATACGTCAAATATTAGTTACGGCTTTCAAGAAGGTTTTAATGCAACAGATGTTCGTATTGTAGATAACGACGTTGTAGTAACTAGTGGTCAAGACGGCTTTGTGGTTGTCTATGATAAAAATGATCTTAGTGTCAAGAATGAGGCAGCTTTCGCAGATTTAAGGTCTGTTGCATATAATGGTAATGAAATAGCTGTTTTGGATGCCGCACAAGGCGTAAGCTTTTTAGATGCTAATTTAAATACGGCTAGAAGTATATCGATACAGTCCGATTTTGGAGTGGATGCCAAGCGTACTTTAGATTTTTTAGGCGATAACATAATTGTTTCTGAAGGTACAAAAGGAGCTGGAGTGTATAACAGTGCATCTGGCAGTTTTGTTGAGTACTTACCAATTTTGACCAATCCTGAAAATGCGGAACCGGGAGAAATTGTAACTAACGGAGTTGCTGTAAATGATGATGTGCTTTTAATGGCCAATGGTGCTGGCGGACTTAGTCTTTCTGAAACAAAAGCTGATAATACTGTTGGTGTAGGTGTTATTGAGCTTACGGGCTCCATCAATTACGTAGCATCAAAGGATGATTACATATTTGCCGCTTCAGGAAAATCTGGATTTCAAATTATTAAACTGAATAGACCAAGTGAGAGTTTAGAAGAGAGATGTTCAGAACTGTCAAGATATTCTGGTAGCGCTAATCTAAACGTGAATAGCGGAGAAGAGCTGGCTTACAGTGGGTCAAAGAGGTTTAATGATGTTAATATCAATGGCGAATTATTGTTGTGTGGTTCTTGGACGGTTAAGGATGGCGTAGCTATTAATGCCAATGGCTTGTTTGAAATGAACGGTACCTTGGTTGTTGGTAGAAATAATCGTCAAAGAAATATAACCATCAATTCTGGTGCAACCTTAATTGTAGAAGGTGATTTGGTCATCTATGGTAATTTGGTACTAAACGATGGTGCTTCCATAGTATTTTTAGGTGATGATTCTGTAGTTGCCGTTACTGGTGAGGTAATTAAAAATGGTGATGTTACCGTTTCGGGTAATTTTAATGACTATTACAACAAGTTTTAAGACTTAAATCAAGTTATAAAAAAAAACCTAGGTTTCGCCTAGGGGATTTTTTATGAATGAACTCAAAAATTAGTTTAGTAATTCTGCAACTTTGGCTTCCAAGGCTGGTCCTCTTAGGTTTTTAGCTACTATTACACCGTTCTCATCAAGAAGAAAAGCGGCAGGTATAGCGTCTACATTATATAACTTAGCGATCTGATCATCAAAATATGCAATGTTTGAAATATGGTTCCACTCTAAACCATCTTCAGCAATGGCTTTCTTCCAAGCTTCTTCTGTCCTGTCTAAAGAAACCCCTAAGATATTTAAACCTTTATCGTGGTATTTATTATAAACTGCTACAATGTTTGGGTTTTCAGCTCTGCATGGTCTGCACCATCCTGCCCAAAAATCTATAAGTGTAACTTTTCCCATTACATCTTTTAAAGCAAGTTCGCTACCATCTAAACTAGGTCCTGAAAATTCAGGAGCTTTTGCGCCGATACTTGAGTTTTTTCCCGCTTCTTCCGAGGCTTTTAGTTTTTCTATACCTTCTTGAACCTGCTTACCGGGTTTTGTATTTTTGATGTCTTCAGACAATGTGTTGTAAATTTCTTCTACTTCTTCAAGACTAACAGCTTTTGTTGCGATAGCCCTGTCAAGAACCAATGCTGATATTAATGCGTTAGGATTGTTTTTAACGTAATCCAGTTCAAAGGTTTTGTATTCCTCTTGCAATTCTTTCATTTCATCCTGAAGCGCGACTGCAGCTTCACCTGATGCAGATTTCATGTCTTGCTGAATAGATTGTGCTTGCATTGAAATTTCTCTAGACTGCTCCATATAATCGGCAAAAGCATCATTTTGAAAAGTACCGCTAATTTCTGCGAAGCCCATACTATCTCGTTGAGCATTGAATTGGATCTCACCATTTTCTAGAATAACCGCCGTATAACCTGGTAGTTGTTCTACGAAAATATAGTGCAGTTCTGGTATGTCTGATTTTCCTGTAAATGTAAATTCGCCATTAGTTGTAGTGGCGGTGTCTATATCCATTGGTTGGTTGTTCTCGCCAATCGTTTTTAGAAAAACTCGGGTGCCATCTGTTAATTCTCCTCTTAATTTTCCATTGAGGGTAAAGCTTTCCGGTTTAGAGTTACAGCTGAACAATAAAATTCCGGCAAGCAGTATTACAATACTATTTTTCATAAATTTCACTTAGGTTAAGTTACAAATGTACTTATATATAGGATATAAAAAAAGACCCTTAACGCAAGGTTAAAGGTCTTTATAGTAATGTGATTTTTGTGTTTAGAACTGATATCTAATACCTAGTCCGATATCAAAATCGAAATTATCCGAGAACCCATCATACCCTATAACACCTAATTCAGGTCTAAAGTCCAACGACAATATTAAAGGTATATCAAAGTTGTATTCGATACCGATATCACCAGCAGCAAAAACGAAAAGACCTCCATCGTCGTCATTGTTGGGGTTTGCAGGGAAATCAACGCTTCCTAATCCACCACCTACACCGTAGTACCAATTAAAATCTCCTTCTATTGGTCTAACCCACTGGTAGAGTCCGGCTAATTTGAAAGCATCAAAATTTCTACTGTCTCTCCATCCAAGGTCGAACTCGGCCCTAGTGTATCTGGTCAATGATTTTTGGTAACTGATTTCAGCTCCAAAGCCATCGCTGTCCCCTAATCTAAGTCCAAGTGCATGATCGGCAATATCTTGTGCCGATATTGAACATGTTGCCAACAATGACAATGCAATAATACTTTTTAAAATCTTCATATAGTTATTGGTTTTTGTGATGAAAAATGAGCCTATTTATAATGTGGCTCACACAATAAAACTTAATTTAGCAATCAAAATTGTGTTACGTTGGATAATAATTTACTTGCAAAGTTAAGAGAAAATTTAGAGGGAGATGTGCAATTTGATGATCTTACCAAAACACTGTACGCTACCGATGCGTCAGTATATCGAAAAATACCATTAGGTGCGGCTTTTCCAAAATCCGTTGAAGATATTAAGAAGATTGTGCAATTTGCGAATAATGAAGAAATTAGCATTATTCCAAGAACTGCAGGTACGTCTTTGGCAGGGCAATGTGTGGGTGATGGACTAGTGGTCGACGTGTCAAAACATTTTACTGAAATAATAAGTCTGGATCAAGAAAAGAAACAGGTAACCGTTCAGCCAGGGGTTATTAGGGACGAACTGAATCAGTATTTAAAACCGTTCGGTTTATTTTTTGGTCCAAACACATCGACATCCAATAGGTGTATGATGGGCGGTATGGTCGGCAATAATTCTTCAGGGACCACCTCTATCCAATATGGGGTAACCAGAGATAAGGTCGTCTCTATGAAAACGGTATTGTCAGACGGTTCTATAGCGGAGTTTGGTAGCATAGCTACAGATGAGTTCAAGAAGAAATTACATGAAGATACTTTTGAAGCTTTACTTTATAAAGAGGTGTATAAAGAGCTATCTAATAAAGATGTAGTTAAAGAAATAAAAGAGAATTTTCCTAAACCTGAAATTCATAGAAGAAGTACAGGTTATGCTGTAGATGAATTATTGAAAACCAATATTTTCGGAGGAGAATTACCCTATTTCAATATGGCAAAATTGTTATGTGGTAGTGAGGGTACACTTGCATTTACTACAGAGTTAACAGTGCAATTAGATACTTTGCCACCGCCGCTTTCGGCCATGGTCGTTACGCATTACAACACTTTAGAAGATTGCTTAATGGATGTGGTTCCGGTAATGGAACACCCATTGCAATTATGTGAAATGATGGATAAGGTTATATTAGATTGTACCAAGAACAATCGTGCACAGTTAGCCAACAGGTTCTTTGTTGAAGGGGATCCAGCGGCTTTGTTGATGCTGCAGGTATCCGCACACACAAAATTGGAATTGGAACAAGCAATAGCCGCTTTGCATGAAACCATTGAGAAATCTGGGTTAAGCTATGCGAATCCTGTTTTATACGGCGATCAAATTGCCAAGGCCATTGAGCTTCGTAAAGCAGGATTGGGGCTTTTAGGGAATATTGTTGGTGATATGAAAGCGGTAGCCTGTATTGAAGATACTGCTGTGGCTTTGCCGGATTTGAAAGATTTTATAGCGGAATTTTCCCTAATTATGAAAGGTTATGGGCAAAGTGCCGTGTATTATGCACATGCTGGTGCAGGTGAGCTGCATTTAAGACCAATTCTTAATTTAAAGAAATCTGCCGATGTGGGCTTGTTTAGAGCAATTACTACAGATGTAGCTAAACTGACTAAAAAATATAGAGGTTCATTTAGTGGAGAGCATGGAGATGGTATTGTACGTGCTGAGTTTATCCCTTTAATGATCGGTGAGAAAAACTATGAGTTGTTAAGGCGAATAAAATTATACTTCGATCCCAAGGGAATTTTTAATCCGGGTAAAATAGTTGACGCTTATCCTATGGACAAGTCCTTTCGCTACGAGGTTGACCGGCAGGAGCCTGATGTGAAGACCTTAATGGATTTCTCTGATAGTGAGGGTATATTAAAGGCTGCTGAAAAATGTAACGGAAGTGGCGATTGCAGAAAAACCGACAAAGCAAAAGGAGGTATGTGTCCAAGTTATCATGCCACCAAAAATGAAAAAGATACAACTAGAGGTAGGGCAAATACGTTAAGAGAATTTTTGACCAACCCAAATAGTACTGCTAAGAATAGGTTTGATAGTCCCGAAATTAAGGAGGCCTTTGACCTTTGTTTAAGTTGTAAGGCATGTGCAAGTGAATGTCCCAGTAATGTAGATGTATCAACCTTAAAAGCTGAATTTTTATATCAATATCAAGAGGCAAACGGTTATTCTTTACGTGGTAAATTGTTCGCTTATAATACAAAGCTGAACGGATTGGGCAGTAAGGTTTCTGGCTTGACCAATGCTGTGTATGATTCAAAATTACTTGGGGGGCTTTTGAAAAAAACAAGTGGAGTTGCACAAGAAAGGAGCTTGCCAAAGGTTTATAGTTTTAATTTTGATAAACATCTTCAAAAAATTAGTAATCCGAAAGTTGATGCAAATAAAAAGGTAGTTTTGTATATAGATGAGTTTACGCGTTATCTAGATATTGAAGTAGGGAAAGATGCTATTGAATTATTGGTGAAACTTGATTATGATGTAGAGCTTTATTATGCAGAAAGCGGTAGAACATTCCTTTCAAAAGGCTTCTTAAAACAAGCTCAAAAACTAGCGGTTAAAAACTCCAAGGATTTGCAAAAATTTGCAGATGCAGGTTTGCCTGTATTAGGTTTAGAGCCTTCAGCAATTTTGTCGTTTAGAGATGAATACAAACGTATGACCGGTAATAGTGATGTTGCACAGAAAATTGCGGATAATTCCTTTTTAATCGAAGAATTTCTGGCAAAGGAAATTGCAGAAGGTAATTTGAGTGCGTCGAGTTTTACCACAAAAGCTAAGGATATAAAGATCCATAATCATTGTCATCAAAAAGCATTGAGCAATCAGAAAGTGACTTTTGATGTTTTAAACTTGCCAACCAACTACAAGGTTACCATTATACCATCTGGTTGTTGTGGTATGGCGGGTTCATTTGGTTATGAGGAAGAGCATTACGAGACGAGTATGAAAATTGGTAGTCTTAAGCTATTTCCTGCAGTACAAAAATCATCGGAAGAAACTATTATTGCTGCGAATGGTACAAGTTGTAGACATCAAATTTTTGATGGTACTAAAAGAATTGCTAAGCACCCGGTAAGTGTATTGAATGAAGCTTTACTAGACTAAATATCGGTAAGACCGTCTTTTTCTTTTTTAGAATCCCTCTCTTTGCGTTGGGTTATGGTAGCAATAAGCTCATTCATGTTCATGGACTTTAGTTCTTCGTCCATATAAAACGAAGCCAGTTTATCATTTTCGTATCGGTATAGTTTCCAACGTTTAAATGAATATTCAAGGGCAGTCATATGTTTTACCCAGTCACCCGAATTTAAGTAGAGGCATTCACCTTTTTTGGTTTCGAACTGTTTTTTGTTCGGAGCATGGCTGTGACCGCATACGACATGATCGTAATGATGGTTGATGGCCATTTTGGCTACATTGTTTTCGAATAAGGCTATTTGCTCGGGATCTCTTTCACCATAGTCTAATTCTGGGTTAGAAAATGGTTTGTTCTTCTTTCCGAACATGCCTAAAAACTTAGTTTTTAATTTTGCCAGTTTTAATAAGGTGTCAAACCCTGTTTCCCCAAAATTTAATAACCAATGTGAGTGTCTAAAGGAAAAGTCGAAAATATCACCGTGAAAAAAGAGCGTGTTTTTTCCATTTAGTTTTAAAGAAAGTCTGTTAGAAACCTGAATGGTACCCATATAGATATCATCAATCTTTCTTAAGGGTTCATCTTTATTGCCGGTAATGTAATGTACTACCGTTCCTTTGGCTGCTAAAGAAAATATTTTCTTGACCACTTTTAGGTGGGAAGGAGGAAAGTAGTTATTGCGCATTCTTTTTGCGTCTAGTATATCACCGTTTAGAATTAGAATTTTCGGGTCGATACTACATAGGTATGTAAGCAATTCCTCAGCATGACAACCATATGAGCCTAAGTGAACATCAGATAGCACCGCTATTTCAAGACGACGTTTTTTCAAAGGGGATAAATTTTGGGTCAAAATTAAACCTAATGGTATACATGCCAATCATTTGGAGAGTCAATAATCTTTAATGATTAGGTTAATTAATCATTATCACAAAAGAGTAAGGTTAAGGTAATATTAAGCACTTTATAAATTTTTCTTTCATGCATTTAACATTTACCTTTGAAGTCTGTGAATTTGTAGGTGTTATAACCATACGTATTTAATAAAGAACATACTTATTATGGCCGGAAACAGCTTTGGGAATATTTTTAAAGTAACCACTTTTGGAGAGTCGCATGGTAGAGCCATTGGCGGAGTAATTGACGGCTGTCCATCAGAAATTGAATTGGATTTTGAGGCCATACAAAAAGACCTTGATCGTCGTAAGCCTGGTCAGTCTGCAATAGTAACCCAGCGTAAAGAGCCAGATGAAGTAGAATTCTACTCAGGTGTTTTTGAAGGTAAGACTACGGGTACACCCATTGGTTTTGCTATTCATAATACCAACCAGAAGTCAAAGGATTACGGACATATAAAAGATTCTTATAGACCATCGCATGCTGATTATGTTTATGATCAAAAATATGGCTTTAGAGATTACCGTGGCGGTGGCAGAAGTTCGGCAAGGGAAACTGCAAGTAGGGTGGTCGCAGGTGCCATAGCAAAGCAATTTTTAAAAGGTATAGAAATACAGGCCTATGTTTCTCAAGTAGGTAGTATGAATTTGGGTAAGCACTATACTGAACTAGATCTTTCTTTAACAGAATCTAATGCAGTTCGCTGTCCAGATGTGGCAATGGCCGCTAAGATGGAAGATTATATAAAATCGATTAAAAAAGAAGGTGATACCATAGGTGGAGTGATTACATGCGTTGCCAAAAATGTACCGATTGGTTTAGGAGAGCCTGTATTCGATAAATTACATGCGGAATTAGGTAAGGCAATGTTGTCTATTAATGCCGTAAAGGGCTTTGAATACGGTAGTGGTTTTGAAGGTGTAAAGATGAAGGGCAGTGAACATAATGACCAATTTAATTCTGATGGTTCTACAAAGACCAATTTTAGTGGAGGAATTCAAGGTGGTATAAGTAACGGAATGGATATTTACTTTAACGTTGCATTTAAACCTGTAGCCACGGTCATACAAGGTTATGAAACTATTGATAAAGAGGGTAATATGGTCAAAACTCAAGGTAAGGGAAGGCACGATCCATGCGTGGTACCAAGAGCTGTGCCTATCGTTGAAGCAATGACAGCATTAGTCTTGGCAGATTATACACTTCTTAATAGAACCATTAAATTATAGGTTCGTTTTTAGCACTTTTCCTAGCAAAATACTATCTTACTTCCCTAAACTAAATTTTTTATGAGGAAGCTTGAGTTGCATTGGCAAATTCTATTGGGGATGTTGGCCGGGGTTTTATTTGCTTTAGCAATGGTTCAATTCGAATGGGGACCAAAATTTATATCAGATTGGATCAAACCATTTGGAAACATTTTTATCAACTCATTAAAGTTAATAGCGGTACCCCTTATCTTGGGGTCTCTTATTAAAGGAGTATCCGATTTAAAGGATATTTCAAAGCTTTCTCAAATGGGAGGCCGTACCATTGCCATCTACATCGGAACCACTGTTATCGCTGTTTCTATTGGTTTAGGGGTGGTGAACATAGTGAAGCCAGGTGGCTCCATTACCGAACAGACAAGAACGGAACTTGTAGAAAACTACAAAGGCGATGCTGATGCCATAAAAACAAAAGCGGAAAAGCAAAAAGAAGCTGGTCCGTTACAGGCTTTGGAAGATTTGGTTCCCAGTAACATATTTAAAGCAGCTTCTGATAATGGTAATATGCTGCAGGTTATATTTTTCGCCATTTTCTTTGGTATTGGATTAATACTTATTCCGGAAGAACAAGCAACACCGGTTAAAAAATTCTTTGATGGATTCAATGAAGTAATATTGAAGCTTATAGATTTGATTATGTTAGCAGCGCCATACGGTGTTTTTGCTTTATTGGCTGCTTTAATAGTAGAATCGCCAAGTATGGATCTTTTTAAGGCTTTGGCTTGGTATGCCTTCTGCGTAGTACTAGGTCTTACTTTGATGTTGGGTGTTTACCTGGTTTTGGTCTGGGTGTTCACCAAAACATCTCCAAGTAAATTTATGAAGGGGATGTCACCGGCTCAACTTCTTGCATTTTCAACAAGTTCCAGTGCTGCTACATTGCCAGTTACTATGGAAAGGGTAGAAGAGCACTTGGGTGTTGATGAAGAAGTAACAAGTTTTGTATTGCCCATAGGTGCTACTATAAATATGGATGGTACAAGTTTATATCAAGCCATTGCCGCCGTTTTTATTGCACAGGCATTTGGTATGGATCTTAGTCTTTCAGCACAGTTGGGAATTATTGTTACAGCTACATTAGCTTCGATTGGTAGTGCTGCAGTTCCTGGTGCAGGTATGGTAATGCTAGTTATTGTTCTCGCCCAAGCGGGGATACCAGAAGCTGGTTTAGCACTTATATTCGCTGTAGACCGACCTTTAGATATGTGCAGAACCGTAATTAATGTTTCTGGTGATGCCTCTGTATCTATGATGGTGGCGAAGTCGGTTGATAAGTTACACGAACCGAAGGTTAAGAATTGGGACGACAACTATAAAAAATAATTGTTTTAATCATTGTACTTACGGTAGGCCGCAGTACTGAACATGAACAACCCGTAGCAAACCAATCCAGCGGCGACAAATCCTAATAAATACTTGCCATAAGCTTGATCTTGTATAAATGAAAAAGCTTCGGCAGTACCTTTTACTTGTTTGGAAGAGGCATTTAAACCAATTCCTGCTGCCAGAAAAAAATAGGAAATAATACTAGTGACTATGCCTCTTGATAGTAAACCGGCATAACCCATTCTTTTAATATATTTTCGTGTGTTCAGTGATGTGACGGATTGTATGTCAAAGTTGTTAATGAAATTGCCTTTATGGATCTTTATAAATTGATATACCGCTTTTATACCAAGCGCACATCCGATGATGATAAATATAAGGGAGCGGGTCGAAGTATTTAATTGAGTGTCTTGGCTATTGTTGCCAGTGCTATAAATAGAAAATAAACCGAACGCATCAGCAATGGCAATTAAGCCTAGTGATAGGTAAATGATTCCGCTTATGGAAAAACCAATTCGTTTTACCACACCTTTAAAATCAGTTCCAATGCCTTCAGGGTCGTTTACACCTTGTATCGATCTCCAAATGCCATAGCAAATAAGTCCTAAGCCTAATAAAATTACAATGACAGAGCCTAAGCTTTGTTGTTCCAAATAATTAATAATTGAAATTTTACCTGCTTTTCTGCCTCCCATATTAAATGCGGATAAGAAAGCTAGAATTCCTGTAATAGAAAATACGATCCCTTTGGAAATGTAACCGCTAAGGGCAATTTTTTTTATCGTATCGTTCATTGTTGTTTATTTGAATAGATGGTATTAAGTATTTGTTGAAATTGGTGAATTGATTTAGTTCTTTTTTGATTTATCATTCAACTTGTCGGCTCCATCGGCGGCGTCCTTAAAGTTTAAATCATCATCTGTAATATCTTTATAAGCCTGTATCCATGCATTTCTGAAAATTCGCGTAACTGTGGGCCAAATTTTTGTTTTGACACTGTTAAGGTCTCCCTCAACGGGAATTTTAGTGGCGAGTGTATCTTGTTTGTGATTTTTTAGAATGAACTTAAAAAAGCCAACAAAGCCTTCCCATAATGTTTTTAAGAATCCGTCGTCTTTACCTACCAATTTGGCATTTTTTAGAATAGGTTTAAAAGATCCTTTTAGGTATCCATCGGCAATGGCAAGTTCTCCGAACAAATCGAACGAACCTTCGTTAAAATCAATTCCGGCGTAGTGGTTAGTAAAGTCGTTAAGGGCTGTTGCATTGGCATTTTCTAAACTAAAAGTAATATCCATGTCAGGTATTTCCTTTACTAGATTCATGTCTCCATCCAATACGACATCGCCATTACCTATTGAAGTTGCGGTCGCATGTATGCTAGAGGGTAGGGTTCTGCTTTTTTCTACTACGTTTCTCAGGTTGGTTGCAGATAATTCCACGTTAGAAAGGTGTAAATCAATGTTAGGGTCTGCTTGTAACTGTAAAAAAGCAAGTTTCCCATTTCGAACGGTTAAGCGGTTAATGTCAATAGGTACTAAGTCGGTTAATGCTTTGGTCCAATCTTCCGTATCCGCTTGACCTACGGTATCTTGTTGGTCTTCAAATATGTAAAGAACCTTAGGCTCTTGCATTTCTATTTCGCTTACAATTCTTCCATGCAAAAGGGCATTCCATTCAATAGAAATATCCGTTTTATTAAAATCTAGAAAAGGAATTTCTGTATTACCATCTACTGTATTCAGGTACAAACCGTGTATGGTGTATGCGCCACGTATAATCGATAGGTCTATGTCTTCTACCTGACCGTAGTACCCTGGTAAGTCGGCAAGAACATTATTAACGTAATTTTTTACGAAAAATGGGAGGGAAAGTCGCAAGGAGATAAGAAGTATAACTATTATTATAGGTATTAAATATCTCTTTTTTTTATAAAGTTTCTTTTTTTCGGTACTCATCTTTATCAACACTAATTTCTAAGGTCGATAATATAAGTCATTGAATTTTAATGTATAACATTTAGTGCGAAATGGGGTAAAAGTAATTCTAATCGAATTAATACCTAAAAACAAGCTCAAATTTTAAGAAGTCTAAATGAATTTGCTTTTCAGCTCTTCTGTAGGGATCATACAATCAGCCTTTTTACCGTACCATTTGTATCTGTTCTTAGCGATAAAATCGTATACGATATTGCGAAAGGATTCTGGTAACCATAGTAAAATGGAGGAAATTGTTCTAAGACCTTTCAAATTCTTACCAATTTCTAGAGCGGCGGTAGATTTTGTGTAATAGGCGACGTTTGGTTCTATTAAAATAATGGAATCAATTTCATTGGAGTCAATATTTCTTTCAGCCAATAACTTTTCTCCGGTTTCACTTTGTAGTGCAGCGTATCTGAATACGTCATTTTTATCTCGCTTAATAATAAACTGAACGCTACTATCGCAAAGATTGCAAACACCATCAAAAAGAATAATTTTCTTATTTATATCCACAGGATAAAATTAAAGGTTTATTCAAAAACTATTTCCTAACACCATTATAAATTTTGTAACAATGTACTGTCCAATTTATATGTTGAATGTCGATGGAACAAAAAAGTAAGTCAACAAAAAATCGTATATGATTTATTGTAAGGTATTGATTTTCAATGTTATTTTTTCTTTTCAACCATTTCTAGTTGGTCCACACTTACGTTGGTGGTAAAAATGCCATAATTTACGATTGCTTTTCCTTTTTCAAGGGAATCAATACTACCTACAGCTTTTCCATCTTGCATTCTTACTCGGTCACCAACCTTAAAAACCGGTCTTGGTTTATTCTTCTCTTTTATGATTGCTTTCTTTTTCTCAACCTTCTTTTTTTCGCGGATAACTTTAACCTCTTTTTGCACTTCTTGTGCTACTTTGGCTTTTTTTGTTCTCTCTAGTTTTGCTTGGTGGGCCGACTTCTTTTTCCTTTTACTGTTCTCAGTTTCTACAATACGTAAAAGCTCAGAAACCAAAGGTCTTTTTTTGTTGTCTTGAAAATATTTATCAGCGGCTACATTCACTTTATTCCCTAACTGAATCATGCGTTGATCGTGATCATAGAGTTCTTGGTAATTTTCAAGCTTAGATTTGATTTTTGCGTTTAATTTCTCCAATCTCTGATTTTCTTCTCTGGCTTTATCCTCTTCTTCTTTTAATCTAGAGCCAGTTTGCGCCATCTTATTCCGTTCTTTCTGCAATTTTGCAATAGTGGCATCAAATCGCACCTTGCCACGTTCTATTTTCTTTTTTGCCTTATTGATGAGGGAGTAAGGTATACCGTTCTTTTGGGCAACCTCAAAAGTGAATGAGCTACCGGCCTGACCTAAGATCAATTGAAAGGTAGGTTCCAATGTTCTTCCATCAAATAGCATGTTGGCATTGGTTGCATGCGGTAATTCGTTAGCAAGGGCTTTAAGGTTTGCATAGTGGGTCGTTATTACCCCATATGAACCTCGCTCATAAAATACCTCTAAAAACGCTTCTGCCAAAGCACCGCCCAATTCCGGGTCACTACCAGTGCCAAATTCATCGATTAGAAATAAGGTATTGTTGTCGCATCGCTTTAAGAACTGGTTCATGTTCTTAAGTCGATAACTGTATGTACTTAAGTGATTTTCAATACTTTGGTTGTCTCCAATATCCGTTAAAATCTTTTTGAAGAAGCACACTTCACTTCGTTCATGTACAGGAATTAACATGCCGCTCTGAAGCATCACCTGAAGTAGGCCTATGGTTTTTAACGTTATACTTTTTCCTCCAGCATTTGGACCGGATATAACTATTATTCTGTTTTCCTGATGTAATTCAATGGTCTGTGGATATGTATTTTCACCTTTTCGTTTATTATTTAAAAATAATAATGGATGATAGGCTTCTCTTAGAAAAAGTCTATTGGTGGAATTTATTTTGGGTAGTAAAGCGTTAATATCTTCTGCGTATCTGGCTTTTGCGGCTATTACGTCTATTTGTGTTAGAAAACCTTGATAATCGCTTAAAAGGGCTCTAAATGGTCTTATTTGAGCCGTTAGTTGCTTTAAAATGCGCTGTACTTCTTCCTTCTCTTCAAATTCTAGGTTATTCAGCTCCCTGCTATATTTTAATACTGCCTCAGGTTCAATATAAACAATGCTCCCTGTTTTAGAAGTACCCATTACGGCACCTTTAATTTTCTTGCGGTACATGGCCTTTACGGCTAATACACGTCTATTTTCCACTACAGACTCCCTGATCTCGTCCAAATAGTCAGAAGCTTGATAAGTGTTTAGTGCCGAACCAAAGCTTTGACTAATTTTTCCTCTGACCGCATTAATCTGTCGCCTAATGGAGAACAATTGATCGGACGCATTGTCTTTTACCTCGCCAAATCTGTCTATAACGTTGTTTATCAGTCCTGGTATTTCTGTATTGGACTCTAATTTTAAGGCATAATCATTCAGCAACGGGTAGTAATCCTTAAACTTTTTAAAGAATTTTTGATGTTGTACAACGGTTAAGCAAATACTGGCAATACGCTTAAAACCTTGGAGTTCTAATGTGGTATTTTCGATCTTCAATAACTTTAGGTCAGCATTGATACTATCAAAACCATGGTTTGGTATGCGGTTTTCGCTGACCATTGACGATAAATATTCCGCCGTTTTACCCAGTTCAATTTTTATGACTTCTTCTGTAATGAAAGGGGCGATATGCAATGCCGCTTCTTTACCCAACTCGGTATGGCACCTAGCCGATACTTGTTGTAATACTGAAGGAAACTCTAGGTCTTGTAATGTTTTGGAATGTATGTTGGCCACGTGATGTCTAAATAAGTTACAAAGGTACGCATTGCCGATGAAATCTAATAAGGCAAGGCACTTATAGCTTTATATGCGCTATTGCATTTTAATGGTAAAAAGAAAAATTATTGAATAGCGTTTAATTGGTTTTTATTTTTTGATTGGTGAATGTCATAATATTACATTTGAATTTTAAAGAGGAAAATATTTGTTAGCATGAAAATGAACCTATCTCAAAGTTGGCAACATCAGCTTAATGATGAATTTGAAAAGCCTTATTTTAAAAATTTGATGCAATTTGTAACTAAAGAGTATAGCGAACACACATGTTATCCTAATGAATCGGATGTATATGCGGCTTTTAATCATTGTGAATTCGATAAGGTAAAAGTGGTTATCATTGGTCAGGATCCGTATCACGGTCCTAATCAGGCAAACGGATTATGTTTTTCGGTGAAAGATGGTATAAAACATCCGCCTTCCTTGGTCAATATTTTTAAGGAGTTGGAGAGTGATATAGGCAAAACCTATCCAGAAAGTGGAAATCTGGAAAAATGGGCAAAACAAGGTGTGTTGCTTTTAAATGCTACGCTTACCGTTAGGGAACATGAACCAGGAAGTCACCAAAAGATGGGATGGGAAATGTTTACGGATGCCGTGATTTCAAAACTTTCTGATAATAGCGAACACTTGGTTTTTCTGCTATGGGGCGGTTTTGCCAAGAAAAAGGCAAAGTTGATCAATAAAAAGAATCATACCATTCTAACATCGGGGCATCCTTCTCCATTAAGTGCCAATCGTGGCTATTGGTTTGGCAATCGACATTTTTCTGTTTGCAATAAAATTTTAGATGATTTAGGCAATAAAAAGATCACGTGGTAAGTTAGATAATAAATAAATTCTTTAAATTTAGTTGGTATCGAAGGGTACACCACTCAATCTAACAACTTAAAAACTACTAATTAAATGAATAACTTAGAAAGGCTGAATACGATTTTACTGGTCGATGATGATGATGCAAGCAACTTTTTGCATTCCATTTTCATCAATAAGCTTGATATGGACGTTAATATTAATTCGGCTTTAAACGGTCAAGAAGCTTTGGATTTTATTTTAGGTAAAGGTCAAGAGAAGTTGGAGTTGCCCTGTATGGTCATGTTAGATCTTAGGATGCCCGTAATGGACGGATGGCAGTTTATGAAGGCTTATGAGGATATGGTACCTAAAAAGCTTAAAGATCAAATTACCATAGTACTTGTTACTATTAGTGATAATCAGGATGATAAAGAAAGAGCGAACACTAATAAGTATGTTGCAGATTATGCACAGAAACCTCTTTCAGACGAAACTTTTAAAGCGCTGATACAAAAGCATTTTAGTTTAGCGGCTATATAAAAATTTCTATTTCAAAATATCCGTTACGGGAATTGAATCTTCTATAAGGTTTAATTCCCGTAATGTTTTTTGAACATTGCGTAACACCTCTTCTGGTAGTTGTTTTTGGCTCCATTCCGTTATTTGCAACCATTCTTGAATATCTTCCAATTTTTGATGATACCTGTTGGCAAGGGTGGTATCTATTTTAGGAATTTGCTTAAATTCTGCTGTATAGGTATTGATGACGTCAAGAATATGATTTAAGATTCCGTTGTTTTCCTTAATAAAAGAATCGGTTCCTACAAGTACAAAACAAGGCCAGGGTGTAGGGCAATTTCCTAAATGCTTAAAAGTGCCATTATCCACTAGAGGTTTAGTGGTAAAACGTTCCCACATAAAATAATCTGCTTCGCCGGATGCCAAGCCTTCGATTGCTCCATTAAGATTGTTGATGATGTTAAATTTTAAGGTATTGGTATCCCAACCCATCTGTTTGGCTTGTACGTAAGCCATTAAGTGGCTTCCGCTGCCAAAGCGACTTATTGCAGCTATGGTATCTTTTAATTCATTTAATGAGCTAAATGAACTTTTGGCGTCTACGTGAATACCCCAAAGTAGAGGAGAAGCAATATATTCCTGAATAATTTTTACCGGATTGCCCTCTGTAATACTCTTTATAATACCTTCTGTTAAAATAATAGCTAGATCGGTTTCACCATCCTTGAGCATTTGGCTCATTTTACCAGTACCCTCGGGTATATCTGTCCATTCTAGCTGAATACCACGTTCTTCAAATGCACCTTCTTCTATGGCTAAATGCCAAGGAAGATTAAAATGCTCTGGTACTCCAATAATTTTAACGGTTTTCATTCAATTTATTTTTTAAATAGTCATAGATGGCATATTGTGATCTAATTGGGGTATCACCATCATTAAGGCTAACCTTTTTATTTGTGTTGTTTATGTCCAATACACGCGCTTTCTGATTGTCGTTGAGTTGTAAGGTTAAAATATGCTTTAATTCATTAAAAATATCCTCATCCAATATAGGGGTTAGCACTTCTATACGCCTATCAAGATTTCGCGTCATCCAGTCGGCAGATCCAATATACATGAGTTCGTTTCCGCCATTTTCAAACAGGTATATACGCCCATGTTCCAGATAGCGATCTACAATACTGGTAATGAATACATTCTCTTTCATACCATCACCAGGGTTTTCGTTCGCAGTTAGATAACAGCAAAAGCCTCTTACGATCAACCTAACGTTAACACCGGCATTGGCAGCTCTATAGAGAGCCTTGATCATATTGGAATCCTCTAAGCTGTTCATTTTTGCCGTAATACTAGCTTTCTTACCGTTTAAAGCAGAATTAATTTCGTTTTGAATAAGATTCATGAACGTAATTCTGGTAGTAAACGGTGAAACTAGTAAGCGTTTTAACTTAGGTACAATTAACTTACGCTCTAAAACTTGAAATACCTGTCCTAAATCTTTGGTGATTTTTTTATGCGCTGTAAATAAGCCGTGATCACAATATATTTTTGATGTCTTAGCATTAAAATTACCAGTGCCGATATAAGCGTACCGTTTTTCAATTTCACCTTCAGTTCTATACACCATGGCAATTTTTGAATGCACCTTTACTTGAGGGATACTGAAAATAACTTTAGCTCCTTTCTCTTCAAAAATTCGTCCCCATTTAATATTGTTGGCTTCGTCGAACCTTGCTTGTGCCTCTACGAACAAAGTAACTTCTTTGTTATTGTCCAAAGCGGTTAATATAGCATCTGCTAGTGAGGAGGACTTGGCAATACGGTAGATTGTCATTTTTATGGCAGTTACCGTGGGGTCGGTTGCAGCTGCGGTCAAAAAATCTTCGACTACTTTAAAATCTTGATACGGAAAATGTACCAATTGGTCTTTTGTAGCAATACTTTTGAAAATATCGTCGGTAAAAGATAATTTTGGGTGAGGTAAAGCCGGTTTTGCTTCATATTGCAGATGTTCTGTGCCTTCTGGAGCAGGAAAAGAGAAAAAATCGGATAAATTATGATAAGTTCCTCCTGGAGATAGGTCTACATCGCCTAGTTTAAAATCACGTTTCATGGCATCTAATAGCCAGCTGGGCATTGTTTCATCATACAGTAGCCTTGTTGCTTGCCCGAACAAGCGCTTGTCTAACGAATTGTATATTTTTTCAACGAGCTCAACATCAGAATAATCATCATCTAAATATAATTCGGCATCTCTAGAAAGTTTAATGGAATAGCAGTCTATAACCTCTTTTGTAGGAAGCAATTTTTCTATATTCAATCGTATTATATCATCTACATAACAAAATTGATGTCCGTTACCGGGTAATGCAATAAAGCGATCTTGTTCTTCGGTAGGTATTTTTACAATGCTATACTCACTGTTCGGGTGCGTAATTGCGAGATACAGTGCACCGTCGGTCAAAATGGCGTTCCCGTCATGTATTTCACAAGCTTCCTTAATATCTTTATCGAACAATTCTTCTAGAAAATTCTTTTGCTTTGGTGTGAAGTTAGACGTATTCCTAATGAAAATATTATGTTCTTCAAGCTCCGATAGGGTTGAAGCTATTACCTTGCCAAATTCCACCTGCTGTTGGTTGATAATTTGTAGAATATGCTGAAGCGTAGAATTTGCCTTGAACATTAATTTCTTACGGAACTTCTTGTCAAGGTTTTTTATTTGACGTAGCTGAGATACACGAACTTTAAAATACTCATCAAGGTTTGAAGAAAAAATGGCCAAGAATTTTAACCGCTCCAATAATGGGGTGTCGGCACTTTTCGCTTCAAGCAGCACACGCTCATTGAAATAGAGCCAATTAATATCTCTATGCTTTAGGTTGTCTTTTTTCATGATTGGATTTGCGTAAAAATAAGAAGTACAATATTAAGAATATTGTAAATGTATGTTAAGCCAATCGTTTCAAACAAAATTCAATTAACCTATCGACAGATTCTGTTGGGGTTACCGAAAATTCTCCTGTAGACCTATTGGCTAAAATACAATTTAGAGACACAGCTTCGTGACCTAAGAGTTGTGAAAGTGCGTAAATGCCAGATGTTTCCATTTCTAAGTTGGTCAACTGAATGTTATTATAGCTGAACGTAGATAATTTTTCCATCAATTCCATTTGACTAGGTTTAATTCTCAACTGGCGTTGTTGTGGTCCGTAAAACCCCGTGTTTGTTGCGGTAAAGCCTAATCGTATACGATTATCAGTAAATAATTTCCCTAGCTTTTCGGAGTAGGAGAGTACATATGGCCTAGCTTTATTAGCGTTCCACGAAGTATGGGCAATAAATGCGTCTTCTATTTTTGGGTAGTTGATGCTACCATGTTCGTAGAAGTGTAGAAGCCCATCAAATCCTATAGCATATTTGCTTATTAAAAATGAATCGATTGGAATATCGGGTTGAATGGCACCACTAGTTCCAATTCTAACGATATTTAAAGAGGTATGTTCTTTTTTAAGTGTTCTTGTTTCAAAATCAATATTAACAAGCGCATCTAACTCATTTAAAACAATATCGATATTATCGGTACCGATACCGGTAGAAATGACGGAAATACGCTTACCGTTTAAATGACCGGTATGGGTATGAAACTCACGTTTTCCCTTTCTTACCTCAATGGTATCGAAAAAGCGGGACACCTGGCTGACCCTGTCAGGGTCACCTACGGTAATAACGGTAGTTGCAATATCTTCCGGTAATAAATTTAGATGATAAATACTGCCATCTTCATTGATGACAAGTTCAGCAGGCCTTAATTGCATGCTATAATTTTAAGATTCGGTTCGTGGTAGTGTTATATAGGAAATTGTACTTTAAAGCACCTCCTAGATACACATCGTTGTCTTGAATGCAAGAATAATAACTTGTTTTGCCTGCTAATATCTCTTTTCCTTTCTTAGAAACACGAACAGGGTTTAAGCTGGTGATCAAAGGTTTAAGGCGAGACAAGGCACGGTCGTACTGTGTATTGGAAAAGCCAAGGTTTCCTTGGTTTTTGAGAAGAACGTCCATGTATTCCGTTTTGGATTTAGGTTTCTTGTCGATTCCTAATTGCAAAATAGTATTTTCCATTTCATTTAATCCGTTGTTAATGCTAGGAAAACGTTTTAAATGAGATTTTACAGCATCACCTAAATAATCGAACTGATAATCTTTAAAATCGGTAAGATTCTCTAATCGTATAGGATTATTGCTACAATACAATTGCCAAACATAATCTGCGTATTCTGTATCGTCTTGTGTTAATACCTTTTTATTTTTGTAAAGGCTCAATAGTTGGTCGTCGGTCAGCTCATTAAGACTGTACATTTTATCTGTATCGTCTTCTTTACCACTGCAAACCAACGATATTTGAGCATATTTTCTATGGGTAAGCAGCCAGCTGATCACCGCTAGCATATTCACCTGACAAAAAAGATCATATTCGAACCAAAGCACGATATGATCTTGTTGTTTATGGCTACATAGCGACCTGTATTCCTTTAGGGTCTTTTCTATAAACCAAGATTTTGAAACTTTATAATTTTTATGAAGAAACTCAAAACGGGCTTTCCAGAAGGTTTCTGTACCTACGTTAGGTAGTGTTTGACCTTCACATAGCATTTCTCGCCATGTAATGACGTCACCGTCCAAGTTTAATTTTTGAAGGCGTTCGGTGAAAACATCTCCATTGGTAATGTGTAAGAGAGAACTCATACCGGGGTTTGATTTAGTTAGAATGATTAAAAATAATACTTATAACAACGTTATAAAATTATTTAACAGAAAACAAATGATAGGATTAAAGACTGAAAAAATGTTAAATTACCCGCCTACACGCTTCACTGCGAAGCCTTTATCTTTAAGTATTGCCATGATTTTATCTCTGTAATCTCCTTGAATGATAATTTTATCATCCTTAAAACTACCGCCAACACTCAATTTTGTCTTAAGTTCTTTGGCTAATTTCTTAAAATCTTCGTCGGCACCGGTATAACCTTCCAATATAGTTATTGGTTTACCCTTACGCTTTTCATACTTACAAATTATAGGATCATCTTGAAGCCAAAGAGAATTTTCTTCTTTGTTGTCTATGGGAGTTTCCTCGGGTTCGTGATCGGGAAATAGATTTTTTAACTGGTCTTTAAGATCCATGTCCGTTATTTTTTAATTAGCCCTAATTCAATTAACCTTTCATGTAAAAACTCACCTGCGGTGATATCTTCATATAATTTAGGATGGTCTTCATCAATACAGTTTTCTAAACAGTTTAAAGGCATTTCACTAACCGGATGCATAAAAAATGGTACAGAATATCTAGAAGTTCCCCATAACTCCTTTGGTGGATTAACGACCTGGTGTATGGTTGAAAGCAATTTGTTGTTGGTTAAGCGAGAAAGCATATCGCCAACATTGATCATTAATTCATCGGGTTTTGCGATGGCATCTACCCATTCGCCCTCATGGTTCTTTACTTGTAATCCCTTACCATGTGCGCCCATTAAAAGAGTTATCAAGTTTATATCGCCATGTGCGGCCGCTCTAACGGCATTTTTTGGTTCAGAGGTAATTGGTGGGTAATGTATGGGGCGTAGAATAGAATTTCCGTTTTTAATGAAGTCATCAAAGTAATATTCATCTAAATTTAGGTGAAGAGCCAATGCACGTAAAACGTATTTTGCAGTTTTTTCAAGCATTTTATACGTTTCCTTACCTACTTTATTAAATTCCGGAAGTTCTTTTACAATAACATTTGCTGGATATTCTTTTTCAAGTTTATCATTATCCTCTACATATTGTCCAAAGTGCCAAAACTCCTTTAGGTCGCCTTCTTTTCTTCCTTTGGCATGTTCCTTTCCAAAAGAAGTATATCCGCGTTGTCCACCAATACCTTCTATTTGGTAACCATCTTTTACATCATCGGGTAGATCAAAGAAGGCTTTTATTTCAGCATATAAAGAATCTACTAATTCATCGGATAAGAAATGTCCGCCCAAAGCAACAAAACCTATTTCTTCAAAGGCTTTTCCAATTTCATTTATAAATTTCTGTTTCCTTTTTGGGTCGTCCGAAAGGAAATCCGACAGGTCAACACTAGGTACCAAGCTCATATTTTTAAAGATTTTACGTAAAATTAATAATTATTGGCGATTTACGCGCGTTGTTATAATCGATACTTGCTATATGCATTTTTGTTACATTTATAGTTTAATAGTCCAAACTGACCTTATCAATGAATTATACCGATTTTAAAGTAACTAAAGACGTTAAGTTAACACTTTATAAATCAATGCTTAAACCTCGAATGGTAGAGGAGAAAATGTTGATTCTTTTACGACAGGGCAAAATTTCAAAATGGTTTAGCGGTATTGGTCAAGAGGCTATTTCAATTGGGGTTACATCGGCTTTGAAGAACGATGAGTACATTTTACCCATGCATAGAAACTTAGGTGTGTTTACTACAAGAGAAATTCCACTGTACAGATTATTCGCGCAATGGCAAGGTAAGGCAAGCGGATTTACCCAAGGTAGGGACAGAAGTTTTCATTTTGGATCGCAAGACTTTAAAATTGTAGGTATGATCTCGCATTTAGGTCCGCAATTGGGTGTTGCCGATGGTATTGCATTAGCACATAAATTAAAAAATGAAAAGAAGGTTACGGCAGTTTTTACAGGAGAAGGAGCCACTAGCGAAGGTGATTTTCATGAAGCCTTAAATGTCGCGGCTGTCTGGGATTTACCTGTACTTTTCTGCGTAGAGAACAATGGCTACGGTTTATCAACCCCAACTAATGAACAGTTTAAATGCAATGATATTGCCGATAAGGGTATTGGTTATGGAATGGAATCTCACATCATTGATGGAAATAATATTTTAGAAGTCTATTTTAAAGTCTCGCATTTGGTGAGGGACATGCGTATAAATCCAAGACCCGTATTATTAGAGTTCAAAACGTTTCGTATGCGAGGGCATGAAGAAGCTAGCGGAACAAAATATGTTCCCCAAGCGCTTTTAGATAAGTGGGCCGAAAAAGATCCATTGGAGAATTTTACAAAATACCTATTGGATGAAAACCTATTAACGCAAAAAAGTATTGCCAAATATAAAGCAGATATTCAAGGAGAAATTGATGAGCATTTACGAATTGCTTTTTCTGAAGACCATATTGTACCTAATGAAACTAAAGAATTAAATGATGTATATCAAAATTTTGATTTAAAAGAAGTTAGACCAAGTAAATTTGTTACAAATATAAGGTTGGTAGACGCTATTTCAGAAGGATTAAGGCAGTCTATGTTGAAATTTAACAACCTAGTTATCATGGGGCAAGATGTTGCCGAGTATGGTGGGGTTTTTAAAATTACAGAGGGTTTTATTAATGACTTTGGGAAAGAAAGAGTGCGTAATACCCCAATATGCGAATCGGCAATAGTTTCTAGTTCTATGGGCTTATCCATTAACGGTATGAAAGCAGTTATGGAAATGCAATTTGCAGATTTTGCAAGTAGCGGTTTTAATCCGATTGTCAATTATTTGGCGAAGAGCTACTATAGATGGGGAGAAAAAGCAGATGTAGTTATTAGAATGCCTTGTGGTGGCGGTGTAGCTGCTGGGCCTTTTCATTCTCAGACCAATGAAGCTTGGTTTACCAAGACTCCTGGTTTAAAAGTGGTGTACCCGGCTTTTCCATATGATGCAAAGGGGTTGTTGGCTACCTCTATAGAAGATCCCAACCCCGTATTGTTCTTTGAACATAAAGGATTGTACAGAAGTATTTATCAAGAGGTACCGGTAGACTACTATACATTACCGCTGGGTGAAGCCAGTCTTCTGAGACAGGGTGATCAAATTACTATAATTACTTACGGTGCCGGCGTTCATTGGGCATTGGAAGTTTTAGATAAGCATACCAATATTAGGGCAGACTTATTAGATTTACGAACCCTTCAGCCTTTGGATACCAGAGCAATCTTTGATTCTGTTATAAGAACCGGTAAAGTCATCATTTTGCAAGAGGATAGCCTTTTTGGGGGCATTGCGAGTGATATTTCTGCGATGGTCACGGAAAATTGTTTCGAGTATTTGGATGGACCAATCAAAAGAGTGGCAAGTTTAGAGACGCCTATTCCGTTCAATGCCAAACTAGAAGAACAATATCTTGCCAAATCTAGATTTGAAAATGAACTTCTTGAACTAATCGCATATTAAGGATACCGGTCAACAAAATTGTTAAAAGAGGTAATAGGTATTGGTATTTAAAGGCATCTTTGCTGAGTCATTTGGTCGAAAAGTTAAAAAATAATCCGTCCAAAAAATGACGATCAACGTATATAGATTAAACCTAAATAATTTACTTATGAAAAAAATAATTTTGCTTTTTAGTGCTGTACTCTTAATCTCCTCATGTTCAGTTTCAAAGGATGCAAGGGCTAAACGAAACTTGTTAAGCGGTACTTGGACTTTAAACAATGTTTCTTTCGAAGGCAATACGGGCAATGTAAAAGCTGTACTGTTTAACGATGTTGAAGATATTTGTTTAGAGGGCAGTGAATGGTTCTTTCGTGACAATAACAGTACTGGTCGATATACCATTGACCAATCTACTTTTTGTACAGGAGGTGATCGTTATATAAGATGGTCTGTTGTAGAACGTGAAGAAAATTATACCAGTCAATTACAGTTTAAGTTCATAAACGAAAAAAATCAAGACATATCGGGTGGTGCGGGTTACCGTTTAAATATTGAAAACCTAACGGAATATGCAATGACCTTAAAATCTAATGTGATGGTAGAAGGTGCACCAGTGAACGTTGTTTATAAATTCAGTAAAAAATAAAAACCTACTCAAAAATTTAAATAAAGTATATGAAAACAATGATATTACGTAGAACTAGTTACATTCTTGCTCTTGCCTTGGTAATGAGCTGTAGTACGGTCAAAAACGCAAATAAAACACAAAAAGGAGCTGTAATTGGTGCATCGGGTGGTGCGGTAATCGGTGGAATTTTAGGAAACAATGTTGGTAGTGGAAACAACACTGCTTTAGGTGCAATATTAGGTGCTGCTATTGGTGGTGCAGCCGGTGGATATATCGGTAATAGAATGGACCGTCAAGCTGAACGTATTGAAGAAGAAATACCAGGAGCAGAAGTAAAAAGAGTCGGTGAAGGTATAAATGTTACTTTCAATCAAGATGCCGGAGTATATTTTGACACGAACAAATCAAATGTACAAGGTACTTCTGCGACCACTTTGAATAAATTAGTGAGTATTTTTAAAGAATATCCTCAATCTAATATATTGGTAGAAGGTCATACAGATAGCGCAGGTGCTGAAGAGTATAACCTAAATCTTTCAAAGCAAAGAGCAGAGTCGGTAACCAATTATTTGATAAGTCAAGGTATAGATGCCAGTCGTTTTGATACCAAGTGGTATGGAGAGGCGCAACCAGTAGGTGATAACTCAACTACTGAAGGTAAAGCAAAGAATAGACGTGTAGAATTGGCGATTGTAGCTAGTGAGTCGTTAAAACAAGAGGCAAAAATGCAAACAAACTAATAGTTTTCAGTTTTGTATTGAGTTAAAAATAAAAGCCCTGCATTGCAGGGCTTTTTTGTTTTTGGTGTAACTTCCATGCAGTGAAGGAACACGACATACTTATTATTGGTGGTGGTTTGGCGGGGTTGACCGCTGCTATTCATTTAGCTTTAAATGGATTAAATGTTGCCGTTATAGAAATGCAGTCATATCCACATCACAAGGTTTGTGGTGAATACGTATCTAAAGAGATTGTACCCTATTTACAACGTTTAGGTGTCAATTTACAAACAAGTGGAGCTATTGATATTTCCCGATTCAACATTAGCACTTCAGATGGACTTTTACTTGAGACCTATTTACCATTGGGCGGATTGGGAATAAGCAGGTATGCTTTTGATAATCTAATGTTTCAAAGGGCAAAAGAACTTGGGGTCTTTTTTTACTTTGAAAAAGTGATAGCTACTACCTTTAAAGAAGATTATTTCACAGTTGATACAAAGAACCAAACTTTTACTTCTAAAATTGTCATTGGAGCCTACGGAAAACGCTCTGTATTAGACAAAAACCTAAATAGACCTTTTAGTAAGCAAAAGCAGTCGTGGTTAGCTGTAAAAGCTCATTATCGCATTTCTGATTTTCCTTCGGAATTAGTGGCACTGCATAATTTTAAAGGCGGTTATGGCGGCTTGTCCCAAACGGAAACCGGAGCTATAAATCTTTGCTATCTAGCACATTACAAAAGTTTTAAGAAATATAAAGATGTACATAGCTTTACTAAGAAAGTAGTTGCGGAAAATCCGTTGCTCAAAGATTTTTTGCATAATGCACAACCCGTATTTGAAACTCCGTTAACTATAGCCCAAATTTCATTTGATAAGAAAGATAGTGTCGTAGACCATATTCTTATGTGTGGAGATACGGCTGGTCTTATACATCCGCTTTGTGGAAATGGTATGGCGATGGCTATTCATAGTGCCAAAATTGCTTCAGAACTGATAGTTCGATTTTTTGACGAAAAGGGGTATGGTCGTTCAGCGTTAGAGCAAGATTATAAAAAAGCTTGGTCAATTGCATTTAGTAGAAGGTTGTGGTTTGGTAGACAATTACAAAATATATTAATGAATGACAGACTGGTCTCTTTCGGATTAAAATCTTTTGGCAGATCGAATTCGATATTGAAGTTCATAATTTCTAAAACACATGGAGAATTGATATCATGACGGTAGATTTTAAACATAGAAGTGATGAAATAGAGGTTATGGATACCTTTTCGGGTACAGTTGCTGAGCTTGAGGTTATTCTGAACGATATTAATAGGGTAAACAAGCTGCTGGGCGGTTATAAGATTACTTTAAATGCTGTTTTTGAGTTAATTAAGAGTGAAAATAAAAAATCGTATACGATATTGGATATGGGCTGTGCTGATGGAACTATGCTAAGAAAGCTGGCAACGGAAGCAAAAAACAAACAAATGGATCTAAAGCTCGTTGGGGTGGATTTAAATGGAAAAGCATTGCAACTGGCAAGGGAGTATTCAATTGATTATCCGGAAATAAGTTATATCCATGCCGATATTTTAACGACAGATTTTTCAGATTTACATATTGATGTGGTCATGACCACCTTAACCCTTCACCATTTTACAGATGAAGGCGTACATCGGTTTGTAAATCGATTTGTAGAGTTGGCATCACTTGGGGTTGTGGTCAACGATTTGCAGCGCAATCTCGTTGCTTATTATTTATTTAAAGCATTCAGTTTGTTTTTTATAAAAACCGAAGTCGGAAGAAAAGATGGTTTGTTATCCATCCGTAGGGCATTTAAAAAAGAGGAATTGTTAAGTTTTGCACAACGAGTTTGCAATGCATCACACCAAATACAATGGAAATGGGCATTTAGATATGTATGGATTTTAAAAAAGAAGTAGTAGATTGAAGATTAAGAAAAGCTATGAATTACACAAGAATTGTTAGTGTTGCCAAGGAGTTACCACCGTATTCTAGAAATACCAAGGATATTATTCCGCTTGTGGAGTTGTGGCTAAGCGGTCAAGAAGAGCGGTTCTCTAGAAAAGTGGTTAAAATTTTTGAAGGTGCGGCAGTGGACAAACGTTACTCTATAATGCCTCCAGAAGACGTTTTTGTCTCAACATCCTTTGAAGATAAAAACAAGATTTACAGTAAGGAAGCTAAGCACATGGGTGCTAATGTACTCAGGAACGCATTAAAGAAAAATGATTGGGATGCTTCTTCCATTGATTATATTATTACGGTAAGTTGTACAGGTATTATGATACCGTCCTTAGATGCATATTTGATCAACGAATTGGGAATGCGACAAGATGTGGTTCGACTGCCCGTAACGGAAATGGGATGTGCCGCTGGGGTTTCCGGTCTTATTTATGCGCATAATTTTTTAAAGTCGAATCCGGGTAAACGCATTGCTTTGGTATCTGTTGAAAGTCCCACCGCTACCTTTCAGTTGCATGATTATTCCATGGCAAATATGGTCAGCGCAGCAATTTTTGGTGATGGTGCTGCCTGTGTGCTATTGTCTTCTGAAGAAGATGCAGTAGGACCAAGGATTATAGGGGATGAGATGTATCACTTTAAAGATGCCACACAGATGATGGGCTTCGACCTGACCAATCACGGATTAAAAATGATACTTGATCCGGCAGTTCCGGAAACGATATCCAGCCATTTTGAAAAAATCGTTCATCCTTTTTTAGAAAAGTATGGTAGTAACATTCAGAAAGTAGATCATTTGGTATTTCATCCCGGAGGAAAGAAAATAGTACAGACCGTTGAATCGTTATTCGGTGCTTTGGGAAAGAATATTGATGATACCCGAGAAGTTTTAAGACTGTATGGTAATATGAGCAGTGCTACTGTTCTGTACGTTTTAGAGCGCTTTATGGACAAAAATATACCGAAAGGAGAACAAGGTTTAATTCTCAGTTTTGGTCCGGGGTTTTCGGCACAGCGAGTTTTAATAGAATGGTAGCATAACTATAGACATGAAAAACAATTACTGGGCATTAATAGTAGGAGGTAGTAGCGGTTTGGGACTGGCAACCGCAAAGAAATTGGCAAAACATGGCTACCACATCATCATCTTACACAGAGATCGACGCGCAGATATGGATGTCATTGAAAAGAACTTTGCGGAAATAAAGGCTATGGGGAATGAATGTATAGCTATGAATGTAGATGCTTTAAACGAAGAAAAGCGAACAGCTATCATTTCTGATATAAAAGAGAAATTACCGTCTGGGGAGCATATTAAGGTTTTGGTACACAGCGTGGCAAAAGGCACGTTAAAACCTATGTATTCCACAAATACATCAACATTAACCGCTACGGATTTCAGAATTACATTTGATGCCATGGCATTAAGTTTGTACGATTGGACAAAAGCATTGGTATCGGCAAATTTGTTTGCTAGTGATACAAGAATAATTTCCTTTACCAGTGAAGGAAATACCAAAGCTTTGCCCAATTACGGTGCAGTTTCGGTCGCAAAAGTAGCATTAGAGGCACTAACACGAAGTATTGCTTTGGAATTTGCCCCACTGGGGATAAAGGCGAACTGTATACAGGCTGGTATTACCATGACAAAGTCGCTATCTATGATTCCTGGTTTTGAGCAGATAAAGGAAAATGCTTTAAAGAGAAACCCCAATAATCGCTTAACCACTCCCGAAGATGTAGCCAATGCGGTATATATGTTGACTACCGATGAAGCAAAATGGATTACCGGAACCGTTATCAAAGTGGATGGGGGAGAAAGTTTGATGTAAATATAAAATGATGAACGAATCGAATAGTTGGATTTTGGACCGATTGCCCTATTCAGAGCCATTTTTGTTCGTGGATAAGCTCCTACAGGTGGATGATGATGGAGTAGAGGGTTTATATACATTCAAGGACGATGCAGGTTTTTATACCGGTCATTTTAAAAACAATCCTGTTACTCCAGGGGTGTTGTTGACAGAATGTTGTGCGCAGATTGGATTGGTGTGCTTGGGTATTCATTTATTGGAGAAAGACACAATGTTTGATGATTTGCGGATAGGAATGAGTAGTTCGCAAATGGAATTTTTAATGCCTGTATTTCCCGATGAGTGTGTTAGGGTGGTTTCCGAGCTTGTTTATTTTAGGTTTCAGAAATTGAAATGTAATGTGAAAATGTATAATGAAGAAGATAAATTAGTCTGTAAAGGTACCTTAGCAGGCATGATAAGTACAACAAATGAGTAGACGTGTGGTCATAACAGGTTTAGGAGTGTGTGCACCAAATGGTGTAGGACTTTCTGATTTTACTCAGGCTTTACTAAATGGTAAAAGCGGAATTCGGCATCAACCAAACTTAGAAAAATTAGGTTTTGGTTGTCAGGTGGCGGGAGAACCTTTGGTTAAGGACAAACTAATTGATAATTACTTTACACCTCTTGAACGTAGAGGATTAAACGCAACTGGAGTGGTTTACGGAGTAATTGCCGGTGTAGATGCTTGGAAAGATGCAGGTCTGGATAAGAACTTGACCAATGAGCCAAGCTGGGACCGCGGAGTTATTTTTGGAACAGGAATTCTGGGGGTGGATAAATTTAGAGAGGCCATTCATTTAATTGATGATGGTAATGTACGGAGACTGGGCAGTACTTCGGTTATACAAACAATGGCGAGTGGTATCAGTGCTTACTTAGGCGGTATGTTAGGATGCGGTAATCAGGTTACCACCAATTCCGCTGCATGTACTACGGGAACTGAAGGTATCATTATGGCTTATGACCGTATAAGTCAAGGGAAGGCAGAAATTATGTTGACCGGTAGTTGTAGTGATAGCGGACCTTATGTATGGGGAGGTTTTGATGCCATGCGTATTTTGCCAAGAGGATATAATAATGACCCCACCAAGGCAAGCCGACCTATGAGTGCTTCTGCTAGCGGTTTTATACCTGGTAGTGGCGCAGGGGCTTTGGTTTTGGAATCTTTAGAAAGTGCCCAAAAACGGGGTGCACACATCTATGCCGAAGTCTTAGGGGGTGAAATTAATAGTGGAGGACAAATAGATGAAGGATCTATGACCGCACCAAATAGTATGGCTGTACAACGCTGTATTGGTAATGCTATTTCCAATTCGGGTATTAAGGCTTCTGAAGTTGATGTGATTAACGGACATTTGACTGCTACAACCAAAGATGGGCTGGAGATAGCAAATTGGAGTAAGGCACTTAACCGAAAAGGTAAAGACTTTCCGTTTATAAATTCGTTTAAAGGGGTAATCGGTCATTGTCTAGCTGCAGCAGGTAGTATTGAAAGTGTAGCTGCAATTCTTCAGTTTAAGGAGAAAGTGGTTTTTAAAAATATAAATTGTGAAGATATACATCCAGAGATTACCGACGTAATTGCTGCATCTTGTATTCCGAGAGAAACAGCACTTTATGAACCAAGGGTGATAGCCAAAGCAAGCTTCGGATTCGGAGATGTAAATGCCTGTGTTATTTTTAAGGCATTTTCAATGTAACTAATAGAGAATTAAATTAGTATACAAATTGGTATTTCAAATAAAATATACTTATGCTTAAAGAGGAAAAATATCAAAAGTTAAAAGACATTATAAAAGTATATCTTCCGGAAGACGTAGCGGTTACTGATATTTCGAAAGATAGTCACCTAATGAACAACCTCAATATCAACTCCGCCAACTTAGTGGATATTGTATTGGATGTTGAAGATGCCTTCGATATCCGTCTCGAAAATGAAGATATGGAGAACATGCAGACCGTTGGTGATGCTATGACAATTATCGATGCCAAATTATCGGCAAAATAATCTAATTGTCGATGTTATGTTCGGAATCCTTTTCCTTGATTAATGTGGAGGCAAGAATACCGGATATCAGTGCAACGGAAATTACGGTCAACGAAACCCATTCTGGTAAATGAATGTAATGGGAAAATAACATCTTTAATCCTACAAACGCCAAAATAACGACTAGGCTATAATTAATGTATCTGAACTTTTCAAGCATTCTTGAAATAAGGAAGTACATGGAACGTAAGCCTAAAATTGCAAGTATATTAGAGCTGAACACGATAAACGGATCGGCTGTAATAGCTAAAATTGCGGGTATACTATCTAACGCGAAGAGAATATCGGTCAATTCAATAACGATTAAAGCAACAAAAAGAGGCGTAGCAGCATTGAGTCCCATGCGCTTTACAAAGAAATCGTGACCATGTAATGTGGTGGTCACCGGGTATATTCTTTTAATCTGTTTGAATACAAAAGAGTTTTTGGGGTCAAAGTTTTCATCATCACCTTTCAACATTTTAAAGGCGGTATATAACAGGAATACGCCAAAAACATATATGATCCACTCGAATTTGGTAATTAAGGCAACACCGAAGAGAATCATTAAGGCTCTAAATACGATAGCACCTAAAATACCCCAAAACAATACACGGTGCTGGTACAAAGGCGGAATTTTAAATGAGGAGAAGATAACGGCAATAACAAAAACGTTATCCACACTTAATGAAAGTTCGATCAAGTAACCGGTTATATATTTTAGAACGGCGTCGTTGGGAGTCAATGCCGTCGGGTTGTCTACAATGCCCGCATTGAAAAGCCAATAAATAACACCACTAAATGCCAAGGCAACAGTCACCCAAATAGCGGTCCAGATACCTGCCTCCTTCGATTTGATAACATGTTCGTTCTTGTGAAAAACCCCTAAATCCAAGGCAAGGAATACAAGTACAAATGCAATAAAGACAATCCAGACTATCATATAAAATTTTTGAAGTTGCAAAGGTATTAAAAAATGGAAAGTAGCACTGTCATTTATTTAAAACGTTAATGCTTGATTATCATTTATTTAAATACCGTATCGTTTTGCAAAGGTGATGTTTGCATTTATAAAGCATTACAACTTTTGCCTATATTTTTAGCCTATTTGCAATAAGTGACTAAAAAGCTTGGTAGATTGCCTATTACAGATAAAGCGAGCAAAAGGTTCGATGAAGTGCAAGTAGGCTTCTAGTTTTTTGACCATTGGCTGTAAAAATGCTACTTTACGGGTAGAACAATTATATGAAATGAAAAAACTAACTCTTTTGGGTGGTGTTTTCATGTGCCTTTTTTTGGGAATGAACACTGCTATTGCACAAAACTCAGATACTGTTAGTGCACAAGTAACCAAACGCCCTTTGTTAAATCAATTTGAGTCAGATTATGTATTAACAGCCTCTGAGCGTATTGCATTGAAACAAAGTCGTATTGCGTATCAGTATCGTGTGAAGGAAATATTGGATTCTGTAGAAATATCCGATAGAAAAAGAAAACGTTTACTATTGGAACTAAAACGAAACCCTTTCTCCGAGAAAATTAAGGAAGTGGTGGCAGAATATACCCAGGTAGAAAAAGAAATTGAACAATAAAAAAATGCAGTCTAATGAGACTGCATTTTTGCTTTTCGTTTTTCCAATTGCCGATGTAAATCCTCTATAGATGAAGCAATGGATGCTTCAAAACTAGCTGAGGAGGATTGTGCGAATAAACGCGGACCGGGTGCACTTAAGCGTATGTTACAAACCATACCTGTGTCTGGGGAAGAGGTATTCTCCTTTTTGAAAAAAACATCGGATCTTACAATAAAATCATACTTATCCAATAATTTCTCTAATTTTTGTGCTGCCATAATCTCTAATCGATTGCTGGCTTTTACATCGTCGTATTCAAAATTGATATTCATAGGCTATAAGTTTAGTTTAAGATACTCATTTTGAAAATGCTTCACAATTAAAAATATCTTAATAATAAGGAAGATTCATATTAAGCTTTGCTAACTGTTTTGTTTTAATAATGTTAGCACTATCAGTTCCATTTTAAAATAAAGTTAAACTTACACAAACATAGTATAAATATGAAGTGTTTGTCTTAAATTGAAGTAATATTCCCACATTTTTACTTCAAAATCAAAAGCCATGGAAAATGTACAGGATAAATCAAAGTGCTTAGGTAAATTAGAACGGTGTAAGAACACTATTCAACACTTTAAAATAAGGGTAGACTCTTATCTTTATGAACCTACAACTATGGCGTTGTTCGAAACTAAATTTCGGTTAAAAAATACCATTAAGAAGCTTTCCGAGGCAAATAAAAGTCTATTGGATTATTTAAAATCTACTAATGATGTATTACCGGAGCAGCACAAAATGGTAAATTTACATATTAGGGAAACTTCTGAACTTGAATTCGACTTTATGGAGTATACCTTAAAGTTTAGAAAACGTGCAGATGCTAGGCACATCGTCTAAATACTTATTTCTTAGGTGATTGGTAAATTTGATGTCAATTTTTATGCTTGCAACAGGTTTCTATACAATTTTAAATAAATGTTCTTAATTTAGAGGTAGAACACTTATGAAATTGATATGAAACTATTTATGCGGCTGGCAATTTGCTGCACATTTTTTTGTACGGGTATGTTGTATTCACAGCAGAACAATACCCCAGCTTCAAAAACAACAGAAGAGGATGAAGGACCAATTATGTTTCAGTTTGAGCCCAATTATGAGACCGCTGTAATGTTACAGAGAGCGGCTTTAAAACAAAAAATAAAAGCTCTTGATACATTGGAAATTTCAGACCGAAAGAGACAGCGTTTGATCAAAGCGTTGTATAAAGAATCACGCAACATCAATTTTGAGAAATCGGTTTTAGTGAATACCGAATTCGAAGAGGAAGAATTTGAAGATTAAACAGCACCCTTTGGCATAGAATTGGCAGTAGATAGGGTGATTAAAAAGTGTACCTTATGAAACCATTTTTATATTTCATTTTATGTTGTGTGTTGCTTAGTTGCAAATCATCGAAAACAATAATTGATGATTCGCATCCTATACATGGTATCATGTCTTCAAAGAATTTTGAATTTAAGGCAAAATCTGCCAACCCTTTGGCGACCCAAAGTTTAACAGCAGTTGCCAATAGTGGTCTTTTGCCGCCAGGTAGTAATATTTCAAGGATAGATTTAAACGGTAACGGTAATTACATAAAAGTAACGAATGATAGTGTATCCGCTAATTTACCCTACTACGGAGAAAGGCAATTTGGAGGAACTTATGGTACAGCCGATGGTGTTGAGTTTAATGGTGTTCCTGAGGATTACATTCAAACTTTTAATGCAGACAAACAAAGGTATATGGTTACTTTTCAGATAAGTAATAGTACAGACCGGTATACAGTGAACATGCAGGTTTACCCTAATAAATCTTGTGTGGTATCGGTGAATACCAGCAATAGAAATACCATACAATATAATGGTACTATTGAATCTTTAGATTCTAAAGATTAGTATTTTAAATGATATGGATCAAAGTATACATTTAAATAGTATCAATACTAGACATCACTATTCATTATAAACAAGATATCATAGATTTTTTTATTACAAATTACGTGCAATTAGTTGATTTTTAGTGCGTTTACCCTTTGTTTATGTTAAGAATAGGCTAAAAAGGGAAGGTTTTTCCATATTCTTCGTTATTCCCTATTGAGAACAATACCTTTGTGCCTTAATTAAGTGAAATAGTAGAAATTAACAGTATGAGCAAAGTAAAAGCAGATAGTCAAGTACGTGTACATTACACAGGAAAATTAAGTGATGGTCAAGTATTTGATAGTTCGGTAGACAGAGAGCCTTTAGAAGTAAAATTAGGACAAGGTAGTTTAATACCTGGTTTTGAAAAAGGTTTATTGGATATGGAAGCGAATGAGAAAAAAACTATCGTTATCGCTAAGGAAGATGCATACGGTGAAAAGCAAAAAGAGCTTTTTCAGACAGTACCAAAATCTGAATTGCCAGCAGAAATAGAGCCAAAAGTAAATATGGCGTTAATGGCAACCAATGCAGACGGTAGCGAAAGACAATTACGTGTAGCAGAGGTAAATGAAAATGACATTGTAGTAGATGCAAATCACCCATTGGCTGGTGAAGATTTGACCTTTGATCTAGAGCTTGTAGAGATCAAGTAATAGACTTAAATTATATTATGAAAAACCGCCTAATAGGCGGTTTTTTTTGGTTCAATACCAACTGTTTTAATGGTTTGAAATATTATATTTGAATATGTATTTAAGAACATTGTATTTCTTGGTTTTAACTGTTGCCATGGTGGTAGGTTGTAAAGAGGTGAAGACCAAGGCGCCAGAATCGGTAACAGCCGAAAATAACAAAGAGCAAGTACCCACAGCAACTTATGAAGATTTAGAAGGTAATCCCATTGAATTGAGCGATTACAAGGGTAAACGTGTATTGTTGAATTATTGGGCAACCTGGTGCAGGCCTTGCATTGAGGAAATGCCGGATATGGAAAAGGCACAAACTATTCTAGAAAAAGATAATTATGTGTTTCTGTTTGCATCAGATCAATCTGTCGAAAAAATCAACAAGTTTAAGGAAGCCCGTGGTTTTCAATTGGATTATATAAAATTCAACGGGGCATATGCCGAAGAAAATGTAAGTGCCTTACCGGCAACATTTATTTATAATGAAATAGGGGAGCAGGTATTACGTTTTGATGGTGGATTAAAGTGGGATAGTCCTGAAATGATCGAAAAACTCAGAGCGGTTCAGTAATGCAAAAACCAACCTTATTCTATATTTTTTTAGTTGCTTGTAGTTTTATAAGTGGATGCAAAGAAACCTCTGAAAAGAAAGATATAAATCCTCTAATGGATAATTCAGCTCAATTGGTAACGGAAATGAATTCTCCTGCAGGTACTACATCGGCATTGCCACATCTTATGATCAATAAAGATGTAGCCTTATTATCTTGGGTAGAATCACCTAACGATTCGTTGTCAACAATGAATTACTCAGAATTGATTGATGGCGACTGGCAAGAAGCACAGAATATACTAAGTGGTACAAATTGGTTTGTGAATTGGGCAGATTACCCGATGATTTCTGAAAATAACGGCAATTTATGGTCGCACATACTTAAAAAATCCAGCGCGGGTACTTATTCCTATGATATAAAAATGAATATAAAGCCAAAGGGAGAAATGCTATGGAAAACCGATTTGGCTCTACATACTGATGATACCCCAACCGAACATGGTTTTGTAAGTATAGTGCCATATCAGAACCATTTCTTTGTCAATTGGCTAGATGGTAGACATACGGAAGAAAATGAAGAAGGCGAGAGGGGAGCAATGACGCTGCGTGGGGGAATCGTGACTACAACCGGTAAACTAATAGAAGAATACGAGCTAGATGATAAAACCTGCGATTGCTGCCAAACTACTTCTGCAATTACCGATAATGGACCCGTGGTCATTTATAGAGACCGATCAGATGATGAAATTAGGGATATCAGCATTGTTCGTCAGGTAGAAGGGGAGTGGACGGCACCTAAAGTAATACATGAAGATGATTGGCAAATAAAAGGTTGCCCGGTGAACGGACCAAAAGTGGATGTACTGGATAATAATTTGGTCGTAGCTTGGTTTACGGCAGCTGAGAACAAACAAAAAGTACAACTGGTATTTTCTTCAGATGGCGGCGCTACTTTTACAGCACCTGTTATAATTGTTGAAGGTAAGGTTATGGGTAGGGTAGATGTGCTTTGGGCAGATGAGGAGACGGCTATTGTAAGTTGGATGGAAGTGAATGATAAGGTAGCCCTGTTCAAGGCAATGGCGGTAAGTGTCGATGGTAAAACTTCTCAAAAGCAAGTAATTACCGAAATGGCAGATTCTCGAAAATCAGGATTTCCCCAAATGGAAATAATGGAAGAAACCTTATACTTTGCTTGGACGGAACAGGTAGCAGCGGCCACTCAAGTAAAAACGGCTAAAATGCCTATAGAAGCGTTTTCGTTTAATTAACGGAAAGTAGTTCAATATCGAAAACCAATACCGATCCACCAGGTATTCCATTATAATCAAAACTACCATAGCCCAGGTGAGCAGGAATCAGTAGCATACCATTGCCACCTTCGTTGAATAACAGAATACCTTCCGTCCATCCCGAAATAACTTGATCAAGACCAATGGTGATTCCTTCTTCGCTTTGATCAAAAACCGTCCCGTTAAGAAAATAGCCTTTGTAAGCCACTATAACATTTGATGTTGCCGTTGGTGCTGCACCATCACCTTGATTTTCTATAATATAATGTAAACCCGATGCGGTTTTTTGCGATTCTAACGAATTGTCTTCCAGATAAGAATTTATTTCTGCTTCGTTGGTTTCGGTGTAATCAATGGGTTCAACAACAGTGGTGTTATTGGTGTCATCCGATAGTTTACAAGAAACCAAGGAAGTCAATAAAAAAAGGAATACGATATATTTCATTATAATTTTTTTTGGATGATAAGTTTTTGAAGTTTGTGTAGACTTATATCTTACCGATGTATATCTTTTTTTGAATAAAGCTAGATATTGGTGTGTTAGGCGATAAAAGTATTTACCGAGAAACGGACACTACAATGCTTGTACAAGTATTTTTGAAATTTAAGGGCTTGCGATTGCGACTCAAAAATAACAGCTTCGGTAATACTGTTGGCTAAAACAAGATGCCCAATAAGGTATTCTACGTAGTAGGTATTGTTTTCAGAAAGGAGAACAAAATTTGGTTTCTTTGTCACGCTAAATTAATTATTGTACTAAAATAAAGTTTTTATTTTATTGATCCTAATTTTTTCACTTTTCCTTGTTAAAACGTAGGGTTAAAGTACATTTTGTTGATTTTAAGTATAGCTTTAATAGCATTGATTCATTATTGAAATGTAATGTTTTCTGAATCTACGCTATGCTTTACGATAAACAACTAGTAACTTGCTAGGTTCAATAATACGAATGGATTATACCGGTTAAATAACTTAGGATTATATATAACAGGTTTATTTTTAGTAAATTATAGAAAAGGGACAATGATTGATTGTCAAATCAGCTAATTGATGGAAAAGAAATTATTTATAAAGAATATGGTGTGTAACCGCTGTATTACTGTAATTAAAAATGAGGTAGCCGGTTTAGGTATTCCGTTAAAGCATATAGAGTTGGGATCCATTGTTTATGAAGAGCGATCGAAGAGCGACTATGATCAACTGAAAACTGTTCTGGAAAATAATGGTTTTGAACTTTTACTAGCCCAAGAACAGCGTTTAGTAGAGCAACTAAAAATAGAGCTTATAAAGTTGCTTCAGACATTGCCCTTACGTTTAGAAAAAACACTCTCGCACCATTTGGAAAGTGTTATGGGTATGGACTATTCGAAAATCAGTAAGATATTTTCATCCAACGAACATATTACCATTGAAAAATACTTTATAAAACTTAAATTAGAGAAGGTAAAAGAGCTGATACAGCTACAGGAATACAATTTTACTGAAATCTCTCAATTACTTGATTATAGTAATGTTAACCATTTAAGCAGTCTTTTTAAAAAGGAAACGGGAATGAGTTTAACGGCCTATAAGAAAGGTCAAGAGAATAAAAGAAGCACATTAGACCAAATTACGTAGATAAGAACCATAATTATGATACTGTAAGTTTCAAGTTGGTCATAACTTTATCCCGGCAAAACAACTGGCTGCCGATGGTTTAAAAGTTAAAAGATAGTATAGTACAATGTCCCGATACGAGGAAGTGTATTTCTTATGTTAATGGTTAGTGTTTTATGCACTTCCTTATCAGGCATTAAAAAGCTTTACTACCAATAATTTTTCTCTTCAAGCTAAATTGTTTTGCAATACCTATAGAAATTGTAATCGCCTAATTTTTAGGTAGAAAGAAGTTCTATAGTTTATTCGAGGATCGATTTTAAAAGACTTAAGCAAACAGAATAGTATGAAACACATATATCATATACACGGTATGTCATGTAACGGTTGCCGTAGTCATGTGGAAAAAACGCTTTCTAATGTTGATGGTGTTACAAATGCTACGGTTGACTTGGAAAATGCGGAAGCTACCATAGAAATGGCATCTCACATTCCCATAGAGACATTTCAGAACGCACTTGAGAAAGAAGGTGGTAGTTATACGATTCATAGCCCTGGTGAAGCCCCTAAATCTGAGGATGTTGCAAAACATAAAAAAGCAAAGAAATCGGGTAAGGGCAACGGTACCTTTTATTGCCCAATGCATTGTGAAGGTGACAAGACTTATGATTCACCTGGTGATTGCCCTGTATGTGGTATGGATCTGGTTGAGGAGCAAAACCATTCTACAACGGCTTCGGAACAATTTACATGCCCCATGCACCCAGAAGTGGTTAAAGATGAAGCAGGTTCGTGCCCAATATGCGGAATGGATTTAGTTCCTATGGAGGCAGATAGTTCCGCCGAAGAGAAAACCTATAAAAAGTTATTGAAAAAATTTAGGATTGCGATAGCCTTCACGCTGCCCATATTTATTATTGCAATGAGTGAAATGATAGCCAACAATCCTTTATATGAGATAATGCCTCAGAGGAATTGGAACTGGGTTCAATTCGCTTTATCAATTCCTGTGGTGTTTTATGCAACGCGTATGTTCTTTGAAAGAGCCTATAGAAGTATAAAAACCTGGAATCTTAACATGTTTACCTTAATCGGAATCGGTGCAGGTGTGGCATGGGTATTCAGTGTTTTTGGCATGTTGTCTCCAGACTTTTTCCCTGCACAGTTCAGGACCGAATCTGGTGCCGTACATGTATATTTTGAGGCTGCCACCGTCATATTGACCTTGGTGTTAATGGGGCAAGTGTTAGAAGCTAGGGCGCATAGCAAAACCAATTCTGCCGTGAAAGAATTGTTGAAATTAGCTCCCAATAAAGCCATTAAAGTGGTTGATGGAAATGAGGAGGAAGTGTCTATAGATGCTATTGAAAAAGGCGATACACTTCGTGTTAAACCGGGAGATAAAATACCTGTGGATGGTAAAATTACCGAGGGAGATACCACGGTTGATGAATCCATGATCTCAGGCGAGCCCATTCCGGTGCAAAAAGAGATCGGTGATAGCGTAAGTAGTGGTACCATAAACGGCAATACATCTTTTTTGATGCAAGCTGAAAAGGTGGGTAGCGATACCTTGCTTTCGCAAATTATTCATATGGTGAACGATGCAAGCCGCAGTAGAGCACCTATTCAGAAATTGGCGGACACCGTTTCTAGTTATTTTGTGCCCGTGGTGGTTATAATTTCCCTTATTACTTTCGCGGCATGGGCAATTTGGGGTCCAGAACCAGCCTATGTGTATGCCTTGGTGAATGCCATAGCGGTTTTGATAATCGCCTGCCCATGTGCACTTGGCTTGGCGACACCTATGTCCGTAATGGTAGGCGTGGGGAATGGAGCTCAAAACGGAGTTTTGATAAAAAATGCCGAAGCCTTGGAAAAAATGGATAAGGTAGATACCCTAATAGTGGATAAAACAGGTACGATTACCGAAGGGAAACCAACGGTTGAGAAAATTGGGGTGTTTGGTACGGAATATGGTAAGAATCAGGTTTTACAACTGGTTGCTTCATTGAACAATTCAAGTGAACATCCACTTGCCGAAGCTACCGTTAAATATGGTAAGGATCAGCAAATTGAAATCTCTAAAACGGAAAACTTCAATGCCGTAACCGGTAAAGGGGTAGAAGGTACTGTACATGGTAAAAAGCTTTATTTGGGTAATGCCAAAATGATGGAATATGCAAAGGCTATCGTATCATCTGACATGGAATCTGAGGGGCAGCATTATCAAAAACAAGGTAAAACCGTGTCTTATTTATCGGTGGATGAAAAAGTGGTAGGTTATGTGGTTATTGGTGATCGAATAAAATCAACAAGTGCAAAGGCCATAAAAGCCTTACAGGATAAGGGAATAGAAGTGATGATGTTTACCGGTGATAACCAAAATACGGCACAGGCTGTAGCCACCGAGCTGCATCTTACGGATTTTAAAGCGGAAATGTTGCCGGAGAATAAGCTGGAGGAAGTCAAAAAACTACAGCAGCAAGGCAAGGTAGTGGCAATGGCGGGCGATGGTATAAACGATGCACCGGCATTGGCTAAGAGTGATGTTGGTATCGCCATGGGAACAGGTACCGATGTAGCAATAGAAAGTGCAATGATTACTTTGGTCAAGGGTGATTTACACGGAATTGTAAAAGCAAGAAACCTGAGTCATAAAGTGATGCAGAACATTAAGCAAAACCTCTTTTTTGCCTTAATCTATAACACACTTGGCGTACCCATAGCAGCAGGAATACTATTTCCATTTTTTGGAATTTTATTATCACCAATGATCGCAGCTTTAGCCATGAGTTTTAGTTCGGTATCGGTAATTGGAAATTCATTACGATTACGAGGAGCCGATATTGATTAGTTCAATTATTATATTTTCCTGCGGGATGATTTAAAAGTCGACGAGATGCAGCCGTTGGACTTGTGAAGTAAGAATTTTAATGATTGTATATGTTTTAGAATAGTGGATAATAAAAAGTCTATTTTACATAATATAAATTATAGTACAAATGTTATCATTGGTATTTTAAGAGATAAGTCCATTTGATAGCTATAATGTAGTATTATGTAAAATATCCCAGAAGCATTCATTTTCATTAGAATAATTGGAACTTGGGTCATTAAACTAATAAGCGGTTTGCTTCGCAGAGTTTTTTAAAACATTATGTATCTATAATTAGCCGTTATGTAAAATTGCCGCACAGCCAATCGCTCGATTGCTTTTTAAAAATAAACGCTTTATGGCGTTCATTTCTAAACACAATTTGCCAACGCTTGGCCAGCGCCAAAAAAAGCAAATCCTTTTAGATTCTATTAAACTCCATAAATACGAGAATCTTTACGTCAGTAAATTTTTCAGGAGATTATCGGTGGCTTGCCGCAAAAGCTTAAAATTTCTCTGCGAGCAAATTTCTAAGCACTTGCTACCACTATCCTTTGTTTCAACAATTACTTGAGGTGCTTCTAACATTATGTAAAATAGGATTTCTACATTGTTACCGGTAACCGTTTAATTTTATCTTTTTTTCTTGATAAAAAAAGAAACAAAAAAATCAAGGCTTGCAGATAATTTTGGAAACAATGTACGGGTCGGTCGCTAAATTTTAGGATCCATTGTAACTCTTAAGACTGCTTTAAGGTAGAATAACCAATATTGGCATTCAACAATTATTGTAACCAGCCCCCTAAAATTCTTAACGCTCCTCTCCCCTATTGTTTTGCCAAAATTCTCTTAGGCCAAAAACCTTTCAACTTAGTTTATAACATGTTAAAAAGTAATTCCGCAAATTTAACAGTTTTATAACCTAATACTTATCTTACATTTTTTGAAAGCAAACCAATGGCCATCAAGTTTATAGAAGACAAAGAGTTCGATTTATCCAATGAAGAAAACGAGGACTTATTAGGTACCAAACCATATGCTGAAACCTTATTTGAAGTTGTCAAGGGCTCTTCAGGGAAGCAAAACATTGGGTTATTTGGTGGTTGGGGTAGCGGTAAATCTACAATCATAAGTACTCTTGAAAGCTTTGTCAAGGTTCACAATTTTCATAACAAAAAGGAAAAAATTGCATATTTCAAGTATGATGCATGGAAATACTCCAATGATGACTTTAGAAGAAGTTTTATTAAAAGTCTAAACTCTGAATTCAAAATACTTAAAGAAGAGGCAATTGATAATATTCTTTATAAGGAGACCACCACTCAAGACCCAAAAAAAAGCAAAACTCCAATTAATGGTAAGCGAATTTCTTTATTGATTTTATCAGCCGTGATTCTTCTACTGATAATAGGCATGTTTGTGTTGCCTAAGATTAAGGACGATGATACGAAATCGATTCTTGTATTGGTTTCTTTACTAGCTTCATTTCTATTTTATTTATCAAGAGATTTCTTTAGAGTTATCCCTTTCACAATTAAACAATCTAAATTAATTGAGCCAGAGAAATTTGAAGAAACTTTTAAACTTATTATAGCTAAGATTTTTGGTATTGATGATGATTGGATGACTAAGTTTAAAAAGTTTATTCTCTCAGAAAAAGATTACAAGAAGATTGTTGTTGTGATTGACAACCTAGACCGTTGTGACAATGAAAATTTAAAGGAAACATTGGCTACAATGAAGAATTTTCTTGAAACTGAGAATGTTATTTTTATTATACCGGTTGATGAAAATGGGATAACATCCTTCTTGAATGGAGAAACCGAAGATGCCGAAGAGTATTTAAGAAAGATTTTTCATCAGATTATAAGGTTGAAAAAATTCACACCTAAGGAGTTAGTTGACTTTACTAATAAGATTAACAAAAAATATGAACTGGAGTTATCCAAGATAGGTATTAGACTTATATGTCAAGAGTTTACTACTAATCCAAGAAAAATTATTCAATTCTTAAATAATCTCCAAACCGAACGAGACTTAATAAAACGTCAAATAGGTAAAGAATACATTAGTCTAGAGTTCGATAACAAAGCAGATGAGTTTTTAATCAAACTTTTAATTATAAAACAAGAATGGAATCATTTGTACCAGATACTGCTAGATGACATTAACTTTCTAAATAAAATCAATAGCGCTTTAAGAAATCAAATTGAACAAAAGAACCAAAATTTTATTTTAAAACTGGGAAAAAATGAGCTAGTACTAACCCGTAATCAAAAACGTTTTTTTAAGCGTAATAGAGACGTCCATTTTGACAAAATAGAACCGTTTATTCTAAATATAGATATAGACAAAGATGTACCGGATGAGCTTCGAATATTGATTGAAAATGGAGAACTAAAAGAGGTGTTAGAGTTATTGAATATTGATGCAGAAAAAGGAATTAATAAAAGGGAAGTAAGAACTATTTTAGAACAAATAGAAATAGCGTACGACTACAATAGCAATAAGTTTGAAGATTACAATTCCATTGCGTCACCTATTTTGGAAATATTAGTCGGCTTATTAGAATATAAAAATGTAAAAAATGAGATTAGGAAGAATTTGAGAGATTACACTTTTATAAAAAGTGTTTTTTCTAACAATGAATTCACACAATTAATACCAAATTTTGTGAATTTCAAAGATTTGTGTAGAGCATCAAAGTGGTTTTTAGATGACACTAGCTATAAGATGCCATATAATAGGCTCTTTCAATATTTAAATAATTCAATAAAACCTGATACAACTGTCGAGGGCATACATCGAAAAATAGAGGAGTTCATTGAAATTTTTAAAACCGACATAGCTCTCATTAAAGGTCTTCGGAGTAACCTTGAAGGAAAAGTTATTGAGGAGCCGAAACTCCTTGGCTCGTATCCTACTTCACCTGAAGATTTTGAAGTTACCACTTCTTTATTTGGCCCAAAATTTATTGACAAAATGTTAGAAAACCTTAATGAAGATAAGATTGAGGATGAAAAAGCTAAGAATATTCTTATTTCCTTAGCAGAGAATTATATTGAAAAGGAACACATTAAGGACGAATTAATCATAACTGAGCTTACCAATTATTACTTTAAAAAACTTAGCGAAGAATACACTTCGAATAGTACTGCGGCCAAAGGTGTTTTCTCACTTGACAGTATTATTAATAAATTGATTTTTTTGATACCTAAATCGGATAATGAGAATATCAACATAGATGATGAAATTCTATCTAACATTCATCTAAAGCTTAAAAGAGAATTTTTGGTTTCGTTAAACAAAGAAGAAAAAGCATTATACATCTCCTTCCCAAAGATGTGTTTCAAGTATATGAAATTAAATAATGATTTTTCAACTTTGGCTAATATTGAAAAGTATATCAATACTTATTTCAACTATGATGACCAAACTATAACTCTTGGGGTAAACGAAATATTTCAAGAACATATAAAGTACTATCCTCCATATAACTGGAACTTTTTTGATATTATTATTGAAAAAATCAAGCTTAAATATAGTAGCCAGTTATACTCGACTTTAATGTTAATGTACAATAAAACAACCGAAAAAAAAGGTTTAACATCTGTTCAAAAACAGGTTTTAATTGATAAACTATTATTATTTCTAACCTATTGGAGTAATTACCCATCAGTTCTAAACCATCTAAAAAATTGGTTAGCAGTAATCTATAAGAAAGATTTTAAAATGTACGCTCAAACAATTACTAATTTAGAGGGAACCAGTCTTCGAAATTATGCATACAGTATTAAAGAATTAAATAATGAAGATTTGATTTTGGATTCATATTCGAGATTTTTATACTCACAAAAAAATTATAAGAAGTTTGAGAAATTTGTTCGTTTTGTTAAAGAGAATCATCCTCCAAAAACTCAAGAAACGTTATTGTTAGATGTGTGTTCAAAAAAATATCCACCATTTGATTGGTTGTTTTCTTGTCGAAATGTAATACATAAGTCCGCTTTTAATAATATAGTTAAGAAGTATATTAGCTATTATAGTCAAAGCCCCATCAACACAAACTATTTGAATAACTTTTTGAAGTTGAATAAAAAAGAACTGTATTCAAGCACAATAAATAGCGTTCTTAACCTTCTCGGAAACTTAAAAAATCCAACGAAAGGACATAAAAACAAGGTATCAGAATTAAAAAATAGACTTAAATAGCCCATTCCACACACATTGCCTTCCCTCCTATCGTCGGTCAGTTAATAAGTGTTCCATTACCTTTTAAGAAGAAACTTTTTGAAAGAAAAATTTAAAGAAAGTCTTGTTCCAAATACTTTGCTTTTCCAAAGCAAAGTTACATAACGCGGAACATTATAGTACAAATGTATTGTTTAGTTAATAAGAGTGGTTTATCCATTTGTAAGCTATAATGTAGTATTATGTAAAATATCCCAGAAGCATTTGTTTTCAAAAGAATAATTGGAACTTGGGTCATTAAACTAATATGCGGTTTGCTTCGCAGAGTTTTTTAAAACATTATGTATCTATAATTAGCCGTTATGTAAAATAGCCGCTGCCAAACGCTCGATTGTTTTATAAAATCAAATTGCTCTGGCAATTTATTTTACACACAATTATCCATCGCTTGCCATCGCCAAAATAAAAGCTAACCTTTTTGCGCTGTATTAAAAATCGCGTATTCGATAAAATGTACGGAATAAAAAATTTTAGACGATTCTCGTAAGCTTGCCACAAGAGTATAAAATTTTCCCTCGCTCAAATCCTTGCTTAAAAATTTCTATACACTTGTTAACTGTAGAATTTCTATTAATCCTTTTTTTCTTCTTTCATTATCTTTTGTCTTGAAACAAAAGAAACAAAAATTCAAGGCTGCATATAATTTTGGAAACAATTAACGGATCATTCGCTATATTTTAGGAAACATTGGAACGCGTTTACATTGCTTTGAAATTCATTGTATAATTGAAACTCTTAAAAAACTATATTACTAAACCCCTAAAATATGGACGCTCATTTCTCCTATTGTTTTAGCCAAAATTTTATGAGGCCGTTAAAAAACAACTATTAAGAAGCACAACAACTCAATTTAGAAACATCTTTTCCAAAAGTAATAGCTGCTAATTTGATTCCTTCTCCAAGTGTTAAATATGGATAAAAACTTTCAGCCAAATCTTTTACTGTGATACCAAACTTAATAGCCATACTTAATTGTTGGATGAGTTCGCCACCTTCTGGTGCTATTACTCTTGCGCCAATTAATTTATCCGTTTTCGTATTGCGAATTAGCTTTATAAAACCTCTGGTATCTTGTGCTGCCAATGCTCTTGGAACGTGAATTAAATCTAATTTAGATATTTCAAAAGGGATGCCTGCTTTTTCTGCTTCTATTTCATCCATACCTGCTCCAGCAATTTGAGGATCTGTAAATACTACCCAAGGTAACGATGTGTAATCAACGTTGTTTTTCGATAATGAAAAGGCATTATTTACTGCTGTATTTCCTTCGGTTGCTGCTGTATAAACAAAAGGTGGTGTGTTTGTTACATCACCCGCTGCGTAAATATTGGAAATGTTGGTTTCCATTTTCTCATTGACTAAAATATGTCCTCTTTCTGATATTTTTAGTTCTATATTTTCAAGTCCTAATTTAGACGTATTTGGTTTTGTTCCTGTAGCTACGACAATATGGCCTTCTTCAATAATTTGAGTGGTAGAGCCATCAGGACATTTGCAATGAATAATAGTGTTGTCCCCATCTTTTTCAAATTTAATGGCTCTAAAATTTGGAAGGATTTCAATCCCTTCACTTTTCATTTGTGTTTCTAAAACATCTGTAATATCGTTGGTTTGACTACGTAATGGTCTATCTGTAAATTCTATGATACGAACCTTTACTCCCAAACGGTTATATGCCATTGCAATTTCCAATCCGATATAGCCAGCTCCCATTATGGTTAAGCTTTTTGGTTTTTCTTCTAAATCGAATAAAGATACATTCGTTAAGTAGCCTACTTTATTTAGTCCTTCAATGTTTGGAATGTTTGTTGTCGCTCCTGTTGCTATAATGATGTTAGTTGCAGTGTATGTGTTTTTTCCATCTACAAGAATGGTTTTATTATCTACAAATTCTGCCCAACCTTTTAGCATCGTTAAGTCTTCAAAATCACTCACAACATCCATATATTTTTGTTGCTGTAATGCCGAAACCAACTCTTTTTTATCTTTAATGATTTGCTTAAAATCAATATCTACACCTCTTGGTTTAATGCCTTTAAAATTTGAATGTGAAGCGTGATATACAGTTTCGGCAGCTCTAATCAAATTTTTGGAAGGTACACAGCCAACATTGACACAAGTGCCACCAAAATCTAATCCACCATTAACCATTAGTGTTGTGAGTCCTAAACTTTCAGCTTTTATGGCTGCTGAAAATGCAGCAGAGCCACCTCCAATTACGATTAAATCGAATTGATTTTTTTCTTTATTGGAAGCTTTAGTAATGGTAGTATCTGAACTTGAAGAGCAACAGTCCTCTTTTTCAATACCATTAATGACAGAATAATTACCAACGCTATTTACAGCATTAATAACATCTTGGTTGCTTATCTTATTCGTGTCATATACAAATTTCCCTTCTCCTGTTTGGTGGTTTACTGCACTACTTATAATACCATTTTTTTTATTCATATCTTTTTCAATATGAGAAGAACAACCAGAACAAGTCATTCCGTTGATTTTTAAAATTACAGACTCTTTATTTACTGGCATAGCTTGTTTCTTTTTAAATATATTTTCGATTGTCAAGTTGATTTCTTTGAAGGCTTTAGGTTTTAAAGAATTAAACTTTTTCGTTAATCTTGTCTTTTACTATTTCAACTTTGTATCCTTTCTTTTCAATAACCTTTTTTAAGGCCTCAATATTGGTTTTTGTATCATCAAACTCAATAATGGCAATATCTCCAGGATATTCAACCGAATGTTCAATTACACCATCAACCTCTTTAAGTGCCTTATAAATTGTATTGGAACATCCTGCGCAAGTAATACCAGTAATCTTAAATTTAACTGTTTTTACTGTTTGTTGATTATTGTTTATTGCGACTGTTTTATCACTTTTTGAAGTTGCGCAACATTGAGCATTTATCTGAAATGAGATTAATGATAAAGCAAGAACTGGTAATACTAATAATTTTTTCATAAGATTTATTTTTGTTAATTGATTACTTTATAACCTGTAGAATTAATGGCTTTTTCTATATCTTCTTTTGATGTTTTTGTATTATCAAATTCCACTTCAGCATTAGCCTTTTCAAAGGACGCTTTTACATTTACAATACCTTCTAATTCGTTAACAGCATGCTTAACGTGTTCTTCACAAGAGGCGCAAGTCATACCTTTTACATCAAAATTTAATGTTTGAATATTGGATTGATTGACTATAACAACTTCTTTCTTATTATCAGGATAAAAAATATGAGCATAATATGGAAAAGCAATTGAAACCGTTGCAAACAAAGTAATACCAACTAAAAAGCCTTTGGTTTGATACCATTTTGGTTTTGCATCAACTTCGCAACAGTCATCGGCTTTTTTGGGTTTTAAGTAAGCATACCAAGCATAGCCAATAGCTATTACTGCTAAACCAATTAAATAGGGTCTAAAAGGTTCCATCCAAGATAGTACAGATGCACTTCCTCCAACACCAGCTATTAATGCAATTACTGGTGGTATACAACAAGACGATGCTGCTATGGCAGCAAACAAACCTGTGTAAGCTACATTTTTTGATGTGTTTTCTGTTTTCATTTTTAAAAATTATGCGGTTTTTCTAATTAATTCTATGGATTTAAAAATGCTATTAAAAATCTCTGTTTCATCTCTATTTAATGAATAGTAAAGTGTTTGACCGTCACGTCGTGACGTAATAATTCCTGCATCTTTAATTTTACGAATGTGTTGAGATACAGCAGGGACGCTCATTTTTAAAATGTCTGCCAAATCACAAGGACATAATTCGCCTTCTTCTTCTAAAAGGTAGAGTATTTTTAAACGTACATCGTTCCCGGCAATGGATAATAATTTTGTCAATTTCTGAAAACTTCCTTCCATTTTATGTAATTTTTCCATACAGTTTAATAACTGTTTATGGTTGGCATCCGCTCTTGTACAGGTTATTTCTAATTTCATAAGTTATGCTTTATAGGTGCAAATATATAATTAATTACGTATTTAAGCAAATACTTAATTACAATTAACAATAAATTATATTCTTCTACATTTAAAATAAAAGCTTTTAAAAATCATTCCACACACATTACGCTTCCCTCCTACGTCGTCGCATAAAAAGTGTTCCATTAACATTGTAGAGAAACTTTTTAGAATAAATTTTTTAAAGAAACTGTAGTAACAACTTTCGCTTTTAACCAAAGCTCAAGTTACATAACGCAGAACATTATGATACATTTTGTATTATTGGTTTAGCCTGTGGCTGAAGCAATAATCAAGAAAGATGATGCGGCGGCCAATAAACCGTAAAGGTTGAAACAAAAACGTAAGTCATAATTCTATTATGTAAAATATCCCTCGTATTTGTAGATTTTAAGAGAATTACCAACAGGGTCATCAGCCTGTTTAATTTACGTTGCTTCAAATTTTCCACACAGAATAAAATGTATTCTAAACTTGGAAATTCGTCAACCCTGGCAACAAACCTTTCGTCTGTACTCATAATTAGCCGTTATGTAAAATAGCCGCTACCAAGCGCTCGATTGTTTTATAAAATCAAATTGCTCTAGCAATTTATTTTACACACAATTATCCATCGCTTGCCAACGCCAAAATAAAAGCTAACCTTTTTGCTCTTATTAAAAATCGCGTATTCGATAAAATGTACGTAATAAAAAATTTTACGAGATTCTCGGGAGCTTGTCACAAGAGCATAAATTTTATGAAATCGACTTTTTAAAAGATTCACGAACTCATTTAAAGTTTCTGCAAATAATTAAATATGTGAGTAAAAATAAAATTCTATGCACTTGTTATATTTAGAACTTCAATTTATCCTTTTTTCTTTCTTTCATTATCTTTTGTCTTGAAACAAAAGAAACAAAAATTCAAGGCTGCATATAATTTTGAAAACAATCACGGTTCGTTACGCTATATTTTAGAAAGCATTTTAACTGTTTAAGATTACTTTTGAACTCGCTTTAAATCTTGTTGTTATTAAGAATATGTATTGCTAAACCTCTAAAATATGTACGCTCCTCTCTCCTATTGTTTTGTCAAAATTTTATGAGGCCGCTTTCAACGTACAGCCATAAATCCAAAATTATGTTTATATGACATTATTTTTTCTGTAAAAAGAGGGCGTTGTACCTTCAAATTTCTTAAAAGCACTATTAAAGGATGACAAACTACTAAAACCCGAATCAAAAGCAATGGCGGAAATTGTGTGGTTTTTGCTATCAGCACCAACAAGCAGTTTTTTTGCTTCCTGAATCCTGTAATGGTTTATAAAATCGTTGAAGTTTTGTTTCGCATATTGATTAATGACTTCAGATGTTTTTTGAGTACTTCTACTTATTAACTTACTTATACTTGTAAGAGATACATTTGGTTCTAGGTACAATTTATTGGCTGCAATTAGTTTTGATATTTGGGTAAACAATTGGGTGTCATCATTCTTTTTAAATACATTTCCATCAATATCGGTTACTTTTAGTTGAAACGCTTTAAAACTCAAAAAATAGACTACCATTGAATACATGATTGGACCTGTAATATATGGAACAGCACCTTCTATTATGTTTAAAAAATAGGATATCCATATAACTATAAAACCAATAATCAATAAATTTAACCATGAGATTATTGCTTTCTGGGATTTTGTTTGTAGCTCATTAACATAGCTTTTCTTTACTTTTTTAAGTAGCCTATAGGCAATAAAAATATGAAAGGCAAAATGTAAATAAATAAAAATAAGAACGCTGGCAAATACAATAATGACTTCTCTGTTATTTGTCTCAAACCAGTTTTTGGTAACAAAAAAACTGGATAAGAATAGTACCACAAACGGCATTAACTCCAAAACATAATAGCGTGGTAATTTATAATTAACCTGTGTCATTCCTGCAACATACCACCTAAATAAAGGACCTATTAAGAGTAGAAATGCCAATCCTGCAAAAATGAATATTGGCTCTAAATCATTACCAAAATTTAGCATTACTGACTTTCCTATTCTTAAAGCCATAAAAACAAGAATTAATGCTAAAAGATAATTAGTTATTGTTTTCTTCTTTTTAAAAAAACTTAAATATATAGCAAATGCAAGACCGTGTAAAAGTCCTGCACTGCTAATAATAACGAGAAGTATATCTAAAAAACTCAAATGGTATTTTCTTCAAATGTAATTATAATTCCTTGCTTTTAGATTCACATTTTTTTGCAAAAGACACCAATCCTATCATATTAAAAAAGTGTCCTACTTCTCCCTGCATAGCAGCTATGATACCATGTTTGGCGATTAAAACGCGATCAACTGGTTTGTTTTCTGTTACCAATAAGGTCTCAATCAATTGTTTGGCTTTTTGTTTGCCTTGTGTTTTGTAGACAGATAGAATTTGTACTGCATATTCTTCATCGGTTATTTCTCGATGCTTTGGTGTGTAACCTAGCTGTTTAACCATATGTTCTGCCATGCTCCATGTTGACCAAGGGTTTTGACCTGTAATCAAATTCTTGTCATGACTTATTGTTTCTAAATACATTTCACCCTCTTTAAAATTGGCGCCTTGCGCTTCCATCTTATCCTGCAATAAAAATGGAAATATCGATTTTGCCTCTGCTATTAATAGGAGTTCTTCCTTATTTGTAAATCCGCTTACTGTTTTATTTTCCAAAAGAGGACGTCCGTTATCTAAAGTAACATTAACCAAAGCCGCTGGTCCATGGCAAACTGCGCCGATGACTTTATTACTTTGATAATAGTTTTTGACTATATATTGAATCATGCCGTTATCGGGAAAGTCGAACATCGCCCCTTTTCCGCCTGCAAAAAATATGGCTTGATAATCGTCGGCAACAACGTCGTCTATCTTAATTGTATGACTTGCTTTATATTGCGCGATGGAATCATTTAAAAACGCAAAATCGTAAGCTCCCATATCTTCATCATCAATAACTACAGGTGGCTTCCCTCCTCTCGGACTTGAGATATCTACCTCGAAACCATTTGCTTTAAATGTATAATAGGCACGTGCTAATTCGGATAATTCATAACCAGTACTTTTATCTGTATTTCCCATTAGGTCTGTACTTGTTACTACTGCCAATATTTTGCCTCTATTAGGCACAATATTTTCCGATAAATAAGGCAATTCTGTTACTAAAGCAGTTTCAATAGTTGTATCTCTAGGCGGAATTAAACTTTTAAACCAAAAGCCGAAACAAACAATAATAACAATAAGACTTACTACAAGGAGAGATATCCATTTAATAACTCGGTACTTTTTAAACATAACAATGTATTATAAATTCTCGACAAAATAACTTAAAGAAGGCCGTAAACACTGTGTAAATGATAATTCCGTCAGTGTAAAATATGATTTTGGGAGTAAATAAGATAGATTTCCATTCCACACACATTACGATTCCCTCCTACGTCGTCGCATAATAAGTGTTCCATTAGCATTGCAGAAGAAACTTTTAGAATAAATTTTTTCAAGAAACAGTAGTAACAACTTTCGCTTTTTACCAAAGCTCAAGTTACATAACGCGGTACATTATAGTACAAATATAGTAGTTTCGTGTATAGCGCATTTCCGCGCTATTTTACATAGTTACGTTATTAATCCCGCAGGAGAATTATAACAAAGTAATTATGTAAAAACGAAACTACGATACGTTTAACTATATGCTAATTAAGGTACCCGCTTCATCTCGCCACCAAATAATATCAGCCACTGGCTAATTTTATTTGTCACGAATTTAAAAGCTAGCCTTTTTAGAATCATTTAAAATTTGAGTATTCGAGGAAACGTGTGCAAGATTTTTTTCTACAGTATTCTCGTCAGCTTGCCGCAACTGCTAACGTAGGTATTTTGGAAGGTCTGGTAGACCTTTTAAAATATCAGCGAGACGGTGCGCTTGCATAGCGATATAATTTCTTAGCCCTTGCTACATCTCGTCTTGTTTGAATCTTTTCTTTAGGTACTTCTGACATTATGTAAAATAGGATTTCAACATTGTAACCAGTAAGGTTTTTATTTATCTTTTTTTCTTGATACGGCAAAGTATACTTTGAGCGAGATGATGCGCTGGCGAAACAAACCTGCCTGCCGGAAAACAAGTGTACCGCTCAGTCGCTATTTTCTAGAAAGCATTCTGACTATTAACATTATATTAAATTTATTTGCAGATTCTACTAGCTCTACTAAGCTCGATTTTTACAACTTTATTGTTTAATACTTTTTCTATAATGTTTCCGTTATAATTTTAATAATAATTTTTTAATATGCATTCGTACATTTCGACAAAAAAACTGTTTTTGCTATTCTCATTATCTCTCATAGTTACATCATGCAAAAAAGATGATGACAACCCGCAAGAAGTTATCCAAGAACCAACGTTACTTCAATGGTATGTGGATAGTGATACAGATGGTTTTGGTAATCCGGATTCTGCACTTGGAATACAATCTATAACAAAACCTAATGGTTACGTAAGTGACAATACGGACTGTGATGATAATGATATATATATAAACCCAAGTGCTGAAGAAGATGACTACGACGGAATTGATAGTAATTGTGATGGTAAAAACGAAGTTGTTTATCAAACTTTTTCAAAAACTTATGGTACTAATGAATTTGAAACTGGAAGTTTCATTTTTGATACTTCTGATGGTGGTTTTTTAACCGCAGGAAGTCAATATTCTCCAACGGTAAATAATTTTATTGGAACATATAGTTTTTGGGTTGTTAAATTTGATATTGAAGGCAATTTAGAATGGGAGAAAAGTTATGGAGGTCCTAATGATGATTCAATTACTGTAATGAAAGAAACGTCTGATGGAGGTTATATTATGGGCGGAATTTCAAGATCAGAAGAAGGAAATGTATATATTAATTATGGCAACTTTGATTGGTGGGTAGTTAAGATTGATTCCTCCGGAAATATTCAATGGGTTAAAACAATTGGTGGCTCAAAGAGAGATGATTTAGGAGATATAATTGAAACAGAAGCTGGAAATTATCTTTTAGCGGGCTCCTCTTGGTCGTCAGATGAAGATTTTATACGTGAAGGAATTAATTATAGCGGTTGGTTTGTAATGTTAGAAAACGATGGTAACGTACTATGGAAATCACATTTTGATGACGGATATGTTACTTTTACAGTAGAACTAAGTGATGGTACATTTTTAGCTGTTGGCTATAAATTTACTGCTTCTGGAACAATGACAGATATAATACTTTACCGATTAGAAGCTACAGGTACTTTTTTATGGACTAAAATCATAAATACTGGGTTCTATCAAGCCCGTTTAAATTCCATATTATTAGGGCCAGACAATAGTATTCTTTTAGGTGGAAACCTATTAAGTGCTATTCAAGAACAAGACTATTGGTTACTTAATCTTACAAAGGAAGGAGATATCAATTGGTCTAAAGAATTTAATGGTGGAAGATTTGATAATATATCGTCGATAATATTAGCAAACGATAAAAATTCTTACTTTATAACTGGTAATGAAACCAACGCCAATTCTTCAAAAAATGAAGCCTGGTTGGCAAACTATAACCTAAATGGTGATTTGTTATGGAAAAACTCTTTTGGAGGAAGTAAAACTGATATCTTAAATGATTGTATTGAATTAGAGTCCGGTGGTTTTTTAATATCTGGATATACATTAAGTGTAGATGGAGATATTATAGATAAAAATGAAGGTGAGAATAATTCACAGGATTTATGGGTTTTAAAATTAAAACCCAATGGTAAATTATAAATTTAATAAGAAGCCCATTCCACACATTATGTTTCCCTCCTACGTCGTCGCATAAAAAGTTTTTCATTAACATCGTAAAAGAAACTTTTGAGAATAAATTTTTATAAGAAACTGTAGTAAAAACTTTGCCAGCGCACCATCTCGCTTAAAAAAATAAAGGTCTACCAGACCTTCATATTTTATGCCATAATCAAAGCTCAAGTTACAAAACGCAGAACATTATAGTACAATTAGTACTTTAGGTTTAGCTAGTGGTTGAACATAAAATTAAGAAAGATGGCGCGCTGGTAAAATTCCACAAAGGTTATTTATTGGTTATCATTTTGCTTTGCTAATTTAAACTCCTTTGTTCTTTTTATCTGTTCTTCGAGTTTCCATTCAAAATCAAATCTATTCTTCAGGAATATAGCAATTGAATCGAGTCCGATTTCGGTTCTTCTTTTATCTATATTTTCAGGTTCAAAAACCGGCCATAAATTAAAACTCTTGGTTTCTGGGTAGTATTTCATCTGTCCTCCATAGATTTGTAAATCTCCTCGTTCTGTTGCAATTCTGTCTTCTGCTCTAACCAAAAAACGAGGTTCTAATTTTTTCTCTTTTACAGCCTGTCTCATCATGGGTAGGTATTGAATTCGAACTTCATTATCTGAATGTTGAATAACGTTGCAAATGGTCCAATTTCCTCGTTCTCCAGCCATTTCTTTTGTTGGCCAGCCATATGTGTCAAGAATGTCTTTTACTTTTTTTTCATTGATTATGTGATTTTTATCAATAATCAATTGCTTTGCTTTCACTAATTCAGAGTCGACACCATATATTGAAATCAATGAATCTCTAGATCTAATCGGATTCTGCTCTGCTGCCCAAATGGTGTCAAGAACGGCAATAAAGTTTTGTTGATTTTTTGAAGTTGTCGATGTTTCTTTCGACTTCGTTGTATTGGAACAACTCATCGTTATTAGTAAACTAAATAATACTATATATTTCATTGATTTTAATTATTGATTAGTTTGATTAGGTCTTAATGCATTAATGATTGTGGCATCAACCCAAAAAATATCTACATTTTCAAAATCGTCTGTACCTACATTTCTACTAAAGAAAAGATATTTACCATCTGGGGTTATACTTGCAGAAGCTTCCCACGCATTGGTGTTTATTTTATCACCTAAATTGATACTGTTGCCCCAACTACCATCTTTTTGTTTAAAACTGATATAAATATCAGCATCTCCGAAACCATCTTCCCTTTCAGCATCAAATAATAAATACGATTCATCTGGGGCTATAAATGGATGGCTTAAAAAAGTTCCCGTGTTTATAGATTTGGGCAATGCCTTGGGCTCTTCGTGTTTACCATTTATTAAACGCGAGTAGCGAATTGGAAAAGTAGGATCGTTCTCTTTATAGGTATCAAAATAATACGTGCCATTCGCTGAAGATGAAAGCCTCATAATATACATAGAATCATTACTTACCGTAGGAGGCTCAAGGTTTTGTAATTCTGACCATCCAGATTTCGTTTTTTTAAGATAGTTGTCACCTAAATGCATGGTTTGTCCATCCGAAGCTATTACTGGTCTTCCTATCCATGGAGATGCCATTTCAGATTTTTCCCATTTCCCGTTTAATTCATTGTATTTGTATTCGTAAAAAGCGGATTTTTTATGTTCCTCTCCTCTTCTTATAAAATAAAACGCCTTCATATCTTTAGAAAATGCACCATCATATTCATATATTTCTGTTGAAATTAGTCCTGGAGCAAATGGTATAGGAGTTAAACCAGGTGGCTTTTGTCCTAAGTATGCGTTTTTAAAGGTTGGTGTAATATTAGCTGTTGTTTTTTCTGTTTCAGTTTTACAAGCATACAGTAAAGCAAACAATGTAAGTGTAGATATAAAATACGTTTTTTTCATTTATAAGCTATATTTTGGTTTTGCTAGAACACCTTAAAACTAGAAATAAACTGGGTCATAAGAGGTTATTAAAATTTCAATTAATTATTAATATTTATTTTTTTGAACTAATAATGTATCTGGTTTTCGAATCATGGATATGCCAATCCATATAAACCAAACAATCTGACTAATTCCAAAAATTTCTTTGAATAGGTCGAAAGGAAAAATAGTAAGAATGCCTGCAAGGGCAACAAATATCCCTAAAAGGTTTAATGGTTTTGAGAAAAACGAATATTTAAAGGTTGCCAAACTTAAAAGTAATACCCAAACGCCACCTACAATTTCGTTGCCACCACCAAGTCCTTCTGAAACAATACCAACACTTGTCCAGATTAATATAGCCTTTTGTGGCTCTTCAATTCCCATTTCAATTACGGAGTTAAGTCCAATATTTGAAATCATTCCACTGGCTATTACTAAACCAACCCAGATTATTCCAAAAACAGATGCCAGTATAGAAAGATTGGGTAAATATTCTTTTATTTTTTGGTGTAATGAAACAACTACTACAGCTAGTAAAATTCCAAATAAAACATAACTTATTAAGCTTATTGTTGATAGCATTACATAATTGTCAATTAAGAATCGTACCCTTTCAGTATCCGTTGCGGTTGGTTTTGGATAATCTAAAATGCCACCATAAACTATAAACGCTATGATGTAGATTAATCCTAGAGAAATGGAACAGAACCCACCTAGTTTTTGTAATGTTTTTGTATTCATTAGCATTGTTTACATATGAAGTGGTTGTAATGCTTAGAACCAACTAAACCCTACACCTATATTAAAGAGTACCGCGTCTCTATGTGCGTCGCCACTTAAAGATGCGCGACCAAGTACTAATTTAGACTGCAGATTAAGTGCAAAGTTTTTCTTTTTGTAAATTTCGTAACCTGTACTTGCCATTACAGCACAACCAAAGTTCCAATCGTCATTTACATTGTCCTCAATATCATATAGTGCTGGCGAATCTACTGCTAGACCAATTCCTCCATGTATCCACCAACGATCTTTCACCCAGTATTGTAGCGATGGAACAAAAGCTCCAAAATGCCTGTCGTTATCCTGAAACTCATATATGTTTCCTGGCATTGCGGCAGTAATGGCAAGGTTTTCATTTAACATATAACCAAACTTTAAATCTGGAAATACAAAAGTTCCTTGAGATTTGTCGAAAGTTTGAAAACCGGCACTATCTTCTAAACTGATAATACCTCCTCCTACTGCAAATCCAAAGATAAAACCCTCCCTTGGTGTTGTTTTGGTTTCTGTGTTCTGTGCGTATGTAATACTAGTTATTAATACAAAGGCTACACAAGCTATTTTTGATACGATTTGATTTTTGATTGATAACATTTTAATTTTTTTCATGATTGTTCGTTTTTTGATTAATGATTAATGATTGATGTGATTGATGATTTGTTTTTTAATGAATATCTATAATGATATAGAGTTTCATACTGCAAATGTCTATTAGCTTTCGGTAAATATTAAACACGAATTACTGAACTGTTAAATAATAGGGATGAATTGTTCCGATGCTAGCACTAAAGCAAATTTCCAAAATGAAGTTATTATTTGACAGACGCTGGCTCAACACTTTCAAATAAATCAGTTACCAAATACTGTAGCGAATCTGGCGTAACTTTTCTAAAATAACCTATAAGATCTTCGCTTGTGGCATATCGGTTTGTATTTGTTTTGAGTGTTCCATTGGTAGTGTTCCAGTCTTCTAGAAAACGGCTCAGGGCTTTGTTTACTTGCCCCTCTCCTACTGTTTTTTGAAATTGATACATGTTAATGGCGCCTTTGGCATAATAGACATAATCTTGATTTTCAACCAAAGCTAGTGCAGGTTCATTTGAAGATTCCCTGTCCTTACCTTTCTTATAGTCTTCCTCTTGAATTTCTAAGAATTGAAGTAACTTTTCTTCTGAATACGTTTCTTTTAAAACCATCATAGCTGCATATTGTGATAATGTTTCTAAAATAAAGTATTGACCTTTTACATTGGCTGCTTCTACTTGTATACCAAACCATTGATGGGCAATTTCATGGGCAGTGATATAAAATGCCATATCTACATCTTTTTCGTCATCTATGTCCAATACAAAACCAATAGATTCTGAAAATGGAATAGTACCAGGAAATGATTGAGCAAATTGTGCGTATCGGGGAAATTCCATAATTCGCAATTGCTCATATTGATAGGGACTAAAATTTGTGCTGTAATAATCTAATGAAGCCTTCATAGAAGCCATCATTCTATCAATGTTATAATTATGCGCTTTGTGATAGTAAATTTCTAGTTCAACAGGTTTTAGAGATTCACTTTGACTTGCCATCCATCGGTCATTTTTAATTTCGTATTCGCCTGAAACAATTGAGTAAAAATTAATCATAGTACGGTTCATTTTGTAATGGAAGTAATTGCGATTATTTTCTGTCCAACTCCGTATCAAATTCCCAGGAACCAAGGCTGTTTGGTCTTTTGATGTACCAATTGTCATTTCAAATTGTATACCATCGGCATCACTACCAGACCTTGCATTTATAAGCTCATTACTATCATCTCTATTTGCCTTGTTCAGTCTTTTAGGTAAATGATATGCTGTGCGTTCAACCTCATCATTCAGTTCATATTTTCGGTTGTACCCTATAGTTGGCAAATCTGTATTATTAAAGAAAGTGCCGTTATTGTTGATGTTTACATTAGAGTTACCAGATTCAAAGCCTTTTGTAGTAAAGCTTTGCTCGAAGTACATTTTTATAGCATCACCAGGCTTTAATGCGGTATGCAGTTTATAAATAGCGTAGTCATATTTTTTATATTGATTGTCGGTTGTGTACCCGCCCGCAAAAAAGATGGTATCTAGTGTAATATCATCTTCCAAAAGCTTTTGAATATGAATGGATTTTATGTCTTTGGAAGTAGTGTTCTTCAAAATGTAATATCCTGCTAGGGTATAATCTCGTTTTTTAGGGTACAATTCTAATTTTAAGTTGACGTCTATTATTTTGGGTTGTGGTATATTTTCAAATTGCTTTAGCTCTTTTTCGTAGGCTACTCTAAAATTTGTTGCTTCGGAATTTGACCAGTAGGTATTTAGAATATTGGTATTGTAAAAGATGAAACTTCCGAAGAAGATAAATAATACACCTACAATACTCGCAAATTTCATAAGTGGTTTGCTTAATCTATATTTACTAGCCTTAAGACGTTTTAGTAAATTAGTTTCTGTACCTCTTACGATAACTAAAGACCCAATAATTAATAATAGCAATGTGAAGAGAAACCAATAGGATTTAATTAGAAGGTATCGTTGTAGAAAATGACCGTAACCATTCATATCTGAATAGGCTTCTAAAGCGTTACCACCAAAGAAATAAAGGTCATGATCAAATCCAAATAAACCCAAAGCTGTATTGGCAATAAAGAATACAATGACCAGCATAATACCCACAAACTTATGGTTGACTACAGATTGAATAAAAAAGGCAATGCAAGTGTACAGGGCTAAAAATGGCAAAATCTCTAAGAAAAATCCGGATAAATAAATTTGGAATTCATAATTGTAATAACCACTTGTAGTTTGAAATATGATACCGGAACAAATTAAAGTAAGCATTAATACCGCATATATTAAATTCAAACCAAAATACTTACCAAGCAGCATTATAAAACTGGACATTGGCGTAGCATCATAAATTAGGTTTAGTTTGGCACTGCGTTCTTTCCAAACCAATTCCCCAGAATAAAAGACCAAAAGAATCAAAAAGAAATACATAGAGGTTTCTTTAAGCTCGTCAACAATAAAATACGTTGCCGGATAACTATCAACGCCATAAACCGTACCTAGGTTTACCGAGTTAATGAGAATGATAATCATACCGCAAATAACAATTCCCCAAAAGGATGCTTGTTTAAAAATACTGGTAAAATAGAACCAAGTGAATTGTTTTAATTGCATCCATTTAAAGAATAAACCATAGTGTTTTTTGACATTGTGAATCGCTATAGCTTTATACACAGGGTTGTTTGTAGTGACCACCGTTCTTTTTCTCTTAACGCCCTTTTCTTTAACTACGTTAAAATTGAATTTTCTATAACCATAAAGCAGGGCTATTGCTCCAAGGGATAACCAAAACAGTTTATTATATAGCAATGCGCCAAAATAAGGGAGGTCTTGTGTACTCTTTTCTATAGCAGACCAAGATTTTGTGATATAGGTGGTGGTTGTTAAAGAAAAAGGATCTAGAATGGCTTGCCAAAAGTCGTTTGTGATAGCTTTGGTAAGCATAAATACCACGAAGACAAAGATACCTTGGGTATATACAACCACTAGATTTCTGGTTAATGCTCCCGTTACAAAGAATAAAGCTGCTCCAAAAAATAAGGTGGGCAATGTAACTAATAGAAACATTTTTATATAAAGTAGGGCGTTGAATGCCAATAGATCATCTGGGTTATGCCAAGGCATAAACTCACCTAACATCATACCAAATAGAATTCCCGAAAAGGCAAAGAATAATACTGTGAACGAGCCTAAAAATCGACCTATTAGGTAATCATTTTTATGGATCGGTGTTGTAAATAGCAATGATTCTATATTGTATTCAAAATCCCTTAATACAGACACACCCATAATCATTGATGCTAGAATCATGAAAATACCGGTAATGGCACCCATGGTTTTTGCAATGACCAATGGCGAATTTTTCTTCATAAGTCCCATTTCGGAACCTTGAAAAATAAAGTCTACCCCCACAATGGAAAAAAGAAAGAGAAACAAAAAGAACACATACGTGTCCGGTCTTTTAATACGGTATTGTAACTCGAATTTAAAAATCTGGTACCACATGGTTAAATAGATTTAGTGTTACTGAAAATTTGAGAGAAATACACATCTTCTAACTCCGCATCGATAAGTGAAAATCCATTGCCTGGATTCTTATCACTTATAATGTGAATGGTCGGTTTGCCTAGAAACAATTTCTCACTAATGACCTGATAGTTTTCCTTGTAAAGATTCAATTCTGTCTTTTTAATGGTCTTTTCATAAACTTTATCCTTTAAACCTTCAAGAATTTTTAATGGCTGTCCTTTCAAACAAACTTGACCTTGGTTAATAATTGCCATGTTGGTACAGAGTTCTTTGACGTCATCAACTATATGTGTAGATAAAATAACCACGGTATGTTCGCCCAGTTCACTTAACACATTGTAGAACCGGTTTCGTTCTACGGGATCTAATCCGGCAGTAGGTTCATCTACGATTAGCAGTTTCGGATTATTAAGTAAAGCTTGTGCAATGCCAAAACGCTGTTTCATTCCGCCAGAATATCCTTTAAGATTTTGCTTTCTTACATCGTACAAATTGGTTTTATGTAAAAGTGCTTTTACTAATTCTTTGCGCTCGTCTTTATGCGTTATGCCTTTAAGAACTGCAAAATGATTCAGCAAAACTTCAGCAGATATTTTAGGATACAGACCAAATTGTTGTGGTAGGTATCCTAAAACTTGTCTCAACTCATTTTTTTGGGTTAAAACATCAATGTCTCCAAGTTTTATGGTGCCTTGATCTGCTTCTTGTAACGCGGCTACTGTTCTCATTAAAGTAGATTTACCTGCGCCATTGGGCCCTAGTAAACCAAACATACCTGTGGGAATTTCTAAAGAAATATGTTGAAGCGCTTTGACGCCATTTGAATAGGTTTTTGATAGATTGTCAATAATGAGTTTCATACTGTTCGTTTTTTGATTGATGAATGATTACAAACGTATAGCGTATCACCAGTAGTAAAAAGAAAATGTGATGCATACCTGCTTAGGTGTGACACAAATCATATTAACAGATATGAACACAACTTATCACTGTTGTAGGGGTGTTTATACCTACGTTTTCATTGTTTATCAACTTATTTGTAGAAGGGTGCTTATTTAGCTAATATTGATATATGAAGCTGAATATATCAGACAGAAAAAAGAAAGTTATAAACCGAATGTATAAGATTACATTGGTAATCATAGGTATGGTCATTGTGCTATTTAACGATACTTTTGGCAGACTGGAAGGGTTCGTAGAGTTTTTAGCACTGTACTTCATTCTTATATTTATAACCGTTGCATACTGGATTTTTAAACAAATAAAATCGATTATTCAATTAAAAAATGAAAAAGAGAAAACAGAATTATTGCATTTGAAAAGTCAGGTAAACCCACATTTCTTTTTTAATACCCTTAATAATTTATATGGGTTAATGGAAAAAGATTCCAAGGCAAGGGAAATGGTACTCAAGCTATCTGATATGATGCGGTATAGTATTTATGAAGGGGATAAAGAATGGGTGACCATAAAAGAAGAAGTAGATTATTTGAATAGTTATATTGAGCTACAAGACTTACGTTACCATAAAAAGTCTGATATTCAGTTTGGTGTTCAGGTAGTGAATTTTGAGGTTAAAGTAATGCCGTTGCTATTTATTATTTTGGTTGAAAATGCATTCAAGCATGGCTTGGAAAATTTGGAAAAGAATGCCTACATACATATGAACCTTTCTGAAAGTAATAATACCGTAAATTTTGAAATCGAAAACAATTTTGAAATACGTCATAATTCAGATAATCAAGGCATCGGATTAAAGAATTTAAAAAGAAGACTAGCATTGGTATACCCAAAGAAACATACGCTTACTATTGATGAAGCCAACAATAAGTATAAGGTGGCACTTACTATAAAGATAAAATAATGAGATACCTCATCGTTGATGACGAGCATATTGCACACAAGATTATAATGGAGTATTGTGAAATGCTACCACATATGAAGTTGCAAAAAAACTGTTATAATGCTTTAGAAGCTTTGGAGTATTTAAATACGCATACAGTAGATTTGATCTTTTTAGATATAAATATGCCGAAGCTTAAAGGGTTTGAGTTTTTAAAAACATTATCTGCTACCCCAAAAGTAATAGTAACCACAGCATATAGTGAGTTTGCCCTTGAAGGTTATGAGCTGAATGTGTCCGATTACTTATTAAAACCGTTTAGTTTTGAGCGATTTATAAAAGCGGTCAATAAAGTTTTGAGCACTGATACCAAAGTTGAAAATGTTATTTCTGAAGAAAACGATACAACAACTGAACGAATATTCTTCCGCCAAAATAAATCTTACATACAATTAGAAGTAAATGCTATTTTGTTTATTGAGGCTTCTGGTAATTACACGAAAATTGTTTCAAAAAATGAAACCATTTCCATTAGAGAAAAAATTTCTGATGTATTGGATTTATTGCCTTCCAAGGATGTTTTACAAGTACACAAATCGTTTGCGGTAGCAATAAAATATATCAATAGAATTGAAGGAAATAGAATACATATTCAAGACCATATCATTCCCATCGGGAATTTATATAAAGCCAATCTGATTCAGATATTGAAGTAGAATTTTCTTTAGATTAGTTGAGTATGTGTCTAGACTTTCAGTTATATAATACAGACTAAAACTCTGGCAACACCACTTCCTCAATTTTAGCAATAGCCTCACTTACGGGAGTTTCAGACTTTCTTAGGTTAATTGCCATATGGTTGACTCCTACATTTTCATAGGACTTTAAATATTCGGTAAGATGATTGATGCCTACTGTACCACCAAATCGTTTTGGTTTAAAAGTCGCGTTGTCGTCTTTAGATAGGTTTAAATGTATAACCGAAATATAAGGTTTTGCTGCTTGATCTTCATCATACAACGCATTACACCAGTATTTTCTGTTTTCCAAAGTTTCGGCAACAGATCTTGGGTAATTAAACCAAGCTTGATTTTCAACCAAAGCTAGTGCAGGTCACCCTAGTTAATGATAACAAAAGCAAACTGAGAATAAAGAAAAATTAGTGTGTATACACTTGTTGCTATCGTCAACTCTAATAATACAATCTAAAATCCAACATTTTACAGACATTGTAATGCCTTTGGTGCAGCTCTTCTACGACCTCAAACATATCATCATCTTCTCTAAACAAGTTAAAGAATGCTTTATCAAGATTTGCACTGCTTACGCCGTTAAAAGTATTTCCGTAGCCAGAAACTGCTTTGGCGTTTGTAATATTTAAAAAGTACTGGGCTTCTTCTTCGTCTAGGTCCAGGATTTTTGCATTTGAAAAATGCAGAATCTTGCCTTTTAGGCGACCTTCAAAGATTTCTGCAATTTCATGTAATGTATAGTAATAGTCGTTTAGACAGATACTATTTGCTTCGCCATGCATCACTAAATAAATGATTTCATAATCCTTAAAATTATGATCATCTAACACCAATGCGTTTAGGCTATCTTCAAGTCCTTCTATGGTATCGCACGTTTTGTAGATACTTGCAATGCCATATTTCATGGCGAGCTGTTCCAAGCTTTGTTGTGCTTCGGTAAGTTGTTCAGTTTCTATATCATCGACACCTTCTAAACAGTAAATGAAATGGTCTTCATCTGTTAATTGGGTTTGGGGTAACTGTCGTCTTTTTTCTAGCAAGCTTTTGAATTATTTGGGGTGCATGAAATACAAAATTACAGTAATGTACTTACTCCTTTTAGCCTTTTTAGGATAAAAATAAGTTCTTATGGCCAGTGCTTCCCTCCTACTGATAGTTGTTGGGTTTTGCTAATGCTGCTAATTTTTGCTTCTAGATTTCAACCTACGTAAACCAAGTATAATCAAGACGACTATTAAAGCTAAAAAATAAATAGTGGTAGCACTACTTTTAATAACTGAAAATAAGCTTGTGATATGTACAGAAGTCTCTGTAACGGTTGGGTAGGCATTCAGCATGGAAATAATACCGATGTTTTCAATATAATCCGCTATACCGGCAATTATGGGCAATAGACACAGATAAAGGAATTTAGGGTTCAATTTAGGTAGTTTAGTGAGGAAATAAGCCAGTACTGCTGCATAGGAAATACCAAAGAGTAATGGATAGATCATATCTACAGGAATTTGTTTGGTAAGATACGTTTGGCGACCGGTATGGCCTAGTGTATGAAAAAGAGTGTTTACAACCTCTAAATCATATCCTGCGGGCATCATATCCAATAATTGCAATTCGTTCGAGTAGGTCATCGTTGCGGGAATGGTCACTAACAGCATATACGCATAAACGATATTGGTGAGTAAAAAAAGCACTAGTACCTTCTTGCCAGAATGTTGTTTTTCTAACTGTTTTATAAATCTTTCCATTTTACTTTTATGTTGTTTAATTAATTGCCTTGCGATGAACTATAGATAACCGGCATCTGCCCTTTCCATTCTTCCCATAAATTTTCATTGGTGATGAGGATGGCCATGAAATTCGCAACATTTATGCGACTAACTTTACCGGCATTAAATATGGCGCTGCGTGTAGGTGAAGGATAAATTTTATAATCGCTAACCTGGTCTTCATTTATTAATCCGTCTGGTCTAACAGCAACCCATTCAATGGCTTTATTGTTTTGACCAATTTGGGTGCGTAGATAATCTGCCGCTTTTTCATTATCTACATGAGGCGGAAGTAATAGGCGAAGCAGACCAATGACACATTTTTGTGCAAAAGAAATACGTTCGTTCAAATCACGATTTCGATTCCCGGTCGTATTCATCAGAACAAACTTTGTAGTACGTTCTAATTTATTGGATTTTATGGCATCACATAGGCGTTTTGTAGCATCGGTAACCAATTTTCTGGGTTGTCCGTAGATACCTTTCCAGGTTAAATTATGTCCTAGACACGATGCTACTGCATCGCAATCATTTACTATTACTCGCATTTCATTTTCGCTTAGGTCAAGAATGCTAGCTGTTATAATTTGTAGATGCTCATTGTTCTTCCATGATTCAGGGAGCTTATGTGTAGAACGTACAATAACTTTTACAAAGTGTTGTTGCAAAAGAAGTTGCGCTACCAATTGGCTACCTGTGGCACCACTGGCGCCGACCACTAAAATTTTCATACTAATTTGATTGATTGATTGATTGATGATTTGCCTGTAAGACGATGTAAAACTATACTTGTTACAAGTTTATGTATGTATTTAATTATAAGTTATTTATAATATTTTTTTAGCTATTTTCCTTCACGTAGTATTTTAACCACTCTGCTATGAGTTATTTCTAATAAGTTCCATTGATAGCCTTCAAAATCTGTCGTATTCATAAATTGCACGACCACGGCATCAATATCTTTATGGTATTCTGCCAAACATTGGTAACCAGCAGCCAAGCCTCCATGATTAAATTCATAAAGTGAGCTGTACATTTCCATTTCCTGTTCATTAAGTAAAGAGCCGTCATTCAATGCTCTTAAGAATTTACCAACATCTTCTGCGGTAGCCAACATCATACCGTTATCCTCGTTTTTAAAGTCTTTATCTATTCCTACATAATAACCACTCATAACATCTTCGATATTTACTTCGTTGATAGACCCGTACGTATTGTTGAGTCCAAGTGGTATTAAGATTTCCTTTTTGAAATAATCTTGTCGGCTTCCACCAGTAACTTTTTCTATAATTCTGGAGAGTAGTAAATAATTGGTATTGGAATAGCCATAATCTTTGTTGGGTTCAAAGTTCGCTGGTAAATCCAATGCATATTTAAGCACATCTACATTGGTGTTCGGTTGGTTTTTCCAATACTCAGGATTGTCGGTGAAATTGGGAATACCGCTTCGGTGCTGTACCATCATTCTCAACGTAATTTTATCGGCATTTTCAATTCTACTCGAAAGCTCAGGAAAATAATTGGTAAGCGATTTATCTAAAGAAATACGATTTTCATTAGCTAATCTTGTAATGGCAACTGCGACATACAACTTACTTACACTTGCAATTTTGAATAAGGCATTTGGTTTGGCAGGTATTTGTTTTGCGCTATCGTGATAACCTGCGGTATAAAATGCTGGTGGCTTGCCCGCTTCATCGACGTAGACAATGACACCGTCAAATCCGTAGCCTAAGGTTTGATCTACTTGCTCTTGTACCGTATTCGGTAATGGTAAAATCCATGCTTTCACTAAAATCCACGGCACAAACCATAACGATATGAATGTACTTGTAAATAATATGATTCTGAAAATCTGTTTTTTCTTACTGGTTTTTGGTTTAGTATTTTCCATGTTTCGATGCTGTCCGTTTGATTGATGATGCAAACCTATATGGAATCAAGATAACATTAAATTGAGAATTACCGAATTGTAATTTATTGAGGATGAATTGTTTTGTGCTATAAAAAACTCATATATAAAAGTATTTTATAATGTATCGTATTTAGATTTCGTGTTAAACTCTAATTAAATAATCAATCAATACTACTTTCAGAATCATATCTCACATCAAATTCTTAATTTAGCGATGTAAACTTTAGGAGTAGCTATTTCATAGTTTGAGAAATATCCTTAGAACCTGATTTGATTAAGATCAACGTAGGGAAAAGTTAACAGGATCACCCCCCTGAACTTTCCGTTTTTCAATCCATTAGATCAATTCTTTCTGTTTACACCGAAACCCATATCAATGTTGCGTTTTGCATTTTTGATTAATTAATGAAGCAGATGATACACATAAAAGTAAACGACGCCCCTAAGAAAATAGCAGAAACTACTACGCTAGAGGAAATCATTAAAGAACTGGACATTTCTGTGAACGGTATAGCAGTTGCCGTAAATGAAAACATCGTCTCTAAAGCAACATGGGGAAATAAAACGTTAACCGAAAATGATGAGGTACTGATTATTAGGGCTACACAAGGAGGTTAAAGAAAATAGAACTGCTAACCGCATAAATCCAAGCAAATGATCGTAGTAATAGCACCGGAAAAAGATATACCCAATGAGATAGCCATTTTACATGAGCTGTTTCAAGAGGGCTTGGAGTATTATCATTTGAGGAAACCATTTAAAGACTATCTAGAACATTGCGATTACTTAGATGCCATCGATAAAAAATACCATGATAGGATCGTGGTGCACATACATCATGAATTGATCAATAGTTACAATCTTAAAGGATTGCATTTTCAAGAGCAAATGCGAATAGATCATATTGATAACCCGGGGCAGTATTTTAAAAAGTTCGATATGTATGGTAAAACCATAAGCTCCTCTTTTCACAATCCAAAAGTACTGGAAGAATGCGAGTTCGAATTTGATTACCACTTGCTGAGTCCTGTATTTTCATCTATCTCTAAAAAAGGATATGAAGGCAAAGGTTTCGACGTCAACCCTATTGACAAATTCATAGTGGGCATGGGCGGTATTACCGATAAGACCATACCGGAAACCTTGCGATTAGGTTTTAAAGGTATTGGCGTTTTAGGCGGAATTTGGAATATGGAAAATCCGATAAAAAGCTTTTTGGAAATACAGAAACAATATGAACAATCATGGATTGAACAGCGAAAAACATCGCTAAGAAATACAGCAAAAGACATTTAAGTTAAAGAAATTATATGATTCCAACATTACATTATATATCACAGGGGAAAACACCAGAAGAACATTTAGATTATATACAAAAAGCCTGTACGGCAGGAGCGGAATTGGTACAGTTACGCCTTAAAAAATTACCTGGTAAGGTGGTATGGGAAACGGCAAAAAAAGCAAGGGAAATCACTGAGAAATATCAAACTAGATTGATAATCAACGATTTTTATAAGATTGCTGCTGCCGTAAAAGCCGATGGTGTACATTTAGGTAAAACAGATACGTGCCCAACTGTAGCTAGAAAAGAACTTTCTTCCTGGCAGGTTATAGGCGGCACAGCCAATACCCTCAAAGATTGTGAAACTTTAATCGATAAGAAAGTGGATTATATAGGTCTGGGTCCTTTTCGCTTTACAGAGACCAAGGAAAATTTGAGTCCGGTATTGGGCTTAAACGGTTACTTGACCATATTGGAAGAACTGAAAGCAGAAATACCGGTTATTGCCATAGGTGGTATTGTTATAGACGATGTTACCGAAATAATGAAAACCGGTGTTCATGGTATTGCCGTATCGGGTGAAATAACACGGAATTTCAATACAATATCAGAATTTAAAAAATTGATTAATGGAGGTCCACTTGACGAGCAGCGTTGGATATCCGAAGAAAAAAGAAAATAATATGTTACAGATAGCGGATAAAAATTTTAACTCCAGATTGTTTACGGGAACGGGAAAATTCAGTTCATCTATCGTAATGAAAGAAGCTATATTGGCTTCTGAGAGCGAGTTGGTAACAGTGGCATTAAAACGTGTAGATGTTGAAGATAGTCAAGATGATATTTTACGGCATTTAGACCATGCACATATCAATTTGTTGCCCAATACATCGGGAGTGCGTACGGCAAAGGAAGCGGTATTTGCAGCGCAGTTATCTCGTGAGGCTTTAGAGACCAATTGGGTGAAATTAGAAATTCATCCGGATCCAAAATACCTACTCCCCGACCCTATTGAAACCCTTAAAGCAGCCGAAGAATTGGTGAAGTTAGGATTTGTTGTGATGCCATACATACATGCGGATCCCGTGTTGTGCAAACGTCTGGAAGAAGTAGGAACACAATGTGTAATGCCATTGGGTGCTCCTATCGGAAGTAACAAGGGCTTAAAAACCCAAGAGTTTTTAGAAATTATCATTGACCAAAGCAATGTTCCCGTAATTGTTGATGCCGGTATTGGTGCGTCTTCACATGCTGCTTTTGCGATGGAATTAGGTGCAGATGCTGTGTTGGTCAACACGGCAATAGCTGTTTCCCAGAATCCCGTTGAAATGGGCAAAGCGTTTAAAATGGCGGTAGCTGCGGGTAGAATGGCTTATGAAGCAAAGTTGGCTCCGGTAGTCCACAAAAAAGCGGAAGCCAGTAGTCCGTTAACCAGTTTTTTGAATTAAAGTAATATGGGCAGTTTTAAAGACATTTTCGATACCTATAATTGGGACAAAACCTTAGAAAGCATTTTCTCTAAAACCGAGCACGATGTATTACGGGCATTGGGCAATACGAAAAGGGATTTAGAGGATTTTAAAGCATTGATTTCACCTGCTGCCAAACCGTATTTGGAGCAAATGGCACAACTAAGCCATCAATTGACAAAAAAGAGATTTGGGAATACCATACAAATGTATTCGCCCATGTACTTGAGCAATGAGTGCCAGAATATTTGTACCTATTGCGGCTTTAGCATGACGAACAAAATTCCAAGAAGAACGCTAACGGATGCCGAAATCTTAAAGGAAGTAGCTTATATAAAATCTAAAGGCTATGACCATATTCTATTGGTAACTGGTGAGGCAAATAGAACAGTTGGCGTTGATTATATCGATAATGCCTTGCAATTGATTCGTTCGCAATTTGCGAACATTACCATAGAGGTGCAACCTTTACTACAGAATGAATATGAGCAATTGATAGAAAGCGGACTCTATGCGGTTTTAGTATATCAAGAAACCTATCATAGAGATGAGTATAAAAAACACCATCCGAAGGGTAAGAAATCCAATTTTGATTTTAGATTGGATACTCCCGATCGCTTAGGTAAGGCCGGTATTCATAAAATTGGATTAGGAGCTTTATTTGGGTTGGAAGATTGGCGCGCAGATAGTTTTTTTACTGCCTTACATTTAAAATATTTACAGAAGACCTATTGGAAGACGAAGTATTCCATTTCGTTCCCAAGATTACGACCACATTCTGGTGGATTGGAACCGAAGGTAGAAATGACCGACCCAGATTTGGTACAGTTGATTTGTGCATTTCGATTATTGGATGAAGATGTAGAACTATCTATTTCTACCCGTGAAAGCGAAATCTTTAGAAATAACATTGTGAATTTAGGTATCACTTCAATAAGTGCGGAGTCCAAAACCAATCCCGGTGGGTATGCAGTTGCGCCCGAATCTTTAGAACAGTTTGAAATATCCGATGAAAGACCTACGGAAGAAATCACCGCTATGCTAAAATCGCAAGGACTTGATGTGGTTTGGAAAGATTGGGCTAATAATTGGGAATAGACAGCTTACGTTATTTATGATATTCATCATCCGTAACGGGTTGATACCATTCCGCAGCACCTTTTAGGCGGTCAGATATGGCAATATGTGCAAACTCGGAATTTGCAGCGGCACCATGCCAGTGTTTTATATTTGGTAAGCACTTTATCGTCTCTCCAATGCGTAATATACGTTTGGGTTTCCCTTCTTCTTGATAGTAACCTTCACCTTGGGTTACGATTAATATTTGCCCTGCCGGATGTGAATGCCAATTAGTACGTGCGGCGGGTTCAAAAGTAACCAACCCGGCATACATGGTATTTAAACTGTCCGGCGCTGCCAACATATTTAACCACGCGGTACCCGTAAAATTCGAGTTTTCTATTTGAGTCCCTTTCTCGAACAGTTCAGCTTCTTTTTTACTTTCTTTTGGCGTCATGCATGCGGACAAAAGTAACAGTAACATAGCGATAGTAAAGTATCCGGTATTTTTCATGGCTGTTTTATTCGGTTTTACTTTTCAATACTTCTGTAAGTACTGTTTTTGTTGCAAGAACATTATCTTCAGTTGTGGTAACCACTAAGGTTTCGGTAAACTCTTTCAATTGTTCGGCTTGCCAGCCCACGTTCAATGAAAGGTTTAAGTGGCTTCTTAGCATAGGCTCTAAACTTCCCAAACTTGCAATGACCGAAATGGTCACTAGTTCACGTTGTTTATAGGTAAGTACATCTCGCTCAAAAATATCTGCAAAAAGATGTTCTTTAAGAAACCTGTCCATTTCAGGTGAAAATTTTTGATACGCTGGTTTTGTATCCAACGGTCTACCAACAAGTTCTTCCAAAATAGTCTTTCCCCGTTCATATTTGCTTCCGGAATCATCAATGGTTGTGGCTTCTGGTCCCCACTCATCTTGTATACCTTTAGCTGTTCTTTCTTCCAGCACTTCTAAAAGTGTTTGCAAACCGCGTATACTTCTTGGAAATCCGGCATAGGCGTACAAGTGAACCAATACCTCTTTAACTTCATTTACGGTGAGCTTATAATCTAAGCCTCCATGGAGAACATCCTTGAGCTCAGATAAATTACCTTGGGCAGTGTGACTTGCAATTTTGATTATACTTTTCTCTTGATTGGATAAAGCATTGTCTGATGTTGCTTGTTGCGCTGTTGATTGACAACTGATAAATACAACAACCCAAACCAAAACTGTCGCCGTGCTAAGGATATTTCTTAATAGCATGAAAGGTTTAAGTCTAAATAATTCTAATTTCATAAGTGATGAATTAATCGTTCAGTTGATCGGCAACGCTATCATAATATTCTTGTGTTACCACTTCGGTCCATATGGTGGGCTGCCCTCCTCCATAAATTGCTAAATACGTCACATCACTATCTTTAGTTGATGCGTGCCAGTGCTCTGTTTCTTTGTCACATTTGATTACGTCACCTGCTTTAAGTATTACAGGGTCTTTTCCTCTTTCTTGATAATAACCTTCGCCGTCTACGTAAATAAGAACTTGAGAGGTTGCATGTGTATGCCAGTCTAATGTAGAATTTGCCTTAAAAGTGGCTTTGGTAATATTAAAGTCGGTTTCATCATCAGCCTGTAATACACCGTTCAACCAAGCTTCGCCAATATAATGCGTATTTGGTGCCTTGAAACCTTCGTCTTTGTATGAGGACACTTTGTAGTCCGTATTTTGGGCAAAAATGCAAATAGGAAGCATAAACAGTAGTGTTGTAATTAGATTTTTCATTTCTTTTATTTTTAGTTTAATTTCTTTTCTTCTAGCCAATTGTACATTACATCGGCAATTTCTTGATTATTTAAATCGGACATAGGAAAGTGCGTATTTCCCTTGATTCCTATTTCTGGTAACACTACTAAAGTAACGTCACCACCAGCGTCATTTACGGTTTTTGTCCATTTACGTGCCATGGAAAGAGCGGCACGCCATTGGTCTTGACCAGGGTTTTCAACCTCATTTTTAGGGATGTAATCCCCATAATAAATTACAATAGGAATCTTGGTCAGTTTTTGAAACTCTTCCATAGAAACACCTTTAGCACGTAATGTTCCGCCCACATAGGAAATAGGCTCAGGAATGTCTTCTTCTGGAAATACAAAATTACTACCAGGTTCGTACGCTACTATAGCTTTTATGCAATCGGTCTTTAGAGCGGCACTCCAACCTTGTCCGCCACTATGGGAATGGGTAACAAGGATTCCGTCACCAATTTTTCCGAATAATTGAGAAACCGCTTCAATATTAAGATTGATGTTTAAAGGTCCCGTATCTGGAGTACTACGGCGGAAGAATTGTTCTAAAGCTTCAGGGTCCTTAGAAAACTGAACATTCGGATAAAAACGTGTACCCTCGCCCATTCTGAATATGCCGAACCATAGTTGGTCTTCAGTTTTAGCTTCTAAAGTTTTAGGTTCTAAGCTTTGTCCTGCCAATCCCCTTCTGGGTTGATCTAATAAATAGACAGGATACCGTTTTTTAAGGAATATATTTTGAAATCCTTCCCTGTCATCTGGTGTGCTTTGCCAAGTTCGCATGGACTGACCGTAGCCGTGCCAAAATACTAGCGGAAGCTTACGCGGTTCTGAAGGAATTTGATAAAATACAGATGCGTGGTCACCATGCAAGGTCTGCCCTTCGGTACTTTGATTTGAAGGATTAAAAGCACCATGGGCAATGGGGTCGAAAGTGCCTGGACTTTGCTTAACCGAGCCACCAACGGCAAAAGTCCCTTGTTTTGAATAGAAATAATATCATTCGTTTCAACAGGAGTATCTGCTATTTGCTTGTTTGGTTCATTACAGCCAATACATAAAAGTATGCTTGTAAGTACTACTGTATATTTTAGCTTTATCATATATACTTTGTTTTTGTAGTCATTTTAATAAGGTTTATGCTTTTTTTTTAAATCTTCCTTTTTGTTGGAAAGCTATAGTTCAATAGTACACTCCAAGTGAAATCATCATCTGGCAATATTTGGGTGCTTATGCCTTTATTTACAACACCTGTCAACGAAAATGGAAATTGCTTTTTACCAATGGTCAAGAACGCTGAGGTATAATATCCGGTGAGATCATCAGAGGTAAGATAGTAAACTTGTGGTGTAAAATTGATAAAAAACGATTCTGAAATGGGAATTTGACTAAAGGCAGCATTGAGCACCAAAAAATTAGTTTCTTTCACACCTTCATCAAAACCGCGACCATATAGATAATACATACCAATACTCGTATGCTTTGATAATTTATAACTGGGTACCACTTCGGCACCCAAATACCTTCTAGATTCTAAAAGTTCTTCGGTATAGCCGTTTCTAATAACATTTACAGTTCTAAAATTTAATCCAGGATGCGCCCCTACTCTTAGTGAAAACTTTTCTTTTTCAATCGCCTTATAGCGAAACCAAAAAAGCATAGTCCACGGTTTGGCATCGAGAGAAAAACGCATGTCAGGCTCAAAACTTAACTTTTTTTTGGTTAATTTTAAATCGAGCAGCAAAGCGGGATCACCTAAAGAAAAAGAAGGAACCAATGAAACGCCATTATGGGTGATACTAGCACTTCCTCTAAAGTCATCTAAAAACCTATAGTTTTCATCTTTTGCATTTTCCTGTGCATTAGCGGTACTGAATAACAGCGATAACATTAAAGTTCCTATCTTCTTCATTGTACGTGATTACAATGTCAAAATTAGGCTAAGAACTTAGGTGCTGTACTACCCAAATAACGGATGTTTATACCATAATTACAGATAATATATATGTAGCTTGATGATGTGACCGGCAATAGGTTATCTTTATTTTAAATACAATGAGTTGTGAAGAATATTTTAGAAATTAAAACCATTGCAGACTACTTTAAATTAAGAAATTACGAAGTTCTGCATCCTTTGGTAGGTATTGTCGATTTTAAAAAGGTAAACCAATCCGGATATACCAATAAATCGTACGACGGATTTCATTACAGCTGTTATGCTATTTTTTTGAAAGATGCAGTGGGTTGTAAACTTAAGTATGGCGGTAACTCATATGACTATGACGAAGGTACCTTGGTTTTTATGGCGCCCAACCAGACTATTGAACTTGGCGGCTATGAACCGGGTTTTGTACCCAAAGGCTATGCTTTGCTTTTTCACCCAGACCTATTGCTGGGTACAAGTTTGGCAAAAAAGATTCACGAATTTAATTTCTTTGCCTATTCAAGTAATGAAGCTTTGCATTTATCCGCAAAAGAGCGAAAGCTAATTTTGAGTTTATTGGAAAAAATTCAGTTTGAATTGGAGCAGCCCATTGATAAACATAGCAAGAAACTGATTGTGACGAATATTGAACTATTTTTAGATTATTGCCTTCGTTTTTATGACAGGCAATTCATTACACGTGATGTAGTGAATAAGGGTACTTTAGAGAAGTTTGATCATCTACTTTCTCAATATTTTTCATCGGAAAAGCCAAAGATCAATGGTTTGCCTTCGGTAGCTTATTTTGCGGATCAGCTTCATTTATCCTCCAATTATTTTGGGGACTTGGTTAAAAAGGAAACCGGCAAATCTGCCCAAGAATATATTCAAGCGAAATTGATAGATGTAGCTAAGGAAAAAGTATTCGACCCTAACAAATCGGTCAGTGAAATCGCCTATGAACTCGGCTTTAAATATCCACAGCATTTTAGCCGTTTGTTCAAACAAAAAGTAGGGCGTTCCCCTAAAGAGTTTAGGGCGACGTTGAATTAAACAGATTAAAACTAGAAGTTTGAAAATCACTATTTAAACAAACCTTCTAAGTTTTCCAGTACACCATGAGCCGCACTTTCTCCTGCTAACATTGCGGCATTTAAGGAACCGTTCAATTGTACATCTCCTGCTAAATAAATGGTTTCGGTCAAGCGTGTTTCAGAAGGCGGTACTTCGTATTGCAGTTGGCTCAAGTTTGGTAAAGAAATAGGAATATGGTAATGTTTTATAAATGTACAGGGGGTTATGCCAAAGTATTCACTTAATTCTTTTTGAACGTTTTTTACAAGCTCTTTTCCAGTTAACCCTTTATTGTTAACTACCGTTACCGAAAGCAATTCCTTACCGCCGCTAACCATGGTTTCAAGACTTGTGGGGTAAAAAATGTTATTGATTAACGAGTCGGTTTCAGGTAGAAGTCCGATTAATTTTTTATTGATTTTTCTGTTTTCGGTTTCAAAATATAAGGTGTCGCAACTATACCATTTCGTAGCTTGATTCTTTAGATTACTAATGAATTGACTAGGTTCAGTTGCTATAATCGTAAAATCGCTTTCTATTTTAGTACCGTTGGCGAGTAGGATTTCTTTTTCGCTAATGGAAGTTACAGCAGTATTGTAGTGTATAGAAGTATTTTGTAGCTGACGGACTAATTGCTTTGGAATTTCTTCCATCCCTCCTTTTGGTACTGCCGCATCACCTTCGCCGAACATTTTATAAACAAACTCAAACATTCTACTAGATGTTTGTAGTTGGTCTTCAAGAAAAATTCCTCCGAAGAAAGGTTTAAAAAAGTCATTTATCATATCAGCTGAAAAGCCAAAATCCGTTAAGTAAGAATGGGTTGATTGCTCCTTGGTGGTAAAAATATCTGAAAGGGATTTATTTTTAAGTTTTGTATTTAATTGTAAAATTTTCAATTTATCAGCAACGGTACCAATATTTGCGAATAGTGTTGAGAATATGAGGCTTATATCTCTTAGTGGGTCGCCTATAACGTGTTGTTTTGTATGCTTGAAAATTGCTGCGCCAGGTAAAAAGTGTTGTAGCTCCAAAGATTTGAAATTTAGATATTTTTGAGCGGCAGGATAAGCCGTAAGTAGCACTTGAAACCCTTGGTCTAATTGATATCCGTTTATAATATCCGTTTTGACCCTACCTCCTGGTCTTTCTGTTGCTTCAAGAATTATGGGAGAAAATCCGTTTTGTTCTAATACAGTCGCAGCTATTAATCCGCTAACACCGGCACCAACAATATGTATTTTATAATCCTGCTTTTCCATAATTACCTTCTACGCTTTAATACAATTCCTAATTAGAAAAGGTAAAATTAAGGAAGCATTTCAATTTTTTTCATTATTTCATCAGCTTCAAAAGCTTTTTGATCACTCATTTTTCTGTTGGTTGTCGATAAGCTATGAGCTTCTTTCAGCAGCTTTTCATATTGAGATTGTAATTTTTCTTTTTCCGACTTCTTTTTAAATATTCTGAACATATTTTTAGTATTTCTATGAATTAATCTCTATAAATGATAATTCAAAAATACATAATGTTTAATTATTTATATAAAAAATTAAACAAATAGTTAGAAGTAACTTTGTAATAAAAGCTTTGCAAAAGTTAAGAGTGGCATACAAAGGATGAAAATTAACTTTAATCTTCCCGCAACCTAGAAATTACCTTGCCCACATTCTTTTCTTCGAACTTTCCAATAAACTTAAGGGTATAAGTGATAAATGTTGATTTTGGTGATTTGATGAATTCTCCCAATCGTAAAACAGCTAAATCCATATTGCGTATCGCATCGTCTTGATGCCCAACTCCCAAACCCCATAATAAATTGGCATTATACCATGATAGTGCTCTGGCTTTACCTAAGCTAAAGTTGATAATTTCTTCATCGGTATTTTTTCCGGCAAAATCTAAAAGAAAAAGTAAGGGAGAAACCCGACTTAATCTGTCTTGCATTTCATTTACAATATTGCCAAGAATATTATTTACGATATTAAAATCATTTTCTATATCGCTAATTAGTTTGCCTTGCATAACCGTACTTGCAGCTAACCCCAAATCAAGATTAATATGGGTATTGATACCTAACATGATATGCTGTAAAATGGTTAAAGGTTCGTTTTTGGCACTAAAAGCGAACTGCCAAGATTTACTTATGGGTGTTTGTCTGGTATAGCCATTATATGCATCAATATAATAGTTGGCAAAGGCAACATCAAAAATTTCCATGCGGGCATTGTCTTCAAAATTGCCCAACACTATTTCATTTTGAATTTCAGCGGTAACCCTTCTATAGAGATAGGCAAAATAACCAATGCGGCTATTCGTAGTAATGGCATCATCAATAATGATATCCAATTGATCTAGTACTTGCTGTATGGTGGTTGGTCGGCTGATTTTCTAAGAATAAAATTTACGAATGCTAATTTTTAATTACTTTAAAAATATTCAATTCAAATAGTTTAGGTGCTATATAAAATAGGTTTTTACAATTCCCTTATTTTTACATTTCTAAACCAAGATTCAAAATACCAATTTTGAAATGCAATTTTACCTTTGGTAGACTTTCCAAAACCAGGTGCATCTTTAAATTTTGAGTTGGCAACTTTATTTTTCCAAGCGGCGGAGTTTATTTCTTCTTCGGCAGTTAGTATGCCATTGAGGTAAAACTGAATTTTACCATCTTGTTGAATAATTCGTGTGGTATTCCATTGTCCAACTGGGTTGGCTTCAACGGTATTTAGTTGTGGAGCTAAGCCCCATATAGTACCTGGTCTTTTTAAAGGAGTTTTAGTATCCATATGTTCAGGTTCCAATAACTGGTACTCAACACCGGTATTGTATGTTGCTTTATATTCAGGAGTTTCTTGCACATTGATAAATGCGCCACCGTTTCCTCTAAGTGCCATTTGCCAGTCAAATTGCAGCTCATAGTTTTCATAATCCTTATCGGTCACTAAATCCCCAAATACTTTACTTTCATCCGTAGCATTACAAAAAATCATACCATCTCTTACTTCCCAAGCAGAGAATTTGGTGGAATCTGGTTTATTGAAAAGATGCCAGCCTTCTAATGATTTACCATTAAAAAGTAATCTCCAACCCTGTTCCTTTTCAATATCCAATAATTGATTATGTACCTTGTTTTTAGCTGCTATTTCTTTAGAACGATTAATTTGGAACTCCTTTTTCTTTTCAGTTTTGCAAGAGATGATGATAAAAATGATTGATACTAGAATATAAAGGGAGGATTTGGTCATTAGTGTAATTTATAATATTGATTTGATGAATTAGGTCAGGTAATATCAGAAATAAAGTGGTGATTTCAAATAGAAATCACCACTTGAACTAGAAAGAAACAATTTCAATTGCTTTATTGCAAGTGGTTTTTCATTAAACTATAACTAGTTACGCTACTATTATTTTGTCTAAAAGGTTCGTGATAGATTTAGTATTCAAAAAGATGATGTGTTATAATGTTTATAGTTTTGGATAACTGTTATTTCATTTTTTTTAAGGAGAATTTTACATCAAATGGTACTTATGTAGACCATTTATGCTTTTTATCTGAATTAGTTTCTCACTTTGTGACAATGGTATACTTTTCTTGTTCTAAACTCAAATAGTATGAAATTGGAACTGGTAATTGTAGATGACTCTACGTTGTGGTTGTCGTTGGCAGAGAAACTTGCAAAAACCCATCCATTAGTAGGTAGTGTAACAACTTTTGATGATTCTTATGACGCTTGGGTACACATACAGATCAACAAACCACAATTTGTGATTTCGGACATTGAAATGCCGGGTATGAACGGACTCTCTTTTTTAGAAATGTTCGCTGATCGATTACCTTTTATATCAAGTTCAACAAAACAAGAATTCGAAGATGTAGCCAGAGAGCTCGGTTGTGTAGATTTTATAACTAAACCATTTACGAAATCAGGACTTCATAATTCTATAGATCTAGTATATGAAAAACTATATGGTAAAAGTGATAAGACCGTATCTCGTAATAACAATCAAAATTATAACGTATATAATCAGCAATAGGCTTATAAATTAATCAGCCTCATTTTAATATTCAATTTTCTCCATATACTTAAAAGTAAGAATTTACCTACATTAAATATCTTTTCACAACAAAAATGATTTAATCTAAATTTCTGTTTGTAATTTTTCGGAAATAAACGGTTAAATGCTACATATTTTATTTGCAAAGAAAAGCTTCCCCATTGTTTTTTTACTGGTTCTTGTTTGTACCACAAAACTTCTAGGACAATCAGAAAAAAGTACACTTAATAAAATTAACGAGTTGCGTTTGGCATCCAATTTTAAGCCAAAAAGTCCACAGCATATAGATTTGATTCTTGAATTGGCAAAAGAAAAAATTCGCGAAAATCCTGATACTACGGCAATTTTATTAAAAGAAGGACTTGATTTAAGTCTAAAATCCAATTACAGAGCAGGAGAAAGTAGAGCCTTATCTACTTACGGTTATTATTATTTTGAAAAAGGGGAAAAAGACAAAGCTTTAGATCACAATTTAAAAGCTTTGAATATTGCCGAAAAATATAATCTTGGCGCTGAAAAACTAAAAGCGTTAAACAATATGGGCTTAGATTATACCATTCAAGGGGAAGATGCTCTTGCGCTTACCCAATTTTTAGAAGCTTTAGAAGTAGCCGATAAAATTGGTGATATTGGTATGAGCATTAACATCAACGTTAGTATTGGTACCCTTTACGGTAAGAACGGAGACTATCAAACAGCTGCTACTTTTTTAGATATAGCACGTGATTTAAGCTTAGAGTCTGAGGATAACAAGGCTTTACCTTATACATTTTTAAACATGGCTTCTCAATATGCTGATATGGGCAATTATGAGCGTGCCAATGAATTAATTGATAAAAGTATAGTCTTTTTTGAAAAGAAAAATATAAAGGATTGGTTGTCTCATTCTTATGAGCAAAAAGGTAGTATTGCACTACGGCAAAAACAAAATAAAAGAGCACTAAAATATTTGCTAAAAGCAGAAGAATTATGTGATGAACTGAACTTTACTTATGGTTATGCTTTGGTGTACTTAGCATTGTCAAAATGTTATCTTGGATTAGATAATATAGACAAAGCAGAATATTATGGTTTAAAATCATTAGAATTTGGCGAAGATTTAAATGTTGAAAATGTAATTAAAGAGTCAAATTCAATTTTAGCACAAACATATCATAGAAAAGGTGATAATACGTTGGCCTATAACTACCAAACGGCATATTTGGAACTATATAAGATCGGTGCAGATGAAAAGTTTAAAAAAGGTCTTGGCATTCTACGAAGCAAAATGGAATTTGAGAACCAGAAAAAACAGTTGATAGTAGAAAAGAACAAAGAAATTACCAAACAAAAAAAATACATATACATTACTATCGGTGCTCTGGTGTTACTTCTAATATTTTTAGTTTCTGTTTATAGAACCAATAAATTACAAAAGAAATACACACAAGAACTACAAGAAAAGCAAGAGATTCTATTGCAACACGAAGCGGAGTTAAGTGAAGCCAATAAAACAAAAGACAAGCTTTTTTCTATTATAGCCCATGATCTAAGAGGACCTATAAATTCTTTTTACGGATTGCTAGAATTGTCTTTGACAGAACAGATGACTAAAGAACAATACAATGTGTTAATCCCCAAAGCTTTAAATAATATACAGGGAATTTCGGTAATGCTAAACAATCTATTGGAATGGGCCAAAGCTCAAATGAACGGTATTGTGGTAGAACCCCGAGAATTGGAAATAAACTCAGTTCTTGAAAATACCATAAAAGTATTGACTCCCCTAGCCTCAAAAAAAGATATAAAGATTGTTAACGAAGTACCAGACACAAAATGTTTCAGTGATCAAAATCATTTGACTATTATTCTTAGAAATCTAATAAGTAATGCTATAAAGTTCACTCATGTCAATGGAACTATAAATATTAGCGCTACTAGAAAAGACGATTTCTTAGAAGTTGCTGTTTCAGATAATGGTATTGGTATGAGTACGAAAAAGGTAGAACAACTTTTTAAAAATGCTCATGTAGATTCTACTTTTGGTACCAACAATGAAAAAGGTACAGGTTTAGGTCTTTTTTTATGTAAAGAAATGGCAGAAAGTAATGGTGGTAAATTATGGGTTACCAGTATTGAAAATGTAGGAACCACAGTGTTCTTCACAGTGCCATTACATAAGTAAACACTATTTAATTAGATGTATTTTATTTATTGCATTTATTCTCAAGGTATGATTTAAGTACTTGCACTTCATTTTAATAAGATAATTTTTTTGTTAAAACTGCGTTTTAGCAACTCACAAATTATAAAACCATTAACCAATGAATTTCAAGATGTTACCGATTACCGTATTGTTTCTGTTTATTACAAATGTTTTCGCACAAAATAAAGGTGTGGTAACGTTTAAGAATGGAGATGTCAAAGAAGGATTAATTGAAAATAAAGGCAATAAGATTCTGTTTTATACAAGTGAAATTGCAACACCAGATAAAATTGCCCATGAAGATATAGAACATATTAAAACTGGAGATATCGAATATTTTAGAACTTCACCAAAGTCTAAAAAGTTAGAAGAATATCAAGTAATGGTTTCTGGAGAAACTATGCTTGTAGCACGTAATATTCAAACGAATTATGGTAGCATGAAAGTTGAGCATAACAATACATACGTACAAAATGGGAATTTAACGGCAAGTCAAAGTATACAGGTTTCAAGAAGAGTTGTAAGGGGACCAAGCAATAGAGGTACTATTATAAAGTATTTCATTAAAAAACCAGGAGCCAATATTGAACAAGTATACAGATTAATTGTTGGTGATGTTGATTGGATCGGCTACAAGAAAAAAGTGAAGAAACAATTGGGCGATTGCAAAGAACTCATCAATAAAATGAACAACGGAGACTTTAAAGATGAAGAATATGGTAAAGGAGCAGAATTGTCTGCTATTGTATTGTTCTATAATCAGAACTGCGGTAAGTAAACTTAGCTTGTTGTAAAGATTATTACATCCTACAATATCAAAGCCTATAGTAATCTATAGGCTTTTATTTTTATAGTATATTGCACTATACGCTATTAAAGGTTTCTCTAAATAGCCTTATAGACCATTTAGGTCTTAAAGAATTTAATACTTAAGAATGGGGCAAGAGCCATCTGTTTGCGAAGAACGTGTTTACAATCAAATTTATAGAACCCATGCAGAAGGTTTGCGAAATTACCTGTATTATAAGTTTGGTGACATGCAACGTGCAGAAGATATAGTACATGATTCTTTTGTGAAATTATGGAACAAATGTAGTACTGTAGTGTATGATAGGGTAACTGGTTTTTTATATAAAATAGCCCGCAACCTTATGATAGATAACCTTAGAAACAAAAAAGTGGCCTTAAAATTTGAAAAAGGCCTGGTACACGTACAAGAGAACGAGGACCCTTATTTTAAGTTGAGAACTAAAGAATTTAGGTCTAAACTAGAATCTGTCATTTCTAATTTGCCCGAAAAGCAACGTGAGGCTTTTTTAATGAACAGGATAGATAAATTAACGTATAAAGAAATAGCCTTACGATTAGAAGTTAGCGAAACGGCTATAGAAAAACGAATTTCAAAAGCATTGATAAAACTGAACAGTATTACAGAAATTAAAGATTTTTCTATTTAGCAGGTTGGTTAAATAGTTTTTAAAACGTATTACTAGTATGAGCAAGCATTTAGAAGATAAAAATTTAATTGCACGTTGGATGGATGATCGTTTAAGTAACGAGGAGAAAGAACAACTAAAGAAATCGGGAGAACTAGATGCGCTCAAAGCTGTAATCGATGATATCGACACATGGAAGGTTGAACCATTTGATATAGACGCAGGGTTAGCCAAATTAAAAGATCAAAATGCTAGTGTTATACCCATAAAAAGAAGCAAAAACAAAACGTGGTGGAGTATTGCAGCAGGGATTGCAGTACTATTTACATGTAGTTTTTTATGGTATTATCTTTCTAATGGGGATACTACGGTAGTTACCGAAATTGCCGAAAATAGAAGCATTACATTACCAACGGGTACTCTGGTGGAGTTAGACGCAGCTTCAAGTATTTCATATAATAAAAATGAATGGGACAATACAAGGCTCGTAGAACTTAAGGGGCAGGCATATTTTAATGTTACTAGTGGTAGTTCTTTTATAGTTGAAACACCTACAGCCCAAGTTTCCGTTTTGGGCACCCAGTTTAATGTTCGTTCACAGAACAAACAATTTTCGGTCTATTGCTATGAAGGTATGATCAAAGTATCGTATCGAGATGAATCTGAAATTATTACAGTGGGGCAAAGTGTTATATTGAATGACGGAAAACTTCAAAAATCAACCCACCAAACCTCTGGGCCAGAATGGATGAAAGGTATTAGTACATACGATAGAACTCCGCTAAAAACAATAATTTCAGATGTTAAAAGATATTACAACGTGAATATCGATTTGCCGTCAAAATATGAAAATCAACAATTTACGGGTACTATTGCACATAAAGATTTACAACATACATTGTCAACTATTTTTACCACAATGGAAATGGAATATAGCTTAAAAGAAGATAATACCGTTATTTTTGAATAAGAATACAATTGTAAAAGCATAGCATGATCAATACTAAAAGAACAAGGAGTACAATAGTTCAGTATCTCATTCTTCTTTTCATGTGTTTTTTCTATTCTCATGTATCCTACTCACAAAATCAATCCGCACAAAAATTAGTCGATCGCCTAGAAACTTTGCAAAACACCTACGGTGTAGCATTTACCTATAACAATTCGCTTTTGGATCAGGTCCTACTACCAGCAAATTTTAACTGCGATAATTTAAGTAATTGCATAGCGGCTATAAAGGAAAATGCTCCAATAAATTTTTTGGAGAACGGACCTGGTTCTTTTATGATAGTTCCTATAAGAAAAGATGTCACATTTACCGTTGTGGATAAAGATACTGGCGAATCAATAGGAAATATTACTGTTCAGGTAAATAAGGGTGAAGAGCGCTTTTTGTATCCTATAAAATCTACATATACCGTCAAGAATCTATTCCCGTTAGATTCCGTTCATATTCGTTCGGCATTTTACAATACCTTGCATGTAAAAGCTTCTGAACTATTGAATTTGAATACACCCTTGCGCCTAGAACATGCGATGATTCATTTAAACGAAGTTCAGATTACAGATTATCTAACACGTGGTGTAAATACTAAAATAAGTGACAATACCTTTCAGATCAACATGGAGTCTTTAGGTTTACTGGCAGGTGAAACAGATGGAGATGTTTTTAATGTCGTAAAAAATATACCGGGCGTACATACACCAAGCGGAAAACCTGGTAATCTTAATTTTAGAGGTAGTACATTTGATCAATCCCTTATTGAAATTGATGATATTCCTATTTATCACAATGGTCATTTTTATGGTGCAATTGCACCTTATAACCCTACTACGGTTAGTAACATAGAAATTCAAAGAAATACCCTTGCCGCTAAATGGGGAGGTCGTGTGGGCGGACTTATTCATATGACCACCAAGAATAAAGTGCCAGATTCCACGTCTTATACCGTTCAGGCTAATATGGTTTATGCCGGTGCAACAGTTGAAATACCAGTAGTAAAAGATAAATTGGCTTTTTATGTAGCAGGTAGGTCTAATTATCCGGGGATCAATTCTCCTAAGTTAACGGCATTTTCTAACCTGAATTTTCAAGGTAGCCGTTTAGAGGACGTTGCCGATGAAGTAAATAGCGATAATTTTGAAGTTGGTTTTTATGATATAAATTCCAAATTAGTATACGATATCAACGAAAACCATAAGGCTACCGTTAGTTACATCAATATTCAAAATCGCTTATCTGCAACCTTAGAGGACTTTGAAGATAAGGATAACAAAGACTTTCGCGATTTGTATTTAGATAATTGGGGAATGACCATTAAATGGGAAGGTACCTTTTCTGATAGACTTAGTGCACAAGCAAGATTAAGCAAATCGTCATTATACATCGATAATAAAAGTGAAGGTTTTTCAGCCGAAGAAAGGTCAAGTTTCGAAAAATATTCCAATACAATAAACGACACTCGGTTTATAAGTGAAGTTCAGCTACAAATAAACGAATTCACCGCGCTTGAAACCGGCTATACACTAACTGACTATAGTCTAAGATTCGATGAACGAAATGATGAGGAAAGTATTGACAGTGGTAGAAATCAAGATGCTTTGAACCACAGTATGTTTGCATCTATCAATAAGAATTGGAACGATAAAGTAACGGCAAATTTTGGTTTGCATTCAGACTACTATGGTCCTAATAAAAAATTATTTGCAGACCCTAGGGTTTCTATAAACGTAAGAACAAGTGATGCTTTGTTTCTTAAAACTTCTGCGGGGCGTTCACATCAATTTATACAAAAGAAATTACGAGACGATTTTGATGATTTTAATGATGATAGTCAATTTTGGTTTCTCCCTGATCAGACCACATCGGTATTAGAGGGTTATCAAACCATGTTAGGGGCCTTATATACTAAATCGGGCTGGTTGGTAGATGTAGAGTTATATGTAAGAAACACCAATAATGTAACACTGCAAACCAATACCGAAACACTATAAGAAGGGAAGTTAAAAAGTATAGGAGCCGATTTCTTTGTAAAAAAAAGATGGAACAATTTTGAAGCCTTATTTAGCTATTCACTAAGTGAAGTCGATACCGATTTTGGTGAGACCCTGCCCATTTACTTTGATCAACGTCACATTTTACATGTTACTGGGTTATGGCATTTAGATCCGTTTAATTTAGCTGTTACTTGGGGATACTTTTCTGGCATGCCAGTAGTTGTTCCAGATTTTGAAACAGATGAAGGTACTTCTCAGAGCGATTTGGATATTGTCTATACAAATAGATTTCCAAGTATGCATCAATTAGATGTTTCTGCCACTTATGCTTTTACCAATACCAGAAAAACTTGGAAGGGTATTGTGGGCTTATCTATTCTAAATTTATATGATCAAGATAATATTGTGAATATATTCCAGAATGAACCTCCAGTTGATGACCCCTATCGTAAAACCATTGACTTTGCTCCTAATCTTCAATTGAGTATACAGTTTTAAACAGCTTTTTTAAATATTTCAATAGTTTGTTTTTCAAGCATTTAGATTAAAATCTATTTTTAATTCATTTTTTTTTAGAATATAAGGGTTGGGTAAATCCGTAACCGAAACGTATTAAGGAAAAGGCACTATAAAATGCCTTTAGTTAAACATTAACCTTAATACAAAAGTTATGAGAAATTATAGTGTTAGATGGGTGCTGATCATCCTATCGGTAATTTTAGTAAACGCCTGTGCAAAAGATGAATTGGATGTTCTTGAAATTAGTGAGACCGATACAGATGATTTTGAAACAGTAGCACAAGATTCTTTAACCGCCAGAAGACAGAATGACCGAAATAACAATTTAAACCCTTCAGAGGAAACCGTTCAACTTATTGTGGATTGGAATGACCTTTGGTTGGTGCTAGATAGATATACCAACGGGTTAAGACCCAATACTACGGCAAGAGCTTTAGGTTATATCCACTTGGCAGGTTATGAAACCGCTGTAGCGGATATGGACGGATATGGGTCTACAGAAAATCAGCTTCAGGGCTTTAATATTAATCAAGATGAAAGAGCTGATAATGTAGATAGAAATTTGGCTCTAAATACCTGCTATGCTTTGGTTTTAGACCATTTTATGTTCAGTGTTTCCAATAATGCCAAAGCAGGTATTGCCACTTTAGAAGATGAATTGGAAGAAGAACTATCTGAAGATCTTACGCAAGAAGAAATAGAAAATTCCATAGCATGGGGAACTTTGGTAGCAGAAACGGTAATTGCCTATAGCCAGACCGATACCGAAGCCGAGTCTCAACAATTGGACCCTAACCCTGCATCTTACGTGGCACCTGTAGGTGAAGGCTTATGGGCGGCATCTGAAGGGGAAAGTGCTTGGTTTCCCTATTGGAACAGGGTAAGAACATTTGTTATTGGTCCTGATCAGACATCTAGTACGCCACCACCATTCGCTCATAACACCAACAGAAATAGTGGTTATTACGAACAAATGGAAGAAGTGGAGATTTCTGCTACAACTGCCAGGTTATCGGATAATGAAGATCTGTGGATTTCAGAATTCTGGTCAGATGATGTAGAAGGCTTAATGATGAGTCCGCCAGGGAGACAGTTTTCCATTGCCAATCAGCTTATAGAACAAGAGGACTTGGATTACGAACAAACATTAGAGTTGTTGTTAAAACTTGGTTTTGCAATGAATGATGCCGCGGTTTCCGCATGGGACGATAAATACACCTATAATACCGAAAGACCCAGCAGATTTATTTTAGAATACATCAATGACGATTTTCAAACGAATTTAGCTCGTTTTATATCTAGTCCTAATCCTGCTTTTCCTGCATATCCATCGGGTCATGCAACATTTGCAGCAGTAGCATCGGGAGTATTTATAGACATATTTGGGGGAGACGCCATAAACTTTACGGATAGAACCCACGCCGGCAGATCAGAGTTTGATGGAACACCCAGAAGTTTTAATTCCTTTTCTGAAATGGGAGAAGAAAATGGAAATTCTAGAATACCACTGGGCGTGCATATTCAAGCGGATAGTGATGAAGGAGCACGTTTGGGCTATGAGATATCTGCCGCAGTGAACAATTTTAGTCTGTCCCCTAATTTTTAATACTTAATCTATTGATTGTAGAAGTTCCGCCGGTAATGGTGGGGCTTTTGCAATTTAAACTTTCCTACCTCTACCCTACTTTAATTTTAATGACCTGAATGACAAAAAACTACTTTTTAATTTTTATCGATCCTTTTTAAAAACAATGTAATATGAAAAAGTATTTTGTCCCGATTTGCCTAATGGTAACTATTTTAAGCTCCTGTAGCAAAGATGAATATGTAGAAATTACCGAAGATCAAGAACAAGCTCTGGTTAATGATGATACTAATGAAACAGATGTTGAAACTGAAACTGATACCAACAATGATCTTGCTGTTGATTCATCTATTTTAGTCTTGCCCGATTCCCCTTTTAATTATGCCAATATTCTGTTGCCCAATTTCTTTTTGGATAATGATGTTAGAAATGAGGATAATACCCCTAACAATAATCAAATTACAGATAATGGTGCCACATTAGGTAGGGTATTGTTCTATGATAATAATTTGTCTAGAAACAATACCATTTCTTGCGCATCTTGCCATATTCAAGAACATGGGTTTGCTGATCCTACTGCCTTAAGTACAGGTTTTGATGGGGAGTTAACATCAAGAAATTCTATGGGACTAGCAAATGCAAGATTTTATGAAAACGGAAGGTTTTTTTGGGATGAAAGAGCAGAAAGCCTTGAAGAGCAAACATTGGTTCCCATTCAAGACCTTGTAGAAATGGGGATGACGCTACCCGAATTGGAAGATAAGTTATCTGAGTTAGACTATTACGTCACCTTGTTTACAAATGCCTTTGGAGATGAGGCCGTTACGAGTGACCGTATTGCGTTGGCATTATCTCAATTTATTCGCTCTATGGTTTCGTATGAATCTAAATTTGATGAAGGTTTGGCACAGGTAAATGATATAGACGACAACTTCCCCAATTTTACAACTTCGGAAAATAGAGGAAAACAACTTTTTATGAGCAACCAGACCAGGTGTTTCGATTGCCATGCTACCAATGTTTTTGTGGGTGATGATGCTAGAAACAATGGCTTGGATGCTACAATTACAGATCCTGGTGTTGGTGGTATAACGGGTAATAATAATGAGCAAGGTGAGTTTAAGGTACCTTCGTTAAGAAATATTGCATTAACCGGTCCGTATATGCATGACGGTAGGTTTGAAACATTAGAAGACGTCATTGAGCACTATAACAGTGGTGTACAGAATAACCCTAATCTAGATAACAGACTTACACAAGGAAATAATGTTCGTCGTTTAAATTTATCGGATGATGACAAACAAGCATTGGTAGACTTTTTGAACACCTTGACCGATGATGAGTTTGTCAATGATGAAAAGTATGCGAATCCGTTTGTAGAATAGTAAAAGCCTATAAAAGAATGTAATGCAAAAAATCAGATGAAATTAATTAGTTAAAAATTCATTTGAGCAAATACGTAGTATTAGAATGGTGTAAATTTGGCGTTCATTTTAAAATAAAGTCGTTTTTATAGAGCCAATAGTTACAAATTTGTTCACTCTAAAATAAGTGCTAAACGTAATAAATATTAGGTTTTTGTAAATATTTGAGACTTACATGTTTAAAATGATAATGACTTAATAACGGTATAAAAAAATTAGTATGAAGCGTATATTATTAGCATCAATTTTGGGAATGATCGGCACTATTTCTTACGGACAATGGCAGGTTTCTGCAAGTTCTGGCTATGCAATAGGTAGTGCAACTATGAAATTAGGAGAACGCATTACTGCATCTGAAACAGAAAATTCGTATGGTAGTTATGGTGAAGGCACAAACTTTCAAATAAGGGGAACCTATTTTTTCGATGATTCTTTTGGTTTTGACCTTGGGGTTGGTTACTTACATGGTACTGATCAAGATATATCTGTAATAAGCCTACCAAGTACAGAAGTAGATGCTGTGGCAAGGGCGCGTGCCTTTGGAGCTTCGGCATCTGTAGTATATAAGTTTACCAATAATATTTATGGTCGTTTTGGTGCCTTATTAAAATTAGGCGGTAAAACAGAAGGTGTAATATATCAAAAATCTGTTTTTTCCGAAGAAGAGGCAGAAGCTTTGGGCGTACCAGATGGTTCGTATTCAGAAACCAATTATAAGGAAGATTTTCACGGTCATTTTCCATTAGGTTTTGTAGGGGCACTTGGATATAAGTATGATCTGGATGATAATTTTAGCCTTTTCGTAGAAGCTGAATATTATGGTATTAGTTTAAAACGTAAAGATTCTGAGATTTCGGAGTTCAATACCGATGTAAAGCTACCTGACGGCTCTGTTGCCGTTAGTGGATTATATACCATTGATAATTTACCAGAAGGAGTAAACAAGAATACTACTTATGTAGATGAACTATCAAATACAAATACTGATACCACACAAGAGTTATCTCAAAAAGTACCATATTCTTCATTTGGATTAAATATTGGCATTACATACAAATTCTCGAAAGTTTCGAAATAAACCTTTCAACAATTATTACGCAGCAATATAAAAAACCCCTGTTTGTTACAAACAGGGGTTTTTTGTAATGAACTAAAAATGAAATAAACGTATTCGGGGGGAATACGTTTATATGGAAGGTTTTATTTTAACAAACCAAGTATACCTTCCAATTCTGTAAGATTTAAACTAGAGTTATTATTTGTATCCAGCACCTCAAAATTTTCAGATACTTCTCCAATAGCTTCGGTTGAACTAATAGCTTCATCGTTATTAGTATCCAATAAGCTAAATAAGCTCGCCACTTGCTGTACCGTAGAATTAGAACTTAGTGAGCTTAATAATGTAGCAGCATCGGACATTGATGACGTGTTCATGTTCTTTACACTGTTACAACTGGTTATTGAAGCAATAATGATAAACATTGCAATTACTTTTTTCATGGTTATGTGTTTTTATTATTAATGTATTACAAAAGTATCTTTACCTCTTAGTAAGTGAAAACATTATATACCAATAGTGTAATTATTACTACGTATCTATAGAATCAATAGATGAAAAGTGATGTATTGCTTAATTGTAGGCATCAGCCTTAAACCAAATATTGATGGAGACTTCTTCAGGTCGTTCATCTTGTGGTGGTGCGCCTTGAGAACCTCCTCGACCGCCACCACCAGGACCACCACCTTGACCACCTCTGCCACCTCCCGGTCCGCCACCTTGTCCTCCACCACCAAAGCTTACATTTGAGCTTTCAGTTTTTGTTTCGGATGTTATTTTTGGAGTCACAATACCAATAGATAATTTGGATAATTTGGTGTCATTATCAGCAATACTATTTTTTGGTATTTTTAATTGATAACGAAGTTCTTTTGAAGCTTCGACATAGTTATAGTTTATCGTAACGCCCAAATTGTTTAGGTCTAAATGAAATTCTTCTTCATAATCAAAATTAATAAAGCGTGCCGTTCTGGACATTTCTTCCAATAGCTCGTTCATGTCTGGTCTTTTCCCCTCTTGTTCATCCGTTTTTATACGAGTATTATTATCTCTTTCATTTCGTTCTGGACGTTGTGGCCCAGTAATATTGATTGGATATTGAATAGAAACATTTTTCTTCTTTTTTCCTTTAGCATCAAAATACACATAAAAGCCTCGGTGCAACATAGACATCATAGTAGCTTGGTCAACTGTACTTAACTCGACGATAATATGCTCTTCTTCTACAATGCTGTGATATGTAATGTTATTCTCTGTATTTTGAGCTTGGCCAATAGCCAAAACAAGTATCAATATTAGCGTAGTATATATTTTCATTTTTTTTGATCTTAGTAATTTTTTGGAATCGTAAACCTATTGATAAAACAAGGACTAAAGAGGAATTTTAAGTGGATGCCAAAAGATTTAAAGTGAATACCTGAATCTTTAATGGTAACATGTTTGAACAATGCTAATTGTTTTGGTTTCATAATATAGATGGATTTAAAAAGTAGAAAAGCTCCAACATTGCTATTGGAGCTCTTCATCATCAATCAATCAATCAATCAAAAAAACTATCGTATTATAGACCCAATGCAGTTATGGCATCATCATCTTTGGTGAACGCATAAGCTCGCCAAGGTCTAGTGTAATTTGTATATCTCCATAGAACGTCCCCGTCACTGTTCACTTCCCAAATCGCTCCTGTTCCTTCACTGATAAGAGTGTTGCCATTGCTCATTCTAACACCGCTACCTAAGCCATTACTATATAGGTCGTTATCTGTAAATTCCCATATTAATTCTGGTTCATTGTCTTGGCCGGCCACCAATTCGTATGGCGGACTCAGTTGATATTCCGCTACTGCCGACTGGTTATCGTATTTGTTATTTACAAAAACCAGCATTTTATTGTCATCAAAAAGGTTAGGATAATGAACTCTGTTCATGGTCACTTCACCAACATTATCATAAGCAAGAGGATTACCAAAACGGTATACCAAATCGCCACCCAAATTGTAGTTTCCTCCAGAACTTGAGGCAGCTTCTTCTGTAGTGGTGCTGTGATCAATGACCCAAACCTCACTATAAAAGTTTACTGTCATATATAACAGGTCATTAGTTTCATCTAGCGTAATACCATTAACGTGCATGATATCGCCATCTGTTTGATCATTATTATAATTAACATCTATTAAGTTGGGTACATCGCCAACAACACCAAAATTTGACTTACTTTCATCATAGTCTTGTACCAAATGATCTGTAGCATGCCACTCCCATACTATTTCTTGGGTTAAAGGGTTCATTTCTATAATGGCTTCGGGGTATATATCAAAATTGCCAGAAAAGCCCATTTCAGCAGCATCTGCAGCACTTACTTCTTCCCATACCGGAAATATGATGTTGCCGTTGGACAAATAATTTATATCATGGTGAGCTATATAGGTGTTAGAAGAATATTCAACTTCCCATTCAATAGATTGATCAGCATTGATCTTTCTAAATGCCCCACCATAACCTCCAAATGATATTCGGGGATTATCGACTTTTATCGTAGATACCAAACTACCATCAGATTGAAGCATGGCATCATTACCCAATTGATCACCGTTAAAGTCCCAATCGAACAAAGTATTACCGTCATGATCAATTAAATATACTCCGGTGTCTGGCGCAATGGCAAGAATATAAGAATCACTATCAACGGTACTGCTTGCTTCAGTAGTATCGCTACTATCATCGGTTATATCTTCTTCGGTAATAGAGACGTCATCAGAATCATCACTACAAGAGGCTATGGATAATAAGATCAAGAATAAAGAGACAGTACCTAATTTAAATTTCATTTTACTCATCATTCAAATTTTTAAAGGTTGTTAAATTGTTTAAGTATCTAAGTTTATAGTTGCGAGTCTCTGTTTAGATGATAAAGGTAGATAGAAGTTTAAATGAGAATGGGGCTTCTCAGTGAATGAGATTCGTTATTCAGTGAATGGGTAATTTGGCTAGGTTAAAATATTTGAATGTAACCTAAGTAATAGCATCAAGACGCAAGCGAAACAATTAATGTTATAATTAATATAAAATCTGATTTTATGAGTTAACAGTTGATTATTTTTGCGCCCTTAATTTATCAAGAATCTCAAATAGAGATAGCAACCTGCAATAACGAGCAAGGTGCTAAAAGTGATAAGCCAATACCTTTGGAAAAAACGTTAACCACTTCCTTTTGTATTTGCTATTGCGTTAGTTGAGGTTCTATAAAAAGAATTTTATGAGCCAAGTTAAAGCTGTAGTTGCCAATTATAAGGCATTATTTCCATTTTTAGTATTCATTATCGTGTTTTTAGGTGTGGGTATTTTTCAGCAAGATTTTTATGCACTCCCCGCTCCTATTGCAGTTATCGCAGGAATTTTAGTGGCATTCCTCATGTTTAAACAAGCAATGGACGAGAAAATAGCTGTTCTGTTAAAAGGTTGTGGTAATGATAAAATACTTACAATGTGCCTAATATATTTACTTGCAGGGGCTTTTGCAGCTACAACCAAGGCAATGGGTAGTGTAGACGCTATAGTGCATTTAGGTCTAGATGTAATTAGTGGGCATTTTATTTATGTAGGTGTATTTGTGATCGCCGCATTTTTGTCGATTTCAACAGGAACTTCTGTAGGTGCAATTGTAGCATTGGCTCCAATTGTTATGGGTTTTGCAGATACCGGTAATTTTTCATTGGCAATTTTGTGTGGCGCATTATTAGGAGGGGCTATGTTCGGTGATAACCTTTCTGTAATTTCAGATACTACAATTGCGGCAACACAATCGTTGAACGTTAGAATGAGCGATAAATTTAAAGCCAATATCAAAATAGCTGTCCCAGCGGCCGTTATAAGCATGATAATTTTAATCTATCAAGGGTTGGTCATGAATATACAAGGGTTGGAAATGGAAGCATACAGTTATTCCATACTTAAGATCGTACCTTATTTAATTGTGATTACACTTTCTGTAATAGGTGTAAACGTATTTGTAACGCTTGTATTAGGGGCAATTTCTGCTGGAATTTTGGGAGTTGCCTATGGAGACTTCACCATTTTAGAATTTACACGAATATCGTATACCGGATTTACCAATATGACGGAGATATTCTTGTTATCTTTATTAACTGGAGGATTGGCTGCTTTAGTGACATACAATGGCGGAATAGAATTTATTCTACTTAAAATCAAAACCTTTGTAAAAAGTAAGAAGTCCGCCCAATTTGGTATTGCCGCCCTAGTATCTACCATAAATATGGCAATTGCGAACAATACGGTCTCAATAATTATATCTGGACCAATTGCAAAATCCATAAACGATGAATATGCATTGGAAAACAAACAAACTGCATCAATTTTAGATGTTTTTGCGTGTATAACGCAAGGATTACTTCCTTATGGAGCTCAGGTGCTTATGATTTTGAGCTTTGCAAACGGCAGTATTAGCTATATTGATTTGGTAAGTAATACCTGGTATCTGTTATTGTTACTGATTTCTACGATATTATTTATTGGTTTACGACCAAAACAGAAATAGCTAGAAACAACAAATCCCCATTAAAAATGGGGATTTAAGTTGCTGTAAAAGTACCACTTTCGTCTTCTACCTGCTTATGCCATTGCCAATTCTTGTAATTCTTTGGCTGCATTGGCAGGATCTTCTGCACCATATATAGCGGCACCGGCTACTGCAACTGTAACACCAGAGTTTTTAACCGCGGTAATACTGCTTAAATTAACACCACCGGCAATAGAAACTGCCACTCCTGCTCTAGTTGCTTCATCAATAAGTACCTGTATAGAGTAACCATCTTCTGCCTGCTCATCTAAACCGGCATGTAGCTCAACAAACTCTGCACCTAATGCAATAGCTTCTTGCGCACGTTTAACTCTATCTTTTACACCAATAGTATCGACAACAACACCTTTACCATGCTCCTTTGCCGCTTTGACAGCACCTGCAATGGTAGAATCGCCTGTTGCACCTAATACCGTAATGTAATCTGCACCAGCTCCAAAAGCCATATTTGCTTCTAGTTCACCTGCATCGGCAGTTTTAAAATCGGCCAATACCAATTTATCTGGGAAAGCATCTTTCATTTTTCTGATACCAGCTAAACCTTCACTTTTTATAAGCGGAGTTCCTAGTTCGATAATGTCGATGTAAGGAGCAACTTTTGTTGCTAGTGCTATTGCGTCATCTATATTCAATAAATCGATCGCTACTTGTAATTTTGCCATAATATGCTATTTTAATGTTCTAATTATTATTTATTTAAACTTGTTCTTATTCCATGTTTGCGTGACGTTTCCATAATTCTGATGCTGTGCTGCCGTCTAGATCCCAAAGGGTTTGTATCAATGCATCGAATGTCAAAAGCAATGATTGTTCAAAAAGACTACCGGCATACTGTTTAGAAACATTTTCATCTCTTGCCTGTTTTTGTGCTGCGGGTATAACAACTGTTTGATCAGACATAGTTGCCAAAGGAGACGTGTTGTTAGTGGAAAAACAAATTAACCCTGCCCCTACTTTTTTAGCAGTTTCAGCAGCCCTAACGATACCACTCGTTGTGCCCGATCCTGATCCAGCAATCAACACATCACCTTCTTTAATCGCCGGTGCGGTAGTTTCACCTACAACATGTACTTGATACCCTAAGTGCATTAGTCGCATTGCCGATGCTTTCATCATCAATCCTGTTCTACCTGCTCCCATTACAAAAATGTTTTTGGCATTGTTTATTGTCGGAATCAAACTTGCTATTTCATTATAATTAATGGAGTGTGTCAACTTTATATGCTCATTTATAATAATGTTCATTGCACTTTCCACTAATTGTGTTTCCTTATTTTTAAGTGTATCCTCCATAGCTAAATTGACTTTGTTTGTTCTTCTTTTACTAACTGGGTACAAAGTTATTGTGAGTTTAGTAAGGAAAATGACACTATTTGGTAGATGTCTGGTACAATTTGCCAATACCCGATTTTTTGATGGTAGAATTCGCTATTTTTGTGGTACATTTTGGAAACAACGTCATTTTGATGAATTAAAATGATAACTGATAATTAATTAGATCATTTATAAATAAGAGCTATGCTGAGTGATAAAGTATTATACATTAAAGATTTAGGTAACTGTCCACCAGCATACTTAAACGATCCAGCTAGACGAGATTTTTTTGAGATCGTATGGTTGGTCAATGAAGATGCACTTCATGAACCACAGCACGATTTTCAAACATTAAGGGGAGATTGGATCTATCTAATACCGCCATACCGCGTTCATCAATTGAACAAGGCAGGTAAGAATGGAGTATTGATTTCTTTTAAACAAGAATTGTTGGAAGGCGATCTTAAGGAATTTTTGTTAGACGTTTTTAGAATGTTCAATATACAAGGTGAGTTTTCGTGTCTTCAGGTAAATGAAGAAACCAGTAAAGGCTTAACGACAGTATTGCAGTTATTGAAAGATGATTACAATAAGGAAACTGTAAACCTGGTTATGATCAAAGCCCTGTTAAAAGTCTTTCTATTAAAGCTGATACATTTAAAAGAGCAGCATTTTACCCTACAGGATATCAATGAAAAAAGGGTTTACGAGTTTATGTTATTATTGGAAAATAACTATAAAGAAGAACGAAATGCAAAATTCTACGCAGAACAATTAGGTATAAGTGCCAAGCGATTAAATCAAATATTAAAAGAAAAGCTGGATAAAACCGGGGTACAATTAATTCATGACCGTTTAATTCTTGAGGCAAAACGCCAAATTATTCATAGTGAGAATACCATTAAAGAAATTGCCTATAACCTAGATTTTAAAGATCACTCCTATTTTAGTAGGTTCTTTAAACAGCATGCGGAACAGACGCCACAGGAGTTTCAGAACAAGGTGAAAGAGCATGTAATTTCCCATGATAACACCTTGTATAGTTAATATTTAGATTTTCTATAGACTAGAAACCAATTCTCTAAACTCGGTACGATAACCAAATTCGGCTTAAGTAATAACAGATATAGCCAAGTATAAAAAAGCCTGCATCATAATTATATGATGCAGGCTTAAAATCTAAATGATTATATTAATTATTTGCTCGTATTGACAAATCCTCTAATACCTAATAAAACCTCCATTTTAGCAATATTAAGTCCAGGATTTTCAGCCGTACCTTCATCACCTAATTCATTGATGTCTACTCCTTCTGTTCCACGTGGTAGGTCATAAGACTCTCCAACGGAAGCAGAACCATAACCAAGATCTCTCATAGATCCAGCTGTAATTCTACTTAATGGATTTTCTCCTAGATTCAAGAAACCTGTCATTAGTTCATTATTTAAAGTAGATTCTCTCCAATGACCTAAAGCAGTACCTGGTCCTCCCATATTTTCAATAGGTAACTCATTTGTACCACCTTCAGCATTCCAAAAAACGTTTGCTTTTTTTCCTGTAAAATATGGATTGCTATCTGGACCTGCCCTTAGGGTTCTGTCAAAACCAAAAGGAACTGTATTCCAAAGTGTACCTATACCTAAAACATGCCCCATTTCATGAACAATAACCTCTTCAAATAAGTCTATTTCTTCAAGAAAATCTAAATCATCCACGTCAAAAAACATAACTCCTGTCAATGATAAGAAATCTTCTGTTCTTACAAATTGAGGTCCAGCTTGACCAAGAATTCCACCAGGGCCATCTATTGGAGCTAATGCTACTTCAATAACGAGGTCATCTATGGTATCAATATCAGGAAAACCTAGAAAAGCAGACGGTATTGGACCAGAAACATCTGGCACATCTTTAATAATAATTCTTTCCCATCTGGCGGCTGCAGCTTCGAAAACTTCAACTTGTCTATCTGTTGGAGGCAATAAATACTTTAAAGTGATATTATAACGACCTTTTTCTGCATTACTGGATTTCGCAGTTTGTACATCTGTAATTCCTAAATCATCAATAATTATAGGATTATCAGTGGGGGTTTTTAAGGCAATTTCAAGCGGTTTAACTTCTTGTACTAATTCGACTTCAGAATCTAATTTATCTTCTGTACAAGATGTGAAAACGAATGCACCTAATGCACATCCGATAGCTAAAAATTTACCTGTTCTTTGTAAAGTGTTTTTCATAAAAATATAGTGTTTAGTGTAATTATTTGATAGTTTATCTCATGTAAGTGAGCTAAAAAATCAATTATGTTAAATTTAACAAAATCTTTTCGTTATTCTTTCTTGTAATTAAAATTATATGCTTTAAGATTTTCTATCCCAAGTAATCCACCTATCCATACCGTCTTTGTACCATTTATCGCCCTGTAAGAATAGAAGGTCATTACTACGTTCTACTCTAAATTCAATAGGCTGATTATAGATCAGTCCGTTTTTCCAACCAATAAAACACTTTATTAATTTATCGATTTCTTCATCTGTAGTTAAATCCATATCCATTTTATAGAGCTGTTGGATCAATGGAATAATTTCTTCAGCACTATGGGTATCATAATGTATTAAAGGAGATAATCTAATAATCTGCTCATTGGGTTTATTGCCCGTTGCAGCTTTTAAAAACATCATAGCAATGTAATTGGCGGTGTCTGGCGGTTGATATAATATGGTTTTAGCTTGGTGCAGTACCGTTTCTTTAAAAAAATTAAATTGAGGTTTCCATTTTGAAAAATGGAATTTCTTTCTTCTGAATTGAAGCGCAATTTGTTTCCAGTTCCAAAAGTCCCTTTTAGAATCTGAAGACATTAAGGAATTGCTGGTGCCAAGAGAAATTACACGAATGGTCTTAAGGTCAACACCAAGCTTGTATGCTTCAATGATTCCCGCTAAAATAGGATTGTTGAATCCGCCGAGAGCACCGTCCCAAAGCTCATAGAATATATCGCTACGCTTAGCCTTAAAGCGTGCAGGAAAATCAAAATATTGTACGGGAGCGTTAGATGAAGCGTTTATGGCCTGTGTAAGTCTAACGGAATCATCTCCTTCGGAATTCGATGAGAACGATTTGAAGAATTTTGCACGATTGTTCAGTGCATCGTATGTTGCAACAACAATTTTAAGTGAATCCTTTCCAATGAGTTTTGGAAATTCATCCATTTGTATTTTATCGATTTCAGGAAATAAGCTCTCAAACGCTTCCTTTTTTCTTTTGGCACTATATTTAGGTCCGAAACCTGCATTGAAGAGTCCGAGATAATCCACCGGAAAATAGCGGTCTTTAAAAGTATTTTTATGAAATATAAGCTCCCTGTTTCTTTTCTCCTTAAAAAGGGCAATTGCCTTGTCTAATGTATAATTTTCTGCCAATGCCGCCAACACGATACTGCCCCCCGAGTTTGCAATAATTAAATCAAATTTTTGAAGTATTTGGTGACCGTTTAAATTTCCGTAACGATCTTTTAAGGTAAGCAATTGAATTATTGCCCAACTTCCGCCGCCATCTAAAGAGAGAATTTTATACATGTGTTATGGAATACCTACTAAGGTTAGATGATGTAGTAAATGAAAAGGACGTGGGAACTACCTTTATTAGATATCTTAAAGTTAGTGAATTATCAGATAGAGCCGTTATAGGATGTTCTTAGAATTTATGAGGATATTATATTTTAATACAGTCAATTAAAGTTCTGTTAATAAAAAAGAATGAACATTCATTTTCTGTAACTTTGTACAAAGATTTTAATTCATGGCAGCACTTCAAAAAAGTATAGACAAACGCAACGCATTAATAAATGCAACTATAGAGCTTGTAAATAATGATGGCTTTCATGCAACGCCTATGAGCAAAATTGCTAAAATGGCCTGTGTTTCTCCTGCCACTATTTATCTCTATTTTGAAAATAAGCAAGATTTGGTAAACAAGACATATTTAGAGGTGAAGTCAAGTTATACTACTTACGCTTTTGCTACTTATGATGAAACCATGTCGGTCAAAGAAGGTTTTGAAGTAATCTGGAAACGTATTGCTGAATTTAAACTGAAAGAAGATGCATACGCCATGTTCTTGGCCCAATGTGATAATACGCCCATGATAGATGAAGAAAGCAGACAAGAAGGGATAAGGCATTTACAACCCTTGTTAGATGTATGGAAAAGAGGAATTAAAGAAGGAGTCATAAAACCCATGTCAGATTATATGTTGTATGCCTATGCTATAAATCCGCTTTCCTTTTTAACCATTGCTCAAAATCGTGGTGCTTTAGTTTTGGACGACAAACAATTGGAACTAGCTTTTGAGGCAGCTTGGAGCAGTATAAAAGTATGCGCATAGGATGAAAAAGACGGCAATTATTTTGGGAGCTTCTGGTTTAACGGGCGGCTTGCTTTTAGAGAAACTTATTGTTAATGATAGATATGAAAGCATAAAGTTGTTTTCAAGATCTAGCATAAAGGGTTTGCCAAATAAAGTGAAGCAGTATATAGGCGATCTTTTAGAATTGGAACAGTTTAAAAATGATTTTACCGGTGATGAAGTCTATTGTTGTATAGGTACCACCGCAAAAAAGACTCCGGATAAAGAAAGGTATAAAGCCATAGATTATGGTATACCGGTAGCAGCGGCCAAGCTTTCTAAAGAAAACGGTATCAAAACCTTTTTAGTGGTTTCTGCCATGGGTGCCAATAAGAAAAGTAGTGTTTTTTATAATCGTACAAAAGGTGAAATGGAGCAAGGTGTTTTGGATCAGGGCATACAAAAGACCGCTATTTTGAGACCTTCTTTAATTGGTGGAGATAGAGATGAACGTAGGGTTTTGGAAAAGATAGGTCTCGTTGTATTTAAAATTATACAACCCTTATTTATCGGTCCGCTGAAAAAATATAAAATAGTCAATGCCGATTGTATTGCGCAGGCGATGTTGAATATAGCGAATACTACAAGTAATACCAATGTAATTATTACATCAGACGATATAAAACAATTAGCAAAAACAACTTAAATAAATTATAGCATGGAATTATTAGATAAATTAAACTGGAGATACGCAGCTAAAGCAATGAACGGCGAAAAAGTGGCGGAAGATAAGGTAGAGCGTATATTAGAAGCTGCTCGCCTTGCTCCTACTTCGAGCGGTTTGCAGCCATTTGAAATCATTGTCGTTAAAAATCAAGATATAAAGGAACAAATAAGACCGGTAGCTTGGAATCAATCTATGATAACCGATTGTTCTCACCTTTTAGTTTTTGCTGCTTGGGACACCTATACCGCTGAGCGTATTAATTACATGTTCGATCTAACAAATGATATACGTGGATTTAAAAACGAAGGATGGGAAAACTACCGTAACATGTTATTGGACTCATACCCACAGAAAGATGCTGAAGAAAACTTCAATCATGCCGTAAAACAGGCTTATATTGCTTTTTCTCAAGCCATAGCAGCAGCAGCTTTTGAAGAGGTAGATGCTACTCCAATTGAAGGGTTTGATCCAGATGCCGTAGACAAAATTTTAGGCTTACGCGAAAAAGGATTACGTAGTGCTGTTTTGTTACCACTAGGTTATAGAAATGAAAGTGAAGATTGGTTGGTTAATCTAGTAAAGGTTAGAAAACCAATGAAAGATTTGGTAACGGTTATAGAGTAACCTTTTATCAAATTATAAATATAGATTACAAATTAAAAAGAAGAGAGAAAATGAACAATTTTGAATTTAAGAACCCTACCAAGATTATTTTTGGAAAGGATACGATTAAAAAAATAGAAAGTGAAATACCCGCCAATGCTAAAGTACTTATGCTTTACGGTGGCGGAAGTATTAAGAAAAACGGCATTTACGATCAGGTAGCCAAGGCACTGTCCAATTTTGATGTTATTGAGTTTGGCGGAATTCCTGCCAATCCTGAATATGATACATTGATGAAGGCGTTGAAGGTTATAAAGGATGAAAATATTTCTTACTTATTGGCAGTAGGCGGCGGTTCTGTAATTGACGGGGCAAAATTCCTTTCTGCGGCAGCTGTTTATGAAGGTGACACCCCATGGGATATACTTATTAAAAATGTGAGAACCCAAAAAGGAATGCCATTTGGTACGGTTTTGACGTTACCGGCAACAGGTTCTGAAATGAATTCAGGAGCGGTCATCACAAGAGCGGAAACAAAGGAAAAATTAGCCATGGGCGGACCAGGATTGTTCCCAGAGTTTTCCGTACTTGACCCACAAGTAATCACATCTATTCCTGAACGTCAATTGGTAAACGGTATTACCGATGCTTTTACCCATGTTTTGGAACAGTACATGACATATCCTATAGAAGCGTCGTTACAAGATAGATTTGCAGAAAGTATTATGCAAACGTTGATCGAAGTGGCGCCAAAGGTAATTAAAGACCCTACGGATTATAAACCTGCGGCCGATTTTATGTGGAGCTGTACCATGGCCTTGAACGGATTAATTCAAAAAGGGGTACCTGGAGATTGGGCCGTACACATGATGGGGCATGAATTAACCGCGTTGTTCGGTATTGATCATGCACGTACTTTGGCAATTGTGGCACCAAGTCATTACAAGTATAATTTTGAGGCCAAAAAGGAAAAATTGGCTCAATATGGCGAACGTGTATGGAATATAACCGAGGGAAGTGTTGATGACAAGGCTTATGCGGCTATTGAGAAAACCGAAGCTTTCTTTCAAGAATTGGGCATAGATACCAAATTGTCAGATTATACCAAAGAATACGAAGGTACTGCTGAAGAGATTGCTAAACGTTTTACAGACCGAGGTTGGAAATTAGGTGAGCGACAAGCTTTAATGCCTGAAGACGCTGAAAAAATCGTAAAAATGGCATATTAACATTAAGTTTGAGTGTTGAAAAAAGGGGGTGTCTTTAAAAAAGGCATCCCCTTTTTGTTTTAAAGGTGCAATACAAGGTTTTTCGGTTATGAACAAATAAGATAAAACCAATATCTTCGCGCGCATTATGTGGATGTACCTTGGACTTTTAGCGGCGTTATTTTTAGGATTACACAACTTATGCAAAAAACATGCTGTACAGGGCAATGAGGTTTTTCCTGTATTGTTGGGTACGATCTCATCGGGGTTTTTATTGCTCCTGCCCTTTTATTTTGGCTCCTTATTCTTCAAGGAATATATGGTGTCCATAGATTTTTATATCACCAATATTCCTCTTGAAACTCACGGGTTTATCGCAATAAAATCGGCTATAATGGCGGCATCATGGGTGTTGGCTTATCAGGCATTAAAACATTTACCTATAACCATTGTTACGCCCATACGTTCCGCTGGTCCGTTTTTTACTTTTATAGGTGCTATTACCATTTACCAAGAAAAGCCGAATTCGTGGCAGTGGATAGGTTTTTTTCTCATTATATTTTCGGTGATTTTGTATTCCAGAATAGGAAAAAAAGAAGGAATTCATTTTAAGCGAAATAAGTGGATTTTTGCCATTGTAGGAGCAACTTTTTTAGGAGCTTCTAGCGGATTGTACGATAAGTTCTTAATACAAAGTTTAGCATTAAATCCGCAAACATTACAATTCTGGTTTTGCTTTTACACCGTTTTGTTATTATTGATCATACTTACCATAACCTGGTTTCCTTTTAAAGAAAAGAGAAAAGCCTTTACTTGGCGTTGGACCATACCGTTGGTTGGTATTTTACTGCAAATAGCCGATTATTTCTATTTTAAGGCATTACAAGATCCAGACGCGTTGATCATGCTTTTGTCCGCCATAAAACGAAGTCAAATATTGATTGCTGTAGTTATAGGAGGTTTTATATTTAAGGAACAGAATAAGCGTAAGAAACTGGTACCGCTGGCAGGGATCATGCTTGGTGTATTTCTAATACTGTACAGTTAGCACTTAAAAGCACTATCTAATTGTTATAGCCCTTTGTAGATAGTATCTTTGTAAACTAGCAACTTGTTTAAAAAGAGGAGCAATTTATGGCATTTAAAAAACTGAATCCGCATTTACTTGAAAGGTTGTCAAATTTTTCTATTGAAGAACCTACAAAACTTCAGAAAAGGAGTATTCCTGTAATAAAAAGTGGTGCAAATGTGTATTGTACTGGACTAAAAGAAAGTGGAAAGACGACAACTTTAATTTTGACCACCCTACAAAAACTACAATGTAAAGCCGAGGGAAATGCGCCTAGAGCTGTTGTGGTTGTTGAGAATAAGGAAAAGGTATTGGAACTTTATGATAAGTTTATCGAGTATACCAAGTATACGGATATGAGACTATATGCCAGTTATAAGGAATTGCATATTGATATTCAAAAATCGGAAATATTTGAAGGGATCGATATTTTAATCACGACTCCCCCCACCTTGCACAAATTGTTTTTATTAAATGGTGTAAGTACGTCACAATTAAAAATATGCAGCATTGATGATGGCGATTTTCTAAGTCAAAAATCGAATTATACTGCAATGATTACCGTTTCGCAAAGTATAATGAAATGCCAGTATGTTCTATATGCTGAAAAGCTATCTCCAAAATTGGAACGATTCGAAGATTTCTTTATGGAACGTTCGCAGTATGTAAAGGTGTAAATTAAAGCTTACTTTCCGTAACCTACTTCATTTAAAACATTGATGGTACTATCATAGCCTATTTTGAAAATGGAATCAATATTTCTCATATCAAAAGTGGCAAATTCACATAACTCGTTAGGAGAGATTACAAACTTGCAGGCAGAAAACTTTGCAAGCGACTCAGCGGCTGATTTTATTTTATATGCCCTATCAAGCACATTATATGAATGCTTTAAATCGGTAATTTGAACAGGTTTTAAAGCATTTACATAACTTCCAATAAGGGTATCACATCTAGTTATAAGTGGTTCTACCGGAAAATTGTTCAACACTCCCCCATCAATGTAAAAATTTCCGTCAATATCGATTGGTGAAAAAACACCCGGAAAAGTTGCAGAAGCTAAAACCGGTTTGATCAACTGGCCTTCTTTAAAAATCACCAATTCACCTTTAATAATATCTGTAGCCGTTATAAACAAGGATTTTGGTAACGATTTAAAATCATCATTTGGAAAGAATTTTTTAAACTCGTCATAAAATTTCTCTGTATCCAGCAAACCTGGTTTTCTACGTGCGAATCTATTGGTATGGAAAATGGGTATTTCTTTGAAAAATTTTAAAATCTCTTGCCATGTTATGCCTCCGGCATATAGTGCACCCACAATTGCACCAGCACTAGTTCCAGAAATATGATTGGGGAAAATACCATGTTCTTCCAAGGCTTTTATAGCTCCAATATGTGCAACACCCCTTATACCTCCTCCAGATAAAACTAATCCTGTATTCATGTTCGAATTATTGAAATTTTCAAATTTTGTTTTACATCAATTCTGGGCTATTAATTCAAACTTTATTAATCCTCCATTAATTTCCGCTTTTTGCAAAAATCCGTCTGTATAATAATATACATTTTCATGATTTTTGGCATTTATCTTTTTATAGACGTGGTTACCTAAAGAAACAATACTATTAAAACTACCGTCTTGCTCAGAAAAACAGCGATCGACACCAATAGGTTCTTTGAAATATAATAATATGGTCGCATAATCAATATCACCTTCTACGGTCTTTTCTTTCTTACTATTTTTAATAATCTGATAGGTATTCTGCTCTTTGTGGGTAATGATATCGGCATAAGGTTTATCATTGACATCAATAACAACACTTGATTTTTTTAAACGTTCATTTTCGTATAACACATCGTATTTATAGTCTACCTCAATTTCTTTGATTATTCTAGTTTTTATAGCCGTAATACTTTTGTAACGAATAGTAGCATCGCTTATCGTCTTTGTTGCTGTTAAATTACCAATGACTTTATCTTTATGTACAATATTAAATGTTAGCACATGCTCTTTAACATCTATATTGCTCGGCATGGCACTAACTAAAATAAGAGCAATCATGAAAATTAAAAACTGGTTACTTCTAGATGGCATGTATTGTTGTTCTATGGATTATGATGTAATTTTTTAAGTAATAGTAAAACTAAACAAATGAATTACTATAAAAACTAACGATTGTCATTTTTCAAAAATATACAAATAATAAAGGGCTTATCTTAATTGATAAGCCCTTTAAAACTCCATTTATAATCTTTATTATTCCATATCAATGATACCTACTACTTCGTAAGCTCTAGAACCATCTATCTGTATTTTTTCATAAAGAATGTTTGCATACTCGTAATATGTAAAACCGTCAATAGTTACTTTTTCATACCCATCTGGCAATTCATAGACCACTGTGCCAATTTCTGGCTCCACCACTTCATATCCAGAATTTGATTCTATATAAAACGTTCCTCCAACATTAAAATATAGGTGATTATTAAATCTGACCCTAACGGAATTTGGAGGTAGGGTATTTATTCTAAATCCAATTTTAGGAGCAATAGCGATATATCTACCTCTTGATTGCGTGTAATATTTGTTATTGGAATAGTAATAGTTTTGACCGTTATGTCTAACCACGGTTTTGTTTGGCACCGATCTTACCGAAACCACTTTCTTGGTAGGTGTTTTGTACACTACTTTTTTACTTGAAACCCTACCAGGCGTTCTTGTAACTGTTTTGGTAGTAGTGGTTTTTGTTGTTGTTCTTTTACGTGTTTGCGCATTACTTGGTAAGGCAAATGCAATTAATAATACACTAAGTACTGCATATGTTCTAGTAATTGTTTTCATCGTTTAAAATTTAAAAGGTTAAACTTTTATTTTTACGTTCAATACTTTGACAGTTTATTGCTGCAGTGGTTTAATCGGATACCTTTAAAAGTGAGAGAAAATAGATGATACGGACTTTTTTATCTACTAATGAGCATATTTTATAGAAGTTAAAACTTCATTTTTTTACCTTTTAAGCGATGGATAAGTTAAGGGTTAGTGTTGTTTTGTTGATTCTTTAATACCTTTCTAATGGACTCACTGTCCCAATGGTTATCATATTCTACAATTCCTCTTTTAAAGTCTTCTTCCAACAATCGCTCTTGCTCTTCCAGTTCTTTACGAGCTTTAAAAATGTAGTTTTCATCTTCTTTAGATTCAGATGCCAATCTTCTTAAACTAGATTCATCATATTTAATAAAATTTTGAACTTGCCTATTCAGCGTGTATTTTCTAAAGCCTAATTTGCTAAGCACATCCCTTGCCAGTGAAAGTGATGTATCAAGAGATTCTCTATAGATATTCTCAAAGCCCATATTCAGTAACTCATAGGCATCATATCGGTTTTGTGCCCTGATCATTAGCTCAACATGAGGTTAATGTTCTTTTACAAGAGAAGTAATTCTTTTTGTAATGCTTGGGTTATCAATGGCGCATATTAAAATTTTGGCTTCTGCTATTCCTGCAGATTCCAGAAGATCTATTCTGGTAGCATCACCATAATACACTTCAAATCCCATTTTACGAAGAAAATCTACGCGATTGGAATCTTGATCCAAAATAGTAGCTTCAATACCATGAGAACGAAGAAATCGCCCCACAGTACTACCAAAATGACCAAAACCAACCAAGATTACGTTTTGTGTTTTTGCAATATGGTCCATTGGTCTTTTAATCGATTCTTTAGTACCGATTTTAGGTAAAATAAAACGTTCGTTAATAATACTTATGATGGGAGTTAAAGACATGGTCAGTGCGGTGATTACCAAAAGAATATCCATTTGCTCTTGTTCAAGAATATTTAGTTGAAAAGCAAAGGATAAAAGAACGAATGCAAATTCCCCTACTTGCGCTAATCCAAAAGTCAATAATAGTTTTTGGTCCAATTTCAATTTAAATACTTGTCCGGTAATGAACAGTACCAATGCTTTAATGAGGATAACGGTAATTAGAATACCTCCAATCGTCCAAGGCATTTTTGCGATTATAACAAAGTTGATAGATGCACCAACCGCAATAAAGAACAGACCTAACATTAGATTTTTGAAAGGCTCTAAAGTACTTTCGAGTTCATGTTTATACTCGCTGCTAGATAAAACCACTCCGCCCAAGAAAGCACCCAATGCCGGAGAAAGACCAACGTACTCCATTAAAAACGAAATACTGAATACGATTAGAAAAGCAGATGCGATCAACAACTCACGAACACCTGTTTTTGCGACTCTTCTCAACATGGGTACGATTAAATATCTACCAGCCCCAATAATCAGAAATACCGATAGAATAATTGCCAAGGTCTGGTAGCCCATAGGTAAGCTATCTAAAAGATTTCCGGTGACTTCATGTTCATTGCCGTTGGTTTCGCTATTTGTATTGGAAAGCAACGGAATAGCACCTAACATGAATATGACAATAATATCTTGAAAAAGTAAAATTGAAAATGCCGAATTACCAAATGTGGTATCCATTAAACCTTTTTCCTTTATCGTCTGCATTGCTATTGCGGTAGATGACAATGCAATGGCCATAGAGATGACCAATGCAACTTTCCAATCATAATCTAAAAAGATGAAGAACAGGTAAGATAGTAACATAGTGCCGGCAACTTGTAAGCCCCCCATGCCAGTAATGCTCTTTCTCATATTCCAGAAGTTCTTAGGCTCAATTTCCAAGCCTATAAGAAATAACATGATGACTACTCCAAATTCAGCAAAATGAAGAATATCATCCCCTTCTTCACCAATGAAACCTAACACATAAGGACCTATTAACACACCTGCAATTAAATATCCAATAACAGAACTTAGTCCTAATCTTTTGGCTAACGAAACACAGATAATAGCGCCTAATAAGAAAACAATGGCAACAAAAAGTAGACTTCCGGTCATAGTTGGTTTGGTTTTTTATGGTAAACGACAAGCTTGTGTGCTATGAAGAACTAAGCACGGTTATTTCTTTTTGTAGGCGATCTATCAATGAGCTGTATTGAACACCGTATTCATTTAGGTGATCATCAGACAATTTATAAGTGCCCATAACGGTAAATGGTTTATGGTAGTTCATAAGACACAAATTTGCGGTTTGCTCAAAAGGTCTTAAAAATTCTGTTATGGTATAGCTATTACTACCTTGTGTACAATATAGTTCTTTACTGCCCCCAGTAGTTATTGCGTTTAAGCATATTTTTGATTCCAAGGCCTTACCATTTGGTCCGTACGCCCAATTGAACTCTAAGACCATATCTATCCATTGTTTTAATAAGGGAGGACAACTATACCAGTACATAGGATGATGCCATATGATAACATCATGTTCTTCCAACAATTTTTTTTCAAAGTGGACATCAATATGAAAATCTGGATACTGTTCATACAGGTCATGAAAAGTTACACCCTCTTTATCTTTAATATAATTCACCAAAATGCTATTTGCACGTGATTTCTCAAACTTCGGATGCGCAAACAGAACAAGTACTTTTTTCATGTCGTATAAATTAAGAACCTATAGCTATGGTCATTTAAGCCAATTAATTTGTCATTAGATCAAAGGAAAGTTTAATACCTTCTATAATCATACCTGTACCGATTATGGCAATGATCAAACCCATAATTTTACCGATTACCGATATAACATTAAAGCCAACCAATTTTACGATCAAGTTACTAAGTCTAAAAGTGAAGTAGGTTAATAGACTCATGAATCCAAATATTGCGATTACGATGGCAATATGAACAGGTTGGGCACTAGATACAAAGTTCATTGCGGTTACTATGGTACCAGGACCCGCTAAAATAGGAATGGCAAGTGGTGAAACAGCGATATTTTCATCGATATTCACATGTTTAATATTTTTTACGTTCGATTGTTTAGATTGTAGCATTTCAAAACCGATATAGAAAATAAGGATTCCACCGGTTATCTTAAATGCAGGAATACTGATATTGAACAACTCAAAAATATACTTTCCTAAAAGAACAAAAACCAATACAATTATAAACGCAATTAAATTTGCCCTTTTATTGATATCCTCCTTGGTTTTAGTATCGGCACCTTGGGTCAACGATAAAAAAACGGTCATATTGGAAATTGGGTTTGTAATGGCAAAAAAGCCAGTAAAAACGGCAATTGAAAATGTAATTAAGTCATCCATTATTTTGAATAGAATTTAATCGTGCAATAACTTCAATTCCATTTTAAATTCCTAAATTATTTTGAAACTTTTGGCATTATTTAATCGTTTTATAATATAGCAAATGCCGAGACCAATTAAAATTAATCTCAGCATTATAATTTAAATTTCCTGAAGTATAATTTAAGCTTAATACATATAATATATTCTAACATTTAGATTCATTAATGCTAAAATGCCATAAAAAACCATTTGGAAAAGACTAATTACATGTAACCACACTACTTTCGATGGAGTCTGCTGTTGCCTCATTCATGGTCCAAGAAGAAGAAAATAAAGCAAATTTATCTATAGCATGGCCTGAGGAACGTGCAGAGACTTCCATTGTATAAATTTTAGGGGTATTAAAAGTCACGTATATTTTATGGGCATCATTATCGCTTGTTGATGTATTCCATTTAAAATCCAAGTCATTACCACTTCTATAAATTTTAAACCAGCCATCTTTAGACGACCCGTTAGGGTTAGGGGTTTTGCCGGTATCTTTTGGGTATACTCTACTGTCATTTTTTTCTCCAAAGAAATCATCTGCATCGGCAAATCTTAACCAAGAGTCATTATGTTCTGTACCCTGATCTCCCGTTACTACAGAAGAACGCCATTCAAATCGATATGTACCAGGTGTGGTAATATTCAGTTTGAAGGTTACCGTTCCATTTCCGGGACTACCAAGAAACTGGTCTCCTATCCAAACCATGTAACCATCTCCTGTGTAGTTATCACCTTGTGTTTTCAATTCCCAATCGTCACTAAATTGACCACTTTCAAATTCAACCATTACAAGTCCCTCAGCCTCATTGTATACACTATTTTCAGCATTACATGGTGATGAGTTATCGGTTTCTGTAGCATCATCATTTTCTCCAGTGTCACTAGTGGATGCCTCCTCCTCATTCGGTTCAGCATCTTCACTTAGGTTTTCTTCCGTTGTGTTTATTGCGTCTAAATCCTCACTTGTATCATCACTGGAACATGAAGTGATAAAGGCAAAAATCAAACAAAATAAGACAGTATTGAATTGGTTTCTATTCTTCATCGAAGTTTCTTTTAATTGATTGAAGATTAATCCTAATAAATTGATAACCAGAAATAATACCTTATATTTTGATATTAGCCCTCTTTTCGATGAATTGCTAGCATTTCAATTGAAAAATTAACCAAACAAGATTGCTTAAATCAATTGATCTGTAGTCTTCAAAAGTTCTTTTATTTTTTCACTTTTATATGCATCTGGATGTGCAGTTGCATACGAACCTTTATCATTATCGAAATACTGACCGGTTTTTGCCAAATCTGTCATGCTTAAATCATAAAGAATATCTACCCCTTTTTCTGCAGGCGACCAATGTTGTCCGTATGCTTCTTTCGCCATTTTAGTGTTTAGCAATGAACCAGGGTTTACGGCAACTACGGTAATGTTAGGCTCTTGTTCTGCCAAATCAAAACTCCACATGGTAAGTGCCAATTTACTTTGGGCGTAGGCCTCATTAGCACCTAAATTCGCTTTTCCTTCTAATGCAATCAATGAAACCGGAGACTGTGCCGCTGAGCTCAAATTTACCACGCGTGGGGCATCTGATTTTTTAAGTAAACTTAAAACTGAATTGGTAAGTTGATACGGTGCTAAATAATTTACTGCCAAACGAATATCAATTCCCGAAGGAGTACTATCCACCTTACTGGTTAAAATACCTGCATTATTAACCAGCACATCAATTTTCGGCATTTTTTCAATGACATCTGCAGCCATTTTTTTAACATCTGCTAGACTTGAAAAATCCGCTAAAAAGCCAATTATATTTTCGTTATTGGATTGCTCTTTTATTTCTTTTAATGTAGTTTCTAATTTTGTTTGGTTTCTACCATGGATAGCCACAAAGTTTCCCTCTTTCGCTAAACGTAACGCTAAAAGTTTGCCTATACCATCTGTACTTCCTGTAATGAGTATGTATTTTTTCATGCTATTTCATTTTATTCTTATAATGAAATTGTAGCAGTAAAATAACCGCTACAATTTTATATGTGTTTCTAAGCAATAACGCTTTTCAAGTCTTCTTAAAATGGTGCAATGGTATCTTTAGGACCATCTGGTAAACTCCAACGCTGGCGTGCAGTAATGTCTTCTGACGAAACAACTTTGGATGCAGCGTTATTGCCTCCACCATAGCTGCTTGTACTACCTCGTGGTATTTGCATACGATCTCCGTATAACCATACAACTAAATTACTACGTTGTCCGCTGGTAATTGGGTGTGTAGCATGCGGCACATTACCACGGTGTAGTATTGCCTTACCTGGTTCAAAAGTTGTTTGTACCGTTTTTCCGGAAGATTTATCATAGAAATCAACTTCTGATCCAGTAAATTCTTCATCAGGTAAGTTAATATTAATATTTAAGGTAGCTGCCGAGGCATCGGTATGTGCATGCAAATCTTTATCCTTATCTGGATTGTACTGAATAGAGAAACCAAAGGTTTGGTTATCGTAGCCATAAGTGCCAAGTAGCAAACGCGCAATTGGACGCATGTAACGATCCATCATTTCATTATAAAATGCCTGAAAATTAGGAGCTGCAAGATGACCTTCAGATCGTGGATCTAACATCATACCATAACGATTCAACTGAATACCGTAAGGTGCGCGTTTCGGAATCTTTGAGTTGACCACATCTTCTAAATAACTGCGGAATTCTGCTAAACGTTCAAGATCAAAAAATTGTGCAACATAAACACCAGGAATAATTTCTTCCCACAAATCGGCAACAGCAGATTCTTTTTCAGGATTTTCCCAAGCGTCTTTAATTGCTTTACGTAAACGTGGGTCAAGTAATGATTCATCAGGAACCAGCAAATCGTCTTTATTTTCAGTTTCCCATTCTGCCCAAGCGTCTTCTAACAATGTACGGTTGTCATTCCAAAATTGGGCAACAGATGGATCGCGTCTTAATGAAGTTTCTCGTGTAGGAACTTCTAGTGCAAGAGCTTGTTCAAGTGCATTTGTATTTGTTATTGTTTTCATGATTTTTATTTTAAGTATAGCTACTGCTATTGTTTTTATCTACAACAAAATTAAGCATGAATCCCTTTTTGACTTTGGTAGTAAAAATGGTAGTTTTAGTAAAAAACAAGGTATATATAACCAGACCAATACATACACTTATTAGAACAAAAGGATGGAGGTATAATCCTGAAAAAAATTAAAAGAAAATAAGGGAAGCGGTTAGATATCTTTTTTATCCCAAAGATTATCTCCAATTATTTTAGGCACGACCTCTTTACGATAATTTCTGCTTAGTGGAATTTTATGTGCTCCTATTTGTAGTTCGTGTTGGGCGACACCTTCAATTTTATCAATAGCGACTATATATGATTTGTGAACACGTATAAAAGCATCTTGACTTAACTTCTCTTGTACATTTTTTAAGAACAATAATGTAACGTATTTACGTTTATCAGTTTGTATGATCACATAGTTCTGCATGGCTTGTACAAAAAGAATATCATGGTGATTAATTTTTTCGTATTTACCATCGCATTTTATAAAAAAGCAACCAATCTCCTCTTCTTTCACTAATGCGATACCATTATTTATGAGTTGATATTGGTGGAGGGCTTTTGTAATTGCGGTAAAGAAACGATTAAAGGAAATAGGCTTTAACAAATAGTCTAGTACATTAAGATTAAACCCATCAATGGCGTAATTTGGAAATGCTGTAGTTAAAATGGTCATAGGTGCATTAGGATTAGATTTTAAATATTCTAGACCGTTCATAAGGGGCATTTGTACATCCAGAAAAAGCAAGTCTACATCAGTTTTTTCTAAAATACGCGGTATATCTAAAGCAGACGTACCTGTGCCTACACAAGTTAGCATATCTATCTGGTCTATATAGTTGGTTATACATTCTCTAGCCAGCGGCTCATCATCTATAACAATACATCTCATCATACCGAAACCTTTTTTAAGGGTGCCCTAACAATATGGGCAAGTGTTAGAACTAGCTTTACGGTGTGTACATCTTTACCTTTTTTAATAAGAAGCACATGCGCATTTGGATAAATTAAATCTAACCTACGCTTTACATTTTTGAGTCCTAATCCACCATAATTTATCCCTTCCGGCAATTGATGGCGAACCTCGTAATTAGCACTATTACTCAGTTCAAAATTAAGCTGATTATTTTCTATGCCGATAGAAAGGTTAAGCCATTTTCGCAATTCTTTATCTTCTGAAATATGTTTAAAGGCATTTTCTATAAACGGAATTAATATAAATGGTGCAACGGTAAGAGTTTCAGCTGTTATTTTAGGAATCTTAATTTCAAGATCAAAATTATCATTCTGTCTTAAACTTTCCAGTTCAATAAAACTTTCAATGTATGCAAGTTCGTTTCGTAGTGGTATTTGATTGCTATTGCATTCATACAATTGATAACGCATTAGACTGGAAAATTTCACCAACGATTCTGATGCCATTTCAGGATTCTTGTTGATTAATACAAAAATGCTATTTATGGTATTGAAAAGGAAGTGCGGATTGAATTGTGATTTTAGAAATTTCAGTTCGGTTTCTAGCTTCTCTTTTTCCAATAGTTGCTGTCGTTTTTGAGCATCTAGCCAATTCTTAGCCAACTTAATGCTCATGCCTAAAGTTGTAGCCGAAATACATGAAGATAGGGCATTATGTAAAAAAATAGTAGCGGGTGTTGCAGGGCTAATTTTGAATAGTACATAAACCGATTGTTCAGAGAAGCTCGCCGCAAAAAAATAATTTGCTGTTATTAGGCCAGCCATACCTAAAATCACAATAGCAACTGAAATAAAAAAATGAAGGTACTTGCCTTTGATCAAGTATTTTGGAATGAGAACATACAGACAGAAATATACTCCCACGGCTTGCACCACCACATAACCCAAATACTTAATAATGGTATGGGTATATTCAAACGAGTCTATAACTGCACTAATACCATTGGTATATACCGTCCACCAAACAAAATGATAACATGCCCAAAAAAGTATATGATGCACCTTATAGCGTATCAAAAATGATACTACTGTATTTTCATAACTACCAGGCATAGCTTTTTTAAAGTCTTTTGCAACAAGATACAATGGTACTTGCTTTATATCAAAAGATTACGCTAGAACTTGCTGTCAGGTAACTAATAATTGACGAAAGGTAATTGATGACACACATGTATCTATCGAAGCAAAAAATCGGATATATGCTCCTCTTATAATGAATATCCCTCTGTTCATCAATCGCTTTTTTATGCTGTGCTTTGTTAGCGGTACTTGTCTTAAAATTAAACGCAATGAATTTAAGATTTGTAACTACACTAATTGTCCTTAGTATTTCATTTAGTATTTCGGCACAGATAACAGGAAGAATATTGGATGAATTAAACAACCCTGTTGCATTTGCCAATGTAACGCTGCACGATGCAAAAACGAACACCTTAATTTCTGGAGGAATTAGTGCTGACGATGGATATTTTGATATAGCTGTTACTCGTATGGGCAGTTTTAAATTAAAGATAAGTCTACTATCTTTCCAAACATGGCAATCTGGTTTGCTTGAGGTTACTTTACTTCCTTATGCACATGATTTCTCAAACATCAACCTGCATGAAGAGGTAACGGAGTTAGAGGGTGTATCGGTTCAAGGGCAACGTAGATTAATACAGCGCACACAAGAAGGTAGTGTAATAAATGTCCAAGCCAGTGTTATGAGCAAGGGTACTACCGTATTAAGACTATTAGAGCGTTCACCGGGAGTGATCTTAGATCAATATAACAATACGTTTTCTTTGAACGGAAAAAGCGGAACCTTGGTGCTTATTAATGGTAAACCACAAAGAATGCCTACTTCAGATTTGATAGCTATGCTAAATGGTATGAGTGCAGATACCATAGAAAAGATAGAACTGCTCACCAATCCCTCCGCTCGGTATGATGTGGACGGTAATGCTGGTATCATCAATATAGTAACCTTCAAGAATGAAACTTTAGGCTTGCAGGGAAATTTAAATGTAAGCGCCGGACATGGTGAAGGACCAAAACAGACCACTAGCCTTTCTATAAACCACGGTGGTGAACTAGCAAATTTCTATGGTAGCTATACCTTTTCGTATGATGATACGTATGATGGATTCAATGCAAAAGGCACCACTGAAATACCCGTTTTAGGTGGATTTACCTCGGTTGATTTTGCAAGTCATACTATACAAATTAATAGAAATCATAATTTTAACTTAGGATACGAAAGGCAAATTACCAAAACTTCAACTTGGGGTGCCAATGTATTGTACAACATATCTAAACCATTGGTGCTAACAAAAAATAGAGGTATGTACGAGTTTACGAACAATCCTTTTTTAGATGCACAGATTATCTTAAACGGAAATGGCAGGCTAACTAATTTAAACATGTCCACTTTTTATGAAACACAAAAAGATGATAATACTTTTATGGTCTCGGCAGATTTCATAAAATACAATACCAGAACACCCAACCAAGTCAAAAGTTCTTATTTTGATGAAAATGGCAATTCTTTTCAGCCTGAAAATGAAATTTACAATAGAGGAAACAGAGGGTTTAATGAAACTGACATTAAGGTTGGCGTACTTAAACTAGATTATAAACACCAGTTTAAAGAAGATTTGGTTTTTGAAGGTGGAGTAAAAGGTTCCCTGTCCAAAACCGAAAACGATGCCCGTATAGAAATTTTACAGAATGATGAATATGAGCCCGATGACCGCTTTATCAGTAACATTGAAAATATAGAACATATAGGTGCTATTTATTCCATACTTGATGTTGGTCTCGGGAAAGGAACAAAAGCACAAATGGGTTTACGATATGAATATTGGAATCAAAACTTTGATAACTCCGACTTGAATCGAAGTTTTGGGAAAATTTTCCCAACAGTGTTTCTAACCCATTCATTTTCTGATACTACGGCATTGAATATTGCATATAATAAACGTATAACTAGACCAAATTATTCAGACTTGGCTTCTTTTTTAGTGTACAATAGCCCCACTTCCGTATTTAGTGGAAATCCACAATTATTACCCGCCATAACCAACAACATAAGTATAACTTATAATATTCACTCTTTTAGCGTATCCATTATGGCATCGAATGAAAAAAACCCAATTGCCCGTTATCAAGTTACAAGAAACGCCCAAAGTAATGTAGCGGTAATTGCTCCTGTAAATTTGGACTATCAAAGAAATTTAGACGTACAGAGCAACATACCTATAAGGCTCGCAAATTGGTGGAATGTAAACCTTAATGCTACAGTAGGTTATAGAACATTTAAGCTATTACATACCGATGAACCTAAAACTCATAATTATTTACATTATAATTTTAATGGAAGCCAAACCTTACGTTTGCCTGCAAATGTATCTTTAGAATTATCGGGTTGGTACACTTCACAACATTTCAACGGAAGTACTAAAGTCAGGGGATTTGGAACTATAAACGGGGGACTAAAAAAAGAGTTCAAAAATGGAAGTAGTTTGCAATTTACGATAACCGATATTTTTGAAAGTATGGATATTCGTTCTCAGGTAGGTAGTTTAACCAGAGAGGCTTTTGGAGACAGATTCAATGTATCCTATAGTCCAGAATCTGGTTTTTCACGAATCTTTACTATTGGATATACCTATCCTTTTGGCAATAGCAAAGTAAAACGGTCCAATTCTAGAACTGGCGCAGCAAAGGAAAAATCTAGATTAGGACAATAGTTAATAAAAAATGCCCCATTTCTGGGGCATTCAACAAACATATTAATCGATATAGATAAGAAATCTATTCCATCGCATACATTTAATTCTAGTTCTCAACTACTATTTTACCAATAGCTTTACCACTTTGTAAATGTGCATACGCATCACCAACTTGATTTAAAGAAAAGCTGTTTTCATCTACTATTGGAGTTAAATGTCCTTCGTTAGAAATTTCTGCTAAACGCTCTAATACATTACCGTGCATGTCTCTTTTAAAATTATGTAACATTGGTATTAACATAAATACTACGTGTAATGTAGCTCCTTTAAAGTGTAACGGTGTTAAATCTAACTCACATAAGGAAACCGTAGTGGAAATATGTCCGTTCAAGGCAACCGCTTCAATGGAGTTGGTAAGGTTGGGACCACCAACGGTATCGAAAACCACATCAAAACCACCCTTGGTATATTTAGCGGTATAATCCGCTACCTTTTCAGTCTTAAAATCGATGAAGGTTGCCCCGAATTTTTCAACAATTGCTTTTTGGTTTTCTCCTGTTCCTGTAGCAAAAACTTCTGCTCCAAAATACTTAGCCAGTTGTACCGCTAAGTGACCAACGCCACCAGAACCACCGTGCACCAATACTTTTTGACCTGCTTTTACGCCTGCTCTAGTTAAACTTTCGTAAGCTGTAATAGCTACTAATGGTAAGGCTGCAGTTTCGCGCATTGTTAATCCTTTTGGTTTGTGAGCCACAAGGTTGCTATCTGCTACAATGTATTCTGCTAATGTACCTGGTAAATCTGCAAGTCCGCCTGCACAACCATATACTTCATCACCAACATTAAAACCTTCTACACCATCACCAACTGCTTCTACAATACCTGAAAAATCCATTCCCAATAAGGCTGGAGTTGCAGGTGACAAAGGCAAATCATTACCCATATTCTTAATCATAGTGTCTATAGTATTTACACTAGATGCCGCTATTTTTACTAAAACGTGATTTGCGGTAACTTCTGGTTTCGCTATTTCTGAAACTTCAAAATTTGCATTTTCTCCGTAACTGTTTAATAACATTGCTTTCATAATCTTTCTTCTTTTTATTGTTTTAATCTATGAATATATCTCTAGCTTTAGGACAGAGATTTCTTTTTCGCTATTCGCAACACGCTCTACGCAAAACTGCGATATGCGATAGGCGTAAAGCGTGTAGCGCAAGGCGCTCAGCGCCCTTAATTTACTTCTTGAATATCCATCACCATTTGCTCCCAATTCTTTTGGTTGTTATGGTCAAACTGGGCACCGTTATCATCTGCATATTGAAAACGCTTAACGGCTGGTGTTTTACTGGTTGCCTGAAACAATTGGTATGCTTCTTCTTTTAAAGCCTCTTTAATTGGTAAGTCTATAGATGCATACACCGCACGTTTGCTAGCTGCAATAGAATCTGCCGGAAATTTTGAAATACGTTCTGCCAAAGCATTCACATAAGGTCCTATTTCATCAGCGTCCAACGCTTTGTTTATGGTTCCAAATTTTTCAGCTTCATCAGCATCCCAATCTCTTGCTCCTAATATTATTTCTAATGCTTTTCCTAATCCTGCTTGTCTTGCCATACGTGAAGCTCCACCTCCACATGGTAAAATTCCCATGCCAACTTCCATCTGCATGAACTTAGCCTTTCCTCTGGCTGCAAAACGCATATCTAATGCCAATGCCATTTCGTGTCCGCCACCACGCGCAAAACCTTCAATTTTTGCTATAGTTGCTTGTGGTACGTTGCTTAAGCGTTCCAAAACAGCTTGTAAGTCCAATAACTGTACTTCGTTTCTTGGTACTGCTTCTATAGACATATCTCTAAGCAAGTTGGTATCATAATGACATACCCAATAATCTGGATTAGAAGATTCAAAAACAACTACTTTTACACTTCTATCGCGCTCTAATCGTAAACAAAGGCTGCTTAAATCTGCTAGCATTTCTTGTCCTTGTACGTTTACTGGTCCAAAGTTGATATCAATTGTTAAAATTCCTCCTGTTTGTTTTGCCGTAAATGTTTGAAAATTCTTGTAGTCCATAGTATTAAGTTTTTGGTTGATATTTATTCTGTATTAATTACAGTACAAAGGTATCTTGGACATACACTTTTAAATGGGTAAAAAACAAAGGGCTTCTGGTAAAAAAAGAGGTAAATGGTATTTTTTTAGGTAAACAAACTATAGAATACCCTAAAACCATCGATTATGAAAATCGATAATAGCAGTTATAAAAAACTATTTCATTGAAAAATTATGCAGAAATACTAGCCTTGTAAGCCCCAATAGTCATCCCCTTGTAGCTTTGGAAAGTTTTGTTAAGGTGACTAGAATCTGTAAACCCTAATTCCATTGCAATTTCTGAAAACTGCAAATCGGTATATTTTAATCGGGTTTCTACCAGTTTTAATTTGTAGTTAAGAATGTACTTTTTTAAAGAAACATCGGTATGTTTTTTAAAGTATTCACTAATATAGTTGTCCGCCATATGAAACTCTTCTGCCAAGTTTTTGGTGGTAAGCAATTCTGAATTGTAAATATTAGCGTGAATAAAGTTGATGATTTGCTGAATTTTAGACGATTCAACAATTTTAGTGCTCATATCGGCATTTAAAAACTGAATATTACGTGCAATTAAATGAAGAATTACAGAAAGTGAATTTTGAATGATAAACAGGTCGTACGATTTCTTCTTATCGTTTTCCGCAGCCACCATTTTAATTAGTGATATTAGATGTATTTTGTCCGATTCCGTTTCAAAACGCATTTCACGTAATTGATGACTTTCGCTATTTAAAATACCTTCAATTTTACGAAACCAATCGTTTATCGGAAGATTTGCATTTTGCGGAGTATCTCCTCTAAAAAAGCTCTTTAAAAACTTAATGGCTACAGTCGTAGTTGCCGATTCCGGATTTACAATATAAATATCGTCGGGCACAAAAACGAAAATACTGTTAGCCGAATAGTTTACCGTTTTACCATTAATTTTAATGGTTCCCGTACCTTTTTCAAAATAAACAATTTCAAAAAACCGAATGGTTGTGTATTTACAAAATTCAAAAAACGTTTGCTCTTTGTATTCTTGAATTACAATATTTTCAATTATGGTACGTGGCATGGTCTATAAAATTAAGATATAGTATTCACTTCGTTTTCCAGAGCTAAAAACTTATGGATATCACTCACCACAATAGACCCCTCGCCTACTGCCGAAGCTACACGTTTTACCGAACCTGAACGCACATCGCCCACAGCAAAAAGTCCGGGTAAACTGGTCTCGAATGTATATGGCTTTCTGTTGTTAAATACAGATTCGCTTTTAAGGGCATTATCGCAAATGGTGAGACCCGTGTGCACAAAACCTTTTTCGTCGGTATCGATAATATTGTCTAGCCATTCGGTACAAGGTTTGGCACCAACAAAAGTGAACAGGTAATTGATGTTATTCTCAATCAACGTATCATTCTTTTTGATTTCAACCTTTTCTAAATACGTATCCCCGCTAACTTTAACCACGTTACTACTGGTCAATACTTCAATATTTTCGCAAGCAATGATACGTTGCACCAAATAATCGCTCATTTTGGCACCAATATCCTCATTTCTGATAATTACATAAACTTTGTGCGCATAATTAGCTAAAAATAATGCTGCTTGTCCCGCAGAATTACCACCGCCAACAATACCGATTTCACTATTCTTGCACATATTGGCATGCATAGATGTAGCACTATAGTAAATGCCAGAGCCTTCAAATTTTTCAATTCCCTCTAAAGGAAGTCTTCTATATGCAGCGCCAGTTGCAGCAATTACCGTTTTTGCTTTCAATGTTGAAGTGTTGTTAGAGTTGATTTCATAGTAACCTTCTTTACGTTCAATGCCTCCCACTCTATGCGGTACCGAAATAGTGCAGCCGAACTTTTGAGCTTGAATGTAGCCGTTGTTGGCTAAATCCCGACCTGAAATACCTGTAGGAAATCCCAGGTAATTTTCAATTTTAGAACTTTTACCGGCTTGTCCGCCAGGAGAATTACTATCAATGGTCAATACACTCAACCCTTCTGAAGAAGCGTATACGCTAGCAGCCAAACCGGCAGGTCCAGCGCCTACGACCAAAACATCATAGATTTCATCATCTAGTTCTAACCGAACTCCCGTACACATACCAATTTCATCAATTGATGGGCGAATAGAAATTTTATTCTGACTGTTGATCAATACCGGTAGATCCGATTCCTTTAAGTTGAATGTATCTAGCATCTGTACCAATCCGTCTTCCTTATCAGAATCTATAAAATTGTACCAGATATCATTTTTATCCATGAAATCTCGGATAGCATATGTTTCATTAGAATGTTCAGAACCTATTAGTTTTATACCCTGAACGTTGTTTTTAAGAGCATCTTCCCGCAATAAAAAGGCATTTAAGAGGACATCGCTAATATCGCTGAATTTGGCTATGGCGCTTTTTAGCTTTTCGGGACTAATACGTATTAGTTGTGTATTTTCCAAAGTTTCGCCACATACACCAACCGTTCTATGAGAGAGAATACTACTTGAACCGGAAAATTGATGCCTTCTATGTATCGTAAGGCTATCATCTTTTTTATCCGGATCAATAATTCTTATTCCGCCAGTAAGCACTACGAAAAAATCGTAGTGTTGATCACCAAAATCCAACACCACGGTGGGCTCTTTATAAAATTCGATTTCACCGTAAGATTTAAGCTTCTCTACTTGCAGATCGGTAAGTTCTGGATATTTAGGATCAATCATAATTCTTCTTCTATTAGTAGCTTAACTAAAATACGTAATTAAACCAACCAAAGACAATTAATATCGTTTAAGCCAGTTAAGTAATTTCTACTATTTACTTCACACATCCTATAGAAATGCAATTGGCTGTTTTACTCCACTTCAAAATCACCATTACTTCTAATATAAATTACCGTTTCTTTAGTTGTTGAAATGATAGAGGTTGCGTTTTCTTCTGCCCCAAAATATGAAGGAGCGTCTAATTGATTTTTAGTTCCCTTTTTAGAAAAATGATGTGATATTCCCCCAGAAATAACTACAGCTCTAAAATTCGGACTTAAATTTTTAATGCTTCCACTAAAACCTGCTGGTAACCTCAAAAGTGTTGCACGCAATTGATTTTCCTCGTGGCTTCCCCATAAAAAGGCAGTTTCAACATTACTCTTTGCAGAAACCCATTCAATATCCTTAGCGTTTAACCATACTAAATTGGTTTTGTCTACATTAATTGGTCTTTCCCCATTATCAAAAGCTTCCGATGTTGGTTGTACTAAATACGGTCCTTCTTGAATATCTAAAAAAGCCATATTCTCGTTATCATCTGCTGCAGTAATATGTGCTTCTCCTGCTGGTTGTTGCCAATACGAACCTGCTGGTAACCATTGTTTTTCAGCTTGCTCATCATCGTTGTGTAATAAACCTTATATTACTACACCTCTATAAGTAATGTTGTGAATGTGTGGAGGCGATGAAAATCCTTTTTTAAATTTCACTAAAAATCCAGCAGGTTCATTTTTTGTACGATCTCCCCAAAGTTTTCCGGCAGCCGGACTTTTGTCTCCACGTAACGGATTTAACCAACCCCATTCTACATTGTCTGCCGTTACCACCTCATTTTCAGATTTGGCAGGATCCGTTGTTGGTGTTTGTGCACTTGTATATGCCGTTGTTGCTATTGCTAATGCAAGTAGTATTGTTTTTTTCATTTTGATATTTTTTATTAATGTTTTTATTTAACTCAATTAGCCTAAAATCCTTCTAAAACAATTTTACCTTTTGCTTTACCTGTTTCTAAAAAAGCGTGCGCTCTTCTAAGGTTTTCAGCGTTTATAGTTCCAAAATTTTCGCCTAACGTAGTTCTAATAGTTCCGTTGTCGATTAATTCAGAAGCTTTGTTCAATATATTATGCTGCTCAATCATATCTTCGGTCTGAAACATAGAGCGTGTAAACATTAACTCTATATGCGTAGAAACCGCTTTACCTTTAAAAGGCATTACATTTAGCGATTTTGGGTCGTCTATAAATCCGAATTTCCCTTGAGGTTTTATCAGTTTAGCAATTTCATCTACGTGGTGTTCCGTAGCATTTAAGCTTACTACATACTCCGGAGCCGGTAAATTGTATTCCTCGAACTCTTCGCTCAATTTATTTCTGTGGTTAATAACCGTGTCTGCACCTAATTCTTTTAACCAAGACGTAGTTTCTTCACGAGAAGCCGTACCTATAATGTTCAACTTCGTCAGTTTTTTAGCCAATTGCACCAAAATAGAACCAACACCACCTGCGGCACCAATTACCAAAATAGATTTGCTGGCATCGTCTTTAGATACCTCTAATCTATCAAACAACATTTCATAGGCTGTAAGCGTGGTTAATGGTAATGCAGCAGCTTCGGAATAAGATAAGCTTTGAGGTTTTTTACCAACAATACGCTCATCAACAATTTGGTATTCTGCATAACTACCTTGACGAGTAAAATCGCCTGCATACCAAACTTCATCCCCTACATTAAAAAGAGTCACATCTTCACCAATTGCTGTAACTATTCCTGTAGCATCCCAACCAATAACTTTCCAGTTGTCACCTTCTGCGGGCATTCCTGCGCGTACCTTATAATCTGCCGGATTTACGGAAATAGCTTTTATTTCTACTAAAATATCTCTTCCCGTAGCTTTTGGAGTTTCCAATTCTACATCTTGTAAAGACTTTATATTGTCAATTGGAAGGTTCTCTTTGTATCCTATTGCTTTCATACTATTTCTTATTTCCAAGTTACAATGTCCTCTAATGGTCTTCTAGACTTAGGGAATTCAGGATCTGCTTTTCTGTATCCGAATGCAGCCATAAAAGAAATTCCATATTTATCTGTATCCACTCCGAATTTATCTCTTAATAAAGCTTCCGTATCCTCTATATGGAAACCTTCAATAGGACAAGAATCTATACCTGTTAAGGCTGCAGCAGTCATCATATTACCTAGAGCAATATAAGTCTGTTTTGATGACCAATCGAATAACTTTTTGTCTGAATCTAAGGTAAAATCACGCTCCTGAAACTCTCTGTAAAATTTAGAGTACATTTCAACAACATCTTCGGGCATTTGTTTTACCTCTTTCATCATATGTTCAATATATGGCGCATCATGCTTTACCATAGGAGCTTTCATTGCCAAACCTAGAATAAAGTGACTAGCAGTATCTAATTTTACCGGAGCACCCCAAGCTACTGGCTTTAATAGCTCACGTAATTCTTTATCCTGTACAACTATAAAGTGCCAAGGTTCAAAACCAAATGAACTTGGAGATAAATTTGCTGTTTTTAAGATGAAATTGATTTGCTCATCGGTTAATGTTTTTGACGCATCAAATTCTTTGGTAGCATGTCTGTAGTTAAATGCGTTTAAAATATCTTCTTGTGCAATGTTTGGAGTATTCATTATTATGTCTTTTTATAATTGATAGATTTATTGACGACAAAGATAATTGGAGAACACACCCTAAATAGTGTACAAAAAAAGGAGAATAAGGTATAAATAGAGGTTTTTAAGTGGCGAAATCTTAAAATATTGCCAAAACGAGCTTATTACAAGTAAAATTACCGGTTTTTAATACATTAATTTAATGTTAAGCCTTTATAATTACAATTCTAATTGGTAAGCTCTGTCATTTTATAAGCAGAAACATTCTCAAGCTTATCTTTAGAAGCAAGTCTATAGGCGGCAATGTGATCACTTTGTGAATGCTTGGTCAAATAATCTTGATTCACCCATTTCTCGTGGAATAAAAACAGATTCGGGTTATCGTTATCTTGATGTAAGTCGTAAGCAATACAACCTTCTTCTCCTCTAGTGGGACTAATAAGTTTTAGCAATTCGGCTTTTATTTCTTCTCTAAATTCTTCTTTTACTAAAATGTGTACCACTAAGGTTAAATAAGATTTTTTCATAAGATGCTTTAAATTGGTTCTAAAGTTAGAACTATAAAAGTAAAGATTGATGTTGGATAAATTAACCGATCCATCTAAATGTTAGGTTAATTCTAGGGGAAATCTGTTTTGCGGTCTTCGGTACTTTATGCTTCCAATTTTCCTGGGTAGCGCCTTGCATCAATAGAAGGCTACCATTTGCCAATGGAATATCCAAACGTTTTAAATCTGTTCTTGATACATGTTTTAATTGAAAGGGTCTGGTTGCACCAAAGGTAACTGAAGCAATAACTGTATTTTTTCGTTGTTCTCCTTTATAATCTTGATGCCAGTCCACACTATCTTTTCCGTCGCGATAATAATTGAGCAAACAGCGTGTAAATTTGATATCAACTTCTTTTTCTATACGTTCTTTAATGAAAAGTAAATCGTTATTCCATAAATGCATTTTACTCTTGGTATTCGTGTATTGAATGTCTTTGTCAACATCTCCGTACCAAGCGGTCAATCTTGGGTAATCTACCAATTTACCGTGAATGGTAATTTGTTCTTGCTGCCAAGGCGTATTATGAAGTAGACTTTTATAAAGCTTGTTACTCTCTTCAATGCTGAAGAAATTTTCGAACAACGTAATATCCGCTCCTGGTAAATCAAAAGTAGTTTTACGAACTTCTTCCGTTGAAAATAAATTGGTTTGATTAAATAAATCCATTTGAAAATAAGACCTAGTAATTATCTATTCTTGCAAAGATACTGGCTTTGATAGTACTATGTAAGTAGTTGCAGTGGTTTAAATTGTATAAATAAAGGTTAATATTTGTAACGAGTATTTGTTTTACACTATTTTCGTTCATATATCACTTAATTATCCTAAAAATGCAAGTAATAGAAGCGTATAAACCTTTTGAAATACAAGAAATTGAATTGACGGATTGGAAACAACGACCCGTTAAGAATAATTTTTTTGAGCTGGTTTTAATAAAGGAAGGTGAAGGTACCCAGTGCATCAACTACAATGATTATGCCTATGGCAAGAATAGTATGTTTTTATTACCTCCGTTAAAATGCCATTCTTTTACCATTGAAAAACCGACACGTTTTGTCTTTTTAAAGTTTACCGATTCTTTCTTTAAAAATGCGAACAGAATCACTATTGATAGAAATGAGTGGTTTAAAGAGGCATCGTACATCTTATCCAATTACAATCAGTTACCGGGTGATATCATTAAGAACGAATTAGACCGTAATTATCTTGAAAACCTTATTGAGATGATACTTCAAGAGTCTAGAAATTATGGGGAAGAATCTATAAATTTAGTGACTAGTTTAATGACTAGCATATTGGAAATTCTGATTCGTAATATTAAAAAGAGCAGTTATTTTGAATTGGCAAAAAGTAATTCAGATGATAGAATTACTAAAATGCTTACCTATATCAATACCAATATAGACAAGACGGAATTGCTAAAAGTGGAAAATTTAGCCGATGTTTTTCAAATGTCACCTACCTATGTAAGCGAGTATTTTAAAAAGCAGGTGAACATGTCTTTACGCGAATACATTATAAAGGGAAAGCTTAAATTGGTAGAAATTCGTTTATTGAATTCCGACTTCCGTTTAAATGAAATAGCCGATGAATTGGGTTTTACAGATGTAAGTCACTTGTCCAAAACCTTTAAACGCTATACCGGTACATCGATACGGGAATTTAAAAATAATGGTGAATATATGTTATTGAAAAGAGCATCGTGTACACCAACGCCAAGTGCTTAGGCGATCATTTCCATTTTTTTGGATTCTCTAATTAACGCGCTAGCTAAAACGGTAGTGGCATCAATAATTAAGCTATCCTCTATTTTTTCGTATTGTATAGCAAGCGGAATCTCGGTACAGCCTAAAATTACGGCTTGGGCACCTTTTCTTGATAAGTACGTCGCTGCCATTCCCAAATTTTCTTTTGCTTTTTGATTTACCGGATTTGAAAAAGCCTTGATGCCATATGATGTATCGTAAATGGATGGATGCACAAACAAATCTTGTATATCTTCTGATGGTTGTATTACTTCAATATTGTACCTGGACAATACTTCTGGGTATACTTTGGCAAGAATAGTACCTGTAGTACCTAAAACCCCTACCCTAGTAATTTCCGTATGCTTTTCAGAAATATATTTCCCCACTTCTTCAATAAGGTTGACCAAAACACACGATTCTGGTATGCTTTTCTCAATTAAGCTTAATATTGGTTTAGCGTGTGCCGTGTTACATGGAATGCCAATAATACTTGCTCCGCTAGCGATTAAAGAAGCAATGATTTCAGATATGGCTATACCTGGGTTAATTTCTGTTTCACCCAAAAGGTATTTAAAAGGTATTTGGTACGGTCAATGATCTTATGAGGAACTGATAGCATAGATACCGGTAAATGATCTTGGTCAGAACTCGCTTCGGTAAGGTCGTAGACCTTTTTAATTAAATCGATACCAGCGTAACTACCCACACCACCAACTATGCCTATCATTTTATTTGTCATCATAATCTAATCTTTAGCTAGAAAAAGAAATAAGGCACCAAATTAAGAGCATTTAAATCAGTAATGGTCATAATAAATCTATAATTTCTAATATATCCTTTGATCAGTTATAATTACAACCGTTTTTTTGACTTGAATAGATGAAAATGTAGCGCAATACTATATCCGTCAATAGTTAAATTCTTATGGTCAATACTAGCCGATTATAGCTTCTATATTGTGATAAATCAAATAAAAACATAATGAAAATAGAAGATAGCGTAATAATTATAACTGGTGCATCTAGCGGAATTGGTAGAGCAACAGCAATCAAGTTAGCCGATAACGGAGCCAAGGTAGTATTAATGGCTAGAAGCGAAGATGAACTGAACGATCTAAAGTCCGAAATCACTAAAAAGGGTGGAGAAGCCATTGTAGTGACAGGTGACGTGACCAAGAAAGATGATTTTCAAAATGTTGTTTCAAAAACAAAACGAGAATTTGGAAAAATAACCGGTCTTATCAACAATGCCGGTCTAATGCCACTATCATTTGTAGAAAAGCTAAAGACCGATGAATGGGAAAAAATGGTAGATGTTAATATTAAAGGTGTACTTAATGGTGTTGCCGCTGTTTTACCAGAATTAAAGGAGAATAAGGGTGGTAATATCATCAATATTTCTTCTATGGCTGCCAATAGATATTTTCCTGGAGGAGCGGTGTACTGCGCTACAAAATCTGCCGTAAAAATGTTTTCGGAAGGATTACGTCAAGAATTGGCACCTAAATACGGAATCAACATTACCTCTATTGAACCAGGTGCGGTAGCTACAAATTTAACCAGCACAATTACTGATGAGGATATCAAAGAAAAAATGGAAGAAATGCAAAAAATGGAAACGTTAGAAGCGGAAGATATTGCAAATTCCATCTATTACGTGTTAACACAGCCAGAAAGAGTAAACATCAACGATGTTTATTTGGTGCCAAGTGAACAACAATAATAGTAATTTAAAAAATATAACATATGTCTACGACAACAAAACAAGATACATTCAAAACAATAAACCCAACATCGGGAAAAGAAATTTCTTCACATACCTACATGACAGATGAGCAGGTTGAAGAAAGCATTCAACAGTCGCATGAAGCATTTTTAAAGTGGAAAACTAAGAGTGTTGAAGAACGTGGAGAAATTATTAAATCTATTGGTAAAGAACTTCAGAATTACAAGAAAGAACTTGCTGAGTTAATGACCGATGAAATGGGAAAATTGCTAAAACAAAGTAATCAAGAAGTTGATTTATGTACGGCAATTTGTAATTATTCGGCAGAAAATGCGCCAGAGTTTTTAAAGAGCGAAAAGCGTGAACTTTCCAATGGAGGAAAAGGTATTGTAGCCTATTCGCCTATGGGAATCATCTATGGTATACAACCATGGAACTACCCTAGTTACCAAGTATTGCGCTATACGATAGTGAACTTGATGGCTGGTAATAGTATTTTGCTAAAGCATGCATCGAACGTAACAGGAACAGCCAAGTTGCTGAAGAACATTTTTGAGACAGCAGGTTTGCCCGCAAATCTTTTTAATGTAATGGTGATAGAACATGAACAATCTAATGCTATTATAGCGCATAAACTAGTACGTGGTGTTACCTTAACAGGTAGCCCGGTGGCTGGAGAAAAAATTGGAGAGAAAGCCGGTGCACAATTAAAGAAAACTGTATTGGAATTAGGTAGTAATGATGCCTATTTGGTACTGGATGATGCAGATATAGATTTAGCCGTAGAAAAAAGTGTTATGGGGCGTATCTATAACAACGGTGAAACTTGTATTGCCGCAAAGAGATTTATCGCTACGGAAAAAGTATACGATGAGTTCAAGGAAAAGTTTGTGAAGGCGATGGATGCTCTAAAAGTTGGTGATCCTAAAAATGAAGATACCGAATTAGGACCTATGGCGCGTGAAGATCTTAGGGATAAAATTCACGAGCAAGTACAGGAAAGTGTGGAAAATGGAGCCGATGTATTGTGCGGAGGAAAAATTCCTGAAGGGGAAGGTTACTTCTACCCTGCTACTGTACTAAGTAATGTAAAACCAGGTCAACCCGCTTATGATGATGAATTATTTGGACCTGTTGCTTCTTTGATAAAAGCGAAAGACAACGAAGATGCTATGCGTATTGCCAATGATAGTAGATTTGGTCTAGGTGGCGGAATATTTTCCAAAGATGTTGAAAAGGCTACAGAACTAGCGGAAAAACATTTTGACACGGGAATGATATTTATAAACTCCTTCGGATTGGCAGAGCCAAGTATGCCTTTTGGCGGAGTAAAAGATTCCGGTTATGGACGTGAACATGGAGGATTCGGCATGAAAGAATTCGTCAATGTGAAGTCCATTATGATTATGGATTAACTATTTGAACATTAAAGAGCACCTCAACAGGTGCTTTTTTTTAGACCATAATTATGGTTCATTCTATAAACCTATGTTAAAAAATGAATGTTCATTCTTTTTTTGAATACCTTTGAACTGAAGTTATAGTCAAACATAAATGCAAAGGAATTTTCAATAGATCAATACCTTATTTAATAAGGGTTGACCAAAATTCCAGCTAGAAATTATTATAAAAATTAAAACATAACTTATGAGCAAGTCAATTAATTTAAAACAACGTCCGGTAGGTACTCCTACCCTGTCCGATTTTGAATTTAAAGAATTGGACAATGATTTAACCGTCTCTGAAGGTGAAGTCTTGTTAGAGGCAAAATATATATCGGTAGACCCTTATTTACGTGGTAGAATGAGCGATGCTAAATCTTACGTACCACCATTTAAAGTTGGTGAGCCAATCAGTTCGGGTATCGTAGCAGAGGTGTTGGAGTCTAAACATGAAGATTATAAGAAAGGGGAATTCGTATCCGGATTATTGGAATGGAAAGAACAACAAATTTCCAACGGAGAAGGCTTACAGAAAGTGGATAAAAGTAAGGCTCCTTTAAGTGCTTTTTTAGGTATTGTGGGTATGACCGGCTTAACAGCTTATTTAGGTCTTCATGAAATTGGAAAACCTAAAAAAGGTGAAACTCTAGTAGTATCTGGTGCAGCAGGTGCCGTAGGTAGTGTTGTAGGTCAGATTGGGAAAATTCTCGGATTGAACGTTATCGGTATAGCCGGAACAGATGAAAAAATTGATATGCTAAAATCGGAATTCGGTTTTGATCACGGTATCAATTATAAAACTACTGACGATATGAAAGCGGCAATCGAAGAAGCTGCACCTAACGGTGTCGATATATATTTTGATAATGTAGGCGGACCAATATCTGATGCCGTATTGTTCAACATAAATCAGTTTGCACGAATAATTATATGTGGAGCAATTTCAGTGTATAACAAAACCGAAATACCAATGGCGGTTGCCGTTCAACCATTTTTGGTAAAGAACAGTGCATTGATGCAAGGGTTTATTGTACGTAATTATGCCGACAAGTTTCCACAGGCAATGAAACAATTATCTACATGGTTAGGAGAAGAAAAACTAACCTATAAAGAAACGATTGTTGAAGGTTTTGAAAACACTCCCCAAGCATTTTTGGATATGATGGATGGTAAGAAAAAAGGCAAAATGATAGTTAAAGTCTAATTTGTAGACTAATTATAAATCAACATTTAAATAAAATAAAGATGAAAATATTGTTTGTATTAACCTCTCATGATCAGTTGGGAGACACAGGAAAAAAAACAGGATTTTGGGTTGAGGAGTTTGCTGCTCCCTATTACGCATTATTAGACAAAGGAGCTACAATTACAGTAGCCACACCAAAAGGTGGTCAAGCACCGATTGACCCAAGTAGTGATACGGAAGATGCACAAACAAAAGATACCAAACGCTTTAAAGATGATAAAGCGGCACAAGATGTAATTGCGAACACAAAAGTACTTTCAGATTTAGATGCGAGTGATTTTGATGCGGTTTTCTACCCTGGTGGTCACGGTCCTTTATGGGATTTGGCTAACGATGTTACCTCAGTAAAGCTAATAGAAGCATTTAACGAGCAAGAGAAGCCTATCGCATTTGTTTGTCATGCACCAGCAGCGCTTAAAAGAGTTTCTGGTACAGACGGTAATCCTTTGGTAAATGGCAAAAAAGTTACCGGTTTTACCAATTCTGAGGAAGAGGCCGTTCAGTTAACGAATGTAGTTCCTTTCTTGGTAGAAGACATGTTACAGGAAAATGGAGGTATCTATTCTAAAAAAGAAGATTGGGCAGCATATGCGGTTCAAGATGGTAATTTAATTACAGGTCAAAACCCTGCATCATCTGAGTTGGTGGCAGAGAAGTTATTGGCAGCACTGAAATAAGAAGTTTAGTTTGGTTGTTAGGTAATAGTCCAGAAAATCACTTGGTTTTCTGGACTATTTTATTTTAAAACATTACTAATTATAATTTATAGAATAGGTGTTAAATACCAGTCCGCCATCATAAGATTCGGTGTCCGTGAGTACTAATTGATAACCAGATGTAGATTCCCCAAATAATCGTACACCAGCTCCTAAAATCAAGGGGTTGATTTTTACCTTAATGACATCTATAAGTTGATTATCAAAAAGCCATCCGGCAAAAACGCCACCTCCGCATAAGTAAATATCTGTGGTTGAGTTTTGTTTCAGTTCTTTAATCTTATCTAAGTCGTAATCAGAAATAATATGTACTTGATCACTTTTACTATCGAACTGTAAAGATTTAGAGAAAATATAATGCTGCATGTGCGCATACGCTGGCTGCCCAGGTTTTAATCCGTAGACATATCCAAATTCATAGGTGTCTTTGCCCATGATCGTAGTTTCAAATCCCTTTAAATCAGACATATATTTTGTGACCCCACTACCCTCACCTACAAATCCGCTGATATCACCATCGAGTCCACAGATAAATCCGTCAATGGAAATAGCTACGTAATAAACTATCTTGTTCATTATTATTGTTTTGTAGCTGTAAGTTACACTTTTAGAATGATAGCAAGAATATTTTTGTATTTAAGAAATAGCAGAATTTAAAACTATCTCCAGTATTAGATTTCGTTCAATAAAGCCTCAGTATCCGTTATCAATTGAGCTATCGAAGCTCGGTTTAGTCCGTTGTAGATACCACGTATGTGCTTGTTTTTATCAATAAGTAGAAAATTCTCTGTATGCAGAAAATCATTGATATCCTTAGGGATGCCTAAATCATTTTCCACAAAATATTCATTTCTGCCCAAGTTGTAAATTTCAGTTTTATCACCGGTCACCAAGTGCCATTTAGAATCAATAACTCCGTTTTTTTCAGCATATGTCTTCAATACAGAAACGGAATCGATTGACGGGGTTACGGAGTGCGATAATATAGCAACCTCAGGGTTGTCTAAGAATGCCTCTTGTACCTTGGTCATATTATTTGTCATTTTTAAACAAATTCCTGGGCACGTAGTAAAAAAGAAGTCTGTTATATATACTTTATCTTCAAATGATTTTTGGGTTAGGGTATCCCCTAACTGATCAACCAGCTTAAAATCAGGAATTTTGTGAAACTGTTTTTCCTCCTTAGAATTTGGGGTTAACCAATGTGGAGTAAAAGATTCATCGTTATAATAGGGCAAGTACTCTACCCTACTAGTCTCTTTAACCTGTATGTTCTCTTTTTTTACTGTCTGTTTGCAAGCAGAAAAAAGAATTAAGGTAGCTATATAAAATATGGTCTTTTTCATAATGTTTCGTTTTCTGATTTAACCACAACTTCATCTTCTAATTGGTAACAAGAATTTGCTCTTCGTAACCCAAATATACGTCCGTTTTTAGCTTCATAATTGACATATAATGTACCGTTTTGTAGCCAAGCTTTTTGTAGCCCCTCTTCCTTACCGTTGACCAATTGTCTTTCTTTCGCCAATTGTCCGTTTGCATACCATTTTTTCTCTACACCATGCATCTTGCCATTAACATAATTGGCTTCTTGTGCTAATTGTCCGTTTTCCCACCAAGTTTTATAAGAACCTTCAAGGCGATTGTTTTTATAATGGTATTCAACGCGAAGTACTTCATTAGCTGACCATCTTTTGGCAACTCCTTCTCTCTTTCCATTTACAAAACCCACCTTTTCCGCCAAAGAACCATTTTCATGTAAGGTTAAAGCATAACCATCATAAGGTGAGTTTTTGTAATACCAAGTACCTTCTAATTGATTGAGTGTCAATTCCTCCTTAAATTTTGTTTCCTGTTTTATGGTCACAGGTTCTGTAGTTTTGGCTTCAGTTTTGGGTGTAGTATTACAGCCCAGTTGTAAAACCAGAACAATCAAAATAATATGGAAGTTGAGGGTTCTCATTTTTAATATCCTTGAAAAGGACCTGCAAATGCTAAATAAGATCCAGTGGTTGAATACACTTCGTTAATAATGTGATAGTGATATTCTTCTTCACCATCTGAATATTGAGTTGTAGAAGTATGACCGCCGGAAGCATCTAAATCAGTAGGATAATCTCCGGTAGCACTACATTTTCTTCCGTAGAGAAATACTCCGTCCAATAATATACCTACTAGGTTATCGTCATCATTGGTAAAAGCCTTTGGCTCTAGGTGATAATGATACACACCCGGACCAATATGTGCGCCTGTCCAATCTAAACTTGCCGCAGCTTGATCCAATGCGCCACCACCTTCTTGGTCGTTAAATAAAGAAGATCCGCTAACCGCAATACCAATGGTACCTAATTCTGTTTGTACCGTACTACCTGTCAAATTTGGGGTAGCATCAACACGAATGGTTGTAGCATTGTTATTACTGGACATAATACTTGGTGTAAGGGCTACATCTGGCTCTTCTTTATAAAGAGAGTTTCCTTCACCCCAATATACCGTCTCATGATTAGGAAGACCAGTGGTTTCAATAACTACTTCAGAACCATCTAAGTACACGGTAACCGCGTCTGTATTAAAAGCACTGTATGCTGCATGAAGTTCTGTTGCAATTTCTTCATCATCCTCTTCATCAGTACTTACAATATCTTCAAGAACATCATCATCTACACTATCACTACTACAAGCTAAAAGTGTTATAAATGATAAGGCTAAAACTAGCGAAGATTTTGGGATACTATTAAATCTGTTTTTTTTCATAATTGTTAATTTAATGGGGATTTTATAAGTGTCTTTAAATGAATTTTTAGTTGGATAAATCTGTATTTTTTTATGATCGTTTAAGTTTACGGCACAAGTATAATCATATGTTTATATGGAATTTTTATTAATCAGTGAACTACCGATTGTATTAAGCGAATGACCGATGTTTTAAAGTTGATGAATTTTTGATAGGTTGTAAAAATCAAAAAATCTAACCGCTAATTGTAATAATTAGGTTATTCAATAGGAACTTTTGAAAGAATGGTCTTTTGAACGATAAAGCTAAATACCAAAAGACTAATTACAATTATTATGGCAAAAGTAGAATTGAAGCTTGCATTCTGTTCGTTGGCCTCAATAAACTTATTTCCGCTTGCTATAAGTTCTAGTGTATGACCATTGTCGTTATTTAAAACAAACTGGTCTTTTTGAAAACCGTCTTTAAATAAAAACAGTGCACTTTGGCTCTTTGAAATATCATTGAATGCTGTGTTTTTTATATGAATGGACTGTAAATCTGAATCTATACCAAATACCTCAAAAACGACTTTGGTTTCATGCCCTAGTTTTACAACGCCATTACCCAAAGAAATCTCAGAACCATCATTAAAGTTTATCTCAAGATTATTTTTTATGTGAGCTAAAACCATTTGTTGAAACTCCTCGGGGGAATTATAAGGAGTTTCGGTAAAATGGGTTCTAATCTCTTGTTGAAAAGCAGTTAATGAAGAACTGATCTGTAGTATCCATGTGTCATCTCCTTTTTCTACCAGCATTGTGGTAGATGCATCAGGATTGTGGGCATGCCCAAATAATATGAACAGTACGGTACAGATAGTTAGGATATACTTTTTCATAGCATCTATTAATTAACGTAGGCACCTTTAAGCCCATCTATAAAATTATTATTGCCAGCTGCATCTACGTGGTAGTGATAACCTCTGGTGTCATCTTCATGGCCTCTTAATTCATCTAGATCCGTAGCTTCAACACCTTCACTGTCCTTCAATTCATAAATTCCAAATCCGTCTAAGGCATAACCAATTAAAGCTGCATGACCATCTTCTTGAACAATCTTGGTACTAAAACCTGTAGCAGCATGATAATGATATCCTTGGTGTACGTTGATATGACCACCGGCATCGTCAAAAGGTGCCAAGGTATAGGCGCCAAGAATATTATCTACAGGTGCCGGAGCAGAAAATTCGATACCGTTTAAGGCAACACCACGTGTAGATGGTGCAGTGGTTGTTTGCGGACCTTGTGCAGCGGTATTAAAAAGTACTGGAGTATTTTGAGCCACTGGAGTGACGGGTATGGTCCAAGTCTGATTTAAATTTGTAATATAAGATGGTAAGCACTCTACACAAAAATTTTCGTATTCTGCACCCACGTTTGGGTTGGCCGCATTAATACAATCATCTTCGGTATCGGTAATATAAATGTCTCCGTTTTCATCATACATCATCCAATTATCATCGTTATAGAATTCAGCTAAATTCTCTACAAAGGCACCATCAACATCATAAACTTCTCCACTTTCTAACCAAATTCCGCCTGCTTCGGCACTATCACCAATGTTTTCTGGGCACCATGGTCCCATTTCATGATCACCGGGCAAGCTCGTTGTTACTATTTCATAGCAATCGGTTTCTGTACCATCAGATAGTGTACATGGTACCGTGGTTATGGTAACCGACCCATCTTCGGTATAGAAATATGAAGCATCTACGCTTACCACACTTGTGTCTTCATCTGTAGAGTCATTATCGGTAACCGTATCTTCACCATCTTCGGTCACCAAATCATCTGAAGAGGCATCATCGCTACTACAGCCAACAAAACTCATAATGGAAAAGGTGAAAATAGAGAAAGCCAAAACGTGATATATACTTTTCTGTATCATAGTTGAATGGTTTAAATTGATGTTGTTTTAAAGTGTTTAAGATCTGTTCAGTTCTTGATTCAATTTTGTGGCAATTATTTTTGTTTTATTCCTTAAGTTCTTAGCAATCGAAAGCTGATCTTTAGTCTGCAGCAACCTGTCTATTACACTATTTTGATATTCCCTACTAACCAGAAGTTCAGAATAGTTCGATGAATTACCATAATTTTTTATGCGCTGATAATTATAACTGTCTTCCGGTAAAATTTCTATTAAAGAAATATGCTTTTCTATAACCGGTTTTAATCGCTCGGTAATAATATTTTCAATCTTACCCTGCTGTATGTTAAAATTATCAAGTTCGTTCGGGTAAGCAGCAATCAGCTTTTTAAGGGAATCACTTTCAATAAATTCAAACTTATTGGTGGCGTTTATCGAGTTTATCGCTTCATCTCTAACGATGGTTTTATGATAGTTTAAATTAACGATCATTGATTTGGCATCGGATGTTAGGTCCGTGGGTTCCACACCTAGGTAGTTGATAGTATTTTGTAAGGTTTGAATATTATTAGTGTAATCTGCAATAGCACTATCTAATACTCCCAAATTGGTGTTTAGCTCTTGACTTAAGCTTTTATAGATTTTTACTTCTACGATCCTATTTTTTCTAGATTCATTTAGATCATTGATTTTCCATGCAATTAAAAGACCAATTACAATCAGTAGAATTTCACCTAAAGCATATATTAAATAGGTTTTAAACTTTTCTAGTTTTAATAGTTGACTTCTAACCTTTCTGAATAAGACCATTTATAATATGCTTACCTAATTAATAAGTACGAACTAGAGAAAAGCCCGTTTGTGAATGAATTGAAAACATAATCGATAATTTGACGCAAGCCCGCAGAATAATTAATTCTCAATTATTTAGTAATCAAAGCATCATGGCGAACCATGATGCTTTGGGCTAATTTTCAACAAAAATTATTGAAAGGGTAAAAATTTTTGTGATACCTAGTTTCTAGGTCTTCCTTTTGGTTTTGGAGCCTCGTCGAATTCTTCTTCAGAAATAAATCCATCTTCATTGCTATCTATTTCAGAAAAGTTATCCTTTAAAGGACCTTTTACTTCTTCTTCAGAAAGCTGGCCATCTTCATCTGCATCCATTTCTTCTAAAAGTTTAGCATATGTAGGTGGTTCTTTTCTTTCTCCTCTAGATTGTGCGTTAACGGCTACAGTTCCAAATGCAACCAACATAGCAAATAACAATCCGGTTTTCAATGTAATACGTTTCATATTTTTCTATTTTAACAACTAATATTTGACAGCAAAGATGTAAGAATCTTTAATGCTGAATGACCATTTTAAGTGTTTACGGTTTACTTTTAAGTGAAACTAGTCTTACGTTCTGTAAACACTTTGATTATATCTATTTAGACCCTTGCTTTTGAGGTTCATTTGAAAAATTATTCCTTTTATTTGCAGCATGAACAGACATAAGAATTTTATTTTTCACGCAGCGTTATGGCTACTTATATGGGTTACCGCGTGGATATTTACAGGTAGCGAAATTCAATTTTTAGATGAAAACTCGTTGGTATTTGTATTTCAAATAGCGGTCATTGCCAGTTTAATTTATTTTACGATACCACAACTTTTACTGACAAAAAAATATGTACTATTTACCGTGGTTTCTGTAGCCATTGTTATAGTTGCTACATTAATTCTTACAAATATTATTGGTGATCCCTTATTGGGCGTTAATTCTGATTTTGGTGCAGGTCCGGATTTGGGACGCAGACCAGGACCACGATTTGAAAATGGTCCGCGAATGGAGGCTAATCGTAGACCACCATCTCGATTCTTTATTAACCTTCTTTTAATTGTAATTGCCTATGTAATAGCAACATTGGTAGAAATTTTTCTATTTGCGCAACGTAAAGAGGAAGAAATGATCATCAATAAAAATGAAGCATTACAAACAGAATTGAAGTTGTTGAAATCGCAGATCAATCCTCATTTTTTATTTAATGCATTGAATAATATTTATGCGTTATCGGCAATAGATGCTGTTAGAACTCAAAAAAGTATCAGTTACTTGTCCGACATGCTGCGATATGTTCTTTATGAATGCGAACAAGAAATTGTACCCTTATATAAAGAGATAGATTATATTGAAAACTATATTAAGTTGTTTTCGCTTAAAAGCAGTAAAAAGTATCCTATAACAACTACTTTTTCCATAGAAGACCAGAACGTTCCTATCGTACCCATGTTATTAATTCCTTTTTTGGAAAACGCCCTAAAACATAGTAATATTGAAAAAATTGAAGGCACATTCATTAATTTGAAGATTAGTTCATTTGCCGATGGTATTAATTTTGAATTGGAAAATTCTAAACCCGAACATAGTATAGTTAAGGATGATGTAGGTGGTATTGGTATAGAGAATGTAAAGAAACGTTTAGCTATCTTGTATCCTGATCGTCATGAATTGGTTATTAATGAAACTTCATTGGCATTTAAGGTAAATTTAAAACTCCAGTTGCATGAATAGTATAGACTGTATAGTAGTAGATGATGAAGAGTTGGCAAGGTCATTATTGATTACATACATTAATAAATTAGAGTTTTTGAATTTGGTAGGAGAAGCCGAAAACCCGTTAGAGGCTTTGAATATTATGAAGGAAAAACCAGTAGACCTTTTGTTTTTAGACATTCAAATGCCAGAAATAAAAGGAACTGATTTTGCAAAGATGTTGGGTGAAAAAACCAAAATCATCTTTACTACGGCCTATTCTCATTATGCTTTGGAAGGATATGAATTAAATGCGGTGGATTATCTTTTAAAACCTATAACGTTTGAACGTTTTGTTACTGCCGTCAATAAAGTGCAAACCAAAAGTTCCATTGAAAAATTGGATACGATCACAATTAAATCTGGCTATGATCTGCATAAAGTAAAGTACGATGATATTCTTTATGTAGTTAGTGACAGTGAGTATGTTACCTTTCATTTAAAATCAAAGAAAATTATTAGTAATCAACGCTTAAAAACGTTGGAGCAAGAGCTACCTAGTTCTCTTTTTATGAGAGTACACAGGTCATTTATCATTAATAGAAATTACGTTACCGGATTAAAGGGACGAGACCTACAGCTATCGGACGTAAATATACCGGTTAGTGACTCATATTACGATCATGTAAAACAAGAACTGTTTTAAACCTGAAAACAATTTTCTATTTATTTCTACACTACTTTTAGTAAGTATCTAGCTGTTAGATGCCTATGCCGTAATTTTCAAAATTGTGAATATCTATTGCTTTTTTTAGGGTAACAAACTATAGCTAAGAAGTATATTTAGCACCCCAAAAAAAATATTAAGTTATGAGTGCAACATGGTACGAGTGTAAAATAAAATATAGAAAATTAGATGATGCTTCTGGTATGTTAAAGGTAAAGACAGAACCATTTTTGGTAGATGCAATATCTTATACCGAAGCAGAGAGTAGAATAACCGAAGAGATGTCGGTTTATTTGAGCGATACCGAAGAAATTAAAATTACGAATATTAAGGAGGCCAACTACGCCGAAATACACCCTTTTGAGAATTCTGATAGATGGTTTAAATCAAAAGTGTCATTGATAGCCTTTGACGAAGAAAGTGGTAAGGAGCGTAAAACGAACATGTATCTTTTGGTACAGGCAAACGATGTAAAAGAAGCTTATGACAATACCATGAGTGTTATGAAAGATACTATGGGCGAGTATTCTGTGCCTTCTATTTCTGAATCACCTATTATGGATGTGTTTCCATATTTTTCTGGAGAGGAAGACGATATGGAACGCGTAGAAAAATTCAATACTTTAAAAGATTCCGTACCTGTTGATAACACAATGGATGAAGAGTTGGAGCTTAGTGATGTAATGAGCAGCGAAGAATAAAAAGCCTTAAATATTAAAATAAAAAAGAGGACCAATTAGGTTCTCTTTTTATTTCATGGCAACTTAATCGATTACTTCATTATAAGCACATCATTAATAACGTGTACTACTCCGTTAGAAGCTTTTACATTGCCTAAAACAACTTCTGTTTTGTTTCCTTTTTCGTCCTTTAGCTCAATTTTATCATTTTTAAGACTAGCGGTTATCTCATGACCACCCACAGTTGTAAAAGTGTATTTTCCATTAGAACCTTTAATTGCGGCTACCAGTTTATCACTAGTTATTACCCCAGATACTACATGGTATTGTAACACCTTGGTCAGCATTTCCTTATTTTCAGGTTTCCCTAGCTCAGCAATAGACATTTTTTTAGGTAATTTTTCAAATGCATTATTTGATGGCGCAAATACCGTATAGCTACCAGGTTCTGATAACATTTTATCTAAATCTGCTGCCTTTACTGCAGATACCAGTGTACTTAACTCTTCATTTTCACTCGCAACAGCGGCAATACTGGTAGCCATCATTTCCTTTTGCTTGGCTTCCTCTTGTGCTTTAGCTTCTTGGGCTTTCATTTCTGCTTCTTCCATTGCCACTTTTTCTTCCATGGCTTTTTTATCCGCATCTACTTTGGCTTGATCTTTACAACCACTTAATGCAAATATTGCAATGGCAACACATACTAGATTTTTAATATTTCTTGTTTTCATAATTTATAGTTTTAATTTGATTATTAATAGTACTCACCTATATTTAGCTAAGTGATGCTGAACTTTACCTAGATTATTTCTGTTGTTGCTCTACCTTTCTAAAGACTTATGTTAGATTAAATTACTTACGCAATTTTGAGCATAGGGTTCAGAACTCTTTAAAAGAAAAGAATCCATTGAAGTATTAAATCTTCAATGGATTCATACACATGAGCAACATATTAATTATACTGGTACTTTATCAGAAAGTTCTCTTCTTTCCCAGTTACGATGTTTTGCAATGCTTTTGACAAAATTAGATGCGGAATCGTTGATATGAACGGCAGTGTCATCTTTAAAATTAGATACGAAAGAATGGTCTAAAACCTGTTCGCCTTCTTCGTCGACCGCTATAGTTTTACAATACTTAAAGGTCTCATTAACAAATTTTATATATTTTCCATTATTGATCAATGTCTTTACAGATTCTTCACCACCCGGAATGTAAATAGCATCGAAAAGAACACTTTCTGTAGTGGTAATGGAAGCATCGACCTTATGGTCTACACCTTGATCACATTTGACAGTGCCACCATGTGGTGCAACTATGTTCATTACTGCACCTTCTTTTTCCAGTTTTTCTTTTATCGGTTTATAGTTTTTCATACTAAACCCATCTGCAACTAGCACAGCTACTTTTCTTGTAGCAATACTATCGAATTTTGTATTTGCCATGCTTAATGCTTCTGACTTTTCTAAATAGATTTTCTTTTTTCCGGGTTGATGCTTTTCAACTTCGGCATCAGCACCAATAGCTTGGTTTATGGGTCTTTCTATATCCTTCGGTATTTCCATACCTAACCCCTTGGCAACGGTATCGGCAAGTTCATCGTCAATCTGTGAAATTAGATATAGCATGCGTTGTTTAATATGATCATGGTTGCATTTACCTAATTCAAAGGTATAAGCAGCAGCAACATGTTCTTTTTCCCAATCTGCCAAACTTCTATAAAACAATGCAGGTTGAGAGAAATGATCACTAAAACTTTCGCTACGGGTTCTTATTTTTTTGGCATCTATTCGCTCTTCGTAAGAATGAAATGCACCTTCTGCCATTTTAGATAAATGAGGACAACCACCGCTTAAACTATTAGGGAAATATGCTGTTTGACCTTTTGGAATTTCCATTTGCATGTGAGCATCACGTTGATTGTTATGTGTATCTACAACTGGACGATTGATCGGAATCTGATGAAAATTAGGACTGCCTAAACGCGATAATTGAGTATCTCTGTACGAGAATAAACGTCCTTGTAATAATGGATCGTTAGTAAAATCGATACCAGGCACTATATGACCCGGTAAAAACGCTACTTGTTCCGTTTCGGCAAAGAAGTTCTCAGGGTTCTTGTTCAACGTCATTTTACCAATAATTTTAACCGGTACCATTTCTTCGGGAATCAATTTGGTAGGGTCTAATAAATCGAAATCAAATTTATGTTCATCGGCTTCTGGTACAATTTGTACACCTAGCTCCCACTCAGGGTATTGTCCCGCTTCAATGGCATCCCATAGATCTCTACGATGAAAATCAATATCGGCTCCGTTTATTTTTACTGCTTCTTCCCATGTAACGGAATGTACACCTAAGGTTGGTTTCCAATGGAATTTCACAAAATGGGCTTCCCCTTTATCGTTAATTAATCTAAAAGTGTGTATACCAAAACCTTCCATCATGCGAAAACTTCTAGGAATTGCCCTATCGCTCATAACCCAAATATGATTGTGCAATGTTTCTGTAGCTAATGAAACAAAATCATAAAAAGTATCATGTGCAGACGCAGCTTGTGGAATTTCCTTATTTGGTTCCGGCTTTACGGAGTGTATTAAATCTGGAAATTTCATAGCATCTTGTATGAAGAAAATCGGCATGTTATTACCAACAAGGTCCCAAGTACCTTCTTGAGTATAAAACTTAACAGCAAATCCTCTTACATCTCTTGCTAAATCTGGAGACCCCTTAGATCCGGCAACGGTTGAAAAGCGAACAAATACGGGAGTTTTACGTGTAGTATCGGTAAAAATTCCTGCTTTACTATATTCTTCTAAACTTTCGTACAATTCAAAATACCCGTGGGCTGCACTACCTCTTGCATGTACAATACGCTCTGGTATACGTTCATGGTCAAAACTTGTAATCTTCTCGCGAAGTAGAAAATCTTCTAATAAGGTTGACCCACGTTCACCAGATTTTAAGCTGTTATTTGTATCGTTAACCTTTAAGCCTTGGTTAGTGGTTAGGGCTTTATCGGTCAAATCTTTTTTATAGTTCTCTAAGTCTTTTTGTTTTGCGGTATCGGTTGTTTTCTTTTCCATTCTATAGACATTTTAATATTGATTGCCATAAAATTACTGGGAATAAAAAGGTATAATTAGCTGTTAAAAATCAAAAAAAGACTCTAAAGAATATAAAAGGTCAATTATTGTGATATTTAAAATGATTGTAATTGATTGATTATTAGATTATATGGGTATTTAAAAAAAAAGAACAGGGAAGTCTCTCTTTAAGCTAAGAATATCGAATACCTACAATTTTAAATGTACGGTCTGTTTTTCCAATTTTGAGTACGGCAACTTCATTTACTGTTTTGCCAATTAGCACTCTTGCTATTGGTGAAAGAAAAGAAATTTTATCATCTGCAATATTAGCCTCATCTACACCTACAATTTGAAACTCTTTTGGTGTTTTTGCATCACCTATCAATAAAGAGACTCTAGCTCCAAAACGAACTTCGTTTAACGGTTGGTTGTTTAGGTTTACAACTTTTGCCGAAGAAATACGCTCATTCAATAGCTGTAATTTGGCATTGATTAAATTGATGGCAATGCGTTGTTCTTTTTCATTATCTTGTTGGGACAATTCCTTATCCTTTATCAGTCTGTCCTTCTCACCAAATAATTTATGTAAACCTATTTCGGTTACATAATTGGTGGCGCCTAATGGCAAGTCTGCCCTTGGTGGTACCATTGGTATTTCTTCCTGATCCTCTTCTTTTACAAATCCTCTGCTCATAAATATCAATTTCGAACAAAATTAATAGTTATCGTCAAGGAGGCTTAATGAGAAGAAATATAAAATTGCCTCAATTAATACTATAGTAGTAACCTTTAAAGGCATCAATCTAACCCTTAAGAATTTAAAGAGTTGTCATTAATGTATTCTAGAAATCGGGGCTTGTACTGTTCAGAGACCGTAATACGTTGTTTGTTGATGATAATCTGACTACGTTCAACCACTTCAACATATTTTAGGGCAACTATAAAAGATCTATGTACGCGCATAAACTGCGAAGAAGGTAAATCTTCCTCTAGACTTTTAAGACTCATTAATGTTAGAATTGGCTTGGGGTTGTCTTTCAACCAAATTTTAATATAATCTTTTAAACCCTCAAAATAGAGTACATCTGCCAATTTAATGCGTAATTGTTTGTATTCGGATTTTACGAAAAGAAACTCCTTTTCTTGAGGTATTTCTTGATTTTGAGCGGTTTTATTTCCTCTCACTAATGAAAACCACTCTAAAGCTTTGTTAGAAGCCGTTAAGAATTCAGCATAATCAAAAGGTTTAAGTAGATAATCTAATGCCTCTACTTTAAAGCCTTCTAGGGCATATTGATCAAAAGCAGTAGTGAAGATGACCTTAGAATTTTTCGGTAGCATTTTAGAAAATTCAATTCCTGTTAAATCTGGCATCTGAATATCAAGAAAAAGAAGGTCAACCTGTTCTGTATTTAAAAACTGCATAGCTTCGATTGCGCTATTACATTTTTTAATCAACTTTAAATATGGGGTCTTTTCTACATAACTCTCTACTAGATTAACAGCCATAGGCTCATCGTCTACAATCATACAAGTAATCTGAACTGCTTCCATACTAGGTTATAATTTTCAGGTAAACCGAATAAATACCATCTTTGGTTTCTTGTGTGAACTGGTGTTTATTGGGGTAAAGTAATTGTAATCTCTTTTCTAAGTTAGGTAGCCCAATACCAGAACCGCTTTTATCCGTATGCTCTTTAGGAAAGTTATAATTTTCTATTTGAAATATTACACTATTATCTTGGGTAATCATATCAATGGAAATTACACTTTCTTTATTGGCAGAAACACCATGTTTAAAAGCATTTTCTATTAATGAAATAAACAGCAAAGGAGCAATTTTAATTTGCGGTTCACTTAGTGGAAAACTAGATTCTACCGTGGTTTTATCCGTTAGGCGCAACTTCATCAATTCTATATACTTTCTCATGAATTCTATTTCTTTTGAAAGCGGTATAAATTCTGTACTTGTTTCATATAACAAATAGCGCATTAATTTGCTCAAACTATGAATTGTAGACTTTGCTTTTTCTGGAGAGATATCCACCAATGAATAGATGTTGTTCAAGGAGTTGAAAAAGAAATGTGGTTGAAGTTGATATCTAAGATGTTGCAGTTCTGTCTGTAGCTTAAAGTTATCGGCTTCTTTCTTTTCAGCTTCTGTTTTTACCCATCTTTTAGTTGTTTTAATGGCTATAGAAAACAGTAATGGAGCTGCATAAGACAGCATTTGCACATATATAAACAGTTGAAATGGCGGTCCTTCCCTACCATCATCTTGTGGTCTGTTTTTAATGAGGTCAGCAAAGTAACTAGCTTCAATAAATTCTTTAAGCAGAATAGAAAAACCTATTAAACCAAGATTGATAATAATAAAGGCGAATGTCTTTTTTGGGAATAGAAACCTATCGATTAAAACGAAAAAATTCAAATAAAATATCACTGCATAGAATAGCATAGGAATCAAGAAATGGGCTACCAATCTATTGGTATCCAATTCTTGCCCGTATGATAGAACGAAAGGCATGCTGAACAGCACCAACCAAATGAGAAGGTGCTGTGCTAGTAGTATTTTTTTGTTTTTATACATAGTTACTTATTCATAGCGCAATGCTGTAATAGGATCTAGCGCCGCAGCTTTCTTTGCAGGGTACCATCCAAAGAAAATACCGGTAATCGCACATACGGCAAATGATACAAATATGGAATATATGGCTACACTTGTAGGCCAATGTAAGAACTTTTCTATGAAAACGGTAGCGCTTAAACCTAAGATTACACCTAAGAGTCCGCCCGTAATACTGATCAGTATAGCTTCAATCAAGAATTGTAATAGAATATCAGAGCCTTTTCCTCCAACTGCCATACGTAGTCCAATTTCCTTGGTACGTTCTTTTACAGACACATACATAATGTTCATAATACCGATACCACCGATCAATAACGATATGCTTGCTACTGCAACCAATAGTATGGTGAGCATTTCACTGGTTGAACTAAAAGTTGAAATTAATTCTTCCATAGAACGCACAGAAAAATCATCATCTTCATTATCCAACAGCTTGTGTTCTGAGCGTAATATATCGGTAACCTCAATAACGGCATTAGGTGCATCATCTTCACTAACAGCAGAAGCCATAATCTGATTCAAATAATCAATGGCCAAAATTCTTTTTTGTACTGTCGTATAAGGCGCTATTACAATATCATCTTGATCTTGACCAAAAGTGTTTTCGCCTTTCTCTTCTAAAACTCCTATTACCTTGAACGGAATATTATCAAAACGTATCATTTGACCTACGGGATCTTGACCATCTGGAAAAACATTTTCGACCACAGTTTGACCAAGAACTACGACTTTAGAAGCTGACTTTACCTCTGCATCGGTAAACATGCTACCACTTTGTAGCCCAACTACTTTAATCTTTAAATACTCAGGATTGACACCATAAATGGTACTGGGCCAGTTGTTGGCTCCGCTAATTACTTGTCCGCCACCATTCACCACTGGTGTAATGTAGCTCAATAGCGTAGATTTTTCTTTAATAACCTCATAATTGTCTAGCGTTAAGGTCTGAACATCACCACCGCTACCTCTCGCCGGACCCCTATCATCGGTACCAGGTCTTATGGTAATCATATTAGACCCCATGCTAGAAATGGTACTTCTTATACTCTCTTTTGAACCTTCCCCTATTGCTAACATGGCAATTACCGATGCTACACCTATTATAATACCCAACATGGTCAACAGGGTTCTCATTTTATTGAGAACTATGGCTTTATATGCTATTTTAAGTAGATTTAATATTCTCATAATCAATGGTCTTCTTGAGGCAGTTTTGCCAATTCTTTTGCTGCCGACTGAATATTTTCATTCTTATAGTCTTGAATAATATTTCCATCCTTTAAAACAATGGTTCTGTTACTAAAGGTGGCAATATCAGGCTCATGCGTTACAAATGTGATCGTAATGCCCTGACTGTTTAGATCCTGGAACAAAGACATTATTTCATACGATGTTCTTGTATCTAAATTACCAGTGGCCTCATCTGCTAAAATCATAACAGGATTATTTACCAATGATCGAGCAATGGCAACACGCTGTTGTTGACCACCTGAAAGCTGAGATGGCGTGTGATGTAACCTATCGCCTAAACCGACCATCTCCAATGCTTTTACGGCACGCTCTCTACGTTCATCATTACCTACGGTACTATTATAAAGTAACGGTAGCTCAACATTTTCTATAGCAGATGTTCTTGCCAATAAATTGTATGATTGAAAGATGAATCCTATTTTCTCATTTCGGATGGTAGCCAATTGATTACGACTCAAATCTTTCATACCAACACCATCTATCTCGTACGAACCGGATGTTGGTTGATCTAAACATCCTAAAATATTCAACATCGTACTTTTACCAGAGCCACTAGATCCCATAATAGTTACAAACTCACCCTCGTGTATGGTAAATGAAATTCCACGTAGGGCATGAACTGTTTCATTGCCCATGGTAAATTCACGTGTAAGCTCTTGTATCTTTATTATTTCTTTACTCATAATTTTTATTTTTTACCTCCCGGTGGTTTTGGCATGAACGGACTCTCTTCAGAACCGCCCGCTGGTGGTCCAGATATACTGGTTTCAGACTTTAAACTGTAGACCAACTTGTCTCCTTCGTTTATACCACTGAGAATTTGAACATTTACTCCGTCACTCGCACCTAAAGTCACTTCTTTTGGGGAAATAGCTCCGTTAGATTCCATCACCCAAACTTTAGTAGATTCTTCATCATTGTTCATAGGTCCACCTTCTGGACGTTCAACTGTTAAGTTTTCTTGCTCATTATAAGCCATCATTTCTGGAGGTGTAGGTTTAAAATTGATAGCCTTTGCCTCTACCGATAACACATCCTTTAACTCTAATGTGTAAATAGATATCGTTGCTGTTAGTCCGGGTTTCAATCTCAAATCAGGATTGTCGGCTTTTATAACCACAGTATACGTAACTACGTTTGAGGTCACAGTAGGATCTAACCTAACCTGAGTGACTTCTCCTTCAAATTCTTGACCTTGGTATGCATCAACCGTAAAACTTACTCGCTGACCTTCTTCTACAACACCTATATCTGCCTCATCAACATCGGCTTCAACCTGCATCTCCTTTAAATCTTGAGCTATGGTAAATAGCGTTGGTGTGCTATAGCTTGCGGCTACTGTTTGTCCCTCTTCAATATCTCTAGATAGCACTACACCATCAATTGGAGAATAGATATTGGCGTAACCTAAGTTGGTTCTCGCTTGCTGTAGATCAGATAAACGCTGCGTTACAGTACCTTTTGCGGTTTCGTAATTGTAAAGAGCATCATCATAATCAGATTTACTTATAACCTGGTTGTCATATAATGTTTTTTGCCTTCCATAAATCGTCTGTAGATAATTTCGGTTGCTTACCGCATTATCATACGAGGCTTGTGCTTGTACTGTCGCAGCTTTTAGGTTGGTCTTATCCAACTCTGCAATAAGCTGCCCTTCTTTAACAACGCTATTATAATCCACATAAATTTTTTCAACTACACCAGATACCTGTGTACCAACATCTACTTGGTTTATTGGCTCTATGGTTCCTGTAGCAGTGACCATGGTAGTTACGTCTCCTTTTTTGGCAACTATAGTTTTAGCTTCAATGGTGGTATTTTCATCCCCTGTCATAAAGCTATAGGCTACAAAGGCTACGATTACTAATGCAATACCGCCTAATATGATTTTGTTTTTATTTTTCATTTTAGTTAAAGTTTAATTTCGTTTCCTTGATAGAATTGTAATAATTGGTGGTACAGAATATTTAGATATTTAGACTGTAGGTAATTTTGTTGGGCATTGGTATATGTGTTCTGACTTATAACTAAATCAGTTGTACTTAAATCGCCCAACTCGTATTTTTTCTGTGCTAGATTATATGATTGCTCGGCAGCTTCTTTAGAAACTTCAGCGGCAATCAATTGTTCTTGTGATGAAAGCGCATTTTGGTAAGCGGTTTCAACCTTTTTAATGACTTCTTTTTCTACTGTTTGTTTTTGTATTTCAGCTTTTTCTATATTAAAAGATGCTATTTGTACTGCAGACTTTGTTTGGTTTCGATTAAAAATTGGAATGCTTAAACTTAAACCCAATCTTTGGTTGAAATTGACATCTAATTGATCGGTAAAAGTATTGTCACTTATACTAGTGTACCCAGTACCAAGGCTACCGGTCAATAATAATGTTGGCAGATAACCACCTTTGGCAATGTCCAGTTCTTTTTCATTGATCAGAATATTAGTGTTACTGGCTTCTACTTCTGGTAAATAAGCCAAGGCATTGGTATAAATAGCTTCTCTATTTAATTCTAGGTGAAATAAATCTTGATTTTCATCTACCGTTTCTATTTGTAAATCTTCCAATGGAGAAAGTTCAAGCAATTGCTTAAGATTGATAATATTTAGTTCGTAGTCATTTTTGGCAGCAATAACATTGAATTTATTGGTAGCGGCCTGACTTTGTGCTTCGGTATAATCACTTAAAGCTATGGTACCGGCATCTAATCTTGATTTTGCCCTAAGCACTTCTTTTTCAGAAGCGTCTAAATTATTCTCTGCAATGCTAATACCTTCCTTACTGTATAAGGTCTGTAAATAGGATTCTAGAATACTGATTACAATATTGTTCTTTGCTTCTTGAGCCAATAAGCTATTTTGCTCAATAAGTAATTTGTTCTGTTTTACTTGGTTGTTTAATTGATTTCCTTGAAAAAGTGTTACAGAACTATTAATACCTAAATTGGTACTGTGGATTTGATCCGAAACATAGTCGCTAGTAATAGGGTCAATTGTGGTACCACTAGAAAAATTTTGGGAAGCACTACCAAATAGATTCGGCAGCTTGGCAGATTTTGAAGCATTATAATCAACCTCCGATATGTTCGTATTGATATCCGCATCCTTTATGGTAATATTATTTTCTATGGCATACGAAATACAATCTTCTAAAGACCATATTTTGGACGAAGAATTTGTTTCAACATCTTGGGCAATACCAAAGTGAGAAATTAGAATGCTTGCTATGATTATAAATTGTTTCATTTAAAGCGTGTTTTTAATTAACACACCAAAAGTGAAACTTTATACTACTTTATTAAAAAGGAATAGAAGTTTGCCCTTTTTATTTATACGGAAAGTGGAATTTTATCGACGAGATTTTTGGCAATTACTGAACTAATCAGCAATTGCCATTTTCTCTTTTAGTTTAGTTGAGCCTCTTGCTTAACCATATTTAATTGTTGCTGTAAATCTTTTAAACGTTCAACTTCTTCATTACCCGGTACTTTATCTGAACCACCTACGATATAGGATAAATACGCAATTTGCGGAACCAGCATTTGCTGAGGATAGGCACCTTCATCATTTTTAATAGTCTTTAAAATAGTTTCTAAAGACTGTTTTCTTTCGCCCCTGCTTTTTTTGATTTCCGTTTCTAGGTCCGACTGAAATTTGCGGGCTTCGGTCAATAAATTCAACACTTTATTTTCAAAGGCGATATGATTCGCTATAATCGTTTCATCTATACCTTCTTTAGCTAAGCGTGGATCTACTTTAATTATAAAAGGTTGTTCAAATGTTTCTTTTTCTACTGTTAGTTTTGCGGTATATGATCCAGGAGGCACCATAGGTCCGTTTTTGTAACTTCTAGAGGGTTTATCGCTCCAAGCACCTTTTTGTTTCATGTCCCATTGAAATCTATTGATGCCTTTTTTAGTTTCAAGTTTTGTGTCATAATAAGTGAAAGACATACTGAGCCCCATATTTTCTACTTCCTCTTTGGTGGATTTTGCCATTGTTGAGTCACTAGTTATCGTTGCTATAGATTTTTTGTTCTCATCTAATATTTCTAACTGTACATCATTCTTGCCTTCTTTTGGGAGGTAATAATCAATTAGTACTCCGGTTGAAGGATAATCGGGAAAACCTTTTGATCTTCTAGGTGTTCTATATCTAATTGTAGTATCTGGTTGAAACAATACAGGAGTATCATTTAGCGATGTTATAGCATTATCTCTTAACGTTGTAATGTTGTCAAGCACCCAAAAACCGCGTCCCATCGTACTTAAAATTAAATCGCCTCTATATAGTATTACATCGGTTATTGGTGTTACGGGTAAATTCTGTTGAAAAGGGTTCCAATTTTCACCATCGTTTAATGATACAAACATGCCGTATTCCGTACCTGCATATAATAAACCTTCTCTTACCGGGTCTTCGCGTAATACTTTGCTGGTGTAATCAGACGGAATACCACTAGTCAATAATTCCCATGATTTACCATAATTCTCTGTTTTGTAAAAGTATGGAGAGGTGTCTCCTAACAAATGTCTGTCTACAGATATATAAGCCTTTGCAGGGTTAAATTGTGAAGGTTCAATAGATTCTACCCTACCACCTTTTGGTAAATTTTTTGGAGTAACGGTCGTCCAAGTTTGCCCACCATCTTGCGTTAACGAAACAACGCCATCGTTGGACCCTGTCCAAATCAAATCTTTTTTGATTTTTGATTCTCTTATGGAATATATAGTACTGTAATATTCTTCACCTGTAATATCTCTGGTAATCGGACTACCTGAATTTACTTGTTTATCCGCTTCAAATGCAGTTAAATCGGGAGAAATGGTTTCCCAAATAACTCCGTCGTTCCTAGTTTTATGTACAAACTGTGATCCCATATATACAACATCTGGATTATGTGGAGAGACATGAATAGGTGCTACACGTTGAAAACGATATTTTAAATCTTTTGGGTTGTGCCCATAGATATTGGATGCTCCAATTGAGTATTCTCTACCTGTACCGGTAATTTTACTATAAACACTAAAACGTCCCTTACAATTATTATAGACGATATTGTGGTTACCGGGTTTTGGAATGGTAGGTCCGGTCTCACAACCTCCCACATCGATCATGGTCTGTGAACTACCTTGTACCGATGTTGCACTTGGAGCAGAACTGGGTATAGCAATTGTAGTATTATCTTGTTGGGCTCCATAGATCCAATATGGATATTGATCATCAACAGCAACTTGGTAAATTTCTGCGGTTGGTTGATTGAATTGCGATGACCATGTTTTACCACCATTATGAGAAACGTTGGCACCACCATCATTACATTGTATTAGCAAATCTGGATTATTAGGGTTTAACCATATATCATGATTATCGCCATGGGGTACCGACATCATTGTCCATGTTTTACCACCATCTATAGATTTCAATAGTGGGTTGGCATTTGAATACACAATATCTGGGTTTGTTGGGTCGAGTTCAATATTGGTATAGTAAAAAGGTCTGTTTACTAGCCCTTTGTTGCTTGAAGTCTGTACAAAGGATTTACCTTGGTCAACAGACTTATAAACACCGCCTTCATCACCAGGAGCTTCAATTACCGCATAAAGAATACTAGAATCTACCGGAGAAACCGCTAAATCTATTTTACCGATCAAGCCTTTAGGTAAACCTTCTTCTAGTTTTATCCAATCTTTACCTCCATTGACCGATTTATAAATGCCACCTTCCTTATTTTCTCCGCCAGAGATTATGGTCCACGGTGTACGCTGGGCTTTCCATGCGGCTGCATAAACAACATTAGGGTTTCCGGGTAACAATTCTAAATCTGCAAAGCCGGTAGTATTTGATATATGTAGCATTTTTGTCCACGTGGTACCACCATCAACTGTTTTATAAATACCACGTTCTTCATTAGCCTTAAATGCATTACCAATAGCGGCAACCCAAACAATATTGCTATTTGTTGGGTCAATTTCTACTGCCCCGATCTGACCGGCATTTTTTAAGCCGATATGGCTCCATGTTTTACCGCCATCAATGGATTTGTACATTCCTTTTCCACTAATGATATTACTTCGTAATCCATCAGAACCTGTGCCAACATACACAATATTGGGGTCATTTACGGCAACTTCAATAGCTCCAATTGAGGGAGTATCGAAAAAACCATCGGATACATTGTTCCAAGTAGTACCGTAATCATCGGTTTTCCATACTCCTGCACCAGAGGCGCCAAGGTAAAAAGTTCCTGGTAAAACGGGAGTTCCGGTAACCGTAGTTACACGACCACCTCTCTGCGGACCAACGGTTCTATATTGTAGCGCAGAAAAATCTTGAGATAAAAGTGTTGTTGAAATTAGAATAAACGATACTGAGGTAAGGTAACGAAATAGCGTTTTCATTTTAGTTTAGAGATAGGTTGGTTAAATCCTAAAGTTACTTAAACCAAAACGTAAATCATATGGGTGTTTGCATTTTTGCTAATTTCTCAATTTGGCAAACTGAAATCAGTAATAACACACCTGTATTGTTAAAGAATTAAAAACCAATATGTGTGATGGTTTTTATACAGTTTATTGTTTCTTCTCTTTTTTGTCGGTTTCTATAAGTTTATCATTTTCCCAAATACCACTTATTACAGAACCTTCTTTCTTATGGAAAATACCTTTGCCATTGCGTTTATCGTTTTTCCACTGTCCTTTGTATTTTTCTCCATTGGGCCAAAAATAAGTTCCTTCGCCACTGCGCATATCGTTTTTATAGCTGCCAATATAATATTCGCCGTCTGGCCAATAAAAAGTACCATGACCTTCGCGGGCATTATCTTTCCATTGCCCTTCATACCTACTGCCGGTTTCTAATAGTGCAATACCAGAACCATTGGCCATGTTATTTTTTACTTGACCAACGTAATGTAAGGCAGTTCCCTTTTTAGTGGTAAAACTTAAGTATTCGCCAAAAGTTTTATTGTTCAACTGCCTACGCATATTATTCAATTGAACACGGGCTTTTTCCAATGCAAAATTTAAGGAGTCAATACTTCTTAATTCGTTTTGAGAAATTGGGCTTATAGCAACGGAATCTTTTAAAAGATCTATGTTGTTTTCTTCTAAATTCGTTTTGGTGTCATTTTGCATTAGTTTTTGCGCAAGAGCAATTCTTAAGGGTATTACAGAATTTAGTTCTTCATGATTTTCAAGCGTAGAATTGTATGATGCTATTGCTTTGTTATAGTCGCCTTCAATTAATACAGAATCGATTGCCATTAATTCTTTATTGCCGGTTACCAATACATCTAACTCTTCTTTTACTTTACTGCTCTCCCCTATTTCATTTTGTAATGAATTTGATTTTACCCCAAAATAAATGACCAATACAGAAAGTATGGCAAGCAAACCGTAAAGTGTAATATCTTTTTTCTTCATATTCTTTTATTTTCGGTACTTGGCTAGTCCGTTAAATGAATTTCTGGAAGTTTGTTTTTAACCTTTCTAAAATCTGGAGAGAAATATACATGAAAGCGCATTGCCCAACTTTGCTTGAAATTACCTCCATTTGCTAAGTCTTGACCTTGAGAGTACATAGCACCTGCCGCAACTGTTAGCCTTGGTGTTAAAATATACCCTAAAGTGGTTGTAAGTCGTAAGTCTTCCATAGGGCTGGCAACCACTGCTTTACCACTTTGCATGATCAGCTCTGCCTCTGGGGCAACGTACAGTGTTTTAGGCTTTAATTTATGATTGTTCAATGGTATTTTCATACGGAACATGTAACGCCATCTATTTCTAAAAATATACTCGCTATCCTCGGCAAAACCTTGTGTCCATCTATGCTCTATTCGAATACGATGATAGATCATCATACTCTCCAAAGCTTGTGCAAATTGATATTGGTGCCAAATTCGCCATTCCGGCACTAGATTACGATCTGTAGAAGACTCATCGGTATTGAAATTTAAACGGAGCACACCACCCAATCGTACATTAAAATATTTTGAGTGTATATAGCCAATGGCATGCCTGTTGTACACTTGCGCAACCTGCCCCACAAAAGGTGTAGCATCGGTTTCTTCTAGCCTAAGATGAGTTTGTGCATCCCAAAACAAGCGTTTGCCTATTCGTATATTACCATAAGTGTTGATCCAAGTTTTTGTGGTAAGATCTTTATATTTAGAATATTCAGGTAAAACCTCAGGCTCTTCTTCTTGTGAAACACCTTTAAATGTAGTTAAAAAGCATAGCAAGAATAAAAATCGTAACATATATGTACCAAACGTTTTCATAGGCTATTGCTTTGTGTTTTGTACATTTAACAATTCTAAAATGGTCAAGGGGTCTTTTTCCTTTTTTAGTTTTCGTTCCAGTTTTTTGGTATCCTTGTCTTTAAGCATTAGCACAGAGTGGTACGTTTCTGTTATGTTTCCATTTAGAGCACTGATGTTTTCACAGGTGAGCGACTCTTCTGTTTGTTTTAAGAAATAGGGCTCAAGTATTTTAGTGTAAGCAGTTGTTATTCGCTTTTTTATATCCTCATCCATTAAAGTTGCCATAAACGGATTCCATATACGATCGGTATAGGTTTCTTGAATAGTGCTTTTAAACTGGGGCATTTTAGATACCGTAACAGACAGTTCATTTAAGTTTTTAAGGCATGCTACGGTGTTTCGAGCCGATATTAACTTGTCTTGAGCAGATTTTACTTTAGAATAACTATTCAAAGTGGCGTTCGCAAATGTTTTAATTTGCTTTAACGAGTTGGAATAGTTCAAAGGAATACTAGTTCTAACGGAGTCAATGAACATGACCAAAGAATCGTTTTTAGCAATAATTTCTTCTTCAAGATTCGCTAGTTCGTTCTGTCTTTTTTCTTGAGCTAAGGTTTCTTTGACTTCGTTTGCAATCGCTAATACACCATCATAACCCATTTTGGCAACTGTTTCAATCTGTTGAATTACTGGTGCATTTTTAGAAGATGTTACTGTGGTTGAAATAGTATATGGTTTGGAACTTGATACACTATCGATAACGATTTCAATATCCATTTTAGGGTTTGGTAAGCCGCTGGAAAATACATGATCTAGTAACTGTTTACGAGAAGTGTATTCTAATATCGACAATGAATCATACCTTGCAATTTCTTCAATAGGGGTTAGAAAATCATTCTTTATTTGAAGTACTGTATTATATTGATATGCAGTGTTTTTATCTGATAATTTTAGAATATTTAATTGAGAGTTATGAAGGATGGATTCACTTAACTCCTTTGCTTTTTTATAATAGGATACAACACTATCTACTTGTACCGTTTCCAACGAATCTAACGGATAGTATGGTACTTTAACCTTAAACTCAGGAAGAAAGTCAGATTTACCCAATTCAGATAGAATAGCATCAATTTCCTGGTAACGTTGTGCGTTTTGTTTTAATAGTTTTGGCAGGTTGTTTTGGTGAAGGGTTTCAACATCTTCTTTGGAAAATTGAATATCTAAAGCGGCAATATAGGCAGCATCTAGATTTATGGTTTTAGTTTCACCAGTAAAACCTTTGAAAGCGGTAATGGTTTTGTGATCATTATCATCATCATCATCTAACCGAATATGCTGCAGAAGTCCGTCATTAAAATACCAACTTTCAGATTGGTCGATTCCGTTAGAAGGAAAAAGTGACCACTCGTCATGTGCTACACCATCCCTTAAAAATCTACCAACCAAAGTATAATTATCATTATTGATGCTGAAGTTTTGTTGTGGTACTCCGTTATCAAATGAAATAACACTTTTGAACAATGTTTTAGAAATTTCTGAATCTTCGATCTGCTCTTCTAAAATGGTCCACTCACCATGAGGGTTTCCCATTTTAATTTTTCCGACAGATGATTTTTGAATACCACTTACCAACACGCGATATTGATAATCTATTACTTCAGACTGACTTTTAGAATTGAATTCCCCAAACTGGAATTTCCAAGGTCCGTCAGGTATTCCATCAACAAAACTACCTTTAAATTGAAAAGAATAATCTTGTTTCTGTAGCAGTTCTTGAAGGTTGGAGCGAAGCACTAAAAAGTCTCCGTCCAAAACAGTATCGTTTTCTACAACTTTATAAGTATACGTCGCCTTACCGTTATACTTGCCAATTTGTAAAGGTCCGTTATAGGTTTCCACCTCTTGGGCGTACAACGAATTTGAAATACTGAAACAACAGCATACAATAAAAAATACTAATGGGTTGATAGTTAGCCTAATCATGCCGCAAAAAAACGAAAATAGATTTAGACTAGTAAATTAGAACGCTACGATTTTTAACTTTTTATTAAAAGTTTTTAATCTATTCAGAATCAAGCAATAAAAGCTATAAATCTTTGTGGTATTACCAATCAATTGGGAAGTAATCCTTTAAGAATTTACCACACCAATGTTTACCAGTATTGATACCGTCAAATAACGGATCCATAACTCTGGCTGCACCATCAACAATATCTAAAGGAGGCTGAAAATCGTGCACTTCTTGCTTTTTCTTAGCCAATTCTGCAGGATCTTCATCGGTTACCCAACCGGTATCAACGGCATTCATAAAAATACCATCTTTTGCAAGTTCACCTGCTGCGGTATGTGTAAGCATATTTAGTGCAGCTTTTGCCATATTGGTATGCGGATGACGAGATTCTTTAAAGAATCGATGGAATTTACCTTCCATCGCCGTTACGTTAATAATATGCTTTTGACCCGTGTTTTCTTTTTTCATCATTTCGGCCAAACGATTACAAAGTACAAATGGTGCTACGGAATTTACCAATTGAACTTCGATCATTTCAGTGGTCTCAATTTCGCCTAATTTTAAACGCCAACTATTGGTTTTACGTAAATCAACCTGTTGTAAATCGGCATCGAGTTCACCAGTAGGAAATACCTCTTGTGCTACTAGAGCATTGTCAAAACTATAGGGTATCTGAGATAATTTTGCAGAAGCGCGTAAACCTATACCAGGTTCGGGTCCGTGCCATGTTACAGGCATATTTTGATTGGGTGATGCTTTAGAGCTAAATGTTTTTAACTCTTCTAAACAACTTTCATGATCACTCAGCACCATTTGTGCAAACTTGGGCAGCGAAGAAAATTCGCGTTCCTCATTCTCCATTAAGTGATGGTAAAATCCCGCAGGTCTACGCACTGTTTGTGCAGCGTTATTGATCAGAATATCCAACTTGTCATATTGCTGTTCTACAAAATTACAGAAGATCTCCACACTGGGTATATGGCGGAGGTCTAACCCGTGAATTTTTAGTCGGTGTCCCCACTCCATAAAATCTTCCTCCTTTGAAAAACGAAGGGCAGAATCAACAGGGAAGCGTGTGGTTGCAATAACCGTTGCACCACCACGAAGCAACATTAAAGTGATATGATAGCCAATTTTTAAACGTGAACCGGTTATAACGGCTACTTGACCTTTTACATTGGCATTTTGAAATCTTTTGGCATAATTGAAATCACCACAATCGGTACACATGGTGTCATAAAAGTGGTGCAGTTTGGTAAACTCTGCCTTACAAACATAACAATTACGAGGTGTTGTAAGTTCTGGCAAATCTTTGCTTGCCAATTCTGCGGCTGGTAATAGTTTAGGCGCAACAAATACATGAGCTTCACGTGCACTACGAATACCGGTCTCTTTACGGGCATGTTTATCGCGAACAGCTTGCTTTCGCTTTTCGTTACGTTTTGCATCTTTTACCCGTTTGGCAAACTCTTGCTTGCTTGGGCGTGAAAGTTGACCTGCAGCTTTAATTAAAGCAATTCGTCTATCTTCTGGAATTTCAAAAATCTCGTTGGTATTATTTACCAAACGATTTAATGTTTCAATACAACTTTCAATCTCGTTTAAGTCGATTTCCGATTCTTTATACTGTTGTTCTTCCTTCATGATACTTCCTTGATAAGGGCAAAAATACTAACAATGCCTAAAGTACGGTTATACGTACTTTTTTCTTTTTTAATCTGGTATTGTTCAATTTGTTGATAAGTTCGTTTGACTTCTTTTTAGGAACAGCAACAAAAGCGCAATCTTGTTTTAATTCAATATCTCCCAATTGATCTCTTCCCAATTCTCCTTGTTTAAAGAAAAGTCCGGCAATATCGCCTTTAGATATCTTATCTTTTCTTCCGCCAGAGATAAATAATGTTTCCCAAAATGGATCACCCAATTCCTTGCTTTTTGCAATGTTAATGGGCGTTGACGATTCAATGAATTCTGGTAAGCTTTCTTTCTCCCATTTTAATACATAAGCCGTACCTAATTCATTAACACGGGCAGTTCTGCCGTTTCTATGGGTAAATTCTTCTATTCGATGTGGTAGCTCATAATGTACAATGAACTTTAATTCAGTAATATCAATACCTCTAGCCGCCAAATCGGTGGCAACTAAAATTCTACTGCTGCCATTTCTGAATTTAATAAGAGCCCGTTCACGGTCACGCTGCTCCATGCCCCCAGAAAAACACTCGTGTAAAATACCATGTTGATCTAAATAAGAACTAACGTTTTCAATACTATCCTTATAGTTACAAAAAACAATACCAGGTTCTTCCCCGATATATTTAAGTAATTGTACCAAAGTAGCAAGCTTATCTTTTTCTTTAGCTAAAACAGTACTGATAGTTAGTTGTGAGGGAATTTCCTTTTTAAGAAAATTAATTTTCTTGGGGTTTTCCATACCCACAAACTTTGGAATCTTCACTCCCTCCGTTGCAGAAGTCAGTATGCGTTTTTTAAGGTTTGGCAACTCATGCAGAATTTCTATCATTTGCTCTTCAAAACCTACTTCCAAGGATTTATCGAACTCATCTAGTACCAAAGTTTTAATATGGTCTTTGGTAAAGCGGTCTGCCATAAAGTGATCTAAAATTCTACCAGGTGTACCAATTAAAATGGCTGGTGTATGCTTTAGTTCAATTTTATCTTTCGACATTGCCCTACCACCATAAATAGCATTTATTTTAAAGCCCGTACCCATATCACGTAATACTTGCTCAATTTGTATTGCCAACTCACGAGAAGGAACCAAAATTAATACTTGAACTTCAGGATTGTTATGGTCTAACGAATCTATAACCGGCAATAAAAACGCCAATGTTTTACCTGTACCCGTAGGTGATAACAATATGGTATTGTCAGATGACGAAATAGTCTCTAATGCTAATTCTTGCATTGGGTTCAACGCATCAATATTCAATTTTGAAAGAATATCATTTTGATTTTTCATACGTTGATTCTAAGCGTTAAAATTAGATGTTTGCTATGCTTCTTGAAGTTCTCGTTTAGATTTTCTATACAAGTAATTAGGAAAAATGCTCCTCTTGGCAAATCGGTTCAACTTATTGGCGTTGATCATTTTTTGAAAGATAGGTTTTGTTACTCCGAAATACTCATACGTAGCGCCATCAACAAAAGTAATTTCTAAAACCAGACCGTTATGTTGAAAGTCCAAGATACCCGATAAAATAGATTGATCATATTCTTCTTTATTGGCTTCTTTGGTTTCGGGTGCAATACTAACTAGAAAATGGTAACCGTCAATTATTCTACGACTTTGCACTTCTGCCTCTTCCTTTTTTTCATCGCCTTCTTGAAATTTGTCTGGATGCCATTCTTTAACCAAGTTTCTATACTTGGTTTTTAAAGCTTTAAGATCAATTTCTTTCTCTACCTCAAAAAGTTTTTTGTATTCGTTGATACGTTTCATAACACAGCTTTTTTGCGGCTGCGAAACTACGCCTTATTTTAATGCGATTACCTATAACTTTTTGAAATAACGAAAAATAACATGCTTTTTAGAGCTAATTTTTGTTGAGTCCGTTTTGTAATGCCGACTTAATGCCCGCTAAGTTTTCTGAAAACTCCATCATTTGAGATAGTACCTGCGCCATTTCGTTAGCATTGCCAAAACCTTTTAATTTATTATTTTTTACAAACTGTTTTTTTATAGCAGACCACCTAGTTGCTTCATCTGCAGTAAGTTGTCCAATTAATTCATTGTATTTCAATAAATTGGCTTCTGCCGACCCTGTAAGTGTCTGCGCTTCGTTTTCATAATGAGATCGTAATAAGGTGTTTAGCTCCTTGTCATTCATAATAGGTACAATTTGAGCAACCAATTTATTCATGTCCCTATAAGAACCTTGAAGTTTAAAAGCAGGTTCTGTTCTATATTCGTCTTGCATTGCTGCACTTTTAATATAAGTGGCATTAACCTTTAATAGTACATCTCTAACTTTTAGCACTTTTTCCAAAACCTTTTTGTATTCCTCTATTTCTTGACTAGAGTGATTCCCTTTTAATTGACCTTCATCGGTTTTAGATTCTATTTGGTTGACAATGGTATATACATCTTCGAATTCTTTACTTGCCAATTGCTGTAAGATAGGATTTGCGGTCAGTGAATTTTCAATTAAGCTTAACCTAAAAAGATGTTCCGTTTCCCCAATAATATCACCCAAGTTGTAAATATCGGCACGGTTGGCCAACATATCTGGAATCTTAAATTTCTCACCACTTTCCGTATACGGGTTACCCGCCATAATCACACAGAATTTTTTACCCCTTAAATCATAGGTTTTAGGTTCATTCTCATAAACACCCTCTATTTTACGAGTACCATCAGATAAGGAAATAAATTTTTGAAGAAACTCGGGGTTACAATGTTGAATATCATCTAGATAAAGCATAACATTGTTACCCATCTCAAAAGCTAGGTTCAGCTTTTTTAATTCTTCTCTAGCCGCACTATTATTGGCAGAAGCTGGATCTACATTAGTTACTTCATGACCAATTGCCGGACCATTAATCTTTACAAAAATTAAACCTAGCCTATTGGCAATATACTCCATCAACGTAGTTTTACCGTAACCTGGTGGAGAGATTAAAAGTAACATACCCATTCTGTCCGTACGTTTATTTGCACCAACAGTTCCTAATTGTTTTGCCAAATTATTTCCGAAAATGGCAAAGTACACTTGATCTATTAATTTATTACGTACAAATGAGGTAAGCACCCTAGGCTTAAATTCCTCTAATTTTAAATCGTTTTTAAGCTTTTCTGTAATTTCAAGTTTTGTCTTTTTAAATTTTTGAAATGCAGGTACCTCATTGGTAACAAACAATCTCATTCTTGATACAAAATCATGATAATTGAAAAAGTATGTTCCATTATCAATTGTAGTATGCGAACCTCTTAACTCCTTAATCGTTTCATTTGGAGAAACAGCCTTAATTTTAGAGGCAGATTCGTCTCTGAACAATAAAGCGCCAACAATTTCATGTTCATACCTTTTAAGGTCTACACCAGAGTCCTCTTGTTTTGTGGTTTTTAAGTAGGCGGCTACCCATTGTTTTGCTAAACGCACCTTGTCCTCTAAATTAGAGACTTCCTCAATACTCTTTCTAAATTTTAAATCTGCCTGACGAGATTTAAGATTCTTTAAAAAATCTTCTTTAAGTTGTATCGCCAAACTACTATATACAAACTCAGAATCTGACTTAAGTTCTTCAAAAAGATAAGCAGCAATGTCAGCGCTTAATAACGGGTCGTATATACTGGATTTTTCTGCGAATTCAGCTACTAAATCCTGTAATTTATGAACTACCGAAGCATATTCGTTTGATGAAGGAAAGTAATGCAAAACTTCGCCTGCCGTCTTAAGGCTCTTATCCAATTCATTTTTTACATCAGCACTTAGGTTATTCCAGAAAAATTGGGCATAACCCCTAATTTCTGGTCTATAGGTCAACAAACCTAACTCATGGTGCTTATGTACTAGTAGTTTAAGGATTCTTGATGCATCAACATCATGAACACCCTTTATGTAACCTTCTGAAAAATCATTTCTACTCTGTTCTTGAACAATTTTCAAAAGTTCCTCATCATTAAGAGATAGAAGTTCTTCTTCACTAAAATTGGAAAACAATTTGTAGGCTAAATATGCTCCTCGGTAGATTTCATCAGTTTCAGATACATAATCTTGATTCCATAAATGCCTGTTATTTACAAACTCCTCATTGTTTAGTTTTTTGTAAAAATCTGTTCCCGTTAAATGGTAGTTTAGCTCATTGTCATGAAAAACAATGGTAAGGTCTAGTTGTTGTTTGTTTACGCCAAATTTGTGTTTGCCCAACCTTATAACACTGTCACCATCTTCATAAAGGTCTAGTTTGTCCTTAAGTTTTCTAAGGGCATCTTCTCTGGCTGTCTTAAGTTGCGTTTCTATCTCTTCAGCTTTACCGCTATCATCTAAGTCTTGAAGTTGCGCAATGATGTCACGGAGCTTATTGATCATTAAATCTGATGCAAAGTAGCCATTGATTTCAACTGCAGACTTAAAACTCTGCGCTTTCTTTTGTACCCCTTTTAAAATCCTTTTAGAGGCATTGGTCAATGCGCTTGATTTTTTATTTCGCTTTTCAATCAACGAATTTTTTCGGGCATCAAAAGCAGAATAAACTTCTTCTCTCTTTTCAATAATGATTTCAATAAACTCCTCAAAATCAGTAAATTTTCCCTCAAGTTCTTCTAATTGAATAGATGTTTTGGTTTGATATTCATCGCACTTTTCTGGAGTGGATGCCATATCAATGTAGTTGATGATACTCTGATCGATCAATTTTAACTGAGCGGCAAATTCTGCCTTTGCTTCAGCGATTCCCAAAGAGTTTCTTTTGTTCTTTAAAGCCGCTTTTAACTCGTTAATGGTAGAAAAAATTAAAGATATATCATCAATAATTTTGGTAGAATGCGCAGTATCTTCAATTTCTAGATTCGATACAATATCGATCAACATTTCAAGATCGGTACTGATCTCGTTAATTTCTTCCTCCTTTTTCTTAGCTTCAATTACCTTTTCAACTCCATCTATAAATTTCTTTTTTTCATCTAACGCCTTATGATAGGGTTGTAAAGCATTTGGATTCAATAAAAACTGCACACAGCGCTCAGAAATCTTTTTTGTCTGTACCTCAATTTCCTCTTCTAAAGATTTTAGATAGTCAAGGTCAATATACCTAACCTCCTTTAAGGAAATGACCTCACCCCTGGTTGAACGCAACCTTGTTAAAAGAGCAACGAATTCATCAATACTCTTAAATGATGTGCTCTTTATCTTATTAAAAAGTTCGCTAGAATTCTTTTGAATTACTTTTGACTGGTTTTGGGCATTTTTACGAAGTTGAACAACCTTCTCAAATTCATCTATTGCGGCATTAGAAGCCTTGTTTATTTCTTGTAACGGAATGTTGAGCTGATGCGTTTCGGGTTCTGGCAACCAATAGTAAGCATCTAAAATATCTTTAGAAAACTTCGCTAGATCATTATAGAGATCAGCATAATTATCATTCTTGTTCAGTAAGGTAATTAGGCTGTTTACTTCTGCCATAGCCCTTACAATATCTTTGTTGCCAATTTTGTACAGCAAAGTTTCTTCATGCTGAGATGGCATATAATCACCCTTTAAATAAGGAGTTTGCCAAATTTGAACCACGTGGTGCTTTGTTTGCTCTTGTTCTGTTTTAAAATAGCAGAGTTCCCCATTTTCTAAGATGGTAAATCCGTTACAAATGATTGGTGTTTTTATAACCTGACTAATGATATTGAAAGACATGAGATTATAGAGTCCTTCATTAGCTGCATAAAAAACATACAAAAAATCCTCACCATTAGGCGATACAATACGTTGCTGAAACTTTACATTCGGTATAGCATTGTCAAAAATGTGATACTCCCCTGTTTGTAAATAATAACCAGTAGGGAAAATGATTCCTTGATCATCAGGAAGAAGTATACAGGCATCTTTTATCGATTCTATTTTTTGAACCTCCTTCATTTTATCGTTAAAGACAAAATAACGCGGTGATTCTTGAAAAGGTTTTATTTCTAAAATCAGTAAGTTTCCCAAATCTCCAAATCGATATTGACCATCATCTAATGTTTGGTCTACATATTCAACAGGTTCATCTAATATGCCTTTACCCTCTTCAGTATTATCTTCAATTTTTATGGTAAGATCACCTCCAATAGTTTCTACGAAAACTCGGTCTTTAATGGAAACGTGAGAATGCACACCGTAACGATGCATATCTCTACTTGCCTCTTGCCATTTAAATTCTTGCTGAACAGGAAACTTATATTCGTGTTCACTTCTATTATCAACATACTTTAAAGTATTGTTGACCAACAACCATTTAAAGGTTTTTATATCGGTTGGGCTATCACTTAATCGAAAGACCATGTGAAGATAATTACCAATTATGGCGAAGTTGGAAAAAATAGTATTACGGTAATATTTATACAGATTGGTAAAATCTGTTTTAAAGGTTTCATCTTCTAAAAGACTAAGGTCTGTTGCCTTAAAACTATTGTTTTCAAAATGGTAGCAACTAAAAACATCTTTTATGTTAATTTCGGTTCTAAGACCAAAATGAACGTTATACCCAAACAGACAGGTATTACCAAAAGAAACAATATCCCGTGCTATGCAATTGTTTTCTGTATTGATTCTATCATTGGCAATCAGCTTTGTTTCTAACGAGCCAAAAACGGTTTTTCTATCGTTATTAAGTAGTATCAACTTACTTTGCAACTGCTCCTTTTGCTTTTGCAATCGGTTTTTAATTACATCATAAGTACCACCATCTAAGATATGCTCTTCTGTGTTTGCTGTTTGGGCTTCTTCTGCCATAAAAATAACTAGGCTTTTGAGTTACATTAATAATTTACTAGTGAACAATAGATAAAAAACCAAGGTGATTACCTCAGTTTTTTATCGCTCATACCTAAACCTTTTGCAAGATTGAACAAGTTGCTAAAAAGTGTTTGTTCATCATTGTCATTAGATTTGGATTTTAGATCCATCAATAAATTAGCAATGGTTAAATTCTTAAGGTCGTCAGATGATATTCCGTATTTATCAGCAAACTCTTTCACTTTCTCAAGTAAGTTGCCCTTAACATCATCACTACTTAAAATAGCATCTTTTACATCTTGTATATTGGTACTATTGGCAACTAACCTGTCATAACCCTTACCTTTTGTAATTTGCCCAATAATTTGATCGAAGAACATAGTTTCACCACCAACAATATCAATATTGGCAGCTTTCAGTGCATCTCCAATAACTTGAGCTTGTGCATCGGCAATATCTTTCTGAATATTAATTTGAGCCAGGTCAATTTTTAATTCTTTGTCTAAACGCAATTTAAACTCTTCATGTTCTTTACCAACACCATCTAACTTCTTCATGGCATTCGCTTTTTCTTCGATACCGGCAGCATCGGCTAAAGCCTTCTCTTTTATTACGTCTGCTTCGGCTAAACCATCTTTACGTTTTGCCTCTGCTTTCGCCTCTATACCAGACGCTTCAGCTTTTGCTTTTTTCTCAATAATAAGTGCCTGTACTACACCTTCACGCTCATAAGCGTCTGCTTTGGCATGCATTACTTGAGCTTCAGACATACCCACTGTAGCTTCTTCTTTTGCTTGAGCTTCTGCCAAAATTTTTCGTGCTTCAGCTTCTTTTTCACTAGCTTCCTTATGTGCCAATGCCTCAATGTTAATCTCTTCAGCTTTTTGTTTCGCCGCTTCTTTTTGAGCTTCGGCAGCTTTGATCGTTTTGATTAAATCTTCTTGAGCGTTTGCTTCCGCTATTGTAATTTTAACTTGTTTCTCACGATCAGCAGTCTTGAAAGCTTCAATATCTTTCATGTTTTCTTGCTCTTCCACTACTCCTTTTTCCAGGGTAACGCGATCACGAATAACATCTTGAATATTCTTCTTTTCCACTTCAACTACTTTCTCCTTTTCTATTTGAGCCAGAGTCACTACTCTTTCTCTTTCGGTAGCTTCAAGTAATCTATCTTTTTCAACTCTTTCCGTTTCAACAGCATCAGTACGTTGTTTATTCTTTAAGGCAACAATTATTTGACGCTCCATATTCTCTTCAGCGACCTTTACCTTTTCTTGTGTTGCAATACGTGCGGTTTCAGATTTTAAACGCTCTTCTTCAGCTACTTTTAAAGTTTCTGCCTCTTCCCTAGACTTTATGTTGGAAATCTCTCTTTTTTGTTGCTCTTCTTTTTCTGCAAGTTGCTTATCAAGTTCTAAGATAGCTTCGCGAGCTTCAACATCTTGTTTACGGATAACCTTCTCCTCATCACGCTTAATAAGGTTCGCTTTAATGTTCTGTGCGGCAGTTAAATCGGTTATCTTCTTAATACCTTCCGCATCAAGAATATTATCCGCCTTTAAATGGGCAACGGCAGTTTGTTCCAAGTAATCGATAGCGCAATCTTCTAAGGTATAGCCATTTAGGTCAATCCCGATAATATCAACAATTTCATCTCTAAACTCTCTACGCGCTTCATACAATTGAATAAAATCGAATTTTTTACCAACTGTTTTTAAGGCTTCAGAGAATTTGGCTTCAAAAAGTTCTTCTAAAGTTTCTTGTCTAGAAGCTCTTTGCACACCAATGGTCTGCGCTACCTTTTTAATAAGGTCTACTTCATTATTTACCCTAACAAAGAATGCAACTTTAATATCTGCACGCATATTATCTTTACAGATAAGACCTTCGGTAGCAAGTCTTTCAATTTGAATTTTCTTTACCGAAATGTCCATTACTTCAACGCGATGAAAGACAGGAACCACATAAAGCCCTTTATCGGTGGCTACTTTTGTACCTCCAAATCCGGTTCTTACCAAGGCTTGACCTTGATGAACCTTTTTGTAGAACATGGCAATAATTGCAAAATAAACGATGATAAGGAAAAGAAGAACTCCTAGACCTATACCAATAATTGAAAAGATGGATTCCATAAATGATTTAAGATTTATTGATTATAAGATTGAACTAAAAAGTGTGTGTGATCCGCAGATCGTTTAATGATCAAGACCGAACTTCCATAGGTAAGTGGTTTACGGTCAAGTGATTTTACGTAGATAGAATGGCTGTTGCCATCTGCTTTTACCTCTGCATTACCCAGTTTATCTTCACTTATACTGGATAACATAATTGCTTGCCTCCCTAAAAAATCTACAGGGGCGTCTCCATCCTTATTTAGTTGTTTAAAAAATCCTTTAAATGGTGTGGTAAGAATTTTATTGATAAACAAAGCCGGAAATAGTAGCGCAATCATAATTACAAAACCTATATAATTTTCATAGGTACCGGTAAGTGTAGTGAGTATGGTGGTAGCAAACCACCAAACAAAAATCCAAAAGGTAAACGTGAACATAAACGGTAAGCCTACAAAATTGAAATAAATGAGAAATATTTGCCATCTTTTTAACGGCTTACGTTTCTTGCCTATAACATCGTCTTTATTGACTTCTGCATTTGAGATATCTTCAAAATCTAGATTGCCCCCTTCAATACCGGCATCAAAATCGATGTCAGCATCTACTTCTATATCTACATCTAGGTCATAATCAAGACCACCGATCATGGTAATGATCCAGTAGACAATTAAAAGTATCAGCAAAACGGTCAGAGTAATGTTTACCTCAGAAAATAATATGTCGGTCAGTTGATTCAAATTTTTATTTTTTGGTTTTTGTGAACCCTAGTTGTTCTTTTAATTTTTGAAGTTCGTCATCTGCGGCAGCTTCAGTAGTATCTGCAGCTTTGTCAAGTTCTTCATCTATAGATTTGCTTGCATTGGCAATATCACCGTAAGCTTCGGCCAAAGCCTCTTCTTGAGCAATTTTTTCTTTCATTCGCTCAAGCATGGAAACCGTACCACTACTATCTAATTCAGCCATTTGCTTATTTAAGTTTTTGGTGGCATTACTTACTTTAACTCGGGCTTTTAACGTTTTAAGTTCGTTTTCCCAATTATTTATATTCGCCTTTAAAGCTTCAACATTACCTTGCATTTGGCTTACGTTTGACTCAAACTTTTCGGTTTCTGCTTTAGTAGCTTCCAATTGTTTCTCGTTTGTTTCTTTCTGCATTAGAGCTTCTTTTGCCAATCTATCTGCTTCAGAAGCGTCCAGTTCTTTACTATTGGCCTTCTTAAGGATAATTATAGCTTTGTCCTGATACTCTTTTGCTTTGTTCCTATATATGTCTTGATCGTTCTTAGAACGTATTGCAAGTGCTTTTACTTGTGCAAGGGCCTCTAAACTTTTTTCCAAGTCCAGTTTCATGTCCCTAATGCCCTGTTCGGTCATCTTAATGGGATCTTCCATTTTGTCTATAGCCGAATTGGTTTCAGCCTCTCCTATTTTAAATAGTCTTTTAAATATATTCATGATTTTATTGTTTTTAATATTTAGAAAATTCAATGATTTTGTCTGAGTATTCACTCATTAATAAGCTTAAAGAGTTTAGACTAGCTTCAAACTCGTTCAAGTCCATATTCTCGATTTGTAATGTATCTCTGAATATGACGCGGTTTGCTGTTTCATCTAAAACAAAGGCCCCATGAATGATGTCTCTATTTTTTTGGAGTAAGTTTTTAAAGATTTTTTCGGATTGATTATGAACAGAAAATATAAATTGTTCCATAATCAAAATTGGTGGCGAAACCCCTAATATTAGATTTTTTATTCCAGAGTCTTCTTTCTCAACAACCATTATTCCGTCTGCCCTGTTCTCTTTTACAATATTAAAATTCAGTTCAAGCAGGTAATCTCTGGTTATATTAAAGTGGTTTTTCATTTGTGTTGGTTTTTGTAAGTGGATTCTTAAATTCAATAATACAAAATAATATTGGTGCGTTTTCCTAAATTGACAATAGGAGCGCTAAAATGTAAATAACTACGACGAACATAATATTGAGTTTTTAAAATTGGTTAAACAAAAATTAATAGCTCAAAATAATAGCAATTCAAATATTTATTGCTAATTTTGTTAGACAAATATAAATAAATATTTATAATTTGCAAATATAATTAGCAGAAAAATGTCGTATTTCGGTAAAAATATTAGGAAAATAAGAAGTTTAAAAAGTCTTAGTCAGCAAGCATTTGCAGAGCTATTTAACTTAAAGCGAGGTACTTTGGGAGCTTATGAAGAAGGAAGAAGTGAGCCAAAACTAGAAACATTGATAAAAATTGCTAATTATTTTAGCATTCCTATAGATGACTTGCTAACAACCGAATTAACGGTAAATAATTTATTAAAGTTCAAAGGTAATTTAACTGTTGAGCAAGACCTTGGTGAGCAAGAATTCTTCGTAAAAGTTCCTTGTATAACAGCTTTGAATCAGGGAGATTATATGAAGTATTATAATAAAGATTCTTACATACATGATTTGCCGTTTTTGTCTTTACCCATTAATCCTGATAAAAAATTTAGGGCGTATACTGTTCAGAATTTAGAAATGAGTAGAAATGAATTGGGAATGTTTCCAAAAGATATTGCTGTTGGAGAATGGGTGCCACCTACCGTGTATTCAAAACTTAATAACGGCACTTTGGTTTTTACGGTAACAGAAAAGGAAATTATTTTAAGGAGATTGTTTATTACCAATGATAGTTTTGTGTTGCGGGCAGATCATAAAAATGTGGAAGATGTAGAACTAAAATTGAAAGATATAAAAGAAATGTGGCGCGTAAGATATGTATTCTATCACAGGTTGCCCGAGACCAATTTTAATATAGAAGAAAAACTATTTCAATTGGAGAAAGATTTCGATAGACTTAAAAATGAGCGATAATAAAAAAGCCCTTCATCACTGAAGGGCTTTTTCTTAAACTTGAATGTATATATGTCTTAGATAACTTTTACGTTCACTGCGTTTAAACCTTTGTTACCTTCTTTAAGTTCGAATTCAACTTCATCGCCTTCGCGAATTTCATCGATTAAACCAGAAATGTGTACAAAGTGATCTTTCTCAACTCCTTCTTCAGTAATAAAACCGAAACCTTTTGTGTCGTTGAAAAATTTTACTGTTCCTTTACTCATTGTAATGTAATTTAATTTATAATACTTATTAGTAAGCAAAGATGACGCCAATAGTTGACAATGAGCGGTTATTAATCGGTTATATTCTTTTTTTGGGAATACTTTAAGAGTTTTCTGCTCAAAATGAAGCATTTACCTGCTGTAAAACTGAATAGTTAGTCTAGATTTCTTGAAAATAGCCATGCCCTATCTATAATTATGATATGATTTATGAAAGAATCATTTATCATACCATTATAAATATTTTGATACATTAGTAAAAACAACAAATAATCAACTCAATTCATTCAACGACATGAAAATTATATTTCACTTAAAAAAGGCTTGCTTAGGCATTACTTGTATGATGTTTTTTGGTTTTAGTGTAAAAGCGCAAAAACCAAGATTTGACATCTCTAAAGACTTATTGTTGGTTCAGTTAGATTGTAAAACCGATATCGATGACCTTCATACAGCGGCTGGTTTGGCAACGCTTTTGAAACACCCAGATTATAAGCACCTTAATTATTATGCTGTTGCAGGTACCTATGGTATTCAAAAAGGATTATATGTTCCGCCAAACGAATTAATGAAATTGGCGTTCAACGAAAATTGGGCAGATGCCGATGCAAACTGGGAAGCATCTGTAGAAAAAATCGCAAAATTGGTATCAAAGACCATTAAAAACGGTGGAGATGTATGGGTTGCCGAAGCGGGCCAGTCAGATTTTACTGCAGATTGGGTAAAGCAATTATCGCATCAAAATCCATCTATCAAAATAAAGGAGAACATACATGTAGTTCAGCATAGTGATTGGAACGAATCTGTTACCGAACCAACGAAGTTAAAGTACACACAAACAGAAACTGATTATCATAAAATACCCGATGGCAATGCAGTGGGCAATGGTACACCAGGTTTCAAATCTAAGGGTAAGGTGAATTGGGAAGCTAAATTACATAACGACCACTTAACAGAAGTATGGAATACGGCTATACGATTGGGAAATAAGTATAATGGTAAAGACGGAAGGTATTTAAATAAAAGTGTGGCAAACGACGGATTGGATTTTTCCGACCTTAGTGAAGTTTGCTATATACTTAACTTAATGGATATTAAAAACACAGATGAATTCTTCACTTATTTTAAAGTGGAGTAACAGTATATTTTAATTTTAAAAAGGCTTCTTGCAATTTTTTTGTAACGGAGCCTTTTTTGTTTTCCGTATATAATATGTGGTCATCAATTTGTTGTATTGAAGCTATTTGCACAGTGGTACCTGTTAAAAATGCTTCGTCAACATTCAGTAAATCGGTAGTTTTTATGGGTGTTTCTTTTACATCGATATTCAAAGATTTGCAAAGTTCTAAGACCGCTATTCTAGTGATACCATTTAGAATGAACTCATCGGCTGGATGTGTAAATACTGTTCCGTTTTTTACGAAAAATAGATTACAGTGAGAACCTTCGGTGAAAACGCCATTTCTGTGCATAATGGTTTCATAGCAATCATGTTGTTTTGCTTCATCGTTCAGCATTACATTACCTAATAACGACGTCATTTTGATATCGCAACGAGACCATCTGAAATCGTTTCTTGTGATTACCTGGGCATTAACTTCATTAATGTCGGGCAATGTTTTAGGAGATGCGAACATCATAACGGTTGGTATTGCCGTTTCTGGGTACGCATGTTTTCTAGGGGCCACTCCCCTCGTAATTTGTATATAGAGCATGTAATCTTGACCCTTAAGATTAGATGCGGATATAAGGGCATCAATTGCTTTTGGTAAAGAGCTTGTATCAAACTCGATATTTATTTTTTTTAGTCCATCTTTTAATCTGTCAAGGTGTGCATCATAATAAAATAATCGTCCGTTTATGTTTGCGATAACCTCGTAGATTCCGTCACCAAAAATAAAACCCCTATCAAATACTGAAATTTTAGCATCATGGGCATCTTTTATTTCTCCGTTTAAATAAACTTTTTCTGAATATGCCATTTCTTATAGCTAGGGTTTAAGGTGATTTATTTTTATTGGATAAATATAATACTTGACGAATAAAATAAAGTGGATACGAAATTAAAAAGCAGCTAAAAGTAGCTGCTTTTTATATAATAAGATATAGTATTTAGTTCTTGGCAAGTGCAGTTTCGGCATACGTAACGCGATAAATGGCATCACCATAGTCATCTGAAATCAACATAGAACCATCTTCTAGCATCAACATGTCAACCGGCCTGCCCGAAGCTTTTTGAGCTACTTCATCTAACCAGCCATCAATGAAAGGCTCACTATTTACGACGGCACCATCTTCAATATCTACCATCATTATTCGGTAACCTACTTTTTTACTTCTGTTCCAAGATCCATGTTCGGCAATAAATGCTTTTCCTTTATATTCTGCTGGAAACATATTTCCGGTATAGAATTTTATACCTAATGGAGCCACATGGGCATCTAATTGTAATGCCGGTTCCACAAAATCAGAACAAGGATGTAAATCTCCGAATTCTGGGTCTTTAACTATACCACCATGACAAAAAGGATAGCCAAAATGCTGTCCTGCTTCGGTTACGGTATTTAATTCGCAAGGAGGTATATCATCGCCCAACATATCACGACCGTTATCTGTAAACCACATTTGCTTAGTGTCAGGATGCCACGTGAAACCAACGGAGTTACGTACGCCTCTAGCATAAATTTCACGGTTGGTTCCATCAGGATCCATTCTTGAAATAGTAGCGAACCGCTCATCTTCATCTGTACTATTACAAATATTACAAGGTGCACCTACCGGTACATATAATTTATCATCAGGTCCAAAGGCAATATATTTCCATCCGTGGTGAAATTCCGTCGGAAAATCATCATATATTAATTCCTTTTCTAATTCTCCGTCCAATTGATCCTCAATATTTGGATATTTCCACAGACTACCTACCTGTGCCACATATAGATCTCCGTTTCTCATGGCAATACCATTAGGTACTTCCATAGTATCTAAAACCATTACATTATCAGCTTTAAAATCTCCATTGGTATCTTGTATGGCGTAAATATTATTTTCTGTTCTGGTACCAACAAAAAGGGTGCCGTCATCACCCATAGCCATAGAGCGTGCGCCATCTACTCCCCTTGCATAGACTTCTATTTGAAATCCTTCCGGTAGGTTTAATTCTAATAATGCCAAATCCGTACTGTCCAATGCTACATTTTCAGCATTGTTCTGTGTATTTTCTTTCTTAGCTTCTTTACAAGAATGCAATGAAATTACCACCGTAATCGCCATTGCAAATTTTAAAAACGAAATTTTCATATTCTGGTTGTTTAGTATGGTGCGAAGATACGCATCGTTAATTGTATAAAGATGTTGAAAATTATAACACTAAAAAAAGCCAACCCTAATTAAATTAGAATTGACTTAACATTCAACCAAACAACTTTTTTTTATTATGAATTTGCATCCATAGCCTTTGCTATTAAAGTATCTCCTTCGATAATTTCAAATGTGCGATTTATAGCAGCATCGTCATGTAAAGATCTTACTAAAGTTTGTGCTACATCATCTCTGGTAATAGATCTTCTTTTATTCAATTTATGCTCTAATTCAATTTTACCAGTACCCGAATCATTAGTCAATGAACCAGGTCTAACTATAGTGTACATAATGTTGGCAGATTTTAAATATTCATCTGCATTATGTTTAGCTTCCAAATATTGCTTTAATTCATTGCTCTCTTCGGGGTGATCTGCCCCCATAGAGCTCAGCATAACAAATTTCTTTACGTGAGCTTGTTTTGAAGCGTCAATAAGGCTCTTGGCTCCTTCTTGATCTACTTCCACTACTTTTTTACCGCCCGATCCTGCTGCAAATACTACTTTATCTATATTTTCTACCGTATGTGAAAGGTCTTTTTCCAAATCGCCCAAAACGGTCTTTATATTATCTTTTTTAAACTGCTCTTGTTGTTCTTCTTTTCTTACCATTGCAATAGGCTCAAAATATTGAGAACTTTTTAAAAGGTTAACTATTTTTTTTCCTGTGGTACCGTTAGCACCAGCAACTAATACATTTTCCATTTTCATTTCTTTATATGCAAGTTAGCTAAATTCGATATGGGCTATTAACGTGTTAACCCAATTTGTTAATCCAAAAAAAAGTCTTGAATTGTTCAGTAATTCTATTACCGAAATGAGCACACATAACACTGCTTTGTGTTAAATGGTGAAGGATAGAAATACTAGCTTACAAACAACTTATTAAAATGTTATTTATGAAAAGTGAAGATAAAAATACAAGCTATAATTCTGATGTAACTACAGATGACTTACAGGCATTAGGAGAAAAGGTTAAGAACACAAGAACCGACAGAGGTGATGATAGCCAACTTAACGATAGAGAAAAGGATGTGGATTTTGCCGGAAAAGATTTGGACATACCCGGAAGAGAATTACTGCAAAGCAAAACTCAAGAAACGTTAAAAGATGAGGAAAACCAATTGTATAGTCAAGGTGGACCTGGTAATGAAGATTTAGAGCGGAATAGGGATCACATAAAATAGTATTCAACACCTATAAAAATATAAAAGCAGCCAATGGCTGCTTTTTTTATACTGTAAACAGAATTTTAACTTAAATGAGATTTCAGCTCGATTTCAGCCTTTAACAATTTTGAAATAGGACAAACCTCTTTCGCTTTTTCTGCAATTTCATTGAATTTATCGGCTTCTATATTAGGCACATCACCTTTTAATTCAAGAATAACCTTATCAATTTCGCCATCTTTAAATTGAACCTTTGCCTCAACATTTAGCGAATTCGCTGTAAAACCTTCTTCGCCCAATAAAAAGCTTAATTGCATAGAGAAACAGCCAGCATGTGCTGCAGCTATCAATTCTTCTGGATTTGTACCTTTACCGTTCTCAAATCTGGTATTGTAGGAGTATTGTGTGTCCTGTAGAATAGTGCTTTCTGTAGTTAAGGTTCCTTCTCCTTCTTTTCCGCTACCTTTCCAAGTTGCGAATGCTTTTCTTATAAAATTCATATTAGAATAATTTACTAGTTACAATTTGTTTTTATGCGTGTTCTGGTTGTTGGTTGTATGTAGGATAATCTAAATACCCTTCTTTTCCTCCGGAATAAAAAGTGTCATCGTCCCAATCTGCTAATTCATATCCATTAGCAAAACGCTCTACCAAATCCGGATTGGAAATATATAATTTGCCATATGCAACGAGATCTGCGTTACCTTCTTCTATCACTTTATTACCTGACTCCTGATTAAACCCTGCATTGATCATTAAAGTACCATTGTAAAGTGGTCTAAAATGTTCAGCAATATTTTGTACTGCATACGGTATATCGGATACATCGGTGAAAGGTTCCGATAAGTGAATATATGCCAAGTTATAATCATTTAATTTTTTGATTATATATTCAAATGTTGGTATGGTTTCTTCATCCATGGTAATACCGAACATTCCGTCTAAAGAAGGGTTGAACCTTGCTCCTATTTTTTCTTGTGGTATTACTTCTTTTATGGCATCTAAGACTTCAAAAAAGAAACGGGTTCTATTTTCTATGGTTCCACCGTATTCATCAGTTCTGTGATTAGAAGTTCCATTAAAAAATTGATGGAATAAATAACCATTGGAAGAATGTATTTCTACACCGTCAAAACCAGCTTCTACAGCATTCTTTGCGGCACTCTTAAAATCATCAACTGATTGTTTAATTTCATCTATACTCATGGCTTTAGGGGTTACCGTGTCTTTAAAACCTTCTGGGGTATAGCTTTGAGCGTTTGGGTTTATAGCTGACGGAGCTACAGGTAAATCACCATTATGAAAATCTGGGTGAGACATACGCCCAACGTGCCATAGTTGAATAAAAATCTTACCCCCTTTATCGTGAACTTCTTTGGTAACTTTTTTCCATCCATCTACCTGTTCTTTGGTGTGAATTCCTGCGGTATTAACATAGCCAACAGCCTGCTTAGAGACTTGTGAGCCTTCCGTAATAATTAATCCAGCAGAGGCTCTTTGTTTGTAATATGGTACATGCAAATCTTCTGTAGGTATATTTCCGTCATTGGTAGCTCTACTTCGTGTCATAGGTGCCATCACCACCCTATTTTTTAAGTCCAGATTTTTATGGTAAGGGGTTAATAATACTTGTGTGCTCATATATTTTATATTTTAAAAAATGCATAGTTTATACCTCAAAGTTCCTACTATTAATGGTAGTATTTTGACTCTTATCGTTAAAACATTGTTATAAAGCGTAAAAAGAGGGAGTTCTTTTTTACTAAGGCATATTTTTGATTTTATAATTTTTAAAACCTTCTAAGTTTTTTGTCGTAAGTATTTTCAAAGACAACCTTTCTAAAACTAATTTTATGAATTCAAGTAGCAGGGTATTTAAACTGTTCAATCTCATTTTATTTTTCAGTATTATAACAAGCGCCAGTGCACAGAGCTTAAAAGGTAAAGTGACAGATAATAATGGTGTAGCCTTAGAAAATGTGGGCATTTTTAATCAGACTAGCGGGCAACATAGTCATACCAATTTATCAGGGTCATTTTCACTTCCTTCAACACAGGTAAACGATTCAGTATATTTTTCAAACTTAGGGTTCAAAACCTTTGTGTTGGTTGTTGAACCAAAACATTTCAATGAAAATGTACAAATTGCTTTGGAGGAATTAAGTATCAATTTAGATCAAGTAGAAGTTATTTCTAAAGTTGATGCCATGAGTAGAATTGTAAATATTGATATACAGAACGATCCGGTAAAATCATCACAGGAAATTTTGAGAAAAGTACCAGGATTATTAATTGGTCAGCACGCAGGTGGAGGAAAAGCAGAACAGATTTTCTTAAGAGGTTTCGATATTGACCACGGTACAGATGTAGCCATTAGTGTAGATGGTATGCCAGTTAATATGGTATCACATGCACATGGTCAAGGTTATGCCGATTTACACTTTGTAATACCGGAAACTATAAATAACATAAATTTTGGTAAAGGATTGTATTACGCTGATCAGGGTAATTTTAATACTGCTGGCTATGTAGATTTAAGCTTGAAGAAAAGCATAGATGAAAGCATGGTGTCTTATGAAGCAGGACAGTTTAATACCAATAGATTCGTGGGGCTTTTTAAGGTATTGGAAGAAGGTAAAAGCGATGCATACCTAGCCTCTGAAATATATCTCACGGACGGACCATTTGATTCGCCTCAAAATTTCAATAGAATAAATGTTTTAGGTCGATATAATTATAGGGATATAGGTAAGGAAGAACTTAAATTAACGGTATCTCATTTTCAAAGTAAATGGGATGCTTCGGGTCAAATTCCACAAAGAGCAGTAGATCAAAACCTCATAGGGCGGTTTGGTGCCATTGACGATACTGAAGGAGGACAAACCAGTAGAACCAATGTAATGTTGAACCACACAAAATTTTTGGGTGAAGACCAGTTCTTAAAAACTAGGGCTTTTATAAGCAAGTATGATTTTGAATTGTTCTCCAATTTCACCTTCTTTTTAGAAGACCCAGTAAATGGCGATCAAATACGACAGTATGAAGATCGAACGATTATGGGAGCTGAAACTGTTTTTGAACAGATCAATATAACTGTAGGTGAAGATGATATCTTTACCTATTCTGCCGGTGTAGGTTTTAGAAATGATAATGTAGATGATGTGACACTAGAGCATACGTTAAATAGAAAAATAGTGCTAGAGCAATATGCATTTGGCGACGTAGATGAAACAAATATGTATGGTTTTGTTGATGCGGAATATAAAACAGGAAACTGGACCTTTAATCCGTCTGTACGATTAGATTATTTCAACTTCGATTATGAGAACAAACTAAGCGAAATTTACGACAATAAAAGTGAAAGTAAGGCTAAAGTGAGTCCTAAGTTGAATACATTATACTCTGTTAACAGAAATTGGCAGCTATTCTTAAAAACAGGATTAGGATTTCATTCTAACGATACACGTGTAGTTACGGCAAACGAAGGTAGGGATGTATTACCGACCGCTTATGGTGTAGATTTAGGAACCATTATTAAACCTACAGATAAATTGGTTTTAAATGCCACTTTATGGGGACTGTTATTAGATCAAGAATTTGTTTACGTAGGTGATGCAGGTATTGTTGAGCCGAGTGGTAAAACACGTAGATTAGGACTTGAGCTTGGTGGTCGTTATCAAGTATTGAATTGGTTGTATCTATATAGTGACGTCAACTACACTTATGCAAGAAGTACAGAAGAAACGAGCGGTGAAGACTATATTCCCCTAGCACCGGATTTCACGGCAGTAGGCGGACTATCAATTACCGATTTAGGCAATTTTTCTGGGAATTTGAATTATAGATATTTGGGCGATAGGGCTGCGAACGAAGACAATAGTATTGTTGCAGAAGGATATTTTGTAACGGACTTAAACTTGAACTACAATATTAAAAACTGGACGGTTGGTGTAATCGTTGAAAACTTATTTGATACAGAGTGGAACGAAACACAGTTCGCTACAGAAAGTAGATTGTTCAATGAAACAGCATCGGTTGAAGAAATTCATTTTACTCCCGGAACTCCGTTTTACTTAAGAGGAAAGGTTTCTGTGAGGTTTTAAAGAAGTTTTAGTAGCAAGCTTAAAAGAGCTCTGATTTTAATATCAGAGCTCTTTTGTTTAATTCGAAAACTATTCAGGAGAATTAGCGGTTATTTCAGAAACCGAAAAACTACCTGTACTATCTTTAGAAATGACTTTAATATAATATTCGGTGCCAGAATTATATTCAATTCCAGATATGCTATTATCCTCTATGTCAGTCTCTTCAATTATTTCTGATTCATTTTCGGTTATAGTTACATCGTAGGTTAAAAGGTCATTATCCTCATCTGTTCCAATCCAACTAATGGTTAACAACTGCGTTAGAGTATTAAAATCAGTACTGATTTCTGCGGCATAAGGTGCATAATTAACTTCGGCTAAACCAGGGGTAGTAAAAGAATACGTATCACTTTCCGTAGTGCCAAATTCATTTTTAGAAGTCACTGTCCAAGTATAGGTTTTGCCTCTATCTAAGCTGACCGTAGTTTCCAGCCCACCAACAGTGGAGCTTACCGCTTGCTGGTTGTTTAATAAAACTTCTAAGGTATAATTTACAGTATTTTGCGCAGCGTTCCACTTAAATAAAATAGAGACTTTAGTATCATCATTTGGAATAGGTTCAAATTCTGAACAAGGCTCGCCATTAACAGGTAAAGTGCCCGTTACTTTAGTAGGAACCTCTTTGTCTATCTGTTTTTCCGTCTCTTCAGGAGTCCTTTTATCGCAGGAATTTAAGCATACAAGAATCAATGCAAGACCTGTAAAGTATTTTAATGTTTTATATATCATTGTTTTATAATCTTAAAGATTTTTGAATTTTCTTTTGTTTGAATTACTGTGGGATAAATACCTGCTTCTAAAGCTTGTAAGTCTATTGAATTAGCGCCTTGCCCTAAAAGTGTTTTACTTAGTACAAGCTTACCCGATAAGTCATAAACCAACACGGAACTTGATTCTTCGTACCCTTGGATAAACACTTCTCCCGAAGTAATTGTTGGAAACATTATAACACTATCTGAAAAGGCAAATGAATCGTTAACCATCCCTTGGCAGTCACTTTCTCCTGTAATAGAAATAGCATTGAATTCGGATAAATCCGATAATTGAATTTCATTTTTTCCGTTAGATGTAAAGCTGAAGTTTTTTAGTTCTCCGTTTATATCAACAATATAAGTATAGCTGCCCTTCACATTATAAGTTGCCGTTTTAGCAGAGGTATTTAAACTATCTCGCTTTCCTGAGATTGAGCCGACTTCGTTAATTTGAATGCCGTAGGTTTGAGAATACGATATATCTGGAATAGAAATAGTAACCATATACAAACCAGTGGTAAGATTAGCTACTTCTATATTCTCATTTAACGATACCTCATTATAGTCTGTTGAAACTGGACCTTCAACAGCTATATTAAAAATATAATCAGTTAGCGCACTCGATATAGAAATACTTCCATTTGCTTCTCCCGGACAAGTTGGTGTAGCGCCATAAACCAAAATGGCATCTGCTGCTATTATTTCGCAACCATTATCGTTCACTATAACATTTGGTCTTGTATCTAAACAAGAATCTTTATGATCTAAAATTCCGTCTAAATCATTGTCTTCGTTGCAGAAGGGTACTTTTCCTGCATCGGTAATAGTCCAACCATACGTATCTATAATTAGGTGTCTAGCCTGCTCGGATTCACAGTATTGACTAGAGCTGGCATTAAAACTCACATTGTTTTGTAATGAAGATAAGTTGGACCAACCAATAAGTGTGTTGTCATAGTTTTCTAAAGACAATCCTGTACCCAAAAACATTAACTCCATATTAGTAACGTTTGAAACATTCCAGCCACCCAAATCTTGGTTAAAGGAAGATGCATAAGCAAACATGTAATTCATATCTGTAACCTTAGCTACATTCCACATACTAAGGTTTTGATTGAACATTTCAGCACCGCTAAACATTCCACCAATATCCGTTACTGAGGAGGTATCCCAAGAATTAATATTTTGATTAAATTTTGAAGCCTCTGCAAACATATTCACCATTTCCTTTACACTTGAAACATCCCAATCATTGAGTGGTTGGTTAAAGCTAGTGGCATTAAAAAACATTCCACCTAAGAATTCAGCAGCACTAACATTCCAGTCATTTAGTGGTTGATCGAAAGCAGTTGCATTTCCAAACATGCCACCAAAATTAGTAACTGAGCTCACATTCCAAGAGTTGATATTTTGATTGAATACTGGATTATCTGCAAACATATTTGACATTTCGTAGGCACTTATGGGGTTCCAATTATTTAATGGTTGATTAAAATTTGTGCTTCCAAAACATGAATTAAATTGTCTTACAGCGCTAACATCCCAGTTGTTTAATGGCTGATTAAAGGAGGTTGCCTCATGAAAGGCAGTTCCAAGATTAGTGACATTGCTAGTATCCCACCCGTTGATATTTTGATTAAAGGAACTGGCCATCAGAAATATTCCATTCATATTAGTAACATTTGATGTGTTCCATGACCCAATATCTTGGTTGAATTTATCAGCTTGAAAGAATAAACTTGCTAGGGAAGTTACATTATCTAAATCCCAATTATTAAAAGAAGGAGTTCCTTTCAGCGAAGTACAGAATAAGAACATTTCATTCATAGATTGAACATTTGAAAGATCTGGCGCGTCAATTGCAACAACATCTAGATTGCTACAACCATAAAAAGCAGCTTCCATAGAATTCCATTTTATGTCCCCCCATTGATCAACACTTAATATTTTATCGTTATCATCTATATCATTAACTATAAAATCGCCATTATTATCATTTCCTAAATTTCCTTCAAAATATATTCTTGGAAACTCTCCCGAAATTGAAACTTGAAATGTTCCAGGGGTTAAATAAGTATGTGTTGCGTCTCCTGTAAAATTTGATTCAATGGTGCCGTCTCCCCAATCTACCGTATAATTGTAGGTCTCCCCTGGAAATGTCGGAATAGTTATTTGATTATCCTCAGAAACACCAGGGTTATCGGTTTTCCATGTGGTTATAAAAAAAGTTGATGAACAATCATTACCTGCATCATTAATTTCCCAATTGTAGTTGTTTATAAGATTTTGTCTTGCCTCTGTACTGTTGCAGAAATTAATGTTTGTTGCCCCTAATTTTACATTGTTGATCAAGGAAGGTAAAGTGCTCCATGCATTCAGTATTTTATCATAGTTGGCAATAGATATACCTGAACCATTGAACATCGCATCCATATTTTCAACTTTACTTATGTTCCAGTTTTCTAAGTTTTGATTAAAGGATGTTGCATTTTTAAACATATCGTTCAAATATCTAATATTGCTTACGTCCCAATTTTCGATAGATTGGTTAAATAATGAAGCTCCTGAAAACATTCCCTTTGCAGACATGATGGTATTACTTAAATCCCATAATTCCATGCTTTCATTTCCAATAAGTGATGAACAATTATAAAACATATGCGAAAATTCTATACCCTTTGAAAAGTCAGGTACATCTGATGCTAAAACATCTAAATTAGAACAGCCGGCAAAAGCGAAACCCATACTATTCCAACGTACTGTACCCCATTGGTCAATTGAAATAATTTTTTTAGGATCAGCAGTTTTTTTTGGGACTTGATAAGGATAATCTTCGTCACTGTTATTAAAGAAAATATGGGGAAACCTACCTGTAATAGATACTTTATACGTGCCTGGCACTTCATAAGAATGAGTTATATCTTCTGTTACACCCACATCCGTTGTTCCATCTCCCCAATCAACATTATAATTATAAACTTCATAAGAATTTGTTGGAATAGTAATTTGATTATTATCAGAAGCTCCTGGGTTATCTGTTTTCCAGGTAGTTATAAATGGACGTTCCATTTCGCAATTTTCACCTTGGTCAAAAATGTTCCAGTTAAAATTTTCAATTAAATGTTTTCTAGCATCTTTGCTAGAACAATACTGAACATCTTTTGCCCCTAAAATGGTGCCAGTTTGTAAAGTTGGTAACTGACTCCAACCAATTAAAATATTATCATAATTATCTCTTGAAAGGTCATTATCGTCAAAAATATTTGACATGTCAAAAACATTGCTTACATCCCAAGAAGATACATCCTGATTAAAGCTGGATTGACTTAGCATGTGCCGCATAGTTATAACATTACTAACGTTCCAAGAAGAAATATCTTGATCAAAATATGTGCTGTTGAATAAAAAATCCATGTTTGTAACATTGCTAACATTCCAACTGGTTACATCTTGATTAAAATTACTGGAACCAAACATTCCCGACATATTTGTTACATTACCTACATCCCATTTGCTAATATCGAAATTGAAAGGAGTACTATAGAACGTATGAGACATATTAACTACACCACTAACATCCCATTGCGAAATATCTTGATTAAATGCAGACTTGTCGAACATATAGGAGATATCGATAATATTACTAACATTCCAATCATTAAAATTTTTAATACCATTAAAGTTAGAGAACATACGAGTTCTTGAATTATCAAACCCATAGCTACAATAATAAAACATTCGACTTAAACTGGATACATTGTTTAGATTTGGAACATCATTGGCTGCCACCGATAAGTTTGAGCAATTTGCAAAAGCCGATTCCATAGATGACCATTGATTGGAACCCCACTGGTTAATGGTCAAAATTTTATCATTATCACCATTTTCATTAAAATAAATTCTAGGAAAGATACCGCTAATGGAAACATAGTATGTGCCTGGGGAATCGTAGGTATGTGTTATATCACCATTAATATTAGTATCAATGTTTCCATCACCCCAATTTACGCTATAATTGTAAATTTCATAAGGGTATGTTGGAATAGTGATTTGATTATCTGCTGAAGTACCAAGATTATCTGTTTTCCATTTCGTAACAAATTGGTTTGGTGAAAAACAAACTTCTCCACTATCAGTAATAGCCCAGTTATAATTATTTATTAATTCATCTTTGCTAGTTGAGCCAGAACAATATTCACTATTTCCAGCATTAAAAACCACATTACTTTGTAATTGTGGTAATGCAGACCAAGCATTTAAAATATTGTCATATACTATTTTTGACATACCAATATCCAAAAACATATCGGCCATACTAGTAACATTTCTAATATTCCATGCAGAAATATCTTGTTTAAAAGAATTAGCTCCATGAAACATGTTATCCATTGCGGTTACATTACTAACATTCCAATTACTCAAATTTTGATTAAAAGAATATGCATAATTGAACATTTTAGTCATATCCGTTACACTAGACACATCCCAGTTATTAATGGGTAAATTGAAGGTTGTCGCTCCATTAAACATACCAGACATATCAGTTACAGCACTAACATCCCAAGAAGAAATATCTTGTCTAAAATTATAGGCATAATAGAACATTTTTGATGAATTTATGACATTCGTCATCTCCCAAGTATTCAAGGGTTGGTTAAATATTTCTGCATTTGCAAACATGGATTCCATGTTGGACACTGAGCTTACATCCCAGTCTCCAACGGGTTGATTAAAGGACTTTGCATTTTTAAACATATAACGCATGTTCGTAACATTGCTAACATCCCAATTAGAAATATTTTGATTAAAAGCCAATGCATTATCGAACATTAGGTCCATGCTTATGACTTTAGATACATCCCAACTACTTAAAGGTTGATTAAAAGCTCTCGCATTTGTAAACATCCAGCCCATGTTTGTAACATTTGAAACATTCCAATTGTTGATATTTTGATTAAAAGAATGGCATCCAGAAAACATCGCCCACATTATTTTCACCTTACTTACATCCCAATTTCCAATATCTTCATTAAAGGAAGTAGCGTTTATAAACATTGCTGGCATATTTTCAACATTACTTACATCCCAGTTTCCAATTGGAGAATTAAAAATAGAACATGAACTGAACATGCTGTCCATATTTGTAATCGTTGAAACATCCCAATTATTAAATGCTGGAGTACCAACCAATGAATAGCAGCCGCTAAACATTTGGTTTGTCGAAGTGACTTTGGAAAGGTTGGGACTATCATTTGCTATAACATCTAAATTTTCACAACCATTAAATGCCTCTTGAGCCGCTATCCATTCAATAGCTCCCCATTGATCGACAGAAATTATTTTCTCTTTATCACCCGAGTTATGAAAATAGAGACCTGGAAAGTTTCCGGTTATCTTAATTGTATACGTACCTGGATTCAAATACGTATGTGTAACATTAAGACCAGATGTAAAAGTTGTCTCAGTACCATCTCCCCACTCTACATTAAATTCTGTTATATTTCCGGAATAAGTAGGGATAGTTATTTGGTTATCCTCAGAAACACCAGGATTGTCTGTTTTCCAGGTAGTTATAAATTCTGTTTGTGAGTAGGCAATTGTAATGCATAAAAAAAGAATGCAACTGAGTAAAGTTCGCATGTATTTGGTTGTTATAGTTGATTGGTTAAATCTAATACTATAAGTTAGTTTTGAAAGAATTATTCGATTAATTGTAATATTATTCCCTCATGAGGATTTTATAAGATCAGTCGTCTTATTTGAATTTCTATAAGCAGAATAATATAGAGGATTGTAATGAATCATCCTTTTTTTAGACCAAAACTTTATGCAAGAAATTTTTAAAGATTTTAGTACTGGCGGATTACTTAAAGTCGGTAATGAAGTTTTATTGGAAAGTTATAGAAAGCCCAAACAAGCTGAGCTCTATATTTTTGTTAGAACTACTAGTACCAAAGCCGAGATTACCGTTGATGGTATACCTTATGTAGTTTCAGAACATAGTCTACTTGCATTGACCCCAATTCAATTTATTCATTTTGTGGATGGTAAAGATTTGGTTGTTTATCAATTTAACCGTGAGTTTTACTGTATAAAAGATCATGATCATGAGGTAAGCTGCGCAGGACTATTATTTTTTGGCAATGCACATTTTCCTTTAATAGATTTAGGAGAAAATGAACAACGAAAGTTTAATACCCTTCATGAGGTTTTTGTAGATGAATTAAATACGGAAGATACGATACAAGCCGAAATGCTACGTATGCTAATGGCTCGTTTTATGATAATGAGCACAAGGTTGCTAAAGGCAAAAGAAGGATTTGGTAATCCTAACAGTGATGTAAAAATAGATTTGCTAAGAGCATTTAATGTTTTGGTAGAAGTACATTTTAAAGAAGAACATTCGGTTTCCTTTTATGCAAGTAAACTATTTAAGTCTCCAAAAACCCTTTCCAATACTTTTGCAAAATTTAAAACGACTCCGCTACAAATAATACATGAACGCATAGTGCTTGAAGCCAAACGGTTGCTGATCTATACCGATAAAACCGCTAAAGAGATTGCTTACGAGATTGGCTTTGAAGATGCATCGCATTTAAGTCGTTTGTTTAAAAAAATTACAAACCTCTCTCCTTCTCAATTCAAGAAACGCCTAGAAAAAACCAGTTAGGGAAGAATTGACAACTACAAGGGTAAAATTGCCCGTTTTAAGATTCATAATTGCTAGATCTTTGTACTGTAGAATTAAAACAGTAAAGACATGAATTTAAAACACAAATCAATTTTCAATTTAATAGAAATATTTACTTCTAGAAGAATAGAGGTGTCAAACACCGTCAATGTAAAAGAACATTGTGAACACAATCATATATCAGATTTCTATTGTGATTCTGATTCATCATCTAGATTAACACGAGTATTCAATTCATTGTTCTAAAGGAAAAATTGACAAGCCAATGGGAATTTCAAGCATGATAAATACCTGTTAGTCAGTCTACCTTTGTGACAAATTTAATTTCAAAATAAAATAATAAAAAAACATAATCATGAGCACATTTAATGTACCTACCAGAGAAGAAGTAAGCGAAAACAATCAAGCGATTTTCGACAATCTTAAAAAAGCTTTAGGCTTTGTACCAAATTTATATGCAACGTATGCTAATAGTGATACCGCATTAGAAAACTACTTGAATTTTGCAAATGCCAAAACTTCATTATCAGCTAAAGAGAAAGAAGTCGTCAATTTAGCAGTAAGCCAAGTTAACAATTGTATTTACTGTTTATCGGCACATACGGCTATAGGTAAAATGAACGGATTCAATGACGAGCAAATTCTTGAGTTAAGAGCAGGAAAAGCATCTTTTGACTCTAAGTTGGATGCCTTGGCTCAATTAGCAAAAAACATTTCAGAGAATAGAGGGCGTACAAATGAAAAAGTTTTAGAAAACTATTTTGCTGCTGGTTATACAAAAGCAAACTTAATTGACACCATTTCCTTAGTAGGAGACAAAACAATATCAAACTACATCCACAGTACAACACAAGTACCTGTTGATTTTCCGTTAGCTCCTTCATTATAAACAATTTCACAACTAATTATTAATAAACATTAAAACGAGGTAACACCTATTAAATTTAAACACATGAAAAAAGTATTATCAATTTTAGTAATCGTATTAGCATTTTCTTTCAACGCAAACGCACAAGATAAAATGATGAAACAACCAGTTAAGAAAATTGCTTTAGAGCAAACAACTGGCGAATTCACGCAAAAATCAATTACAGTTAGTGAAGGCACTTATATTTTTGACGTTGCAAATAATAACGTAGGTAAAGATGTGGGTCTGGTTTTAGTAAAGAAAGGTATGGATGCCTCTAAACCAGAAAACCATATTCAAACTGCATATGTAACGGCGGCGGTGAAAAATAATACGGTAGGTCATTCTAAGGCTACAAAACTGGAAAAAGGGGAATATGTTTATTTCTGTCCTTTGAACCCTACACCACAATATAATTTAATTGTAGAGTAAACTAAAAGATCTTTTAAATAAAAAGGGCTGTTCATTTAAGTACAGCCCTTTTGAATTTTGTACTATTTAATCCTCTGGTGGATGACCATGAATTTCTTCAAAGACCTTATCAAAATTTTCACGTAAGTATGCGTTTAATTTCTTTTGGTAATCGTCTTTTAACCAGCTTAAGAAATTATACGTGCTTTTACTGATACATTTTCCATAAACGTGTATTCTATTATCAATATCTTCTTTTAATAGCTTAGCCAATGCAATGGCATCATACACATCTTCACTATTTTCAATACATATGTAAGCGTGTTGAGCAATAGATCGTTCAAGAACTACTTTAGATGATTCACCCGCAAAAGTAGCTGTCTCGTAAGTCTCTTTTATATCAAAATACGTTTCCTTGGAGTTTTTGAACTCCGCCTTAACTTCTTCAGATAGGTCAAGTTTAAAATCGCTTTCAATGTCTTCATCGTCACGAATACGATCCATGTAGTAATTGGGAGATTTAAAAATAGCTCCCCAATCCAAATCTGCTCCCCAAGGACCAAATCTGTATAGATTATTACCTAAATCAATAACCGTAAATTTAGATTTATTGTTCAATACCCTAGAACCTCTACCGATCATTTGGTAGTACAGCGTCAATGATTTTGTTGCCCTGTTAAGAATAATAGTATCAATAGTAGGTTCATCAAAACCAGTGGTTAAAATACTTACTGACGTTAAAATAGCATCAGGCGTTTCTTTAAACCATTTTAATATTTGTTTTCGCTGTTTCTTTGTAGCGGTATTATCAAGGTGCATAATGTTTAAACCTGCAGCTTGAAAAGTATGGTAAACCTGAATAGAGGTTTCAATACCATTATTAAAAATCAATGTTTTTTTACCTTTTGAATGTTTGGTATAAGCTTCTAAAAGCTTACTTAACATTGCCGGACTCGTATATAAATCAGCAGATGATTTAACGGTATAATCACCATTAGAACCAATTTCCAAAGAAGTTAGTCCCATATCATAATGAAACACTTCTGCCCTTGCCAAGAAATCATTGGCAATTAAGTTTTCTATAGTTTCACCAGGTATAAGTTCATCATAGTTTTTGTTCATTGGTAAGTCCTTATTAGAACTTAACGGCGTAGCTGTTACGCCAAGAACAAATGAATTTTCAAAGAACTTAAATAGCTTGGTAAAAGAATTGTAGTGAGCCTCATCTATAATAACCAAACCGACATCAGAAATATCTAATTGGTCATCGTTTAATCTATTGTTCAACGTTTCAACCATAGCAACATAACAGCTATAGCGCTCTTGATCATCAAGATTGGCTTTACTGTTTACCACTTTATTGACAACGCCAAAACTGGTTAACATGGCAGATGTTTGGTTGCACAGTTCAATACGGTGGGTCATTACCAAAACCTTTTTGTTATGGTTTTTAAGGTACTGACGTACTATTTCCGAAAAAATTACGGTTTTACCACCACCTGTAGGTAATTGGTATAGAAGGTGATAATCATCTCGTTCTGAATCGAACTTGTCAAATATTTGTTGAATTGCTCCTTGTTGGTAGCTGTAAAGTTCTTTATCTGTTTTTCTGTCCTGTAGTTCAAAAACTGTCTCTTGCATAAAATCTTCTCTGGAGTGTGCAAAGGTAACAATCTCGCTAGTTTATTACTAATTCATGGGTTAAAAAGGGTATCTTTTGCGACCATATGTAATCGAAATTAATTGTAATAGGTGAAATTGAAGGAACATTTTCATTTTAAAGTGTACAAACCAGTGGGCATGCTAAGCCAAATATCTTCCGGTGAAGACCGTCAACTTCGTAAAAAGCGATTTTTAAGTGAGCTTTTTAATTTTCCTGAAGGAATAATGCCCATAGGTAGGTTGGATGAGAAGTCTGAAGGATTGTTATTAATGACTACCGATGGGAAATTGAGCGATACCATTAATAGGTTGGGTGTTGAAAAAGAGTACCTAGCCCAATTAGATGGCATCATTAATTCTGATGCGATTGAAAAAATTACAAAAGGCATTAACATTGGAATCTTTGGCAAGAAATATACCACCAAACCTTGTTCCGTAGCATTGTTAAAAGAACCACCTACCCTACCCGATGCACATTCTTCATTGAGAATAGGCAGGCACAGACCCACAAGTTGGATCAGCATAACTATAAAAGAAGGTAAATTTCGTCAAGTACGTAAAATGACTGCTGCAGTGGGCTTTCCAACCCTTCGTTTAGTACGAGTACGAATAGGTACTATAAGGTTAGAACATATGAACCCCACAGAAGTTAATGAGGTAACTCTTGATCCGATATCTTTTTAGGAATACGTTTCCCTGAGAATCTAGAAAGAATAGTAAGGCTTTTTTTAGTGTTTATAAAATACACGCCAGTTAGTAAAACAACCGAAGCCATAACAGATTGTACGGTGATGGTTTCATTTAAAAAATACCATCCTAAAATCATAGCTACTATGGGGTTTATATACGTAGATGTTGCCACTTTTTCTGGAGAAACAATACGAAGTAAATAATTGAACGCCGTAAAAGTAATGATACTGCCAAATGTAACTAAGAGTAGCATTGACCATAACACTTTTGGACTCCAAGTAACTGGTGATGTCCAGTTTTCTCCAAATAGGGTACTAATAACGAGTAGAGATAATCCGCTTGTCAGCATTTGATAACCGGTATTGACAAAGAAATTTTTGGGCAAGACAGCTTTACCAACAAATAGGCTACCATAAGACCAGCTAAGCATACAAATAAATATTAGTACCATACCTAATATGGCACCTTCTTGAGCAATAACCTCTTTTTGACTTACTAATAGAAAAATACCGGTAATGCCTAGAATAACCCCAATGATTGACATGGGTTGTATTTTTTTGCCCTGCAAGACACGCATCATGAGCAATACCACTAAAGGTTGTGCCGATACTTCAAGTGCTGCAAACCCACTGTCCACATATTTTAAAGCCCAAACCACTACTCCATTCCCAAATGTGAGAAACAGAAAACCGGCAATAAAAGTGTTTTTGAATTGTTGCTTGGTGATTTTTAGTGAGAAGCCTAATAGTTTTGAAATAATAAAAATTAAGCTTCCGGCAGTCACAAAACGAATACCTGCCAACATAAAGGCAGGTAATTCGGTTACTGCAATTTTATTCCACAAATAGGTAGACCCCCAAATGAAGTATATGGCAAAAAATGACAATACGACCAGAACGGTGTTACGTTGCATTTTTGCCATTGAAAATTTTGTGTACTAGATTTTCTTTACACGAACAGCGTTCATGCCTTTCATGCCTTTTTCCAGCTCGTAAGAAACCTTGTCGTTTTCCATGATTTCATCAATAAGTCCGCTAACGTGAACAAAATATTTCTCGTTATTTTCAGCGTCGATAATGAAACCAAAACCTTTGGTAGTATCAAAGAAAGAAACTTTACCGTTTCTTACCGGATCAAACTCTTCTACATCTCCTTCTTCTTTCTTTGGAATACCTAGAACGATATCTTCTGCTTCAATTTCTACTTTCATAGCAGGATCTGGTGGCGTATCTACCAGGTTTCCATTGAAGTCTACATAAGCAAGAGGAATACCAGAAGTACCATTTTCTTTTGCAGCCGCTTTACGGGCTAGCATTTTTTTCTTCTTTTCTTCGCGCTTCTTTAAGCGTTTTTTTTCTTTTTCAGTTTTATTAAATGTTTGTTGCGATTTTGCCATTCGTAATTTTAATGATAATAATAGATTTTACTGTAAAGGGATTGAAATACGTAGTGACGTTGATAACCAATGGAAAGCATATGGGTTAACTACGATGTCATTTGTTGTAAGGTCATTGCAGATATTATATGCATCCCTCTAAAGTTCTACAAAGATATGATTTGTATTTCAATTATTTAGCATTACTGGCACTCAAACTGCCAAAGTTTTAAAAGACTTAAAGTTAAATTCAATTTTAAGATACATTATAATGAATGATTTTACTTTTTAAGACTTAAAAAGTTCCATTTCACCTGTCCGTCAATTCCTAATTACAATTATAACTGTTAAAATTTAAAATTTAATAAAAATTTTAAATAACTGAATATCAATTATTTAGTGTGATATCAGTTTATTAAATTGTTAAAAACAGTACCTTTTTATGCATAGTACTGTAACAAAAATTATTAATGGTCGTCTAGTAAGTATAACAGAATTATTAATCATCAATTAAAAACAATATATCATGAGAACTTTTATTAGAAACACACCAACGGAATCAAGAAGAAATGCCTTTTTAACTGCATTTAAAAACAGTAAACGTGTTCAATGGGTAGCTAGCAGACAGTTTACACATTAATATTCATCACACATCAAATCAAAAAACAATCAATCATCAATCCATCTGACTAATCACCAGATTTAAAAACGAACATCATGAGAACTTTTATTAGAAACACACCAACGGAAACAAGAAGAAACACTTTCTTTTCAAGCTTTAAAACAAGTAAAAGAGTACAATGGGTAGCTAGCAGACAGTTTACACATTAATATTCATCACACATCACATCAAAAAACAATCAATCATCAATCCATCTGATTAATCACCAGATTTAAAAACGAACATCATGAGAACTTTTATCAGAAACACACCAACGGAAACAAGAAGAAACACTTTCTTTTCAAGCTTTAAAACAAGTAAGAGAGTACAATGGGTTGCAAGTAGACAATACACCCATTAAGAATTTAAAATAATTCTTTGAGTTAGCTAAAAAAAAAGGGATAAGACTTACAAGTCTTATCCCTTTTTCAATGTTTATTATTTTGATTTAATCCTCTAATGTAATTTCTTCTTCTACTCCATTTGGGTAGGTAAGCAAGGCAATATTATCACAAGTGCTATCTCCAAAATCAACATTTACCGATAGTCCGTTTTTAGAAACATCCATATCACCACTAGAAACATAAGAACAAGATATTTCACTTGTTAATGCGTTAATTACGTTTACATTATAAGTGTTACCTTCAAAAACAACGGTCCAACTGCCTTCGATACTATATGTAGTGGTATCATTAAATGCAATTGTTGTAGACTTGGTTCCGCTGTCAGATATAATAGAGCCATCTTCCATTTCTACGGTCATTTCACTGGTAACCTGAAAAGTTATGGCGCTATCACTTGAATTTGTGCTGAATGTAAATGATCTGGTTCCATTAATTTTTATTTCACCGACGTAGAAGTCAACATAGCTTGCTGTAAAAGAACCAGTTTCTCCCTGTTGGTCATAAGTAACGCTTAAAGTACCATTTACATTTTCTGTTCCATTTAATACACAGTTATTAAAGGTTGCCACATAGCCGGTATCTGAATACACGGCACTATAACATTCATTACTTGTAGATTTACCTGTACTTCCGTTATTTGAAGATAACTCATATAATGCCAGATCAATACCACCGGTAATTTCATCGGTTTCTAGAACCGCTTTTAGTTCAGTTTGGGTTAATGTTACCTCTTCTACAGTAGTATCATCATCACTACAGCTATAGGCCATTAATAATACTCCGGATAAAAGAATACCCTTTTTTAAATGGGATGTTAGATTTTTCATGTTTAATTGTTTGTAGGGTTGTGTGGTTAAAACGATAAAAACGCTTACATAGTATGGTCTAAGGGTACTTTTACAGACTAAAATTCAATCATTTATAATAATGTTATCCATATACCAGTTATAATCGTATACGATATACTATATTTAATGTATGCTAGTTAAAATAAATTTGAGGGATCAAGTGCGCGATTACCTTTTGTCTGAAATGATTACCGGCAATTTGAAAATAGGCAAGACCATTAATTTGGCGGCATTTGCCAGGCATTTAAAGGTTAGTGTTACCCCTATTCGCGAGGCATTGACCCAACTTCAACAAGCACATATAATTAAAGCGATACCCAACAGAGGTTTCATAATTGCAGAACTAGACGTAGAAGAAGCGGAAGATTTATATGAATTGGTAGCTAATTTGGAGGTAATGGCGATTGAAAATTCTGAATTTAACGAAGAGCACATCATAAACTTAAAAAAGCAACAAGAGGTTTTTGAAAATGCGCCAAATGCCATAAGTAGAATTCAAGCTGATCTTGAGTTTCACAGGTTGCTCACCAAAGGTTATAAAAACGAGTTGGCATTAAAAATTCTGAATGACCTAAAAACACGTTTGTTCTTCTATGAACACGCTTTTACTAATGATGATTCTTTCTACAACAAATCTGATAATCAGCACGAGGCGATAATTTCTGCCATCGCAGATGATAATGTACCAACCGCCTCTCTCCTATTAAAAATGAATTGGATGCTGATTTTAAATTATATTCAAAAGAAGCTTACCGAATAATTCGCTTACTCCAAATCTTGCAAAAGCTCTTGTGCAGATTGGGTAATCTTTTTATAACCTTTGTATGCCCAATTACAGAAAAAAACCATGGCAACCAATGTTATGGTCAAAGTAATAATTTGTTCCGTTTTTAAACTATTTAGAAAAATGTTCTTGTTAGAAATTATTTTTGAGGTTACCGGTACAATGAAAAACAAGCCAATAAAACCAACCACAATTCCAATCTGTTGCAACCTGAGCAATCTATTTTTTGTATGCACGTATACTTTAAGATTCTCTTTGTAAGATCCTTTTAAAATATCGATATTCTTGATTTTTTTTAGGGTTGATAACACTGAAACCGGCAATACAATTAAAAACAAGAGCGTAAATGCACCACATGCCTGCAAATACCAAGTATCTAATTTGTTAAAGTTATAGATTACAAATAATGCGATTGCGAAACATACCAATGCGCCTAAAGATTCGTATTTGGTAATAGTAGTGAATTTGTTCTGATATTTCTGTTTTGTCATGTCTAATATGATTTTGTTCGTTAATTTTTTTTGTTGGTCTAATTCATTGCTCATTTTTGTCCAAGCAGATTGTAGTTCTTCTAATTCCATGATTTATTTATTTGTCATGTTCGTTTTTAATTTTTTCTTTACTCGAGATATTTTTGTGCCCACATTACTGGCACTCAAGCCCGTAATCTGTGCTATTTCATTATAACTTTTACCTTCTAGCAATAGAAAAATGAGTCCTTTTTCTAAAGTATTAAGGTGTTTTAGATGCTGATAAAGTAACCGTAATCGTTCTTCGAAAACTTCATCATGGGTATCAGATTCGTTAATAAAGACTTCAGCAACTGGAACGGAATCTGGTCGTCTTTTTTTCTTTTTTATAAATGTGATAGATGTATTCATTGCCACGCGATACATCCACGTTGTTATTTTGGCATCATTACGAAACGAATCAAAATATTTCCAAAGTTGAAAGACTACTTCTTGAAAAAGGTCTTCTTGATCTTCCTTATTATCAGTGTAAATTGAAGTCACCTTATACAAAAGTCCTTGATGTTCTCGTATTAAATTTGTGAAGACCACTTCTTTCTGCATCTCTTAAAACTTATTTCCCCATTAGTATGTTGATTTTCTCATTTGTCACACTTTCAGGTAAATTCTTTTTTAAATTAGGGTAAATTAATTCTAACTCGTACAACATGAGACACATATGTACGTTTTATTAAAAAAATATACACGATATGCAGTTTTTAAATCCTGAGATAGAAGCATTGACAAAAAGAAAAAGCACACAAAGCTTGGTCAAGAAACAAGTTTCATGTGGCATTTTTCAAGATGTAAAGGATATTCCTGTAGTTGAAGAAACCGTTGTACTTAAAAAGGTATAGGTTTTACTCTTCGAACAAAGAAGTATCTAAACCGGGAATAAGGTTTAGCGCGTTTTGGTAGTACAATTTCCTCAACACTTCGTCGGGTAAATTTAAACCGTACATTGCCCAAAAAGCATGATATTTTTTATAGTATGGAAAATACTCGTCATTACTTTCAAGTACCCTAAAATAGGTTGGAAATTCTTCTGGTTTCCAGCTATCCTTACCAAATAACACCCTGTCTTGATATTTAATAAAGAAAGCTCTGGCATTCTGTGGTTGCCTACCTAATTCTGCAATTACAGCAGAAATACCTACGTTCATATTAGGCATTTCATCTAATAGTTGACCTAGTTTTTCAAGGTTGTTGGCGTACCACCCCATATGGGCATTAACAAATTTTGTCTTTGGATGCTTTTTGAACACATTATGCTGCTCTTGAATAATTTGTTCGAACGGAGCAGGGTCTGTTGCGCTACGTTTTCTTCTTGGATGTGTTTTTAATTCTAACCAGCGTTCATTTTTTGCATCCATATCATCCCAAAAGGACTTTGGGTCTGCTGCATGAATTAAAACCGGAACGCCCATTTCTGCACATTTTGCCCAAATAGGGTCTAAACGGGGATCATCTATTGCCAAACGTTCACCATTGGCATCTTTATTTCTTAATCCCAAACTTTTAAAAACCTTTAAGCCTTTTGCTCCATTCTTGATATCCTGCTCCAATTGTATCGCTGCTTGTTCTCCCCATGCCATATCTTTGGCACCTTCAAAATCTACATTGGCAAATACCACAAATCTATTTGGATAACTTTTGTTGATGTTATCAACTTTCTCTTTTAAACTTTCACCTGATCTACCACTTAAGTTCACCATTATGGCTTCGTTCATAGCATTCATATGCTCAATTAATCCGTCGAGAGCTGCTACAGACATATCTCTTTGGTGACTGTGTATATCAATGAACGGAAATTTTGCTTTGGTGATTTCAGCTCCTGGAACTACTAATGTTGACTTTGGGTTGTATTCTTCAAAACCCATTTCTTGAGCGAAGAGTGGTAATGTTGCTAGAACTATAATACTATATAGAAGGGTAGTCTTAAGTTTGTTCATGTTATATCTGTGTTTTATTGGTATGTGCCATTAATTGTTCATATTCTGCATTAGTATCAATATCAATAATTTGCTTATTGGCTTGCAAGGAAATTATAGATTCGGACTGCTCATTTAAAAATAACTTAGCTCCGGAATCACCTTTTAGTTTTGACAATTCCGTGAAAAATATCTTTGGAAACAAAGCAGGCACCCCTACTCTTTTACCGTAATTTGTACCTATGATTTTTTCAGGATGCTTTTCAAATTCATTAATAACTTTGTTTAGGTATTCATGGGAAAGTAAAGGTTGATCGGCAAGACAAATTAAAATTCCGTCATAGGTTTCCTGCTGTTCTAGCTTCACCTTAACTGCATGTGCAATACTATTTCCCAATCCTTCAGCCCAATTGGTATTTGTTATTACATGAACATCCAAATCATTTAAATGACACTGATTTGATATCAATTCGGCATTAGAACCCAAAACAACAGTAATGTTCAAAACATGACATTTTTGAACAGTTTTTATGGTTTCTAAAAGAAAGTTAGAATCTTTCCAGGGCATCAGTTGCTTAATGCCTTTCATTCGTGTAGAAGCACCGGCAGCCATAATAAGAACAGCAATTTGTAACGGCATTTTAATGATGTATTTCTTTCAATTTATCTTTTAGCATCATAGGTTCGGTCTTTCTAATCACCGTTAATATTTCAGCTAGTATAGATATTGCTATTTCCTGCGGTGTTTCTGCTCCGATGTTCAACCCTGCAGGACCATGTATACCTTCCAAAAAATCAAGGTCAATATCCATATCCAATTCCATTAATTCCGACAATAATTTTTCTCTTCTTCTCGCCGGGCCTAAAACGCCTAAATAAGTTGGTTTACAATCTTTAAGGGTCAATAGATACTTTAAATCTTTTACATAACTATGCGTCATTAATAGCACAGCGGTATTAGCATCGATAGTTTCTACCGGAAAGTCTTCGGGTTCAAAGTTTAACAACGAATCAATTCCGGGGAAATCCTCTATGGTTTTATCCTCTTTTGGCGTAACGGCAACACTTACCTCCCAGCCCATGCTTATCCCAAAATGCGCTAACTGCACGGCATCATGTTCCCCACCAATTAATAAAAGTCGTTGACAAGGAGTCATCGTCTGGGAAAAGTTTAAAGCTGATTTTTGTACCGTTGTATTTTGATTTAAAGAAAAGTTTTTATCGTTAAGCTTAATAAAAGTCCCATAACCACTGAGCTCACCATATATTTTTTCATACGCCGTCCGTAATTCGAACGATTGTCTATTAACAATAACTTGGTCAAAAGCATATAAACAATCTTTGTTTGGGGCAAAAGGCTCTAGCAATAGGTATAGAATACCTTCGCAACCCAATCTGTACCTGCCATCGTAGGTCATTAATTTTGAGGTCCCATTTTGAAAAACCGATTGAGCCTGAAATAAAACCTCTTTTTCTACACAGCCGCCACTTACCGCACCGATCATTACATCATCTTCACGTATTAGCATTCTAACACCAGGTCTACGATAAGAAGAACCGTCTAAATCGACTACGGTTGCCAAAACGCATTTGATGTTAGCCGATTTGGCAATTCTATATTCTTTAAAAATGTTTTTAAACTCGTGGGTCATTCATTACCGCTTTACACCTTCTAATGTAGTAAAATTAAGGCTAATATTCTTATTATGTATTTTGTATAAACCTAATGAAATATAGGTGTTTTGATTATTTGGAACTTACATGAATACGCTTTAACAATCTTTAACATTAATTTTAAGCTTCACTATAATTTAAATTAACATTGTGCGTTCTGCTAGTTGAACCCGTAATAATTGAATATGAAAATTTTTTTAAAAACATTCAGTGTGTTTTTTATGGTTACCCTACTAGTTTCTTGTGGTAACGCAGATGATGATGTTAGTTTGGATTTGAATACAGGTGACGGACTTGGAGAAGGTACCGTAGTTGATGAATGTTTAGGATTGGAAGAAGGTGAATTAGTACTTTCAATACAAGATCAGTATACAACATTACCAGGTAAGGTATCTGTATTTTTCAAAGTGTCCGATACCAGTGGAAATCCTGTTCCGGGGTTAACAGCAGATCAATTTACTATTTATGAGCAAGGTCGAAATGATGACTGCTTCAATACTATTTCAACCTCAGAATCATCGGCACGTATTTCACCAAATTCTCAGATTTTCTCTAACAACACCTTACTAGTTTTAGATTTAAGTAATAGTGTTTTAAGTAGCAGTTTAGAAGAATTAAAATTGGCTTCCACTAGTTTTATTGATGCCGTAATGCCAGCAACGGCTCAAGAATCCGTACAAATGGCCATCTACTGGTTTGATGGTGAAGATGAACTGCATTTGTTAAATGAGTTGACCCCATCAAAAGATGAATTAAAAATAGCTATTGACGGGATCACCGATGACATTAGTAATGACCCATCAACCGATTTATACGGAGCGGTAATTAAATCGACCGATATAGCGTCTGATCTAATTAACGTATCAACACAAGATGATAAAATTGGCGCTGCATCGGTAGTGATATTTACAGATGGTACCGATCAAGCTTCTCGTTATACCGAAGATGCCGCACTGGATAAAGTGGAAGATGCAAATGCCAACATTTCTTTCTTCAGTATTGGATTAGGAGCTGAAATAGATACAGAAGTACTAACGGCTGTTGGTAAGACTGCCAGTGTATTCGCTACGAACAAAGATGAATTAGAAGCAACCTTTAGAGATATCTCCGACAAAGTATCTGAAAGAGCAAATAGTTTTTACTTATTTGAATATTGCAGCCCTAAAAGAGATGGTAGTGGTGAGAATAATTTAGCCATAGAAATCAATACCGGTTCTAGACAAGGAGCAGTACAGACCAAGTTTAGTGCAAACGGATTTACAGGAGGTTGCGAATAACAAACTCACTTTCAAATTATACAAAGAAGCATGAAAATGCTTCTTTTTTTTGCTCTTTAGCGAAATAACAACCCCTTGACAATCATTTTGTTGTGCCTGCATTTTATAGGGCTAAACGGATTGAGTTAAAAATTTAAACATCCGTATTTCTGTTTAGGCCGTATATAAAAGCGATTAAACTAATATTAATTAAAAAGAACAAGATGAAAAGATTATCCTTAGTTACTATAGTATCTATAACGCTTTTAACTTCATGTGTTTCTAAAAAGAAATATGTTGCCTTAGAAGATAACTTATCTCAAACCCAAAGTACTTTACAAAAGACTCAAGTTGAAAAAGAAGAGTTAGAATCTCAAATGGCACGTATAGAAGCACGTGTTGAGGAGTACAATTCTAAAATCAATTCATTAAAGGAAATGAACGATAGCCAATTCACAACTGTTGATGATGTTGCCGTAATGAGCAATAACACAAAGGCTAAAATGAGAAATACGTTGAAGAATGTTGATCCTGCAAAATTAGCAGGTGCTAAAACATTACAAGATTCAATGAACTTGGCAGTTTCTTATAAATTGAAGCAATCAATTTCTGATGAAGGTGAAGATATCGACGTTAGTATTGATAAAACTGTAGTAATGATCAATATTTCTGATGAATTATTGTTTAACACAGCTAGTTATAGAGTTAGTAACAAGGCAGACAATATTCTTAAAAAATTGGCAGATGTAATTAAGTCTGAGCCAAGTATGGAAGTTATGGTAGAAGGTCATACAGATTCTAGAACGATCAACACTCCTATGGTTACAGATAACTGGGATCTAAGTGTAAAACGTGCTACATCAATTGTACGTAAATTACAGAAAGAGTATGATGTTGACCCTTCTCAATTAATAGCTTCTGGTAGAAGTAGCTACTTGCCGTTAGTGGAAAACGATACTAAAGAAAACATGGCAAAAAACAGAAGAACCAAGATCGTTATCTTACCTAACTTAGATAAGTTCTTTGCTCTTTTAGATGCTGAAGATACCATGTAAGAACTTCGGTTCTATATAGATAAAAAGGGAAGCAAATGCTTCCCTTTTTTTATGCTCAAAATATTGAATTGACTATCTAAAGATCATACCATTTGGCACATTGATAGTATTCTCTTTTAAATTGACCAAAAAGCCGTTGATGACGGCATATTCAATGACTCCCGCTTTTTCCAAAAAGAATGTAGGATTAATACCTGGCATTAAATTAAGTTCTGGAATTTTATATTTTTCACCTATTAAATGAACGGGAAAAGGAGAATTAATATGTTTTGATGGAAATGATGATAAATGTATATAACCGTAACCCTGCTTTAATACATCTTTATAATTTAACGCTTTTACCTCTTCAAATGAATTTAAGGTTTTAGGATAAGCTTTCGCTTGTTTAATGGTATAACCAGATGCATCTAGGGTTTCATATCCGTAATATGTTGAAAGATCACCTTGGTCTAAAATTCGGCTACTATACCAAAAAGATTTGTGATCTGGGTAGTCTACTTCAATTTGGTTCATACCCAAATCAATGATATAGTTATTACCCTTAAGGTTATACGTAGCTCCTACAATTTTTAAATCGAACAATTTTCTGTCATTCTCGGGAATTTTCTCATATTCCTCAATAGCTATATTTTCATAAGATTTCTTCGCTATGGTATAGATTGCAGATAATATTGAAACGTAGTTCAATTTTCTGATTTCCTGCTTTTCGGTATCTTCAGGATATCCACCAGATTCAATAAGAATTGTACTTGTTCCCCATTTTTGAATGTTATCACCAAAAGCCCTAGGTTCAAAATCATCATTATACCTACCTACTTGACCAGGGGCGTATTTTTGAAGTATTTCGTTCATGAACACAATAATCTTCATGGCATTGCCACGGGTTTCGTTAATGTCTTTTTCATAATTATATGCAGGTGCTAAATAAGATATTGTAGCAGGCTTTTCTGTACGTTCTGCATTATAATATGTGCTTTGGTCATGAAGATTGAATCCGAAATCGGCATCAAGACTATCTCGTACTCTTTTTAATGTTTGAGATTCTGGAGACTGTAAGCGCAATGCATCCCTGTTAATATCTACTCCTAAAAGGTTGCGACGTTGGTACAGTTCTGCCCCATCTGGATTCAACATTGGTAAGAAGTGAACGGTCAAATTAGCAAGAATTTCTTCTTTTTCCTTAGAGAAATCCGGACTTTCAAAGAAGTTTAAAATATCGAATATTGCCTGTGTAGCCGTGGGTTCATCACCATGCATTTGAGACCAAAGAAAAACATTTGTATCTCCACTGCCGATACTGATTAAACTTAAGTCTTTTCCGCCTATAGATTTACCAACGGTAGTAACTTTAAATGCTTTGTTCGCAGAAATTTCAGCTATCAATGGCTGAATATCCGCATGCTTTATGCGTCTTTTGCCTATAGTACTTTCCTTATAATTCTCATAAGTATCATACAATTGTGTGGTAATATTATCGGTTTGGCAAAGAGCCGATAATGAGCAAAGAAAAATAGTTGCTAGTAAAATATGTTTCATTTGGGTCATATAGTTAATTAATTTCGTTCGATATGTTTTTTGGTACTTCCTTGAAGTTTAAATGCTTTACGGCTTTTCTAACCTTATTCATAAATTCAGGACCTGGGTCGGTTTTTTGGGTACGGTAGCCTTCATCTTGTTCTAACCAAAGAGGATGATTTTCAAATAACGTATATTCATAATGACCGATTAAATAGTCAATTTCATATTTATCCTTTAAATATTCCACTAACCAAATATTAGATTTTAACTGTGCTTTTGTTAGCGGCAATTCTTTTGTACCACCAACATTCTCTATACCAATAGCGCAATGGTTTAGTCCAATAACGTGGCGTGCCATAGTAGTTTCTGGTAATAATTGATAAATGGTACCATCTCTATCGACCATAAATTGCGATGAAACGTTTAAACCGCTAACATTCTTAATATCAGGTCTCCAATTGGGCAAGGTTGCTGAATCAAAAGCTTCAAAAGACTTTTCAAATGTGGGTATTACCGTCCAATGTAATACGATCATTTTTGGGTCGATCTCTGGTGAATCTTGCTGCAATCCGTATCTGTTCTGTAAATATTCTAAAGTTAAAACTTTTCGTTCTTCATTAAAGGTAATGGGGCGTTCAACAATTGGTTTTGTAGTGGAACATGAGCAGAAGCCTAATAACAGTAAGTAATAAAGGTATTTTTTCATTCTAATAGTTGTTCTGTACAGTCTTTTTCAACAGCATATAATATGGTAATTTTTCTTCTACCCCACTCTTTTGCTTTCTTAATGTTCTCGCCCATATAGATATCTATTCGGTTTCGCCAACGTGAGTGCATTTTGTCTTTCACAAGATAGACACCTTCAAAAGTATCGATCTTTACCATTGTATTGTACGAAAGTCCTTTTTTTAGCAAATCGCGCGATACAGCGATCCATTTTTGTCCGGGCTTTATAGAATCTCCCCAAGCTGTTATTGCCGGATGTTCATATGATGTTTGATACGGAAGCGAATTATACGCGGTAGCAGTTACCTCAATTGGCACCCAGTTATATTTATCATTCACGGGTTTATCTACACAACTCAAGGTTATTATGAGGATAAATACAAAGGATAACTTTTTTATCATACCTACTAATGTAGGGTATTTTCTAAAATTAGTAAATCGGTATAGCTTTCATTCCATGTTTCTTCTAGATGCTCAGGTACCGGTGTAAAAGAAAAACTAAGTGCACTCAAAACAATATCATCATCACCATCACCGTCGATATCGCCAGCATCCATTAAAAACCATCTACCTAATTGGGTATTGTTAAAATGCTCTTGTGAAAAGCTATAGGATTCACTGTCTTTATTTTCTAAATACACAAAATTATAGTCCGGATGATTGTCAAAATCTGGAAAAGTAGCTAATAAAGCAAAATCCATATCACCATCTTCATCAAAATCGTTGGCTATAACTCTAGTAGCTCCGTTTAAAGGATGAAAGTAGGTTTCCTTAAAATTATTGTTGCCATCATTTAAATGTATGCGCATGCCGTGGTACGGTTTGTTTACAAAAGATTTATCGGCATTATCACCGTTAACGGTAATGATATCGTCGAATCCGTCATTATTGTAATCAACAAGCTCAAACCAACTAGAGCCATAAACCGGACTAAAACGTAGAACTTTGTCAATGGTAAATTCTAAATTTTCCTTTTGATATAAAATGTAAACAGCTTCATCTCCTTGGGCGGTCAAAACAACCAGATCATCTTTGCCATCGCCATTCATGTCTTTTGGTATTACCCTTAGAGTACCGGGTAAATTTAAAAGCACTTTATTTTCATAAAATCCGTAATCATTTTTCTTCAACAAAGTAAGTCTTCCTTTAAGGTCCCCAAACTCACTAATTAAAATTTCTTCACTACCATTATTATCCAAATCTATATAAACCGTGTGTACAGGTCTATGTAGAGAATCCTGTAAAATAGCCGTTTCACTCCCCTTTCTTAGAACAGTTTCTCCTCTTGGTATTTCATTTGGATCCATTTTACCCATACTGGTAACATAAATACTATCATGTAAAAGTCGTGCATTGATAATGGCAGAATTAAAGTTTCCTAAAGATTTATAAGATTTTTTATCGAGATTATAACTGTTCAATTCGCCATTTCTAGTACCGGTTACTATGTTCCCTTCTTTGGAATCGATATTTAAATAAGTAATTAAGCTACCTTTTATACTGTCTAAACGAATTGGTGTCGTATTAAAAGTGATTAACGGTTTGCTTTCAATGATTTCATTGTTATTTATTAGACTATCTGGAGCTAGGTTGATTATATATTCCTGCAATAATTTCCAATCTTCTAATGGTATTATAGGTTTTGAGGGATAGGTGCCGGTCTTAATAACTGCAATTTGCTCATGAAAAGGTAATTTGTAATACGGATGTTTTCCTGCGGTTTTGATTCCCATTCTAGCCCCCATTTCCGGAAGCACCTCATTTTTCCAAATATCTTTAGGTAAAGATGCTATATCCGGAGCAATATGACAACTGGCGCAGTAACTGGTAAATAGGGCTTGTTCCCTAGATGGTTCCTTTATATTACATGAAAAAAATATACCCAATAAAACCGCGTAAAAGCATAATTTTAAATTCATTAATTAAAATGATTGATTATAGTGAATAATATGAAAATGGAAGATACCTATACCCTTAAAATCCTGCAAGCTATAAATGAAGGCTTTTCTTTAAATTTGTAGTATTATGAAAAAAGAAAAAAAACCCGATAATGTAGTCTTTAACGAAGATTCACAGGAATATCATGGAAAGCTTCTTCCATTTGCAAGTGGTGTAGCTGCCCCAAAAATTACACCTCCCGATGTTACCTCATGGAAAAACACCAATATTATAGGTGCCAATAACCAGTTTAAGGCAAAGTACAAAGCACTACAAGAGGCGTACAACAAATTAATGGACGACTTTGAATACAATAATTTGGTCTACAATGCTAAATTCAGTTTTGAACCTATTGTTGGTAAGGAATATCATTTATATAGAGCCAAAGATGAAAGTACCTTTCTTTCGTTGATTTTACCACAGGAATGCAATTTTGATCATTTAGGAAGCTTTAAATTATCTGCAGATAAAACTTGGCAGAAATTATAGGTCTAGTTTATAAAATTGAAGTTCGCTTTCCCCTCGGTTAGAACATTAAAATAATAAGAATGAAAAAAATTAAATTGCTTTTAGGTATTGCATTGGTCGGTATTATTGCTGCTGCATATTTTAATTATCCCAAGCTCAACCTTATTTCCGGTTATGCATCCAAAAGCATGGCGTCTAGTGTTTTTATAGCGGAAAGAAAACCGGTAGATATTATGTTGAACGATCATGAAATGCCTTTAATTAAATTGTCCGATTGTGAGGTTTCTACTGAAGATAACTCAGCTACGGCCAGTGTTTATGGTCTTATGCCAAGAAAAGCGGTATATAAAGAAGGTTTAGGTGCCGTATTGACGAACGAGGAGTTTTCTGAACATAATTTCGATATCGTACCAAATAGAATTATAGTACAAGATACCCTGCCTTTCCCATTTGGTAATAACGGCATAAAGGATACAGTATTGGCAAATGTTGATTATGATAAGTTAGAGGTTGCTTTTGAAAATGCTTTTAAAGATCCAGAGCAGAGAACACGATCGTTATTGGTAGTTCATAAAAACCAAATTATAGGTGAAAAATATATAAGAGGATTTTCAAAGGATACAAAAATATTAGGATGGTCCATGACCAAGAGTATTTTGGCAACTCTTTACGGAATCTTAGAATACAAGGGTGATATGAAGATGGATTATAAGCCGTTTGCCGATGAGATACAAATGAAAAATTTAAAGAACAACATTACCATTGACCACCTATTACGCATGCAAAGTGGTTTGGAGTGGGAAGAAAACTATTTTAAAATATCTGATGTTACCCGCATGCTTTTTCTAGCTTCTGACATGACGGTAGCCCAACGCAATAAAAACGTTATTGCTGCCCCAACCGAAGTTTGGAACTATTCTTCGGGTACTACTAACTTATTGTCGGGTATTTTACGTGAGCAGTTTGCTACGCATCAAGAATATTTAGATTTTCCGTACAAAGAATTAATCGACAAAATAGGAATGAATTCGATGGTATTGGAAACCGATTTATCGGGTAACTATGTACTTTCTTCTTATGCATGGGCAACCACGCGAGATTGGGCAAAATTTGGTCTTTTGTATTTAAATAAAGGTATGTGGAACGGTGAACGTATTTTTTCGGATTCGTGGGTAGACTATGTTTCTAAACCAACCGAAAACTCTGATGGAGTATATGGAGCACATTTTTGGCTAAATGCAAATGGTAAATACCCAGACATACCACGAGACCTGTACTCTGTAAACGGATTTCAAGGTCAGCGAATTTTTATTATACCATCTAAAGACCTAGTTGTCGTACGCACAGGCTTGGAAGAACAAACAGATGAGCAATTTAATACGCTGTTAAAGGAAATCATTAGGTCTATTCGTTAAAGGATGTATAGATAAGGGCACTCGTGGGGTAAAACCACAAATCTTAAGGAACTCACAACAGAAAGCGTTAACGTGACAACAATAGTTTCTAAAAACTAGAGATCCTACATACATTTACACTGTTGTTAAAAACGAAATAAAATTTTTTCATTTTCATATAGTGTTCTCGTAAAAGAGTCTGATCTTCATTGATCGGACTCTTTTTAGTTTAGGGTGGTTTTTGTTTTTAGTGTTCAGTTGTTAGTATCAGTTAGCAGTATCAGTTTTCAGTAAGAAGTTAGAAGTTAGAAAATAGAGAATAGACTTTTTTCGTTGCATCAAATTTTGCATAGCTAAATTTCATGCAACGAACAACCATCAACCATCAACCATCAACCATCAACCATCAACCATCAACCATCAACCATCAACCATCAACGAACAACCAACTTACGGTAGCCAATTATCCTTTCCAAAATTAGGTTTACGCTTTTCCAAAAATGCGTTTCTTCCTTCTTTTGCTTCTTCTGTCATATAGGCTAGTCTTGTGGCTTCACCGGCAAATACTTGCTGACCCACCATTCCATCATCGGTTAAGTTCATTGAAAACTTCAGCATTTTTATAGAAGTTGGTGATTTCTCCAAAACCTCTTTTGCCCATTGAAAAGCTGTGTCTTCTAACTCCTCATGCGGAATTACGGCATTTACCATACCCATTTCAAAAGCATCTTGCGCAGAATAGTTTCTTCCTAAGAAGAATATTTCACGAGCCTTTTTCTGTCCCACCATTTTAGCTAGGTAAGCTGAACCATACCCACCATCAAAACTGGTTACATCGGCATCGGTTTGTTTAAATATAGCGTGTTCCTTACTGGCTAGAGTCATATCACAGACCACGTGCAAACTGTGTCCGCCACCAACGGCCCAACCTGGTACTACGCAAATAACCACTTTCGGCATAAAACGTATCATTCGTTGTACCTCCAGAATATTCAGTCTATGCTGCCCATCTTGCCCTACATAACCTTTCTCTCCCCTAGCCTTTTGATCACCACCGGAACAGAATGACCATATGCCGTCTTTTGTAGATGGTCCTTCCGCAGAAAGCAAAACAACACCTATAGAAGTATCTTCTTGCGCATCATAAAAAGCTTTGATCAACTCGCTAGTGGTATGTGGTCTAAAGGCATTACGAACATTAGGTCTATTAAATGCGATACGTGCCACTCCGTCACACTTTTTATAAGTTATATCATCGAATTCTATGGCAGTTTTCCAATTGGGTAATTTCATATTTTCTAACAATTCTATTATCGCATAAAGATAAGGGTTCAAAGTATACTCGTCCAAATTTGAATGCAACCAAGCTCTACATAAATTCAAGAGGTTAACTCAATCGAGTTAGATATCAATTTGTTTGAAACACTAGTTTTATCCAATAACTATTATGTTTACCCTTAAATTAAGATTCTAGTTCATGAAACAATCACTATTTGCATTTATAAAATCTCTCAGGCAATTCCTTGAGAACAAGCTTAACCAATACAATACTACCTTACCCTATGTTATTACGGTAATTATTGCGCTTCTTATAGTGGTTGGCGGTATAAACTTATTTGTTGAACTAACGGATACGCTAAAAACCGAAATGCTCGCCAATTATGATACCGCTATTACAGATTATGTTATTTCTCATCGAACACCAACATTAACGGCATATTTTAAGTTTATGACCAATGTAGGTGACACTTATGGTTATTTGATAGTGTTGACCATTTTCCTGTTGATTTCCTTATTGGTTTTTAAACGTTGGAAATATGTTGTTCAAGCAACTTTGGTGCTAGCTTTGGCAACCATTTCGAACATGATGTTAAAAAGATTCATTGATCGCGCAAGACCGGGAATTGAACATTTAGTATCAGTAGAGACCTTAAGTTATCCCAGCGGACATGCCATGAGTGCCATGGCATTTTACGGTTTTCTTATTTTTTTAGTGCTAAAATTTAAAATTCAGAAGGTCTTTAAATACTTGTTGGTGCTGTTATTGGCGGTTCTCATATTAAGTATAGGTATTAGCCGTATTTACTTAGGTGTACATTTTCCATCGGACATTGCCGGTGGATTTATTGCCGGATTTATTTGGGTAGTTTTCTGTGTTCTTGTCTTTGATTTGATCCAATTGTTTAGACGCGATCCAAAAACATAATGAATATAACTTTAATGTTAATATAACGTAGCTAAGCTTTTAATCGGTGTTGATTTCAATACCTTAGAGTAAGGCAAAAGCTCAAAAGAATTACAAACAACAAAAATTATGTCGACAACTAAAATAGCATTGGTAACAGGCGGTAGCCGTGGAATAGGAAAGAATATAGCTTTAAAAATCGCCGAAAAAGGATTGGATGTAATCATCACATATCATTCTAAAAAAGAAGCTGCTAATGATGTTGTAAAGGAGATTGAAAAATTAGGACAAAAAGCAATGGCGTTCCAATTAGATACAAGTGATACCTCTAATTTCTCTAGTTTCTTTAAGAGAATTAGCATGTATTTGATTGAAATTTATCGCTCGGCAAAATTTGACTATTTGATAAATAATGCGGGAACAGGAATTTACAAGCCTTTTTTAGAAACTACAGAAGCTGATTTTGATGCTATGATGAACATTCATTTAAAAGGTGTTTATTTTTTTACGCAGCATGCAGTTGAACAATTGAACGATGGTGGCGGAATCATTAATATATCTTCTGGTCTGGTACGGGTAACCATACCTGGTTCATCTGCATATGCAAGTATGAAAGGTGGTATTGATGTATTAACAAAGTTTATAGCAAAAGAATTAAGTTCCAAAAAAATAAGAGCAAATGTGGTAGCACCTGGTGCTGTAGGTACCGATTTTGGTAGTGGTGCCAATAAAGACAATGAAGAAAGACGTCAAAAGATAAGCAGTAATACAGCTTTAGGTCGCGTTGGCGAACCAGAGGATATAGGCGGAATTGTAGCTTTTTTATGTACAGAAGATGCAGGCTGGATCAATGGTCAGCGAATTGAAGCAACCGGAGGGTTAATGTTATAGGCAAATACATTTTGGAAATCGCACATATACAAAGTGTTTGCATTTATATAATCGTTAAATTTAAGAACAAACTAAAACACCAAATTTAATGCCTCTAATATGAAAAAAATGATACTGTTTTCTTTTTGCGTTGGTCTGTTCACCACTGTAAGCTTGGCGCAAGATTTTAGAGGTTTGGATAAGAGTCCGCTAGACAGAGCTTATTTACCAGACCATTTTGCTCACGACATAAAGTTCGCTCCAGAAAGAAATTTACCTGATTCGCCCATTCTTAAAGTCGATTATAGCAGACCTCAGAAAAAAGGACGACAAGTTTTTGGTGGCATGGTCAAATACAATGAATTATGGCGATTAGGAGCCAATGAAGCTACAGAAATAAAAGTCTACAAAGATGTGCGAATGGATGGGAAATTACTTCGAGAAGGCACGTATACCATGTACGCTATACCCACAGAAGAGGTATGGACCATAATTTTCAACAAGGCAGTTGATCAATGGGGACATTATAGTTATGATGAAAAAAACGATATTTTACGCATTAACGCACATGTACTACATAATAGTAATCCGGTAGAAGAGTTTTCTATTCAATTTGAAGACTCAGAAAACGGAATAGCCTTAATGTATATTGCTTGGGATATGAACCGGGTCGAGATACCCATCAGCTATTAAAATCAAGCATATTATTTTTGAAAAACATACCCGACATATCATTTCAAGATGCCGAAAACAAGTATAGTTTCGAATGTTTGAACTTAACACAGTTTTTTGCTAGAATACCTGAAATAGCAGACCACAACCCTACCCAACCGCATAGGATTCATTTTTTTGCCTTATTGATCGTTACAGAGGGTAAGGGTACGCATCAAGTAGACTTAAAGGATTATAGTATAAAAAAAGGTTCGGTACTAAAGTTGGCAAAAGGTCAAGTTCATGCCTTTCAAAAAAATGCTGCTTATAAAGGGTTTTTGGTGTTGTTTACAGAAGATTTTGTCATGAACCACTTCTCAAAATCCTCGATCAATATGATATCGCATCTGTATAATTATCACGTTACGTCCCCAATTTCACAAAACGAGGAGCTCAACCATTCTTTTTTACAGGAATTGAATGCAGAACTTACAAATTCAAACACCTTTGCAAGAAACAATATAGTAGCCTCTTTGATCAATCTTTATTTACTGAGACTTGAACGGGAATATAATCAGCAATCACCTCAAAATAACGCTAAGAACTATACGCTTTTTATAGCATTTAAAAATTTAGTTGAGCAAAATTATGCTACTACAAGAAATGTGAAAGACTATGCCGAAATGCTTACAATAACTACCAAACACTTAAATGAAGTGGTTAAGGAGTTTACATTGGATACAGCTAAAACCTTTATAGACGGTTACGTAATTCTTGAGGCAAAAAGATCAATTGTCAGTACAGATAATGGTTTTAAAGAGATAGCGTATGAAACTGGCTTTGACGAGCTGACAAATTTCACCAAATTTTTCAAAAAAAATGTTGGTGTTTCTCCTAAGACATTTAGAACCAGTTCGGTATAATTGCTCACATTTACCATTCTTAGTCTCATATTGATAACGGAATACCGTCATTCCCATTTTAGTTTTGCAGTGTAGAATTACACTGAAATCAACTAAAATGAAAATTATGAAATTAAAATTATTTGCAATTAGTCTGTTTGCTATGGCGATTGCCAGCTGTAACAGCCCAGAAAAAAAAGTTGAGACTGTTTTAGAGGTAACCAGTTTCAATATCAAAACAACCGTAAGTGAATTGGAGTTTAATAAACTTGATGCTGAAATAGAAGAAACTTTTACAAGTAAGCAGCCTGGTTTTATTAGACGTCAAAGTGGTGTTGACGAGCAAGGAAGATATGTGGTATTGGTGTATTGGAAATCACTTGCCGATGCAGAAGCTTCAATGAATAAATTTATGTCAGATGAATCTGTTGCCAACTATGCGGGCATGATCGATGGTTCCACAATGAAAATGTCTCGTTTTACAATAACCGATGAATTTACGGCTACGAATAGCACATTTACAGAAGTAATGACCTTTGAATTAAAAGAAGGTGCCAATGTTGAAGCTTTTAATGCTGTAAATGATAGAGTTGGACCGGAATTCAGCGAAAAACAAACCGGATTTTTACAACGAATTACTGGGGTCAATGAAGCCGGGGAACAAGTTGCTATTGCGTATTGGGACACAAAAGCGCATTCAGATGCAGTAATCAATGATTTTATGAACGCTGCGGTAGCTAAAGAATTTATTGGGATGATAAATCAGTCGACCATAGATATGATCAGATTTCAATCGCTTACTTCTTTGAAGAATGTTGCATTATCGAATAAAGATAAAGTAGTAGCTTTATTGAACAGCTTCAATACAGGTGACCAAACACCTATTTCTTACATTAATCCCAATAAGTACATTCAGCACAACTTAGGTGTGGCAGATGGCTTACAAGGTTTTGGAGAAGTAATGCAACATGCCCCGGAAGGCGGATTTAAAGCAAACGTTTTACGTGCCTTTCAAGATGGGGATTATGTGTTTACGCACACTGAATATGATTTCTTCGGACCAAAAGCAGGATTTGATATTTTCCGATTCGAAGACGGATTAATTGTTGAGCACTGGGACAATCTATTGCCTATTCAAAAGCCAAACCCAAGTGGAAGAACTCAATTTGACGGCGCAACTACTTTGATTGATCTAAATAAAACAGAAGCGAATAAAGCCGTAGTTAGAGATTTTATAGAAAATGTGCTTTTAAATCATGAAATGGATAAAGTAGCCAATTACATTAACCCAGCTACATACATTCAACATAATCCTGCTGTAGCAGATGGCTTAGATGGTTTTGGGGCGGCTATGAAATATTTTGCGGAAAACGGATTGGTCATGCAGTATGATGAACTACATATGGTTTTGGGTCAAGGTAACTTTGTTTTAAGTGTAAGCGAAGGTAAATTCGGTAAAGGTGACCATACCGCTTACTATGATCTGTTTAGATTAGAAGATGGGTTAATAGTAGAACACTGGGATGTTATCGCTACGATTCCTGCAAAATCTGAATGGAAAAACGAGAATGGTAAATTCTAATCCGCTCTAGAGAGTAAAACCCCTAAGGGCAAGCCCATGAGGCATTCAATGGAAACAAACTTTTAAATTCGAGGCAAGCCACGGGGTATTATACCCTTTGGCGGTGCCAATAAAATTAATTGAAAAGGAATAGCCGTTAACACGGTTGTTCCTTTTAAAAGGTTCAAATATTATGATTGCTGCACACCAACAAATAGAATCTACATTGGCAGATTTGTTCGAAGATGCCAAATTTGATGAGATAAGAATAATGAAGGCTTTGGGGAAAAGCATTCTAGGTCCTATTCAACCGATACATTTTAAGGATACCTATCTGGCAATCTCAAAAAAGCAAGGGGAAGATGTAGTACAGCTTATTAAAGAAAATGGAGTGAAAAATGTGGTTGAATTTGGTTCTTCATTCGGTATATCTACCTTGTATTTAGCCGAGGGAATTCTAGAAACAAATGGCACTATTGTTACAACCGAACTCATAGATTCTAAAGCAAAAAAAGCCATTGAGAATTTTAAAAATGCAGGTGTTGACCACCTAATAGAAATGAGAATTGGCGATGCTATAAATACATTAAAAGGGTATTCAGAACCTATAGATTTATTATTTCTTGATGGATGGAAAAATCTATACTTGTCTCTTTTTCAGATGCTAGAATCTAATTTTCATAGTAAAACAATAGTATACGTGGATAATGCAGAAATGCACGATACAAAACGATTTTTAAAAGCGATACAACAAAAAAACAAATACCATTTAACACCAAAGTATGACGGTAAAGTGGTAATAATTAAATCTAAATTGTATGAGTGATATAAAAATTTGCCCAACATGTGGCAGCAAGTCGAAATTCAAAGAAAAAGATGGTGTAACAACGTACACCGCAGTACAAGATGATGAGGCATTCAAAAAAATTGGTCAAATGAAAAAGGCAATGCAAAAATTTAAGGATAAAGCAGAAGCTTTGGAAAAAGAATTGAACGAATTAAAAGCCAAATTATAATATGACATTTTTAAAAAAGAATTATGGCTGGATCATTGTAACCATTCTTGCAATATTGCCAATGTTTATTTTAAGCAATATGTTTAAAATAGATACTTCTAATGGTTTTGTTTTGACTTTAGCTGAAAATGGTGGTAAAGAAGGCATGTCAACTTTAGAAATGTTATATCATATCACAGGTGAATTTTCAATAAGATGGATGACAGCTGTGTTGACCTGTACCCCTTTCTTTATCCTATTTGGTGTTAATAATCTATTTGTAAGACAAGCTATGGGTATTGCTGCGGCAGTATGGAGTTTGTTACATTTTGTCATATTTATCTGGGCAGAAGGTTTTTCAGAAACCTTTACCCAATTCAATTATGTAGCCGGTTTCATAGCCGTTTTAATATTGATTCCGTTATTGTTCACTTCCAATAGAAAGTGGATGAAAAAATTAAAACGGACATGGAAAAAGCTTCAAAGTTGGGCATATGCAGCGATCATACTTAGCCTTTTACACGTAGCCATTTTAGAAAAAACATGGATTATTTATGCGGTAATAGTGGGTATTGGTTTCATAATCAGAATTCCGTCAGTAAAAGAAAAAATTATGAGCCGAAGAAAGAATAAAACTCAAGCAGCTTAAGAAAATTAAGTAGTTATTTATAAAACAAACAGTTGGTTCTGAGATAAGGAATAAAATATAATCTCAATTAACGAGTAAAAATAGAATGAAATGAAAATAGCAGTAACATCGGCAAGTGGAAAATTAGGTGCATCAATTGTAAAACATCTTATCAATTTAATAGGCAAAGAAAATGTCATTGGCATTGCCAGAACACCTGAAAAAGCTACATATTTAGATGTAGAAATCAGAAAAGGAGACTACAATAGTCGCGAAGATTTCAATGAAGCATTACAGGGTGTAGTTGCCGTTCTTTTGGTATCTGGCATGGATGAACCTCAAAAACGAATTCAGCAACACAGAAATGTAATTGAAGCTGCAAAACAAAATGGCGTACAAAAAATAGTGTACACCAGTATTGTTGGCGATGATGATAAAAATGCCTTTAGTCCTATCGTACAAAGTAATAGACAAACAGAAAAAGATATACAGGATTCTGGACTCAATTGGGTAATAGGTAGAAACGGAATTTACATAGAACCAGATTTGGAATATATTGATACCTATGTAAAAGAAGGAAGAATAGAAAACTGTGCGGGTCAAGGAAAATGTACCTATACCAGCAGAGAAGAATTGGGCTATGCGTATGCCAAAATACTCATTGAAGATAAACACAATGGCTATATTTATAACCTAGTTGGCGAACCCGTTACTCAAAGTGAGCTGACCGAAAACATCAATAAGGTGTATGGCACAGATTTAATTTACAACTCTGTTACCGTTGAAGTCTATGCCGCAGAAAGAAAAGCTGCTCTAGGCGAATTTTTAGGTACCGTTATTGCCGGTATTTATGAAGGTATTAAAAGCGGCGCCAACGATGTAGCATCAGATTATGAAAAGGCTGCAGGTAGAGAACATAAATCACTATTTGACATGATTTCTAATTTTAAAGCACAATAACCAAAGAGAATAAAAGAGCAAAGTACATGTTGTTTAAAACATCTGTACTTTGCTTTTAATTTGAATACAAAATATGGGCATAGTCGAATCCATCATAAAAAAAGTTCTTGAGAAAGGAACCATCATAGAAAATACAAAACTGTCGGAATCTGTATATAAAATCCGGATACAGAGTGAAGACATTGCTTCGTATGATTTTGTGCCAGGGCACTTTATAAGATTAGGCGTAGGCATTGGACAGGATGAAATTTCTATGAAAGATAAAGTTAGGAGTTATAGTGTTTGGGATATCGATAAAGAGAAAAATACCATCGATTTAGCCATAGCAACGCATAGCCAAGGTATTGGTGCAAAATGGGTAGAAAGCTGTAAGCCTAATGATACTGTATATTTTAAATGGAAAAAAGGTAAGTTTTTGATTGACACGAACGCTGATAGCTATCTATTGATCGGTGATATATCCGCACTCTCCCATCTTTATATCATCAATAGAAACTTGCCGAATACCAAACAAGTAAAAAGCTTTGTATATAGCCAAAGTAATGAAGATTTTTTCAAAGATATTTCGGAGAACAAACCTTTCGATTTCCATGTGCTAAATGAAAATCCTTCCGTAGAAATAATCCAAAAATTAAATTCCATCGTTCCTGAGATGAAATGTAATAAAATGGTATATATAGCGGGTGATAGTAGAGTTTGTATAGCATTGACCAATTACTTTAGAAAAGAACTGAACTGGAGTGCCAAACAAATAAAAACCAAACCGTTCTGGAATCCTGAGAAAAAGGGATTGGAATAGTAAATTGGTATAGCTAACTTTAAGATATTATTCATCATCAATACTATCTTAATGAACATAGCTGTTTTCAATACCAAATCTTACGATCAAGAGTATTTTGAAAGGTATAATACCGAATACGATTATAACTTTTCATTTTATGAGACGGCATTAAATGCTGATACCGCAAAACTTTCGGCAGACTGCAATGTGGTATGTGTTTTCGTAAATGATGTGGTCAATGAAGAAGCCATTAAAATACTGTCTTCAAATGGTATTCAACTTATAGCACTTCGATGTGCTGGCTATAACAATGTTGATTTAGAAGCTGCAGAGAAAGCAGCTATAAAAGTTGTTCGAGTTCCTGCTTATTCACCAGAAGCTGTTGCCGAACATGCCTTAGCACTAATTTTGACCCTTAACCGTAAAACGCACAAAGCCTACAATAGAGTTAGGGAAGGTAACTTTTCATTAAAGAACCTTATTGGTTTCAACCTAAGTAATAAAACCATAGGCGTTATTGGAACGGGAAAAATTGGAGCTGCGTTCTGTAAACTATTAAAGGGATTCGGATGTAAAATTATTGCATACGATATTGAGGAGAATGAAGAACTAGTAGCCGAGGGAGTCAAGTTTTTTCCTTTAGAAAAGGTGTTCGGTCAAGCGGATATTATATCGCTTCATTGCCCTTTAAACAAGCATACCAAGCATATTGTCAATGAAGATTCCATTGCTAAAATGAAAGATGGTGTTATGATCGTCAATACCAGTAGAGGCGCCTTGATCAAAACGGAAGATGCTATTGAAGGACTCAAAAACAGAAAAATAGGGTACTTGGGTATCGATGTTTATGAGCAAGAAGAAAATCTGTTTTTTGAGGACCTTTCTGAACATATTATTCAAGATGATATGATTTTGAGATTATTGAGTTTCCCCAACGTGTTGATTACATCTCATCAAGCATACTTTACTAAGGAAGCCATGGATCAAATAACCACGATTACTTTAGAAAATATTAAATCATTTGAGACTGATAGTGAGCTAGAGAACGAGGTGAAGTAAATGAAATCAATTGCAGATGACATGAAAGCATTTACCAGAAAAGTTTATGGCGGTCCAGAAGTACTACAACTAGAAGAAGTTGCCAAACCTGTTGTAAAGGATCATCATATTTTAGTTAAGGTTATGGCAAATTCGGCGAATCCGGCAGATTGGCATATTCTTCGTGGAAAACCCCTTTTTGCGAGGTTGTCATTCGGACTCTTTAAACCCAAAGAGCCCATTTTGGGTGCTGATTTTGCTGGTATTGTTGAAGAAGTAGGCACTAATGTAACAGCTTTTAATATTGGCGATAAAGTGTTTGGAGAATCAATAGAAGGTGGAGCTTTTGCAGAATACCTAAGCGTAAAAAGTAGCGTTTGTGCAAAAATACCAGAGCATATAGATTTCCCAATAATGGCAAGTATGCCTATTGCCGCACAAACTGCTTACCAAGCATTAATTACTCATGGCAACTTACAAAATGGAGAATCTGTCTTGATTAATGGAGCATCAGGAGGTGTTGGTCATTTTGCAGTTCAAATAGCAAAAATTTATGGTGCTAAAGTAACTGCGATTTGCTCCAACAAAAATGTTGATTTTGTAAAGTCGATTGGTGCCGATAATGTCATTGCCTATAATAATGTAAACATTCATGAACACGATGGTAATTATGATGTAATTATTGATACACACGGAAACCTAAAGCATGCCGACTATAAAAGAATGGGTAAAAGAGGCGTAATTGTTGGTTTTACCACTATGAGTCATATGGTTGCTGTTCTTTTTAAAAATACATTAAGTAAGTTCCCTTTAACCCAATTTACGGCTGAAGCCAATACCCAAGATTTAGAAATTTTGGCATCTCTAGTAAAAGACAATAAGATTAAGGTTCAAATTGAAAAGATATATCCATATACTCAAATACCAGATGCAATTACACATATAGAGAAAATGCGTACCCGAGGTAAAGTGGTAGTGGATTGGAATTGGAAGGAGGGCTAAACTAATACTAGGTTCCGCTTTTTTAAATACAATCAGCTATAAAAGTAAATGAGTTAGTTACTTGGTTCAAGCCAATTTTATTTTACAATAATAAATTCTATTTATCGTTTAATGTGAGTTTACATTAAACTAAATACTTTAATAATGAGTAGAATACTATTTTCCAGTATATTATTAATAGCTTTTAATATTCAAGCACAAAAGTTACCAAAAGACGCTTTAGATAGCAATACTGTTTTTATCTTTCATCCTCAAGCTTCTATTGATAACAGTGAAGAAACATTAGAACGTTTCAAAGATAATATTATCAAAAATGGATTTAATTTGGTTGGAAAATACATTCATACCAATAGTCAGGTTTCATTGAAGGAAATTGAATTTGATATTCAAAATAAGGACGTTAAATATATTTTTCTATTAACATATCATCATTTCAAAGGTCCAGATTACGACTTATTTTATTTTGAAAATGATTCTAATAAAAATCCTGAAATTTTAAATCCTAAAAAAGAGATTTTAAACTTAAAACCTGGTTTCATAAATTCTTCATCAGATTATAGAGGCACAATAATAAAGAAATTAGAGAAAGAAGTAGCAAAACTAAAGTCTAATCATGAAGGTATAGATTCAAAAACTTATGATACAGAGCTTTTGAATAACCTAAGCTTTACTCAAGAAGAGTCAAGCTACCTTCTAGAATTAAATAATATAAATACAATTATTGATGGAATCTCATTTAAAAAAGAAGATCAGAGAATTCCAGATGATTTAGAGACTAGTAGACTTGCCGTTGTGGGTACAACCAAAGAAGAACATCACGCTACTAAAATTTTGAATTTGTATATAAAATCTGCTATTAAAAAATATCCTTTTGAATATGTATATTTTAAGAATTACGAAAATTATAAAGCTGCTGGTGGCGATGAAAATTTTGAATATAAACTTCAAATGACAAAAGGCAGTGCTTCATTCATTAGTTCATCTAAACCTAAATTAACTGGAACAGAAACGTATAGTAGGAATATGGGTAATGACAATGTAAACCCATCATTTAGTTCTGGAGGATCAAATTATGAAAAAGATTTATTTACCATTGTTCTTAGAAAAAATGATACCAATAAAAGATTTATAGTTTCTGAAAGAGATTTTGTAGGTAGAGCTATTAAAAATTTTATTAGTCAATTGAAATAATCTACTACATCGAAATTGACTACAGTACTAAAATAAGTGAGTTTTAAGAATGTATCAACTTAAACTATTCATACCTTATTGGTTCATTCCATAAGAAAAATGAAAAAGCATACAATTACCTTAGCATCATTACTATTAGTCTTCTGTTTTACTAGTTGCAAGAATACTACTAAAAAAACATCGAATTCTACCGAAGATACATCCGCAGAAAACCAGTCCGATAAAACCGTTTACGCAAGTGAAGTAATTCCGTTTTTCGATGATTGGAAATTGATTTTAGGTGATGGGTCAAATGTTGGTATTGCCAATGATTTTGAAAATAAGGACTTCTTCTATACTGAAAATGAAAATGGAGAAGAATGGGTAGTATTTAAAGCGCCCAATGGTGGTAATACACATGGCACCTCTAATAATACGAGAACAGAGTTGGCACAAATTAAAAAGTGGTACCCAGAAACGGCTGACGATAAATTAACGGCTACTTTAAAAGTTATGAATGTATCTTCTACGGGTGATGCCCGTGTTGCTTCAACGCACGCTGTGGTAGTTGGTCAAATTCACAGTGCCGATGCATTTGAGAACGAACCATTAAAAATATTCTATAAAAAATACCCTGGTCATACCAAAGGTTCTGTGTTCTGGCATTATGAGATCAATACTGCCGGGGATGATAATTCTGGCAGGTGGGACTACTCTACTGCCGTTTGGGGCAATGATTTTTCTGTTGTCGGTAAAACGGCAGATACCTATCCTGCAGAGCCAGAAGATGGTATTGCATTGGGCGAAGAATTCAGCTATGAGGTTGTTGTAAAGGACGGAATAATGAGCTTAAAGTTTATGAGTGACGGACACGAAACCAAAACGTTCACCAAAAATTTATTGGAATCGGAATACACTACAAAAGCAGATATACCAGAGCAAACCAAAAAATTATTCTTTCCCATAGGTCAAGACGGTGTAGAACGCAAAGAAGCATACGCTGGCGAAGGCTGCTTTTTTAAATTAGGAGCTTATAATCAAACCAACGGAAAATCACCAGATGAAAATATGAACTGGTGTTCAGGAGCAGAAACCCATGGCGGCGATATTCAGATGCAATATGCTGATGGTAACTACGCAGAGGTTTGGTTCAAAACAGCTAGTATTAGTGTTAGCGATGCAGCTGTATCAAACGAAGGGTATTTTACTAAAAACGATTAAATTGCTCCCCAAAAGCGTATTTAAGACTATAGAATACTTCGTTAATAACTTATCATAAAGGTAATACAGTATTATGTTCTATTTTTTTTGAAAATGACGATCTTAGTTGTTCTATAAAATAACCGATTACAATTATTTAATGAGCAATATTTCATCCGTATTAGAACAAGTAAAAACTAAAGGACCGTTAGTTCATAACATTACCAATTATGTAGTCATGAACAATACCGCCAATGCATTATTGGCTGTTGGTGCATCTCCTGTAATGGCTCATGCTATAGAAGAGGTCAAAGATATTGTTACTATTTCCTCTTCCTTGGTTATTAATATGGGTACGTTGAGCGAAAAATGGGTAGAAAGTATGCTTATGGCTGTTGAACAAGCTAAAGCAACCAATACTCCGTTTGTATTTGATCCCGTCGGTGTTGGTGCGTCTGCATATAGAACAGAAGTTGCCCAAAAAATTATAGAGACAGCTACACCTAATGTAATTCGTGGTAATGCATCCGAGATTATGGCATTGGCAAAATTGACCAATTCCACAAAAGGGGTAGATAGCACTATGGAAACCCAAGATGCCATTGAAGGCGCTACCCTACTTGCCAAAAAACTTAATAACACAGTGGTTATCAGTGGTGCTATAGATTATATCATAACTGCCGATACGATTAGCAAAATTGAAAACGGGAGTCCGCTTATGGCTAAAATTACCGGTATGGGCTGTACGGCAACTACAATGGTAGGTGCATGCTTAGGTGTAGAAAAAAATGCACATTTGGCGGCAACTGCGGCAATGGCGATTATGGGTGTTGCCGGAGATATGGCAAGCGAAAAGAGCGCCGGACCAGGTAGTTTTCAAATGCATTTTTACGATAGCCTTCACGAAATTTCACCAGAAGTCTTAGCTGAAAAAGTAAAGACAAATGCCTAAAGTAGATTACGCTTTAATGTTCGTGACGGATGATAGCATTAGGGATGACAATTCCTTCTTTGCCATTCTAGAAGCAGCCCTAAAAGGCGGGGCAACCATTATCCAATTGCGTGAAAAAAGTTGTAATACCGCTACCTTTTATAGAAGAGCGATTCGTTGCAAAGAATTATGCGACACCTATAAAATTCCATTGATCATCAATGACCGATTGGATATTGCATTAGCGGTAGATGCCGATGGCGTACATATTGGACAGACCGATATGCCATATGATGTATCACGTAGATTAATGGGCAATAGTAAGATTATTGGACTATCGGTAAGTAACACGGAACAAGCCGAAAAAAAAGATGCTCAGGCAGCAGATTATATTGGCATCTCCCCTATTTTTTCAACAAATACGAAGACAACGGATCTAGCACGGCCTTTGGGTATAGCGGGACTAAAAGCCATTAGAGAATTGTATTCTAAGCCTATTGTTTGTATTGGCGGAATTCATAAAAACAACACTAAAGAAATAATTGATAATGGCGCGAACGGAATAGCAGTGGTTTCTGCCATTTCAAAAGCAGAAGATCCTGAAGCGGCAACAAAAGAACTTAAAGAAATAGTATGCAAGACTGGTATAAAATAGCACGACAAGAAACAGATAATATTCTAGAAGCCATAAAACAGCAACCCTTTATCAAGGAATTGATGAACGGAACTTTACCTTCAGATGTTTTTCAGTTTTACATTAATCAAGATGCTATGTACTTGGCCGAGTATAAAAAGGTACTTGCCACTTTGGGCGTAAAATGCCCACATGAAGACGACACACAGTTTTTTCTAGATTCGGCAACAGGTATTATACATGTAGAGAATGCGCTTCACCAAATTTTCTTGAAAGATAATGAGTTGGCACATGAGCCCTCACCTACTTGTGAACTGTACACAAGTTATTTAACACGAATGGTAGCAAATCATTCATTGGAGGAAGCATTGGCGGCAGTATTGCCCTGTTTTACGATTTACAAAGAAATTGGAGATTACATACTAGAGCACCAGACCAATAAAGCGGACAATCAGTACCAAGATTGGATCGACACCTATGGCGGAGAAGAGTTCGCCACCTCGGTAAACAATGCTGTGGTAATTACGAATAAATACGCAGCAAACGCTTCGGAAGAAGTATTGCAAAAAATGAAAGCTGCCTTTGTAAAAGCATCAAAATTAGAATGGATGTTTTGGGATAGCGCCTATACCAAAGAAGCATGGAAAATATAAAAACATCATACAAAAGTGTATTGAGCATTGCCGGAAGCGATTCTGGCGGATGTGCCGGTATACAGGCAGATATTAAAAGTATTAGTGCCTGCGGAGCTTATGCCGCTACGGTAATAACGGCCACCACGGCTCAGAATACGCTAGGTGTAACAGATATACACGCTATACCCATTTCACATATAGAAATGCAGTTAGATGCCGTGCTGGGTGATATTGATTTTGGAGCTATAAAAATCGGCATGCTTCATTCATGTGAGGTAATAAAGGTTGTCCAGGGTAAATTAAGCGAATACAAGGCAAAGAATATCGTCCTAGATCCTGTGATGGTCAGTACATCCGGTCATAAGTTAATTGCTGACGATGCCATTGCCTGTTTAAAGGACTTTTTACCAAACGTCAATTTAATTACTCCTAATATTCCTGAAGCAGAATTATTAATTGACGAGAAAATAGTTAGTGATAACATGGAAGCGATGGCACAGAAAATTGGGGAGCGTTACCAAACTTCAGTCCTTTTAAAAGGCGGACATATTGATAATGGAACTATTGTAATGACAGATGTTTGCTACAATCATGAAACTAAAGAAGTCAATTTAATAACCAATCCAAAAGTAAATACAAAAAACATTCACGGTACAGGTTGTAGCCTGTCGTCAAGTATTGCGGCGTATTTGAGTTTGGGACTATCCATAGAAGAAGCTATTACCAAAGGATGTAACTATGTAAACCAGGCCATTGCTGCCGGTAAAGATAAAATATTAGGTGAAGGTAACGGTCCGATCAATCATTTTGGGATATAAGCAGTATCTTAATTTTTGAAGACAAATTGGTATTGCTTGAAGAAACATGCTATAAATGATTTACGATTTACTACTAGCGCATATTAATAACATTGTACGGTTAACCAAAACTGAACAAGAGCAATTCTGCAGTTACTTTCAACCCAAGTTCATAGCTAAAAAAGCGTATTTATTGCAACAAGGTGAAACTTGCAAGTTTGAGGGTTTTGTGTTAGATGGATGTTTTAGAACTTTTACTTTGGATAAAAAAGGAAATGAGAATACCCTGTTTTTTGCTACAAAAGATTGGTGGTTAATGGATATTGATAGTTTCATGAACAACAAACCATCTGAACTTAATATTCAAGCACTTGAGGACAGTGAATTGTTGATCATTTCTCAAACTGATAAAGAAAAATTATACGAAGCAATTCCATCAGCGGAGAAACTGTTTCGCATTATGTTCCAAAAATCTGTAGTTGCCTGGCAAAGACGATTGGTACGTAACCATAGTTTGACAGCTAAAGAAAGATATCTTCACTTTACCTCAAAATACCCAGAGATCGCTTCAAAACTTACAGACAGGCAAACCTCTAGCTACTTGGGTATTACACATGAATTTTTGAGCAAGATTAAAAAGGAGTCCTAATTCCGAAAATCTATTTAAACTGCGGGATTCTTATCTGTTTCGTTAATAACTTGATTATAACTCACTTTAAAGCTATTTGCTTTCAATTTTTGAAAAAACGAACTTCGTTATCATCCGCTAAAAGGAATAATGCTCCTCTTAGTTCCACGTTGACGGTAATTAAAATCTGAAATTTGAAAATAAGTAAATTAGAATACAAGCAGAGAATAGACTCAATTAAAGATAGGTTAAAGAAAGAAAAACTTGATACTTTAATCATTTCGGAAGAAGAAGATATTTATTATTTAACTGGATTAACTTACAAAAGTCTTGAAAGATTATTTCTATTAATAATTACAGCAAGCGAAATCAGTTTTATTGTTCCAAAAATGGAACTTGCTCATTTAAAAAAAGTGGATAATGTCGATAAAATAAAAAGTTATTGGGAATATCCTGCTCAAAAACCAGAACGTTGGAAGGATGTACTACTTGAAATAGTTAAAAATAGTAAACTCATAGGAGTTGGGGCTAAAACACCTTTTGAGATTTCAACTTTTTTGAATTCGGTTAATCTTAATGTTGTAGAAAATTCAATATTGGAAGAACATAGATGGATAAAAAGTAATACAGAAATTGAGTTAATAAAACAAGCATCGAGATATTGTGATATTAGTATTGAAAAATTAAATAAAAGTGCATATTTCGGAATGTCGGAACTTGAAGTTTTTTCCATTGGACGTTCTATTCAACAAAAAGTAATCAAAGAAACACCTTTTGACTATTTAGCCACAAATATTTTAGTTGCAGCTTGGCCTAGTAGAATTTCTTATCAGCCTCACGGAATACCAAAAGTATCCGATTTATTAGTTGAGGGCTCACATATTAGTTTAGCTTTTTTAAGAGTAAATGGATATTCGGCTGAATTGGAAAGAACATTTTTTACAAGTAGACCAACCAAAGAACAGGAAGAAGCATTTGAATTGATGATGGAAGCTAGGAGAAGAAGTTATGCTGTATTAAAAGCAGGTGTTATTGCAGAAGATGTTGATTTAGCTGCGAAACAATTTTTAATTGACCAAGGATTAAAAGAAAACTTAATGCATAGAACAGGTCATGGAATAGGTTTAGGAAATCACGAAGGTCCTTATTTAGCTGAAGGAGACAAGACAGTTCTAAAGGAAAATATGGTTGTTAGTATTGAACCAGGAATTTACATCGAAGGCGTTGGAGGTTTTAGACACTCTGACACAGTATTAGTAACTAAAAATGGTTATGAAATATTAACGAACTGTCCTGATGACATAAAAAGTTTAACTTTTACAAACTTAAAACCAATACAAAAATTAAAAGGAAATATTATCAAGAAAATGTATGGTATATAAATAACTTCCGCCAAGGAAGTAAAAATAAATTGCAGGTAAATACTAGTTTACGAAAGTCTTCCCGGACTTTCTATCTCTGATTTGTTTACTGATTAAATCACGTAATTTTTCTTATACAACAACGATAACGAAACAATTCCTTCAAACCACCTATTTTTAAGTTTTAAATTTAAAACGAACCCAATCAAAAATCCATGCAAGTCTAAGCGCAGTCGAGTACCTAAGTACATTGTCAAATCTTACTGTAGTAACTCCAATTACAGCATTCACTTATTTAAAAGATGCATTCGCTGAATTTATTTGATAAACAACAGGCACTTAAATAGATTTAGTAAAAAAAGCACGTTGGTCACCAAACACCATCTATTACTGTTCTGTTGTCTTATTATTACCACCCAAGCCTACACTCAATTATGTGAAGGGAGTTTGGGTGATCCCGTTGCTGAGATCAATTTTGGATCCGGCACTAGCGTAGGTGCAGCTCTAGGTACTGCAATTACGGCTTTTACCTATAGCAGTTCTGGAGAATTGGACGAAGGCGAATACACCATTGCAAATAGTACCAGTGGTTTAAAAGGCAATGCATGGCACGTAACCAGTGATCATACGGGCGACACCAATGGATATATGATGGTCATTAATAGCGCGGTACTATCAGAAGAGGGTGTTTTTTACAAAAAATCAGTCACAGGGCTTTGTGGTAATACTACCTATGAATTTCCGGCATGGCTCATGAATGTAATGAACCCAAGTGCGGGTACCGATGAATACCACCCAGATGTTACCTTTAGGGTCAGTGACACTTCGGGTAATATTCTAGGATCTTATAATACAGGAGACATACAACAAACAGCAACGGGTAGCTGGGTGCAGTATGGCTTCTTTTTTACCTTGGACAGCGACACCGAAGTGGTCATTACCATTCTCAATACAGCCCCTAGTGCACACCCGGGAAATGATATTGTTTTAGATGATATTACGTTTAAACCATGCGGACCAACAATTACGAATTCCATTGATAATGAGTCAGGCACCAACCTGGTGGTCTGCCAAGATGCAATAGTAGACTATACTTTTAAAGCGGAAATATCTGCAGGATACTCAGACCCACGGTTTCAATGGCAATTTTCCGATGATTATGGTGATAGCTGGAATGATATTGCAGGAGAAACCACCACCAATTTTCATTTTACGGATACCAGCACAGCAGGCGATTATTTATATCGGGTAAGTGTAGCAAACGGAGATAATATAAACAGCACTACTTGTAGAATAGCATCAGATGAATATTATGTAGAAGTTTTAGAAAAACCAGAAGCATTGTTAGGTGAAAGCGAGCAATTTTTTTGCATCACGCAAAATCCAACCCTCCAAAATATAGAAGTCAGTAGCTCAGCCATTTGGTACGATACTTTAACTGATGGAAATATTATACCTGAAGCCACCAGTTTGGTTGATGGCAATACCTATTATGGCGCACAAGAGACCGTTAATGGTTGCGAAAGTGAAGAGCGAATAGCCATAACCGTACATATTGTAACACCATCTTTAGCATTGAACGATATCACCATTGATGTTTGCGACACCGATAATGACGATGAAGAATTGGTAGATGTTACGGCATACGAATCAGAATTATCAAATTGTACGGACTGCCAATATAGCTACTACAGTACGCGTGCAGGAGCAGAAAATGCCGTTGCGGAAGATGAAATAGCACAAGCTACGTCGTATATGTGGAATGTTGAAAATCCCACAGTGTATGTACTCATTGTTTCGGGTGATAAATGTTCTCAAGTTGCGGAAATCAGCCTGAGTCTAACCAGAACGCCCATCATCGCATTAGGTGATTATATAGGATTATGCGAAGCCGATGAGCGTGTCACCATCGATGCCGGCTTTGGATTTGATAATTATGAATGGTCCACCGGGGAAACTACGCAGACCATTACGGTTACTACGGATAACATTGGAGCCTATTGGGTTAGCGTAACGGAAGACCACGGCACGTACTCTTGCAGTACCACCAAAAATTTTGAAGTGGTATTATCTAATGTTGCAACCATTTCCAATTTTGATATTCAAGACTGGACAGCAAATAACAACAGTATTGAAGTAATTTTATCTGATACCAGTCTGGGCGATTACGAGTATTCCCTAGATAATTATAACTACCAAAACAGTGCCTTGTTTACCGACTTGCTACCGGGAGAATATACGGTGTACGTAAGAGATAAAAATGGTTGTGGTATCAGCCAAGACCTTGCATATATACTGTATTTTCCAAAATTCTTTACCCCAAATAATGATGGTATCAATGATGAATGGGTCATAGATTATGCAGATACCGAACCTGCTTTAAACGTCAAAATATTTGATAGATATGGCAAGTTCCTAAAACAGCTGAACGGCACTTCTTCTTGGGACGGCACCTATAACGGACACACCATGCCAGCATCTGACTATTGGTTTGTAGTTACTAGAACTGACGGCACTAGTTTAAAAGGACACTTTACATTGAAAAGATAGCGGTTTTTTTAGTGTTCAGTTTTCAGTTTTCAGTTTTTCATATTCTGTGCCGGCATCATAGTTATATTTCAATTAAACAGACAGCTCGTTACGGTCACTTTGACGAATAATAACGCCTTTGCCAGGAGCTTTTTCGCGACGTGGCAATCTGTTGAAGATATGTTTCCGTGCTCAGTAACAGTTTTTAGTGCGTTGCCTAAGTTATTAGTACCACTGTCAGTCTGAGCGCAGTCCATAACCCTTGATAGTTAAAAGAATCATTCCGAGGTATTAAACCTTCGACTTCGCTAGGAATGACATTACGTTTTTTGAGAATGTCACTTCGAGTGGCTTTTTGGTTGAAGCATCGCGAAAGCCAAATAGTTGTATCGAGAACCTTGGTACACGTAAAGGTTCTCGATACTAATTTCTCGTGCCTCGAAATTCACTCGAACTGACAATACAATATTAGAATATTCGCGTGTTCCAAATAAACAGATAGCTTCACTCCGTTCGCTATGACGAAAAGCTGAAATCAAATATTGATGTATCTGCAACAGTTTTGCTTTGGTCAATCTAGTTTTATACATTTGAATGACTTTAAAAACAGCTATGGAATACGCAGAAAATATACTTGAAACAATTGGTAATACTCCCCTTGTGAAAATTAATACACTTACAGCGGAGTTACCTTGTTTGGTATTGGCTAAATACGAGACATTTAACCCTGGTAACTCGGTTAAGGATCGTATGGCGTTAAAGATGATCGAAGATGCCGAAGCTGATGGTAGACTAAAGCCCGGTGGCACCATTATAGAAGGAACATCGGGAAATACGGGAATGGGACTGGCATTGGCTGCCATTGTAAAAGGCTACAAATGTATTTTTGTACTGGCGGATAAACAGTCAAAAGAGAAATGTGATATTCTACGTGCTGTAGGTGCACAAGTTGTGGTTTGCCCAACGGCAGTAGAACCAGATGATCCTAAATCTTATTATTCGGTTTCTAAACGATTGGCAGAAGAAACTCCAAATAGTTGGTACGTTAACCAATATGATAACCCAAGTAACGCAAAAGCACATTACGAGAGCACCGGACCCGAAATATGGAAGCAGACCGAAGGTAAAATCACTCATTTTGTAGTTGGTGTAGGTACAGGCGGAACAATATCTGGAGTAGGAAAATATTTAAAAGAACAGAATCCCAACGTGAAAGTTTGGGGTGTAGATACCTATGGTAGTGTATTCAAGAAATACCACGAAACGGGAATTTTTGACGAAAAGGAAATCTACCCTTACGTAACCGAAGGTATTGGTGAAGATATTCTGCCCAAAAATGTGGACTTCAGCATTATAGACGGGTTCACCAAAGTAACCGATAAAGATGGTGCGGTATACACGCAAAGGTTGGCAAAAGAAGAAGGAATGTTTTTAGGAAATTCCGCCGGATCTGCCATTAAAGGCGTGTTGCAATTAAAAGAACACTTTACCAAAGATGATGTTGTGGTGGTATTGTTTCACGACCACGGTAGCAGGTACGTAGGTAAAATGTTCAATGATGAATGGATGCGCGAACAAGGCTATATAGAATAGCCCTGCCCTACCCAGTTTTACATACTTTCAACAAACTTTAAAAAGACCTCTTTATGGCGTTCTAAATCCATATTTGGAGAAAGTGACACACGTGCTATATAATCTTTATCATCCTCTTTGGTAGTACCTTGTGTAGATGTTGCCGGTATTGTCCAGTAACACCCTTTCAACTGTCCGTAACTAACACAGTACTTACTTTCATTAGGGATTTCAGTTATCATTAAATGAATCAACCTATCGTTCATTTTTCTTTTATACGCCTCCCTTTCTTCTGGGGTACTTCCCTTGGTAGGCAGATCTAATGAAAAGACAGATGGGGTAAATCCTTCTTCTGCCAATTCATCGGAAACAAAATTGATTTTAGCCGCTGGCAATGTCTCTGCAATGAACTGTACAAACTCACGCGTATTAGCATACGCATCATTAATACGTTGGTTCATAGACGGCATTTGCTGCGCAAGAATTTCCAACTGTAGGTCTGTTGCTTCATTATCACAAAGATCAAGGTGCAATGCTATTTTATTCATTAAATCCTCTCCCTTTTTATTCGCGATGCAGTAACCAGCAGTACATTTACCACCACTAGGAAATTTAGATCCGCTCGCAAATGAAATGGTTCTAACGGAGGAAAGAATATCATTGTCGCCTAAAAAATGGACGTTAGGACAAAATGTTTGATCCAAAATAAAAACAGGATCTATAGCCTCTCCTCCACTTGCAGTTTCTCGTTTAGCACTTAAAACTGTCCTTAGTTTTTGAAGGTCGGGAACTTCAACTCTTGGGTTCGTTGGTATTTCTGCAATAATATATGGTATGGCATCCTCTTTAGCGATTTGCTCTAAAACCGTATCGATACTTTGCACCATGTCATTATCCCCATCTACCAGTAAATCCACAATTTCTATGGCATCACTACAAGCGGCAACTCGCCTTGCCTGATCATTAGTACCACCATAGCAATTTGGAGGAACAACGATTTTAATCGCCTTATCCTTATAGTTTTCTAATGCATAATCTACCAATCCCATCATAATGGCATATTGAATGGATAGACCGCTAGACGCTACCAATGGGTTGGTTGTAGTTCCACTAACTTCTCTAATTAATTGGTGCACCTTCTCCTTATGTTCTGCGAAATGCTGATTTTTATTTTCTACGGATGTACCTTTCACTAAAGACTGTAAGGCACTAAGGCAGTTTGCGGGAGTCATGGCAACGGTTTCCCTACGTCTAAAATGTTGAATATCTGAGATGAACTTTTTGTTTTCATCTCCATTCACCATTAATACGCTACCCAAGTGGTCGTACATATGCACATAAAAATCTATGTTCGACGCTAAGTTCGATTTGGAAATCTCATCTTGTTGAGCAATGAAAATGGTGCTACCATCAAAGGAATCAACATTTTCGGGGTCATCAACTTTTTTCAATTCAAATGAAAAGCCGTAAACCGTTTTAAGCACGTTCATATCAAAAGAATCGGGAAGCTCGTTCACGTAAGTAATGAGTGTATTTCTATGCTCTAAATGATTTTTTCTTAGGATAGCCATAACAGGAGCAGTTTTTGACTGAAAACTGATGACCTGCTCAGCCGGCAACCCGTTTAAATTACCAATTGCCCATTCTAAAATACAAGACAACGGGTGACCCAATCGAATATAGTCATACGCAGTTGGTAAATTACTTAAAGCAGCTACATCAGAATTCCCTTCCTTCGCTAAATCATTAAATTGATCCAAAAATTGAACTTTTGCCAATTCCTCATTATAAATATCCAACCGATGGGTAGTTAGGTTCAACCAATCTTGTGGCATATGTTCAATAACCTTTGTAATGTAATTTAGCATTTTATCCACTTCCATTCTTAGCTTTTTTTGATAGCACGAAATTACGCAATAATTGGTGTTATTTTAAGTATTCAACTAGCAGGTTCAGTTTACAGTTATTAGTTTTTAGTAGGCAGTGGTAGTTGGCATTTTTAATTAACCATTTAGTTAATAACTCTCAATAACTCTTTTTGTAAGTACTTGCGTACAACTATTGAAATATAGAACTTAGCTTTCTCTCCCCGAAAACTTAAAATTAAATAGCTGAAAGAATTGAAACTCTTCTTAGCTCCAGGTTAGCTATAATTAAAACCAAATATGAACTTAAAAGGACCAAACTCTGGAATTAGATGGAAAGATTATCAAATTACGACACCTACTTTTCATCTTTCTTCAATCGAAAAACCAGACTTCTCACCTTTTTTAATTCATATGACTGGAAGGAATCAACTTTTAAATATTTTGAGAGGAGAAAACGCACCTGAAGATGTTGAAGTTCTTGAAAATAACGGTTTTTTAAAATCTTCAATTCCTTCTTTTAATGGAAATGAAGGGTATTATAATTCTGGAGTTGTCTGTTTTACGGAATCACCATTATTTTCTTTAGACTTTTTTCGATACAGAAGTTATTCTCGATGGCAAGCTGACCAACAGTTTGGAATTGGATTTTCAAAGACAGATTTAGTAAACCGTAGAAATGTTCGACCTGTAATATATTTAGAAACAGAAACCAACACAGAAATATTGAGTCTTTGTAATCAAATATTAAATGATAATTTAACTGTATCTGATAATAATGGAGAAGTAAAAGACTTAAAACCTCTAATGGAAAAGATTAAACCATTACTTTTTCCTCTACTTCAAGATAAACCTTCACAAGGTTTTATGTGGGAAAGAGAATGGCGTTGTCCAAATGAAATTGGTATGTCTTTTCCTCTAAGTGCCATAAAAGTAATTTGTTGCCCAAATAATGAGAGAGCAGAAATTTCGGAATTACTTGCAGATTATATTGATAACATTCAAATAGTTGAAAGTTGGAGAGAATATGATGATGTAACTTCATTTCTAAAAAGACGGAAATCTCAAGTTCAATATGATACAGCTGATAAAATCCAACAAGTTAGTAGTGTTAACGCACTTCGAGAATTAAAACAGCAAAACGACCAAACATTACATACGTTATCAGCCTATTATGGAGTATTTAAAGAAACAGTTAATCAACTCGAAGGCAAAAGTATTTCAGACACATTGAAAGATTTAGAAAATACTTCTAAAATAATTTCGGAACGAATGAAAAAAGTTGAAGCGGAAATTAAAGCAAAAGAAGAACGAGCAAAAATAAAAAAATAACTACAGCTAACACCGTAAATAATTTATTGCTAGTTCTAGCCTACTTACGAAAATCCTATCGGATTTTCTATTCAGTTTGTATTTGCAAAATTAGGTGCTTAAAACACGCAACAAACCATATACAACAACGATAACGAAACTTATTATCATCCCCTATTCTTCTCCTCAATCCATTTGCTCATAAACTTGGTAGCGGTCATGGTTTGGTGCTGTAATAAAGCTCCTGTAAAATTTTGCTTTCGATGTGTAGCTAAATCTTTTTGAACCTGTTCTACTTGCAATACTAAAATATTTTCTAAGCTCGCTTTAGCATATAACGTATTGACTAGAGTCTTTCCTTGATCTTGAGCATTTTGCCAAGTAAGTTCAGTGGTATATAATCTAATGGCAGCTTCAACGAATGCGGTATGGTCATTTTCTATATAGCCATTCCAGTCCAAAATACCCTGCATGCCTTCGGCACCAATAGTTGTGGTAACGCTAGGCGTACCGTTTTGCATTGCCGAGAGTAGTTTTCCTTTTATTCCCGCACCAAAACGTAGCGGAGCAAGGCATACTTTTGCCGATTGCATGACTTCATTAACATCTTCTGCCCTACCGTGTACAAGAAATCCGGTTGCAGGGTTATTCATTTCTACAATTTGCTGTGGTAAATAAGCACCATAAATATGCAATTTAACTTCCGGTAATTGTTTACGAATTAATGGCCAGATAGTAGTTTTTAAGCATTTGACCGCATCAATATTGGGCGCATGTTTTCCGCCACCAATGAATACAAAATCTTCTCTTTCCGCAAATGTTTTCCAATTCGTTTCAATAGTGATTTCATCGACCATAAAAGGAAGTAACAACAAGAGACTTTTATCTATTTTTAGAACTTCGGTCAATAGTTCCAGCTCATAGCTAGAAATGATCAAAGAGAGATCGCAACGATAAATACTGGCAATTTCCCGTTTGGTCTTATCATCTGCCAACCAAGCATCTGTAGTAAATTCTGCATCTTTTTTAAAACAGTGCTCACGAACATGACGTAGGGAATGTAAATCTTCGGTATCTAAAATACGAAGCGCATCAGGGCAGTTTTCGGCAACACGCCACCCAAACTGTTCTTCTGTCAAGAAACGATCGAACAGCACCACATCAGGATTCAAATCCGTAACAAAAACATCAAAAGAACTATCGTTCATTTTGATATCTGCCGTTTGGTAACCCAAAGCATTCAAATCTTCAGAATACTCAGATGTTGTAGCTGCGGAAGCCACAGTAATGCCGTACCCTTGTTTTTTAAATACTTGCAATAATTGCATCATACGAACCCCTGCAGCTGTAGAAGCAGGTTCGGGCCATACGAGTGCAATTACGAGAAGAGTTTTAGGATGTTTTTTTAAGTTCAAAGTCCGAAATATTAAGTACAAAGTACGGAAAATGGTTGTTGGTTGGCAAGTTTATAGATGGAAGTGTCAGTTGGCAGTGTCAGTGCTCAGTGCTCAGTTGGATTACGTCTTTGCGAGGAGCTTTTCGCGACGTGGCAATCTGTTCATTGTATGTTAAGAAGTAGTTTTTAGTTTTCAGTAACAGTTGGCAGATTCAGTATCTGTCTAAGCATAGCCGAGGTGAGCGTGTTCCATATAAACAGATAGCCGCGCTATGCTCGCTATGACGAACAACGAAAAACAATTAACGAAAAACCATCAACCAACAACTAATCCACAGAAATACCTATTTCATCAAGTACCACTACCCCGTACTCTGTTTGGTCAAAAATGAATATGATTTTACTTACCTCTTCTAGAGTTAACTCAGGGTTTAAAGAATAGAATTTCTCTAACGGCAAGTGATATGTCTGCAATTGTACTTCCCAATCATCACCAATCATGTCTTTATCCAAAAATTCAAATTTTGTAAATCTCGTTTTTAACGGTTTTGAAATACCTTTCACCTCACTTACTTTGAAAGCACTTGTTTGTCCCGCTTTATCCGTAAGCTGAACGGTAAAATCCAGTTGCGGGTCTTCTCTTTTGTTTTCTTCCGAATCAGTCTCTTTTTCTTCTTCCGTCACATTGATATCTAACCATTCGTGATTGCCTGCACCAAGTGTAAACTGCAGGTTATAACTGGACGCGAATGCGGTTGAATCATTATCCGATAGTACAATTTGGTATTCAGCCTTATCCGACGTTACCGAATTTTCATAATCCCAACCCAGAACAACAGCATTATTTTCTTGACTGCCTTCATCACGGGTCGGTAAATTCTGTTCTTTCCATAAAGTAACATGGGTAGCTTGTAATACCGTGCTGTCAATGGCGGTGGTAATATCCAAATCCTCTTCAAAATCGGCAATAGTATGAAAATTGGATGATTCAAAAGAAGTGAGGTAATGCTCTACGGGCAGCCATTGCTTTGCTACCGAAACGTTTTTAAAAATAGAACGGTATTCTTCATTACCTTTCAAAGTAGCCTCGGCAAAAGAGCCGATAAATACTTTGGCAGCTTCTTGTTGTTGCTCTTCTTTAAGTAGCGGATTTAAGTTCAACAACCATTTTGATGGCGCACCAAAATCTGAATTTCCCCAAGTGGAATTAAACTGACCGTGATTGGCATGATGAATATAGACACCGGCCTTGAACCTGTTTACAGAATCGGTATATTTTAGACGGCGATAAGGCCTCATTCCCCAAAAGCTCACTTCATCGGCATCATAAGAACCTTGTATGCTTAGAAAATTAATGTTGTTGAGTATAATTTTACGATCATACCTATAATCTGTGGGAGCAAGCGCCACTACCCCTATGATTCCAAAATTGAAATTAAATTTTTCTTTTGCCAGATCCGGAAAATAAGGCAGCGGATTATAAGCTGCCGCAATGGACACCGCTTCGCCACCACGCGAATGTCCGATCAACATGATATTCTCCATATCCACTTTTTGCGCTAATTCGTGACCATCATCATTGTTCCAGCTTCTCCATTGTTCCAAATGCTTTAATAGCAACCATGCTCGAGCAGGCATTTCTTTTCCTCTAAAATCACCCGACCAATGTCCGTTTAAAAAATTCTCATCGACCGATACCGCTATAATTCCCCTACTCGCCAATAAACTGCCCAAATAGCCATAGCCATCATCAGAATAATCGATCATATTATGATTTCCATGAACAATTAGGGTCAATGGAAATGGTCCGTCACCTTCGGGCATATACACTCTACCATTGAGGGGAAAGTTTTCTGCCCCGAACCCCCAATAACTTTCGCGCCATTTTTTCTTCTTGCCCTTCCACTCAGGAATCAACCAAGAACCATCTACAGTATTCGTTTTAAACTTAATACCGGTTGAAAATTCTTCCCGTTGTTCATCGCTACCACTACCATAGGTAAACGTATTGACCGAGTACGAACCCAGTATTGCAGGATTCTCCATATTGACCGTTTCAGGAGGAAAAGACTCATCTTGGGTAAAAGCCAACGGAACATCATTTATATATGGATCTTTACCTGTACCTGCCAATTTAAAGAATACATAACCTGCGCCAACCAATAAAACCAGCAATGAAAAACCTGTAAAGAAGGTTCTTTTTCGTTGAAATCTATAAAGAGCTATGCATAATAAAACACCGAGGCTAATGACCCCAGTATAAAATAAAGTAGGCCAACCGAAACCGATATATTTTAGAATAATGAAAACAATGATTGCACTAAGAACTGCAGTTATTGATTTCAGCGGAATTTGCTTTAATCCTTTGCCTAAAAAATTAAAAATACCGTATACAATTAGGTTTAATAAAAGACCAAAAATAATGGCAATAAGCATCATGATAATAGGATGCCACCCGGTTAGAAAGTGATAACCGGCAATGCCGTAAAATAAAATGGTTAAGAGTAAGGTGAGGGAAAATAAGCGGTTTTTCATTCGTTGAGAGCGTTGTTATTGTTCAAGCTCTTGAAATTAACCAACTTATTTCAATATAGATAATCAGCAGACCATTTTTCCAAATCTTATAAAATACGGTATGATAGAATATAGAATTGCTAATTACATCAATTCAAAATCATAATACACAATCATAAACAAAACCTACATCTTGGCAGCAAAAAGCTTGGAAATCTTAGAGCGTAATTTACGCTCATAATCTTCCTCTAACCACTCTTTGTAATTTTTGGTATTATTCATAATGCAATATGAATATTGACGTACCCGATATTGAATTTCTTCTTTAAGTTTTTTGGCCAGAATACGGGCATCAAAAACATCTTCTGAATTTTCAACACATATTTTGGCATGCTGCTCAATACTCTTTTCAAGTACAAGTTTAGATTTTTCGCCGTTGGCAAAACTCTTTTTGTATTCCGCTTTAATATCAAAATCTATGTCGGTTGATTTAGAAAATTCAGCACGTAATTCCGGTGGCATTTCATAAACGAATTCGCGCTCAATTTCCTCATCATTTTTAATGTTCTCCAAGTAAAAGTCTGGAAAATGAAATATTTCTTGCCAGTCTATTCCCGCATTCCAAAGTCCGAAACGGGCAATATTGTTACCCATATCAATAACGTTGAACTCCTGCTTATTAGGAAGGTATCGAGAGCCACGACCGATCATTTGAAAATAAAGGGTAAGCGAACGTGTAGCACGGTTTAAAATAATGGTCTCTACACTAGGCTCATCAAACCCGGTAGTTAAAATACTTACCGAAGTTAATATGGCATCGGGAGTTTCTTTAAACCACTTAAGAATCTCTTTTCGTTCTGAAGCGTTGTTTTTATTATCTAAGTGTCGGATGTTGTAACCAGCTTTTCTAAAAGTTTCACAAACATACCTTGACGTATTTATACCATTGTTGAAAATTAAGGTTTTGGTACCTTTCGCAATTTCATTGTAAGCGGTTACCAGCTTGTTCAACATGCTGTGGTTACCATACAGTTCATCTGATGATTTTACGGTATAATCACCACTAATACCCAGTTTTAAGGTTTGTAGGCTAACATCATAATTATACATATTAGCCTTTGCCAAAAACTTTTTCTGAATAAGGGATTCAATAGACTCGCCCACGATCAACTTTTTATAGTTGTCTTTCATGGGGAGTTTTATATTGGAGCTTAAAGGAGTTGCCGTAACCCCAAGAATAACCGAGTTCTCAAAATACTTAAAAAGCTTGCGGAAAGAATTGTAATGGGCCTCATCAATAATGACTAAACCAATATTATTGATTTCTATCTTTTCTTCTTGCAACCTGTTATTCAGCGTTTCAACCATGGCAACAAAGCACATGAACTCATCTTGGTCTTGCCATTCTTTTACTTCGCTGTTGATTATTTTGTTCTTTACCCCAAAACCATTCAACATTCTAGACGTTTGCTGACTAAGTTCAATTCGATGGGTAAGAACAATGACTTTTTTATTTGTCTTGGCTATGTAGCGTTTGGCTATTTCTGAAAATACCACTGTTTTACCTCCGCCTGTAGGCAATTGGTACAGCAGGTTAGAATTATCACCGTTTTCATCTAGATACTTAAAAATAGTATGTAGATCTTCCTCTTGATAATCGTACAGGGTCTTCTCAGTGGTCTCTTTATGTAACTTCAAAAGGTTTGTAGGCGTTTATTTAGATTAATAATGCAAAAACCTTATAAAATTATGAGAATTTTATGGGTATAGGAAATAAAAAACTTTAAAACACAATTTTAGTATCCCTTGTCAGTATCCACAAGATGCTGCAATTTTTCACCGGTATCTAACCTTTTATAGTTTTCTACAATTTGCGGAATTACCGAACTAGTGTCAGATACGCTAGCGTAATGAGGTGTCATGTGTATTTTATGATTGTTCCAAAACGGATGGTCTTTTGGTAAAGGTTCTGTGTGATACACATCTAAACACGCACCCGATAAATGACCCGAGTCTAAAAGTTCCAATAAATCTTCGTCAATTAAATGCCCACCGCGAGCCACATTGATTAGATATGCATTTTCAGGTAGTTGAGACAATAGTTCTTTGTTCAAAATACCTTTAGTAGCATCGGTTAACGGTAGTAGACATACCAGAACATCGGTAGTTTTTAAAAAATCTTGTTGTTGCTCTTCGCCATTGTATGTGTTGACCCCATCTATATGTTTCTTGCTTCTGCTCCACCCTTGTACCGAGAACCCTACGTTGGCAAGATCGGCGGCACAAAGAGCGCCTAATTCACCCAATCCTAAGATACCAACGGTTACATCTTTAATACGCATATATTCCTTTGGTTCCCAAACATTGGCAACCTGATCCAATTTATATTGGTTTAAATTTTTAAGATGTGCCAGAATTACGCTCAATACATGTTCAGACATATCGCTTGCCAAGTAGGGATCTACGATTCGTGTAATTGGAATATTTTTGGGTCGGGTTTCGTCTTCAAAAATATAGTCTACCCCTGCACCTGCAGATGCAATACATTTTAGGTTCGGATAGTTTGCCAGGGTTCCTTTAGGATGCTTCCAAATGCATGCCATGGTAATTTCCTCTTTTGGGTGCTCTTCTAAATAGCTGTATACCTTTAGCGAACTATTTTCCTTTAGCAATGCATTCTTCCATACATCTATCTTATCGTCTTGTCTTATTATTACAATTGCCATATGCTAATCTATAATATCCAAAGCCTTTGAAAACTCTTCTTCCAGCGGCCATTTTTGGTTTTGTGTTTCAGTGTATATTTTTAGGATGCGCTCTTTAAAATCGGTAAAAACGCCTTGCACGCTTGTAAAATGAATAACCTCGGTAAAGGAGTTCAACATGCTTTTATAAAAAGAATCGGGCACATTTTTCTCCATTGAAAAAGTTTGGGCTATCTCTAGATTATAACACATAACATCTGCAATGAGATGTGGGTCTACACCTAGTTTTACAAAATGTTTTATGAATTTTTGGGCAACAGACCTTCTTGCTTTAGGTCTTCTTCTTTTTAGAGGAAAATACTCATTAGAAATCTTGGCCTTGGCGTCTTGTACCAGTTTGTCCTCTTTAGGGTTGAAGGCAAAATCATAATATGTTTTTACGGTAGGAAATTTCTCGTACAACTCCAGTATTTGCTCTTCCAAAGCTTTTTTTGGAAGTTTCGATAAATATGTTTTTAATGCCCTTTTACTCATAAATATGTGCTGTAAGACACCAAAAATACGCTTTACCGTTGAAAGGTCATAAATCCTTAAATCTGTGTTAAAGCTTATAAGTCATGTAGAACTATAATGTTATTCATTAGGTTATTACGATAAAAAATGCTATTATGTAAACTTGTACAACTTCTAAATTCCATACACACATATGAGGCAACTAAAGATTATCAAGCAGGTAACGAATCGTGAATCGAAATCACTGGATAAATACTTGCAAGATATCAGTAAAATTGATTTGATTACAGCGAATGAAGAGGTAGAACTAGCGCAGAAGATTCGAGAAGGTAGTCAAGCAGCTTTGGAAAAATTGACCACGGCCAATTTAAGATTTGTGGTTTCCGTAGCAAAACAATACCAAAATCAAGGTTTAAAATTACCTGATTTAATTAACGAGGGTAACTTAGGTTTAGTGAAAGCCGCAAAAAGATTTGATGAAACAAGAGGATTTAAGTTTATATCCTATGCCGTTTGGTGGATCAGACAATCAATATTGCAAGCTTTGGCAGAACAATCTAGGGTTGTTCGTTTACCATTGAACAAAATTGGTTCAATAAACAAAATAAAAAAGACATTTTCTTACTTAGAGCAGGCACATGAACGCCCACCATCTCCAGAGGAAATTGCAAAAGAGTTGGAAATGACCGTTTCTGAAGTAAAGCAGTCATTAAAGAATTCTGGAAGACACGTATCTATGGATGCTCCATTACGTGAAGGTGAAGATTCTAATCTGTACGATGTATTACGTTCAGGAGAGTCTCCAAAACCAGATAACATTTTATTGCAGCAGTCATTGAATACAGAAATCAATAGAGCATTAGATACTTTATCTCCAAGAGAGGCAGATGTAGTGAAGCTGTATTATGGTATTGGTGACCAACAATCTATGACTTTGGCAGAGATCGGGCAAACGTTCGATTTAACAAGAGAACGTGTTAGACAAATTAGGGAAAAAGCAATCCGTAAATTGAGACATGCGTCTAGAAGTAAGTTACTTAAGACCTATTTAGGCTAAATATAATTTTTGTTTTAAAAAAGAAAGCGCCCGTTTTATACGGGCGCTTTCTTTTTGCTTTTTATCTGATCCTAAGAATAGGATAGTTTATTGATATTGAAATTAACCAGAATACTATTTAAATCCTGGATAAAATTTTGGTAGGATGAAAAATCTTGATTTTGATGTGCCATTGGTTTAAATTTTTGGTGTTTTGGTTTGGTTTATCTTACATGTAATCCAACTCAGCTAATTCGTTGATACTTAAAATCTCATTTAAATCTTGAAGAAACATAAGGTATTCTTCACCGTAGGTGTCGTAAAGCATATAGTAGGTTTAAAAGTTAATCTTAATTTGGGTCTTCATATCTTGATAGTAAATATATAATGATGTTAAGCTTGTAACAACAAAATGTGGTGAACCAATTTAAATCTGTTGTAAAACCTATAGAAATATGTTGTTAAGCATTAAAAACTCTTCGAAGTCTGGGTTTTATTAGGGTTTCATGAGTGCAGTTCATCCCATTTTCTAGGTGTTTTATCGGTATTTCTTTTAAAACCTTGTTATTAGGGCGTCAAATTTCAGTTATTAATGCCAAAGCGATTTTAAGCTATGGTTAAGAAATATTTTCGTTTTAATTAATATAATTAACTGAAATTCAAACAACTATCCTTTTACAATACCTTGCATGTTTTTTCGTTTTTAATGTAATCTGTTAGGTAAGTACTATTCTTATACCTTTAACACTATAAAACGATACTTAAAATGATGTGTTTCCCCAATATTATGACCAAGAGTACATTTAAATACCTACTGGTTTTGTTCTTTATAGGATATCAAGTAAACGCACATACTATAGAAGCTTTTCATTTATACACCGATCAAGTGTTAAATGAAGAACTGGTACTTAATAGTCATAGTTTTAATACACATCAACGTAGTACCTTTTCTTATAGTTCACAGACCGAAGCATTGGAACGTGGTCTTACCATTGTGCACCTTCAAGCAAATAATAAAATTGAGTATAAGACTTTTGATACGTATGGCAGCGAACAAGATGTGGTAGATTTTATTACCATACTAACCCAAATGATAAATGCCGAAGCTAGCATAGCCATTTTAGCACATGACTCCGCAGCAGCAAAACTGGCACGTTTTCAAAGGGAACTGAAAACCTTAGGTTTACCACAGTTGAGTTCTTTAAAGGGAAGACAAGCATATGTTATGCATAATCTGAATGGTCAAATTTTTGAGCAAGTAGATGATAATTCAATTCGTATACAAATAAGTGCCCCTTCTGCCATAGCAGATAGCACAATTTACTTTCCTAGGGAAGTTTACGAATTTGAAGGAAATATTGATAGGTATATTGCCCATGCAGGTGGTGAAATCAATGGTGTAAAGTCCACCAATTCCAAACATGCATTAGATGAAAACTATAAAAAAGGATTTAGGTTCTTTGAATTGGATATTATCGAAACATCGGACGGTAAACTTGTTGCTGCCCATGATTGGAACATGTGGGCACGTTTTACTGATTATACGGGAGCCTTACCTCCTACTCACGCCCAATTCATGAAACAAAAAATATATGGTGATTATACCACTCTAGATATGGATGGCATAAATACCTGGTTCAAGAATCACCCAGATGCTACCTTGATTACGGATAAAGTGAACGATCCAATTGCTTTTGCAAATGCCTTTGTTGATAAAGACCGTTTAATAATGGAACTATTTAGTGTTATGGCAGTAGAAAAAGCATCGGAGAATGGTATACACACTATGATCTCTCAAGAACCTTTAATGGCAATTAAAGGAGATAAGGTGAATTTTCTAAAAGTGAACAATGTAAAATATGCAGCAGTTTCCCGTAGAATAATTTCCAGTCAAAAGAAACTAATGCTACTGCTAAGAGAAGCAGGCGTTAAAGTGTTTGTTTTCAATGTAAACTTTGATGCCGGTAAAGACGAGCAATATGTTTACGATAACGAATTAGGACTTGTGTACGGCATGTATGCCGATAAATGGATCGCAGATATGGGTTCTAAAAATTAAACTCGTAGGTAAGTCCCGCTGAAATGGAATAAAAATAACTTCCGGGATCAAAAGATTGTTCCTGGCGTAGCACACCTACATTGGTTCGGTAAGCGTTTACATTATTTTTGCTGGTAAATTGATATTCAAAACTTAAACGTTGAGATTCTATATATAATAAAGTTTCTGCAAGTAATTGGTCGCCCGATGTAAATTGACGCAACTCCGGAGAAAACCCTACTCCCACATTTATTCCCATGAAATTTTCCGCATCCTTTAAATACTTACGTATAAGTAAATTACCAGATACGTTGGTTAGGTTATCCGACTCAGGGGTTATGTAAGATCGTAAAGAAAAATAATAATTGCCCGTATAATACCCCAAAGAATTGGTAATGGATTTTACATCTTTCGTTGCAAAATTTATAAACCTACCTCCTGCAGAAAATTCAATTCCGCTTTTATGATTATAATAAACATCACCACCCATTTTATGATTTGGGTATAGTTCAGATTCGGAATAACCATAATTTAAATAGGCATAAACACCTTTGGCTATTTTTGGATAAAGATCTAGATCTAATTGAATTCCGTTTTTACCTAGCCTATTGCTATTATTTATTCTTGGTATTACTACACCATAAGGAGTTTGCCTATTATAGGAAATACTCGATGTTGTTATGGGGTCAAAACGTTTGTCATAGAAAGTAACCGAACTGTTTACCGAAACGGTATTCTTTAATTGCTCTTCGGTAACAGGTGTTTTATGTACATTTTCAGGGTTTTGTACCGTATCTTTAGTGGCTATCGTATTAGAATTTTTTACTTGGTCTAACGGGTTGCTATTAATATCGCTCTCAACATTGTACCAAGCTTTTTCTTCGTAATCAATACCATTGACACCATCAATGGCTATAGTTTGCAATCGTTGTAGCTCTGCATCATCTGTTATATGTAATAATCCCTTATTGGAGAGCCCCAAAGCGGTGTGGTAATTTTTGGCATAGAGTTCATTTTTAACGGCAGCTAACCATGCTTCCCTATTATTTTTGTTCTTGATCAATATTTTATTGAATGCAAGTCTAGCCCCATCGTAATCACCTCGCCAACTTAAAGTTCTTGCCCATAGCAACGCTGTCTCTACTTCTGTAGCGGGCTCGTTGATCAAGGTGTAAAGCATATTATGCGCAGTATTGGTCTTACCCTCATACGCCAGTGCATAAGCACTTTCAAAAGAAGGATTACTGTACGGTGATTCTTGCCCATTTACCGAGGTAATGAGTAGTAATAAGCACAGCGATAAAATATGTAACCAAGTTTTATTCATTATTCTACAGATGCCAAAATGTTTTTATCTTTTGCATTGGCACTTTTATATGTTTTAATTCCCGCTTTTCTTGCTACATTTTTAGCTCTTGAGATTTTATTGGCAATTTCGTTAGCACTTGCACTATTCTCTTGAACAATATCGACCAATGCCAAACCTTCGGCATATTTATCGTACCAGAAATACACATCAAAAAGAGCTGCGTAAGAATCTATGTAATTGGGGTTCATAGCAATACACTCTTTCAAAATCTTTACGGACTCTTCATAGTTGCCTTTCCAAATATGTAATCTACCGGTAAGAATTTTGGTATCTATATGGCTTGGAGATTCTGAAAGTATGTAACGGCACAGTAAAAGCGCATCGTCCCATTTCTTATCAAATGCCAAATCACGCGCCTTAAAAAATGATCTGTCAAAATTACTTCCGTCATAAATGCTGTTGATCCAGGTAATTTCTGCAGGCGTAAACTTTTCCTTTTGAACAGAGAATATGGTTAAACTATCTGGTATAATCTTGTTTTCGGTAGTTACATAATGGTTCACTGACTTAAAACGTTCCAACGATTTTTCAACCGCGCTGCCGCCAAAAGTAGAACTAATGTCCATGTTCTCATCCAGCTCCATGATATCGCCGTTCGTATATAGCTTCTCGTTACTGATATATTCCTTCAATTCGTTCTTGTTACGCATTAACGGAATATTTTTGGTAGACCTAAATGTTGTTTCCATATCAAGAGCACCACCCATCCATGCTACTTTTTTAGGCATTTTCATTTCGTATGCATTATCCAACAACGCTAGAATAGACGGAGTGACATCAAAATGTGACGATATTGAACTCATTTTACGGGTCTTTTTCAGCATAGGACTATACATGATCAATGGCACATGAAAACGACTGATACTATTACGTTGCGGTATTGGTATAAGTCTGTGGTCACCGGTAATTACAAAAATGGTATTCTCATAGTTTGGTTGTGTCTTATATGATTCCATAAACCATTGTATAGCATCGTCCGTATATAACAGTGTGGCAAATACATTATTGTTTTTTTCTATGATTTTCGTTTCCCTAGAACCAAAAGTTCCATTATTCAAAATCTGATCTACTTCTGCTTCAAATACATCTTGATTTGGCGGTATAAACGGTTCGTGGGTACTTATGGTCATGTAGACTTCAAGTCTAGGTTGATCTTTGCTTCTGTCTAGGCTTATACTTTTCTTGAACAGTTCCTTATCTGGATATCCCCATGAGGAGCCAGCGGCATCTTCCGCTTGCTGTTGATATTTGATGCCAAATCCTGATTTATCCAATATAAAATCAACATTCTCACTATTAAGAAATCTATCTACCTTATCAAAAGAGCTATTGGTACCTTGATAAAAAGAAGTATGATATCCATTGTTTTTGAGTACGCTGAACATGGTTAATTTACTTGGATACTCTTCTAGTTCCATAAAGCCACTTTTACCAAAAGGTAGCGACCCCAGTAATGACGGTAACACTCCAAAAGTTCTACCTGTATTGCTCAAAAAGTTTTCCCAGTAAAGAGATTTGGTCGTCAATGAGTCTAAAAATGGCGTAAACCCTCCAAATTCAGCACCTTCACCTACAAAATCACGTCCAAGACCTTCAACCATTATAAAAACGATATTCGGTTTTTCTTCCTTTAGCTCAAAGTATTCCCCAAGTACGTTCTCAATAACCGGACCTTGAACTAATGGATATTCTTCTTGTGATGTATATGAATTATCTTCTGTACTGGTATTGTAAATGTTTACTGCTAAATACTGAACCTTATTCTGGTTTATTGGCTTGCCATCGGTAAACAATGAAGCCATAAACAAGCTGAACAGTACAATTGTAAAAGGGTACATTCTACTGATTCTATGATAAAATTTAGAAGTGACCTTATATAAAACCCAAAAAAGACCAATTAAAAAAGCAATGGCAAAAAAGAGATATATTGAAATCATATATCCGCCAGAATTGGCAAGGGTTATTTGCATATCGGCATAACTATACCCTAATAAGTCTGACCCTAAAGGCACCAAGGTTGAACAATAATAAGCGATGAGTATCGCCTCGAAAATTAAGACAAGACCTAGCAATACAAAGACCAAATTAAAGCCATACCTAGAGCGTAAATTCTCCCAGAAATTAAAGGGAAACACCATAACGATACCCATCAAAGCGGTAAAACCAATTTGATGAACAACGGCTTTAATGAAACTAATCGAGAAAATAGTATCTATAACACCTTTATAGTATAGCATACCATATTGAAAAAGCGTCAATACAAGCAGACATCCAAAAAAGGATATCATAAGCCGCGTATACTGCTTTAAGGTATATCTATCTATTTTACTTGTGTTCATTGCTATTAGGATGCTTTTGCAAAACCTTTTCTAACTTGGGATCCCCAACCAGATTTTATTTTAAATAATTTTTTATAGTTGCCCCTAACCGCAGCGTACACTACAATTGGGTGAAAAATGAAAGGCTCTAAAATGGCTAGCCCCATGAGAATTAAAATGTCTTTTGTTTTTCTGTACTGATTATAGGAATACACATCCCAGAGAATGGCATAAAAGGATATCATAATAGAGAATAGAAAAATTGCCAACGTAATCATGAAGAAGAACTCCCAATTTAATATCCCTAAGTAGGCGAAAAGTATGATGGTGAAAAAACCGAAAAATTCAAGCAGCGGAGATAACCATTCATAAAAAAACCAGTACGGATAACTTAATAATCCGAGTCTGCCGTATTTTGAATTGAACAACATATCCTTGTGTTTGAACAAGGTTTCTAGGTTACCTCTTGCCCAACGATCTCTTTGGTTTACAAGAATTTTCAAATCCTCAGGTACTTCTGTCCAACATAAAGGATCAGGAATGTATTCTATAGTATAGGGCTCTCTTCTATCGTGCATATATCTACGCATTTTAAAGACGATTTCCATATCCTCACCTACAGTATCTGTATCATAACCACCAACTGCTAGGGCAATTTCGCGTTCAAAAAAGCCAAATGCACCAGAGATAATGAGTAAACTATCTATTCTACCCCAAGCCATTCTACCAAGTATAAAAGAACGTGTGTACTCTAATAATTGAAATCTTGCCAACCAGTTGCTTGGTAGCCTAATTTCCTCTAATTGTCCTCCTTGAATAATACATGAATTTGCAACACGAATAACCCCACCAACCGCTATTACTCTTTTCTTGGAACGTTGAAAGAATGATTTTACCACATGAAGCAAAGCATCTGGCTGTAATAGGCAATCTACATCTATACACCCTACATATTTGCTGGTTGAAAGTGCCACACCGGTATTTAAGGCGTCGGACTTACCACCGTTCATTTTGTCTACTACGGTAAGCTTTTCAAAAGCTCTGTTTTTAGACTTGTAAATTCCGCGTACCGGCTTAGATTTCCAATCCGGATCCATTTCCATGTCTATTTTTACTAGGTCATAAGAGTCGATCAGTTTTTGTAATGTATCATCTTTGCTGCCGTCGTTTACCACCATTACATCATAGTTGACATATTGTAAAGACAATAGCGAACGTATGTTTTCAACAATGGTCAACCCTTCATTGTAGGCAGGTGCAATAATGGTTATCGTCGGTGCCAATGGCGATGCCATTATTTTTGAAATATCTGTAAAGCTGTTTTTATTTCTATAATGCAGCGAATTTCTTGTAGAGAAATACGCCATTAACGAAAATAGTACGAACAATATTAACGTGAATACGAAAAATACAAAATTGATATATTCCAATACAACACTAAATAGTTCACTATCCATTTTTCTTGTTGTATAAAGAGTTTGACATGGAACATAATTGGTCGAACAAAGTAGAACCGGGTTCTTTGTTATCTATATTTTTCTTGGCTTTTTTTGCTATTTCCAATTCAAAATTTACATTGAAAATGGAATCTTGGGTCGGTTCTATTTCTTCGTTAACTATCGGTAATGACAAACGAGATTTAATTGCAGACAAAGCTTCTATAGCTTCTTTTGCCAAAGAACCAGACTCAGAATCTATGATGCTTTCTAATAATCTAAATTCTTTTTCATCGCCTACAATTTTAATCTCTTTAAGCAACATATGCTTTGTTTCTTTGTCCGCTAAGTGGTATATATCTGTAAATACACTTAAAGCCAAGCTATTTTCTTCACCTAATAGATCATTAGGTCTAGGAGATTGATATGAGAATTTTTCAATGAGTTCATTTGCTCTTTCAATGATTAATTCTGAATTGTTCTCCTCAATTATATCGTAAAGTAGCCCTAGTTCACGACAATCTCCCAATTCTGAAATATTCTCCAATATGACCATCGTTTCCAACTCTTCTTTGGGCATGAAGTTGGCTGAAAAGGAAACATTTCCATTTTTAATTTTAACGATTGGTTCAACAGAAGCATTATCAGAATGATTCTTATCGCTTTCTGAAATAATGGATGTCCAATCAATACTTAAATCTTCATTCGATAGATCATTATCCAATGTATCTGTAGTGGTGAACTCGGTTTGGTCAATTATCGATTCATTGTCCAATATAAATGTAGGTTCCAAACTATCTTGAGCATATATTTCTTCTTCTTGCTGAGCAATTATTTCTTCAACAACTAGAGGTAAAAAGTCCACAGCAAACTCATCCACTTCATTTTCCACTACATCTTCAGGAATATTTTCCTCTGCTACTTCATTTGTTTCATCAATATCTTTTACATGGGGTAAAAAGGATAAATCAATCTCATAAGGTTGTTCGTCAACTAGGGCTTGAGGCGTTGTGAGTTCTTCATCATTTTTAATAGCTTCAGTTGATAATTCAGTGGAATTTATTTCATCCTCTGCAACAATAATCTCATCTACAGCTTCATTTTCAGTTTCAGGAAGACTTAAAGGCGCTTCGACAGTTATTTCCTCCTTATCATAATTGATAACAACTTCTTCTACTTCAGTAGTAATATTAGGCTCTTGCTGAATTTCCAATAACCCATTTTCAGGTTTCTCCTCTATTGCTTCCTGTTCGGTTTCATAAAAATCAATCTTAGAAATGTTTTTGGTAGGTAATACGCTTTCAGGATTTATTTTATTTAGAGTACTAATAACCTTCCCTTTAATATTGAAATGACGTTCTGTAGCCTTTAAATTTTCAAGAAACGGTAGTTCTGATGCCGACCCAAGTTCACCTATGGCATCTAAAATGGCAATTTTTATATCATGACTGGCTTTAGGATATACCATCATTAAAGTGGGCAAGGCGTTTACAAAATAAAAATCTTTAATGCATTCTATAGCCTCTGCCTGAATTTCTTTCTTTTTATGTTTTAATAAGGTGATAATGGACTGTTCAGCATCATTCTGACTATAATATTTTATAAGCCGTAGAGAGAACAATACCACATGTGAATTGGTAGAGGTTAACCAAAGTCCGAATTGTGGCGGAGTGTAATTAGGTTTATGCCTTAGGACATCCAATAGCTTTAGCTGCTGCCACTCGGCAATTTTATATTTTGTGTTGTCAAGAAAGTATTTAATACCTTCTTCCTTTAAGTTTACAACAGCAATTTCAGCTTGTTTACGAACAGTACTTTGTCTATGGTTAATAAATTTTATGATCAAACCATATGCCTCATCAACCTCCATGGTCGTTAGTTCTAAAATTCCGCTAGAAACTACTTGCCACTTGCTACTGCCTAATTTTTCATAAGCATCATGATGCAAACCTAAATCTTTATATAAATTAATGAGAACCTGCTGTGATTGTCCAGATAAATCTTTGCGAAGATCAAGTAGCACTTCGGTCAACACATGACGGTCGAACTTGTTTTTGATCAATTCCCTGATCTGTACTTTTAAATTTAGATAGTTCATTTTTTCCTCTTTGGTAATGGAATCATCATAGAATAAAAATTCATTGATCATAGGGGAAAATTCGACCTTCTTTGCTTTGGTACGGCTATTATTGGCAGTAATCTTATTTCTGATCAGAAAAACCCCAACAAAGTAAATTACCGATAACACCAAAAACAATATGGTGAGCCACCAGAGATATTCTAAATTGAATTCTGGAGCCGTTATCAGCGATATTTTTATTTGTTTAGGGGGAATGAACAAATGTTATTTATTAAAATTATTTATCTATCTCTCGTGCTATACGTACTAATAATTCGGTTGGACTAACTGGTTTAGTAATAAAATCGTTGGCTCCCAATTCAAAAGCGGTAAGTACGTTCTGTTCGTTACCTGCAGAAGAAATAATAATAATGGGCGTGTTGGAATTTAGGTCGTTGCGTACATAATCAATAAGCTCGATACCTGAAAAATAAGGCATCATAATATCGCTCACGATAATGTCTGGCATATCGTTCTTTAGATATTCCTTTACCTCTTTTCCATTTATGGAATGGTGTACGGTATAACCTCCTTTTTTAAGCCTAAAGTCTAAAAGCGAGGCTAAAAGTTGATCATCATCCGCTAATAATACACGTTTACCCATGCTATTATTGCTTGTTAAGGTTTTCTAAGTCCATATTCAAATTCTCCTCTAGCAAAGGATAATCGTTAAGAAATATGTCATACAACTCTTTTACCCTTTCTGGTTGATGCGACTTACAGCAAGCTTCTAACTCAACAATAAGTTTTCTCATGCCATCTGCGTTTACCATTGCAAAACCGGCTTTTAGCTTATGTGCAGAAAGAGCGATCTCTTTTAAGTTTTCTGTCTTTAAATGAATTTTTACGTTACCTATGAATTCAATGGCGTTTAATTTGAACAAATTCACCAGTTCTTTTAGCATATCTATTTCTCCGAAACAGTCTTTAAGAAGATTGCTAAGGTCTACAACGGTGGTTTCTTTAGGTTCGATCATAGGCTTTTGAAGTATTGCAGTAAAATCTGCCTGTTCAACTTTATTTTTTTTATTCTCTAATATGGTTTTCATTAAATGTTCTAGTGTATAGGGTTTTAGTAAAAAATCGTTAATGCCAATAGCCTTACAAGCTTTACTGTCTTGTTCGGTAAAATCTGCGCTAAACGCTACTATTGGAATGGTGTTTACTTTTGGGTCTTTATGAGTTCTAATTATCTGTGAAACTTCAAATCCGTTTTGTCCCGGCATTTTCAAGTCCATTAGAATAAGGTCTACATCTTTAGATGCTAAAGTTTTCAATGCTTTGTTAAGGCTTAAATTAGAGTACACCTTACAGCCCCATTTGGTCAACTGTTCTACAATTAGGCGCTGGTTCATTTGATTATCTTCAAAAACCATAATTTTGGTTCCTGCCAATGCCTTTTTGCCTATTTCAGCACCTTTTATGTTGCTATTATTTGATGAATCGTTGTTACCTAATGGGTAAGGAAGTCTAAACGTGACCGTTGTACCGCTATCAACGACACTGTCTATTTCAATATCACCTTGTAATTTTTCAACGATTTCTTTTGTTATGGTTAAGCCAAGTCCTGTACCACCATATTTGCTTGAGGTGTCATTTTCAGCTTGGGTATAACTATTAAAAATGGTCTGTATTTTTTCTGTCGAAATACCAATACCCGTATCAGCTACAGAAAATTCAAGCACACAACTATTTTCAAATGTTTGCTTGGCAAAAACTTCAAGCTTTATAAAACCTTTATCGACAAATTTTACCGAATTGCCCAAAAGATTAAGTAGTACTTGAGATAATTTAGAAGGATCTCCTTTTATAATTTTTGGTACACTTTCGTCTATTTCTACCAATAATTCAATATCACGATCAACAATTAATGTTTCACATAAAAACATAACGTCGTTCAGTAAGCTGTGGATATTGAAATCAACCGATTCGAAACTGGTATTGCCAGATGAAATTTTCGAATACTCCAAAACCTCATTTATAAGCTTTAACAGCGTATTCGAAGCAAACTGTATGGCATCGACCTTTTTATGCTGGCTCTTTGTCAGTTTTTCTTCGTTCAATAAATTCGTAAAACCGATTATACTATTTAAGGGCGTTCTTATTTCATGGCTAATATGTGCAATGAATTGCTTTTGCGATGCGTCGTGATCTTCAGTAGCACTAGGTTTTGTTTCTTTTGCTATCGCACTAGTTTCATTGGGGGAATAAATATGATTTTCTAAACTAGATCTAAACGTGTCAAAAGAGTTTTTAAGCTCCTTTGCTTCATTGGCATTTAGCTCCTCAAAAGAAAATTCACTTACCGTTTTTTCTAGTTGAGCTAATTGACCAAGTAAATCCTTAGTTTTTGAAATTGCCATAAATAGGGTTTCTTTAATTTAATTGGGTTATATCTTATGATTCCTTAAAAATGCGCCATAACCCTTGTGCAGGCAATAAAATGTTCTCTAAGGTTGGTTATTTGTTGTGAATACACTTAAATTGTAGGTCACAATCCAACCCTATGAGACATCTTATCTATTTATTGTGCGTTTTAACGATAGTTTCCTGCGCAGAAAAAAAGGAAAAACCAGAAGAATCAACGCTTGAAAAAGCACAGCGAATTCATGATGAAGTCATTACTATCGATACACATAATGACATCAACATCAAAAACTTTACAGATAGCGTAAATTACAGTCAGAGGCTAGATACACAGATCAATTTACCCAAGATGGAAGAAGGTGGTTTAGATGTTACTTGGCTTATCGTTTATACCGGTCAAGATACACTTACCGACGAAGGTTATGCCAAGGCAAAAGAAAATGCCATGCAGAAGTTTGAAGCTATTCATAAATTATGCGAGGAAATTGCTCCCGATAAAATAGAATTAGCCTTGAATTCCGCTGATGTAAAACGAATTGTAGGTTCAGGAAAAAAAGCGGCAATGATCGGTGTTGAAAATGCCTACCCCATAGGTTTGGATATGGAACAGTTTAAAGTTTACCATGACCTCGGCGCACGTTATATATCATTGGCACATAACGGTCATAGTCAATTTTCGGATTCCAATACTGGTGAGGCAGATGACGAATGGTTACATAACGGACTGAGTGATTTGGGAAAAGAAGCAGTGGCCGAAATGAACAGATTAGGTATTATGATCGATGTTTCGCATCCATCAAAAGAAGCCATAAAACAAATGATTTCTTTATCGAAAGCACCAATTATAGCTTCGCACTCCTCTGCTAGGGCTCTATGCGGACACAGCAGAAATTTAGATGACGAACAATTACTTATGATGAAAGAAAATGGTGGCGTGGTACAGACCGTAGCGTTTAGTTCATATTTAAACACCGAAAAGCATGAAGCACGTGCTGCATACATGAAATCCATTTATCAAGAAGTTGCAGATTCCCTGGATATCGCGTGGTATGAAAGATCTCAATTCTCTAGTTTATCGGATACCGAAAAAGCGGCATTTATGGACAATTACCCAAAAGTGCTAAAAATAGGTAAAGAAATAGCTACTGAGAAAACCGATGCTCCAGAACCTGTAAATGTGGGCGATTTTGTAGACCACATAGATTATATGGTAAAGCTAATTGGTATAGATTACGTAGGTATCAGTTCAGATTTTGATGGTGGCGGTGGCATAGATGGCTGGAACGATGCCTCTGAAACTTTCAACGTTACCCATGAACTTGTAAAAAGAGGATATACCCAAGAAGATATAGAAAAATTATGGGGAGGAAACCTTATGCGAGTACTTGATGATGTACAGCGCATAGCAAAAGAATTGGGTGAAAGTTAATCAACTTCACCCAAAGCCGCTAAACGGTCTTTTACAAATTCAATTTTGGTTTTACCATGGGGTGTAGGTTTACCATTTTCACCCAGGTTTACCATAATGATATTATCTACGGTAACTATGGTTTCATGATTCATCTTATTACGAACCTCACAATTTAAGGTCAATGATGTTTTACCGAACTTAACAACCTCAATACCTATTTCGATAACGTCGCCTTTTACCGCTGCGCTCATGAAATTGATCTCAGACATATATTTGGTAACCACTTTACCATTTTCTAGTTGAATAATGGCATAAAGAGCTGCTTCTTCATCTATCCAAGCCAATAATCTACCACCAAATAAGGTGCCGTTTGAATTTAAATCGCCTGGTTTAACTAATTTTCTAGTATGAAATCTCATAGTCTTATTTTTTGCAATTTCTACACTGCAAAGTTAGGTCGAAATTTAATAATAGTACAATTTTGAGCACTTTTAGGGTACGATTTACCAATTGTAACAATAGCAGAATAAATAAGTTACATTTTAACAATTGTTGTAAGGCGTAATTGCTAGAACCCTAATTTGGGCATACAATTATTGACTCGTGCATTATTGTTCATAACAGGTTAAAAACTTATTATTGGCTATGTATATGAATTTTATCTAATACGTACCTTTAAGTAAAATCTATACATAATGGACAGGACACAGAAATTGCAGTCAATTCGCCCTCTAATTGCATCTGCCAGAATAGTGCCAAATATGAGTGATGATGAACGATTTCAAAATCTTACATTACGGCCCATACTCAAGTTACAAAACGATTTATTCCTAGTCTCTTTTCAGAATTACATCAAAAAAATGAAAAATACGTTTTACGAGTTAAAACTTGAAAAACGCTTAGAATATGTCACCAAAGCCATACAAAAGGATATTAAGTTCAGAAATTCTTTAAAAGGCATGATTATTGGTCAATTTACGGTTGAAGAATATGAAATTTATATTCAAAACTCATCGGCCTTAAACAAACGTATGATGAACATGGTCATAAAGAGAATTCAAGATCAAATTCAATACTTTGATAAATTGGAGCTAGTCTAGTAACGATTCTCCATTTAAATTGGTGGTAAGTATACTGCTCATAAGGTCAAAATATGGTCTTATAGCCTTAAATGCTAGGTCTATCCGTTCATCGAAATCATCAGACAAGACTTCTTCATCGGTAAAGCTTTTTGTAAAAATGAATTGCTTTTTTCGTATAAATTCAATGTTAGGGTCTTCTTTGTCAAATCCTTTAGGTGCTGTCTTTAGCTCCTCTCCGACCAATGGTCCCCAAATATTTTTAAAATTTGTATCATTGAGAATGGCTACCAATTCAGAAGTATCCAATTCCCATTCTTTTCTAATACGTAAAAGATCATTTTTTTCCGGAGCCCAAAAACCAGTAGCTATAAAGCTGTTGCCAGGTGCTATTTGTAAATAGTAGCCACCACGTCTATGTTTGCCCGCTCTTGAAAAAGATGCAGAAAAATGGGTTTTATATGGGGTCTTGTTCTTAGAGAAACGAACATCTCTGTAAATTCTAAAAACCTTTAATTTTTCTATTTCATCGTGGGTATTCAGTAATTGCAATAGGTGATTAAAAAAGCTTTTTACCTTTTCCTGTTCTTTTTGAAAAGTAGGCTTATGTTCTGTAAACCAGTCTCTATTGTTGTTGTTTTTAAGTGAATTTAAAAATTGAAAAGTACTTTTTGTAATATTCGTTTCTAACATACGACCTAACTCTTGTGATTTTAAGCTAAAGTTAACCATTAGATGAGAAGTACTTTTAGTTATTTGGTTAATTTTACTGAACTAATGCAAACTCATGGACCATCGATCTATTATCGAAAAGATTAATACCCACAAAAAGCAACCTAACTTAAGATTTCGATTAAAAAGAAATACTGAAAAGTTTACGGATCTACTTTTTTACACCCTGTTCGATATTGAAACACCAGTAGCGAATAGTTTAGATGAATTGGAAAAACAATTTGATGAACTGGTAGACCTTGCTTGTTGGGAAAGTGATAAACCCTGTAAAAAGGTCTGGGAAAATTATGTTGAGCAATTGCCAAGTGTTTTAGAGAGCTTAAATTTAGATGCAGAAGCTACCGTTAATTGTGACCCAGCCTCTTTATCAATCGAGGAAGTATATATGGCATATCCTGGTTTTTATGCAATATCTGTATATAGATTGGCACATGAACTATACAAAACAGGATTTCCGTTGGTACCAAGATTAATGACGGAATATGCACACAGACAAACGGGTGTAGACATCAACCCCGGTGCACAAATAGGAAAATCTTTTCATATTGATCATGGTACAGGTGTGGTAATCGGTGAAACTGCCATTATTAAAAACGATGTAAAAATATATCAAGGTGTAACCTTGGGCGGACTTTTCGTTGCAAAAAATTTGCAAAAGACCAAACGTCACCCAACCATAGAAAATAATGTGACCATTTATGCCAATGCTACAATTTTAGGCGGAGACACCGTTATTGGAGCTAATAGCATTATTGGAGGAAACGCATGGATCACAGCCTCTGTACCTGCACATTCTACCGTTTTTCATACACCAGAAATAAAAATAAAAACAATACCCCATGTCTAATTCTTTATTGTCGCTCATTGGTAACACCCCTTTGGTAAAATCAAGAGTGTTGAATACAAACCCCAATGTGTCCGTCTATTTTAAAATGGAAGGGCATAACCCCGGTGGTAGTGTGAAAGACCGTGCTGCCTATAATATGATAAAAACAGGCTACGACAATGGTGATTTTACCGCTAATGATAAGCTTATAGAAGCAACTAGTGGAAACACAGGTATTGCCTTGGCAATGATAGCAGGGGTTTACGGTTTAGATATTGAGTTGGTAATGCCAGAGAATTCCACCAAAGAACGTGTACAGACCATGAGAGCCTACGGTGCAAAGGTAACATTAACATCTTCTGATGTGGGTATAGAAGGAGCTCGGGATTATGCGGAAAGCAAGGTTGCGAATGAAGGTTATATCATGATGAACCAATTTGGTAATCCAAACAACTGGAAAGCACATTACAATACTACCGGACCGGAAATTTGGAACGATACACATGGTGAAATTACACACTTTGTTTCTGCCATGGGAACAACAGGTACTATAATGGGAACGTCAACCTATTTAAAGGAAAAGAATAGCAATATTCAAATAGTAGGCGTGCAGCCTAGTGACAATGCCAGTATACCAGGTATTCGTAAATGGCCAGAAGAATATTTACCCAAAATTTTCGATGCAAAGAAAGTAGATCGAATTATGGAAGTAAATGAAGTAGAGGCAAAAGAGATGGCAAGAAAACTAGCAAAGGAAGAGGGCATCTTTTCTGGTATGAGCAGTGGCGGTGCTGCAACAGTAGCCTTACGATTAGCTCAAGAAATTGAAAAAGGAACCATTGTGTCAATTGTCTGTGACCGTGGTGATCGATATTTATCATCTAGTCTGTTCGACTAATTGATATAATTCAGAATAAAAAAAGAGCCGTAAATATGGCTCTTTTTATTTATTATATTCACTATACAATTATCTATTCAACATAGCTGTATCGTCTGGTTTACTATATTCTTCAACCAAAAACTCTAAATTCTCCCCGTGTTCATTGGTGAACACATAGGTAGTTTTATCGTTCATCATTTTTTTACTTTTCAAATTGATGTTTTCTACGATCTTTAAATTATCTCCTTCGTTCATGGCAACGACCAATTCGTCGTTTTTAGATACCAGAACAAAATCTTCGGGAGTTTTTGATTCGTAGCTAAATACTATTTTTTCATCAAAGGCATCATCTTCATCATTATCTATTTGTACGGTTTTAATAATAGTAGAAACACTGTCCACTACCCTAGCCTGATCGATTTTTCCTTCATCTTCTTTGGCATTCTCAATGGTATTTAATCGTTTTGTAGTAATCTCTACCGTATTTTTAACCAATTTGTTTCCATTATTTACTGTGTAAGATTTAGATATCTTTGTATCTAAAAACTCTTGATTATTTTCTTGTGCAGCTAAGCTTCCTGTAAAAAGGAACAACCCAGCGATCGACATATAAATTGCTTTCATTTTCATATACATTTTTATTTGTTCATAATAGATTTCAAAACATGCTGTATGAGAATTGTTAGAAATCTTTTGCATCTAATAATTTAGATGCCAGCAAGATATATGAAAGGCGGCAGTAGCAATGACCCATAAAATTTTATCTTTAATGGGATAAATCGGTTTTCGTTTTTTTAAAAGAAAAAGCTCACAGCCACTTTTTCTTTTTAAAATAAATCATCATTCCTATAAAAAGAAGAATCATAACAATCCAAACAACATAGTAACCATATTTATAGTGAAGTTCTGGCATATGATCAAAGTTCATTCCGTAAATACCCGCGATGAAGGTCAAAGGAATAAAAATAGAAGCCATAATGGTCAACACTTTCATGACCTCGTTCATTTTGTTGCTCATATTACTCATGTACATTTCCATTAAACTCATAGACATTTCCCTATAAATCTGTAAACTTTCGTTTATTTCAATGGCATGATCCAACACATCACGAAGAAATAGTTTGGTATCTTTTTTAATCAGCGTATTTTCGGTATCAATAAGTCTACTGATCAATTCCTTGACAGGGAATATCCACCTCCTAATTTTTAAAATTTCTTTCTTTAGCTGCTGAATATTTTGAGCTACAACCGGTTCAGGGTTTTGGTACACCTCTTCTTCAAGAATTTCAATTCTATTGTTTAAATTTTCAATGGCTAAAAAGTAGTTATCTACAATGGCATCCAATAATGCAAAAAATAAATAGTCTGCACCTCTTGTCCTAATTCGTCCTAATTTGCTTGTTATACGTTCTCGAACACCGTTAAACACGTCTGCTTTTACCTCTTGAAAGACCAATACGGTATTCTCATGTAAAACCAATGCCACATGTTCCCCAACAATTTCCTCTTCCTCAGAGATATACAACATTCTAAAAATACCAAAGATATAATCGTCATACTCATCTACCTTGGGCCTTTGTTCTGTATTCACGATATCCTCTAGCACCAATGGGTTCAAATTAAAATGCTTACCCAATTTTTCGATAAAAGGTTCATCGGATATACCGACCACGTTGATCCATGACGTTTGATCGTTACGTTCTTCTTTAAAGAATTGTTCTAAGCTAGAGAACTCCTTGGTTTCAAAACTATCGGCATTGTAGGTTGTACTATAAATAATACTATCGCTACGCTCCTTATCCCCCATATAACTGATAGTTCCCGGTGCCTTCCCTAGCTTGTTCTGCTGGCGAGATTTTTTCTTTTTGCGTTTCGGAAAGTTGAGCTTTTTATTTACGGCCATGTACTATTTTTTATAAATATATTAAAACAACAACCTATTTATTGAACTGTAACTCGTTTAAAATTAATCCAGAACCCGGTGCAATAGTCTTCAATTTCAAATCGGAATCGGCAAGTAACGATGCTTTTATCTGTTTTAAGTTAAGTTCATTCTTACCTAATTGCACCAATGCCCCCATGATCATACGAACTTGATACCTCATAAAACCCGCTCCTTTAATTTTTAGAACATAACTCTTTTCAGGAAAAAAATTAGCGGTTAACATATCGTTGGTCTCTATACTACAAGCATCAATTTTTCTAACGGATTTGGTATTTTCCTTTAAACCGGCCGTATACACTGAAAAATCATGGGTACCCGTGAATAAAAGCGCTCCTTCTTTCATTAAACCTATATCTAGGTCATCCATATAATTGGTAATAAAAGGAGCACTGAATGGGTGATTTTTAGACCCGAACGAAAAGAAATAACAATATTCCTTTGATTTACTACTTTGTATAATATTAAATTTTTGATTCACGGGCGCTATGGAAAGTATTTTAATATCGGTGGGTAAATTTCTATTGAACTGCAAAACAAACTCATTCAAGTTTTCAAGCTCTTCCTCTACAAAAAGTTCAAAAGCCCCATTTAAGGAAGAAACCTTTGCATCTGTTCTACCAGCCCCCAAAATTTTAAATGGCTTATCAGGATAAATAAATTTAAAGGTTTTGTTCAACATACCCGTAATGGTTCGCATCTTAGGTTGTTCTTGCCAACCGTTATACCGAAACCCTAAATATTGCAGACGTACCAAATAGCAAAAGCGCTGTTTTTTCATACGTACAAAAGTAATTACATTTTATGCATGATCAATACATGTGCATACTTGTAATGAGCATGTTTTTTGTAAATTGGTTCGTATACAAATACTTATGTGCTATTCATGACAAATAATCTAGATAATCCTCCAAAGTGGTTTTGGGCAGTATCTGTATTTGCACTCTTTTATAGCATTACAGGTATTTTATCGTTCTTGAGCGAATACTTTGTAACAGATGAAATTTTTAACATTCTTACCGACGAAGAAAGGTACATCTATAAAAATCGTCCTTTTTGGTTATTGATCGTATTCGGTATCGATGTTTTTGCGGGCACCGCAGCATCCATATTTCTCATCATTAGAAGAGCAATTGCTTTTAAGTTGGGATTAATTTCAATTATTTGCACCCTTATTCAAATGATTTATTTTTACTTTTTTAGCGATATTATAGCTGTTATAGGTCCATCTAGCCTACAAATGCCTACCGTCATATTTTTGACCAGTTTTTTGTTGCTTATCTTTATAAGGTATAGTATGATTAAGAGGTGGTTAGCCTAAAAAAATTAGAACTTGAACAACAAAGTTAACCGTTCATCGAATTGTTTAAAATAAACCAAAAACATACCCGTTCTTGAAATGAAATTATGGTTCCCTCAAGACCATGAAAACTTAATTTTATGAATTCTATTAAAGGAATATTGACCTGGAAACGTACTTTGATCGTATCTGTCGTTGTATTGTTTCTATTAAACATATTTAGTTTCTATGGCTTGTACACCAACAAGTTTTATTTCTTTAAAATTGACAATTATATTTTTCCGTTGTTATCCATTATTCATTTGGTATTTCTATATGTTTTATGGTTTAAAATTAATGAAGATGAGCTTAGCGATCCGCCTATGCGCACTTTAGAATACATACTTTATATTATATCATTAGTGTATCTCTATAGACTGGTAGAAACGATTATCATTTTATTTAGTTATTCAGATTTTGAAAACCATTTGATACCAAGTACATTCTTGCCCCTAGGCTTCACAATACTTATTTTATATGCCGTTTTATTACTGGTTACTTTTTTAGCCGTGGTTTATAGAAAAGAAATTGTTGGTACGTATTTGTTCGATGACATGAACCAACATGTAGATCACTGGAAATAAAAATTCACTCCTAAATATATAGACCTCGGTAAGTAATTATCGAGGTTTTTTTTTGAAATAAACCTGATTACCAGCCACTATCAATATCTTAATTTGTTTTTTTAATAGTACAATTATTTTCACTAGCTGTAATTATCCCATTAAAACTCGACCTATTATTAAGTAAAATAACCATGTACCAAACTATTTTATCACCAATGTGATTTTTCTGTGATACTTTTTATCTTAATTCGTAAACCACTATGAAACGTATATTAATTATTGAAGACGATCCTGAAATCATTAAGCTATTAGAGCTTCATTTATCTGATGTAAGCTATGTGACCACAATGGCTATGGATGGTGATGAAGGACTTCAGCTCGCTTTAAAGAATGATTACGAGCTCATATTATTAGATTTAACCCTACCAAGTTTAGACGGTGTAGAAGTATGTAGAAAATTACGTGCAACCAAAAACACACCGGTGATTATGCTCACGGCAAAATCTGAAGAAATAGATCGGGTTTTAGGTTTAGAAATCGGTGCAGATGATTATATGACCAAGCCATTTAGCATTAGAGAACTATTGGCACGAATTAAAGCAGTTTTAAGAAGAACCAACGAATCTGGCAAAAAACAGGAAGATACATCTATCATAATGGCAGAAGGTTTAAAAATAGATATCGACAAACGAAAGGTTGTTGTAGATGATTATAAAATTGAGCTCTCGCCCAAAGAATTTGAATTGTTGGTCTTAATGGCGTCTAACCCTGGTAGAAACTATACTAGAACGGAGTTACTAAATATGATATGGGGCTACAATTTTGAAGGGTATGAACATACAGTGAATTCCCATATCAATAGATTACGCGCCAAAATAGAGTCAGACATGGCTAACCCAACCTATATTTTAACTACATGGGGTGTTGGTTACAAGTTTAATGAAGAGATAATGGCATGATGAACAACGAAAAAACCTTGACACCAAAGTTGATCAAAAAACTATGGTTCGCTTTCATACTTTTAATTGTATTAATGGGTGCCTCTTATATTTTTATTACGGGATACCTCACTTTAAATTATAACCAAGCAATAACGCAACGTATAAATTCAAATGTTGCCGAACATGTTATACAAGAGAAGTTTCAAAATGACGCTCCTTTTTTAGAGGACGGAAGTGTGAACAAAAAGCTTTTTGGAGACTTAATGCACGATATGATGGCCGTAAATCGTGGTATTGAGGTGTATCTATTAAATAAATCGGGAGATATTCTTTATTCCGTTGTTCTTGAGCATAATGACAACGAGCCAATGAAATCGGTCTCCCTAGAGCCTATAAAAGATTATATAGCCACAAATGGACAGGAATTTATTTTAGGAGACGATCCCTTAAATCCTGATGAGCAAAATATATTCTCAGCTGCCCCATTTTCCATTGATGGGCATGAAGGTTATATCTACATTATAGTTGCCGGTAAGCAACTTGCCTTGATTAGCGATAATTTATTTAGCTCCTACTTTACTAAATTGAGTATTGGAGCAATATTATTGACCATGCTTTTTGCTGCGTTGATAGGCATATTGAGTATTTGGTTCTTGACTAAAAATTTGAGGTTGATTACACAGACCGTACGCAAATTTCAAGAGGGTGACCTGGATATTAGAATTGAAAATCCTGAGCAATCGGATATTGAAGTAGTTGCCTTATCCTTTAATAAAATGGCAGATACAATTGTAGATAACATGGATAAGATGAAGTCCGTAGACAACTTGCGTAGGGAATTGATCGCCAATGTATCTCACGATCTTCGTACGCCATTAGCAGTGCTTAAAGGATATATTGAAACGCTACAAATAAAAAAAGATAGCCTTACCGAAAATCAAAAAGAGGAATATTTACAGATCACACATGATAATATCGATAAACTATCGGGATTGATCAATCAGCTATTTGAGTATTCTAAATTAGAAGCTGAACAGGTAACCCCTATAAAAGAGCCCTTCTCCATTACAGAACTTTCTCATGACCTTATTGCCAAATTCAAATTGCTGGCGGAACAAAAACAGATCCATTTACAGTTAGACAATCCTGAAGAAAACTACATGGTATATGCCGATATTGGATTGGTTGAAAGAGCATTGCAAAATTTAATAGAAAATGCAATCAAGTATACCGAACCTAAAGGAAAAGTAACACTGAGCCTAATAAAAATGGGCAAACAAATAGAAATCAATATTACCGACACTGGTAGCGGAATACCAATTAATGATCAACCTTTCATTTTTGACCGTTATAAGCAAGTAGATAAAACCACCCAAAAACGAGGTTTAGGCTTAGGTTTGGCCATTGTCAAAAAAATAATGGATTTGCATGATACCACCATTGTAGTATTAAGCAAACCCTATGAAGGTAGTTCCTTTATTTTTAAGTTGCCCGCCTATCAATTGCAATGATTTAAATTGCTATGAAAGAGAAAAAGCCCTATTCGTTACGAATAGGGCTTTTTTGATTTTAGATATCTTTTAAGAAACTACTATAGAGATCTTTAAACTCGAACCCATCGGTGAATCTTTGTTTGTTCAATTTTTTAAAGGAGACCAATCCCCATAACAACAATTCTTTTAAGAAATATACATCTTTAGCATCATAATCTGGTTGATGGTCTTTAAGCAATTGGTTCAATGCAGGAATACTGTCTAAAGCACGCTTGTATTCCTCATCGGTAAAATCATCCATTAATTCAAAACCTTCTCCTTGAAAAAACCAATGTAACAATTCGTCATATACGGTTTCTTCATCTTTACGCTCCAGCTTGTTAATTTTCGGGAAGTATTTTGGAAACAATGATTTTACTGCATCATCTATAAGAATAGCTGCAACTCCATCGGCTCCCTCCTGCTCTCCTTCATATACCAATTCTATCTTTCCGGTAATGGCAGGTATAATCCCCAAGAAATCACTTAAACGTACCATGGTATGGTCTCCACCGTTCAATAATGACCTACGCTCTGCAGTACTTAATAAGTTTTCAAAAGCGGTAATACTGGTTCGCGCACTAACACCACTTTTAGCATCTACATACTCACTTTCACGAGCTTCAAATATTATTTGCTCCAACAGGTCCTTTGCTAAATCCGGAACATAAACTGCATCTGTTTGTCTAGAATCTAACTTAGCTTCTTGCTCTGTAATCTTACGGGCAATTTCAATATCATCTGGGTAATGCGTTAAAATCTGTGACCCGATTCTATCTTTTAGCGGAGTAACGATACTCCCTCTATTGGTGTAATCTTCAGGGTTTGCCGTAAATACAAACTGAATATCCAAAGGCAATCTCAATTTAAATCCGCGGATTTGAATATCGCCCTCTTCCAGTATGTTGAATAAAGAAACCTGAATACGTGCCTGTAAATCGGGCAGCTCGTTGATCACAAAAATACAACGGTTGGCACGAGGTATCATCCCGAAGTGAATTACCCTATCATCTGCATAAGATAATTTTAGGTTTGCTGCTTTTATAGGATCTACATCACCTATTAAATCTGCCACTGTAACATCGGGCGTAGCCAATTTTTCGGCAAAACGTTCACTCTTATGCATCCAAGTGATAGGCGTATCATCGCCTTTTTCTTTGATCAATTCCATGGCAAATCTGGACATCGGCTTCATGGGGTCGTCATTGATTTCCGAACCCTCTACAACGGGAATATACTCATCTAATAGATTCACCATTAAATGCGCCAAACGTGTTTTCGCCTGACCACGAAGTCCCAATAAATTAATATTGTGACGAGAAAGAATAGCACGCTCCAACTCCGGAATTACCGAGTCTTCATAGCCCCAAACTCCCGTAAAGGCATCTTCTCCTTTTTTAATTTTTTCTACAAGATTGTCTCGCAACTCATCTTTTACACTTTTGGTTTTATAACCTGACTTGACCAACTGGCCCAAAGTTTTAATTTCTGTATGCTTCAATTTCAAATTTTTTTTAATCAAATGGTAATAAATCTGGTTCTAGAAATTCCTTCTTGGCGCTGTCCGAATTAAAAATATCAAACCCATAGTGTGCGTTCAATAAATTTTTAAAATTATGTTTCAACCTTGGAAATTCAAGAATAAAATTTTTAAAAGTATCCGATTTGGATCTTAACATAAAATGATAAACAGCTTTGACTGAGGCTATGGTTAATGTCTTATTGTATTTATGGCCAGCTCCTAAATGACTTACATATGCAAACAACTGATCATGAATATGTTCCTCTGCTTTTTTAACACCATATTTATTTATATGTAACCATGCAAGTCTCAGATGCGCTTCATGGTCGAATATTTCTGGATTTAAAATACCTCTTTTAAACTGCTCTTCAAAATCTAAATCGGTTAGGCTATAATGTGTATTCATCATTGCTTTATAAGTACTGCTTTAATAACTTTAAGACTTTGGTATTTCCTTTTTGAATTATAAGAAATTGTAAAAAGTTAATACATTAATTTCATATCGTTATCTATTTAAGTCGCTTCTTTCTGTTCGCTTCGTAATCCTCAAATATCATTTCGCCTAAACCTTTTAATCCTGTAAAGAATGCCTTGCCTTTATTAGCCTCTGTAAAATGGCGAATAAACTGCATTAAATATGGGTCTTGGGCTATCATAAATGTTGTTATCGGTATATGCAGCTTACGAGCCTGTCGCGCCATATTATAGCATTTCTCCACTATAAAATCGTCTAACCCCACACTGTTTTTATAATACGTCCCATCGGGCATGCGCAGACAACTTGGCTTACCATCGGTGATCATAAAAATCTGTTTATTGGTATTACGCTTTCTGCGCAGCATATCCATCGCCAATTGTAATCCGGCAACGGTATTGGTGTGATATGGCCCTACTTGTAAATACGGCAAATCCTTTATGGGTATGGGCCATGCGTCGTTTCCAAAAACCAAAATATCCAACGTATCCTTTGGGTACCTGGTGGTAATCAGCTCTGCCAGTGCCATGGCAACCTTTTTAGCGGGAGTGATTCGGTCTTCACCGTACAAAATCATACTATGGCTTATATCAATCATAAGAATGGTACTCATTTGTGCTTTATGCTGGGTATCCTCTACCACCAAGTCATTTTCACTTAAATGAAAACTGCCTACACCGTGATTAATTTGAGCGTTTTTAAGACTCTCGGTCATAGATATGTTTTCCAGACCATCGCCGTAACGGTATTCCCTAAGGTCGCCCGTATGCTCATCTCCTTGTCCCGATTTTCCTGTTTTATGGTTACCGGCCCCACTACGTTTTAGCTTTCCGAAAATTTGGTCTAAAGCACGCTGACGGATGATACGTTCCATTTTCGCGGTAATGGAAATATCTCCTCCACCGGAACCTTCTTCCCCATCTTCACCGTTACCACCACCATCTTTAAACTCTTCGCGTATGTAACCTTTCGCTTTTAAATCTTCTATAAAGTCGTCAATAGTATAGTCTTCGGTAGTCAATTCATATTCCTTGTCCAGTTCACGTAACCAATCGATAGCTTCGTCGAAATCGCCAGAAGTATGTGTAATAAGCTCTTGGAAAATATCAAACAGCTTATCAAAAATAGATTGTTCGGGTGCTTCGTAAGTTTCAAAACGGAACCCTTTTCTTATATTCATAGCCATACTATAAAATTAACACTTTTACCTTGGATGCCCACGGCTTTTGGGAAATGTTAACGTATTTGGTTGATGGTTGTTGGTTGTCCGTATTGAGTTGGACGCTGTACGCTTTTCGCGTGGCGCATAGTTTTAATGAAGTAACTTCGGATACAGGGACACAAATAACAATAAACAATTAGCAATCATCAGTTGGCAGTTTCAGTATTCAGTATTCAGAATCAGTATGCAGTATTGATATTTCAACAAACACTATCAACGAACAACGAATAACGAACAACGATTAACGATTAGCGCATGGCTCATAAAATTCGTCTTTGCGAGGAGCTTTTTGGCGACGAAGCAATCTGTTTGTTTCGTGTTCCTAAGCCACAGATTGCCGCGCTATGCTCGCAATGACGTTTAAATAAGTAACTTCGGATACAGTGGACAAATAACAATAAACAATTAGCAATAATCAGTTGGCAGTATCAGTTGGCAGTAGGCAGTTTCTGTATTCAGTATTCAGAATCAGTATGCAGTATTGATATTTCAACAGACACTATCAACGTACAACCAACAACGAACAACCAACAACGAACAACGAACAACGAACAACGAACAACGATTAGCGATTAGCGATTAGCGATTAACGAAAAACAAAACACCATCAACCAACAACCAACAACCAACAACCAACAACTAAAAAAATACACTATCAACCAGCAACAAACATTAATCAAACAGATACAAGGCTTTTTAAGCACTCCGCCGTTATGGGAAGGTGTGCAGTTTGGTGTGCCTCAGTTTCAGTTTCCAGAGGTGATGATAGCCGGTTTTGTGCCACGTCCCATTCCTGAGAAATTGCGGTTGGGACATCGGATGGAATATGTATGTAAGCAGTTGTTAGATGCAAGTGTGCAGTATGAAGTGCTATTGCATAATTTACCGATACGGGAGGAAAAACAGACCATTGGTGAAATCGATTTTATTGTTCAAGAAACCGCCACACAGCAGCTGATACATGTAGAACTCACTTATAAATTCTACATTATTGACACCGAAATAAAAGAACCCATACATCAACTGATCGGACCCAACCGACGTGATGCTTTTTACACCAAGTTGGAAAAGATTAAAAACAACCAGTTTTCATTACTGCATACGCCCGTTGGGCGTTCGGTATTGTTGGAAAAAGGAATTGACACCGCTACCATTACGCAACAGGTATGCTATAAAGCCCAACTCTTTAAACCTTATAATAGCGCTCCATTGCCCATTTCTCTAGTAAACCCAAATTGCATTGCGGGCTTTTGGTTACGGATGCCGGAGTTTCTTACGGCTGACTTTACACAACACCATTTTTATATTCCCACGAAGAGCGAATGGGTAGTAGACCCTGAAAACGATGTTAAGTGGGTCACACACGAAGAAGTTACCATTGCCATTACGGAACGCTTAGAAAACAACAGTGCTCCCATGGTTTGGATGAAGAAAAAAAATACCACATATGAGAAGATCTTCGTAGTATGGTGGTAGGCATTATTTCTTAGTTTACATACCACAAATACCTGTTAATAACTGTTGATAGGTCTTTTTTTTTATAGGTGGGAATTAGATTACTTTTATAGATGGAATATGTGTAATCGTGCACATATACAATTGTTGGCAGTAATTATGACAAACATTATAAATAAAAAAATCAATGCGAACATATAATGTAGAACTCACTATTTATGGAGAAGTCATAACACGAAAAGCGGTTGATTTTAATACAGACAAAGAATTAGATGTTGGAAATGTATTTAGGAGTGATATATTAATAAAACCACACCAACAAGGAATTAGAATTTCTTCTACAGTTTATACTGCTGATAAAGACAGAGCATATAAAGTTGCTCTACTCTTCATCGGAAAAATGCTTGATGTCCTTTCATTAAAAGCAAATACTTCTGTTTTTATATCAAATAATGATATTAGAAATTTTATTGATAAAAATGTAGTTCGTGCTATAATTGACGAGAGAGAATTTAAGGAATGTTTTGAAATTTCAAGAACATTAAATTTGGAACATACAGCTTTTTTAAGAGCTTTAAATTGGTATAGAAAAGGTCTTTATACTGAAGACCCTTTTGATAAATTTCTTGCGTTTTGGAATTCTATAAGTGTTGTAGCTGGTAAATACCATACTCAAAATGAAAGAACTCGAAATGGGATTATAAATCAGATTTGGAATTGTTTTGAAACATTATGGGGAAATGATTGTGCCCAATGGCCAGATATAGATAATAATAGATGGATTAATCAAAACAATGAAATAAGAAATAATATAGCTCACGGAGTTATTCCTGTAGAAATCGATTACGTTGAAGATGTTATTAGCAGACTTGACAATGTTCAAAATGTGGCTTATAGATTTTTAAAAGAATGGTCGGCAAGAATATTACATCAAGGAATATAAAATAATATGGAAAATAAAGAAATTCCTGATATAGTTTTAATTTATCCAGACGATTGTCCTGATAAATTTATTGAGGATGAAATCAAAGAATTTGACACAACCAAATTGAATCTAAAAATTCAAAAAGTAGAGAAAGATGCCTATATGGCTTTTGAATGGGTTGTTCCGACAGCTTTTGGTGTTTATATTCTTAAACCATACTTTGACTCTTTCTTGAAAGAAGCTGGAAAAGACCATTATTTACTTTTAAAAAGCGGATTAAAGAAAATTGTTGAAAAAGGAAAACTCATTAAAGCGCGATTTATAACTGCGAGGGAATCAACAAAAAAACTATCTGAAAATTACAATCAATCAATTGTAGTGTCTATCGAATTACAAACAAAAAATAATAGACATATAAAATTATTATTCGACAATGAATTAGAGAAAAGTGATTGGGAAGATGCAATTGACCAATTATTAGATTTAGTAATTGAAAATTATGAATCATTCCCGAATGACAAATTATCCAAAAAGATAAATGACCGAATTGAAAATAATAGACACATAGTTTACGGAGTAATCAATCCAAAAACGAAAAAGGTTGAATTTTTTGACGACAGAAAACTTTGTGAAAAATATAAATAAAAACTACTGCCAACAATGGCTATAAGTAATTGCTTGTTCTCGCCTACTTCTGAAAATCCTCGCGGATTTTCAATTTGGTGTGTACTTGCTAAGTTTAGTGCTAACCCACGCAACTACTTATAGCCGAGACCGTTGTGCAACATTTTACAAAAATCAAACCTTGAATGATAAAGAACTCTTTAGATGATATTTTAAGAACAATTGTAATTCATGATAAAATAGTTGCTGCATCATCAGAGTTAGATGACAAGTCAAAAAGGGCGATGTTAAACTTTTCTTCATACACAAAACGACTTTTAACTACTCAAGAAGTAGGCAGAAAATTAAATGCTTATCAACGAAAATCTGCAACAAGTGAATTCTTAAACTATTGGAATTATAGCATCAGTCCTGATACTGAAAAATTTTGGGACACAATAAAAGCGAATGGAATAACAATCACAAGAAAAGACCCCTTTAGATTTGCATTAGAGAAGAATAGATTTATTCGCGTAGAGTTAGGAATTGGAGCTCGAAAATATTGGACGAAATTGAAAACTCTAAAAGCGATAACAAATAGATTTTCTGAAACTGAAATCTCCAAAATTGGCGAAATAATTGCAGATGATGAAAATAAGCGGATTGGGATTCTAAAAAAATGCTTGTCTAAAAAAAACATTCCTAAAAGTCAATATTTAAAATTTGGAGAATGTTGGGCATATTTTACAAACACTGGACTTTTCCCAAAGTACATGAATGAAAAGGAAGTGAATGAGCTGTATGTAATATGGAAAAACTTCAAATCATAACGTAAAAAAAACGTTGCACAACAATGCCATACGTAATGCGGACTTTAGGGCAAAACCGTAAGGTCTGTGTATATCTTCCTACCGCCTTACTTGCCATAGTCGTGACCGTAAAAAAAACGTTAGTAAAACGTTTACAAAAAAATAATATATAAAGTAATAATCCACAAATTTTCAAAATTAACTTTACTGAGATCTTTATAAAACAAAACACTAATGGGACATTGTAAATATTTGCTAGTGTTGCTTTTAGCTATCTTCATAATGTTTGCAGGTTGTGAAAAAGAAGAAATTGAACAAACAGATAATTTAGACCAATTTGGAATCCTTGGACAATGGAAACTTGAGACAAAAACAATAAATGGGATTACAGATTCATCAATTCAATGTTGCGATTATATTGATTTCAAAACAGATAGTGAACTGAATGACCTAAAAGGAGAGTTCATGGCTACTGGTGAAGAATATGAAACAAATGGAGTATTTGAATTAAACACGCTAAATAACTTAATTCATTTTGAATTCGATAATACTCAAAAGTCATATGAGTTTCGAATTACAGACAATCTGGCGACTTTCACTTATTTTGAAAATAACCAAGAAGTTATCGAAGATTGGAGAAAACAAGAATAAGAACGACCATGCAACAATGTATATGAAATCATAGCTTCCGTTCGGTCACTACGCTTCATATACTAACAGTAGCTACCAAATTAAAAAAAGAAACTCACTACAATAATATTTACCTCATTTTTGATATTAAATTGTAGTCAAAACATAACTATAACCCAAATACGGTAGCAATAAAAACTAAAAAACCAAGCCCAAAATAATTCTTTAGCACTTGGTTTTCTTTTGATTTCAAAACACCCAACTACTGTACCGTATACGTCACTTTATTGGTTTGGGTAATCCTAAAGTAGCCATGGGCATAATTATCTGGGTTGGTGGTGTTAATACAGTTACCTTTTACATCAACCGGTGTAGCTTCAAAAATACCTACGCCGCCCATTTGGTCTATAACAATATCTATATAGTTAAAATATGATCTAGAAATACCGTGCATGCTGATATTTACTACATCGCCAGGTAATAACGGTTTTATTTCTTCATCCTCATCATCATCAATTTCATACCACCAATCCACCTCGTTACCATTTATGAATTCATCATCGCCTGTTTCCAATGTTGGCAACAGGTCTTGTGGTCTTTCAAACTTAAAAAGGTAATTATCGCCCTCTTCCTCAAAATCGGTGAATACAATATGTAACTCAATGGTTTCATCATCAAATCCGTCTTCGGTATCCTGGTAAACATCGGTAATATCAGGCACGGGGTTCATGGTGTCTTCGGCAACATATCGTTCGCCATCATACAAAATCTCTAAGGTATAGGTGGCTTCCAATTGTGGTTCAAAAGTACTTGTGGTGTATGTGCCGTTATTCTGGTCGGTAAAAAGAAAGACTTCTCCCGTATCGTTATTGGTCACGGTAACTTCCGCCCCTGTAACATTGGTGCTTTCGGTTTCAAAAAAAGGTGTTGACGTACGTAGGGTAATTAACTGCTCATTACCAGTAGTACCCTTTTCCCAATCTAAGGAAGCCTCTACCACCAAACGTAAAGTATCGGTCTGTACATCTACATCAATAACATCTTCACAGCCGGTTAAAGCAACCGTGAACAGGGCTAGCAATAGTTTTATATAGTTTTTCATGGAATTAAAATTTAAAATTATAGGTAATGGATGGTACAATACCGAAAATGGCGGTTCTAGTAGCTTCATTGGCTCCCGTTTCTATATTCTGACCAAAGGAAACCGATGCCGCATTTTTACGGTTATAGGCATTGTAAATACCCAATACCCACTCGCCTTTTAATTTTGCATTTGGTTTTCTGTTCGGTTTATAGTTCACCGATAGGTCTAAACGATGGTACGCCGGCAATCTATCGGAATTTCTGTCGGAATAACTGGCTATGGAAACACCTTCATACTCATATTGCCCATTAGGATACGTAACAGGTCTACCCGTTTGAAATACCAAATTGGTACCAAAGCTCCATTTCTCGTTTAATTTATACGACCCCGAAATAGAAACATCATGGGTTCTATCATAAGGCGTGTTGTACCAATTACCATCGTTAATTCCGAGTCCGCCAGCATTTCCTCCAGGGGTACGCTGTTCAGATTTGGAAAGGGTGTAAGAAATCCACCCCGTGAATTTACCTTCGTTCTTACGGAACAATAGCTCCAGTCCGTATGCTCTAGATTCCCCTTTTAGTATTTCGGTTTCAATGGTATTTTGACCAATAAGGTCAGAACCATCTATATAATCGATTCTATTATCGGTATTCTTGTAATAGATTTCCGCCTCCATAGAATAGGCTTTGTTCTTAAAATTACGGAAGTAGCCCAAAGCATATTGGTTAGACAATTGCGGATCAATATACTGTCCGCTAGGTGCCCAAACATCTAACGGCGTAGCAGAAGAGGTGTTGGACAATAAATGAATGTACTGCGCCACCCTAGAAAAGCCCGCTTTTAAAGAAGAATTATCATTTATGGTATAAGCCAAAGACGCCCTAGGCTCCAAATTGCCAAAGGTTTTAATGGCATCGTCTTTTTCATAAACCGTCTCCCCTATTGCCGTTCCCCGCTCATAAATACCTAAATCTTCATTGTAGACCACGGGTTGATCATTCTCATATTCGGTCATAGGTTGTCCACCAAGCCTAGAAAATGCACTGTAGCGCAAGCCGTATTGTGCGGTCAATTTTTCCGTTAATTTATGCTCTGCATTTACATACACTCCCGTTTCCAAAGCTTTCTTTTTATCCAACAACAAAGGGTTGACCGATGATGTTTCGGTCGTTGGTATAATTTCACCGGGATCAAACTCATAATGGATTCCGCTTGCACCAAAATCTAGCTTGAACTTATCACTGAAATAGTATTTTAGGTCATATTTAATATTGTAATTGGTAATGGACGACACCCAATCAAACTCCGCCGAAGTAATGCCCAATTCATAATCATACTTGCTATAGATAAGGGAAAGATTAGAAAACAGTTTTTCGTTAAAAATATGGTTCCAACGAAGGTTTGCGGTGGAGTTACCATAAGAACTGCTAAAGTTTTCTCCCAGCTCAAAAGCATCCCGACCAAAATAACCGGAAAGAAAAAGTCGGTTGTTCGTATTTATCTTATAATTCGTTTTAAGGTTTAAATCGTAAAAGCTAACACTATTATCCTGTCCGGCAGCTTTCAATAATAGATCGGCATACGAACGTCTACCAGCAATTAAAAAAGAGCCCTTTTCCTTGAATAACGGAGCTTCAAGCGCCAAACGGCTAGATATAATGCCAATACCACCTGTGGCGGCAAACCTTTTGCTGTTTCCATCCTTTTGTCTCACATCTAAAACCGAAGAAACACGACCACCATAACGTGCGGGAATACCGCCTTTATAAAGTTTTACATCTTTTATGGCATCTGCATTGAATACCGAGAAGAAACCGAACATGTGCGATGTATTGTAAATAATAGCCTCATCTAACAGCACCAGATTTTGATCCCCAGCACCGCCACGCACATGAAAACCGCCCGTACCTTCACCATTATTGGTAACACCCGGAAGCATTTGTAAGGACTTTAGAATATCTACTTCGCCCAAAACCACCGGCATTTGCTTTACGGTTTCAATGTTCATTTTAAGAACACTCATTTCGGGTTTACGTAGCACGGCAATTTCAGACTCTTCTGCCGTTACCTCTACTTCATCTAGTTGGGTAGAAACTTCAGAAATTTCAAAATTGATGTTTTGGTTGCTGTTCAGGTTTACATCCTGTTTAATATCAGCATATCCCATATAGGTAATGAGTAAGCGATATTCGCCTTTTGGGGCAGTAATGGAATAAAAACCATATTCATTAGTCACTACACCAATACTAGTACCTTCTAAAAAAACGGAAGCCCCAAAAAGGGTTTCACCGTTGTCAATGTCGGTAATTTTACCACTAATGGTATAATTTTCTTGAGCATGTAATTGCATGCCCGTAATTAGTAACAGAAGCATCGTCACTGGCTTTAACCACCTTAAGTGCACCTGTTGTTTTTGTTTTTTAATCATGCTATTTGTTTAATGGATTGATGAACACTTCTAATTGACAACAAACTTTTTAAAAGGTTGCATGCCAAAGAAAGTTTTATCGAAATGGTAACATTCTGCCTAGTGAATCGTACTAACTTACAAACCTATTAGTTTAAATAAATTGTACCTAATGCAACTATCATAAATTTTAGTTGTCTTTATCATTGAAACCAAATTTAGAGTACACATAACCACCTAAATTCATTGGAAACCGAAATTCGTTTTACACATAGATCACTTGTTGAAAACAGCAAGTCTGGCGATAGAACCTCGCAGTATCAACTGTACGAGCTCTATGTGGATGCCATGTACAACGTGAGTATGCGATTTTTGGGCATAAAGGAAGATGCAGAAGATATTGTGCAAGATAGTTTTGTAGATGCTTTTAAGAATCTAGAGAAGTTTAAATATGAATCCTCTTTTGGAGCATGGTTGAAGCGAATAGTCATCAATAAAAGTATTAATCATTTAAAAGTTAAGCGCCTACCCCTTGCGGCAATAGATGAGCATGAATATCACTTGACCAATGAAGTGGAATATGAACAGGTAGATGCCATGGATATTTTAAAAGTTAAATCGGGTATTGAAAAACTGCCTTTGGGTTATAAGCAGATTATAAACCTTTACCTATTGGAGGGATATGATCACAATGAAATAAGTGATGTGTTGGGCATTACCACATCTACCTCAAAATCTCAATACCACAGGGCAAAAAAGAAACTAGTAGAAATTATAAACGGATTGTAATGGATCAATTTGAAAAACATATACGGAACAATAAGGCGGTATTTGATGACCACCGAGCAGACCGTGAAAAAATCTGGGCGAATATAGCATCGCAATTGAACGAAGAGCGAACAAAAGAAATTCCCCTATGGAAATCACCAATGCTACGTATAGCGGCAAGCATTCTTATTCTATTGGGTATTTCTGGAGCAATAGGATTCAATTTCTTTGCCAGCCCCACAACGGAAAACCAATTTGTATCTCAAGAATTGCAAGATATAGATATGCATTACCAAGGTTTGGTTTCTTACCAAGTACAATTGGTACAAAACAATAGTCAGCTATCTGATGCCGACAAAGAAGAATTCTTGTCATTTATGGTAGAATTAGATGCCGAATATGAGCAACTAAAACTTGAAATGCAGAATAACCTTGATAATGAACAAGTGTTAGAAGCCATTGTAGCAAATTATAGAAAGCGCATAGAACTCATTGAAAATCTATTGCAGCAGCTAAACGAATCTAAAATTAAAGAAGACGATTATGGATATTCTTTGTAAAAAACTCATGCTGTTCGCCTTGGCGTTGGCACTGGGTTTTACTGCCATAGCGCAAGAAAAGGTTTCAAAGGAAATAAAAGAGACCTACCCGTTCAATAATTCCGGTGAGCTACACGTAGAAAATAAATATGGCAATATACATATCTACGGATGGATCAAAGACGAAGTTTCCATTACCGTAAGTATTACCGTAACCGATAAGAAGCGGGAAAATGCCAAAGAATTTTTAAATAGAATAACCCCAGTTATTAGGCACAGTGATAAATTTATATCGGTCAATTATGAAATAGCCGATAAGAACTCCGGATTCTTCTCTAACCTTTTTGAAAAAGCGAATCCGTTCGATTTTGACCGCGGTAATGTACAAATAGACTATAAAGTGTATGTACCGCAAAAGGTAGAGTTAGAGATTATCAACACTTTTGGCGATGTATTCATAGAAGATTGGGTGGGTGTATTAATGGCAGATGTGCAGCATGGAGATATGTGGATGAGCGATAATTTGAACAAAGCCGATGTTACCATGAAATACGGAAAATTAAGAGCTAAAAACATCAATTATGCCAATATAGATATTAAAAACGGTGGATTGGATATGGACCATGCCAACACCATGCGACTAAATACTAGCGGAAGCACTATTGATGTACAGTTGGTAGAATCTTTAGAGCTATACTCCAACAAAGACGAAGTGGATATTAAAGAAATGGGCACGCTGTATGGAAATCTTAAATTCAGTAAGCTACGCATACATCGCCTTAAAAAGGATATTGATTTGAACTTAAAAATTTCCGATCTCTGGGTAGAACGTATTTTGACACCAAGCTCTAGAATAAGCCTTGATCAAGAATCATCTGAAGTGAATATCAATATCTTCAACTTTCCCCACGAATTTTCCGCTACCTTGGAAGAAGGCTTGGTTCGCTTACCGAAAACTTTTCACAACGTAGATTCAAAAATGCTCGACAAAGGCAAAAAGCTACGCGAAATAAAAGCAAGCTATGGTAAAAATGGCAAGGGGAAAATTACCATTTCAGGCAAAAAGGGTGTGGTTCTGTTGAAGGAAATTTAATCAATCCATACTTTAAAAAAAGCATCATTTTGAATACTTACCCGCTGCAAAAGCTGCCAAAATACTACTATTTGGCGTTTTGCAGTTCTGCGGGTAATCGTAAAAATAAATACACTTGGGCAATCCGTTCTCAAATGTAATACGAACGGAACCCCTACTGTTTCCACTAAATCCGGAAAAGCTATAATTGGCACTGAGTTCCCTTGGTCTACCTTCACTATCCCTTACAGAAGATTGAACATTAGAAATACTACCGGCAGTATATCTATTAAAAGCCCAAGTTTTAGATTGGTCATTTACCAGATCATCTATCAACTTATTGAAATTTTGATCCCCGGTTGGTCCGCCAGATTTCTTCATGGCGGTATACTTACTAGCCTGCTGCATTCTAATTGATGCTTTGTTCAGTGCAAATAATTCTAAATTTTCATCGAACCTTTTTAAACCTGCACTATTACAAGCGTTCATTTGAAACAGTTTTATCATGTCATTTTTCAATCCGTTTGTTTTATGAATCAAATCGACCGAATTGCCCATACTGTTGGGGTCGGTGATCATTTGCATCATAGTATTTAAACCTTTGGATCTTTGAATTTGATCAATTTCTGCATAAGCATCATATAATTCTGGCTTGGCATACAAGCCACTACCTACCCAAGTATATTCAATACAAACCCTACTAATAACATCTCCCCATCCATTTTTTGTAACCTCTTCGGTCTTACAGACTTCATTCATAATCTCTACCTTGTTCTGCGGTAAATAACTATCGCACTTACCGCCGTAGGCACGTAAATATTTATCGAAGATTAACATAAAAATCATGTCGTCTCTTTTTATCTCCAAATTTTCAAAATGACCGCGATATATGTAATCATAAAATTCGGCAAAATAGAGTCCGTCTGTTTTAAACTCTAACTCAACTGGTGAAGTTGTATAAGAATCGTTGGTATTGGAAAGAGACAACGAAACAAATAAAAGCCAGATAATGCTTAAGATAAGTAAACGAAAAAATTGGACAGATGATTTCATGGTAGCATAGTGGTTTTAAAATGAAACAGTCTGAGGGATAGATAAATATATATAAAATTTGAACTATAGAAAAGCTGTCCAAGATGATAAAATTGTAAAATTTAATAATGTAGTGAACAATATGTACTTCATTGCATAAAAGTAAAATGCGATTAGTGGTACTGTTTACCGCTAATCGCATTTCATCCTATTAACCTAAAAAATATTATTCAGAATATGCCCCAGAAGAATACGTTAACTCATAACTGTGGGTATATACCTCAAATACAATCCCGAAAGGGTCTTCTACATAACACATTTTATAAGGTTTGTCTTTTGGGTAATACTCACGAATAGGCATTCTTTGCTTACCGCCATGTGCTACAATTTTAGCGACCAAATCTTCAATATTAGGGTCTTGAATACAAAAGTGGAACAATCCGGTATTGAACGGATTAAATTCCGGCGCTTCCTTTACCCCATGCGGAAAGGAGAACAATTCCACACCAATACCATCTGATGTAGACATATGTGCAATTTCAAACTCTTCCCAATCATCGCCAAAAACATCAATACACATGATTCCTATTGCTGTTTCTTTCTCTTTTTTGATTTTTGAAGGTTTCATGATGACGTACCATCCCATTACCTCTGAGTAAAATGCTACCGCTTTCTCTAAATCTGGCACGGTAATACCAATATGTGAAAATGATTTTGGGTATGCTGTATTTGTTTTCATAACAATTATTTTATGGTACAAAATAAATCTATATTTGCCTTATTAACAATAACTTACCTAAAAGTAATATAGTTACCAAAAGGAGTATTATGTTAATTTTCAATTATTTACATTTAAAATGAATTCTAAAAAATATTGCCCTTTAGATCATACCATGAACTTAATTGGTACCAAATGGAAACCCATTGTACTTTTTCATCTTTTAGACGGTGCATTACGCTCTGGAGTACTACAAAAAAAGGTACCGGGAATCTCCAATAAAATGTTTACCCAAACCGTACGTGAATTGGAAAAAGACGGATTGGTAAAAAGAGAGGTTTTTCCCGTTGTGCCACCAAAAGTAGAATACGGATTAACGGAACGTGGAAAATCACTAAAGCCTATTTTACTCAGTTTAGATTCTTGGGGAGCCAATGACACGGTTAACCAGCACGTTTAAAAGCAATTAGCCCTACTTTTACACAACATAATATAGAATTTTAGGTTTTATTATAAAAATAATGGTTTTTGATGCAACTATTTGTTGCTTAGGTTGTCTATTAGATAATCAATCAAAAAATCAAACAATAATGAAACCACTTCAAGTAACCCTTTTATTTGCATTGTTCCTTTCCGCTTTTGTGAGCTATGGGCAAGATGAAACCGATGAATACCTTGAATTTAATGACCGTAATAACGTTGTACATGGAGTGTATGTGGGCATAAATATGGGATTAGGAGAAATTGACGGAGAGAACGCCTATATAGGAGGTTTAAAAATAGCCTATGTCGCGAATCAACAATTCGAAGTTGGTTTTGCAGGTAACTTTCTTTATTCCGAACAAGATATATACAACAATAGTCTTTCTAGATATGAAGACCTCATTGCAGTTTATGGAGGTCTACATTTAGAACCCATTTTTTTTAGCAAAAGTCGTGTAAATCTATCTTTCCCGCTATTATTGGGCGCCGGTGCTGTGGGGTATATAGACGACAAGGTAAAACATGATGATAATTTTGAAGAAGAACTTACCGAAGATGACTTTGATGAAGTGTTTGTAGCCGAACCAGGAATAAATGCTCTTTTCAATATTTCAAGATACTTACAATTAGAAGCAGGAATAAAATATCGCTTTTCAAGCAGAATAGAACTTCCACCCACCAGAATTTCCAGAATAAACGGATTTTCTGCCGGTATAGGCATAAAAGTAGGCATATTTAATATGGGACGTAACCGTTATAAGAAAAACGTGCAATGATCAGAAAAAAGAAATCTAAAAAAGTCATAGAGACACAACACGTATTTACCGAAAATAATCAAGTTTTTATTAAGAACGAGTCGTCATACAAAAAGAGCGCTAAAATAGAATGGTCCCCTATTCCTTTTAAATGGGTTTCGATTGCAAAAGTACAAGAGACTTTGGTGCTTAAATAATGAAGAAGCTCGTTATATTTGAAGTCAGGTACAAGCGCAACCAATGACCACAAAAATAATTGAGATAACCGCAGAGCAAGCTATCCCCATAAGACATAAGGTCATGTGGCCAAACCAGCCATTGGAGTTTGTAAAACTACCGGAAGACGATAAAGGTCTGCATTACGGACTTTTTGTAGACGACCAACTTACCTCAATAATTTCGTTATTCATAAATGGTAAAGAAGCCCAATTCAGAAAATTTGCAACTTTAGAAGCTTATCAAGGTCAAGGTTTTGGTAGTATGCTATTAAATGAAATCATGCACATTGCCCATACCAAAAAACTTAAAAGAATTTGGTGTAATGCCAGACAAAACAAAAGCGATTATTACACTAAATTTAATATGACCAAAACGAATACAACCTATGTTAAAGGCGGAATCGATTTTGTAATCATGGAACGGATTTTTCAATACGAGTAATATGATTAAAGATTACGACCAAATTACTGCCTTTCACTACGCATCGTACAGACCTTTATTACACACAAAGATTTTAGAAAGCTATTTGCAAAATCGTGAAAAAGTTGATTTAGGTTTAGATATTGGTTGTGGAACAGGGCAATCTGCCATTAGTTTATCTGCATTTTGTAAAAAGGTAATAGGTGTTGACCCAAGCCAAGAAATGATACAGAAGTCAATTGAGCACCCTTCTGTAACTTACCAAACGATGAAGAAAAACGTGCTAGATTTTAATGATGATAGTTTTGATATCATAACGTTTGCAGGTTCTTTATACTATGCCAAATCACAAGAAATATTAGATGAGAGCATTAGAGTGAGTAAAACAAATACCAGAGTCATAGCCTATGATTTTGAAATACTTTTATCTCCGATATTCAAGCTTCTTGGAGTCATTGAAGAAACGCACATAGCAAGCAATTATAATCATGAGGAAAACTTTTCTGGCTTACAAACAGCAGCAATAACTCTTGATGAACAATTTAAACAAGCGATTAACCTGGAAATAACAATACCTGATCTGGCACATCTATTACTATCCTCAAAAGAAGATTTTGCTAAGTTGTCTAACACGTTCGGACCAGAAAATTTATTCGAACTACTTATACAGCAATTACAAAACAAATTGGAATCTGAAAATACCACGCTAAAAGCAAATACGTATTTAACTGCGTATACTGTTATGAAGTAAAAAGTGTCTAATTACTTTTTTCTCTTCATTAACTCCGCCTCAATATCTTTAAGCGTAAAGCCTTTTGCCTGCAATAACATTAAGTAGTGAAACAATAAATCTGCACTTTCGTATAAGAACAGTTCATCATTATTATCCATAGCCTCAATAACGGTTTCAACCGCTTCCTCCCCTACTTTTTGGGCAATTTTATTGATTCCTTTTCCAAATAAAGAAGCTACATATGATTTTTCACCATCGGCAGCAGTACGTCTTTGCTCAATAGTTGCCTCAAGCTCAGATAAAAATCCGAAGTTAGAATCGTTAGCCTCGTTCCAACACGTATCAGAGCCTGTATGGCAGGTTGGTCCCACAGGGTTTACCGTGATAAGTAATGAATCTTGATCACAGTCATTTTTTATAGAAACCAAATTTAGAAAATTACCGCTTTCTTCTCCTTTGGTCCATAATCTATTCTTAGATCTACTAAAGAAAGTTACCTTACCCGTTTCGGCAGTTTTAGTTAATGCTTCGGCATTCATATAGCCTAACATTAATACGTTTTTTGTACGTGCATCCTGAATGATTGCAGGTATTAATCCGTCGTTCGTTTTATCCCAATCCGGTGTTTTAAACTCCATATGTATTGTATTCTAATTTTATTTTATTCTTTTCTAAGTCTTTAGTACTGTCCTGATCACTGAGCGTAGCCGAAATGAAATTCGTGTACCAAAGCCTTCGACTGCGCTCAAGATGACATTCTGCCTAATGACTGTCACTGTCAGCTGTTACTGAAAACTGATACTGCCTACTGTAACTATTTACTGAAACTAAACCCTCACCAGAATTCCGTTCCCCTGTAACTCAAGTTTCAATTCCTGAATTCCTATTTCCTTAAAGTGGAAAACACTTGCTGCTAATGCGGCATCTGCCTTACCTTCTATAAAAGTATCTGTAAAATGCTGTTTATTGCCCGCACCACCCGATGCAATGATAGGAATATTCAATTCCGTCGATAAACGTGCCAAGGCTTCATTCGCAAACCCATCTTTTGTGCCATCATTATCCATAGAGGTGAATAAGATTTCTCCCGCTCCACGCTCTTCTACCTCCTTAGCCCATTCAAACAACTTTCGTTCCGTTGGCACCTTACCTCCTACTAAATGAACAATCCACTCTCCATCGATCTGTTTGGCATCTATGGCAACTACAATACATTGCGAGCCAAATTTTGCAACCAAATCGTTAATCAATTGGGGATTCTTTACAGCCGATGAATTTATAGACACTTTATCCGCCCCATTTTGAAGGAGAATATCAACGTCTTCAACAGAAGAAATTCCGCCACCAACGGTAAACGGTATATTTACTTTTTCAGCAACACGATATACTAAGTCCGCCAAAGTTTTACGTTTTTGCTCGGTAGCAGAAATGTCTAAAAAGATCAATTCATCTGCCCCTTCTTTACTATATATTTCAGCAAGTTCAACAGGATCTCCGGCATCACGTAAATCAACGAAATTGATACCTTTTACGGTTCTACCGTCTTTAATGTCCAAACAAGGAATTATTCTTTTTGCAAGCATTTTTTTTAAAAAGTATTAAGTACTTCGTAATAAATACTAAGTATTATAAAATCAATATTTAAATTTCTGGCGTTTTATACCTAATGCAACTCTGTATCAATTACTTTGTACTTAATACTCTGTACTCAATACTTGATACTATATTCTCGTTACTTATTTTTTATATTCAAATCTACCCCGTCATAAAAGCCAAGGTCTTTATTCTTCAATTGTTTTACCCAAAACGCTATCTGCCCGGTATGATACGAATAATGTTCGACCACATGGAGAATAATACCTATTCCCGAAAAGGAAAAGCCTTGTACAGAACGTTTTCGGACTAATTGCTCTGGTGTAGCATCAAAAATGATTCTTTTTGCCGAGTCTACAACATCATCTAACTTCTTCATCAGTTCCATTTTTGTGAAACCGCCGGTAGTAGCAAATTCTACATCGCGATTTCTTGTATCTTCAGTTTCTCCTAACGATGAAATGGCATATTGTGATATATTACCACATAGATGAAGTATTAAATTTGCAATGCTATTTAAAGAATCGTTCGGTTTTTGCCATACTTCTTCTTCAGATATATCAGCAAGACTTTTCTTGATCATACGCGTACTTTCATCTATACGATACAGAGCATTCTGCTTTAACTCTTCTATGATTTGAAATTCCTTATCCATTGTTTAAAATATAAGATTCCAATTGCTTTAGGCTAATTCTATTTTCATAAATAGCTTTACCAATAATAGTTCCTTCGCAACCCATTTCAGCAAGCTTTGGCAACTCGTCAAAAGTTGAAATTCCGCCAGAAGCAATTAATTTAAGATCTGTAGTTTGTGATAGTATTCTTGAATAAAGCTCAAACGACGGACCTTCTAGCATACCGTCTTTACTAATATCTGTACAAATTACATATTGAATTCCTTTTGATTGATAACTCTGAATAAAAGGAATCAATTCTTCTTTTGACTCTTCTAACCAACCTGATACAGCAACTTTTTCATCCATGGCATCTGCACCTAATATTATTTTATCAGCACCATGCTTTTCTATCCAACCAAGAAATGTTTCAGCATCCTTAACTGCAATACTACCTCCAGTAATTTGTTTGGCTCCACTTTCAAAAGCGATACGCAAATCTTCATCAGTTTTTAATCCACCTCCAAAATCTATCTGTAGACCGGTCTTGGTAGCAATTTGTTCCAAAACCTTATGATTTACAATATGCTTTGATTTTGCACCATCTAAATCTACCAAATGCAAATGTTTAATTCCGTGTGCTTCAAACTCTTTTGCAACCTCTAACGGATTTTCATTGTATATTTTTTTGGTATCATAGTCGCCTTTTGAAAGACGTACACATTTACCGTCAATGATATCTATGGCTGGTATTATTCTCATGTTTTTACGCTAATATTTGTTTATCTACAGACATCCATAATGCTGAATCTCCTATTTTATCGAATCCGTATCGCTCATACAATTGATGAGCATCTTTGGTTTTTAAAGCTAATGTTTTAAGACTTTTTATAGTGGGATCTTCTAGCATGGCTTCTATCAATATTTTACCATAACCTTTACCTTGAAACTTATCAAAAATGATTACATCCATGAAGTAACCAAAATAGATGTAATCGGTAACAACCCTTGCAAAACCTATTTGTTCATTATCCTTAGTATAGATACCAAAACAATACGAATTTTCAATAGTGAGTTTTACTTCATTTAAAGTTCTATCCTTACCCCAATATGATGAGGCGATAAATTGTTGAATTCCTTCTACATTCAACAATCTCTTATTTTTAGAAATAAAGTAATCTTGCTTCATTACATTTTCAAAAAGTTGTCCAAAATTTTCTCCCCAACATCACTGGATTTCTCTGGATGAAACTGGGTACCGTAAAAATTATCCTTTTGTAGGGCCGCGCTATAGTTTATGCCGTAGGAACATTGTGCAATGGTTTCTTTACATAAGGGAGCATAAAAGCTATGAACCAAGTAAATATAATCCTCTGGAACATCAGTAAACAATGAAGATTTAAGGTTTTCTATCTTATTCCATCCAATCTGCGGAACTTTTACCGCATTATCAAACTTAACAACATCTACATCAAAAATTCTGAGTCCGGTTGTATTGCCCTCTTCAGATGAGTTACACATTAATTGCATGCCCAAACAAATGCCCAATACAGGCTGTTTTAAAGTCGGAATAACTTTGTCCAAACCACTGTTCAACAACATTTTCATGGCACTACTTGCCTCTCCTACTCCCGGAAAAATAACTTTATCGGCATTTTGTATTTCACTGGCATCGCTACTTAAAACCGCATCAAAACCCAATCTTTTAATGGCAAATTTTATGCTCTGTATATTTCCCGCTCCGTAATTTATAATTACTATTTTCATAAGCTCAAATACAAGGTTAAAAGTACAAAGTACAAGGTGTTTATCGTATTTTTCATTTCTTTACATTCTATTTGCTCGTGACGTTTTTATTGAGGCTACGATGATTGCCAAAAGTTCTTTAGCCTCTTTATGTAATATTGTTATCTCTTCTTTTCTTTCAGAATTAACTTCTAAAAACAGTTCTAACCAATATGCAGATTCATCAATTTCCTCTTCAACAATCTTTAGTTTATTTATAAAATCAGCGGTAGATTTTGCTCTTTGCGAAGCTCTATAATTTGCACCAACTGAGCTAGAACTTCTTATTAATTGTCGTACCCAAGCATCTAATTCTCTGGACCGCGGAACTTGTTTGCAGAATAACCAACAATCTACAGCAAATTGTTTAGTTCGTTTTTTTAAATCTTGCATTACTTTGTAATTATTACTTCACAACTTGTACTTTATAATACTCCCTTTGTACTTGGTAAAACCATTTTTTCAACATCTCTTTTTACCGCCATTTTTATACTTTTTGCAAAAGCTTTAAAAATTGCTTCAATTTTATGATGCTCGTTGGTACCTTCTGCCTTTATATTTAAGTTTGCCTTAGCTCCATCAGTGAACGATTTAAAGAAATGATGAAACATTTCTGTTGGCATGTCGCCTACCATTTCACGCTTAAAGTCTGCATCCCACACCAACCAATTTCTACCACCAAAATCTATAGCGGATTGTGCTAAACAATCATCCATTGGCAAACAGAATCCGTAACGTTCTATACCTAATTTATTTCCTAAGGCAGAATGAAATACCTCGCCTAATGCAATACCAGTATCTTCAATTGTATGGTGCTCATCTACTTCTAAATCACCATCCACTTTAATCATTAAATCCATTTGCCCATGACGAGCTAATTGATCTAACATATGGTCAAAGAATGCTAGTCCGGTTTTAATTTCACTTTTACCGGTACCATCTAGATTTAGCTTGATAGCAATATCTGTCTCATTCGTTTTTCTATGAATTTCAGCCGTTCTATCATTCAATTTCAAGAACTCATAAATCTTCTCCCAATCATTGCTTTCAATCGCAATATGGCTATCCAATTCATCACGTTTAACAGTGATTTCACCAGTACCTAAGTTGGTCTCATCGTTGATAAAAACACCCTTAGAACCAAGGTTTTTCGCAAGTTCCATATCTGTCAATCGATCACCGATAACAAAGGAATTCTCTAAATCGTATTCATCCGAAAAATACTCGGTCAACAGCCCTGTTCCAGGTTTTCTAGTGTTGGCATTTTCATGCGGAAAAGTTCGATCAAGAAACACCTTATCGAAAACTACACCTTCATTTTCGAAGGATTTAAGTATAAAATTATGAACCGGCCAAAAGGTGTCCTCAGGAAAAACATCTGTTCCTAATCCGTCTTGGTTGGTAATCATTACCAATTCATAATCCAATTCTTTTGCAATTTTACCTAGAAAAGTAAATACTTTCGGATAAAAAATCATCTTTTCAAATGCATCTATCTGCTCATCTACCGTTTCCTTAATTATGGTTCCGTCACGATCAATAAATAGTACTCTTTTTTTCATTCTCATTTCATATATAATGTTCTAAACTATACCTCTGGGTCACTATTTTTGGTATCGATTGCAATTTGTTTTTCTTTAGACCCAAAAAAGAATTTTTTCACACCGCCAAACAAAGCAATAACCCCAACTGCGATGAACTTCCAAAATTTCAGTATTACCGCAAAGAAACCAGCTTTCGCTAATATTTTACCAGCTATTAAACCTCCAATACCATAAGCTGCTACATCATCAAAATCCGGGTCGAATTCAGAATACTTATAGCCAGTATTAAAAGAAACACTACCTAAGATTGGTTCTAAGTTAGCTTCCACATCGTTCAATGTTTCCATATCTCCAATTACATTAAGGTTCATATATCCCTTTCTACCTAATACTCTAATATTATAATTTAAAGTGCTGGTCTCATCCTCTTCAAACAAAAGTTCTTTGGCCCAATAAAGTTTTTTTCCATCTTGATCATAATATGGTTTAGAAGCCCATCCAAGCAATTCAACCGTAGGGTATCCCAATCTTGATCTTTCTGGATTTGCACTTTTAGCATCTTCTTGCATTTCACTTAAAAGATCATCATAGTCTAAATCTTGGGCATCGTCATCTTTAATATAACCTTCTTCGGCATATGAAATTTCTATAGCGTAGCTAGTTTCAACAGGAGTATCATCTTCTTTAAGCAATAATCCCATCACGGAATTATCAACAGGATTGCCCCAAATATCTGAAAGTACACGTTGTGCTTGTGGTTTGTCTAAAAACTTATATCCTTTTGGTACAATAATTTTTGCTACATCACCACCCAGCAAAGTTCTATCATAAATGTAATTAAACGTATTTTCTATGCTATCAGAATACATTTTATAACTTATCAATGCTTCCGTTTCTTCAGGACTAAGGTTTAAGCTATCTGCAATAAACTCTAATCGTTCTATATCCTGAGCTTGCGATACTGTAATGGTAAATAATAATGTGAATAAGTAAAAGAACTTGCTTTTCATTGGTTTTGGTTTAAAGGTTATATGCTCTTTAACGCCTTAGCAAGTTTTTTATTCTCTTTTTCTGTTCCTACGGTAAAACGAAGGGTATTCTCACATAATGGTTGTGTAGTACGATTTCTAACCACCACCCCTTTTTCCAATAATTGATTATATCTTAGGGTTGCATCATCAACTTTAGCCAGTATAAAATTGGCATCTGTCGGATATATTGTTTCAACAAATGAAACTGCTTTCAAAGCCTCAATAAGGTTGCTTCTTTCCGTTAAAATTTTAGCAACTTCTTCTTTAACCCCTCTTATATCCAACACCCGTTCAATGGCTTTATCCTGAGTTAATTGATTTACATTGTACGGAGGTTTAATTTTATTTAAAACAGCAATAATTTCAGCAGATGCCATACATAATCCAAGTCGAATACCTGCCATACCATATGCTTTGGACAAGGTTTGGGTTACAATTAAATTAGGATAATCTGCCAATTTAGATGTCCAGCTTTCTTCGGATGAAAAGTCAATATACGCCTCATCAATTACCACTAATCCGTTAAACGAGGTCAATAGCTCTTCTATAATTGAAGTCGAAAAGCTATTGCCTGTAGGATTGTTGGGCGAACAGATAAATAACAATTTCGTATTGTTATCAATTATATTTAAAATTCCCTCAACGTTAGGTTGAAAATCATTGGTCAATAATACTTCCCGGTTTTCAACCAAATTAATTCCGGAAAGCACTTTGTACATTCCGTATGTTGGTGGCAATGTAATGATGTTGTCTTGCTTAGGCTCACAGAACGCCCTGAACAACAAATCTAACACTTCATCACTACCATTACCTAAAAGAATATTTTCTTCTTTAATCCCTTTCTGTTCTGCTAAAATAGCCTTTAGACCTCGCTGTTGAGGATCGGGATAACGATTTACTCCATTCTCGAACGGATTCTCATTGGCATCTAAAAAAACCATGGTAGAACCATCAGAAACATACTCATCTCGTGCAGAGGAATACGGACTCAAGCCCTTTACATTTTCTCGTGTTATTTTATCTAAATTGAAACTCATAAGTTCAATATGGTGTTGGTCATTGAGCGTAGCTGAAATGACATTATTTTAAACTATTTAATCTTAAGGTCACTGCATTTTTATGAGCTTCTAGTCCTTCTGCTTCTGCCATTAACTCTATAGCCTTGCCAATATTTTGTATTCCTTCTTCATTGATTTTCTGAAAAGTCATGCTTTTCAGAAAACTATCTAAATTAACTCCGCTATACTGCTTTGCGTAACCATTTGTTGGTAAGGTATGATTGGTTCCTGATGCATAATCTCCAGCACTTTCAGGTGTATAATTGCCAATAAAAACAGAGCCTGCATTATATGTATTATCGATATAAAAATCTTCGTTTTCTACACAAACAATGTAATGTTCCGGTCCGTATTCATTGATGAGATCTATAGCTCCTTGGTCATTTACAACATAAATCAATTTACTATTCGCAATCGCCTGTTTCGCTATTTCTTTACGTGGTAAATCTTCTAATTGTTGGGCAACTTCTTTTTCAACGGCATCAATTATAGCTTTAGAAGTAGAAACTAATATCACCTGACTGTCTACCCCGTGCTCAGCCTGACTCAATAAATCTGAAGCAACAAAAGCGGCGTTCGCAGAGTCATCTGCCACGACAAGAAGTTCTGACGGACCAGCAGGCATATCTATAGCTACGCCATACTTTGTTGCAATTTGTTTGGCTACTGTTACATACTGATTTCCTGGTCCGAATATTTTATACACTTGCGGAATTGTCTCAGTACCGAATGTCATTCCCGCAATAGCCTGAATACCACCAACCTTTACAATTTTGGTTACTCCGCATAAATTAGCAGCATATAAAATGGCAGGGTTCAATTTCCCTTCTTTGTCAGGAGGAGAACACAATACTATTTCTTTACAGCCGGCAATGGTAGCTGGTACTGCCAACATTAAAATAGTAGAAAATAAAGGAGCCGTTCCACCAGGAATATAAAGTCCCACTTTTTGAATAGGTCTTTTTTCTTGCCAACAAGTCACACCCGGTGCAGTTTCAACTTCTACACGGTCGGTTTTTTGAGCTTCGTGAAATACTTCTATATTAGATTTAGCAAGTTTTATAGCCTCTTTTAAATCATTGGAAACTAAAGACTTTGCTGCTTCAATTTCAGCCTCTGAAACAAGCATATTTTCCAAAACCACCTTATCAAATTGCTCGGTATACTTTTTTAATATTCCGTCACCGTTTGATCTTACCTCTTCAAAAATACCGTTGACCAATCCTTCAATATCGGCAACAGTTTGTGTTGGGCGTTTTAAAACGTCAGTCCAATCTGCTCTCTTGGGGTTATATATTTTATTCATTTCTTTAACTAGCTATTAGCCTTAAGCTACTGGCTTTTGGCAAAACACATATATTTATTCTAGCTAATAGCAAATGGCTAAAAGCTAAAGGCATATTTACAATACCATCTTTTCAATTGGGCAAACAAGAATACCTTCTGCACCGGCTTTCTTTAATTCATCGATAACTTCCCAAAATTTATCTTTATTGATTACCGTATGCACCGAGCTCCAGCCTTCATCTGCCAATGGCAATACAGTCGGACTTCTCATGCCTGGTAATAGATTTAGAATGCCGTCTAACTTCTCATTAGGTGCATTCAACAAAACATATTTAGAACCTCTAGCCCTTAAAACCGATTGAATTCTAAATTGTAATTTTTCAAGCAATTCTTTTCGCTCTGAAGTGATTTTTGGAGAGACAGCCAATACAGCTTCACTGGTGAGCATTACTTCTACCTCTTTTAAGTTGTTTTTAAATAAAGTACTACCGCTGGAAACAATGTCACAGATAGCATCTGCAAGTCCGATATTCGGTGCAATTTCGACAGAACCGTTAATAATGTGTAAATCTGCATTAACCCCTTTCTCTTTCAGGTAATTTATAACGGTATTTGGGTATGAAGTTGCAATACGTTTCCCTTGGAAATCCTGCACCGAATTATACTTCACAGATTTCGGTACGGCCAAAGAAACTTTACATTTAGAAAAACCTAATTTTTCTGCAATGGAAATATCCTCTCCTTTTTCAATTAATACGTTTTCTCCAATGATTGCGATATCAACCACACCATCTCTTAAGTACTGAGGTATATCGCCATTTCTAAGGTAAAACACCTCAATCGGAAAATTTCTTGAAGAAGCTTTCAATTGATCTTTACCGTTGTCAATAGAAATTCCGCAGTCTTTTAAAATTTGAAGGGATTCCTCATTAAGTCTTCCCGATTTCTGAATAGCAATTCTAATTTTAGTCATTTTCTTAATTTAATGCTTGGCAACCAAAAGAGATTTAAATACAAAACCCGTTTGATTGCTCAAACGGGTTTTTAAAATATGTTGTTCTACTACAATACATTCCTACCTCGCCTGAGCGTGTGTATGAATATGATGATGTGTAGTTCTGTTTTTCATTCTGATGTAAAAGTAAAAGGTATTTTTCATTTCACAAAACAAAAGTTTAAAATGAAACAAAAATAATGCACTACGTGTTTTAGTTATTACCTAAAATTAAAGGTAACCCAGAATCTCCACCACCAACTACGATGACCTTAGTATTTGGTGATTCAGAAAGTTTAAGTGTAGCATCAATACCTTTATCCTGTAAAATTTTATCCGTCAATGAGGCGCTTAAAATTTTATTGGCATCTGCTTTACCTTGTGCCTCGATAGTAACCTTTTCGGCTTCTTTTCTCGCAGTAACCAATCTAAATTCATATTCTAAGGACTCCTGCTCCTGTCGCAACTTTCTTTCTATCGCCTCTTTAATTGTTGGGGGCAAGGTAACATCTCTAACTAAAATTTCATTCAACTGAATATATTCTCCCTCAACAATCTTTTTGGTTTCGTCGAATATCTCTTGTTGTATAGCGTCTCTCTTACTAGAATACAATTGTTCTGGTGTATAACGCCCAACCACAGAACGTGCAGCTGATCTAATGGTAGGTAACAAAACACGTTGAATATAGTCTTCTCCTTTTTCTTGATGTAGTTTACCTAAATCATTTCTAATAGGCTCAAACCATGCAGAGGCCTCTAATTTTATATCAAGACCATTACTAGAGAGCACATTCATTTTTTCCAATACCTCTTGCTGTCTAACTTCATAAACGAACACTTTATTCCAAGGTGCAACTATATGAAAACCTTCTCCCAAAGGTGGTTCATCGGTTACAACACCATCGCCAAAAGTTTTGTACAAAACACCAGCTTCACCAGATCCTATGGTGACCGTAGATTTTGAAAACATTATTACTAGTACTATAAAAACAAATATTGCGGGTAGCGCAATCTTGGGTAACTTATCCATTCTTGTTAATTTAAATTAATCCGTTATATTTTCTGATGAACCATTCTACGGCAAAGGCTAAAACTATAATTGCCAATAGTATTCTGACATCAATCAAAGATACGATATTTTCAGTGCTTTTCTCGGTAGGAACGTATGCTTCATTCTCCTTTAAATCTTGCAGCAATTCATCAATTTGAGAAGGATAAAATAATCTTCCACCAGCATTGACAGCTAATTTTTCCAATTTCTCATCATTGCTAGATACAAATTGATTTTCCATATCAAATTCGGAAATAACAAAGCTTCCTGTTTCTTTTTTAGATTCATTTTCAACCGAAACAACAAATTGATATGAACCCGCTATTAGATTGGACAAGTCAGCTTCAAAATATCCATTTTTTAAAACCATAGGATTTGTTTGAATCTTATTGCTTTCCATATTGGTTACTTTGATATTCACCTTGGCATTTGGATCGAATAAAAATGCTTCATCAAAATAAGTGGCAGTAATAACGGTATTGCTACTCCCCTCATACACCTTTTCATAATCCACATTCAATCTCGATTTGTTTTTAGAGCTGGTTAAATAACGAATAAGATTCCCTATATACTCATCAAAATTGTCGAATTCGCTACTATTTCTATAAGTCTGTATTCTCCATTTCCAAAGGTTCTCCCCTAGTATGAATGCATGTTTGCTGGCATTACGTTCTATAACCGCCATTAACGGTTGCTGTACATCTAAACCCTTTATTTGAGTACCTAGCAAGGTTTCATATTGAGTTGTTATTAAAACAGGACCCACATCACTTACTAATGGAGGAAAATCGGTAAGGTCAAAATCTGAAATATCATATTTTGTAAATCCGTTGTTCAGTAACCCAAATACCTCCTGTTCAGGATATCCGTTCTCTATTTCAAAACCCACATCGGAATTATTCAAAAATCTATAATCTGTCTGTGTGCCTGTAATGATGAAAGTATTTGCATTCTTGCTTTTAGCATAATCAAAAGCATTGTTGAATCTAGTTGTTGGCTGATAAAAAATGAACAAATCCATTTCTTCCAAGCTACTATTCGACGTATTTGATTTTAAAATGGATACTTCCCTTTGCTCGTTACTTTCTATAGATTTTTTAAGTGCACCTAAATCCGGATGCAAAATGTCTGAAATTAAGGCAATTTTCGTTTTTTCATCGATTACTTCAATACTTATAGTTCTACTATTATTTTCTATATTTCGTTCTTCGGGCAATCGAGATACCGCAACTTCAAGATTTTTGATTCCCACGCTATTGGCATCAACCTGAATAGCGATAGTCTTTAAATTAGATTGCGCATCTAACTTGAAACTTTCTCTATGAACTACGTTATCGTTCATTTTAATGGCAACGCTAACAGATTCTGTTGATTCCCCTTGATATGCGATATAAGTTTCTAAGGGAAATTTATTTTTAAGAAAAGCATACTTATTCGTTAAAATAGGTCCAACAGAAATATCCTTATACTTTGTAGTATCACCCAATACTAATGGATAAACACTGTAATTTTGGTCTGATGAAAAGAAACTATAATCTTCACCAATAGTTTGGTTTCCATCAGAAAGCACAACAGTAACTGTCTGTTCGCGTGCATAAATATCTTTTAAGGCAGTAAGCGACTGGTGGAGATTAGTATTTTTATCGGTAAACGTTAGGGTATCCAATACCTTTAAATCAGTGCCGAATTTATATGCTGCCAATTGAAATCGCTCAGAAATTTCATCTGTATAAAAATCGGATACCAGCTTTTTTACTTCCTTTCCATGTTCAGCAATCGAAGTAGAATTATCTGCCAGTATCACTAAGTTGGGTTTTTCTAAGGTGTATGATTTCTGTGAAAACTTCGGATTAATCAATAAAAGCAATAATCCAAAAACACCAACGAAACGCAAAAAAGCTAAAAGCAGATAAATCTTGCTTTTAGCCTTCTGTTTATATATGTATTGAAAGACAACGATACCAAGCGCTACAATTGCCGCAAGAATAATATACAATACCGTTATGCTCTCCATTTATGTTATAAAGTTGAACTTAAAAGAGGAACTTTTTATACTCGTTCCAAAGAAAATACATTTTGATTTAGGTAAGCATACCACCATCAACATTCAATACTTGACCAGTAACATAACTAGACAAATCTGATGCAAAATACAGACAAGCATTAGCAATATCTTCGGTAGAACCACCTCTTTTTAATGGAATACCATCTCGCCAGCCCTGTACTGTTTTCTCATCTAGTTTCTCGGTCATTTCAGTTTCAATAAAACCTGGTGCAATTGCATTGCATCTAATATTTCTTGATCCTAACTCTAACGCAACAGATTTTGTAAAACCAATCATACCTGCTTTAGAAGCAGCATAATTTGTTTGTCCTGCATTACCCTTAACCCCAACAACACTACTCATATTTATAATAGAGCCCTTACGTTGTTTTAGCAAAGTTCTTTGTACAGCCTTGGTCATATTAAAAACAGACTTTAAGTTGATATCGATTACCGCATCAAAGTCAGCTTCTGACATTCGCAATAAAAGATTGTCTTTAGTAATACCTGCATTATTGATCAATACATCGATTCTACCGTCAAAATCCTCTAAAACTTTAGCAACCAACTCTTCTGCCTCTTGAAAGCTAGCAGCATTACTTTTGTATGCTTTTGCTTTAACTCCTTTCGCGGTTAGTTCCTTTTCCAATGCTAAAGCTGGTGCTTCACTAGAGCTATATGTAAATGCAACATTTGCACCGTGATCAGCGAAAACTTGGGCAATACCCATACCGATTCCCCTACTTGCCCCTGTAATAATTACGTTTTTATCTTCTAATAATTTCATAAGTCCGTTTTTTAAAACCGATGTTTATCAAATATACCTTTTGTTTCATTTATAGGCTAAAAAAAATCCCGCTATAAACGGGATTTTATATGAAAAACATGAGTTCTTAACCCATTACTTCTTTTACTTTTTTACCTATTTCAGCTGGAGAATCAACAACGTGAATACCACATTCTCTCATAATTCTCTTCTTTGCTTGTGCAGTATCATCGCTACCACCAACAATAGCACCAGCGTGACCCATTGTTCTACCGGCAGGAGCAGTTTCACCAGCGATAAAACCTACAACAGGTTTATCACTACCACTAGCTTTGTACCATTGTGCAGCATCAGCCTCTAGTTGACCACCGATCTCACCGATCATAACCACACATTTCGTTTCTGGGTCGTTGATCAACAATTCAACGGCTTCTTTGGTCGTTGTTCCAATAATTGGATCACCACCAATACCAATGGCAGTTGTAATACCTAAACCTTGACGCACAACTTGATCAGCAGCTTCGTAAGTTAAAGTTCCTGATTTAGAAACGATACCGACGTTACCTTCTTTAAAAACAAAACCTGGCATAATACCAACTTTAGCTTCACCTGGTGTAATAACACCTGGACAGTTAGGTCCGATCAAGCGACAATCTCTATTTTTAATATAGTTGGCAACCTTCACCATATCAGCAACAGGTATACCTTCTGTAATTGTAATAATAACTTTAATTCCTGCTTCTGCAGCCTCCATAATTGCATCTGCAGCAAATGCTGGCGGTACAAATATGATAGTAGTATCTGCGCCTACTTTTTCAACAGCTTCGGTAACCGTATTAAAAACGGGTTTTCCCAAATGCTCTTGTCCGCCCTTACCTGGTGTAACACCACCAACGATATTAGTACCGTACTCAATCATCTGTCCGGCATGGAAAGTACCTTCACTACCAGTGAAACCTTGTACGATTATTTTGGAATCCTTATTTACTAATACGCTCATACTACTGTAGTTTTTATTTTTTTTAATTATGAACAAAAATATAAGTTGTTAATGAATTTTATAGCATTACACACTTATTTCTTATCTATTTTTTTAATTATTTCTGGAATCTGTTTTAAATATGCCAATTGCTTCAACTTTTCGCGAGATTCTTCTATTGGGGTACCAAAATAACTCTTACCGCCTTTTACAGACTTTGTTACTCCCGTTTGCCCCATAACTACGGCTTTTGCACCAATGGTAATTCCACTATTGGTACCAACTTGTCCCCATAGTGTTACTTCATCTTCAATGATAACACAACCAGCAATTCCCGTTTGTGATGCAATTAAACATTTTTCTCCAATAACCGTATCATGACCTACGTGAACTTGGTTGTCCAATTTAGTCCCGCGCCCTATCGTAGTATCTCCAGATACACCTCTATCAATGGTACATAGAGCACCAATATCAACATAATCTTTTATTACCACTCTACCACCGGAAATCAATTTATCAAAACCTTCTGGTCGCTTTTTATAATAAAAGGCATCAGCACCGAGAACACTACCTGCATGTATGGTAACATTATTACCAATTACGCAATTATCATAAATAGTTACATTTGAGTGAATTAGGCAATTATCACCAATTATAACATTATTGCCCACGAAGGAGTTTGGTTGAATTATAGTGTCTTTACCAATTTTAGCGGTAACTGCAATTGCTTGTTCACTCGGCACAAAGGGCTGAAAAAAGGCAGTTAATTTGTTGAAATCCCTAAAAGGATCCTCTGAAATCAACAAGGCTTTTCCGTCAGGACAATCTACATGTTTATTAATTAGAATTATTGTTGCCTTAGACTCCAAAGCTTTATCATAGTACTTTGGATGATCTACAAACACAATATCACCTTGTTCAACCACATGAATCTCATTCATGCCTAGCACGGGGAAATCATCGTGCCCAACATATTCGCTAGAAATTATCTCAGCGATCTGTTTAAGTGAAAAAGTAGTAGGAAATTTCAAATGCCTGTTTATGTCCTTTTAATATATTGCTCTTATTCCTTTACACGTTCCATATATGAACCTGTAGCAGTGTCAATTTTTACTTTATCACCTTCATTGATAAAAAGTGGCACATTTACCTCTGCTCCTGTTTCAACCGTAGCCGGTTTAGTTGCGTTGGTAGCTGTATTTCCTTTTACACCAGGTTCTGTATAAGTCACTTCTAAAATAACACTTGCTGGCATATCAACAGAAAGGGGCATACTATCTTCAGTATTGAACATAATCTTCACCACTTCACCTTCTTTTAAAAGGCCAGGCGCATCAAGAGAACTTTCTTCCAAAGTTATTTGGTTGTAATCATCTGTATTCATGAAGTGATAAGTTTCACCTTCTGGATATAAATATTGGTATGAACGTGTTTCTACACGCACATCTTCAATTTTATGCCCTGCAGAAAAAGTATTGTCCAAAACCTTACCTGTAGATACGCTTTTTAATTTAGTACGTACAAAAGCAGGTCCTTTACCCGGTTTTACATGTAAAAATTCTATTATTTTATAGATATCGTTGTTATATCTTATGCATAGTCCTTTTCGTATATCTGATGTAGATGCCATTACTATTTAATATTAATGTAGTTAACTTAAGTTTAAAATCTTCTTTAATTGTTGCTGAAATATCCTTTCATGATTCCTCGTTGAGAGTCACGAATAAACTGCAATATCTCGTCTCTTTCTGGAGTAGCCTCCATTTCAGCTTCTATTATTTGTACCGCTTGGCTATTGTTATAATTTTTTTGGTAAAGAATGCGATAGATGTTCTGTATTTCCCTGATTTTATCAGATACAAATCCTCTTCGTCTTAAACCAACAGAGTTAATACCCACATATGAAAGTGGTTCTCTTGCCGCTTTTACGTATGGCGGCACATCTTTTCTTACCAAAGAACCACCAGTTACAAAAGCATGTTGACCTACCGACACAAATTGATGCACAGCAACTAGTCCAGCTAAAATTACGTTATCACCAATTGTTACGTGCCCTGCTAAGGTAGAATTGTTCGAAAAAATACAATTATCACCGACCAAACAATCATGCGCAACATGGCAATACGCCATTATCAAGCAGTTTTTACCAATTACGGTTTTCATTCGATCAGAAGTACCTTTATGAATAGTGGCACATTCTCTAATAGTAGTATTATCACCAATTACTACCGTTGTGTCTTCCCCTTCATATTTTAAATCTTGAGGAGAAGCAGAAATTACCGCACCTGGAAAAATATTACAATTTTTACCGATACGCGCACCTTCCATGATAGTTACATTAGACCCGATCCAGGTTCCATCTCCAATAGTAACGTTGTTATGAATTGTTGTAAAAGGCTCTACAACTACATTCTTTGCTATCTTAGCTCCTGGATGTATATAGGCTAAAGGTTGATTCATTCTATGTTCTTTTTACAATTTGGGCCATCATTTCCGCTTCACTTACCAACTTATCATTAGCATAAGCATAAGCCTGCATATGGCAGATTCCCCTTCTAATCGGAGAAATTAAACTACAATGGAATATTAAGGTATCACCAGGTAAAACCTGTCTTTTAAATTTAACCTTGTCGATTTTCATGAAAAGCGTCAAGTAATTCTCAGGATCCGGCACTGTACTTAGTACTAAAATACCTCCTGTCTGTGCCATTGCCTCTACTTGCAATACGCCGGGCATAACAGGTGCTCCAGGAAAGTGACCAACAAAAAATGGTTCGTTCATGGTAACGTTTTTCATACCAACAACATGTTGGTCAGAAAGTTCTAAAATACGATCGATCAACAAAAATGGCGGTCTGTGTGGCAGCATATCCATTATTTGATGAATATCCATCAACGGAGGCAAACTAAGATCGTACTTAGGTACATTGTTACGCTTCTCCAATTTTATAATTTGAGCGATTTTTTTGGCAAACTGAGTATTTACAAAGTGTCCTGGTTTATTTGCAATGACCTTACCTCTAATTCTAGTACCTGCCAATGCCAAATCGCCAATAACATCAAGTAATTTATGACGAGCAGCTTCATTCGGCTGGTGCAAAGTTAGGTTGTCAAGTATACCATTAGCCTTTACAGAAAGTTTCTTTTTATTGAATGCTTTTTCAAGCTTCTTCATGGTGTCCTCAGAAATCTCCTTATCTACATAAACAATGGCGTTATTTAAATCGCCACCTTTAATGAGTCCGTTTTCCAATAAAGCTTCCAGTTCATGTAAAAAACTAAAGGTACGGGCATCGGCAATTTCTTTCTTGAAGTCGGCAATATTCTCTAAGGTAGCATTTTGGGTACCCAAAACCTTAGTACCAAAATCTACCATAGTAGTGACTTGGTAAGTATCTGAAGGTATAATGGTAATTTCGCTTCCAGTTTTTTCATCCCTATAAGAAATAACCTCTTTAACGACATACTCTTCTCTATAGGCATCTTGCTCAACAATACCCGCTTTTTCCAAAGCTTCTACAAAAAACTTAGAAGAACCGTCCATAATCGGTGGTTCGGCAGCATCGAGCTCTATAAGAACATTGTCAATTTCCAAACCTACCAAAGCAGCCAAAACATGCTCTGACGTCTGAATTTTAACTCCGTTTTTCTCTAAATTGGTACCTCTTTGCGTATTATTTACAAGGTTGGCATCTGCCGGTATTATAGGAGTACCTTCTAAATCGACTCTTTTAAAAGCGTACCCGTGATTTTTATCTGCAGGTACAAATTTAATAGTTACATCACTACCGGTATGTAAACCTACCCCCGTAAGACTTACCTCTTTACCAATCGTTGTTTGTTTAATAGTTGTTGTGCTCATCGTCAATCTTTCTTTTCTAAGGTGTCGATTCTACTTATTATTTTTGATAAATTCTTGAAATGGACATATGACTTGTTGAAATCACCATAATTTAATGCTGGAGAACCCTGTAAAACTTCATTGTCCTTCACATTTCTACCAATACCAGATTGTGCCTGTATTTTAACATTGTCTCCAATGACAATATGCCCAACAATACCAACCTGACCGCCGATCATACAATGCTTACCAATTTTAGTAGAGCCGGCAATACCTGTCTGTGCAGCAATTACCGTATGTTCGCCAATTTCAACATTATGTGCTATTTGTATTTGATTATCTAATTTTACTCCCTTTCTTAAAATGGTAGAGCCAAGTGTTGCCCTATCAATGGTAGTACCGGCACCTATATCTACGTTATCCTCTAAAATAACATTACCGGTCTGTGGAACCTTTACAAATTCGCCGTTTTCATTTGGCGCAAAACCAAATCCGTCAGCACCTAAAACCACTCCGCTATTCACCACACAATTATCACCTATAATTGTTTCCGAATAGATTTTAACTCCCGCAAAAATGATTACATTGTTACCAATTTTAACGTTGTCACCTATATAGACATTAGGATAAATCTTTACATTATCGCCCAACACCACATTATTTCCCAAATACGCAAATGCACCTATATAAACATCTGCACCATAGGTAACATTATCAGATTTAAAAATAGGCTCCTCTATACCTACCTTGTTATTTTTTACCTGATTGTAGTATTCCAATAATTTGGAAAACGATTTATAAGCATCTTCCACTTTAATTAAAGTGGTATTTAAATCTTGTTCAGGAACAAAACTTTTATTCACTATAGTTACCGATGCTCTTGTTTTATAAATAAATGAAGTATACTTAGGATTGGCTAAAAAAGTAAGGGAACCTTCTTCACCTTCCTCTATTTTAGCAAGTTTATGTACGGCTATTTCTGGATTTCCATGTACTTCTCCTTCTAAGATACCTGCAATCTGACCTGCTGTAAATTTCATGAGCGTAAAAGTAAGAAAAATTGTTAAACCCCTTCTTTAGGATAACACATATAATATTTAGTCACCGTTTTTGAAAGTGCATTTAAATTTAGGTGATCGGACAATTTGGCGACATCGGTTATTTTACCATTTTTCCTTAAAATGTTGATAGTCTGATGCTGCCTATCGTAGGCTTTATTTCTTAGTTCGCCTTTAAACACAAAATATGAAGCCTCTTCATCAGTAAGATTATATTGTGTTTTTACCTTATTTAATTGCGACAAATACTTACTTTCTGTAATAGGTTCTTTTTTTACCTTAATATGAAGTAGTTTTCTATTGATAATCATACCACATAAGGAGGCTAGTACAAAATCACTTGAAAACTGCCATTCTTTTAACGCTGCAAGAATATCTATATCATCAAGTTTAGCAAATTTCACCAATGTTTCGCTATCAAAATTATTGATATCGATATGATGGGTAAGAAAATAATGCAGAGGGGCACTTGAGTTTAGCGTTTCGCCTCTTTCTATTAAAAACCGCGCCCTCTTGAGTATACTTATCAGTAAGCGTTCGGCAACTACGGCTGTTTTATGCAAATACACTTGCCAATACATAAAACGGCGGGCCATTAGAAATTTCTCAACTGAATAAATACCTTTCTCCTCGATTACCAAATTTCCATCAACTACATTCAACATCGTAATTAACCGTTCTGCATTGGTATTCCCTTCTGCAACGCCAGTATAGAAACTATCTCTCTTTAAATAATCTAGGCGATCCATGTCTAACTGACTAGACACCAACTGATTTAAGAACTTTTTTGAATGATTACCAGTAAAAATGGAGATGGCCTCCGTTAAACTTCCGTTAAAACGCTCATTGAGTTCATGCATGAATTGAAGCGAAATAAACTCATGACTAACGCCTTCAACAATACTATGTTCCATGGCATGTGAAAAAGGTCCGTGACCTATATCATGTAAAAGAATAGCACATAAAAGTCCGTCCTCTTCACCTTGCAAAATCTCAACACCTTTAAAACGAAGCACTTGTATAGCCTTCTGCATTAAATACATACAACCTAATGCATGATGAAAACGAGTATGATGCGCCCCGGGATACACCAAATAAGACAATCCCATTTGTGAAATTCTTCGCAACCTTTGAAAATAAGGATCTGCAATAAGGTCAAATATTAAGGCATTGGGAATTCTAATAAATCCGTAAATTGGATCATTAAAGATTTTCAATTTGTTTGATGTCTTCAAGATAACGTTGTCTTTTCTGAATTTAACATTTCAAAGTTATACAAAAGCATTAGCATAAAATTTGATTATCGTCAAATAATAATTCAATGAACAAAATAAAAATATTGTGGGTAGATGATGAAATAGATTTACTCAAGCCCCATATCATCTTTTTAGAATCTAAAAATTATACTGTAATCACTTGTCAAAGCGGACAAGAAGCATTAGAAGAACTTGCCCAAACAAGGGTTGATATTGTATTTCTAGATGAGAATATGCCTGGTATTTCTGGTCTAGAAACCCTTTCTGAAATTAAAACAATAGACAACTCATTACCCGTGGTTATGATAACTAAAAGTGAAGAGGAGTTTATTATGGAAGAAGCTATTGGTTCTAAAATTGCCGATTACCTTATTAAACCCGTTAACCCCAATCAGATTTTACTATCGCTCAAAAAGAATTTAGACCATTCTAGATTGGTTTCTGAGAAGACCACCAGTAATTACCAGCAGGAGTTTAGGAAGATTGCGATGGACCTATCTATGGTAAGCACCTATCAAGAATGGGCCGACCTTTACAAGAAACTAATTTATTGGGAGTTGCAATTGGAGGAAATCGAAGATAGCGGAATGTTTGAAATTTTGGAATCGCAAAAATCCGAAGCTAATCAACAGTTTGGAAAATTCGTAGACAGAAATTACGAAGATTGGTTTACAGATTCAGATGCACCCGTAATGTCACATACCTTATTCAATAAATGGATCGCACCCGAAATAAAAGATCAAAAAACCTTGTTGATCGTCGTTGACAATTTACGTTATGATCAATGGTATGCTTTTGAGGATACCGTAAACTCATTTTACAAAAAGAAAAAAGAAGAATCCTATTACAGCATTCTACCCACTGCAACCCAGTATGCGCGAAATGCGATATTTTCTGGGTTGACGCCGTTAGATATGGAAAAAAAATATCCGGAATGGTGGAAAAACGATACAGATGAAGGTGGAAAAAACCTGTTTGAAGACAAGTTTTTAGATGCACAGCTAAAAAGGCTTGGATTAGATTTAAAATGGGAATACCACAAAATAAGTAGTCTTAAGCAAGGAAAGCATTTAAGTCAGAATTTTAAGGGTCAAAAAGATAACGATTTGACCGTTATAGTATACAATTTTGTAGACATGCTTTCCCACTCAAAAACAGAAATGGAAGTCATAAAAGAACTGGCATCGAATGACAAATCTTATAGATCTCTAACCACAAGTTGGTTCAAGAACTCCCCTATGCTCGAAATCATACAGCAGGCACAGACATTGGGCATGAAATTGATTATTACTACCGACCATGGTACCATAAATGTAAAATCACCTTCTAAGGTTGTAGGTGATAGGGATACAAGCCTAAATCTACGCTATAAAACAGGTAGAAGCCTAACATATGAAAAGAACGAGGTACTAGCAGCGAAAGACCCAAAGAAAATTAATTTACCCAGTATTAACATGAGTAGTTCTTTCATATTTGCCAAAAATGATTATTTCTTTGCCTATCCAAACAACTACAATCACTACGTAAGTTATTATAGAAATACGTATCAACATGGCGGTGTTTCGTTAGAAGAAATGATTATACCTTTTGTAGTTTTGGAACCTAAATAGTTGTAAAAATGGAATTCATTTATCGCGAAGGTGAGTTAGGTAATATTGCAAAACAGATAGTTACCCATTCTAAAAGCAAAACATTAGCGTTTTACGCCCCAATGGGTGCTGGAAAAACAACGTTAATAAAATCATTGGTAAAAGAATTGGGCAGTAATGATAATGTAAGTAGCCCAACATTTGGGTTGGTCAATGAATACGCATATGAAACGGGTGAACCTCTAGGGTATCATTTTGACTTCTATCGATTAAAAGATGAGACAGAAGCAATGGATATGGGACTTGACGATTATCTTTCTTCAGGTGTTTGGATATTTATGGAATGGCCAGAAAAAATACCCTCACTACTACCATTGGACATTCAAAACATAACTATTGAAATAATTGACGAAACAACACGCAAATTGACGCTCGCTAGTTAAAGGGTTTAAGCTTTTCAAAATAATTGAATTGTGAATGACAAAATTTAGCATCGTTCAAATTGAAGATTTATTGTATTTATTCGGTGAAAAACAAGGATTTCGATAAAGTGTACAATTAATCCGTTAAAATCCATAATTTTAACGTTTAACAACAAATTAGTTGTATATTTTTTCTTACGTTTGTAGGAGAACTAAATATTTGTATAACCAAAAACCCCTTGAAAATGAAAAACAAAAGAACATTCTTAGCTTCAATCGCATTAGGCGTATTCCTTTTAGCAATGGCAGCACCAGTAATCAACATTGACAATCAAGATCTTAATGTTGACAAAAGAAAGTTAACGAAAAGAATATAACTATAATCATTTTGTAGTTAGAATAGAGAGCATTTTAATGCTCTCTTTTTTGTTTATAATAATTAGCAATTTACTTCGTTAGCATATAGTAATACTATTTTGCAAATGATTAATAAAGTAAAAAAAAAGAAAGCTAAAAAGAAGATTTTTCTAGAAACTCTTCTAGTTTTTTTTATAGCCATTTCTCCTTTCTTATATAAGGTTTATGATTATTTGCCTTATAATCAAAATGGCGATGCTTTAATTCTAGGCTTTACCTTAGGAAATAATGGATTTCCAGATACCTTAACTTACTTATGGTATCTAACTTCTAAAATAGTGCCTCTTTATTTAATGATATTTTGGTTTCTTACTTCACGTGATTGGTGGTATCATATAATATTAATTCCAATAGCAATGTATGCTTTTCAAATGTTTGAAGTTTTCTATGACTCAGATAATATGATTGATACTGACAATATTTGGTGGTTAATACCTATTTGCATGATAACCATCCCATTTGTATATTTTATTCGTATTAAGCTATATGACAAACATGTTCATGGTATTGACTTAGAAGCAATGGAAGCTGAACTTGAAGAACTCAAAGCAAAAGGGTACTCTAGCGAAAAGACCGATTTGAGTAGTGAATCTAAAGATGATGTTATTCAAAAAGAGGAATCAAATACAGATATGTCTACCGGAACTATAGAGAACTTCTTAAAAAACATACAAGACCGAATTCAGGGTTGGCTACACTTAAAATTTTAAACCTCGAATATCATTATTTACGTATAAATCATTCATTTCTTTAAAAATTGTACATTTGAGTTTCAAGTCGCTGATTTGAACAACGTATTATGTAGTTATGAATGAACCCACTTCACCGTTTAGCAAACATCAATTAATTCCACAAGAGGAAACCTTAGAAGTTTTACGTCAAAAAGGTGAATTATTTATAGGTATACCAAAAGAAAATCAATATCAAGAAAAACGAATTTGTTTAACCCCAGATGCTGTTAATGCCATTACAGCTAATGGTCATCGTGTATTGATAGAATCTGGTGCAGGCGAAGGAGCCCATTTCTCAGATGCAGATTATGTAACCGCTGGCGGAGAAATTACTCGAGACACCAAAAAGGTTTTTGCTTGTCCGTTAATATTAAAAGTAGAACCGCCTACCCTAACGGAAATTGAATTTATAAATCCGCAGACCACAATAATTTCCGCTCTTCAAATTAAGACCCAGAACAAGGCATATTTTGAAGAACTTGCAAAAAAGCGAATAACGGCCATTGCCTTTGAATATATACGTGATGAAGAAGGTAAATATCCTGCAGTACGCTCACTAAGTGAAATTGCCGGTATTTCATCGGTATTGATTGCTGCAGAATTAATGGCCGCCAATAATAATGGCAACGGACTTATGTTCGGTAATATTAGTGGCGTACCACCGGTTGAAGTTGTTATTATTGGTGCTGGTACCGTAGGAGAATTTGCTGCACGTTCCGCAATAGGAATTGGGGCAAATGTAAAAGTTTTCGACAATTCCATCACCAAGCTTAGAAACATACAGACCAACCTTAAACAAACAGTTTACACATCTACCATTCAACCTAAAAACTTACTAAAAGCATTAAAACGCTGCGATGTTGCCATAGGCGCAACAAGAGGTAAAGACCGTTCTCCCGTTGTCGTTACCAGCACTATGGTAGAGCACATGAAAAAAGGCGCTGTTATTATAGATGTTAGTATTGATACAGGCGGATGTTTTGAAACCAGTGAAATTACCGACCACAATAAACCGACCAGAAAGAAGTACGATGTTATTCATTATGGAGTTCCGAACATACCTTCCAGGTACCCCAAAACCGCATCGGTAAGTATCAGTAACATATTTACGCCTTATCTACTTAAAATTGGAGAAGATGGCGGATTGGAAAATTCTCTACGTTTTGACAAAGGGTTACGAAATGGACTGTATATGTACCATGGTATTCTAACCAACAAATCGGTTGGCGAGTGGTTCGACCTTCAGTATAGCGATATTAATTTTTTAATATTCTAGAAAACCAAAAGCAAAACTTTCTCTATCCATTTAAAAAGACATAATTTCGCGATCTTAATTATTTCAATAAACAACTAGAATGGATTTTCTTAAGAGGTTAGGTTATTTTTTGGTGGGAATGTCTATAGGCATCGTATTTCTAACTTTTTTCCTAAAAAAGAAATCTGAAGAAACTGGTGTATATTTTTGTTATCTACCAAACTGCCGTACTTTAAAAGATATTCGCTCAAAATCTATGTATTATAGTGATGAAGCGCAACAAAAATTGCAAGAATTACAATTAGATTCAACCGCGGTCACCTATATCTTAACGGAAGGCGATGTTGATTTTGGAAATAGCGACACCAAATCCGTCCCTTGCAAAACCTACATTATTGAGTCTGATTACAAGGAACAAGATTATGTTTTTACCGTAAAGAATTGCAGGGAAAAAGCAACCATTGAAAAAGTAGACATACAGCAGTAACTACATTTTTCTTCGTTTACGCTCTTTTTTCAATAATGATAATTCTCTACTGGTTTGTCCCGCAACAGATGTATTCTCATCTGCTCTTCTAATTAAATACGGCATAACATCACGTACAGGTCCGAAAGGAAGATATTTGGCAACATTATACCCATGGGCAGCTAGGTTGTAAGAAATATGATCGCTCATTCCATATAATTGACCAAACCATATATGATCATTATTTTTTGCGATGCCCTTCTCTTCCATTAATTCCATTAATCGGTAACAACTTTCTTCATTATGGGTTCCCGAGAAAATTGAAAGAACATCAAGGTTATCGACCATATACGCTATGGTAGCATTAAAATTATCATCGGTCTCTTGTTTGGTTTTGCATATTGGTGAAGTATACCCTTTTTCCTGGGCACGATCATTTTCTTTCTCCATATATGCACCTCTAACCACCTTCATACCAACAAAGAATCCATCTTTTACCGCACGCTCATGCAAAGCCTTTAAATATGGTAAACGATCCCATCTGTAGGTCTGTAAGGTATTGAAAACTATTCTTTTCTTCTTATTATACTTACGCATCATTTCTTCTGCCAAGTCGTCAGCAGCATCTTGCATCCAACTTTCTTCCCCGTCTATAAGTAACGACACCTCAAGGTCATGTGCTTTTTTACAAACCTTATCAAATCTATTGACTACACGTTGCCATTCAGCTTCTTCTTTTTTAGTAAGCTCTTTTTTCTCGCTAATCTTTTGATATAATGCAAAGCGACCAAAACCTGTTGGCTTAAAAACTGCATAGGGTATAGCATCCTTTTCTTTTACGAAATCCAGTATGGTTAAAATAATTTCGGTGGCCGTATCAAAAGGGTCCTCTTCTTCTTTTCCCTCTACAGAGTAGTCCAATACCGAACTTACGCCTTTCTCCCACATTCTATCAACAACCGGTAAACAATCTCGCTCATTAACGCCACCACAAAAATGGTCAAAAACTGTAGCTTTAATTAAGCTTTCTACTGGCAAATGCGCCTTAAATGCAAAGTTGGTAATCACCGAACCCATTTTCACCAAAGGTTCGTTTGAAATCATTTTAAAAAGAAAATAAGCGCGCTCTAACTCTGAATCGGTTTTAAGAGCAAATGCGGTTGCAGTATTTTCAAAAATTTGGTCCATTCCTTATAATTTCTATAACGATCAAATATAATCACAGAATTTATAATCTTAAGACTAAAATTTACCTTTATTTTGCGTACAAGTTGCAAACATACTAAGCTATATTTTTAATGGATTCCATTATTTCAGATTCTTACGCAGTACATTTTAATGAGCAAGCCTTTTCGGCTCTAAATTCACATTTAGCAGAAAAAAAATACTCTATTATTTTTATTTTGGTTGACGAGAATACCCATGAGCACTGCCTGCCAAATTTTATGGCAGAGCTTAGTGGCGAATATCAATTTGAAATAATAGAAATTGAGTCGGGAGAAATCAATAAGAACATAGAAACTTGCGTAGGTGTTTGGGAAGCACTGTCTGAACTAGGTGCCGATAGAAAAAGCCTAATGATCAACTTAGGTGGAGGGGTGTTAACAGATATGGGAGGATTTATTGCCTCTACTTTTAAAAGAGGCATTGACTTTATTAATGTACCCACCACCCTACTATCGATGGTCGATGCTTCGGTAGGCGGAAAAACGGGAATTGACCTCGGGGCTTTAAAGAATCAAATAGGCGTTATCAACCAACCTGTAATGGTATTGGTTGTTCCAGATTTTCTGGACACATTAGAAGACAGGCAAGTACGTAGTGGATTTGCAGAAATGCTTAAACATGGACTTATACAAGATAAGACTTATTGGAATTCACTTAAAGATGCAGAGCACCTAGAAGATATGAAAGAACATATTCTTACTTCTATTGAAATAAAAAATGAGGTAGTCTTACAAGACCCAACTGAACAACATATTCGTAAAATTTTAAATTACGGCCATACTTTAGGTCATGCTATTGAGTCTTACTTTTTAGAAAGTGAATCTAAAGAAATGCTCTTACATGGCGAGGCAATAGCAATAGGTATGATTTTGGAAGGATACCTATCTCATAAGCTTTTAGGTTTAAGTGATGCATCATTAGATGATATTAAAAGAACCTTCTTAGATAGATATCAAAAAGTAGAATTTTCTGATGTAGACATTGATAACATTCTGAAATTGATGAAGTACGACAAGAAAAATTCACATGGAAAAATAAACTTTGTACTCTTAAAATCTATTGGAGAACCTGAATTTGATGTTGAAATTCCGGTGACATTATTCTCTGAAGCGTTCGCTTACTACAAAGTTTAAAAACTTCACCTACCCAAATCATCACTTTCACAACTCTGTGAAGTAATGTGTAATTATATTGACTAGTTTAGTTATAGATAAATAACAAACCTCTATAAATAAACAAGTTATGACTAGACGCCTTATAGATTATCGTAAATTAGACCACAACTTAGCTGCTCAATTAATTGAAACCTATCCTTACGGATATGGCGACGAAGACATTATAACATTCAAAAATGTAAAAGGAGATTATGTTGAAGCTGTAGAATTGAGAACAGCAGACACCTTATACTTAGTAAAGATCAGCAAGAGCCTTGCTAACTTTATTGCAAATTTTGAAGAAAACGTTGCTAAAGAACTTGAGTCAAGTACTCCCGAAGAAATAATATCTTCTGAAGATATGAAAAGTGCCTTAAATCTTAATTTTGAAAACGAGCACGAAGACTTTGATTAGACCAAGTATCTTTCTTTTAAGATGTTAAAATGATGTCTTTGGTGACCACTTATCACCAAACCCAGTGCTGCGACAGACCAAGGTAGTCCGCTAGCAGTACCTGTTCGTTTTAAAAGGTCGTTTGACATTACATTGAATAAATTGATCGATGCATCACGAACGGTAAGATATTCGTCTAAAATATCTTCTTTAGTTCTTTTATTTGCCAAACTCTCTAACACGTAATCATCTTGCTCAAAACCAGGTAAAGCAGTTTTATCATTTCTACAAATTCTAAAAGCACGATACTGAAAAACCCGTTCAGAATCTATTAAGTGCACCAAAACTTCAGCTACTGTCCACTTTCCTTCACCATAACTAAACAAAAACTGTTCGTCAGTTAAATGTTCTACTAATTCTATAAAGTTTTTTTTCCCATTTAACAATGCCGATTTTAAATCCTCTTCTTTCTCAAGAGCATTTAAATAGGTACCATAAAAATATTGCAATTCAGTATTGTCTAAATCTTTGACTTTCATAATCAGATTATTTAAAAGGGTTTTAAACTATAAAAGCCCAATTACAAAATATAACTGGGCTTCTTTATAAGTTAGTTGACTATTATTCTCTTATAACTCGTTGAAAATAGTATGCATTAAACGTTTTTTGTCATTAAAACTTTCTTCTAATGAAATCATCGTTTCAGTTCTACTAATACCATCTATATCATCAATTTTAAAAATAATATTCTTGGCATGTGTAGTATCCTTTGCTCTAATTTTACAGAAAATATTGAATTTTCCTGTAGTTATGTGTGCAATGGTAACATTTGGTATTTGATTTAAGCGCTCCAGAACAAACTTTGTTTGGTGTGTTTTTTCAAGAAAAATACCTACATAAGCTATAAATGCATAACCAAGTTTTACATAATCTAACGTAAGTGATGAACCTTTTATAATACCTGCTTCTTCCATTTTCTTAACTCTTACATGAACAGTTCCTGCAGAAATAAGAAGCTTTTTTGCAATATCGGTAAAAGGTGTTCTGGTGTTGTCAATCAACATATCCAGAATTTGGTGGTCTATTTCGTCTAATTTGACTTTGCCCATAGTTGTAAAATTTCTGCCAAAAATAAAAAATAATCACATTAAATTCATTGAAACTTGATTTTTTTTATTGAAAATGTAAACAATTTTAATATTTCAAAGAAATAAAACAATGAAAATTAAGAAAGTAGATTCATAATACCATTTTCTTGTAGCCAATTTAAGTCATTTTTATCATTGCAATTCAATGTTTTATGAGCAAATATTTCTTTAGGCTCCTTTTCAAAAACATGAACCTGTGGCACAAACTCAATTTTATCCTTTTCTAACACCTCTTTATATTGTACAGGTACAAATTCGGAAGTAGAAAATCCGTTAGTTTCAAAATCTATATTACGCACAAGAATATCAACAAATTGCTTACCATTCTCCGGGATAGATAAGTATTGTTCAACGGTGTACTCCTTTATAGTATTATCCTTAATAGTTTCTAGACTTTTAACTAGTGCTTTAAAAATGTAAGCCCGTGTCACATCTCGTTCATAATCATTGTTGAAATGACCAGCCTCGAACAAAATAGTAGGTGTTTTCCTCATTTGAAAAGCATCACCAACACAATTTGCATTAAAACCATCATCATACCTACCCACCTGACCAGGAATTTCTTTTTGCAACATACTATTCATAGCCGCTATCAATTGCATACTCAATTTTCGTGATGGAGAATTATTACGCTCCACATCAAAAGCCGGAGCCAAAAATGAAACTGTTGCAGGTTTATTTGTTCTACCTACATTAAATATAGTTCGCTGATCATGCAGGTTAAAACAAAAGTCAGGCTTAAATTCTTCATACACCTTTTTAAGCACTTTACTTTCAGGTTGCGATAAATCTTGAGCATCTCTGTTTAAATCAATTTTATTGGCATTTACCCTCGTGTAATCTCTTGCTCCATCAGGATTTAAAATTGGTATAATTTTTATAGTACAAGAATTTAGTATTTCAGAAACTTCAATTAAATCCTTATTCAAATAATTTAATAAATCTATAACCGCTTTTGTAGTTGTAGATTCATTACCGTGCATTTGAGACCACATTAAAACACGCTTGGCGCCATTACCAAAAACAATACTTTTAATAGATTCTCCACGAACCGATTTTCCAATTTCTTCTATTTTAAATGATGTAGGCAATGAACTTATAAATTCATTGATATGGTCATATGTTATATATCTACCTGAAATACCGGTAACACAATAATCTTTATAATTCAATTTCATCATTATCTTTTCCTCTTTAAAAAGCAAAAATACTACAGCCTAAGTTTACATTTGTAAATTATAGATTGTACACAGAACTAATTTTTAGCAGTCTATAGTTTACAACATTCAACAAATTATAAAAATTAGTAATAAATAACTTATTATCAGTATTTTACAAACAATCAAATAAACTAAAACTTAATGCATTTTAGGATATATTCAATAATTTTTAATATTCTTAACTACTCCCAATTAAGTTTTAGATTAGTTTTGTAAACATGTTAGATATTAATTTATTCATATCAAGGTTAAAAGCAATTTTAACCCACTACGAACTTTCCTCCTCTGCCTTTGCAGATTTAATAGAGGTGCAAAGATCTAGCATATCTCATTTACTAAATGGAAGGAATAAACCCAGCCTAGAATTTATCATGAAAATTGATGAAGCTTTTTCTGAAGTTGATATTAATTGGTTGTTGTATGGCATTGGTAGTTTTCCTAAACCAGAAGAAAAACCGCAACACAAAAACCAAGATAATCCCCAAAAAAAGATAGATGAAACTTCTAAAAAGAATATTGAACGCATAGTAATTTTTTATACCGACGGTACATTCAAAACATATTCTGAAAAGTAATTTTGAAATTAACACCAAAGTATTACTAACTTTTGATAGACACATCACCCCTATTTTCATTATTTTGCAGTATGATAAAAAATATACTATATACTGCTTTTTTAAGCCTTTTTATAAGCTCGTGTTACCAACCAGAACGTGATTGCGAAAAGTATAAAACGGGTACGTTTAAGTTTACTTATAAAGTTGGAGACACTATTAAAGAAGGGAGATTTATAAGAACCGATGATTACAGTGTAGATTACTACGAAAATAAAGTAGATAGTGCTACCGTACGCTGGTTTAATGATTGCGAGTTTGTTTTGCAGGATATTAATAGCAAAACGGCCATACACTACAAAATCATTAGCACAACAGATTCATCATACACCTTTCAATATAATAATGCCGTAAAAGACCCTAACAAAAAATTAGTGGTAAAAACCGGTACAGCCATTAAAACCAACTAACCATGTTTGAAATTTTCGCCAGTCCGGATGCTTGGATCGCCCTACTCACCTTAACTTTTCTAGAGATAGTTTTAGGTATTGACAATATTATTTTTATTTCTATTGCTGCAGGTAAATTAGAACCTGCACAAAGAAAAAAAGCCACAAACATAGGACTTGTTCTAGCTATGGTTATGCGTATAGTCTTGTTATTCGGTATTTCGTTACTAACATCAATGAAAAAACCTTTTTGGGTCTTTGATAGCGAATGGATTACAGGTGGAATTAGCGGACAAGGCATTATACTCTTTTTAGGCGGCTTATTTCTTCTTTATAAAAGCACTAAAGAAATTCATGAAAAAGTTGAAGATAAAGGACATGACGAACGTGAAGTTAAAAAAGCCAGGTCAACATCATTGACAAACGCTATTTTACAAATAACGGTTATAAACATAGTTTTTTCGTTTGACTCTATATTAACGGCTATAGGTATGACAAACGGCATTTCTCCCAACCCCAATGACGCACTAATTCTTATGATCGTAGCGGTTGTTATTTCGGTTATAATCATGATGCTGTTTGCGAATCCGGTGGGTGATTTTGTAAATAGACACCCATCTATTCAAATCTTAGGACTTTCCTTTTTAATCTTAATAGGTTTTATGTTGATTGCCGAGGCGGCTCATCTAAGCCATTTAATAGTGTTTGGTAATGAAGTTGGCACCATACCTAAAGGCTACCTATATTTCTCAATTGCATTCTCATTAATGGTGGAATTCTTTGACCTTAGAATGAAAAAGAACAAAAAACCTATTTCACATCAAGAAGATTGAAAAATCACCACACAATTAAAAAACCCTAATTAAGCGAATGCTTAATTAGGGTTTTTTATTCTATGTAGTGCAATCTATTTACTGAAGCTCCACAAGGCTTTAATTTGGTCTATCAAAAGCCATTTTAGGGTTTGCCTCCTTTTGTTGCTTATACAATCTTTGCTGTTGTTTTACTGTCATAGTACTACCGTCATGACTCCATCCCGGAGGTCCGAAGATATACATTAACTTATGCTTCAGTTTTTTTACTTTCTTTACGTCTGCCCAAATATCTTTAAATTCATGGGTAAGGATTACAATAGGATTGTTTGAATTAGGCGCATGAATAACACCGAATTTTACATCGATTTCTTCATCGTACTCTTTCCAAGTGCCGAACATTTTATCAAAACAATTTAAAAATCCTCCATGGTTCTTATCCAGATACTCCACATTTTGCGCGTGATGTACCTGATGCATTGTATGCGTATTGAAGATTTTCTCTATAAAACCCATTTTAGGAACATATTGTGAGTGCAACTGAAACTGCCAGAAAGATTCAATAGCCAAACAAACCACTACCATTTCTACAGGAAAACCAATAATCGGCATCCAAACATAAAAGAAGGGTTTATACAGTAGCGTAAACCAACCATTTCTAATTGCCGTACCAAGATTAAAATTATCTGAAGAATGATGCACTATATGTGCAGCCCAAAGAATTCGAATTTCGTGGTTTGCCCTATGAAACCAATAATATGTAAAATCATCTGCTAATTGACATAACAACCATACATACCAAGCATACCCAAAAGACTTATAGCCCATAATATTAGTTCTCACGCCATCTACCATTGGGTTGAACAACTCATAAGCATATTCAAAAAGCACCACTAACAATACCACTTTCAGTAAAGGACCAATAATGGCAGATCCAATGCCCATGGCGCTACTCGCTGCAAAATCTTTCCAATCATAGAGATCATCATCTCCATGTGTTTTGCTATAGGTCAATTCTAATAAGATAAAGGCAATAAATGCTGGCGCACCGTAAACTAGCGGGTTAGTAAAATCCATTAATTCAAAATTTTTGTAAAGGTAGTTATAAAACCAACTGTTCTTTAAAAATGTCTAATCTTAACTTTCTATTTAACGATAAGGTATTCCAATTATTAAACACTTTCGATCAATTCTTGTTCTTTAATATTTCGTTCTGCTCTTGCATTAGTTTCTCTAAGCGAGACAACAGCTCAATGTTTTTAGGTGTCTCTACCTCTTTATTGGCAGGGTCTTCCGACTTTTTCTTAAACCTATTAATGAACTTGATCATTACAAAAATAGTAAATGCAATAATCGTAAAATCTATCAATGTCTCAATCAACTCTCCATAACCTATGGCAACCTCCTCAACAGTTTCAGATGCTTCTCTAAGAATCCATTTTTTATTGGAAAGTGTAACATCATCGGTAAGTAAAGATAAAGGTGGCATTATTATGGCGGAAACGATAGTACTCACCACCTTATTAAATGCCGTACCTATAATAATCCCAACAGCAAGATCGATCATGTTACCTTTGACGGCAAAATTCTTGAACTCCTCAAAAAAATTCTTCATAACTCAATTAATCAAATAATGTAGGTCCGTCTGAGGCAGCATCTCCATCTTTAGGCTTTTCTTTATCATCATTAGATGCAACTGCTTGCTCATCGACAACTTCAATATCCTCAGCTTTTTCTGGAACTGCAGGTTCATAAGGCAATGGTTCTAAACTATTAATGTTTTTCACCTTTTCTGTTATCAATTGATTACCTAAAGCTTTTATTCCCTTAATCGCTATAAAATTCTCAATATCAACTTTTTCACTTTCTTTAGCCTCCTTACCTCTAGGCTTAGGAAATTCAATTTCAATCATTGGTTTCCAATCTGTAGAAACAAGTTCTAAATACGATTTTGGATGTTCGGAAATAAAGAGTTCTTCTTTATTTTCGTTTTCTATCAAAAATCGTTTTACATAAAATCTTTCTTTTTCACCTTCCCAGTAAATGGCAGAAATAGGTTTCTCTGGAATCCATTTTTCAAGCACGATCATATCATCATCAAAATGAGAGGTCAAAACAGGCAAGAAAGTTTTGGCAACCCCTTTTTGATTGATTACCAACAATAAATCGTCACCCTTAAACTCGCCGAGCAACTCACCTCTTCCATCAACGTTTAATCTTCTCACCACATCATCGAACCAAATTTTTCTTGGTTTCAATGTAGAAACTCCCTTTTCCTTAAGCTCTATACGTTTTACCGAATATTTGGTAACTATATTTCCTTTAGAAGCTCGACCTTTGATAAGTACATCGGAAAAATCAATATCCCATTTCAATTTCTTAATACTGCCAACTTGGCGCAACAGAACAGTAATAACTTCAGCTTCACCATTTGGATTTGCAGAAAAGTACAACACTTGCGTTCCCGGTTTACCCGTACCTAAATCATACACTCTATCACGCGTTATACTTGTAACGTTAAAGCGTTTTATATACGTTGCACCCCCTTTTCCGTCCTTGTAAATTAAATTATACGTTGTGCGTTTATCTTTCTTTTTAAAGACCGCAACATGGATAATGCCTTTACCTACGAAAGTTTTGGAGTCCACTTTTGAAACCATCATTTTACCTTCATTGGTAATAACAATAATATCATCTATATCACTACAGTCTGTAACATACTCGTCTCTTTTCAATGAAGTACCCACAAAACCTTCTTCTCTATTGACATAAAGTTTTGTATTTCTAATAACCACTTTAGTGGCTTCAATATCATCAAAAACACGAATTTCTGTTTTCCTTCCTCTATCCTTACCGTAAGTTTCCTTAAGGTTCTTAAAGTAATTTATAGCGAACTCTATTAAGTTAGCCAAATGATGTTTTACTTCAGCAATGCGTTCTTGCAAACTTTCTAAGTGCTGTTGCGCCTTGTCTAAATCGAATTTAGAAATCCTTTTAATTCGTATTTCGGTCAATCTGGTGATGTCTTCCTCAGTTACCGCTCGCTTAAGATGTTTTGTATGCGGTGCCAAACCTTTATCGATAGCACTGATCACTCCTTCCCAAGTCTCTTCTTCCTCAATATCGCGATAAATACGATTTTCAATAAAAATACGCTCCAAAGATGCAAAATGCCATTGCTCCTCCAGCTCACCAAGTTGTATTTCTAATTCTTTCTTTAAAAGATCAACCGTAGAATCCGTTGATCTTTTCAACATTTCGGTCACCCCTATAAACAAAGGCTTGTTGTCTTCAATAATACACCCTAAAGGCGAAATAGAAGATTCACACGCCGTAAAAGCATATAGGGCATCAATTGTTTTATCTGGAGAAATACCACTAGGAAGGTGCACTAAAATCTCAACTTCTGCAGCAGTATTATCCTCTATTTTTTTAATTTTTATTTTGCCTTTTTCATTGGCTTTAAGAATAGAGTCTATTAAACTTCCAGTATTAGTGCCATAAGGTATCTCATTGATTACTAACGTATTCTTATCATACTGAGATATCTTTGCTCGAACCCTAATTTTACCACCTCTTAATCCGTCATTATAATTAGTTACATCTATAATACCTGAAGTCGCAAAATCTGGGAAAATTTTAAACTTTTGCCCCTTTAGATGTTTTATAGAAGCATCAATTAACTCAACAAAATTATGAGAAAGTACTTTAGTCGAGAGACCTACGGCAATACCTTCTGCACCTTGGGCCAAAAGTAAAGGAAACTTTACTGGTAAGTTTACAGGCTCCTTTTTTCTTCCATCATAAGAGGCCTGCCATTCCGTAATTTTAGGACTGAAAATAACCTCTAAGGCAAATTTCGACAACCTTGCTTCAATATATCTTGAAGCGGCAGCCCTATCTCCCGTTAATATATTACCCCAGTTCCCTTGAGTATCGATCAAAAGATCTTTCTGCCCTATTTGCACCATGGCATCTGCAATACTGGCATCACCATGTGGATGGTATTGCATGGTATGACCAACTACGTTTGCCACCTTGTTGTACCGACCATCATCAAGCTCCTTTAAAGAATGCATGATTCTACGCTGTACAGGTTTAAAACCATCTTCAATGGCAGGCACGGCTCTTTCTAGAATTACGTAAGAAGCGTAGTCCAAGAACCAGTCTTTGTACATACCGGTAACCCTCGTCAATGCCTCGGAGGGTTCTGTATTCTCATTATTTTCTTCGGAAAGATTGTCGTTAATTTCCTCGTTCAAATCGTCATTTTCTTCCATTCAGAAGCAATCGTATTAACTTAATTTATACTACTTTATCTTCTATCAAATCAACTTCTACTTTAAGATTGTTGATTATAAATTTCTGTCTATCCGGTGTATTTTTACCCATATAAAAACTCAGTAATTCTTCTATGGACATCGCCTTGTCGAGCATTATAGGCTCTAAGCGAATATCGTCACCAATAAAGTGCCTAAACTCATCTGGCGAAATTTCACCCAACCCCTTAAAGCGGGTAATTTCTGGTTTACCCGATAATTTATTTATAGCATTTTGTCGTTCTTCATCACTATAACAATATATAGTTTCCTTTTTGTTTCGAACTCTAAATAATGGTGTTTGTAAAATATACAAATGGTTTTCTTTTATCAGCTCTGGGAAAAATTGTAAAAAGAAGGTTATTAACAACAGGCGAATGTGCATACCATCCACATCGGCATCAGTAGCGATGATAATATTATTATATCTTAAGTCTTCGATAGACTCCTCAATATTCAATGCCGCCTGCAAAAGATTGAACTCTTCATTTTCATATACAATCTTTTTCGACATACCGTAAGAGTTCAAAGGCTTTCCTTTTAAACTAAAAACAGCTTGGGTATTTACGTCACGAGACTTCGTAATAGAACCAGATGCAGAATCTCCCTCGGTAATGAACAATGCACTTTCCAGTCTACGATCATTTTTCATATCGCTCAAATGAACTCTACAATCACGTAATTTTTTATTGTGCAGACTAGCTTTCTTAGCCCTATCGCGCGCAAGTTTTCGAATACCCGATAATTCTTTACGCTCCTTCTCTGCCATCATGATCTTACGCTGAAGTTTCTCGGCAGTTTCTGCATTTTTATGCAGATAATTATCTAAGTATTTACCAACAAAATCATTAATATAAGTACGTACGGTAGGAAAATCTCCTCCCATATCCGTAGAACCCAGTTTTGTCTTTGTCTGACTTTCAAAAACAGGTTCCATCACCTTAATTGAAATAGCAGATATAATCGACTTTCGAATATCGGAAGCATCATAAGACTTACCATAAAAATCACGTATGGTCTTTACGATCGCTTCTCTAAATGCTGCTTGGTGCGTACCACCATGGGTAGTATGTTGCCCGTTTACAAATGAATGATATTCCTCGCTATATTGCGTTTTGCTATGTGTAATGGCGACTTCTATATCTTCACCTTTTAGATGAATAACCGGATACAACATATCTTCTACATTGTTGTTATCCTCCAAAAGATCCTTTAATCCGTTCTCAGAATGAAATTTTTCACCATTAAAAACAATGGTCAACCCTGGGTTTAGGTAAACATAGTTTTTGAGCATGCGTTCTACATACTCATTTCTATACTTGTAATTCTTAAATATAGTTTCGTCTGGTATAAAGGTAACCTTGGTTCCTTTTCGTTTACTGGTTTCTTCAGGACCAACTTCACTTTCTAGATTACCAGAGCTAAACTGAGCGGTCTTTATTTGATTATCCCTAGAAGATTGCACCTCAAAAAAACTGGATAGCGCATTTACCGCCTTTGTACCAACCCCGTTTAATCCGACCGATTTTTTAAATGCACGGCTGTCATACTTACCACCGGTATTCATTTTAGAAACCACATCTACAACTTTACCCAACGGTATGCCACGACCGTAATCCCTAACCTTTACCACTTTATCCTTAATGGAAATTTCAATGGTTTTTCCGGCACCCATTACAAATTCATCAATACAGTTATCTATAACTTCTTTTAAAAGAATGTAGATACCGTCATCGGCAGAAGAACCGTCTCCTAACTTACCAATATACATACCAGGTCTTAATCGGATATGTTCTTTCCAATCGAGCGAGCGTATGTTATCTTCAGTATATTGAGAGTCTTGAGCCATAGAATAAAATTTATGAAAGTTGCGCTAAAGATAGCACCACTCGGCAAAAGATAAAATACCTGACTGTTAAAGTAATTAACAATTAATTATTCCTTTTTGTTGATAGCCATTACAGAAGTTACCAATTATCAGATAATTTTAGCATTAAAAATTATAATAAATGAACAAATAATTACTGACGCATGTCATTGTTGATTTTTCATCAATTAAATATCTTTAAAGAAGATTTTGAATACTTATGGAATTTATCGACTACTATAAAATTCTTGAACTAGACAAAACGGCTACTCAAGCAGAAATTAAAAAAGCATACAGAAAACTTGCCCGCAAGTTTCACCCAGATGTTAATCCGAACGACAAAACCGCACAGGAGAAATTTCAACGGATAAATGAAGCCAACGAAGTGTTGGGCGATCCCGAAAAAAGAAAAAAGTACGACCAGTACGGCAAAGATTGGGAGCATGCCGATGCTTTTGAAGAAGCTAAACGAAACCAACACAGTTCAACGGCAAACAGAAACAGAACATACACTAATTATAGTGGGCAAGAGGATTTTTCAGATTTCTTTGAATCCATGTTCGGCGGAGGAGGATTTGGCGGCGGAGCTGGTCGCAGAGCTACGCAATTTAAAGGTCAAGACTTAAATGCAACGTTAAAACTGAATCTGTTGGATATTCTTGAAGACCAAAAACAGACCTTGGATCTGGGCAACAAAAAAATTAGAATTACAATACCTGCAGGCGTGGAAGACGGGCAAACCATAAAAATAGCAGGTTACGGAGGCGAAGGTGTAAATGGCGGACCAAAAGGAGATCTATACCTCACTTTTGAAATTTACAATAACACGGATTTTCAACGAGTAGGAAATGATTTATACAAAAATAAATCCATCTCCCTTTATGATGCCGTCTTAGGAAACTCGATAGAGATTAACACTTTAACTGGTAAAGTTAAATTAAAAATAAAATCAGAAACGCAAAATGACACCAAAGTAAAGCTAAAGGGTAAAGGTATGCCGGTTTATAAAAAGAAAGGTGTTTTTGGTGATTTATACATCACTTATAAAATAGCCATACCAACGCAACTTTCACAAAAGGAAAAAGAGTTATTTAAACAACTATCAGAATTGAGATAATTATGAATTTGGAAAATTATATACAGATAGAGGTGTATTGCAAACAAACACAGACCCCTTTAGAATTCATTGATGACCTTTTGGAATTTGATATGATCGAGGTGCAACGTATTGATAATAAAAGTTATGTACAACCCCATCATATAGTAGAAATTGAACGTATATATAGGTTGCGTAATGATTTAGGTATAAATATGGAAGGAATAGACACCTTAAACCATATGATAGAAAAAGTCAACCGACTAGAGCAAGAATTAAAGATGCTACGAGATCGGTTGACTATATATGAACATTAAACATTAAAACGGAAATGCATTACATCACCATCTTTAACTATGTACTCTTTACCTTCTACTCTCATTTTACCCGCTTCTTTCACTTTTGACTCACTCCCAAAAGCAACATAGTCATCATAAGCAATAACTTCTGCACGAATAAAACCTTTTTCAAAATCGGTATGTATAACTCCAGCTGCTTGTGGCGCTGTTGCGCCAACAGGAATAGTCCATGCACGAACTTCTTTTTCACCTGCGGTAAAATAGGTTTCCAAATCCAACAATTTATATGCCCCACGAATCAATTTTGCTGATCCAGGTTCTTCTAAACCTAAATCCTCCAAAAACATTTGGCGCTCTTCATAAGTTTCCAATTCGGTTATATCAGCCTCGGTGCCAACAGCCAAGAATATGACCTCTGCATTTTCTGCCGCAACTGCTTCTTTCACTTTTTCAACATAGGCGCTTCCATCTACAGCAGCATCTTCATCAACATTACAAACATACATTACTGGCTTATCGGTAATAAACTGTAATGGCTTTACAAACTCAATTCTTGACTCCTCGTCTATTTCAATTGCCCTTACAGAAGTACCGGCTTCCAATCCGTTTTTTATAGCAAGTAGCACAGCCTCTTCTTTTTGTGCATCTTTATTTCCTGTTCTTGCCGCTCTTTTTACTTTTTCCAATTTTTTATCTACGGTCTCCAAGTCTTTTAATTGAAGTTCCATATCTATAGTTTCCTTATCCCTAATTGGATCAACACTACCGTCTACGTGAACTATGTTATCGTTGTCAAAACAACGAAGAACATGAAGAATTGCATCCGTTTCACGGATATTTCCTAAAAACTGATTTCCTAAGCCTTCACCTTTACTGGCACCTTTTACCAAACCGGCAATATCAACTATTTCTACAGTTGCAGGCAATACCCTTTCTGGGTTTACTAATTCCTCTAGTTTTTCCAATCTTGAATCTGGTACATTAACCACTCCAATATTAGGTTCAATAGTACAAAACGGAAAGTTTGCACTTTGCGCCTTAGCATTGGACAAACAATTAAAAAGTGTTGATTTACCAACGTTTGGCAATCCTACAATACCTGCTTTCATAATTTAGAATATTTCAAGAGTGCAAATATAGTTTTTACCAATACAATTTGCATTCATTTTTACACCTAACATATTCTTTAATTTTCATACGATATATTTAAATATTATTCAAATAATTTAGCTGAACGATGGTTAAATATTGAACATTTAACATTATTTAAGAAATATTTCATACTTTGCAGAATAGAACATGCACAAATTATATGGAACTTCATTCAGATGAAACAATATGGTATTTCTTTAAAAAGGGCGAAGCTAATGGCTTCAGTCTCCTTTTCAAGAAGTACTATCCTCAATTATATGTGTATGGTTTAAAGCTTAGTAACAATCGAAATTTAACAGAAGATTGTCTCCAAAATTTTTTCGTTCAATTATTTGAAGAACGAGAAAAGCAAAACGAGATAAAAAATTTAAAAGCTTATTTATTCGTTTCCTTTAAAAGAAGATTGATCAATCAACTACAAAAGCACCAGAAAAATATTCCCGTTTCTGAAGCACAACTATTCAAATCTAATTTCACTTTTTCACCAGAAGAAATCTCCATACATCAAGAGATTCAGTTTTTATGCACATCTACCTTAGCTAATCTAATCAACAACCTATCACCAAGACAAAAAGAAGTTCTGTATTTAAAATATTATAGCGGAATGAAGAGTACTGATATTGCTGAAGTTATGGATATGAACTACCAAAGTGTATTAAACGTGTTGCAAAAAGCATTATCAAAACTCAGAAAAGCTTCTGAAAATCAGCAAATTAAAAATATTTTGAAAAAAAATTGAATTTGGTAGGGTATATTTTTAAGAGTTACATCTCTTATAAATGGAACACCTTACTAAATGGACAAGAAGCACAATTTCAATCTACAATATTTTCTTAACGATGCATCTTTTGAAAACTGGGCAAAAGACCTAAACAAGAATGATGTATCCTATTGGAACAACTGGATACAGAAAAACCCTGAGCATCTAGAAACAGTAGAAAATGCAAAATCTATAATTACCGGTATTAATTTTAATCAAGACTATCCTAGTAATAGTATTGTAGAAGAAGCCTTATCTAAAGTATTGAACAAAATAGATATTGACATTCCTGCCCCTACAAAATCCAAAAAAGTACATTCACTAAATATGGTACTCCTTACCACTGCAGCTGCTGTACTATTAATTCTTATCGGTTATAGTAGTTTAACATATTTCACCAACCAGTCTACCACAATTCATAAAACCAATTATGGTGAAATTATCGATCTAAAATTACCAGACGGCACATCTGTGGTTTTGAATGGAAACTCAGAGATATCATATGATAAAGAGAACCCTCGTCTACTAAACTTAAAAGGTGAAGCTTATTTCAAAGTAAAGTCAATACCCAGTACCAATGCAAAGTTTTGGGTTATTACCAACGACCTTAAAGTTGAAGTCTTGGGGACCCAGTTTCATGTAAATACAAGAAAACAAAAAACCAATGTAGTTCTTGATGAAGGTTCTATTCATTTAGAATTTAAAAATGGAGAAGTGGCTAAAATGATACCTGGCGAAATGGTATCCTTTTCCAATGAAAGTAAAAAATTACTTCATAAACGCGTAGATGTGGAAACACCATATGCTTTATGGAGAGGTGGTACTTACGCATTTAACGAAATACCTCTTAAAGATGTAATGACCAACTTAGAGTTGACGTACGGTATTGAGGTACAATACTCGGCTAACGAATTAATGAAAATTCCAATATCTGGTGGTATCCCCAATCAGAACCTAAAAATATGTATAGCCGCTATTGAAAAGGCGACCGGAACAAGAATAATTAACAAAGGAAATATTTTACAAGTACAAGAAAACCCTATTTATTAACTAAACTATTTATTTATGAGAACAAAAAAACTAATGAGAATGCTTATTGCAGTACTGCTATTTACGAGCAGTATGAGCATGAAGGCTTCTGACGAACTCAAAGAAAAAGTGACCCTAAGTGAGTTCTTAAATGAAATAAGTGAAAAACACGAAGTTTACTTCACTTATAACCCAACACTGGTATCTAACACAAGTTTAAATCCTGAGGAATATAAGTTTCCTGTATTGGATAAAATCATTAATAAACTAGAACGTAAAACTAGTTTTGATTTTGAATATTTAGGTAATAAGTATTATGTAGTTTACCATAAAAAACCGCAAAGAGCTAAGATTTTAAAAGTCGATTCAAACACTAACGGTATTTCTGCCATGACTTTAACCGAAAAAGTGTAAAATACGGTTAGCGGTAAAGTTACCGATGCTTCAGGGACGCCTTTAGCCGGAGTTAATATTGTTGAAAAGGGTACAACCAACGGTACCACTTCTGATTTTGATGGTAATTACACAATCAATATTAATGACAATAGCACATTGGTTTTCAGCTATATTGGTTTTGCCACACAAGAAGTTGCTACAGCCGGAAAAAGCAATATTAACGTTAAGCTATCAGAAGGAATGCAACTTGATGAATTTATTGTAGTAGGTTCTCGTACGGCACCAAGAAGTAATACCGACACCCCATTACCTGTTGATGTTGTTGGTGTTAAAGAATTGACTTCTACCGGTCAGGCTACATTTGACAAAGCATTACAATACAGAATTCCGTCTTTTAACACGGTACAAACACCGGTTAACGATGCAACCTCTTTATTAGATCCCTATGAAATTAGAAATATGGGACCTTCTAGAACATTGATATTAATTAATGGTAAGCGCAAAAACTTAAGTGCGTTATTATATACACAAACATCTCCAGGTCGTGGTGAAACTGGTGCCGATATCTCTGCAATACCAACCGATGCGATCAAAAGAGTGGAAATTCTTAGAGATGGCGCATCTGCACAATATGGGTCTGATGCTATTGCCGGTGTAATGAACATAATCCTTAAAGATTCTCCAAATGAGGGTTCTGCCACATTAAGAACTGGTATTACCTCTGAAGGTGATGGAGAAATGTTCGGAGCTTCTATAAACAATGGTTCTACTATAGGTGAAGACAAAGGATTTGTTAACTACACAATCGATTTATCTAAAGTGAACCAAGCAAATAGACCTGGTACTGTAAATGCAGCAGGCGAAGCCGCTGACTTTGGAGCAGATATCGCCGATGTTCAAGAATTTTTATCAAGACGCCCAGACGCAGGTAACATAAACGGTTCCCCAGAAACTGCAGCTGCTAAATTCTCTGTAAACTTAGGGTACGAGCTTAGTGAAAATACTTCATTATATGGTAATGCCGCCTATGTTTACAAAGCGGTAAACAGTTTTGCAAATTATAGAACACCATACTGGAGAACAGTTGAAGATTTCCCTTATTTAGCAGATTTCTTTCCTGGAGACAACCCAAACAACCCTGGCGGATATGATGGGTATTTACCAACATTTGAAGGATTGTTAAGTGATTACAACGCAACAATAGGATTTAAATCAACAATCAATGATTGGAATGTTGATGCTAGTTTTACTACTGGTGGAAACTTACAGACTTATAAAGTAAACAACACACACAATAGAAACGTAGTTTATTCTCCATCAGTATTTATTGATGCTAATGGTAATGGTTCTGTTGATGATGGTGAAATTACAGAAGGTTCTGAACTCTATAGAGAGAATAGTCAACAGTCGTTTGATCCAGGTGGAACACGATTTTCACACAACGTAGGTAACATTGATATTTCAAGAATACTTTCAGACAAAGTTAGTATAGGTATTGGTGCTGAGTTTAGAACGGAAACCTTTGAAATAATAGAAGGTGAATTGGCTTCATACGATGGTGGTGGTGCAGATTCATTTGCTGGTGCCTCTCCTCAAAACTCAGGAAAATTCAATCGTTATAATATCGGTGGATATTTTAGTTTAGATTATGATGTATCTGATGCTTTCTTATTAAGCGGTACTATTAGAACAGAAAACTATTCGGATTTCGGAAACACTTTCATTTACAAGTTTAGTTCACGATATAAGTTTAGCGATGAGTTTACATTAAGAGGTTCTATTTCTTCAGGATTTAGAGCTCCTACCCTACACCAAATTTATACACAAAAAGCTCAGTATAGCTTTGTACCCGGTCAAGGTATTCAAGTTGGTGGTTTAATTAATAACGTATCTACACAAGCTAAACTTTTAGGTATTCCTCAATTAGATGCAGAAACATCAACAAACTTTACCGTTGGTTTTGGCGGAAAAATATCTAAATTCAGCTATACACTTGATTATTACAACATTGCTGTAAAAGACAGAATTGTTTTAGGTAATGAAATAGGTCCTAGTGGTGATGCTACAAATGCACTAGATGTCTTATTGGCAAATAACAATTTAAGTGATGTAAGTTTCTTTTCAAATGCAATTGATACAAAAACATCAGGTATTGATGTTGTATTGGCCTATAAAGGAATAGAAATAGGTGCTGGTAGTCTAGGGTTGAACCTTTCTGGTAACTATACCATACAGAATGAACTTGACGGACCAGTAAAGGATATCGACTTAGTGGCCAACTCCGGACAATCTGTTGTAAACCAAACGCAAGAAGCTCTTTTCTTTACATCAAGACCTAAGACTAAATGGATTTTAGGAGCTAATTATGATATAAACAAATTCGGATTTTCACTTAACAACACATTGTTTGGTAAAACAAGCTTCTTTCAACAAGGTTTAAGTACAGATGCTAATGGCAACTTTAACCTTGGTACAGAATTCGATCCTAAAGTTGTAACAGATTTAGGAGTAAACTATAGCGCTACGGATAAACTAACCATTGCTTTAAACATCAACAATCTATTTAATGTTTTACCTGAATGGAGCTTTGTTTCTCAAAATGCTGCAGGAGATGCTATTTTAGCAGATGCTGCACAAACCCAGAACCAATCTAACTTGATAACTTTCAACCAACGTTATTCTCAAATGACGTATGACGGTTACCACTTTAGCCAATTAGGAACCATGTTCAACTTATCTTTGAATTATAAGTTTTGATTTTGATTTAGTTTATTTAATAAAAAAGCTACCTATTGATTTAGGTAGCTTTTTTTATTTTATTAGAATTCAACTATTGAAATCCCTAAAAAGGAAATTAAAATTTATCTCTTACTTAGTATCTAAAATTTTACTGACCAGTTTATTCAGGGTGCATAAAACGCTGCTTAGCCAATAGCTCTTCTTCTGTTTCTTCATGATCATCATCTGGAACACAACAATCTACAGGGCAAACCGCTGCGCACTGAGGCTCTTCATGAAAGCCCATACACTCAGTACATTTATCCGGAGCTATATAATACACTTCATCGCTAATAGGCTCTTGCACTTCACCTGCATCGACCTCTTTACCATCGGGTAAAACAACATTACCCTCTAAAGACGTACCATCGCTATATCTCCATTCATCTGCTCCTTCATAAATTGCAGTGTTAGGGCATTCCGGTTCACAAGCCCCACAATTTATACATTCGTCTGTTATTATAATTGCCATAATTTCTTCTTCATTAAAATGCCCAAAAAACAACGGGCATGCTTATTTTTGCACAAAGGTAATCTCTACCAATCTAGTATACAAATATAATGACCCATAGCAACCTAACGATAGAAGCTTTTGTTAAACTTGGAAATTTTCTAAGAACATTTTGTGATTTAATAGAACAAAACACCCTTTCAAATCATTTAAATGACAAATGGATAAGTGCATTTAAATCGGAAGCTGAAAGAGCCCAACATTATAATGGCTGGTTTACAGAAGAAAACTGTATGTATGCTTTTAAAGAATGGGGCAATGCACTTACCAAAGAAAATATTGTAGAATGGCTGAGCAAATATGATTTAAGTGCCAATAGTGAAAAGGTTGTTGCATTAATATTAGCCGGTAATATACCTTTAGTCGGTTTTCATGACCTTTTATGTGTTTTAATTACTGGGAACAAAGCTTTGGTAAAATTATCGAGTAACGACCAAAAACTAATTCCACTACTTATCGATTACATAATAGATGTTGAGCCAACACTAAAAGAATCCGTAACCTTTACCAAAGAAAAATTAGATCATTATGATGCGGTAATTGCAACCGGAAGCAACAATACGGCACGCTACTTTGAATATTATTTTGGAAAAAAACCTAACATTATACGTAAAAACAGAAACTCCGTTGCTGTTTTAAGAGGTAACGAAACCGAAGAGGAGTTAATAGCCCTTGGTGAAGATATATTCAGGTATTTTGGATTAGGATGTAGAAGTGTTTCAAAAATTTATATTCCTAAAGATTACAATATCGACACTTTCTACAAAGCAATGTTCAAGCATAGCGATATCATAAATCATAATAAATATGCTAATAATTATGACTACAATAAAGCTGTATATTTAATGAGTGAGTTCAAGATTTTGGACAATGGATTTTTAATTCTAAAAGAAGAAGAAAGTTTTGGTTCACCAATAGCTTCATTATTTTTTGAGTATTATACTAATGAAGATTCCCTAAAAAACAAGCTTGACACAAATAAAGATAATTTACAGTGTATTGTAGCATCAGGCTTTAGTGAAGATGAAATTGCGTTTGGTAACACACAAAAACCTAAGTTAAACGACTATGCCGATGGTATAGATACTATTGAATTCTTGTTGAACACTTCCAAGAATTAAATACCGAATAGTTTATAAAAATCTTCAAAAAATCCTGACCTTTGCAATCTTAAATTACACACAAGATGAAAAAACATAATTTTAGTGCCGGTCCCTGTATATTACCAAAAGAAGTATTGTTAAAAGCTTCTGAATCTGTAATGGACTTTAATGGTTCTGGACTTTCACTTATTGAAATTTCACATAGAAGTAAAGATTTTGTTGCAGTAATGGAAAATGCAAGGTCATTGGCATTAGAACTGCTAGACCTAAAAGATAAAGGATATAAAGCATTGTTTCTTCAAGGTGGTGCAAGCATGGAGTTTTTAATGGTTGCCTATAACCTATTGGAAAAAAAAGCTGGTTATTTAAATACTGGTACATGGAGCGACAAAGCAATAAAAGAAGCCAAATTGTTTGGTGAAATTGTAGAGGTAGGATCATCTAAAGATGAAAGTTTCAAATATATTCCCAAAGGCTATTCTGTACCTTCAGGGTTAGATTATTTACATATTACATCGAACAATACCATTTTTGGTACTCAGTTCAAAAAATTCCCAAAGACGGATTGTCCTCTTGTTTGCGATATGAGTTCTGATATCTTCTCAAGAAGTTTAGACTTTTCTCAATTTGACCTTATTTATGCAGGTGCTCAAAAAAATATGGGCCCTGCAGGTACTACTTTAGTTGTAGTAAAAGAAGATATTTTAGGTCAAGTATCTAGAAAAATCCCTTCAATGCTAGACTACCAAGTACATATAGCAAAAGATAGCATGTTCAATACACCTCCTGTATTTGCGGTATATACTTCTATGCTTACATTAGAATGGTTAAAAAATCTTGGTGGTATTGCTGCCATAGAAGAGGTAAATGAAAAAAAGGCAAGATTACTATATTCTGAAATCGATTTAAATCCGGTTTTTGAAGGCTTTGCCAATGTGGAAGATCGTTCTTTAATGAACGCTACATTCAACCTAACCGATGAGGCCTTAAAAACTACTTTTGACGATATGTTAAAAGAGGCTGGCATAAACGGTTTAAACGGACACCGTTCAGTTGGTGGTTACAGAGCAAGTATGTATAACGCATTATCGTTGGACAGTGTTGGCGTATTGGTTGATGTCATGAGCGAAATGGAACGAAAAGGATAATTGTTGCGATCCATTCTGAACACAACAATAAAATTTTAGGAAAACAAATGAAGATATTAGCTAATGACGGTATTTCTCAAAATGGTATCACCACTTTAGAGAAAGCTGGGTTTAACGTATTGACAACCACTGTTGCGCAAGAACAGTTGGTCAATTATATCAACGAGAACAAAATTGATGCATTATTGGTACGTAGTGCTACCAAAGTAAGAAAAGATTTAATAGACGCCTGCCCTACCCTAAAATTAATAGGCAGAGGTGGTGTTGGTATGGATAATATTGATGTTGCTCATGCAAAATCCAAAGGCATACACATTATCAATACACCGGCTGCATCATCAGAATCTGTAGCAGAATTGGTATTTGCCCACCTTTTTGGTGGTGCACGTTTTTTATATGACGCCAATAGAAATATGCCTTTAGAAGGCGATAGTAATTTTAAAGGTTTAAAAAAATCCTATTCAAAAGGTACCGAATTAAGAGGCAAAACCCTTGGTATCTTCGGATTTGGAAATATTGGACAAGCAACCGCTAAACTAGCTATAGGTGCAGGGATGAAGGTTGTTTATTGTGATCCCGATGTTGAAGAAGCTAAAATCGACCTTGATTTTTTTGACGGTCAAAAAGTGTCTTTTAGTTTAACCAATACAAGTAAAGATGATTTACTTAAAAATGCCGATTACATTTCATTGCATATACCTGGTCAAGACAACTACGTTCTAGGAAAATCGGAATTTTCCAAAATGAAGAAAGGTGTTGGTATTGTAAATGCGGCCAGAGGTGGAGTTCTAGATGAAGTTGCTTTAATCGATGCGTTGGAAAACGGTACAGTTGCATTTGCGGGTTTAGATGTATATGAATCTGAACCAAAGCCAGAGATTAAAATTTTAATGCACTCAAGCATATCTTTATCTCCGCATATTGGGGCTGCAACCTTAGAAGCCCAAGAGAGAATAGGTGAAGAATTGGCAGAGCAAATTATTACTTTGCTAAATTAGGCGCTCAATAGCATAATTTATTGACTCTTTTTCGTATTTTACGGCATAAACATTAAATTAACTATTACAATGGCAGGATTATTAGATTTATTAAATAGCCCAATGGGGCAACAATTAATTAGCGGTGTAGCTGGTCAAACCAACCAACCTGAAGACAAAACCGCTAATGTACTCAGTATGGCTATGCCATTAATACTTGGTGCAATGAAAAAAAATGTCTCTACACCAGAAGGTGCTCAAGGCTTAATGAGTGCATTGTCGAGCAACCATAGTGGTGGTATATTAGATAACCTAGGAGGTTTGTTCAGCGGTGGCGTAGATGAAAGTGTAATGAACGACGGTGCCGGTATTTTAGGTCACGTTTTCGGAAGTAAACAACCACAGGTTGAAAGTGCCTTAAGTGCAAAGTCTGGTTTAGATTCAGGATCAGTTGCTCAAATTCTAAAAATTGCAGCTCCTATCGTAATGGGCTTTTTAGGTAAGCAAACAGCACAAAGTAATGTAAGTGATGGTACAGGTATGAATGCTCTTTTAGGTAGTATGCTTGGTGGTCAACCACAAGAAAACCAGAGTTTGATTACTTCATTATTAGATGCCGATGGCGACGGAAGCATTTTAGATGATGTTGCAGGTATGGTTATGGGAAGCAACAAAAAACAAGGTGGTCTAGGAGGTCTTTTAGGAGGTCTTTTTGGGAAATAACACCTAAACCTTTTATATCTAAGCCGCTTGTAAAAACAAGCGGCTTTTTTTGTATCTTAAATTCTATGAAAAAGAAGAGTTTTAAAGTTACATACATTGTCTTGGCAGGTATTTGTTTTGCTTTACTTTTAAATTGCGGTACAAGCAACAAGTCATTGTCCATCACAGAAGATGAAAAAGAGGTTTTCAATCAAGTAGAAGGAGATACCGTTTCAATTGCAAGTGATAAAACAGAATATGAGATAATAATCATAGAACCTGGTTTTAATATTTGGCTTGCATCAATAGCCAAACCAGAAGGTTATTACTCGCAAAGTTTCTTAGAAAACAGAAACCAAATAATGGTACTGGAATGGAACCAAAGAGTGCTACAGCCATCACGCTACAATCCTAATCTATATGAAATGCAAATAGACTATTCTAGGCAAATAGATTATGGCTACGAGGTAAACTACAAGTTATATAATTATTTTATTTACTTCCAAAGAAAATACAATCAGCGTTTAGGTCCTTTTATACCACGTATATAAAAAGTATATTTGACCCTTTTAATAGAAGTCATGCAGAAATTAAAGGAACGCTGGGGAATCACCAGTAATTTTCAATTAATCATCATATTTGTTGTATTTGCTATTACGGGATCTTCATCTGTATATGTAGCTAAACCTTTTTTAAACTTAATTGGTCTTCAACAAGAAAATTTTTCTGAAGCTTGGTGGGGAGGTCCATTGTACTGGACATTACGAATTTTATTAATTTTCCCTTTCTATCAAGTATTATTGATAATTTATGGATGGTTATTTGGGCAATTTAATTTCTTCTGGGCTTTTGAGAAGAAAATGTTGAAGAGAATTGGACTTGGATTTTTATTCTAACACACCTCTGTTTGGTTTTCTTTAACATACAGTTCTTCATCTTTTAGTACTTTAGCGAAGTGAAGAATTCAATATTTACATATTTTTCTGTATTCACGTTGTTTTGCCTTATGCTAATTAAGGTAACCTCTTTTCATGTCTATACGCATCAAGATAATACTGCAGACACCATTGAAAACTGTAGTATCTGTGATTTGGCTGTTCAAAATCAAAATTCTGAATTTACTTTTGTAGCCATTTTATTGTTCGTATTTGCTTCGGCACTTATCATTACCGAAAAAAAACTGATACCTTTTTTAACAAAGGTAACTTCTACTTATTTTAGGTATTCAACTTTTGGTCGCCCCCCACCCTTCCTGGCTTAGTATCCATTCCAATTTATTCTATCGGTTTTCTTATTAAATCCGATTTTAAACTGCGCTAAACTTATATAATGAAGTATTATTTATATGTTTTCGCAATCTTTTGTAGCACGTTGATATATGCTCAAGATTGCAATTCAATATTATTAGGAGAAATAGTTGATTTCCATGACAACAGTCCGTTGAGTGGTGCTACCATTAATATTACCGGTAAAGACTATACAGCTACATCAAAAGAGAATGGCAAGTTCAGCATTAAGCAACTTTGCGATGGTATTATAGAGCTTGAAATTTCGCATCCGGAGTGTACTACCAAATTTGTGACATTGACCATAAATGGGGACACGTATTCAGAGATACGATTAGAGCACCACTTGGAAGAACTAAAAGAAGTTAAGGTTGTTGGTGATGTTCCAAAAAACACCAACTCGGGACAAGAAAATATTTTATCGGTAAAAGACATAGAACAAAACAGTGGTAAAAGTTTAGGGGACGCTTTAAAAAAGATTGCCGGAGTTTCTACCTTAAATACCGGAGGCAATATTGTTAAACCGGTAATACAAGGATTAAATGGTAGTAGAATCTTAATACTGAACAACAATGTTCGTATGCAGGATATGGAGTGGGGAGAAGAACACGCCCCAAATGTAGACGTTAATGCAAATCAAAACATTAGCGTTATTAAAGGTGCTGCAGCTATTGAATATGGCGGTGATGCCATTGGTGGTGTTATCGTACTTGAGCCACTACCAATTGTAAGAACGGACTCCTTATTTGGTAAAACACAACTTAATCTTGCGTCAAACGGTCGTGGGGGAAATATAACATCAACATTGACCAAATCATATAAATCTGGGCTTTACATAAAAGGTCAGGGTTCATATAAAAGACTGGGAGATTTAGAAGCACCAGATTACATATTATCAAATACAGGTATAAAAGAAAGCGGAGCTTCATTAAGTATTGGAAAGCGCGATTTTATACAGGGTTGGGAAGGTTATTATTCCTATTTCAATTCAGAAATTGGCATTTTAAGAGCCTCGCATATTGGTAATATAGATGATTTAATTACAGCTATTAATAGTGATGTGCCTAGTGTTGTCAATGATTTTACTTATGATATAGACCAACCGTACCAAGAAGTTACCCACCATTTAGGAAAATTAAGTTATTACCGAAGATTTGAAGGTTTTGGTAAATGGACCACACAGTATGATTTTCAACAAAATAGAAGATTTGAATACGATGTTCGTGTAGGCGATGATGCCGATAAAGCTTCATTAGACCTTAAGCTAACCACACATTCTATTTTAACCAATATTAAATTCGATGCAAAACAAGGCTTGGATTTTAAGGTTGGAGCGTTAGGTAGATATCAAACAAACTTCGCAAATCCTGATACCGGTGTAAGGAGACTTATTCCTGATTATGACAAATACGACTTTGGTCTCTTTGCCATAGGTAGCTATGAGCTTAATAATGAATGGACCTTAGATGCAGGAGCGCGATACGACTTTAGCAGAATAGATGCTAAGAAATTTTACAGAACCTCTAGATGGGAAGAACGCGGGTATGATGTAGACTTCTCCGATATTATTCTTGAAGACCTAGGCACTCAGTTACTTACCAATCCTGTTTTTGATTACCATAACTTTTCCGGCACATTAGGTTTTCACTACGAAATTAATGGCAAAGATCATTTACGCTTTAACTATGCATACGCACAAAGGGCTCCAAACCCTTCAGAATTATTTAGTGACGGCCTGCACCATTCTGCTGCACGTATCGAATTGGGCGATTTAAGAATAAAGAGCGAAACATCTTCTAAATTTTCTGCATCATTAGAAAGAAATACCAATAAATGGGGCTATACGGTCGCTCCCTTTTTAAATTGTATTAATGATTTTATACTGGTTGAACCAACTGGTGTAGAATTCACGATTAGAGGAGCTTTCCCGGTATGGTCTTATAGACAGACCGATGCCGTTTTATTAGGTGTAGATGCTTCATTATACAATAATTGGTCGTCTAGTATTAGAACAGATCACAAGTTTGCTTGGGTAAGAGGTACAGATACGGAAACGGACACTCCGTTAATCCATATACCAGCAGCTAATTTCACAAACAGCATTTCATATACCAACCCTAGGTGGAACAACTTTCTAATTAGTTTAGAAAGCCAGTATGTATTTGAACAAACCAGATACCCAGAGAACATTGAGGTTTATTCCCCAGAGCAACAAGAAAATGTAATCTTGGACATCAACACTCCGCCAGATGCTTATCACCTATTGGCGTTAAATACCGAAGCATCATTCACATTAAAGAACAAAAATGATTTAACAATTGGTTTAAGTACAACCAATTTACTGAATACAAATTATCGTGATTACTTAAATCGCCAACGATACTTTGCAGACGATTTGGGCAGAAATATTAATCTGCGCCTAATTTTTAACTATTAATACTAACGATTACTAACAAATGAAAACAAGTACAACTATGAAAAGAAACAAAACCTTAAAAACAGTTTTAGCATTAAGTTTAATGGCCACGGTAATGACATCATGTTCTAGTGATGACGATACACCAGAAGTAGTAAACGAAGAAGAAATTATTACTACTATGACGGTAACGTTAACAAACGCAGATGGTACCGCTACGCTGCAATCTCAAGATTTGGATGGTGACGGACCAGATGCACCAGTAGTAACTGCAGACAATTTAACCGCTAACACAACCTATACAGGAAGTATTGTTTTATTGAACGAAACTGAAACTCCAGCTGAAGACATTACCGAAGAGGTAGAAGAAGAAGCTGACGAGCACCAGTTTTTCTTTGGACTAACAGGCTCTCTTTCAGAGGTAACTTATTCTGATGAAGATGGTGATGGAAATCCAGTAGGTATTGAATTTGAATTGACAACAGGTGATGCAGGTACTGGTACCATTACAATTACATTGCGTCATGAGCCAACCAAGCCAAATAACGGTACTTTAGCTGACGCTGGTGGAGAAACCGACATTGCTCAAACTTTTACTGTAACAGTAGAATAAAAAACATATTGTTAAAAAAACCTTTGAATTAAATTCAAAGGCTTTTTTATTTTTATTCCTCAAGTTGATACCACTCAATATCTGTGAGTACCGCTCTCCTACCCACTTTCTTAGGCGGATAATTAGTTACTAAATAATTGATGATAACAGCTTCATTCTCTCCCAAATCCCACAAGTTTTGAGTTTCTTGCATCCATTTAATGGTCGATTTCCAGCGTTCTTCGTTCATTCGGTTCTGCATTACCAACTTGGCAGAATGACAGTTGGTACAGTTTTGAACGGTAACCATCATTCCTGGGGCATCAATAAATCCGGTACGAACATGAATTCCATTTTCTATTTTATCGTAATCGTCCTCATCAGGAACACTTACCAGCTCGGTTTGTGGTACATCCGTTTTAAAAGCGGACATACCTGGATCCACAATTAAATACACTAGTATAATTGCACCAATACCAATAACGGCACAAGCTAATATTGTCTTTCTATATAATTCCTGAAAATCGCGTTTTAGCTTATCATGATTCTGCTTTTTCATCTATGCGATTTTTACGGCTATCCTATGACAGGCATTGTTCAAATACCCTTTAGGGTTCCACCCGGGTAATAACATAGGTTGACTAACCCCATTAGAATCCGTAGCTTTTGCCCAAACTTCATAATATCCTTCTTGAGGAAATGAAACTGCTGCAGAAAAATGCTGCCAAGCTAAACGATTAGCCGGTTTTTCTAAAATACACGATGACCAAGTAGCGCCAAAATCTATGGAATATTCCATTTTTGCAACTTCAAGTTCACCTGCCCATGCATGCCCTCTAATATTTAATTTCTTTCCTTTAGACAAGGTAGCCCCAGTTTTAGGATAAGTAATTAACGATTTTACGGGCATAGACTCAATAATGCACATATCTTCATCTGCTACCTTTTCACCCGGTGCCACCGGTTTACAAGGCACTCGATAAGCCGTACCTGTCATTTTAGTGCCATCATGAACTATATTTCTTATACTGATACGTTGCAACCATTTTCCAGAAACCGAAGCTGGCCAACCACCGGCAATTACCCGTAACGGATAACCGTGGGCTAATGGTATGTCCTCTCCGTTCATTTTAAAAGCCAATATAGTTTCATCTTGCAATGCTTTAGACATAGGTGCACCCCTAGAAATTGGTTCCTTTGTTGGGTCTCTACTCAAATGCACATCTGCAGCGTGATAACCAAAGTAAACGGCATCGTCCTTGATACCAACATCTTCTAAAACATCACGTAATCTAATACCTGTCCAGCTTGCACAATATACAGCTCCTATAGTCCATTGATTTCCTTTCGCCGGTGGATCGAATTCACTTCTACCATTACCACCACATTCTAATGTCAATTGATAGGTATGGTGCTTAAATTTTGATTTTAATTCGGAAAGGGAATATGTTTTTTCCTGCTTAACAGATTCGCCATCAATGGTAAGCGTCCAATTCTCTACATCTATATTTTCAGGAATGAGTCCGTTGTTACGAACAAAAATGGACTTATTGGGAGTCACTTTATCATCTAATAAATGAGCTTGTGCCTCAATATTCCATGGTTTGTCATTTAGAACAACCATATCTTTGTCCTTATTGAATAATTTAAATGGATCGGAATCTTGTAAAGCTACGGGTGTGTAGCCTTCGGGCATTAACTCTTTAAAAACAATCTCTACTCCTAGTAAGGCGGCCAAACCACCTAAACTAGATTTTGCAACAAAACTTCTTCTCTTCAAAATGCGTAATATTTGAGCTAAAGTTAAAGAATATTTGCAATAAATGTTTCTTTTACACTTCTATTGTTCTGCCTTTTTTAGATCCACTTAATACATAGGTATATAACCACATTAAAGTAAAAGAAGGTATTAAATCGAAGCCTGGTACAATTTCTTCTATAAAGGTAAATACACCAGCTGCCTGCCCGATCTTACCCTTGTACATACGCGTCATTAACCAAGCGGATAACGGTGCCCATACTATATCGGAAAACTCACCTACAAAAGGTATTGCAAATGATAGCATACCTATACCATCAAAAAGCAACCCCAAAAAGAGTTGCTTATATTTTTTATCTTTTAAAATTGACATATTGAAAAATTAGTTATTCTAATTAAAGAATGCAACAAAGATGCCAAATTTTATATATTATTTGAGGTGAAGTTTACGTCTTATCAAGAAAGTTTAGCGCTTATTAATTTTAAGAATTCATTTCTAGTTTCAATTTTCTCAAACTGACCTCTAAATCCTGAAGTTGTAGTTACCGAATTTTGTTTTTGTACACCACGCATCATCATACACATGTGCGAAGCCTCTATAACAACTGCGACACCTTTTGGTTTCAATGTATTGTTTATACACTCCAATATATCATGTGTTAATCTTTCTTGCACTTGTAACCTTCTAGCGAAAACATCCACTACCCTCGGTATTTTACTTAAACCAACAATATGGCCATTAGGTATATAGGCAATATGTGCCTTTCCAAAAAATGGTAACATATGGTGCTCGCAAAGAGAATATAATTCTATATCCTTAATGATGACCATATCATCATAATCTTCTTTGAACATAGCCCCTTTTAAAATTTCAACAGCATCTTGCTTGTACCCTTGCGTTAAGAACAACATTGCCTTTGCTGCACGTTCCGGTGTTTTCACTAACCCTTCCCTTGCTACATCTTCACCAATTTCATCAATTATAGATGAGTATCTACTTTTTACTTCATCGGTAATTTCAAGATTATATTCTTCTAAATTTCTATACGGGGACATGTTATTAATTTTATGTTTAACCTAATTAAGTTTAGGTTGAACAAATTTAGCGTTTTCTTTCATCAACAAACGTAAAAATATCATAAATAGTTCACATTGCTGTATAGTCATAAATAATCGATCAGAATCAAATTAAGGAGAAGTAATCCTCGATTTCTATTTTTAGCAAGCTCCTTTTTCATTAATTTTGAATTTCAACATACTAGAACATTAAACACAACCTTACTTATGATCAAAGCTTCTAACATTCATAAATATTACGGAGACTTAGAGGTATTAAAAGGAGTTGACCTCCACATAAAGAAAGGTGAAATAGTTTCTATTGTTGGTGCGTCTGGTGCCGGTAAAACTACCTTATTGCAAATACTGGGAACTTTAGATGTACAATCGAACAGGAAAGATAGCACGTTACTGATCAATAACATTGAAACCACAAATCTTAACGATAAGGATTTGGCAAAATTCAGAAATGAACATATCGGCTTCATTTTTCAGTTTCATCAGTTATTACCTGAGTTTACGGCAATTGAAAATGTTTGTCTACCTGCCTTTATAAAAAAAACGCCAAAAGCCAAGGCAGAAGTTAGAGCCAAAGAACTTTTGGACTTCTTAGGACTATCTCATAGGTATGACCATAAACCTTCAGAACTATCAGGTGGTGAACAGCAACGAGTAGCTGTAGCCCGTGCTTTGATTAACAATCCTTCTATAATTTTTGCAGATGAACCTAGTGGGAATCTAGACTCAGAAAGCGCAGATAATCTTCACAAACTATTTTTTGAATTAAGGGAGAAGTTTGGACAAACCTTTGTTATTGTTACCCACAACGCTGAATTAGCCGAAATGGCAGATCGTAAATTAACTATGGTAGACGGCAAAATAGTGGACAAAGAAATTATTATAGCATAACCAAAACCCGGATGCTTCAAGAACTACTTTTATTTATAAAACAACCGGTCTATGAGCAGGATAACGATAGTTCTATATCTCAAAAATTTCGGATACTTTTCAAACTTTTAATTATAGCATTATGCGCCAGTATTCTGTTATTAATGTTAGCAGGAGTTCTTGAAAGTGTATTGCAGCTTGAGATGGGCAAACATGCTATGGATGATTTATTTGACAATTACTCTGTCGTACTAATTTTCTTCTTAGCGGTAATCGTAGCACCATTTTTTGAAGAATTACTATTTAGGGGTCCTCTTATCTTTTTTAAAGATTCTAATTATTTTAAACCTATTTTCTACCTGTTCACCATTGCCTTTGGTTTTATGCATATCAGTAATTTTGAAATGTCTACACAGGTGTTGTTGTTCTCTCCATTATTGGTAGCCCCTCAAATAAGCGTAGGCTTTTTATTAGGGTACATAAGGGTGAAATTTGGGTTGATATGGTCAATGGCTTTACATGCCATTTATAATATGGTTCTGGTTGTTCCCGTACTAGTTATGCAACTGTTAGATATTTCTATTGAATGACGAAAAGTGAATTAAAAGTATTTTTAGATGAAAAGGTTGTAGAATATAACAATCCTGAATTTTTAGAAACAGACCCCATTCAAATACCACATCTCTTTACCCAGAAAGAAGATATCGAAATCAGTGGCTTTTTAACGGCAACCATAGCTTGGGGAAATAGAAAGAGCATCATCAATAATTCTCATAAGTTGATGGAAAAGATGGGTCAGAGTCCGTATGACTTTGTTCTCAACCATACCGATGATGATTTAGAAAATTTATCGGGATTTGTTCATAGAACATTCAATGAAATAGATTTAAGGTATTTTATACGGAGTCTAAAAAACATTTACAGTAAGCACAACGGACTGGAAGGTATTTTCACAACGCATCAAGACAAAAATTCTCTTCAGCCCACCATTTCCATATTCAAGAAAATATTTTTTGAATTACCGTATGAGCAACGTACAACAAAACATGTTTCAGATCCATTAAAAGGTTCTGCAGCCAAAAGAATAAACATGTTTTTACGCTGGATGGTTAGAGATGCCGCTACCAATGTAGATTTTGGTATATGGAAAGATATTTCTGCCTCAAAATTATCTTGTCCATTAGACGTTCATTCGGGCAATGTAGCTAGAAAATTAGGATTGCTAAAGCGGAAACAAAATGATGCAAAGGCATTAGCTGAACTAGATAAAAACCTTAGAAAACTGGACCCATTGGATCCAGTTAAATATGATTTTGCACTCTTTGGTTTAGGTGTGTTCGAGAAATTCTAGTTTACGGCTTCTTTTTCAAATCTTTTATCGGTCAGTGTTTTCATAAAAGCAATAATTGCCTTTGATTCTGTAGTAGTTAGATGTAAAGAATCTGGAGGTAATGTTTGGTAAGGTACATCTAAGCCCATACCTTGACCACCGCCAACATTATAGAATTCAACAACTTCTTCTAATGTTTTGTACACCCCGTTGTGCATATATGGTCCTGTTAAATCAACATTACGTACCGTTGATGTTTTAAAGAAATGCTTCTTCTCCTCTACTTCGTAAGGGTAATACTGCCCCCAATCATCATCTAACACAGGATTCTCAAAACTTGCGTTTTTAGGTACTCCAAGATTTTCAAATTCGCTCTCCATATATTTTGGTGGAACGGTACCGTTAAAAGCCGGCGGAAAATGACAAGTGGCACACGCAGCTTTACCCATAAAAAGATTAAAACCGGTAATCTCTTCGGTAGTCATGGTTTCTTCAAGATTGTTCATGTTTCTATCGAATTTAGAATCGAACGGAGCTAAACTTCTTATATATGTTGCAATAGCATTACGTACGTTCATATCGGTAATTTTGCCGTCGTAAAGAGAATCAAATTGAACTTGATATGCTGATTTTTCTTGAATTTTTTCTTCTAATTGTTCCAAATCAATATGAAACTCATTTTTATTATTGGTAACTCCAACAATTTGATCTTCAAGTCCATCTGCCCTACCATCATAAAACAAAGAACGTTGGTAAACTGCATAAGTTAATGTAGGAGAATTACGTTGTAAATCTTGTCCGTTAATTCCCTTGGCTATTTTATGACCGTCAGTAAATGCTTTTTCCGCAATATGGCAAGTCGCACAACTTATGGTACCAGAGCCGGATAAATCTTTATCATTGAACAGCTGTCTACCTAGCTCAATTCTTTCTTTTGTAATATCTGGTGCTCTTTGGGTAGAGAACATTTTCATATTAAAGAAATTTTTATCGAATAAACTAGTTACTTTAGGATCTAACGCACGAGATTCACTTAATTTAATATTCCAATCTTGCGCGGTTTTAGCCACTAAGTCCAATTGATAATTAGTGTGAAATTTTATGAAAGAATAGCGGTCAAATTCATCAAAATTTCCATTTTTAAGTACATTAATGGTAGCAGCAATTTCATCTTCCCATTGATTGTACAATTTTTTATCAGCAAAAGCATCTTTGTAGATAGCTAATACATTTTGTAAGGTTTCGTAATTATAAATGGCTTCGTTTAGTGAGTTAGCTAACTTGGGCGAGTCAAACCCAGTTATACCTTTTGTAGCGATATTTACAATAGCATCGCGAATCATTTTTAGGTGATGCCTATCTCTTTGAGTGATGAGTATGTGATTTTTTCGAACAAATGGAATTCTAATCTTTAAATACTCCAATACCCTATTTAATTCTTCATTTGAAAACCCTTCTTCATCATATAACAACTCTTCTAAAACTTGAAAACTCTTCGGTTTAAGGATTTTAATATCTTGATGGTCATCAATTTCTACTTTTAGCAAATTGGGCGCATTCATTGAAATATAATTCTCGTAATCATATGCAATTAGCATTGGTTCTACTCTTTTATACCATTTTCTGCTTTTTAAAAATAGTTCCTGATTTTTTGAAAGTGAATTCAGCGTATCTATTTGTTGCATATAATGGGCAGTGCTATCAAGGGCTGTAAAATATTGTTCACGAATAGCATCGTTAAACATTGATTGATCATCTGTGTTTATAGCCAACAACGATTTGGTTTCTTGATTTTTACAAGAAAGAAAAAAACTAACCAACCCAACAAAAATCCATTTATAATGCAATACTCTCATGTTATTTTTTAAAAATTATTTTGAATAGAAAAAGGTTCCCAGTTAAGGGAACCTTTAAATTTGGTATAATTATATCACTTATCTAGGCAAACCGGTCAATGTAAATAAAACGGAACCTTCTAAAGATGCACTACCTTCACTAATAGCGGTTGGATCTACAAATTTAAGTCCGTCAGCTCTTACTGCAGTTTCAGGAGTTGTACCATAATTCCAACCATGAACTTGAGCACCACCAATGAATGTTGGCTCAGAAGCACCGATAATATCAGTTACATCAATCAAACCTGTAATTTCCCACATGCTATCGGTATTACCAATACCAACACTTGCCGCATACGTTTGGTCACATTCCATAACTTCAACAAAATCACCAGTGTTCAAATCCAATTGCCATAGTTTAGCAAAACCTGTAATATCTGAATTCAAATCGGCATAACCATTTGGATCTTCTTGAACGTAAGCATAGTTTTCAGTTACTAAAATATTATCGGGTGAATGCATACCATCACCTTTACCGTTTTCTAAATCACCGTCAACAACAACAGTTAATTTAGCAGGTGCCGTTGGGTCTTCAGAATCAAGAACAAGCTTGTAAACACGTCCAAAACCTGTACCTCTTAAGTTTAGATCTGGATTATCTCCACGAATTCTTCCTGTTGCATTAAAGTAAACTTCTCTTTGAGCTTCGGCGGCACCTCTTCTCCAATCTATATCTTCAATTCTTTGAAAACCAATAGCTCCTAAGTCAATAGCTTCTTGATTTAATTCGTCTATGGTTCTTTCGGTAACTTCTACCCATTCTACGTCATACTCAATATCTTGAGCCATACCCATTTCAAATAACTGACCACCTTCACCAGGAGCAGATTCTACAGGGTTAGTACCTCTCAATACATATAGTTTACCACCATAAAGATCACCTCTTTGACCTACATACATTCCAAAATGAGCTTGAGGATATGTATTGTCACTATGATCATCTCCCATAAAAATTACAGTTTGCGATGCATAAGCATCCTTACCGATAACCACGGCATTCTCAGTAGACCACTCTCCAAGCGCAGGAAGTCTTTCTACCTCTACTCTATCTTCTTTAGCTCTAAAAGGATTTACTTTAAACACCCCTTTAGCGTTACCGCCCCATTCTCCACCAGATAGGTAAAGCGGACCAAAGCCATGCTCTTCAACAGTAATCGAAGAACCAGAACACATAGCCGTAAAAGCAGTAGCAGTAGAATTTACAATGTAATCTCCTTGTAAAGGTTGCAGTTCTGAATTCAACATAATTCGAGCGATTGAGTAATCTGCTTCTAAATTGTTGATCAAAGCATAGTTACCATTTTCAGCAGGGTAAAGTGCAGCGCCATCCATATAAGAACCATATACAAATGTAGAATCAGATTCTAAAATATCTGCAGAAGACATGATCATGTTCAATTCAGCAGAACCGCTAAACGCACCTTTTAATTCAAATAGCTCATTAGGTGTTACTGAGCTTGTTAATGGAATAGATTCTTCTAAAGTGAAATCTTGTCCGTCCGCACCATCGGCACCATCGGCTCCGTCAGCGCCATCGGCACCGTCAGCACCATCAACGCCGTCAATACCATCTGCACCATCCACACCATCTTCTCCGTCACAGCTCATTACAGCTAATCCTAAACAAGAAAGGAAAAGGGCTTTAAATAGTAAATTTTTCGATTTTTTCATTATCAATATAGTTTTTAGGTTATGAATTCCAAAACTATACAGACAACCTTTTCCTAACGTATTCTAAAAATTAGTAATGAATAAACTAAACTTTATGTTAATGTTAACATGTAAATTTAACTTGAAATCGAGGTGATCAAAACTTGAAATAAAGTTTAATTAGCAACTTAAACATTTAAAAATAAACATGTTAAGACACAATACCCATATTACCCAAAGATAATAATTGCTCTTTACCACCTTCGTCTATAGATTTATAAATAGCCTCAACAATAATCATATCTCTTTTCCCCATTTCACCTGGAGCTACGTTTTTGGTCCCCATAAGAATATGTTTTGCAAAATCGTCCATCTGTAGTGCTTGCTGCTTTTTATGAGGAAATTTTAAGATATCACCATTAGATGTGGTACCGCTAATTGGTCCGTAGCTATGTGCAGGATCAAGTTCGAACCAGCCTTTACTGCAATGACATTTTAAACGATTACCGTTGGCATTGTGCGATGTCATCATATGTGCAACTGCTCCGTTTGCAAATTTAAATTGAGCCGTAATGGTTTCGTCGGTATCTTTAAAATACTCTGGTCTTGTACTAAACTCTTGTGCAGAAACAGCGATAGGATTTTGCCCAGTACCATATATACTCGTCTGAATTGAATACACACCCATGTTCATCAATGCACCACCACCAGAAAGCGACTTATCTAATCGCCATTGATCTGGGTTACCTTTAGATATATAACCAGCATCTGAGGAAACGAACTTTACATCACCAAAAGTTTTTTCCCTTACATATTTTTTAACCTCATTCGTATATGGGTCACTTTGCATTCTATACCCCACTGCCAATTTAACGTTGTTTTCGTTACAAGCATTTATAATGGCATCACATTCCGCAACACTAATAGCCATCGGTTTTTCGCAGATAACATGCTTACCGGCTTTTGCGGCACGAATGCAAAAATCTGCATGCATACTATTAGGTAATACTACATATATGATATCTATACTATCATTATCTGCGATAGTGTCGAAATTATCATAATTATAAACGTTCTTCTTTGGTATATTATATTTCTCTTGCCATATAGCCTCTTTGCTTTTAGTTCCTGTTACAATTCCTGCCAAATAACAATGCACTGTTTCTTGTAAGGAAGGAGCTAATTGATACGTACTATAACTCCCTAAACCTACCAAAGCTATACCTAACTTTTTATCGTTTTTGTTTACAGAAAGGGCATTCGCTAACGGCATGTTAGCAAATAACGCCGAACCTAATAAACCTTTACCGGCCAAACCATTAAATGAACGTCTTGTAAGCTGCTTCATGAGTGTTATTTATATGATGTAGAAAATTAAAAAAATATAATGTAACCCCATAATGTAATATACAGTATTAACATTATAATTTCAATCAAAAAAAATTGAACATTTCTATTTTAAAACTATCCTAATTAACGATTTGATATTAAAAAACGAATCGATCAAAACAGTAATTAAGATCGCACAATTATTCTTATTTTCGTTTGACAACAGAACCTTATCAAACCATGAAAAAACTTCTACAATTCACAATTTGTATGGCAGCCACCGTTGCCATTGGCCAGTCTAGGGAATTACCCATAGATACCGTAATTACTACACAGCATAATGCCACAATTAACGGCGCAAGCTTCTCCTATACCGCCCAAACCGGAACACAACCCGTCTGGGATGAGAATGCAAAACCCATAGCTTCGTTACATTACACGTATTATACCCGTAACAATATTAAGGACCGCACCGCTAGACCTTTATTGATCTCTTTTAATGGCGGACCCGGATCTGGTTCCGTTTGGATGCATTTGGCATATACAGGCCCAAAAGTTTTAAAGATTGATGATGAAGGCTACCCCATTCAACCATATGGTGTAAGTGAAAATCCCTATTCTGTATTGGACATTGCCGATATAGTTTATGTGAATCCTGTAAACACCGGTTATAGCAGAACCATACCAGCTAGTGGAAAAGAGGTAGACAGGGATAAATTCTTTGGCATCAATGCAGATATTAAGTACTTGGCAGAATGGTTGAACACCTTCGTAACCAGAAAAAACAGATGGCGATCACCCAAATATATTATTGGAGAAAGTTATGGAGGAACACGTGTTATGGGTCTTTCGTTAGCTCTTCAAAACCAACAATGGATGTACCTAAACGGCGTAATAATGGTTTCACCGGCAGACTATAAAGTAATACGAAATTCAGGTCCGGTTGCCGAAGCAATGAATTTGCCTTATTACACGGCCGCTGCATGGCATCATAAAGCTTTACCACCTGCATTACAAAGCAAAGATCTTTTGGAAATTTTACCGGAATCAGAAGCGTACACCATTGATAACTTGGTACCTGCCTTAGCAAAAGGAGGATTTTTGGATGCTGCCGAAAAAGAAGCCGTTGCAGATAAAATGGCCTATTATTCAGGATTGAATAAAAAGGATATTCTTGACCATAACTTATCTGTACCTACATCTTTCTTTTGGAAAAGTTTATTAAAGGATAAAAGTGGCCATACCGTAGGACGTTTAGATTCTAGATATTTAGGTATAGACAAGCAATTGGCCGGTACAAGACCCGACTATAATTCTGAATTGACATCATGGCTACATAGTTTTACCCCAGCAATCAATTATTATTTACAAGAAGAACTAAATTTTAAGACCGATGTTAAATATAACATGTTCGGGCCAGTTCACCCTTGGAACAATGACGATGATAATACCAGAGATGATCTAAGACAAGCCATGGCTCAAAACCCATATTTAAATGTATTGGTACAATCTGGGTATTATGATGGCGCTACCACCTATTTCAATGCAAAATATACCATGTGGCAAGTAGATCCAAGTGGTCGTATGAAAGATAGATTCAGTTTTAAAGGCTACCGTTCAGGACATATGATGTACTTAAGAAGAGAAGATTTAAAAACCGCAAACGACGATATCCGCGATTTTATAAAACGTACTATTGCAACAGGAAAAAGTGCAAAATATTAGATAGTTATTACTTTTCTAAAACAGTAGTAGATATTCCCAATACAAGCAATGAGTTAATTTCCATTGTTTCTATTGGGATTATTTTTTGATATCGAAATTCTGCAGTCTTAATTGCATCCCTAAACAGCTGCTCTCTTTTACGTTGTTTCTTTTTTTTGAAAATATCAATGGTAGCGCCAATGGTAACACCACCTAAAACAGTTGCTAGTAAATCTTCATTGCTCCATCCTCCATATTGGTTTTGATCAATAGCCTCTTTTGCTATACCAATAAGCAAACTACCGCCTACAGCACCTACAAAGGTCCATGTTCTATTACCATCCGAAATTTCATTTGCTACCCCTGCACCAACTAGACCGTATAGATTACCTCCTAAATAATGTAGAACCTTATCCTGCTCTATTTGACAGTAAGAATTATGGGCTAAAATTATAAGAAGAGAAGTGACAAGGATCTTTTTCATACTGCGCAAAGATAAAAAAACCAACAGACGCTCTGGTGATAAAAAACACAACTATTAACCAACCATATTCTTCATGGGTCAATTTTGTATTATCTTAGGATTTTAAAATATCATATGGAATTAAAAAGTTTTATAAAAAGTCTTACCGTTATGCACCTATTTTTATTAATCGGTCTAAGTATTTTTACCGTTTGGGTGTATTTTCAAATCAATTCTTTCAATACCAGTACCACAGGACAAGGTATATTTTTATACACGGTACCAATTTTTGCTATGTTGGGGTATTTTGGAAGTCAATGGGTTTTCAAAAAAATGTCCTCTAAAATTAAATTAGAAAATCGTCTAGAAGAGAAATTAAAAAAATATCAATCAGCGTTACATATCAAATATGCCCTTATCGAGGTTCCGGCATTCATAGGCTTATTTGCTTATTACAATACAGCAAATGCCTTACCATTGGTCATTTCAGTATGTTTATTGGCTTATTTAGCTGCTCAAAGACCAAATAAAGAGCATATAATTAATAGTGTTCCATTAACACCCGAAGAGAAATCACGCATTCAACAAGCATAAACAACAAGTATAATGAAGAAAGTAAGTACAATAATCTTAATATGTATGCTATCTATTTTAGGATTAAACTCAACAAACGCTCAAGATTGGGCTGATCTAAACCATTTTAAAGAGGCAAATGACAGTCTCAATTTACCTGCGAAAAATGAAAATCGTGTCGTATTCATGGGGAATTCCATAACAATAGGGTGGTTAAACAAGCGACCTGAATTTTTTGAAGGTAAACCATATATTAATCGTGGTATTAGCGGACAAACAACACCTCAAATGTTGGTACGGTTTAGACAAGATGTTATAGACCTAAAACCTAAAGTGGTAACCATACTTGCAGGCACCAATGATATAGCAGGTAATACAGGACCTTCAACCTTAAAAATGATCATGGATAATATTAAGGGTATGGCAGAGATGGCACATGCTAATGATATTAAAGTAATTTTATCCTCTACCCTGCCTGCGTATGATTATCCATGGAAACCTGGTTTGGAGCCTTCCGGTAAAATTATAGAGCTTAATAAAATGATCAAGGAATATGCCATTGCTCACGGACATGTTTACTTAGACTATTTCTCTAAAATGGTTGACAAGCGTAATGGTCTTCCAAAGAAATATGCAAAAGATGAAGTACACCCTACCGTTGAAGGCTATAAGGTTATGGAACCATTGGTAGAAGCTGCTATTGCTGAAGCATTGAAGAATTAATTTGATTAATAAAACTTCAATGTAGTCATTTTAAAATCTACAAGGCTTCAAATGAAACCACTTAAGAATTGATTATTTTTGATGAAATTTGATAACTATATAATGAAAAAAGCACTATTCCTATTGGTCGCTACGGCCATTTCATGCAATTCCTCCCAAAAAACCGTTAAAGAGAGTACACCCGAAACTTCAGAAATTGCATCTGAAATTACTTATGCTGAAACAATTACCGAATCCGAATTAAAAGACCATCTCTATATCTATGCATCAGATGAATTTGAAGGTAGGGAAACAGGACAACCCGGTCAGAAAAAAGCAATAGCTTATTTAAAGGCCGAATATGAAAAATTAGGGATACCTGCAGCAAAAGAGGATGGCAATTATTTTCAAGAAGTACCTTTAGAGGTCAGTAAACTGCCTATCGGAAAATTAAGTGTCAACGGAACAGACTTTCCTATTGGAGAACATGTACTTACTTTTTCATCTGCAGACACCTCTGTTGATGAAATTATTTATATAGGTTACGGTATTGAAGATAATGACTACTCTAGTTACAACAATATAGATGTGACCGATAAAATAGTATTGTTGAAATCTGGTGAGCCTATAAAAGCAGACGGAACCTACGTAATTTCTGGCACAACGGAAAAGTCTATTTGGAGCAACATGTCTGAGTCATTGACAAAGCGAATTGAAATTGCCGTGGACAAAGGAGCTAAAGGAGTTTTGTATTATGACGACGCCAATTATAGTCGTTTTAAGCGCAGGTTTGAATATATGAAGCAGAACAATAGTGGCAGAATGGAGGTAGTAGATAAAAATGCACCTGAATTCTACAATCTGTTCATAGACCAAACGCTTGCCGTAAACATTTTACCAACTATTGAAACTGATAATGATTCGAAGGTTCTTAATAAAGAATTAAAACTAAATTTTGAAAGTGCCAACGATAAAGTTTCCTCAGAAAATGTTGTAGCAATGATCAAGGGTTCTGAAAAACCGAATGAATATTTGGTAATATCTTCGCACCTAGACCATATTGGTATAACCGGCGATGGTGAAATCAATAATGGAGCCGATGATGATGGATCTGGTAGTGTTGCCTTACTTGAAATCGCCGAAGCATTTAAAAAAGCTGCCGATGCCGGTAATGGTCCAAAAAGGTCTATTGTATTTTTACATGTTACAGGAGAAGAAAAAGGATTATTAGGATCTCAATATTATACAGATGTAGACCCAATAGTACCCTTAGAGAACACCGTAGCCAATTTAAACATTGACATGATCGGTAGAATTGATCCTAAAAGAGAGGGTGACCGTAATTATATTTACATAATAGGTTCGGACAAGCTTAGTATTGAATTACACAATTTATCTGAAGAAGTAAATAAAAAGTACATGAATATCGAATTGGACTATACTTACAATGATGAAAACGACCCTAATCGTTTTTACTATAGAAGTGACCACTATAACTTTGCAAAAAACAATATTCCAATTATATTTTATTTTAATGGAACGCATGACGATTATCATAAACCAAGTGATACTCCCGATAAAATAAATTATGATCTATTGGAGAACAGAAGTAGATTAATTTTTTACACAGCTTGGGAAATAGCCAATAGAGATCAAAAATTGAAGGTAGATTAACCTTTTAAAAATTTAAATGTAAAAGCCTAATAGTAATTATTAGGCTTTTTTTATTGATAAAATACTGATTATTAGAAGTGTTAAAACAAAAAAGTCCTGGACGTATATCCAAGACTTTTTATCTGCTTTAGGGTGGAAGACCGGGTTCGAACCGGCGACCCTCGGTACCACAAACCGATGCTCTAACCAGCTGAGCTACAACCACCATTTGTAAGCGAGTGCGAAGATAATTTTTTTATGCAATTCTGACAAATAATAATTGAATTTTGAAGAAATATTTAATTTTAAGAAACGTTTAATTTATTTCTTTTTAACTTTAAGTTTAGAATATAACAACCTACTTGACATATACCGCCTACCTAATGCATTCTATATCAAATTATAAACGCAATTATTTACTCTTCGCATTAGTTACTTTCAATTGTTTTTTCTCGTTTTCTCAAATAGATAGTGTTAAGTTTTTTCAAGAAAAAATTTCAAAATTAGTAGAACAACCCAATTTTTCTGAAAATAATTTTGAATATATAGACAATTTAAATCAATTATCTTACTACCAAAGATTAATCGCACAAGATTCAATGCTTGTAAACTCAGAACGAGCACTTGAATTAAGTATTAAAATCAACTACACTCATGGGGAACTTGAAGCTTTGGCGAATTTTGCATCCTTATACCTATATACCGGTGAAACCGACAAATCAATTGACTTTTGCTTAAGGACAATTGAAAATACGGATTTAAAGAATTTTCCAAAAACGGAAATGAAGGTTTATAATGTTCTTGGTCAAGCCTATTTTTTTAAAAACGATTATCCGTCAACATACACCCAGTTTTTACATGCCCTTTCCATTGCTGAAAAAACCAATGATCAATTTCATTTATTTCGCATGAACATGAATTTGGGCACTATTTTTAGTCGCCTAGAAGATTCTGACGAGGCTTTAAAATATTATGCGGCAGCTTTTAAATTGGTAAAGAAATTAAATGACCCTACCAAAGAGGCGATGATGTTAAGTAACATGGCCTATCTAAATATAAAATTAGACAATCTTGAAGATGCAAAAGCTAATCTAAATGCAGCATTTAAGTTATATGAAACCATTAATAACACCACTTGGTTAGCTTGGACCTATTCTACTCTAGGATTATATCATTTAAAATTAAACGATTATGAGAATGCAGTGCTAAATTACCAGAAGTCACTAGACATGCATAATAATTTTAATGATGTAAAAACCAATGCCGACATGAAATTTGGTTTGGCAAGAGCTTATCTAGGTTTAAATGATTTAGCTAAATCAGAGGAAAGCATTCTTAAAAGTCTTGAACTCTATAAATCTTCTAATTATGAAGCAGGTTTAGAACAAGCTTACAGGACTTTATATGAAATTAAAAAAGTGCAGAATAAAACTGCGGAGTCTTTAAAATATCTTGAATTGACCGAAAAGCTTTCCAACGATAATTTCAAGAAAAAGAACAGACGAAATTTAACGATGCTCAATGCAAAGTTAAATTTTGAAAAAGAAGCTGAAAATCTTAAAGCACAGAACGAATTGGCGCTTAGCCAACAGCGTAAGTACATTAAATGGGCATTAGCAGCTTTATTAACCTTAACCATAATAGTATTTATAATTCTGTATGCAAATAGAAGAGAAAAAGTGCTAAATAAAAAATTAGCCAATCAAGCGAAAACATTAAGTGAAAACCAAAAAGCACTAACATTAATAAATAATAATCAAGATCGGTTATTCTCTATAGTAGGTCATGATTTAAGAAGCCCAATTATTTCATTAAATGAAATATTGGGGCTATATCTAGAAGATTCAGAAGGAAAAGAATATTTTGAAAAATTTGCTCCTCAATTAAAAGAAGATATAGAACAAGTTCAATTTACGATGGACAACCTTTTACATTGGGGAAAAACCCAGATGCAAGGAAGTACTGTTAATATTAAGAGTATTTCGGTAAAAGATGAGTTAGATGTAATTCTACAATTATACCGAAACGAGATCAACAAAAAGCATATTACAGTAAATAATCAAGTTGCAGGCAATCATAAAGTCTTTGCCGATTTGCAACAGTTCAATATTATTTTTAGGAACTTAATTAATAACGCTATTAAGTTTACCCCAAACAACGGGATAATTACCATATCCACTAAAATAAAAAATGAAAACTTGGTTATTGAAGTTACAGATACTGGTGTTGGAATGACCGAAGCAGATGTACAAAAGCTTTTCTGCTCTTCTGAAAACTTCTCCAATTACGGTACCAATTTAGAAAAAGGAACCGGTTTAGGACTTAGACTTGTAAAAGCAATGGTCATTAATAACAGTGGTGAAATATCTGTAAAAAGTCAACCTAACAAGGGGAGTCAGTTCATTGTGGAACTCCCCATTGACATCAAATAATAAATTTTTTATTCCCTTCCATTTTTTAGTGATTACAAACAATGAATTCATTCTTTTGAAATAGGATGATAATTTACGCCTACACTTCAAAATCATCGACGAACTACACCTTTACAACGTCAAAACACACAATAAATCGCATTTCACAACATTTTTTCTATATCCGTAAGCTTCTAACTTAATTTTAAACCAAGTTATAGGGATAACTATGAATTTTAGAAAATCTAAGACCATATTCAATTACAACCTGTTAAAGGGTTGGTTTTGTGTATTCCTAATTTCTTGTATTACTGCACACTATTCTCAAGCTCAAAGCACGAAAAAAGATTCTCTACTTCAAAATATAGCAGCATTTAAAAAATCTAAAGTCTTCAACCCTAAAGACACCCTCTATATTCACAATTTAGTCAATCTTGGAGCTGAATACCGTTTTCACAATTTAGATAGTCTGATTATTATAAGTAAACAAGGTCTTGAACTAAGTAGAAAAGCTAGCTATTTAAACGGTGAAATAAGTTCGTTACATAATATAGGAATATACTATTCCAATAAAGGTAAAATAGACCAAGCCATATCTTACTTTGAAAAAGCTTATGAGCTTTCTAAAAATAGTAATAGCCCTGTTTTAATGATTAGAACCTTAAATGACCTAGCAAAAGAATATGGTTATAAAGGTGATTATTCTAAAGCTTTAAAATTTTATCTGGCAACCATTGAAATTGCCGAAAAAAATAATGATAAAAATTCCATCTCCATTGTAAATGACAATATTGCCCACTTATATCTTGAACAGAAAGATTATGAACAAGCAATGGTATTTTTACAAAAATCAAAAGCTATTCACGAAGAGGTCGGCAATCCGGTTTTTATGGCAGAAACCTTAAGTAACATTGCTTCTACATATGCCGATATGAATGAGCTGGAATATGCTATGTATAATATAAACATTAGTATTTCAACTTTTGAAAAAGAAAAGGTTTTAGAATGGCTTGCTTACTGTTATGAAGTTAAAGGCAAAATTTACTTAAAAAAGAATAAGAATACTTGGGCACTTTATTGGTACAAACAAAGTGAGTTACTACATAAAGAAATAGAAGATGATCGAGGCAAAATAGACCTACTAAACGGTATGGCCGAGGCATATATGAACCAAAATAAAGATAGTATAGCTGAAGTATATGCATTAAACGCCTATAATCTTTCTAAAAAGTTAGGACTAAGAAGTGGAATAAAAACCAGCGCATACAAACTTTCTAAATTACATAAGAAAAAGAAAGATTTTGAAAAGTCATTATGGTATCATGAAATCTATCAGGTAACATATGAATCATTGACCCAAACAGGAAATGAAAAAGCACTGAACATGCTTAAGACAAAAATGGAATACGATCAACAAAAACAACAGTTGATCATAGACAATGAAAAAGCCTTGGCAAAACAAAAAGTATTCATTTATGTAGCCATAATTGTTCTAATAATTTTTGCCATAATCATGTTTATTATTCATAGAAATGAGCAACAGCAGAAAAAACTAAATTTAGAACTAAGAAATAAAAAAACCGATTTAGAGGAAAAACAAGCATATCTAAACGAACTAAATCAAACCAAAAACAAGTTGTTTTCCATTATTGGACACGATTTAAGAGGACCGATCGGTGCATTTCAAGGCCTTCTAAAACTATTTAAAGAGGGTGAAATGACCAAGGATGAGTTCTTAAACTTTGTTCCTAAACTCAAAGTAGATATTGATACGATCTCTTTTACCCTGAACAACCTATTATCTTGGGGACAAACACAAATGAACGGTTCAATAACCAAACATTCCACCACACAGTTAGATAGCATTGTAGAGGAAAATGTAGCCTTATTATCTGAAATAGCAGAGTCTAAATCTATCGCCATAATCAATAGAATCGAACCTAATTGTCAAATTTGGTCAGACCCAAATCAAATTGACATTATCATTAGAAATTTACTGAGCAACGCACTAAAATTTACCCCTAACAATGGTCAGATTGTAATTGGTGCCATTCAAAAGGCCAAAACATGTGAGATATATGTAAAAGATAACGGCATGGGTATGAGCGATGATATTATCAGTAAATTATTTGAAAAAGACTCTAACCATACCACATACGGTACAAATGATGAAAAAGGAACCGGACTCGGGCTTTCGCTTTGTAAAGAAATGGTCGAAAAAAATAACGGTAAAATATGGGTACACAGTGCAATGGGCAAAGGTTCAACATTTTACTTCACCATCCCAAGGGTACAACAACCGCAAAAACAATATAAAGTTTCCGCTTAAATTAAATTATCAAGCGAATCTACGGCCACTAATCTTTCTACTGTAAAGCCCTCAGCGTAATCTACACCCACCAATCTACCTAAATCCTTAGCTCTATAGTGAACACTTTGAATGAAAGTTTTACTACTTATTGGTGTTTCTGGCTCATTACTATTAGGATCATGAAATTGAGAACCATATGCTAAAATAGCATCGGTCTTTTCTTCTATATACCCACTAATATCTACAACAAAATCTGGAGTAATATTTTTCCACTGTATATAATGATATACTTGTTTAGGTCTCCACTCTTGTTGCTTCTCCCCTACTACTGTAGTTTCAATTCGTCTTAAACCACTTAAAAAGCAAGCATCACTAACCAATTTACTACCCTTTCCATGATCAATATGTCGATCGTCGATTGCATTGCATAAAACTGTGTTGGGTCGGTATTTACGTATCATTTTAATGATTTCTATTTGATGCGCTTCGTCATTAACAAAAAAACCATCTCTAAACCTTAAATTTTCACGTACGGCAACGCCTAAAATTTTTGCAGCAGCTGCAGATTCCTTGTCACGTATTTCAGCAGAACCTCTAGTTCCCAATTCGCCACGTGTTAAATCAATAATACCTACTTTTTTTCCTAATGCAACCTCTTTGGCAATGGTGCCCCCCGCCCCAAGTTCGGCATCATCTGGATGCGCGCCAAAAACTAAAATATCCAACTTCATACGCTATTCTTACTTTGTACTTCTAATTACTATTTACTTAATGGAATTCAATGCTTGTTGAATATCGTTCTTTAAGTCTTCTATTTCTTCAATACCTAACGAAAAACGAATTAATCCGTCAGAAATACCTTGTTCAGCCCTTACTTCTGCACTCATTAAAGCGTGAGATGTTTGGGTAGGCGACAAAACCGTACTTTCAACGCCCGCCAAACTCATAGAAGGTTTTATCAATTGCAATGCCTTTTGAAATTTTGAAGCATCTAAATTTGCATTCAATTCAAAAGATAACATACCTCCAAAACCTTTCATTTGCTTTTTAGCTATATCATGATCCTTATGGCTTGGCAGACCCGGGTAATACACTTTCTCAACGTCTTCCAGCTCATTGAGATAATGTGCCATGGCCAAGGCATTTTCATTTTGTGCCTTTACGCGAATACCCATGGTTTTTATACTTCTCTCTAATAACCAAACGGTATAATCACTTAGGCTACCTCCAAAGTTTTTAGCCAAATGAAAAATTAGCTCCATATTCTCAGTAGTAGAAGCTACGGCGCCCGCACAAATATCTGAATGACCGCCCATGTACTTGGTAGCACTATGAATAACAACATCGATACCAAAATCAATAGGATTTTGATTCACCGGACTTGCAAATGTATTATCGATCATGCTAATTAAACTGTGTTTTTTGGCAAGCGTTGCTATTGCCACTAAATCTGTAATGGTCAATAACGGATTTGAAGGTGTTTCGATATAAATAACCTTTGTGTTCTCTTTTATTTCAGCTTCAAAATCAGCAGCACTCCAGCCTGTGGTAAATGAATATTCAATACCATATTTAGAAAATTCCTCATTAATTAAATTATAGGTACCTCCATATAATGTTTGTTGTAGTACTACATGATCACCAGCACTTAAAAATGCTAACAAAGAAGTACTTACCGCGGCCATTCCACTACCAAAAATCAGCGCTGATTCCGCATGTTCCAATGCAGCTACTTTTTTGCAAAGTCCCTCTTGGTTAGGCGTATTAAAATATCTAGGGTAACGTTTAACATCTACATCTTCGTAAGCATATGATGTACTCATATATAATGGGGAAACCGCCCCTTTATGCTGTTTATCCTCTAATTCACCTACATGCGTGCAGATAGTGTTTAAGCCTTTTTTATTCGAATTCATATGCAAAAATTATAAAGAATAAAGGTAAGGAAATAGAATGTAATCCAACCGGAACATATGCATTTGCTTAACTCCTAAAAGAAAAATAACACCACTAATTCTTGTTGTAAAATTCTTTTAAAAGCAGATAACCATTAAAACTTCAAAAGAAAGATGTTTGTTTTAAGAATTATGGAATAGTTGGTATGAAAGTGCTCATTAAGCAGAGCCTTTTAATTTTTGTTGATAGATTTATAACGATTAATGTTAAATAACCATCACCAAGGGTAGGTTGTATTATATGAATACTTATTAATTATGAAAAAATCAATATTTACTGTTGCACTCATCATGCTAATTTTATCCTGTAAAAATCAAAAACCTGTAGCCAAAGGTTATCAAGGTCAAGGTAAAAGTGCCGTTGTTAGTACACTATCAAAACCGGTAAAGAAGCAATGGAAAGGCATATGGAGCTTTGATAATGAATCTATATTCTTTAGCAACGATTTTGAGGGAGGAAGACTCAACGGAATTACCTCTGACGGAAAAAATCATTTCACCGCCTTGATTACAGCCGAGAACACCCCCATAAATGTTAGTCCATGGTATGCGTTTAAAGTTTGGTCAAACACACCAAAGACCATTACCATCAAAATGACTTACCAAGATTCGCGCAGTAGGTATTACCCAAAAATTAGTACTGACGGAGAAAACTTTACCCCAATAGACAGTGCAAATTTCACAGGAATCAATGAAGGCACGGGTTCATTCGGTATTAAAGCCGTACCGGAAATGGTAGAAATCAAAGTAAAAACCACCAAAACACCTACATATATTACAGCACAAGAGCTTTATGGCTCAACAAGAGTTAAAGCTTGGATAGACTCCTTGGCTTCCAAACCATTTATTACCACTTATGAAATTGGGAGAAGTAGAGAAAACAGATCAATGAATTTAATGGAGATCAGCAATGGTCAACACAAAAAGGCCGTTATGGTCATTTCTAGACAACATCCACCAGAGGTTACCGGGTTTCTTGCCATGAAATCATTTATTGAAACATTGAGCGGCGATACTCCTAAGGCCAAAAACTTTAGGAAAAACTATGACTTGTTCGTAGTACCATTAATGAATCCTGATGGTGTAGATAATGGCCATTGGAGACACAATATGGGAGGCATCGACTTAAATAGAGATTGGCAAGAATTTAATCAACCCGAAACGCAAAGTGTTAGGGACTTTTTGGTGAAAAAGGAATCTGAAGGTTATGAATTTGTTTTTGGTGCAGATTTCCATTCCACTTGGGATGACATCTACTACCCTATAGACTCAACGATTACAGGCGAAAAAGGTGAAATTGTTTTTGATTGGATTGAAAATATAACCAGTAGACTACCACAAAAACATACCAATATAAAACCGTCAAAGGATATAAAACCAACAATGGTATCTAGAAATTACTTTTATGTAAACCATGGTATGCCAGCCATTGTATTTGAATTGGGCGATAACACTCCTAGAGATTTTCTTAAACAAAAAGGAAAAGTTGCTGCTGAAGAATTGATGGACTTACTAGCTAAAGATTAAAGATAAAAAGGGTCTCTTAATTAATAAGAGGCCCTTTTTATATGTATTAAATATTTACTTGCTAAAGTTTGCCTTGTATCTCCAGAAACTTATGGCGCCTAGAACAAATACACCTGCTACCAAGTAATAAATAAATGTAGGCGTAATCACTTGTGCTCCACTAGCATAACTATGCAGACCTACCAAATAAAAATTAACTCCAAAATAGGTCATCATTATACTACCGAAAGCAACGACGCTCATAAAATTAAAAGTCCATTTACCTCTTAAACCTGGCACCAATCTCGTATGTATTACAAATGCGTAAATCATAATAGATATTAATGCCCAAGTTTCTTTAGGGTCCCAACCCCAATATCGCCCCCAGCTTTCATTTGCCCATTGTCCTCCTAAAAAGTTACCAATGGTAAGCATTACAAGCCCCGTTGTTAATGCCAGTTCATTTATAATGGTCAATTCTTTAATATTGATTGCCATACGTTCTTTATTCTTTTTGGTCGTTAAGATCATTAAAATCAATGAAACAAGGCCTAAGATCATACCTACGGTTAAAGGGCCATAACTACCAACGATAACGGCCACGTGAATCATTAACCAATAACTATCCAACACTGGCTGCAAATTAGCAATAGATGGATCAATCCAACTTTGGTGTGCAATCCATAACAACATTGATGTAACGAAAGCAGAGGCAGCAAATGTCATATCACTTTTACGGCCCAAGGCCCAACCAATTCCCATAGTAGCCCAAGCTACATATAGAATACTTTCATAAGCATCACTCCAAGGTGCATGACCAGAAATATACCAACGTAATATTAAGCCCGCAGTATGCCAAAGAAACAGCAACATTATTGTACCCTTGAAAAAGTAGATAGCCACTTTCCAAATGGAACGGTCTTTAAAAATTTGAAATACCAAAACAAAGAACATTAAAAGTCCTACCAATGCATAATATTGATATAGCCTATTAAAAATATTGAGCTTATTATAGATTACTTCGGTATCTATTTTTCGCTGAGAAGGCAGAACTTCGTCACCATGATTAAGTTGATTTTGGTGAAATGCAGCCAATAACTTGTCGGCAGAGCTATAGTCACCACTTTGTTGCGCTTTGCCCAAAGTCATTAAATAATACGGCATGGCATTTTTTACGAAATTGGAGTATAATGAATCCCTTATTTCATATTGCCCTCCCCTATATTCAACAGCAGATATCCATTTGTTGTTCTCATCATTTAACAATGGAAATATCTTAACAATATCTTGACCCAAAGCTTGGTTCAACAAGCTTAACCTAATATTGGCATCTTTAAAATCTTGCTGAAATTTATTGGGGTTATTTGTTGCAGTTGCCTCACGTAAAAAAGGTTCTAATTTATACTGTCCCTTTTTATCAAAGAAATCTGTAGCCTTAACGTATTTCTGACCAGAAGGGATTCCTATAATTTTTCTAATACTATCATTTTGCGATTTTTTATCTAGGGCAATAAATTCAGTATTATACCAAACCGCCGGATTCATCATCATTGAAAGTAATATCTGGTCTGAAGTATAGCCCATATAATTATCTTTCAAACTCAATTTACGAAGTAATTCTGATGAAAATGTATTGATAGGCTTCATACGACCTCCTTCATCCTGTATGACCAGTTTACCAAACTTGTCGGCATGTTCTTTGCTCACCATACTGGCTTCTAGCAAAGAATCTATTTGAGCTTTACTTGGTGCTTGTTGATGCCCTTCTTCTGGGGTATGTTGTTCTTGTGCAAAAGTTGAGAACGAGAATGCCATTAAAAGTGTAATAACACCGAACATTTTTTTCTTTTTTACTTTTAGCTTATCTAAAGAATCTGCTAAATCTTGAAAACGAGTTTTACCAAAGAACATAATTCCCATTAAACCAATATATAATAGAAAGTACCCTATATAAGTTATCCAAGTACCCCAAAAATCATGGTTGACAGATAATACGGTTCCTTTTTCATCGGGATCAAAACTTGATTGAAAAAAACGATAACCCTCGTGGTCTAATACATGGTTCATAAATATATCATAATCAAAAGGTCTTTCATCTTCAATGGTTACCCTACTCATAAAAGATGCGTAACCTTTATCTGTACCAGGATACTTTTCTGCAATAAAATCGTTCAATTTAATCCCAAATGGCAACTCATGCACTTTAGAACCATATCTAATAGAAAAATTGAGTCCGCCAACTGTTACCTTATCACTAAAATCCGACGGTCCTTTACTACCTAACAACTTAATCTGTTTGGTTTCACCATTAGCCGAAACATCAAAAACAATGGCATCTTGATCCATTTTGGTTTTTTCGGCTGCCGGTATTTCCACAATTCCATATGATCCTTGCGTTATAGAATCAGGAATTACAAATTGCATACCAGCGGTATTATATAGTGAACGTAATTGTAATGGTTGAACACTATCTTTAACCAACACCCCTTGAAATTGATCTGCCATTCGCATAAAATTACCATCAAAAGGTGCATGAATCTGATACACAGAATCTGTGGTCATAATATTTATTGCACCATCGGTCTTATTATTCAAGGCAAACAATACATTATGAATACTTGCGACTTTACCATCTTCTAAATAATGGTCGTGACGGTCACCATCACCGGCTTCTACAATTTTCAGAAATTTTGTGCCATTTGAGTCGGGTAACAATCCTTGTTTAGCTCCCTTAATAAAATCAACATATGAAATTTCAAATTCCTCACCATTAAAGTCGGCTTTCCATGGCAGGTTAGATTTTATGGCTTCTGGGGTAACAATTAAATCGTCTTCAAGAATTTTTCTTCTAGCCTCACCATCTATTTCTCCGTCTACATAAACCGTTAAATAAGTCTTGTCCGAATAAAATACATTTTCGGTATTACCCTCACGTATAGGCATCATTCCTTCAAAACTGATATAACGGGTAACAAAGGCGCCAACAATAATTAAGACCCATGATAAATGTAAAATTAAAACAGGCCATTTCTCTAAACGCAATAATCGATAACGTGAAATATTACCAATAAAATTGATAACAAAGAACACCATAATAAGTTCGAACCACCAAGCATTATAAATCCAAATTCTAGCGGTTTCTGTGCTGTACCAACTTTCAATGAAGGTGCCAAATGCCATTGCAGTGGCAAAAACAATAAACAAAATAGACATTAAGCGTGTAGAGAAGAATATTTTCTTGAACATTTCCGTCATGGAAGATAGGAGTTGATTTTCAAGATGCAAAAATAAGGTCTTTTGACCATTTACGAATGACTTTTATCGCTTTAAAATATCATTGAAACTGTTAATTTTAATACAACAAGACTATTATAAACTTTGTACTTTTGCGTCATGATATCCGTAATAATAGTTGGCTCCGGTAATGTAGCGCAAAATCTTTTTCATGCATTGCAACAAACCATTGGTGTTAATATTAAACAAGTATTAGGTAGAAACAAAACCCATTTACAATTCGTAAAGAACGATAAGTTGCTAAATACCGATTTTACCAAAATACCAACAGCGGACATATATATATTGGCAATTTCCGATGATGCGATTGGCATAGTGGCCGAACATTTCAAGAACAAAGAAGGACTCGTAGTACATACTTCTGGCGCTACGCCTGTTGAAGTCTTAAGTAGCTTAAAACGACCAGGCATATTTTACCCTTTGCAGACATTTACTAAAGGAAAAATAGTATCTTTTAACAACATACCCATATGCATTGAAGCTAACGATGACAAGGATGTTAAACTTTTGTACAAGCTTGGCAATGCTTTAAGCAAAACTGTTGTTGAGATAGATTCAGACCAACGGAAAACATTACATGTAGCCGCTGTTTTTGTAAATAATTTCACCAATTATCTATACACTTTGGGAGCAGAAATTTGCGAAGAACATCAAATTGATTTCAACTTATTAAAACCATTAATTACAGAAACTGCCGCAAAACTTGAAGACCTTTCTCCGTTACAGGCACAAACGGGACCTGCAAAACGTGGAGATCAAAAAACATTACATAATCATTTACAAATTTTAAAAGACAAACACCAAAGGGAATTATACACCCTATTGAGCAACGCAATAAAAGAAAAACATGGAAAAGAGCTATAAGGAGTATTTAAAGGACATCACTACATTTATTTTTGATGTCGATGGTGTTTTTACAGACGGTAACGTTCTAATTACCAGCGAAGGAGAATTATTACGCCAAATGAGTGTAAAAGACGGTTACGCTCTTAAGGTTGCCTTAAAAAAAGGTTATAACGTGTGTATAATTACAGGAGGCACCAATGAAGGGGTACGTACAAGACTTAGAGGTCTAGGAGTTACTGATATTTATATGGGCGCACATTATAAAATGGACGCTTTAGACGAGTATATGGATATATATCATATAGAAGCCGAAAATATATTATATATGGGCGATGACATACCAGATATACCGCCATTGAAGGCAGTTGCAATACCTACGTGTCCGCAAAACGCCGTTGCAGAAGTTAAAAATGTTAGTAAATACATATCACACAAAAATGGAGGCCATGGTTGTGTTAGGGATGTTATTGAACAAGTTTTAAAAGTACGTGGAGATTGGACCAGTCATTTCAGCGCAACAAACGATTAATTAAATGCTAAGAGACAAATTAAATAATCATCGTTTAATATTAGCCTCGGGATCCCCTAGAAGACATCAGTTTTTTAAGGATATGGAACTTGATTTCGAAGTTCGCATTAAGTTGGTAGAAGAGGTATATCCATCAAATTTAAAGGGTGCTGAAATTTCCGATTACTTAGCCAAATTAAAGGCAAGTGCTTTTAAAGATGAACTTCTACCCAAAGAAATTCTCATTACATCAGATACCGTGGTATGGCACAAAAATGAATCGCTTGCAAAAGCGATAGATAGTGCAGAGGCAGAAGAAATGCTAAGCAAACTATCGGGAGACTGGCACCAAGTTATTTCCTCTGTATGTTTTACAACCATAGAACGACAAATTGTTCAACACTCGATTACCGAAGTTAAGTTCAAGAATTTATCTACATCAGAAATTCGTCATTATATTGATAATTATAAACCATATGATAAAGCCGGTGCATACGGCATTCAAGAATGGATAGGACTCATAGGGATTGAAGAAATTAAAGGTTCATACACTAGCGTGGTAGGTTTGCCTACACAACTAGTTTATGACACCTTATTACAATTGATAACATAAAATAAACTATCGTCATGAAAAGTATACGACTATTAAATCTAAAAACATCAGTTTACAGCATTCTTGGAATTCTTTCAATTTTTTCAAGTTGCAAAGAAACACCGGAAAACAATAGCGATACATTAGCCATGGCATCTACCATAAAAAATGTAGAATCACCAAAAAAACAACTATCGGAAGAATTTAAAGAATATTGGTACAATGGCACGGCAGAAATCACCTCTTATACACTAGAACAGGCTAGATATGGTGAAATTAGAAAAGGTAGTGCCGTAATGATTTATGTTACCGAACCTTTTTTACCAGAACAACAGGTAAAGGCCGATAACGATCATAAAAGTAATATTCCGGTATTAAAATTGAATTCCACAAAAAACTACATCACGGGTATTTACCCCTACTCTATCATGACCAGTAGTTTTTATCCCGTTCATGACAATCAGCATGCTATAAAGCTTTCTTTTTCTTCACAAGAATGGTGCGGGCATGTCTATGCGCAGTTAAATAATAGAGATGATTTTGAAGTTAGGAGTCATTCTTATTTCGAATCGGAAGGTGATCAAGAATACCACTTGGAAAAAGCTGTTCTTGAAAATGAAATATGGAATAAAATAAGAATTTCTCCAAACGAATTGCCAACAGGAGAAATTCACATGATTCCTTCGTTAGAATATATTAGATTAAGTCACAAAGAGCTAAAAGCCTATAAAGCAATAACGACATTAACCAAAGCTAACAATACAAGTACATACTCAATTAACTATCCTGAATTAGAACGCACGCTGAACATCAATTTTGAAAACGAATTTCCATATCTCATAGAGAGCTGGACAGATACTTTTAATGACGGATTTGGAGATAACAAGAAAGTGCTAACCTCAAAAGCTACAAGAATTAACAGGATTACAACACCCTATTGGCAACAAAAATCGAATAAGGATTTATCTTTGCGCGATAGTTTAGGGTTATAGTATATGAAAACGTTTATCAATGAGCATTACAATGAACTTATTTATAGTCTCATTGTCTTTATAGTTATCTTAATATTAAAATTCCTTTTCACTACAGCAGTAAGAAAGGTCAGTAAAATCAGTGATTTTAATCCTGTAAGAACCAATTTGATCATTAAATTCATCAACATTGGTTTAACAATTATAACCATTGTTGCACTTACCTTGGTTTGGAGTGTAAACTACCAAGATTTAGGTGTAATGCTCTCTTCTGTTTTTGCGGTTATTGGTGTAGCGCTGTTTGCACAATGGTCCATTTTAAGTAATATTACCGCAGGAGTTATCATCTTTTTCTCATTCCCGTTTAAAATCGGGAATACCATTCGAATTTTAGATAAGGAATTACTTGACCCTGACAATAGTGATTTAGACAAATTTGTAATAGAGGACATTAGGGCTTTTCACCTTCATTTACGAAGAAGCAATGGCGAAATTCTTACCTATCCAAATAACTTGGTTTTACAAAAAGGCGTCATATTAATATCCACATATCAACAAGGTGAATTTATCAGTACCGAAGAAGAGGAAGAGCAAACCATGTGATTTTGTTAAAGAAGTTGTAAAAACAAGTACGCGTAGGGGCTAATCTTATTATATTTGGAATTACTACCAAAACCAACTTAAAATGCGATATCTATTAGGGTTTATAGCCTGTAGTCTTTTTGCACTCGGCACACTGAACGCCCAAACCCCTAAGATCAATTCGTCTACAGACATATACCATGCAATTGAAAAGCTTAATTTTCTAGGCACTGCACTTTATATAGCTGCTCACCCAGATGATGAAAACACACGTTTAATTGCCTACTTGGCCAACAATGTTAAGGCAAGAACAGCTTATTTGTCTTTGACCAGAGGAGATGGAGGGCAAAATCTAATAGGTCCGGAGTTACGCGAGCTTTTAGGAGTTTTAAGAACTCAAGAATTACTGGCTGCGAGAAGAGTTGATGGAGGTCAGCAGTTTTTTAGCCGCGCCAACGATTTTGGATATTCAAAGCAACCTACTGAAACTCTAGAAATTTGGGATAAGGAAGCCATTCTTGGCGATGTGGTAAGAACCATTCGAAAGTTTAAACCAGATGTTATTATCAACAGGTTTGATCATAGAACTCCAGGTACAACCCATGGGCATCACACCGCATCGGCTATGTTAAGCTATGAAGCCTTTGATCTTGCCAATGATGAAAGTGCTTACCCTGAGCAACTTGAAGCTACCAAAACATGGCAACCAAAAAGATTGTTCTTTAATACGTCATGGTGGTTTTATGGAAGTCAGGAAAAATTTAAGGCTGCCGATAAAACTAATCTTTTACATATGGACGTTGGCACCTACTACCCCATGTTAGGAATGTCGAATAATGAAATTGCCTCATTGGCAAGCAGCCAACATCTATGCCAAGGGTTTGGCAGACTAAGCACAAGAGGTACTGAAGATGAATACATTGAATTGTTAAAAGGTGATTTACCAAAAAACAAATCGAACCTTTTTGATGGTATTGATACCACTTGGAAAAGGGTTGATGGCGGTAAGGCGATTGGGGATATTCTTTACAACGTACAGGAAAATTTTAATTTCAAAGACCCTACCATTCACATACCTGCTTTACTTAAAGCATATAACTTAATACAAGGTTTATCTAACGACCATTGGAAAAATATTAAAACGGAAGAGCTAACTTCTATAATTTTTGCCATCTCAGGATTGCATTTAGAAGCATCGACAGAAACTGCATACACCAACCCTGGGGAAGAAGTTGAAGTTCAGGTGCAAGCATTGAATAGAAGTAATTTAAACATCAAGTTAAAATCGGTTTTTTTAAATACTCAAAAAGTAGCCATTGAAAACGAAGCTTTAACCAATAACAATCTTATAACTAAAAAGGTTGACCTGGCAATTTCCGCATCAACGAACTACACTAGCCCGTATTGGTTAATGGAAAAAGGAACTTTAGGCACCTATAAGGTCGCCAATGAAGATTTAATTGGTAAACCCGAAACACCAAGAGCCTTTAATGTCAAATTCTTACTTGACATCAATGGTACAACCATACCTATTACCACTCCTGTAGTTTATAAATATGCCAAACCAGATAAGGGTGAAATTTACCAACCTTTTGAAGTTGTGCCAGAAGCTACAGCGAGCTTTACCGATAAGGTTTTAATTTTCGCCGATGCCAATAAGAAAAAAATTCCGGTAACCATAAAAGCACACCAAGACAATATTTCTGGTTCCATAGAATTAAAATATGGTAAAGACTGGAAGGTAGATGCCAATAAGCAAAACTTTTCTATAGCCAAAAAAGGTGATGAACAAACAGTTTATTTCACGTTGAGTCCGCCTTCTACCGAAAGCGAAAGTATCATCTCCCCTATTCTAAGTATAAACGGAAAGGAAATCACCAAAGAACTGGCAACCATTGCTTACGACCATGTGCCTACCCAGACTGTTTTACTTCCGTCGGAGGCAAAAGTTGTTCGCTTAAACATTCAAAAAGCCGGTGAAAACATTGGTTACATTATGGGAGCAGGTGATGAAGTACCTACCAGTTTAGAACAGATCGGATACAACGTACAACTAATTGACCCAGCATCAATTACTGCAGAATCATTAAAAAAATACGACGCCGTTGTACTTGGCATAAGAGCATATAATGTTGTAGATGAACTGAAGTTTAAACAGCGTTTTATTTTAGATTATGCTAAAAATGGTGGTACGGTAATTGTGCAATATAATACAGCTAGTAGATGGGGTGCACAATTTGAAAATATTGCTCCATATGATATAGAAATTTCAAGAGATAGGGTAACCAATGAAAATTCTGAGGTTAACATAATAGCAAAAGATCATTCTTTGGTACATTTTCCTAATGAAATCGATGAAAACGATTTTAATGGTTGGGTACAAGAAAGAGGTCTATATTTTCCCGATAAATGGAGTCAAGAATTTACACCTATTCTTGAAATGCATGATGAGGGAGAAGATGCCTCAAAAGGCAGCTTATTAATTGCCCCATATGGTAAAGGAAACTATATTTATACGGGACTCAGCTTTTTTAGGGAATTACCTGTAGGTGTACCAGGAGCATATAAATTATTTTCTAATATGTTATCTATTGGCAAGGATAAAGTAGAAACAAACGTGAAAATTAAAGGATGAACAAAGAACGAGATGAAAATGCTACTTGGAAAAAAGAGTATACCATTTTATTGGTACTCAATTTTATTTATGTTCTTGTTTTCTATTACGTAATGACATCATTCAATTAATATGAGAGAATTAGATTGGATAATTCTCGCCGGTACACTACTCTTTATAGTTATATATGGAGTCTGGAAAACCAAAGGAAGTAAAAACGTCGACGACTATGTTCGTGGTGGTAATGATTCCAAATGGTGGACCATAGGTTTATCCGTTATGGCGACACAAGCGAGTGCCATAACGTTCTTATCAACACCAGGTCAAGCTTTTCACGATGGTATGGGCTTTGTTCAGTTCTATTTTGGACTCCCATTAGCTATGATAATCATTTGTATGGTATTTGTACCTCTTTACCATAAAATGAAAGTTTACACTGCATATGAATTTTTAGAAGGTAGGTTCGATTTAAAAACGAGGTCGTTGGCTGCCGTTCTATTTCTTATTCAAAGAGGTTTAGCAGCAGGTATTACCATATTCGCACCTTCTATTATCTTATCGGCGGTTTTAGGTTGGGATTTAAGAACCTTGAATATAATTATTGGAACCCTCGTTATCATCTACACCGTATCTGGTGGAACCAATGCAGTTAGTGTTACCCAAAAACAACAGATGTTCATAATCATGACGGGGATGTTCATCACTTTCTTTTTTATTCTCGGATACCTACCTACCGATATTACATTTAGTAAAGCAATGAAAATTGCAGGTGCCAGCAATAAACTTGAAATATTGAATTTTGATTTTGACACCTCTAGTCGATATACATTTTGGAGCGGCATTACTGGTGGACTATTTCTATTTCTTGCGTATTTTGGTACAGATCAGAGTCAGGTGCAAAGATACCTATCGGGTAAATCGATTAGGGAAAGTCAGTTAGGTCTAGTTTTCAACGCCATCTTTAAAATACCGATGCAATTCTTCATATTATTGGTTGGTGTAATGGTGTTCGTATTTTATCAATACAATCCTTCACCACTTAACTTTAACCCTTCTGCAACACAAGCGGTTATGGAATCTGAATATGCAGATGACTATAAAGTGTTACAAGAAGGTCTAATAGCATTAGAGGCAGAAAAAAGAATCGCACAAAACAAGTTTTCTGCGGCATTGGAAATTAAAGAATATACAGCTGTTGAAGAAGCAAAAAAACAGATAATACGTATAAACCAAAAGGACAGTACTAATAGAGTGGCTGCTAAATCACTTATTAGTCAAGCCAACGATGTGGTTGAAACCAATGATAAAGATTATGTATTCATCCACTTCATACTCAACAACCTCCCAACTGGTTTGGTAGGGCTTCTTTTGGCAGTCATTTTATCTGCCGCCATGTCATCGACAGCGTCTGAACTTAATGCTTTGGGAACTATTACCGCATTAGATTTATATAAACGAAATAAAAGCGATACCAACCTTACCGAAGAACATTATGTAAAAGCCTCTAAATTCTTCACCCTAATTTGGGGCGTGATTGCCATTCTAATTGCATGCGTCGCCAATCTTTTTGATAATTTAATTCAGCTTGTTAATATTATTGGTAGTATTTTTTATGGTAATGTTTTAGGGATATTCTTAATCGCATTCTTTTTTAAGTTTATCAAAGGAAATGCTGTATTCTTTGCTGCGGTAGTAACACAGGTTATCGTTTGCATTATATACTACTATCTCATACATATTTACCCTTCGGGTCAAGAAAAACTTGGGTACTTATGGCTTAACTTTTTCGGTGCTGCTTTGGTTATAATAATTTCATTTATATTTGAAGCCTTTGACCGTATGCTTAATAAGCCACTGGCATCTACCTAAGAATTATAGATTTTAATAAAACACTTAATGGTACATAAGAAAGTTGCGTCTTATTTTGAAGAGAATTACAGTAAAAATCACATTCTTATCAAAGCTCCAGGACGAATCAATTTAATCGGTGAGCATACTGATTACAATGAAGGTCTTGTACTACCCGCATCAATTGAAAAAGGAATATACTTTGCCGTTTCCGATAATGATCAAAATAGCATTCGCATTGAAACATTTTTGACTCAGCCAGAAAAAGTGGAATTCCAATTTAACGGAGAGCACAAACCGTTCGATTCTTTTTGGGGAAATTATTTTAAAGCAATAATTGAAATTTTAGATTCAAAGAACTACCCTTTAAAAGGTATGGACTGTGTATTTGGTGGTGATATACCTATTGGATCAGGTCTTTCTTCCTCCGCTGCCCTATGTTGCGGATTTATCTATGCCATTACTCAAATTTCAAAACAACAAATTCCTAGAGAAGAAATAGCTTTAATTGCCCAAGAAGCTGAACACAAAATTGGTCTTAATTGTGGATTAATGGACCAGTATGCAGTTCTATTTGGCAAAAAAGGAAATGCCTTTTTTTTAGATTGTAAAGACCTAAGTCATAAATACATTCCTATTAACCTCAAAGGTTATAGTTGGGTTTTAATCAACTCTAATATAAAACATAATTTAGCCGTTGATTCTGAATATAATAAAAGGCGTGTTTCTTGTGAGAACATTGTTAAGCAAGTACAAGAATACAAACCACAAATTACATCGTTAAGAGAGGTTGACAAAGATGATTTAGAAAAGGTAAAAGAAAAGGTCAATTTAATTGACGTACAACGTGCAACCTATATTATAGAAGAAAATGAACGTGTACTTAAAATGATGCAAATGCTGACCAATGGAGATGCTGTAGGTGTTGGCAAGGTATTGAACGAAGGGCATTGGGCAATGTCCACTCAATATGAAATTACTACTAGCGAATTGGATTACCTAGTACAGATAGGAGAAGAACTTGAAGGAGTTTTAGGCTCTAGAATGATGGGTGGCGGATTTGGTGGTTGCACAATAAACTTAATGGAAACAGAAAATTTAGAATCAAACATAAGATCTCTTTTACAGTCTTATAAAGAAAAGACCAATATCGATGCTGAATTCTACCATTTGGATATTGATGATGGCGTTAAGGTTTTTGAATAACACTCAGTGTTAAACCATAAAAAAAGTCCGTGCAATAACACGGACTTTTTAGTTCTATAGAATTAATCAATTTACTTAGAACTCCATTCTTTTATTGAATCGTTGTTCATTTTAATATAATCATTGTTTCCGGCAGCTGTAGCTCCTTCCAATGATTGTTTAGCAGCTGCGATCGCTCCTTTTTTATCGCCTGCTTTTGCTAATATTAAAGACTGTTGTCTTAATTGCCAAAATGCCGGTTTTTCGGTCATGGATATTGCTTTGTCCATCCACTCTTTGGCTTTATTGATATCTTTTCCTTCACTGGAGTAGTATACTGCCGCTGCGTAATAATCTTCAGCAGACGGTCCGTTTAAGACTTTATCTATATTACTCATTACGGTAGCATCTGTAGGAACTGAAAATGGAATTGCCACATAGGTGTTTTCCCATATAATGCCAATATTTGCTCCTGTACTGGTTACATCATCAATAGTTATGGTAAAAGTTTCAACTGGCATTTCAATATTATAGACCGGTGCCGTTATTTGAGCGGCAATTTTACTTTCCTCCCAATTACTAGGTGTTCCACCACCTACAATATCTGTGTAAATATACACTTCCCAGTTAGAAGCTCCAGGTTTTGAGAAAATAGAATAAGTACCAGCTTTAACTTCTTTACCACCAATGGTAACGTCAGTATCAAAAGAAACTTTAGTATATGCATTGGCACCAGTACGCCATAATTTGTCAAAAGGAACAAGATTACCATAAACTTTTCTACCTCTCATAGATGGTCTTGAATAGTCAATAGTTACCTCTGTTAAACCTACAGTCTGCATTAATTTTGCAGCAGGGCTAGGTGCTGGTGTATTAATCTGTGCTTCAACGGTTAATGAAGCTACAATTGCCAATAAAAAAAGTACTACTTTGTTCATAATTGTTTATCTGATTAGTTATAATCACAAAACTACTTATAAAGAAAGGGTAGAAATGTTAACAAATACTTAAATAGCAGGTGGAGCCCTAAAAAACTGCAAATGAAGTGGCAATGACCCCATCTTCGAGAAAAATAGCCAAATAGTATATGGAAGATTCAAGATGATGTGCAATAATACCTTTTCTCTCAACATTTTCAGAATTTTTATAAACCTCTTTTCCCGTAACATCATAGATAACTTGACCGTAAACAGCCTTATCTGTAGTAATGGAGTAATAGTAACGATTAGAAGAATTATCCCTATAAATTATTAGTTTTTCATTTTCATCATCGTTTTCGGGTAACTTGGGCTCTTCTGGATTTTCTGGCTCTTCTGGCTCCTCTGGAATTTCTGGTTCAACCGGTTCTTCCTGTTCAATTTCGGGTACTTGAAATGAAAACAGCCTTGAGGGAGATATTATAGTTGGGGTTTGCCTTGAATAGTATTCAGAAGAAAAAAAATACTGCCCCGATATGGTTTGTGTAATTCCTTCTGCTTGAACAAAATTTAGCCCAAGAGAATGTTCGGTATATCCTTCGAAAGGAGTACTTAAATTAAAATCTTCTATTATACCGACAAAGGGACTTAAAATTGAAGAATACCCCAAGAATATTAACCTGTTAGAATCTATATCATATGTAGCATCAGTAATTAGCCCGACGTTGTCTATAGCTCCTACCCTACTTGCGATATAGGTACCCGGAACTTTAGAAAATTGATATGCCACCGAGCCAAGACTTTGCCATTGTTTAGTGAAAACAAGTATGCCATCATTTAATACCACAAAAGCCTCTGCATCCCAATCACTATTACCGTTGTTACTAAAGTCTACTTGATCTTCATATGAAAAATTAATAATTTCAGCTGTTACGGAATCTGAAGCGGTGTAGTCGGCTTTGGAAATTCTGTATACGGATAAATCTGTTCTTGTTCCTACATTATTGCCAAAATCGCCTATATAAATGTAATCCTGATCTTGTGAGATGGCTTCCCAGTCAATATTGGAAACATTATTAATTGTCACCTGTCTTTGTATTGATAAAGACAAAGTATCCAATTCATATAGAATAGGCTCATTACCAGAATCATTGTGAGTAATCAAATTACCGTTAAAATATATAAGTCCCGATGTTTCAAATATTTCATTAGGTAATTCCCCCACGGTTTGTACATTTTGCTGAGCTAATCCTTTAGCGCTGCAAATGACTATTATTAGAAGTAAAAATTGATTTAAAACCTTCATGGTTACAAAATAAGTCAGAATAATGTTAACCGCTTGTTTTTAAGTGACCTAAATTCAATTTTATCGATAAAGTTAATTTTTAAACCGATAAGAAAGCTAATTTCAATTTGTTTAATTATTTTTACATAATGTTAAACAAACATTTTTGTTTGACTATTAAATACCTTTATGAAACTATATCAACTACATTCTAAACAAGCCTTACCAATTTCAAAGCTTGAAGCATGGCAATTTTTATCCAACCCAGCCAACTTAAAAGTTATTACACCAAAACATATGGGGTTCAATATTATATCGGGAGCCGATAGAGATATGTTTCCCGGTCAAATTATTCAATATAAAGTTTCTCCTTTTCCCGCATATACTACAAAATGGGTCACTGAAATCACACATGTAGAACAGGGAAATTATTTTGTTGATGAACAAAGATTTGGACCATATGCATTATGGCATCACAAACATTTCATTAAAGAAATTAATGAAGGCGTAGAAATGGAAGATATCATTGATTATAAATTACCAATGGGCGTTCTAGGGCAACTGGCACACCCCATCCTAGTAAAAAATCAATTAAAGGAAATATTCCATTTTCGAGAACAAAAATTAAAAGAATTATTCGGCTCTATAGAAACGATTCCGAATCAACTTGAATTTAAATCTTTTTAAATGAAAAATATATTATTAATAGGAGGATCCTACGGTATTGGGCAATCGATTGTTGAGGAACTTAAAGATACACATGAGCTATTCGTAGCTTCAAGAACAAGCGAAAACCTACAACATAAGAACATTACTCACATTCCTTTCGATGTTACCGTAGATGAACTTGACTTATCTACATTACCAGAAAAATTAGACGGATTTGTATATTGCCCCGGCAGCATCAATTTGAAACCTTTTAAGATGATGTCTTTAGAAACGATGAAAGATGATATGCATCTTAATTTCTTTTCTTTGGTAAATGTTATTAAAGGTATTATCTCAAAAATGAACGACAAATCAAGTATAGTCTTTTTTAGTACTATTGCTGTTGGTACCGGTATGCCATACCACACCAGTGTTGCCGCTTCAAAAGGAGCAATTGAAGGTTTTGCAAAATCTTTGGCAGCCGAGTATGCACCTAAGATTAGAGTAAACGTTGTGGCTCCTTCATTGGTAGATACACCTTTGGCAAAAAGACTTTTAAATAATGATAAAAAAAGGGAAGCCATGAACGAAAGACATCCTTTAAATAGAATAGGAAATGCAGAAGACATAGCCCAAACTGCAATATTTCTATTGAGTGATAAAAGCTCTTGGATGTCAGGTCAAATTATTGGAGTAGATGGCGGACTATCAACCTTAAACGTTCATTAAATGGCACAAGAAGTATCTGTATTTTGGTTCAGAAGAGATTTAAGGCTTGATGATAATATTGGTTTTTTAGAAGCGCTTAAAAGTGATTTTCCTGTACTACCTATTTTTATTTTTGATAAAGAAATACTCTCAAAACTACCAAAAGATGATGCAAGGGTTTCTTTTATACATGATACCTTGCAAGCCATGCGCAAGCAGCTACAAGATGACCATAAAAGTTCTTTAGCTATTTATCATAACACCCCATTAGAAGCATTTAAAAATATTATTAAAGATTATAAGGTAGTTTCTGTCTTTACTAATAGAGATTATGAACCATATGCCAAGGAAAGGGATGAGAAAATATCTGATTTCCTTAAGAAGAATGATATTCAATTTATAACATTTAAAGATCAGGTAATTTTCGAAAAATCTGAAATAGTAAAGGGTGATGGCGACCCTTATGTTGTTTATACTCCTTATAAGAATAAATGGCAAGAACAGTTTAATGAAAGTAAAGATTTACATATTCATTACACAAGTCAGTATTTATCAAATCTTATTAAAAATTCAAGACTGCCCAATGTATCATTAAATGATATCGGTTTTGAAAAATCTAAGATTAAAGTTCCAGATTTTGATGTAACACCAACCCTTATCGATAATTATGAAGACACCAGAAACTTCCCCGCTAAAGATAGCGGAACATCTCGATTAGGACCTCATTTACGCTTTGGTACGGTATCGGTTCGTAAAATGATGAAAAAGGCAATTGCAGAGAAGAACAAAGTATTTTGGAGCGAATTAATTTGGAGAGAGTTTTTCATGTCCATTCTTTACCATTTCCCACATACGGTGAACAAATCTTTTAGGGCTAAGTACGATCGAATAGAATGGCGTAACAACGAAGAAGAATTCGAAAAATGGAAAAACGGTAAAACAGGGTATTTGTTAGTTGATGCAGGTATGCGCCAACTAAATGAAACCGGCTATATGCATAACAGGGTAAGAATGCTGGTAGCTAGTTTTCTATGCAAACATTTATTGATAGACTGGCGCTGGGGAGAAGCCTATTTCGCTGAGAAATTATTAGATTATGAAATGAGCTCAAATATTGGTAATTGGCAATGGGCAGCAGGTAGTGGCGTTGATGCTGCTCCATATTTTAGAATTTTCAATCCAATGACACAGGTTGATAAATTTGATAAAAACAAGAAATACATAAAAGAGTGGATCAATGAATACGGTACAACAGATTACCCAGAAAAAATGGTAGATCATAAAATGGCCAGAGAGCGCTGTTTAGAAACCTATAAAGAAGCGGTCGCTTAATTACGATTTTCATAATTTTTTATCGTACACAAATTCAAAAGAAGGAATTAGATTAAAGTTGAGTATCTTTAAAAGGACTAATCAAAACAACTACTTAAACTAATTCTAAAAATGAAAAAAACATTTCTAATGGCGCTCTGTCTATGCATGAGCGCATCGGTTTTTGCCCAAAAAATGAGCAAAGACAAAAATTTAATTGTTGCTTCGGTTGAAAAACATAAAGCGGAATTAATAAAAATCAGTGATTCTATTTGGGCACTGGCCGAAACTGCTTTCAACGAAAGCGAATCTTCACGAATTTTAGCTGACTATGCAGAAAAGAACGGTTTAAAAGTAACCAGAGGTGTAGCTGATATACCTACGGCTTTTACCGCGACTTACGGGTCTGGCAGTCCAGTAATCAGTATTTTAGGCGAGTTTGATGCACTACCTGGCATTTCACAAAAGACTACACCGGTAAAAGAACCCTTAAAAGACGGTGCTGCTGGGCATGGCTGTGGGCATAACATGTTCGGCACCGCAAGTTTAGGATCTGCAATTGCCATAAAGGAATTAATGGATGCAGGAAAAATAAAAGGAACAGTTAAGTTTTTAGGAACACCTGCCGAAGAAAAATACTTTGCAAAAGTTTGGATGGTGAAAGCAGGACTTTGGGACGACGTAGATGTGAATATAAGCTGGCACCCATCTGCACAGATTGAAGCAGATGTTCAAAGTGGCCTTTCTTTAATCGATTTTATTGTAGAGTTCTACGGACAAACCGCACACGCTTCTATGGATCCATGGAACGGACGAAGTGCTTCTGATGCATTAGAACTTTATACCACAGGTATAAACTATTACAGAGAACATATTTTACCCACTTCAAGAATACACTATCACATACAAGATGGAGGTCAGGTAGTAAATGTAGTACCTGATTATGCCAAATTATGGGTACGTGTTAGAGATCCTAAAAGAGCAAAAATGCTTCCAACTTATGAGCGTGTAAAAGAAATGGCCGAAGGTGCTGCGATTATGGCAAATGTAGACTATAAGATCTCTTTGGTTTCCGGAATTTACGAAACACTGGTAAACCGTTCTGGAGGAGAAATTATGCAGAATAATTTAGAGCTTTTGGGGCCTATTACATACACTGAAGAAGAAACCATATTTGGAAAAGCAATTCAAAAAGCAACGGGTAAACCAGAAGTCGGCCTAGATGGCACTGTACACCCATTACGAGAAACCCTTGAGAGTCCTGGTGGTGGTTCTACAGATGTTGGCGATGTTAGTTGGAACGTACCGAATATTAACTTAGGCGTATCGGTAGCACCAACTGGAACTCCATGGCATTCTTGGGCCGTGGTAGCCTGTGGAGGAATGTCCATTGGTCATAAAGGAATGATTCACGCATCAAAAGCAATGGCTATGACCATGTTAGATCTGTTTCAAAACCCTAAACTGGTCAATAAAGTAAAAGAAGAGTTTAAAACTAGAAAAGGAGACGAGGTCTACGAACCAATGATCGATGGTCCACCACCATTAAATGGTCAATAAGTCTACAATAAAAGAAGCTATCTTAACAGATAGCTTCTTTTATTTTTAAGTAAATTGAACCAAACTTAAACAACAAAGACAATGAAAAAATTTACCGTAGTTCTACTGGTACTTTACAGCTCTATTATCTCTGCCCAGTCATTTGATTTTAATTACGACCACTACTCCGTCATAGTAAAAGACCTCGATAAAGTTGGTTCTTTCTACAAAAATGTATTAAACCTAAAAGAAATTCCTCATCCTTCAGCTCCAACCGGTTTTAAGTGGTTTATAATTCAAGGAAATTCTCAATTACATTTAATAGGAAAAGACAGCGTTGCCATGCAGCATAGCAAAAGTGTTCATTTATGTCTGGCTACTCAAAAATTAGATGAACTAATAGCTTCCTTAGAAGAAAAAGATATTACGTATTACGACTGGCCAGGTAAAGAAAACTCGGTAACCTTAAGAGCGGATGGTGTTAGACAGATTTATTTAAAAGATCCAGAAAACAATTGGATTGAAATTAATAATGCAGCACATTGAACAGATAAAAAGCGATATCATGAAAAATGAAATTAAAAGCATATTTAAGCTGGGCTTTCCTTGGCAAACACAAGATCCTTTTTTGTTCTGTGTTTACCACTTGGATTATTATCCAAAAGGGAATGGTGAATTAGGTCCCGATGACTCATTGGAAGGAAGAAACTTAGGAAACGATTTTCAGATAAAGGATGGTTATAGAATGTACCATGGTACAACCATACCAGGTTTTCCGGCTCATCCACATCGCGGATTTGAAACCATCACTGTTGTAAACAAAGGGTTTTGTGATCATTCGGATTCACTTGGCGCCGCAGGACGTTTTGGTGATGGCGATGTACAATGGATGACTGCAGGTAGTGGGGTTCAACATTCAGAAATGTTCCCTCTACTACATACCGATAAGGAAAATACACTTGAACTTTTTCAAATATGGTTGAATTTACCCGCTAAAAGTAAATTTGTAGATCCACATTTTAAAATGCTGTGGCATGAAGAAATTCCTGTTATAAACTTAAAAAATGCTAGGGTAAAAGTAATTGCCGGTGAATTCAATAGTGAAAAAGCACCAGACCCCGCACCAGATTCTTGGGCAAATGACAAGGATAACGATGTTGCAATTTGGAACATTACTATTGATGAAAATGGAACAATTACACTACCTAAAGCTGAGATAAATTCTCATAGAACAATATATTTCTATGACGGTAACACTATTGAACTATTAGGGGAATTGGTAAAACCAAACCATGGCGTAGATATAGATTCCTCTAAGGAGGTTGAAATTAAAGCTATTAAAGCCAATGCCCATATTTTAGTTTTACAAGGAAAACCTATAGGTGAGCCAGTAGCAAAATACGGTCCGTTTGTAATGAATACCGATGAAGAATTACAAAATGCAATGAATGAATTTAAAACTACCCAATTTGGAGGTTGGCCATGGCGATACCCAGATCATATCCATGATGCTGCCCGAGGTAGGTTTGCCAAATATCCGGATGGTACTTTAATTGAAAAATAACACAACATATTTATAAAATAAAAACTCCATAAAAGGTTAAACCTAATTATGGAGTTTTTTATATTTAATGGAAAAAATGCTTAAACTCGTACGATTTTAGCACCTATTGCACGTAGTCTTTCGTCAATGTTCTCATAACCACGATCAATCTGTTCTATATTATGAATGGTTGAAGTTCCTTTCGCGGATAACGCCGCAATTAGCAAAGAAACACCCGCTCTAATATCTGGTGAAGTCATGGTTGTCGCTTTTAAAGTAGAATTAAAGTCATGACCAATAACGGTAGCTCTATGAGGGTCACATAGAATTACTTTTGCTCCCATATCCAACAACTTATCTACAAAGAATAAGCGGCTTTCAAACATTTTTTGATGTATTAACACTTCACCCCTAGACTGTGTAGCTACCACTAAAATAATACTAAGCAAATCTGGTGTCAACCCGGGCCAAGGTGCATCGGCTATCGTCAAGATAGAACCATCTATATAATTTTGAATCTCGTAACCATCTTTATGGGCAGGTATGTAAATATCATCTCCTTTACGCTCTAAAGTAATTCCCAACTTACCAAATACAGTAGGAATTTGACCTAAATCGTCCCAACTAACATCTTTGATCGTTAATTCACTTTTCGTCATGGCAGCCAATCCGATCCAGCTTCCAATTTCGATCATATCCGGCAACATGCGATGATCTGTTCCTCCTAATTTCTCAACACCATCAATAACCAATAGATTAGAACCAACACCGGTAATTTTAGCGCCCATCCTATTCAACATCTTACATAACTGTTGTAGATATGGTTCACATGCAGCATTGTATATCGTAGTTTGACCCTCTGCCAAAACAGCTGCCATTACAATATTTGCTGTTCCTGTTACAGAAGCCTCATCTAATAACATATAGGTCCCCTTCAGCTTATCAGCTTCAACCCCATAGAAGTATTCTTCTTTATTATATCTAAATTTGGCACCAAGGTTAATGAAACCTTCGAAGTGTGTATCTAAACGTCTGCGTCCTATTTTATCGCCACCAGGTTTAGGTATATATCCTTTTCCAAAACGAGCCAATAGCGGTCCTACCAACATAATAGAACCTCTTAAGCCTCTACCATCTTGTTTAAATTGGTCAGATTGCAAATAATCCAAATTAACATCATCGGCCTTAAAAGTGTATGAGCCTTTGCCTTTCTTTTGAATTTTTACACCTAAATCTTCTAATAGTGCTATAAGTTTATTGACATCAACAATATCGGGGATGTTGTTGATCGTTACTTTTTCATCTGTAAGTAAAACAGCGCAAAGTATTTGAAGTGCTTCGTTCTTTGCTCCTTGAGGTGTTATTTCACCAGATAACTGGTGTCCTCCTTCTATTTTGAATGTTCCCATCTAGAGAAGTGGAAATTAATAGCGTTTTTTACCGCGGTTATTATTTCTTTGATTTTTTTTGTTTGAACTGGATCTAGGGTTCTTGGCAACTCTATTTTTCAAAAATTGACCGCTATCCGTTAAGCTCTCACCAGTTGAAGCTAGATCAATTTGACCATCGCTTAACTCGAACAAGTGCTTAAATATGGCTTTATCGTCCACCACATCTTTATTCCAGTTCAAATAGCATTTTTTCATGTGGTTGGCAATGGCATATTCCAATCCAGAACGCTTATCGCCTTTCTCCCACTCTACTGCTACATCGATCATTCGTTTTATGTTATTTCCATAAAACCTATATTTTGGAAAATTCTGCGGATATTCCAACGCCTCCGGTCTTTGTTTCAACACCTCTTTTGAGGTTATAGGAAAAGGTGAATCTACATCTAACTTAAAATCGGACATGATAAATAATTGATCCCATAATTTATGTTGAAAATCTGGCACATCACGTAAATGAGGTTGAAGATTTCCCATCACACTTATAATGGACTGGGCTACTTTATTTCTTTCTTCGCGATCTTCTATTGATACTGCATGATCTACCATTTTTTGAAAATGACGACCGTATTCAGGAATGATCAAATGAGGACGCTCCGTATTATATTCTAGGTTTTCTACTAATTGCAAATTGAAAATTTTAGCTTATTGTGTTTGAGAAGTGTTCTTATAACGATGCCAAAATAATAAAATTATAGATGAAAAGCTATTTTATAAGGAGATTACCCCACCTATTTCACCTACTTCCTTATATTTTTCTATAACCTGATCCGGTCCTTTTAAATTCACCGTAATGGAAACGCTTGTATATTTTCCGTTTTTAGATTTTTTTAAGTCGATTACCGCGCCCATATTATCAAAAATAGCCTCAATCTTAGCTATCTTATCCGTAGCTGTTTCAACAATAAATTTGTAAAGATAATTAGACGGCCATTTTGTAGTTTCCGTTAGTTGTTCTCTTAATTTTTTATAAAATTCCTCTGGATTCTTTTCGTCCATAACTCTTATTTTATGCAAAGATAAGTCTAATACGCCAGTTTTTTAATACTGGCGGTTTATGTACTTTTGCGTTTATAAATTAAGAGTTTGAAAAGCAAAAGAATTGTTGTAACAGGTGGTCCTGGAACAGGAAAAACAGTATTGATATCTTCGTTGGAAAAAAATGGCTACCATTGTTTTCATGAAGTGATCAGAACCATGACTTTAGATGCGTTGGATGATGTTTCATTAGAAGACCAACTCGTTAACCCTATTGATTTTGTAAAGGATGCAAAAAGCTTTAATGATGAACTGATCAGCGCAAGATTGAAGCATTTTGAGAATGGCAAAAATGTAAACAAAGAACATGTATTTTATGATCGTGGCTTGCCCGATGTTATCGCTTATATGAATTATTTTGGACAAACTACAGAACCACGTTACGCAGATTTGTGCCTAAAGAATAGATATGACGAAGTGCTGATTTTACCACCCTGGAAAGAGATTTATGTGCAAGACAATGAGAGAATGGAAAATTTTGAGCAAGCTTGCGGCATACATGAACAATTAGAAAACACCTATATTGAACTGGGTTACAACCCCATAGAAGTTCCTTTCGGCACCATTGAAAATAGATTGCAATTTGTAATAGACCATATAAACGGAGCGAGTGAATAGTACTCCAAAAGAAATCTTATCCAATTATTGGGGTTTTGAAAGTTTTAGAGGCTCTCAAGAAGAAATTATCAATGCCATAATCAATGGTCAAGATGTTTTGGGCCTACTGCCTACTGGCGGTGGAAAATCTTTGTGTTTTCAAGTTCCGGCATTATCAAAAGATGGTATCTGTATCGTTATTTCACCGCTAATAGCTTTAATTGAAAATCAAGTAAATAATCTTCAGAAGCTTGGTATTAAAGCCATAGGTCTAAAAGGCGGACTTAAATTTAACGAACTTGATAAGCTATTGGATAATTGTATTTATGGCAACTATAAATTCTTATATCTATCGCCAGAACGTCTGCAACAAGAATTTGTACAAGAACGAATAAAAAGCATGAACGTTTCTATGTTCGTTATTGATGAGGCACACTGTATATCTCAATGGGGACATGATTTTAGACCCGCCTATTTAAGCTGTTCGGTTTTACGCCAATTACATGCTACGCCACCAATAGTAGCTTTGACCGCTACGGCCACAAAAAGAGTTAGTGAAGATATTATCAATTCTCTAGAACTCACCTTCCCTTTGGTCATAAAAGACTCGTTCTTTAGAAAAAATATTGGGCTTGAAGTACAGTTTACCGAAGACAAAAGAGGATACTTAAAACAATACTGCCAACATGTACAGCAAAGTGCCATTATTTATGTTAGAAGTAGAAGAATGGCAGAAGAGCTATCAAAGTTTTTGGTTCAGAATAATATTAGTGCAACATTTTACCACGGTGGTGTTGATCAAAATAAAAAAACGGAACGCTTAGAACTTTGGTTAAAGAACAACTATAAAATAATGGTTGCCACCAATGCATTTGGTATGGGTATAGACAAACCAGATGTGGAACTGGTGATACATTACCAAATACCGGATAGCGTAGAAAATTACTTTCAGGAGGCAGGTAGAGCCGGTAGAAATGGTGCTTTTGCAAAAGCTATAATATTGACCAATACTACAGATAAGGTTTTAGTCAAAAAGCAATTTTTAGATATTTTGCCGAGTGTTGCCCATGTTAAAATGATCTATAAAAAATTAAGTACATTTTTTCAGATCGGATATGGAGAGTTTACGGAAGCAAGGTTTCATCTTAATTTTAATGAATTCTGTAGTATTTATAAGCTTAATACCTTCGTCACCTATAATACTTTACAAATACTGGATAGGAATTCGGTAATCTCGTTATCCGAAAATTTCTCTAAAAAAATTACCATTAAGTTTATAACGGACAAAGACACCTTATATAGGTATATCGACCAAAACAATAAACTGGCAGATTTTATAAAGATAGTTCTACGCACTTATGGAGGATTGTTTGAATTTGACACACCTATAAACACCTATATGTTATCAAAAAAAACGTCAATGCCGGAACATAAAATTCATGAAAATTTTGAGCTTTTAGCAAAAGATGAAATTATTGAGTACTCCAGTGCAACGAGCGATTTAGAGATGTTTTTTCTGGTACCAAGAGATGATGATAGAACCATTAATCTTTTCGCGAAAAATATAGAAGAACAAAATCAGCTTAAAATAGAGAAAGTGAACGCTATGCTTTCTTATATAGAAAATGATACTGTTTGCAGAAGCATTCAACTCTTAGGCTATTTTGGAGAACTACAAGAACAACCTTGTGGCATATGTGATGTTTGCACGAGTCAAAAAACCGAGAACACATCCATTGTTCACGCCAAAATAAAAATCATAAAAGCATTAAAGGAGAAAGATGCAGGTTCACGAGAGCTGCAATTAAAGCTAAATATTTCTCAAGAAACTATTATTTCGACATTACAGGAACTATTAGAAGATAATTTGATAACATTAAATAACATTAACGAATACCAACTACTATAATATGGAAGCATTGAAAATTGTATTTATGGGAACACCTGATTTTGCCGTTGGCATTTTAGATATGCTGGTAAAAAATGAATATAATATCGTTGGTGTCATTACCGCACCAGATCGACCTGCAGGTAGGGGTAGAAAATTAAACGAATCTGCCGTTAAAAAATATGCCGTAGAAAATGATTTAAAGGTGCTTCAACCAACCAACTTAAAAGATGAAGCTTTTTTAGCAACATTAAAAAATTTGAACGCCAATTTACAGGTGGTGGTCGCTTTTAGAATGTTACCCAAGGTAGTTTGGAATATGCCCAAGTATGGCACCTTTAATCTACATGCCTCATTATTGCCACAATACCGAGGTGCAGCACCCATAAATTGGGCGATAATAAATGGGGAGACCAAAACTGGGGTAACTACATTCTTTATTGATGAGAAAATAGATACCGGTGAGATAATAATGCAAGACGAAGCGGTAATTGAAAAAACCGATAACGCTGAGGATCTACATGATCGATTAATGCATTTGGGAGCCAATACCGTATTAAAGACGGTAGAACAAATTGAATCTGGAAATTTCACCACCCATAAACAGCCCGATTTACAGAATTTAAAAGATGCCCATAAAATACATAGGGAGACTTGTGAAATAGACTGGAACAAATCTTCAAACGACATTTATAACTTTATTAGAGGGTTGAGTCCGTATCCTGCGGCATGGACAACATTAACCAACGGAGAGCAATCCGTTATTACTAAAATTTACAAGGCAGAAATTGAAACTCAAAAGCATGACTTTTCTACGGGAACTCTGGTTTTTAATAAAAAAGAGATGAAAGTTGCGGTTGAAGATGGTTACTTAAACCTACTTGAAATACAGTTACAGGGCAAGAAAAGAATGCAAGTAAAGGATCTGTTGAACGGTCTTAATTTAGAAGAAAATGCCAAAATGGGCTAAAGCCCCGTTATTATTGGGCTGAAAGAAACGTAGAAAAAAACCTACTTTATCAACAAACACGCTGAGTTATCAACAAAATAAGGGATTTCCGCCCGTTTTACTTGTGTTGCTCAGAAATCCATATAAATTTGTTAATAGGTATAAATTATTTAATCACAATTAATTATCACATTATGAACAAAACAGAATTGATCGATGCAATGGCAGCAGACGCTGGCATCACAAAAGCTGCGGCAAAAAAGTCATTGGAATCTTTCTTGGGAAATGTTGAAAGTTCTCTTAAAAAAGGAGATAGAGTTTCTTTAGTAGGTTTCGGTTCTTGGTCCGTATCTAAAAGAAATGCAAGAGAAGGTAGAAATCCATCAACTGGAAAAACTATCCAAATCGCTGCTAAAAATGTAGTTAAGTTTAAAGCAGGTGCTGATTTAGGTAAAGCTGTAAACTAATTTTACACTGATAAATTTTTGAAAAGCGCCTTAAAAGGCGCTTTTTTTATTTCTATGTTTTTGATTTTTAAGAGGATTTGTCTTACTTTAGAAATATAATCATATAATATTTATGATAGCACTAAAGCCAACCAAAGGAAAATTACTAGTGGCGGAACCTTCATTAACAGGAGATGTTTCGTTCAATAGATCTGTAGTTTTACTAGCAGAACACAGTAACGAGGGCTCAGTTGGTTTTATTCTAAACAAGCCATTGGAGTATCAAATAAATGAATTGGTTACCGAAATCGAAATCCCCTTTCAAGTGTATAATGGCGGACCGGTAGAGCAAGACAACTTATATTTTATTCATAAAGTTCCACATTTAATTGATAATAGTGTTGAGATTTCAGACGGAATTTATTGGGGAGGTGATTTTGAAACTACCGTAGAATTGATCAATAAAGAAATAATCTCTGAAGATGATATCCGTTTCTTTTTAGGTTATTCTGGCTGGTCTTCACTACAATTAGATGAAGAGCTAACCTCAAAATCTTGGATCGTTGTAGAGAATGAGCACGAAAGTAGAATCATTCAAAAAGCCGCAACAGCTATTTGGAAAGAAAATATGATACAATTGGGCGGTAATTACCTGCTTTGGTCCAATGCTCCAGAAAACCCTAGTTTAAATTAAACTCCTGGACTTACAGATAATCTTGCAGCAGCATTAAGTTTCCCTATCAAATTCTTTGCAACGGTATTTACAAACGCTTTCTTTCTATATTTTGTTATTGGAACAATTCCATCAATTGTATTTACGATAAAGAGCTCGTCTGCTTTTTGAAGCTCAAACGGTGAAATACTGTCTTCCAAGAAATCGAAACCATCTAATTTTGATAGAAGTTCGATCAATTTTTTTCTTAGAACGCCATTGGTACAACCATCTGTAACAGGTGGTGTTTTAATCTTATTTTCTTTTACAATAAAAATATTACCGTTTAGAGCCTCTACAACCTGCTTTCTCTCGTTCAGCAGCAAACAATCTTGATAATCATTTTCGCGGGCGTAAATCGCACCTACCACATTCAGAATCTTATTATTGGTATCTAAATTAGATAGCATACTAGAATTCTTATAAAAGTCCTTAAAAAGTTCTACTTCATAATTGTCTTCGCTTAAAACAAAAAAATGATTGTTTAGAGTGTCACTTACAATGAAATAAGATATGCTGTTATCAGACTCAAAAAAATTGTGTTGACTATTTCTAAAAACGGTGAATTTTACCCGTTTCGCTTGTTTTAAATCATTTTCAGAGAAGATTTTTAGAATTTCAGTCTCCATAAATTCCATAGTAAAATTCATTGGAATCTCCATTCGTAAAATTCTCATGGATGACATTAGGCGTAAATAATGATCTTCTAGATAAATAATTTCACCATTGATTACCCGTAATTCTTCATAGACGGCATCACCAAGCTGAACCCCCCTATTCTTTTCATTTAAAAAAGATGAATTATCCTCAAGTAGTCCGCCATTAAAATTGAACATAAAAAAAGCCTTAAAAAAATTAAGGCTCAAAGATACTGTAAATAAGAATATTTTAAGATGAACCTAGCACCTGTTTCAAATCGGAAACTTGATTTGTCCATAGCATTTTAGATTCGTCAATTTCATCATCTTCGGCAAAATCGGTTATAAACAAAGAAACATCTTTTGTTATTTCATCAACGATTATTTTCATTTCAAAAAAGCTATCGTCTTCTGCTTCTTCCCAAGCAAAACGAACGAACTCATCTGTTTTTCTCTTTAACAGCTTAGCTTCCTCTTCTGCTCCATCCCAAATAAAAGTGAATTTTTCACCTCTAGAATTTACGTTATCAGCAAACCATTCAGACAGTCCTGAAGGTGTTGCTAAGTACTGATATAACATTTGTGGGGAAGACTGTATTACAAACTCTAATTCAAATTTTATTTTATCGCTCATTGTCATGCTACTTTATGCCGAGCAATATATATATTTCTAAATGATAAAAAAATAAATGACCAGTATTATTTTTTTAATCAAGTTTTGTTGAAGAACAAATAAATTACCCCTATATTTGCAGCCGTTTAAAAATAATATGGCGAGGTAGCTCAGTTGGTTAGAGCGTCGGATTCATAACCCGGAGGTCGGGGGATCGTGCCCCCCTCTCGCTACACTAGTAAAACGTACGGAAACAACGGTTTAGTTCACTCTAAACCGTTTTTTTATGTCTATATTTCAGCTTGCAATTACAATTGAACACGAAAGTGAACACGATTTAGAACACGATTTGTCTACAAAACCAAATTTTTCAGCACCCAAAATTTATACCGCTAAAGGTGATCTTTCAAAAAGATGGTACGTCTATTTTTCATTTAGGAACCCAAAAACTAATAAGTTGGAACGAATGAAGAATATTTACGGCAAAGCAAATAATTATAAGACAAAGGCAGATAGATTAACAATTCTCACCTCGTACCGTAAAAATCTATTAAAATTATTAAGAGCAGGGTACAGTCCATTTGAAAATAAATCGGCCGATAAAATTCATGAACCGAATTTAAAGCAAGTAAGGGTAGACAATAAAATAGAAAAAATTAAAACCGAACATAAAAAATCTAACAACAACAAAGCGAATATAGAATTGCCGACTCAATCGGAAACAAAGGATTTAGGAATGCCCCTAAAAGATGCCTTCGATTACGTTTTAAAGTTGAAGAAAAATCAAGTTAAAGCTAGAACAGTTCAAGATTATAGACTTAAAGGTCAAGCCTTTTTAAAATGGCTATCAGAAAATTATCCAAATATTAAATACTGCCATCAATTAACTAAAAAAATGTTGCTTGACTTTTTAAACGAAATAGTCATCAATACAAGCCCAAGAAATAGAAATAATTTCAGATTGACCCTTGGTACTTTTTTACAGACTTTAGAAGAAAATGAAATTATAAAACTCAACTTTATAAAAACGATTAAGGTTTTAAAATCTGTCCCAAATCGGAATAAAACATTTTCTCTCGAGGTAGAAAAAAGTATATTTGAACATTTGACGAAAGAAGACCCGATATTATTACTATATATCAAATTCGTTGCATATAACTTTCTAAGACCTATAGAAGTATCTAGGCTTCGCATTAAAGACGTAGATTTAGTAAACAGAACACTTACCTTCCAAGCTAAAAACAGTAAGTTAAAAAAGAAAATAATACCCCAAATGCTATTTGATGAAATACCAGACTTATCAAATTTGAATCCAGATCATTTACTTTTTACCCCTACCGAAATTGGCGGAGCTTGGGATACTAAAGAAACTAACAGAAGAAATTATTTCTCTAAACGATTTAAACAAAAAGTGAAAGAACATTTTAATCTAAACGAAGATTTCGGATTATACAGCTTCAGACATACGTATATCACAAAACTATATCGGGTAATATTAAAAGATGCTACACCATTTGAAGCCAAAAGTAAATTAATGTTGATAACGGGTCATAGTTCAATGTCCGCTTTAGAAAAATATTTACGTGATATAGATGCTGAGCTTGCCGAAGATTACTCCTATCTTTTAAAAGAATAGAATGGATACAAGCAATACATTAAAACGTTTAATAAATCAGCTCTATACCCCTCTTCTATTTTTTATTCCCAAAAGTATCATCCCTTTAAGTGAACTAAGTGAATTTAGAAATATTAAAACAGAAGAATTTTTTAATACCATTGTTCTACTTTCTGAAAATAATGCAGCAGAAAAAGTGCTAGCTATAAAAGATTGCACACCATTATTAGAAAAGGCGTCAATTCTCAATTATAATACAATAACGTTAATAGACAAAAAGGAAGATGCGAGTTCATTACAATTTTCAACGCTTTTAGAAAGTTATATAATGCATTTACGGTTTTATACGTTCATTACTAAATGGATGAATGAAAATGTGACATTTCATTGCGATGCCAATAAAAAAATCAAGGGATACTTTCAACTTCAGGCAGATTGTTTTCAATATCACAAAGTCCAAATTGAAAACAAATTCAGTATTCAAATAATTCCAAATCTTAATTCCGCTGAAGTTCTAACCTATATTAAGAATGACAATGTTCTGCTATTAAAAAATGTCTTTAAACACCAAGAAAAGTTAGATATAATTGAAGCTAGTCCTACACCCAAAGGTCTAAAAAAAACAGGGTCGCAAAAGCCGGTTTTAATTACCGATGAAGAATCAATTAAATTTCTTTTAGAAACTGTTTTTAATTCAAATTAGAAACAACTACCCTATATTAACTAAGGTTAGTTAATTAGCTACCCTATCAAAATATCTCGGAAAATTCATTAATTATACGTCAAACATACGTATATTTAACGCATAATGGATACAAAGTACTATAGTTGTCAATATTGTCATGAAGATTTTCTTCCAAAAAGAAGGTATGTGCAAAAGTACTGTTGTGATAATTGTAGATCAAAAGCACATCATCAAAAAAATAAGATAACGAATCAATCAACAAGCCTACCTGTAACCGGAACACAAAATAAAATAGAGAAAATGAGCGCTGCAGGTATAGGAAATGCAGCGGCTGGTGTACTTGCAGCTGATGTTGTTAAAAGTCTGATAACTAAGAATCATAATAAACCTGCTACCAAAGGTGATATCTTAGCGTTAAAAAAAAGCTATGAACGTTATCATAGAGTTCTTAATATGCCAAGAAAACCGGATGGTACTCTTCCCTATTTTGACATGGAAACTAAGTACATCGTCTATTTAAAAGATTACAGGTAGAACTAGAACACTTACGATTGCTCCATATATGGCTGCCACTTTACTAAAGTGTACTTTTTAAGACCATTTTTTTTAATATTTAGAAATCCATATTCGTAGACAAAAAAATAGACATCACCCTTTTTATTTTTCCAGTAGTGAGTAAAGAATTTAGGATTAAAACCAATATCAATTAATTCAGTTCTACGAACAGTAGTTAAGCCGGATTTGTTATAACTCTTTAAAATCTTTCTATTTACTTTCAAATGACTATCAACCTTAAAAAAGAACTGTTCACTTTTTTGACGTTTTTCATACTGGTTTATAGATTTACATTTTAACGAGCAAAACAATTTATCTACTCTTCCTGAAATCTGTATTGAACAGATTAAGCATTTTCTTTCCTTATCCATTTGTAAACGTATATTATACGCATAAAATACCGCTAAAAATTATAGATATGTTAATCTTGTAAAATGAATTATGTAAAATCAATAACACTTTACCATCTAATGATTAAAAACCAAAAGATGATAGGTATAAAGTTTAGCCCGGATAAACTGATACAAAACTTGATCAAAGGACTCCCAGACCCCAAACAATATAACATGGCATATATACCTAATAATAAGACAAACTTGGGTATAATCTTTACAACATTCAAAGGTATTGTTTGGATAAATTAAAATCGATTCTTAACAAATAAACCTATAAATACTAACAACGAAACAGTAGATGTTCAATGGTTCAGAAATAGGACTACTGTACCAGAATATAGACTTTGCCCTGAAGAGTACTTATTAAAACTAGAATTGAAAAAGTACGCCAATAGTACAGTTAAAACATATGTGACCTACTTTGAAATGTTTATTAACCATTATAAAGAGAGAAAACTAGAAACCTTAGATGAAAGCGACATACGCGCCTATTTACAGATACTGATACGTAAAAATGTTTCTAACTCTTATTTAAATCAAGTCATCAATTCAATCAAGTTTTACTACGAAACCGTATTGGGAATGCCAAATAGATTTTATGAAATAGAACGACCACGAAAAGAACATAAACTACCCAAAGTCATTTCAAAAGAAGAAGTAATAGCTATTATTGAACATACCAACAACATAAAACACAGATGTATCGTACAACTTCTGTATGGTTCTGGTTTGCGCCGTAGCGAGCTTTTGAACCTAAAAATAAATGATATTGATAGCAAACGAATGCTTATAAGAGTTAAAGGAGCTAAAGGCAATAAAGACCGACTTACTCTTTTATCAAAAAATGCACTTAAAGAATTGAGGATGTATTTCAAGGAATGGAAGCCTCAAGAATATTTGTTTGAAGGTCGTAAAGCCTCAAAATATTCTGCCGTTAGTGTATTAAATATAGTAAAGAACGCTGCCATTAAAGCAAAAATCACTCAAAACGTTACACCACATGTTTTACGACATAGTTTTGCTACTCACTTATTAGAATCTGGTGTTGACTTAAGGCAAATTCAGGTTCTTTTAGGACATGGCTCTAGTAAAACTACTGAAATATACACTCATGTCGCTACAAATACTTTTAAAGAAATTAAAAATCCATTAGATTAGTGATTCTAAAATAGATATAAAGTAACTTGTTACCTTACACAATTGTTGTGTTTAATATTACTTAAATTAAAGAATCGAGCAAATGACAAATTTTTTGAATTTAAAAAACCTCAAAATGCTACTTGGGTTCGCAACAGGATTTGCTATTTATGATTACTTTGCAGATGGACATGTCGATTGGATAAGAACAATAGTAACAGGGATTATGGCAGTTGTAATTATGGCAATTTTTAACGGACTCAAAAAATAGGATGAATTGCAAAAACTGCGATAATATAATTGACGGCAATTTTTGCGCACATTGTGGACAAAGCGTAAAAGTGGATAAGCTAAATCTCCCAAATTTCTTAGCTGAAATTTCAGATAGTGTTTTTCAGCTAAACCGAGGGCTCCTTTATACAATTAAAGAGCTATTTACTAGACCAGGTCATGCGATTCGTGGTTTCATACAAGGTAAACGAAAAGAATATTTTAAACCTATTGCTTTTGTACTGACCTTGTCGACAGTTTATTTCTTTGTTTCTCAACTATCTGACCACCCAACATTAATTGACGATTTTATTACTGGATATTCAGATGGCGGAGAAGTAAACGGATTAGAAACAAATTCATCCTCCATTTTAAATTGGTTGTCCGACAACTACGCTTATACAACTTTACTTCTACTACCGCTCTTTTCTCTCGCAACTTTTCTCTCCTTCAATGGACTAGGACAGAATTACCTTGAGCACATAGTGATTAACTCTTATATAACTGGTCAACAAGCGATTTTCTACTCTTTCTTCATGATTATTGGAGTTGTAATAAGTAATGAGGATGTTACAGTTTTGTTAGCAATAATGTCAAGTTTAGTTTTCAATTACTGGACTTTTTCCCAGTTCTACCAACATACGAAAGGATTTAAAATAATTCTCCGACTGATATTAACTTATATTCTTTATATAGTTTTTATATCTATTTTTCTAATGGCATTTACCTTTGGTTCGTTCAAACAATAAAAATACTAAACACAACAATGCCTAAACGTAATGCGGACTTTAGGGCAAAACCGAATGGTCTGTGTATATTTATAAAGTCGCTAAATCTTATGGATTTAGCTTTGGACAAAAAATAAAACTAAACAATAAGCTTTAGCTTCGTGCGCAGACGGAAACGAAAAGTTTCCTTGCCTCCGCACTACGCTTAGCCGCAACGTTGTATGCCATTTGAGAAAAAACAATGAAGAACATCAAAAGCAAGATTAAAAGAATTAAAGTGGACTCTCTTTATGGAAAGAAAAAACATTTTAATGCAGCTGATAGAAAAGAAAGACAGCACTATTGGATTGGAATACCGCTAATTGTTATTAATGTTCTGACTGGTTCAGTCTTGTTCTATGTATTAACTGATAATGTTACAAATTGGGTGAAATTCGCACCACTTGTATTAGCATTAATTGCGGCATTATTAAGCGGTTTTCAAACATTCCTCAATCTTCGAAAAAAAGTTGAAGGACATAGAAGAGTCGGGAATAAATATTTGGCAATAATGAAGAGGTGCGATAGACTTCAAGCATATATTGAAGATGATGCAATTAAAGAAAAACATTTAATAGAAACTATCGAGGATATTGCAATAGAAATAGATAATGTCAATATTGAAGCTGAGTCATTTCCGACCAATAAGTCAGATTATGAACTTGCACAAAAAGGAATAGATTCTGGCGAAGAAACATACACGGAAAAAGAATTAGAATTATAATATGGCAAGTTCAATAGACACTTATTTAAAAAATTTATCCTATTCGTTTTATCTAAAAAAAGATTCCGCGGAAATCACGAGGATAAATACTTCAAAAAATAATCTACTCGCCAATCTAGATAAAGAATTAGGACTTTTAATTAATCGAAGATTTATTTTTGGCTCATACGATAGAGATACAATTCTTCCTCGGTCAATAGACAGTAAATCAGATATTGATATAATGGTTGTATTTAATCATACAGACTATGAAAGAACACCTGAAACTTATCGTGCTTGGCTTAAAAATTTTGGCGATAAATATTATAAAGACAGATATGGCTCTGAAGTAGTCCGTTCATTTCCAACCGTTACTATAAAACTTGGTAATATTCGTTATGACCTCGTACCAGCAAAAGAAGAAAGTAATATATGGACTTCAACTTTATACATTCCAGGCGAATATGGTTGGCAAATTACTAACCCAAGTGACGTGAAAACTAAATTGACAGAAGCAAATACAAAATATAATCAAATAGTTCGTCCTGTGATAAGGTTAATGAAAGCTTGGAACTGTAATAATGGATATCCATATGATTCTTATAAGTTAGAAACATATATAACTGGATTGAATTATTATAATGATAATGTTCAAAGTGGTTTTTTCTATGCTGCTGGACAATTAACAACTGAATGGAGTGATTCTCAGACAAAAAAAGACAAAGTTTCTAGTTTAAAATATAATATTGGAAAAGTAAAAGAATCATTAGATAACTACGATTCGGACACAGCAAAACGTTGGTTACATAGAGTACTTCCTTATGGATAAAAAACGGCATACAACAACGTATATAGCTCATAGCTAATCAGTTGCTTAAACAAAGTTAAGGTATATTTGGAAAGTCGCCAAATTTTTAAATTTGACGATTTCCAATAAAAAAGATAAATAGTAAAATTTAAAAATCTGGCTTGTGCTCAACCGAAAAGTTATCGCTAATTTGCACGCTACGAGCCATATACAAAACCGTTGTGCTTCATTTCCAGAAACCGCTAACCAATGATAAAAATTTTTAGAAAAATTAGACAAAAATTACTTTCTGAAAATAAATTCAGAAAATATCTGACTTATGCAATCGGTGAAATAATTCTTGTAGTTATCGGAATTTTAATAGCATTACAAATCAACAATTGGAATGAGTCACGGAAAGAAAACAAATTAGCGAAAAATTACTACAATCGCCTTTTATCAGATTTAAAAGCTGATAAAAGTTATGCTAATAGATATATCTCAAGAGTTGATTCTTCTCTGGTATTATACGATAACTATAGAAAAAGCTATAAAAAACCGAATTTAAGCCTTGCAGAAATTATTCAAAATTTAGGAATAAACGATGTAAACACATTAGATTTAGAGTATAAAACAAAAACTATAGAAACCTTAATTAACACGGGTGATTTGCAAATATTAAACCCAAAGATAATAGATGTAATAACTGAATATGATGGCAGTAAAAACCAGATTGAAATACTTGCTAGGGACAACAATGAAGATGTTAATGATTTATTGAAGAATTTAGCTCACAAAGGTGGGGTTCTACTTAATATTGAGAACTATCCTAATCAGCCAGAATTATTTAAAAAATTAGATTTCGATGATAGAATTCCAGATATGTTTATCGCATTTGAATCCTACGTTACCTGGAAACAAGCTGCGGATAGAAACAACATTAAAGAGCTTACTAAAATCAATAAAACCGCAGATTCCATAATAGAAATTATTAATCTAGAATTAAAAAAATAACGAAAACACAACAATGGCTATAAGTAATTGCTTGTTCTCGCCTATTTCTGAAAATCCTCTCAGATTTTCAGTTTGGTGTGTACTTGCAAAATTAAGTGCTATACCACGCAACTACTCATAGCCGAGACCGTTAGCAAACATATTGCCATAAAAATTAAATCGTTGCGCAATTAGCCTGAATATTTAAAAAAGAAGAGTTTGGTTCGGGCAAATCCACATTTTTAAAATGGTTTCTTGAGGCTTGTTACTTTCTCAAAATTCAGCTGTTTAATTAATAAATCACCTTGCCAAAGTTCTCGCTCGGACGGACTTCACTCGGACGCAACTGTTGCGCGTACGGACTTGTCAATTTCTTGGGTAAGTCTGCATAAAAACGATATACATAAATCCTTTTCCATTTGGTTTCGACGGACTTAAAAAAGAAACCATTTTAAAAGAGTTCGGGAAATCTATCAGTGATCTGAGACAAGACAAAGGTTTGCGCTGCAACACGTTTGCTAACAATATGTATAATCTATACTGTCCGATTTTCCGTCGGAAAATCTACGTATATTTAGAACCTTATCGTACGGCGGGAAATCCTACGGATTTCAATGCCGTACAGATCATACATTAGACGTTAGCAATAATTATGAAAAACCTAATTTTTATTATCTCGATTTTACTATTCATCGCTTGTAAAGAGGAAAAAAAAGTAAAACTTGCTGAAGGTGTTGTTGATTGCAATGACCTATTTCAAAACAATGACGGAACTTGGCTTTTGAACAATCAACCATACACAGGGATTTGCGAAAGTTATGAAAATGGTATAATTCAATCCTATTCAGAATTTAAAGATGGACTTGTAAATGGAAAAATGAAATATTTCTTTCCAAATGGACAAATTGAAGAAGAGGTTGAATGGACAAATGGACTTGCCAATGGAAAGGTAAAATACTATCATGAAAATGGTAAAGTAGCTGAACTAGGGCAAGTCGAAAATGAATCTAAAGAAGGTATTTGGAAAGTCTATTATCCGAATGGACAACTCAAAAACCTAGAAAACTGGAAAAACGGACAACTTCAAGACTCTGTATATAGCTATTTTGAAAATGGGACCATGCATTCAAAAGGTATATTTGTGAACGGAAAAGAAGATGGAAGATGGGTTATGTTCGATAGTATAAGTGGAGATGTTGACGGGTATCTTTACTACGAAAATGGAGAAGCAATTCGAGCGGAAAAAAAATAACTATTGCTAACAATGCCTATAGCAAATAGGGCATAAAGTGCTATATTTAATGGCTTGGGCTTGTTTACTAAGTCCGCCAAATCTTTTGGATTTGGCAATTAAAAAAGAAAAAATAATTATAAAACAAAAAGCTCTGGCTAGCAGACCAGACGGAAACGAAAAGTTTCCTTGCCTGCCCTACTTGCCATAGCCGAACCGTTAGCAAACATATTGCAAAAAAAGTCCAATCGGTTCGCAATTAGCCTGAATATCTTAAAAAATAATAAGAGTTCGGTTCGGGCAAATCCGCATTTTTAAAATGGTTTCTTTGGGCTTGTTTCTTTCTCAATCTTCAGATATCTAATCAAAAAATTACCACGCCAAAGTTTACGGTCGGACAACACTCGGATGCAACTGTTGCGCGGACAGACTTGCGGCTTTCTTACCAAAGCTCGGGTAAAGACCGAAAGACCAAAAACGTATACTTCTAAAGTTCGGCGGACTAAAAAAGAAACCATTTTAAAAGGGTTCGTGAAACCCATCAATGTTCTGCGACAAGACCAAGGTTTGCGCCGCAACACGCTTGCTAACAATATGTATAATCCATACTGTCCGATTTTCCATCGGAAAATCTACGTATATTTAGAATGTTACCGTACGGCGGGAAATCCTACGGATTTCAAGGCCGTACAGATCATACATTAACCGTTAGCCATAATTATGAAAAAAATAGGAGCCAATATTTTATTTTTCCTTCTCAGTATTCCACTTTTAGCGCAAAATGCAACGGAGGGAATTATAAAAAATGCGGAGACGGACAAACCCATTCCATATGTGAATATCGGAATTGTGAAAAAAGAAAAGGGAACGGTCTCAACTGACGAAGGCAAATTTATTTTCGAAATCCCGTCAAACTTAATGAATGATACAATAAGGTTCTCAACAATCGGCTATCAACCAAAATCTATGCTTGCAAAAGATTTTGTAGCAATGATAAAAGTAAATTCAACAATTGAACTTTTACCAGAAATTACGGAGTTAGACGAAGTTGTGGTAACAAACAAAAAACTGAAAGAAAAAATAATTGGGAATAGAACCAAAAAAAAAATATTTAAAGGCGTATGTAGTTACGCAGATGCTGGAGTGGAAATGGGAATAAAAGTTAAAATAAAAGATAGCCCAACTTTCATTGAAAAATTTCACGTTAATGTTGTATCAAATACGAGTGAAAGAGTAAAGTTTCGAATGAATTTCTATAATATTAAAGACGGTCTACCCGACGAAAAAATAATCAAGGAGAATATAATATTTTCAATTAATGTAAAAGAAGGAGATTTTACTTTAGACCTCGAAAAATATAATATTGTTGTAGAAGAAGATTTCTATGCTATAATTGAATTGTTGGAAAATCAAAAAGAGGAGGAGGAAGTATACTTTTCAGCAGGATTATTGGGCAATTCTACGGCGTATAGATTTTCAAGCCAAGGAAAATGGACAAAATCAAATACGATTGGAATTGGCTTTAATTACACCGTAAAGTATTGACGGAGAAAAATAACTATGGCTAACAATACCTATAGCAAATAGGGCATAAAGTGCTATATTTAATGGCTTGGGCGTGTTTGCTAAGTCCGCAAAATCTTTTGGATTTGGCAATTAAAAAAGAAAAAATAATTACAAAACAAAAAGCTCTGGCTCGCAGACCAGACGGAAACGAAAAGTTTCCTTGCCTGCCCTACTTGCCATAGCCTCACCGTTAGCAAAAAGTTGAATAAATTAAGTAAACAAATAATTTTAGAGAGCGCATTCGATGTGAATGTCAAATTATACATTTACCTTTTTTTTCTTATTGCATTGTGTTTACCTTTTATCTTTGTTGTTAAACATCGAGGTATTATTCAAGTTCTTGCAGTTATATCTTTTTTGATAATTTCTTTTATCGCTATTTCTACATTTTTCATGAAGAAAGGGATTGTTAAAGACCAGAATGGACTACATATTGGTTATTTCTCCTGGAAAAAATTAATTTATAAATATCCTATTTCCTTAATGAACCTAAATGTGATAACGTTATTGAAAATTCGCAGAAAATCTAGGGGTGCTTTCGCTAGCATTTCTCAACCCGACTCTACAGTTTCTTTTAACTCATTCGAAATCCATCTATTAAATGACAAACATACCACAAAACATAAGGTTATAGCATTGAAAAAAGAGAACAAAGCAAATGAAACAATAGACTTTTTAACAAAGCACTCTAAATTGCGTCATGAAATTTATAGTCCCGATTTCTCATAAAAAACCTTTTGCTAACAATACCTAAACGTAATGCGGACTTTAGGGCAAAACCGAAAGGTCTGTGTATATTTATGAGGTCGCTAAATCTTTGGGATTTAGCTTTGGACAAAAAAAAGAAAAAGCAAAACCAAAAGCTTTAGCTTAGTGCGCAGACGGAAACGAAATGTTTCCTTGCCTCCGCACTACGCTTAGCCTAACCGTTGTGCTTCATACTGAAAAAACTAACCAATGAACTTAAAATCAATTACAATAAAAAATTTTAGAGCTTATCAAAATGAAACTAAAATTGAATTTGACCAATTGACAACGATTATTGGTAGAAATGATATTGGGAAATCAACTATACTTGAAGCTCTTGAAATTTTCTTCAATAATCAAACAGTAAAGATTGATTCATCGGATGCCAATATCCATTCAACTTCTAAAATAGTAGAAATTACTTGTGAATTTACAGATTATCCCACAGAAATATCAATAGACACTTCATCACCAACAAATTTAAAAGACGAATATTTATTATCGACAGATGAAACTCTTGTCATTAAAAAGAAATTTGATTGTGGAAAAAAAACACCGAGTGTTGATATTTTTATTATTGCCAGCCATCCAACTGAGAAAGAAGTTTCAAATCTTTTAGAGTTAAAAGAAAAAGACCTTCAAGCAATTATAAAGTCAAAATCTTTAGATTCTAAATTAAAAGGAAACCCGACAATGCGAAAAGCAATTTGGGAATCAGTAAGCGAATTAAAACTTCAAACGATAGAAATACCTGTATCAAAACCTAAAGAAGATGCAAAAAGAATTTGGGAACAAATAGATAGTTACCTTCCAATCTTTGCTTTATTCCAAAGTGACAGAAGCAGTAGTGACACTGATAATGAAGTTCAAGACCCAATGAAAGCTGCTATTGCAACGGCTATTTCAGAAGTTCAAAAAGAAATAAACGATATCCAACAAAAAGTGAGGGAAAAAGCAGAAGAAATTGCTAACAATACTCACAAAGCATTGAAAGAAATTGACGAGAACTTAGCAAGTAAATTAGACCCTAAATTTAATCCACCAACACCAGCAAGATGGAATGGACTATTTTCAATTCAACTTGATACAGATGATGGTATTCCATTAAACAAAAGAGGAAGTGGTGTAAGAAGAATGATTCTTGTAAGCTTTTTTAAGGCAGAAGCCGAAAGACGTTTAAAATCTTCATCAAAACAAAACATAATATATGCAATCGAAGAGCCTGAAACTGCTCAACATCCAAATAATCAAAAGATATTAATTGAATCTTTTAAATCACTTGCAAATGAGAGTGATTGTCAAATAATCTTAACAACACACAGTCCAGGATTAGCTTCAGAATTACCAATTGAGAGTTTAAGGTTTGTGAATCTTGATTCAGGTTATTTAAAAGTTAGCTTTGGTGAAGATGTCTTTCCAAAAATCGCAAAGACATTAGGTGTAACACCTGATAGTAGAGTTAAGGTTCTGTGTTGTGTAGAAGGTCCAACAGATGTTTCAGCTCTTTGTGCTTTGAGCAAAGCAATGAATAATAAATATCCTGAATTACCAGATTTAACAAACAACGAAAAAGTTGCATTTGTTTTAATGGGTGGTTCAACTCTTAAACATTGGGTTAACCATAATTACTTGAAAAAATTAGGGAAACCCGAATTTCACTTGTATGATAATGATGTACAAACATATCAACAATCTATTGACCAAGTAAACAATAGAGATGATAATTCTTGTGGTCAGCTTACCCAAAAGCTTGAAATAGAAAGTTATTTACATAAAAATGCCATAATCGCTGGATTTGATATAGAAATCGAAATACCTGACCAATTAAATGAAGATGGTAAAGCAACACCGAAAATTTTCGCAGAAGCATACTCTCAAAAAATTGGACTACCAAATACAATAAAAGACACAAAAGCGAAAAAGTTTCTAGCGGAACGAGCTTTTCCAAATATGACAGCAGATATGATTGAAGAACGCGACCCCAATAATGAAGTTAGAGGATGGTTAGAGACAATAAATGAACTATTAAAATAAAAGTACGAAAGCACAACAATGGCTATAAGTAATTGCTTGTTCTCGCCTACTTCTGAAAATCCTCGCGGATTTTCAGTTTGGTGTGTACTTGCAAAGTTAAGTGCTAAACCACGCAACTACTCATAGCCGAAGCCGTTACCTGCAAGCTGAAAATAATATAAAAAACACACATAAAAATGGCAGTTTTACAAAACTCTCTATAAATCAGTATTTCAGATGAAAATTAATAGACAAATTTTTAATCATTTAAAACCAATTTTAAATAATAAAGGATTAACAGAGTCAACTTATACAGAGCATAATGGTGGTTTAGATTTTTATAAAATCAGTAACGTTAGTGAATATAGAATAACTCTTGATTTAGGAGTGTCAAAAAAAGGTTTCGTCAATGTTTATGGAAGGATTTCTTTTACTAATGTGGTAGATATATTAACTAAATTTATAGAGCTTAAACCAAATGTTTATGAAGCTATCGTAGTAAATTATGATTTGTACGAGAACAAAGAAAATTGGACTAAAATCTTTAAAGAACTTGGAGCACTTCCTCTTCAAACACCTTTAAATATTCAGAAATTTGAAAATAAAATAATAAATCACGTAGATTCCTATATTCTACCATTTTTTCAAAAATTTTCTAATCTTCAAGATGTAAATGATAAAATTTTAAATCTTTTACCAAAAGAAGAATATGCGAACTACATACCTGGACAGACTAATTTTAAAGTTCTTATAATAATGAAATTATGTAATAGCTCTAAATATATTAATTTTAAAGAATGGGCATTAAGCGCTTATAAAAAAGGAGTCGAGATGAATGCTACGAGATATGGAAAAGATTACGAAATATTAAAGGCATTAATAAATTTTCTTGAGAATAAAGATTTTGAGGATTTAATAATTACATAAAGAAAAGGATTTGCTTGATTCTGATTATGGAAACAATAGATTCTAAATAGAAACGAGAAAAGCCAGCAGGTAACACAACCTATAAACAATACGGGCTTCGGGCTTAATCGCAGGGTTTGTGCATTTTTATCAAGTCGCGAAATCTTTGGGATTTCGCTTTGATAGAAAAAAAGAAAAAACAAAACCAAAAGATTTCGCTATGTACTTGGCGGAAAGTAAACGCTAGTTTGCTCCCGTACTGTTCATAGCTAAATCGTTGTGCTTAATTCTGAGCCAATTAGCTAAAATGAACAAAAAGATGAAAATTGAAATAAAATCAACACTTATATTTCTATTAGTATTTTCGTTTTTAAAAGCCAATGGACAAAATATAATTGAAGAATATCAAAAGGCGCAAAATGACAGTATAAGAATCGGGAAATTGGACAGCGATTTTCTAAAGTATATAGAAAAAGGATATACACTTGCCAGACCTGAGGATGGAAAAAAAATTTCAGGAGTAATTGTCTTTTTGGAAGACTCGGGATTTGAAAATAAAAATATGAATGCAAAACAAATCTATTCCCAAGCGAATAAAGCGGGTTTTGCTGTTTTGTCTATTTCAACAGAAATTCCATTGGACTTCTTCTTTTCTGACAACTCAATTATTGATGCACACGTTACAATTAGAAATGCAATAGAAAAAAACAATTTACCTAATAAAAATGTATTCCTAGTAGGAGTGGGTTTGTCAGGTCACCGAGCATTAAAATACGTGGAATACATTAAGAAAACTCAACCCGAGTTTTCATTGAATATTTCCGGACTAGTAATTTGTGATGCACCTTTAGATTGGGTAAGACAGTATAATGAAGGCAAAAGAGATAGGAGAATAAATTTTGATGAAGGAGCTGTATGGGAAGGTACTTTCTCTAATTATATTTTAGAAAAGAAGCTTAACGGTACTCCAAAATCAAATCTTGAAAGTTATCTTGATTTTTCAACTTACAGCTATTCAGATGAAACAGATAGTCATATTAAACATTTTCAGGAGTTTCCAACCCGAGCTTATATAGAAATTGCCATAGAATACTGGTTAGAAAAGAAAAGAAAGACTACAATAGACAATAATGCTCCTGATATGGTTGGACTTATTGCTCAAATGAAGCTAGCAGGAAATGAAAACGCGGAATTAAAAATAATCTATCCGAAAGACAGTAAAACGGAGAAAAAAAATACTGCGGCAACATGGATTTCAGTAAATAAAGATGAACTAATGGAGTGGATAATTAAACATTCCGAATAAGAACTAAGCACAACAATACCTAAACGTAATGCGGACTTTAGGGCAAAACCGAAAGGTCTGTGTATATTTATGAAGTCGCTAAATCTTATGGATTTAGCTTTGGACAAGAAAAAATAAAACTAAACAATAAGCTTTAGCTTCGTGCGCAGACGGAAACCAAAAGTTTCCTTACTACCGCACTACGCTTAGCCGAGACGTTAGGCACAATTAGAAAAAAATGAGAATATATAGTGCAATTGCCCAAAGAGGAAAATTAAAATACTCTGACGAACATATAGATTTTACTCTTGACGGAACTCCTGATTTACTAGTAAATTAAACTTCCTCCAATAGCTGCTACTGCTGAAATAATTGTAGTAATCACTAACCACCAGGATGCGGATATCGCCGTTTTTCTTGCGTGTTCAGCTTTAATAATTGCTTTTTTCTCTAGTATTTGAACGCGTTGTCTTGCTTCTGCTTCTATTTTATCAACTTTTTGTTCTACACTTTTCTTAGCGTTTGATATTGTTTGAACTACATTATTCATTTGATTTCCATCGACATACTTACTATTGGAAATGTAATTTTTCACGTCGTCTATATCAACAGCAGTTAATTGATTTTTCAAATCTTTTAAACTTTTCTTTGGATCATATAGAATTGACTTTAACGACTTACTCAATTCAATGAAATCGAAAGAATCATTGTTAGAACCAACATTATTTAAGTAAGCTGTAACTTTATTCTTTAAATTTTCAAGCGTTCCTTCCCCATTGTCCAAATGAGTACCAATACTTTTCACCACGTTCATAAAATTATCGGCATAACCATTAATATCATCCTTACTAAGGTTACTATTTTTTGACAGAACATCCACAATACTATTCCTATCCAATCCTTCTACCTTATCCAATAGCAAAGATTTCACCATATTTGGATGGTTTAACGCTCCTTTTAATAAAACACCTAAACGATCAACCGATAAGTCTGATGGTATTGCATTTGATAAATAGTCTTGAATTTTTTTGGTTTTGGAATCGATAGCTTCACGATCTAAAGTACTAAATTCTTCCACTACATTCTTAGCCCTTTTAACTTTACTATCTTCCTTGTTCATGTTATTAGATATTGAATCTATAACTTCTTTAAGCTTTTTTACTTTAGACTGTTTGCCATTATCAACACTATTACCATTTTCCGACATTAACTTATTCACCATTTGTTGAATGGCAAACCATTTAGTTGATGAATTAGTTGATTTGGATTCTTTGGCTATGTTCTCAAGATCAGCTTTAATGCTATCAAATTCAGGAATTCTTTCATCTACCTTTGTAAAAAAATTATCCATTACGGAATTGATTTTTTCTGAGCTTATTCCTGTATCAAATTCCGAACGTACTTTATCTATAGTATGGTCTAAAATATTATCTACTTTCTTATAAGGAGAAGTTTCAAACATCGATGATATCGCATTTGCACTATTTTTAAAACCTGAAGTTACTGCGGTTACCAAATTACCCAATAAAGAACCCACTATTTTAGTTTCTAAATAAAACAGAATTAAAAAGAAAAGCCCCCAAATTACCAAGGCAGTGGTAATATTTGAAAAAGTAGACTCCACAACATTGATTTTAAGTGCCAATGCCGTAGCACCGAATAATGCTATACTTGTAGTTATTAAACTCCAAATACCAAACATAGAGGTGTATTTTACCCCCACATTCATGTTATGATCATTGTTATTGTCGCTTTCATCCATTTCCACCTTGGACTTAGCATAACTTTTTTTGAAATTACCTACAGAAGTGACACCTGCAGCCACTGAAATGGCGGTTAATATGATCTGAAATATTAAGGCCAAAATAACACCTGATAAAATGGTTACGAAAAAATTTGGTGTAATGGCCACATCATTGATTATTGGTCGTTGCATCAATGTATTTACAGTATTTGAAAGTGTTGTAGTATAGAACATAGTATATATTTTTATTAGAATTATTACTACAAAATGACGAATAAAACAGAATTCTGATTCGCTCTAATAATTTCAATTTTAACGTAATAGATATTTTCTACTTTACCGATACCTACTATTGAAATCAAGATGTAATAAGAAGTATATCAATATTTTAATGGTCAAAATTCCAAGATGTATTATTTTAAAAAAAGTCTATGTCTTTTGGATAACAAAAATGCCGATGGATATCCATCGGCATTTGTACCATTATTTTATTTCAGGTAAAATCAACAAAGTGACCATTTTTGATTCGTTATCATTAGTAGTCGATATTAATGTAATATATCATCAAACTACTATATTAATTAATGCTGGCGCACTATTCGCATTTCTTTTTAAAGAATTAAAGGTTCTATCTAAAGATGATACTAAAGAATAAAATGAAGAGGTTTTTCTTAAATATCTATTGGCACCATACTCAAACAGTTCTTCAATACGATCAATATCGAATTCAGTGGAATATACAATGATAGGAACGTAATCAAGTAAGGGATTCTCTCGCATTTTAATAAGACAATCGCTCCCGTCCATTTTAGGCATGTAGAGATCTAGAAATATTACATCTGGCAGTGTATCACTATTTTCCAACCTTGTCAATAAATCGATACCATTATTGAATACATTTAATGTTAGAGGCGTATCAATCTCTTTCAATGCATCTCTAAATATTTCTTGGTCGGTAACGTCGTCGTCTGCAAGGTATACAGAGCATTTTTTTGGGGTTGTATTATTTGAAGTTATCATACTGTAAGCGTTATGTTTTAAATGCCAATTACAGGCATTTGAAATTAATTAAGGAAATATAACTAGCGAATATAAAATCAACTTTCAATGAATAAGAATCCAATAAAAATTTTAATTGATCTATTTAGTTATACCAATGGTCATCAATTCACTCCATTGCGTAGTGTATCTTGGACTACGATGCTCTTTTATCAAAGCCCATTCTTTGTTTCTATTTCCTACGGTCGCAACTTTCAATTTATTCTTTCCAAATTTGCCATTCAAATTATCTATGACCGTAGTAATGGTGTCATTTTCGCTTTTATGGGCATTCTCAAAAAGATTGGTCTGCACTTCATGCTGGTGCACCAACTGCGTTAGGTTAACTCCGACTTTTTTATAACGATAACCTGGCTTAAAAATTTGTTTTAAACCGATTATAGCCTCCTTGGTTAATTTTATAGTGCTATCGGTCGGTGTATCTAGATTTATAATTATTTTGTTTCTATACTGCTCATCGACTGCACTATGCTGATTGGTCTGCAATGATATTTCAATTTGAGAAGCAAGACTATTTTGTTGTCTTAGCAAATCTGCAACTTCAGCTACATAATAACTACAGGCCTCTTCAATAAGCGTATAGTCCCTTAATTTAAATCCAAAAGATTTCGCTGTTCCAATGCCCTTTTTTGCATTTGGTTCTGTCTCTAGTTTCAAGCAAGGGATATTGTTTAACTCTCGCCATAAGCGTTCACCTATTACGGTCATTTCCTTTCTCACCCAGGCAACCGGCATATCTGCAAAATCCAAGGCGGTATAAATTCCATTTTTCTGTAGGCGAATAGCATGTTTTTTACCAATTCCCCATATATCCTTTACTTCAAGATTACGTAATAAATGTTGTCTTTTATGCTCGTTGTCCACTACATAAACATTATTGTTCACGGGAATTTTCTTAGCAAATTTATTTGCTAGCTTAGCGAGTGATTTTGTCGTTGCAATTCCAATGCCCACGGGTATTCCGGTATTTTTATGAACTGTATCCTTAATCGTATGGGCCATAGAATCGTAAGCATCCATTTTTAAACATCCTAAATCCACAAAGCTTTCATCAATGCTATATTCTTCCACCCTCGGCGAAAATGTCATTAGTGTATCCATTACTCTTCTCGACATATCACTATACAAGGTATAGTTAGATGAAAAATAGGTAACATTGTTTTCGTCCAACAATTTTTTGATTTTAAAAATCGGTTGAAACAAGGGTATATCTGTCAATGCCTTTGCCTCTTTATTGGCTGCGATTATACATCCATCATTATTACTGAGCACTACTACTGGTCTGTTAATCAAATCTGGTCTAAAGACTTGTTCGCAAGATGCATAGAAACTATTACAATCTACCAATGCTATCATAGTACAGATTTTATAATGAAGGTTATGGTACCCCAAATGTTCAATTCTGATGTAGTAGATCCATCAATTCTTATAATCTTAAAGCTATCGTCTACCGCTGCCAAGGTCAATTGATTAAATTTTGGGGTCAGCGATTTATCTACAATTAAAACATCATTGGCAAAAACATTGAAATCTTTAAATTCATCATTTACGACCCGAATAAAAAAAGTAGCCGATGAATTGGACACCAGTACCTCATTTAGATCTATTCTAGGTTCACTATAGTGTGTTGCGGGACTAGAAAAACCCGTTTGAGTAGGTCGCTGCACCCTATAATTATTATCCGATTTTTTAATTAAACAATTATCTATATCAATCATAAATTGAAGGTTTTACTATTATTCTTTTCTTTCTCTTACCCAGTGTTCGTGGGGTACGTTCCAAAAACCTAATACGGGCATAATTCTAAAAATTACTCGAGATGGATATTTGTAGTACAAATAAATATCATGCGTATCTGTTTCATATTCTATAAAAAAACCGCTCATTGAAATAGGCTTTTGGTTTAATAATCCTAAATCCTTTAATGCACACTCATAGCGCTCCTTCCCTACTTCCTTAAGAAGAGCCTTAATACTAGTAATATTATAATTTCTAAATACAGTTTTGGACATTTTCCAAATTTCAGGAATTATTCCAAATAATAAAATAACAACTAGAAAATATTATCAACAACTTATAAAGGAGAGCATATTCTATAGAACAGGTAAATCGCTAATTCGAAATTTAATTTAAATGTAAAATACCCCTACGCTTTAGTTTAAAAGTAATTTGACACTTAAACCATCCTAAAGACATATCAACCACACAAAATTTGATGCTTATCAATAGCGTCATGGATAAAAACGATTGAGGTAATCGATAGCTATTACGTAATCTACTTTTACAAACCAATCAATTCAATTAAAAAAATGGAAAACTGGTTATACGCATCATCTGATATTATTGCTAAGGTGATTTTTACCGTATTGGTAATATTTACTTTAATAATTGTAATCACACGAGTTTCAGGTTTAAGAACCTTTGCTAAGATGTCAAGCTTCGATTTCGCTTCCACAATTGCTATAGGGTCGATACTTGCATCAATTGTTCTAAACCCTGATCAGTCTATCCTTAAGGGAGCGGTTGCCTTAGCTGTAATCATATTATTTCAAACCATATTTTCCTTTGCAAAACGAAAATCTGATTGGTTCAACAATCTATCTACCAACAAGCCCATGTTACTAATGGAAAATGGAAAGTTTTTAATGAACAATCTTAAAAAGACCAACATTAGTGCTAATGATGTGTATGCCAAACTGCGTGAAGCCAATGTCAAAGATAAATGCGAGGTACTAGCCGTTATTTTGGAAAGTACCGGTGATATTTCAGTAATTCATGAACATAAGGAAACCCCTCTTTCTGAAGAGGTGTTGACAGGGGTGCAAAAATAGTATAATGGAACCTTCTGAAATAATTGGCACCCTCGCAGGAATATTTACCACAATCGCTGTAATTCCACAAATTTTTAAAGCAATTAGAACTGACAAAGTAGATGATATCAGTCCGCTGTTCTTTTCCACTTTGGTTCTAGGTGTTGGTCTATGGACTGTTTATGGAATATTAAAATGCGATTGGCCAATAATAATTACGAACGGTATTTCTTTCATGTTGAACCTAACTATGATCGGAATTTACCTAAAAAACAAATTCTATGAAATAAGCACATTTGATAATACAATCACTATAGAGGAAATGGTAAGAGATTTTATTCTTGATGACCATCCTTGTGTTATGGCTCAAAGTCTTGTCGCTAATGATAATCTTACAATTCATAATTACGGCAATTTTGAAACTGTAACTATACCTCATATATTAGAAGATTTAAACAACTACTTAAAAGACATTGATGATGATTCAAAAAAATTTCAAACATTCATCGCAGTATTTGAAGATGATGAATTTGAAACTGAATTAGCCTTTGAAAAAGCATTGTGGAAATTACTTTACCAATTACATAAAGAAGATTACTGTAAATGGGACAAAAGCACAGATTCTGATGTGTCATCATCAAATTTTAGCATGAGCATCTTAGGAAATTCTTTTTATATCTTAGGAATGCACCCTAATGCATCAAGAAAAGCTAGGTCATCACCAGTACCAATGATTGTTTTTAATCTACACAATCAGTTCGAGATACTTCGCAAATCTAATCGCTATACTCGAGTAAGGGATTTGATCAGAAGCAGAGATAAAGAATATCAAGGTTCCATAAATCCAATGTTGGAAGATTTTGGAACCAATAGCGAAGCAAGACAATATAGTGGAAGAGCAGTAGATAACAAATGGAAATGTCCATATCAATTCGATACTAAATGATAATTATACCACCAAAATCCGGAGCATCTTTAGAGCTTAAAAAAGGTCAAATACTCAAGGTCATAGACATTGAAGGTATGCAAGTATCTGATATTTTATTTATGAATAAAGCGGATAAAGAAGAAAAAATATCTTCAGGCAAAACATTTGATTTTGAAGAGTCTATCCTGCTTACGAAAGGGAATTACCTCTGGAGTAACAGGAGTAATAAAATGGTAAAAATCATAGAAGACACAAATGGTAGAAATGATTTTTTACTTGCACCCTGCGATAGGAAAACGTTTAAACATTTTTACGGTATGGAAGAATATCACCCAAGTTGTTTTGAGAATCTTTACAAAAACTTAGAACAATACGGTATCGGTAAAGATGACATACCAACCGCATTCAACATATTTATGAATGTTGTTTTCGAAGAATCTGGAAAGATAAAAGTTGACCCACCCACATCAAAATCAGGAGATTATGTTTGTTTTGAAGCACAGATGGATCTAATAGTTGCTTTGACCGCTTGTTCTGCAAAAGACAGTAATGGTGGCAGTTTTAAACCAATTGGTTATGAAATAGTAGATAAATGAATAATTTTTTAAAATCTATAACTGTAAATAAATGTGGCGCTCTTCAAATTATTAACTCGAATCAAATAATAGCATTTTAAACAGTACTTTCTTGTATTTCGTAATGCATTGCATTTAATTAAAATGAACTATCATTAAATAGAAACATAGGGAAACACAATCTCGATTCGAATTTTTCCTGAATCGAGAATTTCAATATTAAACGTACCGCCATGTAATGAGGTTATTTTCTCACAAAAAACCGTATCCAAGTTTATACCCATACGATGCCCACCTGCATGGTGTACCATTTCCTTTGCATCTTCATTATTTATTTTGGGTTCCACCATTAGCAAAATTCTCAAATTTGTGGGGCTCTTTGTCTCTTTTGCAGAAATTCTCGAAGATAGGTTCATTGATTTCACCCCATTTGAACCTATAAGCCGACCAATCAAATGAAATAGTTCTGTAAATAATATAGTGATCTTATCCTCATCGCCATAAAGCGAATTTATTTCTAAATCATATATAAAATCATACGTTGATAAAGGGCTCTCGGTTTTTATCGATTCTATAATACCCGTCAAATTAACATGGGCCTTTCTTAAGGTATAATACTCAAGTTCACTATATTGCTGTAATCTTTTGGTCAATGAATGCCCTCGGCCTGCGACTTCAATAATTCTATTTAGGTTATGCAGTACGTCGTCCATACTATTTAAGCTATCAGCTTTTAAAATAGTTCTACTAGCAAAAAGCTGAATTTTACGCAATGGTTCTTGTAAATCGTGGGAGATCATTTTATTCAGTATACGCAATTCTTTATTGGTCGTTTTTTCTTCACGCAACTGGCTTTCAAGTTCTTTTTGAATTTTTCCGAGCTCATTATGGGCCAACATCAATTCCTTATTTTTTAACAAGGCTGTTTCCGCTGCATTTTTTGCCTCGATAAGACCACTTTCAAAATCACTTCTCTTATTTAAAATTAAACCCGAGATATGTATTTGACTAGCATCCATAGACATATTGAAAAGGAATGGATATTTAGTTCCATCTTTTCCTGTCAAACTCAACACAATTTCTTGAACCTTACCCTTACCCATTAGAGTAGGGTAAAAATGAGTTTTATAAAGAATTCTACTGCCTGTGCTTAAAATTGAATTGATACTAGTATTTTCCAACTCTGAAAAAGTATAGCCTAGTTTTTCAATAATATAAGAGTTTACTGCCAGTATCTTTTCATTGAGATTTAAGCTGATTACCCCACATGGTAACAAATCATAGTCCGGCATCTGTTATAAGGAATTTTTCGTTGAAAAGTTCTTTCTTAAGAACCTCAATAGTCTCTTGCGGATGACTTATATGTGGGCAGTGACCAGAAGCCTCCATATAGGTAATTTTACTGTTGGCTAAGTTATCCTTTACATATTCACCAACTTTTTCATTTGCTATATCATCTTCTACGCATTGAACTATAAGGCATGGAATATTGACCTTTTTTAAGTCTTCCCTATTGTCAGAAAAGAAAGTTACCCTCGCGAAATTCTTTGTTATACTCTTGTCCATAGAGCAAAAGCTTTCCGCCAATTCATTGGTTAGGTGAGATTTTTCAGGGTTTTTCATGACCACAGGAGCAAGATAATTTGCCCATTCAATATAATTTGAATCAAGCAGTTCCAATAAATCTTCCAATTCACTCTCTTCGAAGCCTCCTTGATAATCTCCAGTATTTAAATAACAACTGGAAGGACAAATCATTACCATGGAACGAAAAATTCGTGGTTTTTCAATAGCGGCCAAAACTCCTATCATTGAGCTTACGGAATGACCAATAAAAATGCTCTGTTCAATATTAAGATCTTCACAAATTTCAATTATATCTTGGGCATAACCTGATAAACTTCCATATCTATCCTTATCATAACTAGATATATCTGATTTTCCACATCCAACATAATCAAAAACCAACACTTTGAAATGTTTTTCCAGAAACGGAATAATATAACGCCACATTGCCTGATCACACCCAAAACCATGGGCAAGAATTATGGTTTGGTCTCCATTGCCAAACACTCGTACATTATTTCTGGTGGTTACTGTAGACAATATATTTGATTTAGGTTAAGTGCAAGTTAGACAAATAAAATTGACTTGTTCATTGATCATCATCGATAAAATTAACTATATCCGTTTGATAGAATTGATGAGAAATCAATAAGAACATAAGGTTATACTAATATTTTATCTAAAGTAATGGGTAGATTGCGCACCCTTTTACCTGTAGCATCATATACAGCGTTCGCGATTGCCGAAGCAACACCCACAATACCAATTTCACCGAGTCCCTTTGCTCCTAAAGGATTTACGATATCATCATGCTCTTCAACAAATAATACATCCAATTGTTGTACATCGGCATGGACGGCCATATGGTATTCCGCAAGGTTGGCATTCATTATTCTACCATTCCGGTCATCTATCATGCCCTCTTCTTCCAAGGCCATACCAATTCCCCAAGTAATAGCTCCTAAAATTTGGCTTTCTGCCGTTTTAGGATTAATAATGCGTCCACCAGCAATTGCACTTGTTACTCTTGGTACTGTTATCATACCCAAGTCTTTGTCAACGTTCACTTCTACCATAACGCATGAGTGTGCATAGCAAGAATATTGTTCTTGCCTTTCTTCAGGTTCCAAAGTATTTTCCGCTTCTATTTTGTCCAGTGCCGCTTTTTTCAATATTTTCTTGATGTTGATAGATTTTCCATTTGGCAAAACCAATTCACCATCGGCACAAGAAACCTCATCGTAACTAACCTCATCTAAATTTTCATTAGAGCTCACCTTTGCCAAATCAACCAGTTGCTCCTTTATTTTTATGCATACCGCCTTTACTGCAGAGCCTACCGATGAAACGGTCCAAGACCCACCTTCTATAGGTGCCTTGGGCATGGAAGTATCACCCAAATCAAATTGTACATCCATCATGGAAACTCCTAAGGTTTCAGCTGCAATCTGTGACATAACGGTATAAGTACCGGTACCAATATCTGCTGTACTTGAACTGACCACTAACTTACCAGAGGAATCAAGTACCGCCTTTGCCGATGATTTCTGTTGCATGGCTTCCCAACAACCGGTTGCCATACCGTAGCCTACCAATACGGAATCATCTTTTTTCTCGATTGTCTTAGTTTGTCTCTGGAGCCAACCAAAATGTTCTGCAGCTTGTCGATAACACTCCTTAAGTTCTTTACTTGAATAAGGTTTATCTTCATTTTGGTCCTTATTCGCATAATTGATGAGTCTAAATTCCAGTGGGTCTATATTCGCCTTTACGGCAAGTTCATCCATTGCACATTCTAACGCGAACATTCCTGTTGCACCACCTGGTGCCCTCATATCCATAGGGGTATAAACATTTACGGGTATTAGCTCATATTCCAATTTTACATGGTCGCAACGATACATCATACCAGACCAGTCAACAATAGTCTCATTGTACTTTTCAAATTTTGAAGTTTCCCCGTAAGCTTTATGAATAATAGACTCCAACTTCCCTTTCTTCGAAGCACCCAGTTGTATATTTTGAATACATGCAGGCCGATGGCCAAACGAAAACATTTGCTTTCTTGTTAATGAAACCTTTACCGGTCTATGAAGTTCTCTTGCCGCCATGGCTGCCAAAAATAGCTGATATTGCGGACGCAATCCAGAGCCAAAACCTCCACCAACAAAAGGAGATAAAATTTGCACTTTTTCAGAGTTCAAATTAAAAATACCGCAAATGTATTTTTGACTGCTATTAACCCCCTGTACTTTATCATATATCTTGAACGATTTATTATGAACATCCCATTCCGCTATCGAAACATGAGGTTCCATAGGATTATGATAATGTCTGGGTTGGCTGTATTCAACATCTATTTTTACTTCGGCATTGGTAAAGGCCAATTCTGGATTGCCCCTGTTGGGTGCGGTATCTTCCACCCCTTCAGATGTAGCACTGTCCCTGTTTTTCATTATATCGGTAGAACATTCCTCTACTTGGTATTCAACTTCTACCAAACCTGCGGCATACCGTGCAAGCTCAAAACTTTCCGCAACTACTAAAGCTATTGGTTGCCCGTTGTACAATATATTATCATTGTACAATGGTCGAAATGGGTGACCAGGTGGTGACAGGGGATCGGTATAATCTACATTATGCACTAAATCCTCAGGAAGGTTCTCATGGGTGAAAATTTCTAATACTCCTTCTATCAACTTTGCCTTATCAGTATGTATCGCCACAATTTTTCCATTGGCTATAGTACTGTTCACCACATAGCCGTGTACTAGCCCGTTAGGCTTAAATTCGCCAACGTAAGTTGCTGTTCCGGTAACTTTTTTCACACCGTCTACCCTTTTCCTCGATTTACCTATATAAGCCGTATCCATCTATTGTTACATTAAAGTTTCTTTGCTTCGTTTAAAGCCCTTACTATTGTTCTATGAGCCAATGCCATCTTAAAATCATTATCACCAAAACCCTGGGCTCCAGTCAGTAATTCTTCTGCAAGGGAATCAAAATTCTCTTTACTGGCCTCTCTACCTATTAATTTTTGCTCTACATGAGGTAAACGCCAAGGCTTGTGGGCCACACCTCCCAAGGCAACTTTAATTGAGGCAATATTATTTCCGTTCAATTGTAGTGCCGCCGCTACGGATACCAAAGCAAATGCATAAGAAGGTCTATCTCGAACTTTTAGATACGCGTAGTTTTTATTAAACAAGTTTCCTGGTAGATTTATCGAAGTAATAATTTCATTTGGCATAAGGTTGTTATCTTTTTCCGGAGTATCTCCAGGAAGCCTATGAAAATCCAAAATAGGTATTCGACGTTCACCATCTCGCCCTTGCACCACTATCTCAGCATCTAAAGCTGCCAGAGCAACACACATATCCGAAGGATGGGTCGCTATACAATCTTCACTAGTACCTAGAATGGCGTGAATTCTATTGAAGCCCCCAATTGCCGAACAACCGCTGCCAGGTTCTCTTTTGTTACATGGCGTAGCTGTATCGTAGAAATAATAGCACCTTGTACGCTGCATAAGATTTCCGCCATTGGTAGCTGCATTTCTCAATTGTGCTGAAGCACCGGACAGTATTGCCTTAGACAACAAAGGATAATTTTTTTCTACAAGTGGATGATATGCCGTATCTGCATTTGTCACCATAGCACCCAAGCGTAAACCACCAGATGCATTACGAACTATCTCACGATAAGGCAAATGGTTAACATCAATTAAGTAATGTGGATTCTCTACCCTATATTTCATTAAGTCCAACAAATTGGTTCCCCCTCCAATAGCTTTGGCGTGGTTTTTAGTGGTCAATTCTTGTACTGCTTGCCCTATTTCCGTAGACTTACTATAATCAAAATCATTCATATCAATTCTTTTTTGCGACCATTGCCTCAGCCACTTTAAATATATTGGCGTAAGCACCACATCTACATAAGTTTCCGCTCATAAGATCCCTAATTTCCTCTGGAGAATTCCCCTTATCCATATTCAGCATGCTCACCATAGAACATATTTGACCTGAAGTACAATATCCGCACTGAAAGGCATCGTTATCTATAAATGCTTGTTGAACTTGGTGCAGACCATCATCATTTGCCAAACCTTCAATCGTAACAATTTCTTTGTTCTCGTTCATAATGGCCAAGGAAAGACATGAATTAATGGCTTTGCCATCTACCAAAACTGTACAAGCACCACATTGCCCGTGATCACAACCTTTTTTAGTGCCGGTTAAATTTAGAACCTCCCTTAGGGCGTCTAAAAGTGTAGTACTTATTGGTACCGTTAATTGATGCCTTTTACCATTTATGTTCAAATAAATAGCACTTTCGTTTAAGAATCCCATATGCTTATATTTAAATAAAGTGCATCGCCATTTCTAATGAAGTATAAATTAGACGAACAGTTATTAGATTTGTAATACAACCTACCTAATAATATCTGAGCAATGGTTTTACACCTGGTATAAAATTAGCTTTACCTTAACTATAAAATTGTCCTATAAAAAGTTTTATTGACCCATTAAAAAAGAAAGTGCTTTGAAATAGCTACACAGATTGCTGAATTTTGAAACTTGTATCTTATGAAATACCAAATAGAAGATTTAGTAGATCAAATCTTTTTTACATTTTTGAAAGAACAGCTTTATCGTGTAATTAATACCGTAGGTAAATATTATAAACTAATGGTTACGAAATCTTATTTTCCTTTTCAATTTGATTTTTCGCTGTTTTAATTTCTTCTTCTGTTGGTTCAGGTAATTTCTGTTCTGATGACAATGTTGGCTCAAAACTAAAATTCGTATAAAACGGAAAGTGATCGGAACCAATATCTTCACCCACCTTAATATCGATAACTCTAAATGCTGCAGATGAAAAAACATGATCAAGAGGCCATCTAATAATATAACTATCCGCATTATAAGTATTATACAAGCCTCTACCTTTTCTAGAATCTAGCAAACCACTTACTTTCTGAAATAATTCTGTAGTTTCCGACCATGCAACATCATTAAAATCTCCCATTACCACTACCGGATATTTTGAGCTTCTTGTAAGCATTGCCACTTTCATCATCTCCGCATCTCTATCGACGGAAGAAGGGTTATGTTGTGGCGTTGGAGGTGCAGGATGAATAGCGAAAATTTGTATGGTATCTTTTGTCGGCAATATTAATTTAGTATGGATAGAGGGTATAGTATCTTCTACCATGTATTTCACCATAGGTTCAAATAACTCATATTTTGAATACATTGTCATTCCGTAAGTGTTTTCTAACGGAACTTCTATTTGATATTCATAATGACCATGAAAACTTTCATTAAGTTTCTCTGTCCAATTTTGGTTGGTTTCGGTAAATAATAAAACATCTGCACTTTTTAGTGTTACATCCTGAATAACTAATTTTTTATTTTCATTATTCTGAAGAACATTAGCTGCATAAATAGAAAGATTTGATTTGGCATTTTTACTTGCCATTTTTATTTCATACTTGGCTAAAGGAGTATATATGTATATTTTTTGTAGCTGAACTATAATACAACCTAATAAAATAATCACAAAAATTTGATCGAACCTATCTTTAATTTCAAACCTAAAAAAATAAACTAGAAAAGCTATGGTAGAAAGAACTGTAAGCTGCAAATGAGGAAAATCAAACACTCTAACTGTCCAACTGTTTACTGGTATATAAGGAAATATCGTAAGAACGATAGCTAGAAATCCAAAAGCTCGAAGGGCGATTTTTAATTTTGACATCTCTATAAGTTTGGTCATATTTCGATAAGTTACGCCAATTAACTACAGATTATTAATACAATAAAATAATTTTTATAATCATATAGAAGTTTGGGAAATAAAAATATCAGGAATGTTGCAAATTCATGTTATAAGTAATTATATTCACTACAAATTATTAGCAATAATAAGTGAACACAAAACTGAACACGTTTTTGAACACGATTTTTTAGTAAAGCGTTTCTAAACAGCCTATTTATAGGCAGTTTAAAACTTATATGGGAGTTCATAACCCGGAGGTCGGGGGATCGTGCCCCCCTCTCGCTACAATTAACACGATAAAGCCCCTGTTGACAGGGGCTTTTTTTATTTTTTTAAATGTGTTCTCTCCTTTTCATAAATTATCACTCAAATTATTTTTGATGTAAATCATATGAAAAAATTCAAATTCCGAAATTTAAATCAATGCGATTGTAATTAATATCCAAAATAGAACGCTGGGCAATGGTTGCTAAAAAATGAAAAACCACCTCGAGGCGAGGTGGTTGACCAAATCTAAATAGTAACCCCTTCAAACACGTTGAAGAGATTCAAAAACTTAATTGATGGTACAAAAATACATATCGTAAATAATGATAATGATTAAATTTTTAACGCAATTGAGAATAAAAGCACTTTATTCAATAAGGCTAATTATAATGTAGTTAGAGTTATTAAGCTTAGCATTGGTTTTATACATTGGGTGAAATCTAATCATATGACCTTGCTATTACAACAAGACACTACAACCACTATTTCAGAATCGATAACATCATTCTACAATGATTTTATAGCGCAGTTACCAGGCATAGGCATTGGTATATTAATTGTAATACTTGGATTGTTATTAGGCTCATGGATAGGTAGCTTTGTAAAGCGAAAATTAGCCGCTAGAACCGGGGATCCTTTAATGAGCAAGTTTTTAGGTCAGGCCATAAAATATGTATCTGTAATTATTGCGGTCATGCTTGCTCTTGAAGCTTCTGGTTTAGGTGCGATAGCTACAGGTATACTTACAGCTGCAGGTGCCAGTGCAGTTGTATTGGGCTTCGCATTCAAAGATATTGGACAGAATTTTATAGCAGGTATCATTATGGCATTCAGCAGACCCTTTGACGTTGACGACACCGTGCAAATAGATGATAATTTTGGTAAAGTGAAGGCTTTGGAATTTAGATACACCAAACTTAAAACTTTTGATGGTAAAGATGTGTACATACCCAATAGCGATGTATTGACCAAACCGGTTACCAATTTTACAGAAGACGGATTCTTTAGATGGGATTTTATTATCGGTATAGCGTACGAAAACAATATTGAAGGTGCTAAAGAGACCATTTTAAAAGCTCTAAGTAAAGAACCAAATGTTATTGAAGATGAAGAGCATGAAAACTTTGTCATTGAAGATGAGCTAGCTACAAGTACGGTAAACCTAAAAGTTTTCTTTTGGGTTGACACTAAAGACTTTCGGAGAATGGCATTAATTACAAAAGGTAATGTAGTTAGAAATGTAAAAGAAGAATTAGAGGAAGCCGGCTACTACATGCCTGCAGATATTCAAGAAATAAAACTATATGGTGGTGAAACTGAATTCCCGGTCAAAATAAATCCGAAGGAATAAGATATCAAAAACACTAAAACAATAAATAAAATTGTATGAGATCAATTTGGAACGGCTCAATAAGCTTTGGATTAGTATCTATACCCATAAAACTATTTTCAGGTTCGGAAGATAGAAAACTAGATTTAGATATGCTAGATAGTCACGATGGCGCAAGAATACGCTATAAACGTGTTAACGAGGATACCGGTAAAGAGGTGGAATGGAAAGACATTGTTAAAGGATACAAAAAAGATGACCAATACATTGTTCTTGAAAAAGAGGATTTTGAGAACGCGAATATGAAGAAGAGTAAAACCATTGATATTGAACAATTTATCATGGAAGACGAAGTGTCAGATGTGCTTTTCAAAAAACCATACTTTATTAAACCTCAAAAAGGTGGCGAAAAATCATACTCCTTGTTGCGTGATGCTTTAAAGAAAACCGAAAAGCTAGGTGTAGCTACTTTTGTAATGCGCCAAAAAGAACATCTTTCCTTAATTGGCATTTATAATGATGCTTTGGTTTTGCATGTTATTCGATTTGAAGATGAGATCAGAAGCACCGAAGAACTTGAACTTCCAAAAACGAAAATTGCAAAAAAGGAAATGGATATGGCTATTTCCTTAATCGACCAGTACACAGAGAAGTTTGATTTTTCTGAGTTTAAAGATGTATACAACGAGCAATTATTAAAAATTATAGAATCTAAATCTGCTGGAAAAGTAAATAAACCAGAAAAGTTTGAATCTAAACCAACACCTGCTAAAGATTTAATGGCACAATTAAAAGCCAGTTTAGAAAAACGGGAAAAAAAAGCATCGTAGAGCGTGAGTTTAAAAAAGTATTACGATAAAAGAAACTTTGATAATACCCCAGAACCTAAAGGGGAACTACAATCCGTTTCTAAAAACCAAAGATTTGTAATACAGCGTCATGCCGCTAGTAGATTACATTACGATCTGCGCTTAGAGGTTCATGGAACATTAAAAAGTTGGGCAATACCAAAAGGGCCTTCCATGAACCCTAATGATAAACGATTGGCAGTACGCACAGAAGACCACCCTATTGAATACTTAACTTTTCATGGTACCATACCAAAAGGAAATTATGGTGCTGGAAATATGATTATTTGGGACACAGGTACTTTCGCCATCGATACGAGCGAAACGGACAAGGAATTAACTGAGCAACTTGCCGTAGGAAATATAAAATTGATTTTTTATGGTAATAAATTACGGGGGCGTTTTGCACTAGTTCGTACCACTTCAAAAAATGATTCTGAACAATGGCTATTACTTAAAAAGAATGATGATTTTGCTATTACTACCTTTTACGATGCGGAAACCTTGGTTCCTGTATCCGAAACCAGAAAAAAGAAATTTTCATCTAAGCTGTCTCCCGGGTCAATCATTCAACCTATGTTGGCATCGACCTCCAAGGAAATTTTCAATGACCCAAACTTTATATACGAGCTTAAATGGGACGGCTATAGGGTAATCTCCCATATTACCGATGGCAAAGTACTTTTACAGTCAAGAAATGGCATCAACTACAATTCAAAATTTTCAAAACTTCATGATGAACTAGCTGCAATTGAACACGATGTTATTTTAGATGGTGAAGTTGTGCTGGTAAATAGCGACGGTGTTTCTCAATTTGGTGAACTTCAAAACTACCCAAACAGTAATGGAGAATTACGTTACTATGTTTTTGATATGCTTTTTCTAAACGGTCATAGTATGTTGGATTTAAAATTGATCGAAAGAAAAAGTTTAATTAATGAAGTTATAGGTGAATTGACCATTACACAATACTGCGATCATATTGAAGGTATGGGTACCGCTTTGTTTAATAAAGCACTTGAAGCCGGTATGGAGGGTGTAATGGCAAAAGAGAAAAATTCAAATTATGCCATTGGCTTTAGAACAGAAAAATGGCTAAAAATTAAGGGGATTCAAAGTACTGACGCCATTATTTGTGGCTATACGGAATCTAGTAACGGACCAGAATACTTAGGTTCTCTAATACTTGGGCAATATACTAATGATGATTTAAAGTACATCGGCAATTGCGGAACTGGGTTTTCGGATAAGAGCAGACGAGAGTTACAAATGCTTCTTAGCAATTATGAAATTAAAGAGCGTGCATTTAAAAAGAAAATTCCGCTAAAAGGTAGAATACCACATTGGATACAGCCTATTTTAGAATGCGAAGTAACGTACTCCGAACGCACTAAAAATGGGCTGTTGAGAAATCCTGTTTTAAAACGCATTAAAACCGAAATTCCTAAAACACATACAGTTAAAAACACACCCACGATTCAAACTAAAAAATCCTCAAGTTCAAAAGAAGTAATTACTATCGAGGGTTTTAAAGTGCCCATAAGTAACCTTGAAAAGATTTATTGGCCACAATCAAAACTGACCAAGTACGATTTAATCGATTATTATTTAAACATATCGGAGTATATACTTCCTCATTTAATAGATAGACCACAGAATTTACATCGTCATCCTAATGGAATTGATCAAGAAAGTTTTTACCAGAAAGACAATGAACATCTACCCGAATGGTTCGAAACAGTTTCTATATACTCAAAATCGTCGGAACGAGAAATCAACTATTTGCTATGTCAAAATACGGCTTCGTTAATCTATATGGCAAATTTAGGATGCATAGAAATAAATCCTTGGAGCTCAAGAATAAAAGACTTAGATCAACCAGATTATGGAATAATTGATTTAGACCCACCACAGAACATGGATTTTAAACATGTGATAACTGTAGCGAAAGAGTTCCATAAAATTTTGAAAGACCTACACATTCAAAGCTTTTGCAAAGTATCTGGATCCAAGGGAATACATATCTACCTACCAATGTCCAAAAAATACAGTTATGAAGAAGTGAGGAATTTTATAAAGTTATTATGCCACTTGGTTGAAGAACGCCTACCAAAACTAACCACTTTAGAACGAACAATTAATAAAAGAAAAGGAAAAATATATTTGGACTATCTACAAAACAGAAGAGGACATACCATAGCTACCGTACACTCGGTAAGACCAATTGAAAATGCACCAATTTCAGCTCCTATCCATTGGGATGAATTAAACAATAAGTTAACTCCCAGACAATTTATATTAAAAGATTATTTAAAGCGATTAAAACAAGAAGATGACCTGTTTAAAGATATTTTAAAGGTAAATTTTGATATGTATAAAACTTTAAAATTATTTGATAGTATAAACTGAATTATCAAATTATGAATGTGTATCTTAATACACTTAATGCCCTTTAAGTTACTTGATGGTATACAATACTATCGATAAAAAAGAATATGATAGAAAATTTTGAACAAAACGTAGAGGATATTCAATCCATAAAAATTCTGCCAACAATACTCAATGTTATAAATCAATCAACAGGATTAGGATTTGTAGCCGTAGCACGAGTAACTCCCAACAAATGGCTTACCTGTGGCGTTTTGGATAATTTAAACTTTGGTTTAACACCTGGTGACGAATTACAAGTTGAAACTACAATTTGTCATGAAGTTAGACAAGCAGATAAATTAGTGGTAATTGATCATGTCGATAATGATGAAATATTTGCCAAACACCATACCCCATTACAATATGGTTTTCAAAGTTATATATCCGTACCAATAACTTTACAAGACGGTACTTTTTTTGGAACACTATGCGCTTTAGATCCTGCACCGAACAAGCTTAACAACGCTAAGGTAATAGGTATGTTCACTTCTTATGCAGAACTTATTTCCTTCCATTTAGACACTATAGAAAAAATGAGGTTGAAGGATTTGGAAATCAAAAAGAAAAATTTCCAACTGGAATCTTTTGATTTTGTATCCAGTCATGATCTTCAAGAGCCACTTAGAAAAATACAGATGTTCTCTAGCGTAATTCTAGAAAAAAACAATCAAAACCTTACTACTGATATTGTTAAATATTTAGATGGTATTAAAAATGAATCTCAGCGCATGAGAAACATTCTTAATGATCTTTTGGTTTTTTCTGAATACAAAAAATCTTCGCAAGAATTTGTAGCTACAGATTTAAATAGCTTAGTAGAGAACATTCGTAAAAGACTATCAAAAGAATTTTCTGAATGTAATGGCAAAATTGTATTAGACGAATTACCTAGCGTACCAATTATGCCCGATCAAATTGAGCAACTTTTCTACAACTTGATTATAAATGCAATCACTTTTAGATCAAACCATTGCGACTTAGAAATATCGATTTCAAGTAAAATTGAAAAAGGCATTGATTTGTCATATGAAAAGCTTGATACCAACACCACTTATTGTACACTGACCTTTACCGATAATGGAACAGGGTTTGATCCAAGATACAATGAAAAAATATTTGGAATGTTCAATCGTCTAGATAAAGAAAAGCATTGCAATTCTACTGGTATAGGTTTAACAATTGCCAGAAGAATCACTGAAAACCATAACGGTTTTATAATAGCGAACGGCAACTTGAAAAAGGGAGCGTCATTTACGGTTTATTTACCAATGAAACAATGAGTCAATACTTTATCACTACATAATTTAATATATTTCATTAATTTTACAGCTGCAATCAACCTTCCTTACAATTTTATAGAACCATTCAGTTTTAAAAGCATCAACCGATGTGCTTATAACTGAATAAAATTACGTTAGCCATCTTTTGGCCAACCTTTAAATCTATTGCTACATATAAATGCACTTAAAAGAAGAGTTAAATAAGCAGCAATTAAAAGCTGTTGAATTTTCAGGCAAACACTTATTGGTACTGGCAGGTGCAGGAACCGGAAAAACCCGTACCATTATTGCCAGGGCTGCATATTTGATCGAGAATGGAGCAAATCCGTCTAAAATTCAAATACTTACGTTTACCAAAAAAGCTGCTAACGAGATAGTTGAACGCGTAAAAGCCAGTTTACCACAGTCAAACGGAAAGTCCTTAAGCGGCGCCACCTTTCATAGTTGGTGCAATCAGTTAATCATTAAATACCCGAACTTATTTGGGGCTTCAAATTTTACGGTAATTGATCCAGATGATCAATTGGGTTTAATGAAAATGGTTTCGGGCAACCATAGCGAAGTGTATAGCAAGCTGAGAATAAAACCACAACAGCTTTTAGATGTGTATTCTTACGCCCGAAATACAAAGAAGAATTTAACGGAATCTATTCGTAGTCTTGTGTATAAGGGCAAGGAAGACAAAGATACCGAGTATGAAATCACAGCAATAAAACCCAATATTGAAATACTGTTAAGGGCTTATCAAAAGAAAAAGATGGAACAACGGTATTTAGATTATGATGATTTGCTGTTGGTGGTATCTACTCAATTAAAAGCTAATGCTGAAGTTAGAAAACTTTTATCCCAAAATCTTGATTATCTACTTGTAGATGAAATGCAGGATACCAACCCTTTACAATGGGAATTATTATCACCATTTATTGAAATATGTAATCTCTTCTGTGTTGGAGATGATGCACAATCCATCTATTCTTTTAGAGGGGCAGATTTTAGGAACGTTCATCAATTTAAAGAACGAGTACCTAACGCAGAGGTTTATAAGCTTGAAAAAAACTACCGTTCCACACAAGAAATTTTAGATGTTTCCAATTGGCTTTTAGAGAAGTCCCCTATTGATTATAATAAACAATTGCAATCGGTTAGAGGAAGTGGTGAAGTACCATTACTGCTCAATGTGAGCGACGAGTGGCAAGAAGCAAATTGGGTCGCCGATGAAATTTTAAAAAATTATACAGATGAAGACCGCCAATTTTCCGATCATCTTATTTTATCTCGCTCCCAATATTACACAAAAACTTTACAAGCGGTTTTCATAAGAAGAAAAATACCTTATGTCACTTATGGAGGACGTAAATTTTTACAAGCCGCCCATATTAAAGATTTGGTTTCCTTATTGCGAATAGTAAATAATCCGTACGATGAAATTGCATGGGTAAGGTTTTTAACTTTCTGGGAAGGAATAGGCGAAGTTAGAGCATCAAGAATAATGGCGGTTATATTAGCTGATGAAGGTAAAACCGACATCCCTACCCTATTACAAGGTGCAATACCGGGCAAAGACGGAATTAAAATCGCAGAATTGTATAATGCCGTACAAAAGGAAAAAGGTAAAGTAGGTAAAATGGTCGATATCGCTTACGAAGCCATGTCTTTAGGTTTGGCCTTTAGATATCGAAAAGATTGGATTGAAAAACGAAAAGCAGATTTTCCTGTATTAAAACTGCTTGCCAATAGCTATTCTAGTTTAGGAGAGTTCATAGGTGAAGGTTTATTAGATAATGCCGAAAAAATGAACGGTGCACCAGTTCTATCTGAATCTCAATTGGCTACGGCAGAAGAAAAAGACCATGTAATCATATCAACCATCCACTCAGCAAAAGGCTTGGAAGCAGATGTGTGTATAGTTCTAAATGTATCTCCTAAATCTTTTCCATCATCTTGGTCTTTAGATGATATTGATGCCATTGAGGAAGATCGCAGAGTATTGTATGTGGCTTTGACCCGTGCAAAAAACAGGTTGATCATCACCAGAAATACCGCATCTATATCAGCTATACACAGCAAAGCAATACCTGCCAATGCCGGTCAACAAACAGATGGCGCAGAGACCTACTTTTTAACCGCCATACCCGATGGATTGGTGATTCAGGAAACAATTGGCTATGACTTTAAATCGGTAAAAGATGCTCCTGAACCAAATAAATTAGACCTGTCTTCTGGTATGGATTTTAGTTAATATTTGAACATGTCCAATAGAAAATTTGTCATCATATCGTTAACCACCTTTGGTTACAAGCCAAATCCGTTACGTATAGTGCAATTGACCATAAGCAAGCTTATGGGTAATTATTACGAACCTGTAGTTCAGACCAATATCAACCCTGAAGAACGTTTACCAAGTTATATTCAGCAAAAAACAGGCTTAACAGATACTATCTTATTACAGGCACCTACTTTTTCAGAAATTGCCAATACAATTCTAAAAGAACTTGATGGTCATCTATTGGTAGCTCACAATGCATCATTTGTGCATTATGCATTACAATCTGAGTTTAAATATTTGGGTTACTCCTTTAAAATACTCCAAATATGTACACAACGTTTGGCAAAAAAGGTCCTTCCAAACATGACCAATTATGAGTTACCCTATTTAACTAGCGTTTTAAACATTCCCTTAGCATCATCACATGAACCAACAGAAAGAAATAATGCAGTTGCCCTATTATTTCAGAGGTTAATTCAGTTAGATGATAATGAATCTATCATTTCTAAAATGTTAGAACCTAAGGACCAAAAAGCGCACTTTGTACCTAAGAATATTGAATATCAAAAACTAAATTCCTTACCCAACTCACCAGGAGTTTATAAGTTTCAAAATCAATTTGGGGAAGTATTATATGTAGGTAAGGCAAATGATATTAAAAAAAGGGTTTTGAGTCATTTTTATAGCTCTAATGAGAAAGAACTAATATTGTGCAATGCGACTTATCATGTGGACTACGAAACCACAGGTAGCGAACTAATAGCACTGTTACGAGAAGCAGACCTAATCGCTAAATTAGACCCTCCACTTAACTACATCCAAAAAAAGGATTATGTAACATACCATTTAGTACCTCAAAAAAATAGAAAGGGCATTCTCCAAATAAAGATAGAAAGAAGACCTTATCAACATGCGCCTACAGAAATATTCTTAAAAAGAGGTGATGCAACCAAGCGTTTAATAGAATTGACAAAAAGGTTTAGATTATGTCCACTACAAACTGGTTTAAAAACTAAATTAGGAAGATGTACCCATGGTGAATACAGCGAATGTGATGGTATTTGCACTGGAGACGAAGAACTAGGCCTTTATAATGAAAAAGTAGAAAATGCCTTAGATTATCTCAACAACGAAAACGATAATTATATAATTTTTGAAAAAGGAAGAACTAAAGAAGAACGCAGTTTTGTTCTGGTCTTACATGGCGTCTATCAAGGGTATGGCTTTCTAGACAATTCTCAATCGATATCCACTCTAGAGGATTTCCAAGATATGCTGAATCCTAAAAAACATTCTTTTCATACCGCAAAAATAATTGCTAGTTACAAGCAGCGTAATCCATGGAAAATCAAAACTCTATTAACAACAACATCTTAAATCGTTAAACAAATTAACACAGTATATGTTAAAGGTTTATGGCTATTCTTTTTGAATCAAAATCCACATGTAATACGGCAAACTTTATGCCTCTAAGCCCATAATTTTAAGTATAATTAAAACTAAAAAATATGGAAACGAAGAATAGAACCTTAGTAAATCAATTAGAAGAAATTTTAGAAAAAAACCGTGATGCCCAAAAGGGATATGCAAAAGCGGCAGAGAATGCAAAAGATCAGAATTTAAAGGCATACTTTGAGAACAAATCCCGAGAACGCAGCACCTTTAACCAGACTCTGAACAAAGAACTAGTAGCTAGTTATGATGAGATTGAAACCGAAGGTAGTTTCACCGGCAGCTTGCACAGAGGGTGGATGGATATTAAAGCTTTCTTTTCTGCAGACAACGATGAATCTATGCTTGAAGAAGCGATTAGAGGAGACAAAGCTGCGGTAGAAGAATATGAAGATGTTCTAGATGATAAGGACTTACCAGCGAATGTTGCATCAATAATTCGCGAACAGCTAATTAAAATAAGAACCGATTTGAATAAAGTAAAATCAATGGAAGATTTAGTAGATTAAATCTTCTTTCTTTATATCTGCAAAAAGGCAGCTTTATCTTAGGATATAAGCTGCCTTTTTATTTGTATAACCGCATTACTTCAAAATTGAGATTTCAATAACTCAATAATACAAACTTGATTTATAATTCATGTTTTCGCCCCTCTTTAGTGTTCCAGCTTCTTTTAAAAAGCTGCATTAATAATAAGGCGCATATAACACTTGTAGAGAATCCCATCAGGGCAAGTCCTAATACTGCAAAGCCGGGCGTTAGGTCATAACTGGTTTTCCAAGTAGTAAGCATCTCGGTCAAAATTCCGTCATTTAACTCTGTAATGTATAACGCAAAAAATGCTACTATGATGAAAGTAGCGATTATTCCTGCTTGAAAAATGACCCAAAATCCATTTAAATATTTAAAGACTCCGTTCTGTTCATTTTTATATTTAGAAATAGTATAGTAGAGACCTACGCCCATTATAATTAGATTGAATGCGCTAAAAATGGGCTTCTTCTGTAAATCGACGAGCGATAAAAGAAGAAAATATGCAATCATTGCACAACCTATATATGTTCCAAATAATGGTGATATTTTATTCTGTTTCATGATAGTAAATAGTTTATCGTATTAATAATTAGCTTATTATCATAGCCAAACACTTAAATTTATAGTGGTGAATATTTTTAGTTTGACTGAAAAGAAAAATATCTTAGTGCTATTCTTAACCATCTAAAAGGTAGCAACAACTTTACTATTATTTGCGCACAATAAAGTGAATTAAGTGGCTAATGGTAAACTTCTATATCTAAATCGAATACTTAATGTATTTACATGGATTAGTACCTCAATTTAAATAAGATATAATGCTCCGATCTAAGAAAAGTGAAAGTATATTAGAATGTAAAAATTGTTTAATCTATTATTAAACCAAATACCTCAATAAAAATTTAAATAAGAGAATATAGGTAATGCATGGAATAGCCCTAAAACAGGTTGCTCTGAAAGATGAGCAAAAAAAAAAAAATCAACCCCGTAAATATTACTGCGCAAAACAGTTACAGGTTTATTTGATTTTGTTATTAGACCTACATTTTAAACCATAACTTTATAAGAAATTGGGCTGCAAGGCTTTAATAAATTATTTATTATGATAGACTATAGTTTTTTTAGCCCCTTAGCCTACGCAGATGACGATGAAGATGACAGAATGTTCTTTTCTGATGCCATGAATGAAATATTTCCTGGCATTAACATGAAACTTTTTCACAACGGAGAAGTGCTTGTTACCTATTTGCTCTCCACCATTACTAACGGTATTGTACCTAAAATCATTTTTTTAGACTTGAACATGCCTATTATGAATGGGTTTGAATGTTTATCAGTTTTAAAGAAAAATACACTGTTAAGTAAAATACCTGTCGTAATTTATTCTACGTCTTCTTCTGAGAGAGACCGGAGTAAAATTTTAGAAATGGGTGCCACTCGTTTTGTAACGAAAGAAATGTCCTTTAAAAAAATGCTTTTGCAATTAAAGGCTACTATGGACGATCTTTATTGCAACGAGTTAAATTCTAAGCTTATTTAAGGATTATAAATTCGTTGTTTTCAACTTCTTTCTTTTTAAACTTTTTTACTTTGTTTAAAGATTCTAATAACAACCTTTTTAACTCTTTATACGAAGATGATTTCTTTAAAAATTGGTTTGCCCCATCATCTTTTAATTGATTTACTTCACGTTCCCTATAAATTCCCGAATATGCTATAACGTATATATCGTTGAATTTTTTAAAATTCCTAATATCCATTAAACATTCAAAACCGTCCATGATGGGCATATACAAGTCAAGGAAGATTACATGTGGCAAGCAATCATCGGAAAAAAGCTTGTCCATAAGATCTACGCCGTTGTTAAATTGAGTAACCTCAGTACTTAAGGGTATATCATCTAGCGCTTCTATGAAAAAACTTCGATCTTCATGGTCATCATCTGCTATATAAATGTTCAATGCTGTCATTCAGTGAGATATCAATATATCCTCCAAAATTATAAGGAAATCCTTTAAAAATGAATACTATCCGTATAGAATTATAACTCAAAAGAATAAAATTTCGTTGAACGATCTAAAGGTGTCGTTGGTATAAAAAAATGAAAAATAAAAATAAATTTATGTAGTAAAATACTTACATTTAGATTTGAACGTTATTATTAAAATAGGTTCCCATTAAATAATTATAATTATGATGGCAACAGACGAGCAGAACGAAATCTTAAGGGTACTTCAAAAGTTTCAAAAAGATTATTACACTAGAGGAAATGCTTTTGAAGCCTATACATATTTGAAGGAATCAATTTCAAAAATCAGATTCGATGATAACTTTATTTCATCTCAATTTCAAAAAAGGCTTCTTCAATTAAAAGAGGTTGAACTAATAACCGATCTTGATTTGTATGCAGAAAAATTTGCTGAAAATCTTTTGAAATTGATTCTAATACTTAAAAATTCTAAAAAGTAAAAAATATGGAAAACTGTAGTTGCTAAACTTAACTACTACTTTATCATATTTTGAATCATGTTTCTAGACACAGGCTTTTCATAATAACCCTCTATAAATTGATGTTGCTTAGCCTTTTCCCTATCCTTTGAGTTTGTAAACGCCGACATGACAAATACTTTAGTAGCATTAATATTTGCATTGTAATGCTGTAGTTGATCTATAAACTCCCACCCATTCATTTCTGGCATCACAAGATCTAATAAAATATAATCTGGTATAGGTTTGTCTTCCTTTCTTAATTGGGTCAACAGATCTAAAGCTTCAATAGCACTTTCACAAACATAAATTTGCGAATCTTCACCACATTGTTCAACTGCATATCTTGCCGTAAACTGTGAAACCAAATCATCATCAATAACCAAAAACACAGCACTCATGTAATAGTTGTATTAAGTATATTGTAAATATACATTTGTTAAGGTAGGCATATTTAAATTTTACGTTCAATTGCGTTATAACAAGATGAAAACAGCAAGGCGTAAAAAAGGCCTCTGAAATTAGAGACCTTTTTCCAACTATATACTATTTACACTAACCATTAACAAACGCATACAGTTGAACTTACTTTAAACTAAACGTATGTCAAAATTAACGAAGCATACCCACTATGCTTATTCCATTTAAGCATATATTTAACTGTTTTACTTGAAATTAGGTAACATTACCAAAAATGACAGTTGGTCTATGTATATTTAAAAAAGTGAACTAAACAACAATTAGAATGATTTTACGAAACAATTATTATTTAACCCCATTGGCAATTATTACCGTGGGAATTTCGGTGTTATCTTGTAAAAACGAGGCAAAAAAAATTGCAGTTACAGAAAAGGAAAAAGCCGTATACCCTAGTGATGTAATTCCATTCATGGATGAATTTAAAATTCTCTGTGGTGATGGTAAAAGTTTTAACGACTTAGCCAATGTTGAGCATAAAGATTTCTTTTATGTGGAAAATGAAAACAATACTAATTGGGTCGTTTATAAAGCACCAAATTCTGGTATTACTTCTAGAACATCGAGCAACACAAGAACAGAGTTGGGCCAAAAAGAAGAATGGAAACCAGATACAGGCGGTAAACTAACCGGCACCTTAAAAGTGAAGCATGTTTCTACTTCTGGTGATGCAAGGGTTGCGGCTTCCTATTCTGTGGTTATAGGTCAAATTCATGGTACGGAAGGCCATGAGAACGAACCGCTAAAAATCTTTTACAAAAAATTTCCAGGTCATACTAAAGGCTCTGTTTTTTGGAACTATGAGATCAACACTAAAGGCGACAATTCTAAACGATGGGATTATTCTACTGCAGTTTGGGGCTACGATATGTCGGTCGTTGGTGATACCCCTAACACCTACCCGACCGAACCGGAAGACGGAATTGAATTGGGCGAGGAGTTCAGCTATGAAATCAACGTTTATAAAGGCATCATGTATTTGACATTTAAAAGCGATGGCCATGAAACAAAACAATTCACCAAAAGTTTGATACAGACCGATTTCGGAACATCATCTGACATTCCTGAACAAATATTGACCCTATATGCTGCCATAGGTCGCGATGGTGTAGAAAGAGATAGTGCATATGCCGGCGAATTACAAAATTTTAAGCAAGGTGCCTATAACCAGACCAACGGCAAAGACCCAGAAGAAAATATTGTTTGGCATACCGGGTCGGAAACCTATAACGGAGATATCAAAAAACAATACGAAAACGGCTGTTATACAGAGGTTTGGTTTAAAGAAGCTACGGTTGGGGCCGGCACTCCACCGCAACATTAATAATTTCTCATTGTAGGTTACACAAGGTTAATGGCAGACAAACAATTCTATAAAAATCTTCGCCCCTTTAAAGGTACACTCATTGAACTTTTGGAAGATGACACCTATTTTGTAGATGTGCCAAAATCATGGCACGTTGTCGTTGTAGACATCTTAAATTCTACCAATGCGGTAAATAATGGTAATCACCATCTGGTGAATTTAACGGCTACAGGTGCTATTATCTCCGTACTCAATTCGCTTAGAAAAGCAAAGGGAGGCAATGAAATTCCGTATTTCTTTGGTGGTGATGGTGCAACCTTTATTGTACCGTCTCCATTACTTCGAAAAACCATAAGCGTTCTCGATAATTACAGCATACATATCAAGAGTAAAATTGATTTGGTACTTCGTGTAGGTGAAATACCCGTTAGTCATCTGATCGAGAAAAATATCCAGTTAAAAATCGCCAAGCACCGCCTGACCGAAAAATTATCAATTCCCGTTGTTTTAGGGAACGGATTAAAATTAGCCGAAGACATGATCAAATCATCCTTCAAGGAGAAGGAAACCACATCATTTGATGAAACACTTTTCAATTTGGAAGGAATGGAATGCCGTTGGGATCAGATTCTACCCGATCAACAACAAGCAAAGGTAGTATGCCTATTGATAGATGCTACATCAGAAAATAACCAGCGTATTGTGTATAAAGATGTACTTGAACAAATGGATAAGGAATTCGGGAATTTTGAAAATAGGCAGCCCATAAAAAGTAACAATCTTAAATTAGACCCCAACCCTACCAAAGTTTGGGAAGAAATGAAAATTAAACTAACCTCCAGTAGCTGGATCTACTTTTTTAAAAGCTGGTTAAAGACCAATTTTGGCAGAATTTACTTGAACCTTACAAGTAGCGGAAAACAATACCTGAACCAAATTGAACAACTGTCGCACACCTTTATGTTAGACGGCATGATCAATACCGTATTTACTGCAGAACAGCACAATATTGATCGATTTATCAAATTTTTAGATGGCATGGAAAAAGAGAATAAACTAATTTACGGTATTCACGTTACCCATGCATCGGTTATGTCTTGTTATGTTCTTGATCGTAGAACTAGCCACTCCCACTTTGTAGATGGTACTGAAGGTGGCTATACCTCTGCAGCGAAAATGTTCAAAATTAAAAAGAAGGCTTTGTCGGATTAGCATCTATATCGACATTGACCGTTATTCCTATCATCAAATTTTATCCCGTCAATTTAAGTAATATTAGAGCAACGCTGAAATGTTGTGTCTCACTACCTTGTTGCTACTTTAATGAATACATAAAATTATAACGATGATTACAGAAGATAAGAGTAAAGATAAATCACGTTCTACGGGCGGATTACAGAATAACGTACCCCAACATCAAAATATAGCTGATCATAGCAATACACAGAAAGAAGTTGGTAAACCTGTAAATAATGGCGGCGTAGCCACTTCTACATATGATATACATGTAGAAAAGCAATGGATGGCGGTAAAAGATGAATACTTGGCAAATTTTCCTGAAACGGAAGATTTAGATGCCAACAATGAACCGGACAGTCTTGGTGCACTAATAGCCAAAATTGCTAAAAGAAGACAGAAATCTACCGAAGAAATCCATACGGAAATAATGAACTGGCCAACAAAAAAATAAGGATGAAGAATATCATATATTTTATTATTGTAGCCCTGATCATAGGGTGGATTTTAGGTTTTGTAGTATTTAAAATTCTTGGGGCACTTATACACCTTTTGCTTGTACTTGCCGTTGTACTTTTAATTTACAACTGGTTAAGCAATAAAAAAAGCACATAGAGAATCCGTCTCCGACAATAATATCTGGCATTGATCTGCTATAAGTTTTTAATGCGGTTAGTAAAAAGCACCATATCTTATTACTAGTTTTGCATTTTAAATTTATAGCATGATCTCAGTAGACAATTTAGCTGTTGAATTTAGTGGCACTACCCTTTTTAGCGATGTTTCATTTGTAATAAATCCGACCGACAAAATTGCCCTTATGGGTAAGAACGGAGCCGGAAAATCTACCATGATGAAAATTATTGCCGGGGAACAGAACGGAACGCGAGGTAATGTTCGTGTGCCCAAAGATGCGGTAATTGCCTACCTGCCCCAACACTTGCTTACCGAAGATAATTGTACCGTTTTTGAAGAAGCCGCAAAAGCATTAAAGCATGTTTTTGATATGCGCGATGAAATGGATAAGCTGAACAAAGAGCTGGAAACAAGAACTGATTATGAAAGTGATGCTTACATGGGCATTATTGAAAAGGTATCCGATATTGGTGAAAAATACTATGCTTTAGAAGATGTAAACTATGATGCTGAAGTAGAAAAAGCATTAAAGGGATTAGGCTTTAAACAAGAAGATTTTACAAGGCAGACCAATGAATTTAGCGGTGGTTGGCGCATGCGTATAGAACTGGCCAGAATTCTGTTACAGAAACCAGATTTAATTCTGTTAGATGAGCCCACTAACCATATTGATATAGAATCGGTTATTTGGCTAGAAGATTTTTTATTGAACAAAGCCAATGGGGTTATGGTCATTTCGCATGACAGGGCTTTTATAGATAACATTACCAACCGCACCATAGAAGTCACCATGGGGCGTATTTATGACTATAAGGCAAACTACTCACACTATCTGCAATTACGTGAAGACCGTAGGGCGCACCAAATCAAAGCTTACCAAGAACAACAAAAGTTCATTGCCGATAATATGGCATTTATTGAACGTTTTAAAGGCACCTACTCCAAAACCAACCAGGTAAACTCTAGAGAGCGAATGCTTGAAAAGTTGGAAATTATTGAAATTGACGAAATAGATACTTCATCGTTAAAGCTTCGTTTTCCACCAGCGCCGCGTTCTGGTGACTACCCAGTAACAGTAAAAGATGTGTCCAAATCTTATGATGGGCATGTGGTATTCAAAAATGCAAATATGTCCATCTCTAGAGGAGAAAAAGTCTCTTTTGTAGGTAGAAATGGTGAAGGTAAATCTACCATGATAAAGGCTATTTTAAATGAAATACCCGTGGAAGGCACTTGCCAATTGGGGCACAATGTAAAAGTGGGCTATTTTGCACAGAACCAAGCATCATTATTAGACCCCGACCTTACAATTTTTCAAACGGTAGATGAAGTTGCCTTTGGCGATATTCGAAATCAGATCAAGAATATTTTGGGCAGATTTATGTTCAGCGGTGATGATATCGATAAAAAAGTAAGTATGCTATCCGGTGGGGAAAAAACCCGTTTAGCCATGGTGAAATTACTGTTAGAACCTGTAAACTTATTAATATTGGATGAGCCTACAAATCACCTAGATCTTAAATCAAAAGATGTATTGAAAGAAGCGCTATCTACATACGATGGTACACTTATTCTTGTTTCTCACGATCGAGATTTTTTACAAGGTCTGTCTCAAAAAGTATTTGAATTTAAAGAACAACGCGTTATCGAACATTTTGAAACGATTGATGCTTTCTTAGAGCGAAACCGAATTAAAAGCATTGCCGAAATTAACTTGATGAAGTAATAATCTTTTTCTCTTTTTTATTTTTTTTTAAATTACCGATATAATAGAAATATGTGCAATTGTGCACATATACAATTGTTGGCTGTCATTTGCAAAAAAACTAAATATGAGACAAAAACCAATCGAAAAAAAAGACAGATATAAATTTGAATCATACATCGGTTGGAATCAAAGTTGGTGGAACTACTACGAACAATATAAAGAAGCCGTTGATAAAATAGTTGAATTAGTCGAATCTGGTACTCCTATTGACACTATTTCATTACCATTGTTATTTTTAACAAGACATAGTTTAGAATTAGGACTAAAGGCAAATATTCTAAAATTAGAAGGTGTTAACGACAAGGTTGGAAAAATAACATTGAGTGGTTCAAGATACCACTCTCTAGAACTTTTGTATAACAAGTTTGAGGAACATCTAAATGTTATACTCAAGGAAAAGAAAGTTTCCCAAACTACCAGGGACGAAATAGCTGATTACTTAAACGAATTTGAACCTTTAAAAGACATATTACATAATTTAGATGAAGGTTCATTTAATTTCAGATATCCAGTTGACACATCTGGAGTTCCGAATTTCGACTGGAATGACAAAGTACAAGTTGCTGACATTATTGATATGTATTATAAAATACAGCCATTCCTTTTATATACAGAAAATGTACTAGCACAAGAAGGAGTAATTGAGCCTGAAAAATAAAAACGAACAGCCAACAATGGCTATAGCAAATAGGGCGTAAAGCACTATATTTAAAAGCTTGGGCATATTTGTCAATTCCGCCGAATCTTTTGGATTTGGTAATTAAAAAAGAAAAAATAATTACAAAACAAAAAGCTCTGGCTAGCAGACCAGACGGAAACGAAAAGTTTCCTTGCCCGCCCTACTTGCCATAGCCGAGACGTTATAAGCAATTTATGACCGCAGCACAATTTAAAAAATTAGTTAACAAACACTTTAAACCTGAAATCCAAGAATTAGGATGGACTGGTAGTGGTTATAATTACAGAAAATTTGAGGGCAATCACTTAATAAAAACCTTCGGAATGTACGGTAGCTGGATGGGTGGAAAAGTCTATTGTGAAACTGGAATACATTATGATTTCTTACCTATATATTATGGAAAGAATACCTCTATAGAGAAAATTACTGTCACTGAATGTGTAATAAGATCTAGACTTTCTGTAGGCTCATGGAGTCTTTATAAAGATGAAAATGAGAATATTGAACAAATCTCTGCTATTTTAAATGAGTTTTTAACCATTGGAAAGTCGTTTTATGAGGACTTTGAAAATTATCCAAATACCTTTTGTGATATATCCCCAGACAGTATTTTTGAGAAAGGATTTCGCTTAATTGGAAAATATAATATAATTCAAACTTTTGACTTTCTTAAAATGTTGATTGACATAAATTTGCATTTAGGTCGTACTGAAAAGGCTCATGAATTTTCAGAGAGAGGGATTGCAGAGATTAAAAACATGGCAGAAAAGCAATCATATGGTCAAAAAAAAGATACTAACCGAAAATTGGACCAAAATTCTTTAATGCGAATAGAAATGCTAAAAATTAAATAAAACGGCTTATAACAAAGCCTAAACGTAATGCGGACTTTAGGGCTTAATCGAAAGGTCTGTGTATATTTATGATGTCGCTAAATCTTATTGATTTAGCTTTGAAAATGAAAAAATAAAACTAAACTATAAGCTTTAGCTTCGTGCGCAGACGGAAACGAAAAGTTTCCTTGTCTCCGCACTACGCTTAGCCTACACGTTGTAGGTAATTTGACCGAAATATGAAAATACCGTTTTACATTCTAATTTTAGTTTTCTTTTTAAGTTGTAAATCGACTAAAATAGTTTCGGAATCGAATACTGAATCGGAATCGATTTCTAAAAAAACCGAAATGGAATTTTATGAAAACGGATTTTTAAAAAGTATCGGACAAATTGACTCGGATTTTTTATCTAAAGCGGCTCGAATTGGGTTATGGAGTGAGTTTTACGAGAATGGAAAACTCAAAGAAACTGGAGAATATAAAACTGACTCATATGTGAATTGCTGTATTGCTGGACCTTGTGATATAATTTACAGTTACAAAATTGGGGAATGGAATTATTATCACGAAAACGGACAATTAAGAGCCAAAGGAATTTACAAAATTGACAAAAAACACATTGAAACGACTTGCGAAGGTGGAGACGAAATAAACATTGGATTTCTAAATGAGAATTGGAAATTCTATGACAAAAACGGAACTGAAATTAAACTGACTGAAAAGGAAATAAAAGAAATGGAAAAAAACGGAATTGTAGATGAATTTGACTTTATGGGAAAGTAAAAACTACCTACAACACCGTGTATAATTCATTGCTAGTACTCGCCTACTTACGAAAATCCTTGCGGATTTTCTATTTGGTTTGTATTTGCTAAATTAGTTGGTGAAACACGCAACGAAATCATACACAAACACGTTAGCTACAATAAAACAAAAGTTAATAATCCATAGAATTTGAAAAGAGCTTATGTCAACTAATGATAAAAATAAATCTAGATTCTTTCAAAGAATGGTTGGCATTGGTGCTAATTATAACTCTTCAAGCACTGAAATCAAATATTTACGTGTAACGAATATTGCATCCATTTTAGGTTCAAGTTACAATGCAATTTGGATGCTAATTGCATTTTTTCTCACAGACTCACTGGTGATTTGCGGGAGTAATGCTTTGTTGGGATTGATGTTTCTCATGGCGTTAATATTTAACAGGAAAGGGTGGCGGGTCATGGCTTCAATATGGCTTATTCTGGCATCTTATACATCCGTTCTCGTATTTCTTTATTTGTTGGGATACTCCTCTGGTGTTGCAGTCGTTTGTTTCCTAATAATTATCCTGCCATCCATGACTTTCCCCCGAAAGGCAAGGAATATAGCCCATGGCTTTAGTATTCTGGCTTGCCTGACATTGATTGTTGTTGTAATGCTTCAATCATACATAACGGGTCATGTTGGCGGACTAGATCCACATATATCACAGATAGTTAATATCGGCATTACTGGATTTATTTGCCTCATACTCATATCAAGTATGTCTGTGTTAATTGATAAATCAGAGGAATCATTAATGGCTGAACAGAAAAAGTCAGATGATCTTCTGCACAATATTCTACCAGCAAACATTGTCAGGGACTTAAAAGAAAGTGGTAAGACATTTCCTAAAAGACACAAGAACATCACCGTTCTATTTACTGATTTTGAGGGATTTACAAAACTCGTAGCATCCATGCCGGCAATAACATTGGTCAATGAACTCAATGACATTTTTGGTCGATTCGATGAAATAATGGAAGAAACGGAAGTTGAAAAGATTGAAACAATTGGTGATGCATATATGGCAGCATGTGGCCTTGAAAAAGAAATTACAAATCATGCTGTAAACTGTATTAGAGCAGCACAAATGATGCTCTCCTATCTTGAGGAGAGAAATAAAAGCCATAAAATAAAATGGAGAATGCGGGTTGGAATACATTCAGGAATGGTAGTAGCAGGTGTTGTAGGCAAAAAGAAATTTGCTTACGACCTTTTTGGAGACACGATAAATACTGCCAGCAGAATAGAATCAGCCGGTGAAGCAGGTAAAATCAATATATCTTCATCCACTTATGAACTGATTAAAAACGAGTTTACATGTCTTTCTCGTGGAAAGATCCATGCAAAGGGAAAAGGAGAATTGGAAATGTATTTTGTAAAATAAACTGTAGCTAACATGGTGTATAATGCATACACTTCGAGATACACGCCATACACAAACCGTAAGCTAAAAATTATACGAAATTGAATGATATTTCACGGCATTAATAACCAAACTGTAGAATTAAAAATAACGAATTATCAGTTTCCTAAAATAACGAATTGCGAATATGATTCTAATTGGTTATTGATTTATCTAAATGTAAAAAGTGACTGTGGAAATTGGCAAACTGTTGACCCATCACTTTTGGTTGGAGATGTAATAGAAATAGTAGAGTGGTTCGAAAAAATATCTTTAAACAAAACGCCAAAATATGAATGTTTGGATTTTATCGAGCCAAATTTGGCATTTGAGCTAATCAAAGCTGGAGTGGACTTTAAAACTGTTCGCATAAAATTTGATTTAGAATCTAGACCTCAGAGTGCAGATGACAAAAAAGATTATTTTGTGGACTGTAAAATGGATAACTCGCAATTGCAAAAAGTCATAGAAGGACTAAAAAAAGAATTGCAACCGTATCCAAGAAGAGCGGTTGGATGAAAAAAGCCTACGCACAACAATGTCAAACGTAATGCGGACTTTAGGGCAAAACCGAAAGGTCTGTGTATATTTATGATGTCGCTAATCCCGATAGCTATCGGGAATGAATGAATTTAGCTTTAAAAAAAATACTAAACAATTTGCTTTAGCTTCGTGCGCAAACGGAAACAAAGGTTTTGCCTCCGCACAATTAGCATATCCGTTAGCAACAAGCTGAAATCGTATATTATGCCTTTATATACGTGTCAAAATCTGCTGCCGTTTGTATTACTTTCTGAATAACCTCTGGGGCAATCGAACGTTCTAAGGCATTATTCTCAGTTATTGGAATTCCTAAATTTTCAAAGAACTTCCTAAACCCTTTTGGACTGTGAATATTAACCCATTTACAAGGTTTATCACTGTTATTTCCGAACGTATGTAATGTTTTTGGCAAAATATCTATTGATTCTCCTGCTTTCAAAATCTTTATTTCACCATCGACCATAAATTCCATTTCACCTTCTACTATTAAGAATACTTCCTTATAAGAATAATGTAGATGAGGAGGAGGTCCTTGCGTCATTGCTGGACTCTCACCCATCATTAAATCGTAATCTGCTGAAGTATCATAGGTCGTAACCTTATGACCTAGTATCCATTTTGTTGTTTCGTTTTTCATTTTATGAGACATTTGTCTTACAAATATAAAATAAGATTTTTAATTCAACAATATTTATAAGATATTTGTCTTATGAACGATGAATATCTTAACTCAGGTAGAGCAAATCAAAAGTTAGAAACAAGGAAAGAAATTATTGCCAGCGCAAAATATTTCATTGATAAGGGAAAGGAGTTTACTCTGGAAGATGTGGCTAAAAAAGCTAAAATATCCCGTGCCACAATTTATAGATACTACTCAAATGTAGATATATTAACAAGTGAAGCAGCCTTAGATATACCGAAAGATTCTGAAACGATTAACAAAGCCTTATACCATCTCAATATAGAGGAAAGACTATTAGGCATACAAGAATATTATAATTCTTTCACAATAGATAACGAAAATGCTTTTAGAAAATATTTGAGCGTTGTAATAAAACCCAATAACGCCAATAATAAACGTGGAGCGAGGAGAAAAGAAACACTACAACTAGCCCTCAAAGACTCCAATCTTAACCAAAAGGAGAAAAACAAATTATCAAATCTGTTAACTGTTCTAATGGGTATGGAACCTTTGATAGTGACCAAAGACGTTTGTGGATTAAATAATAAGCAATCTAAAGAGTTGTTAAGTTGGGGAATGGAAATGGTTCTAAAAGGGATTTCTATGGATAAAAAATTATAAAGTCATTTGCCAACAAGAGCTATTATCCACTGCGTCGGAGTTTCCTAAACGCAAATTCTTATCTTGCAATGATGGCTTGTTTATCTCGGAATAGTCCTCGGGGACGATTACGTATCGAAACCATAGCCTCAAATGTTGGCAATAAGCTAAATGAACGAGCTACAAGAAATATCGTCATTTTTTGAAACCGAATATCCATTGAATAAAGATGGCTTACGGAAGTTGCTTTCGTTATTCAAATTAGAAAAAATTAAAAGAGGAACGCAACTTCTTAGCGCCGGAACGGAAGAAAAAAAATTGCGCTTTTTAAATAAAGGTGTCATAAGAGAATATTATGCAACTTCAGATAAAGAGACCAACATTAACTTCTATACCGAACCTCAGTTTATTACAGATTTAACTTCTTTTAACGCCAATACTAAAACGAAAAAATATCAAGAGGCTTTAAGTGATGTTGAGCTTCTTGCAATCGACAAAAGTTCCTTTAGAACACTGCTAAATGAGTACGACTGTGGAAAATCATTTATAGAATTATCATTTCAACGGTTGCTTAGAAACAAAGAACTTTTTGAATACAATAGATTAACCAAAAGTCCGGAGGAACTGTACAATGAACTTTTCATTTACAGACCAAATTGGCTTGAAAAAATTCCACAATATCATATTGCTTCTTACTTAAATATTACACCTGAAACTTTAAGCCGAATCCGTAAGCGTATTTCTTGATTCAAATCAATGAAAAGAAAACTATCTCATTATAATTTTGAATCTTAAAACAAAATTATGAAAATACATCACTTACGAAATGCCACAATGGTTATAGAGACTAAAGACCAATTTATTTTAGTTGACCCAATGCTAGGAGAAAAAGGAACTGCCGGACCACCTTTTACCCTTTTCAGATTTAAACCAAAGAGAAATCCAATTCTTGATTTACCAAATAATGCAATGGAGATTGTGAATAAAACAACACATTGTATAATAACACATTTACATCCAGACCATTTAGACAAAAAGGCAGAAGAATTTTTAAAATCAAATAACATTCCAATTACTTGTAGTATTAAGGATGAACAAACATTAAAAAAACGAGGTCTTAATGTAGTAGAAACTGTTGATTATTGGAAAGAATCTGAATTTTTAGGAGGAACTGTTGAAGGTATTCCTGCAAGGCACGGTTATGGTTTTGTTGCGAAACCAATGGGTAACGTTATGGGTTTCTATATCCAATTGCCAAATGAGAAAACTATTTATTTAAGTGCCGACACCGTTTACACAGAAAATGTTGACAAAGTTTTAAAACAGTATAAGCCCGACATTAACGTAGTCGCTTGTGGAACGGCACAATTAGATATTTTTAAACCATTGCTAATGACAATGGATGATATTATTACATTTACCAAAAACGCACCTGGAATTGTAATTACAAATCATTTAGAAGCGGTTAACCACTGCCCTACGACAAGAGTACAACTTGCATCTGAACTTATAAAACAAGGGTTAATCGAAAAAGCAAGAATACCGAATGATGGTGAAACAATTGAAATCGAATAAAGCTAGTTGCCGACAATTTAATGAGATTCATACTTGAAATTTGTATAACCTATTGCTAACTTAAATGCATAAACAAGCAACGAAAACATACAAAAGACCGATTGCCTAAGCTAATATTTCTAATTATAAAAACAGACTATATTTCTCTAATTAAACAAGCTCTAAGATGTAGTTGTTGTTTTACTGTTTTTGTTCCCATAAACATTTCATAGTTTAATGTTCCATTATCAAAATTCCATACTCTTTTAGAAGATTCCATCCTATCGTCATTAATAATTAATCTAGATTCGAACAAAAGCTGAAAATAATCTTTTGACATCTTAATTTCATTCAAATTCAAACATTCCATTCTACCATTTTCATGTACATTGTTCATGAAAATTTGTTCCTCATTTTCGAATGAAATAAATCCAGATTCCCAATGAGAGCTTCTTCTTTTTTGTGATGAACTTGGTTTAAGCCAAGTTCTTTGTTCATAATGAATAATAGCCCTTTGCTCATCCTTTTTAAACACTAAATGTTCTATGAATTCAAAATTTTTAATTGTTGGAAATATTCCTGAACCCTCACCTTTCCAAGTGCCAACAATACTGTTGGCAAACGACTCAAAACTAAATTTGCACATTGCTAATTTTTATAAATTGTTGTTGCAGCACTTTGCGCTGAAGGAAAAATAGTCATATCGGCAATTTGAACAAGTTTAGGGAGATCAATACAATAAAAAATAGATTTTGCTATATCTTCGGCAACCAAAGGCTGATAATTTTCATAAACAGCATCTGCACATTTTTTATCTCCTTTAAAACGGGTTAATGAAAATTCGGTATTAACTGCCCCTGGAGCAATATTTGTAACCTTAATACCAAATGGAACAAGTTCTAAACGCATGCTTTTACTAATTGATTCTACAGCAGCTTTGGAAGCACAATAAACCAGACCGTTCTGATATGCTTGTTTTCCAGCAATAGAACTCATATTAATGATATGTCCTTTATTATTTGAAATCATATGCGGAATTATCAATTTTGAGATATAGAGTAGTCCTTTCACATTGGAATCAATTGTGCTTTCTAAATCAGCAATCTCACTATTAATAAAATTACACAAACCATGAGCTCCACCCGCATTATTTACTAAGACATCTATATTTTTAAAATATTCTGGTAAGCTATCTATTTTATCTTTTGTTTCTTCAAAGTTTTGAACATCAAAACATAAGACATGTACTTTTACATGCTGACTAAGTGTTGATGCTAATTCATCTAGTTTTTCTCTTCTTCGACCACAAATAATTAAGTCTATATTATTCTTTGCAAAAATATTGGCAGTCGCCCTACCAATACCTGATGATGCACCTGTTATAAAAGCTATTCTATTCATCTGTTTTAAAGTTTAAATTACGTGCCAAAATTCTAACTTATAAATAAGAAAAAACAGATTCAGATTTTTATATTTACACCATATCAGATTTCCAATTATGAATAATTTTAAGTTTGAAAAAATAGCGCAATCCATTGAAGAAAAAATTCATCATGGAATATTTGAAGTTGGTCATAAATTACCCTCTGTAAGAGCAGCCTGTAATGAATTTGCAGTGAGTCCTTCTACTGTATTCAAAGCCTACTACGAACTTGAAGCTAAAGGTTTAATAGAAGCCAGAAATAAATCGGGTTACTATGTAAGTTTAAGTGCTACGCAATTAAAAAAAGTAAAACACTTAAAAGAAAAAATCACTAGCACTAAAAATTCAGCTACAAAGGCAAAAAATGTAGATGAAATGATAGAGGAAATGGAACGCTCAAAATTAGGTGATATTGAGGTCGATTTTAGCTCTGCAACTCCCTCTATTGAAATGCTACCTATAAAAAAACTGTATAAATCGCTACAAACTTCTATTTTACACAATAAGCATAATTTAATTCCATATGAAAACCCTATTGGTTCCATTGAATTGCGAAAGCAAATACTATTACAAATCATTAATGGAAATAAAGCCTACTCAATTGATGATGTTATTATTACAGCTGGTTGTTTAGAAGCTATTGGAATTTGTATAAATATTTTAACTGAAAACGGAGATAATATTCTAATAGCAGACTCTTGTTATTATAATATCATTTCATTATTAAAAAACAAGAATGTTAAAATACATACATATGACTTTAACCAATCTTCGAATTTTGACAGTAAAGCTTTTGAACAGGTATTAATTGAAAAGCAAATTACTTTATGCTTAATCACTTCTAGTTTCCATAACCCTACTGGCGTAACTTTAGATACTTCAGTCAAAGAAAAAATTGTAGCGATAGCAACAAAGATTAATATTAATATTATAGAAGATGATGTATATGGCGATTTATATTTTGAAAAGAACAAACCAGCCACTTTAAAACAGTTTGATACAAAAGGTATTGTCTATTATTGTTCTTCCTTTTCAAAAACTCTAGCTCCCGGATTTAGAATCGGGTATTGTATAACTGGAAGCAAATCGCAAGAATTTACTAAGCAAAAACGTCTATTATCTTTAGGTACAAATAGCATTACACAAGCAGCTTTAGTAGATTTTATGAAAACAGGACGTTTTGACTTGAATTTAAAAAGTCTTAGAAAACAGCTGCATTTGAATATGTTAAAATATGGAAATTCAATTTTAAATTATTTTCCTTCTGAAATTAATGTTGAAATTCCGAAAGGTGGATATGTTTTTTGGATAGCCTTTTCAGCGTCTTTTGATGGCTACGAGTTTTATAGAAAAGTGCTGAAAGAAAAAATTCTAATTACACCTGGTGAAATTTTTTCAGCAAATGGATATTATAAAAATTATATTAGAATTAGCTATTCTGAACCTTATAACGAAAAAATAGATGATGCTTTAAAACAAATTGGCAAGTTAGCGAGAAAGCATACAGAAAAGACTAGCACGCACAAGGGATAAAAAGCATTTGCCATTTTTAGTTAAAAAGATCGTAGCAAAAATTGCCAACAATATACAAACCAAAACACTTTCTAATTTTTGAACGCAACTATTTAAAAGGATTACATCTATAAAGAAAACTATAAATGAAAAAAGTTTACTTATTGGCAATACTTTTTACAATAATTTTTCAAAGTTGCATTGACGATGATTGTGGAGAATGCTTTACCCCACCCCAAAGTTTTCATTTTGAAATTATAGACCAAGCGAGTGGAGAAAACCTATTTACAAATAACACTTTTGAGTCCGATGACATTGAGATAATCAATAGCTTGAATAATGAAACCATAGAATTTTCATTCATATCAGAAAACGAACTTAATATAATACAGGTGAACTCAATTGGTTGGGAAACAGAAATTGTAAATTTAGAAGTTAGTATTGCTGAGAACGAACTCTTTAATTTTTATGTTGATGCCGAAAGAAAATTGGCCGACTGTTGCAGTTATACCGATTATAATGAAATTACGATTACCAATGCCGAGTTCGAGCTCGACAACGAAACCGGAGTTTATAAAATACTTATAGACTAAATAATAGTTTGCTGATAATGCAAATGATTTATGACTATTTACTACGTGCTATTTATATAATCGTATCGGATTTTTTATCTTGAGAAAAATTAATTTTTTGCTATGGCAGAAAAAAAGGTAGTTATGACTAAAATTTCCAATAAAGAAATATCACTTTCATATTTAAAGAAATATGCAGATAAAAATTTAAGTAGTATTGAAACCATGTTTTCTGATGATATCGTACTACGAGACTGGAAAATTCGTGTTGAAGGAAAAGAGAATGCGTTAAAAGAAACTCGTAAAAACTTTGAAAATGCAGACACCATTGAAATTGAAGTGCTGTCCACTTATGAAAATAAGAACACGGTTGCCGCAGAACTAAAAATCACCGTAGATACTACAGAAGAATTGTATGTTGTAGATGTTATTACATTAAATAAAGAAGGTAAAATATCTTCTATAAGAGCATATTTGGGCAGAGGAGATAACTAAGTAGAAAGAATCTTTATTGCCAAAACTAAATTTGAAAATTCATAAAGTTGAACTCGTTTCGTTTAACTATAGTTTTATGTGCGTATTCTACTTTGGTACAAATAAAAATTATAATTAAACGTTCTATCTTGTTAAGTAAGTACTTTTAAATTCTTCCCTATTACAAATTGTATGAATATATTCTCTTATCATCTTGTTGAAATTCCGTTTTCAATAGCTGTAAAAGGATTGTTCATAAAACCTATCAACAAAAAAACGAAAGGTCTTATACATGTAGAATATATGACCGCAATGAAACTAGGAGCTCCCATCTTCTCCCCTTCCAGATTTCTTACCAGACAAATTGCCGTATTCGCACAATGGGAAAATGAAGAAGCGCTTATAAATTATTTACAAAAAGATAAATTTGGTGCAATTTTAAACAAAGGCTGGCATGTTCGTTTGGCATTTATGAGAGAGTGGGGAACTTTTAGCAAATTCAAAATTCCAAAATATAGGGTTACAATAAAACACACAACATCACCAATAGTAGCCGTAACCATAGCAAGAATGAAGCCTTCAGCCATTCCAAGGTTTTTACATTGGGGAAGACCTGTAGAAAAATTAGTGCGAGATCACCCAGGTACTTTGTTATCATTGGCGTCATTTAAGTTTCCTAATACTATTTCCACCTTTTCTATTTGGAAGACCGAAAAAGAAATGACCAACATGGTTCACGGGCATAGTGACGTGAGCAAACCAAAAAGGCATTCAAATGCTATGAAAGAACGCAAACGAAAAAGCTTTCACTTTGAGTTTACGACACTACGTTTTAAACCGCTTTCAGAGTTTGGCATCTGGAAGGAAAAAGAAAATTACATTCCACATTTTGAAACGAATAGTGACTAATGGGCATAGCATCTTTTAAACAAAATTTTCAAGATTGGATAACTCAGCAATGGGTAATACTATTCGGCAAAAAACTTGCTCCCCGAGAATATGAATGGTTACTAGGTCCGTTTGGAAAAACCAAAGGTATAGGTCAAAAATTCATTGAGCAATTAGCCATTAATGAACATTTAGAAGTTGACAATACCAAGCAGAAAAAAGGACTGATACAATCAATACATCAGCTAGACTTAACGCCTAAAGAAATAGAATCATTATCTAAAAATGTTATTGACTTTTATGAAAATACCAGCAACTATGATTTTGATTTAACGGTAAAATGGAATCCTCTTTTTAAGGTTTTTGGTTTTTTATTAAAAATATTGTTCAGTAATAGAATTGAACAATTAAATATACCAATGCAGAATACAACCAATGCTCAAGACTTAAAAAGTGATATTATTTATTTGATAGATAAAAATAGTAAAGCACTAAAACGTACAATTTGGTTAAGAACATTTGCCAAAACAGGACAAGTAGTATATTCTGGGGTATATGAAACTTGTACGATACCGAGCGGTAAAAGCTGTATAAAAGCAATGTTTCCACTCCCAAACGGTAATGCAACAGTTATTCTGGTACCTAGCGTAGGTAGCAATGGCGAACTTATTCTGAAATCATCAGGCAAAAAAATTGGAGAAAGCGGATTCTATTTTTTACTTAAAGATCGAAAAGGAAACATATGGACAAAGTATATAAAATCATTTAAAGATAAACTCGTCGTTCTTTCAGAAAATAGACAAATTATTGCAGAACAAACTATGACCTTATGGGGCTTACGGGTTTTGACTTTTGTATATGATATAAAAAGTAAATGATGGTTGACTAGTATTGGCTGATCATGAAATAATAATTATATAACAATGGGATTGTTTAATTTATTCAAGAAAAGCGGTAAAAAGCAAAGTAGTAATCAGCTATTATTTAGCACAAATGTTAATCTCAAAAAAATAAAAGATTATTTCGACATTCCTAAATCCATAAAAAATCAAGTTTCAGAGATTGATAGAATTGCTTCGAATACAGAAAAAGATATAGCATCTAGAGTAGTTCACTTTTAAAAATATATACTTCACTAACCGATGATCAAAAAAGAACTAGAGAAGGTAGATATATCATCATACATATTGCAGAAGTATATTTTTCTGAAAGGATGATTGAAGATGCTTTTGAGAATTTCAATTTTGTAATGCAATTTAAAGGGACTGTTGGGAATCCTTACTTACATCTTAGACTAGGACAATTAAATTATCTGGTTCAAAATAATAACAAAATGCAAGATGAATTGAGTAGAGCATTAATAATGGGCGGAGAACCCATTTTCAATGACGAGGACCCCAAACTTGTTGAAATGGTCAAAAGTGTTTTAAAAGAGCCTGTTAATTGTTCTTGGGTTGAATACGAAGGTCAAGATTGGAAAGCTACCAAATAACACCAGTTATGAATAAATATACAATTGCAATTCTTATTCTGTTACTCACAACTTATATATCTAATGCCCAGTATACCTGGACTACAGGTGAGGTTATTTTAAAAAATGGTGCTATTGTTTCGGGTGAAGTTAAAATCCCTATTGTATCCAAAGATCTAATTCACTTTAACGGTAAGTCAAAAGTAAGGGTAAGAAACAAATCGAACAGAACTAAGTCCGTATTTAATGAAGACCAGGTAGATCATATAAAGTTTATATACGGTAAAAATGAGTTCGCATATTATAAATACATTCCTGTTTCTGAAAAGAAGAAGGAAATATTCTGTGTAGTAACGACAGGTTCTGTAACATTATACGGTAGGGCAGTTGGCATAACCTCTACCAATATAGGTACCATATCTTACTACAATTTAAATGAATTTTATGCACAACGAGAAGACGAAAAATTAGCGACACCATTATATACGGTAAGACCATCAAAATCATTTAAAAATCGTGCAATAGAGTATTTTAAAGATTGCCCAAATGTAGTTTCTAAACTAAAGGCGAAAAGTCTAAACAAAGAGGATATAATTGCTGTAGTGGAGAAATACAACAATTGCATAAATTAATAGAACAAAAAGCCCTAAAATATATTTTTAGAGCTTTTTCAATATCAAATAGACAATGAATTACTTACCACCGTCTAATTTATCCTGTAAGGTTTTTAACTTGTCCCAATCACCGGATGCTGCCAATTTAGCTTGCTTGGGCCATGAACCTGGTTTATGCATAGAATAACGAGGTCCGGCTGCTTTTAAAATTGACTCCAAAGACTTTACAGAGGCTTTGCTGAGCGAACTAAATGTACCGTAACCTTTCTCTGTCAGAATAGCGGCGATTTTAGGTCCTATACCTTCAATCTTCTTTAAATCATCTTTTTTAGCCTTAGAAACGGTCTTTTTAGCTGTAGTCTTTTTTGCAACAGCTTTTTTAGCAACTGCTTTTTTTACCGGTTTCTTTTTTTCCGGTACGGCACTTAAATCAACAACACCGTTATCTATACCAAAATATGGAGAAGGAGCATAAGCATCTGCAGCATGATCATTGAACCAACCTTTATCTTCACTCAAATATCTAAACTCGTAACTTTTACCGTTCTCAAGCTTTACACTCTTAACATAGCTACCACCCTTCTTTTCCATTTGAAAAGAACTGTCATTTGTCTGCCAATTATTGAAATCTCCCAATAGTATTACGTTCGACGTACTAGGAGCTTCGTTTTCCGCCACGGTGAAAGTTACTAATGTATATTTACCTTTTACTTCTTTTTTCAATGCCATTTTTATAGTATTTTATTCTACTATAAAAGTAACATAGAAATTACTCATTTTCAAAAGTTTAAGTTAAGAAATTGTTGATTTAATGTATTCGATTAAAAAGACACCATTAAATTATTAAACTAACAAAATCTATCCCCAAAGATTTTCCTTTCTTAATTTCAAAACCCACTAAAAGACACGGTATTAATCTTTAAGACTTTCTAAAGGCGGTATCACCAACTGATCGGTTCTATACAAGAACGCAATCTCTTTATTTTCATAGTTGGTATAAGCATCTATCAAGTTAGATTGGGCATTTTGTGCCATTGCCTGAGCATCTAACAAATCGGTAAGGTTACTTAGTCCGTTATCATAATTATCCCTATTGACTTTTAAATTCTCTTCTGCCAACTGTTTATTTTCAAGCGCATATTGAATCTGTTCATGGGCATTAAGCAGATCATACCAACTTTGTGTAATGGCTACTTTTAATTGGTCAATACCATCCATTCTGTTGTTCTGGGCTATTTCTTCCTGTATTTTTTCTTGCTTCAATCTTTGTTTTCCACCTCCCCACCATTCGGAAATAGGAATACTTAATGACCCAAAGGCAAAACCGGTAAACTGACTATCTATAGCATCATCAAAAGCACCGAACTCTACCGCACTAACACCAACTGCCAAAGACGGTAACAAATCTGCCTTTGCCATTTTAGTTTGTAGTTCACTTGCAGTAATCGATTTTTCAAGAAGCTCATAATTACTATTACCCGATAGATCCAAATCTGGCTCACTATATACAAAATCAGGCACCGTAGTTTGGTCAAAATTGGCTGCAACTTTCATATTTGGCGAATAGGCCACCCCAACGTACAGTGAAAAATCCAACAATGCCAATTTGCGCATATTCTCTAACCTATTTTTGTTTAAAAGCAGTTCACTACGATTAACCTTTACTTGCAGCAATTGGTTCTTGGCAATGAGTCCTGCTTCCAACAAATCTTGCTGCTGTTTTAAAAGCTCATCTAAATAGGTCTCGTTGGTCTCCAAAACCTTTTGCTGTTCTTGTAATTGCACGAGCTGCCAAAACTTGTTCTCCGTTACCAATAAGACAGAATCTACGGCTTGCTCCGCCCGAATCTGTGATGTTTGCAATTGTATATCTGCCAATGCATTGGAATTTCTAATACTTCCACCCGCATAAATAACCTCGGTGGCCGTGGCACTGGCATTATAAATATTATCCAATCCGTTAGGTAATATACCTTCAATTGGACTTATAAGGTCATTTGGTGCGTATAGCCCTAATGCACTAGCTTCTACATTCGGAAAATAATTAGCGACCATTTCTCGCTTAAAAGCTTCCGATTTCTCTATAGTCAACAATCCGTTTTTAATGGCATTACTATGTTTTAAAGCAGCTTCTTTACTTTCTTCCAATGTAATTTCTTGAGAAAAGGCATTACCAAATAGGGCTAATGCACAAACCATTGTTAACGTACTTCGTAATTTGATACCGATGTGTAAATATGATTTTATATGTTTCATTACTTAAATTCTACTATTAAACATTAGCATTGACCGATACTTCTTTTGTGGCTTTATTATCATCATTTCTAAAGAACAACCAGTATAAAACAGGAAGCACAAATAAAGTAAGTACCATAGAAAACATAAGTCCGAATGCGATAACAGTACCCAGTGGACCCCATAAACTCGAACGACTTACGATCATTGGTATAACCCCTACGGCAGCTGCAGAAGATGTTAAGAAAATAGGACGCATACGTCTTTCGGCGGCTAGAATTGCAGCCTTCTTTACACTATAACCATGCTCATGCCTTAATTCATCTGCATAATCAATTAATATAATACCGTTTCTTACCACAATACCACATAAGGCAAGCAAGCCTAAAAATGAAGTGAATCCGAAAGGATATTGCATAAGAATCAACCCTAATGCCGCACCAAAAATACTTAGTGGCATAGTGATAAAACTTAACAACGCGTGCATAAAGTTTTTAAAGTGCCAAAGAAGAATCAAGAAAATAAGCACAACGCTTAGCATAAGGGAAAGCCCCATAGGTTCGTTGTTTTCTATCTGCAATTCATATTCCCCACCGTACTCAATTCTAAGATCTTCGGGAAATTCAATTTCATCTATTCTGGGTGTCATTTCTGCAAGTACCTCGTTGGCCACCGCATCTTTTGTAATGTCTACACGAACGGTAAGACAACGGTTTCCATTTCTATTGGTAATCTGCTCTTGCGACCATTGTGATGTAACGTCGGCTACCTGTCTTAACGGAACCTTTACTTGTCGCTGCGGAGAAATAACGGACAATTGACGTAAATCTGACACGTTCTGTTCATGCTGATTTTCATTTTTGATCTTTACATCTATCGCATATTCCTCATCCCAAACCTCAGTGGCTTTTAGACCCGTTGTATTGACTGCCACAGCATTGGCTATGGATCTATTGTTTAAACCTAATCTGGCTGCTTCGATGTTTTTAACATCAATTTTCACCGCTTCTTTCATACTACCAAAGTCGGTTCTGCTCCAAAGCGTTTTTTGGGTGTTTCGGGCAATGTTGATAATGGTATCACCATACTTTTTAAGCTGATCTATATCATTACCATAAATTCTAACCTCAATTGGGGCAGTTGTACCTGCCATATCCAACTGTTTCATTCTTAAATATGCATGTGGATACATATCTGCATACTTTTGATCATATTCGGTCAAAACTTCTACAGTTGCATCTTCTGAAATTGTCGTTACCAAAATTTGTGCATAATTTTTGGAAGGAAGATTAGGCGCATACAGGGTATGAAAACGAGGAGAACCTTCACCAATAAAACTGGTATAATATGCTACACGCTCATCTGCCTTTAAAATTTTCTCCAATCCGTTGACCACCTTAGTAGTCTCATCGAGACTTGATCCAGGGGTTAAATTTATTTCTATGGCAAATTGGTTACGCTCTACCTTTGGAAACAATTGCTGACTAATACCTCCAAAAAGCATCACCCCCACTACAATAGCTGCAATACCTAAACCAATGGTGAGTTTATAGCGCTCCATAGCTTTGTTGACCGCATTGTCAAAAAACGATTGAAGGCGATCCAACATCGATTTCTTATCCTCTTTACCTTTCTCTTCAGGATTATCATGTAATCCCTTTTTAATGAATAATGAATTGATAAAGGGAACCAATAAAATGGATATGATCAATGATAATGTGAGTGCAATAATAATTACATATGGAAAGGCACTAATAAAATCGGATGCCACCCCTTCCATAAAAAATAACAAAGGATAAAAGGTCGCAGATATAGCCAAGGTTGCCGTAAATACAGAAGGAAACAATTCTTTGGCACTACTAATGGCCGCATCTGGTATTGACATGCCCTCATCTAATTTTTCCACGTAATTGTCAATAATTACAATAGGGTCATCTACCACAATACCCAATACCACTATTAAAGCAGCCAAAGTTACCGTGTTCAATTCTATGCCCATAAAATACATAACAGCTAGTGTAGCCGATATGGTAATAGGTATCGTTGCTGCCGCTACAGATGCCACCCTAAACGGTAGCAATATCAATGTAACGATGATTACACCGATCAATGCATAGCCAAACTCTTTCATAAAATGACTAATGGAATGATCTACCACTTCCGGTTGATTGGCAATTTTTGTAATCTTAATATCACTCGGCATTTCCCTGATCACTTTATCAAGGCGCTCATCTATTTCCTCTCCAAACTGAACTATGTTTCCTTTTTTAGCCATTTCTAGGGTAATGATCATACCTTTAGAACCGCTAATGGTCAAATAAGAATCTGGATCATCATATTCACGTACTACACGGGCAACATCCCTTACACGTATAATGTTTCCGTTCTGCTCAGTTTTTATGACTTGACCGGCAATATCAGCTTCGGTCGTCATGGAAGTTTCCAGATAAATAGGTCTTTCCTTTTCTGTATTCTCCAATGTGCCCGCACTTACAACGGCGCCTTGGTTTTGTAAACTGCTGGCAATGCTGTTAGGTGTAATGCCATAATTAGCCAATTTATCTTGGTCCACATACACGGCAATTTGTTCGGTAAGTCCGCCAGAGTGCGAAATTTTAGCCATGTTATCGATCTGCCTTAACTCATCTTCAATATCCTCTACATGGCGCTGAAGATCTTTGTAAGGTCTGGTATCGGATTGCACCCCTAGAATTAAGGCTGCCGTACTACCAAAATCACTATTTACCATAACCCCCTGTACTTCCCTTGGAAGTTCAAGTTGCTGAAAGATCAGTATTTCAGATTTTAGTTTGTTCCAAAATTGCTCAGTGGCATTATGATCTATTTTGTCTGATATCTCCACGTAGATATACATGAGTCCGTCTTTGGAATAAGAATATGTTTTGGTCTTATCTACCTCATTATATCCGAACAGAAACTCTTCTACCTTAGACGTAAGTTCTTGCTCTACCTTTTCGGAAGAAGCACCAGGGTACGACCCAATAATTAAACCTTGCCGAATAGTAAAATCTGGAAATTCGTTTCTAGGCATATTTAAAAGTCCGTAAATACCCATCAACACCAAACATAACGCCAGTACAATGGGGAAAGTAGAATGTTTAAATGCCCAATCTATTGCTCCGCTTTTTTTCTTCATCTTCAACTTACTTAGCGTCATTAACGATTTCTACCGGTGTACTCTGAGTTAATTTATGATAGCCGGAGACTATTAATTTATCCTCTTGGGCAAGACCCTTTTTTACGACCATACCGCTATCGTACAAAGCACCGGTTTCAATATATTTTCTTTCTGCCTTGTTTTCATTGACTATATACACAAACTTTTTACCGTCTTCTGTAACCGCAATACTTTCTGATGGAATAACAATAACCGATTCGCTATTCTCACTTTGCGTAGACTTTTCTATAAAAGTCACATTACAAGTCATACCGGGCTTTATTTGCTTGTCGGCATTATTCAATTTCACATAAGCTGTATAAACAGGCGAGCCTTGATTTGACTGAATGGAAACTTCATCAACCATTCCTACAATAGTTTTATCGTCTAAAGCAGGGATACTTACGGTAGCGGAATCGCCTTTGGTTATGCTGTTGATTTCACCATCTGAAATTGGGAGTACCGCTTTAACGGAGTTGATATTCACTATTTCAACGACCGGTTGACCAGGTTGTGCCAAATCGCCGGCGTCCATCATTTTATCACTGATATAACCGTCCATTGGAGCATATAGTTTTGTATGACGTACATTTTCATAGGTCATTTTTACAGCTGCCTGTGCTTGCTCATATTGCGAACGAGCTTCCAACATTCTAATCTCTGCAATACTACCTTTTTGATATACATTGTTTATACGCTCATAATTCTCCTTTGCCAAACGTTCTTGAGCTCGTTGTTGCTCATATTGACTACTATAAACAGAAGCATCTATTTGTGCAATTAGTTGGTTCTTTTTTACAAAATCGCCAATTTGAACAGGTACATTGAGCACATTGCCCGACACTTGAAAGCTGGACATTATTGACACATCTGCCTCAATGGTTCCGTTATACGATATTTTAGAGGATAAATTATCAGACCCCTCGCCAACGTTCATCACTTTAACCTTAATGATTTTATTTGTTGCTGTTTTTTCTTCACTACCACAACTAGTATTTAAAACAACCAATAAAACAATTGAAAGACCTTTAAGAAAATGCCATAAATAGGTATGCTTCATGCTAATTTCAAATTTGCGTATCATAATTAATTTTTCAATTTTAAGCGGCAAAGTTAGTTTAGGAATAATGCCCAAAATGGTAATAAAACATCCTATTATGGTAATTTTAGAACATTAAGCGAATAACTGAGCCAATTTTATTCATAAAAAGAGTAAATTATCGATTAATTTATACCATTTCCCTATGGACGATATACCACAAATAGGCATACCAGAGCTGTATAAAGAAGATGGAATGCATAATGGCACCATACATCCTGGTTTAATACTTTTAAAAGCAAGAAATATGCCCGAGTATTTAAAGAATGGTAATCCTTTTAGAAATATAAACTATGGTATCTCTTTTTTCGTAGATGACAATTGTGAGATAAGTATCGATAATAATAACTATACCCCTAAAAAAAATACCGTTTACTTCTGTGGCCCTGGGCAAGTAATAAAAATTAAAGGGGAGTTTAAAGATGGCGGAATAGGTATTCTTTTTCAAACGGACTTTATTTTAAAACACGGAGCACAACAATGGATACAATCATTACCCATTTTCAATAGATTTTTAAGAGAACCATTAATAGAGTTAACAGACGAAGATCTGCTCATATTTCAAACACTATTAAAAAGATTAGAAACGGAATACCACTCTAACAACACTTTAAAATATGATGCTTTAGAGGCGCAACTGACCCTAATCTTAATAGAATTATCCAGATTATACGAAGAGTCAAAAGGAACCAAAAAGAATATAGACACCAAACACATATTAGCATTGGAATCGTTGATCAACAAACAGTTTAAGTACAATAGAAGTGTGGTAGATTATGCTTCTCAACTTTGTGTAACGCCACAGCATTTGAACCGTATTACCAAAAAGGCAATGGGCAAAAGCGTTAGTGAATTGATCAATGAAAAGCTGATCATGGAAATAAAAAGGTATTTGGTGTATACCGACATGAGTTGTGAAGAAATTGCACATATCTTCAACTTTCACGACAATTCATATTTTACAAAAACCTTTAAAAAGGCAGTAGGCGAAACACCTAAAGCCTTTAGAAAGCAACAAAAAGAATTATATCTACCACTATCTTAATTACTTTCAATAAGCCATAAACTATTGAATAACGTAAATTTAACGTTCAATTAGCGCTACGTGTAAACATTATATCGTAATATTGCAATGAAACAATTGATATTAATAATATGGGATTAGCAAAAACAGAAATGTTTACCGATGAGCAGAACAAGATTTCTATGTTCGCAAAAGCTTTTGGTCACCCTGCACGTGTTGCTATATTACAGCATTTGTTCAAGATAGACACTTGTATTTGTGGCGATTTGGTCAGCGAAATAGGCTTGGCACAACCTACCATATCACAACACCTTAAAGAATTGAAGAATTTAGGATTAATAAAAGGTAATGTAGAAGGTACTAGCGTTTGTTATTGTATTGATAAAGACAACTGGTCAAGCATGAAAGATATTATGGCGCAATTTCTAGATCAAGATATCTCTAGCAACAGTTGCTGCTAAAAAAATTTAACATGATTAATCGTTTTATTGCGATAAATAAATAATAGAAATTAAAATTTAAAACATAACATTATGAGACTATCAGAAATTAAAGAGCTTTTAGGACAATTAGACACCATAGGGTTTCAATTACCAAATGGTGAATTGGTACCCAATCATTTTCACGTAACCGAAGTTGGTAAGATCACCAAGAATTTTATTGACTGCGGTGGTACTGTTCGTAACGAAGAAGTTGCCAACTTCCAATTATGGAATGCGAATGATTATGACCACAGGCTTCACCCAGAAAAACTGATCAATATTATTGAACTATCGGAAAAGGTTTTAGGGATAGATGATTTGGAAATTGAGGTGGAATACCAAGGACAGACCATTGAAAAATTTGGGCTAGATTTTGATGGTACTTATTTTACATTGACCTCTAAACAAACAGATTGTTTGGCAAAAGACAAATGTGGTATTCCCGAAGAAAAGCAAAAAGTAAAACTTTCTGATATTAATAATGAACCGTGTTGTTCTCCTGACGGAAATTGCTGTTAACCTTTAAATAAACCAAAGAACATGATTACTACAAAAACGAATATATTACCAGAAATTGAGAGTTTAATTAAAGAATTAAATACCGATTCAATTACTGCAGATCGTAAAGTTGTTTTACAACCATTGGTAGATTACATTCAAGAGAAGACAAACGCCAGTGAAGAAATCAGAATAAATTTCATCTGCACCCACAACTCCAGAAGAAGTCATTTATCTCAAGTTTGGGCACAGACTATGGCAAATTATTACGGTATTAAAAATGTGTTTTGCTATTCTGGTGGCACAGAAGCTACTGCCCTATTCCCTATGGTGGCGGAAACATTAAAGAACCAAGGTTTTCAGATTCAAAAATTATCAGAGACCAGTAATCCTGTTTATGCCATTAAATTTTCTGAGAACGAGCATCCGGTAATTGGGTTCTCTAAATCATATGAAGATCCTTTTAATCCGTCAGCACAATTTGCAGCGGTAATGACATGCTCACAAGCAGACGGCGGTTGCCCCTTTATAGCTGGAGCGGAAAAAAGAGTTCCTATAACTTTTGAAGACCCAAAAGCTTTTGACAACACCCCGCAGCAAGCAGAGAAATATGCTGAAAGAAGTATACAGATCGCTACAGAACTATTTTATGTATTCTCACAAATTAACAAGTAAAAATGGCTTCTAAAAAATTAAGTTTTCTAGATAAGAATTTAACGCTTTGGATTTTTGCCGCCATGGCACTTGGTGTCGGTATAGGGTACTTCTTCCCCACCTTTCCTGAATTCATTAATTCATTTAGCAGTGGCAGTACAAATATTCCAATAGCAATCGGGTTGATTTTAATGATGTATCCGCCACTGGCAAAAGTTAATTATGCTTTGCTGCCTAAGGTGTTTAGAAATACCAAAATACTATCTATAAGTCTAATTTTAAATTGGATCATTGGTCCGGTTTTAATGTTCATACTGGCCATTACCTTTTTATCAGATTATCCAGAATATATGGTTGGTCTTATACTTATTGGTCTTGCACGATGTATAGCCATGGTTTTGGTTTGGAACGACCTTGCCGATGGTAGCAGTGAATATGGTGCAGGTTTAGTAGCATTAAACAGTATTTTTCAGGTATTTGCCTATAGTTTCTATGCATGGATATTTATTACCATACTTCCACCTTATTTTGGGTTTGAAGGCGCAATCGTTGATATTTCTATTGGCACCATTGCCGAAAGTGTAGCTATCTATTTAGGTTTACCCTTTTTAATGGGAATATTAAGCAGGTTGATTTTAGTGAAGTTAAAAGGCGAAGAATGGTATACCAACAAATTCATACCGGCAATTTCACCTATGACATTGATTGCTCTGCTATTCACCATAGTTATCATGTTCTCCTTAAAAGGTGAATTGATAGTTGAAATACCTATGGATGTACTCATTATTGCAGTACCATTATTGATTTATTTTACTTTAATGTTCATTATCGGTTTCTTTTTTACCAAAGCCACCGGTGCAGAATATGACAAAACAGCATCAGTAGCATTTACAGCAGCCGGAAACAATTTTGAACTTGCCATAGCAGTGGCAATAGCAGTTTTCGGATTAAATTCCGGTCAGGCATTTGCAGGTGTTATTGGTCCGCTAGTTGAAGTACCTGCACTTATATTTTTAGTGAAGGTTTCTTTTTGGTTGAAGAAAAAGTATTTTTCCAAAACAGCAACCAAAACTGCATAACGCGATTTTTTGGTTTGCAATCATAATCGAAATAACATATTAAAAATCAGGGTCTAAACAATCGTTTTGGACCCTATTTTTTTGTGTAACAAAACTATTATACGAGCAGAACGTTAAAAAGTGTTCAAGAATTGGTAAAAAGTATACGCGTACTATAACATATCTCCCTAATTTTGACTTCAAAACTTAGATGAAAGAGATTTGAATCTGCAATTAAGGTTTTAAGAGATACAGACAATGTTCAAGAAAATTTTAAAAAAAGTAATGGTTGCAATTTTATCTATTATTGGGGTTTTGGTACTACTATACCTACTATTCACCAATTACTACCCTAGTTTTGGTGGAGACATTTCAAAAGAACAACAAAAAATCTATCAGCTATCTAAAAATTACAAAGACGGTAAATTCAAAAACATCAATGATGTACCAAAAGACATGAGTTTGCCCCAGACCTTAAGTTTGGCGTATAAGTTCTTTACAACAAAAGTACCAAATGGTAGACCAAAAATAGATTTGAAACCAAAGCATATTGATGCTTCAAATATTACAAACTATAAAGGTAAAACAAGAATGATCTGGTTTGGTCACTCCACCTTCTTATTACAAATTAACGGGAAGAATATCTTAATAGATCCCATGTTCGGTAAGGTGGCGGCACCACACCCACTTTTAGGCAGTAACCGTTTCAATGAAGAATCTCCTATTGATATTGATAAATTACCTAGTATAGATGCTGTACTTTTTTCGCATGACCACTATGATCATTTAGACTATGAGTCGGTTTTAAAAATTAAAGAAAAGACCCAACATTTCTATACGCCATTGGGTGTTGGTGTTCATTTACAGGCTTGGGGCGTACCTAAAGAAAAAATCACAGAGATGGATTGGTGGCAAGAGACCGTGTTGGACGATATTAAATTAGCCTGTACACCTGCGCAACATTTTTCAGGGAGAAAAATGAACAATGGACAAAGTACATTATGGAGTTCGTGGGTAATTTCTTCAACTACAGATAACATCTATTTTAGTGGAGATAGTGGGTATGCCGATCATTTTAAGGAAATTGGGGAAAAATACGGTCCTTTTGACCTAGCATTGATGGAGTGTGGCCAATACAACCAACAATGGTCAGATATACATATGATGCCAGAAGAAACCGCACAAGCTGGTTTAGATGTAAAGGCTAGTAAAATTATGCCGATTCACTGGGCAGGTTTTAAATTAGCTTTACATGAATGGACAGATCCCATTGTTCGCGTAAAGGCAAAGGCAAAAGAATTGGAGCTAAATGTCATTTCTCCTGAAATTGGACAAGAGATTATGGTGAAAGACACTGTGAACAACTACACCGACTGGTGGAAGAACTTTTAAGATTGAAAAAAGCACTATCATGAATTACAAAATATTAAGCATTATTATTCTTAGCTGTCTAACGTTCTCATGTAAAAACGATAAAACAACTAAAGAAAAACAAGAAAGTACAGCCAAGTCTCCTTACGAAAATAAGGGACATGAACTTGTCGCTAAAATGATTGAAAAGGTAGGCAACTACAAACAGTTACGTAATAAAAAGGATGTAGTTTACACGTACACTTACCAAACAGCAGATGGTAAAACCGATATCTCAACCGAAAAATATATTTTTGACGGTGAATTATCATATGGCAAATACGATCGGCACGAAAGAACGTTAAGCAATTTTGATGGTACTATTGAACAAGGATATGATGGTAAAGAATATTGGTTAAAAAATGAAGGTGAAATAGTTAATGACACTATTGCTTTAAAAAGAGTTGCCTTTAATAGACCCACCAATTTCTATTGGTTTACCATGTTCCAAAAATTAATGGATCCTGGCGTTAGCTATGAATATTTAGGTAAAAAAAATATTAGCAACGAGAATTACGATATAGTAAAGGTTTCGTTCGATTTTGGCAATTCAAAACCAACGGATATTTATCAATTGTATATCAATAAAGAAACACAGCTAGTTGACCAGTTTCTATTTACAGTTGCAGATTTTGGAGCAATGGAAACTCCTAATTTAATGATAGTAGCATATGATAAAGTAGATGGTATGTTGATACCTGCCAAGCGTAAATACAAAAAATCAACTTGGGAAGCCACGGTTAGCGATGCCCCTTGGACCCATGTAAATTGGACCAATATAAAATTTGACAACGATTTAAAAACTACCGATTTCCAAAAATAAGCTGTTGTTTTTGATACATTATTAATTATTTATCTGATTATTCAACAAAACAGTATTACAAAACTGTTAAAAGGCATACGGCTTTGTATAATAATTAAATACATTGCACCCCTGTTAAAAAAATGCCAAGACTTACAGAGTCATTAATCAGCACTCAATTTCAATTGTTTTACAAACTTAATTTCCAACTCAACTAATGTCAGCCAACACCGATTATTCAGCATTAAAAAAACTAAACGAAGAGCAATTACCCGTTGCAAAAAATAAATTACACGATTGGACGCATTTTGCTGGACTATATGCTGCAGAACACGTTGCCGCAACAGAATTTGTTATTGGTGCTACCTTCGTAGCGCTAGGGGCAAAAACAATGGACATTATTTTGGGTTTACTGATTGGTAATGTTCTTGCCGTGTTAAGTTGGACGTTCATTACATCTCCAATTGCGGTAGACACCAGATTAAGTTTATATACCTATTTGAACAAGATTGCGGGAGACTCCATGACCAAGCTTTACAATTGGGCCAACGTCATAATTTTCTCTGTAATTTCCGCTGCAATGATAACCGTATCCGCTACAGCGGTTCGTTTTGCTTTTGATATTCCTGCGCAACTCAATTGGTACCCGACCAATATGTGGTTTGTAGTCATTGTTTTTTGTGTTGGTCTTGTAGTGGTTTCCATTGCATTATATGGTTTTAATGCGGTATCTGAGTTTTCCGGCATATGCGCTCCGTGGTTATTTGTGATGTTCTCTAGTGGAGCAATGGTATTATTACCTGCTTTATCTCTAGATGTTTTAGGAACAACACTACCTACCGGGTGGAACGAGTTAATTTCGCTAGGCGATCAATCTATTTGGACCGGTATCAATAGTTCTGGCGAGCCCGGTATAGGTTTAATAGAAGTAATTGGTTTTGCATGGGCCGCCAATACCATTACCCATTTTGGACTGATCGATATGGCATTGTTAAGGTTCGCAAAAAAGAAATCTTACGGTCTGGCTACAAGTACGGGTATGATGTTCGGGCACTTCGTTGCATGGATAGCTGCAGGTATTATGGGAGCAGGTGCAGCAGTTATCATAGGTAAAACCATAGTGGAACTAGATCCAGGAGATGTTGCATTTTATGCCTTGGGATGGTCTGGATTTGTTATTGTTATCGTTGCCGGGTGGACAACCGCAATTACAAACTTATATAGGGCAGGATTGGCTGCACAAGCAATATTTCATAGACATTCACGTAAAAAGACAACTATAGTTGTAGGTATAATTACCATTGCCATAGCATGTTTCCCATTTGTATTTTCTCAAATTCTACCGCTATTGACTTATGCTGGTCTGTTAGTTGTGCCTGTTGGGGCGATTGTTTTTGCCGAACACCAAATTTTTCCAAGAATTGGGTATACACGCTACTGGTCATCTTATCGTAATTTAACCTTTAGCACACCTGCTATTGCTTCATGGGGATTAGGATTAGTATTCGGGTTTGGGTTGAATGCCTTAAACGTTATGTCATTCTTCTATCTGTTTATACCAACATGGATGTTCACAATCATCGTATACACGGTACTTGCAGGTAAGTATGGTGCAAAAAATAAATACCCCGAAGCTAAGGAAAAAGAAAAATTAAGAAATGAAAAAATTATAGCTTACCAAGAAGAAAAGAGTCAAACCGAAACAAAACAAAAAAAGGACACTACCCTGTTCACTAAAGTTTTAAAGATTGTTTCTCTAATTGCCTTGGTTATCACTTTAATATTGGCAGGAATTGTATTGTTCAGCAGTGCCAATGAAAACATCTATATTGAAAATAGAGAAACTTTTTACACCTATGCGTTTATATGCACCGTAGTGTACTTTGTAACTTCTTACGGGGCATTATTACGTGGAAAATCTATAAAATCAAGCTAAAACAATGACAAAAGAAATCATGTTGAATTCAAGGAGTTTGGCAGAAATAAGCAAAAAGCTACCATCACCTACCTACCAAAGAGATTTACTTAAAATAGGTATCGTACACGTTGGTGTGGGTGGTTTTCATAGAGCACACCAAGCATATTACACACACTTATTGCATGAAAAAGAAAATGCTCATGATTGGGGTATTTGCGGAATAGGATTGCGACAAGGTGATCAAAAAATTCATGACGTATTGCAAAAGCAAGACGGCATGTACACGCTGATAGTAAAGCATCCGGATGGAAAGATAGACTCGGGAGTCATAGGATCTATAGTCGATTTTAAACTAGGTTTTGATACCCCAGCTGTTGTCATTGATCAAATGGCGCATCCAGATACAAAAATAGTGTCGTTGACCATTACCGAAGGAGGTTATAATTTTAATCCCGCTACCGGTGAGTTCGATTTTGAAAATAAAGATGTTCAACATGAATTAAATCATCCACAAGAGCCAAAAACAATATATGGCTTTTTAACGGCTGCCATTAAAAAAAGAAAAGAAGATGGTTTACCGGCATTCACCGTAATGTCTTGTGATAACATTCAGCACAACGGAGATGTCGCCAAAGAAATGCTCTTAACTTTTGCACAAAAACAAGATGCGGAGTTAGCGGCATACATCGAAAAGGAAGTAAGTTTCCCTAACAGCATGGTTGACCGTATTACACCGGTTACCACTCAAGCGGACATAGCTTATTTAGAACAAACCTATGACCTAAAAGATGAATGGCCAGTAACTTGCGAACCATTTATACAATGGGTAATTGAAGATGATTTTTCTAACGGCAGACCAGAATTTGAAAAAGTAGGTGTTCAATTTGTACCAGATGTGAAGCCTTATGAAAAAATGAAATTGCGTCTTTTAAATGCCGGGCACTCAGTACTTGGTATTTTAGGTGCTATTCATGGCCACCCAACAATAAATGCATGTATGGAAGACGAGGTTTTCGTATCATATTTGAGAGCGTTTATGGATAATGAAGCAACGCCGGTATTAGATAAATTAGAGGGTATTGACCTTACCAAATATAAAGACAGTCTACAAGAGCGTTTTGCAAACCCTAACATAAAAGATAGTGTTAGCCGTATTTGCTCAGAGAGCTCTGCGAAATTGCCTAAATTTTTAATCGCCACCATTGAAGACAATTTAGCAAACGGCGGCAGTATTGAATATGCTACTCTCGTTATAGCAGCATGGTGCTATTACAGTGACAAGGGAGTAAATAAAAATGGAGAATCCATTGAAATTATTGACGCCTTGCAAAATCAGTTGCACCAAGCCGCAAGTAAGACCAACGAAGACCCTCTTGCTTTTATCAAACAAGAATCTTTATTTGGCAACTTGGCTCAAAATGAAAAATTCACAAGCTTATATAGCGATATGGTACAGAAAATCTATGCCGATCCAGATATTAAAAAGCTTATGATATAGCTTTAATTCAATAACAAATTGATCTTTGCCAAAAGCACAAGTTCAGATTTGTTGTTTCCTGCAAATGAATTTGCAATAGCCTTGGCCGTTTTTTTGGTCAAGGCTTTTATTTCATCTGAAAATGCATGTGGGTGCATTTTGTAAAATTCAACAAACTCCCCAAAACATTCCTTACTCCCTTTTGATGATTCCCTAAGCACATCAAAGACTATTTCAATTTGGTTGGCCGCATCTGTACCGTAGCGATCTGTAAAATCATCAACGTACAACCAATCTTCTTTTACCAATTCCTTTACTTTTTCCCATTCCTTACTATGCACGGTACCATCACTAATAGCTACGGCATAAAAAAGTAAGCCCAGGCTTTCATATAAACCGTTCATTGTTTTCGCAGTATTTTTCATTTTATTGTTCTTATAGGATTTTGGACATGAAAATATAGCGTTTAACCCACTATTCATATGACAAAAATCAGTCGTAATCAATATATTTGGATATATGCAAGATTTTCAAAAAAACAGCGATATTTTCAATTTACTCTCAGAAGGGGTTTCAGAAGGTATTATTGTTGTTGATGCCAAACAAATCGTTGTGGCAACCAACTCGTCAACAGAACAAATGTTTGGTTATGAAAAAGGAGAATTGTTAGGTAAGCCCTTAGATATTCTTATACCAAAAAGATACCTTTCCGGTCATAGCAAGCATGTAGAAAAGTTTATTGCTAAGAGCGATAAACGACAAATGGGGCATGGTAGAGATCTTTACGGCATTACCAAAAGCGGCAAAGAATTTCCGGTTGAGGCAGGGTTGAATCCTTTCGAGTTTTATGGCTCAACCTATGTTATGGCCTTGGTAATCGATATTACCGAAAGAAAGAACAAAGAAGAAGAATTGAGTCACTGGGCTCGCATTTTTGATGAATCTCTCAACGAGATTTTCGTTTTTGATGCAGAAACGTTCAAGTTTTTAAATGTAAACAAAGAGGCGCAAAGAAATATTGGCTACTCCATAGAGGAAATGTATGAAATGACTCCGGTAGATATTAAGCCCAATTTCAGTGAAGCAAGCTTTAGAAATCTGATCTCACCTTTGCTTAATGAAGAAACCCCTAAATTAAAATTTGAAACCATTCACGGCAGAAAAGATGGCACAACCTACCCAGTTGAAATACACCTGCAACTATCTGAATTAGGTAAAAAGAAGGTTTTTGTAGCGTTTATATTGGATATTACCGAAAGAAAGAATTACACTGAAAATTTAGAGAAAAAAGTTGAGGAGCGCACACAGCAATTAACCGAAGCACTGGCGGTAGAAAAAGAACTTAACGAGCTAAAAACCAGATTTTTATCATTGGTTTCACACGAATTTAAAACCCCTTTAAGCAGTATACTTACCTCTATTACCTTACTTGGAAAATATACCCAAACCGATCAGCAGCCAAAAAGAGACAAGCACGTGGCAACGATTAAGAGCAAGGTAAAGTATTTAGATACCATACTTACAGATTTTTTATCGGTAGAACGCTTAGAATCGGGCAAGGTGAATTACAAGGTCGAAGAATTTCCTTTGAGTAAAATTGTCAATGAGGTGGTGTACAATAGCAACATGCTCTTAAAATCTGGTCAACAAATTGATTACCCAGAAAATATCGATGCCTTGAACATCAATTTTGATGAAAAGACCTTAGAATTGGCGTTATCAAATTTAATTCATAACGCTATTAAATATTCACCAGAGGATACTACCATTGCTATAAAAGTAGTTGATCAAGATTCTGAAACAACCATTAAAGTAATTGACCAAGGTATTGGCATACCCGAAGAAGAGCAGAAACATATTTTTAATCGTTATTTTAGAGCAGAGAACGCCTTATTGACCCAAGGTACCGGTATTGGGTTGAATATCGCAAAACAGCATATGGAAAATTTAGGTGGCAGTCTTGAATTTTCCAGTACAGTACATAAAGGTTCTACATTTATTCTAAGTATTCCAAAACTAAAAACCAACTAGCAAATGAAACAAATTCTTTTAATCGAAGATGACAAAGCTTTACGCGAAAACACTGAAGAACTCTTAGAATTAGCTGGTTATAGTGTAAATACCGCACCTAATGGAAAAATAGGTGTAGAAGCCGCTATTGAAAACCATCCGGACATTATTATTTGTGATATCATGATGCCAGAATTGGATGGTTACGGTGTCCTTGAACAATTATCTACCAATGAACAAACAAAGCACATCCCCTTTATTTTTCTATCTGCAAAAACAGAACATAAAGAAATTAGAAAAGGAATGGACCTAGGTGCTGATGATTACCTTACCAAACCTTTTGAGGAAGAAGACCTAATGAGTGCCATTGAAAGCAGGTTGGCAAAGGCTGAATTGATAAAACGCATGCAAGATCAAACCACCAAAGAGCACGGTGTGTCTGAAAATGAAATGCGTACTGTACATGAACTAAAAAACTTCTTTGACGATAATGGTGAAATATCAAGTTTTAATGCTGGAGAAACCATTTATGAAGAAGGTTCTAGATCTAATAAAATATATCTCATTTTAAAAGGTCTTGTAAAATGTTATAGTATGGATGCCGATGGTAAAGAGTTGATAACCTCATTATCTAAGGCAGATGATTTCCTAGGGTTTACCTCCTTTTTAAACAATGTTCCCTATCAAGAAACTGCTACCGCATTAGAAGCCGTTGAACTTGCAGGCATATCAAAAGACAACCTCAAAAAGATATTAGACGAGAACAAGAATATTTCAATGGAATTAATGGAATTATTGTCTGAGAACATATCTATCATAAAAGCTCAATTATTACAGATGGCCTATAGTTCGGTACGAAGAAAAACTGCACAGACACTACTACAGTTTGCAGAATTAATGAATACAAAACCAAACGAACCAATAAGAATTTCTAGAAATGACCTTGCCAGTGTTGCCGGCATCGCTACCGAAAGTCTCATTCGTACCCTATCTGGATTTAAAAAAGAGGGCCTTATAATTATAGAAGGCAGAAACATTCAGATTGTAGAACTAAAGGCTCTACAATATGTAAATTAATTCAAATCTGATAAATATCATTTATCAGCGTTTAAGAAGAGATTACTTTTGGGTAGTAAGTTTATATGAATGAAACATATCTTAATTCCCACTGATTTCTCTGCAAATGCATGGAATGCCCTTAATTATGCGGCATGTTTGTTCAATTATGACCATTGCACTTTTTATATTTTACATGTAGAGGAATTGAGTAATAAAGCCCAAGCAAAGAATTCGACAGCGCTAAAAACTATTGAAAAACAATCAACTACCGACTATAAATTAAACCATTTTTTTGAACAATTAGCTCAACTAAAAAAGAACGTTTTACATCAGTTTATTGCCCTAAGGGATTATGGAAATTTTACCGATATTATAAAAAAAACTGTTGTTGAAAAGAAGATAGATTTAATTATTATGGGCGCAAAAGGTGTGTCTGACCCAGACCATACCATTTTTGGAAATAATACGATAAATGTAATTACTAAAGTCCCTTGCAATGTATTGGCCGTATCCGACAAGGCTATAATAAAAAAGCCTAGTAAAATTGGCTTCCCTACTGACTATAATATTTTTTACACCTACCCTATTCTTAAATCCTTGACCGAAGTATTGCAAATATCCAATGCAACATTAGATGTAGTACATATAAATCAAACTAAAACTACTTTTTCAAATGTTCAAGTCGCCAATAAAGCATATTTGCACGATTACTTGAAAGAAATGTTTACCGATTTTCACTGCTTCAAAGAAATACAAGGTTTAAACATTAAAGAGACCATTGCAACCTATTTGGTTGAAAACAGTGTTGAAATGCTAACCTTGGCAGCAAAAAACTTAAACCTGTTTCAACAACTATTTTTCAATCCTACCAAAGAACAGTTAACTTTTCAATCCTCGGTTCCTTTATTGGTTTTACATGAATAAAATGCCCAGTCTACTTAATTGCATTAAAAAATAAAGAGATTGTACTATTTCAAACTAAAAGGGAACGTATGTAATTCGCACTCAAAATCGTACTTTTGCAACTTTGCTGTGAATACATGATTAATTTTGAAGAAAACATAGAGGTTAAGGGCGCACGCGTTCACAACCTTAAAAATATAGATGTTACCATACCCCGAGATAAATTGGTCGTAATTACCGGTCTGTCTGGTAGTGGTAAATCATCATTGGCATTCGATACCATATATGCCGAAGGGCAAAGACGTTATATTGAAACTTTTTCGGCCTATGCAAGACAATTTTTAGGAGGTCTAGAACGACCCGATGTTGACAAAATAGATGGTTTATCTCCCGTAATCGCCATTGAACAAAAAACGACCTCCAAATCTCCAAGGTCTACCGTTGGCACCATTACTGAGATTTATGATTTTCTAAGGCTTTTATACGCCCGTGCTGCAGATGCACACAGTTACAATACTGGAGAAAAAATGGTGAGTTATAGCGATGAGCAGATAAAAAATTTGATCATTGAATCTTACCTAGACAAAAAAATCAACATTCTTGCTCCGGTAATTAAGTCTAGAAAAGGACATTATCGTGAGCTTTTCGAGCAAATTGCCAAACAAGGTTTTGTAAAAGTTAGGGTTGATGGTGAAATAAAGGATATTGTAAAAGGCATGAAAGTGGATCGTTATAAGACCCACGATATAGAAATTGTCATTGATCGGTTAAAAGTAGCTGAAAACGAAGATTTCCATAAACGCCTTTCAGAGAGCATCAATACTGCGATGTACAGTGGTAATAATGTTTTGATGGTACTTGAGGAAGGTACAGAAGTACCTAGATATTTTAGTAGGGACTTAATGTGCCCAACAACAGGGATCTCTTACCCTACTCCAGAACCAAATACATTTTCATTTAACTCACCAAAAGGCATGTGCCCCAATTGTAAAGGATTAGGTCACGTTTATGAGGTAAATGAGAGAAAGATATTCCCAAATAAAAAATTATCAATTAAAGGTGGTGGTATTGCACCCTTGGGAGATTATAAAAAATCATGGGCGTTCAAACAAATAGAAACTATTGCTGAACGTTACAACTTCCAAATTACCGACCCAATAGAAACGATACCGGCAAAAGCCATTGAAATTCTTTTAAATGGAGGTAAAGAAAGTTTTGTAGTAGACTCGAAAACTTTGGGGGTTAAACGCACTTATAAAATTGATTACGAAGGCATATCCAATTTTATTAAAAATCAGTTTGATGAAGCACCCTCTACATCAATAAAAAGATGGGCAAAGGAGTATATGGACAAAATTAAATGTCCTGCTTGTAACGGCTACCGTTTAAAAAAAGAATCGCTTTACTTTAAAATTGAAGAAAAAAATATTGCTGAACTGGCAAACCTAGATATTGTTGAACTTGCTTCGTTCTTTAAAGGTCTGGATAAAAAACTTAGTGGCAACCAGCTAAAAATAGCCGAGGAAATCATTAAGGAAATTAAAACAAGAATACAGTTTTTATTGGATGTTGGTTTAGATTACCTCTCTCTGAACAGAAGTTCCAAATCGCTTTCTGGCGGTGAGGCGCAGCGTATACGCCTTGCAACACAGATAGGATCACAATTGGTTGGTGTGCTATATATTCTTGATGAACCAAGCATAGGTTTACACCAACGAGATAACGAAAGGTTGATCAAGTCGTTAGAATCACTTAGGGACATAGGTAATTCGGTCATTGTGGTTGAGCATGACCGCGATATGATCGAGCGTGCAGACCATGTTATCGATATTGGTCCGAAAGCCGGTAAAAATGGAGGTGAAATTATTTCTGAAGGCACACCGGAAGAGTTAAAACATGTGCATACATTGACCGCCGATTATATGACCGGTGTAAAGGAAATTGAAGTACCTAAAAAAAGACGCGAAGGCAATGGTAATGAAATTGTGTTATCTGGATGTACGGGTAATAATCTAAAAAACATTACCGTTAAGTTTCCATTAGGCAAAATGATCGGAGTAACGGGAGTTTCAGGTAGTGGAAAATCTACCTTGATTAATGAAACACTTTACCCAATCATGAACGCACATTATTTCAATGGCGTTAAAAAACCGATGCCCTACAAGAAAATTACGGGTCTAGAACATATTGATAAAGTTATTGACATTAATCAATCGCCCATAGGTAGAACCCCAAGATCAAACCCTGCAACTTACACTGGTGTTTTCAGTGAAATAAGGTCGTTATTTGCAAAGACTACCGAAGCTTCGATTAGGGGATATAAACCCGGTAGATTTAGTTTTAATGTAAAAGGAGGCAGATGCGAAACTTGCCAAGGTGGTGGTCTTCGTGTCATAGAAATGAATTTTTTGCCCGATGTTTATGTAGAATGCGAAACTTGTAATGGTAAAAGATTCAATAGGGAAACCCTAGAAATACGCTACAAAGGCAAGTCAATTTCAGATGTTCTTGAAATGACAATTAACGAAGCTGTGTCATTTTTTGAACTTATTCCAAAAATACATCGTAAGTTGAAGACCATACAAGATGTAGGATTGGGTTATATTTCATTAGGTCAGCAATCGACCACCCTATCAGGTGGAGAGGCACAACGTATAAAGTTGGCTACCGAACTGTCTAAAAGAGATACCGGAAACACGTTCTATATTTTGGACGAACCCACAACGGGACTTCATTTTGAAGATATAAGGGTTTTGATGGAAGTTTTGAATAAATTAGCCGATAAAGGAAATACCGTGTTAGTTATTGAACATAATATGGACGTAATTAAAATGGTAGACTACATTATCGATATTGGATATGAAGGTGGTAGTTCTGGCGGACAGTTAGTAGCAAAAGGAACTCCAGAACAAGTAGCCAAAAACAAAAAAAGCTACACCGCTAAATTTTTAAAAAGGGAATTAAAATAATAATTAGATAACTATCTATAAAGAATAGCACTAACGAATGAGATCAGAAAAACATCACAAAGGCTGGAACGAAATAAAAACCAACGACTCTTGGGCCATTTTTAAAATAATGGGTGAATTTGTAAACGGTTTTGAACGAATGAGCAAGATTGGGCCATGTGTATCTATTTTTGGCTCTGCAAGAACCAAAGAAGAAGACCCATATTACAAATTGGCGGTTTCTATTGCAAAAAGTATTGCAGAAGCTGGTTACGGAGTAATTACAGGCGGTGGACCTGGTATTATGGAAGCGGGTAATAGAGGTGCAAACCTTGCAGGCGGTACTTCTGTTGGTCTGAATATAGACCTGCCTTTTGAGCAACATGATAATCCTTACATCGATAATGACAAGAGTTTAGATTTCGATTATTTCTTTGTTAGAAAAGTAATGTTCGTAAAGTATTCTCAAGGTTTTGTTGTAATGCCCGGTGGTTTTGGAACCTTAGATGAGCTTTTTGAAGCGATAACACTTATACAAACCCACAAAATAGGTAAGTTCCCAATTATCTTGGTTGGTAGTGAATTCTGGACAGGCTTAATGGATTGGGTTAAAGGCACCATGCTTAAAATGGGCAATATTAGTCCGGAAGATTTAAATCTTATCAAAATAGTGGATACCGAAGAAGAAGTTGTTGAGATTATAGATTCCTTTTACAAAGGACACAGCATGAGTCCTAATTTTTAATCCAAGTCTTGAAACGTAAATTTTATTCCTTTTTCTATTTCTGTATTTTTTTATTGGCTACCAATGTTTCCATTGGTTATGCCCAGTATAATACTGACCTAACCGTTAGTCTAAACGAGTATACCCAAGAGTTAGACATAAAGCAAGAATTCACTTATTACAACAAGTCTAACTACAACCTGGGCGTGATTTATTTCAATGATTGGGCAAATGCCTATTCAGATAAGAATACCGGATTAGCAAAAAGGTTTGCACAAGAATTTAAAAAATCACTTCATTTGGCAAAAGCCGATGAACGTGGAAAAACAACAATTATCAGTGTAGTTGATGATGATTATAATGGACTGGAATGGAGCCGTACAAAAGGTAAGGATATTTTAAAGGTAACGTTGAACGACATTCTTCCTCCTGAGGCGTCTACAAAAATTTTCATCACCTATAAAGTAAAATTGCCTCCAAATAAGTATACGCCCTATGGCTATGGTAACAAAGGAGATTATTATCTAAAAGATTGGTATTTAACACCGGCCGTTTATGATGGCAAATGGCATTTATACTCCAACAAAAATCTTGAAGATATGTTTATGAACGTTACCAATACGATCATAAACTTTAAGTATCCAGACAGTCTATATTTAGCGTCCAATTTTGATGTTGAATCAGAAGCATCTTTTCCAAACGGTCAATTCGCCCAATTAAAAGGGAATTTACAACGTGGCGGAGAAATCATTCTAAATACCCAAAAAAACTTTGTCACCCACAGAACGCCATATATGACGTTTTTAACAGATTTTAGAGCTCCAAGATATAGTCCGATCGGACAAGGTTTATCTATAAATAAGGTTGCAAATTTCATCCACAACAATCTAGGCGACTACCCACATGAAAAGATTTTGGTAAGTGAGCTAGATTATAATAAGGATCCGCTATACGGCATAAATCAACTCCCCTCTTTTATACGGCCTTACGAAGAGCAATTTCAATTTGAAATGAAATTTCTAAAAACGGCCATCAATAGCATATTGAGAGAGACCATGTTCTTGAATCCACGTAAAGAACAGTGGTTGAATAGTGCCATTGCCAATTATTTAATGATAGCCTTTGTTGAGCAATACTATCCTGACCAAAAATTGATGGGTAAACTTTCTAAAATTTGGGGCTTTAGAAGTTTTGAATTGGCAAAGATGGATTTTAACGACCAATATTCCTTTCTATATAATTTAACCGCTCGTAAAAATTTAGACCAGGCTCTAGAGACCTCCAATGATTCGCTAATTAAGTTTAATCAAAAAATCGCCAATAAGTATAAAGCAGGTTTAGGTTTAGCCTATTTAGCAGATTATATTGGAAAAGAACATGTAGACGAAAGCATAAAAACCTTTTTCAAATATTTTAAATTAAATAACGTAAAGGTTCATGACTTTGAATCTATTTTAAAACGTTCAACCGATGTAGATATCAACTGGTTTTTTAATGATTATGTATCCACCGATCGCAAAATAGACTTTAAAATAAAAAAGGTTAAAAAAGAGCCAGATTCTTTACAAGTAACCATCAAAAATAAAGAAGGTACCAATGTGCCTATTTCTGTTTTCGGTCTTAAGAAAGACTCTGTTGTTTCAGAGTATTGGTTCAGTGATATTGAATTTGAAGAAACTTTTAGTATTCCCAACAATCAAGAAGATAGGTTGGTACTTAATTACGACCAAAAAATTCCTGAGTTTAACCAAAGAGATAATTGGAAATCACTTAAAGGATTTTTATCCAGTAACAAGAAGTTAAAGTTTACCTTTTTTAAAGATGCTGAAAACCCGTATTACAATCAGGTTTTCTATGTACCAGTATTGAGTTTTAATGTATATGATGGCTGGGTGCCGGGTATGAGGCTTTACAATAAAACCCTGTTGGAAAGACCATTTGTATATGACTTTGCCCCTTCTTACTCTTTTAGGGAAAAAGCTTTTGTAGGGTATGGTAAGTTTAACTACAGAAAGTATTTAAGCAAGAGCGGTCTATACGTGGCCAATTATGGTATTGGAGCTTCAACATCACATTTCAATGAGAATTCTAGATATACTTCGATAACACCATCGGTAAGCTTTGGCTTTCGACCAGCAGACCTATTGTCGAACAAAAGGGAGTTTTTATCATTTAGATATGTCAATATTCTAAGGGATTTTGACCCTTCACTACAAAATTTGGCGAACGACCCAGAAAATCCAGATTACAGTGTTTTCAATGCCCGGTATATTAATAGGGATAACGGTATTCTAGATTATAAATCGTGGTTTCTAGATTTTCAACTTGCTGGCAATTTCAGTAAGCTATCTTTTGAATATGAATACAGAAAATTATTTGAAAACAATAGGCAGTTAAACCTTAGATTCTTTGCCGGTAAATTTTTGAGCAATAAAACTCAAACAGATTTTTTCAGTTTTGCGTTAGACCGCCCTACAGATTATTTGTTTGACTATGGTTATTTAGGACGATCCGAAGATTCTGGTATTTATAGTCAGCAAATCATTATTGCAGAAGGCGGATTTAAATCTTTTTTAGATCAACGCTACAGATTTTCAAATGATTGGATGGCTACTGTAAACGGAAGTTTTAATCTTTGGAAATGGATCGAGCTATACGGAGACGCCGGTTTAGTTAAAAATAGAGATTTTGACGGTAAATTCGTGTATGATTCTGGGGTAAGGTTAAATCTAGTTACAGACTACTTTGAGCTATACTTACCTATGTATTCCAATAACGGTTGGGAAGTATCACAACCCAATTATGGTGAAAAAATTAGATTTATAATTACCGTAAGCCCAAAAACCCTAACAGGGCTATTCACAAGAAAATGGTTTTAAACTGAGAAAATCTAATACGGTAGGCATAATTTTCAGTTAAAATTAACATATTTTCAAAATAATATCATATTTGTTGAAAAATATGGAATAAATTAACTGGCAATTGCGTTGCTAAAAAGTACTTGATTCGGTAATTTTGTATAAACACGTTTAATACATGGATGTTTCTTCTAAAACCAGTAATGATATTTCTTTTGAAGATTTCAAAGAACAAATTATAAATGACTATGAAATTGCTTTTTTAAGCAGAACCTGTAGTTTATTAGGAAGAAAGGAAGTGCTAACAGGTAAAGCCAAATTCGGCATTTTTGGTGATGGTAAAGAATTACCACAATTGGCCATGGCAAGATCTTTTAAAAACGGAGATTTTAGAAGCGGTTATTATAGAGACCAGACTTTTATGATGGCTTTAGGGCTCTTAAACCCTAAAGAATTCTTTCATGCACTTTATGCCACTACAGATATTGAAAAAGAGCCTATGAGTGCCGGTAGGCAAATGGGCGGTCACTTTTTAACCCACAGTCTAAATGCCGATGGTAGCTGGAAAGATTTGACCAAACAAAAAAACAGTAGTGCAGATATTTCATGTACGGCAGGGCAAATGCCACGCTTATTGGGCTTGGCACAAGCTTCTAAAGTCTACAGGAATCAAAAAGGACTCGATAGCGCTAAATTTTCGGTTAACGGTAATGAAATAGCTTGGGGTACTATTGGAAACGCAAGTACTAGCGAAGGTATGTTCTTTGAAACCATTAATGCAGCAGGTGTGTTGCAAGTACCAATGGTCATTAGTATTTGGGATGATGAATATGGTATTTCGGTTCCAGCAAAATTTCATACAACTAAAGAAGATATATCAGAAATCTTATCAGGTTTTCAAAGATCCGATAACGAAACGGGTTACGAAATACTAAAAGTAAACGGTTGGGATTATACGGCCCTAATGCATGCCTATGAAAATGCTGCAGATATCGCTAGACAAGAACATGTACCGGTATTAATTCACGTTAAGGAATTAACTCAACCACAAGGGCATTCTACTTCTGGTTCTCATGAACGCTATAAAGACAATGAGCGTTTAGAATGGGAACGCGATCATGACTGTAATAAACGTTTTAAAGAATGGATACTGGAGTCAGGTATTGCCACTACTGAAGAGTTGGCTACTATTGAAAAAAGAATAAAGCGAACGGTAAGGGAAGCTAAGAAAGAAGCGTGGGAAGAATACTTGAAAACCCTGCTCACCAATAAAACGGTATTGGTAAATTTAATTGAGAAAGTTGCGGCTTCAAGTCCCAATAAAAATTTCTTGAATAAATTAAAGAACGATTTAATTGCTACAGAAGAACCAGTTCGCAAAGACCTTGCTATTACGGCTAGAAAATCTTTACGATATTTACTAGGAGAGAATACTCAAGAAAAGCAAGATCTAATCAATTGGACCTCTAATTTCTTATCGGAAGCCCAAGAGAAATACAGTTCTCACCTATACAGTGAAAACGACAGTAAAGCCAGTAATATAACAGCAATACTACCCGCCTATAAAGATGATTCAGAATTGGTAGATGGTAGAGTTATCTTACGCGATAATTTTGATAAACTATTTGAAAAATACCCTAATACCTTAATTTTTGGTGAAGATACCGGTGCTATTGGCGATGTAAACCAAGGGTTGGAAGGTATGCAGGAAAAGTATGGTAAAATACGTGTTGCAGATACCGGTATACGAGAAACTACCATTATAGGGCAAGGTATAGGTATGGCACTACGAGGTCTTAGACCAATTGCAGAAATACAATATTTAGATTATATTTTTTATGCCTTAGCAACGCTTACCGACGATTTGGCTTCATTGTTATACAGAACTGCCGGAAAACAAAAAGCACCTTTAATCATAAGAACAAGAGGTCATAGACTAGAAGGTATATGGCACTCTGGTTCAGAAATGGGCGGCTTAATACATTTGTTAAGGGGCATGTATATTTTAGCCCCTAGAAATATGACCCAGGCAGCAGGTTTTTACAATACCCTGTTAAAAAGTGATGAACCTGCCTTAGTAATCGAAAGCTTAAATGGATACCGTTTAAAAGAAAAGAAACCTAAGAATTTAGGTGAATTCTGTACCCCGATAGGCAAAGTCGAAAAACTAAAAGAAGGTAAAGACATTACACTTGTATCCTATGGGTCTACCTTGCGTATTGTAGAAAAAGCTGCAAAAGAACTAATAGAAGTAGGTATAGATGCCGAGGTTATAGATGCACAAACTTTATTACCATTTGATATTGAAATGGAAGTATTAGAGAGCGTGAAAAAGACCAATCGCCTATTGGTTATAGATGAAGATGTACCCGGTGGTTGCTCCGCTTACTTACTCAATGAAATTATAGAAAAACAAGGAGCATTTAAGTATTTAGACAGTTCACCTCAAACTTTAAGCGCCAAGGCACATAGACCTGCTTACGGTTCTGATGGGGATTATTTCTCAAAACCGAATAGAGAAGATATATTTGAAAAGGTATACAACATTATGCATGAAGTAAGCCCGAACGACTATCCAAAATTACGATAGTAATCGTTCTATTATAAAGAAAAAAAATCCCATTGTATAATGGGATTTTTTATTTCTACGTGTATTAAATAAATCAATTTTTAAGTTCTTGTTGTACTTCTTTAATAGCCGGTTTTTTGGGGTTACCATCAGCATCAATCTCTATAATGGCATCAAAACCTAGAGCATCTAATTTATCTGCAATCTTAGCCCCATCTCCCACCATAAACCAATTAACAGCTTCTGGTTTAACTATCTTTTTACTAACATCCCTAACTTCTTGTAGAGAAAGGTTACGAACATTAGCATCGTATTTTTGATAATAATCGTCTGGCAAACCATAATTTACTAAATTAGCCATAGAACTGTTTACAGCACTGTTGGTCTCCCATTGACCGGGCAAACTTAATATTTGATTTGTCTTAACCTTTTCCAACTCTTCTTTAGTTACCGGTCTTGTTGAAATAAATTCTGAAATTTCTTTTCTTAGTTCCGTAACCGATTCCGCTGATTTATCTGTTTGCACCGGTGCATACATAATAAAAGGGCGCTCAGCCTTTGAACCCATTACAAATCCGCTTGCACCATATGCCCAATGTTTATCTTCTCTTAAGTTCATATTAATTCTAGAGGTAAAATCACCACCTAAAATACTAACCATTTGCTCTAACGCAATTTGAGAAACATCTCCATACTTTTCAGTTAAATGTCCTGCTAAGATGACAGATTGCTCAGATTCTGGTCTGTCCATCAAATAAAGTGTATTCTTTGAGTCTACTTTAGGTGTCGTAAAGGTAATGGTTGGAACATCTGCCTTTTTCCATTTCCCAAAGGTCTTTTCTAACTTAGACTTCAAATCTTTCATATCGATATCGCCGGTAACCACTAGAGTCGCGTTATTTGGTCTTATCCAAGTGGAATAAAACTTTTGCACATCATCTTTTGTAAGTTTTGAAACCGTTTCTGTGTATCCCGTACCGGTATAGGGATTACTATAAGGGTGACCTTCACCATACAAATACTTGTTCATTACCCTTAAAGCCATTGAAATCGGTTGAGACTTCTCTTGTTGTATTCTGTTTAATTGTTCATCCTTTAAACGCTCAAATTCCTTTTCTGGAAATGCAGGGTTTAAAACAACATCTGCAAATAAATCTATACTAGCGTCTAAACTTGGTTTTAATGTATTTAGATAAATATTTGAATTATCTTGACTAGAATAAGTATATAGGTTTGCACCTAACAATTGTAATTTCTCATTTATTTCTAGAGAATTTAAATCTTTAGTTCCCTCGTCCAATAAATCCATGGATAATGCCGCAGTACCCGGACTCGAAAGATAATCTGTCTTATAGCCTGCATCGAACATCAAATTCATGACTACGGTCGGTACTCCCGTTCTTTTTGCCAAAACAATATTAAGTCCGTTAGATAATTTATCTCTTTGCAAAGTTGGAAACTTAGAGCTTTTAGCTTCTCCAACCTCAGGCAATTTACTTCTATCAATAGTGCTATCGGTAATTGTGTATTCTGGAAAAGGTTTACAAAGTAAAACATGCTTTCCTCTGGTTAGCCATTTTTTTGCTGTATTTTGAATATCGGCAATTGTAGCATTTTCAACATATTCAAGCACTGTTTTGTAATAGGCAGCATCTCCAAAATAGGTTTGATTAGAAGCTAAGATATCTGAAACTCCTCCAAAGCCACCAATACGCTCCAAACCTTTTATAAAGCTTGAAAAATAAGCCGCTTTAACACGCTTAAGCTCACTTTCTGTTGGTCCATCTTTAATGAGTTTAGCCAACTCATCTTCCATAATCTGTTGCACCTTATCTATATCTCCGCCAGGCTTTACATTTGCCCAAGTAATAAATTCACTGGCAATCTCATTCGATGCCTGAAATGAAACCACCGAGCTAGCAAGCTGCTCATCATAAACTAGTCTTTTATAAAGTCTAGAATTTTTACCACTGGTTAGAATAGAAGAGATTAAATCAAAATGGATGTCTTCTCTGTTTCCAAATTCCGGCGTATTCCAACTAAATAAAATTCTTGCCTCTGGAACTCTATCTTCATAAACCTCATAAGTGTCTGTATTTTTTAATGGTATATTCACTTCTTGTCTTGCGATGGTTGGTCCAGCAGGTATATCGCCAAAATAATTCAACACCTTTTTATACACCTCTTGAGGATTAATATCGCCAGCAACCGCTACTACAGCATTCGCTGCCCCATAATAAGATTTAAACCACTCTTTTACATCATCGAGCGAAGCGGCATTTAAATCTTCCATCTCCCCAATGACCGTCCATGAGTACGGATGACCTTTAGGGTACATTGCTTTTGTCAAAAGATCCCATTGCTTACCATAAGGTTGATTTTCACCCTGTCTTTTCTCATTTTGCACCACGCCGCGTTGCTCATCTAATTTTTCTTGGTCAATTGCACCTAAAAGATGTCCCATTCTATCAGATTCTAAAAACAACACCTGATCTAAAGCAGCTACGGGTAAATTTTGAAAATAATTGGTACGATCAGTATTGGTAGTTCCATTTAGATCAGTTCCTCCAATTCTTTCTAATGCCTGAAAATAATCATCGTTATAATTTTCACTACCATTAAACATTAAGTGCTCAAATAGATGGGCAAAACCACTTTTACCCGGTTTTTCATTCTTAGACCCTACATGGTACCATACATTGACAGCAGCGATAGGAGCTTTGTGGTCTTCATGCACCAATAACGTTAATCCGTTCGGTAATACGAATTTTTCATATTTTAAATCTATTTGATCAGATTTAAATTCAAATTCTTGTGCCCAATGTTTGGATAAACAAAACAAGGACAGCATAATAAATAAGATTGTTTTTTTCATGATGATTACTTTTTTTAATGATTCTAGTAAATATAATCTTTAAAAAAACATGGAGCAATCACTATGTTAAGTAAGAAAAAACATATAAATAATAAACCCTGTTCTTTTACTTACATATCCATTTAAAAAAAAATTCATTATTTAACAATTTGTAGCATATATCTAACGTATTGAAAACTAAGACAAGGCTGTCTATAATTTAAAAAACAGACCATATAACACAACAGCAAATAGTGATCATATAAGCAAAAAACAAAAAAAAATGATACTTTTAAGGGAAATAAATCACACTAATGAAAAACACCTTGTTAAAAGATATTGGTTTAGCGTTTTTTAGAATTGCAATCTCAGCAATGATGCTAACCCACGGACTACCAAAGTTTCAAAAATTAATTTCAGGAGATTTTCAATTTGCCGACCCATTTGGCATAGGAGCAACTCCTTCTTTATTCTTGGCGGTAATAGGTGAATTTGTATGTCCTATTTTAATTATCATAGGTTTTAAAACACGGTTAGCGGCAATTCCACCAGCAATAACCATGGCGGTCGCTGCTTTCATAGCTCATGGTGCCGATGATTTTAGCACAAAGGAAAAAGCCCTATTCTATTTAGTTGCATTTATTACGATTGCATTATTAGGACCCGGTAAATTTGGTATTGACAGAAAGTAGGCTTTATACAATTTTATATAAAAGCTCTTTAAGCAAATCGGCCTCTTTCATCGGTGATGCTCCTACCCCTTTCCCCTTTAGGTCCATTTCACGAAGACTAGAAATAATGGAACTTACTTTTTTCATGGGATAATTTCTTGCCGCAGTCTGTATTTCTTTCACAAAATATGGATTGATACGTAATGTGCTGGCAACATTTTTAGATGAGTGATCACTTAGTCCATGATATTGCAATAACTGGGTAAAGAAAGAATGTAATAAGGTAATCGTTAATATAAAAGGATTATCCTTAGGGTTTTGAGCAAAGTAATTGATGATTTTAGTAGCCTTTACAATATCTCTATCACCAATAGCTCTTTTTAGTTCAAAATTATTATAGTCCTTACTAATACCAATATGCTCTTCAATATGCTGAGGATTAATTTCTGTTTCTTTTGGCAGTACCAATTTTAGCTTATCTAGTTCTTTACTGATTTTTCCTAAATCTGTACCTAGGTATTCAACCAACAACAAAGAAGCTTTATGGGAAATAGTATAACCATTACTCAACAAATGCTTTCTAAGCCAATCGCTAACCTGGTTTTCATATAGCTTTTTACTTTCAAAAATTACACCGTTCTTTTTAATGATCTTATGTAATTTTTTACGCTTATCTAGCTTTTTGTATTTATAGCAAATAACCAGAACCGTTGATTGTTGCGGGTTTTCAGCATATGAACAAAGATCTTCAATAGTTCGAGATAGGTGTTGAGCTTCTTTTACGATTACCACCTGTCTCTCAGCCATCATTGGGTAACGCTTAGCATTACTTACGATATCATCTATAGAAACATCTTTTCCATAAAGTACCATTTGATTAAAGCCCTTCTCTTCTTCCGTAAGGACCTTAGCTCCGATATAATCTGATATCTTATCAATAAAATATGCCTCTTCGCCATATAGAAAGTAAATAGGACTTATTTGTCCTTTCTTAATCGTATTGACTATTTGTACAGCTTCATCCATTCAGAAAAATTCATCAACTTTGTATAATGCAGCCACTAAATTTTCCTAGCTACACTTTCAGGGTCAAAAATAGCGAAAATAGACCCTTAATATTTGACGAAATACGTAAAAAATTTATTGTGCTTACGCCAGAGGAATGGGTAAGACAACATGTGGTGAAATTTTTAATACAAGAAAAAAAATATCCAATTAGTCATATCAACGTTGAAAAACAGATCACTTTAAATGGATTAAAGAAGAGATATGATATTGTAGTATTTAAACCAGACGGAAAGCTAGACATACTGGTGGAATGCAAAGCACCTGAAGTAACAATTTCTCAAAACACCTTTGATCAGATTGCGCAGTACAACTTTAAACTTAATGCTAACTACTTAATGGTTACTAACGGACTCTCCCATTATTACTGTCAAATGGACTTTGTTGCGGAAAAATACCAATTCATGCACGAAATTCCTGATTTTAGCCGTTAATTTGCGATCGTTTTGAAGATAGCCGTAGTCATATTAAACTGGAATGGTGAAGTGCTTTTAGAAAGGTACCTACCTTCTGTTATCTCATATTCTGAAGGAGCCGATATTTACGTTGCCGACAATGCTTCAACAGATGGCTCGGTTACTTTCGTAACCAAAAACTATCCGACGGTAAAAATCATTCAAAATACAGAGAACGGTGGATTCACAAAAGGGTACAATGATGCACTAAAACATGTTGATGCAGATATTTTTTGTCTACTAAACTCAGATGTAGAAGTTTCTCCCAATTGGCTCACCCCTATTAAGGAAACCTTCAACAATGTACCTGATGCCGCAATTATACAGCCAAAAATATTAGACCTACTTAAAAAAGACCATTTTGAGTATGCAGGAGCAGCTGGTGGCTTTATTGACCAATTAGGTTATCCCTTTTGCAGAGGAAGGCTGTTTCAAACCTTGGAAAAAGACAACGATCAATATAACGATATAAGAGAAATATTTTGGGCAACCGGTGCATGTATGTTCATAAAGAAATCGGTATTTCACGAACTTAATGGTTTTGATGAAGATTATTTTGCACACCAAGAAGAAGTTGACCTTTGCTGGCGAGCAAAAAACCATGGTTACAAAATATTATATGTAGGTACTTCTCATGTTTTTCACCTAGGCGGTTCAACCCTGAGTAACATGAACCCAAAGAAAACTTATTTAAATTTTAGGAACACACTTTTCTCCATTACAAAGAACCTACCAAGAAGAAAGGCTTTTATTATCATCTTCTTAAGATTATTGCTAGATGGCATTGCGGCAATACGATTTCTTTTTCAATTAAGATTTAAACACTTTTTCGCTATTTTTAGAGCTCATTTAAGCTTTTACAGACAATTTAGAAAAATGTACAAAAAACGGGAAAAAACGCAATTCCTAAGAAAATACTATATAACGAAGTCCATTGTATGGTCTTACTTCGTACATAGAATAAGTAATTTTAACATTTTAGTAAAAGATTAACTAACAACACATATAAGTGACTTTGTAATTCTATAATTTTGATGTCACTTAAATGTGAAATTAAGTAAATAACTAAATTATTATAATAGAATCAAATTATGAAAAAAGTATTATTAGGATGTCTTGGAGTAACACTTTTACTTTCTTCTTGTGTATCATCAAAGAAGTATGCAGATCTTGAAGCAAAACACAAAAATGCACAAGACTTATTGAACTCTGCAACGGTAAAATTAAATGACTGTTTAGAAGAAAAAGCAACTGCCTCATCTAGACTTCAAACTTTAGAAGATCAGAATGCATTTTTAAAAGCGAACAACCAAGAGTTGATCAACAATATGGGCAACCTAACAACTTTGACAACAAAAGGTGCTGAAAACTTAGAAAAGTCTTTAGAAAGCTTACAAGAAAAAGATTTAACTATTCGTAAGTTAAACGACGCTATTACACGTAGAGACTCTGTAAACCTTTCTTTGGTACAAAGCTTAAAAGGTGTGCTAGGAAATATGGATGATGAGGATATCGAAATCAGCGTTGAAAAAGGAGTTGTTTTCGTATCTATTTCAGACAAGTTGTTATTTAGCAGTGGTAGCTATAACGTAACTAGAAGAGCAAAAGAAGTTCTAGGTAAAGTAGCGAAAGTGGTTAACAACAAGCCAGATTTTGAATTTATGGTTGAAGGTCATACAGATGACGTACCATATAGAGGAAATGGTTCTTTATTGGACAACTGGGATTTAAGTGTTAAACGTGCTACAGCTGTTGTACGTATCTTGCAAAACGATTTCAATGTTGACCCTAAGCGTATGACTGCTGCTGGTAGATCAGAATATGTACCAGTATCTTCAACAGAAAAATCTAAAAACAGAAGAACCCGTATCGTTGTTCTTCCAAAAATCGATCAGTTCTATAGCATGATCGAAGAAGGAATGAAAGATCCTGCAATCAACAACTAATAATTGATTGTATTATTATAAAATTAAAGCGGCTCAATTGAGCCGCTTTTTTTATGCTTAAAATTTAAAGTTATTTATATAATATCTAAATCTCCTATACCCTCACGAATAACTTCTGGCTCACCTTGGGAAACATCAATGATGGTAGAACCGACGTTACCACCATATCCGCCATCTATGACAATATCGACCAGATTATTCCATTTCTCATAAATTAATTCGGGATCGGTAGTATACTCTAGAACATCGTCTTCATCGCGAATAGAAGTAGAAACGATAGGATTCCCCAATTCTTCCACTAAAGCTTTAACTATACTATTATCGGGTACGCGAATACCAACGGTTTTCTTCTTCTTAAATTCTTTTGGCAAGTTATTATTACCTGGTAGAATAAAGGTATACGGTCCTGGTAAGGCTCTCTTTAATATTTTAAAAGTAGCCGTATCAATTTGTCTAACATAATCTGAGAGGTTACTTAAATCGGTACAAATAAAAGACCAGTTTGCCTTCGCTAATTTTATTCCCTTAATTCGGGCAATTTTCTCCAAAGCTTTTGTATTGGTAATATCACAGCCTAAACCGTAAACAGTATCTGTTGGATAAATAACCAAACCACCTTTACGCAACACCTCCACTACCCTTTTTATCTCCTTGGGGTTAGGGTTTTCTTCGTATATTCTAATAAACTCTGCCATAGCATTAGCATTTAAACCAAATTGATATTAAATATACCAAAACTATCCGATCACCTCTAACTTTGCGAAACGCAGCAACAGTTTTTTAATATCGCCTTTATCAAATACTATTTCTGCCTTTCTATCATTACCGGTACCTTCAATTTTTACCACTTTACCACGACCAAAACGGGTATGGTTAATTAGGGACCCTACAGCTAAGTTAGGGTCAATTTTATTCGTATTACCCACAGGTTCGGATAACTGGGGCTTTATTTTTCTAAGTTTCTTTAATTGATTTGGGTTCGGTTGCCCTACAAGCGGCGGTGTGCCTTTAACCGGTTTTTGCTGTCGTAATTTACTCTTGTCAACTTCACCAAAAATATCGGCATTAATGAGCGATTTGTAACGATAACCACCATCTACAGGTGTTAAATTTTCAACATATTTCTCATCAATTTCCTCTAAGAAACGACTAGGCTCGGCATCAATTAATTTCCCCCAACGATATCTATTTTGGGTATAAGTCAAATACGCTTGTTTCTCGGCTCTGGTGAGTGCAACGTAGAACAATCTTCGCTCCTCTTCGAGCTCACTACGCGTACTCATACTCATACCCGATGGAAAAAGGTCTTCTTCCATACCAACGATATAAACGTACGGGAATTCCAATCCCTTTGCCAAGTGAATGGTCATTAACGCTACCCTATCGTCATCGCCAGTATCATTATCTAAATCCGTGGCAAGGGCAACATCTTCCAAAAACTCACTGATATTACCGGTAGCATCATCGATCTCTTTTTGTCCTTCAACAAAATCTTTGATACCGTTTAATAGTTCTTCTATGTTTTCCATTTTACCGATACCTTCGGGAGTTCCATCCTTTTTAAACTCCAAAAGAATACCTGTTTTTTTGGCAACATGCTCAGACAAGGTGAAAGCATCGGTAGTTTCGTTCATCACTTGAAAGCTCTTGATCATGGTTACAAAATCTTGAAGCTTACGTTTGGTTCCAGAGTTGATTTTAAGATTGATTCGCTCTATATTCTCCATCACCTCAAAAATGGAACGATTATAATGATTGGCAGCCACTACTAACTTATCTAGTGTAGTACCTCCAATTCCCCTTGCAGGAAAATTAATCACTCTTTTTAAAGCTTCCTCATCTTTAGGGTTGATGACCAAGCGTAGATAAGATAGTACATCTTTAATTTCCTTTCTTTGATAGAAAGATAATCCTCCATAAATTCTATAGGGTATATCTCTTTTACGTAAAGCATCTTCAATAGCCCTAGATTGCGAGTTGGTTCTGTACAATACGGCAAACTCACCATTGCCCATTTGCTTTTGCATTCTATGTTCCCAAATAGAATTGGCAACAAACCTACCCTCTTCAGCATCTGTAGGGCTTCTATGAATCTTTATCGCCCCACCATCGTCATTATCCGTCCAAACTACTTTTTCGATTTGGTTTTGGTTCTTTCCGATGACAGAGTTTGCAGCATTTACAATGTTACGGGTAGATCGGTAGTTCTGTTCCAAACGGTACATACCTACGTTATCATAATCTTTCTGAAAGTTCAGAATATTGCTAATGTTCGCCCCTCTAAATGAATAAATACTTTGAGCATCATCACCCACAACACAAATATTCTGAAAGCGATCTGCCAATGCTTTTACGATCAAATACTGAGAATGGTTGGTATCTTGGTACTCATCAACCAAAATATACCTAAATCGGTCTTGGTATTTCATCAGTACATCTGGGTAGCGTGTCAACAACTCGTTGGTTCGCAGCAATAAATCATCAAAATCCATCGCGCCCGCTTTAAAACAGCGGTCTACATAATTCTCATAAATATCACCGGTTCTCGGCTTTTTGGCCATAGCATCTTGCTCCACCAAATCTGGATCGTTACGATAAGCCTTTACCGTTATTAAACTATTCTTAAAAGAAGAAATTCTGTTTTGAATCTGCTTGTACTTATAGATATCCTTATCGAGTCCCATTTCTTTGATAATGGAAGCAATAAGCCTTTGCGAATCTTGTGTATCATAAATGGTAAAGTTTGCCGGGTACCCAAGTTTATTTCCATCGATACGTAATAATTTTGCGAATACGGAATGGAAGGTTCCCATCCAAAGGTTTTTAGCTTCGGATGCTCCAACAATTTGCGCAATTCTTTCTTTCATTTCACGTGCCGCCTTGTTGGTAAATGTTAGCGACAAAATATTAAAAGAGTCTACACCTTGTGCCATAAGGTGTGCAATTCTATATGTCAATACCCTGGTTTTGCCAGATCCTGCCCCGGCAATAACCATTAACGGTCCGTCTTTATGCAAAACGGGAGCCTTTTGGGCATCGTTCAATTCATCTATAAATGAGCTCAAATTTTCTTTCTTTTAGAGGCGTGAATTTAGCTATTATTGAGGGATAGTAAAAGTGAACTTACTTAGATTTATAAACAAATACGGGTATTTTTTTCAATTTCATAATAAATGAAAAATCACTACCTTAATCTTAGTATTATGCAGGATTCATCAATATATTTGTTAAACGACTACTTTAACTAACTTTAAATATACATTATGAGAAAACTAGGATTGCTGGCTCTTGTACTTTTCGGAGTATCCGTACAGGCACAAGGACCTAATCTTGAAAAAGATTACAAGGCTATTGAAAGCAAGGTAATCGATTGGAGAAGAGAAATACACCAAAATCCTGAATTAGGAAACCGAGAATTTAAAACAGCGGAAAAAATCGCCAAGCACTTAGAGTCTTTAGGTATCGAAGTACAGACCGGTGTTGCACATACTGGCGTTGTAGGTTTATTAAAAGGTGATTTACCTGGCAAAGTGGTGGCACTTAGAGCAGATATTGATGCCTTACCTGTAACCGAAAGAAATGACTTGCCTTTTAAATCTACGGTCACTACAGAATTCATGGGCGAAGAAGTAGGTGTTATGCACGCTTGTGGCCATGATACCCATACTGCTATTTTAATGGGTGTTGCAGAGGTTATGTCAAAAAACAAGGACAAGATAAAAGGAACTGTCAAGTTCATTTTTCAACCTGCTGAAGAAGGACCACCACCAGGAGAAGAAGGCGGAGCTTTATTAATGGTTAAAGAAGGCGTTATGGACAACCCTAAAGTTGATGCCATTTTTGGTCTGCACATTAATTCGCAAACTCCTGTTGGCGTTATAAAATACAAGTCTGGCGGTACTATGGCAGCAGCACAGGAATTTACCATTAACGTTAAAGGAAAACAATCTCACGGGTCTCAACCATGGTCTGGTGTTGACCCTATTTTAATCAGCGCTAAAATTATCGACGGCCTACAATCTATTATCAGTAGAGAGACTGATCTTACTAATGAAGCAGCAGTAATTACGGTAGGAAAAATTAGAAGTGGCGTACGCTTTAATATTATTCCAGAATCTGCAGAAATGATCGGTACCATTAGAACATTGGACTATGACATGAAAGACAAGCTGAATAAGCGCATGGTAGAAATGGTAAGTGATATTGCAAAAGCCTACGGTGGCGAAGCAACTTGTGTCATTAAAGATGCTACGGACATTACTTATAACAACCCAGAATTGGTAGAGCAAATGCTACCAACCATTAAAAGAGTGGCTGGCGAAGCTAATGTACAAACACAAAAAGCGGTTACCGGAGCAGAAGATTTCTCATACTTTCAACGTGAAGCACCAGGTTTCTTCTTTTTCTTAGGAGGAATGACTCCCGGTAATACAGAATCTTACCCACACCATACACCAGACTTTTTAATTGATGATAGTGACTTACTATTAGGAGTTCGTGCACTTACCGAAATGAGCATTGATTATTTAAACAGTGATTTAACACCACGTTTAGACATTAAACCAAAAGGATAATTTTGATGAGTCAAATTTTAAATACTATTCCAAGTCCACCGTGGTGGGCTTGGATTTTTTTGTTTCTTTTTTTAGTAGCTATCTGGGATATTTTTATCCAAAAAAAACATACTATAAAACATAACTTCCCTATTGTTGGGCATTTGAGGTATTGGTTAGAAAGTATAGGTCCAGAAATGCGACAGTATTTTGTTGCCAACAACAGAGAAGAGCTTCCGTTTAACAGAATAGAAAGAGGATGGATCTATGCATCGGCAAAAAAAGAAAATAACTATGAAGGTTTTGGTTCTGATCGAGACCTTTACGCTCACCAGCATATTTTCGTAAAAAATAGAATGATGGGCTTTGTTGTTCCTGAAGGGCACCCAAATGCCATAGACCCTTATTTTTTGCCATGCGCTAAGGTTATGGGGCAACACAATAATAGAAGAAAACCTTTTAGACCGAGCAGCATTGTAAATGTATCTGCAATGAGTTTTGGTTCCTTATCCGCTGCTGCCGTAGAAGCAATGAACAAAGGTGTCAAAAAAGCGGGAGCATACCATAATACGGGTGAGGGCGGACTTTCCCCCTATCATAAACATGGTGGTGATATTGTTTTCCACTTTGGTACCGGTTACTTTGGTGTAAGAACTCCTGATGGAAATTTTTCAATGGAGAAGATGAAAAAACTGGTAGAAGACAATCCATCTATCAAAGCCATAGAGATAAAATTATCACAAGGAGCAAAACCTGGGAAAGGCGGAGTATTGCCCGGTGCAAAAATTACTCCTGAGCTTGCTGAGATCAGAGGCGTAGAAGTTGGCAAAGATGTACTATCACCAGCAACACACAAGGCATTCTCAAACGTACCGGAACTAGTAGCATTTATTGAAGAAATAGCAGAAGTAACAGGATTACCTGTTGGTATAAAAGGAGCTATAGGTAAATTAGACCAGTGGGAAGAACTGGCAGATTTAATGCTAGAAACCGGTAAAGGCCCTGACTTTATAACAGTAGACGGCGGTGAAGGTGGTACAGGTGCCGCTCCACCATCATTTGCAGACCATGTTTCTTTACCTTGGGTATACGGCTTCTCTAGTCTATACAGGGTTTTCTTGAATAGAAAACTAACGGACAGAATTGTTTTTATCGGATCTGGTAAATTAGGTTTTCCTGCCAAAGCCGCTATGGCATTTGCAATGGGGGTTGATTGTATCAATGTAGCAAGAGAAGCTATGATGAGTATTGGTTGTATACAAGCACAAGCCTGCCACAATAACACATGCCCAACGGGTATTGCGACACAAAGTAAATGGTTACAAAAGGGTATAAATATCCCTTTGAAATCTGACCGTTTAGCACAATACTTTAGCACTTTCAGAAAAGAATTTTTAGAGATTACCCATGCTGCCGGTTATGAACACCCAAGCCAATTTACCATGGATGATGTTCAAGTAAACGTAGACGACAACGATTTAAATAAAAGCTTGGCATCTACATATGGCTACAATAAAGCCAAAGTACCGTTTACAAGTGTACAAGATTTAAAAGACTGTTCGTATCTTGGCGGCAAAAATTAGATTAACCTATTTAATGCATATTACTATGAAACGATTTTTTTTAAGTTCAGCTATTTTTCTATTGGCCTTGAGTTCAGTTCAAGCTCAGAAAAAAAGTGAATTAATTGAGCAAAATCAAGATTTAAAATATAAGCTAGATTCGATATCTAGAATGGTAAGCACTTCTCAACGAAACGAGAAATTGGCCAATCAACGTTCAGAAGAATACCAATCTCAAGTAACCGAACTACAAGATGCCAATGCAACTTTAATGAAGAATCTCAACAGTTTTGCGACATTATCAAGCCAAAATACTGAGAATATCAATAAAACATTAGCAACCCTAGAACGCAAGGAAAAACAATTAAAAGGTATAACAGATGCCGTTTCAAGTAATGATTCTACCGCTGTTGTAATATTGACACATGCAAAGCAAGCTTTAGGTGAGAATGCTAAAGTTAGTGTTTCCGATGGGTCGGTTATTATTTCAGAAAAATTAGATTTTTTCTTTACTGATGGTGTTGGACTGAATCCTTCAAGCGAGTCGAAAGGTTGGATCGAGAATGTAGCTAAAGTTGCCAATGCAAACCCAAAAAGTGTTATTACCGTTGCTAGCTTAAATATTACAGGAGAAATGAATATTGCCTTGCAGCAAGCTGCCGCCATTGCCAGTATTTTAATCAAGGATTTTGGTGTAAACGGAGAGCGCGTAATTGCTGTGGGACAAGACGGTGGCTTACGAGAATCGTTGCAAATTAAGTTTCAACCAGATTATAAAGCATTTTATGATATGGCCAAGGGAGACGTTAAAAATTAAAATACTTGTATTTCATCGATGAAGTACTATACTAATTGAAAAATTTGGACGTTCTTGTTTCGTAAAACATAACTGATTTAAAAATGAACTCCGACCAAATTTTTCAATTATTCGCATATCTACTACCTTCAGTCGTAACCGGTGCTATTGCTTTTTATTTTTTTAGAATGCATACCAATAATGAAGAAGGAAGACGACGTTTTCTTTTACATAAAGACTCTCAAAAAGATACATTACCCGTACGTCTGCAAGCGTATGAACGTATGGCCCTGTTCTTAGAACGAATTGCAATACCAAGCTTGGTAGTACGTGTAGCTCCACAAAGTGATGATAAAAATGCGTATGAAAACTTATTGATCAAAAGTATAGAGACCGAATTTGATCATAACCTTTCACAGCAAATATATATGACCGATGAATGCTGGAATATAATTAAAGCAGCTAAAAGTGCAACCATACAAATGATCAGAAAGGCAGCCATGAGCAATACAGAAACTGCAGATAAGCTAAGAGAAGATATTTTGAATGAAACAATGGAAAAAACTTCACCATCTTCCACTGCCCTAACATTCGTAAAAAAAGAAATTGGTGACCTTTGGTAATCAATAAAAAACACTAAGAATAAAAAAATGCTTTCTATAAAGAAAGCATTTTTTTTATCGTTTAAATTATAATAAATCTTACTCGTTCTCATTAGGTTCAATAGGGTTGGTTTCTTCGTTTTTATTCTTTGCATACAAATACCCCCTTTTCCACCAAAGGGTCATTTTTGCCTTATCAAAAATTAAAGAATTAGTTGTTAGTATCGTTGGCGTATAAAATAAGTTGATTATAGCATTCTTTTGGTTGGCAACCAATTTTCCTATTCTAATGTTCTGATTTTCTATTCGGTCAAGAATAAAACTCATCATCGTAGTAATTAATTCGAACGGATTGCGAGAAGCAACCCTATTCATATAATTAACTTCTGTATGTAACACGACTACATCTACCTCTGTTGCCCCACGTTTAATAGCTTCTTCAATGGGAACAATGCTTCCCAAACCGCCATCTGCATACTCGCAAAAGTTTTTGCGAACCAAACTCATAAACGGCGTGTAATTGGCAGAAATCCAAATCCAATCACAAAAATCCTCGTACGTACAATCTTTAATTGATTTGTATTCGACTTGATTTAAAGACAAATTAGAAACTGTTATCACCACATCTGAATCTCCATTTTTTAAAGTTTCGAACTCTTCAAGGGTTAAACTTTTTTCAATAAGCTTTCTTAGGTTTTCACTTTCACCAAAAGTCTTTTTCCCTGTTAAAAAATTGCGTAAAACATTCCAGTGATTTATTGAAATCTCTTCGTTACCACGAATATTCTTAACCAAAAAAGGACAATTATTAAAAATACTTTTTTGATTTACATTAGAGTAAATTTCTTTGATCTTATCTAACTTACCTAAAGCTAAATGAGAGATTAGAAGACTACCGGTAGAAGTACCTACAAAAATATCATACTTTCTTCCTTCTTCTTGTATAAGGTATTGGGCAACACCACCTGCAAAGGCTCCTTTACTACCACCACCGGAAATTACTAATGCTTTCATTATTAATTTAATTTCGTTTTAAGATAACGCAAATCTGATGAATTTAATTGATTTGCAACCTTTTCAATTTCTTTTTTCTGTTCTTCATCTCCCCATAAAGTATCAAGTAATCGCCTAGCATAATTTCTAAATTGCCAAGAATGATGGTTTGTAGCCTTAATTAAATTAATAAAGGCTTCATCATTTAATGCCTTTATTTCAAAGAGATATTGAAAAGCAGTTTGCCGTATTTCAGGATTGTATTTAGCATCTGTATAACTAACTAGCTCTCGATGATAATTAATACTTTCTGTAGAATTATAATCTGGCGTAAACAATGCCAATGTAAGCCAAAGTAACCGTACATTCTTATTTGGGTGTCCATTTATATCTTTGGTTTGATCTAAGTACAATTTTCGATTATCAGGGTATGCATCCCACAAACGAAACAACATAACCTCTTTGGTAGAATAACTTTCATCTTTTAATAATGACTCAAAACAAGACCTTAAATCTTCTGGTATATTCTTTTTGGATGTTGCAATACTCTGCCTGATTTTAATAGATTTTTCATTGGCAAGTATCTTTTTTAGAGATGAATCAGATATTTGAGATATATAATCTTTTATAATTTGAGATTTAAATTGCCAGGGAGTTTCCGAGTGCCAGATCAACTTTAGTTTTTCATCATCTAACACATCGGTGGCATCTATTTCTTCTTGAAATTCAAAAAATTGCTTCAAAAATCTATTACTCTTTTCCAGGTAAGCCTTAGCAATTTCAAAGTTAAAAGTTTCATTGACGAGCCAAACTTCTCTGAACTCACCTAAATCTTTACCACTAGCTAATTCCATTTCAACAATAAAATCTGAAACGGTCACATTTTGGAATTTATATTTATTTAAGTAGCTCTCAATACCTGTTTTAATATCATCTTCTCCTACTTTATCCTTCAAAATAGCTAAAGCCCATGCCCCTTTTTCATAAAAAGTAAGACTACTAGCCTTCGGGTTTAGCAAGCTCTCCCCTTCTCCCTTTTCTGAAATATCACTTAATACTTTTGCCGTCTCAAATAATTTCCAATAAAAATAATCGTCACCAAAAATCTCTTTTTCAGCCAAATAGGCAAAATATGTAGCAAAACCTTCATGTAACCAATGGTGTTCACTATTCTTTTCCGTCACCAAATTGCCAAACCATTGGTGTGCCAATTCATGAGCATTGATGTTGACATAATTTCTATCAATAAAAGAAGTTGAATCGATAAAATATGCATCAGAAAAAAAAGTAGCACTCGTATTTTCCATACCTGCATATAAAAAATCATGTACAGGTACTTGTTTGTAATTCTGCCAAGGATAGGCTACTCCTATCTCGTTTTCAAAAAAATCAAATATCCGTTTTGTGTATCTATACGTGGGTTCCACTTTTAGATTATCATCAAGATAATAATAGTTTTCAATGGTTACACCGCTTTCAGAGGTCAATACTTGCTTATCATATTTACCCATGGCAAAAGCCAGTAAATAACTGCTCATTGGTTTTTTCATATCAAATAACCAAATAGGATTTTCTCCATCATTGTTAGTTTTTAATAGTAGATTACCATTCGCAATGACTTGATATTTTTTATCGGCTTCAATAGTAAGATCAAATTCTACTTTTTCTTCCATGTCATCAAAACTAGGAAGCCAATGGCTGGTGTATTTCCCTTGCCCCTGTGTCCATATTTGCTCATTGCCTTCTACATCATCATCCCAACCAATAAAATAGACCGTTTGTTTGGGTTTCGCCTCATATTCAAGAAGCAGTTTATGTGATGCCCCCTTTTTAAATTTATGTTTAATGGAAATGATATTTTCCGTCGAAGTAAAATCAGTCTTGTTTCCATCAAGCTCTACTTTTAAAAAATCTATGTTTTTAGCATCAAGAAATATAGAGTCAACATTTTGTAACACATTAAAGCGATAGATTACCCCACCTTTAATCATTTTTTCTTCAGGTATAGGGCTTAAGTAAACCTTAGCCTTAATAAAGTCTACCCTATCTTGATGTTGCCCATAAGAATAGAAACAAAAACAAAGAACAAAGGCTAAAACTATTTTTTTCATGCAAATTAATAAGCTAGTAGAAAATCAAATTTAATACTTTAGTTTGTCGCAAATCTACCTAAAGCCTATTTTAGTACTATGAACGCAAATTTCTTGCAAACTCCCATAGTATACTTAAAAGGTGTCGGTCCAAATAGGGCCGAAACTTTAAAGTCTGAATTAGGGGTAGAAACCTATCAAGATTTGCTGAATCTTTTCCCAAATCGATACATAGATAAAACCCAATACTATAAAATTGGTCAGTTACAACGTAGTAATGCCGATGTGCAGATTATTGGAAAAATAATCAATATAAAAACCGTTGAACAGAAAAGGGGAACGCGATTAGTAGCCCGTTTTAAAGATGATACCGGCGAAATAGAATTGGTTTGGTTTAGAAGCCAAAAATGGATTCGTGAAAATCTAAAACTAAACCTACCTTACGTCATTTTTGGTAAGTGCAATTGGTATAATGGTACATTTTCAATGCCACATCCAGAAATGGAGCCTTTAAAAGAACACCAGCAGGGTACAAAAGTATACATGCAACCCGTATACCCATCTACAGAAAAGTTAAGTAATAAAGGCATTACCAATAAGGTCATCAGTAAGCTGATGCAGCAACTGTTCATTGAAATCAATGGCAAGTTCACTGAAAGTCTATCTGACAAATTACTATATGAATTAAAACTATTGAACAAGAGTGAATCTATGTTTAATATTCACTTTCCAAAGAATCAAGAACTTTTGGCTAAGGCACAGTTCCGATTAAAATTTGAAGAACTTTTTTATATTCAACTACAACTTATTGGGAAAAATGTTTCTAGAAAGAAAAAGATCAAAGGTTTTCCGTTTAGTGAAGTTGGCGAGTATTTTAAGGATTTCTACAATAATAAATTGCCTTTTGAGCTTACCGGAGCACAGAAACGAGTAATCAAAGAAATACGATCAGATTTGGGCAGTAATGCCCAAATGAACCGTTTACTACAAGGTGATGTAGGGTCTGGAAAAACCATTGTTGCCATAATGACCATGTTATTAGCAATAGATAATGGTTTTCAAGCCTGTCTTATGGCACCTACAGAAATTCTTGCCAATCAGCATTTTCAAGGCATTTCTGAATTACTAGAAGGAACGGAGATTACCTGTGCTTTGTTAACAGGCTCCGTTAAAAAATCTGCACGTAAACCAATTCACGAACAGTTAGAAAATGGAGAGCTCAACATACTTATTGGCACTCATGCCCTTTTAGAAGATAAAGTAAAATACAAGAATTTAGGTATGGCCATTATCGACGAGCAGCATCGTTTTGGAGTAGCACAACGTTCTAAACTGTGGCATAAGAATGAATTTCCTCCACATATATTGGTAATGACTGCAACACCTATACCAAGAACGTTAGCCATGAGTTTATATGGTGATCTGGATATATCGGTAATTGACGAATTGCCGCCAGGGCGTAAACCCATAAAAACCGTACACCGTTATGATGCTAACCGACTAAAAGTTTTTCGATTTATACGTGATGAAATTGAAAAAGGGCGACAAGTTTATGTGGTATACCCATTGATTCAAGAATCTGAAGCAATGGATTACAAAGACCTTATGGATGGTTATGAGAGTATTGCTCGGGATTTTCCTCAACCAAAATACCAAATTTCTATAGTTCACGGGCAAATGAAACCGGCGGATAAAGACTATGAAATGGACCGTTTTGTAAAAGGCGATACTCAAATTATGGTAGCCACTACGGTTATTGAAGTAGGTGTCAACGTACCTAATGCATCGGTAATGATTATTGAAAGTGCCGAACGTTTTGGTCTTTCACAACTACACCAATTACGTGGGCGTGTTGGTCGTGGTGCAGATCAAAGCTATTGTATTCTAATGACCGGTCATAAATTATCTAATGATTCAAAAACCAGACTGGAGACTATGGTCGCTACCAATGATGGTTTTGAAATTGCCGAGGTAGATTTAAAACTGCGTGGACCCGGAGATATCATGGGCACCCAACAAAGCGGACTCCTAAATCTAAAAATAGCGGATATCGTTAAGGATAATGATATTCTAAAATCTGCTCGCTTCTATGCATTACAGCTTCTAAAAGAAGACCCATCTCTTAGCAAACCAGAAAATCTAATTATTAGACATATGTATGCCCAGTTGGTAAAGCATAAGAATATCTGGACGTATATTAGTTAGTTTTATTTTTATTCAAATATTCTGAGTTTTTCAACACTAGTACCGGAAGGGTATTCTGACTTTTCATTAATCACCGCCTCAATGAATTCATCATATTTACCACTTAACTCATTATTTCTTAACAATACTACAGATATATAATTAAGCTCAGAACTGCTTATATTTTCAGTTGAATTTAAAATATTATTCATTAAGCCATCTTTAGAAAAAATTAATTGATTCTTGGGATCACTATGAATTTCATATGAAACCTGTAATCCTATATTCAAATCAAAAAAGGAATAAGTTACAGTACTAAAATCATATTCTGAATTAGTTTCTAGTTTGAAATCACTCAAACGATTACTTATTAAACTTGCTTCAAAGTTGGGAAGTTCAAAACTTTCACTCGTTGGTATACCATATTTAGTAATTTCGAATTGCCTTTGTGATTCGCCATTAAAAATTAATAAAGCATTCAATTCATAATTATCAAAAATATTATTTGGAAAAAAATAGGTGTCATTTGATAATTCTGAATCATCTACATTTTTCATTTCTCTTAGATTATTATAAGCTCTAAAACCCTTTAAACTTACAATAGTGTGATCTGCTCCAGAAGGAAATTCAATCTGTACACTATTTTCTACAAATGGTAATGTTAGATAATCAACATCAATATTAGATCCGTTAAGAACATCTTGTTCGAAAAAATACCTTGGCTGTATTTCATTAGGACTAAGTCCAGCTAGGTATATTGTACCTGAAAACAAATTTAAATTTGTATTCCATTTTGCACTTCCACCATTACTCGCATTAAGCGATAGTGCTCCAGATTCAAAATTAATTTTCTCCCAAGGAAAACCTGTATTATTTAATGACACATTAACATCCTCACTATTTTCAAATTGCCCTTTAGATTCTAAAATAAAATTACCCGAAGAAATATCGGTAAAAGTGTCTATATCAATATAATTATTTGATTTCTTTTCAACTGTCAAATCATATTTTACATTAGGCAGCCTTTCGATTTCAATTAAAATAGTTGAATTGATTACAATTTCTTTATATTCGATAATTTCACCTAAATCATTGCTTAAATAAACGTTACCTGTATCAAAACCATTTAAAAATCCGTCTTCTATTTGGATATTAAAAGTAAGCAGTTCTACTTCTTCTTCAGATAATTCATTTGCCTCATCTATAATATCATCAACTACTATTTCTGGAGAAATTGTTTCCATTGCATCATTACTACAAGAAATAAATGTAATGGCAAATATCAATAAGATAATTTTTTTCATGTCAGAAATTTAGCACTAAAAAAAGAAGTATGAAACACATCAAATCAAACTTTAGACAAAAAGACATTTTACCCTTGTCATCGACACTATCAATCCGATAAAATATAACAACTTTATCGTTGAACATCGTAATTTAGAAGTGTGTTAATTTCCAAAAAACCCTTGGTTTTAATAGATTTGTGCACTTAGATTATATAGAATATGAGCGCAACAAAAACATTATTTGACAAAGTGTGGGATTCCCACGTAGTACATAAAATACAAGATGGTCCTGATGTACTGTTCATTGACAGACATATGGTACACGAAGTAACCAGCCCTGTTGCTTTCCTAGGCATCAAGAATAGAAATATTCCTGTAATGCATCCTGAGAAAACTTTTGCAACGGCTGACCATAATACTCCTACTATTAATCAACATTTACCGGTAGCCGATCCACTTTCTGCAAACCAATTAAAAATGTTAGAAGAAAATGCTAATGAATATGGTATTTCTTATTGGGGATTAGGGCATGCAAAAAATGGTATTGTTCACGTTGTTGGTCCTGAGTATGGTATTACACAACCAGGTGCTACCATAGTATGTGGAGATTCACATACCTCTACACATGGTGCTTTTGGAGCAATTGCTTTTGGTATTGGTACTTCTGAAGTTGAAATGGTATTGGCTACACAATGCATAATGCAGCCAAAACCAAAAAGAATGCGTATTAATATTAACGGTAAAATGAGCAAAGGGGTAACTCCTAAAGATGTTGCCTTATTTATTATTTCTCAATTAACTACTTCAGGTGCCACTGGATATTTTGTAGAATACGCCGGTGAAATTTTCAGAGAAATGAGTATGGAGGGTCGTATGACCGTTTGTAACCTAAGTATAGAAATGGGTGCCCGTGGTGGTATGATCGCTCCTGATGAAAAAACATTTGAATATGTAAAAGGTCGTGAGTTTACTCCAAAAGGCGCAGATTGGGATAAAGCAATGGCATATTGGGAAACCTTATATACAGATGAGGATGCCGTTTTCGATAAAGAATTAACTTTTGACGGTTCATTAATTGAACCTATGATTACCTATGGTACCAACCCAGGTATGGGTATGGGAATCTCAAATGATATTCCTATGGCCAACGCCGTACAAGGTGGTGCTACTACCTACCAAAAATCATTGAAATATATGGACTTCAATGAAGGTGAAAGCATGATGGGCAAACCAATTGATTTTGTTTTCTTAGGAAGCTGCACCAACGGTCGTATAGAAGATTTTAGAGCATTTGCCTCTATTGTAAAGGGTAGGAAAAAAGCAGATAATGTTACAGCTTGGTTGGTTCCTGGATCGCATAAGGTTGAAACTGCTATTAAAGAAGAAGGCATTCTTGATATTTTAACCGAATCTGGATTTGAACTACGTGAGCCAGGTTGTTCAGCTTGTTTGGCGATGAACGATGATAAAGTGCCAGCTGGAAAATTAGCGGTAAGTACATCGAACAGAAACTTTGAAGGTAGACAAGGTCCTGGATCAAGAACACTATTGGCTAGTCCGCTAGTTGCTGCTGCCGCTGCCGTAACCGGTAAAGTAACAGATCCAAGAGAATTAATGGTAGAACTTGTGTAACAAGTTTGCCTTTCGCTATTAGCCGTTGGCTTTTAGCACAGTAACAATTATAATAATACAAGCTAATGGCTAAATGCCAGAAGCAAAAAGCTATAAAAAATGGCATACGATAAATTCAACATATTAACTTCAACGGCAGTACCGTTACCTATTGAAAACGTAGATACAGATCAAATAATTCCTGCTCGATTTTTAAAGGCTACAGAACGTGTAGGTTTCGGTGACAACCTTTTTAGAGACTGGCGTTACAATCAAGACAATACTTTAAAAGAAGATTTTGTTTTGAATCAAGATAAATTCAGCGGAAAAATCTTGGTAGGTGGTAAAAACTTTGGATCAGGATCTTCTCGTGAGCATGCTGCATGGGCAGTTTATGATTACGGATTTAGATGTGTAGTATCTAGTTTTTTTGCAGATATCTTTAGAGGAAACTGTTTAAACATTGGTGTGCTACCAGTGCAGGTTAGTGCAGATTTCTTACAGAAAATCTTTGATGCCGTAGAAGCCGACCCATCTACAGAATTGGAAATTAATCTTCCAGAGCAAAAGATAACCTTATTACCTACCGGTGAAAGTGAATCCTTTGACATTAACGATTACAAGAAAAACAATATGCTTAATGGTTTCGATGATATTGATTACCTATTGAACATCAAAAAGGATATTGAAACATTTGCAGAAAACACACCGTTGTAATCTTTACAACAATGTATTATCAACAGCATTTACGTTAACTAACCATTTGCCGTTTCTAATTACAAAGGGAACGGCAATTAGAACACATGAAAAAAAGAAAGTTAGAAATTATGGATACCACCCTGAGGGATGGTGAACAAACCTCTGGAGTATCCTTTTCTGCATCGGAAAAACTGACCTTGGCAAAGTTACTTTTAGAAGAGCTAAAAGTAGACCGTATTGAGGTTGCCTCGGCTCGTGTATCTGATGGTGAACTAGAAGCTGTTCAAAAAATTACCGAGTGGGCCGCTGAAAAAGGATTCTTGGAACGTGTAGAAGTATTAACCTTTGTTGATGGTGGCGTTTCTTTGGATTGGATGAAGACTTCAGGTGCAATTTCACAGAATTTATTAACCAAAGGTTCTCTCAACCATTTAAAATATCAGTTAAAGAAAACTCCAGAACAACATTTTGCAGAAATAGCCGAAATTTTTAAGCAAGCTACTGAAAGAGGTATTATCAATAATATCTATTTAGAGGACTGGAGTAACGGCATGCGAAATTCCAAAGCATATGTTTTTGAATTTTTAGAATTCCTTTCTACCCAAAACGTAAAAAGAATTTTATTACCCGATACTTTAGGTATACTAACACACACGGAAACGTATGCCTACTTAAAAGAAATCATTCAGAAATTTCCGAAGTTACATTTTGATTTTCATGGTCATAACGACTATGATCTTGGTGTTGCAAATATTATGGAAGCCATAAAAGCGGGTTGCCATGGTCTTCACCTAACAGTAAACGGAATGGGAGAAAGAGCTGGTAATGCTCCTATGGCAAGTGCTATAGCCGTTATCAATGATTTTTTACCAGAAGTTGAGATAAAAGTAAATGAGACCTCATTATATAAGGTAAGTAAATTGGTTTCTGCCTTTACAGGGTTTACCATACCAGCAAACAAACCAATTGTTGGAGATAATGTATTTACCCAAACTGCAGGAATACATGCCGATGGTGACAGCAAAAACAACCTGTATTTTAGCGACCTAATGCCCGAACGTTTTGGTAGAAAACGAAAGTATGCTTTAGGTAAAATGTCTGGCAAAGCCAATATTCAGAAAAATTTACAGGAACTTGGCTTAACATTAAATGATGAAGAGCTTAAAAAAGTTACTGCCAGAATTATAGAATTAGGAGATAAAAAAGAACGGGTTACAAAAGATGACCTTCCATTTATTATTTCCGATGTTTTGGATACTGCCGATTATAAGCAAAAGGTATTTATAAAATCTTATGTACTTACACATGCAAAAGGTTTAATGCCTTCCACTACCCTTTCCGTAGAAATTGACGGAAAAGTTATAGAAGCACATGCACAAGGAGACGGACAGTATGATGCTTTTATGAACGCCCTTAAAAAAGTGTATATTGCCAAGAAGATTGCCTTGCCAAAACTTACGGATTATGCAGTAAGAATACCACCTGGCAGTACATCTGATGCTTTATGTGAAACAGTCATCACTTGGGAATTAGACGGTAAAGAATTTACCTCAAGAGGGTTGGATTCTGACCAAACGGTTAGTGCCATTAAAGCGACAGAGAAAATGTTGAATATAATATAGCGCAAAGCACTTGACGCTGTTCGTTAAGCGTTAAATACACAAAATATTAGCTAGATTTTGGCAGCATATGACAAACGATATAAAATTGAGAATAAATTAAACAGATTGCTTCGTTTCTCGCAATGACGAAAACGAGCAACATACAAACAAGTAAAATGAAATTAAATATTGCCTTATTGGCCGGTGATGGTATCGGTCCTGAAGTTATTGATCAAGCAGTAAAGGTATGTGATGCCATTGCTAAAAAATATGAGCACGATATTACTTGGAAACCTGCACTAACGGGAGCGGCAGCTATTGATGCTGTTGGTGAACCTTACCCAGATGAAACTCATGAAGTATGTGCCAATGCAGATGCAGTATTATTTGGTGCTATAGGTCACCCTCGTTTTGACAATGATCCTTCAGCAAAAGTTCGTCCAGAACAGGGATTATTAAAAATGAGACAAAAATTAGGTTTGTTCGCTAATGTAAGACCAACCTTTACCTTCCCTTCTTTAATAGATAAATCTCCTTTAAAAAGAGATCGTATTGAAGGAACCGATTTAATTATTTTGAGAGAATTGACCGGAGGAGTTTATTTTGGTGAACGCGGAAGAAAAGATGATGGTAATACTGCATTTGACACCATGACCTACCAACGTTTTGAAATAGAGCGCTTGGCAAGAAAAGGTTTTGACATGGCCATGAAGCGTTCTAAAAAACTATGTTGCGTTGATAAGGCCAATGTATTGGAATCATCTAGACTGTGGAGAGAAACAGTACAAGGTTTAGAAAAAGAGTACCCTGAAGTAGAGGTAACCTATGAGTTTATTGATGCGGTTGCCATGCGATTAATTCAATGGCCAAAAGGTTATGATGTAATCATCACAGCAAACTTATTCGGTGATATTTTAACCGATGAAGCTTCTGTAATAGCAGGTTCAATGGGGCTTATGCCTTCTTCATCTGTAGGTAGTGAAGTATCTTTATATGAGCCAATACATGGTTCATACCCGCAAGCGGCAGGTAAAGATATTGCTAATCCTTTGGCGACAGTACTTTCTGCTGCTATGCTTTTTGAGGATTTAGACTTAACCAATGAAGCTGAAGAAATTAGAAGAGTAGTAAACAAATCATTAGCCGAAGGTTACGTAACCGAGGACCTTGCCGATGGTGGAAAAAGCTATAAGACAAGTGAAGTTGGCGATTGGCTGGCCAGCAACATTTAAAAATTCATGTTTAACTATAAAATCCCTTTAATCAATAATTAAAGGGATTTTTTTATTCTTGAATTGTAATATAACTTTTAAATACTAGAAGCAATAGCAATTTCTTTTTCATAAATACTTTTAACTATTGCACGTAAATCTGGTATAACGGTCTTCACCAATTTAGAAGGTCCGTTAATCAATACACAGATACCTAAATCAGATTCAGGAAAAAGAGCAATTTCATTTCTGTAGTTATTTACGCTACCACCATGATGCCAAATAGTTTCTTCTGGTGCATTCTCATTCTCTTTTACCGTATGTATTCTCCAACCAAAGCCGTAAGCCGACTTTATATGTCCCGGCCACCTTTGATAGTACTTTCTATGTCCTTTTAATTCTATAAAAGATTGAAACGCAGGTGCCATTTCGTTTTTTGACATTACTTCTGGATTATGCCCTAACAAAAACCGCATCCACTTGGCCATGTCATTTGAATTTGCATTTATACCGCCAGCTGCTATAGCATTATAATAATTATTTTTAGGCAAGACCGATTTCCAACCATTTCTTCTCTTAACATGTGGTAATGCAATATTATCCGTATTCATTAAGGTTTCATGGTCCATTGAAACAGAACTCATACCTAGAGGTTCAAAGAATCTATCGCTCAATAAGGTTTGAATGTTTTTTCCTGTTGCTTTCAGCATCACCTCTTGAGAGACAGAGAACATAGCATTCTGATAACTATATTGTAGACCAGGTTCACTAATAGGGTTAACGTTTTCAAATTTTTCACTGATAGTCGACATGGATAAACCAGCCTCAACCAAATTTGTATAACTATGATAAGGCGTACCTGTAGTATGCGAAAGTAAATGGGATAGTTTTATGCGTTCAGTATGCTGCGGGTCACCAAAATGAAAATTAGGCAAATAATCTGAAACCTTATCTTCTAATCGCAACATACCGTCACTCTCCAAACTTGCTGCCAAAACACCTGTAAATCCTTTAGATATAGACCCTAGTCTAAACAAAGTTTCTGCATCCACCGACTCGTTGGCATTATAACTTCTCTTTCCGTATCCATTAGATAATATTACAGAATCGCCATTAACTATACTAACACCGGCACCAACAATATCTCCCGCTTTAATTGCCTGATCAAAGTATTTTGATAAAGCTTCGTTTAAAGCTTTCTGCCTAATATTATATAATTTAATTTCCCTTTTCTCAGCAAGGGTTTTTTCTGGATTAGGATTGGCAATAATTGCCTTTGAATGCTCTGGTTTAAAAGAAGAAGCCGTAAGAACAAAAAAAAGGAGAACCATAATTATGGTTCCAAAGAATAGTTTGGTACGTGACACAGTATAGTAGGTTTATGTCGAATATAACGGGTTAAAATGTAATAAATTATCGATGAACTACACAATATTTAAATTTTAACATCTAGCCTGTTTAATTAAGAACTTGGACAAAATATTCAAACACCTATTCATAAAAAAAGGAACCTAGTAAAGGTTCCTTTAAATTAATACTGATTCATAATAGATTAATAGCCCATAGCCATTTTTCTATATTTATTTTCTTTTCTTTTTCTTACGATTAAAATCCCTACTGCTATAGCGACACCAGAAAATGCAAGAATTGCACCAACTAGACTAGAATACACGATACCATAACCGAAAGCAATTGGTAGCCCTGCTAAATATGCTCCAGAAGCATTACCCATGTTAAAGGCACTTTGATTCATAGAAGAACCCAGCATTTCTGAACCTTTAGATGTATTTATTATTGCCATTTGAATTGGTGTTGCCACAGTAAATGATATTGCTCCTATTACAAATGTCAAAACCATTAATAAATAAGGATTGGTCGCTATCATCATATTCAACAATAAAATACCGCACATTACCGACAAACTAATAATAACCGCTTTTAAAGGAGAAAACCACTCCGCCATTTTTGCCCCTAAAAAATTTCCTGCAACCATACCTAGTCCGGCTAACATCATCGCGTAACCAACAAAATGATTAGGCAAACCAGCTACATCCGTAATCAAAGGAGCTACGTAACTGTACCAAGCAAAGAATCCACCAGTTCCTATGGTAGTCAACGCAATCAAAGCCCACAATTCGCTATTCTTTAAGCCCTGGCTAACGGTAACCTTTTCCTCTTGATCGTCGACTTCAATTTTTGGCATCCATAAGTAAATACTTCCCAATGCCAGCAAGCCTACAAAACCAACTAAGTAAAAAGAAACACTCCAGCTAAATTGTTGTCCTAAGTAAGTTCCAATTGGCACACCTATTACGTTCGCAACGGTAAGTCCAGAAAACATAATGGAAATTGCCTGAGCACCTTTACCCTTTTTAGCCAATTTTGTTGCAACTACTGCGCCTATACCAAAGAATGCACCGTGAGGTATACCAGATAAAAATCTTAAGAACAACAAACTGCTATACCCTGTTGCCAACCCAGATAATGTATTGAATACCGTAAACCAGATCATTAGCAAGAACAACATTTTCTTAGGACTCAATTTTGACCCCAACCCTGTCAACAATGGTGCACCTACTACAACACCCAATGCATACGCTGCAATAAAATGTCCTGCTTGAGGAATGGTTATTCCCAATGAACCGGATACTTCGGTTAAAATTCCCATGATAACAAACTCGGTCAGTCCGATCCCGAAACCTCCTATAGCCAAAGCAAACAATGCTTTTTTATTTGATTTTAAATTCTCCATACTTCAAATTTTAATTCTTTCTACATCAATCTATTTAACCCATGCAATTAAAAAGGCAAAGTTAGAACGCATATGTCGTTAACAACTCAAATTAATTACCAGATTTCTGTGAAAAATTAACCTTCTTAAATTTCCCTTAATAGTGAATTCTACCAATTCAGTAGAGAAAATCTACAATTGAGAAAACCATTTTATTCAAACCTTAACCAACAACCCATATTTGTGGCATCAATCAAAACAAAATCAACAATGAAGACGCTATTAATTGCTTTGCTTACACTTTTCTATCTCTCCACATTTGCTCAATCAACTATTTCAGGTAAGATAATTGACCAACAAGGTCTACCGGTTATCGGAGCAAATGTTTATTTACAAGGTACATATGATGGTACTGCAACCAGTGACGAGGGACATTTCACTTTTGAAACGGATGCCAAAGGCATACAAACCTTAATAGCATCATCAATTTCATTTGAGACGTATTCAAAATCAGCCGATGTCATCAACTTTAAGAACATCACCATTAAACTAAAAGATGATATCAACACCTTAGATGCCGTTACCGTAAATGCGGGAACATTCAATGCTGGTGATAATGCCAAAGTTACCGCATTAAAACCATTGGATATTGTAACCACTGCTGGCGCCCTTGGAGACTTTGTAGGCGCATTACAAACATTACCGGGAACTTCAAATGTTGCGGAAGATGGTAGATTATTCGTTAGAGGTGGTGATGCAGATGAAACACAAATCTTTGTAGATGGCATGCGTGTATTTACACCCTACTCCCCATCTGCAAACAATATCCCCACCAGGGGGAGGTTATCTCCGTTTCTCTTTAAAGGAATAACATTTTCTACGGGAGGATACTCGGCAGAATACGGTCAGGCATTATCCAGTGTTTTATTATTGAATAGCGTTAATGAACCACAAGAGGAAAAAACCGACATATCAATTATGAGCGTTGGTCTTGGACTTGGAAATACCCAGATTTGGGATAAAAGTTCTTTAAGCGTAAATGCCAACTACATAAACTTAACACCGTATCAAAAACTGTATCCTGATAATAATGAATGGCATAAACCCGTAGAATCATTTGGTGGTGAAGCGGTGTATAGATATAAATTCAATAACGACGGACTTTTAAAAGTTTATGGAGCATACAGTTCGGTGGACTTTGATCTAACACAAGAAGATATTAATGAAGTTAATGGTGTGCGCTTCGGTTTAAACAATAAGAACCTATACATTAATACTTCATATCAAGATTTTTTAGAAAGGGATTGGAGTATACAAACAGGCATTAGTTTTGCAAACGACAGATCAAATATTAAGATTAATACTAGTGAGATCGAAGACGTTGAAAATTCTGCCCATTTAAAAATTGCTTTGAAAAAATATTTTTCAAGTAGATACAAATTAAATTTTGGCGCCGAATACTTCATTACCAACTTTAAAGAAAACTATACAGACGCTAATTTTGAGAACACCTATGGTTTTGATAATAATATTTTCAGCAGTTTTGCAGAGACCGATATTTTCTTCTCTAAAAACTTCGCTACCAAAATCGGTTTACGAGGTGAATACTCGCAATTGCTAGAAGAATTCAATCTATCGCCAAGATTGTCTTTAGCTTATAAATCTGGATCAAACTCTCAATTTTCACTAGCGTATGGTGAGTTTTTTCAAAATCCTAAGAATGAATATTTAAAATTCAACACTGATTTTACTGCAGAAAAGACTACCCATTATATAGCCAACTATCAATATGTAAAAAACAAACAAATATTTAGGGCCGAGGCTTATTACAAAGACTATGGTAGTTTGGTAAAGTACAATACCGATTTCACTTTACCCACGTCGACTTATGACAATACCGGTAATGGTTTTGCAAAGGGACTCGATGTTTTTTGGAGGGATAATAAAACTATAAAAAATACAGAATACTGGATGTCTTATTCCTATCTGGACACCGAAAGAAACTACCAAAACTACCCTACCACCGCTACACCAAACTTTGCCAGTAAACACAATGCATCATTAGTGGTAAAACGATGGGTAGAAAACTGGAAGAGCCAGATCGGGTTTAGTTATAATTATGCTTCCGGTCGTAATTACACTGACCCTAACAAAGGAGGTTTTTTAACGGAGCAAGCCAAAAGCTTTAATTCACTAAATCTTAATTATGCGTATTTAATAAGTCCGCAAAAGATATTGTACCTATCCGTTAGTAACGTCTTAGGTTCTAAAAATGTAAATGGCTATCAATATGCCGACCAACCAAATACCGAAGGCATTTTTGATAGAAGAACCATAACACCTGCTGCAGATCGCTTCTTTTTCATTGGCTTCTTTTGGACTATCAGCAAAAACAAAAATGACAATCAATTGGACAATTTGTAAATCTTACAATTCAAGATCAAATAACAACAACTGGGTCATCTATTTTATTAGAAACTACTATTTAAAAAGATATTTGAACAACAATAAATAACATCAAATAAATTACATCATGAGAAACATATTACTAATTGCCACGTTTATTTTCACCCTAAACATTTCTGCTCAAACTTCGTACGAAAAAGGCATGAACAAAGCTTTTGCCTTATGGGACCAACAAAAGAATACCGAAGCTGCTCAACTTTTTGAAAGAATATCGGCTGCAGAAACCGATAATTGGTTACCGGCTTATTATGCTGGTTTAATTGAAATAGTAAGTAGTTTTGGACTACAAGATGAAGCATTATTAAACACGAAACTTACCAGAGCAAAAACATTCTTGGACAAAGCTTCTGAAATCTCGGAGAACAATCCGGAAATAATGATTTCATACGCATTACTGAATACAGCCTATATAGCTTTTGACGGTGCAAAATACGGAATGACCTTATCTGGTGAGAATGCAGCCATCTATCAAAAAGCGTTAAGCATAGCTCCCAACAATCCAAGGGTGCTTTTAAGCAAGACGGAATGGGATATGGGTGCAGCAAAATTCTTTGGTAAATCTACCGCTCCATTTTGTAAGGATATAGATCGTGCCATAGCCTTATTCAATAAAGAAGAACAAACCATACCTTATTATCCATATTCAGGATTAGAAAGAGCACAGGCAATCAGTGCTAATTGTAAAAAAGAAACCTCCCCTAATTAATTAGGAGAGGTTTTTAATTATTTATCTCAATAATCAGTTATAATATATAATCTGTACTTACAAAATTGGAGAGCTTTGCTTCTAATAGATTTTCAACAATATCGGTATTTAGCTCGTTATCCTTAAAGGCAACAAAAGTCCTGATAGAGAATGAACGCAAAGCATCATGAACACTTAAGGTAGCCTGTGCAGAATCTTTTCTTCCTGTAAACGGATAAACATCTGGTCCTCTTTGGCATGAACTGTTTAAATTAACACGGCACACCAGGTTTACCAAGGTGTCTATTAATGGAGAAAGTGCATATACATCTTTACCGAACAAACTTACTTGCTGCCCATAATTACTTTCGGCCATATCATCTAAAGGCTCTTCAATATCTGTGAAAGGAACAATAGGAATAATAGGTCCAAATTGCTCTTCTTGATATACACGCATGTCTTTTGTTACAGGATAAAGAACTGCTGGCCAAATGTAATTATCAAAATGCTGACCTCCCTTTTTATTGATGATTTTAGCTCCTTTTGCAAGTGCATCATCTATTAATCCTTGTATGTACGCCGCTTTATCCGGTTCTGGTAAAGGAGTAAGTTTTACACCATCATCCCACGGGTTTCCGAACTTTAACTCGTCTACTTTTTTTGCGAATTGTTTGTTGAAATCTGCCCTAATATCTTCATGAACATAAACCACTTTTAATGCAGTACAACGCTGCCCGTTGAAAGATAAAGTACCCGCTAAGCATTCACTTATGGTTAAGTCTAAATCTGCATCAGGTAAAATTATAGCAGGGTTTTTCGCTTCTAAGCCTAGCACCAATCGTAATCTATTACTTTTTGGGTGTTGATCTTGTAAGGCATTGGCAGATTTACTATTACCAATTAAAGCCAAAACATCAACTTTACCTGTTTGCATAATTGGTGCCGCTACCGTTCTACCCCTACCAAAAAGTACATTGACCACACCTTTAGGAAAACTGGTTTGAAATGCCTCAAGAAGCGGTGTAATTAAAAGAACTCCATGTTTTGCAGGCTTGAAAATGGTTGTATTACCCATTATAATTGCAGGGATCAACAATGCAAAAGTTTCGTTCAATGGGTAGTTATAAGGTCCCAAACAAAGCACGACCCCTAATGGTCCTCTTTTTATATGCGCATATACACCATCATGTTTTGTAAACTTTGCAGCATCACGATCTAATTGCTTATAATCTTCAATAGTATCTTCAATATACTCAACGGTTCTATCAAATTCTTTTTGAGAATCTGGTAGCGATTTACCAATTTCCCACATTAATAATTTAACGACTTCTTCTCTTTTGGTCTTCATTTTAGAAACAAAAACCTCCATACATTCAATGCGGTCCTTTACATGCATTGTTGGCCATACGCCCTGCCCTTTGTCATAGGCTTTTAAAGCACCGTTCAATGCTTCAAGAGCTTCCGCCTCTTGCAAATCGGGAATACTACCCAACAATGTTGGCTTATATTCTTTGGTTGAAGAAATAGTAGAAAACACTGGTGTTGTGTCTCCTTTCCATTCTTTTAATTCTCCGTTGACCAAATAATGTTTTTGATCTATAGTAGATGTTATTTGAAATTCTTCTGGAATTTTAATATCGCTCATTTGTTTACCTTTTTAGTACAATCGTTGATACATGTAATATGGGTCGCATTATAAATTGTTAGCTACGAAGTCTAACATATTAAAAGTAGTTTAAACCAAATACTCAAACAAGTCTGGTTTATCATTTATATAATCACCATAGAAATTGTTATGTTTCATACGTTCTATCAATGGTTTTAAATCATCTGTATGCTTCAATTCTATACCAACAACAGCCGGAGCATTTTCCCTGCTCGACTTTTTGGAATATTCAAAATGGGTAATATCATCCGTAGGTCCTAAAATATCTACAACAAACTCCTTTAATGCACCTGGCCTTTGAGGGAACCTGATAATAAAGTAGTGCTTTAACTTACCATACAATAAGGCTCTCTCTTTTATTTCGGCCGTTCTTGTGATATCGTTATTACTGCCACCTATAATACAGACCACGTTCTTACCAACTATTTCATCTTTGTACTCATCTAAGGCCGCTATGGATAATGCCCCAGCAGGTTCTACCACAATTGCATCTCTATTATAGAGATCTAGAATGGTTTGGCACACTTTTCCTTCATCAATAGTAATCATGTTATCCAAATAATAATTACAAATAGGATAAGTTAAACTGCCCACCTGCTTTACAGCAGCACCATCAATGAATTTATCGATTTTCTCTAAAGACACCACTTTACCTGAATCCATGGCCGTTTTCATAGAGGGCGCTCCTTTAGGTTCTACCCCAATAATTTTAGTACTCGGCGATAGTTGACTAAATACACTTATTAGTCCAGATGCCAATCCGCCTCCACCTATACAAACAAAAAGATAATCAATTGGCTTTTTTGCCTGCTCAATAAGCTCGAGACCAACCGTAGCCTGACCTTCAATAATTTTAGGGTCATCAAAAGGGTGCACAAATATTTTACCCGTTTTATCACCGTAAATTTTAGCTGCTTGTGAAGAATCATCAAATGTATCGCCCTGTAAAACTACATCTACCCATTCGCCACCAAAAAGCTTAGTTTGCTCTACTTTTTGTTTTGGTGTTACAGATGGCATATAAATTGCACCCTTTATCTTTAAATGACAACAAGCAAAAGCAACGCCTTGGGCATGGTTACCAGCACTGGCACAAATAACCCCTTTATTTCTTTCTTCATTGGTCAAAGAACTAATCTTATTAAATGCTCCCCGAATTTTATATGATCTTACCCGTTGTAAATCTTCTCGTTTTAAGCGAATTTGACAATCAAATTGTTTTGATAATCTAATACTATCTGTTAATGGAGTTTCTTCAGAAATTTCAGAAATAGTCTGTGCTGCTTGTAAAACATCATCTAATACAGGAAAGTATGCCGGTTTGTTACCTCTCATATCATTTTCTTTGCTAGTGGTACATTATTCATAAATGTATAAAACATAAATTGCCCGCTTAAGTAATGTTCAGTGAAATCTGCAACAGAAATTAAGCTTGCAGCTTTGAACATACCCAACCGGACAATCAGTAAGTTTACTTAATCTTTAAAACCTTATACTATAGGCTTCATTGCTGTCATTGACTCACGTAAACGCGCACCAACTATTTCTACCGGATGTTCACGTAATGCCTTGTTCACTGCTATCAACTGAGCGTTGTCTACATCGTTATCTATATCTGCAGAGAAATTTTTACCGATAACGTCTGTATCTATATCCTTCATGAAATCAGTCAATAAAGGCTTACATGCATGATCAAATAAATAACAACCATATTCAGCCGTATCTGAGATTACACGGTTCATTTCAAACAATTTCTTACGAGCAATTGTGTTCGCAATCAACGGAGTTTCGTGTAAAGATTCGTAGTAAGCAGACTCGGCAATAATTCCTGATTCTGTCATTGCTTCAAAAGCCAATTCTACACCAGCTCTAACCATGGCTACCATAAGCACTCCGTTATCATAAAACTCTTGCTCTGTAATTTCTTGATCACCTGCAGGAGTCTTTTCAAAGGCAGTTTCGCCAGTAGCAGCTCTCCATGTCAAAAGATTTTTGTCATCATTTGCCCAATCTTCCATCATCGTTTTAGAGAAATGACCGGTCATGATATCATCCATATGCTTTTGAAACAACGGACGCATGATATCCTTTAATTCTTCTGATAATTCAAAAGCCTTAATTTTAGCAGGATTTGAAAGACGGTCCATCATATGAGTAATACCACCATACTTCATACCCTCGGTTATGGTTTCCCATCCGTACTGAATTAGTTTTGAGGCGTAACCGGCATCAATTCCTTTCTCTACCATTTTATCAAAACAAAGAATAGAACCTGTTTGCAACAAACCACAAAGAATGGTCTGCTCACCCATTAAATCTGACTTTACCTCAGCAACAAATGAAGATTCCAAAACACCAGCTCTATGCCCACCTGTACCAGCTGCATAAGCTTTTGCCTGTGCCAAACCTTTACCTTCTGGATCATTTTCTGGGTGAACTGCGATTAATGTTGGTACACCAAAACCTCTTTTATATTCTTCTCTAACTTCTGACCCTGGACTCTTTGGAGCAACCATAATTACCGTAAGATCTTCACGTACTTGTGTACCCTCTTCAACAATATTGAAACCATGAGAGTATGAAAGGGTGGCCCCTTTTTTCATTAATGGCATTACCGCACCAACTACAGCAGTATGTTGCTTATCTGGCGTAAGGTTAATAACAACATCGGCAGTAGGGATCAACTCTTCGTAAGTACCTACCGTAAAACCATTTTCGGTTGCATTGATAAAAGATTGTCTTTTTTCTTTTATAGCAGCATCACGAAGTGTATAGGCTATATCTAAACCAGAATCTCTCATGTTCAGACCTTGGTTAAGACCTTGTGCACCACAACCTACGATAACAATTTTTTTGCCTTTTAAAGCATTTACACCATCAGCGAACTCAGACGAATCCATGAAGCGGCATTTTCCAAGTTGCGTTAATTGATCTCTTAATGATAGCGTATTAAAATAATTGGCCATTTTGTTTTTACTTTATTAATTATTTATATGATTCTCGTTTATTAAAATTCTTTAAGTATTGCAGAAATATCCATTACATCTTTCGTAACCGAAATTCTACCGGAACGCACAAACTGCATAATACCATAAGGTTTTAATTCATCGTGCATGTCATCAATTTCATTTCTTCTTCCGCTTTTGGCGATTACGAAGAAATCTCTAGAAACCGTGACAATCTGTGCATTGTTATCTTTTATAATATTTTGAATTTGACGTTCATCGAACAACAATCCCGATGCTATTTTGAACAAAGCAGATTCTTGATAAATAGTTTCATCATCGGTATGGTAAAATGCTTTGATCACCTCTATTTGCTTTTCGATCTGACCGACAATATTATGCACCCACTTCTCTGTGGTATGTGCTACGATCGTAAATTTAGAAACATCGTCAATTTCTGATTTAGAGACGTTTAAACTCTCTATATTGATATGTCTTTTTAAAAATATACCCGATATTCTATTCAGTAATCCTACATTATTTTCTGAATATACCGAAATTGTAAACCATTTATTTTCCATAAGCTTCAATTACCTATTCCTTTTTGCTAAAAGGATTTTATGGTATCATTATTATTAATCTATACTACTTCTTTACTGCCATAATTAAACCGGTAGACCAGTTCATTTTTGTCAGTTGTAAATCTTTGCGTTGTTCCAAATATTCGGTTAATGCAATTACATTATCCTCATGACCTTCTGGCCAATTAGGCTGTTTTGCCATATCATCTATAATGTAAAATCCGCCTACCTTAACTAAATTTAAAACCTCATCGATCTCACTATACTTTCCCGGCCAAGCATCTGCAAAAATTAAATCGAACTGCTCCCCAGAATATTCCTTTATCCATTGGGTACCATCTTTACAAATAAGTTCAACCCTATCATCTTTGCCAAAATAATTATTTGCGATTGTGGTTAGCTCTTCATTGTTATCTACTGATATTAATTTAGAATCAGCATCCATACCCTCAACCATCCAAGACAGACTAAGACCAATGCCGGTACCTATTTCTAAAAAAAGTCCGTTTGGTTTAGAAGCAATTAAGGTTTTAAGGAAGCTACCTACATACAAATCTGACGGCATCGAAAATCCGATCTCCTCAGATTTACGAGTTATTTCATTATGAATTTTTGGAATATCCTGTATGTTGGTATCGTTCATGAGATTGCCTTAATGCATTTCTTACTTCAATCTAATTTCAGAGACCGAAGCACCAGAAGGTATCATAGGGAAGACATTATCTTCTTGTTCCACTTTTACCTCTAAGAAATAAGGTTTATCTGAAGCCATCATTTCTTGAATGGTAGATTTTAGATCCTTACGCTCAGAAATACGTTTTGCCTCAATACTATATCCTTCAGCAATTTTTACAAAATCTGGATTCACCATTACGGTTGATGCATATCTTTTCTCAAAGAACAACTCTTGCCATTGACGAACCATGCCCAAGTGCTCATTGTTCAATACTACAATCTTTACAGGTATGTTATGTTGAAATATCACACCAAGCTCTTGAATGGTCATTTGATATCCACCATCACCAATGATAGCTACAACTTCCCTATCCATAGCGCCCATTTTGGCTCCGATAGCTGCAGGAAGCGCAAAGCCCATAGTACCTAAACCACCAGATGTGATATTACTTTTAGATTCTGAGAACTTAGCATATCTACAAGCAATCATTTGATGTTGTCCAACATCTGAAACGATAACCGCTTTGTTATTGGATGCCAAATTAATTTCTTCGATCACCTCGCCCATAGTCAAGCCTTCTTTGGTTGGGTGAATGTCATTTTTTATGATGGTATCAAATTCGATCTTATATTTTTCTTTGAAGATATCATGCCAAGCTTCATGCTTATTAGAATTCAACAATGGCAAAATCAAACCTAAAGTTTCTTTAGAATTACCTAAAACCGCAACATCGGCATGTACATTTTTATTGATTTCAGCCGGGTCAATTTCAAAGTGAATTACCTTAGCCTGTTTGGCATAATCCTCTAACCTACCCGTTACACGATCATCAAAACGCATACCTATTGCAATCAACAGATCACATTCATTTGTAAGTACATTTGGGCCGTAGTTACCATGCATACCTACCATACCCACATTTAAGGGGTGGGCAGTATCCAATGCAGATGCACCCATAATGGTCCATGCAGCAGGAATTCCTGTTTTTTCCACCAACGCTTTCAATTCGGCTTCGGCCTTACCTAAAATAACCCCTTGCCCCCAAACTATAAAAGGTTTTTTGGCGCTATTGATTAAATCGGCAGCAGCCTGTATCGCTTCGGAGTTTGGTTTTGAAACCGGTTTATAACTTCTTACCGCAGTACATTTCTCATAAGAAAAATCGAAGGCTTCTATTTGTGCATTTTTGGTAATATCAACCAATACCGGACCCGGTCTACCTGATTTTGCAATATAAAAGGCTTTTGCCATTACTTCCGGAATTTCAGAAGCTTCGGTAATTTGATAATTCCATTTGGTTACAGGAGTAGAAATACCAATAATATCGGTTTCTTGAAAAGCATCTGTACCCAACAACTGTCTTGTTACCTGACCAGTGATACACACCATAGGTGTAGAATCTATTTGAGCATCGGCTAGACCCGTTACTAAATTGGTAGCTCCAGGACCTGAAGTTGCTATTGCAACACCCACTTTACCGGAAACACGTGCATACCCTTGAGCAGCGTGCGTAGCACCCTGTTCATGTCTGGTAAGAATATGCGTTAATTTATCTTGAAACTTATATAACTCATCGTAGACGGGCATAATAGCCCCACCAGGGTAGCCGTACATTGTTTCGACACCTTCTGCCAACAAACAATGAATTATTGCTTCTGCTCCAGAAATCTTTATAGTTTTCTTGGAATCCGTACCTATTTTTTTCTCTTTAACTGTTTCCATAATTAATAATCAAATTCAAGCATTGCATATAAGAGCTACAATTACCTGATATTAAAATCCTACTAGCGTTAATTAAAATCTAGCCGGTGTTATTTAAAACTCATCGGTTACACAACCTTGCGCAGCAGAAGAGACGGAACGAGCATATTTATATAATACTCCTTTTTTAAACTTTAAAGCTGGCTCTACCCAAGCTTCTTTACGTTTCGCTAATTCCTCATCGGACACTTCTACATTAATAGAATTTGTTTCTGCGTCTATTACAATTGTATCTCCATCTTTAACTAAAGCAATGGTGCCACCTTCTTGTGCTTCTGGCGAAATATGCCCTACTACAAAGCCATGTGTACCTCCTGAAAAACGACCATCTGTAATCAATGCCACATCTTTACCTAAACCTGCACCCATAATAGCAGCAGTAGGTTTTAGCATTTCTGGCATACCAGGACCTCCTTTAGGACCTTCATATCTTATGACGACTACATTTCCTTTTTCTACCTTACCACCTCGTATTGCGTCATTGGCATCATACTCACTATTGAATACTTTTGCTGTTCCTTTAAACAACAAACCTTCTTTTCCTGTAATTTTTGCTACAGAGCCATTTTCGGCCAAATTGCCGTATAACATTCTTAGATGCCCAGTTGCCTTAATTGGCTTATCTAAAGGCATAATAACATCTTGCCCTTCTTCCAGATCTGGAACATTTTCTAAATTTTCCGCTAAAGTCTTTCCTGTTACAGTTAAACAATCTCCATGTAAAAGACCATTTTTCAACAAGTATTTTAAAACAGCCGGTATACCACCTATTCTATGAACATCTTCCATTAAATATTTACCGCTAGGTTTTAAATCTGCAATGAATGGAGTAGTATCACTTATATGCTGAAAATCTTTTAGCGTAAAATCAATATCCGCAGCTCTTGCGATTGCCAAGAAATGTAATACTGCATTGGTAGAGCCTCCCATAATGGTTACCAAACGAATAGCATTCTCTAAAGACTTACGTGTTACAATATCTAGAGGTTTAATATCTTTTTCAATAAGAATACGCATTTGCTTTCCAGCTGCAATGCACTCTTCTTCTTTATTATTGCTGATTGCAGGGTTAGAAGAATTATATGGCATAGACATTCCTAGAGCTTCTATTGCAGAAGCCATTGTATTTGCCGTATACATACCGCCACAAGCTCCAGCTCCCGGAATCGATTTTTTAATAATGGATTTATAGTTTTTTTCATCCATAGTACCAGCTACTTTCTCTCCCCATGCCTCAAATGCAGATACAATATCTAACTTTCTCTCCTCATGACAACCAGATGCTATAGTTCCTCCATATACTAAAATAGCAGGACGGTTTAAACGTAACATTGCCATTAATGCACCTGGCATGTTTTTATCGCATCCTACAACTGTCACTAATGCATCATAAGACATTCCTTGAACTACAGTTTCCATAGAATCTGCAATAATATCCCTTGATGGTAATGAAAAACGCATTCCTGGTGTACCCATAGAAATACCATCACTAACACCAATAGTATTAAAAATTAAACCTACAGTTTCTTTAGAGTTAACCCCCTCTTTAACCAACTTTGCTAAATCATTTAAGTGCATATTACAAGGGTTACCTTCATAACCTGTACTTGCAATACCAACTAATGGCTTATTAAAATCCTCATCTTTAAAACCAATTGCATATAGCATTGCTTGCGCTGCTGGTTGTGTTGGATCTTGAGTAACATTTTTACTGTATTTATTTAATTCCATAATATAAATCTCGTATGCTTATCTTGATTTTCTAATACCGTTAAACCAAAGATAAAAGTTTATAAAAATTTCAGTTTTTAACAATAATGGTCAATACAAATTCATTTTAACAAAAAACTACTTAAACAATTAAAAATCATGTATTTAAACAATCATTATATATCATATTCAATACTTTAAAACTGTTCCATATTCATAGTAAACCACAAAAAAAAACCTGCATCAAATAAATCTGATACAGGTTTTTCCATACAATGAAAAGCTATATCAATTCCGGTTAGGAATAACAATGACTACTTCAATATTTAGGTTTGATAATTTCATATTACAATAGTAGTGAAAAAATAGGTCATAATTAACCCCTTAACAAAATCGACGTAAAAAGTATCAAATTACACCAATTTAAAACTTATTGCGTCTCCGCCTTTCTTTTGTGCTAAAATACAGATTGCCTTATCTGTCAATTGAACCGCTCTTGGATAGCCACCAGTAGTTTGACCGTCTTTCATTAAAACAATCAATTTTCCGGCAGGTGTGAGTTGAACCGTTCCAGGAATTGTTGCAGACGTTAGCATTGAAATTGAGTGTGATGTTATGGTTTCGGTAATTTGATATGCCATTCTGTTATTTTCATGAGCAACAGTAAAAGTTTTTGAAAAAATCTCCTCAAGTTGTCGATCGTTCAATAGATCAAACTCCGGACCTTTGCTTACCTCTAGCACAGACCTATCTAAAAAAGATGCTACCTTAATTTCTGAAATCTTAGGTTGAAACTCTTTCTGTGGAGAAAATGGCACCACATCATTATCAACTAACCTATTGAATTTGGTTATGGGTTTATAAAATGATCTACTGCCCAATACCTCTTTGGTCTTAAATCCTCCTTTAACAGCCAAATAAGACCTGAAGCCTTTTTCCAAGCGACCAAAAGAAAGAACATCACCTACTTCTATAAGGTAAACCTTATAATTTTGAATGGGTGAATTATTTAAGGTTGCAGACATTTCAGCTCCGCCTAGTACCATATATGTTTCTTCTTCGAAAACCAATGTTGGTCCCGTCATGGTAATTTCCAATACTGCATCCGTTACTTTATTCTCCAGTAAAGAATTCACTTTAAAAACAGACATTTCGTCCATTACCCCAGAGACTGGTACACCCTTATTTCTATAATAAAATCTACCAGAATCTTGAACAGTGGTATAAAAACCTGCTTTTAGAACTTTAAGCATCTATCTTAATTTTTTCAGGTTTATATATGCCCACTTCAGCTTCTATTAAACGAAGGTCGTGTTCTGCTTTAGATATCTTATAAAATTCAATTTTATCTCCAACACTTACAAAACAAGGATTTTCTTTAGTTGCATCAAAAATAGGTACAGCACAATTACCAATTATATTCCATCCACCAGGAGATTCTTGGGGATAAATGCCCGCTTGCTTACCTGCAATACCTACAGCTCCTTTTAACACTTTAGGTCTCGGGTTAGCTCTACGAGGCAGTTCCAACTCTTTGTTTATACCGCCCAAGTACATAAAACCAGGCAAAAACCCAATTCCGTAAACCGTATAGATTGCACCTATATGTAAGGCAATTACTTCATCTTTTGATTTGTTTAGTTGGTTAGCTACGTCTTCAAGATCCAAACCAAATTCTAAATCGTAAGTTACCGGCAATCTCCATAAGTACCTATCTGGTTTTGCTGTTTCTTTCAACTGCCCATACCAACTATGAATATCAGCAGATATTTTCGCAAAATCGATTTCTTCCGTCCTGTTTATTACAAGTAGGGAATTATAGGAAGGGACCAGCTCCCAATCATGTTCAGTAAGTACTTCTTTACTTAAAAACGTTTCAAAATGAAGTATTTTTTCTAGGATGTGCTCACTAACCTCATTAGGCCATTCTATTAACACAGAATGTACTCCAAATGGTTTGATATTAATTTTAGGGGAATTCACGGTTTTACTTGTAGATTATATTCTGGCAAATGCTCTGTAATATACATTAAAATTTGCAATGCAGACGGTGTATCGCCATGAATACAATAGGTATCTGCATTCATTGCTATATCTTCATTTTTAATCGTTTTAACCACGTTATCCTTAGCCATTCTCAAAACATGTTTGAGAACTTCTTCTTCATTTGAAATTAGGGCATTATCCTCTTTTCTAGATACCAAGTTTAAATCGTTATTATAATTACGATCCGCAAAAGCTTCGATCAATACTTTATAACCATTTTTCTTGGCCATTTTTTCAACTACACTATTAAAAGGTACATATAAATAAACCTCATCTTTAAAGGCTTCAATTGATTTTAAAAATACTTGGGACAATTGTTCATTTTTAGCAATGTCATTGTATAAAGCACCGTGGGGTTTAATATGATGCAGTGGTGTATTCAATTTACTACGTACCGATTCAAATAACTGCATTTGAGCTTGTATACTTTTAATAAGATCAGCATCAGAGATAGACATACTTACACGTCCAAAATTTTCCTTATCTGGATATGAAGGGTGAGCACCTACTTTTACATTAAATTCCTTTGCCAACTCTAAACACCATCGAATAGTCTCTTTAGAACCCGCATGCCCGCCACAAGCAATATTGCAAGAACTTATCATTGGAAACAACTCTTTTTCATTTCCAACACCTTCCCCAACATCACAATTAATATCGATAGTTCTCATCATTATTTACAATAACCCTAATACCGTTAATATACTTTTAGCTCCCAACAAAACAGAAAGTAGAATAATCAGTATTCCAAATACATTCTGCATTGTAGTATTCTTATACTTGCCCATCACTCCTATCCTATTGACAACCCAAAGTAAAAATACAGCGATAATAGGCAATAGCAATCCGTTGGTTATTTGGGCAAATTTTATAATTTCAATAGGTTTTATACCAAAGGACAAAAAGAAAACTCCAAGAAATAAAATAATCATCCAAATCATTCTGAACTTTGTATCCTTTAAACCAGCATTCCAACCAAAGCAACTGTTAGCTACGTAAGCAGCGGCCAAAGGTGCCGTTATTGAAGAAGTGATACCTGCGGCAAACATCCCGATGCCTAAAAAGTACAGCGCAGCTGATCCATACAATGGCTCTAGGGCCTTCGCCATATCCATAACATTATTTACCTCTAAAGAGTTAATAGCTGCTGCAGAAATTATAATACTTATAGATACCATACCACCAAGCATAATGGAAATCAACGTATCTCTTTTTGCCAATTTTAAATCGTCCTTAGATTTCCATTTCTCACTTACCAACGCTGCGTGCAAAAAGAGATTGTACGGCACTACAGTTGTACCAACCAGTGCAATAATGGAAAGAATACCATTTTCAGGAACAGTAGGTAAAAACAGCCCTTTAATCAACTCCCACATATTTGGCTTGGTCAATATAGCCGTCATTACAAAAGACAAACTCATGATCAGTACCAGAAATATAAATACCTTTTCCAAAGCTTTATAACTTCCTAAAAACAACAGAACAAAAGCCACACCTCCAAGCACAAAAGGGTACAAGCTACTGTAATTGATACCGAATAAGGCCTCCATACCCAAAACTGCACCTCCAATATTACCCGCCTCATAGGATGCATTACCGATGATAATAGCCGAAAATATTAAAGCAATAACACTATTTCTAATTATAGGGTTATATAGTTCTTGTTTTATAACATCTGCCAAACCCTTTTGTGTTACAATACCCAAACGTGCAGACATTTCTTGCAATATAAAAGTGGCAATTATTGATAACAGCATAGCCCACAGCAGATTAAAACCAAAATCTACTCCGGCCAAGGTACATGCAGTAACTGTACCAGGACCAATAAACGCTGCAGCTACAAGAACTCCGGGACCTAATTTCTTAAACATGGATTAATTTTACATTCTTGTAAATATAATTGGTTAAATCGACTTTCCACACCATCCATAAATTCATTTTCACCACAATTTTAACATTTTAAAATACCGTTAATCTAAAAAATTGCAGTTCATCTAAAACTTGAACGTCATTCATCGATTTAACATAATAATCCAAAAATAACTGGGTTATAGCTATCCCCAAACCTTAAACTTAACCTATTAATGATTTGTTTAGAATGTAACAAAGAACTTGGATATTTAGATCATAAAAATGCAATGGAGAGTGCAGGCGTAGAACTTTGCGCTAAGCATCATGAACGCATTAAACAATTGATCAATAAACATAATACACCTTTAGAAGCCATACAGCTTTATTACGCCTTAAAAGAAGCAGGTGTAAGTTCTATGCTAGAATGGTGGGACGGTAAAAAATCTATAGATATAGCCATCTCGCGTGTAAAATTGAATATTGAAATTGATTCTGAATATGATAAGCTTACAGAACATGAAGCTATCAACAATTTAGAAGAAGCAATGCACTCCTTTAAAAATGGATTTACTACCATTAGAATTCCCCATATAGTTGTACGCTATTATTTAAACGAAACCGTAAACAACATTATAGGAATTATGGAAGGTCTAAAAGCCAATATTAAAGTAATCAATTAAAATTATGGACTATGGATAATTCTAAAAAAGCATACAAAAATCCGATTAGGGCGGCCATAGCCGCTCTGTTAATCGGTATGGTAATGCGTATTCTTCACTGGCCTTTTTCAAAAGGGATAATTTTCATTTCGTTTGCCGCAATACTGGTATTGTACGCATTACGTTTCATGAAAAAAGAAGAAAAAAAGACCGTTGATCTTATTAAGATGGCATTGGTCCTTTTTTGGACTACCAACGGACTTTTAACGATTTTAGATTTTACCCATACCCTATTTTTCCAAGTTGGAACGGCATTTACATTCATTGCATGGTTTGCAATGGAAGGCACGTCGTATTTTATGTCAAGAGAAGGTAACTCTAGCAACAGTATTACAGAAATCATTTGGAATTTTGTAATGGTCATTGGTGTAATTACACTTATCTGTGGCGGACTAATGCATTTACTAAGTTGGGATTATTCTATACCCACGCTTACCTTAGGTCTTACCATAGTTACCAGTTACATATTAAGAGATATTTTTACGGCTCCTAAAAAGAACGAAGATGATATAAATAATGAAGAATTGTATTCGTAATGAAAACAGTCTCATTGTCTAAAATTTTACCCTAACCAACCCTCTCTGTCGAGTGAACGGTATTGAATGGCTTCTGAAATATGATTTCCGTTCAATGCCTGCTCACCGGCTAAATCAGCTATAGTTCTAGCTACTTTGAGAATTCTATCGTAAGCCCTAGCTGAAAGGTTTAATCTCTCCATTGCATTTTTCAACAATGCCTTAGATTTATCATCAAGCTTACAATATTCACGAATTTGCTTAGTATTCATTTGAGCATTATAATGTACATTTTCCAATTCTTGAAAACGCTTGGTCTGAATTTCACGTGCCACAGTAACGCGCTTACGTATATCTACACTACTCTCCCCTTTTCTTTCTTCGGATAGTTTTTCGAACGGTACCGGAGTTACTTCAATATGAATATCTATTCGATCTAACAACGGACCCGATATTTTACTTAAATACCGCTGCATTTCTGCCGGGGAAGAAGTCACAGGTGCATCTGGATCATTAAAATAACCACCTGGACTAGGGTTCATACTAGCCACCAACATAAAGCTACTTGGATAGGTTACCGTAAAACGTGCACGAGAAATAGTTACCTCCCTATCTTCTAAAGGCTGGCGCATTACTTCTAAGACACCCCGTTTAAATTCCGGTAATTCATCTAAAAATAACACTCCGTTATGAGAAAGGGAAATTTCCCCTGGTTGCGGATACGCTCCGCCACCTACAAGTGCGACGTCTGAAATTGTGTGATGTGGACTTCTAAACGGTCGCTGACTCATGAGTCCCATATTCTTGATTTTACCTACAACACTATGAATCTTAGTGGTTTCTAAAGCTTCATGCAAAGTCATAGGCGGTAGAATGGATGGCAATCTCTTTGCCAACATGGTTTTACCTGCACCCGGTGGTCCTATCAAAATAATATTATGACCTCCAGCAGCGGCAATCTCCATACACCGCTTTATACTTTCCTGCCCTTTAACATCCGAGAAATCAAACTCTGGAAAGTCTAAACTTTTATAAAACTCTTCTCGTGTATCAATAATAGTTTGCTCTAAAGGAACCCCTTGATCAAAGAATTCTAGCACCTGCTTAATGTTATCTACGCCATAAACTTTTAAATCGCCCACAATAGCTGCTTCTTTAGCATTGGCCGTTGGTAAAATAAATCCTGTAAAACTCTCTTCTTGCGCTTTAATGGCAATGGGTAACGCCCCCTTTATGGGTTGAAGACTACCATCTAAGGACAATTCGCCCATAATGATATACTTCTCAATATTTTCTGATTTAATTTGACTAGAAGCCGCCAAAATACCTAACGCTAGGGTAAGGTCATAAGCTGAACCTTCTTTTCTGAGGTCAGCGGGTGCCATGTTTATGGTAATCTTTTTACCTGGAATTTTATATCCATTATTTTGCAGCGCCGCTGCTATTCTATAATTACTTTCTTTAATTGCGTTGTCTGGCAAACCTACCAAATGATACCCAATACCCTTATCGATATTGACTTCAACAGTAATCGTAGTGGCCTCAACACCAAATACGGCACTCCCATAAACTTTTGTAAGCATTTTTAATCCTTTGGCCTAAAAGTAAGGATTTCTTTACTCTTTTGAATTTCAGCCTTGTTCATCATCATTTTTCTAAACTCTCCATTTACATACATTTCTGCTTGATCTCTGTAATGTTCACTGAACGGATTGCCAGATTGCCCAGTAGGCAGAATACTTATACTGTTTTCTACATCAGAAAAATCTATGATTCTTCTTGTAGAAGGTCCTGATGTTGTTCTATAGAAACCTGTATCATCATATGCAAAAGCCAAATTGTTAATTACTTCCCTAGACCCATGTATTGGAAAAGGACCTACATTGAAAAAAGAACGTAAAGCTGCTATTTGACCAATTGGGTGACCATGCTCAATTGAATGTACTCGCTCCCATCGCCAATGATCTACATTCTTACCAAAATCTTTTTCTAACGAAGCGATCGCTTCCATAAAAGACTGGTTGACAATATCCTCCATGTTTTCAGTTGTGTTGGTGGTTTTTACATTATCCCACCAAACAGAATTTTCATCTTTTGACAACGGTGCAATAAGCCTTTTCATGAAGTGAGTACTTAAAAATTGATTGAAAAGTTCTTCATCCAACTCATCTTCAAAAGTATTTTGCAACAAATAATAAATCCATCTATTGTAAACTGTAGCCTCAATAGAAGTAAGGCTGTAGTCCCCTGTCCACATATTTAAGCTATCAATAGCTTTAAGACCATTTTCACTTAATAATGAGACATCTAAATGTTTCGCTAAATTGGAAATAATATCGGGCTCTACGGAAGATATAACATCAGTGATCATTTCACTTGCCGAAGATAGATCCCAATCGTTTTTTGGTTCTAGCAAACTAACTATTCTTTTTCCTCTATTTTCAGGTAAATAATACCCCGGATACAACATACCCGCTATAGAGTCTGGCTGATTATTTGCTGAATACACAAAATTACTTGGCGGATTTATCGCTTGAGGATTCTTATTAAACCCTAATAATTCTTTATCAAGTGGTAGCCCCTTGCCTACCTCAAAAATCAACTTGGTATTTACGGTATCTGGAATCTTATATAGCTGAGCAGTGGCAAACCATGCAACATTTCCTTCATCATCCCCATACATAATATTTAGTCCTGGAGCGTGAATATTTGGAAGTGATTTTTTAAACTCCACCATATTATTTGCATGACTTAAACCATATAGCGCATCTATCACCTTATTTTCCATTTGTGTATAGACCCATGACATGGCTATTGGCCTATCTCCTTGTACTTGGTCGGCAATTCCGTTTAAAACAGGACCATGAACAGATTTCTTGTAGGTAAATTGAACTTCCTCCGCGTCTTTAACCTGAATTGTTTTATGTACAATTTCATAATCTACATACCCCTTTTCAGACAAATATTGATTTTCATCATCTGGATTGTTCTGTTCATAGTAAAAATCAACATCATCATTTTCGAACATGGTGAGTCCGTACGCTAATTTTCTATTATGGCCCAACAAGGGAAATGGTATACCAGCAATATGATATCCATATTTTGAATAGGTAGGTGTTTCTAAATGGGCTTCGAACCATACTGAAGGTTGAGAAAAACCAATATGAGGATCATTAGCGAAAATCACCTTTCCGTTCTTTGTTTTTTCGGGTGCAATAACCCAGCTATTACTACCCTCGAACAAAGGAATATCAAGCGCACCCAAAGCTTTATTCACTGCAGCCGAAAGGTTATTTTGAATGGTATCCGATGGAGTTGGATTATAGTTCTCTATCCATTCGGTATCAATAGATGAACCAACATGCAAGTCATTCAAATATTCAGAACCTAATTCGGTTTTTATAGTAGTTAACAATGGGTCTGTTTTATGTGCCATAGCAAAACTAAAAGCCATATAACCTATAGTGTTATAGATATCTTCTAGAACAAACTCTTTTTTATCGATTCCTGTTAGATAAAACTCAACAGGTGTCGGTCCTTCATCTATAAATTGATTGATACCATCCAAATATGCTTTTGCCAAAACAACACCTTCATCATTTTCGTTAATTTTAGATACCGTTACTTTTGATGCATCTGCTATACCTAGTGATAAAAAAAACTTATCGGTACCAATAAGATCTTCACCAAAAACTTCTGATAATCCACCACGGGCTATTCTTCTTAGCAGTTCCATTTGCCAAAGACGATCTTGGGCATGAACATAACCTAAAACTCTAAAAGCATCTTTTTCATTTTCCCCGTAAATATGTGGAATTCCGTAGTTGTCGTAATAGACACTAACTTCTTCTTGCAGGTTCGCAAGCTCTTTTTCACCGGAATAATCTGGTTTTAAGGTATAAACAAATATTCCGATAACAATTATCAGTAGGGTAACGATTACCAGCAGGATTACTCCTAGTTTTTTTAATGTTCTCATAGTTTAATTCGGGGGACAATTTCCTCCAAGTTAATACTATTTTTCACATTAAACGTCTCGAAACTCTGCTTTTTATTGATAAGTAGTCAACATCTTACAAAACCAATATACTATTCATTATTTCTTAATCCTTCTAACAACCAGTTTTTATAGGTAGGTATATCTGAATTTTGAATAGAGGTATTCAGTACTTCCAAATCTGGGGAAAGTAACACATAAAAAGGCTGTGAAATAGAACCGAAATTTACATCTTGAAAGGTTCCCCATTTCTGTGCTATATTATTAATTTCCTTTATGCGACCACTTTCAAACTGATAATTGAACTGCTCAGATTCCGGTAGTTCCTCCCTATCATCGGTATACAATGAAATAAGTACGTAATTATCTTTAATAATCGGAAAAACTTCTGAATCGCTCCAAACATTCTCTTCCATTTTTCGGCAGTTTACACAAGCCCAACCCGTGAAATCCAAAAGAATAGGTTTATCAACCTTTTTAGCATGTGCCAAACCTTCATCAAAATCTTTAAAACAATCAATACCTAAAGGGCAATCGCTTTCTTGTTCAAAAATGCTATAAAATTCTGGCGGTGGAAAACCGCTCAAGAGTTTTAAGTTTGTAACTTTAGTGCCCCCCAATATCATATAAAGCGTAAATGCAGCACTAATAAATGCTGTAACCTTTCTGCCTAGCGATAATTTTTTAACAGGACTATCGTGTGGAAATTGGTACACTCCAAATAGGTAAAGTGTCATCGCAATACCTAATAAGATCCAGATACCCAAGAATATTTCACGTTTTAGAATTCCCCAATGCCCAACCAAATCGGCATTCGATAAGAACTTAAGGGCAAGTCCTATTTCCAAAAAACCAAGTACCACTTTCACCGTTGTCATCCATCCACCCGATTTCGGTAATGAATTCAACCATGCAGGAAACAAGGCAAATAGAGCAAAGGGCAATGCCAGCGCCGCCCCAAAACCTGTCATACCCGCCGTAAGGTTAGAAGCAACTTCGCCTTCCGCTAAAGTTGTACCGCCCAGCAAGCCACCCAAAATAGGCCCTGTACACGAGAACGAAACAATAGCCAAGGTCACCGCCATAAAAAAGATTCCTAAAACACCACCTACTTTAGAAGATGCCGCATCCATTTTATTAGCCCATGAACTAGGTAAAGTCAATTCATAATATCCAAAAAAGGAAAAGGCAAAAAATATGAATATTAAAAAGAACAATAAATTTAACCATACATTGGTAGCAATAGAATTTAGAATTTGCGAATCTACCGAGTCGAACAAATGAAATGGTAAGCTCAATAGAAAATAAATGAGGACAATAAAAAATCCATAAAGCAAGGCATTAATGATTCCTTTGGATTTCTTTTGGGAATGTTTGGTAAAAAATGAAACGGTTAACGGAATCATTGGAAATACACACGGAGTCAATAATGCAATTAACCCCCCAAGAAACCCAAGCCCGAAAATAACCCAGATATTAGTGCCTGTAGCAATGGTATCTTGACCCTGCGTTAGCAGTTCTCTATTCTTAAGGTCTAATCGTAACTTTTGACCTAAAGCCAAACTTCTATCATCTACTGTATTAATTATTTCAGCTTCCGACCCATCTAAGGTGAATATGAACTTCTTGTCCATAGGAATGCATACCTCTTTACACACCTGAAAAAACAAGTCAACATCTATCTGATTAATTTCTGGATCTAGAATTTTAATACGTTGTGTAAAAATTGCATCATCTTTGAAATACGTTTCCTCTACTTCAAAAATTTCACTGTACTCTTTTATTGTTTCACTTTCTAAAGTACCGTCAATCAACTCATATATGGTTCCATTGCCATTATAAGTAAATTCACTTGGCAATGAACCAAATTCTGAAGTAAACTGAGAATACATGTGCCAGCCATCAAGTATTTTTGCTTTCATGACCAACTCATATTCCGTTTCAGAAATTTTATTGATCTGTTGTTCCCATACTACCGGTTCGTCTTCTGTTTGCGCAAAAGTGTTCAATGGTAATACAACTATAAAAAGTAGCAACGCTAAAAATCTAATCATGTAATTTCTATTTTTAATATCTCTTGGGTAGTATCTACAACCCTAAAGCGGTGGTCTGCTCGCATACCTACAACCCAAACAATTTGCTCGTTAGAGCATAACAACCAAGTTTCTTCTTTAGATAAGACATCAACTTTCTCATCTTTAAAAAACTTCGACAATTTTTTTCTACGGTTTAATCCTATCGGATAGAAATAGTCGCCTGTTTTCCATTTTCTTAACGTCAACGGATAATTTAAAGCGTTTTTCTGAACAAAAATTTCGGTCTTTGAATTATTATAACGCTCGGGCACTACTGAAAATTTTAAATTTACCGGAAGATTCAAAGGTACTTCATCCACAGGTATTACAAACTCATCGACTATGGTTTTAGCATCACTTTTCGATGTTAGTATCAATACATCACGATTCTTAACCAAAAAATGCGTGTTAGATTCTAGCTGCTTACCTGATAGACCGTTCAATAAAGCTTCTAAATTATCGATTTCCTTAAAACCGTATGGGTTGAACAGCGCATACAAATATGTAGGTAGTGGTTGTAAACCTTTAAGCTTACTAATTTCTATTACCAGTTTACCATCCTTATTCACAAAAAAATCTTCCGTTATTTTTTTTATATATGCGGAGGCAATAGTTTCTGTCTGATTTAAATATTGGAGTGTATTTTTAAAATTATCAGAAAATGTAGGGTGTAGTTCTGATAGTTTAGGGATAATCTCTAAACGAATCTTGTTTCGTAAATACTTTGTATCTGCATTACTGCCATCTTCACGCCAATTTATTTTTTCGCTTTTGGCAAAAGCTTCTAGCTCATCTCGGGTAAATGGCAATAAAGGCCTTCTTAAATAATTAATTTTTGCAGGTATACCCGTTAATCCGTCAATACCGGTACCTCTAGATAAATTAATTAAGAAAGTTTCAAGGTTGTCATTGGCATGGTGAGCTGTTAGTACATATGTACTTTCATCTTGCGACAAAAGCTGTTCAAACCAAGCATAACGAAGCTCACGTGCCGCCATCTGTACGGAAACCTTCTGCACGTTTACATAGCCCAAAGTATCAAAATGCGTAACATATACCTTCTTATTTTTGCTTTTGCCTAAATCAAGAACAAAAGCCTCATCACCATCACTATCATTACCACGTAATTGAAAATTACAATGCGCTATTGAAAATTGTAGTTGAAGTAGATTACATAATTCTACCAAAACCGTACTATCCAAACCACCACTACATGCAATTATGAAGTGATTGCTCAACAATTCCGGAAAATGATCTTCAATATGTTTTTTGAACGCTTTTAACACGCCATAAAGGTAACTAAGTCCCTTAATTTATTAAGGCAGACTAAGATTTATTTAACTTGAAAGGTATTACTTCAATTAAGATATAGCTGCTACAAAAGCACTTACTTTTTCAGCATGTACTTTTGCTAATTCAGCATTGGTAATTCCTTTTTCCTCATCAAAATTCTCGCTATACTTTGGCAAGGAAAAAGAAGCAACAACGGTACCTTGAAATCTAGCAATCATTTTTTCTGCAACCTCTAGCGCTCCAATAGCACCACGACCACCGTTTGAAGTAGCCATTAGCAATATCTTCTTGTCCGCTAAAAACTTAACGTCCAATCTAGATAACCAGTCCATTACATTCTTAAAATATGCCGAAAGGTAACTATTATGTTCATTTACAGAAATTATCAATCCTTTTGCATTACTAATCTCATTCTTAAACTCCACTAAAGAGTTAGAATAACCATCCTCTTTTTCCGAATCTTGACTGTACATTGGAAAAGGGTATTTAGACATGTCTCGCAACCTTACCTCTGTATCACCAATTAACGTAGAAGTATATTTTGCTAATTTATAATTAATGGATATTGAAGAATTGCTCCCTGCAAATGCTAAAACGTAACTCATGTGGCTATTTTTATGTATGATTGCGAATTTAATTCAAATACTGTAAACCCTAGAATATTTTATCTAATTTTACTGCTTTAAACATCCAAACTTACTGTTTTATAAGTATATAGAATATAATTGTTATAATGAGCAACTCTAAGTCAAGATTGTTTTTTTTGGATGCCATACGAGCGTGGGCTATCTTAATGATGTTACAAGGTCATTTCATTGACGGGTTGTTGGACAATGCATTTAGAGACAACTCCAATATACTGTTCTCTACATGGAAATATTTTAGAGGTATTACCGCACCGGTTTTCTTCACTGTTTCCGGATTCATATTTACATTCTTATTAATAAAATCTCCCCAAACCGGATGGAGTAACCCTCGAGTAAAAAAAGGCATAAAACGGGGATTGGAATTATTGGTCATTGCATACCTTTTACGCATGAATATCTTTGGCTTGTTCAAAGGTGAAATTTATGATTCTTTCTACCTAGTAGACGTATTGCATTGCATAGGTCTTTCGCTATTGTTTATTATTGGTTTTTACATTTTAACCTTTGCAAAACAAAAATGGATTTTCCCTACCATATTAGCTTCCACTACCCTACTACTATTTATATTCGAACCTATTTACAAAACAATTGGTTTTGAGTTTTTACCACAAGCCATTGCGAACTATTTAACTAAGGCTAATGGCTCTGTTTTTACCATTATACCATGGTTGGGCTATGCAACAATAGGTAGTTTTATGTCGGTTGTATTTTCTAAATTTCAAAACAGCAAAAACTTATATTACTATATAGTACCGGTTTACATAGCCACAGGGCTAATCCTTATATTTTTTTCTTCGGATTTTTTCATGTCTATTTACGATATAACGGGCATACAATTGTTCCAGTCCATTTTCAGTAACAACTACTTGTTTATTCGTTTGGGCAATGTGCTCATTGTCTTCGCTATATTCATTATGCTAAGAAAGTACTTAATGAAAGCCACATGGCTTAAAATTGGGCAAAGCACTTTATCTATTTACATCATTCACTTTATTATTTTGTACGGTAGCTTTACAGGTATTGGTTTATACAGATTCTTTAACCACTCTTTAAATCCGTACTATGTAATACCCGGGGCAATTTTGTTTATGATTGTATGCACCTTTTTTGCTCTACAATATGAAAAACATAAAATAGAAATCAAATCTAGCATCTCTAGCTTTTTATCTACAACCCGTATTTACCTTGAACAAATAGCCATTTTACTTTTTGAGGTGTTAAGAACCATCACCGAGAAAGTATTGCGCATTTTGGGACTAATTAAGAGTTAGACTCAATTCAAATGAAGTATTAAGCTAGCTACAAAACTAAAAAAGGCAGCCAATTGGCTGCCTTTTTTATATAAAAGTCATCTATTTACACGTGTAAAGGACGATTATCTGTTGCAGCTAACGCCGCTTCTTTAACCGCTTCGGCATATGTTGGGTGAGCATGGCTCATTCTAGAAATATCTTCTGCAGAAGCTCTAAATTCCATTGCAGTAACGGCTTCGGCAATTAAATCTGCCACACGCGCACCAACCATATGAACGCCTAAAACTTCATCAGTCTTTTTATCGGCAAGAATCTTTACGAATCCGTCTATATCCATACTTGCTCTGGCACGACCTAAAGCACGCATTGGAAACTGGCCCGATTTGTATTCCACACCAGCTTCTTTCAGTTCCTCTTCCGTTTTACCAACAGCGGCAACCTCTGGCCAAGTATATACTACACCAGGTATTAAATTATAATCAATATGAGGTTTTTGACCTGCCAGTAGTTCTGCTACCAAAGTACCCTCTTCTTCCGCTTTATGTGCTAACATTGCACCTTTAATGACATCGCCAATTGCGTAAATATTATCAACATTCGTTTTCAAATGCTCATCGACGATTACCTTTCCTCTATCATCAAGTTTTACACCTGCAGCATCAACATTTAATCCATCTGTATAAGGTTTTCTACCAACTGCGACTAAACAGTAATCGCCTTCAAAAACAACCTCTTCGCCTTTTTTGTTATCAGCCTTAACGATCACTTGATCGCCTTTTCTTTCAACCGATTTTACTTTATGCGATAAAGCAAATTTCATTTTTGACTTTTTCAAAACCTTGGTAAGCTCTTTAGAAAGTGCACCGTCCATACCAGGTATAATACGATCCATAAACTCAACAACAGTAACATCTGCACCAAGTCTCTTATAAACCTGTCCTAATTCCAATCCTATTACACCTCCACCAATAACAATCATATGTTTTGGCACTTCTTTAAGCTCTAAAGCTTCCGTAGAGGTAATAATACGTTCTTTATCCAGTTTTATAAACGGTAAGGTAGATGGTTTGGAACCTGTAGCTATTATAATATTCTTAGCTTCAATTTCTTCGGCTTTGCCATCATTCTTTTTGATATTTACATGAGTGGCATCTTTAAAACTACCTACACCTTCGTAAACGGTAATTTTATTTTTATCCATTAAGAATTCTATACCTTTTGTAGTTTGATCAACTACACCTTGCTTACGAGCAATCATTTTTTCCAAGTTCACTTTTACTTCACCAGGAATCTCTATACCATGCTCATCAAAATGTTTAATGGCATCTTCATAATGATGTGAAGAGTCTAACATCGCCTTAGAAGGAATACACCCAACATTTAAACACGTTCCGCCTAAAGTGGAATATTTTTCAATTATTGCAGTTTTCATTCCTAGTTGAGCACAACGTATTGCTGCGACATATCCTCCAGGTCCTGAGCCTATAATGGCTACATCATATTGATCCATAAAATTTTTTATTTTCTAATGTCATACAAAATTAATACTATTTTTAGTTTTAAAGGGGTATAGCCGTAGAATGCTTCACCTCTTTTATGGTAAATGAGCTTTGAGTACTTCCAATATGATTCATTGCCGTTAATTTATTGACCATGAAATGTCGGTACGCATCCATATCCTTTACATGAATTTTAAGCAAGTAATCATAATCCCCACTTAAATGATGGCATTCTACCACCTCTTGCAAACGCATTACCTGAGCTTCAAATTGTGCAATATTACCCTTAACATGCTGTACTAACTTCACATGGCAAAACACCGTAAAGTTCCTATCTACAATGGCTTTATCGACTAAAGCTACGTAACTTCTAATTGCTCCTGCACGCTCTAACCTTTTTATACGTTCATAAATAGCGGTCGTAGAAAGCCCTAACTTTAAAGCATACTCTTTAGTGGTCTTCTTACTATCTTCTTGTAATAACCCTAAGAGGCTATTATCTATTTTATCAAGTTTCATAACGAATATAATTCTGTTCAGTTGTTACAAAATACACAATTATAGAATATAGTTCTATTATTGGATTAATTATAGTTTTAAATTCTAATAAAATACTATCCTATTGATAATTTTACATTCAAAAAGTAATTTTACAGAAAACAACGACCCATGAGCCAAAAAAATAGCAACGACCTACAAGATTTACAATACTTTGGAGAGTATGGCGGAGTAAACCCTTCCATTTCAGATTCATCGACCTATACCTTTATATCAGCAAAAACTATGTTCGACACTTTTGAGGGAAATACAGAAGGCTGCTATTTATACAGCAGACATTCTTCACCTTCAAATTTATATTTAGGGGAAGCTCTAGCTGCTTTAGAAGGCACAGAAAGTGCAAATGTTACAGCGAGCGGCATGGGAGCCATTACGGCGGTAATTCTGCAAATTTGTAATACTGGCGACCATATTATAAGCAGTAGAACTATTTACGGTGGCACATACGCCTTTATGAAAAACTTCTTGATCAAATTCGGAATCAAAACGACCTTTCTAGATATTACCGACCTTGACGCTGTAGCAAATGCCATTACCCCAAATACTAAAATGATTTATTGCGAAAGTGTCAGTAATCCGCTTTTAGAGGTGGCAGATATCTCTGCCCTATCTCGTATTACAAAGAAAAACGAACTACCCTTAGTGGTCGACAATACATTTTCACCCTTAACGATTTCCCCTGCCAAATTAGGTGCCGACATAGTTATTCATAGCCTCACCAAATTTATAAACGGAACAAGCGATTGCGTTGCCGGTGTGGTTTGTGGAACAACGGAGTTTTGCCTAAGCCTAAAAGATGTAAATAACGGGGCGGGTATGTTATTGGGCAGTACTTTAGACAGTATGCGCGCAGCATCTATTTTAAAAAATATGCGAACACTCCATATTCGGATGAAGAAACACAGTGAAAATGCACAATTTTTAGCGGAGAATTTTGAAAAGGACGGATTACGAGTGGTTTACCCAGGGCTACCATCTCACCCAGGCCATTTGATCATGGGTGATCAGATGAATACGGAATATGGTTATGGAGGATTAATAACCATAGATGTAGGAAGCTTGGAGAATGCAAATGCGCTTATGGAATTGATGCAAGAAAGAAAACTAGGTTATTTAGCTGTTAGCCTTGGCTTTTACAAAACCTTGTTCAGTGCTCCCGGAAGCTCCACATCTTCTGAAATTCCTTTAGAAGAACAAGAGGAAATGGGATTAGGCAATGGGCTTATTAGATTTTCTATTGGTCTGGACGATGATATTAAAAGAACCTATGAGTTAATGAAAAAATGTCTTTTAGATCTTAATATTCTGGATATCACAAGCATAAAAGCATAATTTCTAATTTACAAGATGTGTTTGCACATCCGTTGCAGAAATCGTAATATTACGAAGTAACCAAACTACGTTTTAATGATTGACCAAAATACCAATGAGCATAGGGAGAATGAGCATATCGTTGACAATAAAGAACTGAGTATTTTTGCAGCTTTGGTTCCTGTAATAGCCCTAGTTGCCATGTTAGCATATAATGTTTACGTATTTGGCGACGACGCGCTCAGCGGATCAAATCAATTTATTTTATTAGTAGGCGGTGCCGTTGCGGCCATTGTAGGATTCATGAATAAAGTCTCTTACAAGCAAATGATCGCCGAAGTGGAAGAAAACATTAAATCTACCACAGGAGCCCTTCTTATACTTTTAATGGTAGGCGCTTTGGCTGGTACTTGGTTGGTAAGCGGTATAATACCTGCAATGATCTATTACGGGCTTCAAATATTAAATCCTACAATATTTTTAGCGGCATGTGTAATTATCTGTGCGATCATCTCGGTAGCAACAGGAAGCAGCTGGACCACTTCTGCCACTGTAGGTATTGCATTGATCGGTATTGGTGAAGCTTTGGGTATTTCGCTGGGAATGACTGCTGGCGCCGTATTATCCGGCGCATATTTTGGAGATAAGTTATCTCCTTTGAGCGATACAACAAACCTAGCACCTGCCATGGCGGGCGGTGAACTGTTCTCTCATATTAAATACATGCTATGGACAACCGTACCGACCATATCGGTAACCTTAATTGTATTTTTAATCATCGGATTTAGTTTAGACACTAGTGGTGAAGCCGATGTAGATGCTATTTTAGCCTCTATAGATTCTTCATTCGACATCAATGGTTGGCTATTTTTGGTACCCATTGCCGTAATTGCATTAATCGTTAAAAAAACTCCTCCATTGGCGGCGTTATTGATCGGAACGTTGTTAGCCGCAATATTTGCCTTAATTTTTCAACCCGAAATTGTTGCCGGGATTACAGGTGCATCAGAATTGAGTTTTGAATCGGGTTATCAGGGAATCTTAAAAGCGATTACGGTAAGCACTGATATCCCAACGGATAATAAAGCCTTAAGCGATTTATTCTCATCAAAAGGTATGACGGGTATGTTGGGCACCATCTGGCTTATAATTTGCGCTATGTTTTTTGGCGGAATTATGGATGGTATTGGAGCTTTGGCCAGAATTACTAAGTCATTATTGAGCATGGCTAAATCTACCTTCGGCTTGTTCTTTAGCACAGGTATTAGCTGTATCGTTTTAAACGGAACCGCATCCGATCAATACTTGGCAATTGTTGTACCCGGTAAAATGTTCTCAAAAGCTTTTAAAGACAGAGGCTTAGCTCCTGAAAATTTAAGCAGAACACTTGAGGATACCGGTACCGTAACTTCGGTATTGATACCTTACAACACTTGTGGTGCTTACCACAGTGGTGTTCTAGGTGTTGGCGTGGCAGAATATTTTGTTTATGCCATATTTAACTGGCTGAGCCCTATAATGACATTCATCTTTGCAGGCTTCAACATTAAGATAAAAAAATTGGCTACTGGTAAGGCTTAAAATAAAAAAGTTGACCTTATCAGCATAACCGCTTCTTAATTACCAATGTGATAATTTAAGGGTATAAATTTTACGTCATTCACACTAAAAACAAGTGAACTGCTACGCTATTCAAAATAGTTATTCTACTATTGAAAAATCTAATTTAGAAAGGCACTTTACCCTCTTACAAGTCTTAATTTTGCTTTATAATTAATTATAAAATAAAGACAAATTATGGCATTTGTAGGAAAGAAATTCCCAAACATTAGTGTTAACGCAATGAACGACATGGGCGATACTTTTAAACTTAATGTTTTAGAAGAAGCTCAAAAAAATAATAAAAAAGTGGTTCTTTTCTGGTACCCAAAAGATTTCACTTTTGTTTGCCCTACAGAGTTACATGCATTTCAAGCAGCTTTAGGCGAATTTGAAAAGAGAAATACGATTGTAATTGGTGCATCTTGCGATACTCCAGAAGTACACTTCGCATGGTTAAGCACAGATAAGGATAACGGTGGTATTGAAGGTGTTACTTACCCAATTTTAGCAGATAGCAACCGCAACTTATCTAGCGTTTTAGGAATATTGGATATCCAAAACGAAGTTTACGACGAAGAAACCGAAACTGTACAAGTTGAAGGTGACAACGTTACTTACAGAGCAACATACATTATTGATGAAGAAGGTGTTGTACAACACGAAAGCATAAACAATATGCCTTTAGGTAGAAATGTTGGTGAGTACTTACGTTTGGTAGATGCTTTAACGCATGTACAGGAAAAAGGTGAGGTTTGTCCTGCCAACTGGGAAGAAGGTAAAGAAGCAATGTCTGCAAATAGAGACGGTGTTGCAAGCTACCTTTCTGCTCACGCTAACTAATACTAATTTTTAATGAACATGAAGTTTAGAACTTCATGTTCATTTTATTAATCCTTAAATAACTAAGCTATGTTATTAGAATTAGAACAAGATAATTTACAGGAGATTATTGACAACAACCCTAATGTTGTAGTACAATATTCCGCTACATGGTGTGGCAACTGCAGAATCATGAAGCCAAAATTCAAAAAAGAAGCTTCACAGAACGAAAACATAACTTTCGTATTGGCAGATGCAGAAAAATTCCCTGAATCTAGAAAGCTGGCAGATGTAAGCAACTTACCTACGTTCGCTTCTTTTGAGTCAGGTAAATTAAAAAATCAGGTACAGACGAATAAGTATGACCTATTAAAAGATTTGATCGGTGAGATTACCCATAATTAAATTACTGACAGAGTTTATTGAAGAAAAAGATAGCGATTACGTTCTAGAGACTATTGAAACTTTAGAAGCGTTAACCGAGTTACCTTCCTTAAAAGATGAGGAATTAGATGTAATCGGCGAACTTATTTCAAACATGTACGGTGCCATTGAAGTTTCAAACAGCATACAAGAAGGCACCCCAAAAAAAGATGCTATGAATCAGTTTATGAAGCGTGTTTTAGGCTCCATAGACCAATAGAAGCTTTTAAAAAAGTTTAAAGTCCTTTCGTTTATGAAAGGACTTTTTTTTATCATATTCCCACCTGTTTCAACTTTATATTTTATAATTTCACAATCTCAATAATAAAAAGACAAAAGTTATGGCTTCGGTTACATTAAAAGGAAACGAAATACACACATTAGGAACTTTACCAGCCAATGGTGAAAAGGCTCCGGAATTTGAATTAACTAAGAATGACTTATCTACCGTTAAACTTTCTGATTACGAAGGTTCAAGAGTAGTTTTAAATATTTTTCCAAGTGTAGATACAGGCACTTGCGCACAATCTGTTCGTCAATTCAACCAAGAAGCTGCTGAATTGGACAACACTATTGTGCTTTGTGTTTCAAAAGATTTACCATTTGCTCAGGCAAGATTTTGTGGTGCAGAAGGCATCGAAAATGTAGAAATGCTTTCCGATTTTAAAGATGGTAATTTCGGTAAAGGATATAATGTAGCATTTTCTGATGGTCCTTTAGCTCCGTTATTATCTAGAGCAGTAGTAGTTGTTGATGAAAAAGGAAGTGTTCTATATTCTGAACAAGTTGCCGAAACTACAGAAGAGCCTAATTACAAAGCGGCATTAGAGGCATTGATGAACTAATAATAAAAAACTCATGCCCAAAGAATCTTTTTTGGTCAATCGTATTAAAAGTGTTGGTTTTGCTTTTAAAGGAGCCATACTTTTAATACGAACCGAAGCAAGTATTAAAATTCAGGTATTCATTGCTATTGTGATGACCGCCGCTGGTTTTTACTTTGATATTTCAAGCACAGAATGGATTCTTCAAATATTTGCAATAGCGCTTGTCTTGGGAATTGAAGGAATGAATACCGCTGTAGAAAAAATAGCAGATTATATTCAGCCCGAATTTGATTTGAAAATCGGTTTCATTAAAGATATTTCTGCAGGTGCAGTTATGCTGGTTTCCATCGCATCGACCATAATAGGTCTCATTATATATTTACCAAAGATATTTTAGGTAAGTTCATTGTTTCCCATAGCTCATCGTAAATTTGTAATTTAGCACCAGAATTAAGTTTTAATGGCAAAAAAGGCATCTAAATCAAAGCCAAAACCTACTAAAAAGCGCACACCGTTTAAATTATCCAAACAGAATAAAATTATTTTGGGTAGTTTGCTCATGCTATTTAGTATTGCGCTATTTTTCTCTTTTATATCGTTTTACTTTAACTGGCAAGACGATCAGAGCCTATTGTCTGAATTCAAGGACAGAAACGAACTTGCCAAAAACCTGCTTAACAAATTTGGCGCAAGCATTAGCCACTTTTTCATGTATAGAGGTTTTGGTGTTGCGTCGCTTATATTTCCATTTTTAGTGTGCTTAACCGGTATTTACCTTTTTCTTGGTCTACCATTAAAGGCTTTGCTAAAAAAATGGATATGGGGCTTACTTTTCGTTATTTGGATTTCTATAGCGTTAGGGTTCTTTGCAACCACTAGTCCGTTATTAGGCGGATTGGTAGGGTTTGAAATGAATGACTTTTTACAAGATTATGCTGGTAAGATCGGTGTATTACTATTATTGGTATTCGGACTCATTTTCATTTTAGTAAAATTGTTCGATGTTACTCCCGAAGGTATTTCATCATTCTTTAAATCAAGAAAAGAAGCTATTTCCACAGAATTCAAAGCAAACCAAGAACGCAAAGCGAACAAGAAGAAAGAACAAGAAGATATTTTATCAACCTCCTTAGAGGAAGAAGCTCCGGTGGTGGTTGATACCTATACACATAAAACAGAGATTCCTCATTTGGAAAAAGAGGAGAAAGCAAAAGATTTTGAAGTCACCGTACCAGAGCCTGAGCCGGAAGAAACCTTGGCTATGGAGGTTGAACAAGTTATAGAAGAACCAGAAGAAGTAGATGTTCTTGCCAACAAATTAGTAGACGATTTTGGTGAGTTTGACCCTACCCTAGAGCTGGGCAACTATAAATTTCCTCACATAGATCTTCTGGACCAACATGGCACCACTGGTGGTATTACCATTAATCAAGAAGAATTAGAGGAAAACAAGAATAGAATTGTAGAAACGCTTAAAAACTACAAGATTGGTATTGCTCAAATTAAGGCAACCATTGGCCCTACGGTAACCCTTTATGAAATAGTACCCGAAGCTGGGGTTAGAATAAGCAAAATTAAAAATCTTGAGGATGACATTGCGTTATCATTGGCAGCCTTAGGTATACGTATAATTGCACCTATTCCAGGAAAAGGTACTATAGGTATAGAAGTACCAAATAAAAATTCTACCATAGTTTCTATGCGTTCCGTAATTGCTTCGAGCAAGTTTCAGAAAGCCGAAATGGAATTGCCAATTGCATTTGGAAAGACCATTAGCAACGAAACTTTTGTAGTGGATTTGGCAAAAATGCCACACTTGTTAATGGCAGGTGCAACAGGCCAAGGTAAGTCCGTAGGTTTAAATGCCGTATTGACTTCGTTATTATACAAAAGGCATCCTGCAGAGGTTAAATTCATCTTAGTAGATCCAAAGAAAGTTGAACTTACGCTTTATAATAAAATAGAACGCCATTTCTTGGCTAAACTTCCAGATTCGGAAGAAGCCATTATTACCGACAATACTAAGGTTATCCACACATTGAATTCCCTTTGTATAGAAATGGACAACAGGTACGAACTATTGAAATTGGCGATGGTTCGTAACTTAAAGGAATATAATACCAAGTTTAAGGCTAGAAAACTGAATCCGAATGACGGTCATAAATTCTTGCCGTATATCGTACTGGTCATAGATGAGTTTGCCGATTTGATCATGACCGCCGGTAAAGAAGTTGAAACACCAGTAGCAAGGTTAGCACAATTGGCAAGGGCGATTGGTATACATTTGATCATTGCAACGCAAAGACCATCGGTAAACGTAATTACAGGTATTATAAAAGCTAACTTCCCTGCGAGGTTGGCGTTTAGGGTAACTTCTAAAATAGATTCTAGAACTATTCTTGATACCGCCGGTGCAGACCAGTTGATCGGTAGAGGTGACATGTTGTTTACACAAGGTAATGATGTCACCCGTATTCAATGTGCTTTTGTAGATACACCAGAAGTTGCCAAAATAGTTGAATTCATTGGTAGTCAGAGAGCTTACCCAGATGCTCATGAACTGCCCGAGTATGTTGGCGAGGATTCTGGCACGAGTCTTGATAATAACGTGTCTGAAAGGGATTCTAAGTTCCGTGAAGCTGCTGAAGTTATTGTAATTGCACAACAAGGTTCAGCTTCTTTAATTCAACGTAAATTAAAGTTAGGCTATAACAGAGCCGGTAGAATTATTGATCAATTAGAAGCAGCAGGAATTGTAGGTCCGTTTGAAGGTAGTAAAGCCAGACAAGTATATGTAGCTGACATGGTTGCCCTTCAACAAATATTGGATAATGAATAATATTATAAAAGAAATGAAGAAAATTATTATTGTATTAACGGTTATGTTATCTGCAGCATTTGTAAATGCACAGGGGTCGGACAAGGCAAAAGGTTTGCTTGATGAAGTGTACAACAAAGTACAGAGTTATGACAATATTTTTGTAGACTTTAAATTCGATTTAAAGAATGCAGAAGCAGGTATTAATCAAGAAACTAGAGGCGATGTAACGCTTGCAGGTAACAAGTACATGTTCAATTATTTAGGTTCTCAACAAATTTTTGACGGTAATAAAGTGTACACCATTGTACCAGAAAATGAAGAAGTAACCATAGAAGATAAGTCAGACGACGAAAACGCCATGACCCCTTCTAAAATGTTGACTTTTTATAAAGAAGGTCACAACTATGCATGGGATATTTTACAGAACGTACAAGGTAGAAAAATACAATATGTAAAATTGACCCCAATTGATTCAGATACCGAAATCAAATCTAGATTACTGGGTATCGACATGGGCACTAAGCATATTTACAAATTAATTGAGACCGGAAAAAACGGTACTAAGACAACCATCACTGTTAATTCTTTTAAAACAGATCAAGATTTGTCCAAAACCTTATTTACTTTTGACGAAGCTAAATATAAAGATGAAGGCTATTTCATTATAAGAAACTAGAACTATTGAGAATACTAGACCGATATATCCTATCAAGGTTCGTCTTTAATTTTGTCAGTTCGTTTGTAATATTGATGTTCATCTTCATATTTCAAACGATTTGGCTTTTTATTGATGATCTTGCCGGTAAAGGTCTTGATATTGTAATTATAGGTAAGTTTCTATTTTACCTAATGCCCGATCTTACCGAAAAGGTATTACCGCTTACAGTACTTTTATCATCCATACTTACTTTTGGATCTATTGCAGAGAATTATGAATTCGCTGCCATGAAAGCCTCCGGTATTTCACTTCAGCGATCCATGCTCAGTTTGATCATATTCGTTACTATTTTGGGTGGAGTCACTTTTTTCTTTGCCAATAACGTAATACCCTTGTCTCAGCGAAAAATTTACAACCTTCGTAGAAATATTGCCAAGGTTAAACCTGCTGCCGTGGTTGCCGAAGGAGTTTTCAGCGATTTTGAAGGAATGAACATTAAGGTCGATGAAAAATATGGTGAAAATGACCGCTTTCTTAAGAACGTAATCATTCACACAAAATCTGCAAATAACATCAATACTAGGGTCATCAAATCTAAGACCGGTGAGTTGATCAGTAGTGAGGATTCTGACATTATACAGTTGGTTTTAAAGGATGGGCACTTGTATGAAGACGTACAAACAAAAAGTAGCAATACTAAAATGAAGTTTCCTTTTGCGCAGGCAGATTTTGATACTTACACTATGAATATCGAGATTCCTGAAATTAACAACGATGAGCTTGAGGAAGAAAGGGATATCAGTACAGATAAAATGAAGAACATTTCTCGTCTTACAAAGGATATAGATTCTTTACGTGGCGATAATTTTAGAATTGTTAGAGCATTCTCAAAAAATATAGAAGGTAGAACGGGTATGTTTTCTCCTTTAGTGCAAAAAAACAAAGATTCTACCAAATCTGACATGGTTAGAAAAAAGGACTCTATAATAGAAACCAAGGCCGCAGAAGCACTAAAGAATACCGCGCTACAAGATTCTATTACCGATAATTTTTTAGTAATGTTCCCAGATTGGCAACAGATACAAATATTAAGCAGTGCCAAAAATGCAACGAGCAGTATTCTAGGAACCGTTAGCGGAAAAAAAGAAGAACTACAGAAGCGATACAAAATTTACAACATGCATATTTTGTCTTTGCACAACAAATATGCATTGGCATTTTCTTGTATCATATTATTCTTTGTCGGGGCACCACTTGGGGCAATTATAAGAAAAGGAGGCTTAGGTTTACCTATGGTAATTGCCATTGTCCTCTTCCTAATTTATTATTTCATTGGTGTATTCGCCGGAAATTATGCTAAAGAAGGCAACATACACCCAATGTTAGGTGCTTGGCTTTCAACATTGATTATGTTACCATTAGGTGTTTACCTCACAAAAAGAGCTACCGAAGATAAAGGAATGATGGATTTTGGTTTCATAGCCGATTTCTTCAAAAAGATATTCAAGAAAAAAGACAAATCTGATTCTTAACCATGACAGATCTTAACAAGATTAAATTGAACACTATAGAAGAAGCGATTGCCGATATTCGTTCAGGAAAGGTAATTATCGTTGTAGATGATGAAAATCGTGAAAATGAAGGTGATTTTTTAGCTGCGGCTGAATTGGCCACTCCTGAAACGGTCAATTTCATGGCTACACATGGTAGAGGTCTAATTTGCGCCCCTCTTACCGAAGGTAGATGTAAAGATTTAGGGCTTCATATGATGGTAAGCACCAATACTGACCCTTTGGAAACTGCGTTTACGGTTTCCGTTGATTTACGTGGAAAAGGAGTAACCACAGGTATTTCTGCCAGTGATCGCTCTAAAACAGTTATTGCTCTGACCGAACCAGGCACCAAGCCACATGATTTGGCTAGACCGGGACACATTTTTCCATTGGTTGCTAAAGAAGGCGGTGTATTAAGAAGAACCGGACATACAGAAGCCGCCATTGATTTTGCTCGTTTAGCGGGATTAAAACCTGCAGGAATTATCGTAGAGATAATGAATGAAGATGGAACTATGGCACGTTTACCCCAATTGGTAGAAGTAGCCAAAAAATTTGACTTGAAAATAGTTTCCATTGAAGACCTGGTTGCTTATAGAATGGAGCACGACAGTCTAATCAATAAAGAAACCGATTTTAATATCACCACTCGCTTTGGCGAGTTTCGACTAAGAGCTTACAAGCAAACGACTAACAACCATGTTCATATCGCCCTTACAAAAGGCACGTGGTCATCAGAGGAGAAGATATTAACAAGAATTAATTCTACACTGATCAATAACGACATATTGGGTACCTTGACCCACAATCCCGATGAGCAATTGGAAGATATGTTCAAGAAAATCAATGAAGAAGGTAAAGGAGCCATAGTCTTTATTAATCAAGATTCAGAATCCTTGAATTTACTTTCAAGATTGAAGGAATTAAAAGAACTGCAAAAACAAGGTGTACACAAAGCTCCGAAAATTGAAATGGATAATAGGGATTTTGGAATAGGAGCACAAATTTTGCATGACCTTGGTATTCACAAAATGAGACTTATGACCAACAGTACCCAAGCAAAGCGCGTAGGTATAGTAGGTTATGGTTTAGAAATTATAGAATACGTATCGTACTAAAGCACTAGGCGAATCTTGCCAGAACTTCTTTCATGGTGGCTGCACGTTCAGCTACCTGTTCATCCGTCCAACTCAATTTAATGAGGCAAGATATGGTTCTACCGATCCAGGCATCCGATTTTGAGAAGTCGGTCTTGGTATAATCTGGCAATTGATTTAAAACTTCTTGAGGCAACTTTCCTAAAGACTTTTTCTGGATTAAATGCTCCCATTTTTTATAGTAATGCCAATTGTTATCGAACCAATAAAAACAAGCATCAATACCAGCTTCACCTAATGCTGTATGCGCTTTTTTAGCTATTGCTGTAGACCGTAAGAAAAATGAAATAAAAGAATAATTTTCCACTCCGCCATTGGGCACCCTTCTAAATTCAATATTAGGTAATGTTTCCAATTCTTTTCGAATAACACCGTAATGCTTTTGTTGAATATCCAAAAAATCATCTAAACGCTCTATCTGTGCGCAACCTACAGCGGCATTCAATTCTGAAATTCTGAAATTATAACCTAAAAACGGATGTGTTTCCGCTCCTCTATTATTTCCCACATGGTCATGACCGTGATCGGAGTAATGATCTGCGTTGGTTTTATATGCTTCATTATTGGTTATAAGCGCACCACCCTCACCACAGGTAATGGTTTTTACATAATCAAAAGAAAAACAACCTAAATCACCGTAACTTCCCAAAGGTTTACCCTCAAAACTACCTCCTATTGCTTGGCAAGCATCTTCCAATAATAATAGATCATGCTTATCACAAATAGCTTTAAGCGCACTTAAATCTGCCATAGAGCCACACATATGTACCGGCATAACAACTTTGGTCTTATCGGTAATAGCGTTCTCAACAGCAACGGGATCAAGAGTCAATGTATCATCAACATCAACCAAAATAGGAATGGCACCAATAGCTAAAATAGATTCAAAACTTGCTACGAACGTAAAGGTCGGCATAATCACTTCATCTCCTGCCCCGATGCCCGCACTGGCAAGCGCAATGGTTAAAGCCGCCGTACCACTACTGACCAATTGCGCATATTTTGACTCCATTCGTTTGGTCAAAGCCGCCTCCAGTTCCAATGCCTTCCAGTGGTTGTTACGCTTACCGTCAAAACCGTAACGCATTAATACACCTGAATCTAAAACATCTTGAACTTGACTTTTCTCTTTCTCTCCGAACAACTCAAAACCTGGCATGCTATCTATTTTTTATTCTACTACAAATCTTGCTTAAATTATTGGTAAAAACAAAGTTTAGCCCTTGTATCATTATTTGTAAAAAAGATGCTCGCTATAAGTTTATATCGTTGAAACCTTTATACCCAAAAGAAATCATTTGTTGAAATCCTGCTTCTATAGTTTTTACGGGCAGCTTACAGGTATTGTTTTGACATACATAGATAAAGGTTTCACCATTAACAAAGCGATCTTTAAACAAAGAAATATCACTTTCTTCAGGGCTACCTACAAGTATAGAATTCGCAATAAAAGTTTTGTTCATTTCTTTCAATGATTGTTCTGCATGCTCACCAACTACTACAACTTCATAAAAAGGATATGCTTGTTGCAATAATAAAGTGCCCCAAGCCCCATAACTAACAGCATGGTTTTCAAAATCTGTTATGACTAACGAGCCCATGGTTTCTGCTTTGTTCAAAAATTCGGTATTATATTCTAAATGTCCAATTTTTAAAAAATTCTGTGCCATAATTGCGTTGGCAGAAGGCACCACTCCATCTGAAGTATTAACTATACTAGGAACCAATTCGTTCGGTACATTGTAATAGTATAATGCAGAACTACTTTGGTATTTTATATCGGCTTTTAGCATCAGCTCTTTAGAAATATCTAAATATTTGGTTTGCGTGGTCACTTCATACAAAGAGAACGCACTTTTTGCTAAAAAGGCATAATCTTCTAAAAACACCTCTCGTTGCTTGCTATCTTTTGTATAAGAATGCACTAACTCTCCATTTGTGTAATTGTATTCGGTAAGATAATTGAACACAGAAATTGCTTCGTTCAAATATGTAACATCACCAAAAGCTTTATATGCCTCTAAATAGCCATCTATCAACAACGCATTCCAAGAAGTCAACACCTTGTAATCTTTTTTAGGTTTGGTCCTCTTTTGTCGGGCTTGGTATAAAGTTAATTTCCATTGGGCAATTTTTTCGTTTAGTTGTGCTTCATCCAAAGAATTATTCTTTAGAAATTCAGCTTTTGAAACTGTGTTGTTCAGTACATAATTCTCAGCTTCCCAAACTTCAGCATCTTGTATATTATAGTATTTGGCAAAGAGATCAAAATCATCATTTAACAATGCTTGTAGTTCTGCTTTCTTCCAAATGTAATACAGTCCCTCATCCCCATTGGTATCTGCATCCATTGCGCTAAAATACCCTCCTTTTTCATTGCGCATTTCGCTTTGTAAAAATGAATAAGTCTCTGCTACGGCAACCTTATAATCTTGGTTATCCGTAAGCTTATATGCTTTTGACAGCAAATTGATCAACTGTGCATTATCATATAGCATTTTTTCAAAATGAGGGACTTTCCATGTTCCATCGGTACTGTATCTAAAGAAGCCACCATCTATATGGTCATAAATTCCTCCATGCACTACCTTGTTCAAGGTATTCAATACATGGTTTTTAGCATCGGCATCTTGCTGTAATACGGCATAATCTAACAACATAATTAAGTTGGTAGGCAAAATAAACTTCTGCTCCCCTTGGTTTCCTCCCCATTCTTTATCCCATAATTTTTTCCATTCTAAAATACCGTTCTCAATACTATTTTGAGATATCGCATTTGCCAATTGCTTGGTGGGCTGATCGTAAACTTCTTGCACTCCTTCCGCCAACATAGTGGCATATTCTATCATTTTTTCTGGATTCTTCTCATATTCAGAACTGAATTTTGTTAGTATGTTTTTCCAGTCTTCTTTCTCATAGTAAGTACCCAAAAAAACCGGACTCCCATTGGGCATAATAATGGCGTTCATAGGCCATCCGCCGGTACCGTTCACCAATTGCAAAGCAGTTTGGTATACCATATCTAGATCTGGTCTTTCTTCTCGATCTACTTTAATACTAACAAACTTATCGTTCATCAATTTGGCAACCTCTACATCTTCAAAAGATTCCTCTTCCATAACATGACACCAATGACACGTAGAATACCCAACACTTAAAACCACTAACTTATTCTCGTCGGCAGCTTTTTTAAAAGCGGTATCTGACCACGGTTTCCAATCTACAGGATTATGAGCATGTTGTAATAAATATGGACTGGTTTCATTAATCAGTTCATTGGTGAATTGATGCTCTTCAGTCCCAGTTCCTATATCAGTGTTTTTGTTTTGATTTTTACAAGAGCTTATAAAAAACAGTAGTAGCAATAAATAAAATAGCTTATCAACATTCATAAATACAGAAATAGAAAATGAGTTTTTCAAAGATAAATTTTATTTTCCCCAATTGCTTTGTGAATTTAAGATCCGCCTTTGATTACAACTTATTCATAGAACTAAAATTCATATAACCTAAAAATAGCTCAATATGGTTTTAGCAAAAATAGACTCAAAATATAATCAGATATAGAGTAATTTTACCGATTATAATATACCAAACTGCAACCTTTTAGGTTATAGTAGCAATTAAAGGAAAGGTAAGATTTATGTTCAATAAAAAGTATACGGTTTTAGGTGAGACAATAGCAAAAGGTAAAGGCGCCCAGTTAAATCTAGATATCGCCAAACTACACACAAGAACAAAGATTGAGGTTCCTGTAATAGTGCAGCGTGGTAAAAAAGATGGCCCTACTTTATTGATTACAGGAGGTATTCATGGCAATGAAATCAATGGCGTTGAAATAGTACGGCAAATAGTCTCAAAGAAATTCAACCGTCCGGATTGCGGCATGGTCATTTGTATTCCTGTAGTGAACATTTTTGGATTTCTCAACCAAACCAGACAGTTTCCAGATGGCAGGGATTTAAACAGGGTTTTTCCAGGAAGCTTACGAGGTTCATTGGCAAGTAGATTCGCGCATCACTTGGTAAAAGATATCGCCCCGGTCATAGATTACTGTATTGACTACCATACGGGTGGTGACAGCCGGTTTAACGCCCCCCAAATTAGAATTGACCGAGATGATGTTGACGGATTGGCATTGGCGAAGGTCTTTGGTGCGGAATTCATTGTAAAATCCGCAGGAAGAGAAAAATCGTTCCGAGAAACACTTCATCAATTGAATAAAAAAGTATTGCTGTACGAAGGCGGAAAATCGCTTCAAATTGACCATAAAATAACAAATACAGGTGTTGTTGGAGCACTACGCTTAATGCATCATTTGGGTATTCGCAATTTTGAAAAAGAATTAGCTGAATATGCACTTAAAGAAACAGTGCCCAAATTGGTACATTCCTCTAAATGGATCAGGGCAAAACATTCTGGTATGTTTCATCCAAACATAAAAGTTGGGCAAGCCGTTGAAAAAGGTGACGAAATTGGAAGTATCTCCGGTCCGTTCGGGTATTTTGAAAAAAAGATTAAAACCAAAGAAAGTGGTTATATTATTTGCATCAATGAATCACCAATTGTCAACCAAGGCGATGCTATTTTCCACATTGCCCATGATGTTGAGTAGCTAAAAAACAGCGTAGCAAATCAACTCCAAAAGTTAAAGATCATCTACAATTAAAAACAGCTACCTTACTGATTACAGGATCATTACACCTTCAACAAAAAGACAGTCAAATAGATTTTTAGATCTATCTAAAAATCAATAGTTGCAATGCTTTGCACCTAATGGATACCCAATTAAGAACATATGTAATGATCAAATATTTAAAAAAGTGGTTAAAGCAGGCTATTTTTCCTATTACCAACATTTTACACTTTTTAAAACACTGAAACCATACAGACCAAATGACATAATTTAAAGTTAAAGATCTCATGAAGTTGAAAACCAGTAGAACATTGATTACATTAGTGTTACGGGTATTACAAAACCACAATTTGCATGACCGAGATCGAAAAAACGCTACATAATAAAAGGGTACGACCCACTGCCATGCGCATACTTATTTACAAGTACATGGCCGGCAAGAATTCTGCGGTTGCCCTAACCGATATTGAAAACGCTTTTGACAAAGCAGAGCGCACAACATTATATCGCACTTTAAAAACATTTGAAGAAAAAGGACTCGTACATCAAATTGATGATGGCACCAATGTCTCTAAATTTGCTTTATGTGAACCTGGCTGTAATTGCGAAATCGATCAGGATCTCCACTTACATTTTCATTGTGGCAATTGTGACAAAACCGTTTGTTTGACCGAGCATAAAATACCGCATATAAATCTACCCCAAGGCTATATTGCCGAAGACGCCAATTTGGTCATTAAGGGCATATGCGAATCATGCAGTCAACATTAAAATGCACTTCTGTTGCACGGTTCTTTTATCCACCTTTGTGGTATGATGAAAAAGAACCTAGCAAAACAAAAAGCCTCCCCTCAACCCCAAGGTTCGTGTGCACATTGCTGCGGAAATGACGAAACCACGAAAGCCACCGAAAAAACAACCAATTACAGCATATACTTACCGGCAATCATCAGCTTTACAATGCTGATTATTGGTTTAACCCTAGACTATTTTAAGGTTTTACCATTTTTTAAAAATTACATACGATTAGCCTGGTATATTGCAGCATACCTTCCTGTGGGTTTACCGGTCTTAAAAGAAGGTTGGCAAAGTATTAAAAAAGGAAATTTTTTCACCGAATTTTTCTTAATGGGCATTGCCACAATTGGTGCCTTTGCCATTGGTGAATATCCTGAAGGTGTTGCCGTAATGGTGTTCTACGGTGTGGGTGAACTATTTCAAGGTGCGGCTGTAAAACGCGCTAGAGGCAACATTAAAGCTTTACTTGATCTACGACCGGATCACGCCTTGGTTTTCCGTGATCATAGCTATATTCCAGTGGCTCCGGAGCAAGTAGAGATTGGAGAAAAAATACAAGTTAGAGCCGGAGAAAAAGTTCCTCTTGATGGAGCGTTGATTTCAGAAAAAGGCTCGTTCAACACAGCTGCACTTACAGGTGAAAGCAAACCGATATCCCTAAAAAAAGGAGATCCTATTTATGCAGGAAGCATAAATACATCCGGTGTCATTGAAATCACTACCACCAAAGAATTTAAGGATAGTTCCATTGCCCGCATTCTAGATATGGTACAAAATGCAACGGCAAGAAAATCAAAAACAGAATTGTTCATTCGAAAATTTGCAAAAGTTTACACCCCCATAGTCACATACCTTGCCATTGCACTGACCTTTCTACCCTACTTTTTTGTAGAAAACTATGTGTTTCAAGATTGGCTGTACAGAGCTTTGATATTCCTTGTAATCTCTTGCCCGTGTGCGTTGGTGATTTCCATTCCCTTAGGGTATTTTGGCGGATTAGGTGCTGCATCTAGAAATGGAATACTGTTTAAAGGAGCTTCTTTTTTAGACACCATGACCAAAGTAAATACGGTCGCCCTAGACAAAACAGGTACATTGACAAAAGGGGTTTTCAAAATCAAGGATCTTATTATAGATCAACACTTTACAGAAAGTGAATTCATGAGCTACTTGACCGCCATAGAAGCACAGTCTACACACCCCATAGCAAAAGCCATTTTAGCACATGCTACTGATAAAAGAGCGTACAGCGCCACCGAAGTTCAGGAAATAGCAGGCAAAGGATTAAATGGAAAAGTAAATGAAAAAACCGTTTTAGCAGGGAACAAAAGTTTAATGAACTCAAATCAAATAAAAGTTCCTACCGAGATAGATTCTATACTAGAGTCCGTAGTAATGCTAGCTATCGATGGAAAATTTGCCGGTTATGTTACCATTGCCGATGAATTAAAAGAAGACGCCTTAACAGCTATTTCAAATATGCGTAAAGCGGGAGTTAAAAAGATTATCATGCTTTCTGGTGACAAAGACTCCATCACCCAAAAGGTAGCTAAAGAATTAGGGTTGGATTGGGCAAAAGGCGGATTACTACCAGAAGAAAAACTTGAAAAAGTAGAGCAATTAAAGAAACAACCCGATAACAAAATCGCGTTTGTAGGTGATGGTATTAACGATGCGCCCGTACTTGCTACTAGTGACGTTGGCATAGCAATGGGCGGATTAGGGAGTGATGTAGCTATTGAAACAGCGGATATTATTATACAAAACGACCAGCCTACAAAAATTGCCACGGCAATTAAAATAGGTAATTCTACCCGTAAAATCATATGGCAGAACATTATATTGGCTTTTGGCATAAAACTTATTGTTCTAGCTATGGGTGCCGGTGGCTTGGCAACCATGTGGGAAGCCGTTTTTGCCGATGTAGGCGTTGCACTTTTAGCAATATTAAATGCGGTTAGACTTCAAAAAATGCAGTGGGATTAAAAGGCAACTCGAGCGCAGTCGAGAACTTGTAAGTCAGAAAAATTAGTAGCAATCCGTTTTCAACTGCTCGCCCTGCTCGAAAGCTTCAAAAGAGATGGCATCGTTGTCTTCCAACAATTTTTCAATTACATCAAGCACATCATGCTGCATGGCCAAAGAACCACAAAGCATAATCGTGCCACCTTGAGCTATGGTTTTAAGAATCAATTCTTTTTCATCGGCAACAGCATCTTGTATATATTGTCTTTCACCCTCTCGTGAATACGTGGAAAAAAGTTTGAACTCACCCGCTCTCGCAACTTTATTTTCCAAAATATCGTTATAGATTGCCTGAGAAGCGGCTGTACGACCTCCCCAAAACAAGGAGATATTCTGAGACATGTTTTCCGAGATCATTCCTAAGAACGGAGCTATGCCGGTGCCATTGGAGATAAAAACTGTATTATTGGCTTTTTTAGGAAAATGAAACTCCTCATTTATATCAATAGCTGCATGTATACTTTGCCCTACTTTTAATCCGAAGAGAAAATTAGAGCCCCTTCCTAATTCATGCTTTTTAATACTCAGCAATATATCACCACCTATACGGGCAATGGAATATTGACGAACCAAATCATCATTATTAGGAAAAACAGCCAACAGATCACCAGAAACAAATTCGATGGAAGATTGCGGACGCAAACGCAGTAAGAACGTGTCATCGACATTCAACTTCGTTCGTTCCACTACTTCAAATTCGACTTTCTTATATTTCTTTTTCTTGACAAGCGGTCGCTCTACCGGTATGGTAAAACCTACTTTGTTCGAGAATTGAATCATCCAAAGTTCAAAAGACTCAAAATTTGCCTGGTTAATTTTAAATAACGGCAATTGTCTCTTAAAACTTTTTGAAGCATTGATCTGGCGGTCTACCTCTATGGCATACTTACAATAATCAGGGTAGTCCAATGAACCAAATCCAACTACTGAAAAATCTATGGTATTCGGTGGTTCTACCGTTGAAAATTTTGACGGGAATTTACGGGCATTCGTAGGCGGCTCGCCCTCACCATAGGTCGATGTAAAAACGATAATGTTTTTTGCTTTTAAAAAAGTGGTGTATTTGTTCAGCTCCGTTAAATAGACCTTCTTACCTACTTGTGTTAACCCATTATAAAATCGCTGTGCAAAATCGAATGCCGTACCACTTTCAGAACCGACTAAAATTATATATTCACATTCATCCTTATCGGGCATTTGAGCAATACCTTTTGCTTTCTTTCTTCGCTTTACGGTCATTACAAAGCCAGAATACATAAAGAATAAAATAGATACACTGGCGAATAGCAAAATGATGGACCAAATAACGTTGCCCTCACCAGTATGTAGCACTAAACTTAAGCGAGAAGCTAAGGTTACAAACGGGTAATCACCACTGCTAACAATTTCACCAGTTTGTTGATTTACCTCCACTTCCCTATCCTGCAAGGCAATGAGATAGTATTCTTCTAGATCGTCTGAAAAAGGAAATTCTACCTGGCGTATATCTGCCAAGGTAGTTTCCTTAAAAAACGGAATATCTGTAATGTTTTCGTATTTCTGGGCTGAATTGCTTACCGGTACCACAACCTGATCAACCGTTGTTTCCGGCAATAAATTAAATTTTTCCGCAGATAAATATACCCCGGTAAATGCAAGAATTACAATCGGTATAAAGAACCATCTACTTAACACGACGTGGTACTTCAGTTCAAAGTAATCTTTCTGGACTTTTGTAAATAATTTCAAAAATCCGCCTTGGCGCTTAGCTAATAAAACCAATCCGGTAACAGCAATAATCAATAATAGTAATGAAATTAGACCAACAAAGAACCTACCTATACTTTTTAAGAAAAGTGAACGGTGTAGATTGGTAGCAAACGTGTATATATAAGGTCGTTCTTCTACTTCACCAAGCTGCTCAGCCGTAACGGGATCAATAAATACATCTAATGTTTCCATCTCCATGGTCAATACAGATGCTTTTACAAAGCCAGAAGATTCCACTTCTAGCTCCAAGACCTCATCATATGTATTTTTTAATGCATCTATAGTAGTTGCCAAAGGCACTTCCTCAAGATTTGCCACCGCATATCCTTTTGTTTGATGTGAAATTGGTTCTATGGCGAGAATAACACCCGTAATAGAAGCCACCACCAAAAATAGAGATGAAATTAAAGCAAGTGTAAGATGGCTATAACGCCAAATGGAAATGGTCATAAGTAGGAATGTAGTTTTGTAGCCGGATATAATTTAAAAAATTCCAGAATGACCATTAAAGACCATTCTGGAAATGTGATTGTAAAAAATAATTCAAAATAAATACTTGGAGCGCAGTCAAAATGTTTTATGAGCAAACAACATTATAATTCTTGACTGCACCCAATATATCATTCATCTATTAAAAGACCATTACTGAGGTAGCATACGTACGTACCTAATAAATCCTTTCCCTTCTACCTTTGTTTTCAAGTTTTCGGTAGTTAAAGGAAATTGTATATCGTCTGCATAATACCCTTGATCCTCAACAGAAGTTTCAAAACGAAGGTTAAACCCTTGGTCTATTTTATCATTTGGAATCTGTAGCACGTTTAATGCTCGTTCTCCACCACTAATGGTTTCACCAGAAATAGCATCAATATTTGGGCGGTGTTTTCCGTAAAATTTCCACCACTCGGTAATTTCACTATACCATTCGCTGTCTTTACCTTGTACGTACAAAGTCTCTACATATTCATTATTGTCATCTACGATAGATACTATTAAGTAAGCACCTTCACCAGAATAATTGGTTAATTGAATAAGGCACTTTACCGCTGTTCTATCTACTACTGTAAATGCCGATAACAATGCCCCGACCAAAACTACTGCCGGTATAAGTTTTAAAAATCTTTTCATTTCTATAATCAATTATGCTTTTTATTGCTTTAAAAAGTTTAACGAGGTATTTCCTTTTTGCAACATCTCATTTTCACTTGCCAAATCGTAAACGGTTTCTTCAAAATCGGTCTTACTATTAGCATCAGCCCCTTTAGCGATCAAAAATTTAAGAAGTTTATCATTTTCCGCTTTCATTGCCGCAACATGTAAAGCAGTCATACCATCATCATTTTTAGCATTTACGTCGATATTAAAGTCAGCTACTTTTTTCATTAATTGTAGGTCGTTCTTTTTAGCTGCCACGTGGTATAAGGTATTTCCTTCCCCTTGAACCGTATTGAATTTTAGACCTTTTGCTTTCAACAAAGCGAGTTTAGCATCAAAAGCCTTCGCATTTCTCTTATTATAAGAATCCGCTAAAAAGTAAGCAGCCGTATTACCAGCGGCATCTGTAGCATTGATATCTGCACCTTTTTCAATTAAAAATGAAACTACATCAGCTTTATTACCGTGAGCAGCAAGCATTAATGCCGTTTCACCATCTTTATTTGCGGTATTGATATCCCTTACATCTTTAGCGAACAATTGAACCACCTTTAAATCGTTTCTTGCCGCAGCATTCAAGAACGGAGTATTACCCTCGGCATCTGCTTGGTTAACATCTGCACCAGCATTTAAGAAGAGTTCAAAAATGGCAACATCTTTATTTCCAGAAGCCAAACGGTGTAATGGAGTGCTACCGCTAGTCGCAACAATATTAGGTTCCAATCCTAGACCTTTTAAATAGGTATAGACAGGTAGACCGTTACTAAAACCACGCCCGCCTTGAGATGCGAACATAAAAGCATTACCGCCATTGTTGTTCAATGTTTTATAATCTACCCCTTTAGCAACCAATAATTTTAGAAAATCTATATTTCCTTTTTTAGAAGCGTAATTAAAGATGCCGTTACCGTCTTCATCTTTACTATTTAGGGCAAAGCCCTTATCTAAAAAGAACTGTAAATCGCCTTCAGTTTTAAGAGATGGCGCCGCTAACAATAAAAGGTTGGCACCGTGTTCATTTTTTTCTTCGATCAAATTAACACCCTTAGCCTCAAAAGCATTATAGATCTCAGGATTTGTAAGTCCCGCATTTGCACCAAAAGCAAGTGGTGTAAATCTGTGACTATCCAAAGCTGTTACCGAAGCCCCTTGATCCAAAAGGTATTGTACCAATTCGGCATCACCGGCATAAGCCGCCCAATGTAAATAAATACGACTATCATGGGTTTTCTTATCTACTTCGTTACCATCTAGCGATAATAAATATTTAACTACCTCGGTATCAGATTTACTGGTAATTGCCAATGTAGTAGCATCAAAAGAGTTGCTATCCTTAATAACAGGATCATTACCCTCTGCTATTTTTTGCTTAACAGTGGCAACACTAGGGTTGCTTTTCCAGAATTTACGATCTAAAAGTTCATTTTTCTGCTGAGCTATACCAGTGAAGCTTACAAACAACAGAGCGGTTAGGGCTATTTGTTTAACGGTTTTCATGTTCTTATTTTTTAACGAATGATTCAATTACTTCTTCAATTTCCTCTTCTTGATCATATTCATCATCAAAAAGATATTTATACAACACTTTATTATCTACTTTTTCTTCTAGGGTAAGGTTTTGGTTTCTTCCATAAACATCGTCCCACTTGGTACGTACCATTGCCCATTTATCTCCATTGGATTTCCACCATGCTGCCGCAGCGGCACATCTACTATCATCTACCTTTACATATGTGTTATATCCTTTCTCCTGTGCAAGAATTATATCTTCTTTACCAGCTTCACGAATTACCTTTTTGTTATCTTGGTCGTGCAACCAACCGTAATCTGTTACTTCATGGCGGTTGCCACGTACGGTCAAATTATAATCACTTCTGGTAGTATACTCACGTCTTGGTAATGGAGCATCTGAAGTATTCTCCCAAAAACTCTTACCGTCTACGTGAACCCAAGTAGAAGAACCTTCGTAACGCGGACTATCATCTACTTGAAACACTTTTTGCGTCCACTGCCCTTTTACTTGATCGGCAGGTAATTTTTTATAAGTCCATGTGTTATCGGCATTATAGGAATATAGGTCGGTATTCTCATAAAGCCAATCTTGCCTCCAATGCTTTACAATATGTGGATCAGCAGGGTTACCTACTTGCAATAAATGCTGTATAGAGATTTTATCATCCTCATCGGTTACCAACTCTGCCCATTCTAAACCTTTATCCACTTTAGTCTTAGAAGGTTTGTACAATGAGTCTGTACTATGATTAAATGTCTCGGCAAAGTTAAACGTAACCTCAAAACAACCACACATGCTCTTTATAGCCTCACGGTCATCTTTCATCTTCGTCTTTTGGGCAATGGCACTAGCGGATATTACTAGAGCCAATATGGTAGGTAATACTGTTTTCATTTTACAGGTCTACTAATTTTATGTTCGCAGACAAAAATAACTATTTTAATTCATTCTAAATAAAAATTGTTTATATATTTGAACATTATTAAGAATAAGTCTAAATAAATATAATGCGATTTCGATTACCGGCCTTACTAGTATTAATAGGTACAAATTATATAGTAGCGCAGAGCCAAGTGCCCAGCACTACCGACTCTATTTTATCTCAACAACTAGATGAAGTCATCGTAACCGCAACTAGAACCGAGCGCCAATTATCGTCGCTTCCACTACCTGTTACCCTAGTTGGCAAAAAACAGATCATTAAATCTGGTACCGTTCGTCTTAACGAAATACTGAACGAGCAGACCGGGATTATTACCGTTACCGATGAGAGCGGATTTCAAGGCGTACAAATACAAGGTATCGCATCAGACTATATACTTATATTAATTGATGGAGTTCCATTAGTGGGTAGAAGTGCCGGAAATTTTGACTTAAGTAGGTTAACCGTTGGCAATATCAAACAGATAGAAGTAGTTAAAGGTCCGTCTAGCAGTTTATACGGTTCAGAAGCTTTAGGCGGAGTGATAAATATCATCACTGAAAAACCGAAGACCGAAGATTTAAGTGGTAATGCATCCTACAGAATAGGAAGTTTTACACAGCAAGACATGAACCTAGACCTAAAGCAAGGTTTTGAAAAATTTCGCTACGGATTTTTTGCGAACCGATTTTCATCGGAAGGATATGACCTCAATGAAGATGTTGAAGGGCAAACCGTAAACCCGTTTACCAACTACACCCTAAACGGTAGGCTTTACTATGACTTTAACGATAAACTTTCCCTTTTTACCTCGGGTCGTTTTTATGATCAGGTACAAGATGCCGGTTTTTCATTGGACAGTATTCAATATGAGGGCGACACCAAAGAACGAGAATGGAACGCCCATGCAAGATTAGACCACAAATGGACCCCAAATCTTACGATGGCCTATGAACTTTATTACACCAATTATGTAGCTACAGAATTATTGGCAGACCCTATTTCTACAGATATTTTAAGCGATAGTGACTTTGATCAAAAGTTATTTAGACCAGAGGTACGCGGTAGTTATACCTTTGCGAATGAGAATGACAGTAAAATTGGGTTCCAAAATGGAACTTTAACCGCAGGTGCCGGTCTACAGATAGATAATTTAGATCGTACATATTTTGATGAAACGGTAAACTTCACTTCACAATACCTCTATGCACAGTACGACTTTGACCCCATTGAAAATCTAAATGTAATTGCCGGTGCCCGATTTGACAATCACTCCGAATACAACAATCAGTTTAGCCCTAAATTGGCACTACGTTACCAGCTGAACAACAACCTATCTATTAAAGGGTCTGTAGGCTACGGCTTTAAAGCACCAGATTTTAGGCAATTGTATTTTGACTTTACCAACTCCGCCGTTGGTTATACCGTACTTGGCTATAATGTAGCCTTAGATAAGTTACAGGAATTAGAAGCACTAGATCAAATTTTAGATGTTATCGTAACCGAAGATGAATTGAGCAAACCTTTGGAAGCCGAAAGCTCTATTGGGTACAACCTAGGTTTCAATTTAAAACATGGCAAAGGTACTACCGAAGTCAATTTCTTTAGAAACGATTTTAAAAACCTTATAGATACCCAGATCATTGCTCGTAAGACCAACGGCCAAAATGTATTCAGTTACATGAATTTTGATGAAATATACACCACTGGTTTTGAAATCAACTCAAGCTATAAACTTACCGATCAACTAAACATCAGTGCCGGATACCAGTTGCTTTACGCTTTTGACAAAGAAAAGAAACAAGACGTAAAGGATGATCAAGTATTTGTTCGTGATGCAGAAAGTGGGCAGTCGGTCGCATTGTCGCAATCAGATTATTTTGGCTTGGTCAATCGTTCAAGGCATAATGCAAATTTTAAGGTGTATTACGATATACCATCTGCCAGCACCAATGTAAATATGCGTGTTCTGTATAGAAGTAAATACGCACAATACGACACCAATGGTAACGGACTGATCGATAGTTTCGACACCAGCTTTATAGACGGTTTTGTTACGATAAATGCAGCGGTCAGCAAAATCTTCTATTCCGATTTTACATTACAGGTAGGCGCCAATAATCTATTGGACTATACAGATAACAATATACCGACGATGCCGGGCATACAAGCATTCATTAAATTAAATTATCAATTCTAACCCACCTGACAACGCGCAGGTTTTAATCACAATTACCATGACGAAGAACATTTTAGCAGTAGTATTTTTAGCAGTGGCATTCGCCTCTTGTAGCAATGATGATGACAGCACGCCAACAGATCCCGTACAGACAGAAACCGTAAGTAATCTATATGCTCCACAAACCGGAGGGCAAGGGCAACCCGAAGGCGGCGAGTTTGCAAAATTTGACTTTGAAACCGGTGCCGTTACCACTAGCGATACCGATTGGGACATAGCCTTTAGAGGAACCACAATCGCCGTAAACGGAGGTACGGTTACAGGTACAGAAGATGAGCCAGAAAGAAACGGCGACGCCGGTGTAGCCATAGTAACGGGAACATTGGCAAGTGTAACCACTGCAGACGGATTAACTTTTAACCAAGATACAGATGCCTCATTTGCCATACCAACAGGTAGCGACAATGGTTGGTACAACTACGCGGGTGATCCAACACATTTAATTACACCCATACCGGGTAAAGTGTTCGTTTTTAGAACTACAGCAGGTAACTACGCCAAGGTTGAGATCTTAAGCTACTACGAAGATGCACCTGCAGAACCAGATGCATTTACAGATGCTACCCCCTACTACACTTTTAACTATGTGTATAACCCAAACGAAGGTGACACCTCATTAGAATAGTTTTATTTTAAGTTCGTAGTATCAAAACATTAAAAAAGGGCAACTTTAGGGCTGCCCTTTTTCTTTGTCATTATACAAGTAGCTACTCTTTCATATATTCTTGCCATTTTACAATTAAATATTTTGTTACCCCATTTTTATTGATTTTTAGAAATCCGAAATCATAACAAAATAGATAAACCTCATTTTTTTGATTTTTCCAGTAATGGGTAAAAAATTTAGGATTAAAGCCTTCATCTAAAAATATGTTCTTTCTTATGGTGGTAAATCCGGATTTATTATATCGCTTTAATATTTTTCTATTCTTCTTCAACTGTTTATCAACCGAAAAATAAAAGGTATTTTCTTTCTGACTTTTTTCATATTGGTGTATGGACTTGCATTTTACAGAGCAGAAAATTTTATCCGTTCTACCAATAACCTCATTATCACATTCTGGACATACTCTTTTCATACCAATTAATTAATCGAATATTACACGAATAATATACGCATAATATTCCGTTAGTTGTATTATTAATTGGTATTCTTGGCATTATGAACACCACAAAATCTATAACCCTACATCATCTAATGATCAACGATCAGAAGATGATCGGCATACAATTTACCCAAGACAAGCTTATACAGAACCTGATCAAAGGACTACCTGAACCTAAATGGAGTAGTCAGTATCATATGGTTTACATACACAATACCAAGAAAAACCTTGGCACCATTTTCAATACTTTTAAAGGAGTTGTATGGATCAACTATAATAAATTTTTAAGCAATAGACCCGTCAACACCCATAATGAAGTAGTAGATGTACAGTGGTTCAGGGAAAGGAAAACACCTGAAGGCTATAGGGTCTGTCCAGAGGAATACCTGTTAAAACTAGAGCTTAAAAGATATGCCAACAGCACCGTAAAAACGTATGTCAACTTTTTTGAAATGTTCATTAATCATTATATGGACAGAGATATTACAACCTTGAACGAAAGTGACGTAAGGTCATATCTACAAAGGTTAATACGTAGAAACGTATCTAACACATACTTAAACCAAACCATAAATGCCATAAAATTCTATTATGAGACCGTACTTGGCATGCCCAACCGTTTTTACGACATTGAAAGACCAAGGAAGGAGCATAAGCTACCTACCGTAATTTCAAAAGAAGAAGTTATTGCAATGCTGAATTGTACAACAAACCTAAAACATAAATGTATTTTAGCCTTATTATACAGTGCCGGTTTACGTAGAAGTGAACTTATAAACCTAAAGATTAAAGATATAGATAGTAAACGGATGCTTATTAATATAAAATGCGCCAAGGGTAATAAGGACAGGGTAACACTATTATCTGAAAACGTACTGATGGATTTACGTCTTTATTTTAAAGAATGGCATCCTAAAGAATTCTTGTTTGAAGGGCGCAAAGGCAGTAAATACAGTACAGCAAGTGTAATACAAATAGTAAAACAAGCGGCCAATAAAGCAGGAATTTTACAGAATGTAACTCCACATACTCTACGACATAGCTTTGCGACACACTTATTAGAATCTAACGTAGATCTTAGGCAAATTCAAGTGTTATTAGGTCATGGCTCAAGCAAAACAACAGAAATATACACCCATGTAGCTACAAATACTTTTAAGACAATAAAAAATCTATTAGATTAGTGTGCACAAAGTAGATATATGTGCAATTGTGCACATATACAATTGTTAGCTGTAATATGAAAAAAGTTGCGATTACATTTGTAATTTTAGGGTTCAATTTAGGTTTCAGCCAAGTTGAACTACCTTTCTTCGAACAAATCGCGTTTGATTTTTACAAAGACACTATTGTTGAAAAATATCCGCCCGAAAAGAAAATTCGGATTGCAAAATATGCAGTGGACTTGCATCCTCATTATTACAGGTTTCAAGTGGACGAATGTCTTACTGGAGAATTTCTTGATGAGAAAACGAATTTGCAGATTTTGAGCACTTATGCCGAGAAAGAGGCGGACTTTGATTTCTATACTCAATTAATGAACTATGACGGAATAAATAAAAAACAATTCCGAATTAAAAATTCAAAAACTGAAAGCTACCCATACTTACGGATTTCAATGCCATATCATGAAAAACACGAGATTGATAGGTACATCGTTAATATCGTTGAACACCATAAAAAATGGAGTGTTGAATACTTTCTATTAATAGATAAAAATGGGAATGTAATAAATTGGTGCCGAGATAAGGACATAATTATAACGCAGTATCACGGATAAAAACACTACAGCTAACAAAACCTATGAGGTAATGCGGGCTTCGCTCTTTATCGAAAGGTTTGCGTAATTTTAGGTAGTCCGCAAAATCTTTTGGATTTTGCTTTCGCAACCGAAAATTTAAACCAAAACAAAAAGCCTTTGCTCGGTGCGTGACGGAAAGTGAATCGCTTCCTTGCCACCGCACTACTCATAGCTCGGGCGTTACCATTAATAGTGACTCGTCCTGAAATATGTATACAAAACACTTCAAGTATATGTATAAAAATGATGGATATGTAAAACGCTATAGTGAGAGCTTCAAGCTCAAAGTCTTGGCAGAACTTACCAAAGGAAACCATTCA